>Ga0268299_1000007_pt1 | contig 834253 bp, 742 predicted proteins | sample NOBtaG_FD_193484 | JGI IMG/M metagenome (GOLD analysis project Ga0268299, IMG submission 193484) | Activated sludge microbial communities from bioreactor in Nijmegen, Gelderland, Netherland - NOB reactor | ecosystem: Engineered > Bioreactor > Aerobic > Activated sludge | place: Netherlands... | reverse complement strand
ACTGCGGACGATCGCCATGGGCCGTCCAGCCGATCAGCAGACCGGCACCGAAGGCGCCATCGTCGCCGCCCCCCGAGATGGCGAGGAAGGCGGTCGGGGGCAGCTTGTCGGGATTCACGCCCTCCTTGGCGCGGCGCGCGTTCGCCTTAGCGACCGTCTCGTAAGCGAGCGCCCTGAACACGGCGGGATCGCCGTCGGCGTAAAAGCGAGCGTAGGGGATGTCGAGCGGCTTGATCTCGGAGGCCATCGAGAGGGGCACGGCCGGCAGGCGATCGAGGGTCGCGCACGAGGCCAACGGCATGGCGACGAGCGCCGCCGCGGCGAGCTTCGCCCACGCGGAGGCTGTGCGCAAAACTCGCCGGCAGGCGCTTGCCACCTCGATCATCCCCTTCGATTTCTTCAGCGCCCGCGACATGGCCCGGCCGATCGTCCGTTTGCGGGATCAATCCGCAGACCTTATGTCATCTTAGTGACTTACGTCGTCCGGCCCGGCGAAAATCGCGTACCGGACGGCTTCCCAGCGCCCCGTGTCTGGGCTATGTGCAGGCGTCCCGACAATTAACCTTGCGGCACGATGACGTCTCCGAACAGCCTCTGGAGGGCCGGTCAAACGCGCGTTTTCGCGGCGAGCGGAGTCGACCTCCGTCTCGTCGAGGGCACATGGCCTTTCGCGGTGGAGAACGAGCACGCCATCACACGGCACTGGGAGCGCCGCCGCCAAGAGACGCCCGGTTTCTTCAACGGGGTCGTGTATGTGCTGGTGGCTTTCTCCATGTCCGAGGCCGGCACGCTCAGCGGGCGCCTCGTGCGCACCGATTTCAGGAGCAGCCTCTATTGGCGCGATAGCGGCTGGCGCGACTCGAGCGTCATGGACGCTTTCGGCGCGGCGCTCATCACGTCGGCGGAGGGGCATTTGCTCGTCGGACGGCAACGCGCCGGGCATCTCAACAGCGGGCTTTATTATCCGCCGAGCGGGTTCCTGGACGCGGAGGACATCACAGGCGATGGGCGGGTCGACATCGACGCCAGCGCGGCGCGCGAGACCGTCGAGGAGACGGGTCTCTCGCCATCCCATCTCCAGCGCGCCGGCGACTATGTCATCGCCATGGTCGGCGGGTTGATGTCGATCGGGGTGCCGTTCCGTTCGCCGTTGTCCGGCGCCGCGCTTCTCGCGGAGGCGACCCGCCACATCGAGGGCGATGACACGAGCGAGGTGGCGGAGTTCCTGCTCATCCGGCCCGGGGAGGCGCACGGCCTCCCGATGCCGGACTACGCGCGCGCCATGATCGCGCACCTGCCGAACTTGAAAACTTCCGTTTGAGCGCGTCACACCCTTGGAGCGGAGCATCGGATCGGGCAGAGTGCGCCCGCACTTCAGCCCGGCGCGCCATGACGGCCCGCTCGCAAGGACATCTTCATGGCGCTCAAGTACTACACACTCGATGTCTTCACCGACCAGCGCTTCGGCGGCAACCCGCTCGCGGTCGTGCTTGGCGGGGACGCGCTCTCGGCGGAGGAGATGCAGGCGATCGCGCGCGAGTTCAACCTGTCGGAAACGGTCTTTGTGCTGGGCTCGGCGCGGCAGGCGCACACGGCGAAGATGCGTATCTTCACGCCGCGGAGCGAGATCGCGTTCGCGGGTCATCCCACCATCGGCACGGCGACGCTGCTCGCCGAGCTCAACGCGCCCGCCCACAACGGCGAGAAGGATGCGCTGATCGTGCTCGAGCAGGGCATCGGCACGGTGCGGGTCGGCGCGCGATTCCGCGCGGGGTCTGCTCCCTTCGCCGAGTTCGACGCGCCGAAACTTCCGGCGGAAGCGGGGGCGTTGCCGCCGGACGATGTGATCGCGGCCGGGCTCGGCCTCATTCCGAGCGAGGTCGGGTTCGAGAACCACCATCCGATCTGCTATGCGGCGGGGCACACGTTCGCCTACGTGCCGGTGACCTCGCTCGAGGCGATCGGTCGGGCGCGAGTCAACGGCTCGCATTGGGAGAAGGCCTTCGACGAGCAGGGCATCGCCGGGGTCTACGTCTACACGCGCCAATGCGTGCATACGAGCAGCGCCTTCCATGTGCGCATGTTCGCGCCGCAGGTCGGCATTCCGGAGGACCCCGCGACCGGCTCGGCGGCCGTGGGGCTGGCGGGTCTCGTGCATCAGTTCGACGGCCTGCCGGACGGCACGCACAGGCGTGTCGTCGAGCAGGGCTACGAAATGGGCCGGCCGAGCCAGATCGCGCTGACGCTGGTCGTGGCGGCCGGCAAGCTCGCGACCGTGCGCATCGGCGGATCGAGCGTGCGCGTCGCCGAGGGCACGATCGAGGTGTGAGGCGATCGTCCCGCGCTCGCGCCTTCGGCTACTTCTTCTCGGGCGTGTCGCCGCATTCGGACATCTTCGGCATGGCAGCCTTGATCTCCTCGACCGTCATGTCCTTCACGTGGGTTGCAACCGACCACTTGTGTCCGAACGGATCCTGGATGACGCCGTAGCGGTCGCCCCAGAAGGCGTCGCCGACCGGCATCAGAACCGTTGCGCCCGCCTTGACCGCCCGCTCCACCAATGCGTCCGCGTCCGGGACGTTGAGGTGGATGGTCACCGGCGTGCCTTTGAGCGCCTTGGGTCCGACCGAGCCCATGCCGGGAAACTCATCGACGAGCATGACGGGCGAGCCGCCTATCAGCACGCTCGCGTGCCACATTTGGCCGTCCGGCCCCTCGAGGCGCATCATCTCCTCGGCGGCGAAGGCCTTCTTGTAGAATTCGATCGCCTTCGCGGCTCCGGCCACGACGAGATGGGGCGTCACCGTCGGCATCTTCCGGGAATCCCATTTCCCTTTCTCGAACTTTCCCCCGGAGCCTTGGCTTACCTTCTCCGCCGGCTTGGCTTTGGTCGCGGTTTTGGCCATCTCGATCTCCTTCGCTCAGCTGCTAACTCGATGATCCGTAGAGGCAACGCGGCCGAGCGCGCTGCTTCCGCGGCTACAAGACGAACGAGTTGGGCCGCATCCTACACCGGGAGACCGGCTTTTTAGGGGCCTGTGCGCACGCGGCGGCCGGCGGCGCCTGTGGTCCCGGCTAGTCGCCGGCGCCCATAGGGGGTGACGGCGCGCCCCTTGCCTTCCCGGGGTGGATTCGCGTAAGTGTCAACCGGATCGTCCATTTAAGACCAGCCGAGACCCGCTCGCCCATGAGCCGCATGGTCACCAGCCCCGACCGGCCCAAGCCCGCCGCCCCCGCGCGCGGCCGCTTTGCCATGCCGGCTGGCGGTCTCCTGACCCTCCTCCTTATCAGCCCCTGAGAACCGGGGGCCCGGCATCGGCCGGGCAGGTGCTCAGGGGATCCGAGACCGACCGCTGATAGGATTTTCGCCAGCCGCGCCAAGCCCGGTCTGGCTTTCGAGGAAGGATCACGTTCCAATGACCAGCACCGGTAGCGACGGCGACCGCGTCGTCATTTTCGACACCACCTTGCGCGACGGCGAGCAGTGCCCCGGCGCGACGATGACCTTCGAGGAGAAGCTCGAGGTCGCGGACTGCCTCGACCAGATGGGCGTCGATATCATCGAAGCGGGCTTCCCGATCGCCTCCGAAGGCGACTTCGAGGCGGTCTCGGCCATTGCGAAGCGCGTGAAGCGGGCGACGGTCGCCGGGCTCGCGCGCGCCATCAACGCCGACATCGACCGGGCGGGCGAAGCCGTGCGGCACGCCCAACGCGGGCGCATCCACACGTTCGTTTCCACGTCGCCGATCCACCTCGCGCACCAGATGCGCAAGAGCGAGGCGGAGGTGCTCGAGATCATCACCGCAACGGTCGCGCGCGCGCGCAACCTGGTCGAGGATGTCGAGTGGAGCGCCATGGACGCGACGCGCACCGGCATCGACTATCTCTGCCAGTGCGTGGATGCGGCGATCAAGGCGGGTGCCACCACCATCAACCTGCCGGACACGGTCGGCTACGCCACGCCCGAGGAATACTACGAGATGTTCCGCGCCGTGCGCGAGCGCGTCGCGAACGCGGACAAGGCGATCTTCTCGACGCATTGCCACAACGACCTCGGCCTCGCAGTCGCGAACTCGCTCGCGGCACTGCGTGCGGGCGCGCGGCAGATCGAGTGCACCATCAACGGCATCGGCGAGCGGGCGGGCAACGCGGCGCTCGAGGAAGTCGTGATGGCTGTCCGCACACGCGGCGACGTGCTCCCCTACCGCACCGGCATCGAGACGACGATGCTGGCGCGAGCCTCGAAGCTCGTCTCGGCGGTGACCAACTTCCCGGTGCAGTACAACAAGGCCATCGTCGGGCGGAACGCCTTCGCGCACGAGAGCGGCATCCACCAGGACGGCATCCTCAAGCACCAGCAGACCTACGAGATCATGACGCCGGAGTCGGTCGGCGTCGGGAAGACGTCACTTGTGATGGGCAAGCACTCGGGGCGCAACGCGTTCCGCACCAAGCTCGGCGAGCTCGGCTACGTGCTGGGCGAGAACGCGTTCGAGGACGCCTTCAACCGGTTCAAGGCGCTCGCCGACCGCAAGAAGCATGTCTACGACGAGGACATCGAGGCCTTGGTGGACGAGGAGATCGCGCACGCGCACGACCGGATGAAAGTCGTGGCGCTGCAGGTGATCGCCGGCACCAACGGCCCGCAGTCGGCGACGCTGACGCTCGACATCGACGGCGCGCAGACGACCGTGCACGCCAACGGCAACGGACCGGTGGACGCGATTTTCGCCGCCATCCACATGCTGGTGCCGCACACGGCGAAGCTCGAGCTCTACCAGGTGCAGGCCGTCACGGAGGGCACGGACGCGCAGGCCGAGGTGTCGGTGCGGCTCGCGGAGGACGGCCGTGTGGTGACGGGTCGCGGCGCGGACACGGATACCCTCGTCGCGTCGGCCAAGGCCTACGTAGCAGCGCTCAACAAGCTCATGCTCAAGCGGCAGAAAACCGCGAAGGCCGAGCAGATCGGCTGAGCAGGAGCCTCCCTTCTTGACGGGTCCGGAAAGGTGGACTTCCGGTCTGGACAAGGGGAGGCCCGGGTGATAGACGAACCGGCGTTGGGGCCCTCAGCAGGGCCCCTTTGCCGTCATTTCGGGGCATGTGCCGTTCGGCCGCCCCGCCGTCGGCGACGGGTGTGTAGCTCAGTTGGTAGAGCAGCTGACTCTTAATCAGCGGGTCCACAGTTCGAATCTGTGCACACCCACCATCGCTTTCATTGCTGGTGATGACGCAGGAGCGGGTCCGCGGACGGAAACGCGACGACTCGCGTGCGGCTACGGTGCCGGTGCGACTAGCGGTGCTTCTGGATTGGAATAAGGATCGTACGCGGGAGGTGCCTCGAGCGGTGCATTCTGCGGGTCGTACCATTCTCCCGCCCCGGCCGCGTTCAACGGATCTTCGGGACGGGAGCTGTCAAAGGTCGAGGACGCGGACGGCGCTGCGTCCGGGGGCGGCGCATTCTCCAACGTCGGAGCGCTTGGCGGAGACGAATAATAGTCGTCCACGGGTACAGAGTTTTCGAGAGTCGAGCTCGGCGAGCCTGCGCACGTAGGGCATGCGGCTGCTGGGGTCGCCAGAGCTGTCGCGAGCGCAAGGGCTGACATGAGAGCGAGAGACCGCGCTTGAAATGTCGTCACGGGACACCTCCCTGGACACGGGTACGCACGTCAAAAGCGTACTCCGACGTCAGACGACTGTCGAGATGGCCCCGCCCAACACGTCATTATTCCTTGCTCGGGTCGGCGCGTTCGTTCGCGATCTCTGCGAGCGCACGCTGGCGTGCGAGGCCGCGGTCGCGGTCGGGCACATGGATGAGGCCCGCGATCTGGCGCAGCAGCGCGTCCTCGTGCGGATCGAGGACGCCGTCGGCGTAGGCGACGCGCCACAACATCTCGACGATCCCGGCGCGCTCCTCACCGCTCAAGCGCGTGTTGATCTCACGGATGAACGGATAGTACTGGGCCGACTGCGTGACCTTCTGCTCGGCTGCCGCGACAAGCTCGCGCACGGCGTCGGGTGCCAGCGCGAAACGCCGTTGCAAGAGCTGCTCGATGGTTTGCCGCTCGGCCGCATCGAGGCGGTCGTCCATGCGCCCGGCCTCGATCAGCAGGGCCGCGACGGCGAGCTCCAATCCGTCACTCTCCGACACCTTCGGTGGAGCGGCGCCGGTCAGAAATCCGAGCAAGCGGTCGATCATGCGGGTTGCCTTTCCCCCGGGTACGCTCAAGCGACGACCCGACATGGCCGGCCGCAGCCCGGTTTGCGAGAGGCGCGTGGCGGCGCCGCTCTTTCCTGATTCCTGACGCGGACGGACGGTAGGACTCGCGGGGCCGTGCGCGTCCGGCTAGTATTGCGCCCGTATACTGCCGCGCCAGAAACTTTCCCACGCGACAAGCTCGCCCGCACCCCAGCGCTGAGGAGGCTCTCCGTGTGTGTCCTTGCGACGCGGTCCGCCGTGATCGCCTTTTGCGTTCTGCTGCTCGGCCTGGCGACTGCGCGCGCCGAGAGCAACCTCGTGTTCAAGCTCGACTCCGGAGGGCACACCTCGGAGATCACGGGGCTTGCTTTCACGCCCGACCGGCGCCAGCTCGTGAGCGCGGGCAAGGACAAAGTCATCCGCGTGTGGAACCTTGCCGCCGGGCGCGTCCAGCGCACGATCCGGGGTGAGATCGGCCAGGGACCCGACGGCGAGATCTACGCCATGGCGTTATCGCCGGACGGGCGCTGGCTCGCCGCCGGCGGCTGGTTCGACGATGCACGCGCGCGGGTGCCCTGCTGCGGCGACATCCGCCTCTACGATTTCCAGAGCGGCCGACTGGTGGCGCTTTTGCGCGGACATTCGGAACCCGTGTCCGCGCTCGCCTTCTCGCCCGACGGGGCACGGCTCGTCTCCGGCGCGACGGACGGCACCGCCGTCATCTGGGACGTGCAGCGGCGCGGTCCGCTGCACTGGCTCTACGGGCACAAGGACGAGATCCTCGGGCTCGAGGTCACGCCGGACGGCGCGCGCATCGTGACCACCAGCGCCGATCATGATGCGCGGCTGTGGAGCATGGCGGACGGGCAGGAGATCGCGCGCCTTGCGGGCCACGAGGCCAAGGTCACGGGGCTCGCGCTCGCCGCGCAGATCGGTGTCATCGCCACGGGCGACGCGCAGGGAGACATTCGCCTGTGGGACATCAAGACCGGCGCGTTCCGCCGCGTGCTCGCACATGAGCATTCGCAGATCCGCGCGCTCGCGCTTGCGCGCGGGGGGCGCATGCTGGTCAGCGCGCTCGGCTATTCGCCCTACGAGGTCGTCGGGCGCGACATCGAGACGGGTGAAGCCATCCTCACCTACAAGGGGCATGACAATGTCGTTGCGGCGGCGGCCGTCAGCCCCGACGGCAAGTGGATCGCGACGGCGGGCGGGCAGAACAGCGAAATCCACGTCTGGAACGGAGAGACCGGCGCGCTCGCACGCAAGCTCGGCGGCGTGGGGCGCACGATCTGGTCGGTCGGTTTCTCGACGGCGGCGCCCGGGCTCGCCTGGGGCGCCACCGACCCGTGCCCCGAGGAACGGCTCAGCTGCCCCAAGCTGCACGGCGTGCTGGAGCACCAGATCCGGTTTCCGGCCGGCGAGCGGCTCGGCGACGTGGGGGGCGTCGAGGCGACGGACACGGGCTTCGCGCGCGCCGTCGAAGCTTTCGGCGGCGACCTGACACTCGATCATCGCGTGCCGGACCCGAAGGGCTACGAGTCGATCCTCGAAATTACAGGCCGCGACGGCGTGGTGGCCAGCATCAAGCGCGGCGCGACGAGCGGCTATCGGCATCGGGCCTATACGTTCACGCCGGACGGGAAGCGCGTCATCTCGGGCGGGGCCAACGGCATGCTCGCCGCCTACCGGCTCGACGGAGAGCCGGCCGCGAGCTTCGTCGGGCACGAGGGCGACATTCTTGCCGTCGCGGTGTCGCCCGACGGGCGCTACCTCGCCTCCTCCGGGGGCGACCAGACAGTCAAGCTGTGGAACAGCCAAAGCGGCGAATTGATCGTCAGCCTGTTCGAGGGATCGGACGGCGACTGGGTGATGTGGACGCCGCAGGGCTACTACACCGGCTCACCGGGCGCCGACCGGTTCGTCGGCTGGCAGGTGAACCGCGGGCGCGACCGCACGCCGGACTTCATCTCCGCGGCCCAGTTGCGCAACCGCCTCAACCGGCCCGACATCGTCGAGCGAGCGATCGATCTCGTCTCCGCCGAGGAGGCGATCCGGGAGGCGCCGGGCACGGATTTCACGCTGGCCGACCTGATCGCGCGGCCGGTGCCGCGCTTCGCCATCACCGGCACGGAGGCCGAAGTCGCCGCCAAACCGGGCTATGGTGCCGTGCGCGTCACGCTCGCGGACACGCTCGACCCCGTGAAGCTGCTCCGCGTGTACGTCAACGGCCGGCGCGCGGCCAATGTCATCGCCAAGACGGCAGGCGGCGGCTTTCCGGCGGGCGACATGACCGTCGAGGTTCCCCTCGCCCAGGGAAAGAACGAGGTGCGCGTCGTGGCGGTCAATGCCATCGGCGAGACGTCGGATGCGGCGGTGATCGAGCGGAAGGAGGCGGGGCGTCTCGACAGCCGGGGCACGCTCTACGTGGTCGCGATTGGCGTCGACAAGTACCCGAACACCAACGGGCGCCTCAAGGACCTCGCTTACGCGAGCAGCGACGCCAGTATTTTCGCTGCGGCCGCCGAGCGCCGACTCGGCCCCATGCACGACAAGGTCGTCTCGGACATCCTCGTCAACGGCGCGGGCTCGGACCTGCCGACCGCGTCGCGCATCCGCGCCTCTCTCGACATGCTGCGGCAGGCCGAGGACAACGACACCATCGTCATCTTCCTCGCCGGCCACGGCGTCAACGACGGCGAGAACTATCGCTTCATGCCGACGGACGCCGAGCGCGCCGCCAAGGGCTGGTCCACCGACAAGACGATCAGCTGGCACGAGCTCGAGGAGGTCCTGCAGGCCGCCAAGGGGAGGAGGCTGCTGTTCGTCGACACCTGCCGCTCGGGCAATGCCTTCAACCAGCGGCTCGGCAACTCCGCCTACCATATCAACGTGATCGCCTACGCCTCGGCGCGATGGGACCAGGCGGCGCTCGAGCGCAACGACCTGAAGCACGGCCTTTTCACCTATGCCGTCGTCGAGGGGCTGGACGGCAAGGCACAGGCATCCGGAGCGAGCGAGCCGATCACGGCGGCGCGGCTGTTCGCCTTCGTGCATACCCGCGTGGCGGGACTCGCCAAGGAACTCAGCCGCTCGCAGGACCCGCAATACTACAAGGGCCGCGACGCGGAGGACTATGTGCTGGTGAAACCCTAGACGGGTAAGCCGGCGGCAGCGCTATCTGGGCGTTGCCGATCTGAGGGCCTCGTACGGATCGAACGGCGCGGAAGCCTCGGGTGCTGCCGGCTCGGCGGACAATCCATCGCCGGGGGGCGGCTCGTCTTCCCTATAAGGAACGGGATTGTCGAAGGTCGACCCGGGCGAGCCGGCGAAGTCCGAGGCGTCAGGCGGCGACGTGTTGTCGAACGTCGAGTTCGGAGCGCCGTCGGTCTGCGGGCCCGTATACGGGATGTCGTCGTACTCGGGCCGGCTGTTGCTGTCCGTCGAGTGCGCCCCGCCCACGCAGTTCGGCTCGCACACGGGTATGATCATCGAGCGGGCGGGCTTCGGCTCGGCGCCGGGCCCTCGCAGCGATGCGGCGCTTGCCGGCACCGCGGACGTGCCCGCGACGGCGAGCATCAATGCGCATGCAGATAACGATTTGGTTTGGAACGTCGCCACGACACGCCTCCCCGGACAAGACCACCAACGCGAAGGTTAAGACCTCTCGAACCCGTGGAAATTCTAGAGCATCGTCAGATCACTGTCGAGGCGCTATCATTCTCGTGGGCCATCATTGCCAAGCAGGCGAGGTTCTGATTTCAATGTCTTACTTCATGCGATTGCCCTGGACCCAGATGTTATCTCGACAGAATTTGATATCAGCCGGCTATGTGCTGGCGTGCGCGGCGATCGCGCTCCTGCTGTCGGCGTTGCTGCACTTTCCGCATGGTCCCCAGCACTGGTCCGCGGATATGGTGACCTCGAAATACTCGCCCGCGCGTGACACCCAGCACGACCGCATCGCGCTCGTGTATGTGACCGACGCGACGCTCGCGGGGCTCCGCTACACCGCGCCGACCGATCGCCAGCTGCTGGCCGACCTCGTGAAGAAGATCGATGCGGCGGGCGCCAGCGCGATCGGCCTCGACTTCATCTTCGACCGCAAGACCGAGGACGCCAAGGACGCCGCACTCAAGGACGCGATCCGGACCGCACGCGCCAAGGTCGTGCTCGGCCGCTTCGGCGGCGGGCCCGACGCGGAGCCACCGGACAGCTTCGAGAAGGGCTTCATCGCCGACACGACCCGGCCAGCCGGGCATCTCTTTTTCGCCGAGCATCAGAGCTCGCTCGTGATCACCGACGACGCAATCCGCAAGATGGCGGCGCAGAGCGCCGGCACGTCGGAGACCAAGAGCTTCGCCGAGGTGCTGGCAGAGGCTGCCGGCACGACACCACACAAACGCTCGAGCTACATCGCCTGGCTCAAGGAGCCGGACGACGGAACCGAAACGTTCCTTACGCTTTCGGCCGACACTGTTCTCAACACAACGGGCAAGACGCCGCCCGATATGGTGGCGAAGATGCTCGGCGGCAAGATCGTGCTGGTCGGCGGCAACTTCTTCGACCGCGACCAGCACCTCATCCCGTTCTCCGTGTCGAGCCATCACCGCTATCCGGGCCTCTTCGTGCACGCCCAGATCCTGGATCAGTTCCTCAACGACCGTAGCATTGCCATCATCGGCAGCACGGGGACGGCGCTGCTCGCCGCCCTCGGCGCGGCCATCGGTTTCTGGGCCGGACGATGGTCGGGCAACCGCTACATGCTCGTGGAGCTTGCGACCGTCGCCACGCTGATCCTGGTCGGTATCCTGACGTTCGTGTACGGCGGGCTCATCTTCCCCTACACCTCGACGCTGCTGGCCTGGATCGCGGGCGCGGCCGGGGGTCATTACGGGCAATCGCACCACGCCTAGATCGCGCATAGAGCTTGGAGGTCGCAAGATGCTTACGAACTCATCCAATGCCAAGGCGATGGGATTGGCGGTCGCCACCCTCGCCGCACTCGCCTCGCCTGCTGTCGCCGACATGACGGTGATCGAATCCGACGACCCCGAAATCGCCGTCGGCAGGACCTATCCGGACGGCGCGACTGTCGATGTCGCCGCCGGCAAGACGGTGAAGCTCGCGCTGCCCTCGGACAAAACCAAGGTGATCAAGGGCACGGGCGAAGCCGACACGGCTTCGGGCGATCAGAGCGCACCGTTCGGCGGCACACGCGGCGAAGAGACGCCGGACGAGTGAAAGCGAGCCAATTGCGGCCGGCCCGAGCGATGATCGCGGCGCCCGCTCGCAGTTGCACAACGCCCGGTCACACATGTGTCCCGCCGAAACGGTGTGTCTCCCGCCGGAACGGTGTGCGGACCTCTGCGTTCTAGGTGCGCTCGCAGGTCGGCTGTCCAAGGAGAACAACAATGACAAAGTACCTCTTTGCTGTGTCTGCCATCGCGCTGATGACGGCAAGCAGTGCCCTCGCCGGCGGGCAAAAGCTCAGCCAGGCTGATTGCGATGCGCTCTGGATGCAGGCCAACCCAAGCAACGCCGCAACCATCGATGAAACGCAGGCGAAAGGCTATGTGACCGACTTCAAGGCCGCCAATCCGGACAACGACGGCACCATCGACAAAGCCGAGTTCGCGAAGGCGTGCAGCACCGGCCTCGTGAGCGGCTCGGCGAGCACGGGCGCCGGGGCGGGCGGCGCAGGGGCGGATTCTCCGAACTAGCGGTTTCGAGGCGCACCCCGGCGCGTGCCGTGGGTGCGCTGCCGCTTCGCAAAGGCGTGCCCGGAGGCGTGCATGTGTCCGGCCGCCTCGGCGCGCCGTGGCGTCAGTGAATCCAAGGCGGATTGTCGGTGGGCTTCACGGGCTTGAAGGTCTCGACGCGCGCCGCCGCAAGGCTCTTGTCTGCCTCGGAGAGGTCGGTGAGGGCGGCGGCCTCCTTTTCCGCGGCGGCCGCTTCACTTTGCTTTCCCTGCGCGGTGAAGAGCTTGGCCGCGATGCGCCAATGCTCATAGGCGAAACGCGGCCCGTTCTCCGCCGCGAGCCGCCTGTCGCGCGCAAGCTCGGCCAGCAGCACGTGGGCTTCCGGATTGCCGATCCTGGCCGACCAGCTGGTCAACGCCTCGACCACGCGGAGCGTTTTCGCGGGATCAAGCTGGGTTTCCGATTTCAAGAGCTCGCGCATGGCACTTGGAACGCAGCACTGCGCAACGAGGCCGAACGTCTGCATGTAGAGGTTCGTGGCCTGGTCGGAGTCCTTCTCGATCCCCTCGCCGTTGGCAAGCGAGTAGGCCTGGTTGTTGAAGGCGAACGGATACCCCTTTTCCATGCCGGACTTGAGATCGGCGAACTTCTGCTTGGTGTGCTGCTCCGCGAGGGCGGTGTCTTCTTTCTTGGCGGCTTCCTCCGCGGCTTTGGAATGTCCGCGCGCGCGTTGCAGCAGGAAGCGGGCCTCGTTCGGGGCGGCCTCCAAATCTTTCGAACATGCGGCGATCACGGCGTCCGCGTCCTTCATGTCGTCGAACTTGACTCCGGGACCGACATGCATCGGATCGTTCGGGTGCCCCGCCAGGAGATCACATTGCGCAGGAGGCTTGGCGTACGGCAGCGCGGAACGCCAATAGAGGCCAGACACCGGATAGGTGATACGTGCGATGTGGCCGCGCATGCTCTCGACACCGATCCGCTTGCGGTCCTCCTCGGAAAGATCGAGCGAGTATGGCAACGCGAGGGTGAGCGCCGCGGCGGGGTTGGCCTGCTCCGTGGCGTAGCCGATGTCCATGATGCAGCCCCAGATCCACGACGTGGCGTCGGTGTTGCCGCGCTGCTCCGCCTGCCTGAAGTCCTCGAGCGCGTCCTCCGGCCGCTTGTTGGCGCGCAACGCGGTGCCGCGCGCGAAAATGGCGTTGGTCAGTATTTCCGGCTTCACGCCGCTGCGCGAGGCCCAGTGGACAGCCGCCTCCGCAGCCGCCAGCGACTCGACAACTTTCGGACCGTCCTTGAGATTGTAGGTGGTCGACACATAGTACTCGACAATGCTTTCGAGCGCGGTGGGCCCGGCTGCCTCGAAATCCGCCGTGGCTTTGTCGCTTATGCCGTAGCGGTCATAAGCCTTGCCGCGCTCGACAAGAGCCGTCGGTCTCGCATCCGGCGCCGCGCCGGCGCGCGAGGCCCACGCGACAGCCTCATCATAGGCGGCGAACTCCTTGTCGTGGGTCACAGGAGCGGCACCCTCCGTCGCGGGATCGTCGCTGCTCAAGTTGCGCGCCGCGCTCGTATAGTAGTCGATGATGCCCGCGACCTTCTCCGGACCGGCCGCCTCGAAGTCGGCTTTGGCCTTTTCCGGCTGGCCCGCCGTGTCGTAGGCCATCCCGCGCGCGAACAGCATCTCGGCTCTCGACGTGGCGTCGGCCCCTGCGCGAGAGGACCACGCCACCGCATTGTCGTAGGCGGCGAACCCGGCCTCGGTGTTGCCGGCGGTCGAAAGCGTTCTCGCCTCGGTCACGTAGAGCTCGACGATCTGCTGGACCATGAGGGGTCCTGCCGCCTCGAAATCGGCGGCAGCCTCGGCCGGGTGCCCGTTCTCATGATGCATGCGTCCGCGCGCGAAGACCGAGAGCGCTTTCTCGAACGGGGTCGCCCCGTCGCGCTCGGACCAGGTGACGGCGGCGTCGAGGGCTGCCTTCGCAGCCTCTCCCTGGCGTGAAGCGGCCATTTCGACGTAGTAGCTCACGATGTCCTGCACGGCGCCGGGCCCTGCTGCAGCGAAATCGGCCGATGCCTTCTCCTGCTGACCGGTCCGCTCGAAAGCCTTGCCCCTCGCGAACAGGGTGCGCGCCCGCACCTCCTGGGCAATGCCCTCGCGCGACGACCAGGTGACGGCCCTGTCGTAGGCGGAGAAGGCCTCGGCGGTCGGCTGCTCAGCGTCATTCTCTTGCGCCTTGGCCACGTAGTAGTCGACCACATCGGTGGCCATTGCCGCACCAACGGCCTCGAAGTCGGCGTCGGCCTTGGCGAGATCTCCGAGCCGATCGTAGGTCATGCCCCTTGCGAACAGGGCTCGCGTCCGGGCGTTGGCGGGCGCTCCCGCGTTGCCGGACCATGCGATGGCGCGGTCGTAGACGGCGATGCTCTCTGCCGTCTTCTTTTCGTACTGCAGGTTCAATGCCTCGCTCAGGAAATACTCGAAGATGCCCTCTCCGAGGTCCTGTGCCTTCTGGAAATCGGCGAAAGCGGCGTCCGTGTTTCCCGCAAGCTCATGTGCCTTGCCTCGCGCAAAGAACGCCGAGCGGCGCACCCAAGTGCCAGGGGTCCCGGGCTCGGCCCGCTCGAGCGCAAGGTCCGCTTCGGCGACCGCGCGATCGGCGTTTTTATCACCGAGGAACCGGTTGGCGCGCACGACGCTGGACGCGGCGTCATACGGCCAGAGACGCTGCTTCAGGCACCACGCCGGCGGCGCCTCGGCAACGAAGTATTGGGCTCTCTGCTCCGGGGTGAGGCAGCGCGTGACCTCAGATTTTGCGTGTTCCACGAGCGCGCGCACGCCGGGGCGCACGCGCCACACGAACGCGCTTCCGTCGCCCGAGCTCGTGGTGGCGAGCCACTCGTCGTCGCCGCTGAAGGCGACGCTCTCGACGGCCAATGCATGATCGAGCCGGTCGAGCTCCTTGCCCGTGTCCACCTCCCATATGCGAACCGTCTTGTCGTCCGACGCGGTGGCGATACGCGACCCGTCATGGTTGAAGGCGGCAGCGCGGACATAATCGGTATGCTCCAGGCGTGTCAGCTCCTTGCCCGTCGCCGCGTCCCAGATGCGCGCCGTCTTGTCGTCGGAGGCGGTCACGATGCGGGAGCTGTCAGGGCTATAAGCGGCGGCGCGCACATAATCCGTGTGGGAGCCGAGCATTCTCACGAGGGCACCTGTGTCCATGTCCCATATGCGCGCCGACGCGTCGCTCGACGCGGTGACGACGTGCCTCCCGTCCGGGCTCAGCGCAACGGTCCAGATCGTGCCGTAGTGTCCGGTGAGGAGGCGCAGCTCATTGCCGGTCTTCGCATCCCATATGCGTGCCGTATTGTCGGATCCGGCCGTGATGATGCGTGCGCCGTCACGCGTGAACACCGCGCTGGTGATGGCATCGGTGTGACCCTCGAGGCGCGCGATCTCCTTGACCGTCTGGACATCCCATAGGCGGATCGCCTGATCGGCCGAGGCCGTCAGCACGCGCGAGGCGTCGGGGCTGAAAACGGCCAGCCGAACGGCTTCGGTCCCGCCTTCGAGGCGAGCCTTTTCGGCGCCGGTGGCAGCATCCCATATGCGCGCAGTGCCGTCCTCGGATGCGGTCAGAACCCACGATCCGTCGTCGCTGAAGGAGGCTGCCGAGACGGCGGCGGTGTGACCTTCCAGCTCCCGCACGAGGGTCCGCGTGGCGCTATCCCAAATGCGCGCTTTGCCGTCCGATCCGGAGGTCAGGACCTTCGATGCGTCCTTGCTGAAGGCTATCGTCCACAGCTGCGCGGACGTGGGCGGCAGTGCGGGCAGCGTGTCGCCGCTCTCCACTCGCCACACGCGCGCCGTGAAATCAGAGGACGACGTGACGAGCTGCTTGCCGTCCCTGCTGAATGCGGCGTTCCAGACGGCGCCCATGTGACCTTCGAACCTGGCCAGCTCCTTGCTCTCGGCCTCCTTGGCGCCCTGGCTCGGCCCGGAGGCCGCGTCGCTGCTGGCAAGCTCGCGCTGCGCCGGGACCTCCCAGACCTTGGCGATCGTGTCATCGGCGCCGGTGGCAATCATCTTTCCGTCCGCGCTGAAGGCGGCACTTCGCACATAGCCGGTGTGTCCCTCCATCCTGACGATCACCTTGCCCGTGACGAAGTCCCACAAGTTCACCGAGCCATCCTGATGCGCGGTGACGAAGTTCGCCCCGTCGGCGCTGAAATTCGCATCCTGGAACGAGCTGGTGTCGAATCTGGTCGTCGTCAGCGGCTTGCACTCGGGGGCCGTCGCTCCCTGCTTGCAGCCCGCCGCGTCCCAAATCTGCGCGGCGCCATCCGTCGACAGCGTCAGCACACGCGTTCCGTCGGTGTTGAACACGGCACGACGCAGATAGGATTGGCTGTTGATCACCCCCTGCTCCTGCCCCGTTGCAGAATCCCAGATGCGCACCGTCACGTCGTCCGATGCCGTGACGACGCGCTTTCCGTCGGGACTGAACGCAGCCGAGACGACATCCTCGGTGTGGCCATCGAAGCGCGCGATCTCCTTGCCCGACATGGCGTCCCAAACGCGCGCGGTGTTGTCGCGAGACGCCGTGACGACCCGCAACCCATCGCGGCTGAAGGACGCCTCGGTCATCGCTTCGCTGCCTCCCTCGAGGCGGAGCTGCTCCTTGCCGGTCTTGGCGTCCCAAATGCGCGCCGTGCCGTCTTCCGACGCCGTCACGATGCGCGTGCCGTCGTAGTTGAAGGCGGCGCTCCGCACCGAGTCGGTGTGTCCGGCGAGGGTCACCTGCTCGTGGAGGGCCCGCAGCGCGCGGCGCAGCTCCCGCTCGGCCTCCGCCACGAAGGGACGATCGGAGGGGAGTCCTTCGCTGTCGAGCGCCTCGATGGTAAGGGCCGCCATGCTGCCTGCATCGCCATGGCTCTTTTCATCGATCAGCTTGCTGGCCGTCGTTGCCAGCAAGCCCGACTCCGTCCGCTGCGCCTGCTCCTTGAGGCGGTCCGTCTCGCGCTTTCGCTCCTCGATCTCGGCCGCACGCGCCTCTGCCTGCTTGGTCGCATCCTCGGCGACCTTCGTCTGTTTGTCGGCGGCTTGCTTCTGAACCCAGGCATAGCCACCGGCGCCCAAGGCGGCGATGGCGAGCATGAGGGCGGCGATCAATCCGGCTTTGGTGCGCTTGGCGATGCGGCGGGTGGCGGCTTCGCGCTCGGCTGCGGCTTTCGCCTTCTCGTCCGCGGCCTTGGCCTCGGCCTCGGCCGTGCGGCGGCGCGCCTCGGCCGCCTCGAGCTCGGCCGCCTGGCGCTGCTGCTCGCGCTGCTCCTCCTCGCTGCGGCGCTGGCCCTCCTCGGCGACGCTTTCGTCGATGAAGGCGCGATCGTTCGCAGCGATGTCGTCGGCGGGGCGCTGCTCCGTCCAATCACGGGCGATCTGCAGCTCGCGGCCGACCAGAAGCCCGCGGGCGTTGGCCTCGTAGCCGGCGCGGGCGGCGGCCAGCCGGTCGCGCCACACCAGGAACTCGCGGTCCTCGGCCAGCCAATCGCTGAGCGGCGGCAGGCGCAGCAGGGCCTCGTGCGCAACCTCGAGCGTCGGGATGCCCTGCTCGGTGCCCGAGCGTGTGAGGAGCCGCTCCTCGACCAAGGCGTCGGCCAGGCGCTTGAGGCCCGCCCTGTCGCCAGATATCAATCGCGCCTCGTCGGCCACGAGCCGCTTGGCAGCCGGCGGCACGGCCTCCGTGTCCCAGGTCGCCAAGTGCGGAATGAAGAGGCGGCGCAGCTCGTTGCCCGTGCTCGCCGCCGCGCGTTGGGCCGCGGCGAGGCGCTTGCCGAGGATGCCGTTCATGCCGCCCGCGGCCTGGAACTGCTCGAGCGTGAGGCGAGCCGCGGAGCCGGCTCTGTTCTCGGCGAGGAGCTGGCGCAGCGTAAACGCCAACAGGGGGAGCGCATCGCCGCCGGTCGCGGATTCGACCAGCGCGTTGACGAGCAGCGGGTCGATCGAGACCCTCATGCCGGCCTGATTGGCGACCGTAATCGGCGCCTCGATGATCTCGCGGTAGGCGTCGCGCGGAATCGGGGGCAGCAGGAAAGGCTGCGGCGCCTTGAGGCCGGCGTCGTCGGTCGCGTGCAGCAGCGTATCGACGCTGTCGGCGCGAATGGTCCAGAGGAACAGCGGTGGCGTGACGAGGCGCGTCGCGGCCGACTGGCTGCGGCGCTCGGGGGCCAAAATGCTGGCGACGAGATAGAGAAAGCGCTGGCTTTCCTCGTGATCGGCGGCGGCGAACAGCTCCTCGGCCTGGTCGACGGCGAACAGCGGCGTGGGAATAGGCGCGTCAGGCCGTGTCAGGCGCTGAATGGCGAGGCCAAGCTCCGCGGCCTCGTTGATGAGGCGAGCGAATGCCTCGGCGGCCTGGTCGAGGTCCCCCGAAAGGGCCTTGTGGATCTCGGCGGCGGGTTTCACGACGCGGTGCGTCGCGAAAAAGGCCGCGAGCTGCCGTCCGACGCCCTGCTCGCCGGTCAAAATGCCGGTCGCCGGCCGCACGATGCCGACGGGCAGGAAGTCGGGATCGCGCAACAGCCGCGGCCAAAGCCCGGCCTTCAAGAACGACGATTTGCCGGCGCCGGACGCGGCCTGCACGACCAACACCTGGCCGGTGCCGAGGCGGCGCAGGCGCCGGATCTCGGCGAGGCCGCGCGCGATGTCGCCGGCGCGGCCGAAGAACAGCGCGGCCTCGTTCTGGGTGAAACCCTCGAAGCCGGGATAGGGAGAAGCCTTTTCGAGGTTGGCCGGGCGCCAGGAGAAGCTGTTCGGGGAGATGCCGAGCTGATCGAGGCGGGCCTTGATGGAGCGCAGCGTCTTGTTGCTGAAGGCCACCGCCTTGCGCTGGCCGCGATGCTCGACAGTAAAGGTGGCGTCACGGGGCTCGAGGCTGAGATCGACGATCTGGCGCTCGCGATAGACGCCGAGCCCCTCGTCCTCGGGCGTCAGGAGATGCAGGATAGCTACGATGATCTCCTTGCCGTAGTCCTCCGCCATGCGGATTTCGAGGCGGCATTCGGTCGAGGCGAGCGAGGTCGGCGACGCCAGGAGCACGACGGCTTCGCAGCGCTCGTTGGCCTTGTTCAAGGCCTCCTTCCAGCGCGCGCCCGCGCCGACGTCGTGCAAGTCGATAAAGACGTCCTCGTCGCTCCAGCCTTCGCTCAGGAGCCAGTCGTGAAATGCGAGGGCTTCAAAACTGTCGTGCGCGGAATGCGAGATAAACAAGCGTGACATACATTATCCCCTACCCGACGTGGCCTAACGGCCCGTCGCCCGGGGGGGGATGCTATACAGGTCAGGCGTCGTCGTAAATCGACGGCCATGGCTTCCGCACATATCCGGTCAGGCGCGTGTCTAATTGGATCCTGCGCTCGGCCAGCCTCGCACGCGCCTCGGCGTAAGCTGGATTACCGTGCGGCCTCATGACGGCTTGCTTGCGAGCCAGGCGCGCCAGCCGCCGAAGCTCGTGATGTCGCGCGCGCCCTCGAGGCCATGGGGCTCGCAGAGGAACCCCTTGACCCAGCCCCCCTCGGCGAGGCGCACGCTGCCGATGCCGAGCGGCGGCGGGATGAGGGCTACGAAGGAGCCGAACGCGGCCTCATCCATCTCCCAGATCTCGACCTCGATCGCGCCCGCGCCCCTGCCGTCGAATACGAGGCCGGGCTTGGCGGGTGTGGCTCCGGCGAGCGCGTAGAAGCTGTAGCCCGGTGCCGTGCGCGTGGTGCGAAGCAGACGGGCCTCGCGCTCGCGGAGCTGGACGTTCAGGGGCTGGCCCGAGAGATGCGCGCCGACGACGGCGACCGCGATGCGCCCCGACGGCGGCGACGGCACGACAGCAGCCGTGTCGGCGAGCTTCGTTGCCGTCGCGCCAAGCTTCAGTCCGGGCGCGGCGCGATGCAGCGCGTCTCCGAGCGCGGCGAGGCGGCCATCCTCGAAGGCCCGCGCGATCAGCGTCACGCCAAAGGGGAGCCCGTTCGAGCGGAAGCCCACGGGCACCGCCAGCGCGGAGAGATCCATGAGGTTCACGAAGTTGGTGTAGAGACCGAGATTGGAGTTGAGCGCGATCGGGTCGGCGAGCACGTCGCTGATCCTGTAGGTGGTGCCGGCGGTTGGCAGCAGCAGGACGTCCATCGATCGCCATACGTCTTGCGCCGCGCGCGTCCGCTCGGCGAGGCGATAGAGGCCCTCGAAGGCGTCGGCGGCCGAAAGCTTCGCCGACCCTTTGATGATGGCGCCCACGACCTCGTGCATGGCATCGGGCTTCTCCGCGACAAACTCGCGGATGGCAGCCAGACGCTCGGCGACCCAGGGGCCCTGATAGAGCAGGCGGGCCGCATCGCGGAAGGGTGCGAAATCGATCTCGACGACGCCAGCGCCGAGGCCCGACATGCGGTCGACGGCGGTGCGGAAAAGGCGTTCCGCCTCGGCATCGCCGAAAAACTCGAGGCCGCTCGCGGGAACGCCGACGCGCACGTTCGCGGGCGGTGCTTCCACCGCGAACGGCCTCGGCGCCTTGCGCGAATACGCATCCTCGGCGTCGAAGGCGGCGGCGCTCGCCAGCACGCGGGCGGCGTCGGCGACGGTCGGCGCGAAGATCGAGACGCAGTCCTGCGTGCGGCAGGCCGGCACGACGCCGTAGGCGCTGACGAGACCCTTGGTCGGCTTCAAGCCGACGATGTTGTTGAAGGCGGCCGGCACGCGACCCGATCCCGCCGTGTCGGTGCCGAGCGCGAAGGACACGAGGCCGGACGCAACGGCGACCGACGATCCCGAGCTCGAGCCGCCCGAGATGTACTCGGGGTCGAACACGCACGACGGGATGCCATAGGGCGAGCGCGTGCCGACGAGGCCGGTCGCGAACTGATCGAGGTTGGTCTTGCCGATGAGGATGGCGCCCGCGGCCTCGAGCCGCTCGACGACGGTCGCCGATCGCGTGGGCACGTAGGCGAACTCGGGGCAGGCGCAGGTGGTCGGCAGGCCCGCGACGTCGATGTTGTCCTTGACCGCGAACGGGATGCCGTGGAGCGGCCCCTTGGGCGCGGCTGCGAGCCTGGCGAGCGCGTCAGCCATCGGGACGAGCGTGATCCAGACCGGGCTCTGGCCCCGCTCGGCGATGCGGCGGTAGGCCTCCTCGATCACGGCGTCGGGGCTCAGCGTGCCCGACGCATAGCCTTCGGTGAGCGTGCCGACGTCGAGCGAGAGGGAGGCGAGATGCGTGCTCATTGCGCCGCCTCCGCGGGCCCCTCGCGCAAGACGACGAGCGTCTGCCCGAGCGACACGGGCCGGCCCTCCGCGCAGCGGATCTCGGTGACGATGCCACTTGCGGGAGCGTGCACGGCCATCTCCATCTTCATGGATTCGACGACGACAAGCAGATCGCCTTCCTTGACGCTCGCTCCCTTGCCGACCTCCACCTTCCAGACCGCGCCGGGCACGGGGCTCTGCACGGCGATGGCGTCGGCGGGGAGCGCATCGGCGTCGGCATCGCCCGGGGCCGCGTCGCTCACGGCTGCACCGGACTGGTCGCTCGCCTGCCAGCGCGAGCGCTCCTCCTCGAAGGCCGCCTGCTGGCGCGCCTTGAAGGCTGCGATATCGGCGGCGTTGTCGTCGATGAACCGGCGATAGTCCGAGAGCTTGAATGTGGTGGGCTCGATGTCGAGGCTGACCTTGCCCTGCAGGAATGCATCGCGAAACGCGAGCAGCTCGTCGGCCGAGACCGGATAGAAGTGAATCTGATCGAAGAAGCGCAGCAGCCAGGGCTTGTCGGCTTCGAACTCGCGCGTCGCGCGATAGGTGTTCCACACCTGCGCCGTGCGGCCGATGAACTGATAGCCGCCCGGACCTTCCATGCCGTAGATGCACATGTAGGCGCCGCCGATGCCGACGGCGTTCTCCGGCGTCCAGGTGCGGGCCGGGTTGTATTTCGTCGTGACGAGGCGGTGGCGGGGATCGACGGGGGTGGCGACGGGAGCGCCGAGGTAGACGTCGCCGAGACCGAGCACGAGGTAGCTCGCCCCGTAGGCGATGCGCTTCACTTCCTCGATGCCGTCGAGGCCGTTGATGCGGCGGATGAACTCGATGTTCGAGGGGCACCACGGCGCGTCCGGCCGCACGGACTGCGTGTACTTGGCGATGGCCAGCTGGGTGGCGGCGTCGTCCCACGAAAGCGGCATGCGCACGATGCGGCTCGGCACCTCGATGTCGCCGATGTCGCCCATGCTGTCCTCGATGCGCTCGAGCTCATCGAGGAGGGCTGCGAGGGAGAGGATACGGCTGTCGTAGTGGACCTGGAGCGAGCGGATGCCCGGCGTCAGATCGATGATGCCCGGAATGCGCAAGCCTTCGAGGCGGGTCATGAGAACATGGACGCGGAACCTCAGCTCGAAGTCGAGGACGATGGGCCCGTACTCGACGAGCAGGTATTTGTCGCCGGCGCGCCGGTAGGCGACGCGTGGGAGCGTTCCCCTGCCGGGCCGCCCGGTGACGATGCAGTCGTCGGCGCCGACGCTGTTGGTATCGACCAGCACGGGCGCGCTCGAGGTCAGGAGCGCGGCCACGTCCTCGTCCTGGCGCAGCTCAAGCGCGCGCGCCTCGACCGGAGACAATCTCACGAAGCGTACGCGGTCGCCGGGGCGAAGCTGTCCGATCTTCCAGAGCTCCGCCTGCACGATGGTGACGGGGCAGACGAAGCCGCCGAGCGAGGGGCCGTCTGGACCGAGGATCACCGGCATGTCGCCCGTGAAGTCCACGGCGCCGATGGCGTAAGCGTTGTCGTGGATGTTGCTCGGATGCAGCCCCGCCTCGCCGCCGTCGGTGCGCGCCCACTCGGGCTTGGGTCCGATCAGGCGCACGCCGGTGCGGTTGGAGTTGTAGTGAACCTCCCAGGAGGCGGTGAAGAAAGCCGCGATGTCGTTCTCGGTGAAGAAATCGGGGGCGCCGTGCGGCCCGTAGAGGACGCCGATCTCCCAGTCGCGCGTGAGCTCGGGCCTGAGGTTCTCCGCGAGGGGGGCCGGTGCGCTCGCGCGCTCGGCGGGACCATGGGCGATGTGCAGGACATCGCCGGGGAGAAGCGCGCGCCCGCCGTGGCCGCCGAACTTGCCGAGCGTGAAGGTGGCTTTGCTGCCGAGATAAGCCGGCACGTCGAAGCCGCCGCGCACGGCGAGATAGGCACGCGCGCCGGCGCCAGTGACGCTCGCGAGCTTCAGCACATCTCCGGCCGCCACGCCGACCGGCTGCCAGAAGGGGACGGCACGATTGCCGATGGTAGCGGTCATCTCGGCGCCGGCGAGGCAGATGACGGCGTCGACGTTGAACTGGAGCGTCGGGCCCGTGAGCGTCAGCTCGAGGGCGGGGGCACCTTCCGCATTGCCGACGAGGCGATTGGCGAAGCGGAACGAGAGATGGTCCATGGGACCGGACGGCGGCACGCCGACAGCCCAGTATCCCGTTCTTCCGGGCCAGTCCTGCAGCGTCGTCTGCGTGCCCGGCGCGAGCACTTCAATCGTCGACGCGCGATAGGGGAACGTCGCGAGCGTACGCGTCAGCATCTCGCCCGCGGCAAGCACCTCGGACGCGGCGAGCTGGCGCAGGTAGTCGAGGTTGGTCTCGAGCCCGCCGATCTCGGTGGCATCGAGCGCAGCCCGGAGCCTCTGCAGCGCCTCCTCGCGCGTCTCGGCGCGGACGATGATCTTGGCCAGCATGGGATCGTAGAAGGGCGACACCTCGGCGCCGCTCTCGACCCATGTCTCGACGCGGGTGTCGTCAGGCCAGGCGACGTGGGAGAGCCGGCCGGAGCTGGGGCGGAACTCCCGGCCGGGGTCCTCGGCGTAGAGGCGCACCTGGATCGAGGCGCCCTCGGGCGCGACACGCTCCTGATCGAGGGGGAGCGTTTCGCCGGCGGCCTGACGCACCATCCACTCCACAAGGTCCAGGCCCGTCACCTCCTCGGTGACGCCGTGCTCGACCTGGAGGCGCGTGTTGACCTCGAGGAAGTAGAAGTCGTCCGTGTCGCCGTCGTAAAGGAACTCGACCGTGCCGGCGCTTTCATAAGAGACCGACTTGCCGAGGTTGCGCGCCGTCTCCCAGAGGGCGCTGCGCGTCTTGTCGGAGAGCCCGGACGCGGGCGTTTCCTCGATGACCTTCTGGTTGCGGCGCTGCGCCGAGCAATCGCGCTCGCCCAGGGCGACGACGCGGCCCTTTCCGTCACCGAAGATCTGCACCTCGATGTGGCGTCCGCGCGCGACATACTTCTCGAGGAAAAGTCCCGGGTCCTTGAAGTTGTTGCGGGCAAGGCGCTCGACGCGCTCGTAGAGGGGGGCGAGCTCGGCCGCCGAGGCAACGAGCTGCAGGCCAATGCCGCCGCCGCCGGCCGTGCTCTTCAGCATGACCGGGTAGCCGATGCGGTTTGCCTCGACCTCGGCCTCGGCAAGGCTCGCGACCAGGCCAGAGCCGGGCGCGAGCGGAACGCCGGCAGCCAGCGCGAGCTCGCGCGCGCGGTGCTTCAAGCCGAAAGCGCGCATCTGGGCGGCGCTCGGCCCGATGAAGACGATGCCGGCCTCGGCGCAGGCGTCGGCGAAGTCCGGGTTCTCGGACAGGAAGCCGTAGCCCGGATGGATGGCCTCGGCACCGGTGGCGCGGGCTGCTTCCAGGATCGCATCGATCTTGAGATAGCTCTGCGCGGCGGCGGCGGGGCCGATGAGGACGGACTCGCCCGCCTGGGCGACGTGCATGGCGTGGCGGTCGGCTTCCGAGTAGACGGCGACGCTCGCAAACCCCATGCGATCCAGCGTGCGGATAATGCGGCATGCGATGGCGCCGCGATTGGCGATCAGAACCTTCTTGAACACGTCAGGCACCCTCCGGCCAGATCAGGACCTCGAGCGGCGTCGGGTTGTAGGCGTTGCACGGGTTGTTGAGCTGCGGGCAATTGGAGATGAGTACGAGGACGTTCATCTCGGCCCGCATCTCGACGTACTTGCCCGGCCCCGACACGCCATCGGCGAAGGTGAGCCCGCCGTCGGGCGTCACGGGCACGTTCATGAAGAAGTTGATGTTGTGGGCGATGTCGCGCTTCGAGAGGCCGTACTGCTCGTTCTCGACGACGGCGAGCAGGTAGCTGTCGCGGCACGAATGCATGCTCTTTTTCTCGAGGGCATAGCGGACCGTGTTGCTCTCGGCGGCACAGGCCCCGCCCAGCGTGTCGTGGCGGCCTACCGTGTCGGCGGTGATGGTCATGAGCGGGCGGCAGATGTCGGAGAGCAGCACCGAGCCCGGGCCGAGGTAGACGTTTAGCTGCTCGCGGACGGTGTCTGCGGCCGAGTAGCGCTCGTGCGGGTCGTCGGCGTTGAAGAGCAGCGTGTCGGCGGCCTGGTTGCCCTCGAGATCGACGATGCGCAGCGTCTCGCCGCGCTTGACGACGTGCATCCAGTATTGGCCTGCGGGGATGGTCTTTCGGCAGGTGGCGGCCTGCGGCTGCAATGCGCTTTCAGACATCACGGGCGTTCTCCTTTCTCAGCAGCAGCCGGCGTTGAACAGGCGGTTGTTCTCGAAACCGCGCCCGTTCTCGGCCGCGGAGAGACGGCAGGGGTCGTCGGCCGCCGCTGGTGGGCCTTCGATGAACTCGAAGCGCACGGGTTTCCTCGGATAGGTGGGGCTCGGGTCGAGCGGATGCGGGCACGTGTGGAAGAGCACGAGCGTGTCCATCTCGAAGCGCAGCTCGACGGACGCGCCCGCCTTGGCCGCCCTCGCGTCGAACGTCATGGCGCCGCCGTCGTCGGTCGCGACCTTGCTGAACCAGTTGACGTTGGCGGCGAGATCGCGGCGGCTCATTCCGTATTTGGCCGCTTCGACCAGGAAGCTGTCGCGTCCGTTCTGCTGCCAGTCGTTGCGGTGCGTCTGGTAGCTGACATCGCCCCAGCGCGCCGCCACCATCGCCCTGGTGCTGGCGCCGCAGACGGTGTCGTGCCAGCCCGCCGTGTCGGCCACGATCGAGCAGAAGACGCGACCCATGTCCGAGTAGAGGCAGTGCCCCTCGGTGAGCTTGAAGGTGTGCTGGCACTTCAGGGTATCGGGCGCGTTGTAGCGCTCGAGCAGGTTCGCCGGGTTATAGAAGAGCATGCCGACGTTGGCGCCGCCCTCCACGTCGGTGAGGCGCAGGCGCTGGTTGCGCCGCATGACAAGCGACCAATGCTTTCCACCCGGAAGGACATCACTGTAGAAACTCTCCGTCACCTCGCGCTCCTCTCTGCGGGTCTCTGCCCGCTCGAACTGTCCGGGCCGTCCCGGGAGAAAGAAGCCGCGCGGGGTCGTCCCCGGCGGACACCGCAGGCGCTCAACCCACGGGCTTGTTGCCGTCAGTCGACCCCACCTCGAGTTCCAGTTGGGCGCCGTGGCCATTCGGAAGGGGGGTCGCGATCTTCTTCGGCCACACCTCGAAATCCCGCGTGATGCTGGCGCCGGCCTTAGACATCGCGTCCGCGAGCGAAACGTCGTCGAGCGTCGCGCCGTAGCGCTCCAGCTCCTCGGGCCGGTTGCGCGGGCGCTCGAAGGCGATCACGCGCGTGCCGAGCCGGAAGGCTTCGGAAAGGTCGTGCGTCACCATCACGACGGTGAGGTTGTTCTCGTTCCAGATGCGGCGGATGAGGACGTGGATGTCGGCGCGGATGCCGGGATCGAGGGCACCGAACGGCTCGTCGAGCAGCAGGATTTTCGGCTTGCGGTTGAGCGCCTGCGCGAGGGCGAGGCGCTGCTGCATACCGCCCGAAAGCTCCGCCGGATACTTCTTCTCGTGCCCCTTGAGACCGACCGCGTCGAGCAGCTTCAGGGCCTCCGTCTCGGCCTCGCGGCGGCGCAGGCCGAACAGCTTGCCGAGGATCGGCGCCTCCTCGAACTCGCGCCCGACCATGACGTTGGCAAGCACGGTCAGATGCGGGAAGACGGAATAGCGCTGGAACACGACGCCGCGATCGGCGTTGGGTTCCGCCTTGAGAGGCTTGCCGTCGACGAGGATCCTACCGCGCGTCGGCGTCTCCTCGCCGAGCAGCATGCGCAGGAACGTGGTCTTGCCGCACCCCGACGGCCCGACAAGGGCGACGAAGGCGCGCGGCGCGATCGTGAGATCGATGCGCTCGAGCACGACGTGGTCGCCGTACTCCTTCCAGACCTTGTCGAAGACGATGGCCGTCATGCGGTGCGCGCTCCAGCGAACCACGGGAAGGCGCGGCGCTGCAGCAGGCGGAGCGCGAGGTCCATCAGGAAGGCGAGGAGCGTGATCCAGATGACGTAGGGGATGATCACGTCCATGGCGAGGTAACGCCGCACGAGAAAGATGCGGTAGCCGAGGCCGGAGTCGGCGGCGATGGCCTCGGCGGCGATGAGGAAGAGCCACGCGGGCCCGATCTCGAGGCGGACGGCATCGATCAAGCGCGGCAGCATTTGCGGCAATACGACCCTGAGACCGACCTGCCAAGTGGACGCGCCGAGGGTCTGCGCCTTGATCAGCTGCTCGCGCGGGAGATCCTGGACACGCAGCGCCATGTCGCGCGTGAGCTTCAGCGTGGTGCCGATGACGATGAGGGCGATCTTGGCCGCATCGCCAAGGCCCATGATGATGAAGAGGATGGGCAACAGCGCAAGCGGCGGCACCATCGACGCCACCGCCACCACCGGGCCGAAGGTCGCCCCCGCGATCGGCAGGAGGCCGATCATGATGCCGAATACGAGCGCGATCAGAGTCGAGATGGCGAGCGCGGTGAGAAGCAGAGACAGGCTCGATAGCGTGTCGTTCCACAAGTGATAGATGCCGCTGCGCGGGTCGGCCTGCAACGCGTAGTGCCTGATGGCCTCGCCCATAGCGCCGAAGTTCGGCAACAGCTTGTCGTCGGGGTTCTCGGCCAGGCGGATGGCCGAGCCGAACATATACGCGACGAGAATCGCCGCGAACGGCAAGGCCGCGAGGACGAAGCGCCAGGTCTTGTCGGGCTTCAAATTGAGAAGGCGCATCGGTCCTCGCGGCCTCAAGCCGACTCTAGAGCTTGCCGTCCGCCGCTTCCTGCATGTAGGTGGCGTCGAAGCGGAGCTTCACGTTGCCCTTCTCGCCGAACACGCTCTTGTCGGGGAACTCGATGCCGATGGCGCCTGCCGACTTGGCGTCCTTGCCGAGCAGCGCCTTGTCGAACAGGAAGGTCGAGACCTTCTCCGAGGTGGTCTTGATCTCGGGTCCGCTCACGAACGCCACCGCGTCCTTGGGCGCCCAGAACATCTTGGTGGTCGTCAACATGCCGTCGAAGCCGGCAACGTCCGTCCCGGACGCCTTGGCCATGGCGTCCTTGGCGGCGGCATCCGTCTCGAGCGCCTTGATGGTCTCGTACCAGATGCCGGCGAGGGCCTTGCCGAACTTGGGATTGTCCTTCAGCACCTCGGTGTTGACGACCATCATGTCGATGATCTCGCCGGGGGTCTGGGAGCTGTCGTAGACGACCTTCGCGTCCTTCTCCTCGAGAATGGTGGAGACGACCGGCTTCCAGGTGACGACCGCCGTCACGTCCGGCGTCTTGTAGGCGGAGGCCATGTCGGCGTCCGACGTGTTGACGACCTTCACGTCCTTCTCGGCGAGCTTGACGCTCTCGAGCGCGCGCGCCAGGAGGTAGTGCGAGACCGAGAACTCGACCAGGTTCACCGTCTGGCCCTTGATGTCCTCGAGCTTGTCCTTGCCCTTGAGGATGACGGCGTCGTTGCCGTTCGAGTAGTCGCCGACGATGACAGCCGTGGTGTCGACGCCGCCGGCAGACGGGATCGACAGAGCATCCATGTTGGTCAGCGTCACGGCGTCGAAGGCGCCGGCCGTGTACTGGTTGATGCTCTCGACGTAGTCGTTGAACTGCTTCACTTCGATGGTGATGCCGTACTTGTCGGCCCACTTCTTGACGATGCCGGTGTCGGCGGCATAGCCCCAGGGCATCCAGCCGACATAGATCGACCAGGCGACCTTGAAATCCTTCTTCTCGGCGGCGTGCGCCGACGACGCGGCGAGCGCGACGCTCACGGCAGCGGCGACGGCGCCCTTGAGGAAGCACGTAACGGACCGGTTCATGAACATAACCCCTCAGTTGACCACAACAGTCGATCGCAAGGGGCATAGGACGAACGGGGGCGCACGACGCACACGAGGAGGCCTTCCGTTCGAGAGCTAGAGGCTCCCTGCGGTATAGGTCTCCCGGGCTTTTATCCCGCCGTGGCTTCGCCCGGGCACAAGGGCGCGAGCGAGAGAGCCTCTCTCGGACCAGCATCGCAGCGTGCGCGGCGACCGGAACCCTAGAGGCGTTATGCCGTGACTAGCTGCATGGGGCGTGCCAACTGCGAAATGCCGCGAGCGCAAGGCATTTCGACGTGCAGCCTGCACGACCGTGCTTGATTTTTGGCTGGATGCACAGATTGAGGGCAGGCCATCCGGCCGGCGCTGTGCGCTTCCGCACTGAGAACGCCTTCAGCGTTGGTGCGGGAACGGAAGGGCGCGTTCTTGCGTTGTGTCCGCGGATTGAGATGCGCCCAGCCGGACGCCGGGAGGAGCCTCAGCGATGAACGTCTCAGGATACACGACGAGAGAGCTTACCCTCTTTCGCAAGGTCCTCGACCGGGCCATGGCGGAGGCCGACATCGCCATGCCCATCGAACTGATGGCGCGCCGGCTGTTCGTCATCGCGCGCGCGGGCGAACGCGATCCGGACAGGCTGGTCGATGCGGTCCTCGGACGCTATCCGCCGCCGCTGGCACCGAAGCCGGCGACTTTCTTTCCGCCGCTGCCTGGGCGCTAACCGTCGCGCTACTCGGCGCCCCACACGAAGCTCGTGTAGATCATCTCGACATTGCCGTCGCGGGCGATGCTCGCCGGCGTGATCAGCGTCTGATCGAGGATGAGGTCGTAGCAAGCCTTGAAGCTCGCCGCGCCTTTTGCCTTGCACAAGGGGTGCGACTTCCAGCGCTGACGGATCAGCTTCTGGGCGGCGCCGGTGTCGATGTTGAGGTCGCGCACCTTCTCCTCGCGACCGACCGTCAAGCCCGGACCGTCCTTGAAGGCGGCGTAGACAAGCTCGCTGCAGTAGATCTGGTCGCGCGCCTCGTAGAAGAAGTGGTCGTAGGGAAGGCCGAGGTAGCGGCGCGCGCTCACCAGCGCCTCCTTCGCCTGCTCGTCCGTGAGCCCCTTCACACGCTTGACGGTGACGCGCTGGCCGTCGCCCTTGGCGATCCACTTCTCGAGCGAGATCGTGCGCACCGGACCTACGGCCTCGATGACGCTGGCGCGGCCGTTGCCGTCCACCTCGACCAGTCCGACGTGGGTATACTGGCTGCCGGAGGCGAGCATGATCGCGTCGCTCGCGCTGGTGGTCGTCTTCTGAAAGACGATGTCTCCGGTCTTGAGCGGCGGCAGAGGCCCGGCAGGCGCGAGCGTCAGGCCGAGCCCGACGATCGCGAGCAGCCCAACGAAGGCTTGAAAGAGAAGTCTCATCATCGTGTCCCTGATATCGAGCGGGAAGCGGGCGGCTTCATGGCGCGGATGCATAAGCCTACGTGCGGAACGTCGCCCTCCCTTCGCATCCTCGGTATCATGCCGCGAGTGATTCATCGATGCGTCGGCGGAGGAAGCGGGGCGCGTAACTTAGCCCGATTGTGCAAGCCCTTGGAGCAGCACGCGGATGCGCGGCGACGTGTTCGATCTGGCTATTATCGGCGGCGGCATCAACGGGGTGGGGATCGCTGCCGACGCCGCCGGGCGCGGGCTCAAGGTGGCGCTGTTCGAGAAAGACGATCTCGCGAGCGGGACCTCGTCGGCAAGCTCCAAGCTGATTCACGGCGGCCTGCGCTACCTCGAGCATTTCGAGCTCAGGCTGGTGCGCGAATCGCTCGCCGAGCGCGAGGTGCTGCTCGCGCGTGCGCCGCATCTCGTCCGCCCGCTGCGGTTCGTGATTCCGCTCGTCGACGGCATGCGCTCGGGTCTGCTGATGCGGCTCGGGCTCTTTCTCTACGATCACCTGGCCATGCGGCAGCACATTTCAGGGTCGGGTGCTGTGGACCTCGAGCGCGACCCCATGGGCCGTCCGCTGCGAGACGAGCTGACGCAGGGCCTCGCATACCATGATTGCTCCGTCGATGACGCGCGCCTCGTGGTGACGGTGGCGCTCGACGCCGCTGAACATGGCGCGGAGATTTTCACGCGGGCGCCCGTGACGCACGTGGCGGCGCGTGGCGACCATTGGAGCATCACGGCGGCGCTGCCTTCCGGACCGGAGGCGTTTCAAGCGCGCGTGCTCGTCAACGCGGCGGGACCCTGGTGCGCGGACGTGGCCCGCCTCGCGCCGCCCGGGACCAGCGCGCCGCCGCTGCGTCTCGTGCGGGGAACGCATATCGTGGTGCCGCGCATCGCGGGTGCGGACGATGCCTATCTCCTGCAGAACGCCGACGGGCGTGTCGTCTTCGCGCTGCCGTTCGAGGAGCGCTTCACGATGATCGGCACGACGGACGTCGGCGTCGCCACGCCGGCCGAAGGGTTCACGCCGAGCGCGGACGAGGAGGCCTATCTGCTTGCCGTGGCCGGCGCGTATTTCGCGCGCCCGCCGAGAGCGAACAGCATCGTGTGGCGGTTCGCGGGCGTGCGCGCGCTGGTGGACGACGGCCGGAGGAATGCATCAGCGACGTCGCGCGAGTATCGCCTCGATCTTGTACGACCGCAGAATGGGCCTCCGCTGCTCAACGTCATCGGCGGCAAGATCACCACCTTCCGGCGTCTCGCGGAGGCGGCGCTCTCGAAGTTGCGCCCGTTCTTTCCCGGCATGGGCGCAGCGTGGACGGCGCCATCTCCGCTGCCCGGCGGGGAGGCCGGCGTCGCGGGCATGGATGGCTTCCGCGATGATATCGCACGCCGCCATGCGGGGCTTTCGCGGCGTGTGGTGATGCGGCTCGTGTCGCTCTACGGGACGCGGGCCGAGCGCATCCTCGGCGATGCAAAAAGCGATGACGATCTCGGTGCCCCAATCGGCGGCGGCTTGACGGAGCGCGAGGCCGTCCATCTTAGGGACCAGGAGTGGGCGCGCACGGCGGAGGATGTGCTGTGGCGGCGCACGAAAGCGGGCCTGCATCTCGATGCCGAGGAGCGGCGCGCGGCGGAAGAGGCGCTTTCGCGTCTCCTTTGAGGCCGATCCTCAACATAAAAACGGAGCCGCGATGCGCGGCCCCGCCTTTCAATGTCGGGTCAGTGCTGGCCGAAAATCCGCTTGGACTTCCGGAAACGCAGTCAACGCTGCTGGTCGCGGTGCCGGTCCTCGCCTTGGCGCTGCTCGCCCGAGCGGTTGTCCTCGGGCTCGCCAGGCTGCGGCTTGCGATGGCGTTCCTGATCCTGCTTCTGGTTCGGGTTGCCCTTATGGTGCTGATCGTGGCGCGGATCGTTCTCGGCCTGCTGCTGGTCGCGCTGCGACTTGCCGCCCTGCTGACCAGGGTTCCGGTTCTCGTTTGCCATTGGACGTCTCCTTGTGGTTTTTGGGGGAGTTGAGGGAAAACGCGGAGAAGTCCAGGGGAGTTCCGGCCGCCTTATTTTGTAAGGTTTCGTTTCAGTTGTGTGCGCCGTCGCCGCCGATGTCCTCGGGCCGGGGATCGGACGGGACGGTGCCTGTCGCGCGGTTGATCCAGACCGTTATCAGCCACAGCAGAACGCCGATCGCGAGCAGGGCGCCCGCGACCTGATACTCCACGGGGTTGCGGCCGGTCCATGGCCCGGCAAGGAAGGCGCACGTCACGGCTCCGAGCACAGGCAGCGCCGTCGGCGTGCGAAAGTGCTCATGCTCGACGGGGTCGCGCCTCAGGATCAGCACGGCGACGTTGACGATGGTGAAGACGCAGGTGAGCAGCAGCGCCGTCGTGCCGCCGAGCGCCGGCACCTCGCCCACGAAGGCAATCAGCGCGAAGGCCAGCAACGTGGTGAAGGCGATGGCGATGTACGGCGTGCGCCGCGTCGCGTGCACCTTGCCGAGCACGGGCGGCAGGACGTGCTCGCGGCTCATGCCGTAGACGAGGCGGCTCGCCATCAGCATGTTGATCAGCGCGCTGTTGGCGACGGCGAACATGGTGATGAACCCGAACAGGCCAAGCGGGAAGCTTGGTGCACCGGCCGCCACGACCTTCAAGAGTGGCGTCTCGCCCTCGCCAAGCTCGGCGGGGGCTACGAGCGTGATGGCCGAGATGGAGACCAGGAGATAGATCGTGCCGGTGATCAGGAGTCCGGCCAGCAGAATCCTGGGAAAGGTCTTGACCGGGTCCTTGGTCTCCTCGGCCATGTTGACGCTGTCCTCGAAGCCGACCATGGCGAAGAAGGCGAGCGTGGTCGCGGCGATGGCAGCCCAGAAGGCGCCGCCCGCCCCCTCGCCGGCCTTGAACTCGAGCACGCGCGAAAAGTCTCCGTGCCCGCCGGCGATGGCCCACAGGCCGATGACGATGATGATGAGGAGGCCCGTCATCTCGACGCAAGTCAGGAGCACGTTGAGCTTCACGCTCTCGCCGACGCCGCGAAAGTTGATCGCGGCCACCGCAGCCATGAAGAGGAGGCCGACGACGGTGATGCCGATACCGCCCGCGAGACCCAGGTCCAGGGCATCGGACAGGTTGGCCGCGAAGGCGCGCGAAGCGGTGGATGCCGAGGTGATGCCAGACGACATGACGGCGAAGGCGACCAGGAACGTCACGAAGTGGATGCCGAAGGCGCGATGGGTGTAGAGCGCGGCGCCGGCCGCGCGCGGGTATTTCGTCACCAGCTCGAGGTAGCTGAAGGCCGTCAGCAGCGCGACGGCGAAGGCCATCAGGAAGGGGAGCCAGACGGCGCCGCCGACGAGGTTCGCGACCTTGCCGGTGAGCGCGTAGATGCCGGTGCCGAGGATGTCGCCGATGATAAAGAGGAGGAGGAGCCAGGGTCCCATGACCCTGTGCAGGCTCGGCTCTCCCGTGCCGGGCGCGGCCGCGCCCTTGTCGTCGCCTGCGGACGGTTGCATGTCGGCGCTTCCCCCTCTGACCCGGTCGGTTAACGAGGCTCGCAACTCACCGCGCCGCGGTCAACACGTCTCGTTCGCCCTATCGCCGGTTCGGAGAAAATGAACTTCGTGCTCCATCTTGCGTTCCACCTCGTTCGGGACCACAACATCTTGGTCCCTACCTTGCTCCCCTGGCAGCGTTTAAGAGTGTTTGCGTCATGCCCAAAGCGGCCCGTGCCTACTGGAAGGGTTTCCTCAGACTGTCGCTGGTCACGATCGGCGTCGAAATCTACAACGCGGTCGAATCCAAGGCGGAAATCTCTTTCCGCCAGATCCACAAGCCGTCCGGCAAGCGCGTCAACTACGAGAAGGTGGTCGCGGGGGTCGGCAAGATCGACACCAAGGACATCGTCAAGGGCTACGAGGTGGACAAGGACACCTACGTCACCCTCGACCCCGAGGAGATCGACGCGGTCAAGCTCGAGAGCAAGAAGACCATCGATCTCGTGCAGTTCGTCGACGCGAAGGACATCGACTACCGCTACTTCGAGCGTCCCTACTTCGTCACGCCCTCCGACGAGCTCTCGGGCGAGGGCTATGTCGTGATCCGCGATGCGCTGCGCAAAACCGGCAAGGTCGGGCTGGCGCAGATCACGATCTCGGGGCGCGAGTGGCTGGTCGCGATCGCGCCGCTCGAGGACGGGCTGGTCATGGAGATGCTGCGCTACGACGAGGAGCTGCGCCAGCCCGCGGACTTCTTCGACGAGGTGCCGGGCACCAAGCCCGACAAGGAGATGGTCGATCTCGCCGTGCAGCTCATCGGCAAGAAGTCGGCCGCGTTCAAGCCCGAGAAATTCGAGGACCACTATCAGGCGGCCTTGAAGGCGCTGGTGCAGGACAAGCTCAAGGGCCGCAAGATCGTCGCGCACGAGGCGGACCGGCCCAAGGGCGGCAACATCGTCGACCTGATGGAGGCCTTGAAGCGCAGCGTGGGGAGCGCGCCCGAGAAACCTCCCGCGTCCAAGGCTGCGGCGCCGAAATCCAAATCCACGCGCGGCACGAAGAAGCGAGCCTAGGATTAGGGAAAGCCGTGCAGTGCCCCCTCACCCGCGCCGCGCCCATGGCTCCGCCATGACGCCGCGCGACCTCTCCCCATCGGGGAGAGGTGAAGTGACCCTTTCACCTCTCCCCGATGGGGAGAGGTCGGAAGCGATTGCAAATCGCTTCCGGGTGAGGGGGCAACTGTGTCTCGTCCCTTAGGCGCAGCGGATTTGATGATGGCTCGATCCTCGAAAAAGCTCTCCGCCTATCGCGCCAAGCGCGACTTCACCAAGACGGAGGAGCCTGCCGGGAAGGCGGCGATCCGCGCCGCCGAGTACCCGCGCTTCGTCATCCAGAAGCATGACGCGACGCGGCTGCACTACGACCTGCGCCTCGAGATGGACGGCGTGTTCAAGTCGTGGGCGGTGACACGCGGGCCGTCCCTCGACCCGCATGAGAAGCGCCTCGCCGTCGAGGTGGAGGATCATCCGCTCGACTACGGCGACTTCGAGGGCACCATCCCCAAGGGCGAGTACGGGGGCGGCACCGTGATGGTGTGGGACCGCGGCTTCTGGATGCCGGACGGCGACAAGACCGCCGACCAGATGCTGGCGGACGGCGATCTCAAGGTGCTGTTCGCGGGCTCGAAGCTCAAGGGGAGCTGGGTGCTCGTGCGCATGAAGCAGGACCGCTTCGGCGGCAAGCGCACCAACTGGCTGCTGATCAAGCATCGGGACGACTATTCGAAGGATGGAGATGGAGAGGGCATCCTGAAGCAGGACCGCTCGGTCGCCTCAGGTCGCAGCATGGCCGAGATCGCGGCGGGCAAGGGCAAGCGCCCCGCGCCGTTCATGCTCGGCGGGCGCACGGCCTTCAAGCCGGACGCGGTGTGGCATTCGGACGGTGCCGACCCCGTGCTCGGCATCACCATCACCAAGCCGGACAAGGTGCTGTGGCCGGCCGCCAACGGCGAGCCCGCGCAGACCAAGGCGGACCTCGCTCATTACCTCGAAGCGGTCGGCGACTGGATGCTGCCGCACGTCGCCGGCCGCCCCTGCTCCGTCGTCCGCGCTCCGGACGGCATCGAGGGCGAGACGTTCTTCCAGCGCCATGCCATGCGCGGCACGTCCGAGCACGTCTCGCTCGTGCGCATCGCCGGCGACCGCGAGCCCTACATCCAGATCGACAGTGTCGAGGGTCTGATCGCCATGGCGCAGGTTGCGGCGCTCGAATTCCATCCGTGGAATTGCGCGCCGAACGCGCCGGCCGTGCCGGGGCGGCTGGTGTTCGACCTCGATCCGGCGCCGGACGTCGCCTTCGACGCCGTGGTCGCGGCGGCGAACGAGATCAAGGGGCGGCTCGAGGCGCTCGGCCTCGTGCCTTTCTGCAAGACGACCGGCGGCAAAGGGTTGCATGTGGTCACGCCGCTCAAGGCTCTACTCAAGACGAGCGAAAAGGACGCGCTCGGCTGGGACGAGGCGAAGACGTTCGCCAACGCGGTGTGCGAGGCGATGGCGCATGACAGTCCCGATCTGTACCTCACCACCATGACGAAGAAGCTCCGGCGCGGGCGCATCTTCCTCGACTATCTGCGCAATGACCGCACTGCGACGGCGGTGGCGCCGCTCTCGCCCCGGGCACGACCGGGCGCGCCGGTGTCGATGCCGCTCACGTGGGCGCAGGTGCGGCGCGGTCTCGATCCCATGCGCTTCACGCTCGGCAGCGTGCCGGGGCTGCTTTCCAAGTCGAAAGCCTGGGCCGACTACGACAGGAGCGCACGGCCCTTGCGCAATGCGATCCGCAAGCTTGTCGACGGGCATCGATGAGCCGTCGCCTCGCGTCGCGCAAGCCGGACCCGCTGCCGCGCTTCGTGCCGCCCTGCCTCGCCACACTCACCGATGCCCCACCGACGGGCGGCGCGTGGGTGCACGAGATCAAGTTCGACGGCTACCGGCTCGAGGCGCGCATCGCGGATGGCGATGTGCGGCTCCTGACGCGCACGGGGCTCGACTGGACGGCGCGCTTTCCCTCGATCGCCAAGGCGCTCAAGGGACTGAAGGTCAAAACGGCGCTGATCGACGGGGAGGCCGTGGTCGAGGACGAGCGCGGTGCGTCGAGTTTCACGAAGCTGGTCGAGGCGCTCGAGGCAGGGCGCTCCGACGGCATGGTGTTCATCGCCTTCGACCTCCTGCATCTCGATGGTGTCGACGTCGCGCAGGCGATGCTTGCCGATCGCAAGGACGTGCTGAAGGGCCTCATGGCGCGGAGCCGGTCCAAGCGCCTGCGCTACAGCGAGCACTTCCCCGCGGACGGCGCGTCGGTGCTCGCGAACGCCTGCGCGCTCGGGCTCGAAGGCGTGGTCTCGAAGCGCCTCGACCGACCGTACCGGTCGGGGCGCAATGGGGAATGGCTCAAAGCGAAGTGCGTCCAGACCGACGAGTTCGTCATCGGCGGCTACCTCGTCTCCACGGTTGACGCCAAGGCGGTGGGGGCGCTCGCACTCGGCACCTTCGAGGCCGGGCGTCTCGTCTATGCGGGGCGCGTCGGGACCGGCTTCACGCATGAGACGGCGCGTGCGCTTTGGACCGCGTTGCAACCTCTCAAGGGCGAGGCCTCGCCGTTCGCGGCGCCACTCACGGCGATCCAGCGGCGCGGCGTGGTGTGGGTCAAGCCGGAGCTCGTCGCGCAAATCCACTACGCTACGCGCACGGGCGACGGGCTTCTGCGGCACGCGGCCTTCAAGGGGCTGCGGGAGGACAAGCCGGCGAAGGACGTGCACAAGCCGGTCGTCAAGCGTCCGCGCACGTAAGCACACCGGTTCCACGGCGGAACCGCAGCGGTTGCCGCGACCCCTTGTCATCGGCGCGGCAACCCCCATTTCGCGGGCTTGGCGAGGCTGCCTGCAATCGTGCGGGACGGCCGGAAAGGAGCGAGCCCCATGCGTAAGATTCTCGGAGTGACGAACGCCCCGCGCGGGCACTGGGTCGGCGACGGCTTTCCCGTGCGCTCGATGCTGTCGCCGGAGATCGGCCTCTCGCCGTTCCTCCTGCTCGACTATGCAGGCCCGGCCGACTTCACGCCGACGGATCAGCGGCGCGGCGTGGGCGTGCATCCGCACAAGGGGTTCGAGACCGTCACCATCGTCTACCAGGGCGAGCTCGAGCACCGCGATTCGACCGGCAACGGCGGCAAAATCGGCCCCGGCGACGTGCAGTGGATGACGGCCGCGTCCGGCATCCTGCACGAGGAGTTCCATTCGGAGGCGTTCACCCGCAACGGGGGCACGCTCGAGATGGTGCAGCTCTGGGTCAACCTGCGCGGCAAGGACAAGACCGCGGCGCCGGGCTACCAGACGCTCCTCAACGGCGACATCCCGTCCGTCGATCTCGCGGACGGGGCCGGGCGCGTGCGCGTCATCGCGGGCGCGTTCGACGGCCAGCAAGGGCATGTCCAGAAGGGACCGGCGCGGACGTTCACGCCGATCGACATCTGGGACGTGCGCGTCAACCGCGACAAGACCGCGACGCTTGCGCTCCCCGAAGGGCATACGGTGGCGCTGGCGGTGCTCCGCGGGACTGTGCTGGTCAACGGCCAAGAGGTGGTGCGGGCGGCGCAGCTCGTCACCTTCGACCGGACGGGCGGGGAGATCACGCTCGAGGCCAACAACGACGTGACCGTGCTCGTCCTCTCGGGCGAGCCGATCAACGAGCCGGTGGTGGCGCACGGCCCGTTCGTGATGAACACGGTCGGCGAGATCAAGCAGGCCATGCTCGATTACGAGCAGGGCCGCTTCGGCTCGATGGCCGAGACGGTGCAGTGATCTCTCCCTCTCCCCATCGCACTTGCGATGGGGAGAGGGGAAGTTACTCGGCGGCAGAGGGCAGGCCGCTCATCTGGCGCTCGAAGAGGTGCCGGTAGCGGCCGCCAGCGCGATGCATCAGCTCGGCGTGCGGTCCGTCCTCGACGATGCGGCCCTGATCGAACACGAGGATGCGATCCAGAGCACGCACCGTCGAGAGTCGATGGGCGATGACGATGGCCGTCCGGCCCACGAGCAGGCGCTCGATGGCCGCCTGGATCGCCTGCTCCGATTCCGAGTCGAGGCTCGACGTGGCCTCGTCCAGGATCAGGATCGGCGCATCGGCCAGGAACGCGCGCGCGATGGCGATGCGCTGACGCTCGCCGCCCGACAGTTTCACGCCGCGCTCGCCGACGAGCGTCTGATAACCCTTCGGCAGTCGCGCGATGAAGTCGTGCGCGTTGGCGAGGCGCGCCGCGCGCTCGATCTCGTCCTCAGACGCTCCCGGCCGCGCGTAGGCGATATTCTCGGCCAACGTGCGGTGGAACAGGATCGGCTCCTGCTGGACGATGGCGATGGCGGATCGCAGCGACTGCTGCGTCACCCCCGCCACGTCCTGCCCGTCGATCGCGATGCGCCCGCCCGTGACGTCGTAAAGACGCTGGATGAGCTTGACGAACGTCGTCTTGCCGGAGCCCGAGTGGCCGACGAGGCCGACGCGCTCGCCCGCCTTGATCGTGACCGAGAGGTCGCGATAGAGCGGCGTCTCGTGGGCACCGTAGTGGAAGCCGACGTTCTCGAAGCGCACCTCGCCCTTTGCGATGCGCATCGGCACGGCGTCCTCGCGATCCGATACGCCGAGCGGCGTCGCATGCAGCTCGACGAGCTCATCCATCTCGTTCACGGACCGCTGCAGGTCGTGGATGTAGTTGCCCACGTCCCTCAGATAGCCGTGCACGACGAAGTAGGTCGTCAGCACATACGTCACGTCGCCGGGCGTCGCCTCGCCGGACCACCAGAGCCAGAGACCGGCGGCGATCAGCACCGTGCGCACCACGAGCAGGAGCACGCTCTGGCCGGTCGCGGACAAGTTGTGGCGATGCCACGTGCGGGCCGTACGCTTCTCCCAGCGTGCGACCGTGCCGGAGAGGCGCGCATCCTCACGCTGCTCGGCGCCGTAGGCCTTGACCACGGCATTGCAGCCGAGCGTATCGGCGAGCACGCCGCCCATGCGCGTGTCCCAGGTGTTCGAGAGCTTCGCGGCGGGCGCGATGTATCCCACGGTCAGGGCTACGATCATCGCGACGTAGACGAGCGCGCCGACGCCGACGATGACGCCCATCAGCGGCCAGTGCGCACCGAGCAGCAGTGTCGTCGCAAGCAACACGAACGCCGACGGCAACAAGGTCAGCAGCAGCGTCTCGTTCAACGAATCCACCGCCCACATGCCGCGCGTCACCTTGCGCACGACGGAGCCCGCGAAGCTGTTCGCGTGCCAATCCGTCGAGAAGCGCTGCACACGCGCGAACGTCTCCTGGGCAATGTCCTGCATCATGCCGAGCGAGAGCGGCACCACGCCCGACCACGCCCAGTGGCGCAATGCAATCATGGCGATGCCGAGGGCGGCCATGATCGCGAACGCATCGAGCGCGCGGGTCGCCGCCAGCTCGCGCGTCGCGCCATCAAGCAAGAGCGCGTCGACGAGGCGTCCCGAGAAGAATGGAATGAACACGTCGGCCAGCGTGGCAAGCAGCATCCCGCCCGCCACCCTGGCGACGAGCAGCTTGCGGCGTTGCGAGTGGCCGGCGATGTAGGCGAGCACGGCCGTCATGGCAGCGCGCCCGCGCGAACGGTTTTTCGTCGTCATGTCAGTACCGGCGCACGTGCGCCGTCTCCGGGTGATGGGGATGCGACAGACGCACGACGCGCGTGCTTCCGTGATCCAGAGCAGGTTTTGGGATGTGCCGCGAAGGGGGACGAGGCGCCAGCCGGCGCCGGACGGTCGACCTAAGAGAAGAGGCGGACGGTCCAGACCGGGCTAAGGCGCATACGTGTCACAATCATGCTGTCCTCCCCGGCTGCGTTGATGGATGGGCGTTTCCTAGCAATAGACTTTGGCAAACGCAAGACAGCTCGTGTCACGATGCCGTGGCCGCCGTGCTCCGGCGGATGTGCCAGCAAACGCCCGCAGGATCGATGAGATGAACCTCTCGACCCCACGGGAAGTCAGTCGGCGGCTTGGTGCGCACGCCCTGAAACAGCGTCGGCAGGTCGAGCGCGTCGATCTCACGCCAATAAGCATCGAGGTCGTCGACCTCGAGGGTCAGCATCTGGTTCTCCTGCCATTTCGGAACGTGAATGTCCTGCAACATGAAGAAGGCAGAGCCGAACCGCAGACCTGCAAGGCCGTCGTTCCTCCATGCCGTCTCGAAGCCGATCGCCGCAAAGAACGCGAGAGCGGCCTCGAAATCAGGCCCCGAGGGAACGAACGGAAAAAGAGCCTTGCCGCGCGCCTGCATGTTGACCTCCCGAGATCATGCGTGGAGCCCTAGACAATGCTGCGGACGAGGCCGCCTTCGGCGCGGATCGAGCTGCCGTTGATGGCGGAGGCGCGATCCGAGCAGACGAAGGCCACCGTGTCGCCGATCTCCTTGGGGTCGATCAGGCGGCCGATGAGGGATGAGGGCCGGTTGGCGGCAATGAACTTGCGCTCCGCCTCGGCCATCGGCACGCCGGGGTAGATGCCGCCGATGAATTCCTCGACGCCGGGCGTGCGCGTCGGGCCGGGCAGCACGGAGTTCACGGTGACATTGCTGTTCTTGGTCAGCTCCGCGAGCGAGCGGGCAATCGAGAGCTGCATGGTCTTGGTGGCGCTGTAGTGGGCCATCTCGGGCGCGGGGGTGACGCCGGATTCGCTCGAGATGAAGACGATGCGACCGTGGCCGCGCTCGAGCATTCCCTTGAGGTAGTGGCGCGAGAGGCGCACGCCGCTCATGATGTTGACGTCGAACAGGCGCTGCCAGGCTTCGTCCGTCTCGTCGAAAAAGCCGACGGCCTCGTAGATGCCGAGGTTGTTGACGAGGATGTCCACGGACGGGAGCGCGGCGATGGTCGCCGCGGTTCCCTCCGCCGTGCCGTTGTCGGTCGCGAGCGGGATCAGATCGGCGCCGGGCAGCCCCGCCTTGATGTCGGCGATGGCCTTGTCCACGCTCGCCTTGCTGCGGCCGTTGATGGCGACGCGGGCTCCCTCGGCGGCAAGGGAGCGAGCGATCTCGAGTCCGATGCCGCCGGACGACGCCGTAACGAGCGCAGTTTTGTTCGCAAGGTTGAGGTCCATCCGGTGCATCCTCGTTGTGGTCGTTGATTGATCGGTTCCGCTACGGATCGGCCGTCGGGCCGGACGCGCGTCAGGACGACGCGGCGGCGAGCGCTTTCCTTCCCGAGGCGGCGGACCTGGTCTCGCGGCCGACGCGGCCAAACTCGTCGCGCAGCACGGCGGCCAGCTCGGCGGCCATGTCGTTCTGGGTGTTGCGCGGCAGGTAGAGGTTGACGTGGCAGGTCGGCAGCCTCGGCAGGCCCGCGGCGTCGCCCAGAATCTCGAGGCTCCTCGGCGCGGCGCAGGACAGCATCGGCGCGACGGCGAGATCGGCCTCGAGGGTGGCGATCATGGGTTCCAGGCTGTTGCTCTCGCTGACCGGGCGCCAGCCGCGGTGCCACTTGGCCAGCGCCGCCAGCGCGTAGGGGCGAAACGCGCACGTCTCTGCGCCGAGCGAAACCGGAAGCGGATCGCGCAGATAGGCTTCGCCCCCCGCCGCGCCGACCCAGACGAGGCGATCGACTAGGAGGCTCTCGGCGCGGGCGGGTCGCACGGCCTCGGTGGTCAGTGTGAGATCAAGCTCGCCGCGCGCCAACGACTCGAGCAGCAGGCGGGAGGTGCTGGTCACCAGGGACACACGCACGTTCGGGAAGCGCTTGTCGAAACGGCGCAAGACGCGCGGCAGAAAGCGGGCCACGAGGTCGTAGGGCACACCGAGGCGCACCTCGCCCGCGAAGGCAGGCGCGGCCATGGCGCGCCACGTCTCGTCGTTGAGCGCGATGAGCTTCTGGGCGTAGGTGAGCAGGCGCTCTCCATCGGCGCTCAGCACGAGCTTTCGCTGCGCGCGCACGAACATGGGCTTGCCGAAGAGCTCCTCGAGCCGCTTGATCTGCTGGCTCACGGCCGCCTGCGTGAGGCTCAGCGTGCCAGCCGCCTCCGTCACCGATCCCGTCTCGACGACGGCGGTGAAGGCTCTCAGAAGTCCGATATCGATGTTGCGGGCCATGGCGCCACCATAACGATCCGTTATTTCGATATTGCAATACATTTGTTTCACTAATGAAATGATGTGCCCTAAGACACCGCTCCGCGCAACCCCGGAGCGGCGTCATGGCCCACGCAACGCAAATTCCGCGTCTCACCCGGCGCACTCGTCGCCTCGCATCATTCCCCCTTGTCCGGGCCGTGTCCTGGGTGGAGGCTGCTTTCCGCACGGTGCGCGAGCGCCGCCAGCTCATGGCGCTCGGCGACGATGCGCTGAAGGACATCGGCGTCAGCCGCGCCGACGCATACCGCGAAGGGAGCCGGCCCTTCTGGGATCTGCCGCCTTCGCGCTAGACTGAGGCGCTTCAACGTGTCTCCGTGGAACGCATCGCCGTGACGCAGCTCGATTTCTGGTTCGATTTCGGATCCTCCTACTCCTACCCGGCCTCGCAACGAATCCAGGCGCTCGCCGCCGCATCCGGGGTGACGATCCGGTACCGGCCGTTCATGCTCGGGGCCATCTTCAAGGAACAGGGTTGGACCACCTCGCCGTTCAACCTCTATCCGGCCAAGGGCCGTTACATGTGGCGCGACCTCGCACGCATCTGTAACGCTCTCGGGCTTCCGCTCGTGCAGCCCGATCCGTTCCCCCAGAACAGCTTGCTCGCGGCGCGCGTCGCGACCGCCGCCGCCGGCGAACCCTGGGTCGGCGCCTACTGCGCCAACGTCTTTCTGGAAGCTTTCGCGCACGGCCGCTCCATTTCCGACGCCGAGGTGATCCAGTCCGTGGTTCTGCGCTTCGATGCCGACGCGGCGCGCTGGCTTGCGCTGGCGCAAACGCCCGAGGTCAAGGAGAAGCTGCGTGCAGAGACGGATACGGCGCGCACCCTCGGCATCTTCGGCGCGCCAAGCTTCGTCGCGGCGGACGGCGAGCTATTTTGGGGCAACGACCGAGTCGAAGCGGCGCTTGCCTGGTCATCAACGCAATAACGTATCATCCGCAGGCATATTTCCGTGGGGAGATGTGCGCTGCTTTTTGCAGGATGGCGAATCACCTAGGTTGCCGGCATTCACCGGCGTCAAAAGACTTTGTGCTGCTCTGAGATCGTTGACGATTCGCCCAGAGACGCCGCCCGCGCACTTGCGGCACTTACACCCTGAGCATCGACTGCACGCGCACCCTCCCCGTCACAATGCCGCGTGTCCGTCGCACTAATGGTCCATTCCTTTATTAGTCGCAACGTGCGCATAGTTGCTGGAGTCGCCTGGCTAGCGCGCGCTCCCTCAGACCGCAAAGTGTCGTCCAAAATGATCTCGTTCAAAGACCTCTCGCCCCTGGAACGCTTCGTGCTCGCGGCGGGGGGCGCATTGGTCGTTGCCGCCGTCATCGTACTCTTCGCGGCCTCCGACCTCGATCTCGACGTTCTCCGAACGATCAAAGCGGTCCACTCCGGAAGCAACGGCGCCGTCGCAGAGACCCGCTACAATCCGTTCGGGGTCGTCGGGCTCGGCCTTGTTACCGCGGTAACGCTCGGCGCGGTCGGCCTCCTGGCCGTGCTCGGCCTCAAGTTCCTCTCACGCGTGGCCGGCGTGTCTCTCGCCGGAGACGCCGGCGTCAAGGACGCGGTCGCGAAGGCCGGGCAGAAGCTCGACCGGGAGCTTGCGAGCGTCCTCGGCCACATCCGGTCGCACATCACGACCAACGAGGCCTATGCGAAATCGCTCGCGAACGCACAGGCGCGCCTCGCCGGACTCTCGGAAGGTGAGCAAGTGCGCGTCATCGTCAGCCTGCTCGTCGCCGAGAACGAGCGCATGCGGCAGGACAGCGCGACGCTCAAGGGACATCTCGAGGAATCGCACAAGCAAATCCAATCGCTGCGCTTGAGCCTCAGCCGGGCCGAGGAGGTGGTACTCAAGGATCCGCTGACGGGCACCGGCAATCGCCGCCAATTCGACGTCACCATGGCGCGCGCGATCCAGGAAGCCGAGCAGAGCGCTGCACCGCTCTCCCTCATCATGTGCGACATCGACCATTTCAAGCGCGTCAACGACGCGTTCGGGCATCAGGTCGGCGACGAGCTCATCAAGATGTTCGCGCGCGTCATCGAGGGCGGCGTGCGGGAGACCGATTCCGTGATCCGCTATGGCGGCGAGGAGTTCGCCATCATCCTGCCTGGTACGGACCAGGATGGGGCGCGTGCGATCGCCGAGCGCGTGCGGCGCCAGTTCGAATCGAAACGCCTTACCATCCGCGAAACCAATCAGAAGATCGGCCAGCTCACGGCGTCGTTCGGCGTCGCGCAGTACCGCAGCGGCGACAGCCTCGAAGCCCTCGTGCAGAAGGCGGATACGAAACTCTACGACGCGAAGAGCGCAGGCCGGAACCGCGTCGCGACGTACGGCGACTGAGCGCGCGGAATCAGCACGAACCGGCGGGCGCTGCCCTGCGTTCGGCCATGCGCGGCGCCGGCTCACTCTCCGATGTCACATGGCTATAGTGCTCGATGGGGAGCGGGCGGCCGATCAGGTAGCCCTGCACTTCGTGGCACCCCTGCTGCCGCAGGAGCTCAAGCTGCGCTTGCGTTTCCACGCCCTCGGCCACAACCAGGCGGCCGATGGCGCGTCCAAGTCCCATGACGGAGCTGACGATGGCCGCGGCGTCGTGGTTGGTGGTCATGTCGCTGATGAAGCTGCGGTCGATCTTGATGCGGTCGAAGGGAAATGAGCGCAGCGTGCTCAGCGACGAGTAGCCCGTGCCGAAGTCGTCCATGGCGACGCTCACGCCCAAGGTCTTGAGCCGCTCGAGCGTTCTGAGCGCCGTCTCCGCATCGTAGATGAAGAGACTTTCGGTTACCTCGATCTCGAGGCGCGACGGGTCGACCCCTGCTTCCTCCAGCGCGGTCTCGACGAGGGCGGCGAAATCCGCATGCACGATCTGCGCCGGCGATACGTTCACGGCGACGCGCAGGTGGGAAGGCCATTCGGCCGTGCGCCGAAGCGCCTCGCGCAGGACAAACGCGCCGATTTCCTCGATGGCGCCACAGCTTTCCGCGGCCGGAATGAACGTTGCCGGCGAGACGGACCCGTGGATCGGGTGGTTCCACCTCAGCAGGGCCTCGAAGCCCTTCACCCTGCGGGTCAGCGCGTCGGCCTGCGGCTGGAACACAAGCGAAAGCTGGCCAGCGGCGACGGCGGCGGAGACGTCGCGCTCGAATGCCTTGCGGGCGCGGCGTTCGGCGTCGATCTTTGCCGTGTAGAAGGCGTGGCCGCCCTTTCCTGCGCTCTTGACCTGACCCAGCGCGGTGTCGGCCTTGCCGACCAGCGCATCGAGATCCGTGCCGTCACCCGGGAAGCGAGCTATGCCGATCGACGCGCCGGCCCTCACCTCTCCGCTGCCGTCGAGCCGGTATGGCGCGCGCAGGGCTTCACTCAGGGCCACGGCCGTGGCGTCGAAATCGTGCTCGCCGCCGGCTCCGGTGTTGACGACCAGGAACTCGTCGGCGCCGAGGCGGGCCGTCAGTGCCGCGCCCGCGCAAGCCTCGCGGATGCGATCGGCCACGGCGCACAGAAGCCGATCGCCGAACTTGTGCCCCCTTGCCGCGTTGATGGCGCGAAAACCGTCGATATCGACGTAGAAGACAGCCACCTCCTCGCCCGGTTTCGTCGCCTGATCGAGGATTCTCGGGAAGTCCTCGGCCAGCAGCGCGCGGTTTCCGAGGCCGGTCAAAGGATCGGAATAGGCGAGATTGCGGATCTTGGCCTGCGCGGTCCAGTGCTCGATGGCGATGGCACAGAGATGGGTGCAGCGCTCGACCAGCCGCTTCTCGAGGGCGCTCGCGTGGCGGGCTCGGCGGAAATAGAAGGCAAACGTCCCCACCACGCGGCCGTCGTGGGCCTTAATAGGGCTCGACCAGCATGCCTTGAGGCCGAGCGCGAGCGCGGGCGCGCGGAACGCCTCCCAACGCGCGTCGGTCTTGATGTTCACGACCTCGACCGGCTCGCCCAGGAACGCGGCGCTGCCGCAGGACCCAACCATCGGGCCGATGGGAACACCATCGATGCCTTGCGAATACGCTTCCGGGAGGGACGGCGCCGCGAGCGGGCGCATGCGCCCTTCAGGATCGACGGTCAGCACCGAGCAAATGGCGTTGCTCGCGACTTCCTCGGCGCGCTCGCACAGCAGCGTCATCACGGCCGGCAGCGCATGGCCGGACGCGATCGCCACGAGAATCTCGTGCTGCATGTCCTTGAGCCGGTCCTCGACGTTCCGGCTGCGCTTCTTCCTGACGCTCAACATGTCCCCACAGCCCGCGATTGGCCATTCGGAGCACCCCCTCGAGCCACGCGGAGCCATCCTTCGTGGGGCTCAAAGGAGACAAGGAGGTATTTCTCCCACAGCAACGGTTGCCGAACGTATAAAATATCCGCACTAATACGAATTACGCGCGCGACAGCGCCGCGGCGCGGCTTTTCACGTAATGATCCGCACACGCACGCGCCCTGCGGACCCCTGCGCGTTAAGCTTTCATTCACCTCGACAGTGCCACACAGCGAACAGGGCGCCGGCCGGCGCCCTCGCCCATTCGTATTGCGTAGGGACACGTGTCATGACCCACCTTCTGAGATTGGCGGTGTGGACGCCCGCCGCCGGGATCCGGATGATCATGGCTCCGCTCAGGTTGCGGTCCATCGCTCCGGAGGACGCCGCAACCCGCGCCGGGGCGCCGGACCGCAGAAGCGATGGGCCGGAGCGCATCCGCGCGAGCGCCCTGCTCGACCGGCTCGAACTTTAGGATCTCGACGACGCTTTTGCGGGCCCGGCCGGCCGAGCCCGCACAGCGTGTTGCTCACACTCCTCCGGAGACAGCCGGTCTCTAGAGACAGCCTAGTCCCGGATAGCCGCAGACGTAGAGGTCCATCGCCCGGTTGACGCAGCAGGCCTGGTTGTTCTCGCAGCGCCATGTCTTGAGCTTGCCTGCGTTGGTCTTGGCCTTGCAGACTTTGTGGCCCTTGCCCGCCACGGCGGCCGTCTGCTCAGGGCCCCGCAGGACATCGAAAGCCAGCGAGCCGGCGATCGCCAGAGCGACGGCGAGACCGACCGAGATGAGTGCGCTTTTCATCATTCACTCCCTGTGTTGGTTGCTTGCGCACCGCCAGGATGCTCCGAAACGGAGCGTCCTGCCAGGGAGCGATGGCACTTACGAGAAAAGCCCGCCTTGGGCGCGCGGATTTCGCGCCACAAGGACGGGCTTCGTCTCGTCGAGCCGTGGCGGAATTCTCGCGCTTTAGTTGCGGCCCTTGTCGACCAGCTTGTTCTTGGCGATCCAGGGCATCATGGCGCGGAGCGTCGCGCCGACCTCCTCGATCTGGTGGGAGTCATTCAGGCGGCGGATGCCCTTGAAGCGCGCCGCGCCAGCCTTGTACTCCTGCATCCATTCGGAGGTGAAGCGACCGGTCTGGATGTCGGACAGCACGCGCTTCATCTCGGCCTTTGTCTCGGGCGTGATGATGCGCGGGCCGGTGACGTACTCTCCCCATTCGGCGGTGTTGGAGATCGAGTAGTTCATGTTGGCGATGCCGCCCTCGTAGATGAGATCGACGATCAGCTTCACCTCGTGCAGACATTCGAAGTAGGCCATCTCGGGCGCGTAGCCCGCCTCCACCAGCGTCTCGAAGCCGGCGCGGATCAGCTCCACGAGACCGCCGCAGAGCACAGCCTGCTCGCCGAAGAGATCGGTCTCGCATTCCTCCTTGAAGGTGGTCTCGATGACGCCGGAGCGGCCGCCGCCGACGCCCGAGGCATAAGAGAGCGCAATGTCATGGGCGTTGCCGGATGCGTCCTGATGGATGGCGATGAGGCACGGCACGCCGCCGCCCTTCTGATACTCGCCGCGCACGGTATGGCCCGGGCCCTTGGGCGCGATCATGATGACGTCGATCGTCGACTTGGGCTCGATCAGATTGAAATGGATGTTGAGGCCGTGGGCGAACGCAACCGCCGCGCCGTCGCGGATGTTCGGTGCGATCTCGCTGCGGTAGATGTCGGCCTGCAGCTCGTCGGGCGTCGCCATCATCATGAGGTCCGCCCACAAGGCCGCCTCCGCGACGGACAGGACGTGCAGGCCATCGGCTTCCACCTTCTTGGCGGTGGCGGAGCCCGGCTTCAGAGCGATGCGGATGTCCTTGACGCCCGAGTCCTTGAGGTTGAGGGCGTGCGCCCGGCCCTGGCTGCCGTAGCCGACAATAACGACCCTCTTGTTTTTGATCAGATTGATATCGGCATCACGATCGTAATAGACGCGCATCGGTCTCTCTTGATTGTTCTGAGATTGTTGGGCGGGCGATAGAGCCCCAAGGTTAACCGGGGGCCCGCGAAAGTGGGCGGACGTTACACCTTGAAGCGCGCGGTTTTCAACGACGAAGAGGCCCAAGTGCGAACATTTAGCAGCCTCGCCGGAGCATCCCGTACCGAGGCCCACGCTGCTGATTTTGCCGGGTATTCCCCGCACACGGGGCGAGACCTGCGCGGCGGTCGCACGCGGCCGACGTCCCGGCCGAGCCACGCGCACAAGTTCGATTAACAAATCCGAAACGCGTCGCGCGCCACAATGGAGCGGCATCGCATCCCAAGAGCTCGCCCCATGCGCACCATTGCGTCGGCACAAGCAATCGGCCTTCTCGCCCTCGCCGGCCTTCTCGGCGGATGCGGCGACAGTGGCCGCTCCGGCAGCTCCGCGCAAAAGTCGGGAGACCCGCGCGGCGTCATCACGAGCGCGTCGGACTGCGTGTCGTTCGGCGACAAGGCCATCAAGGCATGCGCCAGCGCCATCGAGCGGGCGGTCAACACTCACGAGTCGTCCTCGGCGACCTACGGCAACATCGATGCCTGCGAGGCCGCGGTCGGACTCGACAAATGCGAACGCGCCGCCTCGGGCAAGTACCGGGCGCGGCTTTCGGCCTTCATCGTCTCGATCGACGGCTCGTCGGCGCACGCGGAGCCGCTCTATCCGGCCAAGGACGGCGCCGTCGGCTTCCAGACCGCGAGCAACACGCCGATGCTCGCGAAGGATCGGAGCCTCGTGTTCTCGCGTCTCGCTCTCTCGGTTGCCGAGACGCAGGCCGCGGACAGCAAGTCCGCGAAGGGGCATCGCAAAAAGGCTTACTAGGCCGCACGCCCCCCGAAAGCGCGGGCTCACATCGCCACGGCGCCGCGACCGATGGCGGCAATCCCCGTGCGCGAAACCTCGACCAGCCCGAGCTCGGTCATGAGCTGGATGAAGGTCTCGATCTTGCCGGGCTTGCCGGTGACCTCGAACACGAAATGCTCGATCGACGTGTCGACGACCTGCGCGCGGAAGATCTCCGCCATGCGCAGCGCCTCGATGCGCTTGTCACCCCTGCCGGTCACCTTGACCAGAGCCAGCTCGCGCTCGAGGGAAACGCCCTCGATGGTGAGGTCGCGCACGCGATGGATCGGCACCAGGCGCTCGAGCTGATGCTTGATCTGCTCCAGCACGGCCGGCGTGCCGCGCGTGATGATGGTGATGCGCGAAAGGTGCTTCTCGTGCTCGGTCTCGGTCACGGTCAGGCTGTCGATGTTGTAGCCGCGGCCCGAGAAGAGGCCGATCACTCGGGCGAGGACGCCCGGCTCGTTGTCGACCAGGACCGACAGCGTGCGCGTCTCGACCTCCTGCTTGAGCGAAGGTCCCGCGTAGTGCGTCTGTGGATTGGTATTGATCATTGCGGTTGCTTCTTCTCCTTGGCTTCCCTGTCGCGCAGATCGCGCACGGCCTCAGGAAAGACGATGGCGAGGAACACGGGCAGGCCGTGCTGGTCGACGAGCTTCTTCACGTTGTCGGCGTAGGCCTGCGATTTGCTGTACTGGCCGAAGGCCGCGGCGACGCGCTGGCCCATGCTGTCGGCCAGCATCTGCGGCGAGGGAACGCCGAGCTTCTCCAGCGTCTCCGGCGGCATGCGGGAATAGACCTGGATCAGCGTGCGCGTCTCGAGATAGTCCTGGGCGATGCAGGACTCGAAGCCCTCGCCGTAGGACGAGGCGAGACTGTGGGTCTTGTAGCAGTTCTCGATCAGCTCATAGGCGGCCTTGGCGCCCCGTGCGCGATGAAGCCGGCCGAGCCGCTCCGCCGCGCCGCGAATGCTTGCCACCTGGTCCCAGGCAGCCTCGGCGTTGGATGCGCCGGCGCCGGTCGTCTCACCTGTGGCCCATGCGCCGCCCGCGCCCGCGACAGCCAGCACCGCCGCCGCCGCCGCGGCACCCGCCACATGGCGCTTGAGCGAACTGCGCCTGAGAGCGATCGGGAGCCTCGAGCTCACACCAGCACCTTCCCTTCCTTGCCGATCGCCTTCGAGACATCCTCATCGGAGACGTTGTCGCCGAGGAGCATCTCGTTGTGCGCCTTGCCGGACGGGATCATGGGGAAGCAGTTGGCCAGCTTTGCGACGCGGCAGTCGAAAATGACCGGGCCCTTGGTGTTGATCATCTCGCGGATGGCGTCGTCGAGATCGGCCGGGTGGTCGCAGCGCATGCCGGTCCAGCCGTAGGCCTCGGCGAGCTTCACGAAGTCCGGCAGGGCCTCGGTATAGCTCTCCGACAGGCGGTTGCCATGCAGAAGCTGCTGCCACTGGCGCACCATGCCCATGTACTCGTTGTTGAGGATGAACACCTTGACCGGCAGGCGGTACTGGACCGCCGTCGAGCACTCCTGGATGTTCATCAAGATCGAGGCGTCGCCCGCCACGTCGATGACGAGGGACTTCGGGTGCGCGAGCTGCACGCCGATGGCAGCCGGCAGCCCGTAGCCCATGGTGCCGAGGCCGCCGGAGGTCATCCAACGGTTCGGCTCCTCGAAGTGGAGGAACTGGGCGGCCCACATCTGATGCTGGCCGACCTCGGTCGTGATGTAGGTGTCGCGATCCTTGGTCAGCTCGTGGAGCCGCTCACAGGCGTACTGCGGCATGATGTGGTCGGGCGAGCTCTTGTAGGCGAGCGACTTCCTGGCGCGCCAGGCGTCGATCTCCTTCCACCACGACTTCAGCGCCGGCTTGTCGACCTGCACCGTCTTGGATTTCCAGACGCGCAGCATCTCCTCGAGCACGTAGGTGCAGTCGCCGACAATGGGGATATCGACGTGGATGTTCTTGTTGATCGACGAGGGATCGATGTCGACGTGAATCTTGCGCGACCCCGGCGAGAAGGCGTCGACGCGCCCGGTGATGCGGTCGTCGAAGCGGGCGCCGATGGCGATCATGACGTCGCAATCGTGCATGGCGAGGTTGGCCTCGTAGGTGCCATGCATGCCGAGCATGCCGAGCCACTGCCTGTCGGACGCGGGGTAGGCGCCGAGACCCATCAGAGTCGACGTGATCGGGTAGCCTGTCAAGCGCACCAGCTCGCGCAGGAGCTGGCTCGCCTTGGGGCCGGAATTGATGACGCCGCCGCCGGTGTAGAAGACGGGGCGTTTCGCGGACGCCATCAGCTCCACGGCGTCGCGCACGAGGCCCGTGTCCGGTTTCACACGCGGCTTGTAGGTCTTGTGGGCGATGTTCGAGGGACCGACGTAGTTGCCGGTCGCGAACTGCACGTCCTTCGGAATGTCGATGACGACCGGGCCGGGGCGGCCGGCCTTGGCGATGTAGAACGCCTCATGGATGATGCGTGCGAGATCGTTGACGTTCTTCACCAGCCAATTGTGCTTGGTGCACGGGCGCGTGATGCCGACCGTGTCGCACTCCTGGAAGGCGTCGTTGCCGATCAGGTGCGTCGGAACCTGGCCGGTGATGCAGACCAAGGGGATCGAATCCATGAGCGCGTCGGTCAGCCCCGTGACGGCATTGGTGGCGCCGGGGCCCGAGGTGACGAGCGCGACGCCGACCTTGTCGGTCGAGCGCGCGTAGCCCTCGGCCGCGTGCAGCGCGCCGCCCTCCTGGCGCACGAGGATGTGGCGCACCTTGTCCTGCTGAAAAATCTCGTCGTAGATCGGCAGCACGGCGCCGCCCGGATAGCCGAAGACGTGCTCGACGCCCTGATCCTGCAGCGCCTTGAGCACGATTTCCGCGCCCGTCATCATCCGTGCCATGGGCAGTCTCCGCGTGCGTCGTGGGATTGGGCCCCGGAGAAGGGTCCGGGCGCACTCATGCTCTGGTGTCGTGAAGGCGGCACCCTAAGGACGCCAGGATGCAGGGTCAAGATTTAGATTTAATAAAATCTACAATTCTGCGCTCTAAACTTTCCGTTTCTTGCGCTATTATCCACTTCCACGACACCATATTTCTTGTCATCCAGGTGCGCTGCCGTTTGACGTAGCGGCGGGTGTCGGCCTTGGCCTGCTCCACGGCCTCGTCGCGGGAGAGCCTGCCGGCGATCATGGCGGCCAGGGGCGCGACGCCGAGCGCGCGCATGGCGGGCAGCTCCGACCCGAGGCCAAGGGCGAGAAGGGCGCGTACCTCCTCCACGGCGCCTTCGTCCATCATGCGATCGAAACGGGCGTCGGAGCGGCGCTTCAGCTCGGCGGGATCGCGGCCAAGGGCTATGGCGGTTGCGTCCGCGAGATGCACGACCGGCTCGCCCGGCATTTCCTGCCATGTGGCGAGCGACACACCCGTCGCCTCCAGCACCTCAAGCGCGCGGACGATGCGCTGCGGGTCGGTCGGCCTCAGGCGGGCTGCCATGGCCGGGTCACGCGCCTTCAGCATTTCATGCAAAGCTCCCGCGCCCTCCGCGGCGGCCCGCTCACGCCAGTGCGCGCGGATGTCAGGAGGAATCTCGGGGATCGGCGAAAGCCCCTCGGTCAGCGATCTGAAATAGAGGCCGGTGCCGCCGACGACGATCGGCACGCGCCCCGCCGCCTGAACCCAGGCAATGGCCTCGCGCGCCTCGGTTGCATAGCGCGCCGCGGAATAGGCCTCGGCAGCCGGCACATGACCGTAGAGAAGATGCGGCGCGCGACTCTCGTCGTCGGCGCTCGGGCGCGCGGTCAACACGCGCAACTCGCGGTAGACCTGCATGGCGTCCGCATTGACGATCGTGCCGCCGAGACGCTCGGCGAGCGCGAGGGCGACCTCGGACTTGCCGCAGGCCGTCGGTCCTGCGATGAGGATGGGGGCAGGCTTCATCATGCCGGCCCTTCTAGCCGAGACGTCACCAGCCTGCACTCATTCCCTGGAAACGACGGCCGATGCCTTCCTCACCTACCCTCGTTCTGACGGCCGCGCCGGGATCGGGCGCGGTGACGGAGGAGGTCGCGCGCGCGGCGCTCGCGGCGCTACCGGGACGCGACACGCACCCGCAGTGGCTCAATCCGGGCGAGGCGTGGGAAGCAGGTTTCGAGGCCGGAGCGGAGCACGATCCGGCCCTGCTGCGCGCGGCCGTCGAGGGGGTCATCGGGGCGCTCCCGATCGACGTCAATTTCGTCGCCGGCGATGGCGCGCGACGCAAGCGGCTGCTTTGCGCCGACATGGAAAGCACGGTCATCACCCAGGAGCTTATCGACGAGATGGCGAAGCTCGTCGGTTGTCACGACGAGATCTCCGCCATCACCGCCCGCTCGATGCGGGGCGAGGTCCACTTCGACGACTCACTCAGGGAGCGGGTCGCGCTTTTCGCGGGGCTCGAGGCGCACCGGCTCGAGGCCATCCTCGCGCACGTCACCTTCATGCCGGGGGCGCGCGCACTCGTGGCAACGATGCGCGCAAACGGTGCCTGGACGGCGCTCGTCTCCGGCGGCTTTACGATCTTCGCCGAGCGAATCGCGGCGGAGATCGGGTTTCACGCGGTCGTCGCCAATGTGCTCGAGATCGAGAACGGGCAGCTCATGGGGCGCGTGCGGGAGCCGATCGTCGGGCCAGACGGCAAGGCCGACGCCCTGCGGCGGCTTGCTGCGGAAGGTGGGCTCAAGGCCGCGGAAACGCTGGCGGTCGGGGACGGCGCCAACGACGTGGCCATGCTGGACGCGGCCGGGCTCGGCGTCGCGTTCCGGGCCAAGCCGGTGCTCGAGGGGCGGGCGCGCGCCTCGGACAACGGCGCCGTCGTGCGGTATGGGGACCTCTCGGCGCTGCTTTACCTGCAGGGATACCGGCGGGAGGAGTTCGCGGCTTGAACGCGGAGACTGCAACGAATTCGATCCTGCCGCACAAATGCCCGAAACTCGCAAAATGTAGCGGTGCAGCCGCGATCCGGACGCATCACCATCGACGCAGAGCAGATCGGCCCGCGACAACCCTCTTCGAGAGATCACGCCCCATGCCTCGTTTCAGAGCCGGATGCATCGTGCTGCTCGCACTCATCATCGTGCCCGTGCTCGAACTTTCGCGTGTGCCCCAGGCGCGGGCCCAAGAGCAGACCGCGCCGGCGAAGAAGGCGGCGCCTGCCCCGGCCGCGCAGCCCGCGGCCCCACCGGCGCAAGCTCCTGCGGCGCAGCCGCAGGCGGCGCCCGCGCCGGCCCAACCCTCACCAACGCAGACCTCGCCAACACAGCCCCCGCCAACACAGGCCGCGCCTCCGGCAACCGATCCCCAATCCAAGGAGGACGCGGCACCGGTCGGCCTCGACCGTGCCATCGAGCGCGCCAAATCCCGCATCCAGGATCTCGAAGCGCGGGCCGACGTGGCCCCCGCGATCCGAGAGCAGGCGCTGACGCTGTTGCGCAATGCGCTCGGCCAGTGGCAGGCGGCGCAAGCGAACGAGGAAGCAGCAACACGCTTCCAGGATGGGGCCAAGCGTGCTCCCGAGCGCGTTGCGGAGGCCAAGCAGCAGCTCGAGGCCTTGCAGAAGGAGCCAGGTGACGAGGAGTTCGCCAAGCGCATCGAAAAGCTGGCGCTCGCAGAAGCGCAACAGGCGCTCGACGCAGCCAACGGCGAGGCGGCGACGCTCAAGACGGACCTCGGCCAGATCGAGACCCGGCTGCGCGACATGAATACGCGCGCAACGGCGGCGCGCGAGGAGCAGTCGGCGGAGAAGCAGGCGCTCGATGCGCTCGAGAACCCCGACACCATGCAGGTCGGCGCGGACGATCCGATTGTCGTCGACGCCCGCCGCTCGGCGCTGGTGGCCGAGCGGCGCGCCCGCGCGTCGAAGATCAACCAGCTCGAGCAGGAGTTGATCAGCCTCCCGGCGCGACAAGCGTCCGCGACGGCCCGCCGGGACCTCGCCGCCGCCAAGCTGGAAAAACTCGCCAAGCGCATCCCGATCGTGGAAGCGCGGGTCAACTACCTCAAGGAAGCCGAAGCGGCCCGACAGAGAGAGGAAGCCGACCGCGAGGCCCGCAAGCTCGCGCGGCAGCATCCGGTGCTCGAAGCCTACGTGAAGGACACCGAGGTGATCCGACAGCGGGAGGCCGAGGCGGAAAAGGGCATCGATGCCGCGAAGGCGGCGCTCACCGACGTCAAGTCCGACATCGCGCGCGTGGCCGACAGCAAGACGGCGGCGCAGCAGGTGCTCGAGATCGGCAGCATCGGCGGCGATTTCAGCGAGCTCCTGCGCGCCATGCGGGCGCAACTCCCGAGCACGGCGCAGCTCGCGGGCAATATCTGGGAACGGGACCAGGCCATCGTCGATGCCAGGCTGAAGCGGCTCCGCGCCGAGGAAGGTCGCCGCGCGCTGACCGATACCAAAGGCATGGCGGAGCGGGTGCTCAGCGCCTCGGTCAAGAAGGGCGAGGCGGAACCGGGACCCGACGTGCTGCCCGCGCTCGAGAAGCTGGTTGCGGCGCGGCGCGCGCTCTATGTGCAGCTGCACGACAGACTTGTCGCGCAAATCGCCCAGCTCGCCGAGCTCAACGGCGCCGAGCGCGATCTTCTCAACCAAACGACGGCGCTGCGCGGTCTTCTCAACAGCCGCCTCCTGTGGCTGCCGAGCTCGGCGCCCGTGGGCGTCGGCTGGCTCGACCAGGTGCGCGCGAGCTTCTCCTGGATCGGCGACCCGGCCGCATGGAAGGAGACCGGTCAGGAGCTCCTCGAGCGCGCCACCGACAGGCCGTTCCCCACCGCCATCGTGCTCGTGCTGTTCGGCGCTCTCGTTCTTTTTACACGCAGGCTGCGGGCCAGACTCACGGCCATCTCGGAAGCTGTGGGACGCTACTCGACGGACACCTACTGGCGCACACCGGAGGCGCTCCTCATCTCGGCGCTGCTGGCGCTCAAGACACCGCTCATCTTCGGCTACGCGGGCTGGCTCCTGACGCGATTGCCGCAGGCCTCCGACTTCGTGGCCGGCGTCGGGGCGGGGCTCATCGCCACCGCTTCGCTCCTCACCTTCCTCCGCTTCGTGCAGTACGTTTGCGTCGAGAACGGGCTTTTCTCCGTGCATTTCGGGTGGCCGGAGCGGGCGCGTGCCGTGCTCTGGCAGAATGTGCAATGGCTCAAGTATGCGCTCGCGCCGCCGGCGTTCATCCTCGCCATGATCGGCATGAGCAGCTCGCAGAGCCTGCGCGACGGCCTCGGGCGGTTCGCGTTCCTCGCGGCCGGCGTCGCGACGGCGCTGTTCCTGTGGCGCATCGCGCATCCGCGGTGGGGCATTTTCGCCGAGCGACTCGCGCCGGGGCATCCGCTCTGGATGACGCGCGTCGTGTGGCATACGCTGCTGACGCTCGTGCCGCTCGCCATCGCGGGGATCGCGCTCTGGGGCTACTACGACGCGGCCGCGCAAATCCAGGACGGGCTCATCCTGTCGGTCGCCATCATCTGCGGGGCGTTTCTCATCTACAGCGTCGCCATGCGCGAGGTGCTGGTCGCGCGCCGGCGGCTCGAGATCCGGCGCGCGCTCGAACGGCGCGAGAAGGCGCGCGTGCAACGGGCCCAGCAGGAAGCGGCGGGTGAGACGCCGTCGGTTGTCCTCGAGGAGCCCGAGGTGGATATCGCGTCCATCAGCGAACAGACGCGCAAGCTCGTGCGGCTCGTGGCGCTGCTCCTGCTCGCGGCCACCCTCTACTTCTTCTGGCGCGAGGCGCTGCCCTCGCTCGCACTCCTCGACGTGCCGCTGTGGCAGCAGAGCACGATCGTCGACGGCGCGATGCGCACGGTGCCGATCACGGTGTCGAACGTCATCATCGCGCTGGCGATCGCCGCGGTGACGTTCATCGCCGCGCGCAATCTGCCGGGCCTGCTCGAGATCACGGCCCTGCACCGGTTGCGCATCGAAGCCGGCACGCGCTATGCGGTGAGCGCCGTCAGCCGCTATCTGATCGCGATCATCGGCCTCGTCTTCGCGGCTCGCAGCGTCGGCTTCGACTGGAGCCAGGTGCAGTGGATCGTCGCCGCGCTCGGCGTCGGCGTCGGCTTCGGCCTGCAGGAGATCGTCGCCAACTTCATCTCGGGCCTCATCATCCTGTTCGAGCGGCCGGTGCGGGTCGGCGACACGGTGACCATCGGGGACCTCACGGGCACGGTGTCGCGCATCCACATTCGCGCCACCAGCATGACCGACGGCGAGAACCGCGAGATCATCATCCCGAACAAGCTCCTGATCACCGAGAAGGTCATCAACTGGACGCTCACCGACAGCATCACGCGGGTGACGCTCAAGGTGGCGGTGCGCTACGGCACCGACACGCTGCGGGCGCAGATGGCCATCCTGGGGGCTGTGAAAGCCACGCCGCAGGTGCTCGACAATCCGCCGCCGAGCGTGTTCTTCATCGGCTTCGGCACGGCGGCACTCGAGTTCGAGGTGCGGGCATTCGTGCTGCAGCTCGCGCATCGCTCGACGGTCATCAACGACCTTCACGTCGCCATCGAGCGGGCGCTGCGCGAGCAAGAGATCGCGATGTCGTAAGGACCGCAGCCAGGCGCGCGTTCATTTCAGGCAGAATCAGTTTGCCTCTTATCACTCCGTGGCCGCCGTTCGCGCGGAGCGCGGCTTCGTCACCACAGGCGGCCATGGAGTTGATTTGGGGAATGATACGCTTCTTGCTGAGCTGAAGATGCGTTAGCGAGCGCGCCAGCCGATGCGATCCCATGCAGCGCGGGCGCGGGTGCGGACGGCGGCGAGGAGCGCCACGATCTCCGGACGCAGGCGCAGCCACGCCTGCGTCGTCTCCAGCCGGACGCGAGTCTTGAGCATGCGGCCGTAGCGCCAGGCCCAGGACGCGCGAATGCGGGCGAACAGCGCGTCCTTCCACGGCATGACCCAATCGTGGACGGCCGCGAACCAGCCGATCCGCATGAGCGCCGGCCGCGTCAGGAGGAAGATGCGGGCGATGAGCGCGGTCGATGCGATCTTGGCGCCGACGAAGAGCAAGCCGGCCGCGAACACGTGCCCCGTCGTCACGAGGTAGACGGCAAGAAGCTTCAGCGGGAAAAGGATCGAGGTGGGCACGGCAAGCGCAAAAAGCGCGCCGTAGGGCGGCAGGCCGGCAAGCGTACTTTCGAAGCGGGCGACGAACCGGAAGCGCGAAAGCCATTCAAGCGCATCGACCAGGGGGCGCCAGCCCCATTCCTCGAACAGCAGGACAAGGGCAGCCAAGACCTGCAGCACGAAGCCCAGGGCGTGCACGACCAGCCGCCCGCCGCCGCGCAGCGCCGCGAGCGCATATACGACGGCGCGCCGGAGCCGCGCCGTCCCGCGCCGTGCCATGTCCGCCGTGCCGTCGGAGGATCGCTCGGGCATCTCACCCTCGCCGTGGAGGCCAATCGGGCGAGACTACAGGGCCGGACTTAACGGGTCATCCCCAGGGCGCGGCCCGTTCCTCGTCCAGGCGCGACGCTTTGTCTTTCTTTCTGTTTTTTGTCATGTTTGACAGCGACGCGCTGTTTCTATACTTCCATTGTCAATAATACAGAACACACATGGGGGGAAACATGACACTTCGCGTCGCAAACGCCATCTCTGCTGCTCTACTCATCGTCCTGCCGTTCGGCGCATCCGCCTCGGCCGAGGAGCACGTGGTCAAGATGATGAACGCCAACGGCAAGGGCAAATTCATGCTGTTCGAGCCGGAGTTCATCAAGGCCAACGTCGGCGACACCGTGAAGTTCGTGCCGACCCAGAAGGGACACAACGCGGAGACGGTCCCCGGCCTGTGGCCGGAGGGCGCCGCCGAGCTCAAGGGCGAGCTCAATCAGGAGGTGGTGCTCACCGTCGACAAGCCGGGCATCTACGGCATCAAGTGCCATCCCCACTACCCCATGGGCATGCTGGCGATGGTGGTGGCCGGCGAGCTCACCAACAAGGCGCAGCTCGACAGCTACACGCCGCCCGGCTCGGCGCAGAAGCGCTACGACGCGCTCAAGGAGCAGGTCGGGAAGTAGGATCCTGGCATACTCGACGTCATCCCGACGCAGGTCGGGATCCAGACACGCCTCCGGTGAAACTCCGTGACGTGTTCTGGGTGCCGGCCTCCGCCGACATGACGTTGCGCGAGAGGTGAGCCCTCGCCTCAGTAAGACGGTGGGTCGTCAAGCGCGACGACGGCTAGCGCCGCAGGTGCGGCGACGCGCTTTTCATTCTCCGGCGAGGCGCCCGAGCCCGCCTCCAGCGCCGCCGCCAGGTCCTCGCGCGCCTTCTCGGCCTGGCGCTGACGGTTCCACAAGCTGGCGTAGAGCCCATTCAGGGCGATGAGCTCGGCATGCGTGCCCTGCTCGACGAGGCGGCCCTTGTCGAGCACGATGATGTTGTCGGCATGTACGATGGTCGAGAGGCGATGGGCGATGACGAGCGTCGTGCGGTCGGCGGCGACACGGTCGATCGCGTCCTGGATCTCTTTCTCGGTGTGGCTGTCGAGGGCGCTCGTCGCCTCGTCGAGCATCAGGATCGGCGGCCCCTTCAGAAGTGTGCGCGCGATGGCGACGCGTTGCTTCTCGCCGCCGGAAAGCTTCAAACCCCGCTCGCCGACCATGGTCGCGTAGCCCTGCGGAAGCGTGGCGATAAAGCGGTCGATCTGGGCGAGACGCGCGGCCTCGTGCACCTCGGCGTCGGTCGCGTCGGGGCGGCCGTAGCGGATGTTGTAAAGGATGGTGTCGTTAAAGAGCACCGTGTCCTGAGGCACGACGCCGATGGCGCGGCGCAGCGAGACCTGGGTGACGTCGCGGATGTCCTGACCGTCGATGGTCACGCGGCCCTGCGTGATGTCGTAGAAGCGGAACAGGATACGCGAGATGGTCGACTTGCCGGCACCCGACGGGCCGACGATGGCCACCATTTTTCCGGCCGGCACCTCGAACGACACGTCATGCAGGATCTCGCGGTCGCGGTCGTAGGAGAACGAGACGTGGTCGAAACGCACGGCGCCTTCGCGGATCTCGAGCGGCCTCGCGCCGGGCTTGTCCTCGACCTCCGGCTTCTCGGCGAGAAGCGAGAACATCGTTTCGAGGTCGACGAGACCCTGCTTGATCTCGCGGTAGACCATGCCCATGAAGTTCAGCGGCTGGTAGAGCTGGATCATCACGGCGTTGATCAGCACGAAGTCGCCCACGGTGTGCGTGCCGGCCATGACGCCCCGCGCCGCAAGCCACATGACGAGCGTCATGCCGGCGGTGAAGATCGCGGCCTGACCCGAGTTCAAGACACCGAGCGAGTAGTAGGTCTTGACGGCCGCCTTCTCGTAGCGGGCCATGGAGACGTCGTAGCGGCGCGCCTCCGAGTCCTCGTTGCCGAAGTACTTCACGGTCTCGAAGTTCAGGAGGCTGTCGATGGCCTTGGTGTTGGCGTCGGTGTCGCTCTCGTTCATCTCGCGGCGGATGGCGATGCGCCGCTCCGAGGCCGTGAAGGTGAACCACATGTAGAAGGCGATCGTCGCAACGAGGATCAGAACGTAGGTCCAGTCGAAGTAGTAGACCAGGAGCGCGGCGACGAGCAGCATCTCGATGACGGTCGGGGCGAGCTGCATCACGCCCATGCGGATGATGAGATCGATACCGCGCGTGCCGCGCTCGATGACGCGCGAAAGGCCGCCCGTGCGCCGCTCGAGGTGGAAGCGCAGCGACAGCGTGTGCAGGTGGCGGAAGGTGCGGTTGTTGAGCTCGCGGATGGCGTGCTGGCCGACGCGGGTGAAGAGCAGGTCACGCACCTGGTTCAGCACCATCATCAAGACGCGGCCGACGCCGTAGGCGACGATCAGCATGGCGACGCCCAGGGCGAGGTGCTTTCCGGCGACGGCCTCGGGGCGCGCGAGATCGGACGCGAGCCAGTCGGTCACCCACTTGAAAGCGATCGGCACGGCGACGGTGACGAGCTTGGCGAGCACCAGGACGACGCAGGCGCCCATGACCTCGATCCTGAGATCGCGGCGGCCGGCGGGCCAGATGAACGGCAGCAGGCTTTTCAGAACGGTCCAATGGCTGACGTCGCTCGAGAGGCCGAGCAGGTGCGGCCGCTCGCTGCGGCTCGACGTGGACGTCGCGATGGTGGTTGGTCTCATGCCGTGCCAGCAATTCCCTTGCGGATGCCCCTCCGCGCTAGAGATACGCGGGGGCAGCGCTTTTGGAGCAGGCGCGACGTGTAGACGGGCCTCAGGGCAATCGCAACCGCTGACCGGGGAAGATCAGGCCGGGCTTGCGGATCTTGCCGCGGTTGGTCTTGTAGATGCGGCCATAACGCTCGCCTTTGCCGAGGTAGCGCTCGGCGATGCTCCACAAGGTGTCGCCGCGCCGCACGACATGCACACGCTTGGCGCGCGCGCGCTCCTTGATCCGCTTCGCTTTCTTGGTTCGTTTGTGGGCCTTGGCGTCCTTGCGCGCGAGCCGCGCCTGCTTCCTGTAGATCTTGGCCGGCGCGCTTTGGCGCGGGGCGGCGGCCGCATCGGCGTGGCGCGTTTCGCCGGCGGCGGTGCCTGCGGGCGGCGTGGCAGGGGCGGTCGTGGCCCGGCGCTCCGCATCCGCCTCCTCGGCTTTCCTGCGCGCCTCGGCCAAACGCTGCTCCTCCTCCGCCTGGCCGGCGGCCTCGGCCTGGCGCAACTCGTCGCGCTTGCGCGCTTCCTCGGCAGCCGCCACCTGCTCGGCATAGGCGATGCGCGCCTCGGCGACGCGCTTTTCCTCGGCCGATCTTGCCTCGGTGCGCCGCTCCTCCTCCGCGACCTGCTCCGCGGCCTTGCGCTCGTCCTCTACCTTGGGGGGCGGCTCGGACCTCTTCGCGTCCTCGGCGATCTTGGTCTCGTCGGCGCCCTTGGCTTGGTCGGCGCTCCTGGCTTCGTCGGCCCTCCTGGCTTCGTCGGCGCTGACTACCGCGGCGGCGGCGAGGCGCTTTTCATCGGCGGCCTTGTGGTCGGCCTCGGCCGCTGCCGTCTTGCGCGCGGCCTCCGCGTCCGCGACCCGGCGCGCATAGTCGGCCTTGGCCTCGTCGATGCGCTTTGCCTCCTCCGCCCAGCGCGCCTCGTTGGCCGCGCGGACCTTGGCCGCAACGGCATTCAAAGCGTCCTCGGCGGCGCGGGCCGCGTCGGCCGATAGCGTCTTTCGCACCTCTTCCGTCTTGCGCGACGTGTCGCGCTTCGAGAGCTCCTCGAGCTTCTTCAGCCCCTCCTGGATGCGCCGGTCGAGGTCCTGCTTGATCTTCCTCAGCTCCTCCCTGCGCTCTTCCGCGCGCTTGCGCTCGGCCTCGTTCAGGAGTTGCGCCGCCGACGGGTGCGGGTCAGCGCGCTTGGCCGCCTCGCGCGCGGCAGCCGCCGCAGCCGCGGCCTCCTCGCTTGCCTTCTGCCAATCGGCCTCGGCCTTGCGGCGTTCCTCGATGAAAGCCCCGGCGTCGAACGCGATCTGATCGGCCGTCAGCGTCACGGCGGCGAAAGCCAGCGGCGGCGGCGGCGTGCCCACGGCGCGATAGGCGCGCTCGATCCAGTAGGTGATATAGGCCAGGGCCGCATCGACACCTTGGCGCATGGTCCCGCGCAGGGACGCGGGCTCGCTCACCGCTCCGGCCACGCGCGGCGCGGAGAGCTTCGAAGCCACGTCCGATTGGTAGGTCACGGCGGCGCGCTCGAGCCATCCGGTCCAACCGGATGCACCGTGATCGTCGGTGCTCACCGCCTCGCGCGGATGGGCCGAGACGGGTCGCGCGTCGTCGGCAGCCGCCGCACCGAGGGTCGATGCGGCCAGCAGGAGCACGCCGATCGGCGCCACGGACGGCCACATCGGGGCCGCCCAGGACTTCAGTCCGTCATGCATCGGCACAGGCTACTCCTCACCACACCCCCTGCCGCCTCCCATGGAGCGGCACGTCCCGCGCAAAATAAAGGCGGGCGGGCCGGCGGGCAAACGACTTCCCGATCTTTCTTAAGCCCACCAGTCGGTTGCAGCGCCGCGTTGACGGGTTTTTCGCTTCGCCATTGGCAGCGGGGGCCGGACACCCCATTTTGAGGAGCTGACCTTCGCGTCATCGTTTTCACTTCAAGACCAGTTAAGGACACCACTTGGACACTCCAATTTCCTCTTCCCCCACGAACCGGAAGCCCATGCGTAAAGGCCGCTCCCGCGCATCCCTTCCCCAGCACGTCAACGGGGCCCCGCAGCCGAAATCCGAAGCCTTCGACAGCGTTTGCGTCTATTGCGGGTCCGGCCTCGGAGACAATCCGGCCTATGCGCAGGCGGCGCGCACGCTCGGGCGGGCCTTGGGCCAGAACGGCATCCGCCTCGTCTACGGCGGCGGCGGCCTCGGCCTCATGGGCGAGGTGGCCAAGGCCACCCTCGAAGCCGGCGGCAAGGTTACCGGCATCATCCCGAGCTTCCTGGTCGAGCGTGAGCACATGCTGCGCGACGTCACGGAGCTGCTCGTCACCTCGGACATGCACCAGCGCAAGAAGATGATGTTCGAGCGCTCGGACGCGTTCGTCGCGCTGCCGGGTGGCATCGGCACGCTCGAGGAGCTCGTGGAGCAGCTCACATGGGCCCAGCTCGGACAGCACGCCAAGCCGATCGTGGTCGCCAACATCGCCGGCTTCTGGACACCGTTCCTCGGGCTTCTCCAGCACATGCGCGAGCAGGCCTTCATCCGGCGCGGGCTCGAGGTGCGCCTCAACGTGGTCGAGGACGCGAACGACATCGTGCCGCGCGTGGCCGCGCTCTACGACGAGATGGGATCGGAGGTGGCGCCTGGCGCGCTGGCGAAGTTCTAGGGGGCGCGCTCGTGCTCCGGGACCGGGCTGCGCGGTTCCGCCGCTCCGGGTTCCGAGGTTTCCGACGCATCCCTCGCGCTTCACCGCAAGATATTGATATCTCCGCCTTCTCGCCCGTTGCGGCGGCCGCTCTCGGACGCGCCGGAAACCAAAGGAACAAAATCGGTAAGCTCTGAATTGTGCTTTGCACCTTCCGGTAGCCCCAATCCTCCCCCATGATAGGGCGGTCGGGGCCTTGGAGGTCAATGATGCGCATTCTCGCTCTCGTCGCCGCGGTACTCTTTCTCACCCTTCCAGTTGCTCGGCCGTCGAGCGCGGCCAGTGTCGAGCCGGCGATCGGCGCAGTCATTCCGGCCTTCGACGATGAGATCCACGGCAATCAACCGTCGGACGACGATCAAGACGGTATCGGGCAGGACGACCAGGATCCGCGACTTGGCGACGGCAACGACGATGGCGACGATGATTCCGCACACGGCCCCGACGACGATGACGACGGATGGGACATCGACCCCTACAACCGCAGCGAACGTGCCTGAGGCCTGGATGCACATCGGCCCGCGATCAGGACCCCGGAGGCCCATCATGCCGCATGTTGCCTTCATCGCCGCTCTCGCCGTGGCGAGCGCGCTTCTGGCGGCGCCTGTCAGCCCCGCCTTCGCCGGCCGCGACGATCGCGCCGCCGAGGTGAATGACAACGATGACGATGCGCGGGCAGCCTGGCGCGAACGCCAGCTCGCGAAACAGGCGTATCGGAAGAAGCAGGCTCGCTTGCGCGCGGAGAAGGCCCGCCGGGCTCGCCTCGCAAAGCAGCGCGCCTATCGCACGTCCTATCCGTGGACCGCCGCGTGGGGACCGTTCCCCGGCCCGCCGGGCCTCTAACCTGAGCGGTCAGTCCTTCGCGCGCTCGACGTAGGAGCCGTCGGCCGTCATGACGACCACGCGCGTGCCGGTGCCAATGTGCGGCGGCACCATGATGCGGGCGCCGTTCTCGAGCTTCGCGGGCTTATAGGACGACGAGGCAGTCTGGCCCTTGACCACAGGATCGGCCTCGACGATCTCAAACGTAACGCGGGCGGGCAGCTCGATGGCGATGGGGTTGCCCTCGAACAGAGACACAGAGCACGTCATGCCCTCCTGCAGCCAGACGGACTGATCGCCGATGACATCCTTCGGAATTACAATCTGGTCGTAGGTCTCGGGCTGCATGAAGTTGAAGCCCATGTCGTCCTCGTAGAGGTAGTTGAAGTCCTTCTCCTCGAGGTAGGCGCGCTCGACCTGGTCGGTCGTGCGGTAGCGCTCGGTCACTTTCACGCCGTCGGAGATGCGGCGCATCTCGAGATGCGTCACGGGCGTGCCCTTGCCCGGATGGATGTTCTCGGCCGCGATGACGACGGCGAGCTTGCCGTCGAGATCGAGCACGTTGCCCTTACGCACCGAGCTGGCGATAACCTTGACCACAGTCTTCTCCCATCAATTCGTCGCGTGCCCGACGGCAGCCGTACGGCCGCCTCGTTGAATAGTCACCACGGGCAGGAAATCTGCGCGTTCTCTTACTCTGGATCGCGCATAAGGCCAAGGGGGCCCGGCGGATCTTGCCGGAAAACCGGGGAATCCGTGGGTTTCACCACGCCGCCTGCGGGATTTCACGCCTGTTCATCCGGCTTGAGCGGCCTGCGGACGTACCGATATGGTGCGCCGAAGCGATCATGATCCGAAGCTCCGAGTACGGCCCGATGCCCCCCGTTTCGCCCTGGTGGACCCCGTCGACTCACGACGACCGAAAGCCGTTCCTGCTGGCGCGGGCGCGCATCAAGAGGGCGATGCGCGACTGGTTCTCCGATCGCGACTACCTGGAGGTCGAGCCGGCCTGTCTGCAAGCCTCGCCCGGCAACGAGGCGCACCTGCATGCGTTCGGGGCGGAGCTCGTCCGCCCCGATCTCGGCCGCGAAACGCTCTATCTCAACACCTCGCCGGAAATCGCCTGCAAGAAGCTCTTAGCGGCCGGCATCGCGCGGCTCTATGCCTTTCAGCCCGTGTTTCGCAACCGGGAGCGCGGCCCGCTGCACGCGCCCGAGTTCACCATGCTCGAGTGGTACACGGCCGACGAAGATTTCGGGCTCCTGATGGACCAATGCGTCGCGCTGGTGACGCTGGCCGCCGAGACGAGCGGCAATGGCCGGCTCTCGTGGCGCGGCGCCTCCTCAGACCCTCGGGGCGAAGCCGAGCGGCTGACGGTGGCCGACGCCTTCCGGCGGCACGCGCGGATCGACCTCCTCGCCACCGTCGGCGCGGACGGCAACGACCGCGACGCGTTCGCCGCGGCGGCCAGCGCCGCCGGCATCGCCCCGCGCCCCGACGACACGTGGAGCGACATCTTCTCCAAGGTGCTGACGGCGCTTATCGAGCCGAAGCTCGGCTTCGGCGTTCCGACGCTGCTCACCGAGTATCCGGCGAGCGAGGCACCGCTCGCACGCCCAAAGGCCGGAGACCCGCGCGTTGCCGAGCGCTTCGAGCTCTATTGCTGCGGGGTTGAGCTTGCCAACGGCTTCGGCGAGCTGACCGATCCCGTGTTGCAGCGCCAGCGCCTCGAAGCGGAGATGGACAAGAAAGAGGAACGCTACGGCGAGCGCTATCCGATCGACGAGGATTTCATCGCGGCGCTGGCGCACATGCCGCCGTCCTGCGGCTGCGCTCTGGGGTTCGACCGGCTCGTCATGCTGGCGACGGGGGCGCAGCGGATCGACCAGGTGATCTGGACACCGCTCGGCGGGGAGAGCGCGTAGCTGCCTCTGCTTGTGGGGAACATGCGCAATTCCGTCATTCCGGGCCAAGCGAGCGGAGCGATGCAAGACCCGGAACCCAGCGAAAGAGCCGTCGAAGACACAAAAGATGTATTGCGATAAGAGTCTTGCGCTGATTTCCAGCTCTGCGCTTCCCTCGGCACAAGGCCGAGGGGGCGCTTGGCCGGAATGACGAAAGCTGCGGGCCGTTAGCTACCGACGAGACACCTGATGAGCGAAGTCCATACCGGCGGATGCCAATGCGGCGCGGTGCGCTTTCGCGTCGAGGGCCCGCTCGGCGATGCCTCGATCTGCCATTGCCGCATGTGCCAGAAGGCGTTCGGCGGCTTTTATGCACCGCTTGTCTCGGTGAGGGCTGTGAGCCTCACCTGGACGCGCGGCGCGCCGAAGACATTCCAATCCTCGAATGCGGCGGCGCGCGGCTTCTGCGCGGACTGCGGCACGCCGCTGACCTACGAGGCGCCGGACGGCATCGCGATGGCCATCGGCGCCTTCGACCGTCCGCAGGACATCGCACCGCAAATCCAATGGGGGGTCGAGTCGAAGCTGCCGTACATCGACGGCATTCCCGGCTTGCCCGAGGAGCACACCAATGCAGATGCGGACGCGGCGTCGTTCCTCGCGACCCTCGTCTCATTCCAGCATCCGGACCACGACACGGACGCGTGGCCGCCCAAATGACGCGCGTTCGTCATACCTTGCGAAGCGCGACGGAGATCGTCGACGCGGGGCTCGCGCCGGGAGCCGCGGAGGCGGAGATCGCGCGCGTGGCCGAGCGGTATGCTGTTGCGATCACGCCGGCCATGGCGGAGCTCATCGACGGGAAGGACGGGGCGGACCCCATCGCGCGGCAGTTCGTGCCGGATGCGCGCGAGCTCGACAGAGCGCCCGAGGAGCGCGCCGACCCGATCGGCGATCACCGGCACAGCCCGGTCAGGGGCATCGTGCATCGCTACGGCGATCGCGTGCTCCTGAAGATCGTCGGCGTGTGCCCCGTCTACTGCCGTTTCTGCTTCCGGCGCGAGATGGTGGGTCCTGCCGCCGAGGCGAACCTCACGCAAGGCGAGATCGACCGGGCGCTGGACTACATCCGCGCGCATCCCGCGATCTGGGAAGTCATCCTGACCGGCGGCGATCCGCTCATCATGAGTCCGCGGCGCATCGCCGAGGTCACGGCCGCGCTCGGGAGCATCGCGCACGTGAAGATCGTGCGCTGGCATACCCGCGTGCCGGTGGTCGCGCCGGAGCGCGTAACGCCCGATCTCGTGGCCTCGCTGCGTTCGCCGGCAAAGAGCGTCTTCGTGGCGCTGCACGCCAATCATCCGCGCGAGCTTACCCAGCTCGCGCGCGACGCGATCCTCCGCATCGTCGACGCGGGCGTTCCGGTCGTCAGCCAAAGCGTGCTGCTGCGCGGCGTCAACGACGACGTCGAGACGCTGGAAGCCTTGATGCGCGCGTTCGTGGAGGCCCGCGTGAAGCCTTACTACCTGCACCACGGCGACCTCGCGCCCGGCACCGGGCACTTCCGCACGTCGCTCGCCGAGGGGCAGGCGCTGGTGCGGGAGCTGAGGCGGCGCGTTTCCGGGCTCGCGATGCCGACCTACATGCTCGACATTCCAGGCGGGCACGGCAAGGTGCCGGCGGAGGGCGCGCATGTGGACGCGGCGGCCGATACGGCCACCGCTCCCTCCGGCGCGGTGTTCCGCACGGATGGGTCGTGCGCGCCTTAGATCTCGCTTTTGCTGTGACGTATCTGGATCCCGGCCTCCGCCGGGATGACGGAATGGGGCGACGTTCCGGCCAAGTCCCTGACGTCTGGCCCGGCCTCCGCCAGGCTGTGTCCGGAGTCCGGATACGTCGAAGTCGAACACGAGCCTTCGACCAGGATCAACGGGCGCGGCGCCATTCGGCGGTCAGGTACTCGGCCGGGGGCGCCTCGTCGCTCAGGCCCTTGGCCGCGATCTCGTCGAACCAGCGGTCGCGCTGGCTTTCGGGGAGGCCCGTTCCGCACCAGGGACAGTGGGCAATCAGCACGTAGGACGCCCCACCGTCGTGCACGATGAGCCCGTACTCGTCGAGCACCTCGTTGTAGACAACGACACTGTCACCGCACTCGAACGGGTCCGCATGTTGCGTGCAGGCGAACTCAAGCTCAGTTGCCATCATCTCGCAGCAGAGCTGCGCGTCCGTGCCTGGCGGCGCCCACGGCGTAATCAATGGCATCCACAGAACTCGCATGTCCGTCCGCTCCTAAGCTCTTAGCGTTATTCCCATTCGGCTACGACGTAGCCCCGGAGCGCTCCGCTTTGCGCAATCGTCCGCGGGGTGGTTGATGATCGCTTCCCTCGGTGTCAGAGTGTCGCACCAAATACGCAGAGCCCGGCTGGCTTCGGGAGATGAACGCCGCAACGGGCCGCGAAAAAAAAATCGCGACGGAGGACGCACCACATGAACGAGCACAACAAGCCCGAAATCTTTCACGGCGCCTGCCCGCACGATTGTCCCGACACCTGTGCCATGGACTATCACGTCCGGGACGGGAAGCTCGTCGAGGTGCGCGGCAAGAAGGACCACCCGTTCACGCGCGGCGGCCTCTGCGTGAAACTCAAGGACTTCCACGATCACCACCACAACCCCGACCGGCTGATGTACCCGCTGCGCCGCGTCGGCCCCAAGGGCTCGGGTCCGAACGGCGGCAACGTCTTCGAGCGCATCACCTGGGACGAGGCCATCGCCGAGATCGGCCGCCGCTGGCGCGAGATCATCGCCACGTACGGCGCGCAGGCGATCATGCCTCAGAGCTACCTCGGGAACATGGGGCTCGTGCAAGGCATCAACTCGGGCGACCCCTTCTTCAACCGGCTCGGCTCGACGGTGAACGAGAAGACCTACTGCACGTCCGGCTCGTCGACGGCGTGGCTCCTGACGCACGGGCCGACCGGCGGCGTCGACCCCGAGAGCTTCGTGCATTGCGAGTACATCGTCATCTGGGCGTGCAACACCATCTCGACCAACCTGCACCACTGGCCGTTCGTGCTCGAGGCGCAGAAGCGCGGCGCGAAGGTCGTGGTCGTCGATGCCTACCGCTCGCGCACGGCCAAGGGCGCCGACTGGCATATCTGCCCGAAGCCGGGCACCGATGGGGCGCTGGCGCTGGCGGTCATCAACTCCATGGCCGAGCAGGGCCTCGTCGATCAGGACTATGTCGACAAGCACACGCTCGGCTGGCCGGAGCTGAAGGAACGCGCCGCCGAGTTCACGCTCGACTACGCCGAGAAGATCACGGGCGTGAAGGCCAGCGACATCGCCAAATTCGCGCGCGAGTTCGCGACCTCGCAACCTTCCGCGATCCGCATCGGCGTCGCCATCGAACGCTCGGCGGGCGGGGCGCAAGCGGCCCGCGCGGTCTATGCCATTCCGGCGGTCGCGGGCTCGTGGCGTCACGTCGGCGGCGGCATGCTGCAACTTCCGCTGTGGGACTTCCCAATCGACTGGGTCAAGGCCGCGCGCCCGGATTTCATCAAGCCCGGCACGCGTGTCGTCAACAATCTGAGGCTCGGCCAGGCGCTGACCGGCGAGATGCAGCTCGATCCGCCGATCAAGAGCCTGTTCGTGTTCTGCACCAATCCGGTCAGCCAGTCTCCCGAGACGAACAAGATCGTGGAAGGGCTCAAGCGCGACGACCTGTTCACGGTCGTGGCCGAGCACTTCATCACCGATACCGCCAAGTACGCCGACATCATCCTGCCGTCCGCCATGGCGGGCGAGGCCGAGGACATGATGTGGTCGTGGGGGACCTTCTATCTCACCTATAACGAGAAGGCCGTCGACCCGCCCGGCGAGTGCAAGCCGACGAGCGAGCTATGGCGGCTGCTCGCCCGCGAGATGGGCTTCGACGATGCGGTCTTCAACATGACCGACAGCGAGCTTTGCGCCGCCTACATCAACTGGGACGACCCCAAGATGGGCGGCATCGACATGGAGTATTTCAAGACGCACGGCTATTTCAGGATCGACGTCGGCTCCAGGGACACGCGCGCGCCGCATGCCGAGGGCAAGTTTCCGACGCCGTCGGGCAAGGTCGAGCTCTTGCTGCCCGACCACAAGAACTTCGTCGCGGGGCCGTTCCGCGCCATGTACGACGGCGAGCAGGACGGCTCGCCGATCGACCCGCTGCCGGGCTACGTACCGGTGCGCGAAAGCCCAGAGACGAATCCCGAGCTCGCGAGCTCGTACCCGCTCAACATCATCTCGCCGAAGAGCCACGGGTTCCTCAACTCCTGCTACGCCAACGAGCCGCACAAGATCCGGGGCCAGGGCGAGCAGTTCGTGCTCATGAACAAGGCGGACGCCGACACGCGCAATATCCGCGAAGGCGATCCCGTGCGCGTCGCAAACGCGCGCGGCTCTTTCGAAGGGGTTGCGCGCGTCACGGACGACGTCAATCCCGGCATCGTCGTGGCGACGCTCGGCTACTGGCGCTCGCTCAATCGCTCGGACGGGTCGGTCAACTCGATCTCGTCCGACGCCTGGAGCGGGCTCGGGCGCGCACCGACGTTCTCGGACAACCTGGTCGAAGTAACCCGCGTGAACTGACGGCTGGTTCGAGCCCTTGGCCCGAGCGAAAGTCTGGCCACTGTACGCCGGTCCGGCGCGTGGCAAGTCCCTCACCTGCCCATCTCGCCGAAGGCGGCGAGATGGGCTTCCTCTCCCGTCCCGGGAGAGGAAAGAGAAGCGGAACCAGTCGATGAAGCAAAACTTCCTTCTCCCGGGACGGGAGAAGGTGCCCTGGCTTGACGGAGGCCTGCCCTCCGGCAAGACGGGACGGATGAGGGACTCACGCTTTGGACTGATAGGGTCCAGCGATCATGGTCCTAGTCGATTTTCTCGAGGCGCGTGGAGAGATCGGGCGCATCCGCGGCGGTCTTCGGCCGCAGCGGGAGAAAACGCCGGTAGAGGGCGACGGTTGCCGGCAGGATGACAAGCTGGCCGACGAGGGAAGCGAACAGGCAGACGGAGGCGAGCTCGCCGAAGAGGCGCAGCGAAGGCAGATCCGACAGCATCGTGACGCCGAGGCCGAGCGCCAGCACGATGGTCGTCAGGATCACCGCCGGGCCGATGTGATGCGCGGTGCGCGCCAGCGCCTCCTGTGCTGGGTCCTTCGGCGTCTCCTCCTCGATGTCGGCGCCTCTCAAGCGGAATGCCGCCCTGCCGTCGTCAACCAGGCGCGCCTCCTTCTCCTTGTCCGCGAGCTTCTCCTCCTCGAGGCGGAAGCGGTTCAAGAAATGAATGGTCGAATCGATGGCGAGCGAGAAGGCGACCGTGATGGCGACGATGGAGGCGAACTGCAGCCCCTGCCCCGTGTAGTAGAGCAGCGCGCCCGTGGCGAAGATCGGGAACAGCGAGGGAAGGATGCTCGACACGCCGACCATGAGCGAGCGCAGCGCGAGCCCCAGGAATATGAAGACCAGGAAGATGTCACCGACCAGGCCCCAGGTCATCTCGTGGATGAGGGTCGCCGAGTTACGCGCGGCGATGGCGGGCAGGCCGGTCACCGAAATCTCGTAGCCGGGGTGGCGCTCGCGCACCTTGTCCAACGCATGGTCGATCTTCTCGACCACGGGCAGGATCTCGCTGGCGTCGACGTCCGGCAGGCGCGCGGTCACGAGCACGGCCGTCTCGTCGTCGGTGATGAAGCGGTGCACGAGATGCTCGGGGAGGATCTTCACGTACCTCTGCACGGTCTCGATGCTGGAATCTCCGGCACCGGCAAGCCAGCGGCGCAGGCTCTCGAGCGACCACACGTTGCCGAGGCCCGCCTGCTGCTCGAGAATGGCGTGGGCATCGGCGATGACGCCGAGCGTGCGCTCGTCGTAGAGGGTGACCGGCGGCCCGCCATCGGCCGCGGGCTTGCCTGGCTTCCATTCGATCATGACGTGGACCGGATTGGCGCCAGTGAGCTTCTGGTCGAGGCTTGCCGTGGCGGCAAGCGCCTGCTCCTTGTCCGGCACCTGGTCAGCGAGGCGGTACATGGGCTTCAGACTGACGAAGGCGTGCCCGGTGACGAGGACTGCCGCGATACCGAGCGCCACGAACGGGATCGGCCACCTGCCGACGAAGCCGATGACGGAATCGCTCAGGCGCTGCAGGACGCCGACGCCGCCCTCCTCGTTCTCGGGGGAGCCGGCGGCGGACGGCTCTTCGCGGCGCACGAATAGAGCGGCCAGGGTCGGGACTACGACGGCAACGGCGAGGTAGGAGATGGCGACCGCCATTAGGGCCGCGAGGCCGAAGGTGCGGATCAGCGCGGACTCGGCGAAGGCGAACGAGACGATGGAGATGGCCTGGTTCATGGCCGTCAGCAGGCAGGCAGGCGCCACCTCGCGCACGGCGTTGCGGGCGGCCTCGACGCGGTCGACGCCGGCCAGGATGTCGCGGCGGATGGCGAACACCAGATGCATCGAATCCGAGAAGCCCGAGACGAGGATCAGCGGCGTGATGACGTTGATGAACAGGTTGAGGCGGAAGTCGAGCCCGCCGAGCACGCCGAGCGTCCAAAGGATGGCGACGGTCGGCCCCAGCACGGCGATGATGGTGAGCGACAGGCGGCGGAAAAAGAGGTAGGCGACGACGAAGCCGACGAGGAAGCCGAGCCCGTTGTAGACGAGGCGGTCGCGCTCCACGGCATTCCTGATCTCGAGCTGCATCACGGGCGCGCCGGTGAGCTTGGCGGTGAGGCCCGAGCCGGCGAGCCCCTGATCGACAACGTCCTTGATGCCGCCAATGACGGCGCGCGCCGTGCGCTCCTCGACCAGCTTGCGGTCGAGCGCGATGACAATCAGGGCCAGCGTGCCATCGTCGGACAGAAACTTGCTCTTGACGATGTCGTTGTTGACCAGCGCATCGATCATGTTGGCGTAGGCGGTGTTGTCCTCGGGAAGGTCATCGGGGACAATGGGAGCGGCATAGCCGGAGGCGTCCGGCATGCCGCGCGCGGAGAGCATGGAGACGAGGCCGCCCACGCCGTCGGTCAACTGCAGCTCGACCACCGTGTCGCGGAACACCTCGAGCTTCTCGCGCGCGAGCAGCGCCTGGCCCTCGACCACCACCAGCACGTCGTACTCGCTCGACGGAAAGCGGCGGTCGATCTCCTCGTACTGGCGGAATTCCTTGGTGTCGGTGCGGAAGAGTTCCGAGAGGCTGTCGTCGACGCGCAAGTGCCATATGCCGAGCAAGGCCAAAGCGGTCAGGGCGGCAATAACAGCCGCGGCGAGGCGCGGCCTCGCCAGGGCCACCAAGCCAAGCCGATCGAGCCCGAAGGAGAAAAGGAACGACCGGCGCGTCGTGTCTCTCGTGGCCATGCGTCGCCTTCTGATGGCTCAGCCCGTGCTCGTCGCTGCTCGTCGTGCGTGCACTCACCCGGTCCTGGAATCGCCCCTTGCGATGCGCAGGCTCGCATCGAGCAGATTCCGGCGCAAGCCTCGAAGCGATCCGCACGCGCTCATATCCGCGGCGCGTTGCAGTGCCGTATCGAACGGCGTAAATTTTCGACGCGCGGTTGCATGCTGAGGACTTCACCGATGGCTGGCGACATGGTTCCCGTGCTCGACGTTGTCGGGCTCAAGTGTCCGCTGCCGGTGCTCAAGGCGCGCAAGGCGCTCGCCGCCCTGGCCCCGGGCGAGACGCTCGAGGTGCTGGCGAACGATCCCGCTTCAGTCGATGATTTCGAGGCGTTCTGCGCGGCTTCGGGGCACGTGCTCGTGTCGCGCAGCGAGGCCGCCGGCGTGCATCGGTTCCTGATCCGCAAGAGCCGCTGACGGGCAAAGTCCCCGCACTGCGGCGTGACACAGGCAAGCTTGACACCGGAGCGGGCCTTCTCGATAAGAGGCTCCTTCGGCGGCGGCGATGGCCGCGGCATCCCGACAAAAGTCTCTGACGGTCAGGGCGGTTAGCTCAGCGGGAGAGCACACGCTTCACACGCGTGGGGTCACTGGTTCAATCCCAGTACCGCCCACCATTTCACCCTCCCGCCGCGAATTTCATATTCTCTGTCAAATGGTTGGGCGCAAATGTGCGCCAGTTCAGCATTTTAGGCTCGGTGTGGCTGCCGGCGGTCGCCGCCACACTTTCGATCCGATGCTCGCGTTCATCGCGGGCCTGGCCACAAGCCCAAAAGGAGTTCGCCGTGATCCCAACCATGCGGGTTGCGCCCGCTTTCAATGGACGGATCACCTCATGCGAACACGTGCCTTTCGCCGGCATCAGGCGCTGCGCCATATGTGGCGCCGCCTGAAGGAAGACCGCAACCAGCACTACGACGATCTCTCCTGCCCGTGCTGGCAAGAGCCCAAAGCGATGGCGCGCTTCAAGGAGCAGCCCAAGCGCTGCTCCTGCTTCATGTGCGCAAATCGGCGCAAGTACCAGGGCGACAGCTTTCAGGAGCGCCGGGCGAAGCTCCGGGGCGATGTATAGCCACCCGTCCGCCGGAGCGCGCCTGCCGTTGCCGGGTCGGCACAAGCTTGACCCGGTCTTTGTTGCCGGGTCGGCACAAGCTTGACCCGGTGCTAAACTCCGCGAACGAGTCCCGAGTCGCTATCCCAGTCGGCAGACCGCGAGGGCATGCTGATGAACGAGCGCGTCAAGGCGGTTTTTCTCGCTGCGCTGAAGCTCACGCACGACGAGCGGATGCAGCTTGCGCAGTCGCTGGCCGATTCTCTCGGCGCCGACCCCGCCGATGTGGATCAGCTTAGCCTCGATATCGACACGGGTGCGGAGCACGACCAGCCGCCGCAGCCCACATCGGACGTGCTGGCCAAGTATCTCGACATCTAGCTCGGGCTTTCGCGCCGGGCCGTGTCAGCCCGCGCGTCTTTTCAAAGCCGGCTTGTCGCTTAGCTCAGCAGGTTCCGCTCTGACCAGATGCGCGATGGCAACGGGCGGCGCTCGCTTCGCGTCGCGGTCGAGCGCGTTCTCGGCGATGAGCTTTTTCAGCTGCTCCATCTCGTATTCGACGGCAGCCAGCGTCTCCTCGCCTTGCGCCTGCTCGCTCACAGCCTTGCCCACCTCGGCATTGAAGTCCTCGAGTGCGCGCTGGATGGTCGCGAAGGCGGCGTCGATGTCGATGGGCATGGAGGTATCCCCCTGAGAGGTAGGGGATACGCGATTCCATGTGTTTTTTCGGAGACCGTCGTAGTGTTTTGCGCAGCTTTACGCGTTGCAGGTGCTCGCGGGGAGCCCGCTCAGCCGAGCAGGGCCTCGGGCGTGTCCGTCTCCCCGTAGAGCGTCATCATGGGCTCGTCGTCGAGGATGGTCTCCTCGTACTTGCCGAAGCCGTTGAAATCGCCGGCGATGGCGCGGCCGTAGGCGCCGACGTTGCCGATCTCGAGGTAGTCGCCCTCGCGGATGCATGCGGGCAGCGGGAACGGCCCCTTCATGTGGTCGATCGAGTCGCAGGTCGGGCCCCACAGCTCGTAGGCGACGAGCTGGTCGTTCGCGGGCTCGCGGTTGATCAAGCGCGCCGGATAGATCCAGCCCAAGTGCGCTGCGTCGAACAGGAGGCCGTAGCCGCCGTCGTTGATGAAGAGGTCGTTGCCGCGGCGGGCCTCGACGCGGACGATCAGGCTCTCCGCCTCGGCCACGAGCGCGCGGCCGGGCTCGCACATGATGCGCACGTCCTCGCGCACGGGAAGGCGGTTGACGCCCTCCTCGATCGCCGAGAGGAAGCGCTTCAAGGGGGCGGGCTGCATGCCGGGGTAGATCGAGGGGAAGCCGCCGCCGACATCGATGCGATCGACGACGACGCCGGCCTTGCCGATCAGCGCCTGCACCTCGGCGAGCGCGTTGACGTAGGCGTCAGGCGTCATGGTCTGCGAGCCGACATGGAAGGTGATGCCGAGCTCGGCGGCGACGCGACGCGTCTCGACGAGCACGAGCGCCGCCTTCTGGCCCATAGTGCCGAACTTGCGCTCGAGCGGGATCTTGCTGTTGATGGCCGGGACGGCGATGCGCACGAAGAGCGTCAGATCGCGCGCGGGTCCGGACGGCCCCGACGTCTCGTCGACGATCTTCTGCAGCTCGTCCTCGGTGTCGAGCGAGAAGCTCCTGACGCCGTGCTCGTGATAGGCGCGGCGGATGCTCTCGCGCGACTTCACGGGATGCATGTAGTGCAGCTCGGCGCCCGGAATGGTGGCCGCGTCCTCGATCTCGGGGAGCGAGGCGACGTCGAAATGGCGGATGCCGGCGCCGTACAGCGCCCCGATGAGGAACACCGAGCTGTTGGCCTTGTAGGCGTAGGCGACATCGCCGGCGAAGTTGTCGATGAACCAGCGCGCCGCGCGGGCGGCGGCATGGGGGCGCGCGCAGACGACGGGACGCTCCGGCTTGCGGGCGGCGACGAGCTCTGCCGCTGAGGCGTATCGCTCCATGTAACGGACCTCCACCAACTCGGGTTGGACCAGAAGCGCCGTGCGAAGCGCAAATCGCCGCCGTGCGTGCGCTGCATTTAGGACCAGCGGGCCGGGATGTAAAGACCTTTGCGGCAAATGGGTTAGGTAGGACGCCGCGGCGCCGTTTTGTGACAGAAAATTGGCGCTCGGCGTGACGCGGCAAGTCCCTCATCCGCCCCTAACGGGGCACCTTCTCCCGTCCCGGGAGAAGGAAGTGGCACAGTTCAATTTCCTCTCCCGGGACGGGAGAGGATGCCGACCGTGCGGTCGGCAGGTGAGGGACTTCCAGCGGAGTGCGGCTCGACGCAGCGGAGGCAGCGGCGTAGCCTTCACCCTCCGTGCACGTCGGCGCGACGGCGGGGGCAAGAGGTGTCTCAATGAGCCAGCTGTTGGATCTCTACAATCACGTCGGGGCGGAGGCGTACGGACGCGCCATCGCGGACATCGCGCCCTACTTCGGAACCATCTCACCGCGTTTCATCGCGCTTCGTCCGTCGTATTGCGAGCTCGTCATTCCTCACGTGCGGGCGGTCGAGAACCACATCGGAACGGTACACGCCATCGCGCTCTGCAACGGCGCCGAGCTTGCCGCCGGGCTGATGACGGATGTCTCAATCCCCGAGTCCTTTCGCTGGATCCCCGTCGGGATGAGCGTCCGCTATCTCAAGAAGGCGCGCGGCGATCTTCGCGTGGTCGCCGACGGGGCCAACATCGACTGGAGCCGCGCGGGTGAGACGCCCGTCACGGTCGCCATTTTCGATAAAGAGGGAAGTCGCGTGTTCGATGCTGAGATTCGTATGGCACTGGCGTCAAAATCTGACTGAGTCCGGCGCGGCGATGGAGCTCCTGCACCACAAGGCCGACCGCATCAACGTCATCCGCGCGCTCTCGGCGCCGCTCATTTTCTTCTATCCGTTCGTGTTCGGCTTTCCGATCCACCCCGTCCTTTTCTTCCTGGTCGCCTTCGTCGCCATCGGCGACATGAACTACATCCTCCATTTGCACATCCACCATCCCTTCACCAGAAGCGCGGCGGTGAACAAGGTGCTCGACATCGCGTTAGGGCTGGTGACGGGCATGACGAGCGCGAACTGGCGCATCCAGCACAAGTACGGCCACCACGGAGGCCGCGACGATCCCTACATCAAGCACGACGCGTGGGAGCTCAGGGCATATTCGCCGCTCGGCGCGCTGTCGTTCTCATTGCGGTCACTCTGGCCGACCTATTTCGAGCCGCTGAAGGAATCCTTCCGCAAGGGAGTCCTCGGCAACGTGACCCGTCCCATCGACTACAGGGCTGCGTTCTTTGAGCAACTGGCGCAGATTTGCGTCGTTCTCTGTCTCCTCGCGTGGCAGCCGCGGCTGGTCGTCGGATACGTCCTGCCCTGGTACGTGCTCGTGTACTTCATATCGCGCTATGTCGACTACCTGAACCACTACGGGTGCAGCGATGCCGCGTACGATTTCGCGAACAACTCGCTCAGCAAAAGCTTCAACATGCTGACCCACAACTTCGGGTATCACACGGCGCATCATCTCCACGCGACCGCACACTGGTCGCAGTTGCCGGATCTCCATTCCCGCATCGAGGCGCGCATTCCCGAGGCGCGCAAGAAGCCCTTCAGCTGGGCCTTCGTGCTCATGCCGTATCACTTCTGGCGATGGCGGCGGCACGAGATGTAGGCGGGCGGAACCGTCACTTCCGCTCCTGGGCGCGGCGGAGGGCGGCGGCGAGCGCGCTCTCTCCTTCGGGCTCGGCGGATTTTTTCGGCGGCGGCGCAAAGCCGCGCGAGTGTTGCGCCGCGCTCCGCTCGGGGCGCGGGCTGCCGCTCCCGGCGCCGTGGTCGATGGTGCCCGAGCGCATGGTGAGGGCGATGCGCTTTCGCTCGGCGTCGACCTCCTTCACGCGCACGCGCACCACGTCGCCCACCTTCACCACCTCGCGCGGGTCCTTCACGAAGCGGTCGGCGAGCTCGGAGATGTGCACGAGCCCATCCTGGTGCACACCGATGTCGACGAAGGCGCCGAAAGCGGCGACGTTGGTCACCGTGCCTTCGAGCTGCATGCCGGGCTTCAGGTCGGAGATCTTCTCGACGCCGTCGGCAAAGGTTGCCGTCTTGAACTCGGGGCGCGGGTCGCGGCCGGGCTTCTCGAGCTCGGTCAGGATGTCGGTCACGGTCGGGATGCCGAAGCTTTCGTCGGCGAACTCCACCGGACGCAGCGTCTTCAGAAACCCGCGGTCGCCGATCATGGCCTTGAGCGCCCGCCCGGTCCGCTCCGAGATGCGCTCGACGACCTCGTAGGCCTCGGGATGCACGGCGGACGCATCGAGCGGATTGGTGCCGTTCATGATGCGCAGGAAGCCCGCCGCCTGCTCGAAGGCCTTGGGGCCGAGGCGCGGCACCTTCTTCAGGCCCGTGCGCGTCTTGAAGGCGCCGTTCGCGTCGCGGTGCGCGACGATGTTGGCGGCGAGCGTCTGGTTCAATCCCGAGACGCGCGCGAGCAGCGGCGCGGACGCCGTGTTCACATCGACGCCGACGGAGTTCACGCAGTCCTCGACCACGGCATCGAGCGAGCGGGCGAGGCCCGTCTGGTCGACATCGTGCTGGTACTGGCCGACGCCGATGGCCTTCGGCTCGATCTTGACCAGCTCGGCGAGCGGGTCCTGCAGGCGGCGCGCGATGGAGACGGCGCCGCGCAGCGACACGTCGAGATCGGGAAACTCCCTGGCGGCAAGCTCGGACGCGGAATAGACCGAGGCGCCGGCCTCCGACACCATCACCTTGGTCAGCTTGAGCTGGGGCATCTTGCTCATCAGCTCGGCGACAAGCTTGTCGGTCTCGCGGCTGCCGGTTCCGTTGCCGACGCTCACGAGATCGACCTTGTGCTTCATGGCGAGCGCGGCGAGCGCCGCGAGTGCGCCCTGCCAATCGCGCCTCGGCTCGTGCGGGTAGATGGTCGCGGTGTCGACCAGCTTGCCGGTGGCGTCGATGACGGCGACCTTGACGCCGGTGCGCAGGCCGGGATCGAGGCCCATGGTCACGCGCGGACCGGCAGGCGCGGCGAGCAGGAGGTCCTTCAAGTTCGACGAGAAGACCGAGATGGCCTCGGCGTCGGCGCGTTCCTTCAGGCGCGTCAGAAGGTCGGAGGTGATGGTGGTCGAGAGGCGCGCCTTCCACGCGAGGCGCACGGTCTCGCCGAGCCAGGCGTCGGCGGGGCGGCCCTTGTCCGCCATGCCGAAGGCGGACTTGATCTTGCCCTCGGCGGGATGGGGCTTTGCCGCGTCGTGCTCGACGTCGAGGGCGATGTCGAGCACGCCCTCGTTGACGCCGCGCAGAAGCGCGAGCGCGCGATGGCTCGGCATGTCCTTGATGGACTGACCGAAGTCGAAGTAGTCGGAGAACTTGGCGCCCTCCGTCTCCTTGCCCTTCTTCACCTTGGAGGCGAGGCGACCCTCGCCCCATTCCCACTCGCGCAAAGTCCGCACGACGTCGGCGCGCTCGGCGATGCGCTCGATCAGGATGTGGCGCGCGCCGTCGAGCGCGGCCTTGGCGTCGGCAACGCCCTTGTCGTCGGCGACGAACCTCGCGGCCTCGGCGGCGGGATCGAGGGACGGGTCGGCGAGAAGCGCGTCGGCCAGCGGCTCGAGGCCAGCCTCCCTTGCCATCTGCGCCTTCGTGCGGCGCTTCGGCTTATAGGGCGCGTAGAGGTCTTCCAACTCGACCTTGGTCGCGGCAGCGTTGAGGGCACGCGCCAGCTCCGGCGTGAGCTTGCCCTGCTCCTCGACGCTGCGCAGGATCGAGGCGCGCCGATCCTCGAGCTCGCGCAGATAGACAAGGCGCTCGGCGAGCGTGCGCAGTTGCGTGTCGTCGAGGCCGCCGGTCTTCTCCTTGCGGTAGCGGGCGATGAACGGCACGGTCGCGCCTTCGTCGATGAGCGCCACGGCGGCGGCTACCTGCTCGGCGCGAACGGCGAGCTCATCGGCGATACGCTGATTGATCTTGTGCATGTGGTGCCTTCCGAACGTCCTGACTTGAACTGCGCTGAGCGACAGATGCTTTGCTTGCGTTTTCCCTCCGGCTCTCGGCGCGTTCCTGGCTGGCTGGCGTGGATCCCGACCTTCGTCGGGATGACGATGGTGGGGTTCGATCCGGTCGCCTACACTCTGCGTCATTCCGGCGAAGGCCGGAACCCACGCAAGCTGCAGCAGACGCGACGGTTGACGTTGTCATGAGCGACCGTGGGCTTCAGGAGGCGCGCTGAGTGAGCTTCGGCGCCGCGTCAGGGTGCGCTGTTTCATCCTCGAGATCGAGGGCTGTCAAGCGCTCGCCGCGTCCACCGATGCGGGCGGCCTGACTCGTGACTTTCTGCAATGCCTTGGCCGACAAGCCGAAATGGCGATCGAGGTCGGCCACGTGCTCGACGAGGCGCACCACGTCGGCGAGCAGCAGTCCGACCTCGCGCTGAATGAGGCCGGCCTGGTCGCGCATCTTGGCGTCCTTGACGAGCGCCTGCACGGTCTGCACGGCGAGCATCAGGATATTCGGCGCCACGATCACGACGCGGGCGCGGTGGGCGCGCTGCACGAGGTCGGCGAAGTGCTCGTGCAGGTCGCCGTAGACCTGCTCGGACGGCACGAACATGAGCGCGGTATCCTGCGTCTCGCCGGGGATCAGGTACTTCTCGGCGATGTCGTCGATGTGGCGGGAGACCGCGATGCGGATGGCATCGCGCGCGGCCTTGGTCGCCTCGGCGCCCTCGGCGACCCGCAGCGCCTCGAAGCCTTCGAGCGGGAACTTCGAATCGATGACGAGCGGGGCCGGCGAATTGGGCAGGCGGATGATGCAATCAGGCCGCTTGCTGTTCGAGAGCGTCGGCTGGAACGCGTAGGCGCTGGCGGGCAGCGCGTCGCGAATGATGGCCTCCATGCGGATCTGCCCGAAGGCGCCGCGCGCCTGCTTGTTGGCGAGCACGCCCGTGAGCGAGCCCACCTCCGACGACAGGTCGGCGAGGCTTTGGCGCGCTTCGGCGATGACGGCAAGGCGCTCGTTCAGCGTGGAGAGGCTCTCCGTGGTGCGCCGGCCCGCCTCTGCGAGGTTGTCGCCCATGTGGCGCGCGAGCGTGTCGACGCGGTCCGAGAGGCGCTGCACGGTGTCGCCGTTCTGGCGCTGCGCGTCGGCGAGGCTTTCGGCGAGGCGACGGCTCACGCCATCGAGCGCGGTGCCGAGGCGGGCGGCCACCTGCTCAACACGCTCGTCGAGGGCATGCGCGTCCTCGGATTGCCGACGCGCGGTCATCTCGCTCATGGCGGTCAGGCGGCCCTTGATCTCGGCAAATTCCGCTATCGCTCCCGCGCCGCGGCCTCGGCGCGCCACCCACACAATCAGAACAAGGAGCAGCAGCCCGACCGATCCCCCCACGACGAGCAAGGGATCGAGGCCATTCAGGGCTTCGCGCATTGTCGCGAGCCATTGGCTCAGAGCATTGGGCGCCAGGGGATTGGGAGCGGGTTCCACCATGCGCCCTGCGATACCCGATTCTCGTGGGCAAAGTTTTGACCTAGAGCGCGATCAGTTTTATTGAATGGTGATCGCGCTCTAGGCTTTTGATGAGACCTATGATTCACGCTTCGGACTGATAGGGTCCGAAGCGATCATGGTCTGGCTCGCGCTCCGCGCCGCATATCCGCCAAAAACGGCCCGCCAGTATCGCGCGTGCCCAGGATCAGCCCACCCGCGCGTCACCTCGCTTTTCTCCTCCTCCTCCTTGTTTTCGCGTGCCCGATCGCTTTGGCGGACCAGCCTGACGCCTCCGGCGACGAAGGCGCGATCCGTGCGGTGATAGAGCGCTGGTACAGCGAGCTTCGTCCCGGTGGCGAGCGCAAGCAGTGGCAGCTCTATGCGCCGCTCGCCATCGAGGGTGGTCCCGCCGAGACGGAGCTCTTTCCGGACAGACGCTCGCGCAGCCCGACGGTGTCGAACGAGCTTGCCGCGAAAGCCCTCAAGTTCGCTTTCGACGTGGATGTCCTCACGATCGACAGCCGCTTCGCCAAGGCCGTCGTCTGGGAACGGGGATACTTCTATGCGCGGGCCACTGAGACGACCTACGAGCGGGCGGCCTCCGCCGTGTTCGTGCTCGAGAAGCAGGGTGACGGGCGCTGGCTCATCCTGGCGCACCAGGCCTCCACCGTCGGCATCCCGCCGAACAAGATCACCGATCCGATGCCGGACATGCGCGAGCTGTTTCGCGGCTCACCGGACGGCGCGCTCGCTCCGGCGAAGGAGAAGCTCTAGGCGCGCCTCCGACCTCGGCTGAAACACGTGCGGCGCTCTCTCAGTTGCGCAGATCGGGGGCGCCGCCTGGGTCGATGGTGACGGTGATGGCCGCGCGGCCTTCGCTCAATGGGCTTGTGGGCTCGATGGGCGGGAGCGGGGCCGGCGGAGTGCTCTCGCGACTCGCCCGGCGGCGTCGCCTCGACCCCTCGCCGCTTTCGGCCGCGCGGATTTTCGCCTCGCGCTCGACCGCCGTGCGCAGGAATACGCGCCAATCGCCGAGGACGGCGAAGCGCTGCTTCTCGTAGTCGTAGGAGATGCCCCGCGGGCGGCCCGCATCGCGCTGGCAGATGGCGACAATCTCTTCCTCGCCCGCGTGATCGAAACGGAGCTGGTAGGCGGCGTCGCGGCCCGGGATCGCCACATCGACCCCCGGCGCGATCAGGTTGTCCTGCTCGATCTCGTTCGGAAAGAGGACGATGGCCTTGCCGCGCCGGTCGACGTCGATCAAGGTCAGATGGCAGGCGACGCTCGCGGAGACATAGACGGTGACGAGATCGCGCGGACGATAGGAAGCCTTGTCGGTCCAGAGCAGCACATCGATGTCCGAATCCGCCGCGGTTTCAGACTTCCGAGCCGAGCCGAGAGGGGCTTCGCCGTCGAGCGCGAGCGAAAGCACCTCCCAGGCGCCGCGCGGCAGCGCCCCGTGCATGAGCCGGCGTGCCGGATGCAGGAACTCGCCGCCGATCGCGGAGAGCGTATCCGCCAGTGCGCGCTGAGTCATGCCGCGCTCGCCCGCGGCGCGGACGAGGTCGACATCGCGCGTCCACGAGGCGGCGAGGCCCTCGACGGCGCGCAGCCCCGCGGCATCGAAGGCGACGTCGAACGCCGGATCGGGATTTCCCGTCTCGTTGACAGGCCGGGACAGCACCTCCGCCGCGAGCCAGTCGCCGGGCGCCGCATCCATGCTGCCCGCCGAAGGCGCCCGGGCCGTGAGCCGGTTCCATTCGGCAGGGACGAGTGCGATCCTGCTCAGCCGAACGGCGAAAAGGATGCGCTCGTCGCCGACCGCCTCGAGCTCGACCGGCTCACGCCGCCGCGCCAGAGCGGCGAGCAGCACGGCGGTGGCATGACGGGCCTCCGCAAGCTCTTCGTCGGAGACGCATCCGTTCCAGAGGTGGGCAAGGGACACGAAGCGCGTACCGGACTTCTCGGCGGACGCGGTCGCTTGCATCGCAAGGTCGATGAGCTTGTCGACGTCGCGCGGCGTCACGAGCTTGCGGCCGTGGCACGCCGCGTCGCGGGCGGGGAGGCCCTCGATCCAGTCGCGCACGGCCTCGATCTCGTCCGGCGCCGCCTTCGCCTCGACAAGAAGGCGCTGGTAGGCACGCGAGGCGTCCGGACGGCGCCGGACGACGAGGCGCGGGTCGTCCGCGAGCGCGTCGAGATCGAGCCTGCCCTCCCCCGCATGGGGCGCACAGGCCGTGCAATAGGTTTCGAGGACGGCGCGGGCGCGCTCCGGCAGCGGGGGTTGCTCGGCGGCCGCCCGCGCGGCGACGAGGCCAGCCGACAGCCCCAGCGCAACCGCCAGCGCAAAGCGCATTCCAGCGCGCTGCGTCGTCAGCCCTCGTTCGTTCATCGGCCCCGCATCCTGGCTCGTTCGCGGCTAGATTAACGTTGTCGCGGCGCTCACCGCTAGCGGAGCTTCGCAACAGACTACAGATGAAAACGTGAAGTTGCCGAGCCCACTTCACTCGGCGCTCCTTAACCCTGGCGCAAAGGTCCAGGCTCCCGAGGGCCGGGCGCCGGCGACGGTGGTGGCCTCCGCACACGGCGTGGCCTATGTCTGAAGCTGGGGTGCGTTTCCCGCTCCCCCATCGGCGAAGGAAACGCTAGCCCCTCCATGACGCACGGCGGAAAGCTCCTGATCGACCAGCTCGTGGCGCACGGCGCGACGCGCATCTTCGAGGTTCCGGGCGAAAGCTTCCTCGCGGTGCTGGACGGGCTCTACGAAACGCCCGCCGTGCGCACCATCGTCTGCCGGCACGAAGGCGGCGCGGCGTTGATGGCCGAGGCCTCAGGCAAGCTCACGGGGCAGCCGGGCATCGCGTTCGCGACGCGCGGGCCGGGCGTGGTGAACGCTGTGGCTGGCGTCTACGTGGCCCAGCAGGATGCCACGCCGATGATCCTTTTCGTCGGCCTGCCGACGGCTCCGCTCGAAGAGCGCGCGCCGTTCCAGGAGATCGATATCGAAACCCTGTTTCGCGGCTTGGCCAAGTGGACGGCGGTGATCCGCTCCGCCGACCGCATTCCGGAGTACGTGTCGCGCGCCTACCGCACCGCGACCTCCGGGCGGCCGGGACCGGTGGTGATCGGACTTCCCGAGAATGTGCTTTCCGCCGAGACGCCGAAGCTCGTCCTGCAGCCCGCATCCCTCTCGGGCGCCGCGCCCTCGGCGCGCGACATGAGCATCCTTGCGCAGCGGCTCGCCGTCGCCGAGCGTCCACTGGTCGTGGTCGGCGGGCCGGGTTGGAACGGAAGCATCCAGCGCCAGATCGAAGACTTCGCCGCCGCCTTCGACCTTCCCGTCTCGTCGTCGTTCCGCTGCCAGGACTATGTCGACAACCGGAATCCCTCCTACGTCGGCCATCTCGGCTTCACGACCGACCGAAAGCTCAAGGCAGGCCTCAAGGCGGCGGACCTCGTGATCGCGATCGGAGCCGAGCTCGGCGACATCGCGACCGGGGGCTACACGCTGCTCGGGGGGCCGGAGCAGACGTTCGTGCAGATCCATCCCGAGCCGACGGCCATCGTCGGCTACCGGGACGCGGCGCTCTCGATTGCGGCAACCTCGTCCGCCTTCGGGGAGGCGCTCGCGACTTTCGCGCCCAACCTGCGCAAGGCGAACGAGCGGCCATGGTCGCGCTATCGCCTGGACCTCAGGGCTGCGTATGAAGCGAGCCTCGCGCCCAAGCCGACGCCGGGCGCGGTCAAGATGGAGGAGATCGTCGCGACGGTGTCGGCGCTGCTCCCCGAGAACGGCATCGTCACCAACGGCGCCGGCAACTACTCGCAGTGGGTGCACCGCTACTTCCAGTTCAAGGGCTACCGCAGCGGGCTCGCGCCCACCTCAGGCACGATGGGCTACGGACTGCCGGCGGCGATCGCGGCCAAGCTCGAGCATCCCGAGCGGCCGGTGGTCTGCTTCGCGGGCGACGGCTGTTTCGCCATGACCGAGAACGAGCTCGGCACGGCCGTGCAGTACGGGTTGGGGATGGTGATCATCATCGCCAACAACGGCATCTACGGCACCATCCGCATGCACCAGGAGCGCAACTACCCCGGGCGGCCGAACGGCACCAGCCTGGTCAATCCCGACTTCGCGGCGCTGGCGAAGGCGCACGGCGCGGAGGGCGCGACCATCACGCGGACGCGCGACTTCGAGCCCGTGTTCCGCCGCGCGCTGGACGCCGACGTGCCGTTCGTCATCGACCTCAGAGTCGATCCCGAAGCGATCACGCCGATGGAGACGCTGTCGGGCGTGCGCGAGGGTGGCGCGGGGCGGAGCTAGGCCGGCACCACCCGAGAATGGATGTGCTGAATATTTTGGGGCGAATTTTCACCGGGTGACACCCCCTGGATGAGCGGCCTGCCGCCTCCCCACACCGCCTAACCTTTTGCGCCAGTTCATTTTGCATCTCTCGTCGTGCGGCTCGCATCGTGGTGGTTGCTCCGCCCACATACATTGCCCCGGATGCGACTGGCTCGGGCCAATTGCGTTGGAGAGTCCGGGTGATTGGTGCTTTGAATAACGTAAAGCCGGCCGGCGTTTCGTGCCGTGCTCGAGACTCCTGCCCTTCATGAGATGCATTGATGTCTATCCAAGTTGTTGATCACAGCCGCGTGCTCGACCTGCTTCCGCAGATGATCTGGATCGGAAGCGCGGACGGTTCGACCACGTACTGCAATGTCGCCTGGCGCCGGTACACAGGCATCGACCGTCCCGGCCACAGTGCGAAATGCTGGCTGGACCGCGTTCATGAGGACGAATGCGAGCGGATGCGGGCGCTCTGGCTCGGCTCGCGAAATACCGACACGCCGCGCGAGATCGAATGCCGCATCCGCGACGGCCGCGGCCAGTACAGGTGGTTCGCGGGAAGCCTCGCTCCCATGGACGGCACCGACGCGAACACGACGCTGCAGTGCGTGACCTTCACCGACATCCATCAAAGAATGAGGGGCGAGCTTGCGCTCGTGGAGCACGTCAAGGTTCAGCGGCGCATGTTGGATGCCAGCGTCGATTGCATCAAGGTCATCGATCCCGGCGGCTCGCTGCAGCACATGAACAAGTCCGGATGCACTGCGCTCGGCATCGCGGAGGACGAGCGCAGTTTCGGCATGAAGTGGCTGCAGCTTCTGCCCAAGGCCGTGCATCAGCGGGGGCGCACGGCGCTTCGCGCGGCGCGCGGAGGCAAGAGTGCGAGATTTCCCGGGTTCAGCGTCGCGGCCGACGGCGCAGCCCAGCACTGGGACAATCTGCTCACTCCGATACAGGACGACGCCGGTCGGACGGCCAGCATCCTCTGCGTCTCGCGCAACATCACCTCACAGCGGCGCGTCGAGGAGCGGCTGCGGATCGCAAGCGAGATCGACTTTCTTACCGGATTGCTGAACCGCAAGTCATTCAATGCGCAATTCAAGACGGCGCTGTCCAAAGCGCGAAACGGGCGGCGGCTCATCGGACTGCTGATAGCCGACATCGACCACTTCAAGCAGGTCAACGACAGCCTCGGCCACACCGCGGGCGATCACCTTCTGCGCGTTCTCGGCAAGCGATTCAAAACCTGCGTGCCCACGCCGGGCTTCGTGGCCCGGCTCGGCGGCGACGAATTCGCCGTCGTCCTCCCCGGCATCTCCGGGGAGGACGACCTCATCGAGCTCGCCAACACGGTGCGGCAGCAGATCGATGTGCCGATCGCCTATGGCGGGCGGTTGATCAACGGCGGGATGAGCGTCGGATGCGCCATCTTCCCGCATGACTCCACCGATGTATCAGGGCTGATGAGTTCGGCCGATACGGCTCTCAATGTCCTGAAGCAGGGCGTCCGCGGCGGCGTCTGCGTCTTCGATCGAACGATGAAGGCAGCTGTGAGGAGAAAAAGAGCGCAGCTCGCCTGCGCGCGCCGGATCGTGAGCGACGACGCTGTCGAGCCCCACTACCAGCCGAAAGTGCGCCTCAAGGACAGAACACTCATCGGGCTCGAGGCTCTGCTGCGGTGGCGCTCGCCCAAGACCAGCACGCCGCAATTGCCCGGCAAGATCGCCGAGGCGTTCAACGACTACGAGCTTGCGGGCCAGCTCGCCGACATCATGCAGCGAAAGGTGCTTGCCGACATCGCCGGTTGGCTCAGCCAGGGCCTCGATCCGGTGCCGGTGTCCATAAATGCCGCCTGGGCGGAGTTCCTGAGGGATGACTTTGCCGAGCGCCTCTTGAAACGCATCGAAGAGCATCAGGTCCCGACCTCGCTCGTGGAGATCGAGATCTCCGACGGCACATTGAGCCGGCGCGGCTCGGAGTTCGCTATCCGGGCTCTGCGCCTCCTTCGCAAGGCGGGAGTTCGGATTTCCCTCGACGACTTCGGAACAGGGCACTCGTCGTTGAAGTGCATCGCCCGCTATCCAATCGATCTCATCAAGATCGACGGCAGCTTCGTGAAGGGCATGCTCGACGAGACGTCGACACTGGCGGTGGTCGAGGCCATGACGGCATTGGGCACCGGCCTCGAACTCGGTGTCGTGGCGGAAGGTGTCGAGCTCGAAGAGCAGCGGGACATCCTCCTTCGCGCAGGCTGCAACGCCGGACAGGGTTTTCTGTTCGGCGCGCCGCTGCGGGGAGACAGGATCGCCAGCCTGATCAGCTGACGAGCGGCCACGTTGGCTCGTCAATGCCGGTGTCTCCGAATTGCAGCACCTGACTCCTTCTCGCGATCACCCGCGTCCCGTGAAGTTGACTCCTGTTGTCATGTATGACAACCCTCCGCACTATTACGGATGTGTGTTCTGGTCAGTGTTTGCTTGGGGGTTATCATGCGTCGTGCGGTATCAGTTGGGGGTTTTCCGGGTCCAGGTCGCCGATCGGTTCTTTGCCAGCCTTCAAGAAAAGACACAGTCACGGGCGTCGTGGCCGCGGCCTGCATGTTGGCCGTAAGCCCGATCAGCCTCGCGGTCGCGCAGGAATCCTCGTCATCGACGGCGCTGCCGCCCCTCAAGGTCGAGGCCAAGTCCGCGAAGAAGAAGACGGCGACCAAGAAAAGCACGACCGTCTCGCCGCAGCCGGTCGCCGCACCGGCGCCAGCGCCCGCCCCGGAGAAGCCACCGTCGGAGGCCGGCGCCAACCCTTACGCCAACCCGGCCGCGCCCTACATGGTCGAGACCTCGGCTTCCGGAAAGCTCACGCAGCCGCTCGCGGATACGCCGAAGACGGTGACCGCCGTGCCGAAGGAGCTCATCGAGGACCAGGGCGCGCGCGACCTGCGTGACCTCGCGCGCAACGTGCCGGGGCTCACCATCGGCTCGGCCGAGGGCGGCAATGCGTATGGAGCGTTCGCGATCCGCGGCTTCAAGGCGAACAACGACGTGTTCGTCGACAGCATCCGCAATCCCGGTAACCTCACTCCGGACGTGTTCTCGGTCGAGCAGGTGGAGATCTACAAGGGCCCGAGTGGCGGCATCGCCGGGCGCAGCACCATCGGCGGCGCGATCAACCTCATCAGCAAGCAACCGCACCTCGACGAGAGCTTCTTCGAGATCGCGACGACGGTCGGCACCGACGACATGTTCCGCACCACGCTCGACGTGAACCAGGTGGTGACACCCGATTTCGGCGTGCGCGCCAACCTCATGTACGACCAGCACGACATCGCCGGGCGCGACGTGACCGACAGCGAGCGGTGGGGCGGCCTCATCTCCGCGACGGCGAAGCCGGCCGACGGCCTGCAGGTTACGCTCGACTACTATCGCTATCGCAACGACGCGACGCCGGACTGGGGCGTGCCCGCGCGCGACGTCGACAACGTGCCCGCGACCGAGCTCGGCGTCATCCCGCGCGACACCTGGGTCGGCATGAAGGGGCTCGACTTCTTCAACGAGGAGGCCGACATCGGCACGGCGACGATCGTCGCCCAGCTCGCGCCCGGCGTGCGGCTGACGAACAGGACACGCGTCGGCCAGAGCAGCCTCGACTATGTCGCGACGTCGATGGAAGGCTATCCCGACGTGCACCATCCGAACCGCGACCAGACCGCCGACATCTATGCCAACCAGACCGAGGTGAACGCACGGTTCGAGACCGGGACGTTCCGGCACGATCTGGTGGCGGGCATCGAGGTGAGCCGCGAGGAGATCGACCGGTTCGCCTATAACGTGTCCAACCGTTACGACGCGCAAACGCCGAACTCATGCTCGGTGGCCACCCCATGCATCCCGCGCCCATTCCCGGGCGGCTTGTATGACCCGGCGTTCACCGACGTCATCCTCGGCAAGGGAAGAACCTACAACGCCACGATCGACACGGTCGGATACTACTTGGGCGACACGATCCATCTCACGGACCAGTGGATCGTCAACGGCGGCGTGAGGTTCGACGATTTCGAGCGCGATCAGGTGGGAGGCCCGGGAACCGCCACTCCGGGCTCTTCGACGGCGAACACCAACATCGCGAACAACACCGCAAAGATTGGAGCAGACCTATTTAGCTGGAATGTCGGCGTCGTCTACAAGCCGATCCCGATCGCCAGCATCTACGCCGCGTATGGCACCTCGGAGAGCCCGATCGGAAGCGAGCTCGACTCTACCGGACCGCAGTATAACGGCGTGGACGCTCGCCTCGTCAAAACGCCGCCGCAGGAGGCGCGCAGTGTGGAGGTGGGTACCAAGTGGGAACTGTTCGACCGTCGCCTGCTCGCTACCGCGGCCCTGTTCCAAACGGACGTCGATCACGCGCGGACGAATGACAGCCCTATCCCGAGCGCTCAAGTTCCCAACCCCGATCCAGCGGCAGCATTCAAAGGCGAATACCGCGTGCGCGGTATCGAGCTGAGCGCGGCCGGCAACATCACCGACGAATGGAGCGTGTTCGGCGGGCTACAGCTTCTCGACACCGAGGTGCTCAGGTCCAGCACCGCGCAAGACGTCGGGCGCCGGCTCGCCAACATACCTCTGGTGCAGTTCGCCCTGCTCTCGAAGTACCAGCTTACGGACAAGCTTTCGGTCGCGGGCTCGGCGACGTACGGCGGTGAGGTCTACGGGGGGCATCTCGCGGCCAATTCCTCCAACAACCATACCGTCGACTGGTGGCGCTTCGATGCGTTCGCGGAATACGAGCTCACGGATCAGATCGAGATCGAAGTGTCGGGTCTCAACCTCACCGACGAGGTCTACTACGATGCCATCTATCAGGCGGCCGATACGTTCGCCTTCGTGGCCCCCGGGCGCGCGGGCTACCTGACCGTGAAGTATAAGTACTGATCGGAGGAAATGCCTTCCTCAGCCAACGCCGTGCCGGCGGCCTCAAGCCGCCGTGTACGGCGTTGGCCGTTTCCTCGGGCCGGGGCGCAAACCGCTCGACGGCTTGTCAATTCCAAGTTTTGCGGCTAGACAGCGCCCATCTCACACGCTGCCCCATGCGCCTTGCGGATTAAAAGCCCCGCGAGGTCGCTCCGGTGGAACTGCTAACCCTCTATTCGGGCTAGCTTTTCTTCTCAAGGGCCGCGGAGGACCAACCGGAAAAGGACCAAACCGCACATGACCGTGCCGCAATTCAACATGCGCCAGCTCCTGGAAGCCGGCGTGCACTTCGGCCACCAGTCGCATCGCTGGAACCCCAAGATGGCGCCCTTCATCTACGGCGCCCGCAACAACATCCACATCCTCGACCTGACCCAGACGGTGCCGATGCTGCATCAGGCGCTGAACAAGGTCTCCGACACGGTCGCAGGCGGCGGGCGCGTGCTCTTCGTCGCCACCAAGCGGCAGGCCTCGGATGCCATCGCGGAAGCCGCCAAGAAGTCGGCGCAGTACTACATCAATCATCGCTGGCTCGGCGGCACGCTCACCAACTGGAAGACCATCTCCACCTCGATCCGCCGCCTGCGCCAGCTCGACGACATTCTCGCCGACCCGCAGGGCCGCACCAAGAAGGAAGTCCTCAACGTCCAGCGCGAGCGCGACAAGCTCAACCAGGCGCTCGGCGGCATCAAGGACATGGGCGGCGTGCCCGACCTCCTGTTCGTGATCGACACCAACAAGGAAGGCATCGCGATCAAGGAAGCGCGCAAGCTCGGCATCCCGATCGTGGCCATCGTCGACACCAATTGCGATCCGGACGGCATCGACTTCCCGGTGCCCGGCAACGACGACGCGGGCCGCGCCATCACGCTCTATTGCGATCTCATCGCCAAGGCGGCGCTCGACGGGCTCGAGCGCGGTCAGGGCCAATCCGGCGTGGACGTCGGTGCGTCCGAGGAGCCGCCGGTGGAGACGCTGCCCGACGGCACGGTCAAGGCCTGGAAAGGCATCGATGCGCCGCGCGGCGAAGCCGACGACCTCAAGCGGATCACCGGCATCGACGTCAAGATCGAGCAGAAACTCAACGACGCGGGCGTGTTCCACTTCTGGCAGATCGCCGACCTCGACGCCGAGAACCTGGGGCTGCTCGACCGCCGCCTCAAGCTCAAGGGCCAGATCGAGCAGGGCGGCTGGGTCGCCCAGGCCAAGAAGCTGGTCGAAGCTTCGGCTGCCTAACAGCCCGCCGGGGTTTCGACCTCGCGTTCCCCCTGCATGCGGGCCTCAGGGCCCGCATGCCGCATTCTGAACTCACGCCGGGTGCTCGCAGAGGCGCCGCGCGAAAGGAGCGATCATGAGCACGATTACAGCCGCAGCCGTCAAGGAGCTGCGCGACAAGACCGGCGCCGGCATGATGGACTGCAAGCAGGCCCTCGTGGAGACGAACGGCGACATGGAGGCGGCGGTCGACCTCCTGCGCAAAAAGGGCCTGTCGAAGGCCGCCAAGAAGTCCGACCGCGTGGCGGCTCAGGGACTGATCGGCGTCACCTCCAAGGTGCGCTCTGGCGCGCTGGTCGAGGTGAACTCGGAAACGGACTTCGTGGCGCGCAACCCGCAGTTCCAGGAGATGGTGCAGACCATCACCTCGCTGGCCGCCGGAACCGGCGGCGACGTCGGAAAGCTGCTCGCCGCCGCCTATCCGGGCAGCAGCGGCTCGGTCGACGACAAGATCAAGGACGCCATCGCGACCATCGGCGAGAACATGAGCCTCAGGCGCACGGCCGCGCTCGCGGTCAAGGAAGGCGTGGTCGCGGACTACATGCACAACAAGGCCGGTGACGGCATCGGCAAGATCGGCGTGCTCGTGGCGCTGGAAAGCGCCGGCGATTCCAACGCGCTCGAGCAGCTCGGGCGCCAGCTCGCGATGCACATCGCGGCGGCGAGCCCGCTCGTCGTCAACGTCGAGGACCTGCCGCAGGAGGCCATCGAGCGCGAGCGGGCCATCTACGTCGAGCAGGCCAAGGCGGAGCCCCGGAACGCGGGCAAGTCGGATGAGATCCTGGCCAAGGCGAGCGAGGGGCGGCTGCAGAAGGAGTTCGTCAGCCAGTCCGTGCTGCTGAAGCAGGTGTTCGTCATCGACGGCAAGGCGACAGTCGCCGAGATCCTGAAGCAGGCCGAGAAGGACGTCGGCGCGCCGGTCAAGATCGCGGCCTTCGTGCGCTACGCGCTCGGCGAGGGCATCGCGAAGAAGGAAGAGGACTTCGCCGCCGAGGTGGCGAAGACGATCGGGGCCGCGGCCGGCGCCAAGCCAGCGGAAGCGCCCAAAAAGGAAGAGGCGAAGGCGGAGTCGGCTCCCGCCAAGGCGCCGGCCTCCAAGAAGGGCAAGAAGAAGAGCTGATCGTGGAAAAAGCCGGCCCAAGCGCCGGCTTTTTTGTCAAGGCGGTAACACGCGCGCCGTTGTTCGGTTTATGAAGACTGCCATGAACCACGACTGGGACTGGGACGAGGACTGGCGGAGACCGGCATGACCGCAAAGGCACCCCTCAAATACCCGCGCCTGCTCGTCAAGATCTCGGGCGAGGCGCTGATGGGGCGCACGGCCTACGGGATCGACAATACCGTGGTCGAGCGGCTCGCGGCCGACCTCGCGGAAGCGCGCGCCGCGGGCTGCGCACTCTCCGTCGTGGTCGGGGGCGGCAACATCTTCCGCGGGTTGCAGGGCGCGGCGCGCGGCATGGACCGGGCGACAGCCGACTACATGGGCATGCTGGCGACGGTCATGAATGCGCTGGCGCTGCAGAGCGCGCTCGAGGCCGCCAAGGCGCCGGCCCGCGTGCTCTCGGCGATCCCCATGCCCACGGTCTGCGAGCCCTACGTGCGCCACCGGGCGCTCTATCACCTCGAACGCGAGCGCATCGTCATCTTCGCGGCCGGCACCGGCAACCCCTTCTTCACGACCGACACCGCAGCGACGCTGCGCGCCATCGAGATGGGGTGCGACGCGGTTGCCAAGGCCACACAGGTGGACGGCGTCTACTCCGCCGACCCCAAGCGAGACCCGTCCGCCAAGCGCTTCGAAAGCCTCACCTATTCCGAAGTTCTGGGCAAAGACCTCAAGGTCATGGACGGAGCCGCGATCGCCCTTGCCCGGGACAATCATATTCCGGTAATTGTCTTCTCCATCGAAGAGCCGGGGAATGTCGTCAAGCTCCTCCAGGGCACCGCCCGCGCCACGCTCATTCACGGCTGAACCGCGTCTCGCAGCGCTGGCGCCCCGATCGGAGACGCCGCCCGCCGGTCATCCGACGCAGAAAATAGGAGTACAGCCCCGTGTCGCTCACGACGTTCGATCCCAAGGAAATCGAGACGCGAATGCGGGCCTCGCTCGAGGCGTTCAAGCGCGAGCTCGCGGGCCTGCGCACGGGCCGCGCCAGCGCCCACCTGCTCGATCCGGTGCAGGTCAACGTCTACGGCGCCCGCATGCCGATCAACCAGGTCGCAACCGTCACCGTGCCCGAGCCGCGCATGATCTCGGTGCAGGTCTGGGACAAGGGCAACGTGCAGGCCGTCGACAAGGCGATCCGGGAGGCCAACCTCGGCGTTAACCCGATCGTCGACGGGACGATGATCCGTCTACCGATCCCCGTGCCCACGGCCGACCGGCGCCAGGAGCTCGTCAAGCAGGCCCACAAGTACGCCGAGGCGCACCGGGTCACGGTGCGCAACGTGCGCCGTGAGGGCATGGAGATGCTTAAGAAGCTCGAAAAAGACGGCAAAATGAGCGAGGACGAGCACCACAAGAATTCTGCTAAGGTGCAGGAGCTGACGGACAAGCTGATCAAGGAGATCGATCAGACGCTGGCAACGAAGGAAGCCGAGATCCAAAAGGTCTGATGTCCTACCACGGCCAACATTGCGTTGAATTGATTTGCCTCAGAACGACAGGAACTAGCTTATGCTTCATTTGCGCGTCTCCAATCCGAGCCGATATCGCCGGGACGCCAGGTAGACAGCCGCAAAAGCATCTCGCAAAAGCCCGTGGCAGACAGATCGAAATCTCCCGATAAGACATCGAGCGCAACACTCATGCCGCGCCACGTCGCCATCATCATGGACGGCAACGGGCGGTGGGCGGCGGAGCGCGGCCTGCCGCGCGCGCTCGGCCATCGCTCGGGGGTGGAGGCGGTGCGGCGCACCGTGCAGGCCGCCATCGATCTCGGCATCCCGTATCTCACGCTCTACAGCTTCTCGTCCGAGAACTGGTCGCGCCCGCAGGACGAGATCGACGACCTCATGGGGCTCATGAAGCGGTTCATCCGCCGCGATCTGGCCGAGTTGCACCAGGGCAACGTGCGCGTCAGGGTGATCGGCGAGCGCGCCAACATCGAGCCCGAGATGATGGCGCTCATCGACGAGGCGTGCGAGCTCACGCGCGACAACACGCGCCTGACGCTGGTCATCGCCTTCAACTACGGCGCGCGTGGCGAGATCATGCGGGCGACGCGGAGCCTCGCCGAGGACGTGGCCGCCGGGCGGCTCGCGCCGTCGGACATCACGACAGAGCACATGGCGCAGGCGCTGGACACGCGCGGCGTGCCGGACCCCGACGTCCTGATCCGGACCAGCGGTGAATGCCGCCTCTCGAACTTCCTCCTTTGGCAATGCGCCTACACGGAGTTCGTGTTCCTCGACGCCTACTGGCCCGATTTCGGGCGCGAGCTTCTGCTCGAGGCCATCGCCCAGTACACCGCGCGCGAGCGCCGCTTCGGCGGATTGCCTTGCCGTTCCACGGCTTGAGGCACGCCCGATGCAGGACGATGGAACACTTGCGCCGCCGCCCGATGACCTGGTACCGCCGAAGCCCCCTGCCTCTCACGTCGCCTTGAGGATCGCCTCGGCGCTCGGGCTGGCGATCATCGCCTTCGCCGCGGCCTGGGGGGGCGTGCTTCCCTTCGCGGGCTTCGTGCTCGCGGTCGCGCTCTTCATGAGCTGGGAGTGGGCCAGCGTCGTGCGCGGCGAAGGCCTCGATGCGGCTCTTGTCGTGCAAGGGCTCGCGGTTGCGGCCGCGACCGTGCTCTCGGCGTGGGGCTTCGCGGCGCTTGGCGTCGCGGTGATCGTCATCGGAACCATTATCGTGCTGGCGCTCGAGTTCGGCGGGCGGCCGATGCTGTCGGCCGCGGGCGTGCTCTATGCCGGACTGCCGGCGGTGGCGCTGGTGTGGCTGCGCAGCGACGAGCGCCTCGGCTTCGAGGCCGTGCTGTTCATCGCGCTGGTCGTGGCGGCGACGGACACGCTCGCCTTCGCCACCGGCCGTCTCGTCGGCGGCCCGCGACTCGCGCCCGCCATCTCACCGAACAAGACCTGGAGCGGATTTCTCGGCGGCATCTCGGCTGCGGGCCTCGCGGCAGCGGGCTTCGCCATTGCGCTCAACGGGCCGGTTGGCCTGCTCGCGGCGACGGGCGTTGCCATGGGCGTCATCGCGCAGCTCGGCGACCTCGCCGAATCCGCCATGAAGCGCTCCTTCCACATCAAGGACGTCAGCCAGCTGCTCCCCGGCCACGGCGGCTTCATGGACCGGATGGACGGGATCGTGCCCGTCGCGGTGGCGGCGGCACTGGTGGGCCTGTTCCTCGATCCGCATGCGCCCGCCGGGGCGTTGCTCGCTGGGCTGTCGCGCGGGGCTCCGTGACGACGTAAGCTCGACACCGGACGGGTCCAGCCGGATCCGCCCGACCTTTTGGCTCGGAACTTGAGAGACGACCTCGGTATGGTGCAGGCGATCAGAGTATCGGCAGGCGCGGCGGGCCGCAGCGGGACGGAGAGCGCGCCCAAGCCCGCGGCCGATCGCGCCTCGCCGCTCAAGGTCTCCGTGCTCGGCGCGACGGGGTCGATCGGCGCCAGCACCCTCGATCTCGCCCAGCGCCACCCCGACCGCTTCGAGATCGTGGCGCTGACGGCGCAGAGCAACGTCGAAAAGCTGGCCGAGCTCGCCATCCTGCATCGGGCCAAGGTGGCGGTGATCGGCGAGGAGGCGTGCTACGGGGACCTCAAGGCCCTGCTCTCCGGCAGCGGCATCCGCGCCGCGGCGGGCAGCGCCGCCATCGAGGCGGCCGCGCGCGAGCCAGCGGACTGCGTGATGGCCGCCATCGTCGGCGCGGCCGGGCTCAGGCCCACCTTCGCGGCAGCCGAGCAGGGCGGCCGTGTCGCGCTGGCCAACAAGGAATGCCTGGTCTCGGCGGGCGAGATCTTCCTCGATCACATCCGGGCCAACGGCGCCGAGCTGATGCCCGTCGACAGCGAGCACTCGGCGGCGTTTCAGGCTCTCGGGCGCACGGCTGCGTGCTCGATCGAGAAGATCATCCTCACGGCCTCGGGCGGCCCGTTCCGCACCTTCGACAGGGAGCGGCTCGCCCGCGTCACGCCGGACGAAGCCCTGCGCCACCCCAACTGGTCGATGGGCGCCAAAGTCACCATCGACTCGGCAACGCTCATGAACAAGGGGCTTGAGCTGATCGAGGCGTTCCACCTGTTCCCGGTCGCGGCGCACCAGCTCGAGGCCATCGTGCATCCGCAATCGGTGGTGCATTGCCTCGTCATGCTGGAGGACGGCTCGGTGATGGCGCAGATGTCGCATCCCGACATGCGCACGCCGATCGCGCTGGCGCTCTCATGGCCCGAGCGGATCGCCACGCCCGTGTCGCGGCTCGATCTCGTGGGGCTGAAGAGCCTTTCCTTCGAGGCTCCCGACCACGACCGCTTCCCCGCTCTCAAAATTGCCACCGAAGCCCTACATCGGGGGGGATCGGCGCCGGCCGTGCTGAATGCGGCGAACGAGGTGGCCGTCACGGCTTTCCTCGAGCGGCGTATCGGGTTCCTCGACATCGCCTCGATGGTCGCCGCCTGCCTTGAAAAGGCCGAAGCGCGGGGGCTCGTTAACGGTGTCGATACACTCGACGACGTGCTCGCGATCGATGAGGAAGCGCGACGCATGGCACGAAATCTGCTTCCGGTTTAAGTCAGGACCACACTGCTCCGCGCCGCAGGGAAGTGCGCGGAAAAGCTTAGAAATTTCGCCTTAGCCGACAGGATAGCGCAGGATGATCGCAGGGTTGTTGAGCCAGGTTTTCACGTGGGGCCTCTATGCCCTGGCGTTCCTGTTCGTGATCGGCGTGGTGGTGTTCTTTCACGAACTCGGGCACTTCCTGGTGGCGCGCTGGTGCGGCGTCACGGTCACCACGTTCTCGATCGGCTTCGGGCGCGAGCTCTGGGCACGCGTCGACCGGCACGGCACGCGCTGGCGGATCGCCGCCATCCCGCTCGGCGGCTATGTGAAATTCCTCGACGACGTGAACCCAGCGAGCCAGCCTTCGGGAACGGCGCCCGAGGACCTTCCTCCCGGCTCGTTCCACGGCAAGCCGGTGTGGCAGCGCGCGCTCGTGGTGGCCGCGGGTCCGCTCGCCAACTTCCTCGTCGCGGCCCTGATTTACGCTACCCTCAACGTCACTTACGGCGTCTCGATGGTGACGGCGCGGGTCGACGAGGTGGTCGCCGGAATGCCCGCCGACAAGGCCGGAATCAAGCCCGGCGACGTCATCACCGACATCGACGGCTGGAGCATCGAGACCTTCGACGACGTGGCCAACATCGTCAGGTCCGCCGCAGGCCGCAGCCTCGAGATATCCATCGATCGCGAGGGCAAGACACACACGTTCCACGTGATTCCGGCGTCCAAAAAACAAGACAGCGATCTTGGCGTCACGCTGAACCTCGGCGACATCGGTATCGGCCGGGTGCTGCCGGCGCGCGTCGGCACGGTGCTCGGGGGCTCGCCGGCGGAGCAGGCCGGCATCGCGCCCGGCGACGTCATCACGGCCATCGACGGCAAGCCCATCACCTCGTTCGAGGATGTCGTCGCCATGGTTGGGCCGGCCGCGGAGCGCTCGCTCGCGGTCACGCTCGACCGCGACGGAACGAGCCTCAGCATCGCCGTGGTGCCCAAGGCGGTGGACGGGAAAAAGCCTGACGGCACGCCCGTCAAGCTCGGCCGGATCGGGGTCTCGCCGGATCGCCCGGCGCCGGTCGCCGTGTCACTTCCGGAGGCGGTGCGCCTCGGCATCCGCGAGACCTACGCCAACATCGTGCAGACGATCGCAGGCATCGGCGACATCATCGGCGGGCGCCAGTCGGCGGACCAGGTTGGTGGGCCAATCCTGATGGCGGAAGTGACGGCGCGCGTGGTGGAACTCGGCTGGGAACCGCTTCTGCGCTGGACGGCGCTCATCTCGGCGAATATCGGCCTATTGAATTTGCTGCCAATTCCGCTTCTCGACGGCGGCCATCTGGTGTTCTACGCCGTGGAGGCCATCCGCAGGCGCCCGCTCAGCCAGCGCATCCAGGAGATCGGCTTCCAGATCGGGATCGCCCTGGTTCTGATGATGGTCGTGTTCGTCAACCTGAACGACCTCATCCGGGTCGGAAGAAGGCTATTTGGTGGCGGCTGAGGGCCCTCCCGAATCTCCATTGGGTGACGTAAACTTGCCACTTCCCAGTGGTTTACCCGCTTGTTAAGAATGCCAAAGTGAATGGCACCGACGGCGCGATTCGAGGCAGGGGGCTTCGAACGATTAAGTTTTGCGCACCGTCGGCGTCGTCACGCGTGAAGCTCAGGATTTCGTTTGGGCACACGTCCAGGCTCGGGACCTTTTGCCGACAGGGTCCAAGGGGTTGTGAGGGGGGTCGGCTAAGAAGGCGAGGCAGATCCGCACATGGTGCAGTTACGGATCATGTCGTTTGGGGGAATGCGGCTCTGGTTGTCGCTCGCGCTCGCGGTCCCCGCGGTGCTCGCTGCGCATTCCGTGGCACTTCCGACCGTCGCTCACGCGCAAGGCGTGGTCCGCGACATCCGCGTCGAAGGCAACCGGCGCGTCGAGCCCGAGACCGTGCGCTCCTACCTCCAGTTCTCCGTCGGCCAGCCCTACGACGCCGGCAAGGTTGACGCTTCGCTGCAAGCCCTGTTCAGCACCGGCCTCTTCGCCGACGTCTCGATCAACCAGGAAGGCGATGCGGTCGTCGTCTACGTGGTCGAGAACCCGGTCATCAACCAAGTCGCCTTCGAGGGCAACAGCGAGGTCGATGTCGACACGCTGAAGGCCGAGGTGCAGCTCAAGCCGCGCTCGGTCTACACGCGCGCCAAGGTGCAGGCCGACGTACAGCGCATCCTCGACGTGTACCGCCGCCAGGGCCGCTATGCCGCGACCGTCGAGCCCAAGATCATCGAGCTCGAGCAGAGCCGCGTGAATCTCGTGTTCGAGATCAACGAGGGCGGCGCGACCAAGGTGCAGGGCATCAACTTCACCGGCAACCACGCGTTCTCCGACGCACAGCTGCGCGACATCATCTCGACGACGCAGAGCGGCTGGTTCGACTTCCTCAAGGGAACGGCCTACTACGATCCCGACCGCATGAACCTCGACCGCGAGCTGCTGCGCCAGTTCTACCTCAAGAACGGCTACGCCGACGTGCGCGTGGTGGCCGCTAACGCCGAGCTCGACCGCGAGGGCTCGGGCTTCTACGTCAACTTCGCGATCGACGAGGGCGAGCTCTACACCTTCGGCCCGGTCACGATCGAGAACTCGCTGGCGGGTCTCGATCCGAACTCGCTCACCGGCGAGATCATCACCCACCAGGGCGAGACCTACAACGGCGCGAGCATCGAGAAGTCGGTCGAGAAGCTGACGCTGCAGACCGCCGAGCAGGGCTTCGCCTTCGCTCGCGTGCGTCCGCGCGCCGTCCCGGATGCCGCCTCGCGCACGATCGCGATGTCCTACCTCGTCGACGAGGGGCCGCGCATCTACATCGAGCGCATCAACATCAACGGCAACACGCGCACCAAGGACTACGTGATCCGGCGCGAGTTCCGCCTCGCCGAGGGCGACGCCTACAATCCGCTGCTCGTCGATCGCGCCAAGAAGCGCCTCAACGGCCTCGGCTTCTTCAAGTCGGTGGACATCAAGCGCCGGCCCGGCTCGTCACAGGATCGCGTGGTCCTCGACGTCGACCTCGTCGAGCAGTCGACCGGCGAGCTGTCGTTCGGCGCCGGCTACTCGACCTCGGAAGGCGTGATCGGCGACGTGTCGATCAGCGAGCGCAACCTGCTCGGCAACGGCCAGTTCCTGCGCCTGAGGCTCGCCGGCTCGTTCGAGCGCTTCCAGATCGACCTGTCGTTCACGGAGCCGCGCTTCCTCGACCAGAACCTGTCGGCCGGCTTCGACATCTTCCACAAGGAGATCGACCAGGTCGAGGAGTCGGGCTTCACCTCGACGCGCACGGGCGGCACGCTGCGCCTCGGCATGCCGCTGTCCGAGGAGCTGTGGGTGCAGACGGGCTACACGCTCGAGTACACGACGCTGGATCTCGAGAGCAACCCCACCAACGTGTCTCAGCTGGTCATAGAAGAAACCCTTCGAAATCCAGAAACACTCGCCTCCTCGATCGGCACCTCGATCACCTACGACAAGCGCAACCATCCCAAGACCCCGACCAGCGGCTACTATCTGCAGGTCGCGACCGATCTCGCGGGTCTCGGCGGCGACGTACAGTACGTGCGGGTCAACGCCGAGGGTCGCGCCTACTATCCGATCACCGAGAACATCACCTTCGTCGGACGCCTGACGGGCGGCCACATCGAGGGTTGGGGCGGCGAAGACGTGCGTCTGACGGACCTCTACTTCCGCGGCGGCGAGACGATCCGCGGCTTCGACCGCGGCGGCTTCGGCCCGCGCGACCTGCTCAGCCCGAACAAGGATTCCATCGGCGGCAAGACGTTCTGGGCCGGAACGGCGGAAGTCCGCTTCCCGCTGCCGTTCGTACCGGATGACCTCGGGCTCTCGGGTGCCGTGTTCGCCGACGCGGGCTCGCTGTTCGGGGCGAACGACCTTGCGAAGGAGCTGGACGGCACAGGCGACATCGATCTCGCTGACAGCTCCTCGATCCGCTCGTCAGTCGGCGCCAGCATCATGTGGAACTCGCCGGTCGGTCCGATCCGCATGGACTTCGCCAAGGCGCTCACCAAAGAGGACTTCGACGAGGAGCAGTTCTTCCGCTTCGGCGCCCAGACCAAGTTCTGAGCCTCAAGGCTCATGGGCAAGGCCCGGCAACCCGCTTGCCGGGCCTTGTCGTATCTGCCGCACCGGGCTAACTGCCCGTCATTCGACCCGAAAGACCGGGATTGTCACCCGATCGGCTGGACCCCGGGCGCGTCTGGTCTTATGAGAAGGGCGCGGCCGTCCACTGGACCGCTTCCCCCATTGATCAGCCTCGAGGACCTTGGAAGCCCCGTCTCATGAATCATCCCGGATTCTTCGACATCGCCGGGCCGTTCACGCTGGCTGACATCGCCGCCGCCACAAGCTCCGAGGTCATGCAGGGCGCGGACGCGGGCAAGACGCTGGACGGGGTGCGCCCGCTCGCCGAGGCGCAGCCGCGCCATCTGTCGTTCTTCGAGAACCGCAAATATCTGCCGCAGCTCCGCGAGACCCAGGCCGGGGCTTGCCTGGTCTCGGCGCAATTCGCGGATCGCGTTCCCGCCGGCACGGTCGCCCTTGTCTGCAAGGCGCCCTACAGAGCATTCGCGCTCGCGCTCCACCTCTTCTACCCGGACGCGCTGCGCAGCAAGGCCGCGGCCGCCGGCGAGGAGGCGCGCATCTCGCCGTCTGCCGTCATCGAGGACGGGGCGGAGATCGAGCCCGGCGCCGTCATCGGGCCCGAGGCGCGCATCGGTCGGGGCACGCGCATCAGCGCCGGCGCCGTCATCGGCTACCGCGTGTCGATCGGCCGGGACTGCACCATCGGCCCCCTCGCCTCCGTGGTGCATGCGCTGGTCGGCGACCGGGTGATCCTGCATGCCGGGGCGCGCATCGGACAGGACGGCTTCGGCTTCGCGATGGGGCGGGAGGGGCACCTCAAAGTGCCGCAGATCGGCCGCGTCATCATCCAGGATAACGTGGAAATCGGGGCCAATTCCACCGTCGACCGGGGGGCGCTTAAGGATACGATCATCGGCGAGGGGAGCAAAATTGATAATCTCGTTCAGATCGGGCACAACGTGGTGATCGGACGGCACTGCATCATCGTCGGCCAGGTCGGCATCTCGGGCTCGACCGAGCTCGGCGATTTCGTCGTCATGGGCGGTCAGTCCGGTGCGGTCGGACACATCAAGATCGGCAACGGTGCGCAGATCGCCGGCGGCTCTCACCCGAAGGACGATGTTCCCCCGGGCGCGGTAATGGCGGGAACGCCGGCGCGGCCATTCAAGCAATGGGCGCGCGAGGTGGCCGCCATACAAAGGCTCTCCCGCCGGCCGAGCGAGCAGAACGACAACGAGCCGGAGGGCGCATGAGGATCGAGGCCCTCCCTGCCCGATCGGAGCAGGACCCGGACAAGCAGAACGGAGTGTGACGGGTATGGACGACGCAACGAAGAAGCCGATAACGACGGCGGACATCGGCAGGATTCTCAAGCTCTTGCCGCACCGCTATCCTTTCCTGCTGCTTGACCGCATCTACGACATCAACGGCGACACGTCGTGCGTCGGCGTCAAAAACGTGACCTTCAACGAGCCGTTCTTCCAGGGCCACTTTCCCCAGTATCCGGTGATGCCGGGCGTGCTGATCATCGAGGGTCTTGCGCAAACCGCGGGTGCGCTCTGCGTGCACAGCCTTGGCGAGGACTACAAGACGGAGCTCGTCTACTTCATGGGCATCGACAAAGCCAAGTTCCGCAAGCCCGTGCTGCCCGGCGACCAGCTTCACTACCACGTCCGCAAGATCCGTAACCGCGGCCGAGTCTGGCGCTTCTTCGGCGAAGCACGCGTCGACGGGCAGACGGTGGCCGAGGCGGAGATCAGCGCCATGCTCGCCGACACAGCTGATGCCCGGGCATTCGCGGCGAGCAAGAATGGCTAAGAGCGGCATCCACCCGACGGCCATCATCGAGGACGGCGCCAAGCTCGGGGACGGCGTCAAGATCGGCCCATTCTCCCTGGTCGGAGCCGATGCCTCGCTCGGGGACGGCGTCGAGCTCGCGAGCCACGTCGTGGTCACGGGACGGACGACGGTCGGCGCGCGTTGCCGCATCTTCCCGTTCGCCTCGATCGGTCACCAGCCGCAGGACCTCAAGTACAAGGGCGAGCCGTCGACGCTCGAGATCGGCACCGACTGCCTCATTCGCGAAGGGGTGACGATCAACCCCGGCACCGAGGGCGGCGGCATGAAAACGACGATCGGGAACGCGTGCGCGTTCCTCGCCAACTCTCACGTCGGGCACGACTGCAGTGTCGGCAACAACGTGATCTTCTCGAACAACGTCATGCTGGCGGGCCACTGCGAGGTCGGCGACTTCGCGATCCTCGGCGGCGGAGCGGCGGTGATCCAGTTCGCGCGCGTCGGCGCGCATTCGTTTCTCGGCGGCATGAGCGGGCTCGAGCAGGATCTCATCCCGTACGGGGTGGCGCTCGGCAATCGCGCGCATCTCTCGGGGCTCAACATCGTCGGACTGCAGCGGCGCAACTTCTCGCGCACCGAGATCCACGACCTGAGGCGCGCCTACCGCCTCCTTTTCGCGCAGGAGGGAACGCTGCTCGAGCGCGTCGCCGACGTCGCCGAGGAGTTCCGCGACCATCCGACGGTGATGGAGATCGTCGCCTTCATCAAGGCGGGCGGCAAGCGCTCCATGTGCATGCCGAAGAACGGGGCGGAGGCTTAGAGCGTCCGCGCGCGCCGATCCCGCGACTGCCGGGTCGCCCTACTGCTGGGGCTCGCCGTTGTTGGAACCGCCGCCGCCATCCGAGAACTTGGTCTTGGTGGAGGCGTGCTTCGAGATGGTGTCGAAGTAGTCCTTGTCGTCGCCGATGGTGAGGGTCGGCGAGCAGTTCGGCGTGCAGCTGTAGGACTGGCGCTCGCCGCCTTTGGTCAGATTGACGACGCGGACCTCGTCGCGGGTCACGATGATGCGCTGATCCTGGATGATGTTGCGCTGATCGTCGAGGGCGATGATGTTCGTGATGCCGAAGGTCTTACCGGTGACGACGAGGAGGTTGCCGCCCTGGACGGCGACGTCGGCGATCGACGGGTTGCCGATGATGACGCTCGCGACCGGCCGCGGCAGGCGCAGGAGCTGCGACTGGTCGTAGGCGACCACGAGATCGGCCGCCCGAGCGTTCGCGACGGCGAACATCGCCGCGACGATGATGACGGCGGCGGTAGCGATGGTTCGCATGCGGACTGGATCGAGAGGGCGCACGGCAACAGCTCTGGTTGGCACGGGTGGGCCACTCCTGTGGCTTGAGTTGCATCCAATCTGGCGCCGTTAAGTAAACGAACCTCTAACACGCGGCTCATTTCGTGCGCCGTCGGAACTCAAGCCGGCCGAGAGCGTTCTAGGGCTGCACATCCGATGACCGGAGGTTTAGCCATGGGACGCAACGCGTTGCTGGTGCTTCTTGCCGCGTTCGTGATCGTCGGCGGAGCGGTGCTCGTCGCGCAATCGGACAGGGACGGTGCGGCGTCCGTTTCGCGCGAGACGTCCGCTTCCACCGAGACCGGCACGCGCATCGAGGCCCCAGGCACCACCGTCGAAACGAACCGCGACACGACCCGCGTGCAGGCGCCTGGGGTGGACATCACCGTACCGAGGGACAAGGACGGAGATTGACCGGCGTTGTTTTCGCCAAGCGGGAAAACCTCCGCAAAGCGTCCCTCCGCTGTTTCTGGCTCCCGCCTCTTGCCGTATGGTGCCTCGCATCGGACTCCAGTGGAGGGGCGGCACCGTGACCTCACTCGAGCTATTCTCTCCGTCGGGCTGGCTGGCATGCCTGGAGGTGGCTTTGCGCCTCGTCCTGGCGACCGTGCTTGGCGGCGTGCTCGGCTGGGACCGCGAGGAGAAGGACCGCCCCGCGGGACTGCGCACCTACATGATGGTGGCGCTCGCCTCCGCCGTGTTCACGGTACTGACATTTCAAATCTACGACACCATCAGCACCAACGACTCGAACGTGAACGCCGATCCCATCCGCATCATCGAGGCGGTGACGGCGGGTGTGGCGTTTCTCGCCGCCGGCACCATCATCCAAGGGCGCGACTCGGTGCGCGGACTCACCACGGGCGCCGGCATGTGGATGGCCGGCGCGCTCGGCGTCGCCGTCGGGGCGGGGCACTACCTGCTCGCGGTGTTCGCGGCCTTGCTCTCGTTCGCCATTCTGCGGTTCGTGAAGCAGCTCCAGGGGCGGACGCCCAAGTCGCCCACGATCATCGACGAAGCAGACGGAGACAGCGGCTAGCCGCCTCGAACTCGGCGCGGCGTGCCGCGGTGTGCGCCTCCGCTTCCTCGTCGCGCCCCCATTGCTCGCGCTGCCAGGTCTCGTCGACGTTGGCCGCGCTCCAGGCCTCGTCGACCGTGAGATATCCGCGCCACAGCGCGAGCGCCAGCAGGGCCGAGCCGCTGATGGTCGTCAACACATGCAGCGCGGCGAGACTGAACGCGTCGACGCCGGACAGAGCGCCCTGAACCGCGCGCACGGCTTCCGGCGGCTGCTCGATCGGCATCAGGCCCGCACGCAGGACAAAATCTGCGCCAAGCTCGCGCCCGGCCCAGGCCAGCACCGGGTTCCAGGACTCCGCCTGACGCCGCACGAGGGCTTCCGGCGCCTCCGCGCGATAGCAGAGGAGGTCGCTCGCGGCGAACGCCGCGATGTCGTCGGCCACCTCGTTCTTGCGATCCTCGACGCCATCGATGGCCGAGTTGGCGAGACGCGTCAGCGGCATGGTCGCGGGGTCGATGCGCTCGCCCTGAGCTTCCCACTCGGCGGCGACGGCGGAGGCGAGCGCCTCGCTCGGAAGCGCGAGCTCGCGCTTTCCCGGCGTGCGAATTGCGCGGCCGTCGAGGAGGACGGCATAGCGGCCGTCGCGCGCCTCGACAGCGACCGTCGTGTAGAAGCGCTTCGGAAGCGGGGCGCGCAGCGGCTCCTTGCCCGGGATTTTGCGGGGCTCGCTGCCGCCGTTCGGCGATTTCTCGTCGCGGCTCATACGGCGAGCCGCCGGGGAAGCAGCAGACCGAGCACGCGCTCGAGCTCGGCGCAATCTGCCGCCACATGGTGGGCGCCACAGGTGCGCAGAGCGGAGACGGGATGATAGCCCCAGCTCACGCCGATGGCGGCCGCACCGGCGCCCAGCGCCATTTCGATGTCATAGGTCGTGTCGCCGATCACGACCGTGTCGCGGGGCGCGGCGTCGCAGTCGCTCATGGCGGCGAGCACCATGGCCGGATGCGGCTTCGAGGGATGCGTGTCTGCCGTCTGGATGGTGTGAAAGAGGCCCGTTAGGCCCTCGCGCTCAAGCACGGCATCGACGCCTCGGCGGGACTTGCCGGTGGCGATGCCGAGCATGACGTCGCCGCGTGCCGCGAGCCTTTGCAGTGCGTCGCGGATGCCATCGTAAAGAGGCTCGGCATGATCGGGGCGCATGCGCCGCGTCGCGAATGCCTGCTTGTAGGCCTCGGCCATGCGATCGATGCGGTCGAAACCGCTGTCCTCCGGCACCAGCCGCGCGACGGCCACGGCGAGCGAAAGGCCCACGACATCGAGCACGCGCTCGCGCGGCGGCGGCGCGAGGCCTTCGGCCGCGAAGGCGTCGGTCATCGCCGCCACGATGCCATGCTGGCTGTCGACGAGGGTTCCGTCGCAATCGAAGACGACGAGCTTCACGGGTGGCGCTGTCATCCGTCGTCCTTGTCGAAGCGGCGCGGATCGAAGCCCAGGAGGTCCCAGGTTGCGAGCATGTGCGGCGGGAGCGGCGCGGTGACGTCGATCTTCGCCTTGCCGGCGGGATGAGGAATGATGAGGCGGCGCGCGTGGAGATGCAGCTTGGCCTCCATGTTCTCGGCCGGCAGATCCATGCCGCCCTCGTACTTGTTGTCGCCGGCGATCGGGTGGCCAATGAGCTCCATGTGGGCGCGGAGCTGGTGCTGACGTCCGGTCACCGGCTTCAGCGACACCCAGGCCGCCTTGTGCGCGGCACGATCGACGACAGAATAGTGGGTGGTGGCGTGCATGGCCTCCTTCTGCTCGCCGGGGCGCGCCTTGCGCACGCGATCGCCCTCGGGCCCGGAGGCCTTGACGAGGGCGGCCTCGACCTTGCCCTGCGGCGGCTTCGGCACGCCCTTGACCAGCGCCCAGTAGGTCTTGGCGGCGGAGCGGGTCTGGAAGATGCGCCCGAGCTTGGCGGCGGCGTCGCGATGCTTGGCGACGAGCAGCACGCCGGTGGTGTCCCGGTCCAGGCGATGCACGAGGCGCGGGCGGTCGCCGAAGCGGTCGGCCATGCCGGCGAGGATGCCGTCGATGTGGCGGCGCGTGCCGGTGCCGCCCTGCACGGCGAGGCCGAACGGCTTGTTGAGCACGAGCACGTCGTCGTCCTCGTAGAGGATGATGCTCTCGATCAGGGCACGGTCCGTCTTCGAGGCTCCGGGCGCGGCGGCCCGCTCGGCGGCCGGGCTGCCCGCGCGCGGGGTGCGCGCGGCCTTCGGCACGCGGATATGACCGCCGGCCTCGATGCGCGCGTTGGCCTCGACGCGCTTGCCGTTCACCCGCACCTGCCCCGAGCGCAGGAGCTTCTGGAGGTAGCCGTGCGTGATCTCGGGAAAGTGCACGCGGAACCAGCGGTCGAGGCGCATCCCGGCCTCGCGCTCGGCTACCTCGATCGTCTCGACGCGTTCGCTTACGCGGTCGCTCATCGTCTCGTCTGCCCCTAGAGCGCGAATTTTACGGCTCTACTTGAGGCTCGAAGATGGCCGGGTCAAGCCCGGCCATGGGACCGGTGGGCCGTGGCGGCCTCAGCCTGGGCGGGGGCCGTCGCGCAGCGGTCCGCCGACGATCCAGCCAATGGTCCAGCCGATGATCAGCCCGAACAGGTTGACGAGCATGTAGACGAGCTGGTTGACGTTCTCGGCCTCGTCGGAGCTGTCGTACTTGAATTGCAGCGCCGCCCAATCGGCCACGGGACCGCTCAGGAAGTACATGGCGAGCCCGGCCCCCACGATCGCGAAGAAGATGGCAACGACGTAGCGCATTTCGAACCTCCGGTGAGCCCAGCTCGACCTACTTCACTTCCCAGAACCAGATCTCGCCGGCGCCCGCATAGTTCGAGTAGTAGCCGAGCCACGAGAACCACTCCATGAGCCACTTGGCCGACGAGCGGTAGCCGTTCCAGACGTCGATGTGGTCGCCGGTCGGGCGCTCGCCGTCCGACGTGCGGCGCCAGTAGTCCTGGATGTAGATGATGCCGGTGCGGCCGAAGATCTTGGGATAGAACTCGGCGGCGTCGGCGCCCACGAATTTCTCGGTCGGCCCGATGCCGGCGATGCTGGCGCGCGCGATGCCGTTGGCGAGCTGGTTGGCGTTGATGAAGTGCATGTCGGCGCGTGGGTGCACCGAGCAATGCGAGATGCCCGAAAGCTGCGAGGGCTGGACGCCCGCGCGGCGCAGCGCGACGCCCATGCGGATGGCGCACTGGTTGGAGAACACCGGAAAGCCCATGAGCACGTTCTGGCCTTCGAGATTGGTCAGATTATGCGGCGCGATGCACGGCATCATCACGCTCTCGTTGATCGGATGACCGCGCCATAGATCGCTGAATTCAATCATGAAACGCTTCCCTACATCGACCCCTTCGTGCGCCCGGCCGGACGCGCCCCGTGCCCCCTCCGGCCGCCGCCGGGACTATAGGGCGGACGGTGCAGATTGGCCAGCCGATCCCCCTCCGCCGCTCGGAGATTCGAGGCCCCGTGTTACCTATTGATCGGCCGGCCGCACTGGGGCGGGGCCGGCGCCAGCGGGGCCCGCGATGAGCGTACGGACAATTACGGTCAACGACCGCATGCAGCAGGGCTACCGCTACCGGTGCACCGAGCCCATCGGGCGCAACTTCGACCCGGACTTCCGCCCCGAGCTCACGCCCGGCGAGATGCTGCGGCTCGGCGTGTTCGGCGGCAAATACATGACCGATTGCCGCGACGAGTTTCCCGCGAGCTGGTTCAGGGGCGCGAAGCTCGCCGCCGAGGGCCGAGACCCGGCGCTCAACTTCTTCGGCGTCGATGCCAGTCAGCCGCTCGCCGAGTGGCGCCGCAAGGGATGGATCAATGCCGACGATCCGCGCGGCTGGTTCCAGTGGTATTGCCGCTATTATCTGGGGCGTCGGACGCCGGACGAGGACGCGCGACAGATCGGACGCTGGACAGCGATGCGGCGGCACATCCGCCAGATCGAGCGCAACTGCGAGCGCGGCGACCTCTGGTGTCGCCCGCGCCAACGGCAGGCGCTGCTGCACTGGGCATACGACAGCCGAAGGATTTGAGGATGGCTGTAGGCAGGTGCGTCGGGCATCGGGCACGGATCGGCAACCTCGCGGCGGACAGACCCGAGGGTATGAGACGAGGGTGCGGAGCGGTGGAGCGCCGCGATGGATTTAGTTTGAGCGGTGCTTCACCGCTCCGCGCAGGATTTTGGGAGGTCCCGCTCGCACTCCCCGCTTGCGCCGGCCCGTTTCCGATGCCGGGTGAAGCGAGAAGCGGCCGAACCACCTCGAGGGCGATGTTCCATCTGCGCGTGAGCACAGCCTACTGACGCCCCGTCTGCTCGGCGGCTGCGTAGCCGACGGCCGACCTGCCCCCACCACACGCAACCAACGACGCCTCGCGAGCGCGCCCCTCGTGGAGAGGTGGGGTGTGGGGAGGATAGGGGGAGCGAGGGGAGAGGGGATAAGTGGGGGGTGGAGCGGATGGCCGCTTCTGACCCGAAGCGGACACCTCGCGGGCCATCAGATTCAGGTGATGACGCCAATCTCAGCGATCCCTTCGGCAAGTGCAGTTCGGGACCCGGTAATTTCCGATTGAATGATACAATAATTGTTGTAGTATAGTTCGTATGAACATGCGTGATGCCGTTACGGCCTTATCCGCGCTGGCCCACGAGCAGCGCCTCAATATTTTCCGACTTCTCGTCCGCGAGGGGCCAAACGGCCTGCCGGCGAGCGAGATTGCAGAGGCTGTCGGGGCTTCGCCAACTGCCGCGTCCTTCCACCTGAAGGAACTGGACCGGGCGGGGCTAATCCATGCCACACGGGACGGACGCTATATCCGCTATGCGATCCACATCGAAGGGATGCGCCAGTTCCTCACCTATCTCACGGAGGATTGCTGTGAGGGCAACCCGCAACTCTGCGGTCCGACATTCAAGAAGATCAAAAACGTCTGTAAGTAAGGGAGGCCTGCCATGACAGCGAACAAGCCCCTCAACGTGCTGTTCCTCTGCACCCACAATTCGGCCCGCTCCATCATTGCCGAAGCGGTCTTGAACCGGCTTGGGATAGGAAAGTTCAAAGCCTACAGCGCCGGAAGCCAGCCAAGCGGCAAGGTGCATCCTTATGCACTGGACCTTCTGCGGCAGCTCAACTACGACACATCTTCCCTGCGTTCGAAATCCTGGGAAGAGTTTACGGCGCCGGGCGCGCCGGAACTGGATTTCGTGTTCACGGCCTGCGACAACGCGGCCAACGAAGTATGTCCGGTCTGGCCCGGCCAGCCCATCAGCGCGCATTGGGGCCTGCCCGATCCGTCAGCGGCGGAGGGCAATGATTCCGAGAAGCATTTTGCCTTCTCCGACACCCACCGCATGCTGTACCAGCGCATCAGCATCTTCACCAATCTGCCGCTGGCTTCGCTTGACAAGCTGTCCTTGCAGAAGCGCCTCGACGATATCGGCCGCAGTATTTATCCAGCGCCGGAGAAGGCGTGATGGCACCCACGTTTTCGCAGCGCCTTGCAGCTGAGTTTCTCGGCTCGGCACTGCTGCTGGCGACGGTCATCGGGTCCGGCGTCATGGGCGAGAGCTTGGCTAACGGCAATGTCGCCATTGCCTTGCTGAGCAATACGCTAGCTACAGGGGCAATGCTGGTCGTGCTCATCACAATGCTGGGACCGATTTCCGGCGCGCATTTCAATCCAGCGGTGACGGCAGTCTTCGTTGCCCGGCGAGAGGTCGCTCCCGGCGATGGCGCGACGTATGTCATTGCGCAACTGTCCGGTGCCGTGCTCGGCGTTCTGGCGGCGCATATGATGTTCGACCTTCCGCTGCTTCAGCTGTCGCAGAAGACCCGCAGCGGCGTAGCGCAAGGTTTCTCCGAATGGGTAGCAACCTTTGGCCTAGTGCTCACCATCCTGCTGACGCTTCGCGCCCGAGCGGAGGCAGTCGCCACGTCTGTAGGCCTCTACATCTCAGCGGCCTACTGGTTTACGGCCTCTACGTCGTTCGCCAATCCAGCCGTAACGGTCGCGCGCGCATTCTCCGATACCTTTGCCGGCATACGGCTGATGGACGTTCCGCTGTTCGTTGGAGCGCAGCTCGCTGGAGCCTTCTGCGCGCTTGCTACAGCTCAAGTTCTGTTTGGCGATCGCCAAGGTGTCGTGCCCGAGACCGAGCGCGCACCTGCCGAGTGAGCGGGACCACCGCAATCTACAACTGTCCCGCATGCTGCACGCTCGCCCAACATGCTGATGATACCGACGTCCGCTGATGGCCCATCGCTGACACAGTCCGTCTGACGGCTCCGCCCCAATAGCGGAAATGGCCGGCCGCGTGATCGGCGAGGTCAAGACCGTCGCCGACCACGTCTGCTAATTAGGGTATCGCGTCAGATGTCGATCTTCTCCGCGATCTCGATCGCGTCGTCGACCTCAATGCCGAGATAGCGCACCGTACTCTCGATTTTAGAATGTCCGAGCAAGAGCTGAACGGCCCGAAGGTTGCCCGTTCTCCGGTAGATCAACACCGCCTTCGTGCGCCGCAGGGAGTGCGTGCCGAACTTGGCCGGGTCGAGACCGATACTTGCAACCCAGGCCAATCGCGCCCACGTGCTGATGTTCGCGGGTCGAAGTGACGAAGCAAAAAAGCTCTACCTCGCCCACAAAGGCGAGACGCTGGCCGATCAAGCCAACAGAACCTGGGAAGCTGTGATCGGTGAGGACTTCAGCAAATTCCGCAAGGCTGGCCTCGCGATGCCTAGGGCAACCGAAGTCGAGGCAGCACTGGGCCTCCGCTGACCCGATGATGTCGTAAGGACGGGCTCGGGTGCGACAAGCGCTTCGGCCTTAGAATGATCCGAAGAATGAGCCAAGGACGATGACCGCAACGAGAGCGATCATGGCGCCAAGGATGCAGACCACGACGATGTCGCGGTAGCTTTCGCGATGGGTCGACCCGCACACCGCGAGCAGGGACACGACCGCGCCGTTGTGCGGCAGGCTGTCGAGCGTGCCGGCACCGATCACGGCAACGCGGTGGAGAAGATCGGGCGCGATGTTCTGCGCCGAGGCAAGACCCTTATAGGTCTCGCCCAACGCATCGAGCGCAATCGTCAAGCCGCCGGAGGCCGAGCCCGTCAGCGCCGCCAGCACGTTGGCCGCAACGGTGAGCGACACCAGCACGCCGCCTCCAATCGATAGAACCCAGTCCCGCACGAGCGCGAACGCCGGCAGCGCGGCGACGACGGCGCCGAACCCGACCAGGCTCGCAACACTGAGAGCTGGCAGCACGGACGCATTGGCGCCGGCGTCCATGCTCTGTCTCAGCGCATTGAGCCGACCGCGATTGAGGACAATGAGAGCAACCGTTGCGGTCGCGAGCGCCACGGCGACCGACCACACGCCGCCGACCGCCTGGATCGACGTGCCGCCCCAACGTTCCTCCTTGAGGAATTCGAAGTCGAGCGCGGGAAGCACGATCAAAGCCATCAGGAGGTTGACGAGCACGACGACGATGAGGGGAAGCGCAGCGACACCAATCGGCGGCGGCGTGTCGGCCTGCTGGCCGTGATGAATTTCGGCGGGATCGAACTCGCGGGCTGCGGTTGCGCGCTCGCGGATGAACGGGTCATCCGCGACCTCGGCAAGGATCTCGCCAGCGGCAATACCGAAGCCCTCCCCGTTCTGCCGGGCTTTTCTCTCCTCGCGCCCAAGCCACCACAGGCCGAAGCCGAGCATGATGGCTGAGGCCATGATGCCGAGGCCCGGAGCCGCGAACGGCGTCGTGCCGAAGAACGGCATGGGAATGGCGTTCTGGATCGCCGGCGTACCGGGAAGGGCGGACATGGTGAAGGTCGACGTGCCGAGCGCGATCGCGGCTGGTATCAGCCGGCGCGGGATGTCGGCGGCGCGAAACAGCTCGACCGCCATCGGAGCCAGGACAAAAAATGCGACGAAGAGGCTGACGCCGCCGTAGGTCACCGCCGCCCCGGCAAGAATGACCGCTAGAATGGCCCGGCTCGGACCGAGTTGCTGCGTCATGTATCGAGCGATGGCTTTCACCGATCCGCTGTCGTCCATGAGCTTGCCGAACAGGGCTCCGAGCAGGAACAGCGGGAAGAACTGCGCCAGGAAGTGCGCAGCGTTGCCCATGAAGGTCTGCGTCCAATGCGCAAGCAGCGGCTCGCCCGCGAATGCGGACGCGATAAGGGCGGCGGCGGGCGCCAGCAGTAGGATGCTCCAGCCGCGGTAGGCAAGCCCTATCAGAAACGCGAGCGCGACGATGATCCCGAGCAGTCCCATCGCTAGACCTGCTCGAGAAGCGTCTCGAGGTTGACGGAGGACCTTCTCCCGAGATCCTTGCGGTGCTCGCACAGGAAGTCCTCCGCCGAGCGTCGGCCTTCCTGGTGCAGCATCTCGAGAAACGGCCACTCGGCATTGAGTTTCGACGAATACCCGAGCTTGAGCATGGTCGGGTTGCGGACGGCGTGGACGCGCATCTCGGCCCAAAGGGCGCCCTCGCTTTTGCCGGGTTCCGCGACCTGGCGCAGCAACGCGATCATCTTGAGCTCTTTGAGGGTGACGGCGTTGAAGGCGACCTCGTTGATGCGATCCAGGATCTCCCGGGCCGAGCGCGGCGTCCCCGGCCGCTCAAAGGGATTGATGGGTACCAGGATCGTGTCGCGCGAAGCGCATTCGAGCACCAGCGGCATGATGCTCGGGTTGCCCGAATAGCCCCCGTCCCAATACGCTTCGCCATCGATCTCGATCGCCTGGAAGAGCTGCGGCAGACAGGCCGACGCAAGAAGAACGTCCGGCGTGATCTCGCCATTGCGGAAGATGCGGCCGCGGCCCGTGCGCACGTTCGTGGTGTTCACGAACAGCTTGATCGTCGCGTTGGTGAGACGGTCGAAATTGATGCATTCGGCGAGAACATCGCGCAGCGGGTTGAACCCTCCCGGATTGAGGTCGTAGGGCGACATGACGCGCGCGGCCAAGTCCATCGCGACGAAGGCGGGAGAGCTGTCGAGGGTCCAGCGGCCGAGCAGGATATCGAGGGGGCCGCGCTGAAACGGGCTGAAGCGCGCCGCCTCCGATACTTTGCGCCAGAACCTTTCCAGCGCGGCGCGCGCGCCGTCGGCGCCGCCGTCCATGTACCCGTCGACGAGCACCGCCGCATTCATCGCCCCGGCGGACGTACCCGATATCCCGTCGATCGTCAGCTGCTCTTCCTCGAGCAGCCTGTCGATGACGCCCCAGGTAAAGGCGCCGTGCGCGCCGCCACCCTGCAGAGCAAGGTCGATGAGAAGCGGGCCTTTGGAACGCGCGTTGGGCATCGGTGCCTCCGGATCCCGGTCTCAGTCGATCCGCCCCTCCGGGCCGGACGCCAATACTAAGGTTCGGACGTGCGAGGCTCCTGACGCAGTTGCAGCCCGAGAGCTATCCACCATGCGCCGTGCAGCAACAGGTCGATGCCGACCAGTGTGCCCAACACCCAAAGCCCGCTCACGGGCCATTTCGCAAGGATCACGAAGCCGGCAACGATGCCGATGATCCCCGACAGGAGGAGCAGAGATCCGTACCACCGCCAGTATTGGAAGGACTGGAAGATGCGCACGACGCCCGACACGATCAAACCCAAGGCAAACACGAACGTGAGCACGACGGATGCGAACAGCGGGTCGGCGATGAGGGCCGCGCCGCAAATTCCGTAGAGCGCGCCGATCAACAGCCTGAATGTGAGCCCGCGCCAATGTGGTGCGGAGAAGGCATGGACGACCTCGGACGCACCCGCGACGAGCAGGAGCATGCCGATCACGACCGCGCTGATAACCGTGGCAAGGGCGACATCGCCGAGAATGAAGATGCCGGCGGCAACGAAGACAACGCCGAGCAAGAGCGCCCCCCACCAGCTTGTCGTCGCCAGGCGAGGATCCGAAGCGGTAACGGGATTGTCGTACATGGGGCTGACCTTTCACATTGACCGGATGTCGGTCGGGCGGAATTGGCACACTCCGTCATTCCCCCGAAACGGACATTCCGGGGAACGCGTTTTCGTTTTTTAGAACTTCAAGCGATCGGCAGCCGGGCAAAGCTGCGGACAAACTACTTTTCTTCGGGAACCGGACCGCGCATTTCGGGAACCGCACCGCTCACGGTTCCTGTAGCGGGAAGCTTGCCAGCCTCGTCACCCATTCTGAGGCCCGAGCCGCTGGTTCCCGTGCTTTCGCCGGCCGCGCCGGTACTCGGGCCCGTCATGTCGGGCACGGCGTTGCGCATCGTGTCGCTGGCGGGGAGCTTTCCTTGATCGCCCATTGTCTGGGGCGGTCCTTTGGGCGAAATCCCATCGTCAGCAATCGCAGGAGCCGAGGTGGCTCCGATTGCTGCAATCGCAATGGCAGACGTGAGGGAAAGTTTCATTGTCTGGACTCCTTAGCGATCGTTCTCTCATCACCAGGTGCCCCCGTAGAACGGACTATAGGCGCATTTCTTTTGGGTTGTGACGAAATGTCTTTTGACTGCGGAATGTAGTTAACCGAATCCGTAATCAAATTATTTTCCGAATGATCGCCGAGACGGAGTTCGTCGCTGGCGCGTCGAGGCGAATCTTAACCAGGTGGCGGTGGACCGACTGCGGACCCTCGATTTGAGTGGCACGACTATGGATGGCGCAATGGGGGACTCCACAGGAGGATCCAATGCTTTGCCGGACTTCAATTGTTGCCGCCGTCCTTTGTCTCACGCATACCGCGCACGCTGCCGAAGCTGTCACGTTGTTTGAGAACGTCCGCATCTTCGACGGCAAGAGCGACACGCTCAGCGGGACCATGAATGTTCTGGTCCGCGGCAACACGATCGAGGTCATCTCAAAGGACCCTATTCCGATCGATGGCGGCCCCTCGCCCAAGATCATAGACGGCGGCGGCCGCACGCTCATGCCGGGCCTCATCGATGCGCACTGGCATGCGATGCTCGTTCGGCCCACGCCGGCGCAATTGCTCGCGGACGACATCGGCTATCTGAATTTGCTCGCAGGAGCCGAGGCAACGGATACGCTGATGCGCGGGTTCACGACCGTTCGCGACATGGGTGGGCCATCGTTCGGATTGAAACGCGCCATCGACGAGGGCATCGTCGTTGGACCACGCATCTATCCGTCCGGCGCCATCATCACGGTCACCAGCGGCCACGGCGACTTCCGCAATGCCGATGAGCTGCCGCGCGTCGTCGGCGCGCCACTGTCGCGCCAGGAGCGGACCGGCGCCTCCATGGTCGCTGACAGCCCGGATGAAGTCCGCGTGCGGGTGCGCGAGCAGCTCCTGAAGGGCGCGTCGCAAATCAAGCTCACGGCGGGAGGGGGAGTAGCGTCGCCCAACAGCCCTCTTGATGCCTCCACCTTCACGGAGGCAGAGCTGCACGCCGCTGTCGAAGCGGCCGAGAACTGGGGCACGTATGTAACGGTCCACGCCTACACGCCGGTTTCGATCCAGCGCGCCATCGCCGCCGGCGTGAAGTGCATCGAGCACGGTCATCTCATGGACGACGCGACGGCGAAGCTGATCGGCGAGCGCGGCATCTGGCTCAGCACTCAGGCGTTCCCGGACGAGATGGCTGATGCGTTTCCGCCGGGATCGCAAGAGCGCGCCAAGGCGTTCACGGTGTTCGCCGGCACGGACAAAACCATCGCACTGGCGAAAAAGTACAAGCTCAAGACGGCTTGGGGCACGGACATCCTTTTTTCCCAAAGGCTCGCGCAGCGCCAGGGCGAATTGCTCGTCAAATTCGCGCGCTGGTACACCCCCGCCGAAACGCTCGTCATGGCAACCGGAACCAACGCCGAGTTGCTGGCGATGTCCGGTGAGCGCAACCCGTACCCGGGCAAGCTCGGTGTCGTCGACGAAGGCGCGCTCGCCGATCTCCTGCTGGTCGACGGGGATCCCATCGCCAACATCAAGTTGCTTGAGGAGCCTGCCAAGAACCTCGTCGTCATCATGAAGGATGGGATGGTCTTCAAGAACACGCTGTAGGCGGTCATGCATGCCAAGCCGGCTGGGCCGCTCGGCCTCGCGGCCTGCGTCTCGTCCCGATCCTGCGCGGTGCTTGCGTGGCTTCTGCTTTCAGCGAAAGCGCGTACTTGCAGCGGGAGGGGGCAGACCCGAATAGAGGCGGACACCGATGTCTCGGCATCGCGACGTTTTCGAGAAGGCCGGAACGTCCCAATAGCGGCCGTCGGCCTCCCATGATCGGCGAGGTTAGAACCGTCGCCGATCATGTCTGCTTACTGGTGCGTCGCGCCAGATGTCGATCTTCTCGGCGATCTCGATCGCGTCGTCGACCTCGATGCCGAGATAGCGCACCGTACTCTCGATTTTTGAATGGCCAAGCAAGAGCTGAACCGCCCGGAGGTTGCCCGTTCGCCGGTAGATCAACACCGCCTTCGTGCGCCGCAGGGAATGGGTGCCGAACTTGGCCGGGTCGAGACCGATACTGGCAACCCAATCCAACACGAGCCGGGCGTACTGACGCGTGGTCAGGCCGCGATCCGAATTGCCCCGGCCAGCGAACAAACACTGCCCCGCCTTCCTACCTGTGAGCCTCAGATAGTCGTCGATCGCTTGTCGCGTTTGGTCGGTCAGCTCGAAACGGACTGGCCTGCCCGTCTTCTTTTGGCGGATCGTCGCCCTGTCCATGGCGTAACCGCTAGGCGCCACATCGTCGACGCGAACGGCGACCACGTCGCAGCCTCGAAGTTTGCTGTCGATAGCCAAATTGAAGAGAGCAAGATCGCGCTTTTTGCCCTCAATCTGGAGCTTGGTTCTGATCGACCAGACATGGCTCGGCCTTAGCGGCGGCTTTGCGCCGACAAGCTTCCCTTTGTTCCACGGCACTCGAACTGGCTTGACGAGCGAATTAGCATGTTCCTGTTCCATGGTTTGTCTCCTTTTCTAGAGAGACGAACAACCATGCGCTCGTGACGGCCACGCGCACCAATCTGGTGGACGCTATTGGGCCAATTCTTCCTTAGCTTGGTTACCGCGCGACGATTCTGACCCTCAACTGACGTCCCTGTCTCCCGCCGCTACGTCAGTAGTTTAGACAATAGCCGACCCAACAGACCACCTGTGTTGCCCCTGCCTGCCGGTCGTGCTTTGCTGAATTCATGTTGATTGGATTTTCATCTGCGGGGGCACAAACCATGGATGCTATCACCACGACGACGGACCGCGCCTAAAGTCATGAAGCTCAAAGTTTTTATTTCCTATTCACGCAATGACATGGAGTTCGTCGACCGCCTGCAGATGGCTCTGGCCGCGCATGGCGTCGAGGCGCTTGTCGACCGCGACCACATTGAGAAGAGCGAACCGTGGTGGGCGCGGATCACGCAGCTCATTACAGAAGCCGACACCATCGTTTTCGTGCTTAGCCCTGGCTCCATCGACTCGAAGATCTGCATGGACGAGGTCGCCTTCGCGGACAAGCTCAACAAGCGCTTCGTGCCTATTGTCGCGCGCGACCTCGACGCGCGAGATCCGCCGGAGGCGCTGACACGCCTCAACTATATCTTCTTTATCCCGAACGCGGCAGCGAATGCGAGCGGCGACTTCAACGTAGCTATTGCCGAGCTCGTGCGGGCGCTTGAGACCGACATTGCCTGGATCCGTGAGCACACAAGGCTCGGCGCCGTGGCCGAACGCTGGGAAGCGCGCAAGCGGCCGGCCGATCTGTTGCTACGTGGCGCGGAGCTCTCAGAAGCCGAGAGGTGGCTAACTACGCGCCCTGAGAAGGCGCCCAACCCGACGGACCGGCATCACGGACTGATCACATTGAGCCGGATTGAAACATCAGCCGAAAAAGAGCGCGCGCAGAAGACCAGGGACGAGGTCTTGCTTTAAGAAGCAAGGTATTTGACTGAACAGGCCCAGCAGGTTCTGGAGCACGAAAATGATCCCGCAACCGCCCTGCTGCTGGCGCTGGAGGCGCTGCCCGATCCGGCGAGCGACGACGAGAACGTGCGCACTCGGCCCTATTGGGCACCGGCAGAGTTCGGCCTGGAAGCTGCCCGTCGCCTGCTGCGAGAGATGGGCATGCTCATCGGCCACACCGAATTCTATCTTCAGTGTCGCGGTGAGTCCGGACGAATCGCGCATTGTTACTGGCTCAGGCGATAACACCGCCAAGGTGTGGGACGCGAAGACCTTCGCTGAGTTGGCGACACTTGCCGGGCATGGCGACGGGGTGTCGAGCGTCGCTGTGAGTAAGGACGGGTCGCGCATCGTTACCGGCTCAAAAGACGGCACCGCGAAGGTGTGGGACGCACGGACCTTCGCTGAGCTGGCGACACTGAATGGGCACAGCGACGGGGTGTCGAGCACCGCTGTCGGAATTACTGAATTGCCAACGAGACCTGCAAATCGCCGCAGGTTTTGGTCCTTCACTGGATTCGGCCCCAAGTCGAGAGACAATGGCGGTGCGGGAACCGGGTGCGGTTCTGGTCATGCCGACGGCGTACGGATCGATATTGATCTGCCAGTCGGATCGCGCATCGTTACCGGCTCAAAAGACGGCACCGCGAAGGTGTGGGACGCGCGAACCTTCGCTGAGCTGGCGACTTTGAACGGGCATCGCGACAATGTGACGAGTGTCGCGTTGAGTCCCGACGGGTCGCGCATCGTCACCGGCGGAAATGAGGGGACTGCAAAAGTGTGGGACGCGGGAACCTTCGCCGAGTTGGCCACTCTGACGGGGCATGAGGGTATGAACCCAGTTACTAGTATCGCGGTGAGTCCGGACGGGTCGCACATCGTCACTGGCTCTTTCGACCGTACCGTTAAGGTGTGGGACGCGAAGTCCTTCGCTGAGCTGGCGACACTGAAGGGTCATGACGGCTGGGTTTATGGCGTCGCGTTTAATCACGACGGGTCACGCATCGTCACCGGCTCTGTCGACGGGACTGTAAAAATTTGGGACGCGAGGACCTTCGCTGAGTTGGCCACACTGAAGGGGCATGGCAGCAGCATGGTGTTTAGTGTCACTGTGAGTTCGAACGGATCGCGCATCGTCACCGGCTCACTCGACGGGACCGCGACAGTGTGGGACGCGAGGACCTCTGCCGAGTTGGCCACACTGAAGGGTCATAACGAGATGGTGAGTAGTGTCGCCGTGAGTGCGGATGGCTTGCGCATCGTCACCGGGTCGTTCGACGACACTGCCAAGGTGTGGGACGCAAGGACCTTCGCCGAGTTGGGCACATTGAAAAGTCATGAGATTTCGGTATCGAGCGTCGCGTTGGATCCGGACGGATTTCGCCTCATCACCGGCTATGTCGATGGGACTAGAGAGGTGTGGGACGAGCACACCTTCGCCAAGTTGGCCGCAGTGAAAGAACTTGGCAGCCCTGTTTCGAGCGTCGGGGTTGCTCCCGACGGGTCGCGCATCGTCACCGGCTCTAACAACGGGACTGCCAAGGTGTGGGACGCGCGGACCTTCGCTAAGTTGGCCGATTTGAAAGGACATGGCGACAAGGTGTCGGGCATCGCGGTGAGTCAGGACGGGACGCGCATTGTTACTGGCTCAAGCGATAAAACCGCCAAGATTTGGGACGCGCGGACCTTCGCTGAGCTGGCGACACTGAATGGCCACAGCGACGGGGTGTCGAGCATCGCGGTGAGTCAGGACGGGACGCGCATTGTTACTGGCTCAAGCGATAAAACCGCCAAAATTTGGGACGCGCGGACCTTCGCTGAGCTGGCGACACTGAATGGCCACAGCGACGGGGTGTCGAGCATCGCGGTGAGTCAGGACGGGACGCGCATTGTTACTGGCTCAAGCGATAAAACCGCCAAAATTTGGGACGCGCGGACCTTCGCTGAGCTGGCAACACTAAACGGGCATGGAGATAGTGTGTACAGCGTCGCGTTAAGTCCCGACGGGTCGCGCGTCGTCACCGGCGGACGCGACGGGACTGCAAAAGTGTGGGAGGTCTTTTTTTTTGGTCCGGCATTGGTTGTCGACGCACAGCGCATCTCACCGCGGAGCCTGACGCCCAAGCAACGCCAGCGGTTTCACCTCGACCCGGCTCCACCGACTTGGTGCGTCGAGCGCCGCCTGTGGCCTTACCACACCGATGAATGGCAAGCGTGGCTCCAGAAGCGCAAGGTCTGGCTCGCCAGACGTGACGGCCCAGAGCCTACTCTCCCAAAGGGCCCGGCGAAGTAAACGCCAGAACATGTCCGGAATGCAGCACCTGCAGTGAATCTTAGGAAGATTGGTCAGTGACCGCTCATGGCCCTGAACGCCGATAGTCTCAGGACGACTTTCCGGCCAAAGCGGCATTAATCCATCGCACCTGGCCTGCTCGCCGGTCGGTCCCAGTAGCTGAAGTCGACGAGCGTGGCAACTCTCGCCGTAACCGCGGCGCCGATGTTGTCCGCTGTTCGATGTTAAGCGGCCTCTGAGGTCCCTCGTTGAATGCTCGCTCGTGACCCATCGCTGAAGTAGCGCCCTCGCCCGCAGGGTCCCACTAGCGGACATCTGGACTGATCGAGATTCGGTAATTCGATCCATGGGCTCAATGTTTGCTTTCAACGTCGACCGGACGTGTCGTACACGCGGCTGACGTCTCTGCATGAGACTAAGCGGTAAGCGGACTTTGTTCGGGCGGGCGCCCGTCTGCCGACACCTCCGTGCGTTGGCGATGGGTCCCGCATTGTTCTTCCGCCTCTTCCGACGGCAGCAGTTAACAACCTTAATCAAAAAAAACTTTGTCCGTTCGTTTCCGTACGAAGTTTTTATACCGCATAGTTTCGCGCTCGAGAGCCGCGAGTTGATTATGCAAATTGATCGTATCACACGCCGAGTGCTTGACCCCGTTTTTCTATTCGGGCGTTTCCACTCTGTCAGGCAACTGTACAGCGCCTATATGGCCGTGGTCGATGGTCCGCCCATAAGAACTACGAAAAGCTCTTGGCTCTTCCCTAACATTAACGTGCGGGACGCCGTGAAAGACATTAGGAAGGAAGCCGTTCACGTGGGTAACCTGCGACTTCCACGTCCCTTGATCGAAGAGATTGTAGCGTTTTCGAAAGCGGCTTCTTTGCACCCCGTGCGAGATCCCAATGGGAAGACGTTCAAATACGACGAAGTGAGACGTGGCAGTTGTCAGGATGGTCGCCGCGTTCCGATTGGAGGCGTGCCGAATCCGGAGTCGTGCTCCGCAGTCATGGAGATCATCAACGATGCGGCACTGCGGGCTATTGTCCGCGAGTATCTGGGATATGAGCCCAAAAAGCGGGTTACCATTTTGGACTGGACCTTCGCGACCGACTTCACGCGCGAAGAGTGCCGAGGCCTAAATTATTTTGTGACCGACTACCATTACGACATCAACGGCTTTAACTTCGTCCACGTCTATTTCTATCTCACCGATACCGATAAGGGATCGGGCGCTCATGTCATGATGCGCCGGTCCCACAATCATAAGCCATTACGAATGTTATTCGGAGCGACCTCGGCTTCAGAAGAGGCGGTCTGGACCGAATACGGCCGCGAGCACGAACTTATCGTGGAGGGACCCGCTGGCATGGGGTTTGTCCAGGATGCCTCTTGTTATCATCGCGCGTCACAAGCAAGAGATGGCGACAGGCTGATGCTTGCAATTCGCTACAGCTAATTAGTGATGCGCGAGCGTTCCGCAGGACGTCCGCTTCTGGCCCTTAGCGGACTTAAAGTACAGCCCCTTACTCCCCTCGCTTCTTCCGCAGCCTCGCCTGCTGGCGATGCGTTTGTTCAGCCGCAGGCCGGCACGGCTCGGCTGCGATCAGGGCAGGCGGCGGTAGCGCGTCAGCAAGAGGTCGAGGAGCTTGGCGTCGTCGGTAACATCCGCCAGCTCGAAGATCAGTATGGCCAAGGTCTTCCGGCGCTTGTCGCCGACGGCAGCACCCACGAATTCGCAGGCGCGGTCATAAATCCTCTGCAGCCTGGCGAGCTCGTTCTCATCGAACGCATCGGCGGGCCCTGATCGTTCCAGATGGTTGGTCAGCCTCGGCATCCAAGCCACCCCGCATCCCGGACTATTCAGCAATGCGATCAGATTCTTGCAGGCGGGGGAACCGTGGCGCCGGATTGAACAAACATCATCTATGCCGCTTCCCGCCCGGAGGCGTCGGAGCAGCCCCCGATCCAGCGCCAGGACGCGCTAGCCGCCGCGCTTCTTGCGCAGGCTGTCCCAGTATGCGAGGCGCTTGGCGATCTCGCGCTCGAAGCCGCGCTCGGGAGGATCGTAAAACTTGGGGCGGCGCCTGAACTCGTCGGGGAAGTAGTTCTGGCCGGAGAACGCGTCCGGCTGGTCGTGGTCGTAGAGGTAGCCGTCGCCGTAGCCCTCGTCCTCCATGAGCTTGGTCGGCGCGTTGAGGATGATCTTCGGCGGCGCGAGGCTGCCGTGCTCCTTGGCGGCGCGCATGGCGGCCTTGTAGGCCACATAGTTGGCGTTCGATTTCGGAGCGGTGGCGACGTAGATCACCGCCTCCGCCAGCGCCAGCTCGCCCTCGGGGCTGCCGAGGAAATCGAATGCGTCCTTGGCGGCGTTGGCGACGACGAGCGCCTGCGGGTCGGCAAGCCCGATGTCCTCGACCGCCATGCGCACGATGCGGCGCGCGAGGAAGAGCCGGTCCTCGCCGCCGTCGAGCATGCGGCAGAAATAATAGAGCGCCGCGTCGGGGTCGGAGCCGCGCACGGCCTTATGCAGCGCCGAGATGAGGTTGTAGTGGCCTTCGCGGCTCTTGTCGTAGATCGGCGCGCGGCGCTGCACGAGCTTGACGAGGGCCTCGCGGTCGAGCGGCTTGGCGCCGGATTTGACGGTGGCGAGCACCTCCTCCGCCAGATTGAGGATGGCGCGGCCGTCGCCGTCCGCCATGCCCTTCAGGGCCTCGCGCGCATCGGCATCGAGGGGGAGCGCGCGGCCCTCCTCCGTCTCGGCGCGATGGGCGAGGTCTTCGAGCGCGTCGTCGTCGAGGCGGTTCAGCGTCAGCACGGAGGCGCGAGAGAGCACGGCGGCGTTGATCTCGAACGACGGGTTCTCGGTGGTCGCGCCGACCAGCGTGATGGTGCCGTCCTCCATGTAGGGCAGGAAGCTGTCCTGCTGGGAGCGGTTGAAGCGATGGATCTCGTCGATGAACAGCAGCGTGCCGCGGCCCTGCTCGCGCCGCGCCTTGGCGCGGTCGAAGGCTTTCCTGAGCTCGGCGACGCCGGAGAAGATGGCGGAGAGCTGCTCGAACTCGAGGTTGGTCTCGTCGGCGAGCAGGCGGGCGATGGTGGTCTTGCCGCAGCCGGGCGGGCCCCACAGGATGAGGCTCGGCAGGCGGCCGGCGGCGAGGAAGCGCGTCAGCGTGCCGTCGGGTCCGACGAGGTGCGGCTGGCCGGCGACCTCTGAAAGTTTTGTCGGTCGGAGGCGATCCGCGAGCGGACGCGGGGCGCCCTTCTCCAGTCCTGCCGCTTCGAAGAGGTTGGTCATGGGGGGATGTTAGAGACTTTCGCGTGCGGATTGAAGCGCGGCCCCAGGATCGGCTTTCGCCCCGTGCCCCAACCGGGGGAAGGTATCCCCCCGGCCCCCCTCCGTCTTCGATGACTAAGTCGGTCGGCCGATTTGCACTAGCCCGGAACCTGGAGGTTGAAGACCTTGTCGCCGCGGCGCACGGCGACGAGCCACATGCGCTGGCGCGCGCCGAGGAGCCCGTCGAGATCGGCGACGGTCGCGACCTTCGTCTGGTTGATCTCGACGATGATGTCGCCCGGCTGGAAGCCGAGGCGGGCCGCGGTCGACGCGCGGCGCACCGACACCACGACGACGCCGTCCGCATCGTCGATGCCGAGTTCGTCGGCGACGCCGGGCAGGATGTTCGACACGCGCGCGCCGTCGAGCGGATGCTGGCCGGCGAGGTTGCGCACGTCGTCGCGACCGGGCTCGGGGGCGGCGACCAGCGTCAGCTCGAGCGTCTGGGGCTGGCCCTTGCGGATGACACCGACCTTCACCGTGCTGCCGATGCCGCGCGTCGTCAGGCGATACTGCACGGCGCGTGCGTCCGCGGCCTCGAAGCCATCGACGCTGACGATGACGTCGCCCGCTGCGAGCCCCGCGCGCGCGGCCGGGCCGCTATCGGACACGCGCGCGACGACGGCGCCGGCCACGCGGTCGAGGCCGAGACCCTCGGCCACATCGCGCGTCACCGTCTCGAGGCGCGCGCCGAGCCACGGACGCTCCACCTTGCGGCCCTCGGCGGCGCCCTGCACGTAGAGCCGCACGAGGTTCGAGGGGATGGCGAAGCCGATGCCCTGCGAGCCGCCCGACTGAGAGAAGATCATGGTGTTGATGCCGACGAGCTTGCCCGACATGTCGATCAGCGCGCCGCCCGAGTTGCCGGGGTTGATGGCGGCGTCGGTCTGGATGAACACCTGGGCGTCGGAGTTGCCGATCTCGCTGCGGGCGAGGGCGGAGACGATGCCGCTCGTCACCGTCTGGCCGACGCCGAACGGGTTGCCGATGGCGAGCACCATGTCGCCCACCTCGAGGGTGTCGGAGTCCTCGAGCTCGAGCGTCGGGAAGCGGTGGTCGCCGTTCTCGATCTTGAGAATGGCGATGTCGGTCTTGTCGTCCTGGGTCAGCACCTTGGCGTCGAACTCGCGCTTGTCGGCGAGCGCGACGCGGATCTCGGTCTCGCCGCGGCCGCGAATGACGTGCGTGTTGGTGACGACGATACCGTCGGGGCTGACGATGACGCCCGAGCCGAGCGAGCTCTGGATACGCTCGGACGGCTGGCCGAAGGCGTCGCCGAAGAACTGGCGGAAAAAGGGATCGGAGGCGAACGGAGACGAGAAGGTCTGCACGCGGCGCTGAACGTAGACGTTGACGACGGCGGGGGCCGCCTTGCGAACGATCGGCGCGAAGGAGTACTGCGCGACCTCGCGGGAGGGCGGGACCTCGCGCGCCGCCGGCGGGGTCTCCTTGGGAAAAATGTTGTCGAGAAACTGCGCCCTCGCCTCCTGCCGGCCGAGGCCCGCGGCGGCCAGGAGGCCCAGCAGGGCGGCTCCCAAGAGAGCGGCAAATTTCATTCTCGTCGGCGGCATGCGTGCGGTTCCTGTGCCACTAGGCTGTGAACTCATTATTGGATGGGCATTGACGCGAGGACTTTCGTGCTGCCGGCAGGAGCGGAAGCGCAGCAAACCGCATGGTTTGCAAGCTTTCGCGACGAACCGGCGGCGCGAAAGGACCGCGCCCCTCACGCTTCGGACTTTTCCTGCGCTGCCGATTCACGCCTCGCCTGGTAGGCGGCGCGGCGATCGGAGCGCGTGGGTCCGAAGCGATCATGGTCTAACCCGCCGCAGGATATAGGACAGTGTCCGGCAAGGCGGAAGCGTTCCCCGACCCCGACCTGCCGTGACCTCATGCCATTATTTTTCTGTAATAATCCCAGCGCGGACGCAAAGGAGTCCCTCATCCGGTCCTTCGGACCACCTTCTCCCGTGCCGGGAGAAGGAAACCTTCACTTTCCTCTCCCGGGACGGGAGAGGATGGCCGTCGAGCCGAAGGCCGGCGGGCAGGTGAGGGACTTGTCCTCGGCTAGCGCGGAAGGTCCGAGCGATAGCCGGCCGGCGACCACAGCCCGGCGTCAGCGTACGTGCGGCCGGGATCAGGGCGGTAGCTTTGGGGGCCCGCAGGTGCGCGCGCCGGCCAGCGCTCGGCGGATCGGTTGTAGGCGGCGACCTCGCGCGCCGAGACGTCGCGCTCGACGGCGGCGATGTCACGCCCGCCACGCTCGCCATTCCAGGAGCGGCTGGCGACGAACTCACGCTCGCGCGCGTCGTTGCCGTCGAGGGGCGCGGGGCCGGCATAGCGCACGCGCACGCGGCCGGTGCCGCGGCCGCGCAACCCCAGGGTATCGGCCGACGCCTTGGAGAGGTCGATCATGCGGTCGCCGACGTACGGTCCACGGTCGTTGACGCGAACCAGGATGGTGCGGTTGTTGGAGAGGTTGGTGACATAGGCATAGCTCGGCAGCGGCAGCGTCGGATGCGCCGCCGTGAGCGCGCGCATGTCGAACACCTCGCCGTTGGCCGTGTGGCGCCCGTGGAAGTCGCTGCCGTACCACGAGGCGATGCCGACGCGATCGTAATCGGGCTGCTCGCGCGGCTGGTACCAGCGACCGCCGACCTGGTAGGGATCGCCCACCTTGTAGCGCCCCCCGCCTTTCGGGATGCGTTCGCCGTCGCCGGCGACGCGGCGGCTTGCCGAGACGCCCCATTTCGATTCCGGAAACATCGGGCTGCTGCCGCTCGAGGCGACACCGCCCTGCGAGGTCGCGCATCCGCCGAGCGCGGCAAGACTGCCCGCCAGCGCGAGCGCCAGCAGGGGCTTTCGCGCCCATGATGCTACATAGGATTGATGACGGGCACACAGGTGCCCAGGCGCGCGTGCGCCTTCGCCGTCGATACGCATACTCACGCCATCCCGTGGCTCCTTGACGGAGCCTTACCTGCCTAGCCGTCCGCGGACGCCGCTTGTTGGCGCGGTCTTCCCCACGAACCGATGCAGGATGGCAGAGACGGCTTGCGATCCCGTTAAGTTGCGGGCTTCGCGCCTCTTTTTGCCTTTTGGTAACCACTCCTTGAGGTGCTTGCGCCGACTGTGTAGCTTCCAGCGCCTCGCGGAGACATGCGTTTCGCGGAGCGTCGCGAGCGGCGTGGAGGGGTGGCCGAGTGGTTTAAGGCACCGGTCTTGAAAACCGGCGTGGGTGCAAGCCCACCGTGGGTTCGAATCCCACCCCCTCCGCCAAAGCTTGCTGCAAGCTTATGATTCAGAGCGGTTTTATTTTTCGCGAGCGCGTCTTCTTATCACCCTTCTTACCATTGGCAGACGAAGCGCTCCGAAGACAGAGCCTCCGAGGCCTCGTTTTGTGCTCCTGCTGTTCACTCGGCGGGGGCGACGAACCGGTGGAGACGGCCCTGGCGGACGGGTCGGGAATGTGCGCGGTCGCTCGTCGGCGGATATTCAATGTGCCGGATCGTCCAAGATGCAGATTGTCTCCCGGATAATCCCGGGATAATCCCGGGATAATCCCGGAATCAATCCGCCTGAAAATATACAACCGACCCAACGGCCCGAGATTGCCCAGTGAAGCACGCATCTCGCCGACGATCGACACAGCGATGCGCTGCATGACCTCCCGACCGGCACCTTGTCATGAACGCGCACTCCCCGAGCACGAGCGAGTACACGTGCTGCAGATTGTTAGCTTTTCTTAACACCATAAAAACGAACTGGGCCACCGCGATCCCCGACATACGACGCGATACACAAGAACAGCGAGCAGACGGTTTGAGGGACTCTGGAGGTGAAATCGTACCGAGGTGCCTTTCGGACTTGGACCTCGCGGGTGTTGAAGCCGGGTTTCGGCTGTGCGGCAAACGCGGGATACGGTTGCCAATGGGGCAGCAACCCGAGCGCCACAGTGGCTAGGCCCGGTGCCAACCAGATCAATCACCCGTGCAGCGCAGCACCGGAAAGCGATTGCACTACGGCTATCACTTGCGCGCCTCCAGCGGACGCAGCGAGCTAGATCGACCGAAAGGAAGCGACGACGCGCTCCGCAAGCTCATCTGTTGAGCCGCTGCTCTCAGCGATGAGCAATACGAGTAGCCACCGCAAAAAAGGACCGCCCGCTTTCGCGGGCGGCAAGGGCGGAAGAAAAACCGATAGAATCGGATGCAGACGGGGATACTTCTACCAGTTGAGTTTCAGTCCGCCGGTTCCTTGCCAGCCCTCCACATCGCCGAAGTGATATTCGCCGGAGCCGTAGAAGCTTACGTTGCCCGCGAGCTTCGCATCCACGCCGCCGCCTGCCGAGTACCATGTGCCGCCAATATCGCTGATGAACTCCGTGCCCTCGATATCGCTGCGGTTGTTCCCCTCGAGCTCGGAATAGACGTTGAAGATCGCGTAGGGCGAGATCACGCCGCCGCCGGCTTGCGGCAACGTCGCCTGCACCTGCAGGCCGAGCCGGCCGACGAGGCTCTCGCTGCGTCCGTAGGACACCGACAGCTCGTAGGGCACGGCGTCGGTGAAGCTGTCGATGGTGAGGTCCGTGTAGGCGATCTGCGCCTGCGGCTGCAGCACGAGCCCGCCACCCATGCCGAAGCCGTAGCCGATCTCGCCGGATGCCGTGAGCGCATCGCCATCTGCCGAGCCGTGCGCCGCGCGCGAGCGCACCCCCATGTCGAAATCGAGGAAGTCCGCCTTGACGACGGTGTCGACATAGAGGCCCGTCCCCGGCCGCCCACGCTCGTAGTACGTGGCATAGCCGCCAAAAGCGTACCCGTCGACGTCGATCGACGACTCCGAGCCGGTGCCGAAGATGACCGCAGCCACGTCGGCGTCCGCTTGGCCGTAGCTGCCAAAGATGCCGACCGCGAGCCGGGCTCCGCCATCACCGGCAATCACACCCCCGAAGCCAGCCAGCACGCCGCTGCTCCGCTGCGAGAAGTTGAAGCCTTCATCGACGTCGACATCAACGTCGGCGTAGTTGCCGCGGACCCAGAGGAGGCCGTCCGCGCTCGTGGCACCGCTATTCTCGCCGTTGCGGATCTCACCGAGTCGCTTGTAGAGAGTATCGAGCCCGCTCGAAACGAGACGCTGCCCGACGGACGGCGCGGTTGCATAGGCCGGCACCTGATCCAGAATATCGGACTGCAGCAGCGCGGCATCCGGCGTCACAACGAGCTGATAGGAGAAGGCGCCGCCGATCACTTCCTCGCGGCCCGTGAATGCATTGACCGCCAGCTTGAAAGAGTCGTCCTCGAAGTCGCCCGACACGCTTGCGGCGATCTCGATGCCGTCGTCATCGCCCTGTCCCGTGAACGCTCCGTTTCCGCCGACGTTGGCGACGTAGACGACAGTGGTGCCTGTAACGTCACCGTTGATGACGAGGGTGTCAGTGTCGGAATCGCTGTCGCCGAGCTCGGTGTCGATGGCGAGATTGCCGCCGTCCGACTTGTAGGTGTCGTTGATGATGTGCGTATCGCCGACCACGCCGTTCATCATGACGATGGTGCCGTCGTTGGTATATGTGCTGCCGTCTCCGTTGAACGTCACGGTAGCCGGGCCGATCTCGTCATCCTCGTCCCCGCCGCCTTCCTCGGCTAAGCCATCCACATCTTCCTCGTCTTCCTCGCCGCTGCCTGGCAACGCTCCGATCCTCAGGATGCCCCCGGTGGCAAAGGTTTGATAATAATCAGGGAGCCCTTCGAGACGCCCGGATCCGGAAACCCCGTCTCCCTTAAGCTTGAATTCGCTGGATGCGATAGTAAATGACGTACCCAGCAGATGCAGCTCCGAGGTCTCGTCGACCTCGATCTCCTCCGAAAACGTGTAGTTGCCGACGCCATCTTCGCCGACCAGCGTCAGCTTGGATTCGACTGCAACCGCCAAATGCTCGAAGTTGATGATGCTGCCGAGAAGGAGGTCGCTTCCACCCAGCACGTTGAGTCGATCATGAAGGCCCGGAGTTCCGGGGAGAATGCTGCCGGCTGTGCCACCAGTCGCGGGCACCTGGGCGTTCGGGGTTGGCTGCCCATCGCCGTCGATGAGCGGAACCTCCTCCTCGTCGGGCTCGTCGTCCTCGCCGAAGTGCAGATTGTGCACGCCAGTTCCGTTGTTGACGGCGCCGATGAAAGTCAGCGTATCGTTGCCGTTGCCCATCGCAATTTTGGCGTCGCCTCCGCCGGGCTCGTCAGGCTCCTCTTCGCCTTCCTCGGCCTCGCCGATGGTCAGCATGTGCGGCTGGTCGTTGAGTTCGAAGCCCTGCTGAAAGACGATTTGCATCGCTTCGACGCCCGTCTTCGGCGTACCGGCAATGGCCGTCGCAAGCGCGTCGATCTGGGTGGGATCGACGGAGTCGGCCTTTACCGAGTTGATCGGATCGATGATGACCGTGCTGTCGTTGGCTGTGCCCCACTGCCCCACGCCCACGAATCCCGATCGCATGTAGTAAGTCGGATTGACCGCAAAGAACTGGTTGCCCGAATTCGCGTTCTGCATCTCGAGCTCGGCAACCCGCGCCCCATCGATGACAGTGACGGAATTGACCGACGTCCGCTGCATTTCGATGTTTGCGAGCTCGCCGCCGAAGAAAAACATGTAGTCGGTGCCGGCGCCGTTCTGGAATTCGCCTTTTGACGTCCCGTTGTAGAAGAAGACGCGGTCGTTGCCGATTCCCTGACTGAAGTTGCCTTCAAACGTGACGTCGTCGCCCGTCACGATCACGAGGTCGTTTCCATCGCCTGCGGCAATGTTGCCGATATAAACGCCTCCGTCGATGTTGAACGTATCGTCGCCGACGCCGCCGTTGATGGCCCCGCGAAACTCACCACCATGGAAGTTGAAGGTGTCGTTCCCAGCGCCGCCGTCGATGATGGTCTGGCTAAAATTACCATCGTCGTTCAGGAGCGTGCTGTTCTGGAAAACCGGGTTGCCGTTCACCGTGAGGGTATCGTTGCCGCCGAGTAAATTAAGGACCGCATTAGGGTTCGCCGTCGTAGCTTCATTGGTGGAGGGCAAGTGGTCATCATCGCAGACAACGTTATTCACGTCGTCATCGTAGGTATTGTTCAACGTCCCACCGCCTGCCGGCTCGCACGCGGCCATTGCCTGGTGGGAGACCGAGAGGTTCAGCACGAATGCTAACGACAGCGACGCGGCAGTGCCGGCAAATCGGCTGGAAATCTTGAACGCAGAACGAGACATTTCTCCCCCCATCTAGCGATGCTGGTGCTTGCAGTTTTTGGTTATGTTTGAAGTCCTGGCGGGCGCGCGATCGCGTGCCGCGCTACGGACTAAGTCCGCGGCGGTCGAAACCTATCGATCAGGAAGCGATTGCAGAGTGCGGCGGCAAACTTGCCACGGAGTACGCGATACATAGTCCCCTCCCCGGGAGTGCCGCGTAACAACGCTTTACCGGTGTGGTTTAGCCCTGTGCGCGTGCCCGTTAGCAACGTCGTTGCAAATCCGTCTCCGCTGAATCGCGTTAGTTGCGGAAAGGCAATAACGTTTCAGACGTGCACACTGATGGTTATATACGCAGTCTCAAATAGGACGAGTTCCCACCCTCCGTACGGACCCGCTAGTATTTTTAGCGTGTTGCATATCGGGGACAGCGTGGTGGGAAGTTTACCCCAGCTCGCCCTCCGCCATATTTCGAGCCTTGCACAATGCATTCGCGGATCTCAAAGCGGCCAATCCCGATAATGATGGACAATCGACGCGAAAGAGTTGGAGTCTCCGCGGTCAGGAGCTTCCGAAGCTCAACTACTTGCTCTTCCGCGCCATCCGCAGAGCACGGACCGCGAAGGGGCACCACTAGGTTTCTGAAGATCGTCAAAAGAAAAAATGTTGCCGGGTATCTGGCTGCAATCCATTCCGGCGTGCGGTTTCACTTTTCCACGTCGCTGGGCACAGCCCAGATCTTTGCCGTGCCGTCGAGCGAGGCGGTGAGGATGGTGCGGCCGTCCGGGCTGAACTCGGCCATTTCTACCGCCTTCTCGTGCCCATCGAGCGCCGCGATCAGGGTGCCTGAGCCGGCGTCCCACAGGGCCGCTCGGTTGTCGTGCGCGGCGGTCACGACCTTCGTGCCGTCGCCGCTGAACTCGACGCTGCTGATCAGGCGCCGGTGCGCGCCCTGCATGGTGGCTAGCACCGCGCCGGTCTTCGCGTCGAAGACACGCGCCATCTTGTCGGCCGATCCGATGATGACCTTCGTGCCGTCCGGGCTGAAGTCCGTGCAGCGCACAGCGCGCGTCGGCCCGGTCAGCGCGATGAGCAGTGCACCTGTCGTGGCGTCCCAGACCTTGGCCGACTTGTCGCTCGAGGCGGTCACGACGCGACTGCCGTCGGGGCTGAAGCGCGCCATGGCGATCATGCTTTCGTGGCCGGCGATGGTGACGAGGAGCGCTCCGCTTGCTGCATCGAAGATGCGCGCCTTGGTGTCGCTCGATGACGTGAGAACCGTCTTGCCGTCGAGGCTGAACGTAGCGCCCGTCAGCCACTCCTCGTGCCCGGCGAGCGTCGCGACCTTGACGCCCTTCGTATCCCAGACGATGGCGGTCTTGTCGTGCGACGCGGTGACGATGCGATCGCCGCTCGGGCTGAACGATATCTGCTCTATCATTGCCTGATGGCCAACGAGATCGACGGTGTGGGCCCCCGTCTCGGCGTTCCAGAGCATCGCCATGCCGTCGCGCGTGGCCGTGGCCAGCAGCTTGCCGTCCGGGCTGAACGCCACGCAGCGCACGCCCTCGGCGAAGCCCGTGAGCGAGAGCAACTGAGCGCCCGACTTCGAGTCCCAGATGCGCACCGTACGGTCCGTGGACGCGGTGACGACGCGGCTGCCGTCGGGACTGAAATGGGCAACCGTAAGGTCCGATGCGTGCCCCGTGAGCGTGAGCTGCACCAGCGAGGCCGGCTCCGCGCTCGCGCCATATGGCCCGCCAGCGCAGATTGCGATCGCCAGGAGCCCGGCACGCGCGAGCCTCGAATGTAAGCCGGTCATCATTTCACGGGCCTCCATTTCCTCACTTGAGCGGTTGCCAACTCGGATCATCGAAGCGCTCCGGATAGCGGGCGAGCGCGTCGCTTATGCGCAGGATGCCGTCGATTGGCGTGACTTCCCCTCCCCTGCCGGCAACCGCCTCCCCGCCGGATCCGATGTCTGCGAGCAACGCGTCGAGATCTGGCTTGGCGGCTGGGAGGATGTCATCCGCGGCCTTGATACGATCGACCTCCCGGCCAATCGTCTCGGCGAATTTGATCGCGCTTGCGGGCGGCATGCGCCGGTGCGTAACGAGCGTGTGGTTGTCGAGCGTCGCCTTCCTGATGTTGGACATCGCGGACCGGAGCGTATCGCCTGTCGGCCATTTCGCGTCGGCCGCACACGCGGCCCACGCGCCAAGAGTTGCAGCACCCGCAGCGATCAAGGCCGCGGCGAGCCGAGCCGGCAATCGCTCCCGGTGTCGAAGCCGCCGCACCATGGCATCACGGTTTCACGAGAATGCCCCACGGCAGGCGCCCGACAGGCACCGACTTCTCGGGCTTGAGGGTTGCGACATCGACAATCGTCATGTCGTTGGTGAGGCCGTTCGCGACATAGAGCTTAGCGCCATCGGGCGAGAGCGCCATGTGCCACGGACGTTGGCCGACGAGGATGTACTGCTTGACCGCGTAGGTCGCCACATCGACCACCGCCACGCGGTTGGCCGGCCCCAGCGCGACGAACGCGGTCGCCCCGTCCTTCGAGAAGCGCACGCCGACCGGCTGAACGAGCTCCTTGCGCACGCCCGGGATCTCGAAACCGAACTTCTTCACGACCTTGCGCGTTTCCGGGTCGATCGCCGCCACGGTACCGCCGATCTCCGCCGAGACCCAAACATACTTGCCGTCACGCGTGAACTCGGCGACGCGCGGGCGCGTATCGACGAGCACGTTGGCCGTCACCTTGAAGGTGGCGTTGTCGATGAAATGCGCCATGCTGGTCTGCTCGGACGTGGCGACAGTGTACTTGTTGTCTCGCGAGACCGCCATGCCCTCGGGTTCGACGCCGACCGGAATTTCGGCCAGCACCTTTCCGCTCTCGCGCTCGAGGACGGTGACGTAGCCCTCGTCCTCGTTGGCGATGTAGATGCGCACGCCCGAGGGATCGACATCGAGCAGCTCGGGGTCGGGGCCTGATTCCAGCGTCCGCGTGATCTCGAGCGTCTCGGTATCCACCACGTCCAGCCGGTTGTCGTCGCCGGCGCAGATCAGGAGCTCCTTGAAGTCCGGCGAGAACGCCATGCCTCTCGGCCGCGCGCCGGTCTCGATGGTCTTGATGATGGCGAACGTTTCGCTGTCGATCACCGTGACCGTGTTGTCCTTCTCGTTGGAGACGAAGATCGTGGCCGCGCTTGCGGGCTGCACATCGACGGAAACAACGGCTGCAGCAAGGGCTGCCGCCGCGGAAAAGCGCATCATGGGTCGTCCTCTCCTAAGCACTATTTGTTGAACCGGCACTTCGTTTCGGGCTCGTCGAAGCCCATGGTGTCGGTGAGATACTTCTGGTGCAGAAAACCATCCTGCGGCGAGATCGAGACCAGCGTGCGCGGCCCAGAGAGCAGTATCGGCTGGCGCATCTGGTGGTCCCAGCTGCGGAAGTTGAGCCCAACGCCCTTGAAACCCGCGACCTCGAAGTCCTTAGACAGGATGTAGGCGCTCACTTCCTCCGGCTTGTTCTTGCCGGCACGCGTCACGGCCTCGCCGACCACGCGTACGCCGAGCCAAGCGGTGTAGTCACGTTCGGTCATGACGCGCTTTGCCTGCTTCTCGAAACGGTTCTGAAGCTGCGTGCCGGCGTACTGCTCGAAGGAGCGATGCCACGCCACGGCCTGCAATCCCTGCGAGCCGACCACCGGCCGCGGCTCGTACGTGCGGAACAGGAGATAATCGCCGAACGCCTCGCCGACGTCGGCAACGAAGATCACGTCGTACTCCGGTACGCCCTGCGTCAACATGGGCATCTGCGTCTGAATCTGCTGGTGACCGGAATCGGTTCGCCGCGACCCTGCGTCGAACTCGTATTCGCGCTCCGCCACGATCTTGGCGCCGAACTTCGCTGCCGCCCGACGGATCGCCGCCAGATACTCGGCATCGCCCGGGGTGTTGCCGTGAAGGACGAACCAGCGCCGCCACTTCTTCCAAGAGAGGTACTGCGCCAGTGCATCGGCCCGCATGGCCCAGTTCGGCATCACGTGAAAGATATTGGCGCGGCACTCCTGCTGGCGCAGCTCGTCCTGGCTCGAGCGTACGTTGAGGATGACGGAGCCCTTTGCTTCGGGCAGATCCGCGACGGCCAAGAGATCGGAGGGCTCGAGATCGGCGACAATGATGCCCTGCCCCGCCGCAAGCTCGGCCTTGACCATCGGCACCGTGTCCTCGTCGCGCTTGGCAATCACCTCGACGAGCTCGAAGTGCTGCTCGACGAGGCGGCCGGTCATGTTGTTTTCTTTGATGGCGAGGCGCGCGCCTTGCATGCCCTCATCCGTCAAAACCTTGTCGAGCAGCGAGAGCGGAGCGGGCTCCGGATAGCGCTTGCCGACGTAGAGGATCTTGGTCACCAAGGCGCCGGGTGGCGCCTCGGTTGGAGCCTCGGGAATGGCGACAGCCGGCCTTGCGGCGATGAGCCATCCCACAACAAGCAAAAAAGCGGCCGCCGAGCCGGGCATGACGTGACTTGCCAAGGTGCGCGGCCGCTTTGTGCTCATTCCCACACCTTCTTCTCGGCGCGACCGGCCCAGACCGTGCGAATCCAGGCGATGGCCTTCCAGAGCTTGGTTTCGTCGTCGATGATTTCGCTGAAGCCCGGCATCGGCCCGACGACGGTTTCCTGCCCCTTGCGCGACATGCTGTATTTTTTCTTGAACTCATCCGAGCCAAGCGTGATGAGGCGGAACAGGGTGTCGTCATCGCCGCCGTAGACCCACGTCTCGTTGGTGAGCGGCGGGCACATGCCGCCACCGCCGCCGCCGCCATGGCAGCCGTTGCACGAGAGGCCCATGTAGATCTTGTGGCCTTCGTCCGTGACGGCTTTGTCCGTGGATTTGAACGGATTCTTGAGTGTGCCCTTCTCGGTCGAATTGACCCGGTCGATGGGCTTCATGGGCGCTCCGCCCGCGTCCGCCGCGGGAGCAGCGGGTGCCGCTTCCGGTGCCCCGTCGGCTTTCTTGGCATCAGCCGCCGCGGGCTCCGATTTCTCTGCGGGTGCCGGCTCGTCTGCGGCACCGGCGGCACCGACGAACGCTCCGGTCGAGAGGGCTGCCACACACAGCAGCCTTAGGAATTGGCTTTTCACGTTTCAGTTCCCTTGTTCAATCCTATGACGTTCGCCTCCCGTCCAGATCAGGCGGCAGCGAGGCGACTGCCGGCCGACTCCCCCAGTGCTTGCGGGATGCGAGCGAAGCCGGATGCGTGACCGGACCCCTCAAAGCTTCTCCTTTCCGCTGGTATCGCCGCCCTTCTGAGACCGCTCGGAGATCGTGGCCTCGAACAGCGTGATCGACTTCACGGCGTCCTCGTTGAGGTTGTCGCGCGCGATGTCGATGGCCGTCTTGCCTGCTTTGGACTTGAGATTGGCGTCGGCGCCGGCTTCCAGAAGCAGACCCAACATGGGGATGTTGCCCCGGGCCGACGCGATCATCAGCGCGGTCACGCCGTGGGCGTTGGCGGCGTTGGCGTTGGCGCCACGCTCGATGAGCGCCGAGGCGATATCGGTCGAGCGCAACCCCTGGCGCCGCTCGATCTCCTTTGCCGCCTCGCCGACGGCCATCTCGCTCGCGGCCACCATGAGCGGCGTGACCTTGTCGGCCCCCGCTGCAACGTTGACGTCGGCGCCAAGCTCGATCAAAGCCTGCGCGGCCAGGAATTTCTCGCTCTCGATGGCGAGCGACAACGGACCGAAGCCGCCGTCGACCGCCTGGCCGAGATCGGCGCCTGCCGCGACGAGGGCACGGATCGTCGGCACGTGATTGCGCTCCGCCGCATGGATCAGCGGAGTGAAACCGTCCCTGTCCCTGCCGTTGACGTCGGCGCCCAGCGACACGAGCAGAGGCACGATTTTTTCGTTGCGGTTGCGCGCGGCCGCCTGCAGCGCGCCGTAACCCTGCGCGTCATGCCTGTTGATATCGGCGCCCTTCTCGACCAGGAAGCGGATGCGGTCCGCGTCGGAGGCGAGCACGGCGTTCGCAAGCTCCTGCTGAAGGTCCGCGCCTTCCGCAAGCCACGCCTCGAGCCTGGCGCGCGTCACGCGCTGGTCGGGCGACGGCTCCGCCCTCGGGCCCTGACTGACCTCGAACGGCTTGGTGTAGGAGCCATGAGAGGGCAGGTCGCCCTGCACCACGCACTTGCTGCACTTCACAAGCGGCACACCATAGTCGCGCAGGATCCTATCGATCTCGGCGCGGTTCGCCTCCAACGCATAGTCGAGCGCGAACTTGAGCTCCACATTGGTCGGCCTCACACCGAGCGCGAGGTCGAACTCGAGTGGAACCTCGTCCTCCATGAGGTTGACCGGCAGCACCGCGAGCGGCTCGTGCTTCATGGTGCGGAACCAGCCCGCGAACGGACCCCAAACGGCTGCCACGTCGATCCTGCCGTCGAGCACCTCCTGCACTTGATAAGAAGGCTGCTGCTCGGGGAGGAGATCGCCGTTGTGGCTCACGGTGTGCACGACCACGTTCGTGCTGACGCCGCGGCGCTTCAGAACCTCGCGGATGGCCGAGGTCTGATAGACGCCGACCCTGATCTCCTTGAGCTTCGGATCGTCAAGACCGCTGATGTCGAGCCCGCGATCCTCGCGCCAGGCCAGCACGTAGGTCGTGCGGTAGACGGGCGTCGTCGTCAGGACACCGGCATAGACGCTCGGCATGTCGACGAGCACGTCACAGTCGTTGGTCTCGAACGTCTGGCGGGTAAGGCCCCGCTCGAGATAGGGGCGCCAGAAGTTGATCACGCTCGTGCCCATCGATTGGGCCAGGACCGCCATGATTCTGTTCTGGAAGCCGGACCCGTCTTGAGCCGAAAGCGGCATGTTGCCGGGATCACCGCACACCTTGAGCGGGCCGAGGCTCTTCGTCTCGAAAGCTTTCTTGCCGGCCATTTTCGCGGCTGTCTTCTCAGCCGCCGTAAGCTCGTCGTACTCCTTGTTGGCACGAAACGCGGGATCGGCGGCATCGGATGCGCCTCCCCACAGGGCAGCAATCACGAGGGCGCCGGCGAGGACCGAGACCGGTTTTGGCAGCACCGGCATGCACCTTCGCCGATCGCTCGAAAGCATCTCATACAAATTCATTGTGTAACTCTATAGCGTTGCTCTACGAGCGAACAAGCGGACAACCCCCGCAAATCGATCAAGTTCCGTTGATCCCGAGGCGGGCTTCCCGCGCGCGGACGGAAAAACGCCCGGCGTCAGATGACACCGGGCGTTCCCTCACTTCAGTTGAGCGATCACTCGTAGACCCGGAACGTGAAGAGCGTGCCGGCCTGCGGGATCTTGTCGAGGTTGGCTGCCTTCGTCATCGCCGTGGCGCCGATCGCACCGAACTTGTCGTTGAGATCGAGCCCTGCGGTGACCGGCACGCCAATCCAGCCGCCGATGCCGGCGAGGATGGACACGTACTGGTGGCCGCCCACCTTGTAGGTGATCGGGTTGCCGATGATGCCGGAGGCGAGCTTGCGGCTCCAGAGCACCTTGCCCGACTTGCGGTCCACGGCGCGGAAGTCACCGCCGAGCGAGCCGTAGAATACCAGGCCGCCGTCGGTCACCATGGTGCCGCCCCAGTTCGGATAGGGATCCGGGATTTCCCAGTCAGCCTGGCCGGTCAGCACATCGAACTTCTTGACCTTGCCGGTCGTGCCGGGCTTCTCAGGATACATGTACACGTTGGCGAACACGTAGACCGTGCCCTGTTGCGTGTGCGTGCGCTCCTGCGGCTCAAGCTCCATGCACCAGTTGTTGGTGGGGCAATAGAACTTGTTCGGTTCCGCCGGATCGACAGCGCACGGCTGCTGGTCCTTGCCGCCCATCGCCGACGGGCACGCCGCGACATTGCGGCCGCGCTCGAGCGGCGAGTGCTCGCGCACCTTCACCGGACGGCCGGTCTTGAGATCGACCTTCTCCGCCCAGTCCGTCGTCACGTACTTGTGGGCGCGCAGAAGCGTGCCGTCCTGACGGTCGAGGACATAGGCGAACCCGTTGCGATCGAAATGCACGAGCGCCTTGCGGGCCTTGCCGTCCACGTCCATGTCGACGAGGATGTTCTCGTTGACGCCGTCATAGTCCCACTGGTCGAAGGGCGTCATCTGGTAGGCCCAGATGGCTTCGCCGGTGTCGACCTTGCGGGCGAAGATCGTCATCGACCACTTGTTGTCGAACTCGCCCGTGTTGCACTCCTCGTGCGTCTTCTTCGAGCAGCGGTAAGACGGGCTCCAAAGGCCGGGGTTGCCGGTCGAGTAGTAGACGATCTTCAGGTCGGAATCGTAGCTGAACCAGGCCCAGGCCGCGCCACCGCCGATCTTGTAGTCCTCGCCGAGGTGCGTCTTGATGCCGAGGTCCTGGCCGGCCGTGCCGTAGTGTGGGTTGGCCTTGTTGGTCTCGGGCGTGAGGCACACGTCCTTGTCCGAGCCCGTCGAGTGGCATTCCCAGACCTTCTTGCCGTCCTTGAGGTTGTAGGCCGTGACGCGGCCGCGGGCCGCGAACTCGTCGCCGCCGAAGCCGAGGATCACGTAGTCGCCGGCGATGAGCGGAGCGCTGGTACTCGTCTCACCCTTCTCGGGCCAGGCGTGCTTCACGACCCACACTTCCTTGCCGGTCGCGGCATCGAGTGCGATCAGGAAGCCGTCGAGCGTTCCGTAGTAGAGCTTGCCGTCCGCATAGGCGGGACCGCGGTTGACGGTGTCGCAGCAGGCGCGCGGCACGGCCGATTCGTCACGATCCGTCGTCTTGACGTAGTTCCAGATCTGCTTCGGGTGATCGGGATCGGAGAGATCCAGACCCTGCGCGATGTTGCACTGGGCCATGTTGGGGCAGCCCGAGACGAAGAACAGCATCGGCTTGCCGCCGACGTCCTCGACGAACACGGGCTGGCCTTCGTGGCCGCGCAGCGCGCCGGTCGACTGCGACCAGACCATCTGCAGCTTGCTGACGTTGTCGGCGTTGATGTCCTTGAGCGGCGAGTGGCGTGTCAAATGATTGTCGCGGCCGGGTGCCCCCCACGTGTTGGGATCGGCGGCGCGCTTGTCGACCTCTTCGTTGGCGACGGCCGGCCCCGAAAGCCCGAGCAGTGCCAACATGAGGCCGCCCGTGAGCAGGCCAAGTTTGTTTTTCATTTCAGTCTCCTCTCCTAGCTTCGATGCTTGCCAGCTCGAGACCCGCCAAAGCTCCGCCGTCCCGAAGGCTCAGCAAGAAGCCTTCGGCGTGGGAACGTTTGCGGTTTGCTTTGATGCGACCTGAGGCTCTTTGTCGGCCTTTTTTCAGCTGCGCCCGCGGTCATGACGCGGTTCACTCGCAGCCGGATCGCTCGTTTCTGCTCCCAGCTCTCAAGAAACAAGCGCCAGCGCTCGTATCGCGCCGCCCGAAAATGCGACGTACGCAAATGCCCCGGCAGGACGCACGCTAGGGATGTTATACCAGAACGGCGAGAGGGAAATGTCCCGTTAGTACTGAGACAAATTCCCCATCACAGACAGTTGAACAAAACCGTGATCGCCAGGCTCTCGATCAGGGCGCGAGATCGCGCGCCACGCGAAATCCGACACTGAAATTGCGAAACTCGGGAACGTTTCTCACGCGCATGGCCGATCGCATGACCTTGGCCGGGTAGAAAACCGATCCGCCGCGCATGCTGCGCACGCCGCGCGCGGGAGGCTCGTCACCTTTCTTCGGGCAATCGTCCGTCATGCGGGGCGAGGCGTCCCTGGGACCGGACGCGGTGTCGGCGCAATAGAAATCCGCCGTCCATTCCCAGACGTTCCCATGCACGTTGAAAAGCCCCCACGGATTGGGCGCGAATGCGTTCGCCGGCGCCGGCGCCTTGCCGTCCCACTCGCTTCCACAGCCGACACAGGCCGCGCGGACGAGGCCGTCATCGGGTGCCGCGTCACCCCACCAGTACGCCGTTTGCGACCCAGCGCGGGCGGCGAACTCCCACTGCGCTTCCGACGGCAGGCGATAGGTGTGGCCCGTCCTGGACGTGAGCCACGCGGCATAGGCGGTCGCATCGTCGTAGCTCACGCCGACGATCGGTTGCCCCGGCGCCGTGAGATTGTCACCGAGGTTGCGGTAGTAGTGGCTCGATCCTGTCTCGATGTTGTGCTGACCGCCCGGCTCAAGCCACTCCGGTGGCTTGCAGCCTCCCGCCGCGACGCACGACGTGTACTCCGAGACCATGACCTCGGTGGCGCCTATGGCGAATGCCCGGACAGCGACCTCCATCTGGGTTTCGTCGTCGGTGTGATGGGCCTCGCTCTCCGGCGAGCCGATCATGAACCCTTTCGGCGCATGCGGAACTATCACCATGGCGGGGCACACGTCGTCGCAGTCGCGAAATGGCTTGGCGCCGCCAGCAACGCTCAGTTGCGTTACGCCCCGGCCGGCCAGCCCAACGCGGATCTCGATCAGCGCCAGGCCGAGCTCGATCGCGCGCGCCGCGACGAGCTCCTTTGCTTTCCCGTCGGCGGAGAGGATCGCTTCGAGCACGGCACCGTCCTTCGCGGCCGCAACCTCAGCCGCCCGATCGGCGCCCTGAGCTGGAATGGCCGCGACCGTACTCGCTGCGACGCATATCCCGCGCGTGAATCGGGAAAACGTCCTGGCACCGCGCATGCAATGGTCCCCTCATCCGTTGCGCGGACTCCTATGTTATAGTGTTTCGACTTTCAAGCAGCGCTCCCTTTTTGGAGGATAGACGATGACCCGTCGTATCTTGCTCGCCACTGCATCCCTGTTCCTTTCGTCGCACGCCTTCGCCGCCGACCCGGACCTCTGGCCGGGGCTCAAGGCGGAGGTGTTCGGCGCGCGCGAGATCATCGTGAACGACGGCGCGCTCACGCTCTATGCGCCCGAGGCCGCCGAGGATGCAGCGCTGGTGCCGATCAGCGTGCGCTTTCCTCCCGCAACATCGCGCTCGATCGTCGCCATGACTCTGCTCGTCGACCGCAACCCGGCACCCGTTGCCGCGACATTCAAGTTTGGCGAGGCCTTCCGCAACGGACAGGATGTCGGGGAGCGCCAGCTGGCCACCCGCATCCGCGTCGATAGTTTCTCGCGCGTGCGCGCCATCGTCGAGACGGCCGACGGCAAGCTGCACATGTCCGAGCGTTTCGTCATGGGCGCGGGCGGCTGCTCGGCGACACCCTCGAAGGACATGGAGGCGGCGCTCGCGGGCCTCGGCAAGATCAACATCAAGACCATGAACGAGCCGATCCACGGCGAAAACTGGCGCGAGACGCAGGTCATGATCAAGCATCCGAACTTCACCGGCATGCAAATGGACCCCGTCTCGCGCGGCTACGTCCCGGCGCGCTTCGTCAGCGACCTCGAGATCAAGAGCGCGGGCGCGCTTCTCCTGCGCATGGAGGGCGGCATTTCCATCTCCGAGAACCCACACCTGCGCCTGACCTATGGCGCCGCACCGGCGGATGTGGTCGAGGTCATGGCACGCGATACGGAAGGCGCATCGTTCAGTCAGCGATCCGGCAACGGCGGTTCCTGACTTTCGCTATTCCTGCGCGAGCTGAAGAAGGTCGCGCGCAAGGGCGTCCATGCCCTCCGGGACATCGGTGTTGACCAGCACCGTGACGGAGATCCATGTGGAGGCCGCCGCATCGGCTGCGATCACATTGTACGATGTGAAACCCGGAACGAATCCCGAGTGGCTGTAGACGTCCTCCCGACCCCGGCGCTCAATGAACCAACCCATGCCGTAGTAGATTTCCGGCGTCACCCGTGCGCCCTCGCCGAACATCTCCGCGCGCGGGCCGTCGGATAGCATGCGCCCGTCCATCAAGGCCCCATTCCAGGCCGCCAGGTCGGAGACCGAGCTTACGATGTCCGCGCTGCCCTTGAGCCAGTCGGGTTGATCGAAGACGCGGTCGCGGCGATGGATGGCGACGGCAGCGATGGAGCTCGGCGCGGGATCGCCGACGAAGCCCGTCTCCTCCAAGTGCGCGCGCGGAAAAATTACGCGACGAAGATAGGCGCGATGCGGCGTCGGCCCCGAGTCTCCCGGCGGGACCGCCTCTTCCATGGCCTCGGCGAGAAGGAAGTAGCTGGTATTCGAATACTCGAACGTGTTGGGCCAGCCCGACGGCCTGAAGCGCTTGATCTCGGAAAGCAGGTCCGACGCGGCGATGGCGCCCCAGGGATCCGTCGATGGCGGCGGCAGCCGCGTGAAATTCGGAAGGTTCGAGGTCATTGTGAGCAGACTGCGCAGCGTGACCGGCTGCTCGCCCTGATTGGCGACGGCGCCCGGCCAATGCTTGACGCCCGAGAAGATGCGGGAGAGCGCCAGATCGAGAGTGAAGGGAGTCCCGTCGCGCAGCGCCGCCCGGCGATCAACCAGATCGAGCACGGCGGCGGCCGTGAACTGCTTGGCAAGCGAGCCGACGTGATAGACCGTGTGCACGGTTGCCGGGACACCGGGTGCCGCCTCGCGATAACCCTTCGCCGCGACAAGGCCGTACCCTGTCGCGACACCGAACACGAGAGAGGCTTTCGGCAGATCCGGCGCCTCCCGGTCGAGCTGCGCGAGGAAGCTCGCGATCACCGCGTCGGCCTTGGCGGCTTTTTCCTCGGACCAGCCGGCGGCGCGCGCATGCCCCGGCAACACCAGGCACAGCACGAGCACCGTGGCCCACAGCGCTGCTCCCGGCCGCAGCCTTAGAGGCTCGCCGCGCGCATTTTTCCCGAAGATTCCTGACATGCCATGCCGACGTCCGCCAAACGTCCGGCAAGGATAGAAACAGCCCAGCCGCGAGACAAGCGCTCCCGCACTTGGAATACCGCCATCCAGAAAAGGAACTGGCTAAATCTTGCGCTGGACCGAGAGCCGGATGAGGTCGGCCGTGCGTTCGACGCCGAGCTTCTCCTTGAGGCGGCTGCAGGAGTTGGCGACCGTCTTGTAAGCAATTCCGAAGATGTCGGCGATCTCGGCGAGGCTCTTGCCCTCGCCCAGAAGACGCAGAATCTCAACCTCGCGGTTGGACAGCTTGTCGAACGGATCCTCAGAAAATGCGGAGCTGAAGACCAGCTCGCTCGCCATCGTGCGATCAAGGTAACGGTCGCCCGAGGCGATCTTCTTGACGGCCGTGACGAGCTCGCCCGCCTCCGCGCTCTTGCTCACGTATCCGGCTGCCCCAGCCTTCAGCGCGCGCATGGCGTAGCTCGGCTCGGAGTGCATGGTGAACATGACGACGCGCTGCGTCGCGTTTTCCGCCTTGAGTCGCCGTAGCAGCTCCAGGCCGCTCGAGCCGTCGAGGTTGATGTCGAGCACGACCACGTCCGGGTTGACCGATCGCGAGAGGCTCATGGCGTCATGAGCGGTCGCCGCCTCGTGAACCTCGGCGCCCGAGATCGTCGCGAGCAGGCGGCGAACACCCTCTCGCACCACGGCATGATCATCGATGACCAGGATTTTCATCGTCTCGCCTTTCCGCTGCGCTTCGACGGTAACATTCGCGCCCGCCCTCACACAGGTGGACAATTTCCCGATCTTGGTCGTCAGGGGATGATGGCGACTCCCCATGGCAACCGGCCAACAGGGACCGAGCGCAGCGGCTTTAAGGTTGCGACATCAATCACCGTCATGTCGTTGGTGAGGCCGTTGGCGACATAGAGCAGCGATCCATCCGGGTGCAGCGCCATGTGCCAAGGGCGCTGGCCGACGAGGATGTAGTGCTTGATCTCGAAGGTCTCCGTGTCGACCACGCCAACGCGATTGGCATGCGAGAGTGCAACGAAGGCCAGCTTGCCGTCTTTCGACATCTCGATGCCGACGGGCTGGATCAGCTCCGGGTTGACGCCCGGAATCTCGAAGCCGAACTTCTTCACCACCTTATGCGCTTTGGCATCGATGACCGAGACCGTGCCGCCGATCTCCGACGACACCCAGACATGGCGGCCGTCGTTGGTGAACTGCGCCTCGCGCGGGCGGGTGTCGACCAGGATGTTCTGCAGCACCTCGAGCTTCCCGTTGTCGATGATGTGCGCCATGCTCGTCTGCTCGGAGGTGGCCACCGTGATCGCGTTGTCGGGGGAAACCGCCATGCCCTCGGGCTCGACGCCGATCATGATCTCCGCCAGAACCTTGCCGTCCGCGGCCTCCATGACCGTGACGTAGCCCTCGTCCTCGTTGGCGATGTAGATGCGCTTGCCGTCGGGTGAGACATCCAGCAGCTCCGGGTCGGGGCCGGAATCGAGGGTGCGTGAAATCTCGAGCGTCGCGGCATCGATCACGTCGAGGCGGTTGTCGTCGCCGATGCAGACCAGCACCTCCTTGTGATCGGGAGTGACTCGGATGCCGCGCGGCCGCAATCCGGTCTCGATGGTCTTCACCACCTTGAGACTCTCGTCGAGTACCGTGACCGTGTTGTCCTTCTCGTTGGTGACGAAGATCGTCAGCGCGGCGGCAGGAAACGTTGCTGCGACGCAAAGCGCGGCTGCAATGGCGAATGTCTTGACCTGCATCGTTTCCCTTCCGTCGTGCTTTTGGGTCAGTTCGGCCCGGTCGGCATTGGAGTGCTCTTGCCGGTTGTCCTGGACAGGAACTTCAAGGCGCCGATCGCCGAGTCGAAGCCGGCGCTGATAGCTATGTCGAGCGCGGTCTGCCCGTGCGGGTTCTTGGCATTGGGATCGGCGCCTGCACCGACGAGGAGGCCAAGGATCGGCGCATTGTTGTGCCCGGCGGCGATCATGAGCGCGGTCACGCCGTCCTTGGAGACGGCGTTGACCTCGGCGCCCTTGTCGATCAGCATCCGCGCGAGATCGAGCGGCTGCGGGCCTTGGGCCAGATTCCCGGAACGGGTATTTGCCGCAAGTTGCGTGGCGACGACCATAAGCGGCGTCACGTTCTCGTGGCCGGACGCCATGTTCACGTCCGCGCCGGCATCAATCAGTGCCTTGGCCGCGAAGAACTTGCCGTCACCGATGGCCCATGAGAGCGGCGTGATGTCCTGCTTGTTGCGCTTGTTGAGATCGGCGCCCTTGCTGGCCAGCATCTCGACCGTCGGCACGTGGTTGCGGTTGATGGCGTGAAGAAGCGGGAAGAAGCCGTCCACGTCGGCGCTGTTCGGGTCGGCCCCGGCGTCGATCAAAATCTCGACCAGGCTCGCGATGCGATTGCGCGCCGCCGCGTCGAGCGGCGAGAAGCCGCCGGAATCGCGCACGTTGACGTCGGCGCCCTTCTTGATGAGGAAACGGACGCGGTCGGCATCCTTGGCGATGATGGCGTTGGCAAGCTCCTGGTTGATGTCGACGCCCTCTGCGAGCCAGCTCTCGAGGCGGGCTTCCGTCACGATTTGATCCGACGCCGCCTTGTCGGTCGGGAGGACGCGCGCGGATTCCGTCAGGAAGCGATCCTGCGACACCTTACGAATGCGGTCGTAGTAGGAGCCGTGGGAGGGCAGATCGCCATCGACGGCGCACCTCGAGCATTTGACGAGCGGCACGCCGTACTCCTTGAGCACGGTTGCGATCTTGTCCCTGGTGCGGGTTAGCGACCAGTCGAGCATGTATTTCAGCATGACCTGGTTGCGCTGCATGCCGATCGCGAGCTCGAACTCCATCGGCACCTCGTTCTCCCAGAGGTTCACGGGCTGGATGACCAGGGGGGCATTGTGCTGCGCCTTAGGCCAGCCGGCGAACGGACCCCAGACGCCGGCGATATCGAGCTCGCCGTCGATGACCTTCTGCACCTGCTGCCACGGCTGGTGCTTGGGTTGCAGATCCGTGTCGTAGGCGATGATGTGAAGATCGAGTGCCTTGTGGCCCCGCCGTTCGAGGGCTTCGCGCAATCCCGAATGCTGGAACACGCCGATGCGCAGATCTTTGAGGACGGGATCATCGAGACTCTTGATATCGAGCTTCCTGTCGGCGCGATAGGCGAACACGTACGTCGTGCTGTAGAGGGGATCCGTCGTCAGCAGCTCCTGCAGCGCGACGGGCATGTCCATCAGGATGTCGCACTCGTTGTTCTGGAACGTCTCGCGCGTGAGCCCCCGCTCATGGTATGGGCGCCAGAAGAAGCTCGCGCTCGCGCCGAGATCCTCGGCCAGGATCTTTGCAATTTGGTTCTGGTAGCCATCCTGCTGGTTCGAGGAGAGCGGCATGTTGCCGGGATCGGCACACACGCGCAGAGGAGTCGAGAGCTTCATCTTGCGCGCATCCTGCCGCGCCTTGGTGTGCTCGGCCGCGCTCAGCTCATCGAACGTGCGGTTCTTCGTGTAGGAGCGCAGGCTCTCGGTGACCTCGGCCGCGACAGGGCCCGCGCACGTGACCATGGACGGGAGTGCGAGCACCAGCGTGTGCAACAGCTTTCTCACGCTTCACCTATAACGTTATAGTGTTTCATTTAATTGTGACGCGCCCCTCGCCGCAAGCGCGGAGTTCCGAGACACGTTCACGGGCCGATCACAGTTTCGCGCGCGAGCGAGGCGTGCGAGCGGCATTGCCGCGACAGCAAGACGCCCGGTGCCTTGCGACACCGGGCGTCCCCTTCGTATTCGGGAGTCGATCACTCGCCGAGAGCGAACGTGTAGAGCTCGCCGCCTTGCGGGATCTTGTCGAGCCCGGTGGCCTTCGCCATCGCCGTCGCGCCGATCGCACCGAACTTGTCGTTCATGTCGAGACCAGCGGTGACGGGGATGCCGATCCAGCCACCCAGACCGGCGAAGATCGAGACGTACTGCTTGCCTTTCACCTTGTAGGTGATCGGGTTGCCGATGATGCCCGAGCCGAGCTTCTTCTGCCAAACCACCTTGCCCGTGTTGCGGTCGACAGCGCGGAAGTGGCCGCTCTTCGAACCGTAGAACATGAGACCGCCGTCGGTGACCAGGGTGCCCGACCAATTCGGATAGGGATCCGGAATCTCCCAGTCGGCCTTGCCGGTCAAGACGTCGAACTTCTTGATCTTGCCGGAGATGCCGGGCTTCTCAGGATACATGTACACGTTGGCGAACACGTAGACCGTGCCCTGCTGCGTGTGCGTGCGCTCCTGAGGCTCGTCCTCCATGCACCAGTTGTTGGTGGGGCAGTAGAACTTGTTCGGCTCCTTCGGATCGACCGAGCAGGGCTGCTGGTCCTTGCCGCCCATCGCCGACGGGCAGGCCGGCGTGTTGCGGCCGACTTCGAACGGCGAGTGCTCGCGAACCTTGATCGGACGACCGGTCTTGAGGTCGACCTTCTCGGCCCAGTCCACGGTCACGAACTTGTTGGCCCGCAGAAGCGTACCGTCAACGCGATTGAGGACGTAGGCGAATCCGTTGCGGTCGAAGTGCGTCAGCGCTTTGACCTTCTTGCCATCGATGTCCATGTCGGTGAGGATATTCTCGTTCACACCGTCATAGTCCCATTGGTCGAAGGGTGTCATCTGGTAGGCCCAGACGACCTCACCCGTCTCCACCTTGCGGGCGAAAATGGTCATCGACCACTTGTTGTCCCACTTGCCGGTATTGCACTCGTCGTGGGTCTTGTCGCCGCAGCGGTAGCTCGGGCTCCAGTGGCCGGGGTTGCCGGTCGACCAGAAGACCATCTTGAGCTCCGGGTCATAGCTGCCCCACGCCCAATAGGATCCGCCACCGATCTTCCACTCGCCGCCGTTCGTTTCCGGGTATGAGGTGATGCCGATGTCGGTGCCCGCCACACCGAAGTGCGGGTTGGCCTTGTTGGTCTCGGGCGTCAGACAGACGTCCTTGTCCGAGCCCGTCGCATGGCACTTCCACACCACTTCGCCGGTCTCGATGTTGTAGGCCGTGAGCCGACCGCGCGCCGCGAACTCGTCGCCGCCGAAGCCGGCGATCACAAGGTCCTCGGCGATGAGAGTCGGACCGGTGATGGTCTCGCCGTGCTCGGGATAGGCGTGCTTCACAACCCACTTCTCTGCGCCAGTTGTGGCGTCGAGGGCGATCACGAAGCCATCGAGCGTGTGATAGATCACCTTGCCTTTCGCGTAGTTGACACCGCGGTGGACGGTGTCGCAGCAGGCGCGCGGCACGGCCGATTCATCGCGATCGGTCTTCTTCACGTAGTTCCACACCTGGACCGGGTTATCCGGATCCGTGAGGTCGAGGGCCTGCAGGATGTTGCACTGGGCCATATTCGGGCAGCCCGACGAGAAGTACATCATCGGCTTGCCGTTGTGCTCGACGACCACGGGCTGACCCTCGTGACCGCGCAGCGCGCCGGTCGACTGCGACCAGGAGAACTGCAGCTTGGCCACGTTCGCCGCATTGATGTCCTTCAAGGTCGAATGCCGCGTCAGCTTGTTGTCGCGTCCCGGAGCGGGCCAAAGATTCTCGTTTTTCGCATTTTCATCGATCTCCGCGGAAGCCGATGCGGCTAACACGGATCCCGAGAAGGCGATCGATACGGCCAATAGGCCGCCCGCCACAAAGGATAACCTGTGTCTCATCCCTTTTTCCTCTCCTAGCACAACGCGAATTCAGGCTTCGCGATTCTCGCTCGATCGCACTCCCAAACCCGCTCCATCCCGTCGATCGACTACGATCGAAGACGAGATTCCTCGTTGCGCAAAAGCGGATCTCACGGCTGTCCGCCGTGCCGCATTCGCGCATCCAATTTTCCAATCCGAAAAGTTCTGACCTCCACGCGGGAAGGTGATGATCGCGCCTGGGAAAAATGCCGGGGGTCGATAAAACTTTAAGGAGGAGACCAGCTATCTCGACGCCCCGGCCATCCTGCAAGCCGGCGAACCATACGCATGCCGCATGGCTTGCACTATGGGATGACCTCCCGATGTAGATTGCCAAGTTTCCCAATCACACAGACGTGATGCGGTCTTTTTTTATCGCGGCGGCGCGCGTTCTTTCCGGTTTCGAATACGCGGACGACTTCGCCTTGATTTGATGAATAACGCTCACTTTGAGGAACTCCATTCCGCCCCGTAATTAAACGGACAGGTGCGCTTGAAGCACGCACCTGCGCCGGAACGGCGTGACGCACGCACTTGAAGACCCCTTGCGCCGATGTCGTGATGCAATGCTATTGTGAGCTGCTGTCGCGCCGTGCATCACGCGGGTCAGCCTCACGGCACCGCGGCTTGACCGCGCCCGCTAAAGACACGAACCAGAGACACGCAAACGGACGCCCACGATGCAACTCGCCCAACTCAGTGCCGAGCATATCCGCGTGCTCATCATCGACGATCATCCCTTCGTGCTGCAGGGATGTGCGCGCATCCTCGAGGAGGCGGACGTTGCGCGCGTGCTGCAGTCGAGCGGACTGGCCGACGGTTACCGTCAATACCGGGCACACAACCCGCACGTGATCATCGTCGATCTCTCGATCAAGTCTGCTGCCCTGGGTGGGCTTGCTTTCGTCCGCCGCTTGCGGCTGCACGACAGGAAGACGCCGATCCTCGTCCTCAGCATGCACAGCGACCCCACGATCATCCGCCGCACGCTCGAGGCCGGAGCCACAGGCTACCTGCTGAAGGATGCTCCATCCGACGAGTTCCTGAAGGCCTTCAACACCGTGCGGCAGGGGCGCCCATATCTCAGCCACGACGTCGCATCCGAGATCGCATTCAGCGAGACGCGCGCCAACGCCAGCCCGCTCGCGGCGCTGACGGTGCGCGAGCTGCAGATCCTCGCGCTCATTGCCGAGGGCAAGTCGTACGGTGTGGTCGCGGAAGATCTCAACGTCAGCTACAAAACCGTCGCCAACACAACCTCGCAGATCAAAACGAAACTCGGCGCCCGGAGCCTGCCCGAGCTGATGCGCATCGCGATCCAGCACCTGCCCGACGCATCGGGGCGCCACAGCTCGTAGCGCGTCGGCACATGCAAAAAAGGGCGCTACCCGAGCGGTAGCGCGCTCGTCCAAGGTCCGCCCATCCAGAACGTGATCTTGACGCCGCCGCAGGCCGCGAACGGTATCTCCGCCCGTGGCGATCGATTACCTACCTGCTGCGGCCCTCAGCAGCGAGCCGCCGTCCTTCATGGACAAGACGCGCGATTTCGTCGTCCGAGAACGTGCGCTCCGATCGATTGGCCACCCCCAGGGCGCCGACGACCGTCTCGCCGTCGAAGATCGGCACGACGATGGAGCCGGCCAGCCCCGTGGCCTTTGCTCCGGGCCGCACGTCGCCGCTCGCGTCGGTTTGGATGTTGCAGGCGGTGACTGGTTCGGCCCGTTCGACGGCGAGCCCCGCCATCCCCTTGCCCACGGGAATCGTGCGGATGATGGCGAGCACGGCGTCCGGCATGCCGGCGCTCGCCGCGGCCAAATGGAGTTGCGCGTCCTCTCCTATGAAATGGATCGTGCCGCTGTCGGCGGCAAAGTCACTAACGATACGCGCCAAGGCCGTGGGCATGCTGACTGAAGTGTCGGCTCGCGTGCTGCTTGTCATTGTGCTGTCCGTCTGCTCCGAAAGGATCATGACGTTGACGCCAGCGTAATCCCACTCGTCGTGCGGGGTCTTCTGGTAGCCGAACTTGGCCTTGCCGGTGTCGGCATCGCGACCCCAGATGGTCATGGTCCACTTGTTGTCGCCAGGACGCATGGTCTCGTTCCACGGCGCCGGGTTGCCCGAGCCGTAGTGGAAGAGGTTCGTCTTCGGGTCATAGGCGTACCAGCCCCAGTTGGTGCCGCCGCCGATCTTCCAGGCGTCGCCTTCCCAAGTGCCGGCGCCGAGGCCCTTCTGGCCGTAGTGAGGGTTGGCGTTGTTGAAGTCGTCGGCGAGACGCGAATGTGAAGCGACATCGCCAGATCCTCCCGCGCCGTCGCGGGATTTGATCCCGATAGGAGCGAGGAAGTCTTGTAAACCTGTCAACATCCCGAGACACGACGAAAGCTCGCCGCAAGGCCTCAACGCGATCGCCTCAAATCGGAACGCGGCGCCCTTGGAGGACACCGCGTCACCGTTTCGCAAACTTCGGGAGAAGTTTCGAGCGAACTAGAATTTGTACTTGAAGCCGGTCCAGATGGTCCGGCCGATACCGGGCTTCATGCCGTCCTCGCGATCGGTGATGTAGATCTTGTCGAGCAGGTTTTCGCCGGCGACGAAGACGCTCGCACCCGTGTTGCCGATGTCAAGGTTGAAGCGCGCCGAGAGCAGCCATACCTCCGGCACGCCGCCGGTCTCTCCGGCCTCCTCGACCTCGAACTCGCCGGGGTCATCCTCGTCGATCTCGAAACCTTGGCCGAAGGGCGTATTCGCGGCATCCGTGAAGAACGCTCCCCGATATGTCCAGGTCACGCTCGCGTCCCAGCGCCAGCCCGTATGCTGCTCAACGCCCAGCGTGAGTGCCGCCACATGGAATGGGGCCTCCGGAATCCTGTTGCCGCTGTTGTCGGCTTCGACATCGCCGTTCTCGTCGAGGATGAGCGCCTTTGTCAGGATGCCGCGCGCATAGGTGTAGTTGCCCTCGGCGAAGACGTTGAAGGAGCCCCCCGTGAACGGCTGCGAGTTGAGACGCCCATAGAGCTCCACGCCGGTGATCTCCGCCTCTTGGGCGCGTCCGAACTCGCGGTCGGTGGCGACCGCAGAGAACGACTCGCCGAACTGGAAATCCTTGAAGCGCTGATGGAAGCCGACGACCTCGAGGTCCAGGCCCTTGAAGGCCGAGCTCCGCAAACCGAGATTGAAGTTGTCGCCGATCTCGTCCGGAGCCGGGAAATCTTCGTTTCGAAGCACGGTTGTCGTCAGGCCGCGGTTGTAGCCGCCGAAGATGGTCGTCCTGTTGAAACCCGTGTAAGCGAACGAGATGCCTGGGAGGGCATTGAAGCTCGAGAACCTCTCGGTCGCGGGATCGGGAGAGAAGTCGATGCCCTCGATCTCGAGCTCGTCTCCATCCAATTCGGCTTCGCCTTCTTCGGCTGCGACGACGCGGTTGCGCCGGCCGACCTCGAACCACTCGAAGCGAACGCCGGGCACGACATTGAAGTCCCGCGCAGCGTAGATGTTGGTCTGCAGGAAGGCAGACACCGTGTTTGCGTCGAGCGAACGATCGAAGAACGTCAGAGAGCCTTTGTCCCCGTCCGTGAGAATTTCGTTCTCGCGGCCGATGACGTTCTTGTTGGTCATGTCCTGGTACTCGTAGCGGATGCCCGCTTGGAAATCCTGCTTGAAACCCAGGACCTGACGATTTGCCCACTCTCCGCGCACTTCGCCGCCGACGTGTCGGAACGTGCGCAGCCGGCCGAACATGCTGTCGACACTGAGTTCGATGTTGTCCAACCCACCGACGCCAGGCTCGACCTCCGGTTCGTCACCGGGGATGCCGCTCGGATCCGACAGCGCATTGAAGAGCTGATAGCGGTCGCGGCGGTGGTATTGCGCATAAAAGCGGCTTGTGATCGTCGTGTCGTCGTCGAGATATGCGTTGTGCACGACCTGGCCGCGCCAGATTTCGCCAGTGTAGGTGTTGAGGCCGGCAGCCGGCGCGAAGCATGTCTTGCAATGCCCGATCTGATAGAACTGCTGCTCGGCAAGCCCGGCCGCTGCGGCTGCGGCGTCGTCCTCGTTGTCAGCCTCGACCTCGAAGCCGCCGAGGAAATTCTGCTCGTCATAGTCATCCTTCTGGCGCGCGTAGACGGACGAGACAACAAGGTCGGAGCTCGGGCCTTTCCATCCAATCGCTCCATAAAAATCGTTGAAGCGCAGCCGTTCCGTATCCCAGTTCCCTTGTACATCCGCGCCCGTGTACGATGCCACGACGCCGACATTGCCGATGCTCTGGCGGGTGTGCACGTGCCAGCGGCCCGAGACGTCGGTCGAGCCTTTTTTCGATACGGGATCGCCGAAATCGACGTCCACGTCGTCGCCATCGACCTCGACCTCGTCGATGGGGCGGAACGTTCCGCTCTTGTTGCGGGTGAACCCGATGGCCGAGCTGATGACTGTCTCGTCAGGCCCGAACGGCGAGAGATTGCGGGCGTTGATCGCACCGAAGTTGTTGTTGGGGCCGTGCGTGATCACCGTGCCGCGAAGAACTTCCACACTTTCGATTCGCTCCGCCGGTGCCCAGTAGTGGACGGACGGATCGAGCCACAGCGCCAGGTTGACCGTGTGGCCGTCCTCCATGACCAGCATCTTGCGCGAGCGGCGCGGCGGCGCGCCGCGTATGCCGATGCCGCCGTGGTGCGCATTGCCGTCGTCATTGACGACAATCACACCTGGCACACCCTTCAGCGCCTCGTTGAGGGTGCTCGGCTGCCGCTCCTTGAGAACATCCGGCGTGAGATTGGTTGCCGCGGCCGAGAAGCCGTTGAGATCCGTCGGTATCATCTGGACGGGATTGACGGGCGTCTGCGCCGACTGGTGCGCGCGCGCCTTGGCGCCGGCGCCGGCCGCGGAGCCGTAGACCGAGTTCGGCTCCAGAGGCGCCTCCTCAGCCACGTCCGGCGGCGGTTGGGGTGCGGGAGAGACGGAGGGAGCCTTCTTGGCCACCGGAGCAGCCTTCTTTGCGGCCGGCGATTTCTTCTGAATAACTTGCACTTCCGGCAGCCCCTGGTCGGCAGGCTCGGCCGGCTGCTGAGCGAGACCCGCGCCCGAAGCGAAACTGACCGCGCAGCTGAATAGGGTCATTTTCCCGGTTCTAGACCAGATATTCGGCATCATCCCACTCCCTGTAACAACCCCCGTAAGGCCTTCTTCGGCATGATTTTTCGCCGCAGGCCTTCTTTTTTCAGGGATTAGCTATGGTCGGACGGTGCGCGGATTTACAATAGTCTTACTTCCCAGGTGAGCATTGCGGCCGGATAATTCTTCCGCTGTTGCTTCTCCGCATCAATACGGTGGGAAGTTTACTGGAATAGTTCCCGCACTATCGGGAATTTTTACTCACGTACTACTTTGTTGTGCCGGGGTATAAATACGTCCGTATTGATGCGTGAGCGCACTGTGGCATCGGCGACCGGCCGTTTTGTAAATGCGCTATCCGACGACTCGGGCACCGCTCGCGAAGGTTTGACCGCCGCTTCGCCGCAAGGCGCTTGTGCCCCGCCCCGCAGCGGATACCCTGCGCACTATTCGATACGCTATAACATTAATCTTGAGGTTCCGATGCTTCGTTTCCGCCTCCGCGCGCTTCTGCTCGCCGCTAGTCTCGTCACGTTGCAGGGGACAAACGCCTCGGCCGGGGATGGACAACTTCCCCTGCGCAAAGCCGGGCTTTGGGAACTTTCCACGACGATGGACGAGGGACTCGGCCCCAAGGATCAGACCCTCACCATGTGCATCGATGCGGACATGGAGCGCACCACGGCCGCGGCCAGCGATGAGGAGCACAACAAGCAGTGCTCGAAATACGAGATCCGCCGCGAGGGCGAGAGCACGATCGTCGACATGTCATGCCAATATGCGAGCCGCCATGTCGCGAGCCGCACCGAGATGAGCGGCGACTTCAACTCGTCCTTTGAGGTCAAGATCGAGAGCACGACATCCGGCGAGCAGAACCAGCAAACCGTGAGCGTCAAGCGCACGATCCTCCAGAAGGGAAAGTACCTCGGCGAAAGTTGCGGCGATCTCGTCGGCGGCGAGGCCAAGGGCGCGGATGGGAATCGCATTCTGGTGCAGTAATCAGGGTGCCTGCTCATGAAGGAGATCGCGGGCGAAGCCGACGCCACCGACCTGAACAGGTCCGCGGACGCCCCGCGATCGCCGAGCGACAGGTCGCGCGCAGGCGTTGTTTCCTGGCTTGCCGAGAGATGGAGCGTTTTTCCATTTCGCTGGCAGATCCTGACCACGATCTCGATCGTGGCCCTCATGGCGAGCCTGCTCAGCGGCGTGCTCGCCGTACTCGACGCGCGCACGCGCGCCGATATCGAGACGCGCGCCAACATCGAGCTTTGGTCCAATCATATAGCAGCGCGTGTACGATCGCTCGAGCGCCCGAAGGAGCTGCAAGAGCTCGCCGACGCACTCGAGGTGGAGATGGCGGGCGTGCGCCATGTCTCAGTGCACGTTCGCGACCGGAGTGGGTACGATATTGCTCCCACGCACCACGCTGCGCCCTCGGCTTCGCTGTCGGACTCCCGCGCGCCGGCTTGGTTCGTAACTCTCGTGCAGCCCGATATCGCCTCGCACGAGGTCGACATCGTAAGCCACGGCCAAGCCGTGGGATCGGTCATCATCACCGGCGTTCCGGACGACGAGATCGCAGAGGCCTGGGAGCTCCTGGAGCTGCTTGCCGCCTTGTGGCTCGGCGCCATCGTTCTGACGATGGTCGGCCTCTACTTCATCTTGGGTCTGGTGCTGGATCCCCTCGCCCGACTCGGCAGAGGCATGCGCGAGCTGGAAGTTGGGCATTTCGCCGTCCGGCTCGACATGCCGAGCGTGCGGGAGCTCGAGCCGATCGCCACGGCCTTCAATGAGCTCGCGGCCGCCCTCGGGGAGGCCAACGCGGAGAACAGCCGCCTCTACAGGCAACTGATTGCCGTGCAGGAGGAGGAGCGCCGCGAGATCTCGCGCGATCTCCACGACGAGTTCGGCCCGTGCCTGTTCGGCATCATGGCGGGGACGACAGCGGTGGCGCGTCACGCGAAATCGCTCCCGCCCCAGCAGGCGGCGCCGATCCTGGCCTGTGTCGAGGAGATCGTGCAGGTCTCGAACCACTTGAAGAGCCTCAATCGCGCGCTCCTTAACCGGCTCCGCCCCGTCGCTCTCGGCCGGCACACCCTCGCGATGCTTCTTTCCGAGCTCGTGGCGACCTTCGAGCGGCGCCACACGGAGGTGCTGTTCGATCTCACCGTCAACGACCTCCTTGCCACCTTCGGTGAGGGCATCGATCTCACCATCTACCGCTGCGTGCAGGAGAGCGTGACCAACGCCATCCGGCATGGGCGCGCGCAAAAGATTGCGATCGAGGTTTCCATGCACGAGAAAAGCAGCGGACAGGCTGTCGAGGTTCGCGTGACGGACGACGGACGGGGCTTCGAGCCTGATGCTCCGTTCGGCTACGGCCTCTCCAGCATGCGAGAGCGCATCAACGAGCTTGGCGGCACGCTTAAGATCGCGCCCGCAAATGGGAAGGGCACGGCAGTGACGGCAACGATTCCATTGGTCGCAGCACACACCGACAAATAGGAGCGTTCCCAACACGGCGCATGTCGGCGTCCTCGGCCCAGGGGGAAGCATATGCCTAGATGGTAGAGGGCTGGCACACGGAGCAGTGTATTGCGCCCCTAAGGCGCGAAATCCACCCCAATGTAACTAGAACCGCCGCCCCCCTTTCGCCTTGAGCCGGTATTGCGCCGCGATGCGCCCTTCCGCCGTTGTACGGGACCGAGCCACGAGTTCAATCAGGCCAGTCGCGATCAGGACGTCTCGCGCGCTCCGATACCGCTCTCTGGTCCATCCCGGAACCACCTGAGCGAGCGCCATCGCGTCCGCCGATATGGCGAATGTCTCACCCCGCCTGCAACGAGCCGAGTGTTCGATCCGTAGCTGGCCGAGCAGCACCGCAGCGTCCGAGCCGTGGCGCCGAGAACGCTGCGCGAGGTCTCGGATCTCCTGACGTGTCAGGCGAGCGATTCCCGAACCCCGGACCCAGCGCTCAATGCGCCCCGCCTGGGCATCGCGCCACACCTGTGCCCCCGATCTTCTCGACGACCTCAACTCGAAGCGCCTCGAGTCCACGATCCGGCATGCCTGCGTTGATCGAGACGGCGCAATCTAGGAGCTCCTCCAGCGTGTCGCAGAATGACACGGCAGCGCATAACTGGTCGTTGATATACTGCTTGCGCGATCCGTCTCTCATTCCGGCCTGGCCGGGCTCGCGTTTCGCCCTGGCATGCCCCTCCAGCGCACGCCTCAGGGACCGGACATCGAACTCCGGCAACTCTCGCAACACCTCAGGTTCGCAGTCCAGCCACCTGTAGCAGCCGCCCAGTGGATGGACGGAAGGCGGTGCCATGGCGATGTCGCCAGGACCATGCTTGAGGTCCGCCGACAGGCCGATTGCCCGAAGATCGATCGACCCTGGGAGCTCCGTGCTAGACGCGCGATAGAGGAAATGCCGGCCTCGACGCGTGCGGACACACCCCGGAGTTGGACCGAAAAGTCTAGTACAGCGTTCGGCGGCCTCCGCATCGTCTGCGTCCACCACCACGAGGCCGGAACAATGCGGCACGAAAGCTACATTGTAACCCCAAAAGCGCTTCCCCCAAGTCTCAACCGTCCGGCTGCTCGGCGGCGCGCTCGGAAAGACCCCGGTGATCCGAGGGTTCCAACATTGGCGGAAGCGGGCAGCACGGCAAGCCCGAGATCGAGCAGCTGCAGCGCATGGTTCGCGAAAATGGGCATTAGCTCCCCCCTGGGGCAGGCGGCCTTCCCTGATCCAACGGTTGATCGTCGAGCGTGAGGTTCCCGTCAGTGCGCCGACTTCAGCAATCGAGAAGGTAATCCGCGCGTCGAGGTCTTCGAGTTTGGTGTAATGTTTCACGGATGATCATCGCTTTCCGCCCTTCCATGCTACGGGATGAGCCTGCACGAGATCACTTGAGGTTGGCAAGGGTCACGCGGCCACTGTGCGACGTGATGGGTGAGGCGTGCCGACGAACGATGCCCACCTTCGCATGAGTGCACGCCTTTTGTCGAAAAGGCTCGTCCGCAGATATGCGGCCTCGGTTTCGGACTTGGCGAGCGCGTGGGAAAGGCAGGCTTCCGCGACCTCGCCCGCAACATCTGTGCGCTCAGCGGTCCAATCTCGGAACGAGCTACGAAGGCCATGCACCGTGGCGGGCTTGAGGTCAAAACGGCGCATGATGCTTTCCATCGCCATATTGGAAAGGCCCTTGCCCGGCCTCTGACCGGGGAAGATGAAGTCGGTATCGGAGCGCCGCAGTTGGTGCATCTCGCGCAGAATTTGCGTGGCGCGCGGAGGCAGGGGGACGCGATGCTGTTGCCCGTTTTTCATCCGATGTGGGGGCACCGCCCACTCCGTGAAGCTAGCGTTGATCTCGGGCCACGCTGCGCCGATCACTTCGCCTGTTCGCGCGGTCGTCAGGATCAAGAACTCAAGGGCGAGCGACGAGACCGAGCCCGAGGCTCGGAGGCGAGCAACGAGGGCGGAAACCTCGTTATAGCCCATGGCCGGATGGTGCCCACGCTGCAGCTTTCGCCGGGGCGCGAGAAGGTGCTGCAGGTTGCCACGCCAAACGGCCGGATTGGCACCCTCACGCCAACCGTTGACGCGGGCGTAGTCGAGCACGCTCTCAATCCGACCGCGAATGCGGGATGCCGTCTCGGCCTTGGCACTCCATATGGGCAGGAGAGCGCCCATGACATCCTCGACACCGATCTCGTTGACGGGCGTCGACATGAATTTTGGACCCGCATGCTGGGTGACGGCGTTTTTCCACTGCTGCTTGTGCTTGGCGTTACGCCATCCTGCGCCATGCTGCGCGATGAAGGTATCGAGCGCTGATGCAAAGGTCGGCGTCTGAGCCTGCCGTGATCGCTCAGCCCGCTTCTCCGCGCCGGGGTCTTGCCCCTTGGCCAGAGCGGATCGGTACGCTGCCGCGCGCTCCCGGGCCTCGGCGAGGGACACGTCAGCACGCGGGCCAAGCCCTAGCTCTGTGGGCCTACCTGTGCCCCGCACCCGGTAGCGGAACACCCACGTTGCGGTGCCGGGACCGACGAGGAGGTAGAGCCCGCCGCCGTCGCCATAACGGCCTGGAGTACGGAGCGCTTCAACGCGGCGTGCGGAGAGTTTGTGGAGGGATCGGGGTGCCATACGCTCTTACCATCGCTCTTACCTTTGCGGCCGGATTAAGGGGCACACGGTGGCACACCTTGAGACAACGCAGCCTCCAAAGACCCATGTTTTCTGGACTTTTTGAGGCTATCTGACATGTCATGGAACGATAGTTCGACGGACACCCCCTCCGCCATGTTTGCGCTCACGCGCCGTCATGGCGAAGCCATGCTTCGCATGGACGGCGCTCCGCGGGGGCGGCGCTCGCGCCGGGTCGCCTTGCTCCCTGGCCCTTCGGGCTTGGTTTGCGCTCACGCGCCTGTGGGCGCTCGTGCAGCGCCGCGATCCGCCGGGAGATTTGCGCGATCAGGCGGGAACGTACGTCAACCTGATCACGTCCCCGCCAATCAAATCACTGGCCACAAGGCGGAGCGGCGGCCGAGGGCCGGCGAAGAACGGCTTGCCGTGACCAAGCACGACAGGATGGAGGTAGAGTCGATACTCATCGATAAGACCGAGGTCGGTCAGGCTTCGCGCCAGGTCCGGTCCGGACACGGCGATCTCGCCCGCGAGTCGCGCCTTCAGATCCCGTATCACCGTCTCGAGGCTATCCTCGACAAGCGTGGCGTTGGGGCCGGCAGACTTCAACGAGCGCGACACGACCCACTTGGGCTGGCGCCGCCACGCGACCGCGAACTCGTGCTGCTCCGGGGTCCACTCAGAACGGTCTTCGTCCCAATAGCGCATGATCTCGTACATGCGGCGACCGTACAGACTGCCGGTCAGGTCGCGCACGTGCTCTATCCAGTGACGAAAGAGCGCCGGACTTGGCCCAAATTCCTGGTAATCGACGTAACCGTCCAAGGACTGGTTCATTCCGAAGACGATCTTTGCCATTCTGAATAATCTCCATCCCAACGGCGCAGCCCTCGCGCCAGAACGTAGCTCGGCTTCGCCGAGACGGGTCGACTTGCTCCCTGGCGGGGTCTGTTTTGCGGCATCGCCGCGACGGCCCGAACATTTCTCATGGACGAGGCGTGCGACGCAAACCACGCGCTCACGGCTTTCGCTCCAAGCCGATCGGACGCGGGCCGTGCGTTTGAAGGACCTGGACATTTTTTTCGTGGCGACGGTTCGCCAAACGGCGCTGCAAATGGTCGGCGGGTCGATCCGTCGGCTGTGTGTCCCGACAGTCTCACGCATCGTTCAAAATCGGCTGAAAGGAAGAACGGCGCACCGCCACGCACTTTTCTGCGGTAACTAATCAGACGAATGTATCTCGCCTTCCAATTTGGCTGGCGCGTTTTTTGTTGGAGGCAATTATGTTTGCGTATGCCTCGCGCACCGTTTTCCGGTGCGCTTTGATCATGGCCGTTTCTCTCACAAGCGGCTGTTCCAATTATATCTTTGAAACCTTCGATATCGATGACAACGACAGCTTGAGCATCGATGCCAAGCAGCGCCTCGTGCTCAACACGCACGAAGGGGGCAAGACGCGCGATCGCAAGATCGTGTGCGCCGAGCCGAGCCCCGATGCCATAGCCGCGACCTCGGCGGCGGCATCCGGCGGCGGGGCGTTCACGATCCCCGGTGCCGCGGGCGAACCCGCCAAACAGGCGGAGCTCGCGGCCGCCTTCCAGCGGGGCGAAGCCGTCGGCTCGATCGGCATGCGCACCCAGACCATCCAGCTCTTGCGTGACGGCCTCTATCGCGCCTGCGAAGCCTACATGAACGGCGCCATCGATCAATTCCAGTACAACATCATCCTGACCAACGTGAACAGGATGACGATCACGCTGCTCGGCATCGACGCCATCGGCGGAACGCAACGGGCGCCGGCCGTGACGATCGCTTCCAACCCGGGCTCGGTGAAAACCAACGCGCCAGGCGGCGACAACCCGCCCTCTACGGAACACGGTGAGGGCACGAGCGACAATGAAATAGAAAAGACCACGGCGGTCGGATGTGGCGCGGCCGACAATCCATGCGTCGTGGCACTTGGCGAAGCCGACAAGGTCAAGGCCGAGGCCATCGCCAACGTCATTCTTGCCGCAAACGCCGTGACGAGCACGCCCACCCTTTGCATCTCGCTCTTGGCGTCCGGCGAAATGCGGGTCGACAATCCCGGCCAGAAATCCGTGCTGAAATCCTGCGATTATATCCTCCAGGGAGGCGCACGAAACTTGGTCAATCATCCCAATCTGCCGCCTTCGCGATATCGGATGACCACATCGGAGAACACCAAGTAGCCCCTCGAGGCTCAACCCAGTTTGACTCGGGGAGGTGCGCGTGGGGGGCGGGTGCGGTCAGACCACGGCGTGTCGGTACGCGTTCGCACGTGCGCTCGTCGTGCTGGCCGCCCTTGGCCTGTCGGGATGTTCGAACAGCATTTTCCGCACCTTCAATATCGACAACAACGAAAGCTTGAGCATCGACGCGCATCAACGCGCCATCGTGGTGACCCACACTGGCGGGAAGACCCGCGATCGCACGGTCGTTTGCGCGGAGCCGAGCCCCGATGCCATGACAGCGCGCGCCGCGGCGATGTCGGGTTCCGCGAGCGGCTCGGGCACGGCGCCGGGCGGGGCGGGGCCGGTCAAGGCGGCAGGCAATTTCTCGTACGAGTCAAGTGAGGCGGCCGCGTCGATCGGCCTGCGGACGCAGACCGTCCAGCTCATGCGTGACGGTCTCTACCGCGCGTGCGAAGCCTACATGAATGGCGCCATCGACCAGCACCAGTATCACCTGATCCTCGCCAACCTCGACAAGTCGATGGTGACGCTGCTCGGCGTCGACGCAATCGCCGGGACGGCGCGTGCTCCGGCGACCGTCGTCACCACGGGACCGGACGGTCAGCCCGGCGCTCCCGAGCAGGCTTGGAGCTATGGCCCGGCGGATGGCGTGCAGGCGGAAGCCATCACCAACGTCCTCCTGAATGCCAGCTCGCAATCAGCCATGGCGAGCATGTGCCTGTCGCTGCTCGCATCGGGCGAGCTGCGCGTCGACAATCCGGGCCAGAATGCCGTTCTTGCGCGCTGCGACACGCTTCTCGACGGCACGGTCTCCAACCTCGTAAAGCAGCCGCCGCGGCCCGCGCCACCGTACCGGATGACCCTGCCCCCGCCGATGCCTCCGCCTGCGAGCGCGCCGGCTGCCGCGGCGGAGCCGCCACCGCACGCGAGCTTGGACGGCGGCTGGGCGCCGTCTGTCGTGCCGGGAGACGGTTTCGAGGTTTCGGCCTGGCCGCCGGCAATCGTCGTCCAGGATGAGACCATGCCGGAGCAGGCCTGGGACACCGATGTGGCCTACGCAAGCTCGGAGCCGTAGAGGCTTCCGACTTAGGTTGGCGAGGAGCCACTATCTCCCCTTGGGGAGAGGGCCAGGGTGAGGGGGCATGGTCCGCGCCCTAACCCGGCAGGAGAGGACACGCGCCCGGCGCGTCGTGTCATTCCCAGAAGAAGTGCCGTTCGTAGACATACTCCGGGATGAACGGCTGGACCGGCTCGTCCGGCCGGCCATTCTCGCCCGGATAATAATAATACGCGCGTCCATCGACGAGGTAGGTCGGCGGATAGAACGCGCGGGGACCTTTGGAGCGGTGCGCCGTGGCTCGGCTGCAACCTTTCGAGAACGAGTCTCCCTTGGGGCAAAAACCATCTGCGAAAGCCGCGGGAGCCGCGAGGGGCAGGATCACGAGGGCAAGAACACTCTTACGCATGGCAATTCCCCAAATCCAAAATAGCGGGCTCCATGATACGGGGAACTCAAACCCACGTCCAAACTGATTGCAGCGTCTCGTCTATTGCGTGCGCGCGTGTTGCTCGTGGACACACCCCCTGAAATTGCCTCGCGGGGCGCTTTTCACCTCGGGCGCCATTTCGGTCCCGAACCGACGCTGGCAAAGCGCTTGACGGGTCAGGATTTTTTTTACGCTCACAGCCATTCAGGAATAGCGGGCTTCGACAAGGTCGACCTCGCGGACGAGCTTGCGCACGAGATCGTCGGGCAGCTGGCGGCTGCGCCCGAGCCGGTAGATCTCGTCGCGCTCGGCCCGCATGGCCTCGAGCCTCAGCTTGCGCTCGATGGCGTCGGCCTTGCGGAACAGCTCGGCCTCGTCGCCGGTCTTCGACCTGCCGTCGATGCGCTGCCGGTAGAGCTCCATCAGGCGCGTGCCGATGTCGGCGTAGAGGTCCGCGTCGCTCTGCCCGTCGCCCATCTGGTGCTGCAGCCGCTCGATGGCCTTGATCGCCTCCTCCGCCGCGGCAACGCGCGCCGCGTCCTCCTCGTGCAGATGCGACGGCTCGGGAGGGAGCTCCAGCCCTTTGAGAAGGGCGGGCAAGCCGATGCTGGCGGCGATGAGCGAGACGATGATCACGCCCGCGGCAAGGAAGATCGCGAGGTCGCGGGCCGGGAACGGCGTGCCGTCGTGCATGGCGAGCGGCAACGTCATGACGCCGGCGAGCGTTATCGCGCCGCGGACGCCAGCCAGAGACGCCGCGGCGATGAGACGCCAGCCGGGCTTGCGGATGGTCTGGCCCTTGCGGTTGGCGCGAAACAACGTGAACTGGAACGAGACCCATACCCACACGAAGCGGAGCAGCGCCAGCGCCAGGTAGATCGCAAGGACGTAGATGATCAGCCATGCCGGCTCGTGATGGCCCGTGTCGCGGACGACCTGCGCGGCGCCTTGGGCAATGACCGGCAGCTGCTCGCCGAGGAGGACGAAGATGATGCCGTTCAACGCAAACTGCGCCGTGTCCCACACCGCCGTGCGCCTGACACGGGTGACGGGGAGCGCGCGGCCGGACTGCTCGGCGTAGCTCATGGTGACGCCGGCCGCGACGGCGGCGAGAATGCCGGAGCAATGGACGTGCTCGGCCAGCAGATAGGCGCCGAAGGGGATGAGCAGGCTGATCAGGATCTGCGTGCCGGGCTCCTCGCCGAACCGCAACGAGGCCTGCGCCTTGGCCTGCATCACGATCCAGGTCACGCCCGCGCCGATGGCTATGCCGCCGACGGCCAGCCACAGGAAGGTGCCGAAGGCCGCGGTCAGCGAGAACACGCCCGTCAGCGCGGCAGCGACGGCGAATTGCATGCAGACGAGGCCGGAGGCGTCGTTCAGGAGCGACTCGCCCTCGAGGATATGCATCAGGCGCTTCGGGATCGGCACGCGCTTGGCGATGGCGGACACGGCGATGGGGTCGGTCGGCGAGACGATCGCGGCCAGCGCGAAGGCCACCGCGAGCGGCATCGCCGGGATCATCCAGTTGATGAAGAGTCCGACGCCCAGGACGGTGAACACCACCAACCCGAACGCCAGCTCGAGGATCGTCCCCTTGTCCTTGAAGAGGCCTTCCTTGGGGATGCGCCAGCCGTCCAGAAACAGGAGCGGAGGTATGAAGAGCAGGAAAAAGATGTGCGGCTCGAGCACGACGCCGACATCGGCGAAAAAGGCGAGCGCGGCTCCGAGCGCGATCTGGAGAAGGGGCATGGGAATGATCGAGATGAGCGGGATGCGGGCCAGGATGCCGCTCAAGACGACGGCCAGCAAAAGGACCAGGACGACGCTGACGCTCCCCATGCCGGTTTCCCCCTCGATGCTAAAATCGGCGCGGCCAGCATGGAACATGCGTCGGCCTTGAGGCAACCCTCCAATCCCCCGATCGGCCACGCGAAATGAAAACGCGCGCCGGACGAAAGCCCGGCGCGCGCGAATCTTCTCAACACGATGCCGATGATTCACGCTTCGGACTTTTCCCGCGCTGCCGATTCACGCCGCACCTGGTAGGCGGCGCGGCGATCGGAGTGACTAGGGTCCGAAGCGATCATGGTCTAGGCGACCTTGTCGCCCATGGGCAGGTTGCGCAGCCGCTTGCCGGTCGCGGCGAAGACCGCGTTGGCGAGCGCCGGCGCGAAGGGCGGCAAGCCCGGCTCGCCGATGCCCGTGGCGTGCTGGCCCGGCTTCGGCTCGACGATGACGACCTCGACGTGCTGCGGGAAGTTGCTCATTTTGGCGATGTTGTAGTCCGAGAAGTTGGACTGCTCCACCGCGCCCTTCTTGAAGGTGATGCCGCTATAGAGCGCGTGCGACATACCCATCACGGCGGCGCCTTCGATCTGCGAGCGAATGCGCTCCGGATTGACGTAGAAGCCGCAATCGAGCGCCGTCACCGCGTGGGGCACAGTGATCGTGCCGTCGTCCGCGATCCTGGTGTGGACGACTGTCGCCACGTAGGTGCCCCAGGCGCGATGCGCGGCGATGCCGAGCCCCTCGCCTTTGGGCAGCGTCTTGCCCCATCCCGCCTTCTCGGCCGCGATGCGGATCACGTTCGTCAATCGCCCGGTCTCGGTCGGGAAATCGGGATAGGGATCGCCGTAGTTCCAGAAGTCCTCCGGATAGCCCGACGCCTTGGGATCGATGGTGCGATCCGGCCCGATGAGCTCGATCAGGAAGTCCTTCGGGTCCTTGCCGAGCTGATGGGCCGCCTCGCAGACGGCCGACTGCACCGCGAACAGGCGCGGGATGTTCGACACCGAGCGGTACCAGCCGATGCGGGTGTGGGCCATCGCCTGGCCGTTCTCGCAGCGGACGTTCGGCACGTCGAAGGGCGTGTTGACGAAGCCCATCCCGTACTCGATTGGGAACTGGTAGCCGCTGTCGGGCGCGAACGTCGAGAGGATCGACGGGGCGACCGTGCGATGACGGAAGCCCGTCACCTTGCCCGCCTCGTCGAACGCCATGTCGATGCGCTCCACCGACACCGTGTGGTAGAACGCGTGACGCATGTCGTCCTCGCGCGACCACTGCAGCAGCACCGGCGCGCCGCCCATCTTCTGCGAGATGAGCGCCGTCTCGATCATGAAGTCCCACTTCGACTTGCGACCGAAGCCGCCGCCCAAGAGCGTGACGTGCACGGTGACGTCCTCGATCTTCAGACCCAGCGCCTTGGCGACGTCCTCGCGGGCGCCGTAAGGGCTCTGCACCGGGGCCCAGAGCTCGGCCTTGCCGTCCTTGATCTGGGCGACGCAGACCAGAGGCTCCATGGCCGCCTGCGCGAGGTGCTGCATGTGGTACTCGCCGGTGAAGGTGCTTTTGGCATCCTTCAACGCCGCGTCGAAGTCGCCCTGGTTGCGGATCACCTTGCCCGGCTCGGCCGCCGTCGCCGACATGGCCTTGAAGAAGGCCTCGGTGTCGTAGCTGGCGTTGGGGCCGTCATCCCATTCGATCTGCAGCGCGTCGCGACCCTGCATGGCGGCAAACGTCGTGTCGGCGACGACGGCGATGCCGCCGAGCTGAGCGAACTTGCGCGGCACGTCGTAGACACCGGCGATCTCGTAGATGGCCTCGACGCCCGGCACGGCCTTCGCCGCGGAGGCGTCGAACGACTTGATCCTGCCGCCGAGAACATCCGGGCGGGCCATGGTGGCGAACTTCATGCCCGGCAGACGCACGTCGGCGCCGTAGATGGCCTTGCCCATGGTGATGTTGCGCAGATCGACGATCTTCGCCTCACCCTTGCGCATGTAGGTGAACTCTTCCGGAGTCTTGAAGAGCAGAGAGTCGCGCGGCGGCACGGGGAGCGCCATGGCGGCCTCGGCAAGCTCGCCGAAGCCGAGCTTGGTGCCAGTCTCCTTGCCGCTCTCATCGAGCCGCACGACGACGTGCGCCTTGGCACGGCAGAGCTTGGCGTCGACGCCCCACTTGGCGGCGGCGGCGGCCTCCAGCATCTGGCGCATGGCGGCGCCGCACTCGCGCATGGACTGGATGAAGTGGCGCATCGAGCGCGACCCGTCCGTGTCCTGGTTGCCGTAGAGCGGCTCGTCGCCCGGCGCCTGAACGACGCTGACGCGCGACCAGTCGGCCTCCATCTCGTCGGCGATGACGAGCGGCAAGCTGGTGCGCACGCCGGTGCCCATCTCCGAGCGGTGGGTGATGATCTTGACGGCGCCGTCGTTGGAGATGGCGACATAGACGTGCGGATCGTTGGCGCGGCCGTAGCCGTGCGGCATGCCTTCGCCGCCGGTGGGATACGGCTTCAACGGCTCGAGCGCCTCGGCGCGCGGGACGCTGACCGCGAGCACGAAGCCCGATACGGCGAGCGCTCCGCCGAGGAACTTGCGACGGCTCACATTCTCAATGATGGGCTCGATGATGGCGCCGGGTGCGGACGCGGCCGACTTGCGGGCCTCGGCTTCAAGATAATGCAGCATGGCTCATGCTCCTCCCGCCGCAAGGCGCACCGCGGCGTGAATGCGCTGGTAGCAGCCGCAGCGGCACAGGTTGCCGCTCATGTCCTCGACAATCTCGGCGTCGGAGGGGGCATTGTTCTTGGCGAGCAGGGACGCTGCCTGCATGATCTGCCCGGCCTGGCAGAAGCCGCACTGGGGGACGCTCAGCTCGCGCCAGGCTTTCTGGACGGCGTGCTCACCCTCGGGACTCAGGCCCTCGATGGTGGTGACGGATTTGTCCACCGCCATGTCGACGGTCGTCATGCACGAACGGACGGCGACACCGTCGAGATGCACTGTGCACGCGCCGCACACGCCCTGACCGCAGCCGTACTTCGTACCGGTGAGCCCCGCGACGTCGCGCAGGTACCAGAGCAAAGGCATGCCCAGGTCTCCTTCGAACGTGCGGCTCTCGCCGTTCACCGTGATGGTTGCCATACTTCAAGTCTCCCGATTCTACGGCGGCCCGCGCCGCCACCTGCGCCATTTTCTTCTTGTTGTTGGCCCGCGCTCACGGCGCGAGCAGCTTGAAGGGCCAGACGTAGGCCTGCCCCAGGACCAGAAGGCCGACCAGCGTCGCCAGCGCGACCGAATGGAAGAACACGAAGCGCAGGATGGAGCCCTCGTGTCCGTACCAGCGTGTCGCCGTCGACGCGACCACGATCGACTGCGCGTCGATCATCTTGCCCATCACGCCGCCGGAGCTGTTGGCGGCCGCCATCAGAACCGGAGAGATGCCGAGCTGCTCGGCGGTGACGCGCTGCAAGCCGCCGAACAGAACGTTGGAGGCGGTGTCGGATCCGGTCAATGCCACGCCGAGCCAGCCGATGTAGGTTCCGAACAATGGATAAAGCCAGCCCGTGTTGGCCAATGCAAGGCCTAGGGTGGCATCGGTTCCGGAGTAGCGCGTCACAAATCCGATCGCGAGCATGCACGCTATGGTCAGCAGGGAATAGCGTACGAGCCAGATGGTACGTAGGTAAGCGCGCACGAGCCCCATGACGCCGTAACCGAGGAACAGTCCGGAGACGATGGCGGCGATCAGAATTCCGGTTCCGGTCGCGGAGAGCAGATTGAGATTGTAGACCGCGCTCTCGACATGCGGCGCGGCGACGACGGGCGGCATCTTCTGCACGAGCTCGTTCAGCCCAGTGACGGGAATCTTGGCGATCCAAACCCCGTCGAGGGCCGCGCGCACCTGAGGAATTCCCCACAGGAAGACGAAGACGCTCAGCACCAGCCATGGCGTCCAGGCACGGCGGATGGCGGGATTGGTGAGCGTCCGATCGTCCGGCGACGGGCTGAAGGCCTGGCTCTCGGACGGCGCGCGCGGCATCGACGTCATCGGATGCTTCGGCCGCCAGACGCGCAGGAACATGGCGAGGCTCAGCATCGACACGATGGCGGCGACGATGTCCACGAGCCAGGGGCCGTGGAAATTCGACACCAGATACTGCGGCACGGCAAAGGCCACGCCGGCGACGAGGATCGGCGGCCAGATCTCGATGGTCTTGCGGAAACCGACGAACGCCCAGACGAGCCAGAACGGCACGATGACCGAGAAGAACGGCAGCTGGCGGCCGATCATGCCCGAGAGCTCGTTGAGGTCGAGGCCGGTGACGGCCGCGAGCGCCACCACAGGCGTGCCGAGCGCTCCGAACGCCACCGGAGCGGTGTTGGCGATCAAGGACAAACCCGAGGCGGCGAGCGGTGTGAAGCCAAGCCCGATCAGCATTGCGGCAGTGACCGCCACGGGCGTGCCGAAGCCGGCGGCGCCCTCGAAAAAGGCGCCGAGGCAGAAGGCGATGAAGAGAAGCTGCAAGCGACGGTCGTCGCTGACGGCGCTGATGGAACGCTGCAGGACGAGGAACTCGCCCTTCTCGTGGGTCAGCTGATACAGAAAAATGACGTTGAGGATGATCCAGCCGATCGGCAGCAGGCCGAACGCGGCGCCGTAAGCGGCCGCCATGGTCGCCATCTGGGCGGGCATACCGTAAGCCAGGACTGCCACGGCGAGGGCGGCGAGCAGGCCCAGGATGGCAGCAATATGCGCGCGAATCTCGAGGAGGCCGATGCTACCGAGCAACACGACGACGGGTATGGCCGCGACGGCCGTCGACAGGACCATGCTGCCGAATGGGTCGTAGATTTGCGACCACATGGTGTCCCTCCATCGCCGGCAGCAGCGGAACGCAGCGAACCATATAAGATCGGCGCGCGTAATACAGCTGGACGTTCGGTCAATGCGGCTTCACGACTGGACGGAAGCGGACATTGCATGGCGTTCCGGCAACATCGCCTCGGCGGATGGTCAGACGACGTGCGGGTGCGGAGACCGCATCGAGGTCGCGCAGCAGAGTGAGCAAGACCATTTGCCCAGGCTCGCCTACATCGCCATCGGCAGCATCGCGTCGGCGCTCGCCATCGCCGGCGCCCTGCTGCCCGGCTTGCCGACGACACCGTTTCTGCTGATCGCGCTCTGGGCCTATGCCCGCTCGAGCCCTTGGCTGCTGGCCCGGCTCGAGGCGCTGCCGCTCCTGCGCCATGCGCTCGTCGAGGCGCGCCGGTTCGAGGAGCGGCGCACCATACGGCGCGGCGTCAAGATCACGGCCATCGCCTCGGCGTGGAGCTCGGTGCTGCTCACGGGGCTGGCATCGAGCTTCTCGAATCCGATCCTGCTCGGGATTGTCGGCGCCGCGGCGCTCGGCGGCACGATCGCCATGTGGTGGTTCCCGACCGAGACGTGAGGAAGCGGCGTGGGACGCGTCAGCCGGCGCGATCGAGCGGCTGGGCAAGGTCGGCGAGCTCTTCGGCGTCGAGGGCGAGGCGCTCGAAGTCCTGGGGCTTGCCGAGCAGGTAGCCCTGCAGATGATCGCAACCCGCGAGCGCGGCGATCAAGCGCTGCTGCTCCGTCTCGATTCCCTCGGCGGTGGTCTTGATGCCGAGCGATTTGGCGAGGGCGACGACGGCGACGAAGATCGAGCGCGCCTTGGGATCGGTCGCGAGGTCATTGACGAACGAGCGGTCGATCTTGATGCGGCCGATGGGCAGGCTCTTGAGGCAGCTCAAGGCCGATTGGCCGACGCCGAAATCGTCGATGGCGACGGAGATACCGAGCGCGCGCAGCTCCTCGAGCACCTGACAGGCATTGACCTCGTCGTGCAGGATCGCCGTCTCCGTCACCTCGAGCTCGAGCCGTTCCGGCGCGAGCCCCGTCTCGGCGAGCGTTTTGGCGACGGCTTTGACGAAGCCCGGATCGGCGATCTGCACGCGCGACAGGTTAACGGAGATCTTGACGTTCGGAGGCAGACGCGCGGCATCACGACAGGCCTGCTCGAGCACCCAGCCGCCAATCTCGGTGATCAGTCCGTTGCGCTCGGCGAGCGGAATGAACTCGGCCGGCGAAATGGTGCCGAGCTCGGGATGATTCCAGCGGATGAGCGCCTCCACGGCGGCAACGCCACCGGACCCCCCGCTCGTGATCGGCTGATAAACGATGCGGAACTCTTTCTCCTCGACGGCGCGGCGCAGCTCGCTTTCGAGACGGCGGGCGGAGCAGGCGCCGGCATCCTCGGCGGCGTTGAAGAAGGCAAAGCTGCCGCGCCCGTTGCGCTTGGCCTTGTAGAGCGCGACGTCGGCCGACTTCAGGATCTCGTCCGTGGAGATGCCGTCGAGCGGGGGGCTGGCGATGCCGATGCTCATGCCGACGCGGACCAGCTTGCCCTCGATGTAGATCGGGACCTTGATGGCGTCCAGGATGCGGCGCGCGATGGCGTCGGCGTCGATCTGCTGGTCGCCTTCGATCAGGAGAAGGGCGAACTCGTCGCCGCCGAGTCTCGCGACCGTGTCCGTGTCCCGGACGCAGGCGGTGAGCCGGTCCGCCACCAGCTTCAAGAGCTCGTCTCCCGCGGCGTGCCCCATGTTGTCGTTGATCGATTTGAAGTAGTCGATGTCGATCAGCATGACGGCGCACTGGCGGCCGCGCTTGGCTTCCGAAAGGGCATGATCGATGCGCTCGACCAGCAGGCGCCGGTTGGGGAGGCCGGTCAGGATGTCGTGGAGCGTCCTGTGAAGAAGCTCGGCCTCGGCGCGCTTTTCGGCGGTGACGTCGGTATAGGTGCAGATGACGGCGCCGTCGGCCAGCACGCGCTGGCTGATACGGATGTGGCGGCCGTCGACCAGCTGCTGCTGGTTATCGCTGTCGACGTTGAGATCGACGCTGACGTCCTCGCCTTCCGGCACGGCGCCTGCGGTGCGGCACACGTTCATGAGCGTGGCAAGCGAGGTGCGCGCGGGAACCGAGCTCTGGTCGAGGCCATAGATCTCGAGGAAACGGCTGTTGCGCACGACCACGCGGCTGTCGTTGTCGAACAGGCAGACCCCCTGGGACATGGCGTCGAGGGCGGTATCGAGCTGCCGGCGCTGGTCGGTGGCGAGCGCGGAGACGCGCTCGACCTCGCTTCTCAAGCGCTCGCGATCGGCGATCTCGGCCGCCACGGCGAGCGATGTCATGAGGTTCACAAAGCAAAACACCTGGACAACCCAGATGCGCGTCTCCGGCTCCGCCATCAGGGCGGTCGGGCCCCATCCGTTGTACGTGCAGGTGAGCGAGACGACCGTGAGCCAGAGCGTGGCGGCCGCGGTGTAGCGCGGGCCGAGGCGGAAGGCGATCAGCACGGAAATGGGTATGAGCAAGAAAAGCATCGGCGCCTCCGATTGCACGAAGACGACAATCGAGGCGGCGGTCAGCATCAGGAGCAGGCGGACCACGTCGCCGATGGGCGGCGCCGCGTGGGTTGCGACCCGTGTTCCGGGCCACAGAAGAAGGATGACGGGCGTGAGGACCAGGAGCCCCAGACTGTCCGACATGTACCAGGTGGTGAACGCATGCCCGAAGTCGGCGCCGAACACCGATCGGGCGACGAGCGCGCCGGCCGCAGCAGGGACCAGGCAAGCGACGAGGCACGCCAGGACGAAGCTTACGACGGCGGGGGCCTTGGTGAGATCGACGCGGCGCCCGCACGTGGAGCGCAGCAAGCGGAGCGCGATCAGGCACTCGGCCGCATTGATCAGGGGAAACAGGAGCGCCGAGAGCCACGGATCATCGTTCAGAAGAGACACGCTCGTGTAGATGGCGGAGCACGTGGCGAGAAGCGCGGAGCGCGTTCGCGCGCGCGAGGCGATCAGCAAGGACGCCAGCAGGATGCCGTTTGCCGGCCAAATGGCGGCGACGCTGGTCGCGTTGCGCGTCAGGGCAATAGCCAGGTAGACGGCGGCGCCATAGGCGATCGCGGTCGCGGCGACGAAAACCGCGCGGCGGCGGAGTGCCGTACTGAGCAAGCCGCCTATGAACGGCGTTAAGTATAATTCGGTGCGCATTTGGATGAGCCCAAAGCTTAGCCCTTGAGCACCATAACGGCCGAAATTCTAATTAAATCTTATGATTGCTGATTTTTGGTGCGTATTCGCCTCATTTTTGGGCGCGTATACGGACCGTCCACAACGCTATTCGGCCGCTGTGCTGAGCGCCACGGCGATGTCCTCGGTGGGCCGGCCAATGCTGACGTAGCGGAAGCCATGGCGCGCGATGAGATCGCGCCGGTACACATTGCGCAGGTCGACGAACAGCGGATTGCTCATCACCGACTGGAGGCGCGGAAAATCGAGCGCGCGGAATGCGTCCCACTCGGTGACAAGAACCAACGCGTCCGCGCCCTCGGCGGCCGCATAGGGATCCGGCGCGTAGATAACGTCCGAAAGGTACGCCTTGGCCGCCTCCATGCCTTCCGGGTCGAAGGCCGTGACCTGCGCACCTCCATCCTGCAGGCCCTGCACGACGGAGATGGCGGGGCTGTCGCGCATGTCGTCGGTGTTCGGCTTGAAGGTGAGGCCGAGAAGCGCGACCCTCTTTCCGCGAATGTCGGCGCCGATGGCGCGGGCGACCTTGCGCGCCATGGCGCGCTTTCTCTGATCGTTGACGGCGACCGTGGTCTCGATCAGACGCAGGGGGCTTCCGTAATCCTGCGCCGTCTTGACGAGCGCCAGCGTGTCCTTCGGGAAGCACGAGCCACCATAGCCCGGCCCAGCGTGCAGGAATTTGCCGCCGATCCGCTTGTCGAGGCCGATGCCGTGCGCGACGTCCTGCACATTCGAGCCGACGGCCTCGCACAGGTCGGCGATCTCGTTGATGAAGGTGATCTTCATGGCGAGGAACGCGTTGGCCGCGTACTTGATCAATTCCGAGGTGCGCCGAGCGGTGAAGATGAGCGGCGCCTTGTTGAGGTAGAGCGGCCGATAGACTTCCGTCATGACGGCGCGCGCGCGCTCGTCCTCGATGCCGATGACGATGCGATCGGGGCGCTTGAAGTCCTCGATGGCCGCGCCCTCGCGCAGGAACTCGGGATTGGAGACGACGGCGACGTCGGCTTCGGGATTGGTCTCGCGAATGATGCGCTCGACCTCGTCGCCGGTGCCGACGGGGACCGTCGACTTGGTGATGACCACGGTGAAGCGGCGAATGCTCTGGGCGATGTCACGGGCGACGGCGTAGACGTAGGACAGGTCGGCGTGGCCGTCGCCGCGGCGCGAGGGCGTGCCGACGGCGATGAAGACGGCCTCGGCGTTCGAGACGGCGGCATCGAGCCCGTTCGTGAAGATGAGGCGGCCGGCAGCCACGTTCTTGGCGACGAGCTGATCGAGGCCCGGCTCGTAGATCGGCATGATCCCGCGCTTCAGCGCCGCGACCTTCGCATCGTCCGAGTCGACGCACGTCACCTCGTGGCCGAAATCGGCGAGACAGGTGCCCGAAACCAAGCCGACGTAGCCGGAGCCAATGACAGCGATGCGCATGGTGTCGTCCTTCTCACGCCCCGGCCGGCCGGAGGCTCAGTGGAATGTCACGTGGTTGCACCCTTAAGCCCGAGACATATGCAATGACCGTGACGGCGTCCACGGGCCGGGACACCCAATCACAAAGAGCCGAAAACACACAAGGGAGCGCATTGGCGCTCCCTTGTGTGTTAACCGCAATCCCTCTCGGGAGGGTTAGAAATTGTGCTTGATGGTGCCGCGCACCGTCAGATCCTCGGCCGGCGGCTCGGCCGGCTCCGGCAGCTTGCTGTCGTTGGCGCCGTACAGGAGCTCGAGGCCGAAATCCATCTTCGGCAGCACACCGAGCTTACCCAGGCCGGGGATGCGAACCTCGGTCCCGGCGTTGCTGTCCTCGACCTTGGGGGTCGAGAACTCCATGCTCTTCTCGGCCGGAGCCGCGGGCTGCGCCTCGGCCGGCGCAGGCGCGGTAGCCGGCGCAGCGCCGCCACCCTGCTCCTGGAAGGCATAGGCGGACGTGCCGGCCAGCGCCAGCGCCATTCCCATGCCTATGTAACCCAACACCTTCATCGCGGACCCCCGCCGTGCCTTACCCTGTTGACTCGCGACCATGAGCCCAAGGGCACCCCAAGACAAGAATGTTCGAACGCAGTTAAACAGGGATGAACGTTTCGCAGACCGGGTGTGTTCGCGGCGCCATATGGCCAGCCGGTCACAGAGCACGCGTTTCCCCTGCCGCCCAACTAACGGCCTGATATCGCCTCATTTCCGCCGCCGGACGCGCGCGACGCCGATGCTCGGGCCGGCGCGCGCGCTGAAAGCTCTGTCCACATGGCCGGCCGGGGCCAGAAACGGCGAGGGAGCCGGCGTCGGCTGACGCGGCTCCCTCCTTGTGCGTGACCGGTGTGGGCGACTTAGAACTGGATGCGCGCGCCGGTGATAACCATGTCCATGTCGTCGAATTTGTCGGCGGTGGTTTCTCCCTCGGCGTGACGGTAAATCACGTAGAGGTCCATGGCAGCGGCCTCGATGTTCTGCACGACGCCAGCGGCCCAGAAATCGAAATCCGCGCCGGTCGCACCGTCTGCAGCAATGGCGGTGGTGAAGCCGACCTCGTCGGAACGGTACTCGCCGAAGATGGTGGTCTTGCCGAGCGGAATGAACTTCTGCTCGATACCAGCCTGGACGAACCACGTGTTCGCCTCGTCGTCCACGCCTGCTGCCAGTCCATCGACCTGCGTCGCGCCGTAGCCGCCATAGACATAGAGACCGGTCGGCACGTGCATGATGGTGCCTGCGGCGCCCCACCACTGACAGCCTCTATCGGCAGCGACAGCGGCGTCGTCGCAGTTGCCCGCAGTGGCGGTCTGATCGCTGCTTTCGCCGTACCCGACCTTGCCGAGAAGGGCGAAGTCACCCACGGTGTTCTTGTAGGTCAAGGCCACGTCCCCGATGTCGTCCTCTCCCCAGGCCGCCGTGACCGTGAAGCCGGCAATCGCGGGCGAGTCGTAGCGGACGACGTTGCGGCGGCCGCTCTGGCCGGGCGTTCCGTTGTTGAAACCGCCAAAATAGTCGGACCACTTCTTGCCGGTCACGGGTTGCAGGAACCGGCCCAGAGCAACGGTCGCGGCTTCGGCATCCGAGTAGTTGCGCGTGTTGGCGCCGTCGGCATCGTCCAGCAGATGGTAGGTCGCGGTGCCTTCCTGGCCGACCGTCAGCTTGCCGAGGGTTTTGCTCTTCAGGAACCAGTTGGACTTGCGAACAGACAGAGAGTTGTTCGTCGAACCAGCCGCACCGGACGTATCCGTGGACTCGAGCCCGTGGTCCTGATCCCACTTGTTCGACGGAGCGCCGCTGATGCCGATCTCGAGCGTGTAACCAGCCGACCAGTCGTCGTTGATCTTGGCCTCGCCGGCGAGCTTGAAGCGCGACTGCTCAAGCGAGTTCGTACCGACGTAAGCGTTGCGCTCGGTGCCATCGTCCCAGAAGAACACGGCCTCGTTGACCCAACCCGAGATCGTCAGGCTCACCTTGCGGTTGCCTTTGCGGGCCGTGGTCGCCTCGAGCTCCGCAATGCGCTCCTCGAGATCGGCGCAGCAATCCCCGCCAAGATCGGCGGCCTCGACCGACGTGCCCCAGACGAGACAACTGGCCACCGCCGCTAGCGCCAACCTGGTTGCCGGCTTCATACTCGCTTCCCTCATCACTCAATCCCCATCTGTTCCCTGCTGCTGCCCTGCTGCGCCGTGTGCGTTTCGGCGCGGGGGCAACGGCCTCTTTGTGCTCGAAGATGAGGAAGCGCGTGTAACAGCCACCTTACGGATGTGTCATACTTAGGTAGTTGTGCCGCGGTAGTTGCATCTCGGTAACATTGCCTACGCAAGCCGAAACTGGGCACGAACCATGCCCCAGGCGAACGCACCTTTGTCTAATACCCTGTAATCAATAAGCATATCGAGCCGCCAAGGGGCTGGCTCCGGCGATATCACGTGGATCGCCATCGCGGCTTCGGCTTTTGCTCAGCCTGCCGCACATCTCCCGCAGACACACTTGGAGTCTGGCCAAAAAGCAAAAAAGGAGCCGCTCAGGCGAGCGGCTCCTCCGTGTCGTGTGACTGTGTCGGGGCGATTAGAACTTAATGATCGCGCCGGTCATGAACAGATCGACGTCTTCGAACTGAACCGTCTCGCCGCCGTAGTTGGTCGCTTCGGCCTCGACGCGGCGATAGATTGCGTAGACGTTCATCGCGGCGTTATCCAGACCCTGCATCACGCCGAGCGAGTAGATGTCGAGCTCGGAGCTCTGAATCCGCCGTGCGTTGCCGACCGCGCCGCCGACATCAATGATGGCAGAGCTCGAGAAGAAGCTACCGCCGTCATTGTGATAGTACTGGCCAAACAGCGTGGTCTTTCCGAGCGGGATCCACTTCTGTTGGAGGCCCGCCTCGATCGCCCAGAACTCGCTCCTGTCGTCGACACTGGTGGCAGCACCAAGGCTGCCCTGGACCAGCTCGCGAATGCGCTCATCTTCCAGGTAGCCAGCGCCGAGGTTCACGTAAAGACCGGTCGCCTCGTGCATGACGCTGATCGAGCCGCCGAGCTGGTTACAAGCCGGGTTGGCGACGGCTGAGCCGGTCGCGCATTCGAAGCCGATCACGTGGCCCGTCTGACCCGTCGCGTTCGTCGGCTCGGTCGCCTCGCCGTAGGCAATGCCAGCCGCCATTTTCAGGCCCGCAAACTCGCCCTTGTAGCGGAGGCCGACTTCCCAGGTATCGTCCGCGCCCCAGTTTGCCGTACCGGTGAAGCCGAAGATCTCCGGGGTATCGTAGCGGATCATGTTGTAACGACGGCCTTCACCCGGCTGGTTGCCGGTGCCGGCGCGGATCAGGCGACGGATGGTGATCGAGCCCGGGTTGGCAACAGGATCAATCACATTGGTCGCGCCGTTCGAGTAGAGACCATCTGCACGTCGCAATGCCAGGTCGCCACCCAAGTCCTCGGCGTCCGAAAACTTGGCGACGTCGCCGGTGCCGGCAACGTTGATTTCCGTGACGCTCTCGCCGGCGCCGCCCGTCAGGCCCATCCAAACGCGGCCGAACTTCTTGCTGTCGATGTACCAAGTGGAGTGACGGAGATCGAAACCGGTATCGGTCGCGGCCACGCCGACAGGATTGTCCTGATTGAAGCGCTTCGAGTTGGCACCGCGGACGCCGACCTCGAGCAGGTAGCCGGCTTTCCAGTCGTCGGCGATCTTGGCGTCGCCCTTGAAGCGGAAGCGCGTGCGCGAGGCGTCGTTCGTGTACACGCCGACGTTGTCCTCGACGCTATCGTCCCAGAAGATCACGGCCTCGTTCACCTGGCCGGAAACCTCGAGCTTCACTTTGCGGTTGCCCTTGCGGGCGGTCGTCGCCTCGAGCTCGGCAATGCGCTCCTCGAGGTCGGCGCAACAATCGCCTCCGAGATCAGCGGCCTGGGCCGACACGCCCCCTACCAGCAGAAAACCTGCCGCCGCAAACAGCGACAGCCGTCCCGCTGACATCAAAAATCCCCCAGTCATGCCCACAATCCTTCCGAATTTGCCCCGCCACGCACGGCTCGAAGCAATTGACCCTCACCACTCAGTAGAGTTGGACAGACGCAAACACTCGAACCGCCTACCCCCACCACCGTGGACGACCTGACCTAACTGGAAGGCGGGCTTTTGCGTAAGGTGCAAAAAGCTTTGTGACACTTCTGCTAATGTAGCTCGTGATGACCCAACATCCGTCGGTTTGTTACCCTCCGTAGTTTTACCGGCGGTCCGTTATTTTGTTAGCGTTTTCAAATTTCTCGCTGCTTTCCTGCACGTTATGCTGTCACATTCGACATCGCGTTGCCCCGAATGGGTGGATGTGCCAGCTTTCCAACCTCAAGCGAGGGCAGAATGGGCGAGGCGAGCACAACGGCGGCAGTGATCGGCGCAGGTCCGGCGGGGCTCGCCGCCGCGCTCGGGCTCGGCAAGGCGGGCGCGGACGTGGTCCTTGCCGCGCCGCAACAGGGGGGGGCATCGCGGGCTCCCGACCTGCGTACGGCGGCGCTCTTCGCGGGCTCCATTGAGCTTCTCAAGAACCTCGGCGCCTGGGCCCGGATCGCACCCGATAGCGCTCCGATCCATGCCATCCGCATCATCGACGACACCGGCGCCCTGCTGCGCGCGCCCGAGGTCGTTTTCACTGCTGACGAAGCGGGTTACGAGACTTTCGGCTGGAACATTCCCAACGCCGTCCTGGTCTCGGCGCTGATGGCCGCGGCGGGTGCCGCCAACAGCCGGATCAGGATCCTCGAGACAGCGGGCATCACCGGCATCGAGGTCGGGGGCGACGTGGCGCGCCTCACGACGCGGGAGGGGGAGAGCTTCACGGCGAGGCTCGTCGCGGGGGCGGACGGCCGCAACTCCTCAAGTCGCCATGCGGCCGGCATCGGCACGCAAACATGGCAGTACCCGCAGGCGGCGCTCGTCTGCTCGTTCGCGCACACACGGCCCCATCGCAACATCTCGACGGAGTTCCACAGGCCCGCCGGACCCTTCACCACCGTGCCGCTGCCGGGTGATCGGTCGAGCCTGGTCTGGGTGGAGACGCCGGACGCCGCCAAGGACCTGGCAACTCTCGACGATTCTGCGTTCGGAACCGCGATCGAAGAGCGCCTGCAAGGCCTGCTCGGGAGCGTCGGCGAGATCACGCCGCGGGCCGTCTTTCCGCTGTCGGGGCTCACGGCCGATGCGTTCGGGCGCAACCGCGTGGCGCTCGTCGGCGAGGCGGGACACGTCATTCCGCCGATCGGGGCGCAGGGCCTCAATCTCGGCCTTCGCGACGCGGCGACGCTCGCCGAATGCGTGGCGCTCGCGCTCGCACGGGGGCGAGATCCGGGCGGAGTCGAGACGCTCGACGACTACAATCGCCGGCGGCGGCCGGACGTGACATCGCGCATCGCGACGGTCGACGTGCTCAACCGGTCGCTGCTGTCGGGCCTGCTCCCGGTTCAACTGGCGCGCGGCTTCGGGCTCGTCGCTCTCAAGACTTTCGCGCCGCTGCGCCGGATCGCCATCCGCGAGGGGCTCGGGCCGTCAGGTGACGGATTGAGCGGCGACGTGCCGGCGCTCCTGCTCGCGGACGGGGCGCGGCTCCTCTCCGAGCGCGCGGCGTCGACGTCGCACAGCACGGCAGCTTGACGCGCGCGGCGCGGCTTGGCATCGGATTTGTCTCGTCTCCTTCCAGGATCTCGATGCCAGCCGCCAACGTCAGCTTCGCCCGCGATCTCCAGTTCCGGCTCGAGTACGTGCTCCTGCGGCTCGTCGTCGGCACCGTGCGCATCCTTCCGCTCGAGGCGGCGACCGCGGTCTCGGCCGCGGCCTGGCGGGTGCTCGCGCCGCGCATCAACCCCAGGCGCCACAGCCGTGCGCTCGCCAACCTCGCCATCGCCTTTCCCGAGAAGCCGGAGGCGGAGCGCCTCGCCATCTGCATGGCGCATTGGGAGAACCTCGGGCGCGTGATGGCCGAGACCATGCAGATCGACCGCCTGATCAAGGACAAGGGCCGCATCCGCATCGTCTCGGACCGGCTGTTCGGGCGCTACAAGGGCAAGCTCGGCGCGGCCATCGGCGTGTCGCTGCACATGGGCAACTGGGAGCTCTCGGTGTGGCCGTTCGTGGAAGCGGGCGCGAGCCCCGCCGCCGTCTATCGCTCGGTCAACAATCCCTACATCGACCGCTACCTGCGCTGGCAGCGGCGCGACCTCTATCCGGGGGGGCTGTTCGGGCGCGGCAAGGTCGAGGGCGAGCACGGCGACGACCAGAAGACGGCGCGCATCCTCACCGACTTCGTGCGCCGCGGCGGGCGGCTCGGGCTCGTGTGCGACCTCTACGACCGGACGGGACTTCCGGTGCCATTCTTCGGCAAGGATGCCAAGACGCAGGCCATCGGCGCCATGATCGGGCGGCGGGTCGGCAGCCGCATCTGGATGAGCCGCTGCAAGCGCGTCGGCACGTCATCGCGCTTCGAGATCGAGATCCGCGAGCTGCGCGTGCCGCGCACGAAGAACATCGGCGACGACGTGCGCTGGATCATGACCGAGATGCAGAAGCAGTTCGAGGCCTGGGTGCGGGAAGCGCCCGAGCAGTGGATGTGGAGCAACCGGCGCTGGAGCTAGTTGACTTTCGCGGAGGCGGGGAGATGCCGGAAGTTGCGGCGAGCCGCGCGCCCACCCACAACGTCATCCCGGCGAAGGCCGGGACCCACGCCAGCTTCAACATTGTCGACAGCGGACGTGTGCGGCGCCCTCGCATAAGCCGGCCAGATTTTTCCAGGCGAACGCACCGTCGCACCAGGATTTTCAGCGTGGCGTTTGTGGGGACTTGCGTGGGTCCCGGCCTTCGCCGGGATGACGTTCCATTGGGGATTGGCGCGGAGCACCACAGCTAACGTCATCCCTGTATTGCACCGGCGCGCGTCATGGGCGAAACAGTGCCATTGCTGGCGGGGGCTCGATGGCCGACGTTTTCATCTCGTATTCCAAGGCGGACCGGGCCGTGGCCGAAGCGCTCGCGGCGGACCTCAAGGCGCGCAGTTTCGACGTCTGGTGGGACTTCGAGCTCTACGCGGGCGACGACTTCCACGACATGATCCGGGGCGAGAAGCGATTGAAACCGAAAGGCTGAGCGAATGGCATCCCTGCCCGGACACCTGCGCATCCTCAACCCGCATCCGGCGGTGTTCGCGTTCTATGACGGGCGCGTCGAGGACTACCGGATGTTTCCGGAGAAGAACTGGATCGACGAGGGCGCGATCGCGCTCGGGGTGGCGAGCTATGCCATCGTCTCCGGCAGAAATGCGCTCGTCTACGACACGCACGTCTCGATCCCGCACGCGGCGGCGATCCGAGAATTTCTGAGCAAGGAAGCGGGCGTGACCGCGTTCACGGTGCTGCTCAGCCACTGGCATCTCGACCACGTTGCGGGGACGGAGGCGTTCCAGGACTGCGATATCATCTCGACGCAGAAGACGGCCGATCACCTGAAAATGCGGCTCGCGGCGGTGGAGGATGGCAGCTTCGTCGGGCCGCCCGCCATCAAGCCGCTGGTGCTCCCGACGCGGACGTTCTCGGGCTCGCTCAAGCTCGACGTGGGCGACATCAAGCTCGAGATCCTCGAAGCCAACATCCACAGCGACGACGCGGCCGTCATCTGGTGGGGGGACGAGCGGCGGCTGCTCGCGGGCGACACGATGGAGGACACCTGCACCTACGTCATGGAGCCGGACAATCTGCCCTTGCATGTGGCCGACCTCGAACGGCTCGACACGCTCCTTCCGGCGCGCATCCTGCCCAACCACGGCAGTCCCGAGGTCATCGCGGCGGGCGGCTACAATCGCGGCTTCAACCGCGCGACGCAGCAGTACATCCGCGCGCTGATGCGCTGCAAGGACGAGCCGGCTCTGCGCGAGCTGCCGCTCAGCGAGCTGATGCAGGGTCCGATCGGCAGCGGGTGGGTCACCTACTTCGAGCCCTACGAGGTGGTGCACAAGGAGAACCTCGACACGGTGCTCTCCGAGGGCAGCAACTCCATCGTCGGGCGGAGCGAGGTCGGCTCCTCGTAGTCAGTGCAGTGCCCCCTCACTCGCGCCGGGGCTGCGCCAATTGCTTTCCAGTTGAGGCGCAAGCGGCGGCAATTCAGGGACAGCTCGCAAACGCTGGAACAAGCTGCCCCTGGATGGCCGCCTCAAGGGCGGCCATGGTGTAAGGGGCGAACTGCTTCCAAGCCTTGGCTTCGCGAGATTCGCGCAAGGTTGCGGGGGCATGGTTGGGCTTTAACGCTTCGGTAACCGTTTGCGGCAAGAGTTCGTTAACTCCTGCCGGTCGCGAGCCCATGTCACATCTCGATCATTTCCCGCCCCAGGTCACCTCCACCCTCAACGAGGCACAGAACGACACCGGACGGGTGGCGTTTTGCGGTCCGTATGTGCTGTCGGCGATCACCGGCTACCCGATCAGCAAGGTCGAGATGGCGATCAACGCCTACCGGAACCTGCCGCCGGACCTCAGGTTCCGCGTCAAGGGCACGTACGCCGACGAGGTGGAAGGAGCGCTCGCCGTCTACGGCTTCGAGATGATGCTCAAGGAAAGCTTCATGAACCTCGAGCGCAAGAAGCGGCCGACGGTGTGGAGCTGGATGCAGAAGCCGCGCAACGCGTGGGCGCACTACATCCTCGCCATCCACAAGGGCAAGGAAGGGCACTGGATCCTCATCAAGGGCGTGAAGATGTGCGACACCTACACGGAGGGCAAATGGACCTTCGTGGTGGACGGACCGCATCGTGGAGCCCGGATCATGGAAATCTTCGAAGTCCGCAAGGCGCTTGAGGTTTAGAGCGGCGAGCGAGGCTTCGCATCGACAGGCTGGCGTCCAGAGGCTGCTTGTGAGGCGTTTGAACGATTGGCCCTGGATGGCCGGGTCAAGCCCGGCCATGGAGTCGCGTAGAGACGGATCACTTCGAGCGACCATGGACACGCTCCAGCGTCCCCCACCACCCCCTCACCGCCTTTTTCCTCGCCCTCGTGGCCCCTCACCTTCCCCCATTTTCGTCATCCCGGCGAAGGCCGGGATTCAGACACGTCTCTGAATTGCGCAACGGGCGACATGGGAGACGGCACGCAAGATGGCCTGTCCCACGCCCCTGTTACGCAGGTTACAGCCGCGCCCCGTCTCGCCTGTCATGAGAGCCTGCTGCGCCCGCCCTCGGGTGCGCTCGCTGTCGGAACAGGGCCGACGAATGACGCCGGAGATGAGAGACATCGTCGAGGACGCTTATCGCGTGTTCGGGGGCTACGCGCTCGTCGGGCCGACGCTCACGGTGTGCAATTGCAACGTCTGCATGACGGTCGAGACGGAGCGGGAGCTGATCGAAACGCCGCTGCGCGAAATTCCGGCGAACCTGCTCGCCGAGTATACCAACTCGGCCCACGACTGGGATGACGGTCCGGTGGCGCGCGAGATGCGCTACTTCCTGCCGCGCTACCTCGAGCTGATCGCGATGGGCGAGCCTCCCGACCAAATGGGCCTCGACATCTGTCTGAGGCGCATCGGCCGTGGCGGATGGCGCCGCACATGGGCTCGCGGCGAAGAGGATGTGATCGACCGTTTTTTCGATGCCCTCGTGCGGGGGAGTCTCAATCGCCTCGAGCTCGACCTCTGGCCGGTCGGCTGGCGGCTCCAATTCGATTTCGCCTCGGTGCTGACCTGCATCGTCACGGCGGACGGCAACCTCGACCGCGCGCTATCCGTGTGGGATCGGGCAGCCGATCCCGCAGCAGCCATCCACATGGCGGCGCTGCGGGAGGACGTTCTCATCCTCAACGGCCGGCCGTGTCTCGACAATGCCTTTCTCGAGGATCACCGCGAGGCCGCCGACACCATCGGCGCCTTCCTGATGCGCCCCGAGGTCGACCGGCGACTCGAGGCCGCGTTCTTCACCGTCGCCGATCCGCGCCTGCAGCAGATCCTCTCGGATGCCACGACCGAATAGCTCATCATTCTTTTCTCTGGGAACCGAAACATGCGCCACGCCCTCAGCACGATCTCCGCCCTGCTTCTCGCGATGCTCTCGCTCGGATCACTCCCGGCGCGGGCCGGAGAGGACAGCCCCCGCGCGGTGATCGACGACATCTTCGGCCAGGTCAACGCCATGTGCGGCGGCGACGGGAACGGACCGGCCTACGACCTCACCGAGATCGCCAAGGCGCATTTCGCGCCGTCTCTCGAGACGACGTTCGAGACATTCATGAGCTCGGACGCGTTCGGCTTCGATCTCTGGACCGATGCCCAGGACTGCAAGACGACCGACCTCACCCTCTCCATTCTGGAAAGCGCGGAAACGTCCGCCAAGACCCGCGCCACCTTCAAGAACATGGGGGAGGGTCGGATCGTCGATCTCGAGATGACCAAGACCGGCGATGCGTGGAAGGTTTCCGACGTGGTCTACAGGCATCGGCCGTTCTCGCTCAAGGCGATCCCCGCTGCGGCAAGCGGAAATTAGCGTTAGTAGGCTAAAACTCCGCCTCCCTCCCTTCATCTTCTCCGGCCGGGTGCGATAACGGAGCGTCGCCGCGCCGGCCGGTGCAGCAAGGAAAGGTTTTGCAGATGCGCGCGCAGTCCAATCGCCTGAGGGCGCTGCCGAGGGCCGCCCTCCTCCTCTGCTGCATGGTGCTGGTCACGGCGTGGCGGTTCGGGCCGCCGCTCACGTTCTTCGAGGAGGACGGCGCGGTCGCGGCGGCCGTCGAGCAGCTCCGCGCCGCCGGCGGCTTCACGCGCGTGCTCTCGATCGGGATCAGGCCGGACGAGGTCGTCGTCACGGCGCAGGACCCGCGCAACATGGGCCACGTCAACCGGTGGACCGTCGCAAAGCATAACCTCGGGAAACTCAACTGGGAGTCGGCCGGCGGACCGGAGCCGGTGCAGCTCAACCTGATCAATCCCGATCTCGAGTCCAATCTGTTCGACATCGCGGACGTCGACCTCGGCGCGGCCGGGCGGCTCGCCAAGGAGGCGTTGTCGCGCGCGGCCCTCGACGATGCGGCCGCCGTCACCTCGATGGAGATCGAGCGGCAGCTCCACCTGCTCCCCAACCCGTCGAGCGGGGACGTGCGCTGGCGTGTCTCCGTCGGCAGCGGGCGCGAGAACGCGAGCGTCATCGCGGACGGCAAGGGCAACATCGTGCGCCTCGATCTCGCCGGCACGAACAGGGCGCGGATGTTCGACCTTTTGAAATCGCTCGAGATGCTGCCCGAGGCGGCGACCGCCTTCGCACAGTCCGCCGGCTCTGAGCCGATCGTCATTCGGGTTCGCGTCAGCTCTCACGGCGCAAGCTTCGAGACCAACATCTCGGAAAAGACGCCGCTCATGGCAAGCCTCAAGCAGCGCCGCAGCTACTCCTGGAACCTCAACGGGCTCACGCAAAGCATGGGCGGCATCGACACGAGCGAACACTTCGGCGCCGATCCCGCCTTCGCCATCGGCGATGTCGACTGGGCGGCGGCGGGGAAAGTCGTCGCGCAGGCCAGAGCGGCGCTCGAGATGCCGGACGCTCAGCTCACCGAGATCGAGGTGGAGAAACCCAAGGACCAGCCGGCCGAGCCCAAGACCGAGTGGCAGATCACCTTCAAGGACAAGAGCGGCGAGGAAGGCGAGGCCCGCATCGACGTGAAGACCGGCGAGGTGCTCGGACTCGAGCTGCCGGAAAGCCGGCGCAAGCCGTTCGACGCGCGCGATCCGTCGCTGTGGCCCGCGCACATCGCCAAGATCGAAGCGACGTTCGGCGCCAACGCCTCGTTCGCGGAGCTGCTGATCAACGAGAACCAGGTCACGATCGTCGCCACCGATCCGCAGCAGCCCGGCGAGCTTGCGGAGTTCCTGCTCGACGAGGAGGGCATCAAGCGGTGGGGCACGGTGTCGCCGTTCGCGCTTTCGAACCCGCGTTTCACGCTCGCGGAAATCCGCTCGCTCACGGGCGAGCAGATGAAGAAGCTCATCGACGCGACGGACGCGCGGCTCAAGCTTCCCGCGATGCAGATCGTGAACATCACGATCGGCAAGGCCGCGCTCGATCCGTCACCTCAGGGCAACGTGACGGTCGAGATCCGGGCCGAGGAAGGGCCGTTCAAGCGCAGCGGTCGCGTCAACTGGGAGCTCGACGGGCGCGAGATCAAGGCGTATTTGCCGTGACGAGATAAGTACCTGCCGTAGAGAATCGTGATGCCACAGGTCATGTAAAAACGGGCGCGCTGATTCAATTGAGCATCACTTGGCCACAAGAATCGGATACGAAAATCGTATGTCGAGGGCACATAAAGAGTTTCTTATGTGACCGTGGGGAACGACAGGAGATTTCCGATGGGCGACAGGCTAAACGGGCTTCTTAAGAAGCTGTTTACTGATCTCGGTGCATGTCTCGACGCACAAGCAGGATGGTGGCCTGTCCTGCCCGGATCCCGTAGCTAGGCTACTCTTGGGATCGCCACTCGCCTCGACCATCTAACGACGATAGGCTACTCGGCCTTTGGAACCGTGAGCGGCCTGCCGCCTCGGCGAGGAGGGCACTCTTGAGTGATTCGCCTAGACGAGAAACTGTACCGACGCAGAAGCCACGCTCTAGTAGAGGTAGCGATGCGTGCAAGACACAGGTATTTGAGCAGACTGTTAGAAACATGCTCGCGATGTCGCACGAGCAGTACACGAATCGAAAGGGGCCACCCCGAAAGGCGGCCCCTTAGTGGGAAGGGCTCGAAGTCTTAGCTTGCTCGCAGGGCTTCGAGTTCCCTCCTTTCTCAGTTCGGCGTCGATTGGTCGGAGGCCGCTTGGTTCAGAAGAATTGCCTTCTGCAATTGGCTGAGGGCCTGAGCGACGCCGGCCGCTCCAGCCTGAGGCATGACCAGTCGAACCGTCACAACACGCTCGTCGTCACCGCCGACGCCGGTTCCCGGTACGGAGTGCTTGGGCCGGATGACCGCGAAGGTGAAGTGACAGGTTCCATCCTTGCGAAGCTGCAAGCCGGAGAGTTCATGAGCGAACACTTCCTGAATGCAAGCAGGGTCAAGAAGGGGCAGCACTTCGTGCTGCGTTGGTGCTCTGGGCGAAGCCATGGCTTCATCCCTCCTCTGTTTGAAGGTCTGAGATGACGCTGACAACGCAACAGACCGACGCGCCGAACTGGGCGTACAAATGGGAGAACAACGCCGTCTACGTCTCGACCGATGGCGGCCAGACGTGGCAACTGTTCATGTTCTTCCCTGAGAGATGACGCGCGGGTACGGACCCGATTCCCCAACCTGAGGAGGTTGCGGTGGAATCGCGCTGTCGTCTAGTGTGATCCTAGTGTCCGATGTTGCCGTTTTGTACCAGCCTAGGCACGCAAAATGGCCCCGAAGCGATGCCTCGGGGCCGTTTGAATTCGGATCGGACCGAGGGTGTGCGCTTACGCGTTCGCGTCGGCTTCCTTCTCGGCCTCGTGGCGGGCCTTGTCCTCGGCGCCCTTCACGCTCTCGTCGCGATCGACGAGCTCGATGACGGCACGGGGCGCGCTATCGCCATAGCGGAAGCCCGCCTTCAGGACGCGCGAATAGCCTCCGGCGCGGCCCTTGTAGCGCGGGGCAAGCACGTCGAAGAGCTTCTTGACCATGTCCTCGTCGCGCAGGCGCGCTGCGGCGAGGCGGCGAGAGTTCAAGTCTCCACGCTTGGCCAGCGTGATGTACTTGTCGATCACGCGCTTCAGGTCCTTGGCCTTGGGCAGCGTGGTAACGATCTGCTCGTGCTTGATGAGGGCAGCCGCCATGTTCGAAAACATGGCCTGGCGGTGCGCGCTCTGGCGGCCGAAACGTCGGCCGAGCTTCTTGTGTCGCATCGGTCTAACTCTCTTGTTTCGCTGTGGTTATTACGGGGAGGTTCTTCGGCCTCACCTCGTAGTCTCGTGCAACGTCGCCCCTATTGCCGGGTGACGGTCGTGACCTCTCCCCGTCGAAGACGGGGAGAGGGAAAGCGTCTTAGTACTGATCCTCGAAGCGCTTGGCCAGCTCCTCGATGTTGTCCGGCGGCCAGTTCGGCACTTCCATGCCGAGGTGCAGGCCCATGCCGGCCAGGACTTCCTTGATCTCGTTCAGCGACTTGCGGCCGAAGTTCGGCGTGCGCAGCATCTCGGCCTCGGTCTTCTGGATGAGGTCGCCGATGTAGACGATGTTGTCGTTCTTCAGGCAGTTGGCGGAGCGCACCGAAAGCTCGAGCTCGTCCACCTTCTTGAGCAGGGCGGCGTTGAAGGCGAGCTCCGGATGGCGGCTCTCCTCGACGGCCTTCTTCGGCTCCTCGAAGTTGATGAAGACGGCGAGCTGGTCCTGCAGGATGCGGGCGGCGAGGGCGACGGCGTCCTCGGCCTTGACCGAGCCGTCGGTCTCGATGGTCATGGTCAGCTTGTCGTAGTCGAGGATCTGGCCCTCGCGGGTGTTCTCGACCTTGTAGGAGACCTTGGTCACGGGGGTGTAGAGGCTGTCGACCGGGATGAGGCCGATCGGCGCGTCATCCGGACGGTTGCGCTCGGCGGGCACGTAGCCCTTGCCCATGTCGGCCGTGAACTCCATGCGGATCTGCGCGCCCTGGTCGAGGTGGCAGATGACGTGCTCGGGGTTCAGGATGTCGACGTCGGAGCCGGTCTCGATGTCGCCGGCCTTGACGGGGCCGGGGCCCTCCTTCTTCAGCACCATGCGCTTCACGCCCTCGGAATGGATGCGAAGCGCGATCTCCTTGATGTTGAGGACGATGTTGGTCACGTCCTCGCGCACGCCCGGGATCGAGGAGAACTCGTGCAGCACGCCGTCGATCTGCACGGTCTTGATGGCCGCGCCCTGGAGCGAGGAGAGGAGCACGCGGCGAAGCGCGTTGCCGAGCGTCATGCCGAAGCCGCGCTCGAGCGGCTCGGCGACGATGGTTGCGGTGCGGGTGCGATCGCGGCCCGAGGTGATCTCGAGCTTCGTCGGCTTGATGAGGTCTTGCCAGTTCTTCTGCAATACGTTCGTCACGGGGGGTTCCTCGTAGCGGTTCTCGGTGCCGCCGCGCCCATGGGCGGCACGCTTCCAACAGAGGATGAGCTCGAGACCGGAGACGGGAGCGTGGCGCCGCTTATTGACCCGTCCAGGGAGGAGGCCCGGAGCCCGGCTTCTTCTTAAACGCGGCGACGCTTGCGCGGCCGGCACCCGTTGTGCGGGATCGGCGTCACGTCGCGAATTGAGGTGATCTGGAAACCAACCGACTGCAGCGCGCGCAGCGCCGACTCACGTCCGGAACCGGGGCCGCACACCTCGACCTCGAGAACCTTCATGCCGTGCTCCATGGCCTTCTTGCCGGCGTCCTCGGCGGCCATCTGAGCGGCGAAGGGCGTCGACTTGCGCGAGCCCTTGAAGCCCATGGTGCCCGACGACGACCAGGCGAGCGTGTTGCCCTGAGCATCGGTGATGGTGATCATGGTATTGTTGAACGAGGCGTTCACGTGCGCCACGCCGGAGGTGATGTTCTTCTTTTCCTTGCGGCGGACCTTGGTCCGTCCCTGTGCTTCTTTCGCCATGAGGTCGTAGCTCCTGTTGCCCGGCGCGCGGGCCAAATCGGGTGGCCGTCAGCGACAGCCCGTTGTCGTATGGCTGTCGAAGACAGCCGGGGGCGGCCGGCTCGGCGCCGGCCGCGGAATGGGATCAGGCCTTCTTCTTGCCGGCGATCGGCTTCGCGGGGCCCTTGCGGGTGCGGGCGTTGGTGTGGGTGCGCTGGCCGCGCACCGGCAGGCCCTTGCGATGGCGCAGGCCGCGGTAGCAGCCGAGGTCCATCAAGCGCTTGATGTTCATCGCCACTTCGCGGCGCAGATCGCCCTCGACGACGTAGTCGCGGTCGATGGCCTCGCGGATCTGCAGCACCTCGGCGTCGGTCAGCTGGTTAACGCGGCGCTCGGCCGGGATGCCGACCCGCTTGCAGATCTCCTCGGCGAACTTCGGCCCGATGCCGTGGATGTACTGAAGCGCGATCAGAACGCGCTTCTGCGTCGGGATATTCACACCTGCTATGCGCGCCACATCCGTCTCCTGGAGGCTTCTTCATCGACCGCGCGGCGGTCCAGCTATCTGTTTTTCAACGAAAAAACACGGCACGACCAGATCCGGGCGAAGATCGCCGCTCGGAGCAGGCCTTCCGTTGCATCGTCTTGAAAGCGCGGTGTTGTAGCTTGGTCATAATACTTCGTCAACCGACGCCTTGATCTTGTGACATCTTTTCCGCTCACGCGTCCAACAGGGCGTCGATTTGTCTGCCGACGTCCCCAATCGGGGCCATGCCATCGATCGACTTCAGCTTGCCCTGGGCGAAGTAGTAGCCGATGAGCGGGGCGGTTTCCTTGTAGTAGGCCCAGAGGCGGGTCTTGAGGGCCTCGGCGTTGTCGTCGGCGCGGGGGGTGCCGCCGGCGGCGATGGTCTCGCGGGCGCGGTTCTCGATGCGCGCCAGGAGCGCCTGGTCGTCCACCTTGAGCTCGATCACCGCGTCCAGGATGGTGCCCTTGGAGTCGAGGAGCTCGTCGAGGGCGGCCGCCTGCTTCAGGGTGCGGGGGAAGCCGTCGAGAATGAAGCCATTGGCGCAATCGGGTTCGGCGATACGGTCGGAGATGATGCCGATCACGATCTCGTCCGAGACGAGGCCGCCCGCCTTCATGACCGCCTCGGCCTTGCGGCCGATCTCGGTGCCGGCCTTCACGGCGGCGCGCAGCATTTCGCCGGTCGAGAGCTGGGGGATGCCCCGGCGCTTGGCAAGCTCCACGGCCTGGGTGCCCTTGCCGGCGCCTGGCGGTCCAAGAAGGATGAGCTTCATCTGCGCCCGCCTCTCGAGGTCGCGCCCCTCAGCTTGGCCTTCTTGATGAGACCCTCGTACTGGTGGGCGAGGAGGTGGCTCTGGATCTGAGCCACGGTATCCATGGTCACGCTGACCGCGATCAGGAGCGATGTGCCGCCGAAGTAGAACGGCACCGCCGCGTAGGAGGTCAGGATCTCCGGCATGACGCAGACGGCGGCGAGATAGATGGCGCCGACCACGGTGATGCGCGTCAGGACGTAGTCGATGTATTCGGCCGTCTTCTCGCCGGGGCGGATGCCGGGCAGGAAGCCGCCGTGCTTCCTCAAGTTGTCGGCCGTGTCCTTCGGGTTGAACACCACGGCCGTGTAGAAGAAGGCGAAGAAGACGATCAGCGCCACGTAGATGGCGATGTGGAGCGGCTGGCCGTTGCCGAGAGAGGCGACGATGGTCTGCAGCCACTCGGGGCCGCCGCCCTGGGCGGAGGAGAACTGCGCGGCCGTGATCGGCAGCAGCAGCAGGGACGAGGCGAAGATCGGCGGGATGACGCCGGCGGAGTTGAGCTTCAGCGGCAGATGCGAGGCATCGCCCTGGAACATGCGGTTGCCGACCTGCCGCTTCGGGTACTGTATCAAGAGGCGTCGCTGAGCGCGCTCGATGAAGACGATGGCGGCGACGACGACCAGCATCAGCGTCAGGAGGGCGAGCAGGAGGAACGTCGAGAGCGCCCCGGTGCGGGCCATCTCGAACAGGCCGACGAGCGCCGACGGCAAGCCGGCGACGATGCCGGCGAAGATGATGAGCGAGATGCCGTTGCCGACGCCGCGCTGCGTGATCTGCTCGCCGAGCCACATCAGGAACATGGTGCCGCCGACGAGCGTGATGACGGTCGTCAACCGGAAGAACCAGCCGGGATCGGCGACGACGGAGCCCGCCTCCGAGCGCGAGCCCTCGAGGCCGATGGCGATGCCGTAGGCCTGGAAGGCCGCGAGCACGAGGGTCAGATAGCGCGTGTACTGGTTGAGCTGCTTTCTGCCCGACTCGCCTTCCTTCTTCAGCGCCTCGAGCTTGGGCGACATCGAGCTCATGAGCTGGATGATGATCGAGGCCGAGATGTAGGGCATGATGTTCAGGGCGAAGATCGCCATGCGCTCGACGGCGCCGCCGGCGAAGACGTTGAACATGCCGAGGATGCCGGACGACTGCGATTTGAACGCCTGCGCGAAGGCGGCGGCGTCGATACCCGGGATCGGGATGAAGGTGCCCAGGCGATAGACGACGAGGGCGGCCAGGGTGAAGTAGATGCGGTTCTTCAAATCCTGAGCCTTGGCGAAGGCGCCAAGGTTCAGGTTCGAAGCGAGCTGCTCGGCAGCGGATACCATTCTCTTGTCTCCCGGCTCAGATTGAGCCCCTTACTTGGGGTCCGGCTTCCGCGCCGTCGAGCCCCCCGGCCCGGCGCCAATGCTGAACCCCGGGGCGCGCCCGCTGCTATGCCTCCTGCGCGGCGGCGCCAGGAGCCGCCTTCTTCTGAGATGTCGTCTTCTTGGCCGCCGATTTCTTGCGCTTGGCCTCGTCGGCCGCCAGCACCTTGACCTCGATCAGCTTGATCGAGCCGCCGGCCTTCTCGATGGCTTCCTTGGCGGAAGCCGAGGCATGGTTGACGGTCAGCGCGAGCTTGGCCTTGATCTCACCCGAGCCCAGGAGGCGCAGGCCGTCCTTGGGACGGCGCAGGATGCCGGCCTCGATGAGGGCCGTCACGTCGACCGACTGTCCGGCCTTGAGCTTGCCCTCGTCCACGGCCTGCTGCAGGGCGCCGACGTTGATCTCGTTCCAGTTCTTGCGGTTCCACTTGTTGAAGCCGCGCTTCGGCAAGCGGCGATGAAGCGGCATCTGGCCGCCTTCGAAGCCGCCGATGGCAACGCCCGTGCGCGCGGTCTGGCCCTTGCCGCCGCGGCCGCCCGTCTTGCCGACGCCCGAGCCGATGCCACGGCCGACGCGCACGCGGTTCTTGCGGGCGCCGGGATTGTCCTTGATGTCGTTCAGGCGCATGGCCCTCGAGCTCCTTGTTCGTCGTTCAGCCCCGAGCGCAGCGCTCACGCGCGCGTCGCGGGTTTCCGCCTACTCTTCCACGACGCGGACGAGATGCGGGACAGAGTTGATCATGCCGCGCACGGCCGGGGTATCCTCGAGCGTGCGGCGGCGATGCAGCTTGTTGAGACCGAGACCGACGAGGGTCTTGGTCTGGCTTTCCGGCCGGCGGTTCGCGCTCGCAAACTGCTCGACCGTGATCGTCTTCTTGGCGGCCATGTGTCGTACCCTTCTCGAACTCTCCGCGCCGGGCGGGGCCTTACTTTGGGACCGATGATTCACGCTTCGGACTGATAGGGTCCGAAGCGATCATGGTCCTATGCTTCGGCGGCGACCTCGGCGCCGGAGCCATCGCGCCGGCGGGCGACGATCTCGGACACCTTCTTGTTGCGGCGGGCGGCGACGGAACGGGGGTTCTCCTGCTCCTTCAGCGCATCGAACGTGGCGCGCACGACGTTGTAGGGGTTGGTCGAGCCAAGCGACTTCGCCACCACGTCGTGAACGCCCAGCATCTCGAACACGGCGCGCATGGCGCCGCCGGCGATGATGCCCGTACCGGCGGGAGCCGAGCGCAGCACGACGCGGCCCGAGCCGTGACGGCCCTCGCTGTCGTGATGCAGCGTGCGGGCGTCGCGCAGCGGCACGCGCAGAAGGTTGCGCCTGGCTGCTTCCGTCGCCTTGCGGATCGCCTCCGGCACCTCGCGGGCCTTGCCGTGGCCGAAGCCGACGCGGCCCTTCAAGTCGCCGACGACGACGAGCGCCGCGAAGCCGAAGCGCTTGCCGCCCTTCACAACCTTGGCGACGCGGTTGATGTGGACGAGCTTGTCGGAGAACTCGCTGTCGCGCTCCTCCCGCTCCCGCTCGCGTCCGCGTCCGCCTCTTTCCGGTCCACGTGCCACTGTCAAATTCCTTTCATCAGAAGCTGAGGCCGCCCTCGCGGGCCGCATCGGCAAGCGCCTTGACGCGCCCGTGATAGAGATAGCCGCCGCGGTCGAACACCACCGCCTTGACGCCGGCCTTCAAGGCGCGCTCGGCGACGAGCTTGCCAATGGCGGCGGCGGCGGCCTTGTCGGCCCCGGTCTTGAGGGAGCCACGCAGATCCTTCTCGAGGCTCGAGGCAGACGCGAGCGTCTTGCCGTCGGCGTCGCTGATGATCTGCGCGTAGATGTGCTTCGAGGAGCGGTGAATGGAAAGCCGCGGCCGGCCGTCGGCGCGCGCCTTCAGCGTCCGGCGCACGCGGGCCCGGCGCTTCTCGAATTGTTTCAATGCGGTGTTGGCCATAGCCCGATGTCCTACTTCTTCTTGCCTTCCTTGCGGTAGACGTACTCGCCCTTGAAGCGCACGCCCTTGCCCTGGTAGGGCTCGGGCTTGCGCGAAGCGCGGATCTCGGCGGCGACCTGGCCGACGAGCTGCTTGTCGATACCGGAGACGGTGACGACCTCCTGCTTGGCGCCGCCCACCTTCACCTCGACGCCGGCCGGGATGGTGTGCACGACGTCGTGGCTGAAGCCGATCGACATGGTGAGCTGTTCCTTGCCCTTCATGGCGGCCTTGAAGCCCACGCCGTGAATCTCGAGCGTGTGGCTATAGCCGTCGGTCACGCCGGTGATCAGGTTCTGCACCATGGTGCGCGACATGCCCCACATGGAGCGGGCCTTCTTGGTGTCCTCGAGCATCGTCACCTCGATGCCTTCGGCGGTCTTCTCGACCTTGAGCTCCTCGGGCAGCGAGAAAGAGAGCTCGCCCTTGGGGCCCTTCATCTTGACGGTCTGGCCCGAGACCGTCGCGGTGACGGCCGAGGGAACAGGGACCGGTTTTTTTCCGATGCGTGACATGGGTCTTGTCCTCGTGACGCCGGCAGAAGCCAGCGCCTCTCGCTAGAATACGTTGCAGATGACCTCGCCGCCGACGTTCTCCTCCTTGGCGCGCGCATCCGACATCACGCCCTTGGGCGTGGAGAGGATGGCGACGCCGAGGCCGTTGGCGACGCTCTTCAGATCGCGGACGGGCGAGTAGACGCGCCGGCCGGGGGTCGAGACGCGGCTGATCTCCTTGATCGCCGGCTGACCGTTGAAATACTTGAGCTCGATCTCGAACTCCGGAAGGTTGCCCTTCTGCTCCACACGCGCGTAGCCGCGGATGTAGCCTTCCTCGACGAGCACGTCGAGGACGCGGGCGCGCATGTTGGATGCGGGCGTCGAGACCTTGGGACGGCGACGCATCTGCGCGTTGCGGATGCGCGTCAGCATATCGCCGATTGGATCGTTCACTGCCATGTTCCGTGCCTCCCCTTACCAGCTCGACTTGACCATGCCGGGGATCAACCCCTGCGAGGCCAGCTCTCGGAGCTGGTTGCGGCACATCTTGAGCTTGCGATAGTTGCCGCGGGCGCGGCCGGTGATCTCACAGCGGTTGCGGATGCGCACCGCCGAGCCGTTGCGCGGCATCTCGGCGAGCTTCAGGCGCGCGGCAAAGCGCTCCTCGGCGGGACGCTTCAGATCGTCGGCGATCGCCTTCAGGCGCTTGCGCTTGGCCGCGTACTGGGCGACCAGCCTGCGGCGGCGGTTGTTCTTCTCGATAGAGCTCGTCTTAGCCATTCAGGTCCTCCAAAGGCCTTTCGGGGGGCTTTCCCCGAGGTCCTCTAGCTACGGAAAGGAAAATTGAAACCGCGGAGCAACTCGCGCGCCTCGTCGTCGGTCTTAGCCGAGGTGCAGACGATGACGTCGAGGCCCCATACCTGGTCCACCTTGTCGTAATCGATCTCCGGGAACACGATGTGCTCCTTCAAGCCGCAAGCGAAGTTGCCGCGGCCGTCGAAGCTCTTCGGGTTCAAGCCGCGGAAGTCCTTGACGCGCGGCAGCGCGATGGTGACGAAGCGGTCCATGAACTCGTACATGCGGTCGCCGCGCAGCGTGACCTTGCACCCGAGCGTCATGCCCTCGCGCACCTTGAAGGTGGCGATGGACTTGGTCGACTTGGTCAGCAGCGGGCGCTGGCCGGCGATGAGCGCGAGGTCAGCAGCGGCGCTGTCCACCTTCTTGCGGTCGGCGGTCGCCTCGCCCACGCCCATGTTGAGCACGATCTTCTCGATGCGCGGAATCTGCATCGGGTTGGCGTAGCCGAAACGCTCCCTCAGGGCCGCGCGCACGACGCTCTCATAGAGCGACTTGAGGCGCGGGCGGTAGTCCTTGGGACGCGGCTTCCATTCGCGGGGCGCGGCGGCGACCTTCGGCGCCTTGGCGCCCTTGGCTTCCTTGCCGGGCTTGCCGGCGGGCGGGCCACCTGCGGCCTTCGCCTGCTTCTGCGGTTTCTCTTTGTCGGCCATGGCTTAGTTCTTCTCCGGAATGATCTCGCCCGAGCGCTTGGCGAAACGCACCTTCTTGCCGTCCTCCAGGACGCGGAAGCCGATGCGGGTCGGCTTGCCGTCCTTCGGATCCTCGAGGGCAAGGTTGGAAATCTGGATGGCGGCTTCCTTCGAGATGATGCCGCCCTCCTGGGACGCGGTCTGGCGCTGGTGGCGGCGCACGACGTTGACGCCGCGGACGAGGGCGCGGTTCTCCTTCGGGCGCACCTCGATCACCTCGCCGCGCTTGCCTTTGTCGCGGCCGGTGAGGACGACGACGCTGTCACCCTTCTTGATCTTGAGCGAGGCCATTACAGCACCTCCGGGGCGAGCGAGACGATCTTCATGTGGTTCTTGGCGCGCAGCTCGCGGGTCACGGGTCCGAAGATGCGCGTGCCGACCGGCTCGCCCTGGGCGTTGATCAGCACCGCGGCGTTGCGGTCGAAGCGGATCAGCGAGCCATCGGGACGGCGCACACCCTTGGCGACGCGCACGATCACGGCCTTCATGACCTGGCCCTTCTTGACGCGACCCTTCGGAATAGCCTCCTTCACCGAGACGACGATGGTGTCGCCGATGGTGGCATACTTGCGCTTGGAGCCGCCCAGCACCTTGATGCACTGGACACGGCGGGCGCCCGAATTGTCAGCGACGTCGAGATTGGTCTCCATCTGGATCATCGCACCGTCTCTCTTCCTGCCGCACAGCTCGCGGCGTCAAATCGTGTTTCGTTCCGGTGCCGGTTCCGCCTTCACGGCGTTTACTTCGCGGCCTGGCACCACCCAAAAATCAAACCTTCTCGACGGCCACCCAGCGTTTCAGCTTCGAGATCGGAGCACTCTCCTGGATCTCGACGCGATCGCCTTCCTTGAACGTGTTGGCCTCGTCGTGAGCGTGGTATTTCTTGGTGCGGCGGACCGTCTTCTTCAGAAGCGGATGCGTGTAACGGCGCTCCACCTCGACGACGATGGTCTTGTTGTTCTTCGACGAAACAACCACACCCTGCAGGACGCGCTTCGGCATCTCTCAAATCTCCCTTACGCGCCAGTCTTCGATTTCGCGGCCGACGTGGCGCCGCCCCGCTTCTGCGCGGCGTACGTCATCACGCGGGCGATGTCGCGGCGCACCTGGCGCACGCGCGAGGTGTTCTCGAGCTGCCCCGAGGCCTTCTGAAAGCGCAGGTTGAACTGCTCCTTCTTGAGCTTCGCCAGCTGGTCGTCGAGCTCATCGAGCGACATGCCCTTTAGATCACCCGCTGCCATATCCGTCTTCCTTATCCTCTCGCGCCTTCGGCCCTCAGCCGATGCGCGTCACAATACGTGTCTTGATGCCGAGCTTGGCCGCACCGAGCAGCAGCGCCTCACGCGCGATCTGATCGGATACGCCGTCGAGCTCGAACATGATGCGGCCCGGCTTGACGCGCGAGACCCACAGCTCGATGCCGCCCTTGCCGGAGCCCATGCGGACCTCGGCCGGCTTCTTGGTGACCGGCACGTCGGGAAAGATGCGAATCCACACGCGGCCGGCGCGCTTCATGTGGCGCGTGATGGCACGGCGTGCGGCCTCGATCTGACGCGCGGTCACGCGCTCTGGCTCGACGGCCTTGAGGCCGTGCGAGCCGAAGTTGAGTGTCGTGCCGCCCTTCGCAGCGCCGTGGATGCGGCCTTTGAACTGCTTGCGGAACTTGGTCTTCTTGGGTTGCAGCATGGTGGTGCTCCGTCAGCCCTGTTCAGGCCGTCTCCCCTTCCTTGCCGGCGTCCGGTGCGCCGCCGCCGCCACGCGGTCCGCCACGGTCCCCGCGGGGACCGCCACGACGCTCGCGGCGCTCGCCGCCGTCCTCACGCTCACGGCGCGGGCGCGCGCCCGAGCCGTCGCCTGCGCCTTCGGTGGCACGGCGCTCCGAGGCCATCGGGTCGTGCTCCATGAGCTCGCCCTTGAAGATCCAGACCTTGATGCCGATGACGCCATAGGCGGTCTGGGCGACGCCGTAGCCGAAATCGATGTCGGCACGCAGCGTGTGCAGCGGAACGCGGCCCTCGCGATACCACTCCGTGCGCGCGATCTCGGCGCCGCCGAGGCGGCCCGCGACGTTGATGCGGATGCCGACGGCGCCGGCGCGGAGCGCGGTCTGCACGGCGCGCTTCATGGCACGGCGGAAGGCGACGCGGCGCTCGAGCTGCTGGGCGATGTTCTCGGCGACCAGCACGGCGTCGGTGTCGGGCTTCCTGACCTCGAGGAGGTTCAGGTGAACCTCGGAGGAGGTGAAGCGTGACAGCTCACCGCGCAGCTTCTCGATGTCGGCGCCCTTCTTGCCGATCAGCACGCCGGGGCGGGCGGTATGCACCGTCACGCGGCACTTCTTGTGCGGACGCTCGATGACCACCTTCGAGATGCCGGCCGCGCGCTGCATCTTCATGATGTGCTCGCGGATGGCGAAATCCTCGTGCAGGAGCTTGCCGTACTCGCCACGACGGGCGAACCAGCGGCTGTCCCAGGTGCGGTTGATGCCGACGCGCAGGCCGACGGGATTGACTTTATGACCCATTACTCGGCCTCCTTCTCAGCCGCAGCAGCCTTGGTCTTGCCGGCCGGCTTTTTGGGCGCGGCGGCGGACTTGCCCTTGTCCTTCTTGCCGGCGGCCTTGGCCTTCGGCTTCTCGGCCTCGGCTTCGGTCTCGCGCACGACGATGGTGATCTGCGAGAACGGCTTCATGATCGAGAAGCCACGGCCGCGGCCGCGGGCCGCGAAGCGCTTCATGACCAGGTTCTTGCCGACGTAGGCCTCCGAGACGATCAGCTGATCGACGTCGAGCTGATGGTTGTTCTCGGCGTTGGCGACGGCGCTCATCACGCATTTGCGGACGTCCTGGGCGATGCGCTTCCTCGAGAACTCGAGATCGGCGAGCGCGCGGTCGACCTTCTTGCCGCGGATCAGACCGGCGACCAGGTTCAGCTTCTGCGGCGAGACGCGAAGGTTCTTCGCGATGGCTCGCGCCTCTTTATCGGAGAGGCTTCGTTCCCGGCTCGGCTTGCCCATTACTTCCTCACCGCTGCTTTCTTGTCGCCGCCATGACCATGGAACACGCGGGTCGGCGAGAACTCGCCGAACTTGTGCCCGATCATGTCCTCGGTGACGTTCACCGGAACGTGCTTCTGGCCGTTGTAGACGCCGAACGTCAGCCCGACGAACTGGGGCAGGATCGTCGAGCGACGGCTCCAGGTCTTGATGACCTCATTGCGGCCCGACGAACGCACCTTCTCAGCCTTCTTGAGAATGTAGCCGTCGACGAACGGGCCTTTCCAAACTGCGCGTGTCACTCTCGTATCTCCTCAGCCGTCTCTATGAGCTCGCTCGACTACTTGCTCTTCGAGCGGCTTCTGACGATGAACTTGTCGGTCCGCTTGTTCTTGCGGGTCTTGAAGCCCTTGGTCGGCTTGCCCCACGGCGTCGCCCAGTGCTTGCCGCCCTTGGTGCGGCCGCCGTTGGGGTGATCGATGGGGTTCATGGCGATCGAGCGCACCGTCGGGCGCGTGCCCTTCCAGCGCGTGCGGCCGGCCTTGCCGGTCACCTCGTTGGTGTGGTCCGGATTCGAGACCGCTCCGATCGAGGCCATGCAATCGGCGCGGACGCGGCGCGTCTCGCCCGAATTGAGCTTCAGAACCGCCCAACCCGAGTCACGGCCGACGAGCTGCACGAAGGCACCGGCCGAGCGCGCGAGCTGGCCACCGCCGCCGGGCTTCAGCTCGACGTTGTGGACGATGGTGCCGATCGGCATGGACGCGAGCGGCATGGCGTTGCCGGGCTTCACGTCGACCTTGGCACCCGAGACGACCTGGTCGCCGACCTGGAGCCGCTGCGGGGCCAGGATGTAGGACAGGTGGCCGTCCGCGTACTTGATCAGGGCGATGAAGGCGGTGCGGTTCGGATCGTACTCGAGGCGCTCGACGGTCGCGGCGACGTCGTGCTTTTTGCGACGGAAGTCGATCAGGCGATACGACTGCTTGTGGCCGCCGCCGATGTGGCGCGTCGTGATGCGGCCATCGCTGTTGCGTCCGCCGGACTTGCGCTTGCCCTCGGTCAGGATCTTGACCGGCGCGCCCTTCCACAGGCTCGAGCGGTCGACCTGCACCAAGTGCCGGAGACCCGGGGATGTCGGACGGTATGTCTTCAATGCCATGGGATCGGCTCTCCTTTAAAGACCCGTCGTGACGTCGATCGAGTGGCCTTCCTCGAGCGTCACGATGGCCTTCTTAACGTCGCTCAACTGGGCGCGGATGCCGCGGAACGTGCGGCGCTTGCCCTTGCGCACGAGCGTGTTCACCGCCTTGACCTTGACGTTGAACAGGCTCTCAACGGCGGCCTTGATCTCGGTCTTGTTGGCGCCCGAGGCGACCTTGAAGATGACCTGGTTGGCTTCCGAGACCTGCGTCGCCTTCTCGGTGATGACCGGCGAGATGATGATGTCGTAGGCTTTGAGCTTGTTCATCACTTGGCCTCCGCGGCTTTGGCCGTGACGTCGGCGAAGCGCACATCGAGCGCCTCGACGGCAGCGCGCGTGAGCACGAGCTTCTCGCGGCGCAGGATGTCGTAGACGTTGATGCCGGCGATCGGCAGCACGTCGATGTGCGGGATGTTGCGCGCGGCGCGGGCGAAGGCGTCGTCGAGCGCCGCGCCATCGATGATGAGCGCGCTCCGCCAGCCGAGCGACGCGAACTGCTTCTTCAGCGCGCCGGTCTTGCCGTCGGAGGCCGCCGTATCGATGACGATGATCTCGCCGGCCTTGGCTTTGGCGGAGAGGGCGTGGCGAAGAGCGAGCGCGCGGAACTTCTTGGTCAGGTCGATGGCGTGGCTGCGCGGCTTGGGGCCGAAGGCCTTGCCACCGCCGCGCCACTGCGGAACCGACTTGTCGCCGTGACGGGCGCCGCCGGTGCCCTTCTGCTTGTACATCTTCTTGCCGGTGACCGAGACCTCGGACCGGTCCTGCGCATGATGCGTGCCGGCCATGCGCTTCAGCTGCTGCCAGCGCACCATGCGGTGCAGGATGTCGCTTCTCGGCTCGAGCCCGTAGATGGCGTCGGCGAGCTCGATCTCGCCGCTCTTCTTCGCCTCGAGCGTGGTGACGGTGGCTTTCATCACGCCTTCTCCTTGCTCTCGGCCGGCTTAAAGGCGCCGGGCTTCGGCGCGTCGGCGTGGGCCTTCTTCTTGACGGCATCGCGGACGATCACCCAGCCGCCCTTGGAGCCGGGCACTGCGCCGCGGATCATCAGGAGGCCGCGCTCGACGTCGATCTTGGCCACCACGAGGTTCTGCGTGGTGATGCGCTCGTCGCCCATGTGGCCGGCCATCTTCTTGCCCTTGAACACCTTGCCGGGGTCCTGGCGCTGGCCGGTCGAGCCGTGCGAGCGGTGCACGACGGAGACGCCGTGGGTGGCGCGCAGGCCGCCGAAGTTCCAGCGCTTCATGGCACCCTGGAAGCCCTTGCCCTGGCTGGTGCCGGTAACATCGACGAACTGGCCGGGAACGAAGTGGTCGGCCGTGATCTCGGCGCCGACCTCGATCAGGTTGTCGGGGCTGACGCGGAACTCGGCCAGCTTGCGCTTCGGCTCGACGTTGGCGACGGCGAAGCCGCCGCGCTCGGACTTCGAGAGGCGCGCGGGCTTCCTCGTACCGGCGCCGACCTGGATCGCCGTATAGCCGTGCGTGTCGGCGGTGCGCTGCGAAAGCACCTGAAGCTTCTCGAGCTTCAGGACCGTCACAGGCACATGCTCGCCCGCATCGGTGAAGATGCGGGTCATGCCGACTTTCTGTGCAATCACTCCGGAACGCATTGCGAGCATTCCTTCCTTTTTATTCGCGGCTCTCCCGGGCGACCCCGTTCAGCGCGACGTCCTCTAGAGCTTGATTTCCACGTCCACGCCGGCAGCGAGGTCGAGCTTCATCAGCGCGTCGACCGTCTGCGGCGTGGGGTCCACGATGTCCAGCATGCGCTTGTGGGTGCGCATCTCGAACTGCTCGCGGCTCTTCTTGTCGATGTGCGGCGACCGGTTGACCGTGAAGCGCTCGATGCGGGTCGGCAACGGGATGGGGCCCCGAACCTCCGCGCCGGTGCGCTTCGCCGTGTTGACGATCTCGCGGGTCGACGCATCGAGAATTCGATGGTCGAACGCCTTGAGCCGGATGCGGATGTTTTGGCCGTTCATATCTTGCTACCCCGAAACAGCGGAAGCGCCCGCGAGCGGGCGCTTCTCATTGTTTGCTACTCCACGATTTTCGTTACGACGCCGGCGCCGACGGTACGACCGCCTTCACGAATGGCGAAGCGGACCTTCTCCTCCATGGCGATCGGCGAGACGAGTTCGACGTCGACGGAGATGTTGTCGCCCGGCATGACCATCTCGGTGCCTTCCGGCAGCGTCACGACGCCGGTGACGTCGGTCGTGCGGAAATAGAACTGAGGACGGTAGTTGGTGAAGAACGGCGTGTGACGGCCACCCTCCTCCTTGGTGAGGACGTAAGCCTCGGCCTTGAACTTGCGGTGCGGCTTCACGGAGCCGGGCTTGGCCAGGACCTGGCCACGCTCGACGGCTTCCTTGTCGATGCCGCGCAGGAGGCAACCGACGTTGTCGCCGGCCTCGCCCGCATCGAGCAGCTTGCGGAACATCTCGACGCCGGTGACAACCGACTTCTTGGTGTCGGTGAGGCCGACGATCTCGACTTCCTCGCCGACCTTGACGACGCCGCGCTCGATACGGCCGGTGACGACCGTGCCGCGTCCCGAGATCGAGAACACGTCCTCGATCGGCATCAGGAAGGGCTGATCCTTCGGGCGCTCAGGCAGCGGGATGTAGGTGTCGAGGGCCTCGTAGAGCTTGATGATCGCCTCGTCGGCGAGCTCGCCCTTCTCGCCGTTCAGCGCCTTGACGGCGGCGCCGCGGATGACGGGCGTGTCGTCGCCCGGGAACTGGTACTTGGAGAGAAGCTCGCGGACTTCCATCTCGACGAGGTCGAGGAGCTCGGCGTCATCGACGATGTCGCACTTGTTGAGGAAGACGACGATGTAGGGAACGCCGACCTGGCGGGCGAGAAGAATGTGCTCGCGGGTCTGCGGCATCGGGCCGTCAACGGCCGACACGACGAGGATCGCGCCGTCCATCTGGGCGGCGCCGGTGATCATGTTCTTGACGTAGTCGGCGTGGCCCGGGCAGTCGACGTGGGCGTAGTGACGGTTCGGCGTCGCGTACTCGACGTGCGAGGTGGCGATGGTCAGAATTTTGGTCGGGTCGCGGCGGCCCTGGCTCTCCGAGGCCTTGGCCACGTTGTCGTAGCTGATGGCCGTCGTGGTCCAGCCGCGGTCGAAGGAGACCTTGGTCAGGGCGGCCGTCAACGTGGTCTTGCCGTGGTCGACGTGACCGATGGTGCCGACATTGACGTGCGGCTTGTTGCGCTCGAATTTCGCTTTGGCCATCGTTGGCTCTCCTTAACTCTCTCTGTCTCTTCCGGATGAACCGGGTTCGTTCACCTCAGCTCGGGCCCACATGGTCTACACGGGGGCCGCGGGCTCAGGCATATTTGGCTTTGACCTCGTCCGCGACGTTGCGCGGCACGTCGGCGTAGTGGGCGAACTGCATGGTGTAGGAAGCGCGACCCGTCGACATCGACCGGAGCTGGCTCACATATCCAAACATGTTCGCGAGCGGCACGTAGGCACGGACGACCGTGGCGTTGCCGCGCATTTCCTGGGTGCGGATCTGGCCGCGCCGGGAATTGATGTCGCCGATGACGGAGCCGACGAAATCGCCCGGCGTCACCACCTCGACGTCCATGATCGGCTCCAGGATCTTGATGCCACCCTTCTCGCAGCCTTCCTTCATGGCTGCGCGGGCGGCGATCTCGAAGGCGATGGCCGATGAGTCGACCTCGTGGAAGGCGCCGTCATAGAGCGTCACCTTCATATCGACGATCGGGAAGCCGATCAGAACGCCGTTGTCCCAAACCGACTTCACGCCCTTCTCGACGCCCGGGATGTACTCGCGCGGCACGGTGCCGCCGACAACCGTGCTCTCGAAGACGTTGCCCTTGCCGGTCTCGTTCGGCTCGAGCTTGATCTTGACGCGGGCGAACTGGCCCGTGCCGCCGGTCTGCTTCTTGTGCGTGTAGTCGATGTCCGCCGGACGCGCGAGCGTCTCGCGGTAGGCGACCTGCGGCTGGCCGACGTTGGCCTCGACGTTGTAGGTGCGCTTCAGGATGTCGACCTTGATGTCGAGATGAAGCTCGCCCATGCCCTTCAGGATGGTCTCGCCGCTCTCGGAATCGATCGAGACGCGGAACGAGGGATCCTCGACCGCCATGGTGTTGAGGGCGATCGCCATCTTCTCCTGATCGGCCTTGGTCTTGGGCTCGATCTTGAGATTGATGACGGGCTCCGGGAACTCCATCTTCTCGAGGATGACGGGCTTGGCCGGGTCGCACAGGGTCTCGCCGGTGCGGGTGTCCTTCAGGCCCTGCAGCGCGACGATGTCGCCCGCGAAGGCCTCCTTGATCTCCTCACGGTCGGCCGCGTGCATGAGGTACATGCGGCCCGCGCGCTCCTTCTTGTCGCGGCTCGTGTTGGCGAGCGCCATGCCCTGCTCGAGCTTGCCCGAGTAGATGCGGCAGAAGGTGATCGAGCCGACGTGCTCGAAGCTCATGATCTTGAAGGCGATCATGGCGAGCGGCTCGGCATCGGACGGACGGCGCGGGCTCTCATCGCCGGTCTTGGGATCGATGCCCCTGTAGGCCTCGCGGTCGAGGGGGCTCGGCAGGAAGTCGACGACGGCGTCGAGCAGAGGCTGCACGCCCTTGTTCTTGAAGGCCGAGCCGCACATCATCGGATAGAAGGCGCGGGTGACGGTGGCCTTGCGGATGAGCTTGCGCAGCGTCTCCTCGTCGGGCTCCTGACCCTCGAGGTAGGCTTCCATCGCGGCGTCGTCCATCTCGACGGCGGCCTCGATCAAAGCAGCGCGGAACTCGGCGGCCTTGTCGGCGAGGTCGGCGGGGATGTCGCCCTCGACCATCTTGGCGTCCTTGCCATCGCCGTCCCAGGTGATGGAAACCATGCGAATGAGGTCGATGACGCCCTTGAAGTTGGCCTCGGCGCCGATCGGAATCTGAAGCGGGACAGCGCGTGCGCCGAGCTTGTCCTTGATGTCGGCGAGACACATGTAGAAGTCGGCGCCGGTCTTATCCATCTTGTTGGAGAAGATGATGCGCGGGACGTTGTACTTGTCGCCCTGGCGCCAGACGGTCTCGGTCTGCGGCTCGACGCCCTGGTTGCTGTCGAGCACGCACACGGCGCCGTCGAGCACGCGCAGCGAGCGCTCGACCTCGATGGTGAAGTCGACGTGGCCCGGCGTGTCGATGATGTTCAGGCGGCGCTTCTTGCCGTCGCGTCCGGTCCAGAAACAGGTGGTCGCGGCCGACGTGATGGTGATGCCGCGCTCGGCTTCCTGCTCCATGAAGTCCATCGTCGCGGCGCCGTCATGCACCTCGCCGATCTTGTAGGACTTGCCGGTGTAATAGAGGATCCGCTCGGTCGTGGTCGTCTTGCCGGCATCGATGTGGGCCATGATGCCGAAGTTGCGGTAGTCCTCGATGGGGTATTGACGGGCCATCAGCTCTTCCTTTGCGCTTCGGTCGGCGTGTCCTCGGGAGCCAAGCTCCGCTTGGGCGCAACCGCGCGTTGATCCTTTACCAGCGGTAGTGAGAGAACGCCCGGTTGGCGTCCGCCATCTTGTGGGTGTCCTCGCGCTTCTTGACGGCGGTGCCGCGGTTGGCGGCGGCGTCCATGAGCTCGCCCGACAGGCGCTCGACCATGGTGTTCTCGTTGCGGGCTCGCGCCGCGATGATGATCCAGCGGATGGCGAGCGCCTGACGGCGCTCCGAGCGCACCTCGACCGGAACCTGATAAGTGGCGCCGCCGACGCGACGCGAGCGGACCTCGACGGCCGGCATCACGTTGTCGAGGGCCTGATGGAACATGGCGATCGGGTCAGACTTCGCGCGCTGCTCCATGCGCTCGAGCGCGCCATAAACAATGCGCTCGGCGACCGACTTCTTGCCGTCCGACATGACCGCGTTCATGAACTTGGTCAGCACCAGATCGGCGTACTTCGGATCCGGGTTGACTTCGCGCTTCTCTGCACTGTGACGACGGGACATGTGTCCTGGTCCTTCGCTTCAATTCTCTTTCGGCTCACTCCCGGCGAGCCACCTAGTCTTCAAGATCCCGGATCTTTCCGCCTAGGCGGCTCGTCCGGGATACTCCGCGAGGAGCGGCCTACTTGGGCCGCTTCGCTCCGTATTTCGAACGACGCTGCTTGCGGTTGGCGACGCCCTGGGTATCGAGCACGCCGCGCAGGATGTGGTAACGAACGCCGGGCAGGTCCTTGACGCGGCCGCCGCGGATGAGCACGACCGAGTGCTCCTGCAGATTGTGGCCCTCGCCCGGAATGTAGCCGATGACCTCGAAGCCGTTGGTCAGGCGAACCTTGGCGACCTTGCGCAGCGCCGAGTTCGGCTTCTTGGGCGTCGTGGTGTAGACGCGTGTGCAGACGCCGCGCTTCTGGGGGCATGCCTCCATGTGGCGCGACTTCTCGCGGTAGACCTTCGGGCTCCGGGGTTTCCGGATGAGCTGCTGTATCGTCGGCATCAATTGCCCCGCTTCTTCGTTCGGCTCCAACCGCCTGAGGCCCGTCACCGGCACCGCGCATCAGATGAGCGCATGCGCCAAACGAAACCTGCCGAGCCCCGGAGCCCCGGAAGCCTGGCACGGAAAAAACCAGAGGATCATCCGGCTCACCTTTCGGCTCGCCAGCGATCTTGGTCCGAAAATGTCCTCTGCTTTGGGACGGCAGCGTTTAGGCTGGAGCGCAAACGGGCGCTGAGATGGCCTACCACCTACCGTGAGAGTGGCGTTCCTATAACCATTTGCGATTCCCGGGTCAACACCTTGTGGATAACGAAATGGCATGAAAACAAGCGACAGAATTGCCGCCGCCGCGCGCGATCCAACCTCCGGGGCCGGCGACGCTCAGGGTTCTGCCCATTAACATAGGAAAGTCGCTTTTCGGCGCCAAATCAGGCTTCAAGGGGTCGATGGGGCGTGGGGGCTCCTCCATTCCGATATGGGTTCACAAGGTGCGGAGGGCAACGCATGCCTCCATCCCTCGACGCGACGGCGCCGGACGGGCCTTCACGCTCCAATCTCTGGCATGCCGCACCCCTCCTCCTCGGCTTCCTGGCGCTGGTGGCCATCCCGATGGTGCTGCTGTGGGGGATCTGGGGCCTCGCCGCGGCGGGGGCCGCCGTGGCGCTCGTCTGGAGGCTCGCGACCCGCATGCCGCCGGAGGCAATCATGCGCCTCTACCAGGCGACAAAGCTGCCGCGTGACGACAGCCAGCTTCAGAGCCTGGTCGACGTGCTGGCGTTCCGGGCCGGCCTTGGGCAGCGGCCGGACCTCTACGTGATCCCGAGCTCGACGCTCAACGCCTTTGCGGCGGGCTCGCGTGCGCACTCGGCCATCGCCGTCACGGAAGGGTTGCTGAGGCGACTTTCGCTCGCCGAGACGGCCGGCGTGCTCGGCCACGAGATGGCGCACATCCGCAACAGCGACCTCCTGGTCATGGGGCTCGCGGACGTCATGACGCGGGTGCTGCAGCTCATGAGCTACGCGGCGCTCGGGCTTGCCCTGTTCAACGTGGCGGCCATGGCGCTCGGCGAGGACACCATCTCCTGGTGGGCGGTGCTGTTCCTCTACCTGGCGCCGGCGCTTTCGAGCCTTTTGCAGCTCGGGCTTTCCCGCGCGCGCGAGTTCGAGGCGGATCGGACGGCGGCGGCGCTGACCGGCGATCCGGCCTCGGTGGCTTCGGCGCTGCGCCGGCTCGAGACCACCACCGGGCACTTCTGGGAGGATCTCATGTTCCCGGTGCCGGCGCGACGGGTGCCGCAGCCCTCGCTCCTGCGCTCGCATCCCGAGACCGAGGAGCGCATCCGCCGCCTGCTGGAGACGGCTCCGGACGGGACGGCGCAGCATGAGCCGCTGGTCATCGTCGAGCAGCCGATGATGTCGCTCGTGGGCTACGGTCCCGGCGACATGCGCCCCCGCTACCGCTGGCCGGGGCTGTGGTTCTAGGCGGCGTTCAGGCGCCTGCTCCGAACACAACGTCCCTCACCTGCCTTTCTCGCCTCGGCGAGAAGGGCATCCTCTCCCGTCCCGGGAGAGGAAAGTAAAGTCGCGCCCGGCCGACGGCATGTACCCTTCCTTTTCCCGGAACGGGAGAAGGTGCCCCGGAAGGGGCGGATGAGGGACTTCATACACGGGCAGCGGGGGATGTGACGGCCGCGGCCATTGCGGGAAGGGCCTTTTGTGCCTATCAGCGGAACATGGATGATGCGACTACCGCTCCGCCGCCGCCCCGCTCGACGTTGAAGCTCGAGGCCATTCCGGATCTCGTGCAGCGGCTCCGCGCGGGCGAGCGGCGCGCCATCGCAGCGGCGGTGACGGAGCTCGAGAAGCTCTCGGCCAGCGCGCCGCCACTGCTCGAGGCGCTGCAGCCCTACCTCGGGCACGCACTCGTGGTGGGCTTCACGGGGCCGCCCGGCGCCGGCAAGTCGACGCTGGTCAACGCCGTCATCGCGCACGTGCGGTCAGAGGGCCGGACGGTCGGCGTGATCGCGGTCGACCCGTCGAGCCCGATCTCCGGGGGCGCCATTCTCGGCGACCGCATCCGCATGACGGCGGCGCTGGACGACGACGGAGTGTTCGTGCGCTCGCTCGCGAGCCGTGGCTATCTCGGCGGGCTCTCGCCAGCGGCCGTGCGGGTGATCGATGCGCTCGACGCGGCGGGGTTCGATCTCGTGCTGCTCGAGACGGTCGGCACGGGGCAGAGCGAGATGGACGTGGCGGAGGTCGCCGACGTGCGCGTCGTCATCTCGGCGCCGGGGCTCGGCGACGACATCCAGGCCATGAAATCCGGGCTTTTGGAGATCGCCGACATCCTGGTCGTCAACAAGGGCGACCGCGAGGGGGCCGAGCTCACGCTGCAGCAATTGCTGGGCGCGCTCTCGATCCGCTCGATGCGCAAGCACATTCCGGTTCTGAAGACGACGGCAACGACCGGCGAGGGTGTGCCGGAGCTCGTTGGCGCCATCCGCGACGTCGGCGCCGGCGGTGGCGAGCCGATGGCGCGGCGGCGGCGGCGGGCGCGCTACCTCATCGCGCGGGCAGCGGCCGACATCGTCGCGCGCCGCGTCAAGGAGGACAGCGGCCGCGAGATCGACGGGCTCGCAGACGAGGTGCTGTCGGGCCGCGTCAGCCCCGACGTCGCGGCGCGGAAGCTGCTGTCGCGCTAGCAACTCGCGTCGCATTTTCTGAGATTTGCGCGGGTCCCGGCCTGCGCCGGGATGACGGAACTATTGCAAACCGGCCGCCTACCCTCAACGTCACCCCGGCGAAGGCCGGGGTCCAGGCACGCCTCAAGCATGTTCGCTGAGACGTGTTCTGGATGCCGGCCTTCGCCGGCATGACGGAAACCATGCAAGCTGACTGCCCTCTACTGCCCTCTCTCGGCATCACCCCCAGTACGTCCCTACGCTACTCCAGCGCGGCGCGGAGGATCCAGCCGACGAGGAACATGAGGCCCATGCCGGCCACGAAGGCGGCGGTGCGGTAGCGTTTGAAAAACGCTTGATAGGCAGGCGGCTGCACGATGCGCTGCGTCGTCTCCACGCCCTCATCCTCGATGAAGGCGGCCGTCACCGGCTCGGGCGCGCCCCTCAGGAGCCGGGTCGGCGCCTCGTCCGCCGAGGCCCGGCGCGTGTCCGCCTCGACCTTGAGCACGAGCACGGTCGTGTTGTCCTGATCGCGCACTCCCTTGGCCACGACGGCGTCGATCAAAGCCTCTGCGATGCGCTCGGGCGAGCCTTCGCGGTTGGCGTAGACGATGTCGCCGATCTCGTCGCCCTCGAGGGTGGCGATGCCGTCGCTGGCGAGGATCAGCCAGTCGCCGTCGACCAGCGGATAGGGATCGGCCTGCAGATCCAGGATCTCGACGGCCTTGCCGGTCAGCGCCGAGCGCAGCGCGTTGCGGTAGGGATTGGCCTCGGCCTCGCCCGAGGAAATCTTGCCCTGACGGACCTGCTCGTCGAGGAAGGCGCCGAGCGAATGGTCGGCGTTGACGTGGAGCACGTCGGGGGCGCGGAAGACGAGCAGGAGGGAATCCCCGACGCTCACCCAGTGCAGGCCGGCGGAGTCGACCCAGGCGCCGATCAGCGTGCAGCCCATGCCGCGCAGGTTGGCGCTGGCGGCAACGCGGGCGGCGATGGCCTCGTTGCCCGCGTCGAGCGCGGCGCGGAGGCGCTCACCCGTGCCGGCGTGCGACGACGTGAACGACCTCACGAACGTCTTGCAGGCGAGGTCGCCCGCGATCTCGCCACCGGCGTGGCCGCCCATCCCATCGGCGATGACTGCGAGCAATCCCTCGCCGCTTTCAGTCGCGGCCCGGGCTCCGGACGGCCAGATCTCGAAGGCGTCTTCTTGATTGGCTCGCGTGCCGGTCGTGGCTCGGGCAGCGCCTGCCACGCGCCATGTCATGCGTCCTTGACCTCGTCAGACCAGTTGAAGTCGGGACCGCAGCAGGCGAAGAAGCGGAAGGTCGTGTTGCCGATGCGGAACAGGTCGCCGGGCTTCAGCTCGGTCGGCTGCAGCACCGGCTTGCCGGCGAGGCGGACCAGGTTCGATTTGCCGCCGTGCTGCAGGTAGAAGGTACGCTGCTCGTCGTCGTAGGTGATGAACGCGTGCTCCTCGCGCGAGATGCTCTCGTCGCCGAAGTCGAGACAGACGCGCTGGCTCGGCGCGCGGCCGACGGAGTTCATGCCGACGAAGACGGGGCGGAAGCCGCCGCGCCCCGGGCCCTTGACGACGACGATCCAGCCGGCGACGGGCTCGGTGTCGACGGTGCCCTCGCGCACGTACTGGGTCTTGCTGGCCGGCGCCTGCATCTTCACGGTCGGTGCTCCCGGCGGATAGCCCGACGCGGGCGCCGGAGACGATTGGCCGGCGATGGTGCCGACGAGGCGCGTGGTGCCGATCACGGCGCCGCCGCGCGGAACGACGTTCGGGTCAGCCCCGCCCTCGGCCACGTCCGGCCGCATGATGAGGCGGGTCTTCTTGTTGCCGTCGTCGCTCGTGTCGTCGTCATCCGGGAATCGCGGGTCGTTGCTCATCGCCAAGTCTCCTTGATCACCCGATTTGCCGCCGGCCCACGGGCATCGCCGTTTGGTTGGTCACGATCTTCGTCAGACGAGAAACTCCTGCTCGGCGCGGAAGCGCAAGCGGACCTCGCCCAGCTCCACCGTGTCGCCGTCATTGAGCTCGCGCGATTTGTATTTGGTCTTGTTCACCACCACGCCGTTGCCGCCGCCGAGATCGGTGATGACGAAGCGGCGCGATTCGGCGTTGTAGTGCAGCACGGCGTGGCGGCGCGAGATGGAGTCGTTCTGCAGGCAGATGTCGTTGTCGCGGTGCCGGCCGACGCGCACGTTGGTGGTGCGGAGCGGATGGCGTGTGCCACCGCCGTCCAGCATTTCGAGCCAGCCGTAGATAACCGGCTGGCCGTCGGCATCGCGAAACAGCTCGCCCTCCCCGCCGTCAGCGGCCTCGCTCTCGGTCTCGGTATCGCTCTCGGTCATGGCATCCGGCTCGGCGCCAGCGGTGTGCTCCGAGGCAGGCGTGACGCGTCCATAGGTGGTCACGAAGGCGATCACGCCGCCGCCGAGCAGCGCACCGAGCAAGACAACGACGAACGAATTTTCGGCGAGCCAATCCATGACATCGGAGCGCTCGGGCGGGGGCGGCTCCTCGGAGCGCGGGAGCGCGGGCTCGAGGCTTTGCGCGGGCGCGGCCGGGATGGCCACCTTCTCCTCGGCTTCGAGGCGCCGATCGCCGTCGAGCTCGGCTGCGAGAACGACGGTCTGGTCGCCGGCCGGCCCCTTGAGATCCACCTTGAGCGTGCCGCCGTTCTCCAGCACCTCTTCGACGAAGCGGCCGTTGACGACGTCGGCGGAGAAGTCCTTGTCCCGGCCCGGGCCCTGCTTGACCTCGGCCGCGAAGCCGCCGGTTTCCTCGGCAAGGCGCGACAGCTTCTGGAAGTTGGGGCGCGCGGTTCGGTCGTCGTAATAGCCGAGGACGTGGATGGTGACGCCGGCGTCCTTGGCCGCCTTCACCACCTGGTCGTGACCGTAGCTCGTATCGTCGGTCGTGCCGTCGCCCAGGATGACGAGGGCCTTGCGGTCGCCGGTCTCTTTGGTCAGCGCCTCGACGGCCGCCAGCGCCGACTTATAAAGCTGAACGGTGGCGCTCGCCGGACTGACGGCGATGATCTGGCGCGCGAACTCGTTCTTCGAGGCCCCCGAATCCGAGATCAGGGTCAGGTCGTTGGCGAAGGTGTAGGCTGTGAAGCGCCGCTTGCCGCGAGCGTCCGCGAACGTCACGACGGCGTCGCCCATCTGCGCCAGCGTGGTACGGCGCGCGTTGGGCAGCAGCTGGATGAGGTAGGCGGTGGTGGCGCCCCTGGTCGCCACATCGAAAGCCTCGAACCTGGCCTCGAGATCGCCCGACCCGCCCTTCAACCTGGCCTTGACGCCCTCGAAGAGGGCAAAGCCACTGGCACGCAGGTCGCAGGTAAGAGTGGCGGGGGCCGCGCCCATGCCCTGCTCGGGGGCTCCGCACTTGGTAATGAGCTTGGTCTCAGCAGCGCCCGCGGCGAACGATCCCAACACGGATAATAGCAGGGCGACCGCAACAATCGCCTCGCGCTGCCTCGCCGGGCGCCGCATGCTTACGTCTCCAGTACCATCCCCAAAGGTAAGGAAAATCATCATACGCGTACGGGGTTGGTGGTTCAACATCGCGGGACGCGTGCCCACAGGCGCTCTCCGGTTAGCGTTAGCACACGCGGATCGGGCGCCGGCCCGGAACGCTCAGAGTAACCCTTTCCGCCGCAAGGCGAATGGGGCATTGTTCAAGCGTGAGCCGGGACGAGCAGGGAAGTCACTCCATGGAGGGTCAGAACGAGGCCGTGCTGGCGGTGGGCACGCGCATCGATCAGTACGTGATCGCCGGGGTTCTCGGCCGCGGCGGCTTCGGCATCACCTACCTCATCCGAGACGAGCTTCTGAGCAAGGAGTTCGCGCTCAAGGAGTTCTTTCCCGAGGATCTCGTCCGACGCGACGGCAACAGCCTCAAGTTCCTCTCGCGCGCCAACGCCGAGGAGGACTATCGCTGGGGGCTCAAGAAGTTCTTCGACGAGGCGCGGCTGCTCGCACAGTTCAACCATGCGAACATCATCGGCGTCCGGCGCGTGTTCGAGCTCAACGACACCGCCTACATGGTTCTCGACCTGGTGAAGGGCGGGACGTTCGAGAAGTGGCTGCGCGGGCTCGACAGCCGGCCGACGCAGGACGAGCTCGACCTCGTGGCGGCGCCGCTGCTCTCGGCGCTGGCGCTCGTGCACGAGAACCGCACGTGGCATCTCGACATCTCACCCGAGAACATCATGATCCGGGCGGCGGACGGGTCGCCGATCCTGCTCGACTTCGGCGCATCGCGCTTCGAGATCAAGCAGCATTCGCAGCTCGTCTCGGCACTGGTGTTCAAGAGCGGCTACTCGGCGCCCGAGCAGTACACCTCCAACGCCGACCGCTACGGCGCCTGGACCGACATCTACGCTTTCGCCGCCACGCTCTACCGGGCGGTCACGGGCGAGCGGCCGATGGAAGCAACGTCGCGGCAGCTCTCCGACGATCTCGTGCCGGCGCGCAAGGCGGCGGCCGGTCACTACCGCGAAAGCTTTCTGGAGGCGATCGACGAGGCCCTCAGCCTCTCCCCCGGCGCGCGTCCGCAAACGGTGCGCGACTGGCGGGCGATGCTGCTCGCCGGCAGCGAGGTCGTGTCGGCGGAGCCTTCCACGTCGTCGCGGCCGGCGCCGATCTCGCAGCAGCGGAGCACGACGCGCGCGGCGCCCAACGTCTACACGCGGCTGATCACGACGAGCCTCTCCAGGATCGGCAGCGCGAGCGGGACGTCGAAGGCGCTCTACGGGGGCCTGGCGGCGCTCGCGGCTCTCGTCGTCGGCGGATTGGCGGTCGTGCTCACGGGCGTCGCGCGCAATCCGTTCGCCGAATGCGGGGGGCTGTTCTCGAAGGGCGAATGCTGGGGCGCGGTCGTCAACCAGGGCGGCAACATCTTCGGCCGCGTCGAGGAGCCGAGCAAGGAGGCGGCCGAGGCCGCGGCCATGAAGAAGTGCAAGGAGACGTTCGACCAGGGCTGCACGGTGCTGGCGACGATCTCCAATCAAGAATGCTGGGCGCTCGCCGAGGTGCCGACCGATCAGACCCGCTGGGCGGGGGCGACGGGGAAATCCATGGAGCTCGCGCAGAAGGACGCCCGCTGGGACTGCGAGCGCGCCTACACGACGTGCAAGGTCACCATCACCTTCTGCGCCGAAGGGAAGAGGTGACGTGATTGACTTCCTCCCCCTCGAGGGGGGAGGAGAATCGCCTACTCCCTGAACCGGTTGGTGATGGGGTAGCGGCGGTCGCGGCCGAAGTTGCGGGACGAGATCTTGACGCCCGGCGCGGCCTGACGGCGCTTGTACTCGGCGAGATAGAGCAGACGCTCGACCTTGCGCACGACGTCCGGATCGTGGCCGCGCGCGATGACGTCGGGCACCGGCATCTCGCGCTCGACGAGGCAGGCGAGGATGTCGTCGAGGACCTCGTAGGGCGGCAGGCTGTCCTGGTCGGTCTGGTTGTCGCGCAGCTCCGCGGTCGGCGGGCGCTCGATGATGCTCTCCGGGATGACGACGCCGGCGGGGCCACGCCCACCCGCGGGCAGGTTGGCGTTGCGCCAGCGCGCCAGGCGGTAGACCTCGAGCTTGTAGAGGTCCTTCACGGGATTGAAGCCGCCGTTCATGTCGCCGTAGAGGGTTGCGTAGCCGACGCTCATCTCGCTCTTGTTACCGGTGGTCAGCACCATGGCGCCGAGCTTGTTCGACAGCCCCATGACCACGACGCCGCGGGCGCGGCTCTGGATGTTCTCCTCGGTGATATCCGGCTGCGTGCCTGCGAAGAGCGGCGCCAGGGCCTGCGCGAACCCCTCGACGGCGGGGCCGATCGGCACCGTGTCGAGGCGAATGCCCAGCGCCTCGGCGCAGGCCGTGGCATCGGCGATGCTGCGGTTGGACGTAAAGCGGTAGGGCATCATGACGGCGTGCACGCGTGCGGGCCCGAGCGCGTCGACCGCCATGGCGGCCACGAGCGCGCTGTCGATGCCGCCCGAGAGGCCGAGCACGACGCCGGGAAAGCGGTTCTTGTCGACGTAATCCCTGAGGCCCAGAACGCAAGCGTGGTAGGCGGCCGCGTCGTCCTCGGTCAGGCGTGCGAGCTCGCCTTTCGAGCAGCGCCAGCCGCGCTCGGTGCGCGTCCACTCGGTGAGCGCGACGTGCTCCTCCCACGCCGGGAGCTGGCAGGCGAGGCTGCGATCGCCATTCAAGACGAACGAGGCGCCGTCGAACACCAGCTCGTCCTGGCCGCCCACCTGATTGACGTAGACAAGCGGCAGGCCGGTCTCGGTGACGCGCGCCACGGCGACGTTCATGCGCACGTCGGGCTTCTTCCAGTCGAAGGGCGAGCCGTTCGGCACGATCAGAATCTCCGCCCCGCACTCGGCGAGGCATTCGACGACCTCCTCCTTCCAGATGTCCTCGCAGATCGGCACGCCGATGCGCACGCCGCGGAAGGGAATCGGGCTCGGCAGGTCGCCGGCCGCGAACACGCGCTTCTCGTCGAAGACGCCGTAGTTCGGCAGATCGGCCTTGAAGCGGACGGCGGCGACCTCGCCGTCCTCGAGGAGCGCCACGGCGTTGTAGATGGCACCGCCCTCCGGCCACACGGTGCCGACGAGGACCGCCGGTCCGGGACCCAGGCGCGCCGCCAGCGCCTCGAGCCGGGTGCGGGCCGCGGTGTGGAAGGCGGGCTTCAGCACGAGGTCCTCAGGCGGATAGCCGGTGAGGAACAGCTCGGAAAAGACGACGAGGTCGGCGCCATCGGCCGATGCCTTTGCGCGGGCGTCGATCAGCTTCGCCTCGTTGCCGGCCAGGTCACCGACGATGGGGTTCATCTGGGCCAGGGCAATTCGCATGGAGGACGGCGGGTTGGATGTGCTGTCGGATGTGCTCATGGGGCCAAGATTTAGGGGGCGCGCCGCCCCCGGTCCAGGGGCATCGCCGCCAGCGAACTAGCAAGGCAGCATGTTGTGGTGGTTGGCGAAGGCCAGCATGGCGTAGCGCAGGCCGGGGCCGCCCTGGATCTGCATGTCGCCGCCAATGCGGAGCACCTGCGGACCGCCGTCCAAGGCGTAGAACTCGTCCGTCAGCCCGGACAGCTCCTCGTCCCAATCGGTCCAGCCGTCGTGGTTGTGGAAATGAGCCTCGCGCCGCTCCTGGGTATCGCGCAGATAGGTGGCGCCGAACATGTCGATGCCGCGCTTCAGGAGCGCCGCCTGGCGGTCGAGCCCAATTTCCAGCAGTGCCGCATGGACGTCGGGCGCGATCGCGCCTCCGCTGTTGTAGAAGAACTGATGCACGCCGCCGTTCTCGAACTCGTCATTGAAGGCGGCCAGGACCAGAAGCGTGCGCTGCTCCTTGTTCAAGGCGGCGAGCTTCTCCCGCACCTCGGCAAAGGGCTTCCAGAAATCGATCCGCCCGACCAGCGCGGACGTCAGATGCTCCAAGCGATCCATGTCGCTGAGCCGCATGCGCGCCGCCTCGATGCGCGTCCACAGCGCGGGCGTGCGGTTCACGTAGTCGACGATGATGCCGGTCCATGCGTCGCGTGTGCCGAATTCCTTGGCGAGCGCGAGGAGGCGATGATCGAACGGGTTCAGCGCCTGTGGCTCGGCTGCGTAGCCGAAGAAGGCGCTGCGCGTCTCGTCGTCGACCGGATAGCTGCTGCCGAACAGGGCCATGGCTTCGACGAAGAGCCCGTGCGGCCGGGCAAGGCCGGCGGCGGCCAGCGCATCGCGGACGGCGGGCGCGTTGCGGCCGGCCTTGAGATAAAAGTAGGTGTGCAGGCCGTCCGCTCCGAGGCCGCTCTGCAAGGTGTGGAGCAGCACGAGCGTGCGCATGTCGGGGTCGAGAGGCGCGAGGGAGGCCATGAATTTTTCAGGCGAGTCCAGGATATCGCGCACGGAATAGCGCCCGACCTCGTTCTCTATGAGCTGCCAGAACGGAATCTCGGTCAGGCGCGTGAGGGCGTCCTGGGACAACGGCGTCGGGGCCGCGTGCAGACGGCAGCCATTGTTCTCCACGTCCGGCTGCCAGCTTGGAATGGGGACCAGACGGTCCTCCAAACGCTCCTCCTTTTTCACAGGCGGAGCGCCGGTGTTGTTCTGGACGGCTGCGGCGGGCATGGCGAAAACGAGCACGCCGGCGAGGAACGCCGCCCCGCCCAGGGCTACCGGTATCCGGCTTCGATCCATGCTTCGTCCCCTCCGGCATGAGTACCATACGGCAGGCGTTGATAGTCGAGATCGCGATCGGCGGGGGTTCCGCGCGGGACTGCGTGGACTCTGTGGCGTCGTCCGGCGGCTCTGCAAATCGTGCAAAGCGGGGCACCGATCCAGGCCGTAGACCGGGGCGGGGCAGCTCTCTATCAGAGGGAAGACGCCCGCCGGTCATGAGTCCACCTCGCCCATGCTTTCGATGCTCTCATTCGTCGCCCCCGTGTTCGCCCTCGTGGCAAGCGGCTATCTGGCGCGCCGCGTCGGCGTGATGGGGGCGCCCGCGGTGGCGGAGCTCAATCGCTTCGTCGTCTATCTCGCACTTCCGGCGCTCCTGTTCGACATCATGGCGCACGCGAAGACGGCCGACCTCGCGCAACCGGGGTTCGTCGCCGCCTATGGCCTCGCCTGCGGCGCGGTGTTCTACGGCGCGCTCGGCGCGAGCCTCCTCGCCGGGCGGCCCCTCGCCGAGGCCAGCATCGACGGGCTGCTCGGCTCCTATGCCAACACGGCCTACATGGGCTTTCCGGTGATGCTCATGCTGTTCGGCACGGAGAGCCTGGTGCCGGTGACGCTCGCCTCCATCCTCACGGTATGCGTCCTCTTCGCGTCCGCCATCGTGCTGATCGAGATCGGCAGCCACAGCGAGCGGCGTCCGCTGGCGCTTGCGGGCAAGGTGGCCGGGTCGCTCGCGCGCAACCCGCTGCTGATCGCACCCGTGCTGGGTGCGCTGTGGGGGGCGACGGGCCTCAGTCTCCCGGCCGCCGCGGAGACCTTCCTCAAGCTCCTCGGCGGGGCTGCAAGCCCGCTGGCGCTGGTCGTCATCGGCCTGTTCCTGGCTGAGCGCCGCCCGGTCACGAAGGCCGAAGCGGGCGCGGCGCTGCTCCTCTCGGGCGTCAAGCTCGCCATCCACCCGGCCCTGACGTGGGCGCTTGCAACGGCGCTCCACGTGCCGCCCAAGCTCACGCTGATGGCGGTATTGCTCGCCGCGATGCCAACCGGGACCGGGCCCTTCATGCTGGCCGAGCACTACCGGCTGCCGGCGGTGGTGACGTCGGCCGTGATCCTGGTCTCGACGCTCGCGGCGCTGTTAACGCTTCCGGCTCTGATGCTGCTGCTTGGAGTCGCACCCTGAAGCGACTTCGATTTTTGATGAGACCGATAAGTCACGCTCTCCCTTCGACCAAAAGCCAGTGCCCGGCGGCATCTGATCCCCTTGTGCGCTCTTCCTCCTTCGGGCACTGCTTCGGGCACGAGCGCGATCGCTTTTGACCATGATCGCGCTCGAGCTTTTTGTTGAGACCGATGATTCACGCTTCGGACTTTTACCGCGCTGCCGATTCACGCCGCGCCTGATAGGCGGCGCGACGATCGGAGCGACTAAGGTCCGACGCGATCATCGTCTCGGAACCACAAAGGCCAAACCCCCATGCGCCTCGACGCGATCGCCATCGGCAACAACCCGCCGCACGACATCAACGTCATCATCGAAGTTCCAGTCGGGGGCGAGCCCATCAAGTACGAGCTGGACAAGGGATCGGGCACGCTTGTCGTCGACCGCTTCCTCTACACGCCCATGCGCTACCCGGGAAACTACGGGTTCGTGCCGCACACGCTGTCGGAGGACGGCGATCCGATCGACGTGCTCGTCTGCAATACGCGCACCATCGTGCCGGGCGCGGTCATCAACTGCCGACCGGTCGGCGTGCTGGTGATGGAAGACGAGGCCGGCGGCGACGAGAAGATCCTCGCGGTGCCGTCCGCCAAGGTGTCGCGGCGCTACGAGAAGATCCACACCTACACCGACATGCCCTCGATCTCGCTGGCGCAGATCGAGCACTTCTTCGCGCACTACAAGGATCTCGAGCCCGGCAAGTGGGCCAAGATCCACCACTGGGGCGACGCCGCCGAGGCGGAGACGCGCATCGTGGAAGCCATCGCGCGCGCGAAGGCGTGAGGCTGTTGACGCCTGTGCTCGCTACCCTGGATGGCCGGGTCAAGCCCGGCCATGGAGTTAGGGAAGGGGTTAGGCACGGGTCAGAACCGCGCGGCGCCGATGATGGCCGTCCGCGCGGAGCGATGCTCCGCATCGACACCCGGCCATGGTGTAGGGGCAGCGTGTAGGGGCAGCACCTCATAAGGCAAACACGCCGAGGCTTCGCTCAGCTGACCCGCTCGGCGCGGGAGGTGTTGGTCGGCGTGGAGGCGGTCTGGTCGTAGGCGGTCTTGATGTAGCCGTCCGGGGTGCGCGTAATCTTGGTGATCCAGCCGGTATCCCAGGCGATCAGGGCAGACGGCGGCGTGCCGACCTCCTTGTCCCAGGTCCCGCTCATGCCCTCGCCGTCACGGTTGGCTTCGGCGATGCCCGACGGCGACAGCGCGATCTCGAACGGGGTTCCGTCCGAATCCTCGACGAGCCAGGTGCCGGCGAACTCGCTCTCGGTGAGATCCTTCGCGGGGTGCGCGCTGTCGTCACGGCTGTAGACGCCCGTCAACAGGCTGGCGAGCATGGAGCCGCCGCCGCTGGTGCTTTTCATGGGTCAATTCTCCGCTCGTCCGCGGCCCGCGCACGGAACGGCGCGCGGGCACGACCTCTCTGGCGGAAAAACGCCTCGGGAAACGGAGGGTTCCCCGAAGACTTGGCGTTGGATTTTCGGTGTCGTGGCCGGCCGGTGCCCTAGCCGGCGGCGGCGGCCGGCAGCTCAGGCGTGGCGCGCGCCTCGCGCTCGAGCTTCATGCGCTCGGCGATGAGGAAGGCGAGCTCCAGCGACTGATCGGCGTTGAGACGCGGATCGCACACCGTGTGGTAACGGTCCATGAGCTGCGTCTCGGAGATCGCCGTCGCGCCGCCCGTGCATTCCGTCACGTTTTGGCCCGTCATCTCGACATGGATGCCGCCCGCGTACGTGCCCTCGGCGCGGTGCACGTCGAAGAAGGCATCGGCCTCCTTCAGAATGCGGTCGAAGGGGCGCGTCTTGTAGCCGTTGGCGGCGCTGATGGTGTTGCCGTGCATGGGGTCGCAGGCCCAGACCACGGTGCGGCCAGCCTTCTTCACGGCGCGGATCAGCTTGGGCAGGTGCTGGCCCACCTTCTCATGGCCAAAGCGGCAGATCAGGGTCAGGCGCCCCGGCTCGTCCTTGGGATTGAGGACATCGATCAGGCGCAGCAATCCATCCGGCTCGAGAGAGGGGCCGCACTTGACGCCGATCGGATTCTTGACGCCGCGGCAGAACTCGATGTGGGCGTGGTCGAGCTGGCGCGTGCGGTCGCCGATCCACAGCATGTGACCGGAGGTGGCGTACCAGTCGCCGCTCGTGGAATCGAGGCGGGTCAGCGCCTGCTCATAGTTCAGGAGCAGCGCCTCGTGGCTGGTGTAGAAGCTCGTCGCGCGGAGCTGGGGCGTGTTGGCGCTCGTGATGCCGCAAGCGCGCATGAAGCCCAGCGTCTCGGCGATGCGATCGGCGAGCTCCTGATAGCGGTGACCCTGGGGGCTGTCCTTGACGAAGCCCATGTTCCACTGGTGCACGCGCTCGAGATCGGCGTAGCCGCCGGTGGCGAAGGCGCGGATCAGGTTCAGCGTCGCCGCCGACTGCCGGTAGGCCTCGAGCTGGCGGTGCGGATCGGGGATGCGCGCTTCCGGCGTGAAGTCGGCGCCGTTGATGATGTCGCCGCGGTAGGAGGGCAGCTCCTGGCCGTCCTTCTTCTCGGTCGGCGAGGATCGCGGCTTGGCGAACTGGCCGGCGATGCGGCCGACCTTCACCACGGGGCTGCCGCCGGCGTAGGTCAGCACGACCGCCATCTGCAGGAAGACGCGGAAGAAGTCACGGATGTTGTCGGCGCGGTGCTCGAGGAAGCTTTCGGCGCAGTCGCCGCCCTGGAGCATGAAGCCTTCGCCCCTGGCGACGTCGCCCAGCGTCTTCTTGAGCTCGCGCGCTTCGCCCGCGAATACCAGCGGCGGGAAGGTCGCGAGCCGGCTCTCGACGTCGCCCAGCGCGGCGGCGTCCGGATACTCGGGAACCTGGACGATCGGAAGCCCGCGCCAGCTCTCTGGGGACCACGTCGACGCCATTCTCTTGTCCTTCCTCACCTTCCGCACCAGACTTCCGCACCAGACTTCCGCACCAGACCGGCACTCGCCGGGGCGGCTCACCTCACGGAGATTACGCCAATTTTCCCGCCGGCTTATAGGGCAAGTGCCGGCGGATAGATAGGGTTGGGACGCGCCCGACGCGAGACTGGTCCTTTCGCACTGCAATGAAGAAGGCGGCCGAATGATCCGGCCGCCTTGCTCCATTAGCCCAGTCGGTCTTGCTACTCCGCCACGCCCTACTCCGCCGCGCGGCGGCGGCGGCGGGCAGGCCCGCCGGTCTCCGTGCCCGGGGCGGCGAGCGCCCTCTCGGCATCCGTGCGTGCCTTCTCCTTGCTGATCATCTCGTCGCGCTTGGAGGCGATGCGGCGCAGGCCGCGCAGCATGCCGCCGGTACCGGCGGGGATCAGCCGGCCGACGATCACGTTCTCCTTCAGGCCCTCGAGCGTGTCCGACTTGCCGATCACGGCGGCGTCGGTCAGCACGCGGGTGGTCTCCTGGAAGGAGGCCGCGGAGATGAAGGAGCGCGTCTGCAGCGAGGCCTTGGTGATGCCGAGCAGCACCGGCGTCGCCGTCGCGGGACGCTTGCCGGCCTTCTCGGTCGAGGCATTGACCTCATCGAACTCGATGCGGTCGATCTGCTCGCCCTTGATGAAGTCGGTTTCCCCGGTGTCGGTGATCTCGACCTTCTGCAGCATCTGCCGGACGATGACCTCGATGTGCTTGTCGTTGATGGTCACGCCCTGCAGACGGTAGACGTCCTGGATCTCGTTGATCAGGTAGTTGGCAAGCTCCTCGACGCCCTTGATGGCAAGGATGTCGTGGGGCGCCGGGTTGCCGTCGTAGATGTAGTCGCCGCGCTCGACGCGGTCGCCGGGCTGGACGGCCAAGCTCTTGCCGCGCGGGATCAGGTACTCGACCGGCTCGGCGCTCTCGTCATCGGGCCGGATGGTGATGCGCTGCTTGTTCTTGTAGTCCTTGCCGAACTCAACCGTGCCCGATACCTCGGCGATGATGGCATGGTCCTTCGGGCGGCGTGCCTCGAAGAGCTCGGCCACGCGCGGCAGACCGCCCGTGATGTCGCTCTGCTTGGCGGAGGCCAGCGGAATGCGGGCGATGACGTCGCCAGCCTTCACGTCCTGGCCGGGCTCGACCGAGAGAATGGCCTCGACCGTCAGGAGGTAGCGCGCATCGCCGCCGCGGGCCACCTTGATGTGCTTGCCCTTGGCGTCCTTGACGATGATCGCGGGCTTGAGCTCCGAGCCGCGCGGCGTTGCACGCCAGTCGACGATGACGCGGTTGGTGGTGCCCTTCACCTCGTCCGTCTGCTCGCGCACGGAGACGCCCTCGATCAGATCCTCGAACTCGATCTTGCCGGTGGCTTCCGTGATGATGGGACGCGTGTAGGGGTCCCACTGCGCGAGCCTGGTGCCGCGCTTCACCTCGTCGCCCTCGTCGACGTGCAGGCGGGCGCCGTACTGGACCTTGTGGGTCGCAAGCTCCTTGCCCTGCTGATCGACGATGACGATCGACATGGTGCGACCCATGGCGATGAGGCGGCCCTGGCCGTCCTTGACGATGGCGCGGTTCTTGATGCGGACCTTGCCGTTGAAGTTGCTCTCGATGAACGACTGATCGACCACGTTGGCGGTGCCGCCGATGTGGAAGGTGCGCATCGTGAGCTGTGTGCCGGGCTCGCCGATCGACTGGGCGGCGATGACGCCCACCGCCTCGCCGATGTTGACGGGCGTGCCACGCGCGAGGTCGCGGCCGTAGCACTTGGCGCAAACGCCGGTGATGGTCTCGCAGGTCAGCACCGAGCGGATGCGGACCTCCTGGATCTGCGCCTTCTCGATGGCCTCGGCGTGCCGCTCCTCGATCAGCTCGCCGGCCGGGACGATGACGGTCTGCTGGCCCTTCTCGTCGGTGGCAATGACGTCCTCGGCCGCCGTGCGTCCGAGGACGCGCGCGCCGAGCGAGACGATCACCTGGCCGGCGTCGACGACCGCCTGCACCTTGATGCCGCGATCGGTGCCGCAGTTCTCCTCGATGATGATGCTGTCCTGCGCCACGTCGACGAGGCGACGCGTCAGGTAGCCCGAGTTGGCGGTCTTGAGCGCGGTGTCAGCGAGGCCCTTGCGGGCGCCGTGCGTCGAGTTGAAGTACTCGAGAACCGAGAGGCCCTCCTTGAAGTTGGAGATGATCGGCGTCTCGATGATCTCGCCCGAAGGCTTGGTCATGAGGCCGCGCATACCGGCGAGCTGCTTCATCTGCGCGGGCGAACCGCGCGCACCCGAGTGGCTCATCATGTAGATGGAGTTGATCGGCAGCTCGCGCCCGTCGGGCAGGCGCAGGCTGGTCGAGATGCGCTCCATCATCTCCTTGGCGATCTGGTCCGTGCACTTCGACCAGGCGTCGACGACCTTGTTGTACTTCTCGAGCTGGGTGATGAGGCCGTCGTTGTACTGCTGCTCGAACTCACGCACCAACTCGGCGGTCTCGTGCACGATGCGCGACTTCGAATCCGGGATCACCATGTCGTCCTTGCCGAACGAGATGCCGGCCTTGAAGGCATGGTGGAACCCGAGCGCCATGATGCGATCGCAGAAGATGACCGTCTCCTTCTGACCGCAGTTGCGGTAGACGGCATCGATCATGCCGGAGATGGCCTTCTTGGTGAGGAGCTGGTTGACGAGCGCGAACTTCACGCCCGGGATGCGCGGCAGCACCTCGCCCAGGATCATGCGGCCCGGCGTGGTGTCGACGATCTCGACGACCTCCTCGCCCTCGGCGTTGATCGAGCGGAAGCGTCCCTTCACCTTGGCGTGGAGCGTGACCGCGCCGGCCTCGAGGGCGTGGCGGATCTCGCCGACGGACCCGAACACCATGCCCTCGCCCGGCTCCTTGTCGCGGATGATCGACAGGTAGTAGAGGCCGAGCACGATGTCCTGCGACGGCACGATGATCGGCTGGCCGTTGGCGGGATGAAGGATGTTGTTGGTCGACATCATGAGCACGCGCGCCTCGAGCTGGGCTTCCAGCGAGAGGGGCACGTGGACGGCCATCTGGTCGCCGTCGAAGTCGGCGTTGAAGGCGGCGCAGACCAGCGGATGAAGCTGGATTGCCTTGCCCTCGATGAGTTGCGGCTCGAAGGCCTGGATGCCCAGGCGGTGCAGCGTCGGGGCGCGGTTCAGCATCACCGGATGCTCGCGGATGACCTCATCGAGGACGTCCCAAACCTCCGGCTTCTCCTTCTCGACGAGCTTCTTGGCCTGCTTCACCGTGGCGGCCTGGCCGAGCGTCTGCAGGCGCGCATAGATGAACGGCTTGAACAGCTCGAGCGCCATCTTCTTCGGCAAGCCGCACTGATGCAGTTTCAGCTCGGGGCCGACGACGATGACCGATCGGCCCGAGTAGTCGACACGCTTGCCGAGCAGGTTCTGGCGGAAGCGACCCTGCTTACCCTTCAGCATGTCGGCGAGCGACTTCAGCGGGCGCTTGTTGGCACCCGTGATGACGCGGCCGCGCCGGCCGTTGTCGAACAGCGCATCGACCGACTCCTGAAGCATGCGCTTCTCGTTGCGGATGATGATGTCGGGCGCGCGCAGCTCCATCAGCCGCTTCAAGCGATTGTTGCGGTTGATGACGCGGCGGTAGAGGTCGTTCAGGTCGGAGGTCGCGAAGCGGCCGCCGTCGAGCGGCACGAGCGGGCGCAGCTCGGGCGGAATGACCGGCACGACGGTCAGGATCATCCACTCGGGCTTGTTGCCGCTCTCGATGAAGCTCTCGATGACCTTGAGGCGCTTGCCGAGCTTCTTCGGCTTGAGCTCGGTCGTGGCCTCGGCGATCTCCTGGCGCAGGTCGTCACGGATCTTCATGAGATCCATGCCGGTCATGAGCTCGCGGATGGCCTCGGCGCCGATGCCGGCGGTGAAGCTGTCGGCACCGTGCTCCTCGACGGCCTGGTTGTACTGCTCCTCGGTCAGGAGCTGCTTCTCCTTGAAGGGAGAGATGCCGGGCTCGACGACGATGTAGTTCTCGAAGTAGAGCACGCGCTCGAGATCCTTGAGCGTCATGTCGAGCAGCAAGCCGATGCGCGAGGGCAGCGACTTCAGGAACCAGATGTGGGCAACGGGGGCGGCGAGCTCGATGTGGCCCATGCGCTCGCGGCGGACCTTGGCGAGCGTCACCTCGACGCCGCACTTCTCGCAGATGAGGCCCTTGTACTTCATGCGCTTGTACTTGCCGCACAGGCACTCGTAGTCCTTGATCGGCCCGAAGATGCGCGCGCAGAAGAGGCCGTCACGCTCGGGCTTGAACGTGCGGTAGTTGATGGTCTCGGGCTTTTTGATCTCGCCGAAAGACCAGGACAGGATGTCGTCCGGCGAGGCGATCGAGATCTTGATCTCGTCGAACGTCGGAGTCGTCTGCTGGGTCTTGAAGAGGTTGGTGATCTCGTTCATCGGCTCTCTCCAGGGGGATCAGCGGTGGGTGCGGGCCGCGATCCTCAGAATTTCGTCAGTCTTTCCCCTCCCCCTTGCGGGGAGGGGTTGGGGGCGGGGGGAACCACGCCGGTTGGCGTCGGGAGTCCCCCCTCCCAGGCCCTCCCCACAAGGGGGAGGGTAAGGAGGCGTTACTCCGCCGCGGCGGGCGGCAGCCGTGGACGCTCGGGCGCGGCTTCCGGAGCCTGCTCGACGGCCGCGGCGTCCGTGGAGTTGAGGAGCTCGACGTTGAGGCCGAGCGCGCGCATCTCCTTGACCAGCACGTTGAAGCTCTCCGGCACACCGGCCTCGAAGGCGTCGTCGCCGCGGACGATGGCCTCGTAGACCTTGGTGCGGCCCGCGACGTCGTCCGACTTCACGGTCAGCATCTCCTGCAGCGTGTAGGCGGCGCCGTAGGCTTCGAGCGCCCACACCTCCATTTCGCCGAAGCGCTGGCCGCCGAACTGCGCCTTGCCGCCCAGCGGCTGCTGGGTGACGAGCGAGTAGGGGCCGATCGAGCGGGCGTGGATCTTGTCGTCGACGAGGTGGTGGAGCTTCAGGATGTACTTGTAGCCCACGGTCACCTTGCGATCGAACGGCTCGCCGGTGCGCCCGTCGTAGAGACGCACCTGGCCCGAGCTGTCGAAGCCCGCCGCCTCGAGCATCTGCACGATGTCCGCCTCCTTGGCGCCGTCGAACACCGGCGTCGCGATCGGCACGCCCTTGGTCAGCTTCTCGGCGACGGAGGCGAGGTCGTCGTCCTTGACGGACGGCTTGATCGCGTCCTTGCCGTAGATGCGGCTCATCTCCTCGCGGAGCTGGTCGGCCTTGCCCGAGGCATGGAACTCCTGCAGGGCCTCGTCGATGATCCGACCGAGACCGCGGCAGGCCCAGCCCAAGTGCGTCTCGAGGATCTGCCCGACGTTCATGCGCGAGGGCACGCCGAGCGGGTTCAGCACCACGTCGACGTGCGTGCCGTCCTCGAGGAACGGCATGTCCTCGCACGGAACGATGAGCGAGACGACGCCCTTGTTGCCGTGACGGCCGGCCATCTTGTCGCCCGGCTGGATCTTGCGCTTCACGGCGACGAAGACCTTGACCATCTTCATGACGCCGGGAGGCAGCTCGTCGCCGCGCTGCAGCTTGTCGACCTTGTCCACGAAGCGGCGCTCGAGGCTCTTCTTGGCCTCCTCGTACTGCTTGTTGATGGCCTCGAGCTCGGCCTGGGCCTTCTCGTCCTTGAGGCCGATCTCCCACCACTGGCTGCGCGGGATGTCGGCCAGGATGGCCTCGTCCAGCTCGGTGCCCTTGCGGGCGCCGCGCGGGCCCTTGGAGACCTCCTTGCCGAGCAGCGAGTCCTTCAAGCGCGCGTAGACGTTGCGGTCGAGGATCTGCATCTCGTCGTCGCGGTCCTTGGCGAGACGCTCGATCTCCTCGCGCTCGATCGCCATGGCGCGCTCGTCCTTGTCGACGCCGTGGCGGTTGAAGACGCGCACCTCGACGACCGTGCCGGTGACGCCCGGCGGCAGACGGAGCGAGGTATCGCGCACGTCGGAGGCCTTCTCGCCGAAGATGGCGCGGAGCAGCTTCTCCTCGGGCGTCATGGGGCTCTCGCCCTTGGGCGTGATCTTGCCGACCAGGATGTCGCCCGGGTTCACCTCGGCGCCGATGTAGACGATGCCGGCCTCGTCGAGGTTCTTCAGCGCCTCTTCCGAAACGTTCGGGATGTCGCGCGTGATCTCCTCCGGCCCGAGCTTGGTGTCGCGGGCCATGACCTCGAACTCCTCGATGTGGATCGAGGTGAAGATGTCGTCGTAGACGACACGCTCGGAGAGGAGGATGGAGTCCTCGAAGTTGTAGCCCATCCACGGCATGAACGCGACGAGCACGTTCTTGCCGAGCGCCAGATCGCCAAGGTCCGTCGAGGGGCCGTCGGCGATGATCTCGCCGGCGTCGACGCGGTCACCGACGTTGATCAGCGGCCGCTGATTGATGCAGGTGTTCTGGTTCGAGCGCTGGAACTTCCTCAAGCGGTAGATGTCGACGCCCGGCTTCGAGGCATCGGTCTCTTCCGTGGCGCGAATGACGATACGGGTCGCGTCCACCTGGTCGACGACGCCGGAGCGGCGGGCGGCGATGGCGGCGCCAGAGTCACGGGCGACCACCTCCTCCATGCCGGTGCCGACGAGCGGCGCCTCGGCCTTGACCAGCGGCACGGCCTGACGCTGCATGTTCGAGCCCATGAGGGCGCGGTTGGCGTCATCGTTCTCGAGGAACGGGATGAGCGCGGCCGCGACCGAGACGAGCTGCTTCGGGGACACGTCGATGTAGTCGACCTTGTCGACAGCCACCGGCACGACGTCGCCGTTGAAGCGGCAGATGACGAGGTCCTCGGTCAGGTTGCCCTTGGAGTCGATGTCGGCGTTGGCCTGGGCGACGTGGTGGCGCATCTCCTCCATGGCGGAGAGATAGACCACGGTGTCGGTGACCTTGCCGTCCTTCACCTTGCGATAGGGGCTCTCGATGAAGCCGTACTTGTTCACGCGCGCGAAGGTCGCGAGCGAGTTGATGAGGCCGATGTTGGGACCTTCCGGCGTCTCGATGGGGCAGATGCGGCCGTAGTGCGTCGGATGCACGTCGCGCACCTCGAAGCCGGCACGCTCGCGCGTCAAGCCGCCCGGGCCAAGCGCCGAGAGGCGGCGCTTGTGGGTGATCTCGGAGAGCGGGTTGGTCTGGTCCATGAACTGGCTGAGCTGGGACGAGCCAAAGAACTCGCGCACCGCCGCCGCCGCCGGCTTGGCGTTGATCAGGTCCTGCGGCATCACGGTGTCGATCTCGACCGAGCTCATGCGCTCCTTGATGGCGCGCTCCATGCGGAGCAGGCCGACGCGGTACTGGTTCTCCATGAGCTCGCCCACCGAGCGCACGCGCCGGTTGCCGAGATGGTCGATGTCGTCGATCTCGCCGCGGCCGTCGCGGAGGTCGACCAGCGTCTTGATGACGGCCAGGATGTCGTCCCGGCGCAGCACGCGCATGGTGTCGGGCGCATCGAGCTCGAGGCGCATGTTCATCTTCACGCGGCCGACGGCCGAGAGGTCGTAACGCTCGGAATCGAAGAACAGACTGTGGAACAGGTTGGTCGCCGCCTCGATGGTCGGCGGCTCGCCCGGGCGCATGACCCGGTAGATGTCCATCAGCGCTTCGTCGCCGTTCGAGTTCTTGTCGATGTTCAGCGTGTTGCGGATGAACGGCCCGATGTTGACGTGGTCGATGTCAAGGATGTGGAACTCCTTGACCTTCTGGTCCTTGAGCTCGACCAGCAGCTTGGCGTCGAGCTCAGCGCCGGCCTCGGCGTAGATCTGGCCCGTCTCGAGGTTGACGATGTCCTCGGCGATGTAGCGGCCGGCGAGGTCCTCAGACGAGACGAGGATCTCCTTCAGGCCCTTCTCAGCCAGCTCGCGCGCCTTGCGGGCGGTGATCTTCTCGCCGGCCTTGGCCACGACCTCGCCATTGCGGGCGTCCATCAGGTCGGCGAGCGGAGTCATGCCGCGCATCTTCTCGGCGATGAACGGCATCTTCCAGCCGCGCTTCGACTCCTTGATCGGAATCTGCTTGTAGAACGTGGCCAGGATCTCCTCGTCGTCGAGGCCCAGCGCATAGAGCAGCGTCGTCACCGGCAGCTTGCGGCGACGGTCGATGCGGACATAGACGTTGTCCTTGGCGTCGAACTCGAAGTCGAGCCAGGAGCCGCGATAGGGGATGATGCGGGCGGCGAACAGCAGCTTGCCCGAGGCATGCGTGCGCCCGCGGTCGTGATCGAAGAACACGCCCGGCGAGCGGTGCATCTGCGAGACGATGACGCGCTCGGTGCCGTTGATGACGAAGGTGCCGTTCAACGTCATGAGCGGCATGTCGCCCATGTAGACGTCCTGCTCCTTGACGTCCTTGATCGACTTCGAGCCCGTCTCCTCGTTCACATCGAACACGATGAGGCGCAGCTTGACCTTGAGCGGCGCCGAGTAGGTCATGTCGCGCTGCATGCACTCGTCGACGTCGTACTTCGGCGGCTCGAACTCGTAGCGCACGAACTCGAGCGTCGCGCGGCCCGAGAAATCCGAGATCGGGAACACCGACTTGAAGACCGCCTGCAGACCGTGATCGTCGGGACGGCCGCCCGGCGGCTCCTTGACCATCAGGAAGTCGTCATAAGAGCTTTTCTGTACTTCGATAAGGTTGGGCATCTGGGCCACCTCGCGGATGTGGCCGAACTGCTTCCTGATCCGCTTGCGACCGTTGAACGTCGTGTCCGCCATGTCCGCTCCTCATCTCGCCGGGGTCGTGCCGGGGGCTGCACGACCGATCGTCCTTTTGCCCAGCGCGAGGTCGCCATCCCCTGCGCTTCGTTCGGAGCGAGACCGCTTTGCGCTCTCGCTCCTAGTTTTCCATGAGACCGATGATTCACGCCTCGGACTGATAGGGTCCGAAGCGATCATGGTCCTGAACCTTCTAAAACGGCTCACCGGAGGGCCTCTTCGCGGGTCAAGCCCACGAGAGAACCTCCGGAAAACCGTCTTGATGGGCAGCAGGTCGCAGGCAACAGGCAGCGGATTTGATCCCGTTGCCCGCTGCCTGCTGCCAGATGCCTTACTTCAGCTCGACAACCGCTCCCTGGTCCTCGAGCTGCTTCTTGAGCTTCTGCGCCTCGTCCTTCGAGACGCCTTCCTTCACGGTCTTGCCGCCGGCCTCGACGAGGTCCTTGGCCTCCTTGAGGCCGAGGCCCGTGATGGCGCGCACTTCCTTGATGACGTTGATCTTCTTGTCGCCGCCCGACTTCAGGATGACGGTGAACTCGGTCTGCTCCTCGACGGCAGCCGCGGCGCCGGCAGCGGGAGCTGCGGCCACAGCAACGGCAGCAGCAGCCGACACGCCCCACTTCTCCTCGAGAAGTTTGGCGAGCTCGGCTGCTTCGAGAACGGTAAGCTTCGACAGGTCGTCAACGATCTTTGCGAGATCCGACATGGTATATAGTCCTTACGTTTAAGCCTTCTAGGGGTGGCGCTTTGTCCCAGCTCTCAAGGCACGGGAAGCGCCGGTTCAGTTGGTCGCCCGATTGACGTCTATGCGGCGTCGCTCTGAGATGCCTTGGCCTGGACGACGCGGGCGAGCTTCGCGCCGGGCTCCTTGATCGTGCGGGCGATTTTGGTCGCCGGCGCGTTCAAGAGACCGATCAGCTTGGCTCTCAGCTCATCCAGAGAAGGCAGGTCGGCGAGGGCTTGGACGCCCTTCGCGTCAAGGACAGAGGCGCCCATCGCGCCGCCAAGGATGACGAGCTTCTCGTTCTCCTTGGCGTACTTGACGGCGACCCGTGCCGCGGCGATCGGATCCTTCGAAAAGGCCAACACTGTCGGCCCGGTGAAGAGATCCGAGATGCCCTCGGCTTTGGTATCCTTGAGCGCGAGCTTCACCAGCTTGTTCTTGGCCACCTTGACAGAACCGCCCGCCTCTTTGACGCGTCTGCGGAACTCTGCCGATTGAGCGGCCACCATGCCGGTGTTGTGGGCAACGACGATCACGCCCGTGTCTTTCAACACGTCGTGGAGGGTCGTCACGAGCTCCTGCTTTGCAGCTCTATCCACCTCAACACTCCTGGTTGCGAAGGCCCTTTGGAGGCCCTTCGCGGGTTGCACCTTGCCGCAGCTCTCTCCCCTCGCGGGGCGTCGCTGCGACGCTCGTCCTGTCCCGACCGCGCGCGAAAGCGGCACGGTGCTGACCCAGAAGGCTCAATCCGGACGGTCGGCGCTCGCGCGCTTCAATCCGGGTGGTCTCCCGTCTCATGCGGGCCCCCTCTCGAGGTTTAAGCGTCACCGGTTGCCCGGATCGGCGCCCATCAATCTTGGACAGGTCTCCCGCCGTCCGATCCCGAAGGACCCTGGGCTGGAGATCCGCACCGGAGGCTAGAGGCCCCGCGGCACGGAATTCTTTGTTTCGGACCGATGATTCACGCCTCGGGCCGATAAGGCCCTCGGCGATCATGGTCCCCCGTTCATGCCCGCCTACGTGGCGGGCACGGCCGAAACGACGGTTCCGGTGTCGATCTTGACGCCCGGCCCCATGGTCGAGGAGAGCGACACCTTCTTGATGTACGTGCCCTTGGAGCCCGCGGGCTTGGCCTTGGTCACGGCATCGACAAAGGCCCGAATGTTCTCGATCAAGGCCTGCTCGGTGAAGCTCGCCTTGCCGACGCCGGCATGCACGATGCCGGCCTTCTCGACGCGGAACTCGACCGAGCCGCCCTTGGCGCCCTTGACCGCCGACGTGACGTCCATGGTCACCGTGCCGACGCGCGGGTTCGGCATCAGGCCGCGCGGGCCCAGCACCTTACCCAGACGTCCGACCAAGCCCATCATGTCGGGCGTGGCGATGCAGCGGTCGAAGTTGATCGTGCCCTTCGACACGATCTCGACCAGGTCCTCGGCACCGACGACGTCGGCGCCGGCGGCCTTGGCCTCGTCGGCCTTGGCGCCACGGGCGAACACCGCAACGCGCGCCGTGCGGCCGGAGCCGTTCGGCAGATTGCAGACGCCGCGCACCATCTGGTCGGCGTGCTTCGGATCGACGCCGAGGTTCATGGCGACCTCGATGGTTTCGTCGAACTTCGCCTTGGCGCGCGACTTGATGAGGCGCACGGCCTCATCGACCGAATAAGCCTTCGTGGCGCTGATGCCGCGATGGGTCTCGGCGTTGCGCTTGCCGCCGGCGAGGCGGGTGGCTGCGATCACCTCGGGAGAGACGCTCGACTTCTTGGCTGCTGCTGCTTCCTTGGCCATGCGACTACTCCACCACCCTGAGGCCCATCGAGCGGGCGGAGCCCGCGATCGTCTTGGTGGCCTGATCGATATCGTCCGTGTTCATGTCCTTCATCTTCAGCTTCGCGATGTCGCGCAGCTGGGCCATGGTGATCTGGCCGGCCACGTCGCGGCCCGGGGCCTTCGACCCCGAGCCGGGCTTGCCGGTGGGCTTCATGCCGGCGGCCTTCTTGATCAGGAAGGTCGCGGGGGGCGTCCTCATCTCGAAGGTGAAAGAGCGGTCGGAGAAGACCGTGATCTTGACCGGAATCGGTGTACCCTGCTCCAGGTCCTTCGTCTTGGCGTTGAAGGACTTGCAGAACTCCATGATGTTGACGCCGCGCTGGCCAAGCGCAGGGCCGATCGGCGGAGACGGATTGGCCGCTCCCGCCGGGACCTGAAGGTTGATGTAGCCGTCGATCTTCTTTGCCATCGTATCCCCTAAGTTCTCGGGAAGACTCACGCTTCCCAGGGTTAGCGGTCAGCGGGTGAAAGCGTCGTGCTCACACCCTCCCGCGGGTTTGGGCCGAATGCCGGAAGCCGGCGCCTCGTCCCTTCGACCGGCGCGGCAAGCGCACCGGAAGCTCTCGATTTCCGTAGGCCGCCCTCGCTAGGCCGGCACCTTCTCCACCTGTCCGAACTCGAGCTCGACGGGCGTCTTGCGGCCGAAGATCGAGACGCCGACCTTGAGCCGCGAGCGCTCGCCGTCCACCTCCTCGACCTCGCCCTGGAACGAGGCGAAGGGGCCGTCGACCACCTTCACCTGCTCGCCCACCTCGTAGATGATGGAAGGCTTCGGGCGCTCGACGCCTTCCTTGACCTGGTTCAAGATGCGGGCCGCCTCGTCGTCCGAGATGGGGATCGGCTTGTTGTCGGCCCCCAGGAAGCCCGTCACCTTCGGCGTGTTCTTGATGAGGACGAAGGCGGCGTCCGTCATCTCCATGTGCACCAGCACGTAGCCGGGCAGGAACTTGCGCTCGGCCTGCACCTTGCGGCCGCGCTTGACCTCCACGACCTCCTCCGTCGGCACCACCACCTCGTCGAAAAGATGGTCGAGGCCGCCCGTCCGCGCGCGCTCCTTGATGGCGTCGGCCACCTTGCGCTCGAAGTTGGTGTAGGCGTGAACGATGTACCAGCGCTTGGCCATTCTCAAATCGTCTCTCGTGTCCCTATCCGCGCCGGGGCGACGGCGGTCCGGCCTCTCAGCCCTGCACTCGCTCAGGCGCCGAGCCGAAGCACCCAGTTGACCAGATGCCCAAGCACCTGATCCGTAATGAGGAAAAACACCGAAGCCAGAGCCACCATGATGAGGACCATGAGCGTGGTGATCCACACTTCTTTCCACGTCGGCCAGGTGACTTTCGAGACCTCCTGCCGTACCTCTTGGACAAATTCGAATGGATTGAACTTCGACATCAAAACCGCACCCCGAGCGCTATGCGACAGATTGACGCACCCATGCCCATCGGGTACGTCGAGACAGCCGGACCAGGCGCCCACTTCACTGATCCACCCCACAAAACCTCATGGCAGGGGTGGAGGGTCTCGAACCCCCAGCCTTCGGTTTTGGAGACCGACGCTCTGCCAATTGAGCTACACCCCTATCGCACGGCTCATACACGCCTCATCGACGCGAAAGGCGCACATGCCTAATGCGGGGGCGGCATCCTTAGCCGAACTTTTCCTGTTTGTCACCGCCTAGAAGGCGACTTTATTTGGGCACGCCTCAGAAGGTGCGCAGCTTTTGCCCGCGCACGGATTTTTGGAGCGCGCGGAGCCGCACAAAATCCACCGCTCAGCCCGTCTTCTCGACGACGACCGCCGTGCCGTAGGCCAGCACCTCGGTGACGGCGGACGCGATCTCGTTGGCGTCGTAGCGCATGGCGAGCACGGCATTGGCGCCGCGCTCCTCCGCGTGCTGGACCATCAGGTCGAAGGCCTCCCGGCGCGTCTCTTCGGCGAGCTTCGAATAGACGGAGATGGTGCCGCCGAAGAGGATCTGGATGGCCGCGCCGATGTTGCCGACGACGCTGCGCGAGCGCACGGTGAGGCCGCGCACGACGCCGATGTGCTTCACGACGCGATAGCCTTCGAGGTCGTTGGTGGTGGTGACGATCATCGGTGCCCCCGTCGCGCGCTCACTGGTGGGCTGGACGCTACTCAGCGCAGGGCGCAGCGACAAGGGCCATGGCTTCGTCAGCCGGCGCACACCGCCTTGAGCTGCGCGTGGTCGATAGCCTCGACTATGCGGCCGCCTTTGCCCGTCGTGGTCTCGGGGCGTTGAGGACCGCTTCGAGCCGGGAAGCGGCAGGCCGAGGCCGCGCGCGAGCCTTGCCGCCAGGACCCCATTGCCTCGGATCACGGTCCTGGGCCACGCTCACACCCGTCACAAAAATCGCCGAAGACTTTTTCTGCCGTCATCGGAGAAGGTATGGAGCGGGTGAGGGGAATCGAACCCCCGTATTCAGCTTGGAAGGCTGCTGCTCTACCATTGAGCTACACCCGCGAAGGCAACGTCGCGGCCGGTGTTCAGAAGCCGCGCCGTCACGCGATGACGCCCGGAGGCGACGTGTTACCAGTGGCGGAGCGCGGCATCAAGCGCGTACGCCGCCGGCCGGTGTCGCGTTTAGCAAAGTTCCCGTCTTGTCCGTGAGAGAGGGGGACGGGGCGGCGAGATAGAACACCTGCGTCGAGGCGCGCGGCAGGCTCCTCGGCACCGATCAAGGGGGCCCGTTTCGTGAAAAAAGACTACTCCGTCTGGTCTCTCTTCCGGCAGGGCCTCGCGCACAACGAGGGCTGGGATCCGGCGTGGCGCAGCGCGGAGCCGAAGCCCTCCTATGACGTGGTGATCGTCGGCGGCGGCGGACACGGGCTGGCGACCGCCTACTACCTCGCCAAGGTGCACGGCGTGCGCAACATCGCCGTGGTCGAGAAGGGCTATCTCGGCGGCGGCAACACGGCCCGCAACACCACCATCGTGCGCTCCAACTACCTCTGGGACGAGGCGGCCCTCCTCTACGAGCACGCCCTCAAGCTGTGGGAGGGGCTCACGGAGGACATCAACTTCAACGTCATGTTCAGTCAGCGCGGCGTGTTCAACCTCGGCCACACGCTGCAGGACATGCGCGACATCGAGCGGCGCGTGAACGCCAACAACCTGAACGGCATCGACGCGATGGCGCTGACCGCCGCCGAGGTGAAGCAGCGCATCCCGCTGATCGACATTTCGAAAAGCGCCCGCTACCCGATCCTAGGCGCGAGCTTCCAGCCGCGCGGGGGCGTGGCGCGCCACGACGCGGTGGCCTGGGGCTTCGCCCGCGCCGCGAGCCGCCATGGCGTCGACATCATCGAGAACTGCGAAGTCACCGCCATGGACATCGCGGACGGGCGCATCAAGGGGCTCGAGACCACGCGCGGGCCGATCAAGGCCGAGAAGGTCGGCTGCGTCGCCGCCGGACATTCCTCGGTGCTGGCGCGCATGGCCGGCATCCGCATGCCGATCGAGAGCCACCCGCTGCAGGCGTTCGTCTCGGAATCGCTCAAGCCGGTGCTCGACACGGTCGTGATGTCGAACGCGGTGCACGGCTATCTCAGCCAGTCCGACAAGGGCGAGCTCGTGATCGGCGCCGGCATCGACCACTTCAACAGCTACGCGCAGCGGGGAAGCCCGCATGTCATCGAGCACACGGCGGCGGCAATCATCGAGCTGTTCCCCATGTTCTCGCGCGTGCGCATGAACCGGCAGTGGGGCGGCATCGTCGACACGACGCCCGACGCCTGCCCCATCATCTCGAAGACCAAGGTCCGCGGCCTCTACTTCAACTGCGGCTGGGGCACCGGCGGGTTCAAGGCGACGCCCGGATCGGGCCACGTGTTCGCGCATACCATCGCCCACGACCAGCCGCATCCGCTGAACGTCGCCTTCGACCTCAACCGCTTCCACACCGGACACCTCATCGATGAGCACGGCGCGGCCGGCGTCGCACACTGACCACGGGACACGTCTCCATGTTCGTTCTTAAATGCCCCTTCTGCCAGGAAGCGCGCGAGGAAGAGGAGTTCGCCTACGGGGGCGAGGCCTTCATCGCGCGACCGGACGATCCGGATAAGACCGACGACGCCGCCTGGGGCGACTATCTGTTCATGCGCAAGAACCCCAAGGGCTGGCATTGGGAGATGTGGTCGCACGCCACGGGCTGCCGCAAGTTCTTCGTCGTCAAGCGGCACACCGCGACGCACGCCATCGCGGGTGCCTGGACGCTCGCCGAAGGGCGCAAGGTGTATGACGCGGAGGGCGGCGCGGCATGACCGAGCATCGCGTTCCCCTCCCCCACGCGCGCATCGACACCTCGAAGCCGCTCTCGTTCACGTTCGACGGGCGGCGCCTCAACGGGTATGCGGGCGACACGCTTGCATCCGCTCTGCTCGCCAACGGCGCGCGCATGGTGGCGAGGAGCTTCAAGTATGGCCGCCCGCGCGGCATCGTCGGGGCGGGGCCCGAGGAACCGAACGCGCTGGTGCAGGTCGAGGACGGCGCGCTCACCATCCCCAACCTCAAGGCGACGCAGGTCGAGCTCTACGACGGGCTCATCGCGCATCGCACGACGGGCAGCCCGTCGCTCGCCTACGACCTCAAGAGCATCGGCGGGCGCTTCTCGCGCTTCATGCCGGCCGGCTTCTACTACAAGACGTTCCAGGCGCGCTTGCTGTGGCCGAAGTTCGAGCACATCATCCGCCACGCGGCGGGCTACGGCAGCGCGCCGCGCGACCCCGATCCCGAGAGCTACGACCACCAGCACCACCATGCGGAGGTGCTGATCGTGGGCGGCGGCGCCAGCGGCCTGCTCGCGGCGCTGATCGCCGGGCGGGCGGGCCTGCAGGTGCTCCTGGTCGACGAGCAGAGCGAGCCCGGCGGCTGGCTGCTGTCGTCGCCCAACAGCACGATTGGCGGGGCGCCTGCGCACGAGTGGCTGAAAAGCACCCTCGCGGCGCTCGCCGGCATGAGCAACGTGCGCATCATGACGCGCACCAGCGCGTTCGCGCTGCACGACATGAACCTCGTGCAGGCGGCCGAGCAGGTGCAGGACCACCTGGCGCCGTCGGCCCGCAACGCATCCCAGCCGCGCCAGCGCCTGCACCGCATCCGCGCCGACCGTCTGATCCTGGCCACGGGCGCCATCGAGCGGCCGCTCGTGTTCGGCAACAACGACCTGCCGGGCATCATGACGGCGGCCGCGCTCACGACCTATCTCAACCGCTACGCGGTGGCGGTGGGGAAGCGCGTGCTCATCACGACGAGCAACGATCACGCCTACCAGGGCGCGTGCGATCTCGCCCGCGCGGGCTGCAAGGTTGTCCTGGCGGACGCACGCACGAGCGCGAACCTCGAGTGGGAGAAGCGCGCGCGGGGCGCCGGCGTGGAGGTCATCACGGGGCACGCGGTCTCGCAGGCCACGGGCCGGCATGCCGTGCGCGGCGCACAGCTCGTCAAGCTCGATCCTCAGAGCAACACGGTCGTCGAGACCGGCTCCTTCATCGCATGCGACGCGCTTGGTAGCTCGGGCGGGCTTTCGCCGACGGTGCATCTCACCTGCCACGACGGCGGGCGTCCGGTTTGGGACGAGGCCAGACTGGCATTCGTCGCGCCGTCGGGGCGCGCCGGCATCACCTGCGTCGGAGCCGTCACCGGCGCGTTCGGACTTGGCGAAGCGCTCGTGCAGACGCGCGATGCCATCGTCGCGCTCGTCACGGCGGCCGGAAAGGCGGCCGGCAGCGAAACGCTCGACCTGCGCACGGATGAGCCCAAGGCGGTGCCCGCGCGGCGCATCTTCCGCCTGCCGGACGGCCAACGCGAAGGGCACGGCAAGAAGGCGTTCGTCGACTTCCAGAACGACGTAGCCGTCTCCGACATCCACCTCGCGGTGCGCGAGAACTACCGCTCCATCGAGCACATCAAGCGCTATACCGCGCTCGGCTTCGGCACCGACCAGGGCAAGCTCTCTAACGTCAACGGCTTCGCCATCGCGGCGGACGCGCTCGGGCGCAGCATCACGGAGGTCGGAACGACGACCTACCGGCCGGCCTACTCGCCGGTGACGTTCGGGACGCTGGGCGGCGCGCACGAGGGCGACACCTTCGAGCCGCGCCGCTTCACCGCCATGCATCCCAGCCATGTGGCGCGCGGGGCCGAGTTCGAGCCCGTCGGGCAGTGGATGCGGCCCTGGTATTTCCCGAAGGCCGGCGAGGACCTGCATGCGGCCGTGAAGCGCGAGTGCCTCGCGGCGCGGCGCGGCGTCGGCATCATGGACGCCTCGACGCTCGGCAAGATCGACATCCAGGGCAAGGACGTTCGCACGTTCCTGAACCGGGTCTATGCGAACGCCTGGACGCAGCTCGCGCCCGGCAAGTGCCGCTACGGGCTGATGCTGGACGAGAACGGCATGGTCATGGACGACGGCGTCACGGCCTGCATCGGCGAAGACCACTTCCTCATGACGACAACGACGGGCGGGGCGGCGCGTGTCATGACGTGGCTCGAGAAGTGGCACCAGACGGAGTGGCCGGGGCTCGACGTCACCATGACGTCGGTCACGGATCACTGGGCAACGGCGGCCGTGGTCGGGCCGAAAGCCCGTGCGGTGCTGGCGAAAGTCTGCTCCGACGTCGACCTTTCACCCGAGGCCTTCAAGTTCATGGACTGGCGCGAGGGCACGGTCGCGGGCGTTCCGGCGCGCGTGTTCCGCATCAGCTTCTCGGGCGAGCTCGCGTTCGAGGTCAATGTCGACGCGAGCTATGGCGCCCATGTGTGGGAAGCGCTGATGGAGGCGGGCCGCGAATTCGACATCACACCCTACGGCACCGAGACCATGCACGTGCTCCGCGCGGAGAAGGGCTTCATCATCGTCGGCCAGGACACCGACGGCTCGATGACGCCGTTCGACCTCGACATGCCGTGGGCGGTGAGCCTCAAGAAGCCATTCAGCTTCATCGGCAAGCGCTCCTTCACGCGCAGCGACACGGCCAGGCCCGACCGCAAGCAGCTCGTGGGTCTCCTGACGGACGACCCGGAGATCGTGCTCACGGAAGGCGCGCAGATCATCGAGAGCACGGACGTGAAGCCGCCGGTGCCGATGCTGGGCCATGTCACGTCCAGCTATTTCAGCCCGGAGCTCGGCCGCTCGATCGCGATGGCGGTGGTGCGCGACGGCATCCGCCGGCGCAGCGAGGACGGCGTCAAGGCCGGGCGCGACGTGCTTTACGCCTGGGCGGGCGGCAAGGCGCACAAGGTCCGCCTCGTCTCGCCCGTTTTCGTCGACCCGCAAGGAGCGCGCCAGAATGTCTGAGCCCGTCATGCAGTCGCCGCTGCATCACCTGAATCTCGCCGCCAAGGCGCGTCCCGTCGACGGAAGCGCCGGCGTGTGGGCGAGCGAGATTTTGCTTCAGGGCTACGTCTCGCTCAGGGGCGAGGCCGGGAATGCCGCCTTCGTCGAGGCCGCCTCGGGTGCGCTCGGCGCGGCGCTGCCGACCGCCCCCTGCACGCTGATCGAGGCCGGCGGCATCGCCGTGCTGTGGCTATCCGTGGACGAATGGATGATCGTCGGGCCGCGCGAGCGGTGTGCCGCGCTGGCCGAGGCCCTCAAGGCGGCGCTCGCCGGCATCCGTAGCCAGGTCGCCGTCAATTCCGGCGGCTTCACCGAGATCGTCGTAACCGGACCCGACGCGGAGCGTGCACTCTCCCACTGCACGGTCTACACTCTCGACAGGCTGGCGTCAGGACGCGTGGTCGGCACGACGTTCGGCAAGTCCTCGGTTTTCCTGCGGCGGGAAGGCCAAGGCTTCCGGCTGCTCGTGCGCCGCAGCTTCGCCGACTACATCTGGCGCTTCCTCGAGCGCGCGGCGGCACCCTACGGGTTCGGCGTCGCCAAGCTCGACGCGCGCGGCGCTCCGGGACGTGCGGCATGAACTACAGCGTGTTCGAGGTGTTCCGCATCGGCATCGGGCCGTCGAGCTCCCACACGGTGGGGCCGATGAGCGCGGTGGCGAGCTTCCTCGACGAGCTCCGCCAGAAAGGCGTCTTCGACCGGGTTTCGCGCGTCGCGGTCAAGCTCTACGGATCGCTGGCGCTGACGGGCGTCGGACATGCCACGGACTTCGCGGTGATCGCGGGGCTGCTCGGAAACATCCCCGAGGACATCGACCCCGAGACAAGCCGCGACCAGGTGGCGGCCGTGCATCGCGAGAAGCGTCTCACGCTCGGCGGACACCACGAGATCGCATTTGCGCCCGAGACGGACCTGGTGCTCCACAAGGCCGAGTTCCTTCCGGAGCACCCGAACGGGATGATCGTCGAGGCCTTCGATGCGGCCGGTGCGTCGCTCCACACGAACGTCTACTTCTCGATCGGCGGCGGCGCGGTGCTGGATCGGGCGGCGCTGGCCGCGAGCCGCGCGGAAAGTTGCGACGCGGTTCCGCACCGGAGCGTGCGCTACCCTTTCGACAGCGCCGAGGACCTGCTCGACGTCTGCCGCGAGACCGGGCTCACCATCGCCGAGCTCATCATGGCCAACGAGCTGAGCTACCAGGACGAGGCCGCGACGCGGGCCAAGCTGCTCAAGGTGTGGGCGGTGATGCGCGGGTGCCTCGAGCGCGGGCTCAAGACGGAAGGCATCCTGCCGGGCGGGCTCAACGTGCGCCGGCGCGCGTCCTCGCTCTATCGTCAGGCGACGGCGGTGGACAGCAAGCTCACCGGCGATTTCCGCGCCATGGACATGGTCAGCGCGTTCGCCATCGCGGTCAACGAGGAGAACGCAGCCGGGGGGCGCGTGGTGACCGCGCCGACCAACGGCTCGGCCGGTGTCATCCCGGCCGTCATGAACTACTTCGTGCTCTCGCGGGAAGGGAGCGACCTTCCGGCGGCGCTCGATGAGCTGATCATGGAGTTCCTGCTGACGGCCGCAGGCGTCGGCATGCTCTACAAGAAGAACGCTTCGATCTCGGCGGCCGAAATGGGCTGCCAGGGGGAAATCGGCGTCTCGTGCTCGATGGCGGCGGCCGGCCTCGCGGCGGTGCTCGGCGCCACGAACGAGCAGATCGAGCACGCGGCCGAGATCGGCATGGAGCACAATCTCGGCATGACGTGCGATCCCATCGGCGGGCTCGTGCAGGTGCCGTGCATCGAGCGCAACAGCATGGGGGCGATGAAGGCCATCAACGCGGCGCGGCTCGCCATGATGGACGACGGGCAGCACGTCGTCTCGCTCGACGCCGTGATCGAGACCATGCGCCAGACGGGCCACGACCTGCAGTCCAAATACAAGGAGACGTCGCTGGGCGGCCTCGCCGCCACGGTGGTCTACTGCTGAGGACAACGCGATGCGCTATCCGAACGTCTTCTCGCCGATCAAGCTCAATCAACTGACGCTGCCGAACCGCATCTACTCGACGGCGCACGCGGAGGTCTACGCGGAAGCGGGCGGCCTCCCCGGCGAGCGCTACATCGGCTACTACGAGGAGAAGGCCAAGGGCGGCCTCGGCATGGCCATCTGCGGCGGCTCGAGCCCGGTCTCGATCGACGTGCCGCAGAACTCGTGGCGCCCCGTCAACCTCACCACCGACCTCGTGATCGAGCCCTTGGGCCGGCTCGCCGCAGCCTGCCACAAGCACGGCATGAAGATCATGATCCAGGCGACCCACATGGGCCGGCGCTCGGCCTACGCGGGCGATCCCTGGCCGCATCTCGTCTCGCCCTCCGGCGTGCGAGAGCCCGTGCACCGCGGCAACTCCAAGGCGATCGAGATCGAGGACATCCGCCGCATCATTCGCGACTTCGCGCTGGCCGCGAAGCGCATCCAGGATGCGGGCATGGACGGGATCGAGATCTCGGCCGCGCATCAGCAGCTCATCGACCAGTTCTGGTCGCCGGAATCAAACACCAGGACCGACGAGTGGGGCGGCTCGCTCGAGAACCGCATGCGCTTCGGCATCGAGGTGTTCGAGTCCGTGCGCGAGGCGGTGGGGCGCGACTTCTGCGTCGGCCTGCGCATGTGCGCCGACGAGTTCAACGACAACGGTCTCGATCATACGGTCGCCAAGGAGATCGCGCAGGCGATGTGCGAGACGGGCATGATCGACTTCATCAGCGTGATCGGCTCGGGCGCGGACACACACAACAGGCTCGCCAACTGCATGCCGCCGATGGCGCTGCCGCCGGAGCCGTTCGTGCAGCTCGCGGCCGGAATCAAGTCCGTCTCGACGGTGCCGATCCTGCACGCGCAGGCGATCCGCGACATCACGCAGGCCGAACGCATCCTCTCCAACGGCTGGGTCGACATGTGCGGCATGACGCGCGCGCAGATCGCGGACCCGCACATGCTGCTCAAGGTGCGCGAGGGACGCGAGGACCAGATCCGGCAATGCGTCGGCGCCAACTACTGCATCGACCGCATGTACCTCGGGCAGGACCTGCTCTGCATCCAGAACCCGGCAACGTCGCGCGAGTCGACGCTCTCGCACGTCATCCCGGCGACCAAGGGCCGGAAGCGGCGCGTGGTCGTGGTCGGCGCGGGGCCGGCGGGGCTCGAGGCGGCGCGCGTGTCGCGCGCTCGGGGGCACGACGTGGTGCTGTTCGAGCGCAACGAGGTGGTCGGCGGACAGGTCAACCTCGCGGCCAAGCCTCCTCAGCGCGAGCAGATGGCCGGCATCATCCGCTGGCTCGACATGGAGACGAAGCGGCTCGGCGTCGACCGGCGGCTCGGCGTCGAGGCCTCGGCCGACGACATCCTGGCCGAGACGCCGGACATCGTCGTGCTGGCGACCGGCGGCAGCAGCCACATGGGACAGGTGCCGGCGTGGGGCGTGAAGGAAGGCCTCGCGGTCAGCGCCTGGGACATCCTGTCCGAGCGCGTCGCGCCGGCGGAGACGGTGCTCGTCTATGACGCCATCAGCACGCACGCCGGGTTCGGCACCGCCGACTTCCTGGCGAGCCGGGGCAGCAAGGTCGAGATGGTGACGCCCGACGTGAAGATCGCCGACGACGTCGGCGGCACGACGTTCCCGATCTTCTACCGCCGCCTCTACAGCCAGGGCATCATCCCGACGCCCAACTTCTGGCTGGATCGGGTCTACGCCGAGGGCAACAAGAAGGTCGCGGTGCTGCGCAACGAGTACACCGAGGAGCTCGAGGAGCGCGTCGTCGACCAGGTCGTGATCGAGAACGGCATCACGCCCAACGTGGAGATCTACTGGGACCTCAAGGACCGTTCGATCAACCGCGGGCAGGTGGACCTCGAGGCGCTGTTCGCATCCAAGCCGCAGCCGGCGCTCTCGGAGGAGACCGGCGACGGGCGGTTCCTGATGTTCCGTGTCGGCGACTGCGTGTCGATGCACAACATCCACGCGGCGATCTACGACTCGATCCGGCTCTGCAAGGACTTCTGACGATGAGCGTGGCGCACGCCATCACGGCGCTGTTCTGGCTGACGATGGCCGTGCTGACGGCCGGTCTCATGCGGCGCGCGGCGCTGTGGCGCGTCGGGCAGGCGGCGGCGGTGGACTGGAGCGGGCTTCTCGCCGTGCCGAAGCGCTATTTCGTCGACCTGCATCACGTCGTGGCGCGCGACCCCTACATCGCGCACACGCACGTCGCGACGGCAGGCGGGGCGATCGCGGCGTTGGCGCTGGTCGCCCTCAACTACGGGCTCGCCCTCTATTCTCCGGCGCTCGATCTCGCGATCCTGGCGGCAACGGCGGTGATGCTCGTGGGCACGTTCTTCGTCTGGCTGCGGCGCAGAAGCCCGCCGGCGCGGCTCTCGCGCGGCGCATGGGATCGCCTCCCCTACACGCTCGCGGCATTCGCGATCGGGCTTGGGCTGCTGGTTGCCGTGCCGCCGGCCGTACTGTCGGCCGGGCTGGCGCTGGTCGCGCTGCTGCTGCTGCTCGCGGGCTCGTCGGAGCTTGCGTTCGGCATCGGCCTCGGCACGCCGATGAAGCATGCGGTCGCCGGGCTGTTGCATCTCGCGTTCCACCCGCGCCCCGAGCGGTTTGCCAACGTGCGCTCGACGGCGCTGAAGCCGCTTGCGCTCGAGGCCGGCGATTTCGGCGTCGCCAAGCCCTCCGACTTCCGCTGGAACCAGCTCCTTTCCTTCGACGCCTGCGTCCAGTGCGGGAAGTGCGAGGCGGCCTGCCCCGCCTTCGCCGCACGCCAGCCGCTCAACCCGAAGAAGGTCATCCAGGACCTCGTGGCGGGACTCGCCGGGACGAGCGATGGCGCGTATGCCGGAAGCGCCACTCCGGGGCTGCCCGTGGGCGCACACCACGGCGCACCGCACGCGGCAATCGTGCCCGAGCTGATCGAGGCCGAAACGCTGTGGTCGTGCACGACGTGCCGGGCCTGCGTCGAGGAGTGCCCGATGCTGATCGAGCATGTCGACGCCATCGTCGGCCTGCGCCGCAACCTGAACCTCGCGGAGGGCGACGCGCCGGGGAAAGCCGCCGAGACGCTGGCCAACCTGCGCGAGACGGAAACGCAAGGCGGATTCGCCCGCTCCGCCCGCTACAATTGGGCGATCGACCTCGAGGTGCGGACTGCCGCGCCCGGCGTGCCGGTCGACGTGCTGATCGTCGCGGGCGAAGGCGCTTTCGACATGCGCTACCAGCGCACGCTGCGGGCGCTGGTTCAGGTCCTGAAGAGCGCCAACGTCGACTTCGCGCTTCTGGGCGAAGCCGAGCGCGATACCGGCGACATCGCGCGCCGCCTCGGCGACGAGGCGACGTTCCAGGACCTCGCGAAGCGCAACATCGCGACGCTGGATGCCCTCACCTTCAAGCGCATCGTGACGCCGGACCCGCACGTGTTGCACAGCCTCAGGAACGAATACCGCGCCTTCGGCGGCAGCTACGAGGTGCTGCATCACACGACGTTCGTCGCGGGGCTCGCGAGCAAGGGCCGGCTCAGGCTCACGCCCTCATCCGAGACGCGCCCGATCACCTATCACGACCCCTGCTACCTCGGACGCTACAACGGCGAGTTCGAGGCGCCGCGCGCGCTTCTGCGCACGCTCGGGATCGACGTGCGCGAGATGCAGCGCTCCGGCGCGCGCAGCCGCTGCTGCGGCGGAGGCGGCGGCGCGCCGCTGACCGACATTCCCGGCAAGCAGCGCATCCCCGACATCCGCATGGCGGACGCGCGCGAGACGGGGGCGGCGATCGTCGCCGTCGGCTGCCCGCAGTGCACGGCCATGCTCGAGGGCGTGGTTGGAGACCGGCCCGAGGTGCTCGACGTGGTCGAGCTCGTGGCGCAATGCGTGGAGGGGCGCGCATGAGCATCATCAAGCGCGTCGATCCGCGCCGGCCTTTTCACATCACGCCCGCCGGCCTCAGGCGCATCGTGCTCGGCGAGGCGGCGGAAAGCGCCGCGCTCCACGGCGGCGCGGGCGTGGCGACGCGTCAGCCCGCCGGGAAGGTCGCGCGACTCGGCCGAGCGCCTGTGCGCTGGCTCATGGCCGTGGCGCATGCCGATCGCGGCCGCATCGGCGAGCCGCAGCGCCAGGCCATCGCGGCCGCGGCGCTGCTCGCGGCGCCCGACACCGGTGTCGTCGCCGTCGTGCTCGGCCCGCTCGAGGAGGATCTGGCGCCGTTCGGGGCCGACCGCATCGTCGTGCTGGCGGACCTCGACGCGGCGACCTTCCAGCCCGAGCGCGAGGTGGCGGCGGTGGGGGCCGAGATCGCCGCGCTCGATCCCGCGCACGTCTTCATGGCCGACACCGCCGACGCGGACGGCGACCTCGCGCGCCGTCTCGCCGTCGCGCACAACGCAACCACCGCCGCGCACGTGGTCGAGATCGACCGCGCGCATGTCGGCGTGCGCTGGTCGGGAGGCGTGCTCGCGCGCGCCGAGCTGCCGCGCTTCGTGCTCCTCGAAGCGGGCGCGGTCGACACCGCGCTGCCGTTCGTCGGCGCGGGCGAGCGCGCCGAGCCGAGCCGCCCGGCAACCGCCGCACCGATTGCTGTTTGCCGCGACCTCGGCATCACGGAAGCGGACGCGACCACCGTCGCGCTCGAGGAAGCGGATTTCATCGTCTCGGCCGGCAACGGCGTGCAGAACGTCGCGACGCTGGAAGCGCTTGCGGGCACGCTCGGCGCGGCCATCGGGGCCAGCCGCGTCGCGGTCGACGACGGCAAGTTCCCGCGCGACAAGCAGATCGGCGCGACGGGCAAAACGGTCAGCGCGAGCGCCTACGTGGCGGTCGGCATCTCGGGCGCCGTGCAGCACCTGCAGGGCATCAAGGACTGCCGCTACGTCATCGCCATCAACAAGGACGCGGGGGCGCCGATCGTCAAGCGGGCGGACCTGACGCTGGTCGGCGACGCGGAGGAGTTGATGCAGGCCGTGCTCACGCGCATCGCGCAGGCGCGCGCCCAGCACGAAATTCCGGAGGCCGCGCCATGAGCCGCGCTCCCCTGTCGGCCGCCGTGCTCGTCTCCGCGGGGCGCCACCCGGTGAGCGGCATGGCGCGCGCCTGCCGCGGGGATGCGGTCGCGCTCGCGATGGGGCGGCGCCTCGCCGGCGACCGGCTGCGGGTGATTTACGCGGGTGACGCGTCCGAGCCCGCGCTCAAGGACTACCTCGCGCTCGGAGCGGGGCGGGTGGAGGTCGTCCGCGCGCGGGCGGGCGGCGACGTGCTGACTCCGCTCGCGGGTGTGCTCCACGACGTCGATCTCGTGCTGACGGGCGCCAGGGCCGAGGATGGCGCCGGCAGCGGCCTTCTCCCCTATGCACTCGGTCAAAGCCTCGGCCGCCCTGTCGTGGGCAATGTGCTCGAAGCGCATATCGAGGAGAACGAAATCGTGCTTCGCCAGTTTCTGCCCAAAGGGCGCCGGCGCGGGATCGCGGCGCCGCTGCCGGCGGTGCTGGCCGTGCATCCGCTGGCGCCGGTCGAGCTTCGCTATGCCCATGCACGCCTCAGAGCGGGAAAAATCGAGGAAAGACCAGCGGATGGCGATATTGCATCGACATCCGCGCGTCCGGCCTGGGCGATCGAGCCGACGCGCCGCCAACCCGTGCGCCTCAAGGCCGAGGACAAGACGAAAAGCGCTCATGCCCGCCTCCATTCCGCCATCGCCAGCGAGGCGAAAGCGGGCGTCGTCGCAATTGAGGGAACTTGTGTCGACAAAGCACAAGTCATGCTCTCGTTTTTGCGGGAACATCGCCTTGTCGACTTCTAGAAAGGCTGGAGCCGGGCCTCGGCGAGCCCGGACGTCATGCCCAGGTTCAACTCGGAAGCCACTATCGCCCGTGCCTGCAACGTGCGCTGAGAGAGGATAACATGCAGATATCCAATGAAATGCGCGCAATGATCCTGCGCCGACGCCCAGGCTACAGCCTGGAAGCGCCCTTCTATCAAAGCAAAGAGGTGTTCGACCTCGACATGAAGGCCATCTTCGGCCGCCATTGGATCTACGTCGGCGTCGAGCCCGACATCCCGGAACCCGGCGATTACTTCACCGTGCCGATGGCGCGTGCCTCCGTGGTCGTGGTGCGCGACGACGACATGTCGATCCGCGCCTTCCAGAACGTCTGCCGGCATCGCGGCGCGCGCCTTTGCGACGGCCACAAGGGCAGCGTCGGCAACATCGTCTGCCCCTACCACCAGTGGACCTACGACCTCACCGGCAACCTGATCCACACCGAGCACATGGGCGACAACTTCGACCGCAGCCAGTTCAGCCTGAACATGGTGCACGTGGGTGTCGTCGGAGGGCTCATCTTCATCTGCCTCGCGGACGAGCCGCCGTCGGACTTCGAGGACCTGCGCCGCGAGATGGAGCCCTACATCGCGCCACACCGCGTCGCCGACTGCAAGGTCGCCTTCGAGGAGGACCTGATCGAGAACGGCAACTGGAAGCTGACGATGGAGAACAACCGGGAGTGCTACCACTGCAAGCACAACCACCCGGAGCTCACCATTTCGCTCTACGAGTTCGGTTTCGGCTACCAGCCGTCGCCGGAGAACGCATCCGAGGTGCAGGCGTTCAAGGACTTGACCGCCCAGGAGCATTCCCGCTGGGAGTCGTGCGGGCTGCCGTCGGTCGAGCGCGAGTTTCTCGACACGCGCATCACGGCCTACCGCACGGAGCGGCTGCCGCTCGACAAGGCCGGCGAGTCGCAGACCATGACCAGCAAGGTGGCCTGCCAGAAGCTGCTCGGCGACCTCACGCAGCGCAACCTCGGCGGGCTCTCCTTCTGGACGCAGCCCAACTCGTGGCACCACTTCATGAGCGACCACATCGTCACCTTCAGCGTGCTCCCGATCGACCCCGAGCACACGCTGCTGCGCACGAAGTGGCTGGTGCACAAGGATGCCGTCGAAGGCCGCGACTACGACCCGAAGGAGCTCAGCGCCGTCTGGCACGCGACCAACAAGCAGGACGGGGGGCTCGTCGAGCGTACTTTTCTCGGCTCCCAATGCCCGGGCTACAAACCCGGCCCCTACTCGCCCTACACCGAGGAGCTCGTCGAGAAATTCATGTCGTGGTACTTCCAGCGTCTCAGGGCTGAGACGGGGCTCTCCTCGGCGACCATCAGCTCGCTGGCAAGCGGCTGAGGCGGCATGACCACACGCGACGTTGACGCCGGGCTCGGACCCCATCTCTGGGAGCAGCCTCCGGCCAAGTGGGACGCGGACGCGGACGACACCCTCGTTTGCGTCCACACGCGCGACGAAACACACGACGTCAGGACGTTCCTGTTCCGGGCGCGCAATCCGAGCCTGTTCCGCTATCGGCCCGGGCAGTTCCTGACCTTCGAGCTCGTCATCGACGGCGAGACGATCAACCGCTGCTATACGCTCTCGTCTCCGCCCACGCGACCCGACACGGTCTCCATCACCGTCAAGCGCAAGGTCGGCGGGAAGGTATCGAACTGGCTGCATGACAACATCCGGCCCGGCTCCGAGGTCAAGGCGGTCGGCATCGCAGGCGACTTCACCTGCACGCTCAACCCGGCGGAGAAATATCTCTTCCTCTCGGGCGGCTCGGGCGTGACGCCGCTCATGAGCATGCTGCGCACGCACGTCGACCTCGGCCTCGACCGCGATATCGTGTTCGCGCACAGCGCGCGCACGCCGCGCGACATCATCTTCCGCCACGAGCTGGCCGGCATGGTGGCCGGCACAAAGCTGCTCAAGACGGCGTTCGTGTGCGAGAGCGCGGGCGAGGACGCGGGCTGGTCGGAGCCCACCGGGTTCCTCGATCTGGCAATGCTCTCGACCATCGCGCCCGACTTCAAGGCGCGCGAGATCTTCTGCTGCGGGCCCGAGCCCTACATGAACGCCGTGCGCGCCATGCTCCGCGGCGCCGGCTTCGACATGGCGCATTATCACGAGGAGAGCTTCACGTTCGGGCAGCAGGCGGAGGGTGGCCCGGCCGAGGCCGCGGTGCCCGCCGGCGCGCCGGCCGTCGGGGCGAGCGCCGCAAGCGAGGGCGGCTTTCAGATCGCCTTCACGAAGCTCGGGCAGACGATCACGTGCGCGCCCGACCAGTTCATCCTCGACGCGGCGAAGGCGGCCGGCATGCGGCTTCCCTTCTCGTGCGCGAAGGGGCTTTGCGGCACCTGCAAGACCAAGAAGCTCTCGGGCGAGGTCGACATGAACCACGGCGGTGGCATCCGCAAGCGCGAAATCGACCAGGGCATGATCCTGATCTGCTGCAGCAAGCCGCTCAGCGACATCACGCTGGAGAAGTAGTCCTCATCATTGCCGCAGCTTGACCAACGACGCGCGCCCAGCGCGTGCCGGGAATGGACGCGGCGACACTCTCATGCCTCATCGGGGCACGCCTCATCGGGAGACGCGGATCATGGCTTGGCTCTGGCTGTTCGTGGCGATCCTGCTCGAAGTCGTCGCCACGACGGCGCTCAAGGCGTCCAAGTCGTTTACGGTGCTGGTGCCGTCGCTTGTCGTCGTGGCCGGATACGCGGCCGCCTTCTACTGCATGTCGATCCCGCTGCAGAAGCTCCCCATGGGCATCGTGTATGCGGTGTGGTCGGGGCTCGGCATCGTCGTGATCGCGCTCGTCGGCGTGGTGCGCTACCGCGAGGTGCTCGACATGCCCGCGCTGGCCGGAATGGGCCTGATCCTGGCCGGCGTATTCGTCATCACGCTTTTGTCGAGCAGCGTCGCCCAGCATTGACCGGAACTTGATCCCCCCTTCTACCCCATGGCCGCCCTTGAGGCGGCCATCCAGGGGCTTCTTGCTCTACGGTCGAAACCCCCACCCTGGATGGCCGGGTCAAGCCCGGCCATGGGGTAGAAGGGGGGCGAACCTGTCCCGGGCGGACACGTTCTAACGGCGAAGGATGGCTTGGAGGACGTCACGCACACCGATGGCACCGACGAAGCGGTCGGTGTCGTCGAACAGCGCGACGGGCGCGGTGTTCGAGTTGTGCATGGCGAGGATCACGGTCTTGAGGTTGGTGCCGGGGCGCGCCCAGTAGACGGGCCGCGTGTTGTCCGGCATGTCCTTCTCGCACTCCCCGCATGACACCCAGGTGGCGGCGAGGCCGTCGCGCTCGGCCGCCTCGACCTGGCCCGACGCCCCGACCTTGAAGCGGGTGGTCTTGCGCGGATCCAGCCAAACCCACCCCTCTTCCGCCCGTTCGAGATCGCGCGCGTCGCGCATGACGTTCCAGGCGGTCAGCACCGAGAGCGGGTTCACGTTGGCGATGAAATCGCGCACGTAGTCGTCGGCGGGCCTCAAGACGATGTCCTCGGGCTGCCCCGACTGCACGATGCGGCCGCCCTCCATGATGGTGATGCGGCTGCCGATCTTGAGTGCTTCCTCGAGATCGTGACTGACGAAGACGATGGTCTTCTTGATCGACTTCTGGAGCTGCAGGAGCTCGTCCTGGAGCTTGGTGCGGATCAGCGGGTCGAGCGCGGAGAACGGCTCGTCCATCAGGAGGATGGGGGCATCGGTGGCGAAGGCGCGGGCGAGGCCGACGCGCTGCTGCATACCGCCCGAGAGCTCGTGCACGTACTTGCCCGCCCAAGGATCGAGGCCGACGAGCTTCAACTGGCGATCGACGCGCTCGGTCAGCTCGGGCTCCGGGACGCCGGCGAGCTCGAGGCCTAAGCCGGCGTTCTCGCGCACGGTGCGCCAGGGAAGCAGCGCGAACTGCTGAAACACCATCGCCACCTGGTTCTGGCGGATGTGGCGCAGCGTCTCCGCATCGCAGGAGGCGACGTCGACCATGCGGTCGCCATCCTTCACCAGAACCTGGCCGCGGACCACCTTGTTCAGGCCGTTGACCGCGCGAAGAAGCGTCGACTTGCCGGAGCCGGACAGGCCCATGAGCACGGAGATCTCGCCTTCCTGCACGGTGAGGTTGGCGCCGGCCGCGCCGAGCACGGACCCGGTCTTGGACAGGATTTCGGCGCGGGTGGAACCGGCGTCGACCATGGCGAGGGCTTCGGGGATGTTCTTGCCGAAGATGATGTCGACGTTCTTGAAGTCTACAGCGACGCTCATTTCTTCACTCCCGATTTCACGGCCAGGGCGCGGTCGAGGATGATGGCCAGGATGACGATGGCCAGGCCCGCCTCAATGCCGAGCGGGATGTTGCGGTTGGCCAGTGCCTTGTTGACCGGGTTGCCGAGGCTCGGCGCGCCGATCAAGGTCGCGAACACGACCATCGACAGCGAGAGCATGATGCATTGCGTTAGTCCGGCCATGATCGACGGCAGCGCGGCCGGAAGCTCCACCTTCCATAGCTGCTGTCGCTTGGTGGCGCCGAAGCTTTCGCCGGCTTCCAGCATCGGCTTCGGGATGGATGTAATGCCGAGGTAGGTCATGCGCACGGGGGCCGGCATGGCGAAAATGATGGTGACGATCAAAGCCGGCGCCGCGCCGAGGCCGAACAGGATCAGGATCGGGATCAGATAGACGAATGTCGGCATGGTCTGCATCAGGTCGAGGATCGGCTGCGTGATGCGCCAGACCCGCGGGTTATGCGCCGCCCAGATGCCGAGCGGGACGCCGATGGCCATGGAAAGGGCAGTCGCCGAGCACACGAGCACGAGGGTCTGGACCGTCTCCTTCCAGAGGCCCTGATTGATAATGAACGTGAGGCCCAGCAGCACGCCGATGAAGATCGCCTTCGAACGCTGGAGCCAGTAGGCGAAAGCCGCGATCGCGACCGCCAGGATCAAGGGCGGGATCTGCAGCAAAAGATAGGAGGTGCCGTCCACGAACCAGGAGAGGGACGCGGAAATCGCGTCGAAGAACCACTGAAAATACTCGACGATGAAATCGATGAACGCCTTGCCCCACTTGCCGACCGGAATCTTCCATTCGGTGATCAGCTTCGAAAAGGGGTCCATCGGTCGTTCCTCCACAAGGTCGGCAGGGCCGTCCGGTGGGGCGACCGCGACGAGCGGCCGCCCCTTCCGTCAGATTTGCAGGGTCATCATGGACTAGTTGGCGAGCGCCGCCTTCACGGCCGCGGCGCCATCCTTGCCGTCAAACGTGGTGACGCCCGCGAGCCACGGCGTCACCGCATCCGGATTGGCCTTGAGCCACGCCGCCGCGGTCGCCTTGGGGTCGGCGCCGTCCTTCAGGACCGGAGCCATCATGGCGCCTTCCATGGCGAGGTTGAACTTGAGGTTGGTCAGGAGTTTGCCGACGTTCGGGCACTCAGCGAGATAGCCCGCGCGGACGTTGGTGTGGACGGTGGCGGCGCCGAAACCGGAATCACCCATACCGTCCAGATAGTGGATCTTCATCTCGCCCATGATCGGATGGGGGGTCCAGCCGAGGAAGACGATCCATTCACCCTTCTTCATGGCCTTCTCGGCCTGGGTCAGCATGCCGGCTTCCGAGCTTTCGACGAGCTCGAAGCCCTCGAGCTTGTTCTCGGGCTTGGCGATCATCTCGCTGATGATGCGGTTGCCGTCGTTGCCGGCCTCGATGCCGTAGATCTTGCCAGCGAACTTGTCCTTGTGGGCGCCGAGGTCGGTCAGGCTCTTGACGCCGGCGTCGGCAACGTAGGCCGGGACGACGAGTCCGTAGCCCGCGTCAGCGAGGTTCGTGCCGACGGTCTCGACCGACTTGTCCTCGGTGTAGGCCTTGATGTCGGCCGTCATGCTCGGCATCCAGTTGCCGAGGAAGACGTCGATGTCCTTGTTCTTGAGCGAAGCGTACGTCACCGGCACGGCGAGGGTCTTGACCTCGGGCTCGTAGCCGAGCGCCTCCAGGATGACCTGGGTCGTGCCTGTCGTTACCTGAATGTCGGTCCAGCCGACGTCGGCGAAAAGGACCTTCTTACAGCTGGCCTCCTCGGCCTGGGCCGCAGACGCTGCGAGTCCCAAGACGAGAGCGGCGAACATCACCACGCGGTTCATGATAACTCCTTCCGTTGGACAAATATTCGTGTCCGTGCGGCTGCGTCCGGAAGGCGACCCCCCGATCAGCCTTTGTTGGGATATCAACCGCAGCGCCGGACCGATTGACTAATTGCGACATGGTCGAGCCCTCACGCGTCCGGATTCGCAGAGGATCATGGTCTCGCGGGCGTTCCTCCCATCAGCCGGCCCGCTCGCCCGCGAACGCCTCGCGCTGGCGCTCGCTGCGTGGCGTACGTCCGTAAAGAGCGCGGTAGGATTTCGAGAAATGGCAGGTCGACTGGAACCCGCAGGACACCGCGATCTGGGTGATGGACATCTGGGACTGGAGCAGCAGCTCGCGCGCGCGGCGCAGGCGGAGACCGAGGTAGTACTTGCTCGGGGTGGTATCGAGCGAGTCCTGGAACATGCGCTGCACCTGGCGCAGGGAGAGGCCCGCGAGCTTGGCCAGCTCGACGGCAGACAGGGGCTCCTCGAAGTTGGCCTCCATGAGGGCTGCGATCTCGACCAGGGCGCGGTGGTTGTGGCCGAGGCGGGCGGCGAGCGGGATGTGCTGGCGGTCTGAGCTGTCGCGCACCCGATCGAGGATGAACTGCTCGGATATCTCCGCCACGAGCGCCCTGCCGAAGCGCTTGCGGACCAGCGCCAGCATCATGTCGATGGGAGCGATGCCGCCGGTGCAGGTGATGCGGTCGCGATCGATCACGAACAGCTCGTCGTGGAACTCGACGCGCTGATGCATCTCGCGCAGGCTGGCCATGTTTTCCCAGTGGATCGTGCAGCGGTAGCCGTCCAGCAGGCCGGACTTGACCAGCGCGTAGGTGCCCGTGCACAGCCCGCCGAGCGTGACGCCGTCGCGCGCCATGCGCCTCAGGAGCCCGATCACTTTGTCATCGACGTAATTTATGACGTCCGTGCCGCCGCAGACGAACACCATGTCGAATCGGGGGCTCTCGGCGTAGGTCGTGGTCTGGAGCGGCGCGAAGCCGTTGCTGGAGGCCACAGGCTTGCCGTCGATGGTCAACACCGACCAGGAATAGCACGGCTGCCCAATAAGATAGTTGGCCATCCTGAGCACTTCCACGGCGCTCGAGAAGGCGATCATCGTGAAATCGTTGAGTGTCAGAAAGCCAACGTGGCAGCGTGTGTCCGCCGTCGAGTTTAGTTTGGGAAAGTGCGGGACCACTGGCGTTTGACCCTGCGACCGATTCGTATCGCTTCCGAAAGGGAACACCCAAATTTATGAGTCCTCGCGGCGGGTTCCAATCGAAATCTGCAGCCAACCCCTTGCCGCGTTGCAGCAAAATTAGGCTTGGGTTGCCTACGCGAGTGGCAAAAACTGTCTCCAACGACCTCCGGTATGGCAGAAATACAACGGCGTGGAATTTAGATCGCAGATGTCGCGTTTGTTAGGTAGCTCTGTCGCTTCCATTCTTACTATGATGATTACAGCGACTTAGAGTCGTGAACGATACGGTCGACTGCGGACGGTTCAACGGGAAAGACATTGCGGGCATAAGCGCCTGTTGATGGACTAACATTTCCGTTGTTGCCTGCAGCGCGAACAGGGGATTCTACCGCTCGAGTCGGAAGAGCGGGTTTCGAATAGGGGGAGGCGCCTCGCCTCCTTGCAGATTGGGGGATTAATATCCAATGGTAAGCTCTAGCAAAAGCAAACTGCTCGGTGCCGTGGCCGCAACAGGCTTGGCTCTGGGAGCGGTCTCTGGTTCGGCCGCGGCTGACGACAAGTTCGGCTATTATTGGACGGTCACCGGTGCCAGTGACTATATGTTCCGCGGCATCTCTTACACGCAAAGCGATCCGACGGTTAACTCCTACCTCGAGTTTACCTACGACACGAGCTCGATCCTCGGAACGGCCTATGTCGCGGGCTGGACCTCGAACATCGACATTCCTGCCTATGCTGGTCCGGCCGAGCAGGACTTCTACTTCGGCATCCGGCCCACGACAGGTCCCATCAGCTGGGATCTCGCGGCCATGTGGTACATCTACTGGTCCAGGGGCGGTCTCGATTGGCAAGACATCGACTACTGGGAGTTCAAGGTCGCCGCATCGTGGAGCCCGATCACGAACTGGACCCTGAGCGGCGCTTTCTACTACACGCCGGACCAGGATCTCGCCTCGCCGGAGAACATCTCGGTGGATGGCACCCTCGCCTACACGCTGCCGCAGGTCGGCATTTTCACCCCGACGGTCAGCGGTCAGGTTGGCTTCTCCGAGGCTGAGGAGAACGCGTTCTACGGCGGCGCGAATGCCGGCTATTGGAACGGCGTCCAGGACTACACCTACTGGAACGCCGGCGTGAAGCTCGCGGTCGAGAAGTGGACGTTCGATCTTCGCTACTGGGATACGGATATTTCGAGGGATGAGGCTCTGGTCTACAGCAACTCGGACGAGCGCTTCTTCTTCTCCGCCGCGATCACGCTTCCCTAAGCGGTTTCGGCATCAACGCAATCAAATCGGAGCCCTTTCGGGCTCCGATTTTTTTTGTCGTCGCGCTTCCGGCCGCCCTCTTTACCGCCTGTCGCGCGCGCGGTTCTTTGCGTCGCATCTGAGCACGCCCCGAAGCCGGAAAGCAGCTTTAGATACGCCCCAGCCCGATGGCCGGCGCCGCCCCCTCGGCGAGCCGTCCGGGGCCGCGGGCCCACCCGCTGTGGCGGGCCCCTCGCACCCCTTTGCACCTGTTCAGGGCACCCCATGGAACGACTGCAGAACTACATCCATGGCCGCTACGTCGCGAGCACGGCGAACGCCACGTTCGACAACGTGAACCCGGCGACCGGCGAGGTCTTCGCGCAGGTCGAGCCCGCGCTCGAGGCCGAGATCGACGCGGCCATCCGCTCGGCCGAGGACGGCTTCCGGCGCTGGTCCGCCCTATCCGGACCGGAGCGCGGCCGCGTGCTCCATACCGCCGCTCGTCTGCTGCGCGAGCGCAATCGCGAGCTCGCCCGCCTCGAGGTGCGCGACACGGGCAAACCGATCCAGGAGGCGGAGGCGGTCGACGTGGCGAGCGGGGCCGACTGCCTCGAGTACTTCGCTGGCGTGGCCTCGACCTTGCGCGGCGAGCAGATCGCGCTCGGCTCGGCCTTCGTCTACACGCGGCGCGAGCCGCTCGGCGTGTGCGCCGGCATCGGGGCCTGGAACTACCCGATGCAGATCGCGTGCTGGAAGTCGGCGCCTGCGCTCGCCTGCGGCAACGCCATGGTGTTCAAGACCTCGGACATGACACCGACCACGGCCGCCAAGCTCGCCGAGATCTATACCGAGGCGGGCCTCCCCGACGGCGCCTTCAACGTCGTGCACGGGGACGGGCGGACGGGGGCGCTGCTCACCGGCGATCCCCGCGTCGCCAAGGTCTCGCTCACGGGGTCCATTGGCACCGGCAAGAAGGTACTGGCCGCCGCTGCCGCATCCGTTAAGCGCGTCACGATGGAGCTCGGCGGCAAGTCGGCACTCATCGTGTTTCCCGACGCGGACCTGCACCAGGCCGTCTCGGCGGCCATGCTCGGCAACTTCTATACGCAGGGCGAGATCTGCACCAACTGCACGCGCGTGTTCGTGCATGACGACATCCACGATCGCTTCCTCGACCTGCTCGTCCAGCGCACGAAGAAGCTCCGCGTCGGCGACCCGCTCGACCCCGAGACCCAGGTCGGGGCCCTCATCTCGCGGGCGCACATGGAGCGCGTGCTCGGCTACATCGAATCCGGCAAGGCCGAAGGCGCGCGGCTCGCGCTCGGCGGCGCGCGGGCCGATGCGGGACAGCAGGCCGGCGGAAACTTCGTGCTGCCGACAATTTTCGCCGACTGCACCGACGACATGACCATCGTGCGCGAGGAGATTTTCGGGCCTGTCATGTCGGTGCTGCGCTTTTCCGACGAGGACGAAGCCGTGCGGCGGGCCAACGCCACCCGGTTCGGCCTCGCCGCCGGACTTTTCACACGCGATCTCGCGCGCGCACACCGCGTCGCGGCGCGTCTCGAGGCCGGCATCTGCTGGGTCAACACCTATAACGTGACGCCGATCGAGATGCCGTTCGGCGGCATGAAGGAGTCCGGGGTCGGGCACGAGAACGGGCAAGCCGCGATCGAGCACTACACGCAGCTCAAGAGCGTGTATGTCGAGCTCGGCGACGTACCCTGTCCCTACGAATGATTCCCCTCAGCGTCCGAGTGTGCCAGCCATGAGCCTTCGCCAAGAGTACGACTACATCATCGTCGGCGCCGGATCGGCGGGCTGCGTGCTCGCCAACCGCCTGACCGAGGACGAGGGCGTCAACGTGCTGGTGCTGGAAGCCGGCCCGCAGGACTTGAGCATTTTCATCCACATGCCGTCCGCGTTCGCCTATCCGCTGGCCGGGACGCGCTTCAACTGGCACTACGAGACCGAGCCCGAGCCCTACATGAACGACCGCGTGATGCATTGCCCGCGCGGGCGCGTCATCGGCGGGTCGTCGTCGATCAACGGCATGGTCTACATCCGCGGCCACGCGCTCGACTACGACGCCTGGGCACGGCGGCAGGGGCTGCATACCTGGTCCTATTTCCACTGCCTGCCCTACTTCAAGAAGTCCGAGACCCGCCTCAAGGGCGGCGATGCCTACCGCGGGGACTCCGGGCCCCTGTTCGTCACCACCGGCCCCTGCACCAATCCGCTGTACCGCGCCTTCATCGAGGCGGGGCGTCAGGCCGGATACCCCGTCACCGAGGACATGAACGGGAACCAGCAGGAAGGCCTCGGCGTGATGGACATGACCACGTACAAGGGCTGGCGCTGGAGCGCGGCGCGCGCACACCTTCGCCCGGCGCAGCGGCGGGCCGGCCTCACGGTGCTGTCGCGGGCGCTGGTCTCGCGCGTCCTGTTCGAGGGCAAGCGCGCGGTCGGAGTCGAGTACGACGGCGGCAACGGCATTGAGACGGCGCGGGCCGCGCGCGAGGTGATCCTGTCGGGCGGGGCCATCAACTCCCCGCAGATCCTCCAGCTCTCCGGCATCGGCAACGCCGACGAGCTGGCCGCGCTCGGCATCCCCGTGGTGCAGCACGTCCCGGGCGTGGGCGAGAACCTGCAGGACCACATCGAGGCCTACGTTCAATACTCGTGCAAGCAGCCGATCACGCTCTACAGCGCCAACAACCCGCTGGCCAAGCTCAAGATCGGCATCCAGTGGCTTCTGACCGGCGGCGGGCTCGGCGGCACCAACCATTTCGAGTCCGGCGGCTTCATCCGCAGCGAGGCGGGCGTCCAGCACCCCGACCTGCAGTATCATTTCCTGCCCATGGCGGTGAGCTACGACGGTACCTCGGCCGCCACGGGGCACGGCTACCAGGCCCACATCGGGCCCATGCGCCCGACCAGCCGGGGCTTCGTGAAGATCAGATCGGCCGACCCGCGCCGGCATCCGCGCGTGCTGTTCAACTACATGCAGACGGAGCAGGACCGCAAGGAGATGCGGGCCGGCATCCGACTCACCCGTGAGATTTTCGAGCAGGATGCCTTCGCCCCCTTCCGCGACGAGGAGCTGGCACCCGGCCCGCGGGCCACGTCGGACGCCGAGATCGACGCCTTCGTCCGCGACAAGGCGGAAAGCGCCTACCATCCCTCGTGCACGTGCGCCATGGGCACGGACGAGATGGCGGTGGTGGACGGGGAGGCGCGCGTGCATGGCGTCGAGGGGCTGCGCGTCGTCGATGCCTCGATCATGCCGGACGTCGTCAGCGGCAATCTCAACGTCCCCACGATCATGATGGCGGAAAAGCTCGCCGACGTGATCCGGGGCCGTGCTCCCCTTCCCCCCGAGACGGTTCCCGTCTGGGTGCACCCCAACTATCAGACCCAACAACGCTAGATCGAATATCCCACCCGCGCATAGATGACATAGAGATAGGCCATCCCTACGTGTGCGATGTGCCCCGACCATTTGTCTTGAGGTGACGCATGGAAGTCGACCGCGAACAGGACGAAGAGGCTCGCGAGTGGAGCGACGCCGTTTCCTCCCTCATTGCCTTCGAGGGCAGCGAGCGGGCGGATGCGCTGCTCGGGCAAGCCGTGGACACGGCGCGGCGCCAGGGCGCGCGGCTGCCGTTCGCGGCCAATACGGCCTACATCAACACCATCCCGCCGCATAAGGAGCGACAGCATCCCGGCGACCGTGTGATCGAAAACCGGATCCGCTCCGCCATCCGCTGGAACGCGCTCGCGACCGTGCTGCGCGCCAACAAGCTTTCGAGCGAGCTCGGCGGGCACCTCGCGAGCTTCCAGTCGGCGGCGACGCTCTACGACACGGGCTTCATGCACTTCTGGCATTCGCCGAGCAAGGCCCACGGCGGCGACCTCGTGTTCGTGCAGGGGCACTCCTCGCCCGGAATCTACGCGCGCGCCTTTCTCGAAGGGCGCCTCACGGAGGAGCAGCTCCTCAGCTTCCGCCAGGAAGCCGACGGCCATGGCCTCTCGTCCTATCCGCACCCCTGGCTGATGCCCGAGTTCTGGCAGTTCCCGACCGTCTCGATGGGGCTCGGGCCACTCATGGCCATCTACCAGGCGCGCTTTCTCAAGTACCTGCATGACCGGGGACTCGCCGACACCACGAACCGGCACGTCTGGGTGTTCTGCGGCGACGGCGAGATGGACGAGCCGGAGAGCCTCGGCGCCATCTCGCTCGCGGGCCGCGAGAAGCTTGACAACCTGGTGTTCGTCATCAACTGCAACCTGCAGCGCCTCGACGGGCCGGTGCGCGGCAACGGCAAGATCATCCAGGAGCTCGAGGGCAACTTCCGAGGCTCGGGCTGGAACGTCATCAAGGTGATCTGGGGCTCGAACTGGGACGAGCTTCTGGTGCGCGACACGACGGGGCGCCTGCGCCAGCTCATGGAGGAATGCAACGACGGCCAGTACCAGGACTTCAAGGCCAAGGACGGCGCCTACATCCGCCAGCACTTCTTCGGCAAGTATCCGGAGACAGCGGCGCTGGTCGCGGACTGGTCCGACGAGAAGATCTGGTCGCTGACGCGCGGCGGGCATGACCCGCGCAAGGTCTATGCCGCCTATGCCGCCGCCGTCGACCACAAGGACCAGCCGACGGTGATCCTCGCCAAGACCGTCAAGGGCTACGGCATGGGGGCCGCCGGCGAAGGCCAGATGATCGCGCACCAGCAGAAGAAGATGGGCAAGGATGCGCTGCGCCTCTTCCGCGACCGCTTCAACATTCCGGTCTCGGATGCCGATCTCGAAACCCTGCCGTTCATCCGTTTCGAGGAGGGAAGCGCGGAGCTCGCCTACCTCAAGGAGCATCGCGCGGCGCTCGGCGGCTACCTGCCGGTGCGGCGCACCAAGACCACGGCCAAGCTCGCGGCCCCTCCCCTCTCCTTCTTCGAGCCGCAGCTCAAGGGCTCGGACGGGCGCGAGGTATCGACCACGATGGCGTTCGTGCAGCTCCTGACGAAGCTTATGCGCGACAAGTCGCTCGGGCGGCATATCGTGCCCATCGTGCCGGACGAGAGCCGCACCTTCGGCATGGAGGGGATGTTCCGCACCTTCGGCATCTACAGCCAGGTGGGGCAGCTCTACCGGCCCGAGGATGCCGACCAGCTCATGTACTACAAGGAGGACAAGAGCGGGCAGATCCTCGAGGAAGGCATCAACGAGGCCGGCGCCATGGCGTCGTGGATCGCGGCAGCGACCTCCTACTCCTCGTCCAACGTGCCGATGGTACCGTTCTTCGTCTACTACTCGATGTTCGGCTTCCAGCGCATCGGCGACCTTGCGTGGGCGGCCGGCGACATGCGCTCGCGCGGCTTCCTGGTCGGCGGCACGAGCGGGCGCACGACCCTCAACGGCGAGGGTCTGCAGCACCAGGACGGGCACAGCCACATCCTGTCGTCGACGATCCCGAATTGCGTCTCCTACGACCCGACCTACGGCTACGAGCTGGCGGTCATCATCCAGCACGGCCTCACCCGCATGCTCGAGAAGCAGGAGGACGTCTTCTACTACCTGACGAGCCTCAACGAGAATTACGTGCACCCGCCCATGCCGAAGGGGGCCGAGGACGGCATCATCCGCGGCATGTACCTTCTCAAAGGGGCCGACGCATCGCTCAAGGGTCCGCGCGTGCAGCTTCTGGGTTGTGGCGCCATCCTGCGCGAGGTCATCGCCGGGGCGGAGCTTCTGGCCCGCGATTTCGGAATCGGGGCCGACATCTGGAGCGTGACGAGCTTCACGGAGCTCAGGCGCGAGGCGCTCGCCGTCGAGCGGTGGAACATGCTGCACCCGGAGGAGCCCGCGCGCGTGCCCTACGTCACGCAATGCCTCTCAGCGCCCGGCGCCACCCCACCGATCGTGGCCTCGACCGACTACATGAAGGTCTTCGCCGATCAGATCCGCCCCTTTGTGCCGGGGACCTTCCGCGTGCTCGGCACCGACGGGTTCGGGCGCTCCGACTACCGCTCGAAGCTGCGCCGTCACTTCGAGGTCGATCGGCACTACGTCGCGCTCGCCGCCCTCAAGGCGCTCGCGGACGAGAACAAGATCCCGTCCTCCAAAGCCGCCCAGGCCATCAAGGCCTACGGCATCGATCCCGAGCGGATCGATCCCGCCCTCGCGTAGAGCAGGAACACACCGCATGTCCTTGATCGAAGTGAAGGTTCCCGACATCGGCGACTACAAGAACGTGCCCATCATCGAGGTGCACGTGAAGGCGGGAGACAAGATCCGCCGCGACGATCCGCTGGTCACGCTCGAGAGCGACAAGGCGGCCATGGAGGTGCCGGCGCCGGAAGCGGGCGAGGTCGCCGAGATCCTGGTCAAGGTCGGCGACAAGGTGAGCGAGGGGTCGGCGATCATCCGCCTCTCGTCGTCCGATGCGAAGCCTGCCAAGGCACAGCCCGAGGCGAAGGCGGCGCCTGCTCCGGCCGCAGCCCCAAAGGATACCGGTGCTGAAAAGGAATCGGCAGCCGCGCGAGAGCCTGGCCAGCCCCCGGCGCGTGTGCCGCTGCCGCTCGGCACGGATTACGGCAACGTGCACGCGAGCCCCTCGGTGCGCCGCTTCGCGCGCGAGTTCGACATCGACCTCTCGCGTGTGACAGGCACCGGCGAGAAGGGCCGCATCACCAAGGACGACGTGAAGCGGGCGCTCGCCGGCAGCGGCGGCGGCGGGAGCGGCATCCCCGAGATCCCGGCGCAGGATTTCTCCAAATTCGGGCCGATCGAGACGCAGGCCATGTCGCGGCTCAGGCGCCTCTCGGGCCCGCACCTGCTTCGGGCGTGGCTCAACATTCCGCACGTCACGCACCGCGACGAGGCCGACATCACGGACCTCGAAAGCTACCGCCGCAAGCTCGACGCGGCGGCCAAGGACAAGGGCTACCGGGTGACGCTGCTCGCCTTCCTGATGAAGGCGGCCGTGGTGGCGCTCAAGGAGCACCCGACCTTCAACGCCTCGCTGGCGCCCGACAAGGAGCACCTGATCCTCAAGCGCTACTACAATATCGGCGTGGCGGTGGACACACCGGACGGGCTCGTGGTGCCGGTGATCCGCGACGTGGACCGCAAGGGCATCATCGAGCTCTGCCAGGAACTGGGCACCGTCTCCCAGAAAATGCGCGAGGGGAAGATCGCGCCCGCCGACATCCAGGGCGGGACGTTCTCGATCTCGAGCCTCGGCGGCATCGGCGGCACGAGCTTCACGCCGATCGTCAACGCGCCCGAGGTGGCCATCCTCGGCGTGGTGAAAGCCGAGATGAAACCCAAGTGGGACGGGGCGGCCTTCCAGCCCCGCCTCATGGTGCCGCTCTGCCTCTCCTACGATCATCGCGTGATCGACGGCGCGCTCGCGGCGCGCTTCACCCGCCGGCTGGCACAGATCCTCGAGGACGTGCGCCAGCTCGTGCTCTGAAGCGAAGAAGGAGAGCCTCATGGCGACCGTCGACGTGCGCGTGCCCGACATCGGCGACTACAAGGACGTGCCGGTGGTCGAGGTGCATATTGCCGCCGGCAGCGAGGTGCGCCCGGAAGACCCGCTCATCACGCTCGAAAGCGACAAGGCGACCATGGAGGTGCCCGCGCCGCAGGCGGGCCGCGTCGTCGAGGTGCTGGTCAAGGCAGGCGACAAGGTGAGCCAGGGCACGCGGATCGCGCGGCTCGAGGCGGGCACGGCTTCCAAAGGCGCAGAGGCGCCGCGCGCGCCTCCCGTGCCCGTCGAGCCGTCCGCGCCTCCGATGCGCGCAGGTCGCGCCGCGGATATCACCTGCGACATGCTTGTGCTCGGTGCCGGGCCGGGTGGTTACTCGGCGGCTTTCCGCGCAGCCGACCTCGGGCTCAGGACGGTGCTGGTCGAGCGCGACGCCACCCTCGGCGGCGTGTGCCTCAACGTCGGATGCATTCCGTCCAAGGCGCTGCTGCACACGGCGGCGGTCATCGACGAGGCGGCCGCGCTCTCGGCGCACGGCATCCAGTTCGGCAAGCCCAAGATCGATCTCGCGGCGCTTCGCGCGCACAAAAGCAAGGTCGTGGGCAAGCTCACCACGGGCCTTGCCGGAATGGCCAAGGCGCGGGGCGTGACCGTTATCCGGGGTACGGGCACGTTCATCGATCCCAATGCGATGGAGGTCGCGCTGGCGGTCGGCGGCACGTCGGTTGTCAGTTTCAAAAATGCCATCATCGCCGCCGGCTCCGAGGCGGTGCGGCTGCCGTTCCTGCCCGACGATCCGCGCATCGTCGATTCAACGGGCGCGCTCGAGCTGCCGCTGATCCCGAAGCGGATGCTGGTGATCGGCGGCGGCATCATCGGGCTCGAGATGGCCAGCGTCTACTCGACGCTGGGCGCGCGCCTCGACGTGGTCGAGGTGCTGGACGGGCTCATGCCGGGCGCGGATCGCGACCTCGTGCGCGTGTGGGAGAAGCGTAACGCGCCTCGCTTCGACCGCATCATGCTCAAGACCAAGGCGGCGGGAGCGGACGCAAAGAAGGACGGCATCCACGTGCGCTTCGAGGGAGCGGCAGCCCCGGACAAGCCGCAGGTGTACGACCTGGTGCTGGTCGCCGTCGGGCGCGTGCCGAACGGGCGGCGCATCGGCGCCGACAAGGCGGGCGTCGCCGTGACCGAGCGCGGGGTCATCACCGTCGACCGGCAGATGCGCACCAATGTTCCCCACATCTTCGCCATCGGCGACATCGCCGGCCAGCCCATGCTGGCCCACAAGGCCGTGCACGAGGGGCACGTCGCGGCCGAGGTGGCGGCCGGCGAGAAGCGCGCGTTCGATGCGCGCCAGATTCCGTCCGTCGCCTACACGGACCCCGAGATCGCCTGGGCCGGCAAGACCGAGGACGAGCTCAAGGCCCAAGGCACGCCGTTCGGCAAGGCGGTGTTCCCTTGGGCGGCTTCCGGGCGCGCCATCGCCAACGGCCGGGACGAAGGCTTCACCAAGCTCTTGATCGATCCGGACACGCACCGCATCATCGGCGGCGGGATCGTCGGCACGCACGCGGGCGACCTGATCAGCGAGATCGCGCTCGCCATCGAGATGGGGGCCGACGCAACGGACGTCGGAAAGACCATTCACCCGCATCCGACGCTGTCGGAGTCGGTCGGGATGGCGGCCGAAGTGTACGAGGGCGTCTGCACCGACCTGCCGCCCGCGAAAAAGACCCAGAAGGCCACTGCGTAGAGGATTGCCGATCGATGACCGCATCCGACCACGACGACTACATCATGGGCATCCAGAAGGCGGCCGATGGCGAGGTGCAAGGCGAGGTGCTGTTCCTCCGGCTTGCCGCCGCGGCGGCGCCCGAGCACCGCCCCAAGCTCGAGCGGCTGGCCCAGCTCGAGGTGCGCACGGGCGGGGAGATGGATGCGCTCGTGCAGCGCTACGGGCTCACGCTCAATCCCTCGAACCGAGCCAAGGCGGAGGAGCGGGCAAAGGTCTACGACGGCATGGGCTACCACGACATCCTCGCCGAATGGGCGACCTGGATCCCCGACTACGTCGACCTCTACGACCGGCTCGCCGAGCGCGCCCGCCCCGGCGACGAGCCGGCGCTCAACTTCCTCTCGGCGCATGAGCGCGCCATCGATAATTTCATAAAGCTCGAGCTTTCGGGCCGCTCCGCGGAGGCGATGGCGGAGCTCGACGCGGTGCTTTCGCGCTAGGTCCCACTCTGATCACACGGAAGCGCGTCCGACGCGACCATCGCTCCCAAATGGGATGCTCAGCTCAGCTTGAAGCGCATCTTCCATTTCACTCCATGGCCGCCCTTGAGGCGGCCATCCAGGGGCAGCTTGTGAGACATTTGCCGCCTGTGGCCCTGGATGGCCGGGTCACGCCCGGCCATGGAGTTAAAGGGGACTGAGCGCTTTGAGCAATAATGAAAGGGCTCTGGATGATAGAGCGTGCCGCTACATGCGCACGCGCTTCTTTTCGGGATCGTAGAAGGGGAACGGCACGACGCGCGCCTTGAGCCGCTTCTGCTTGCCGTCGAGGCGGCCGATCTCGAGCTGACCCTCGAGGGCCGCGTGCGTGACGTCGACGCGCGCCAGCGCAACGGTCTTCTTCAAGAGCGGTGAGCGCATGGCGCTGGTCACGATGCCGACTTGCGCGCGGCCGGCGAAGACCGGATCGCCGTGCGACGGCTTCTCGTTGCCGGCGATCTCGAGGCCGACGAGCTTGCGGAGCGGATGGGCGCGGCGAAGCTCGAGCGCGGCCTTGCCGATGTAATCCTCCTCCTTCTTCAGAGGCACGGTGAAGCCGATGCCGGCCTCGAACGGGTCGGTGGTGCTGTCGAAGTCGTGGCCGCCGAAGACGAGCCCAGCCTCGATGCGGACCAGGTCCAGCGCCTCGAACCCGAAGGGCGCGATGCCGTGCGGCTCGCCGGCCATCATGACGGCGTCCCATACGGCGGGGGCATCCTTCGGATGGCAGAAGACCTCGTATCCGAGCTCGCCGGTATAGCCCGTGCGCGAGACGAGGATGGGGATGCCCGCAACGCCGCCGATGCGGCCGATGGTGAAGCGGAACAGCCCGAGCTCGTCGATGGAGGGGCGGCCGGGCGGGGTGCCGACGATCTCGCGCAGGATGTCGCGCGACTTGGGTCCCTGCACGGCGACGTTATGGACCTCCGACGTCGCCGTCTTCAGATGCACGTTGCGGCCGAACTTCTCCGCCTGCTCCTTGAGCCACAAGAGGCTCGCGTCATCGCCGCCAATCCAGCGGAAGTTGTTCTCGCCAAGGCGGAACAGCGTGCCGTCGTCGATCATGCCGCCGTGCTCGTAGCAAAGCGCCGTGTAGAAGATCTGCCCGACGGCGAGCTTGCGCACGTCGCGCGGCACGATGCCTTGCAGGAACTCCTCGGAGTCGGGGCCGAGCACCTCCATCTTGCGCAGCGGCGACAGGTCCATGATCACGGCCGCCTCGCGGCAGGCCCAATATTCGTCGATGGCGCCGCCCTTGGCGAAGTGATGCGGCACCCAGTAGCCGCGGTACTCGCCGAAGGCTCGGGTGAGCGGCGACGTGCGCGGGTGGAAGCCGGTTTCGCGGGTGAGCTGCAGGGGAGCATCGGGTGACATGCGATATCCGATCGCGCGTTTGAAGGGGGCGTCCTTCGGATAGACCCGCACCTGGATCTCGGTGAGGCGCCAGCCGTTGGAGGCATCGATGTCGGAGGGGCAGGAGGACGCGGCGCAGACGAGATCGGTCAGCGCGCGCATGACGACGTAGTCGCCCGGCCGCGACCACGGCTCATCGGACCAGATCGTGTTGTGGCAGTCGACGTTGGTGTTGAAGAAGAAGTTGATCGCCGGCCAACCGGCGAGCGCCGTGATGGGATCGTACGGCTTCAGCGCGCCGTTGAAGTTGTCGGTGCAGTTCGCATGGCCGAAGTAGCCCATGTCCTCGTAGTAGCGCGTGGTGCAGGCGAGGTTGAAGGTGTCGTGGCGGCCGACGGTGTCCTGCACGATCTCGACGAGGGCGTTGCGGTCGCGGTCGAAGAACTTCGAATGCAGGCCGGGCGCGGGATAGGCGGAGCCGTTCATGCTGCGGGTCGTCACCGAGTCGAGACCCTGCTCGCGGCCCTGATCGAGGGCCTTGCGGTTGAAGGCCAGGAAATCCGAGCATTGGCGGCCCTGCACGTCGATGATCTGGATGTATTCGCCGGCGTGGACCTCGAAGCTCTCGGCGCTGGCGATGTCGATGCGAATGTCGAGGCGCGGCTCGGCGAGCGGCTCGGGCAGCCGCGCGGTGTTCCAAAGACGCGGATTGGCGCGGCGGATGAAGATCAGCACGTCGGAGGGCGGCGACTGCTCCCAGACCAGCATGGGCTCGGCCGCGGCGCCGAACACGGCGAACGTGTTGCGCGTTGCCTCGAGGCTCATGACGTCGCCGGGGCCGGCATCGGGCGCGAGCAGACGCGCGGCCTTGACGCGGCCGAGGTCGAAGCCGCGCCGGTAGAGTCCGAAGCGCACGCGAGCGGCATCCTCGCTGTCCGCTCCGAGCGCGCGCTCGATTACGGCGGGGCGGACGCGCCCCGCAAGGCCGAGGGCCGTCAGGTCGTTTTTGCCCTTGGCGCCGAAGGCCACGACCTCGACCTCGAGGCCGCCTTCGAGAGAGGCAAGCTCGACGCGGTCGCCGGCGTCGAGCTCAAAGGCCGCGGTTCCGCCCGCCTTCAGCACGTAACGCTCGACGCCAGGGGCGAGCGCCGCGAGGCCGGGCACGACGAGCTTCGGCTTCGCGGGCGACGTCAGTGTGGTGGCGCTCATGATCACCTCGCTTCAAAAACGCCTCGAGGCCGGAGGATGGCCTCCTCGGCGCGGAGCGCGTGCATGCGACCCCGGTGAAGATGGGGGCCGCCTTCTCTATTCGGCGGCGGCCGCCTTGCCGCCGGACTGATTGAGGTAGGTCTCCTTCGAGTCGTCGAGAGCCCGCATCCACGGCGTGTGGTGGATCGGCGCCAGGGTGCCGGTCAGCGTCGATTTGAAGGCGTGGTCGCGATAGGTGAGGATGTTCTCCATCTTGTGGTGCTCCCACTCCTTGAACATGCGCGCCACCTCGTCGACGTCGAGGCGCGGGTAGTCGGTGGGACCCAAGAGGTCGCGCGTGTACTCGGTCTGGAAGTCGATGGCCTCGAAGGCGTCGGCGACGGCCTCCTCCATCTTGAGCCACTTCTGGATGTCCTCGGCCATCGCGGCATAGGACGGCAGCGCGACGCGGCCAAGCACGACGTCGCGCGCGTACCACGCCTGGGCGTCGAACATGTTGAAGGTGTAGTACTGATCCTGCATGCCGATGTACATCAGCCTGGGATTTCCCCACCAGAAGATGCCCTTGTAGATGCTCGGCGGATAGAGGCGGTTGCGCGACTTCAAGCGCAGCGTGTCGTCCATGAACGGGAAGTGATTGAGGTAGCCCGTGCAAAGGATGATGGCGTCCATTTCCTTGCGCGTGCCGTCCTTGAAGATGCAGGTCTTGCCCTCGACCCGCTCGAGGAGCGGCACCTCCGAGACCGTCTCCGGCCACTTGAAGCCCATGGGGCGCGTGCGCCAGCAGAACGTGACGGACTTGGCGCCGTACTTGTAGCACTGGATGCCGATGTCCTCCGACGAGTAGGAGGAACCGATGCAGAGCACGTTCTTGCCGGCGAACTCGTCGGCGGAGCGGAAGTCGTGCGAGTGCAGGGTGCGGCCCTGGAACATGGTGAGGCCAGGGAACTCCGGGATGTTCGGCACCGAGAAGTGCCCGCAGCAGACGAACACGTAGTCGAACTCGTCGGAGGACACCGTGTCGGTGGCGAGGTCCTTCACCGAAACGGTGAACAGCTTCGAGCTCTCGTCGTAGCTCACCCACTTCACCGCATGGTTGAGCTTGATGTAGTGGGTGATGCCGCTCTTCTCGATGCGCCCCTTGATGTAGTCGTGCAGCACGGCCCGCGGCGGATAGGACGGGATCGGGCGGCCGAAATGCTCCTCGAAGCCGTAGTCGGCGAACTCGAGGCACTCCTTGGGACCGTTCGACCACAGGTAGCGGTACATGCTGCCGTGGACCGGCTCGCCGTACTGATCGGTGCCGGTGCGCCAGGTGTAGTTCCAGAGACCGCCGTAGTCGGCCTGGCGCTCGTAGCAGACGATCTCGGGGACGTCCGCCCCCTTGCGACGGGCGCTCTCGAACGCCCTCAACACGGCGAGGCCGCTTGGCCCCGCACCAATGACCGCGATCTTCTTGCTCATCGTCCGCTTCCTCTCCTAGGGGGTTGGCTACTCGCTCCTCGAGCGGGATTTTGGCCGGCGTCAGCCGACGGCTGTGCGCTTCGCCTTCTTGGGGTCGTCGAAAGGCAGCGGCTGGGCTTCGGCGCCGACGGTCGTGTTCCCTACCTGCACCTCGAGCTTGGTGCCCGGCGTGGCGATGTTGGGAGCGACGCGGGCGATGGCCATGGTCTTGCCGACGAGGCGCGAGTGCATGGCGCAGGTGACGACGCCGACTTTCTTGCCGCCCTGCGTGATCACGGCGCCGCCGTCCGGCGGGGTCTTGCCGTCGATGACGAGGCCGTAGATCTTGAAGCGCTCCTTGCCCTTGAGGCGGGCGTGCTCGACGGCGCCGCGGAAGCCGGTCTTGCCCGGCGAAACCGTGAAATCGAGGCCGAGCTCCCAGAGCGAGTCGCCCGCGGGCTCGCTGTCGAACGGATACATCTCGGAGTTGTCGTAGGGATAGAACAGCAGGTAGCTCTCGACGCGCAGCCAATCGAGCACCGTGAAGGCGCACGGCACGATGCCCATGGCCTTGCCTTCGCCGAGGATGGTGTCCCAGATGGCGATGGCGTTCTCGGCCTTGCAGAAGATCTCGTAGCCGCGCTCGCCGGTGTAGCCGGTGCGCGAGATCATGACCGGGAAGCCGAAGAGCTTGGTCTGCATGTGATGGAAGTAGGGAAGCTGGCGGATGCCAGGGACGTACTTGTCGAGAAAGTCGACGGCGATGGGGCCCTGCAGCGACAGGTCGTGCAGGTCGTCATCGAACAGGAGGGCCACGTTGCGGCCGCGCGCGTGGCGCTGCAGCTCCTCGTTTCCGGAGCCCGAGCCGTGCACGACCATCCAGCTGTTGGGACCGGTGCGATAGAGGATGCAGTCGTCGGTGAACAGGCCGCGATCGTTCAGCATGCAGGCGTAGGCCGACTTGCCGGGGTAGATCTTGGTCACGTCGCGCGTGGTGGCGTAGTTGATGACGGCATGCGAGTGCGGCCCGACGACGTGCACCTTTTTCAGGCCCGAGACGTCCATGAGACCGGCCTTGGTGCGGATGGCCTCGTGCTCGTCGGCCATGTCCTTGGCATAGGTCCACGCCGTGCCCATGCCGCTCCAGTCCTCGAGCTTCGAGCCCAGAGCGCGGTGGCGGTCTGCGAGAACCGAGTGGCGCCACGTGTATTCCATTGTCGTTCTCTCCCGATGTTCTGAATTGCCCCGAAAGTTTCTCTCAGCTCGTTGTGTCAGTCCGGACCGAAGCCGGGCGAGGTTGGCGCGCCGTCGTCGTACTTGGACAGCCAGTCGATGGTCATCTGCCGGTAGCGCGTCAGGCCCTTGTAGTCGGCGATCTCGTTGGGGAGCGTCGCGAGCACGCGCGGCAAGCGGCGGCCCCACTTCGGCACCGTCACGAGCTCCTGCATCTTGATGAGGTAGCAGCGGATCGAGAACAGGATGGCGTTGGAGCGCGGCAGCCGGAACAGACCCTGCAGCTCCACGCGCAGATGAACCTTGTCGCCGACGTTCTCCGGCGTGACGGTCAAGCGGTCCGTGCCCCACTTGTGATAGTTCTCGGGGCTGGTATCGAGGCGCGGGTTGATGGTCATGGTCCAGTTCAGGCGGCGAACCGGGCGACCGACCTGCAGATTGAGCAGGAACTTCAGAGCGCGCTCGAACACGCCCTTCTCATGCGCGAGCGGCACCGGCCCGTGCCACTCGAAGAAGTTCATGCCGATGTCGAAATCGAGCGACCAGTCGGCCTGCGTGGTGATGATGCCGGCGTCCATGTAGAGCTGGCCGTCGCGCTGGTCCTGGATGCTGAAATCGCCCTGGCACTGGCGGCCAATGTACTCCATCGGCTCGTAGGGCAAGGTGGTGTGGTCGCCGAAGGTGAACTTCTGGTCAATGCCGAGCGGGCGGTTGATCCAATGCCAGCGGTCGCCGTCGCGCTCGAGGGTGAAGTGCTCGGGGTAGGAGCCCGCCATCGACACCATGAGCAGCTCCAGCATGTCCCACTGGGCGATCATCATGTGGGGGAGCGCCTGACAGCGGCCGCGATCGGAGTCGAGCACCAGGGCGCGGTCGCGCATCTCGGAGACGTAATGCTCGTCGATGTCGATCGGGTGCTCGTAGACCGTGCCGACGGGGCCAGGCATATGCGGCTCGATGTTGACCGCATACATGTACTTGTCCTCGTGAAACGGGAACGGAAACCGCCGGATGGACTCCGGGCTGTTCGAGAACGTGAAGTCGTCGCGGAACGTCTCGTTCTTGAATGCCAGAACCATGGTTGCTCTCCAGTCTCAGAGATCGAGCGTGATGGACTCGCCGGAAATGCGCGACACGCAGATCATGATCTTGCCGCCGGATGCCTTCTCGGCGTCGGTCAGGTAGTGGTCGTTGTGGACGATCGCGCCGTCGCAGGACGTCACCCCGCTCTCGCACTGGCCGCAGGCGCCGCCGCGGCAGAGGTACGGGGCATCGACGCCCGCCTGCTCGAGCGCCTCGAGGATGCTCTGATGGCCGCTGACGGTGATGTCGCGGCCCGTGCGCGCCAGCTTGACGCGGAACGGCTTGCCGAAGGGCGGCGACGTGAACTGCTCCGAATGCAGGTTCTCGGCCGGCCAACCGGCGAGGGTGGCGATCCGCAGCACCCAATCGATCATCGGCTTCGGGCCGCAGACGTAGACGTGCGTGCCGATCGGCTGGCCGCTCAGCACGCGCTCCAGTGGAACGAGCTGACCCTGGTCCTGGAAATAGAGGTTGATGCGCGGGCCGTAGCGTGTCTCAAGCAGCCTGCAGTAAGCGCCCTCGTCGATGGAGCGCACGCCGTAGTGCAGCTCGAAGTCGGCGCCCAGCGCCTCGAGCTCGCTCATCATGGACATGAAGGGCGTGATGCCGATGCCGCCAGCGATGAGGATGTGCTTCCTCGCGAGCTTCGCGGGCGGGAACAGATTCAACGGCTCGCTGATCTCGAGCTCGGTGCCGACCGCGACATTGTCGTGCATGAAGTGGGAGCCGCCGCGCGTGTCCTCGCACTTCAGAACGCTGATCTGATAGCTCGACGTGTCGCTCGGCGCGCCCATGAGCGAATAGGGATTGCGGATCAGGCGATCGGGCGCCTTCATGCATACCGTCACGTGCGAGCCGCCGGAGAACTCGTGCAACGATCCGCCATCTGCCGCCACCAGGCGGAAGCGCTTGATCCGGCTCGCGACAGGCTCGACCTCGGCAACGCGGACGCGGCGCAGGAACGATGCGGTCATTGAAACTCCACCTTCGGCTCGGGTCTCACGTCGGGTGTTTCGGCGTTGATGCAGACGCCCTGGAAGGCGGCAAGGCGCCGGGAGTAGTGATCGCGGACCAGGAGCAAGAGCCCGCACTGGCTGCACGTCACCGGGTTGGTGGTGACGTTCTCGGTGAAGCCCTTGCAATGCACGCACTGCACGCGGCGCATCAGAGAACCTCGGTGCTCGGCCTTGATCGACAGCGGATCGATGAAGTGCTCGATGCCGGTTTTGACGACCGAGCCGATCAGGGGCTCGGTCCCCGCCGCGTAGAGGCGCAGGCCCATGGTCGCGGTGGCGAGCCTGGCGTCGAGGCGGGCGATGGCCGCCTCGAGGTTCGCCTCGACCGCGCTCTTGGCGGGGGCGAGGCGCTTCTCGAGGGCGGCGATGGCGTCAGCGGACGCGCCTGCCGCGGACAGGATGATCTCGGTTCGCTCGGCGAAGCTCTTGTCGGCGCCCGCCAAGAGCGCGGCCACCGCTTCCGCGCCACCAAGGTCGCAGACGACGAGATTGAGGCGCGCGTGCGGATCAGGACTCAAGCCGGCGTAGATCGGTCTGCTCTTGATGCCGCTGAACATTCTAGAGCCCCTTTACATGCGACATTGGTGCCGGAGGCGGAGGGTCAAGCCAGGAACTTGGACAAACCCACACCGGCCGATCGTCAAAGGCGCTGTCATAAGAGTGCAGACCAATTTCGACCGCTTTTTACCAGGGTGCTTTCTGTTGGCCCATCTTAGGGGCTTGACGTTTACTGGCAAGTCCGAAGTTTGACCTGTGAGAAACCTGTTTCATCCTTGTGCAACTGCACAATCCCTAAGCGTTGCAGTTCCGGCTGCTTATCGCACCGCAGTGCGCAAAGGCGCGGAAATAGGTTTGTATTGGTTTTTATTGGTTGCCATCCCGTGCTTCGCGGAGCATTCTGGGGGTTTCCGGCGGATATGAAGCCGCAAAAGGGAGTTGGCTCGTGGGCGGAGCGCTCGAGGGCTGGTGGGAGGCGACCGTATCGGGGTTTTGCGCCATGGGCGCGTCCCGGTACCAGGACGCGGCCACGCTGTGGCTCGAAGCCGAAGCGAAGCTCGCGGAGCCGCGGAGCGGTCCGCTCGTCGCCGCCGCCCGCAACAACGCCGGCGTGGCCTACGCGCTGCTCGGGCGCGCGCGCGATGCCGAGGCGGCACTCGCGGACGCCGAGGATCGCTGGCAGCAGGTGGCGCGCGAGATCGCGCGGGCCGAGATGCCGCTCCCGGGGGCAAGCTCCGCCTTCCATGGCCGGCTCGCGGAACGCAACCTCGCGGCCTTCGCCGAGGCCGAGCGGAGTCGCCTGCTCGAGCGCTGCGAGACCGCGCAGACGATCTCATGCCTCAACCGCGTGATCGCGGACGCGCCGTCCCGCTCGAGCGAGGCTGCCATCACGCGGCTTACGTGCCGGCTGGGCGCGCTTCTCGGCCTACGCGCGCCCGAGGTGCGGCTGCTGGCGCCGATCGCCGCCCACGAGCCGGGATTGCCCGACTCGCCCTATGCCGAGATTGCCGACCTCGCGATGCCCCCCCATGCGCGAGGGCGTGCCGCGCCCGATCTCGTGGCGAGCCTCGCGATGGCGGTGCCGCTCACGGCGCTGCTCCGTCCCGGATTGTGCCCCGGACCGACGCAAGGCGTCTCGCGCGCGCCGCGTAGCGAAGTTGAAGCGAGACCGCAGGGTTCGGACTGACATGAGCCAGCCCCTCGCCACAGATGCTCCGCCCTGGGCCGACGATCTCGTCCGACATCCGCTGATCACGCCGCAGGCGAAGGACATCGCGACGCGGATCTTCGGGCGCATCGTCTCCGGAGCGTACCCGTTCGGCACGCGCATCCCGGCGGAGCGAGAGCTCGCCGCCGAGTTCCAGGAGACGCGAGCGACGATCCGCCAGGCGCTCGAGTTTCTCGCCACCTACGACGTCGTCGCGCGGCGCGCCGGAAGCGGCACCTTCGTCATGTACCGCAAGGCGGCGGCCGAGGCGCGGGGCGACGGCCAAGTGCCGGCGGGCGACGTGACCATCCTGCAGCTCGCGGAAACCGCTTCTCCATTCGCCATGAACGTCGCCGAGTCGATCCTCGAGCCGGAGATGGTGCGGCTCGCCACGCTCTACATGTCGACGCGGGATCTCTCGGCGCTCGGAAAGCAGCTCGCCCTCGTCGAGACCATCGTCACGGAGTCCGACAGGTTCGCCTCGCTCGAGGACGACTTCATGATGATGATCGCGCAGGGCACGCACAATTCCCTGGTGGCTGCCATGTACGCGATGCTGCACAGCGTGCGCCGCCAGCCGCAATGGGTGGCGAGCCGCAGGCAGGTGCTCACGCCGTCCAAGATCCGCGACAGCCAGATGCTGCTCCGCTCGCTGCACGACGCGCTCGTGCGGCGGGACGTGGAAACGGCGGTCGAGCTTGCCAAGCTGCACGTGGCGAGCACGCACGAGGACATGCTGTACGAGTCCTAAGGGAGCGGGCGCGTTACGACCACGCGGCCAGATGCTCGCGCTGGTCCCACATCAGATCGAGCGCGCGCATGTGGCGGATCAGGACCGGCCTGTGCTTCTCCCACCAGTCGGGGATCGAGCCGAACTCCTGGATGCGGGCCCGTCCATCGACGATGGTCACCACCGGCCAATCGCCGACCAGCGCGTTGTCGATGCCGAACAGGTCCTTGCCCCACCATGTGGCCTCGCCGAAGGCGTGAGGTCCGACGCCGCCCACCTTCATCAGGGCGAGCACGGACAGCGGCTCGAAGGTGCGCGCACGCTGGACCGCGGCTCTCCACAGCTCGAGCGTGGAGGCGTACTCCCACGACACCGCGCTCCACGTGCGCGGAAAGCGGCGGCAGAACTCGTCGTAGAACGCGTTCGGATGCTCGAAGTTGACGCGGGCGTCGTTGAGGCGGGGATCGTCGAAATCCGGGAACTGGAAAACGAACCCCTCCATGAACTCGCGGCTCGTGCGGCGTATGAGCTCCGGGTAGTTGTCGCAGGTGCAGGACAGGAGCTGGCCCTTGAAGCCGCGCTTGAAGGCCTCGATGGTGAGAGCGTGGACGAACGGCTCGTAGGCGGTGTCCCAGCACAGGATGTCCGGGTCTTTCGCCATCAGCTCGGCGGCGATCGGCGCGAAATCGCGCGTGTCCGGTTCGAAGACGCGCTCGGCGACGAGCTCGATGCCGGCCGCCTCGAAGGCCGCCCGGTAGGTGGCGATCGACGGCAGCCCGAACGGATCGTTCTGGGCGCACATGGCGACGGTCTTCAGGTGCGGCTTGTTGCGCTTCAGCCAGTCGACACCGGTGACGTTGTAGATCGGATGCACCTCGCTCGGCGCCACCAGCGTCGGCAGATCCGGCGACAGATCGCTCGGCAGGAGGCCCGCCACGAGCATGCGGTGCTGCTTGATGAACTTGCGCACCTCGGCCGTGAGGTCGTTGCCGCCGTTGACCAGCACGAGCTTTACGCCGTCCTCGAGGATGAGCTGCTTGATGCCCTGAAAGGCCCGCTCCGGCTGGTACATGGTGTCGAAGGGCACCAGCTCGACCTGGTACTTGCGGTTGCCGACGTTCAAGCCTCCGGCGGCGTTGACGTTGTCGACCCAGATGCGGCAGCCGTCGAGCCCCGGGGCCGACCACGCCTTGAGCGGGCCGGTCAGAGGCGCCAGGAACCCGACCTTCAACACCTTCGAGGCGCCGAGCGCATAGCCGCGCAAGGCCATACCCAGCGCGGAGGAAACCGGAGACTTGACGCGAGCGGCCATGTGCGGGCTTCGGCCCAATCCCCTTTAGAGCGCGATCAGATTTGATTGCCCATTGATGCTTATACTGGGGCGGATCGGGGCGCCAGATCCCTACCGCGACGCCGGTCAGCCGGGTGGGCGGCCGAGCACGTCGCGCAGCTTCACCGCCAGAGCCTCATATCCGAAGGGCTTGGTGATGAGCTGGATCCCGGGCTCCAGGTTGCCGTCGTGGACGATGGGGTCGCGCGCGTAGCCGGTCGTGAACAACACCTTGAGCGCGGGCCGGCGCCGGCGTGCCTCGTCGGCAAGCTGGCGGCCGTTCATGCCTTTCGGCAAGCCCACGTCCGTGAACAGGAGATGTATCTCCGGATGCAGGTCGAGGAGCCTCAAGGCCGCGTGCCCGTCAGGAGCGTCGATCACCGCGTAGCCGAGCTCGCTCAGGATGTCGCGCGAGTAGGTGCGCACGTTCTCCTCGTCCTCGACAAGGAGGATCGTTTCGCTGCACGACTCGTGCGTGCCGGCGGCCGGCGGCGGGTCCGCCTCGGCGATGGGCCGCTCGGATGTGGAGCGCGGCAGGTAGATCTTGACGGTCGTGCCCTCGCCCGGCCGGGTGTAGATCCTGACCTGACCGCCCGATTGCTTGACGAAGCCGTACACCTGCGAAAGCCCCAACCCCGTGCCGTGGCCGACGTCCTTGGTCGTGAAGAAGGGCTCGAAGGCGTGGGCAAGAACCTCGTCGGTCATGCCGGTGCCGGTGTCGGTCAGGCTGATGACGACGTACTGGCCGGGCCGGACGCTCGCGAGGCGCGCGGCATTGGCCTCGTCAAGGTTGGCGTTCGCCGTCTCGATGGTGAGCTTGCCGCCCTCCGGCATGGCGTCGCGCGCGTTGACCACGAGGTTCAGGAGCGAGACCTCGAGCTGGTTCGAGTCGACGTTGACCTGCCATAGATTGTTGGCCAGCTGCGTCTTGAAGGCGACCCCCTCGTTGAGGGTACGGCGCAGAAGGTCCTTCATGTCGCCGACCAGCCGACCCACGTCGATTGGCTTGGGATTGAGGGGCTGGCGGCGCGAGAAGGCGAGCAATCGCTGCGTCAGGGAGGCAGCGCGCTCGGCGCCCTGCATGGCGTTGCCCGCGAGGCGCAGAAGGCTGTCGCGGTCCACGGACTTGGCGAGCGAGCGCTGGATCGATCCCAGGTTGCCGATGATGATCGTGAGCAGGTTGTTGAAGTCGTGCGCCACGCCGCCGGTGAGCTGGCCGATGCCCTCCATCTTCTGTGCCTGGTTGAGCTGGTCCTGCGCCTGGCGGAGTGCCGTCTCCGCCGCGCGCCGCTCGGTAACGTCGCGGGTTATCTTGGCGAAGCCGACGAGCTTGCCGCTGCGGTCGTGGATGGCGTTGACGACGACGTTGGCCCAGAACCGCGTGCCGTCCTTGCGCACGCGCCAGCCTTCGGTCTCGAACTTGCCCTCGCCGGCGGCCGTGGTGAGGCTGCGCTGCGGCAAGCCGTTGATCCTATCCTCCTCCGTGTAGAAGCGGGAGAAGTGCTGGCCGATGATCTCATCGGCGCGGTAGCCCTTGATGCGCTCGGCCCCCGCATTCCAGTTCGAGACGATGCCGTTCGTATCCAGCATGAAGAGCGAGTAGTCGCTCACGCCCTCGACGAGAAGCTGGAAGCGCCCCTCGATCCCCTCGCGCTCGGATGCCTCCGCGACGAGGCGCGCGTAGGCTGCCCCGAGCTCCTCGGTGCGCCTCGCGACCTTGCGCTCGAGGTCGGCGCGCAGAGAGGCCTGCATCTCACGCGCGGCGACGACATCCTCGATGTCCGTGCTCGAGCCGAACCATTGAACGATCTTGCCCGCCTCGTCGCGTATCGGCGAGGCGCGCGTCTTGAACCAGCGGAACACCCCGTCATAGCGGCGGATACGGAAGTCGATGTCGTAGTCGTGCTGGCCGCGGACAGCGCCTAGCCAATGCTCGTAAACGCGGGCGCGGTCGCTCGGGTGGATGGCCTTCTCGAGCCAGCCGAGACCAAGCTGCTCGGCTTCGGCGAAGCCCGTGTATTCCAGCCATTGGCGGCTCAGGTGGTTGCATTGCCCGTCGGGGCTGCAGGTCCAGACGAGCTGCGGCAGCGTCTCGACCAGCGTGCGATAGTCCTCCTCGGCGCGGCGCCTCTCGCGCAGCTCCTCCTGAGCGGAGCGAAAGAGGCGGGAGTTGTCGAGCGCGACGGCGGCCTGGGCCGCTATCCCGACGAGAATGGATTCAGCACGCGCGTCGAAAACGCCGGGCTCCGGGTGGCCGAAGAAGAGGCCGCCGATGACGCCCCCCGAGCGGGAGATCACGGGCGCTGCCAAATAGCTGCGGACGGGCAAATGGCCCTTGGGCATGCCGTGGTACGGCGCGTTCCAGCCGTAGCGCGGGTCATCGAGAATGTCGTCCGAGCGAACGGTGCCGGTGCCCTCAAAGGTGGGCGCGAAGACGGCGGTATTGCGCGGCATGGGAAAGCTCGCGAAGGCCTCACGCGGGGCCCCGGACAGGCTATAGAGCGTGTAGCTCTCTCCATCGACACCAGTGACGTTGTAGAAGAAGGCGCCGAACCTGGCGTGCGTCAGCTCCACGGCGGAGTCGGTCACGATCTGCACAAGGCGATCGAGGTTCGGCTCGGCGGCGATAATGGCCTGGGTGCGATTGAGGATCCCGAGCGTCTTGCGCTCCTCGGCGAGCGCGTCCTCGCGCTCCTTGCGCGCCGTGACATCCTCGACGATGCCGATCATGCCGTCGACGTTCGCACCGGAAAAATGCGCGCGCCCGCGGGCCTCAACCCAGACGATTGCCCCGTCCGCGGGCCTCTCGACGCGGTACGAAATCTCATAGTCCGCGTGTTTCTCGACGGCCTTCTCAATTGCGAGCCCAGCGAGCGCGCGGTCGGGCTCGAGCACCAGCTGCCGCATCTCAGCCAGGGTCGTTGGTCGCTCGTTGGAGATGCCGAAGATCGCAGCCGCGTGCGCGGAGAGCGTGACGATGTCGCTCCTCGCGTCCCATTTCCAGAAGCCCAAGCGCGAGAACTCGAGCGCCTGCACAAGCTCGCGGAGTTGCTCTTCTTCGGCTCCTACCATGCGACGCCTTCTACCCCCGCGGGGGCGTGCGAATCGATGACATGCGGGCCGGCGACATACGGGTGGCCGTTCGGAACGAGCCGCCGAAACCTCGACATCGCAATGGTCTCCCTCCGCCAGCCCGATGGCCATCGAGCTACCCACACCAAGCGAGAAAGGGCGGATATTAAGCGTCCCCTCGGCCTGACAACAACCCTGCTAAACGCGGCGAGCGAGCCTTGGTTCCAGAGTGAGCCAAACAGCGGAATGACGGGCGGGACCGAAGGGATGGCAGGCCTTCGCGGGCCGCCTAAACGCCGTAGTACGCGCGGTACCAGGTGATGAAGCGGCGGAGGCCGTCCTCGATGGTCGTCCGCGGCTGGAAGCCGACGCTCTCGACCAGTGCATCGATATCGGCGTAGGTCGCGGGAACGTCGCCGGCCTGCAACGGGAGGTAGTTCTTCTGAGCTTCCCGGCCCAGCTCGGCCTCTATGATGGAGATGACTTTCGTCAGCTCGACGGGCTGGTTGTTGCCGATGTTGTAGAGGCGGTAGGGTGCCCGGCTCGTGCTGGGATCGGGATGGGCGGCGTCCCACGCCGGATCGGGCGTCGCCGGCTTGTCCGAGGTGCGGATCACGCCCTCGACGATGTCGTCGATGTAGGTGAAGTCCCGGGTCATCCTGCCGTGATTGAAGACGTCGATGGGGCGCCCTTCGAGGATCGCCTTGGTAAAGAGGAACATCGCCATGTCGGGGCGGCCCCATGGCCCGTAGACGGTGAAGAAGCGCAGCCCCGTGGTCGGCAAACCATAGAGGTTGCTGTAGCAGTGGGCCATGAGCTCGTTGGCCTTCTTGCTCGCGGCGTAAAGGCTCAGAGGATGATCGACGTTGTCGTGCACGGAGAAGGGCATCGCCGTGTTGGCGCCGTAGACCGAGCTCGACGAGGCATAGGTCAGGTGCTGGACCCCGTGGTGGCGGCATCCCTCGAGGATATTCATGAAACCCACGAGGTTTGCTTCCACGTAGGCATGCGGGTTGACCAGCGAGTAGCGGACGCCGGCCTGGGCGGCGAGATGGATGACGAAGTCGGGCCTGGCGCGCGAGAACAGCTCCTCCATCGCCGAACGGTCGGCGACGTCGATCTTGAGGAACTCGAAGCCGGGAAGGCGCTGCAGGATTTCGAGGCGGGCGAGCTTGAGGTTGGGATCGTAGTAGTCGTTGAGGTTGTCGATGCCGATCACGGGCCTGCCGCGCTCGAGCAGGGTACGGGCGACGCCAAAGCCGATGAAGCCTGCTGCACCGGTGACGAGGATGGGCTTCATGCGCTCTTCCGATCGGGTGGAGGTGTCAGGGCCGCCCCGGCGTCGGGAGCCTGTGGATCAGTACCACGCGATATCGCTAGCCGGGTGTACACGCAAGATCCATGCGGCGGGGCCGTTAGCCTTTATACGCGTCTTTCCGCTGCGAGATGTGCCATGGCGGTTGCATTGACGGCGGCGACCTCCTCACCGACCGGGCGGAGAACGCGACGTGCCGGCCGGCGTCAAGGCCTGGGGGTCTCCGGCGCGCATCGTCGGCCCTATCGACGACTATCTATGATCGTTTCGCGGCGCAATGCGATCGAGGCATCTGTTCATGGCGTCCGCCCAGTGCGGAAGACGGACGCCATGCACTTCGGCGAGCCGCGCACAGTCGAGACGCGAGTTGGCAGGACGGGCCGCCGCCGTCGGGTAGTCCGATGTCGCGATCGGCTCAACGGCCGCGGCCTTCACGCTTCTCGCCCGGGCTGACTCAAAGATCGCGCTGGCAAAGCCGGCCCAGCTCGTGTCGCCGCCGCCGCTCATGTGAAAAATGCCGAAGAGATCGGCGTTGTGCGGATCGGACACAACATGCGCGGAGATCGCCGCGCAGGCTTCAGCGAAATCCGGCGCATAGGTCGGCGCTCCGAACTGGTCGCTCACGACGCGCACGCGGTCCCGATCCTCGGCAAGGCGCAGCATCGTGCGCAGGAAATTGGTGCCTTCGGCCGCGAAAACCCACGAGGTCCGCAGCACGACGGCCTTGGGATGGGCGGCAAGAACGCGCTCCTCGCCTGCTCGCTTGCTGGCGCCATAGACGCTCGTCGGGCCGACGGGATCGTCCTCTCGATAGGGCGTCTCCTTGTGCCCGTCGAAGACATAATCCGTCGAGACATGCAGGAGCGGAACGCCGAGGGTCGCGGCGGCCGCCGCCACGTGACCCGCCCCGGCATCGTTGATCCGAAACGCCTCGTCGCGCTCTGCCTCGGCCCTATCGACGGCCGTGTAAGCGGCGGCGTTCACGACCACGTCCGGGCGCGTTGCCGCGATCGCAGCGAAGACGGATGCCGCATCGGCGAGGTCGCATTCGGGACGGCCGACGGCGACCACATCGCAACGCGGCGAGCGCACGGCCTGCAGTGCGCGCGAAATCTGGCCTTTCGTACCGGTCACACAAAGGCGCATGCCACAGCTCCTGGCGAGGTAAGCCCGATCACACGCCTGTCGTCGTCAAGCCAAGCCGTTCGCCGCCGTAGACCTCGCTGCGCAACGGACGCCACCACCATTCATTGTCGATGTACCAGCGAACCGTCCGCTCGATCCCGTCGTCGAACGCCACCTCGGCTGACCAGCCCAGCTCCGTCTCGAGCTTGGTGGCGTCGATGGCATAACGGGCGTCGTGGCCAGGGCGATCCGCGACATACGTGATCAATCCAGCATGGGGCGTGCCGTCGGGGCGGAGGCGATCCAGCACCTCGCACACACGCGTCACCACGTCGATGTTTCTCCGCTCGTTGTGGCCCCCGATGTTGTATGTCTCGCCGGGGCGGCCTTTCGTTGCGACGAGGACGAGCGCGCGGGCGTGGTCGTCGACATAGAGCCAATCGCGCACATTCACTCCCCGGCCGTAGACAGGCAGCGGGCGGCCTTCCATCGCGTTCAGGATCGTCAACGGGATCAACTTCTCGGGAAAGTGGAACGGCCCATAGTTGTTGGAGCAGTTCGTGATGACGACCGGCAGGCCGTACGTGTGCCACCACGCATTCGCGAGGTGATCGGAGGCCGCCTTGGACGCCGCGTAGGGAGACCTGGGATCGTAAGCCGTGTCCTCGCGGAACAGGCCCTCCTCGCCGAGCGACCCATAGACCTCGTCGGTCGAGACGTGCAGGAAGCGAAAGCCATCCTTCGAGTCGGCGGGAAGGCGGGACCAGTAGCCGCGCGCCGCCTCGAGCAGCGTGTACGTGCCGACGACGTTGGTCTCGATGAAATCCCGCGCGCCGGTGATCGAGCGGTCGACATGGCTTTCGGCTGCCAGGTGCATGACGACGTCAGGCCTGAAGGCATCGAACGCCGCATCCATCGCAGCCCGGTCGCCGATATCCGCCTTCAAGAAGCGATAGTGCGGGCTATGCGCCACCGCCTGCAAGGAGTTCGGATTTCCGGCGTACGTCAGCTTGTCGACGTTCAAGACGTCGACGTTCATATTGCCGACCAGATGGCGCACGACGGCCGATCCGATGAAGCCCGCCCCCCCAGACACCAGTATCCGCACAAAAAGTCCCCTATGCTTTCACCGCCGGCTTCAAATACAGCGCTCTCCTACGTGCGGCATGAGCGTTCCCGAATCAAGGACACGACGAGAGGGAAAGCTCAAGCGGCGCGGCCGTTGTCCGAGGCGCCGATCGCCCCTGCACCGACCGGGCTTGCATGACGGCAGCAACCTCAATCATAAGATCTGGTTGCGCACCAACATCCCGACCTTATGATTGACATGCGTGACGGCTAGGGTGCGAACGCAGCGGGCCGCCGAAGCGATTCAAGGACAATCTTGCATTTGGACGTTCAATCTTTCGCCATTCGCGATGTAAAGTTAATACGCCCGCCGAAATTCGGTGATCATCGCGGCTTCTTCTCCGAGACGTACAACAAGCGAAGCTTTGTCGATGCCGGCATCGACCAGGATTTCGTGCAGGACAACCATTCCCTTTCGGGCGCCAAAGGCACCGTGCGCGGCCTGCACTTTCAGACGCCGCCTTTCGCCCAAGCCAAGCTCGTGCGCGTGTTGCGGGGCGCCATTCTTGATGTCGCCGTCGACATCCGGAACGGCTCGCCGACCTTCGGCCAGCATGTCAGCGCCGTGCTGTCGGCCGAGAACTGGAGCCAACTGCTGGTGCCCATCGGATTTGCGCACGGCTTCGTGACGCTCGAGCCCGATACCGAGGTTCTTTACAAGGTCACGAGCTCGTATGCGCCGGACTGCGACCGGGGTCTGCTGTGGAACGATCCGGAGCTCGGCATAGATTGGCCCCTGCCGGAAGCCGGCCCAGTGCTCTCGGACAAGGATCGCACGCATCCGCGCCTGCGCGACCTCCCGAAATTCTTCACGTACACCGGAGACGGGTCATGAGGCGGCGCGCAGCGATGGGCATGTTCCGGTGGCGGCCACGGCGCCGCCAAGAAGGGTTGGAGGCATCATGAGAGGCATCGTCCTAGCGGGCGGGGCAGGTACGAGGCTGCACCCGGTGACGCTCGCCGTCTCCAAGCAGCTCTTGCCGGTGTACGACAAACCGATGATCTACTACCCGCTGACGACCCTGATGCTGGCGGGCATCCGGGAGATCCTCGTCATCACGACACCGGAGGATCAAGCGCAATTCAAGCGTCTCCTGAGAGACGGCTCGCAGTGGGGGCTCTCCCTCACCTATGCGGTGCAGGACAGGCCACGCGGGCTCGCCGACGCGTTCATCGTCGGGCGCGATTTCGTCGGCACGGAGCGGACGGCGCTCGTGCTCGGCGACAATCTTTTCTTCGGGCACGGGCTGACCGACCAGCTTCGGCTGGCGGCCGCGCGCGACAGGGGAGCGACCGTCTTCGCCTACCAAGTGCGCGATCCGGAGCGCTACGGCGTCGTGGAGTTCGACGCGGCCGGCAACGCGGTCTCCATGGAGGAAAAGCCGAAGGTGCCGCGCTCGAACTGGGCCGTCACCGGTCTTTACTTTTTTGACAACCGCGTCGCCGACATCGCAGCCGGCCTCAAGCCGTCCCAGCGCGGAGAGATCGAGATCACCGACGTCAACCGGCAATACATGGAGTGGGGTGAACTTCATGTCGAGCGGCTGGGGCGCGGCTATGCCTGGCTCGACACCGGTACACACGACTCTCTCGTGGAGGCCAACGAGTTCGTGCGCACGATCCAGAACCGGCAAGGCATCGGCATCGCGAGCGTCGAGGAAGTGGCTTTTCGCATGGGCTTCATCGATGCGGGCGCTTTGCGCGCGCTCGCCGAGCCTCTCGTGAAAAACGGCTACGGCGCCTATCTCATGCGGGTGGCGGACGAGGGGTGAGCCAAGGTCCGTCCCAACCAGCGATTTCCCGGACGAGACGCAGGACCGAGCAGATCATCGGGCTCCCCTGACGACGAGGCGGGCGCCGTCAGGCAGCGTAGATGCCCTCGACGATCTGCCTTGTATCGCGAATGTTCTTGCGGCTGGAGGCGCCGAAGACAATGGCGGCGATGTTCGGCTGCGCCGCCACCCATTCCAGCGCCTCGCGAGGCGGTATGGCGCCCGAGGCGAGCACCGACATGGCGATGGCGCGCACCTTGCGGGTCCGGAGTGTCTCGGCGTAGGCCTCGACGCCACCAGAGACCCGAAAGCCGATCTTGTTGATATTGGAGCAGACGATCGGGTTCTCAATGCCGACGGCATCCAGCGTGTCGAGCAAGAGCGGCAGGTTCATGGTGATGAAGCCTGCTTCGGCGCCGTGGCGTTCGGCTACGTAGTCGTGGAAAATGCGGAAAGCGTCCTTCATGCCCATACCGAGCAAGAGGTCCACCACCACGTTCTGTAGGAAGATCACCGGGGTCTCGAGCCCCCGGAACATCTTCATCTCCATGTCGACCAGGATCTTGGCGAGCCCCTCGACGTCCTTGCGTGCGAGGCTCATCCCGCCTCGGAGCGCGGTCTTCAGAATCCCTTCCTCGGGCATGAAGTGCGTGACGGCGCCGATCATCCCGTAGTCGGTGACGGCGTTCGCATATTTGTGCGCGTAGGGCATGCAAGGATAGAATTTGAAGCCCGCGTAGCGGGCCGGATTTGCGCGGACGTGGTCGCAAATCTCGCCAATGCGATCGTGGGTTGTGCACATGAATGTGCGCAGGCCCTCATCATAGGCAGCATCGAGCACGGCGATGATCGCGGCGGTATCGCGAAACTGGATCGCCTGTGCGCGGGCCTTCTCTTCGGACATGTGGTTGATGCCGAAAAACTGGTTGTCGCCGAAAAGCAGCCTGTCCATGGAGGTTACCGCCCCGACTTCGTGCTGCCGAACCAGGCGCGCCGCGGTGCGGGGCCGGAAACCGGCGCCGCTGTCCGCTCACCGGCCCAGTCGGCAAGCATCAGCGCGATCGTGCGGTCGGTTTGCGCCGCCGACGCGAAGTCGTTCGAGCTTCGCTGCTTGCCCTCGCGCACTGAATCCACGAAGTCGTCGATCTGGGCGCTGTACTCCTCTCCGCGCAAGTTGAAGCGCACGCCTGCGGTCAGCTCAGTTGTGTATTTCACGTTCCAGCCCTCGCGATAGCCGGGCAACGTCACTGGCCCGCGGAGGTAAGCCTGCAGATCCTGACGGTCGGCGCTGATCCGGCCGCCTGTACCGGTCAACGTGATCTTGGTCGACATCTTACGAAAGGACTCGTCGCTCCAGTTCACCGAGAGCTGCACGCTAGGGCCGTCGGCATAGGCGAAGGTTGAATAAACGGCGTCGTCGGTGGCAGCCGAGAAGACCGAGGTCATGATCGTGCCCGACACTTTCTCCGGTAAGCCGAAAAGCCAGTTCACCAGGTTGATCGGGTGCGCTGCGTAGTCGTAAAGGCAGCCGCCGCCCTCGGTGCGCTCGGTGCGCCAAGTCGAGCCCTGGTGCTTCAGCACCACCGGTCCGTAGGCCTCGGCCAGCACATGGGTAATCCTGCCGATGGCGCCGGCCTCGACCAGCCGCTTCATCTCGCGGAATGAGCCGGCATAGCGGTAGTGATAGCCGACTTGGCTCACCACGCCCCTGGCGGCTGCCAGCGCCGCCAACGCCTCGGACTCGTGCCAGTCGAGGCAAAACGGCTTCTCGCAGAAGACGTGCAGGCCGGCATCGAGCGCCTTCCTCACCATCGGCGCGTGCAGCCGCGAGGGAGTCACCACGATCACCGCGTCGAGCCCAGCCGACAGCATCGCGTCATAGTCGCGATAAACCTGGACGCCCGTATAGCGGCCGACCACGTCCAGCAGGAGCTTGGAGGCATCACAGACCGCAACCTCGGTCTCAGGATGCGAATTGACGATGGCGAAGTGCGACAAACCCATCTTGCCGAGCCCCGCAAGGCCGATCTTGACCATGCTTCCCCCTAGCTTAGAACGAACTGCCGGATGCGGGCGATGAACTCCGGCGCGGCAGCCGGCGCGAACTTTGTTCCTGGCGCGTCGAGGGCAAGAGCCTCGGCGATACGCGGTCCGAGATCCTCGTCGTTGTCGGCGACATGAATCCCGGGCTTGGCGCGCAACCAGTTGGCAGTAGCGACTTGGTGATCAGTGGTGTGCTCGCCCCATTCCTGCAGCCGCGGCAAGATCACAATGGGCTTGCCAAACTGGTCGGCGGTAATCACCGAGCCCATGCCGGCATGGGCGACGATCAGCCGTGCCGCCGCCACGGTGCGGGCGAACTCCGCTTGATCGAGCCGCCGCACCCACGGCATGTGCGCTGGCACATAAGTGCCGTCTCCGATCTGGGCCAGGATTTCGACGTCCGTGTGCGCCGTCGCCCAGGTGTCCATAACCCTGATCAGCCGGTCGAAAGGAAACATCGACCCAATGGTCACGAAGATCACAGAACCGATCCCCAGTAGTCAGGCCCGCCAGGGCGGGCGAGATGCGGCCACTGGGTCAGCCAGACGTCAGCGACCCGGCGTGCCTGATACCCGGACGACGAAAGGCGCTCAACATTGGCGATCGAGTCGATCCAGATGGTCCGTGCGCGCAGCAGGGCCTTGGCGAGGCCGAGCGCCACCAGGCAGGGCGCCGAGCCTGTCGTGATAACCACATCAGGGCGTTCGCGGGCGAGGATACGGAGGACCTGGGCGATGAGCAGCGCGAATCCGATCCTGTCACGGCGGCTGACGTCGCGGATGGCGTAGTATCTGCAGCCCGGCACGTCGGTTCCCGAGGAGGGGTCCACGCTGACGTAGAAGACCTCGAGTCCTGCGAAGGCAGGGACGATCCGACGCATCTGCACCCAGTGCCCCCCGCCCGAGGCGATCGCCATGATCTTCCGGGGCCTCTTGCTGTCCATGGATCGGCGAAAACCAGAAACGCTTGCGACAGGATGGGGAGCCGACACTTCAGAACTCGGGTCGGTTGTAAGAAACGATATCCGCCTTGTCCAGGTGTATCGAAGCCCCTGCAGATTGCTTCGATATTAAGGAAAATTGCTTCGAGGGCGCGTCAATCCGCGCGCTAAACGATCGCTATTTTTCTGGGGTTCGGCCAACCAAGCACCCAGCCCCACCAGAAACGAGAAAAGGACGGCCATCGTGTTCCAGTAGTGCACCGTCGCCCCAACCAAGCACAGGGAAAGAACAGTGGCTGTCCATGCAAATCTGCAACGCCGCAGCTCCTCCGACTGCCTGCTGGCGTGCCAGTGGACCGCACGCATCATCAACACCACGCCAAGACCAATCAGCACAGACGCCGGCAACCCTCCCCAGAGGGCTGTCGCAAGCCAGAAGTTATCGACCGTTTCGGCGGGCATCCATGCTGGTCTACTCCAAACTCCGAGAGGTTGGCCGATCCAGGGATGGTTCAGCACGTTGTCGACGCCGAATTCCCATATAAGCGTTCGATACCACGCCGTACTCGGATCAAACGCCATCGTTATCGCGACAATTTTGAGTGGCGATCGAGTTGCGAGCAGCGACAGCATCAAATACACAACGCCGACGGCGGCGATACTGAGCCATGCGCGATTGGGTATCCGGCGCGTCACGCGTTCCCACACGATACCGGCACACACCACGAAAATTCCTATAATCGGTGCGGAGGACAGCGACAGAGCGGCCGCGCCGGCAACCAACGAAGCACGCAGTAGACGCTTGGGTACATTCGGCTCGGCAAACCAGACCAAGCCGAAGACGCTCATACAGAATGCCCCGTACAATATGGGGTGATCGAACACCGACATCGCTCTCAAGAGCCCGAACCTAAGCCCGGCGCTTTCTATTTGGGGAACTCCGGAAATCGACGACGCCACGACGTGCGCAACGCTTTGTGACAGCACGATCTCGGCGAGGGCCAACCCGCCCGCAATCAGCGCAAGTAGAAAAAGCAGCTTCGCCGTGGCGAGAAACTGATAGGCATTGCGCACATACATGCGCGCCATCAAGTAGCCGCCCGCGCCTTCGACGAAGATAATGCCACCCGACTGGACGGCTTGGCCGAGTTCGACTTTGAATGGCATTGTCAGTGCGTAATAGAGAAATGCCCCGATGAATGCCGCATCGAACATGCGCCAACTTGGCCCGTGTCCCGCCGCGATCCGTACCAGGATTATCGGGAAAAACACGAGCAGCACCATGCGGTGACAGCTCAGGCGCAGCGCGCCAAGATAGAAGTCCAGCTCACCCGGTACGAGCATCGCCGTGAGCAACAGGAACACGGGCAGCGGAACAAACGCCAAGCGGACGTTCGACAGGCTTGCACCTGTGACCGGTCGCGCCGCACCCTCGAGCGAAGTGCGGTTGCGGATCCGGCCAGTGCTGGCGACCGACATCTTTACCCGAGCAAGAGTTTGGAGCGGGAAGGCGAGATTGGCTTCGCACGCGGGCGTTACGAGTGGATCGAAGCTCTATCACACACGGATTCTGTCGTCCACGCGGCCAATATCGGAGGCGCAAAAGCGCAATTCGATGCGATCCGCCGGGTTTTTTGCTCGCTCGCCCTCTTGATGTTTCCTTAGGCGTCTTTTGTGGAGTAAGCTCGCATCAGCGGCGACAAGCTCCGCCAACCTGGATTCAAGACAAAGTTACAATTGGATTATGGTGAATTCCTCGCCGCCCTGAAGCAGTTACCCTCACGTAACCCTATATAGACTCTCTTTTTTTCCGATGTTCCAGCTACAAGCTTGCGGAGATTGACAAGCCTATGCGGAGCATTCAGCGCTGTACGTAATCATGTTGCGCCATCTCCTTGGCCGGAACGGGCAGACCGACCTGCCTCTCTTGCCCTCCGTTCCAGAGGGCATGCGGATCTACGCGGTCGGCGACATCCACGGTCGTGTCGACCTTTTGGAGCGACAGTGGCAACTGATCGAAGCGGATTTCTCCGGTGATCACTCCCTTGTCGCCCATGTGATCTATCTCGGCGACTACATCGACCGCGGGCCGGATTCGGCGCGTGTACTGGAAAATCTCTCGATCGGACACTCGGATCTCGTCAATGTCACATTCTTGCTGGGCAACCACGAGGAAATGCTATTCCGCTTCCTCAAGGATCCTAGCATCGGCCCAGCCTGGAGCAGGCTTGGCGGAGTGGAGACGCTCCGATCCTACGGCATCGATATCGGCGAAGTCATGAAAGAGGGTGGCTATCCCGCGCTATCGCGGCGCTTGCAAGAGGTGCTCCCCCCGCATCACTTGGCGTTCATCGAGAATCTGAAACCCTGCAGCGTGGTCGGAGATTACTTCTTCTGCCACGCAGGCGTGCGTCCGGGCGTGCCTTTGGAACAGCAGCAAACCAAAGATCTCGTATGGATTCGAGCACCGTTCCTGGAAGCAACGCAGGATTTTGGCAAAATTGTCGTGCACGGCCATACTCCAACGGAGCAGCCCGATTTCCGTCATAACCGCATCAACATCGACACAAGGGCCTACGCGACGGGGCACCTGACGTGCCTGGTCCTCGAGGGAACCACGCGCCGAGTCCTCTCGACTTGAGGGCGGAAATGCACTCGACTGAGACACGCTCTCGCCGCCAGTCAAACCGCAGGCCGCAATGCTCGAACCGATCGACGGCTCTCGTCTCCCTGATGCTCTCAACCTCCTCGTGCGTGGTTTTCCCCGTCGCTCACGTGACTTCTGGGAGCAGGCCGTTCAGCGCATTACCCGCCACAACGCCGACAGCGGTCAAACCTCAATTGGGCAACTGCTTGTCGTGAAGGGCGTGCCGGTCGGCGTGATGCTCACTCTCCATCAGTCCCGCGACACCGACGGCAACCCGTGCAGAATAACCAACCTGTCGAGTTGGTATGTCGAACCCGAGCACCGTGTGCTTGCTCCCTTGATGTTGCGCGAGATGACGCGCGACCCTGGTTCGGTCTACACGGACCTGACGCCGTCGAAAGGCGTTGCACGCATGCTGCCGCAGTTGGGGTTCAAGCCGCTCAACGTCGGCGTTTCGGCCATAGCCCTGCCGCTTGCCGCATTGGGTGGCGTGGGGAGAAGCAGCGTATCCTCCCTGACGGAGGACGCGTCTGGCGCCTTGCGAACGGACGATGTCGCCTTACTGCGACGGGGTGCAGCATTCGGTGCAATGGCCGGCGTTCTGCATGTTGATCGCGGCCACTTCCCCCTGCTATTCGTGTCGCGGAGCATACGCCGTATACCGGCTGCGGAGCTCATTTACTGCGATGATAACCAGCTCTTGATGAGGGAGATCGGAGCCGTTGCGCGTTTCTTGCTGAAACAAGGCAAATTAGTGCTGATTATAGATATTCCGCTAGACTTCGAGGCACCGGGCGCGCATTTCGTGGGACGCGGCCTGAAATTCGTTAAAGGGGAATGCGCCGCCAACCGGACGGATTATGCCGGATCGGAACTGCTTCTCATTGGACAGTAGTTTGCGGACAGTAGTTGCAAGGAGTGGTGCGTGGCTGACGTCAGTGGACTCGGGCAGGACGAGGAAACCATATTCCGGGACATCAAGCAGTTTCTGGAGCAGAACGCGACCTTCACCCAGCCCACCGAGCTCAGCACTCCTTTGCTGAACAGCTCTCTCGATTCATTCACCGTTCTCCAGCTCATGATGTTTCTGAGCGAAAAGCATCAGTTTGAGCTGGAGGCGGAGGACTTCGTCGAAGACCACTTCGGAACCGTGGGCACGCTCGTAAAGCGCATTGTGGCCAAACGTGGGGCACATGACTAGCAGCCTTGTTCTTCTCCATGACCTTCTCCGTGGAATGGAACACGACAACTCCCGCAAGGCCTTAACCTGGGGCGAGCGATCGATCACGTACGGCTCGTTCATCGAGCAGGTCGATCACATGGCGCGCCGTTTGGCGGCGACGGGCGCCAAGCGCGGCGATCGCGTGGCCATCTTCCTTCCCAAATCGCTGGAAGAATGCGTGACGATCTTTGCGGCCAGCCGAGCCGACCTCGTGTTCGTTCCCATCAATCCCTCGCTGCGCCCTGCCCAAGTTCGACACATCATCGAGGATTGCAGCGCAAGCCTGCTTGTCACCTCAGCGGACATGCAGAGCCTCGTCGCCGACGCGCTTCACGGCCTGTCGACCCTGCGCGATGTTCTCCACTTCGATAGCACCGCGAGTCCGCCGCCGGCGCCGCCTGCACGTTCCATCGGCGAGGACCTGGCCGCGATCCTCTACACATCGGGCTCGACCGGCAGGCCGAAGGGCGTGATGATCAGCCATCGCAATCTGCTCGCCGGAACGCGTATCGTGCGCTCCTACCTCGACATCGGGCCTCAGGACCGGATCCTTTCCGTACTGCCCTTCAGTTTCGACTATGGCCTCAACCAACTTCTTACCGCAATCGAGCAACGCGCCGAACTTGTCCTGTTCGATTTCAAGATGGGCGATGAGATCGTTCGAGCTCTGGCGCGCTACGAGATCACGGGGCTTGCCGGCGTGCCGACGATCTGGGCGTTGCTCACGCGTGCGGCACCGAGCCTTGCGCGAACTCCACTTCCCCATCTGCGCTATATAACGAACTCGGGCGGTGCCGTTCCGACGAGCACCGTGGGGCAACTCCGAACCCTCTTCCCGAACACGAAGATCTACCTGATGTATGGCCTGACCGAAGCATTTCGCTCGACCTACCTTCCACCGGAGGAGGTCGACCGTCGACCGAACTCCATCGGCAAGGCCATACCTGAATGCGAGGTCTTTCCGGTCACCGAGGACGGACGGCGAGCTGCGCCCGGAGAGCCCGGCATCCTCGTACACCGCGGCCCCACGGTCTCGCTCGGGTACTGGAACCGCCCGGAGGATACGGCGCGCGTTCTCAAGCGCAACCCGCTGCGCTCCGCCGACACGGGTGGAGAGATCGTCTGCTGGTCAGGCGACCGCGTCTTCGAGGACGAAGAGGGGTACCTCTATTTCGTTGCCCGAGAAGATGCGATGATCAAGTCGTCCGGCTACCGCATCAGTCCGACGGAAGTCGAGGAAGTCCTGATGGCGACCAAGTCGTTCCGGCAGGTTGCCGTCATCGGCCTGCCGGACGAATGGGTCGGGCAGAGGGTTCATGCCGTTGCCGTTGCCGATACCGGCGCCGCAGTCGATACCGCGTCGATCCTGCGCTCGGCGGCAGAGGTTCTTCCGCCTTACATGGTTCCGCGCGCCATTGAACTGGTCGACGAGCTTCCCGTGAACCCGAACGGAAAGGTCGATTACAAGCGCTTGGCCGCAGAGCGGAGCTGATCGTGGCAGCTCCGCCCGTCTCGCAAAATCTTACCGACGTCCTGGTGGCAGAATGCTTCGGCGAACGTGCCGGCGAGCTTCTCATCGGCGGCGTTCCCGTCAGCGAGCTCGCACAAACCTACGGGACGCCCCTCTACGCCTACGATGCCGGTTTGATGCGCCATTCCTACCGGAGGCTCGCAGGAGCCGTGGAAGGCTTCGCGGAGGTGTACTACTCGATCAAGGCGAACCCCAATCCTCACATCGCGCGTGTTTTTGTCGAAGAGGGCGCAGGCTTGGAGATTGCCTCCGGCGCCGAATTCGTCAGCGCGCGCGCGGCCGGCTGCGAGGCGCATCGGATCCTTTTCGCCGGCCCAGGCAAGGGGCCTCAGGAGCTCGCCCTGACAATCGAGGGTGGTATCGGGGAAATCCACCTCGAGTCCTTCGAAGAGATCCAGCATGTCGCACGCATTGCCTCGCACCTTGGACGTGACGTGCGCGTCGCCATCCGTACGAATCCGATCGCGGTAGCGCGCGGCGGAGCCATGCAAATGGGCGGTCGCCCGGCGCAATTCGGCTTCGACGAGGAGATACTCGAAGAGGTCGTGGACGCCATAGGCGTGCATCCGCGCCTTCAGATCAGCGGTATCCACGTTTTCTCCGGCACGCAGATTCTGGACGCGGACGTTCTGGCCGCTCAGTGGGAGCATTCGATCGCGCTCGGAGCACGGGTGGCGCGCACGCTGAACCGGCCCCTCGAAACGATCGACCTCGGCGGCGGATTGGGCATCCCATACTATGCCAACGACCGGTTTCTCGATCTTTCGCAGATCGCAGGCATCGCGCAGTCGCTGCGCGGCAAGCTCGCGAGCGAGCCCCTGCTTCGGGACGCGCGCGTCATTCTGGAACCTGGCCGCTTCCTGACCGGCAGCGCCGGCGTCTATCTCATGGCCGTGCGATCCGTGAAGCCGTCGCGGGGAACGCAATTCGTGGTCTGCGACGGCGGGATGCATCATCACTTGGCCGCATCCGGCAATCTTGGACAGGTCGTCAAGCGCGACTACCCGATTTTGGCTGCGGGCAAGCTGGGCGCAACCGACCGCATCCCATGCAATGTGGTCGGCCCGCTTTGCACGCCTCTCGATACGCTTGGCCGGTCCGTCTCGCTGCCGCCTGTCGCGGAAGGCGACTTGATCGCCGTTCTCCAATCGGGAGCCTACGGATTGACCGCGAGCCCGTCAGGCTTTCTCAGCCATCCCACACCTGTCGAGGTGCTTATCGACAACGGTCGGCATTCCGTCATTCGACCGCGGGAGCCCCATATCGATGCGGCAAGTTCGCCACGCTGATGCTTACTCTTCGGCGCGGGCGGAGCCGGGCTGGTTCGCCCTGTTCCAGACTATGCCCCGGCTCTTAAACGTCATCATCAGCATTCTCCACGCGCGATAGGCGCGTATCGCAACAAGGACGGCGATCGCTTTCAATCTGGCCGACCAACCCTCGAGCCTGTCACTTGTAACAACCTTGCCGACGTCGATCAGGGGAGACGCCAGCACCATTGCGGCGCGGGCCAGCCAGCGCGCCTGCCACAATGGACTGGCACGCGCGGCTGCCAGCTCGTGGTTGAGGTGGCGGTCCCATTTCACGAACAGCTCGCGCAAGCTCGACCGGGCCGGATGATAGACGATCATGCCGGGCACATAGCGGATCGTCATACCGGCGGCTCGAGCGCGCGCTCCCCATTCGACGTCCTCGGCGACTTCCAATCCACGGAACGGTCCGACCTTTGCGAAATCGCCACGGCGCACGGCGAGATTTCCGGTGCCGGAATAGCCCTGCTTCTCGATGTACATCTTGAAGCGGTAGGCAAAGACGCTTTCGTAGGCCTCGATGGCGCTGAAGCGCGTGGTGTCGTCCCGCCAGATCCGCACGTCGCCGCCCAGGACCGTCGAGGAGGGCGCCGCGTCGAGTGCGCTCAGAGCCTGCTCGAGCCAATGGGCGTCGGCGCGGCAATCCGCGTCGATGAAGCAAAGCACGCTGCCGAGCGCCGCGTCGACGCCGCGGTTCCGAGCCGGCCCCGGGCCGGGTCGGTGCTCTTCGAGCAATCTCACATTCGGATGGCGGGCGACCGTAGCGTCCGGAAGCGACTCCGAGCCGTTATCGACGACGATCACCTCGAAAGAGGAACGGTCGAGGGATTGCGCATCGAGACTGGCGAGACAGGCTTCAAGCGCCGCCTGCTGGTTGAGGTGCGGGACGATGACCGTTGCCAACGGTTTCGGCGACGACATGGGATCAGCCTTGCCCTCAACGCATCTCATTCACTTCAGGACAAACTGATAGATGCGAGCTTGGTACGCGTCGAAGGTGTCGCTCAACGTACCGTCCAGGAGATCGAGATTGCGATCTTCGCCGACAATCACAGCGCTTGTTGACGTGCCCCTTGAAGCGCGCAGCTTGGCCGTCGCGGGCTTGCCGGTCATGTTGACGGCGAAGACGTACAGTGTATCGCCATACTGCTTCGCCATGTGGGCGATCTCTCCCGACGCTTCAATGCTGACCGCGTCCTTCAGCGTCGGTGCGTTGAGCACAGGAGCAAGTTCCTTGATTTGTCCATTGAGGCGCTTGAGTTCTGCGATGACATCCCGATGGCGGAACACGCCAGCCTCCTCGAAGCTCGGTTGCCATTCGTGGACAAAGTAGATGATGCCCGTGGCTCCGTTGATGATCGCCATCCAGACCTCACTGCGAATCTCGGCCGGCATCGGGCGCCGCTTAGGGTTGTGGATGCGCGTCGTCTCGATAGTTGCCCAAACAGCTACTCCAGGCGGCACCCAGCTCTTCAGGTTTCGGACCCCGCGGCCCACCAAGTCCAATCTGCCCATGACATGTGCCTGATTGACCTCGGCCGCCGGATAGATGGCAGACGACACGATGTCGGCTCCGCGACTGGCGGCCGAGTAGTATTTTTCAGGCGGTATCGCTCCGCATTTTTTTCCTCTGCCGACCCACGCGGGATTGGCGATCGCCTGGCCGAACCCGATGTACATCGGACGCGTCGGGTCGCGCGCACGAGTTTCATCATAGATGCGGGCGATCTCTTCTGGAGATACGCAATCCTTCAGGTTTCCGGAGCCGTCGGGTTGCGCGTTATCGGGCTCGTCCGTCGACATCCAACCCTGGATGATTGAACCGAGCACTGGCCTATCCTTGAGCGCCAACGCTTCCTGCGACTGTGGCGCTATCAGGCGCATGCCGTGGACGCGCAGTTGCGCCAACATCGATTGTTTGAGCGGGTGCCACAAGCCGACAAATGTGTTGACGCCGATAGCTTTGTACACCGATGCGTTCACCGGCTGCTGAAGCCATACCGCTATAGGAAAGAAACTTGGATCAGCAGGAAGGCCGTTTGGGAACGATCGCAAATCAGGTTCTGCCCGGGCACTTTGGCAGCACACAGTCGCGCCAACAAGCACCACAATGGCAATGGACGCGGTCAGCAGGCTTGTGGTAACCGGTCTCATCGTCAGCTTGTCACTCACCACACCCGATCCACCCTTTTTCACTGTGCCCGTTGCGAGGGCTTGGTGTGTATCGCATGACGATTGCTGTGGCCTCGCGCGAGCGTAGTTGCATCAAAAATTCAGGCTTGCTGAACGGCCGGGCCGAACCTAGCTGAAACAACCGGCCGGGAGTTAGAAAATGTGTCACGTGGTTTCCCCGCAGAAAGTTTGGCTTAATTTCGCTCGCGAGCGACGCAGTACTCGGGAAGAATGCGGTTCCGGCGGCGTATTCGGGGCAACTGAAGGAGAGAGCGGGACTCCTAACCCGCCGCAAATTCGATATGGAGCGCGGTCGGCGTAGCTATGCTATTTCATACGACACGCCTGCAGGATGCCAGGCTCATCGAGATTGAGCCCGCAACCGACGAGCGGGGCTATTTCGCGCGAACATTCTGTACCCGTGAATTCGCGGCCGCCGGACTTGAAACAACTTACGTCCAACAAAACGTGTCCCTAACGAAGGCTGCAGGCACGCTCCGCGGCATGCATTTTCAGCGGGTGCCGCACGCGGAGGTAAAGATCGTACGGTGCCTCGCGGGGGCCATTCACGATGTCCTGATCGACCTCCGGCGAGACTCGCCGACTTTCATGCAATGGGAGGCGTACGAGCTCGCCGCCGACGACGGTCGTCGGCTCTACGTGCCTGCCGGCTTTGCTCATGGATTTCAGACGCTCGCCCCCAATACGGTCGTTGATTACATGATGTCGGCATACTACGCGTCGGCCGCAGCGGACGGCGTTCGGTACGACGACCCGTCTTTCGAGATTACGTGGCCGTTGCCCGTGACGGAAATCTCCTCGAAGGATCGCTCTTGGCCCGACTTTCGGAGCTGAGGCGGACGCGCTTGCGCTAAGGGAGCACGGGGATTACCGACCGCGCCGAAATGCGCCGACCTGATTTCAATGCGCATTAAGGCGCTGCGGGACGACAACGCAGGTACGGAGCAGGATCCAAATATCCAGCCACATGCTCCAGTTGTTAACGTACCACAAGTCGAGATCGACACGGCGCTCCATCAGTTCAAGCTTCGTAGTCTCGCCGCGGAGGCCCTTCACCTGCGCCAAACCCGTGATGCCCGGCTTCACATGATGGCGAAAGGCATAGTTCGCAATCACCTTCGAATATTCGTCGTCGTGCGCCACCGCATGCGGACGCGGACCTACAAGCGACATCTCGCCGCGAATGACATTGATCAGCTGTGGCAACTCGTCGATGCTGGTAGAGCGCAGGAGTGATCCAAGGGGCGTCACGCGACTGTCGTTCGCGCAAGCCTGACGGATCGAAGCGCCATTCTCGCAGACCGTCATGGTCCGGAACTTGTAGATTGTGAAGGGGCGGCCGTTAAAACCTTTCCTATGCTGCCGAAAGATTACAGGCCCGCGCGAGTCCAGCATTGTCGCCATCGATACCAGCAGCAGAAGGGGCGACAAAAGAATCAGCAATCCGCTGGCCGCAACCACATCGAACACCCGCTTCAGCGTCCGCTCGGCGGTTGTCAGCGGCGAGCGCTGCAGTTCCACCGCTAGTTCGGAGCCTACCTCAACCATGGGCTGGGACAGGATCGAGCGCGCCGCCTGGTCAGGCAACAACATCACCGACAAGGGAAGCGCCCGTAGCTTTTCGCGGACAAGATCGTAGCGAGCCATGTCGCTCCACCTCAGCGCCGCCAGCACCGTGCCGGCTTGGCGCTGGCGCGCCGCATCTACCGCAAGGGTCAAACGCGAAAGGCTCTCCGCCAGTACACCCGGCTCGCCGACGTCGCCCGGCGGAAGCTCAAATCGTCCGACCTCGATCACGCCATAAGCCCGCAGCAAATCGCTTTTCGTATAGCGTGCCAGCTCACCCACTTCGCCAATCACGATCGCCGACGGCCCGAGCATGCTCCCATGCGCACTTGCGTTTCGAAGGCTTTTGGAGATAACCGCACGCGATCCGATCAGCAACGCCAGGCTTAGAACGCCAAAACACAGCGTCGCGCCCCGCGAGTAACCGTCGCCGACCTTCAGGAGGAACAGAAGCGCGGTGGCCAATAGGAGCACAGCCGACCAGGAAATGGTCACACTGCGCACGTTGGACGACAACCGCAACGACATCGGGCGGTACATGCCCCGAGACTTGGCGAACAGGACGAACAGAAGCGCACTGTTCACGCCGATGCCGACATAACTCTGCACATCGCCGACACCACCGGTCGTCGCCAGATGGTATCCAACCCCCGCCGCAATGCTCGACCCCAAAATCAGAAGGCAATCGACAACAGCCGCAATCACTGAAACATTTTGAAAGTAGAACCACCACGTGGCGTGTCGCAAGCCAACGCCAACCTCTCGCGGGGCCTCGGAGACATAACTCATGGGGAAACACTCAACGCACGCCGTCCTACTGCGGCGCACCTTACGGTAAAGGTGAGATTAATGATATGATCATAGAGGGGCAGAGGATACATATCGTAAATTTTCGTTAACGCGTGGGACGTGCCGCGCTCTCGCTATCGCTATGCCCGGAAGTGTTATTGGTCTCGTCGGGTGCGCATGCAGAGGCGTCTTCGCCGCGGATGATTGCGTCCTCGCCGATAACCGATGCCCTGGAGCGGCCCCGCCGCGCTTCTGCACCCTGCTGAAATGGCTGGAGTGGCGCCTTCAAGACCGCCACGGCAGTGATCTCGACAAACGACAGCACCTGAGCTTGGCGCCAGCATATAGCCGGTAGGGAACCGCATCGCATCCCCGACAATCGCCCATCGACGGCCGCAGCTCCAGCCTACAGACTGGGCCTCTCGACGCGTCGTGTCGGGATCGGCGTGGAAACAGAGGATGGTGACGTTCGGCACCAGGAGATTTTCCTTGCGCGTGCCGGAGCGGGCGACGTCGATCGACGGGAATAGCGCTTGTCGGAGAACCTTGCGGCCGAGAATGATTTCCCCGGTACCCTTGAACGCTTCGAAGATGACCTCGCCCAGCGTCGGGGGCGGCAAGAATCTGGGCTGCACTGACGATTTTACCTTTGATTCGGCGCAACTCCTGGGCCCGCTGGCGCGTTTAGGCAATCTTAGGTGGCTGTATGCTCTGGTTAACACGGTGGATTTGTGAGGATTTGAACACGATTTGGTCTGGATGATTCACATTCACTATGGAAGAACAGTGCGCCGGGCTTTGCGGGGCCTTTCGTTCCAAGCAATTTGCGGGGCAGAACAAAGGAATGCGCCATGATTTGGCTTGCTTTGATGGCAGGCGGAAGTGGGCTTCTCATTGGGCTGCACCTGTTTCGTGTGCAGGTGATCGCCGCGGCCTCCGCATCCCTGATCCCGTTCTGCATTGGTATTGCCCCGTTCCTGCACTGGACGCCCCTGACTACCGCAATTGGCGTATTCGTGCTCGCAACGGCACTTCAAGGGGGCTATCTGATCGGTGCAGGACTGGCCAGTATATGGTCGAGGATGAAGGGTGCTGAGTCGGCCTCCGTCGAGATACGGCAATCGACGCGCGCGAGCGTAGAAGGCAACGTCAGCTCCCGCATCTGACGGATCGCAGGTCCGAAGCCGGCAAGTCGCGTGGCGCTCCCTCGTCAATGCGGATCGGAAAGCGGCTGCCCCGTATCGTCCCAGATGTTATCCCGTAGCGTTGCTATTTTTTCGCAGTCCGTCCAGGGTCCGTACGCTCCACCCTGCGGGTAATAGAGACGACTGAAGCGATTGCCGACGACATGAACGTCTCGGCTGTGCTCTCGCGGGCAATAGAGCGTATAGGCTCCGCCTCCGAGTAGGTTGCCCTTGATGAGGACGCCGCTCATGTCTGTTGAAAGACTGATGATGGCAGATGTCCCTCTAATCAAGATCGCGTTGCGCTCGATCTGGACATTCCGGCCGACGGCGATCTGAATGCCGTCCGTGTGAGACTCTTCGCTGTCATAAAGGTCGTGGATCCACGAATCCTCGATCGTAACATCGACGTCGACATCAAACCCATTCTCGCAACTATGAATATTGAGCCGGCGCGCGATGAAATTGTTATCTCCGACCGCCGTTGCGGGATTTCCTTTGCCATTGTTTCCGATGCAATCGATTTCGCTGTCTTCGATCAAGAGCCTTGCGCCTGTGTAGCCGTTGCTAATCACGGCGTAAGCGAACGTGCATCGAATTTTTGAGCGCCGGATGACGACGCCGGGGGCCTTGACCGAAACGCATCCGCGAATGTCCTTGCCCTCGATGATCGTGCCGGGCTCGGTCAGAGCGAGGTCGCCATTTACGATGTCGAGGGCGGTCCCGGCAGGAACGCCGGTATTCGTCGCATCAGGCCACGATGCGGCAGAGGGCGTTCGATTGGTGTTTACGTCGGTTGTGCCGGCAAGGACCTGACCGCCGACGTCAACGTACGCGAGCGAGAGGAACAGGAACAGGACTCTGCGCACAGCAACAGGCATCCGTAGTCTGTCCCTGGTCGATAATTGTGAAATGGTTTAAAGATTGTAGCTTGATCGTCGCCGTTGGCCAAGGGCGGTCTTGCCGCGTCTGTTCCGGCTGCGTATCCGGTCGTTCACGGGGCTGCCAAATGCCGCTGTTCAACTAAGAGCGCTCGTCCATGAGTTCGACGGACTCGAACACCGCCCCGGGAGTCAGCATCATTGTCGTCAATTATCGCACACGGGACATGACCCTGGAGTGTCTGCGGTCGATCGTGCGGGAGACGAAGGATACGAGTTACGAGATCTTGCTCGTCGATAATGCGTCGAATGACGGAACGGTCGAAGCTGTAAGTTCCGAGTTGCCGGATGTCCGCTGCATCCCACTCTCTGAGAACGTGGGGTTTGCACGCGCCAACAACATCGCGTCGAAGCAAGCGAAGGGTCGTCTATTGCTGCTGCTCAATCCCGACACTGTCGTGTTGGATTGCGCCATCGATCGGTTGATCGCCTTCTCGAGCAAGAGGCCGCAAGCAAAGATTTGGGGCGGTCAGTCCTTGCGCGGCGACCTGTCGCTTGATCCCACGTCTTGCTGGGGACGCATCACGCTGTGGAGCGTTATTTGCAGAACCTTCGGCGTCGACACGGCCTTTCCGCACAGCAGCATCCTGAACACGGAGGGGTATGGCGGCTGGGACCGCCTCACCGAGCGTGAGGTGGACATCGTCTGTGGCTGCTTCATGCTCATTGACCGTGACTTGTGGGAACGGCTCCGCGGCTTTGACGGAATTTTCTTCATGTACGGCGAGGAGGCAGACTTCTGCTTGCGGGCCGCCAAAATAGGTGCTCGCCCGACGTTCACACCGGACGCGACCATCATTCACTATAGCGGCGCCTCTCACCAAGTGGAGGTGGAAAGAATCATCAGAGGGTTGAGCGCTAGGTCCGAGCTCATTGCTCGCCATCTGTCACCCGCAGGCCGGCAATTAGGCTTGTTCGTAAACTCATTGTTGCCCCTAGTTCGCGCGGTGGGCTACAGCATAGCGGCGCGATTGTCGCGAAGGGAAGGGATGATGGCGCGAGCCGACACGTGGTGGAAGGTTTGGCTCAGGAGATCGACGTGGCGGTCCGGTTGGCCGAGGGCCCCGGCTCCTCAAGCAAGCCATTGAGTTCGATACGCGAGCCGAAATCGAACCGAAACCGGCTCGACTGATGACACGACCTGGCACTCCGCCGAACGGCAGCGTCTTCATTATCGGATGAGCTTCGCAGGGTTTTCGAGTGCGCAGGCGTGTTTCGCCCCGGGTGCCGATGGACGATCTGAAAAAAAAGACCATCCATGGCAGCTTAGCCAAGCTTTTCGGCCAAACGGCAAACTCTGCGCTTCGCCTGGGCTTCATAGCCGTCATGGCGCGCCTGCTGAGCCCAGAGGACTTCGGCACCGTGGCAATGGTCATCGCCGTGACCGGCGTCTACGACCTCTTTACAACCGCTGGCCTCTCGTTGGCAGCCGTGCAAAGACCCACAATTACCAACGAACAGGTTTCGTCACTGTTCTGGGTAAATTTGCTTGTCGGCGCCATCTTGGGCCTGCTCTGCGTTGCTACGGCGCCGGTTCTGGTTGCATTTTATGGCGAGCCGCGCCTTTTCTGGGTGACGATCGCGATGGGCGCCGGGTTTCTTTTTAATGCGGCAGGCGTCCAGCATTCCGCGATGCTGCAGAGGGAGATGCGCTACGTCGACCTGACGGCGATCGAGGTCATGTCGTTGCTGTTGAGCAGCGGTCTCGGGATTGCATTGGCCTACTCTGGGTTCGGGTATTGGGCCCTCGTTGCATCGACGATTGCAGCGCCGGCCGTTGCGACCATCGCGATGTGGGTCGCCACGGCTTGGGTTCCGAGTTCGCCACGCTGGCACACTGACGTGCGCGAGATGCTGAAATTTGGCGGTACCGTCACGATCAACAATCTGATCGTCTATTTCGCGTACAACTTCGACAAGCTTCTCATAGGGCGCTGGTGGGGCGCCACCAGTCTCGGCAGTTATGCGACGGCCTACCAGCTTGTGAATGTGCCCACGCGCAACATCACCGGTGCAGTAGGAGCAGTTGCGTTTGCCGCCCTGGCACGCCTTCAGGGTGATCCGGCTCGGCTCAAGAGCTATTTCTTGAAGGGCTTCTCCCTGCTCATTTCCATCACGACGCCGATCACGATTTTTTCTACGCTCTTCGCCGACGATATTGTACTCGTTATCCTCGGTCCGAAATGGATCGAAGCCGCTACCATCTTTCGCTTGCTCAGTCCCACCATCCTTGTATTCAGCATCATCAATCCGACGGGCTGGCTGCTTCAGTCGACGGGTTTACACGTGAGAAGCCTCCACATCGCGCTCGCGATAGCTCCGCTGACGATAGCGGCCTACATCATTGGCTTGCCCTACGGGCCTGAAGGTGTGGCGATGGGTTTTTCGACCGCAATGGTCCTCTGGCTGGTCCCACATGTGTATTGGTGCCTGCACAATACGGGAATCACTCCACGCGAGTTCTTCCTCACGATCCTGCCGCCATTCGCCGCAAGCGTCGCGGCGGGAATAATCTCGGGTGCAGTGGCGTATTTCTGGCTCGATCAGGTCCATGTGCCGCTCGTGCGATTGGTCATCACGGGATGTGTCATGGTGCTTTCGTACGCGTCGATCCTGATGCTCGGCACAGACAGACGGGCGTTCTATTTGGGCCTCTTGAAGGATCTTAGAGGTTCTCCGTCGTCGAGTTCCATACCGCGCTAGAGCGTCGATCATGCACCACCTTCTACTGGCATTGACCGATGGCATCGGTGGTCCCCCTCGCGCCCCAAATCCGGAGCCGCGTCAATGATTGATAAGATTCCAAAGGTGTCGATCGGTCTGGCGGTCCGCAACGGTCGAGGTACCGTCGAACGATGCATCGAATCCTTCCTCGCGCAGGACTTTACGGACAGCGAGCTCGTCATCTGCGACAACGTCTCGGATGACGGAACGATAGAGACACTCAAAGGCTATGCCGACGCCGATCGCCGCATCAGGTTGAACTTCAACTCCACCAATATCGGCTCTCATGAGAACATGAAGCTTGTCCTAGAGCGGTCCCGCGGAGAGCTGTTCCGCTGGATCAGCGCTGATGACTGGCTGGAGTCGCAATATGTTGCGACGTGTGTGCGCGTGCTCGAGGACAACCCGAATGCCATCGGTGTGACTACGGGTTTCACGATCCATTCGTCGGATGGGACGAGCCGGCATGAAGATTACGCGGGCGAGTTTCCGGACGGATCAGACCCGGCCGAGCGGTTTGCCCGGATGTTGTGGTTCTTCCACGCGGGCGATGCCAAATACGACCCGGTGTATGGGATGTACCGTCGCGAGTCCCTCCTATGCTGCCGTCCGCTGCGCCCATCCGAGCGAACGGATTGGCTGCTAAGTGCCGAGCTGGCGCTCCGAGGACCCATTATTCACAGTGCCAAGAAACTCGCCCACCGTATAAGCGAGCACAAGCCCGGGATCGATCGCGCGGCGTTCAGGCGCCGCCTCGACCCGGTCCGCGGAGAAGCGATTCGGACGTCACCCCAGCGCCTTTATCGGCAAATGCGCGCCATGACTATCATGGAGGATCTTACGGACGCGCAGATGCGTCGCTGCAACGAGGCTCTGAGACGCTTCTGGGTTAGGGAAACGATGCGCACAAGCCGGCAAAAGGCCTCCGACACCAGGCACTGGCTACTTAGGCACTTGGCCCGACTGCGGCGGAGGGACGGGACGGAGCCATGACTCGCGGAAATAAGGATAGATCTGGCGTGGACAGAACCAGCAGCTAATGCTGCGCTCGCCTGAGCAGACAACCCCTTCGAGAATAACGCAGTCCCGACGGATGTTCAGGAGGCGACCACTCTTGTCGTCGACCAGCTTCTGCACCTTGTCTTTGACACGATAGGTTTTCCCGCAAAAGGGAAGCATCTCTCGGTCGAACGAAAGACCACGATCCTGCCCTTCTTGGTCGAGTGTCGCAGAAATCTCGCTCGGTGACCGGACTTGAACGAAATCGCCGGGCTTGAGGCCAAGGGGGTTGGGCGGGTTTGGCAGAGTCCCCGGTCCCCGCAACGGAAGATGGCTTAAAACGCCGAGGCGAGTTGCGATTTGCATGACGACGGCGCGCGCCATGATGTGTAGGAACCGGAACAGACTGAAGTTGCCATTGGTCAGCTCGCGCCAGTACTGGCCGAGATCATAGCCGCTCAACCTCGTGGTCGCCTTCACGGCCTCTGTTGCTTGGCAGCGCCACACTTCGGTGGGAACACCGTCAAGCTCACGCGTAGTCCGCGAACCGGACTGCGTCAGGCGCTGGAGCTCGGCGGTCTTTGCGCTATCTTCCGCGTCGCTTGACACGGGCGCATCATCCGTGACGCGACGCATCCAGGCATCCTTCCAGTAGATCTTGCAGCCCGCCTGGCATCCGCCATGACATGAGCCGTTGCACTCGAGATCCTCCAAATAGACAACGGATTGCATGCGGCGGCTTCCGGAGTACGTGATCGTATCGCAGATCTTGTCGACGCGGCGCGCTACCGTGAAACGCTTGCCGATGTGCGGGATCATCTCCGGCATGAACGGCAGCATGTCGAGTGCCGCTTGATCGTCCAGCGTTGCCAGGATCTCAGCGGCTGACTTGATGACAACCACATCGCCCGGACGCAGTGCCCGGATTTCTTTTGGCGAGGAACCCAAGCTTGTCTCCTATTTGGGAGCTGAGTGATGTCGCGCAGATTGTACAAAGAAAGTGTAGTTCAAATTATCCCTGTCGATCCATCTTTCTTAGACCATGGTTTGCACGGATCAACGGCAGACCCGGCGCTACGTGCAATCGGTTCCATGGCGCACACATCAGCTCAGGCGGGCAGGTCATCCCCATATTGGAGGTAGGTTTTATCGGAGTAATAATCCCTGAGTTGGCTGTCGTAGCGACCGATTTTCCTTAGTTCCACTTTGTTGAGCACTACGCCGAGGAGGTTTTCGCGCACCACGGGAGCCTTCTTCAAAGCGAACTCGGCAACACCAGTTTTTGTTCGAGACCATTCCACTATAAAGACATAGGCGTCGACGAGGCCTGCGGTCGACCGCACGTCAACGATAGGCGCGATGGGCGGAAGGTCGACGACGATGTAGTCGTATTGCTTTCGCAGCTCTGCAAACAGTTTGCGCAAGTCCGCCGCCGCCAGGATATCGCTTGAATTCGCCATGCGCGGCTTCGTCGCGCCAGGAAGAAATACGAGACTCGTGGTCGGGTCAGTCCATTGAACATCCTCGAGCGTCTTCTTGCCCGCAAGGACATCCACCAGCCCGTGTTCGGCATTGGGCGCGAACATCTGGGTGAGCGAAGGGCTCCTGAGGTCGCAGTCGACCAGGATGGTGCGGGATCCGCATTGTGCTGCGAGCAGTGCGAACGCGGCTCCGACCATGGACTTGCCCTCGCCCGGCAGGGAGGACGTGAAGCCCAGGACCTTTGCGGGACGCGCGCTGACATCCGCGGCGGACTTGATTGATCGCAACGCTTCCGCAAATCGCGAGAGCGGCCGGTCCACCGCCTGCCAGACCAGTCCGTTGCTCCGTTGTATGACTCGCGGCCCGTCATTCGCTGGCGCTGAATTGAGCCACTCGCCGTCAGCCTTGAGCAGAGGGGTTAAGTCGAGGCAGTTCGCCTGCAGAATGGTTTCGACCTGCTCGGGCGTGCGAAACACGTGTTCAAGCGACATTCTCGATATGCCGAGTGCGAAACCGAGCATGATCCCGCCTGCAGCCGACGCGAGCAAAATGACGATTGACTTGGGTCCGCTCTTCTCGAGAGGGGGCGAGGCGCGCGTAACAATCCGGGCCTCGGTGCCGGGAAACGACTGCTGCTGATCGAGCTCGGTGTTGCGCTGCAGGGCAGACTTATACAGGCCGCGATAAGTCTCGGCCGAGTTCTCAAGACGGCGCAACTCGATCTGGGCCTGGTTAGTTTCCTGGGAGCTGGAAACCGTCGAGGAGATGGCCGTCTCGATCTCCCCTTCCCGTTGTTTGGCGATCTCGTACTCGCTCTTGTACGTCTCGGAGATCCGCCGGAGCTCGTCTGAGATCGACGAGAGAATCTCGCCGATCTGGCGATTGAGATTCACAACGGCCCGATGATCCTTTCCAAAGCGGCGCGACCAGTCGGCCTCGCGGCTCACGAGCTCGAGATACTGAGTGCGTAGCTTCACGATGACAGGGTTGTTCAAGGTATCGGTCACGGATCCGCCGATCTGCTGATTAGATGGATCCGAGCTGATGATCGCCTCGATTCGATCGAGACGCGCGCGGGCTTCGGCCGTCTTCTCGCGCGCCACAACGAGCTGCGCGTTCAATGCCGTGATCCGTTGCTCCAAGATGAGCTGCCCGCCGGTGGCGACGATATTGTTCTTTACCTTGAACTCTGCCACGGCTTGGTCGGCCAGTGCGCTCTGTTCGCCAAGCTCTTTGATTCGGCCCTCAAGCCAATCCGTGGCTTGATTGGCCGTCAGATACCGGGAGTTCAATTGATCCTGTATATAGCTTTCTGCAAACGCGTTCGCGATCTCGGCTGCCCGCTGAGGCTTGTCGGCCCGAAACTCGATCCCGAAAACGTTGGCACCGAGGCGGTCGATGTTGAGGTGGCTGCTGAGAGCAAAGAGTATCGCTTGCATAGGATCGGTTTGGGCGTGCTTGGCGAGAAGCCACGACGTGATCGGCGCGGGCAACCAAGTCAGCCATTGTCGATATATGAGAGGACGGGCAAACTCGGGGTCTGCTGTCAGATTTAGCTTTTTGGCGACGGCCAGCGCCACCGTCTCGGATTTGATCAGCTGAATCTGACTTTCCACCTCCATCGTATCGATCGGGATGTCGCGAAGGAGATTGCCAAGCTGCGCCTGCGCCTTCCCGGGATCGAGAATGATTGTCGCGCGAGATGTGAAAGTTGGCGGCGTTATGTAGACGTACAGGAAGCCGAGCGCGATCGAGAGAACGGCAACGGTCAGTATCGTAAGAAACTGCTGCCGGATGACGTCGAGAAAGAACGCCAGGAAATCCAATGGCTGTTCCGACACGTGTACGGGGCCATACGAGTCGTCGTATGGCTTGGTCTCGTGCCTGTTGGGCTGTAGCATACCTATAAACGCGAGGTGCCAAGTGCGGTGTGGTGTCCGGGCAATCGGTCCGGCGGTATGCCGCGCACCGATTGTGCGTCTGGTCCGCTACTCCCTCTCGCGACCTCCCTACACACTAACAAGCGGCAACAAACGAAAAAAGTACGACGTCCAAGATGCGCGCATCCGGTTAGAATAACCTATCCGTCGAATTGCCGCCCCGGTCAAGTCGCGCATCAAGCCCACTCTGGCGCTGCTTTCGAACGTCCCTAATGTGCCTTAACGGATCGTAAAATCGCCAACGACGTACGTTCGGAAAAGCACCGATCCGCCCGCAGGAGCGACGCTGGAAGTCATGGGCTGTCCGCCGTCCGGCCGCCGCCACGCGGCGCTCCAGTCGACTTTGTCGGAAACCTGGCAAGCACGTGGTTCGGCAATGACCAGGGCGATCTCGTTGACGGCATATCGGCCAAGCCCAAGCGTCGACAGCGTCTTTTGCTTGAGCCATTCGAGCCGCAAGCCCAATCGGTCCTGGATCGCCCATTTCCGACCTAGGTAAGCGACGTAACGCGTGTAGTCCGGCCCGATGGAGCGATCGAGCATCGGAGCGAGCTGGAAACCCAAGTCCACGAAATAGACCTGGCCATCCTCGGCGCACCCGCTCGCGCGAAATGCGATGACCTTGCTGAAGGGAGCTGCCGCTTCCGCGGTCAATTTTCGAGCTGACCAGCCCTCCTGTGCGATGAGGTCCACGACAGCCGAGCCGATATCGGCCTGTGAGGCACCTGCATGCAGGAGCTTGAAAGCGACCGTTGTGACAAGAAGGCCTGCAAGAGCGGCCCGCAGCGCGAGTGCCTTCATCGTCTTGCGCCCCGCCTGAATGCTCCCCAGAGACTGATCAGAAGGACTGACACCGTCATGATCGATGCCATGATTTGCTCGCCAGGTCCCGTATGCCAATAGGCGTAATGGTCCTCGCTCAGCGCCATGAGATAGAGTCGGCTGGTATTCAGGAAAATTACAACGGCGCAGATGATCAGCGCTACGGCGAAATCACTGCGGATCCATGTCGGCCGAGTGATCTTGGTGATCGATACCCAGCACAGAAGCCCCAAGGAAATGTTGTGAAACGAGGAGCAGGGTCCAAAAATGATCAGGCTGTGTCCGTTGGGCTGGCCAACGATGGTCCCCTGCCATTCCATTCCGGGCTGAGTAAAGGCAAGGGCCAGTCCGACCAGCGCGGCATCGACGTGAACGAGGAGGTAGGCAAACGCGTCGAACAGTTTCGTTCCCCAAAATCCGTTGAGCGCCAGGGCAAAAAGCACGACCGAGGCGGCTCTAAGATTGGTGTCGTTCTGGCTGCGAGCGTAAAGAAGCAAGGCGGCGGCGGTCGTTGCGAGCCAAGTCGAGCCCTGGCCTGGCACGAGGTTGAGCAGCGCCACGGAGAATACCGCCGCGATATCGAAACGCGAGACAGTCCGCCCGGCCTTGCTGGCAGCTAGTTGGCTGAAAACAACGTACCAGCCGAGATAGTAGAAGATGCTCCGGGAAAGCAGGATCTGGACGATTTGCTCCCCAAAGACACCCACGACGTCTGTTGAGGAAGAAAAAAGTTGGTTCGCAAAAAGTATAAGCGCGAGCCAGAGGAACAGTTCGCGCTGCACAAGAGCAGCGCGACCGCTAAGGCTGCGACGGAAATCCTCGGAAATTAGGTCGTGCGCGCTTGCCATGGCTGGTCTGCAAAGGATCGGCCGGCCGCGTCGCGTCACTTATCAGTTAGTCGTTGCGGCGAAAATGACGTGCAACGAGCGCAGCGAGCACAACCGCACCAACAGGAAGGCCGACGCCGATCAGGGGCCCGGGAGCGCCAGACGGGGGTTTCGCGAAGGCAAAAGCGGGATCCGCGATCGTTAAAAATGCGACTGCGGCAGTGCCAAGCAGCGCCGCCAAACCGAGCCAACCACCCCAACGCATGACACTACTCCCGTATCCCAGATAATAACTGTACGTACTGTTATCCGCGCCCTTCTGAGGGCTGTCAACTACGTATGGCCTCGCCTCCGTAACTGATGGAATTTCAGGTTAACATTGGGGCCCAGGTACTTAGGGAACCTTAGGGGTGCGCCTCTCCCGAGCCGACGGAACTCCGGTCGGCAATCCGTGCGGTCTAATCGAGAGCGCTTGGATCCTTGAAGTGACTTTGCCGATTAGACATCACTCGGCATTTCAAACACGCGGATTTCAATGTGCGCTTCGGGCTGGCACGCCTCGAAGAGTGCAGCGGCGGATCGTCGATGGCGATCTCGACCTTTGGTGCATCAACACTTGGCTTCGATCGCATCGAGAGGTCTGCCTCGAGAGGTCATCTCGAGCAACGGTGGTCGCGAAAGCGGAGGGCTTGTCGCGTGTCAGGCCAGCACGAGCTTGCGCGCGAAAAAGGCCTCGGCGTAGCGCTCCGGCGCCCGGCATTCCATCCCGCGCAGCCTGGCTAGCGCGCGGAACGTGTCACGGTCGAACCAATCCTTAGAGCGTTGGGTCGCGAAGTGGTCCATGAGCAGATCGATCTTGCGCTCGAGCACGTCGCGGGTAATCGCCACGTACGCGTTGGGCTGGCCGAGGTCGCCGTCCCACTTCGGGATCTCGTACTCGAGCACTAGGTGATCGCGGAACGTGTTCCAGGTGTGACGGCAAACCTCGCGATGGTCCTGGTGTGCGTCGTTCCGGCTATGCGTGAGGATGAGGTCAGGCCGGGAACGGCGCTTGAGCGCCTCGAACCAGTCCTTGATCTTCTCACCCTCCGTCGGAAAGAAGCCGTCCCGGAAGCCAAGCGTCTCTATCTCCACGCGAGCGGCCCCGTTGAGGAAAGCGGTGGCGGATTTGCGCGCCTCGGCTTCCCTGTCGCCATTGGCGCTGAAGACGCACCAAAGAACGTCGAGCTTGGCGCCAGACGCGATCCATTGCAGCAAGCTTCCGCCCGCGCCGATCTCGATGTCGTCGGAATGCGCGCCGAGGCACAGGATCGAGAAGCGGCGTCCGTCGGTCGGCAGCTTGAGAGGGATCATGAGGGGGCGTGCCCGCCGTTCGGTGAGATCCGCCAGGGCATTTCGCCCTTCTCCACCATGTCCTCGAGCAGTCGCCGGTCCTGAAGCGTATCCATTGCGCGCCAGAAGCCCTCATGCTTGTAGGCGAGCAACAGCCCCTCCTTGATCAGTCGATTAAAGGGCTCGAGTACAAGTTCCTCGCCCTCCCGCATGTAGTCGAAGATCTTCCTGTTGAAGACGAAATAGCCGCCGTTGATCCAGATGTCGGATTCGAGGTTCGAGCGGATCCGCTGCACGGTTCCGCCCTGATCGAATTCCGCGAGATGAAAATTGAACGGCGGACGGACAGCGACGAAGCAGCCGACCTTGCCGCTCTTTTTCAGCCGCTCGACGATCTCCGGCAGCGGAGCGTCCGTGAGCCCGTCGCTGTAGTTTGCGAGGAAGTACTCCTCGCCCTCGACGAGATGCTTCACGGCCATGAGCCGCTGGCCGATGTTGCGCCACACGCCGGTGTCAACCATCGTGATCCGCCAGTCCGGCGGGCTGTCGCCCAGAAGTTCGACTTTCTTGCCGAAATCGGAGATGACGCAGTCGCTGAAGGCCGACGGCTGGACGTTGAGAAAGTAGTCCTTGATGACGTTCGCTTTGTAGCCGAGGCACAGAATGAAATCGCGGTGCCCATGGCGGCTGTAGTACTGCATGAGATGTAGGAGAATCGGCTGGTTGCCGACCGGGATCATGGGTTTTGGCACACTGTCGGAATAGTCGCGGATGCGCGTGCCGAGTCCGCCGCAGAAAAGGACGACTTTCACGGGGCCATCTCCGCCGGATCGATCTCATGCACCTCTGGGATCGGGATGATGAGCTTGCAGCCCCAGTCCGCCGTGTAGCGCAGTTGCGCGGCGATCTCTGTCCTGAGGTTCCACGGCAGCACCAGGATGTAGTCCGGACGCGCCTCGTCGATCGCCTCGACGGGCTTGATCGGGATGTGCGTCCCCGGCGTGAACCGGCCGTGCTTGTATGGGTTGCGGTCAACCGTGAAGTCGAGGAAGTCGGTGCCGATGCCGCAGTAGTTGAGCAGCGTGTTGCCCTTGCCGGGGGCGCCATAGCCGCAGATCGTCTTGCCCGCCGCCTTGTATTCGATAAGTCGTGCCAGCAGCTTGCGCTTGGTGCTGTACACCTTCTCGGCAAACCCCTGATAGCCGCTGACATCGAAGAAGCCGCGCACGTGCTCCTGCTCAAGCAGCTTCGCGACCGATGGCATGGTCGCGTGGCTCGCGTTGACCCGGCAGAGGTAGACGCGCAGCGAGCCGCCATGCGTCGACAGGCGCTCGACATCGAAGAACCTGAGGCCGTGCCTGCGCGCCAGCGTGTCAATCGTGACGCCGGAAAAGTAGGAATAGTGCTCGTGGTAGATGGTGTCGAACTGGTTCTCATCGATGAGGCGCTCGAGATGCGGAAACTCGAGCGTGATCACCCCGTCCGGCGCCAGGAGATGTGCCATGCCGGCCGTGAAGTCGTTGAGATCCGGCACCTGGGCGAGGACGTTGTTGCCGATGATGAGGTCGGCGCGCGTACCCTCAGAGACCAGTTTCTCCGCGAACCTGAGACCGAAGAAATCGACGATCGTGTGAACGCCCTTCTTGCGCGCGGACTCGGCCACGTTGGCCGCGGGCTCGACGCCCGTGACGGGGATGCCCATGGGCACGAAGTGCTGCAGCAGATAGCCGTCGTTGCTGGCGACCTCGAACACCCGGCTTTGAGGCCCGAGCGCGAGGCGGTCGCGGATCATTTCGCAGTAGCGCCGCGCGTGATCGATCCAGGACGTCGAGAACGAGGAGAAATAGGCGTACTCGGGAAAGATCTCCTCAGGCGCGACGTGCTCGGGAAGCTGGACCAAGAAGCACGCGTTGCAGACGAAAGTCCGGAGCGGATAGAAAGGCTCCATGTCGTCGACTTGCTCGGTGGTGAGGAACCGCTCGCAGGGCGGCGACATGCCGAGATCAACGAAAGTGCTGGTGAGCGTCGCTCCGCAAAGTCGACAAGGCTTGCCGTGAGCATGGCCATTGGAAACCGACGACACGGCGATCGACTGCTGCGACATGAACTCGCTCTTCGTTAGGGATTTTGAAATTTGCCACGCGTTCTAAGTGAAAAATTTTTGGTCACCAAGTCAATTGTTGAACCCTCTTTGTGAGCACCAACTGTCAAACATCATGAACGAGCAAGCCTAATCATCCTTGCAATACGCGCGCCCCGGAGGAACCATCGGCCTTGAACTGCCGCTTGTCTGCGTCGATCCTGCCTTGCGCGTGTGACAGCCGAGATCTTCCAAGGACCACCATGAGCGCCGACCCGTCCAGACATTTGCAGACTCGCGGCCCGGTCCTGGTGACAGGGGGGGCTGGATTCATCGGGTCGCACCTCTGTCGCAAGCTTGCGGGCGAAGGCTGGGAAATCCACGCGACGTCCCGGCATCCGCAGTCGAATGACGGCAGTAGCATAACGTGGTGGCAGGCCGACTTGGCGGATGCGTCAGAAACCAGCCGAATATTTCGAATTTTGAAGCCTTCGGTCGTCTACCATTTGGCCGGCTCGGTTGGCGCAGGTCCCGGCACCGAGCTTGTGCTGCCAACCTACCACAGTCTGCTGACCAGCGCCGTCAATCTCTTGATAGCTGCGCAAGAGACAGGCTGCGGCCGTATCATCCTCGCTGGCTCGTTCACGGAACCGTTGCCCGGAGCGATCAATCCGACACCCGGCTCGCCTTACGCCGCCGCAAAATGGGCGAGCACGGGTTATGGACGGATGTTCCACGCGCTTTATGGTGCCCCCGTCGTCAACCTTCGCCCCTTCATGACCTATGGACCTGCGCAAAATCCCGCTAAGTTGATTCCCACGGTCATAGCTTCGCTCCTACAGGGCGAGCGTCCGAAGCTGTCGAGCGGACAGATCTCGGCGGACTGGGTCTACATATCCGACATAGTCGATGCCTTTGCCGCGGCTGCCAGCGTGCCCGCACTGGAGGGCGCGACACTGGATCTCGGCACCGGACGTCTGATGTCGGTCCGGACAGTCATCGAGGAGCTCATGCCCATTGTGGGGAACGGTATTGAGCCGATCTTCGGCGCTCTTCCCGATCGCCCGGCCGAGAACGAGATCGCGGCCGACACCGGGCCGGCGGCCGACCGGCTCGGCTGGCGAGCAACGACCCCATTGGCGGAAGGTCTCTCCAAGACTGTCGAATGGTATCGGTCGGCGCTGCGATAAGGTTCAGGCGGGCCTGAGCAATCCATGTTTGCATAAAACGGCGGCGGCCTCGGAGACGGCCTGGAAAGGCAGATCGGCGCGCTCGGCGATGTCGAGCAGGCTGTGGCCGCCGTCCGACAGGTTGAGCACCCACAGCATTTTCATGATGCTCTGGGCCGCGGTTTTGTCCCCGCCGATGCTTCCGTACAAGCCGCGCTTGCCGAGGTTCGGCTCTCCTTTCGGAGAGGTGTTCTGAAACGAGAGATTGCCTTCGAGAACCTCGATGAGGCCAGCGATGATCCGGTACGACTCTTCCAAATGTTGCGGTTTGATGAAAGTCATATCGTCGGCCGACGTGTGATACTCGGGAAATGTCGCGAATTTGCTCCGCTGAAAAAGCCCGACCGGCAAATTGAACCCAGGCGAGCAGTATTGCCGCTCGTCATAGCCATAGGGCGAGAAATCGAGAATGTGCGCCGAAAGTCCCGAGTGCTTCAGCACGTGCGCCATGGCGCGGTCAATCTCGGCGCTGCCCTGCCGGCTTTTCTTGTAGGTGGGACCGCCGCCGTCGCCGAGGCACGATACGACGAGGCCGTGTTTGATCCGCTGAACCTTATCCTCGTTGCGCGATAGCCAGGTGAGTGCACCAATGGATCCTGGCGCGAAGATGAAGCGGTAGCTGTAGCGTGTCCTGATCTCGCGGAGACGGCTCGCCAAGTGCGCGAGCAGGGCGAGCCCCGAGCAGTTGTCATTGGCGAGCGACGGATGGCAGATGTGCGCCGACAGCAGCACTTCGTCGTCGCTTTGACCGCGATGCAGGTATTCGCCGTAGGTAAGATGGCCGTCCTCGAGCCGCGAGCGGATCACCACCTCGTAGGTGTCGTCCTTGAGACTCTCGAGCAGGCGATGCGGCACGCAAAAACCCCAGTTCTCGGCATAGTAGGAGGTCCGATAAGGGATGAGATCGGGCTGCTCGGGAAGTGAATGGAGATGCTGCCTGAGCTCGGCGAGAGAGATTCGCGCGTCGACTGGTACGCTATAGCTCATGACGTGCAGGTTTGACTTCGCAAAATCGACGATCTTTTCGCCGCCGCTGGTCTTGATGTAGGCGTCTTCGATATTCCACTCGCGTGGAACCGTCCAGTCGAAGGCTCGGGTGCCGCTCGGCACCTCGCGTACGTCGAGGTCGACGTGGGCCGCGAGTCGCTTGAGCGTGGCTCGGACTCCGTTGCCGGTGATGCTGCGGCAGATCGGATAGATTTCGCCCGCCAGCTCATAGATCTGGCTGCCGATGCCATCATGGGCGGCAAGGGCAACGCCGACGTTGGCCCCGAGGGTCATCGCACGTCAGGCCTTCTTGCTACGCCGTGGCCGGCTGCGCCGGGCCGGTGTGTGCACCTATGCCCGTGAAGCGCAGTTCCGAGTCGATCGCCCCCTCGGTCATCAGCTTCCGGATGTGACCGATGCGCTGGTAGCGTGGCCCTTCGAACTCCTCGAGTGTCACCTTGGTCGCGGTATAGGCCGCATAGAGTTGCTCGGCGCCCTTGCGCGCATCCCACTGCGGCTTGAACTCGGGGAGCACCCGCTTGATCTTCTCGAAGCTCACGCGATAAGAGCGCTTGTCGGGCCCGGCGTCGGGCGCAAACGCGAGCGCGCAGTTGGGAACCACCGACGCGACGATCTCGGCAAGGTCCCGGATGCGGTAGTTGTGAGCCGTCTGCCCCACGTTGAACGCCTGATTGAAGACGTCCACCTCGGGCGCTTCTGCCGCCGCGATGAAGGCGCGCGAGATGTCCTCAATATGGACGATGGGCCGCCAAGGCGACCCGTCGGATTTGAGATAGATCTTCCCGGCCGTGACCGCGTGCGCCACGAGGTTGTTCAGCACGATGTCGAAGCGCAGCCGCGGAGAGACGCCATAGGCGGTGGCCGGACGCAGATAGACGGGGCAGAAGCCGTCCCCAGCGAGCCGCGACACGTCACGCTCGGTCCGGACCTTGGATTCGCCATACGGCGTGACAGGATTGAGCGGCGCGGTCTCGTCGACCAGTTCCTCCCCGGCCCGCCCGTAGTTGCTGCACGAGGACGCGAACACGAACCGCTTGACGCCCGCCTCCTTGGCCAGCGTGGCGATACGGACGCTCGCGCGGTGATTGATGCCGTAGGTGGTCTCGGGATCGAGATCGCCCAGGGGGTCGTTGGAAAGGGCCGCGAGATGCAACACGGCGTCGATGCCGTCGAAATCGGCAACGTCGGCGTCCCGGACGTCCTTGCGGATGGTGGGCACCGGCACGATGCCACCCCCGCCGGGGTAGGTACAGCTCCGGAACAGCTCGCTGTCATAGCCGACCACCGTATGACCGGCCTTCAGCAGCATCGGCGTCAAAACCGTACCGATGTACCCGAGATTGCCTGTCACCATGATTCGCATTGTAAATACCCCGCACGAGATCCTGTTGCACGAAAACAACTGTTCGACGTCGCAGTTGCTTTACCAATTCGAGCTTGCTGATTGGGATGGGCGAACTTAGCCGAAAAACCGTGCGATCGTTAGGGATTTTGTCAACGTGGTTTCCGAAATCGGGGTTTGATTCGGTTTTGCAGCCGGCCATGGAAGGATGTTGCCGGTGGGTAACATTGGGGTTTGGAAATCTCTCTTCTGGCACGGAATTTCCTGGCCTGTTGCGGGTGCGGCTTTAGATTGTGGCTGACGATTCTATGTTCCCTACGCGTCGCCTGCCGATTTGCGAGGTATCTATAGCCCGAGGCTATTTCTTTGCTTGAACGCGAACTTCAGATGAACGGCGGGCACGTGCGCTCAATGAGAGCTGCGGCATGCATATTGTGCGCGGCGGCGGGCGGACTATTGAGCGCATGCTCGCAGCTTCCTGTAGACGGTCCGAACTCCAGGGACATCACAGGCAGCGCCACAACATCGATCACCGCCGATCGCCGTAACGTGGCGGTCAACTACGCCCTTTTGGACATCGACGCGAACGTCATCCGCTATACCAGCGATGTGAGCCTGGGGTCGTTCTACAGCACCTTCCGCACGGGGTCGGGACCGCCGCCGGCCATTCGCGTAGGCGTTGGCGACGTGCTCCAGGTATCGATTTTCGAATCGGCCACAGGAGGCTTGTTCATTCCCGCGGAGGCCGGTGTGCGGCCCGGGAATTTTATTACCCTCCCGCCTCAGCATGTGGACCAGACGCGCATCATCAGTGTGCCTTACGCTGGAGACATCCTAGCGGCGGGCCGCACGGTGAAAGAGATCGAGGAGGACATCCGCAGCAAGCTCGCCAACCGGGCCATCGAGCCGCAGATCATCGTCTCCCTGGTCGAGCGGAACGCGACACAGGTTGCGGTCGTGGGCGATGTGATCAACGGCGCCAACAAGTTTCAGATTCAGCTCGGCGGCGAACGCATCCTCGACATGATCTCGAGGGCCGGAGGCATCAAGTATCCGGGGTACGAATCTTTCGTGACGCTGCAGCGGGGCAAGCGGAAGGCAACCGTGTATTTCCCGACGCTGGTCAGAAACTCGGCGGAGAACATTTACGTTGCGCCAGGCGATACGCTCTACGTCTATCGCGAGCAGCAGAAGTACGTCGCTCTCGGCGCACTCGCATTGGTCGGTCAGACCCAAGGGCTGACGGCTCAGTTCACCTTCGACCAGGAGAGGTTGTCGCTCAACGAGGGCGTGGCGAAAGCCGGCGGACTGCTCGATACGCGTGCTGATCCGCGTCAGGTGTTCCTCTATCGCCTCGAATATCGTGAATCGCTTGAAAAGATGGGCGTCGATCTCACGAAGTTCCCGCACGAACAGCAGTTTATTCCAACGGTCTATCGTACGAACTTCCGGGATCCGTCGAGCTTCTTCTCCGCTCAGCAGTTCCAGATGCGGCATAAGGATATTATCTATGTATCCAACGCCGACTCTGTGGAGGTGGTGAAATTCCTGGATTACATCAGTGCGATCACGGGTACGGTCTCGGGTGTGGCAGGCGATACCGTGCTGTCGAACGATGCGATCGTCGGCCGGCATGTGCTGGGTCAGTAAGTGCAAGCAGCGCTGACACTTGGCGTGCGGTGAGCAGGCCTGCCTTTGAAACGTAGGAAGGCGACCGAAAGCAAGCCCGGCGCGAGGACCTCGACGCTTATCGCACCCGGTTCTTAACGCAGCCGCTTGTAAAGTCGGCGCGCGGCGCGGAGCACGGCTTCAGGACCGGTTCTGTCGTTCAACACACGCAGGATATCGTCCCGCTTCGAGTTTGCTCGAAGTGTGTTACGAGGCTTGAGCCAGGCTTGCCTTCGAGCAAGCCCGCGGTCGCTTGTGTAGACGTGAACAAAGCCCTCTGCTTTCAACCGCGCAAGCACGCGACGATTGTACGAACCGAAAGGAACGGCAGCAGCATTGACCGCCCTTCCGCAGGCATCCTCGAGCGTCTTGCGGGCGGTGCTGATCTCCTCCGCAAGAGCTTCGTCATCAAGTGTCCGCCAGTTGCGATGGTGCATGCCGTGGCTGCCGATCCGCATGCCGCCATCCAGGAGACGTCGAAGCCCAGCTCGATCCAAATACTCCGGCATCCCGAGGCGTCCCGCGCAGACAAAGAAGGTGGCTTTAAGGTTGCGCTTGCACAACTCCGGAAGTGCAATCGTTGCATCGCTCGCGTTGCCGTCATCGAAGGTGATTTCAATCGGAATTGAGTGCGCCGCGCTCAATATCGGAATCTGGTCGAGCCAGCAGCCGAAGTCATGTTGGCTCATCCAGACGGGAAGCTCATCCACGGCCAAACCGCGATGAGGCGTACCGATGCCATGGAAATTGAGAACAAGTTCGCACTGAGACATCCAGCACTATCCATCCTGTCGCTCGGGCGACCCGTGCGGCGCTCTACTCTATCACGTCGCAACATACGCATCGGCCGGGATACCTAAAATCGTTACCCCGCGCAACCGAACTTGGTCGGCGCGAGGAGGTACATCGCACCTAAGCGCCTCTACGAAACGATACGTTAAACACGGAGAGCTGCCGGCGGCATTGTGAGCGTGCACACGGGCGACCTCATGGGTCGGAAAATGCCCTAGCCTAAAATTCAGCTTACCCCCGTTTCGGCGGCTTTCCGATCGGCGGTACCCAATAAAAAGGCGATCGTGTCGCCACGATCGCCTTTTTATTGCAGTCGCCTGCCGACCTTCGAGCCGGGTTATTTGGTTTTCGCGGGCTCGCTGACGTAGTAGGCGAAGTCCGGCGCGTTCTCGAGCGCGTCCTTGCTGCTGTTGATGGTCACGCGCATCGACCCATCCGAGTCGCGGTTGAGTTGCAGATCGCTGAACGACACCGCCACCAGCTTCTCGCCCATGCCGAGGAAGCCGCCGACGCCGATGACGACATTCGAGATCTTGCCGTCGGGGCCGAGGATGAGGTCGTTGATGTCGCCGACGCGGTCGCCCGCGCTGTTGAAGACGCTGAGGCCGACCAGCTTGGTCGAGCGCCACTCGTCTGCGGCCTGGGTCGCGGCAAATGTGCCGGCGCTGTTGGTCGCCGCATCAGCGCTCTTGTCTACAGCGGACGGCGTCCCCGTCGACGGAGCGGGATCGGTCGCGGACGGCGCGGGCGCAGGCGCAGGCGTTGTCTCCGGCATATTCTCGGCCGGCGGCGATGGGGCCGGCGACGGAGACGGAGGCGGGGTCTGCGCCAGTGCCGTCGCCGCGCCGATGGCCAGAGCGGCCGGCATGGCGATCGCAGACAGCAATTTGGATTTCATTGGGTCATCTCCCTTACAATTTTCGACACGGCTTCGCACTCGGCCCGGCCGCGAAGCGTTCGGGTCGCCATTTCGTGCGTCGCACTCGTGAGTCAGGCGCGTTACAGCGGGGAACGACCCCGCTTGCAAAACAAACGCCGGGGGCGGGTGATGGTTCCTGGTGCGGCGCGCCGTGTGCGAATGCTCAGCGTGCGCTGGCGCGGATCAGGTTGTGCACGAACTCGAGCTTGGCACGCGCCGCGGCGGAGATGACAAACGGATAGAAATCGCTGTGGCCGAGGCTGCGGCTCAGGCTGTTGAGGGCCAGCGACAGCGGCACCCAGCGCTCGAAGAGCTGCTCGAAGCTCACCTCGCGGTAGACGTCGTACTTCTTGAACGGCCATGCAGCGCCGAAGTTGAGGCCCGCCGCGCGCGGCTCCATGCCTTGCGACTCGGCTGTCTCGAGCGTGTCGACCATGTGCAAGTAGTGCGCCCAAGTCTCAGCCCAATCCTCCCACGGGTGGGAGCTCGCGTAGGCGGAGACATAGTCGTCGCTCCAGCTCGCGGGCGCGCCGCTCGCGTAGTAGGCCGCGAGCGCGCCCTGGTAGTCCTGCCGCTCGTCGCCGAACGTCGCGCGAAATGCATCGATGGCGCCGCCGCGCTCAACGAGCAGCATCCAGTAGTAGTGACCGCTTTCGTGGCGGAGATGGCCGAGCAAGGAGCGGTAAGGCTCGGCGAAGAGCTGGCGGCGGCGCTCGCGCTCGACGGAGTCGGCTTCGAGCACGTCGAGCGTGATGACGCCGTTGATGTGACCCGTCACACCCTCGGCAACGAAATCGAACGTGAGGGGTGGGGCTGCCTCGGGCCCGCCATCCAGCGGCAGGCCGAACCGCAAGAGCGAATAGGCCAGGCGCTTCTTCGCCTGCTCGACCTCCTGCCAGGCTTCGAGCCGGCCGGGCTCGGCGAGGTTGGGAATGGTGCGGTTGCAGGCGCACGCCATGCAGAGCGAGACGGCCGCTCCTTCCGGCACGAGCCAATTGCAGGCGCCGTGGGCGGCGTTGTCGCAGTAGCGGACACCTCCGGCGCCGTTCTTGCCGTTGACCCCAATCTTGCGAAACAGGCCGCCATCGGGCTCGACCGGATCGAGCGCCGCCATGACCAAGGCTTCCGCGTCGAAGCCCAGGCTACGACCGCAGGTGAGGCAGGCCGTGTTGAGGAAATAGACGCGCGTGCCGCACGCCGAGCAGGACAGGGTCTTCATCGGTCTATTCCAACACGTCTGGGCCCGGCAGGTCCAATCCGGATTCGCTTGAATTTTTCCGCGCTGCCGATTCACGCCGCGCCAAATAGGCGGCGCGACGATCGGAGCGGCTTTTCCCGCGCTGCCGATTCACGCCGCGCCTGATAGGCGGCGCGACGATCGGAGCGGCTTTTCCCGCGCTGCCGATTGTCTCCCGGACGGCCATCGACAACGGCGAGGCTCTGACAATGTTCCGCCGCGCGTCAGCGCCCCTCGCCCCGCGCGCGAACCTCAGGGCGCGTGCTCGCGGCGCTCAGGCTCGACGGTCGCAACGGGGGCCGGCGCGGAGGCAGGCGTTGCTGCACCGGGCGCCACCTCGAGCGTCGCGACGGGAGCCTTGGAGCGCGTCGCCAGGAAATGATCGATGGTGGCACCCCACACATCCCAGCCGGCGCGATCGTCGGCGAGGTTGTGGCCGTCGCCGCCATAGGGAGGGAAAACATGCAGCTCCGCCTCCCCGCCTCCGTCCATCCAGGCCGAGGCCATGTTGCGGGCGAGATCGGGGCGGAAATAGCTGTCGTTCTCGGCATAGAGCCAGAGAGTCGGAAGCCGCGCCGCGTGTCCGTAGTCGCGCGCCGCCTCGATCAATTGCTTCTCGCCGCAGACGGAGCGCGCGTCCTTCTCGAACGGCCGGCCGCCTCGCCCGCCTGCGATGTTGATCACGGCGCGGATGCTCTCGGGATTGCGCGAGGCGAGCGCGAGCGAGGCCCAGCCGCCGGACGAGATGCCAACGATGATGGTCTCGCCGGCGGCGACAAACGGTTGCCTCGCCATGTAGCCCGCCGCGCCCTCGATATCGTCGGCGGCGGCAAGACCCGAGTGGTAGTGATCCGGGTTGGCGCAGTTGCCGATCGCCTCCGCCATCGGGCCTCCGGTGGCGCCATGGCCGCGGCGCTGCGGGAGCACGACGACGTAGCCGCGCTCGACGAACCAGCGCGACAGCCAGTAGTAAACCGGCATGGCTACGGAGAGCCGCGTCGCATCCGAGGTGCCATGATTGATGATGACCAGCGGGTGGTGCGGAGCGTTGCCGTCCTTGGCGGGGACATCGGCGGGACGAAAGACCGTGGCCCGAAGCGGATAGTCACCGTCCGCGCTCGGCAGGACCCAGAGCTGCTCGCGCAGCCGCGGACCCTCGGGTCCGAACGGTCCATACCGGCTTTCATCCGACGCCGCCGCCGAAGGTGCGGCGAGGCCCATCGCGCTTGCCGTATTGAGCAGCGCCAGGACGAGCGCGCCTATCCTTGCTTTCCATCCCGCACGGGCGCGCACGCGCTCCCGCCGTGCGCCCATGGCGCGGCCGATCGAACCCATGGCAAGGCTTCCCCCCGTTCGCACGTATGCCCGAACCTCTCCAGTTTCCCGTTCCCACGCACACCGCATTCTCAGTGGCGGATCGTAGCGGAACCCCCATCCCGGCCAGGCGTTGAGCTGGCGGCCGGGCGCCGCGTTATGCCCGGTCCATTTGAAATGGATAGAGGAGTGGAATCAATGAAAAAGCTCGTTGCTTTGAGCATCGCCGCTCTCCTTGCCACGGCCGGGGCTCAGTTCCCTGTTGAAATCGCCCAGGCCGCAAATGCCAAAATCTCCAAGGCGGAGTGCGACAGCCTGTGGGGTCTCGCCGATTCTGCCGGCAGTGGCACGCTCACTAGCGCCCAAGCCCAGCCCTATGTGTCGGACTTCAGCAAGGTCGATGCAAACGCCGACGGCGCGCTTTCGGCCGCCGAGTTCTCGGCAGGCTGCAAGAAGGGCCTCGTGCATGAGTCCGGGATGAGCGGAGCCGGCGAAGGCGCGGCCGGCACGGCGCCCGGTGCGGACAGCCCGGCGCCCGGCAAGAGGTACTAAGCGCAATCGCGTTGCTGCGGGCTGCCTTCCTGCCCGCAGCAGCACGCCGACGCAGACAGCTCTCGAGCCCGCGCTTCGCAGTCCAGGCCCGGCTGGTCTCGACGCCGCGAACGTGATTGACTCTCGTCTCACGATCCTCCTCGCCGCATGCACCGGAACTCCATCCTTTGACCCACCCGCGCTCTTCGCTCGATCCGGCCACCGCGGCCGCCCCTCAGCGTGCCGCCCAGCCTCTCGACTTCGCCGTCATCGGCAACGGCCGCGTCGCGGCGCTGCTCGACGGGCAAGCGCGCATCGTCTGGTGGTGCTTCCCGCGCTTCGACGGCGATCCGATGTTCTCGCGGCTCCTGTCGGGAAGCGAGGAGAAGGGCTTCACGGACGTGGTGGTGGAAGGCGCGGTGCGCACGCATTCGGCGTACCTGCGCAATACGGCGATCCTCGAGACGACGATCGAGGACACGCGGGGCAACGGCGTCAGGATCATCGACTTCGCACCCCGCTACCCGCGCTTCGAGCGCATGCTGCATCCGGCGCAGATCATCCGTCGCATCGAACCGATCGGGCTGCCGCACATCAAGATCCGCGTGCGGCCGACCTTCAACTACGGAGCGCCGCGCACGGCCGAGGTCGCGGGCTCGAACCACATCCGTTACAGCGGCGGCGATACCACGCTGCGGCTCACGACCGATGCGCCGCTCTCCTACATCGCGCACGAGACGACGTTCGCGCTCTCGCGCCCGCTGACGCTCGTGTTCGGGCCGGACGAGTCGCTCGAGGCCTCGGCCGACAGCGTGTCGCGCGAGGGCCTCGATCGCACGCGCGACTACTGGATGGGCTGGGTGCGCGGGCTCGCCGTGCCGCTCGACTGGCAGCAGGACGTCATCCGCGCCGCCATCACGCTGCAGCTCTGCACGTTCGACGAGACGGGCGCCATCGTCGCCGCGCATACGACCTCGATCCCCGAGGCGCCGGGAACGCAGCGCAACTGGGACTACCGCTACTGCTGGCTGCGGGACGCCTACTTCGTGGTCATGGCCTTGAACCGTCTCGGGGCGACGCAGACGATGGAGGCCTACCTCGACTACATCACGACGCTCGCTCTCGGCTCGACCGGCGCGCTCAGGCCCGTCTACGGCATCGTCCACGATCAGCCGCTCGACGAGAGCGTTGCCGAAAAGCTTCCCGGCTTTCGCGGCATGGGACCGGTGCGGGTCGGCAACCAGGCCGCGGAGCAGCTGCAGCACGATTCCTGCGGCAGCGTCATCCTCGGCGTGTCGCAGATGTTCATCGACCAGCGGCTGCCGCGCATGGGCGATGAGGCGCTCTACCGGCGTCTCGAGCTGCTCGGCTATCATGCGCTGCGCATCGTCGAGGAGCCCGATGCCGGCATCTGGGAGTATCGCGGGCGGCTGAGATTGCACACGCATTCGGCCACCATGTGCTGGGTGTCGCTCGACCGCTTGGCGCGCATCGCGAGCCTGCTCGGGCTCGAGGACGACGCCAGGCAGTGGCGCCAGAACGCGGATCGCCTGAAGAGCGAGATCCTGACGCGGGCGTGGAGCGACAAGGCCGGTGCGTTTGCCGGCGCCCTCGATCAGCACGATCTCGACGCGAGCGTGCTCCTGATGCCTGAGCTCGGGCTCATCTCGGCCAAGGATGCGCGCTTCCTCAAGACGCTCGACGTGATCGAGCGCGAGCTCGGGCGCAACGGGTTCATGCTGCGCTATACGAACGATGATTTCGGCGCGGCGGAGACGTCGTTCCTCGCCTGTCAGTTCTGGTACATCGATGCGCTGACGGCGGCGGGGCGCGTGGAACTCGCGCGCGAGAAGCTCAACGACCTCCTCGCGCGGCGCAACGCCTTCGGCATCCTGTCGGAGGATATTCACCCGACCACAGGCGAGCTTTGGGGCAACCTGCCCCAAACCTATTCCATGGCAGGTATCGTCAACTCCTGCATGAACCTTTCGCGCAGTTGGGCCGAAGCGTGGCCGCGCTCTTCCCAGGACCCGGAACCCGGTGCGTCCTCAAGTGTTTAAGTAACATTACGCATTTCAACGCCGGCACGCGACAGTTACGGTCCGCCGCAGCGTTGGAATTCGGCTGCGCGGAGGCAACGATGCGGCGGATCGTGGTCGTGTCCAACAGGGTCGTGGACCTGAAGAAAGCGGCGCAGGCCGGCGGCGTGGCCGTCGCCATCGCCGATCTCTTCCGTGTGCGTCCAGGCCTGTGGTTCGGATGGAACGGCAAGCTCGTCGACTCGCACGACGCCCCCGGCGCGCCCGACGTCAGAATTGCAAAGTCGATCGGCGGCAGCACGCTGGCCACCTTGCCGCTCACCGCCGACGAGCATCGCGACTACTATCTCGGCTATTCGAACTCGGTGCTGTGGCCGGTGTTTCACAACCGGCTCGACCTCGCACGCTTCGAGGCCGGATTCTATGCGCGCTACATGGAGGTCAACGATCGCTTCGCGCGCGGGCTCGCGGCGCTGATCCAACCCGACGACGTCATCTGGATTCACGACTACCATCTCATTCCGCTCGGCGGCATGCTGAGGCGCGCTGGCATCACCAACCCGATCGGATTCTTCCTGCATATTCCGGTGCCGCCGTCACAGGCTTTCCTGGCGGTGCCGGAGCACCGCGAGCTGGCACAGGCGCTCACCGCATACGATCTCATCGGGTTACAGACGCAGGCGGACGTCGCCAACCTCATCCAGTTCCTGGAAGACAGCGTCTCGGGGCGCATCCTGCAGGACGGACGCATCGCGGCATTCGATCACCGGCTCGCCATCGAGAGCTTCCCTGTCGGCATCGATCCCGACGCTTTCGCCGGCGGCACTGCAACGCCTCAGATCGCGCAGTCCGCGGACGGCGTGCAGCGCATCATCGGCGTGGATCGGCTCGACTATTCCAAAGGTCTGCCTGAGAAGTTCCGCGCGTTCGGGCACTTCCTCGAAAAGTATCCCGCCTACCGGCGCAGAATTGTTCTGTCGCAGATCGCGCCGCCCACGCGCGAGAGCGTGGAAGCCTATCACGACATCCGCCAGACACTCGAAGCGCTCTCGGGCAAGATCAACGGCATGTTCGGCGAGCTCGACTGGGTGCCGATCCACTATATCTACCGCTCGGCACCGCGCGACAGGCTGCGCGACATCTATCGCGCCTCGCGCATCGGATTCTTCACGCCGCTGCGCGACGGCATGAACCTCGTGGCGAAGGAATACGTGGCGTCGCAGAACCCGACCGACCCCGGCGTGCCCATCCTGTCGCGCTTCGCGGGCGCGGCCGAGCAGCTCGTCGATGCGCTGATCGTCAATCCCTACAATCTCGAGGAGACGGCGGACGCCATCAAGACGGCGCTCGACATGGACCGGTCGGAGCGCATCGAGCGCTATACGCGGCTCATGTCCGTGATCCGCGGCTACGACAGCGCGGCGTGGTGCGCCTCGTTCCTGGCGACGCTCGAAGCCGCCGCGCACGAGCGCTCGCGGGCGGTCGCGCCGCTCACTCCAACGATGCGCGCCTCGATGGCGAAGCTCGCGCGCACGCCTCGGGCGCCAATCGCTCTCAAGCTGGGGGGGACGATATTCAAGCGCGCGAGCACCGTGAAATGAGCGCCGCGGCCGAAACCCACCGCAGGGGCGGCACGAGGAGCGGCGCGGCGCTCAAGGTCCTGACGGTGGGCGGGGCCATGATCGACACCATCGCCATCATCGCCAGCGCGGCCATCGAGCGCATGGTTCTGCTCAACGCCGAGGCCTCGTTCCTCCTGCTCGAAGAGGGGCGGAAGACGGAGGCGCTCGAAGTCTCGACGCACTGCGGCGGGGGCGCGATCAACACAGCGGTTGCCCTGGCGCGGCTCGGGCTCGATTGCGCGGTGATCGCCAAGCTCGGGCAGGACCGGAGGGCCGAGCAGATCATCGCGGCGCTGGAAGCGGAAGGCATCTCGCCGCGGTGGATATCGCGCTCCTCATCCGCGCCGACGGGGTCGTCGGTGCTGGTGTCGTCGCACGACCGCAACGCCGCGGTGTTCACGTTCCGCGGCGCCAACACGCTGCTCGCGCCGCAGGATCTCGCGGATCGGGCTTTCGACGTCGATCTCGTCTACATCGCCAACCTGTCGAACGAGGCGGTCGACACCTTTCCGGTGCTGATCGACAAGGCGAAGCGCGCCGGCGCCAAGGTGGCGGCCAACCCCGGCATTCGCCAGTTGCATGGGCGCGGCGGGGCATTCCGCGCCGCGCTGTCCCAGCTCGACATCCTGGCCCTCAACCGGCGCGAGGCAGACGAGGTCGTGCCGCTGCTCGACCGCAACCGGCCGAGCGGCGACGGGCCCCTCGATTTCGCGAGCGGCGTGACGCCACCGGCGCTCGCGGAGCGCGGTCTCAAGTATGAGAGCCTCAGGATCAGCGTGCGCGCTTTCTGCCGTGCGCTTCTCGCGGACGGAGTCGGCACGGTCGTGCTCACCGACGGGCGCGACGGCGCCTTCGCGGCGACGGGCAACCTGCTCCTCTATTGCCCCGCGTCCGAGGCCGAGGTGGCGGGAACGGCGGGGGCGGGGGACGCTTTCGTCGCAACGTTCGCAGCCTATCTCGCGGGCGGAGCCGAGCTGGATACGGCCCTCTCGGCGGCCTCGATCAACGCGGCGAGCGTGCTCGGCACCGTCGACACGCAGACAGGGCTGCTCAAGCGTGCCGAGCTCGAGGCCCGGCTTGGCGAAAGGACTCCGAACGTGATCGGGTGGACGCTGTGACGCCAACGTGCTGCCTTACCGGCGACACGTTCCCTGGCCATGAGGCTCGGCGGCGCCCGGCTGTCCAGGACGGGGGCGTCGTATCACCACATACAGGGGAGGTGCGGGACGCGTACGATGTCCGACACGATGCAATCCATCCGACCCACGCTTAGGGCCTCGACATCCTCGATCCTCGCGAACCCGCGCGGCGCGGCGCTCTTTCTCGACGTCGACGGGACGCTGCTCGATCTCGCCGCCACGCCCAAGAGCGTGCGTGTTCCGAACGGGCTCGTCGGGGTTCTGCAGCGGCTTTCGCTCATGCTCGATGGAGCGGTCGCCATCATCACCGGGCGGCTCATCTCCGATATCGACCTGCTGTTGCAGCCTCTGAAGCTCGCTGCATCCGGCGTGCACGGCGCGGAGATCCGCACGTCGCCCACGGGCGAGATCGAGCGCGTCACGGCCATGCTGCCCGCCGACGTGGTGCAGGAGATGCGCAAGCTCGCGCTCGACATCCCGGGCGTGATCGCCGAGCCCAAGGGGTCGGGGCTCGCCGTGCACTACCGCCTCGCGCCGCAGGCGGAAGGCGTGATCCTCGCCGCGCTCGCGGCTGCTCTCGAGCGGCACAAGGGCGCGTTCGAGCTTCTAGCCGGCAAGAGGCTGTTCGAAGTTCTGCCGTCCGGGCATTCCAAGGGGACGGCGCTGGCGGCGCTTTCAGCATTGCCCGCGTTCCGCGGCCGCACGCCGATCATGATCGGCGACGACGTGGGCGACGAGGCCGCGTTCGCGGTGGCGGAAGGCATGGGCGGGTTCGCGCTGCGCGTCGCCGGGGAATACTACCGTGATACGGACTCCGACTTCGCGGGGCCGCGCGCCGTTCTCGACTGGCTCGATGAGATCGCGCGCAAGCTCGGGCAGGCGGAGAAGCCCGGGCTTCACCTGTAGCGCGGACAAACGAAGAGCCCGCCCGATTGCTCGGACGGGCTCTCGCGGCCGCCAAGGTGAGGACTTAGCGCCAGTAGTGGTGATGCCGTCGGCCGTACCCATAGCGCGGCCCGATATAGATCGACACACCCGGACGGCGATAGCCGCGATAGTAGCCATAGCGATGGCCACGGTACTTGCGATAGTGGCGATGCTTGTACCTGCGATAGTGAACCTGCTGCAGATTGGATTGATCAGCCGTGCTCACTGCCTTGGCCGCAACCCCGATCGGAGCCGCGTTGGCCGTTCCTCCGAAGCTCAGCGCAGCCGCAGCCAACGCGGCCGCAACGAACGTCGCCTTCATCGTCATCATTGTTACTCTCCAGTTTGGATCGTGCGTGATCTTGGGAGTAAACGTAGTGTCGAATGCGCGAGTTCCAACACGAATCGACGCATCGCGGGCAAATACCTTGCTGTTGGCGCACTCTTGCGCCGGATTGGCTCGAACGTTGACCGCATTGAGTCCGCGCCTTAGAAACCATTCATCTCGCGCGATCGAAATTCACGAGACGTTCATCCGAGGGGATGAACTTTAGAGGGGAGCTTCGACTGTTGAGGGGATTCGTTCTCGCCGGCTGCTTCGCGCTGACGCTCGCGTCGGTGACCGATGGCGCACGCGCGGGCGATGACACCACACAGGACGCGTCCGAGTTCCGCCTTCTCGAGCTTGGCGGGCGGCATGTGCGATGGACCATTCCGCCAGACGGATTGCCCGCGAAAATCACCTACGCCTTTCTCACCGAGACCGCTGAGTTCCCCGGCGCACGCAATTGCGATGCGATGCTGCCGCCTGAAGCCGCGCTTCGGCCGTCGCGTGTCGATGCCGCTGCGTTCCGCCGCGAGGTGCGGGCTGCGTTCTCGGTGTGGGAGAAGGCTGCCAACATCGTGTTCGTCGAGACATCGTCGGTCGCGGACGCCGGCATCCTGATCGGCGCCGATGCCAAGGCGCGCGGCCGCGCCTTCACCAACGTGGCACTCGCCGACGAGAGCGCGACCGTGCGCGGCATGGGGACCATCCGCCAGTCGCTGATCTGCCTCAACCCGAAGCGTCCATGGAAGATCGGTTTCGACGGCAATCTCGACGTCTACGACGTGCGCTTCACGATGACCCATGAGATCGGGCACGCGATCGGACTCGATCATCCGAGCCCCGAGGGGCAGCTCATGAGCTTCCGCTACGTGGAGAGGATCGAGGGCCTGCAGCCCGGCGACATCGCGGGCGCCGTGACGCTCTACGGCCGCACGGGCGTCAAGGCGGCCGAGGCGCGCGGAGCAACAGAAGCTCAGGCGAGGAAGAGCGGCAGCGGGCGGCGGACGAAAGAGGAGCCGCCCTTCGGCCTCGGCGAGCCCTCTACGCCATCGCGAACGCGATGACCTACTTGTTGAGCGGCACGTTCAGCTGAAGCCTGCCGGACCAGGTGTCGGGCGCCTCGGCCGCGCCCGTCTCGACGCCGCCGGTGGCCTCGAGGTTCATGCTGTCCTTGACGCCGACTGCGACGCCCGCCTCTGCCTTCCAGTGCAGGTCCGGCGATTGCGATACCATCGCCTCCGCGCCGAGGCGCGACATGTCGTCGAAGGACAGAAAGCCTCCGGCCGCGACGCGCGGCTCGATGTACGTCGAGCTATTGAGATCGAAGCGGCGCTTGACCTCGGGCAGCACATCGAGACGGCCGGTGCCGGCGGGCGTGGCCTCCGAGAAGGACGTGCCGGTGAGGCTCGGCGTATCCTCTACGTAGCTCAGGCCGACGCTCGGCGCCACCGTCCAGCCGCCGACCTGACGCGTGCCGCGCAGCGTGCCGCGCACGAGGCTGCGATCGGCGGACGCCGTGCCGAGGGCCACGCCGGGCGGGAGATTTCCGGCCACGCCCCACGCGGCGCGTCCGTCGAAGATGATACCGGGGCCGAAGCGCACGCTCATGTAGGGACCGGCCATCCAGCCGCTGGCGGCGAGCCTGCCGCCGCCCGGTCCCGTGTACTCGCCCGCCTGGTCGAACTGGGCCATGTAGCCAAGCATGATGTCCGGACCGAGCATGTATTTGCTGCCCAAGTACATGACGCTGAAGTTGCCATCGGTCTGGCGCGAGTCGAGGCCAACGGTATCGTAGCTCGTGTAGCGGCCCTCGAACCAGAAATCGAGAATGCCCGGGTCGTGCTTCGCGCCGACGTTCATGGCGGCGGCAAGCTCGGACATGCTGACGGAGGCGGTGACCTCGCGCGGCAGCTCGCCATCGACCTCGGAGCGGGTCATCGAGTCGAGCGCCTTGGCCTCGGTCCGCGGGCGATCGATGCGGATGCGGTCGGGATCGCGGCCGGCGAGGAAAGCTTTGCGGCGGTCGAGAAGGGCGCGTTCCGCGTTGGCCTTGGCGAGCGACGTGCAGGTGACGGCGACGGTGGCCGGCGTCTCGGCATCCGCATCGAGACGGAAAAGGAAGCTCGCCGATCTCGGCGCGACGAAGGTGACCGATGAGGCGCGGCCCGAGTGCAGGATCTCCGTATCGGCGCTCGCGCCCGCAACCGAGATCGCGGCACGGCCCTGGCTCGTGATGTTGAGCGTCAGGGTCTCACCCTCATCGAGCGCGGCCTCGCGCGACGCGTATCCGCCGGCCGTTGCGCGCATGTCGAGCCCGCCGCGACTGGCCGAAGCGCAGGCCGCACTTCCCTCGGCGGCGGCGGTCGCTGTCTCGGCGCCGGAGAGCAAGGCCGCGCTGCAGCAGGCAACTCCAAGCAAGAGCCGGGCGAGAACGATTTGCTGCATCGTTCGCAGTCCTCCGTCGCATGCGTATTATCTTTGCTGATCAAGGGCCTCTATGGGGGCGAAACCCGGCCAAAGCATGACCCCGCAGGGGCTCCCCGTGCGTCATGGCGCGACGCGACATGACGCACGCTTTTTGAGCGTCGTTCGGAAATATTTCACGTGCCCCGCGATCTTTCGCGCGCGCGCCGCGTTTAGGGAGCGTGCAGGGCTTTCGGTGCGTTTCCGCCGGAGGCCCGTATCGTTGTCTCCGACACCCTTTAACGTCGTCTCCGACGAGGAGCGTTCCGTGCCCGTCATCACCGAACACGGCGCCAAGCTGCTGCCGAGCGTCGAGGTCGACGGCTACAATCTCGAGATCCGCGACGAGGAGGGCTTCGTCGGCGATCGCGCGAGCCGCGCCGCGTTCGTCAATATCATCGAGGAATGGCGCGAGCCCCTGCGCAAGATCGGCGCCGATCCGCTCGGCGATCAACCGACCGAGGACGTGAGCAAGAAGGAGCTCGACGCGATCCTCAAAGACGGCGATCCCGAGGCGGCGGGGTTCGTGCACAGCGCCATCGAGGCGTTCGCCAAGGAGCTCGTGCGGGTGATCCGCCGCTTCCTAAAGACCGCGAGCTGGCGGGACACGGAGGCAATCGTCATCGGAGGCGGCTTCCGGCAGAGCCGTGTCGGCGAGCTTGCCATCGGACGCACGGAGGTGCTGCTCAAGGCGGGAGATGTGCCGATCGAGCTCGAGCTCATCCGCAACCATCCCGACGAGGCGGGGCTGATCGGTGCGGCGCATCTCATGCCGTCATGGACGCTCGAAGGCTTCGACGGAATCCTCGCCGTCGACATCGGCGGCACCAACATTCGCGCGGGCGTGGTCGAGACGAACCTCAAGAAGTCGAAGAAGCTCGACAAGGCCAAGGTGTGGCAGTCGGAGTTGTGGCGGCACGGCGACGAGAAGACGAAGCGCGACGAGGCCGTCGAGCGGCTGGTCGACATGCTGCGGGACCTCATCAAGGCGGCGGGGAAATCCAAGCTCAACCTGGCGCCGGTGATCGGCGTCGGCTGCCCCGGCCTCATCCGGCCGGACGGCTCGATCGAGACCGGTGCGCAGAACCTGCCCGGCAACTGGGAGACCAAGAGCTTCAACCTCGCATCCGCGATCCGCGAGGCGATCCCCGAAATCGGCAAGCACGAGACCGCGGTGGTCATGCACAACGATGCGGTGGTGCAGGGACTGAGCGAGCTCCCCGTCATGCGCGCCTACGACCGCTGGGGAGCGCTGACCATCGGCACGGGCCTCGGCAACGTGCGCTTCACGACACGCCGAAAATCCTAGGGCGCGATCAGTTTCTATTGAATCGCTATCGCGCTTTCGGCCTCTGCCGAGACAGATGATTCACGCTTCGGACTGATAGGGTCCGCGACTCCGCCCCGTCAGATCAAGCCGAGAAGGTGGAGCACGATCAGTCCCGTAATCGGAACGCCGAGAGCCCACAGCAGGACATAGCGCATGGCCGCGTTTTCCCTTGAGAGAGTTGAGCCCGGCCGAGGGCCGGGCCTCCATCTCTCAACACGCGATTCCGAGCGAAGGTTCCGCCGCGCGCGGCCGGTGCGGGCCGCGACGACGCTGTCTACGGAGCAAACCGCAGCTACTGCTCGGTCGGCAGGAACGCGCTCACCTTGCGCACGAGGTCGGCGACGTTCTGTGCGCCCATGCGCTCCATCACCCAGGCGCGGTAGGTTTCCACCGTGCGCGGGCTGATCGAGAGCTTGGCCGCGATCTGCTTGTTCGACATGCCCGAGGCGACGAACTCGAGCACTTCGCGCTGGCGTGGCGACAAGGCCGCCAAGCGATCCGAAATGTCGATGCGCTCGGAGTTCTCGCTGGTCTGGCGCCGTCCCTTCTGAACGGCGTCGCGAACGCTCGTGGCGAGGCGCTCCCCGTCGTAGGGCTTTTCGAAGAAGTCGAACGCACCCTCCTTCAGAGCCTCGACGGCCATCGACACGTCGGCGTGGCCGCTGATGAGGATGAGCGGAGCATCATGCTTGCGGTGCTTCAGCTCACGCTGCAGCTCGAGGCCAGTCATGCCCGGCATGCGTACGTCCGCCACGACGCAGGACGGCTTGGAGCCCGGCAGGTCATCGAGAAATGCCTCGGCCGATCCATAGCAGGCGACCGGGATATTGCGGCTCTCGATCAGGAGCCGCATCGAATGCAAAACGGCGGCGTCGTCATCGATCAAAGCTACAGTCACGTCGGCGTTCCCTTTGTTTGCTCGATTGAAGTCGTCGGTAATGCTGCAGGCAGAGTAAATGAAACCGCGGCACCGGCGCCAGTGCTTTCGATCACGAGCTGGCCGCCATGGTTCTCCGCCGTCGAGCGGGCAAGCGCCAGGCCGAGGCCGAGCCCTTCCTGCTTGGTGGTGGTAAACGGGGTCAAAGCACGCTCCAAGATTTCGGGATCGAAGCCCGGGCCGTTGTCGCGCACCGTCACCAGAACGCGGCCCGAATCCGCGAGATCGGCGTCAATCACGATGCGGCCGTTGGCCCGCCCGCTCTCTGATATGGACTCTGCGGCGTTGCGTATCAAGTTCACCAGCACCTGTTGGATCTGCAGCCCATCGCAGAGCACCGGCGGCACGGCGCGCGAGACGCGCGTCTCCACCTCGACATGGGTCGATTGCAACTCGAAGCGGCAATGCGAGATGGCCTCGCGGATCAGATCCGCCGCGCCGTGGGGGCGCATCTCGTTGCGGCCGAGCTGAATGAAGTCGCGCAGACGACGCACCACCTCGGCGGCCCGGTCAACCTGCACGATGGCGTGACCGGCGGCGACGCGCGCCTGCTCCGAGTCGGCGGGCTCCCTCTCGACCGCCATCTTCGCAAGCCGCGCGTAGTTGGAGATGGCGGTCAGCGGCTGGTTGATCTCGTGCGCGAGCGCGGCTGCGAACGCGCCCATGCTGTCGAGACGCGCGGCGCGCTCGAGTGCCTCCTGATTGCGCCTGAGCTGGGCTTGCGTGCGCGTCTGCTCGCTCACCACCGCGCCGATGGTGAGGCCGGTCAAGGCAAGCACGATCATCAGGGCCTGGTAGGCGGAGACCTCGCTCGCGTCCACGCCCGCGTATTGCATGGCGGACATAAGGCCCACCTGGGTCAGCACGAGCCCGGCGGTCACGCCCTCGAGCCCGAAACGCACGGCCATCCACATGACTGGCAGGAAAAACAGGTAGAACTGCTTCACTCGAAAGGTATCCGAGAGGCCGAAAACAGCGGCGAGCGTCAAAGCGAGCACCACGACCAGGGCGGCAAGCTCGATCGAGGGGACGAGTATCCGGCGCCGGGTCGAGAGGATCAGCAGAAACGGCGTGATGACGATGACGCCGATCAAATCACCGATCCACTGGTGCATGGTGGCCGTGACGACGTCGGTGGACGCGAGGAGGCCGAAAGCCGCGAGCAAGCCGACATAGGTGACGGCGACGACGGCCGTGCTGATCACGGCGACGGCGATGAGCAGCACAAGCGATCTCTTGTCGCTCAGCGTGCGATCGAACCTGAGGCGCGGAAGCGTCAGCACCGTGCCAGCGATGCCGTAGCCGGCTCCGACGATGCACGCTCCGAGGAGATGCACCTCGGCAGGAAGCGGCAGATGGAGCACGAAGGCATTGACAACGAGCGGCGCGATGAAAAGCCAGGGGATGTAGTCGCGCCCCAACAGAAGAACGAGCGCGAAGCTCAGCCCGGTCGAGGGGTTCCACGGCGTGATGCCGACCGGCGCCACGGGGGCGATGTAGCTGATCCAATCGAGGAACGCATATGCCGCGAGGTAGGCCAATCCGAGCACGAGGGGATGACGTGAGTAGAGGGCGGCCACAGGCAGATTTCTCGCCGATGCATGCTGGCTCCACTCGTACATTCGTTCGTCCTCGCCGGGGCGATCCGTCAAACTACTGCCGTGCCTCCACTGATCCATAACACGCCCAGGCGCATCCCCAAATGTTCCGCACGCTTTGATACCGCCGTATATATACCTCGGTATTTTACCGACCAGATTTCCGAGGTTCTATCGCTCGCTCCGTGACCCGAGCCGCATCAGAAAGGTGTCGCTCATCCGCGCCGTTTGTTTTGTAACTTTATAGTGAAGTGCAATCAAAAGACGCTGATGTTGGCGCGTCGGCGCCGTTGCGGCGATCCGAGGACGCCGGCAAGACGACGCGAGCCCGAAGCCGTGTCGGCTCCGAGCTCGCGGTCACGCGTCGTGTGCGCAGGAGAAAGTGCTGCTCGGGTGCTAGGCCGTCGCGGCGGCGAGGGCTTGCTCCAAGTCAGCGCGAATGTCGTCGATGTGCTCGAGGCCGACGGCGAGGCGCACGTAGCCTTCGGTGACGCCCGTCGCGGCGAGCTCATCGCCCGACAACTGGGAGTGCGTGGTCGAAGCGGGATGGATGGCGAGGCTCCTTGCGTCGCCAATGTTGGCGACGTGATAGAAAAGCTTCAGCGCATCGATGAAGCGGCGTCCCGCATCGCGTCCGCCCTTGAGCTCGAATCCGACGAGGCCGCCTTCGCCGCCCTTGAGGTAGCGCTTGGCGCGGGCGAGCGCCTCACCGTTCTGCTGCGAGGGATGGATGACGCGCGTCACGGCCTTGTGCTTCGCGAGCCAGGCCGCGACCGCGGCCGCGTTCTCGGAATGGCGGGCGATGCGCAACGGCACCGTCTCGATGCCCTGCAGAAGCAGGAAGGCGTTGAAGGGCGAAAGCGCGGCGCCGAGATCGCGCAGCAGCGTCACGCGTGCCTTGATGATGTAGGCGATGGGCCCGAGCGGCTTCACCGCCTCGTTCCAGACGGCACCGTGATAGCTCGGATCGGGAGAGCTCAGTGCCGGCTGGCGCACGGGGTGGGCGGCCCAGTCGAAGTTGCCGCCATCGACGATGACGCCGCCGATCGAGTTGCCGTGTCCGCCGAGGTACTTGGTCGAAGAGTAGACGACGATGGCAGCGCCATGATCGAGCGGGCGGCAGAGGACCGGCGCGGCGGTGTTGTCGACGATCAGCGGGATGCCGAGCGGGCGGCCGATCTCGGCCACCTCGGCGATCGGGAACACGGCGAGCTTGGGATTGGGCAGCGTCTCGGCGTAGTAGGCGCGCGTGCGCTCGTCCGTGGCGCGGCGAAAATTCTCTGGATCCGTCGGATCGACGAAACGCACCTCGAGCCCCTGGTCCTTCAGCGTGTTGGCGAAGAGGTTCCACGTGCCGCCGTAGAGGTCGGTCGAGCTCACGATGTTGTCGCCGGCGCGGGCGAGGTTCTGGACGGCGTAGGCGGATGCCGCCTGACCCGAGGCGAGACCAAGCGCGGCGACGCCGCCTTCGAGCGCCGCGACGCGCTTCTCGAGCACGTCAGTCGTCGGGTTCATGATGCGCGTGTAGATGTTGCCGAGCTCCTTCAAGGCGAAAAGGTTCTCGGCGTGTTCGGCGTCGCGGAACTGGTAGGACGTCGTTTGATAGATCGGCACGGCGACGGCGCCGGTGGCGGGATCCGCGCGCCAGCCCGCGTGCAGCACGATGGTCTCGGGGCGCGGCGCTTGGCTCGGCTTGTCGCTCGTTGTCACGGATCGTCCTCCTTCACGGCATCGGGCATTTCTCGACGGCGGTGAGATGTAGCCCGAAGCGCGCCGTACGTCATGGGGGTGACAGTGCCGTGTCGGAGGCCCCTCCAAGATGATGGCATTGGAGGGTTGCTGGCGGCCGGGGAGCTAGGCCCCGATATTTCAATGGAATTCCGCGCCGGCGGCATGCCCGAGCTGCGCGCGAAGGCACGCTATTTGGTGAGTATGAGGCGCCCGTTGCTGGTTATGCGCAGGATATAGCTGGAGCCGTTGTGCTCGATGATGGCCTCGCGACGGCCTTGCATGAGGTCGGACACGAGGTAGCGCAGAGGCGCCGCCGCGTCCTCCTGCTGGCGCCCCGTGGCGCGACTCTGCTCGCCTTCGTCGGATGACATATCGGTCCACATTTGAGTTCGTCCCGCATGCAGCACGCGGGCAAGCTGCCGCAGCATCCGCGGCCGTTTATTTGTTGACTATGTAATTCAAGATTACTATGGTGCGCAAGCTCGCAGATCGTTGCGGGTCGCCGGTCAATGCGCGCGGCGCAGCGTCCGGCAGATTGCTCTTGGGACCCCAGAATCTCCCGCACTGCCTGGGACTCCCAAGTTGGCGGCGGCAGACCTTCCCGGTTGTTCTTCCGAGACCGGACGGGCGCCGCCGCCCCTTTTCTTTCGAACAGGACACGCAGGCATGTGCATGACCGAGCATGCATCGACCAGCATCCAGCATCTCGGAGATGCCGAGCGCGCATGGCTCGGCATCGTGCGACTCTTGTGCATGAGCTACGAGCACAACCGCGCCGACTTTCTCGACCGTGCCATGCTCGAGGCGGAAACGCTCTATGGCGCAGAAGCGGGGCCCGAGATCATGTCGCGCATGGTGGTCCTCATTCGCGCGATGCGAGTCGAGCGGCGCGGAGGGTTCGGGTATCTGTCGCCGTTCTGCGAGAATTGCCGTCGCAAGGTGACGGCGGACGAGTGGGAGCTCGTGGCGCTCATGCGTATTGGATGCGACAGCGGCAATGACGTCGACGCGGCGGCGGCAGAGTTCGCGCGCCGAACCCATGCGCCCGTCCTCGCCGGGGCGGCGGCTCGCTTCGGACGCTCGTTCGCGGGGGCGCGGCCCACCCACCGCATACCTTCCGCCAGCCGCGCCGTGTTGCACTGACGCGGAGCGCTTAAAAGCGTGATCCTCACATGTCGAGCTTGGGCAGGCTCGGCGGCGACATACCATCCGGCAGGCAGGGGCGTCCCGCGGCCTGGCATTGATAGGTCCCGTCAAGCTCCTTGCTGCAGGAGAGGGCGCGGTCGTCGGCGTTGTCCCAAATCTCATAGTGCGGGCCGAGCGTGGCGGCGCGGGACGACCACCCGCGTTGCGCGGCGAGCAGCGCCTCCTCCTGAGTGGTGCCCGGATACGAGTCGCCCTGCACCACGGGTTCGGCGCAGAATTTCGCGGCTTCGGCCGCGGTCGCGAGCCCCGTCGCGAGCAGCCAAGCGCCCGCCGCCTTCCAGCACCAGTCCAATCTCATCGCGACGCATTCTCCCTGGGGTCCCATTGGCCAAGGTTGCGCCGTCGCGTCAAGGGCTTCCGAGATACGGCTCCGGCTTCGATCGTTTGCAAGGTAGAGTTGTCGGGCCTCTTGTCGGGGCGGGCGAGGGCATTTTGTTTGCCCGGTTCTCGCCATTATTTGCGCGAGTTCACAGCCTAGACGTACGTCGCCTTGCCGGCACGCCGTATCGCGCGCGTCTCGAGGCACGCCCCTCTCCCGACAGTGGATGATCGATGACCTCTTCCCGCGCCCTGCTTGCGTCCCTGTCCACGGTGCTCACCGTGGTTCTCGGAACTTTTCCCTCTTTCTCGGCCCCCGCTCTCCAAGGCGACACGAGTTCTTTGCCGGAAGCTCGTCCTTTCGTGCAGCTTGCTCAGGACGTCGACCCCAACGACAAGAAAGCCGCAGCGGCTGAGAAACGGGCGGCCGCAAAGGCCGAGCGCGACGCCAAGATCAACGCCGCCAGGGAGAACGCCCTCAAGAAGAAGCAGGAGAACCAGGCGGCCCGCGAGGAGGCTCTCAAAGCCAAGCAGCTTCAGGGGCAGCAAGCCAAGGAGAAGGCCCTCAAGCAGAGGCAGGAGAATCAAGCCGCGCGTGAGCAGGCCCTCAAGGACAAGCAGCTTCAGGCCCAGCAGGCCAAGGAGAAGGCGCTCAAGCAGCAGCAGGAGAATCGAGCCGCGCGCGAGCAGGCCATCAAGGACAAGCAGCTTCAGGCCCAGCAGGCCAAGGAGAAGGCGCTCAAGCAGCAGCAGGAGACTCAAGCTGCGCGCGAGCAGGCCCTCAAGGACAAGCAGCTGCAAAACCAGCAGGCCAAGGAGAAGGCGCTCAAGCAGCAGCAGGAGACTCAAGCAGCGCGCGAGCAGGCCGTCAAGGACAAGCAGCTGCAAAACCAGCAGGCCAAAGAGAACGCGCTGAAGCAGAAGCAGGATGCGGCCGCGGCGCGCGAGAAGGCCATTCAAGACAAGCTCGAGGCGGCCAAAAACCAACGCGGACCTTCGAAGTTCGACCGCGCCAAGGCCGACGGCGAATTCGATCGCGCGCGCAAGCAGGCCCAAGAGCAGCGCGGCCAGCGCAGTGAGAAATGGCAGGCGACGAAAGCCAGCAAGTTCGAGGCGCTGCGCAAAGCGCGCACGACGCGCGAGGTCGGCTCACGCGATCTCGTCATCGAGCCGGACAAGCGCGTCATCGTGCGCGACAAGGGCCGCACGTTCATTCGACACGACGAGAGCTGGCGCTTCCGCAAGGCCCGCGAGATCAAGCGTGAGCGGCGCAAGGACGGCACCTGGCTCATCGTCACCGCGGGGCTGGCCGGCGCCCTCATCTACGCCCTTCAGGACGACGACGGCCGCGTGATCCGGCGGAGCCGCAGGGATCGCGACGGGCGCGAGTTCGTGCTCTTCGACGACCGCCGCTCCTACCACGGCGATTCCTACGACGTGCGCTACATCGACCTGCCGCCGCCGGTCGTGAGAATCCCGCGCAACCGCTACATCGTCGAGTACGACGGTGCGTCCGCCGACGATCTTTACGAGGCGCTCGATGCGCCGCCGATCGAGGATCTGGGCGAAGGCTACTCGCTCGACGAGGTGCGGCAGAACTACGGCATCCTCGAGCGGATGCGGCGCGTCGACCTCAGCACCGTGAACTTCGACTTCGCCTCCTGGGAGGTGGACTCCAGCGAGTTTCCCAAGCTCGAGGGCATGGCGCGCGCCATGCAGCGCATCCTCGACCGCTCGCCCAACGAGCTTTTCCTCATCGAGGGGCACACCGACGCGGTCGGCTCGGAGATCGACAACCTGTCGCTCTCGGATCGCCGCGCCGAGACGGTGGCCGCCATCCTGTCCGACGAGTTCGGCATTCCGCCTGAGAACCTCACCACGCAGGGATATGGCGAGGAACACCTGAAGGAGTTCACCGACGAGCCCTCGTGGGTCAACCGGCGGGTCGCGGTGCGACGCATCACGCCGCTCCTCTCGCGCAAGGGCTGGGACGACGGCTACTGAGGCCGCTCAGCGCTTCGTCGCGTCGAGGACGCGATACCAGGTCTCAACGACCGGCACGGCGCGCCTGGCGATCGGGTGGGCCGGGAAGCTCGGAAAGGCGAGGTCGTCGAACGCGGTGCGGCCTTCGCTCCGGCCCAGGAGCTGGAGCGCGATCCTGTTGCCGAAGTAGGTGGCACGAGAGACGCCGGTGCCACAGTAGCCGATGGCGTAATGGAGGCCCTGGGCCGTGCGCCCGAGATGGGGCACCTCGTCGTAGGTGTAGCCGATCATGCCATCCCAGGCGTGCGTGACGGGAACCGCGGCCACATCCGGAAACACGCGCAGCATGTCGCGGGCGAGATGTCGGTAGGCGCGCGGCGAGGTCGGCGCGGCGAGGCGGTCCCTGCGTCCGCCCCATATCAGGCGGCGCTCGCCGGGCGCGGCGCGGAAATAATAGAAGACGCGATTGGTGTTGCCGTAGACCCTGTTCCTGGGCAGGAGCCGCGACAGCAAGCTTTCCGGGATCTCTCCCGTGGCAATGAGCGCGGAGCCGACCGGCACGATGCGACGGCCGAGCTCCGGCACGAGGCCGTCGGTATAACCGTTGGTGGCGATGATGACGTCCTTCGCGGCGATGATGCCGAGCGGCGTCTTGACGGTGAAGCCGCCGGCCTCCGCTGCGATGGCCTCCGCCGCCGCATTGCCGACCACGTGGCCGCCGGCCTCGGCGATGCGCTGCATGAGGCCCGCGTGGTAGAGGCCCGGATGGAGCGACGCATCGCCCGGAAGCACCGAACCGCCGTGGAACACATCAGAGCCGATCTCTGATGCCTGCTCCGCGCGCGGCACCATGAAGCTTTCGACGCCGGCGATGGCACGCAGATCCTCCATGTCGCGCGCCATGGCCTCGTAGTGCTCGGGGCGAACGGCCGCGCGGAAGCGGCCGCAGCGCGCGAAATGGCAGTCGATGCTCTCCGTTCGCACGAGCTCGTCGATGTGGTCGAGCATGCGGACGCCCTCGCGCAGCAGGGCTTCGGCCTTGCGGCGGCCGCGCAGCGCGATCAGGCGTTTCACGCGGAACTTCTGATTGCCGCTGCCGATCTGGCCGCCGTTGCGGGTGCTGGCGCCGAAGCCCGGCACGCCGCGCTCGAGGACGACGACGGAGCGGCCGTTGCGCAGCAGGGTGAGGGCGGCCGAGAGTCCGGTGAAGCCCGAGCCGACGATGACGACATCGGCGTCCTTCGGCAGGACGGCAGCGGATTGCGGGCGCGGCGCCGCCTCCCACCAGTAGGGGCGGAACGTGACGCCGCCGTCGCCGGTCACGCGGCCGCGCGCGAGATCGGACACGGTTGCGGGTGCGGGGCGATCGGGACTGATCGCCTGTGGCGTGGTCGTGGGCAGCAGCGGCGGCCTCCGGTCCTATCTCGCGGGGGCGGGAACGCTCCCCCATCGCCTTCTTAGCAAAGGCATGCGGGTGCGCCGAAACTTTGCGAGCAGATGGAGGAGGACTGGTGGAGGGGGCTGGATTCGAACCAGCGTAGGCGAAGCCAACGGATTTACAGTCCGTCCCCTTTAGCCACTCGGGCACCCCTCCGTGACCAATCCTGCGCAGCCGGGCTCCGGCAGCGGCGCTGCCTTGTGAATCCGGCGCTCAAACGAAATCGCCCCGCGCTCGCCGAGCGGCAGGGCAATGCCCGTCCTTATGGTAAGGCGCCCCTCCGATGTCAATTGGAAAAGCGCGCGAAAACCCGTATGGGTTCGGGCCCAGACGGGGCCAAACGCAGCGCGGAGCAGGACGGGCATGAGCGACGGCCGGACCGGAAAAAAGCGGCCAAAACCGCACCGCTTCGGGACCGGCAAGGCGGCCTCCCGCGGCCCAGCCAAGGCGCGTCACGCTCAAGGCCCGAGCCGCCTCGATGCCGACGACGGCATCGTGCGGCTGTTCGGCAGCCACGCCGTGGAAGCAGCCCTCAGGAACCCGCGCCGCAGGGTGCTGCGTCTGCTCGTGACCGAGAACGCCGAGCGGCGGCTCGCCGAGGTCATCGCCGCCAAGGGCGTTGTCCTCGACCGGGCGACGCCGGGCGACCTCGACCACCTGCTCGGCGCCGACACCGTGCACCAGGGCCTCCTGCTCGAAGCTGAGCCGCTTCCGGAGCCGACATTGGACGACCTCGTCGCGGGTGCCTCGACTGCCGGGCCGCTCGTGCTGCTCGATCATGTCACCGACCCGCACAATGCCGGCGCGGTGCTGCGCTCGGCGGCGGCATTCGGCGCGTCGGGGCTGATCATGACGCGACGCCACAGCCCGCCGCTCAACGGCGTGCTCGCGAAAGCGGCGTCGGGTGCGCTCGATCTCGTGCCAGTGCTGCCGGTGCAGAACCTCGCGCGCACGATGGAGGACCTCAAAGAGCGCGGCTTCCGGCTGATCGGCCTCGAAGGCACGTCGGCGACGCCGCTCGAGGAGGAGACGTTCGCGGGGCTTACGGCGCTTGTACTCGGGGCCGAGGGCAAGGGGTTGCGCGACCTTACACGCGAGACGTGCGACGGGCTCGTCTCCATCACGACAGCCGGCGCGCTCGCGAGCCTCAACGTTTCGAACGCGGCGGCCGTGGCGTTGCATTGGGCCGCGTGGCAACGAAAGCGCGGGGCGCGCTAGAGCCGCTCCGATTTAGGCGAGATCACTGGCCTACGCGGCGCTGTTCGGGAGTGCGCAAGTCCCTCACCTGCCCATTTCGCCGAAGGCGAGCCTTCGGCTCAACGGGCTTCCTCTCCCGTCCCGGGAGAGGAACGTGAAGTGGGGCACACTTCCTTCTCCCGGCGCACGCAATAGGCGGCGCCTTGCGGGCACCGCCTTCACAAATCATGCTCAAGGTGTTGTGACTAGTCGCAGTAGGTCGGGCGCCAGCAGGTCCAGCGGCCGCCGCGGCAGACGGTGTCACCCCAGCTGTTCTCGAAGCAGCGGCGGTTACGCCAGCCGCACTCCTCGGGGCCCGGATAGCAGCGCTCGCGGGCCGAGTAATAGTCGTCGCGATCGCGCGAATGGGCATAGGCGCCCAGAAGGCCCAGGCCAATGATGCCGGCGGCCACGCCTGCCGCGACGCGTCCACCGCGGCCCGCCTCGGCCGGCTGGATCGACGACACCGTCACGCCGGCTACGAGCATCAGCGCCATCAGGGCGCTCATCATCTTCTTCATCATGGGATCTCTCGCCATCTCGATCTCAATCGCTCCGCGCTTCCATAACGCAGGAGGACAGTCCCCGGTTCAGGTTATGGAATCATATGGGGGATGAATAGGGCGTGAACGCGGACGCCGCGTGCCGAGACTTTGGCGGGGCCCATGAAATTCCGGCGCCGAGACAACAAGAAAGGCCGCCTCGCGGCGGCCCCTCCAGCGTTTCCTCTGCGCAGCCCAATCACCAGTGGCGGTGGTGGCGCGCCTTGCGGTAGGCGACCTTCTTCGGGTAGCCCCACGCCTGATAGTAGCGCGGACGAACGAGATCCGGACGGCAGCAGGCGCGGCGCACGCGCAACTCGTAGGTCGGGCGCCATTGGCCGGAGTTGTAGTAGGGATAGTAGCTGGGGCGGCTCGGGACGTAGGCGTAGCGGTCATACTCCCAGTCCGAGCGATAGTGGCGGTGGTAGAACGGCTCGGCCTGGTTGTTCCAGCCACGCAGGTTGTAGTCCTCGCCCGGGTGGTAGTGCTTGCGGCGATGGTCGGCGTTGGCGGCGCCCGGCACCAGGGCCAGGCACATCGCGGCGGCAATCAGGGTGGCGACCCATGAACGCATGACAGTGCTCCTCGCTGTCGATCTCAGCAGAATTCTGCATCACATTAGCTTCAAACGCATAACATTACTTTAACTTCGAGAGCCGCCCCGGCGCGGGCGCTCGACTTAAGCGCGGCGTCGTGGCGAGCGGGCCGCACGGTTTGTGAACAATTCCGTGCTATTTCGGCGGCCATGAGCGTACTCGTCACAGGCGGCGCCGGTTACATCGGCAGCCATATGGTGCTGGCCCTGCTCGACGCGGGCCGAAACGTGGTGGTGGTCGACAACCTGTCGACCGGCTTCCGGTCGGCCGTGCCGTCGCCGGTGGCCTTCGTCGAGGGCAACATCGGCGACCAGGATCTCGTGCGCCGCGTGATCGGGGACCATGGCGTCGAGGCCATCATCCATTTCGCGGGCTCGATCGTGGTGCCGGACTCGGTCGCCGATCCGCTCGGATATTATCTCAACAACACCGTCAACTCCCGGGCGCTGATCGCGGTCGCGGTCGAGACCGGGGTGCGCAACTTCATCTTCTCCTCTACGGCGGCCGTCTACGGCAATCCGGAGCAGATCCCCGTCAAGGAGGACGCGCCGCTCAAGCCGGTGTCGCCCTACGGCACATCGAAGCTCATGACCGAGCTGATGCTCGCCGACACGGCCTTCGCGCACGACTTCCGCTACGTCGCCTTGCGCTACTTCAACGTGGCGGGCGCGGACCCCAAGGGGCGCACGGGGCAATCGACGCCGCGCGCGACGCACCTGATCAAGGTCGCGTGCGAGACGGCGCTCGGGAAGCGCGCCTCCATGGACGTGTTCGGCACCGACTACCCGACGGCGGACGGCACCTGCGTGCGCGACTACATCCACGTGACCGATCTCGTGGCGGCGCACATGGCGGCGCTCGGCCATCTCGAGGGCGGCGGCGCGTCGGACGTCTTCAACTGCGGCTACTCGTCCGGCTACTCGGTGATCGAGGTGATCGAGGCCGTGAAGCGGGCTGCGGGTGGACCGTTCCCGGTCAACCTCGGTCCGCGGCGACCGGGCGACGCGGAAGCGATCGTGGCCGATTCATCCAAGATCCGCGGCCGGCTCGGCTGGAAGCCCGAGCTTGCCGACCTCGACACCATCGTCACGCACGCGCTCGCCTGGGAGCGGTCGCTCAAGAGGTAGGGCGTGCGCTGCGGCGGATCAGTCGTCCACGCCGAACGTCACCTTGCAGGTCACGCGGTAGGTGGCGAGCTTGCCCTTGCCGTTGACGGTGGCCGAGAAATCCTGAACCCACACCGATCGGATGTTCTTCACCGACTTGGCCGCCTTGGCGACGGCCTTCTGGGCGGCGTCCTCCCAGGACGTCGACGATTCCGACATCAGCTCGATGACTTTGTTGACGGACATGGTGCGCCTCCTCTCAAGGACTGCGATCAATGCTCATCCGCTGCTCGCGGCGCCCCCCGAGAGGAAAGGCTAGTGGTTATCTTACTGATGTTCAATTGGTTCCCGCCACGGACCCTTGGGGCGTGGCGCACAGGATGGGGCACGACGGTCGCGGCACAGGTTCATGATCCCCTGAGATAAGGGCTCGACGCGGGTGTTCGGCGGAAAGTTATGTGATATGCGTCCGTTGCGCTCGCGCACCCCAGCCGATGCCGGATTAGCTCAGTGGTAGAGCAGCGGTTTTGTAAACCGTTGGTCGGGAGTTCAAATCTCTCATCCGGCACCACGCCTACGCGCGCTCGCTGCGTGTCCAGGTGCGCATGGTGCCGAGCAGGCTAATGGCCGCCCAGATCAACTCCTGGCCGATGGTGCCGAGGTCGCCGATATCGAACTGATGGGCCGCGCCAGTCAGGATCAGAATCGCGCCAAAGCCATTGACCGCGAAGTACATGGGCCGTTCTGCACTGACCCTGCCAAAGCTCACGGCGGCGTACATGCCGACGCAGCAGCTCGCACCGATAATTCCGCACAGCGAAAGCAGCGATTCCATGGGGCAACTCCAAATCAAAAAATAAAAGGAGAGCCTGAGGCAAAACGTCGGCTCGAGCTGTCACAGGGGGAACTTGCGCTCACGTAGCGTGACCTGGTGCAGACACAGGAAAAGCAGCGTCGTCGGTGGGAGGTTGCGAGCGACGAAACCCAAGCGCTCGGCCGCATCGCGCGCCAAGGTCAAGGCCTGGCGTGACTCGAACCGTGACCAGCGGCCTGGCTCGGACGGCCCATCGATTAAGCGTCAATCTTTACTACTGTCGAGCGGAAAATTCGTACCGCTCGAATAGCTATTTTAGTTTACCCCCGTGCCGATAAGCTTTGGGGAAATTCATCAATGCTGCTGCCAGATCTGACGCCATGGGCCAGTCAAGCGAAGGGGTTCATTTACGATTGGACCATTCAAGGCGATCAGCTTCGGCTATCGACCGCGGTCGCCAACGTCGGCGAAGGCCGCTTGGAGCTGCGCGGCGGGGCCATCAACGGCGATAGGCAGGACGTCCATCAGCGGATCTACAATAGCGACGGCTCATTCACGGATCTCCTGGCGGGCTCTTTCGTCTACCACCCGGAGCACGGCCACATCCATTTCGAGAATTTCGCCTCATACCGGCTATGCGAAGTGCTGCCGGATGGCAGCGTGGGTGGTGTCGTCGCCGAAGGCGAGAAGGTGAGCTTCTGCCTGCTCGATGTGGAACGCTATGAGACCACGGGCCCTGCGACACCTCACTTTCTAACCTGCGGCCAGGTCCAAGGTATTTCGGTTGGATGGGCCGATGTTTACGACCGCGGACTTCCGGGCCAAAGCATCGACATCACCGGTATCGCCGATGGCCAGTACTGGCTTGAAGTGGTGGTTGACCCTCTCAACCTGATCCAGGAATTGGACGAAACCAACAATACGGCGCGCATCCAGATCAATCTGCAACGTCCCGCCGGCGGCGGCGGGCCGATCGCGGCCGATGCGTTCGAGGCCAACAACGGTTTCGCGAACGCCAGCATCCTGGCGCCGCCCGAGGACCACACGTATCAGGGCCTTTCGATCCACCAACCCGGCGATGACGACTACTTTCGCGTTACCGCGTCGGCAACCGGTCAGTTGACGTTCAGCCTGGCGTTTCAGAATGCAAACGGCGACCTCGATCTGGAGGTCTACAATTCCGCGCGCGTACTGGTTGGCCGCTCACAGTCCGTTTCGAATGGCGAAAGCGTCAGCGTCAATGCCACGGCCGGCGAATACTACTATGTACGCGTGTACGGCTACGCGAATGCCGTGAACAGAGATTATTCACTGATCGTCGACCAGCCCGATCACGATCATGTCGAATCAAGCGTTCCCACCTCAGGCGACGACAACCTGGTCGGAACGGAAGGTCGAGACAAAATTTCCCTGCTCGCGGGCAATGACAGGTATCAGGGCCTCGGCGGCAATGACGTTATCTACGGCAATGCCGGCAATGATTACCTGGACGGTGGCGCCGGCGCCGACAAAATGTACGGCGGAACCGATGACGACACGTTTGTTGTCGATAACATCGGCGACAGGGTCGTCGAAAAAGCCAGGCAGGGTCTCGACACGGTGCTGAGCTCGATCTCATACACGCTCACCAGCAACGTCGAGAACCTCGAGCTGACCGGAACGGCGAACATCAACGGAACCGGCAACACGCTCGCCAATTTTATCGTGGGAAATTCGTTCGCGAACATTCTGAACGGCAAGGGCGGCCGCGATGTCCTGACCGGCGGCGCCGGCGCCGATCAGTTCGCCTTCACGACAAAGCTCAATGCCGTGACAAACGTCGACACCATCACGGACTTCGCGCCCGGTGTCGATAAAATCGTGCTGGAGAACGCGATTTTCAAGAAAGTCGGCGCCGCCGGCGCGCTGAGCATCGACGCGTTTTTCGTCGGTGCCGCGGCCCATGACGCGACGGACAGGATCATCTACGACGATGCGCTCGGCAAGCTCTACTATGACAGCAACGGCGCGACGGCAGGCGGACAGATCGAGTTCGCGAACCTCGACCCGGGGCTGGCGCTCAAGCACACGGACTTTTGGATCGTCTGACGCCGGGATGCGTTTCCCGATGAACAGGGCGCTGACGGGCGCCGCGTTCATCTTCCATCCGGATACGTATCCGTCCTTGCTGTTCGCCTGCCACAGCGGAACCGCGCGCGCTGCATTTGCGTTTTCGCTGGTGGAGCGCACAACGCGGCGGTGATCCCGCCAGGAGGCGAGCATGGCCAACGACGACGATGACGTCGTGGAAATCAGGACGGTCAAGGCCGAGCCGTCGGTTTCCATGGTCGGCGCCGCGCTTACGACCGTGGCGCTGGCATTCCTGCTCGGTCTCATCATCTACGTGGTGAAGTACACGGCCGGAGGCTAGCCCCTTGCCACGGCAGCGCCGGTGACGCATCAAGCGTCGCTCATGGACATGCCCACACTGAATTCCGACGAACGGCGGCGGATCGCGTGCATCGGGGACAGCTATCGCCGGCTCACGGGCCGGGTGCTGGTTGCCGGCGAAGGCGATACCGTCGCGTTGCTCTGGGCGGCACCGCTCGCGATCGTGGCGCACGGGACGGAGGCCGATCCCGTCTTCTTTTTCGGCAATGGCAAAGCGCTCACCCTTTTCGAGATGGACTTTTCCGCCTTCACGCGCCTTCCGTCCCGGCTCTCGGCCGGGCCGCTTGAGCGGGACGAGCGCGCACGTCTCCTCGACAGGGTCCAGCGCGACGGCATCATCGAGGACTATGCGGGCGTGCGCGTGTCGGCGACCGGGCGGCGCTTCCGGATTTCGAATGCGTCGGTGTGGACGCTTACCGACGCCTCGGACGCGGTCGTCGGGCACGCCGCGGCGTTCGCGGCGTGGGTGTACGTCGATCCGTCCAAATAGCGGAAGGCCGGTGCATTCCCGTCCGGAGAAGTTTGCGGTGGGGGAGCCTGACGGCTGGCGTTCTGGGAGCCCCCCCTCCTAGCCTCCCCCACAAGGGGGGAGGGACGTCATTCGTCAGCCGCTTGCGCGCTCACCTCAGTCCAGCACGCCGGCAAGTGCGTAGTGCTGGATCTTGTCGCGGTTCTCGATCAGCTCCTCGACCGTCGGCTCGCCTTTGAGCGCGCGGGCAATAGCGATCTTCGTCGCCTCGTAGTTCGTGCGATAGAGATCCTTCTTGTCGAGATTCGGATCGTCGGCGCAGCGCGGGTCGAGCCAGACCGTGATGATGATGCAGATCTCGTCGACGATCTTCTTCGGGATGATCTTCTCCTTCAGGCAATCGACGATGGCGTCGCCGAGGGCCGCCTGCACCACGCCGCCGAAGAGCTCGATGTAGGCCGCGTTGGGGATCGTCACCTTCGAGGTCATCATGGTCGGCGGGCGCACCATCTGGTTCAGGTCGCGGATGACGAAGAAGCGCGTGTGCCCGACCGACTGACCCATCATCGACGCGAAAGCGGTCCCGACCGGACCCTTGACGGAGCCGATCACCACCTCCGGCATGGCGTCGGTGGCCTGCCCCTCCTTCGCCAGAACGGTCGCCTCGCCGGCGCAGAACGTATAGTCCATCGTGCAACTCCCCTTGTTTTTGACGGCGCGCGCCACAGGCCCGGCCTTGGCGGCCACCCTACATTGGGCGGGCCGCCGCAAGCTACCGGGTCGTTGCGACCGATGTTGCCGTGCCGGCGCCAATGCGGCGAAAAAGGCGTGACGGCGAGGCGGGAACAGGTATTAAACGCGTGACCACCGGTGAACCAATTGCAACCGGTCGCTTCTCACAGCCGGACCCGAGATGAGCCCTTCCGAAGTGCTGCCCACCGCCGCGAGCGTCCCTCCCATTCTCACCGGAGCAGGCCCGCTGCTCGAGGAGTACGACGTGCTGTTCTGCGACGTGTGGGGTGTCGTGCATGACGGCGTGCATGCCTACGCACGCGCCACCGATGCGATGATGCGATTTCGCGAGCGTGGCGGCACGGTCGTGCTGCTCACCAACGCGCCGGTGCCGGTGCACCGCGTCGAAGCGATGCTTGAGGCGCGTCGCGTGCCGCCCGAGGCGTACGATGCCATCGTGTCGTCGGGCGAGATCGCGCTGGCGCACATGACAGAGCGGGGTTACCGGGCCGTTTACTTCATCGGGCCGCGCGATCGCGATGCGGCGTTCTTCGCCAAGGCGGTCGCCGAGGATGCGCCGCTGGAAGCCGCCGAGGCGGTGGTCTGCACCGGCCTCAACGACGACGTCAACGAAACCGTGGCGAGCTACCGCGACGTGCTCGCACGGGCGCGGGCGCTCGGGCTTCCCTTCGTGTGCGCGAACCCGGATCTCGTGGTGGACGTCGGGGGGCGCCTCTTCCTCTGCGCCGGGGCGCTGGCGGATGCCTACGCGCATCTCGGCGGCGCGGTCTACTGGGCCGGCAAGCCACATGCGGCGGCCTATACCACGGCGAAAGCGGCAGCCGAGCGCATCCGGGGCGCGGTGGTCGAATCCGACGCCATTCTGGTGGTGGGGGACTCGATCCGGACCGATCTCAAGGGCGCACAGGATGCCGGGCTCGACGCGCTTTTCATCGCGGGCGGCATCCACAGACACGAGACGATGGGGCACGAGACGATGGCGGACGGGGGAATCGATCCCGCGAAGCTCGCGGCGCTGTTCCCGCCGGGGACGCCCAGCGCGCTCGCGGCGCTGCCGGCGCTCGCGTGGTAGCGCAGCGCCCCCTTCACCCTTTGGCTAAAGCTCGTGGGCCATGCGGCGGCGCTTGGTGTTGAGGTAGCGCGCGTTGTGGCTGCTCGGGCGGGTGACGAGCGGAATGCGGTCGACGATCTCGATGTCGGCCTCCTCCAGCGCCTCGACCTTGGCCGGGTTGTTGGTCATGAGGCGGATCTTCGAAAAGCCAAGATCGCGCAGGACCTCGGCCGCCAGCTCGTACTCGCGGGCGTCGACGGGGGCGCCGATCTCGATATTGGCATCCACCGTGTCGAGGCCCTGGTCCTGCAGAGCGTAGGCCTGGATCTTGCGGAAGAGGCCGATGCCGCGCCCCTCGTGGAAGGGCAGGTAGATCAGCACGCCGTTGGGTGTCACGGCGATGCGCCGCAGCGCACCCTCGAGCTGGGCGTGGCAGTCGCAGCGGAGCGAATGGAAGATGTCGCCGGTCACGCAGCCGGAATGGACCCGCACGAGCGGGATGTCGTCGGCGTCCTGGCCCGTGCCGCGATTGATCAGGGCCATGGCCTGGGTGTGCTCGTCCTTGCCCTGGTAGGCCCGCGCCTCGAGCACGATCTCGGTGCCGTCGAGCTCGATGGGCAGCATCGTGCGTGCGCACCGATCGGTGTCGAGCTTCCTGGCTTGAGCGATGCTGGCCGGCATCAGGGTCTCCTCGGCTATGCCCGGCCCTCGACGGAGGGGTGGGGCGGTGGACATGTTGTAGCACGTCCCGCGTTTCTCAAGATGCGAAATGGACGCCGGTTACCACGTCTGTATACCATGAGTTCCCGCCGCAACGGACCGAGCAGCGCCCAGATGAGACGTGGCCCATCTCTCCTTTTCCCCTTCCTCGCCTTTGTCGTCCTTCTCGCGCCGCCCGCCCTTTCCACCCCCTCGCCCAGCCCCTCCCCCGACCGGGCGATCGAAGCCGAGATCGAGGCCAAGGTGGCCGCGCTCCTCTCGCAGATGACGCTCCGCGAGAAGATCGGGCAACTGAACTTTCCCTCCCTCGCCTTCCCATACGAGACACTGCTCGAAGGGGTCAGGGAAGGCCGCATCGGCAACGTGCTGAACGTGGTCTCACCGCAGCACCTCACCGAGTTCAAGGCCGCGGGACGCGGCTCCCGGCTCAAGATTCCGCTCATCCTCGCGCTCGATGCGATCCACTCGTTCCATATCGCGTTCCCGACGCCGATCGCCTGGGCGGCGACGTGGCGGCCCGAGCTTGCCGAGCAGGCCGCAGAGATGGTCGCGCTCGAGACGTCGCAGGGCGGCATCAACCTCACGTTCGCGCCCATGATCGACATCTCGCGCGACCCGCGGTGGGGGCGGGTCATCGAGGGCGCGGGCGAGGACGCACTGCTCGGCTCCGCGTTCGCGGCGGCGCGCGTCAGGGGCTACCGCAAAGGCGGGCTCGCGACCGCCGCCAAGCACTTCGTCGGCTACGGCGCGCCCGAGGGGGGACGCGACTACAACGGCGCGCAGATCTCGCTCGCCGAACTCTTCGACCGCTACATGCCGCCGTTCGAGGCGGCCATCGCCGCCGGCTCGGAAACCGTCATGGCCTCGTTCAACACCGTCAACGGCGTGCCGGTGACGGCCAACCGGCGGCTGATCACGGATGTGCTGCGCGACAGGCTCGGCTTTCGCGGGCTCGTGATGTCGGATTTCGTCGCCATCCCGGAGCTCATCAACCACGGCGTGGCGGCGGACCTCGAGGACGCGGCGCGCAAGGCGCTGCACGCGGGCATCGACCTCGACATGGCCGGGCGCGCCTATGACCGCTACCTCGAAACCGCCGTGGAGGCCGGCCGCGTGCCCGTCGGCGAGATCGACGCGGCCGTGCGCCGGGTGCTCGCCGTCAAGTACCGCATGGGGCTCTTTCCCGACTCGCCGGGTGGCGCGCGCCGCGTGCCGCCGCCGGCGGGAGAAGCGGCCGTGCGCAGAGTCGCGCGCGATGTGGCGCGGGAGAGCTTCGTGCTGCTCAAAAACAGCGGCGCGACGCTGCCGATCACGGCTCAATCCGGCACGCTGGCGCTCATTGGCGCGGCGGCGCTCGCCACCAACGATCATTCCTGGTACGGCCCGGCGGGGCTCGAAAAAGCCACGACGGAGACGCTGCGGGACGCCCTCGCGGCGCGGCTCGGCAAAGGGCAGAAGCTCCTGTTCGCGGAGGGCTTCGCCGATCCCTGCGGCCTCTCGTTCAAGGACAAGGAGGAAGCCATAGCCACGGCACGCGCCGCCGATCTCGTCGTGCTGGTGGTCGCCGAGGACTGCACGGTGTCGGGCGAGGGCGTGTCGCGCGCCGATCTCGGCTTCTCAGGCGTGCAGAGCGAGATGATCAGCGCAATTGGCGATGCCGGGAAGCCGGTGGTGCTCGTGATCGAGACCGGACGGCCGCTCGCGCTCGCGGAAGCCAACGAGCGGTCCGCCGCGCTCCTCATCGCGTGGCACCCGGGCACGGAGGGCCGCACGGCGCTGGCGGAGGTGCTGACGGGCACGATCGCGCCTTCCGGCAAGCTGCCGATGACCTTCCCGCGCTCGGTCGGCCAGGTGCCGATCTCCTACAGCGACCTGCCGACCAGCCGGCCGTCGACGGGCGACCGCTACACCACCGGCTATGTGGACGAGAAGCCGACCCCGCTCTACCCGTTCGGGCACGGGCTCAGCTACACAACCTTCGCGTATTCCAAGCTCACGCTCAGCGCGCCCGCCATGAAACGCGACGGCAGGATCGACATTCGCGTCGACGTGACGAACACCGGGGCACGGGCGGGCCAGGAGGTGGTGCAGCTCTATACGCGCCAGCTCGTCGCCTCGCGCTCACGGCCGCTGCGGGAGCTCAAGGGATTCCAGAAGATCGCGCTCAAGCCCGGCCAGACGCGCACGGTGCGGTTCACGCTCGCGGCGTCCGATCTCATCTATCACGACGACGACGGGCGGCCCGTCATCGAGCCCGGCACGTTCCGCGCATTCGCGGGCGGCAGCTCAACGGCCGATCTCGAGGGAGAGTTCGCAATCGTCGCGGATTAGGTCGCGGGCCCTGAAGCTTGCAGGCCCACCTTTCGAACGTGAGCAGCAGGGGCCCCGTCTACGACATCCGCAATGGCGGCGGTCACGGCCGCTGATTGGTCTCGCCGCACGTGACGCCGTACGTGACTAAGGGCTTGTTTCGCTCAGACCGCCTCTCATCTACTGTTGGTAGACACCCTCAGTGGCGGTCTCGCGTTTCAGGATTTTGCCATGCCCAAGAACCCCCATCAGATTTCCGGAGTTGCGAGCGAAAACGAACAGCCAAATCGAAGCGGCGACAAGCCTTCGCCTGCGGAAACCATCGACCAGAAGCCCAGGATGACCGAGGCGCCTTTCAAAGGCGAGCGTCGGCACGCCATGAGACGGCAGGTCGATGGCATCGATCGCTATACGGGGCCCGCCGGCGGATGGGGCGCGCTCAAAGCCGTCGCCAAAGCCCTCAACCACGAGATGGGCGTGTCGCGTGAGGTTCGCGGTCTCCTGGCGACGAACCAGCCGACCGGATTCGACTGCCCAGGCTGTGCATGGCCCGATCCTAGGCACACCTCGTCATTCGAGTTCTGCGAGAACGGCGCGAAAGCCGTGGCATGGGAAGCCACGAGCAAACGGGCGACACCCGAATTCTTTGCGGCCCACACGGTGAGCGAGCTTTGGGACTGGTCGGACTACGCACTCGAGAGCGAGGGACGTCTTACGCATCCCCTGATCTACGATCGCGCGACGGACACCTTCAAGCCGATTTCCTGGGAGGATGCTTTTCGACGCATCGGCAGCGCGCTGCAGTCGCTCCCCGATCCCAACATGGCGGAATTCTACACCTCGGGGCGCGCCTCGAACGAGGCCGCCTTTCTCTATCAACTCTTCGCACGCGAGTTCGGAACCAACAATTTTCCCGACTGCTCGAACATGTGCCATGAGGCGACCAGCGTTGGACTTCCGGACTCGATCGGTGTCGGAAAGGGGACGGTCACGCTCGAGGACTTCGAGCACGCCGACGCCATCTTCTGCATCGGCCACAACCCGGGAACCAATCATCCGCGCATGCTTGCCACGCTGCGCGAGGCTTCCAAGCGCGGCTGCCGGATCGTCGTGTTCAATCCGCTGCGCGAGCGCGGGCTGGAGCGCTTCCAGAACCCGCAGAACGCGTTCGAAATGGTGACGCTCGGCTCAACTCCGATCGCCTCCTCCTACTATCAAGTGGGCATCGGCGGCGACGTCGCGGTGCTCAAGGGCATGATGAAGGCGTTGCTCGAGTCCGACCGGGCCGAGACCGCCGCCGGAAAGCCCGGCGTCCTGGATCGCGATTTCATTGCCGAGCATACGAACGGGTTCGAAGCGCTCGTCGCCGATATCGACGCCACGAGCTGGTCGCACATCGAAAAATTCTCGGCGCTTTCTCGTGCCGACATCGAAGCCGCCGCGGACGTCTACGCCAAAGCGGATCGGGTCATCATCTGCTACGGCATGGGCATTACGCAGCACCGGCACGGGACTTCGAACGTCAACCAGATCGCCAACCTGCTGCTGATGCGTGGCAACATCGGCAGGGAGGGCGCGGGCATCTGTCCGCTGCGAGGCCACTCCAACGTGCAAGGCGATCGAACCGTCGGCATCACCGAGATCCCATCCAAGGAGCTGCTCGACAACCTGGAGAAAGCGTTTGGCATCAAGGTTCCGCGGCAAAAGGGTCACAACGCCGTCGAGACCATCGAGGCGATCGTCAACGGACGCTCGAAGGCGCTGATTGCACTCGGCGGCAATCTCGCGGTCGCGATGTCCGACCCTGACGTCGTGTTTCCGGCCATGCGGACATTGGATCTCGCCGTGCACCTGGCGACCAAGCTCAACCGATCGCACCTTCTGGTTGCCAAAGAAAGTTTCATTCTGCCGTGCCTGGGGCGGACCGAGATCGACATGCAAGAGACGGGGCGACAGGCGATCACGGTCGAAGATTCGATGTCGATGGTGCATGCCTCGTCGGGTGGGCTCAAGCCGGCGTCCGATCAACTCAAATCGGAGCCGGCGATCATCGGCGAGCTGGCGCTAGCGACGCTCCCCGGCAGCAAGGTGCCTTGGCGGAAGCTGGTGGGGGACTATCGGCTGATCCGCGACAAGATCGAAGAGGTGTTTCCGGACTTCGGCAACTTCAATGAGCGCATCGCGCAAGCCGGCGGATTTCGGCTGACCGTACCGGCGTCGAAGCGGGATTGGAAGACGAAGTCCGGCAAGGCAGAGTTTCTCGTCGTCGCCGGCCTCGAGGAGGATCCGCGTTGCGGCCAGCCCGGCGCGCTCATCCTGGCGACGGTTCGCAGCCACGATCAATATAACACGACCGTCTACGGTCCGAACGACCGGTATCGCGGGATTACCGGACGACGCGACGTCCTCTTCATGAACGCCGCGGATCTCGAGGCCCGTGGCCTGCAACATGGCGACGTGGTCGATGTCGAGACGCTGTGCGGCGATGACGACGACGCGCCGCGCATCCTTTCGGGCTTGACGGCCGTGGCCTTCGACATCGCGGCCGGCTCCGTCGCAACCTACTACCCGGAAGCGAATAGCCTCATCGCGATCGATCACTATGACCGGCGAAGCGGAACGCCGTCCTACAAGTCCGTTCCGGTGGCCGTGAAGCGTGCGGAGATCTAGCCAGGACAATCCTGATCAAGCTCCGATCAAGCGCGCGTGCTCGATCTTGGGGCAGCGGTCCATGACGACGGCGAGGCCGGCGGCGCGGGCTTCGGCGGCGGCCTCCTCATTGACGACGCCGAGCTGCATCCAGATCGTCTTGATGCCAAGCCGGTCCTTGGCACGGATCGCGGCGCGAACCACCTCGAGGGCAGCGTCGGGCCGGCGGAAGATGTCGACCACGTCGACGGGCGTGCGGATGGCGGCGAGATCCTTGCGCACGCTCGCGCCCAGGATCTTCTTGCCGGCAAGGATTGGGTTGACGGGGATCAGCTTGTAACCCCTGGACTTGAGGTAGGCCATGACGCCGTAGCTCGGACGGCTCGGATCGTCGGAGGCGCCGACGACGGCGAAGGTGCGTGATGATTTCAGGATTGCGGCGATGGCGGCGTCGCTCGTCTCAGCCGGGGGTGCGGCAGGAGGAAGCGTGACGCGGCCGGCCGCGTCGAGCGGCATGAAAGGATTGTAGGCGACCTCCCAGAGGTGGCCGTCGGGATCGGCGAAGTAGCCGGTCTGGCCGCCCCAGAAGGCTTTCTCGGAGGGTTTTATGATCTTGCCTCCGGCTGCCTTGGCCTCGGCGAGGACACGGGCGACGTCGCCTTCGGCGCGCACGTTGTGGGCGACGGCTACGCTGCGAAAGCCCGATCCGGCGCTCGCGACGCCGGCGTCGCCGGCGAGATCGGACCTGCCCCACAGCGCGAGCACAACGTCGCCTGCATCATAGAAGGCGACCTCGTCGGTCGAGGCCGAGGACGGCTTGAAGCCAAGCTTCTCGTAGAAGGCACGGGCGCGCCCGACGTCGGCGACGCCAAGCGTGACGAAAGAGAGACGCGGCTCCATTATCAGCTTTTCCAGGCGGGCGGGCGCTTCTCGACGAAGGCGCCGATCCCCTCGGCCGCGTCGGCCTGCATCATGTTCTCCACCATGACGCCCGCGGCGTAGTCATAGGCCTCGGCGAGCGGTGCCTCGAGCTGGCGGTAGAAGGCCTCCTTGCCGATGGCGACCGTCGCCTTCGACTTGGCGGCGATGACGCGCGCCATGGCGAGCGCCTCGTCCAGCACGCGCTCCGGCGCCACGACGCGATTGACGAGGCCGTAGCGGGCGGCGTCCCCGGCCGAAAGCATCTCACCCAAGAGCAGCATCTCCATCGCCTGCTTGCGCGAGACGTTGCGCGAAAGCGCCACCATCGGCGTCGAGCAGAAGAGGCCGATGTTGACGCCCGGCGTGGCGAAAGCCGCGGTCTCGGCCGCGACGGCGAGGTCGCAGGTGGCGACGAGCTGGCAGCCGGCGGCGGTGGCGACCCCTTGCACGGCGGCGATGACGGGTTTCGGGCTCTTGACGATGGCCTGCATGAGGCCGGCGCAGGCGCGCATGGTCTCCGCGTAGAACGCACGTCCGCCGTCCGCATCGGCGCGGTGGCGGGTGAGCTCCTTGAGGTCGTGACCGGCGGAGAACACGGGGCCGGCAGCCGCGAGCACGATAGCCGCCACATCCGGATCACGCGAGAGATCGGCGATCGCGGCATCGAGCGCCGCGATCATGCCCCTCGACAGCGCATTACGTGCCGCGGGCGTATCGAGGGTGATGACGGCGATAGCCGGATCGGGCCGCTCGATGCGGATGAGATGGTCCTCTCCGTCCTTCGTGGGCGGCGCGGACTCCCTCAGCTTGGTGTGCGTCGTCACGTGCGGCTCCCCGCGGTTCAATCGCCGCCCAAATCCCTCAGGGCGCGGGAGGGCCTTCCTCGTCAGGCCCGCTTTCGCCGGCCTCCTCCGGGATCAAGGCTTCGATCTCGGCGACGTGCTTCTTCACGACATCGATGTTGCCCTTGTACTGCAACGGCTTCGATATCTCGATCTCCTTCGTCAGGTCGTCGACGGCGAGCTTCTTGTCCTCGGGCGGGATGGTCTCGTCGGCCTTGATGTCCTCGAGCTCCTTCTTCATCTTCTCGAGCGGATCGGTGAAATTGCCGGTCGAGCGGTCGAGGCCGTCGAGAACGACGGTGATGTTGGCGCCGACATCCTCGAACTCGATAAAGCTTGCGAAGCCATGCTTCTTGGCGATGTCGTCGAGCTCCTTGGTGAGTGCGGCATCGGGTGTCTCGCCTGCTTCGGCGAGCTTGTTGGCCAGCGGCGCGAAATCCTTCTGCGCGGCGATGAACGCGGTGACCGTCTGATCGGTCAACTCGACCTGCTTGAACTCCTCCGGCGCGGGCTCCTGCGCCACGGCCACCGCTGCGCCCGCACTCAAGCCGAGCATCACCACGAACGACCCAAGGCGTGCAAATCGCATATTCATAGAGCGCAACCTCCCAATCCCTATTAGCCGCTACGCTCATCCGGCGCGCGGCATGGATAGCAGACTCGCGATCCTAGCGATAAGTGAGACGGTTGTAAGAACGGGTACCGCACGTCGTGGTTCCTGAGCGGGGTCGGGGCCGGCGAACCGGAAGGACGCACTCGGATCAAGCGACACCCGCGCGCGGGCCGAGGGAGACGGGCGAGCTAGACACCACTAAATGCGGTTATATATTACCGTAATAGAGGTATAATACTACCGCTTATCTTTGTGCATTGATTTTTCTGAGATATTTATTTCCCGGTCAAGATTGACGATCACCACGACGCCACGTAGAACACGCACTTTCCAGCGGCCGCGCGATCTCGAGCGCCGCTCCTTCCAATCCTTCCAACACTCAGGCAGGGACGTCCCGCCATGACAACATTCGTCGCCAAGCCCGGCGAAGTGGACAAGAAGTGGGTGCTGATCGACGCCGAAGGCCTCGTCGTCGGCCGGCTCGCCGCCCTCATCGCCACGCGTCTCAAGGGCAAACACAAGCCGATCTACACGCCGCACGTCGACTGCGGTGACAACGTCATCGTCATCAATGCCGACAAGGTGGCGCTCACCGGCAACAAGCGCGTCGCCAAGGAATACTTCCGCCACACGGGCTATCCGGGCGGCATCAAGTCGACCACCCCCAAGCGCATCCTCGAAGGGCGCTTCCCGGAGCGGGTGCTCGAGCTCGCCGTCGAGCGCATGCTCCGGCGCGGCCCGCTGCAGCGCCGCCTGATGCGCAACCTCAAGATCTACAAGGGTTCCGAGCATCCGCACGCGGCGCAGACGCCGACCACGCTCGACATCGCAAAGCTCAATCGCAAGAACTCGAGGGCCTGACAGCCATGGCGCAGGAAAGCAGAACGCTCGACGATCTCGGCGCCCTCAAGGGCGCGGCACCCGCCGATGCACCGATCCACGTGCAGAAGCTCGACAGCCTCGGGCGCGCCTATGCCACGGGCAAGCGCAAGGACGCCGTGGCACGCGTTTGGCTCAAGCCGGGCAAGGGCCTGATCACAGTCAACAAGAAGGACTACAAGGCGTATTTCGCGCGCCCCGTGCTGCAGATGCTGCTGCAGCAGCCGCTCGCGGCCGCCAACCGCGCGTCGCAGTTCGACATTATCGTGACAGTGGCCGGGGGCGGACTCTCCGGTCAGGCCGGCGCAGTGCGCCACGGCATCTCCAAGGCGCTCACCTACTACGAGCCGGAGCTGCGGGGCGTGCTGAAGAAGGGCGGGTTCCTGACCCGCGACAGCCGCACCGTCGAGCGCAAGAAGTACGGCCGCATGAAAGCGCGGCGCAGCTTCCAGTTCTCGAAGCGCTAAGGCCGGCAGGCGGGCGCCCCGAGGCTATACCCTCCGGTGCGCTTTCGCCGCAGCCCCTGTGCCCATAACCCTAAGCAATTTCAGTGCAACGGCCCGCCCTGGCGGGCCGTTGTGTTTTGGCCAAATATGGTGTTGTTCTCTCGTGCCAAATCGGTGGGCTTCGCGTCCATCTTCCCGGAAAGGCGACGTTGATGCTTGAAGCGCTGCTGATCGAGCTCGAACACATCGCAAGCCCCGCGTGGTGGGCCGCGAACGCCGTTCCCCTCTTCAACATCCTGATGATCGACCTCACGCTCGCCGGCGACAATGCGATCGTGGTCGGCATGGCCGCTTCGCGTGTGCATCCCTCGATGCGCGCCAAGGTCATCTTCTGGGGCATCGCGGGCGCGGTGGTGCTGCGCATCCTTTTCTCGGGCATCGCGCAGCAGATGCTGCAGGTGATCGGCCTCACCCTCGCCGGCGGGCTGCTGCTGCTGTTCGTCTCCTGGAAGATGTACAAGCAGATCATGGAGGGCCAGGAGCACTCGATCGACCACGTCGAAGCCCAGCTCGCCTCGAAGGAAACGCCCCACAACGAAACCAACTTCTGGTCGGCGCTGTGGACCATCATCCTCGCCGACGTCTCGATGTCGCTCGACAACGTGCTGGCCGTCGCAGGCGCTGCCGGTGAATCGACGCTGGTGCTGGTGATCGGCCTCGCCATCGCCATCATCTTGATGGCGGTGGCATCGACCTACATCGCCAAATTGCTAGCCCGCTATCCCTGGATCGCCTGGATCGGACTCATCATCATTCTCTACGTGGCGCTCGACATGATCTACCGCGACAGCCACAAGATCTTCTGTGTCGCCTATGGCGTCGGCTGCTCGGAAACCATTTTCCAGGGCATCCTGCACCGGATCGGGCTCGGCGGATGACCAGCGCCGGCAAAGCCACGGCGCGCGTCTTCATCGACGGCGAGGCGGGCACGACCGGCCTCGAGATCCGGGAGCGGCTCGCGGCCGAGTCCAGCATCGAGGTGGCGAGCATCGCGCCGGAGCAGCGCAAGGATGCGCGCGCACGGCAAGCCCTCATGGCGGACGTGGATCTCGTCGTGCTGTGCCTTCCCGATGCGGCCGCGGTGGACGCGGTGGCGCTGGCGGACGGGCTCGGCAACCGCGCGCCGCGCATTGTCGATGCCTCGACCGCGCATCGCGTCGCCGAGGGCTGGGTCTACGGCTTCCCCGAGCTCGACGCGCGGCAGGCCGACGCCATCCGCGCGGCGCGGCACGTGGCCAACCCGGGCTGCTATCCCACGGGCGGCATCGCGCTTCTGAGGCCGCTCGTCGACGCCGGCATCCTGCCCCCCGACTTTCCGATCACCGTCAACGCCGTCTCTGGCTACTCGGGCGGCGGCAAGTCGATGATCGAGGCCTACGAGGTGAGCCGCGATGCGCCCCTCTTCGAGCTCTACGGACTCGGGCTCGCGCACAAGCACGTGCCGGAGCTCGAGCGTTACAGCGGGCTCACGCGGCGGCCGATCTTCGTGCCGTCGGTCGGCAACTTCCGTCAGGGCATGCTGGTCAGCGTCCCGCTGCATCTCGACATGCTGCCGGGGCGTCCGTCGGCTGCCGACATCGAGGCGGCGCTCGCGGCTCACTACAAGGGGTCGGCGCAGGTCCGTGTCGTTCCCGCGGCCGAGCACGGCGCGCTCGGCGGACGCCTCGATGCGCTCGCGCTCAACGGCTCGGACAGGCTCGACCTCTACGTCTTCTCCAACGCCGAGCACCGCCAGGCGGTGCTGGTCGCGCGGCTCGACAACCTCGGCAAGGGTGCGGCCGGCGCGGCGGTGCAGAACATCCGGCTGATGCTCGGGCTTTAAGAACCGGGCAAGCCGTCCGAGTGCCCCCTCCCCCCCTTCGTCATGGGCGCCGTCAGCGCGGAGCGCGGCTTCGCTGCGACAGGCGGCCATCCATGGGTTCCTTGCGCGACGTTTGCGTGGGCGGCCCTGGATGGCCGGGTCAAGCCCGGCCATGACGTTAAAGAGAGATCCGGCCCATCGGGGCTGGACTTGAGGCTCTGTCACCCAGGGCACTGCGGATGCTTCGTAGATGGCGCAGCTTGAGGCATCGACCGCAGGAGGGCCTTCGCCATGGTGCTACTCACACTCACAGTTCTGATCGGCGGCGCATTCGCCATCGCCGTCGTCGCATCCGAGGCTCACTTTGGCAACGGGCGTCGCCGCTGGCGGAAATAGAGTCCGCCCCGTCAATGCGTGCCCTTCCCAGGCTCGGATGGATCCCCGCCTGCGCGGGGATGACGTTGGCGAAGGACTCGACACACCACGAACGTCATCCCCGCCTTGGGCGGGAATCTGTCCAAGCCTCTGCGTAACGTACCCGGTCCGGGTCGCGTCGAACCGTGCACTTCCTGACTAGGAAGGTCCCCGCCTGGGCGGGGTGACGTTGGCGGGGGCTAGCGGCGCGACGTCACGTGAAGATGGCGCACGGCGAGGGCGAGCAGGATCGCGGCGCCGGACTGGTGCGCGATGCCGAGACCGAGCGGCACCGCCTCGAGCAGGGTCCAGATGCCGAGCGCGGCCTGGGCGAGAACGCCAGCCACCAGCAATCCGGATGAAAACCGCCGCGCGCTGCCGGTCTCAGCGGAGAACGTGCGCCACGCGTCCACCGCCACCAAGGCTACGACGGCATAGGCGATCAATCGGTGATTGAACTGGGCCATCACCGGGTTCTCGAACGGGTTGTGATACCAGGGCTCGATGGCCAGGAGGTCGTGCGGGAAAAGTTCGCCGCCCATCGACGGCCATGTGTTGTACACGAGCCCGCCCTTCAGGCTCGCGACAAAGGCGCCAAGCACCACCTGCAGGACAATACCGCCGACGATCACAAGCGGCAGAGTTGCGAGGCCCCCGCCGTGAGATGCGCCCTCGCGCTGCGGACGACCCAGTTCGAACGCCAGCCAAAGCACGAGCGCCAGGATGAGGAAGGCGACGGTCAGATGCAGCGCGAGGCGATACTGGCTCACGTCCACGCGGTCGACGAGGCCGGACTTCACCATGTACCAGCCGATGACGCCCTGCAGGCCGCCGAGCGCGAGCACGCCGACGAGCTTCAGAGGATAGCCGGGGCGCAGCGCGCCCATGAGCCAGAACACGGCAAGCGGCAGGGCGAAGGCGAGGCCGATGATGCGGCCCAGGAAGCGGTGGCTCCACTCCCACCAGTAGATGGCCTTGAAGGCTCCGAGGCTCATGCCCTTGTTGACGAGGTGGTACTCGGGGATCTCCCGATACTTCGCGAAGGCCTCCTGCCAATGGGCATCCGTCAACGGGGGGATAGCGCCGAGGATCGGCTGCCACTCGGTGATCGAGAGGCCGGAGTCGGTGAGGCGCGTCGCGCCGCCGACGGTCACCATGGCGAGCACGAGGGCGGCGATGAAGAAAAGCCAGAGGCGCACGGCGCCGTCCCTCGCCGCGATCCGCGTGCCGCCGGCTCTCTCTCCGGTCGTCGTTCCGAGGGCTGCCATTGTGCTTTTTCCTTGGGCTTTCGCCCAGGTGTGATAGGGCCTAGCGCGACGGCGATCAATGCGATGATCGGGCGCTGGATCGCCTTTGGCGCAGTTCGCCTCAGATGCGGGACGAGTTAAGCAAACGGGACGCTCATGACGCTGCGCACACGCAAGCTGGTCGGCGCCATCCTGCTCATCCTGTTCCTCGCGGTCTATGCGCTCGCGGCGATGATGACGGCCGTCGTGCTGCAGGTGAGCGCCAGCAAGCTGGTGGAGCTGATCTACTACCCCGTGGCCGGACTGCTCTGGCTGCCGCCCGCCATGTGGCTGGTCAGATGGATGCAGCGCCCGGACGCGTAGCGGGGCTTTGCGCCGCGGATTGGGGCGGACGGAGAAGCCGCTTCAAGCGGGAGAGAACGGCCGCCGCCGCATCGGCAATCAGAAACGGCACTCCGGTCAGCATGACGGCGACGTAGTGCGGCTTCTGGAAGTCGCCGTTCAGGGACACGCGCGGCAGCCCTGTCATCGGATACTTCGCGCTCGCGACGTCCTTGTGCGTGGTCACGGCGGTGGCGAGGCCAAGCGAGGCGGCGATGGCGAAGTCGCGCGGCCCGGCGCTCCCGGCGTCGCCATATGGGAAGCTGAAGTGCCGGCATGGGCGGCCAAGCTCGCGCTCGATGCGGGCGACGCTGTCGGCGATCTCGGCGCGGGCCTCGTCCTCGGGCAGCTTCGCCACGGCGAAGTGGCGGCGCGTGTGGGCGCCGATGGTGATCAGCGGATCGGCGGCGAGGGCGCGAATCTCGTCCCAGCCCATGATCAGTTCGCGGCAGAGCGTCGAGGCGTCGCAGGCGGAGTCTCGCGCGATTTCGGCGACGGTGGCTCTCAGCTCGGTCTCGGGGCGGGAGCGCAGGAACCAGTAGATCTCGGCGAAGGCGTGGTCCTTGGCCTCGGGCGAGTTCGCCTCGAACGTGCGCTCGACGCCGCCGAGGGTCGCGTGCACGACATCGGCCTTGCGGATCGCGGCTTCGAGCGCGAGCCACCACAGGTCGCCTTCGCCGTCGGCGTAGGCGGTCGGAACGTAGATGGCGAAGGGCACGCCGTGGCGCTTGAAGACCGGGTAGGCGTGCTCGCGATTGTCCCTGTAGCCGTCATCGAGCGTGAAGCAGGCGAAGGGGCGCGACGCGTCCGGCGACCTCAGGCGGAGCGCGGCCTCGTCGAGCGAGACGATGTCGTAGCCCGCGCGGCGCACGGTTTCGATCGCCGTCTCCAGGAATACGGGCGTCACCTTGAGGATGCGGTTCGGCTCGAAGGGCTCGGGTGGCTCGGGGCGGACGCTATGCAGCGTGAAGATGACGCCTTTGCCGCGCGCGAGGGGCGCGAGCAGCGTCGCCAGCCCCGAATAGTGGAGGACCGATAGGCCGAGCTGCATCAGAGCGGTGGTCGTGCGGCCCATGGGCTCTGTTCCTAGCCCGCGCGGGCCAGCTTCTGGTGCCTGCTCACGGGCTCAGACTGGTCGAGCGTGAAGAGGGCGATGCCTTCGACGTCGAAGCCGAGGAACGACCCGCCTCCGTTGCCGCGGATTTCGGCCTTCTCAGCCGGATTGGCGACGAGCGTGATGGCACAGTCGAAGCGCCCCTGGATCGCCTCGAACAAGCGTTGGGCGGGCTCGGCGCACGCCACCACGACGATGTGGTCGTAGACGTCGTCGAGCGCGTCGAGCAGGAAGTTGATGCTTTCACCATCGATCGTCTCGCCGGCGCCGGGGTGCGCGTGCCCGCACGGAATAAGATGCACATCACTGTCGCGGAACGGGCGCACGACATCCTCGAAGCGCGCCTTGCCATCCCCTAGCTCGGTGAAGCCGGGCCAAGACGGCTGGCCGAGGGGCTCGGCAATTCCGGCGCCATCGAGGCTCCAGTCGACCATGATGACCGCCCGCTCGCGCGCCGCGAGCTCGGTGCCCAGGCGCGCCGCCTCTTCGGCAAGCGTGAAAACGTCGGACGCGCCCGTGAGCAGCGAGCGGGTACCCGACTTGCCGCCCTTGCGCAATTGGTCCACCCGCTCGGCCATGGCTTTCGCGGTCGCGACCTCGACCAGGCTCGGGCTCTCGCGCGGCGCGATGGGCTCCGCGTGCGCGGTCGCCTGTTCGGATGACACCGGTGCAAGCTCGATTTCGGCTTCGGCTTTAGCCTCGGCAGGTCCGGGTGCAACGTCCGGCACGAGAAGCGGGCCGGCGCTCGGCGGAGGAGACGCTTCGTCGGGATCGAATGCCGGCGGCGGCGACGGCGCGGGCTCAGGCGCGAGCCTTTCCGGCATGGAAAGCTCCGGCGTGGCACGCTCCTTCCGGCTCGTCTCCTTGCGGCGATACGCGCCTTCGGCGCGCGTGGCCGGCACGCGCGCGTCCGCGAGCAGCCCGCGCGTGATCACGAGGGCGAGGCCGATCATCAAGCTGGCCAGCGCCACCAGCAACGCGGTCGAGGTCTTGCGCGGGAACACCGGCACGCTCGACGGGCGTGCGCTCGAGACGATCTGAGCCTCGACGGGAATGGTGCGGCTGTCATCGGCGCGCACGCGATTGGATTCGTACTGCGCGCGCAGCCGGTCGAGCTCGCCCCGCTTCGATTTCGCGTCGGCCTCGAGGCTCCGCAGCTTCGCCTCCTCGGGGCCGGAGCTGACGATGCGCGACTTGATGTCGTTGACGCTCTTCTGGATGGCCTCCTCGCGCAACGCCGCGACCTTGGCCTCCTTGCCGAGACCGTCGACGATCTTGCCGACCTCGGCGTCGATCTGGCTCTTCAGGCCCTTGAGGTCGGCCGACAGCTGGCGCATGCGGGGATGGCCCGGAAGCAGCGTGGCGGACAGCTCCGAGATCTGGCGCTCGACGCGAACGCGGCTCTGCACGAGGTTCTGGATCAGCGGCGATTTCTGCACGTCGGGAAGCGTATCGGCGCTGCCGAGGTCCTTCATCTCGCGCGCCTGCTTGGCGCGCGCCTCGGCCTCGCTGCGCGCCGCCTTGACCTTGGAGAGCTCGGCGTTGAGCTCGGCGAGCTGCTGCTCATTCAAGCCCGTCGCCTGCTGACCGCCCTTGAAAATGTTGGCCTGGCCGCGGAACTTCTCCACCCCCTCCTCCGCGGCGGCGGCTTCCTCGGCAAGCTTGGCGATCTTGGGCTCGAGCGCTTTCTGCACCGCGTCCGTCTCGATGATGCTCTGGCGCGCGAGATTGACGCGATACGTCTCAGCGATGCGGTTGGCGACGTTGGCGGCCAGCTCCGGATCGACTGAGGTGAAGCGGATGCCGATGAAGCGGCTCTCCTTCGGCGAATAGACCTCGAGGCGCTTGAAATAGGTCTCGAGCGCGCGGTCCTGATCGCTTTCGGAGGCGCGGGGGGCGCCGATGCCGATAAGCCGCAGCAGCGCCGACCATTGATCGGGCGAGCCCTTGGCGCTGTTGAACTCGGGGAGTTCGGCGAGCTTCATCTGGCGAACGATCTCCTCGCCGAGATCGGTGGACATCAACGCGCGCACGTGCGTGTTGATGGCCTCCTTGTCCATGCGGACCGTGACGTTGTCGGAGGCGCCGCCGCGCGACGGGTCGGCGAAGGGATTTGTGGTGCCGTTGGACTCGATCGCGAGCTGCGTTTCCGAGGCGTAGTGGGGCGCCATCAGTCCGAGGACGGCGTAGGTCGCCAGCCCGAGCGCGATGGCGACGACGGCGAGCTTCGGAAGGCTCTTCACCCCGGCGCGCCAGAGCGAGCCGAGATCGATGTCATCGGGGCGTTGGTATGTCACTGGCGCCATTTCGCTATTCATTCTGCAGGTCGCGGGCCTTCAGGGATACACGGCGCCGCGTTAGAAATTCCTTAAGTTTCCCGAAATTGGGCACGCCCTCAGATTTTGTTAACCAGGGGTCGCGCACAGTGACGGCCGGTCATTCAGCAGAATCGGTCGCCCATGCGCGTTCTTGGCTTTCCTGTCCGCTTGCTGCCGTGCGCGCTCGCGCTCGGGCTCGTGGGCTGCGCGCACGATCCCGACACCATCGTCACGGCCGCGGTCGACACCATGGGGCGCCAGTCCGAAGCGGTGGTCTATGCGGAAGCTCCGGAGCGCGCCGAGTGGGACGCCAGGGCGGTGCCGGCCGGCTACGTCGCGGACGGCGGGCCTTATCTGCTCGATACCGGCGATCGACTGCGGGTTTTCGTCTACGGCCAGCCCAACCTGTCGCGCGCCTACACCGTCGATCACGACGGCATGATCACCGTGCCGCTCATCAACGAGGTCGGCGTGCGCGGGCGGACGACGCGCGATGTTGAGGCTACGATCCGTCATCGCCTCGGCGCGGAGTTCGTGCGCGATCCGCAGGTGACGGTCGACATCCTCCAGAACCGGCCGTTCTTCATCTATGGCGAGGTGAAGGCTGGCGGGCAGTTTCCCTATGTGTCCGGAATGACGGTCGAGACGGCAATCGCCATCGCGGGCGGCTACTCGGAGCGCGCCAGCACGCGCAGCTACCGCATCACGCGGCGCAATGGAGGGTTCGCCGATCAGATCGAGGTGCCGGGCGACTTCCCCGTGCAGCCCGGTGACGTGGTCTACGTCAACGAGCGCTTCTTCTGACGGCGGCCGTGAGCGTCCCCGCCATCATCCCCGAAAAGCCGCTTCGCATCCTGCACGTCATGCGGGCGCCCGTGGGCGGGCTCTTCCGGCACGTTCTCGATCTCTCGCGCGAGCAGACGCAGCGCGGGCACGCGGTCGGCATCGTCGCCGACAGTACCTCGGCCGATGCGCTCACGATGCGACGCCTCTCCGACATTTCGCCTTCGCTGCGTCTGGGGCTGTCGCTGATCCCCATGCGGCGCCAGCCGGGCGTCGGAGATGCGGTGGCGGCACGCTCCATCATGAAAATCGCGCGCGCGCTCGACCTCGACGTGTTGCACGGGCACGGGGCCAAGGGCGGCGCCTACGCGCGGCTCGCCAAGGCACGGCTCGCCATGCAGGGCGAGCGTGTCCGCGTGTTCTACACGCCGCATGGCGGCAGCCTGCATTTCAAGCCCGGAACAGCGGCCGGCAGCCTTTTCATGGTGCTCGAGCGCGCCATGGGGCGCGTGACGGACGGGCTCATCTTCGAATCACAATTCGCGCTCAGGGCCTACGAGCGGCTCGCCGGTACGGGCGGGCCGCCGCGACGCGTGATCGCGAATGGGCTCGGGCCCGAGGACTTTGTCGTGCGCGCGCCGGACACTACGGCCGCCGATTTTCTCTTCATCGGCGAGTTGCGCGCGCTCAAGGGCGTCGATGTGCTGCTCGAGGCCTTAAAGGAGATCGCATCGCGCCGACCGGTGCGGGCCGTCATCGTCGGCGCGGGCCCGGACGCGGAGATCTTCAAGGCGCAGGCGCAAACGCTAGGGCTCGCGGAGACCGTCACGTTTCCCGGCGCCATGCCGGCGCATGAGGCGTTCGCGCTCGGCCGCTCTCTCGTGGTGCCGTCGCGCGCCGAGAGCTTTCCCTACATCGTCCTTGAAGCGGGTGCGGCGGGCCTGCCGCTGATCGCGACCGACGTGGGCGGCATCCCCGAGATCGTCGCCGGGACGCAAACCTCGCTCATCGCACCGGGATCTGCTGACGCGCTCGCGCGCGCCATGGGCGGCGTGCTCGATGACCCGGATGGCGCGCGCGCGCGGGCCATCGAACTCCGCGACGCCGTGAAACGCAAGTTCACGGTCGCGACCATGACCGACGGCGTGGTCGCGTTCTACCGCTCCGTGATCGCGGGCTGACGACTTTCATTCCATCCTTGCACAAATGATCTCCACTGGTGGACTGTGGCACGTCCTCTGCACTTTTCGGTCCATGAGCCGGCACCGGGCCGGCCGCTGTCACACTTTGGGCCGATCCCTTGCTGCCACCTGTCTCGTCCCCTCACATTTTGGGTCTATCCGGGACCTTCTCGCACGCCGTGCGGGCACTCGCGGGAGGGCAGGCCACATCCATCCGCCTCGCACGGCGCCTCTACTCGCACGTCGGGAAGGTGGCGACGATCGACCTTTACGACCGGCCGATCGGCGACTGGGGCCACGTGGCGAAGTGGATGCTCGACAAGACGATCGGGCTTGCGGCGATCGCGCTCCTCGCACCGCTGATGACGATGGTGGCGCTCGCCATCAAGCTCGATTCGCCGGGGCCCGTGCTGTTCCGCCAGAAGCGCTACGGCTTCAACAACGAGCCGATCGAGGTGCTGAAGTTCCGCTCCATGCACACAGCATTGGCGGACGCCAACGCCGACCGGCTCGTCACGCGGAGCGATCCGCGCGTAACGCGCGTCGGCCGCTTCATCCGCAGGACGAGCCTCGATGAGCTTCCGCAGCTGTTCAACGTGCTGACGGGCGAGCTGTCGCTCGTCGGCCCGCGCCCGCATGCGCTCGCCGCCAAGGCCGAGGACCAGCCCTACAACGAGGTCGTCGCGCGCCACAGGGTGCGGCCCGGCATTACGGGCTGGGCGCAGATCGCGGGATGGCGCGGCGAGACGGACATGCGCAAGCGCGCCGAGCACGATCTTTACTACATCGAGAACTGGTCGGTGTTCTTCGATCTCTACATTCTGGCCGCCACGCCCTTCGCGCTCCTCAAGTCGGAGAACGTGTACTAGCCTCTAGAAGCCAGGGCGGCGGATCGGCGTCCAGGCGCTCGGCGAGCTCACGCCGGGTCCAGGCATGGGCCGCATCGAGCAGCTCGCGGTGGCGGTGCCAATCGAGAAAACCCGTCCGGTCCGGGATGGGGGGCACGAGCGAGAGATCTTCGGCTGAGAGATCGCGCAGGTAGTCGCGGCGGTTGGCCATCAGGGCTCGCATGAGAACGGTGACGAGACCCGGCGCCTCCGGTAGGCGGTCGCGGCGCAACGGATTCAGCACGAGGCGCATGAGCGCCACCCGCGACGGCAGGGCCTCGTAGTCGACCTCGAAGCGGTCGAGGGCCGGCGCCTTGAGGCCGACCACGACGTTGGGGCCGTCCTTAAGCTCGTGCATGGTCTTCACGGGCACGTTGTCGAGGAGACAGCCGTCGACCAGCATGTCGCCGTCCTCGGTATAGACTGGCGGCAGCAGCACCGGGATGGATGACGAGGCGCGGATGGCGCGCCACAGCGGGCCGGTGCGATGGCAGGCCACGCAGAAGCGCGACAGGTTGGTCGAGACGGCGAAGAACGGCAGCCAAAGGTCCTCGATCTCGACTGTGCCATAGAGGCGTTTCAGCTCGGCGTCGAAGACGGTGTGGTCGAGGAGGCCGTAGCGCGGCAGCGTGTAGCGGCGAAGCGCGCGGTTGGTGACGAACATCTCGCCGAACTTCTGGTCGATCTCGTCGGGCGGGGCATCGAGCAGGAAGGCGGCGGCGAGCGCGGCGCCGGCCGAGGTGCCGCCCATGATGTCGAAGGCGAGGCCGGCCTCGGTCAGCGCCTTGTACACACCGGTATGCGCCGCGGCGAGCGCCCCGCCGCCTGCTGCGACGAAGCCCAGGGCGGTGCCATTGATGAAGCGGACCAGGCGCTCGACATCGCCCGTGCGGTCGAGGGCAACGTGGTGGTGCATGGCGATGCGGCGGCCCGCGAGCCAGCGCGACGTGCCGGAGACCTTGGCGCGCGTGGGGTGGAGGAGGACGAGGCGGGTCGCGTCCGGCGTCACGAAGCGGGCGGCCAGACGCTCGACGGCGTTCGGCACCGGGTCGTCGGCATGGCTCGCGACGGCGAGCACGAGGTCGGCGTGGCGGATGGCTTTCTCGGTCCAGGGCGAGGCGTCGCCGTCCGTGACGAGGAGCACGTGCTCGTGCGCCGCCTCGAGGGTGTTGAGACGCGCGATTGCCTCGGGCCCGTCGAGCGCGCCGTCCGAGCCGAGAAGAGCGCGCACGGTCTCGCGGGACAGCACGGCGCAGCCCGATCCGTCGCCCAGCGCCTCGCTCAGCATCGCCACGAAGCGGGGATCGATCGTGCCCGTGCCGGCGGCGATCACGCACACCGTGCGCGGGCGCGGCGCTGGATGCGCGCCTCCGGCGGCGCTCGACGTCGCGGCGGCGAGACGCTCAGCGAGTGTGCGGGTCAGCGCGCCCCAGATGCCGGGATGGCCATCGACCAGGGCATCGAATTCCGCCCGCGAAAGGCCGAGGACGAGGCTGTCTCGCATGGCGGTGACGGTCGCCGTGCGCGGGCCGCCGGTGAGGAAGGCGATCTCGCCCACGGGCTGGCCGGGGCCGATCTCCGACAACGGCTCGCGGCGGCCTTCGATGGTGACGGCGAGGCGCCCCGAGACCAAGACGTAGAGAGCGTCGGGTGCCTCGCCCTGGCGCATGAGCGCATCACCCCGGTGCAGGGTCCTGAGCGCCGCGCGCTCACCGAGCGCGCGGCGCTCGGTCTCGGTCAGTCCGGAGAAAAGGTCGATTTCCGCCATCGCCTGCGCCTCGGAAGGCAGCACAGGTGCGTCGGAGGGTCTGTCGGCGAGCGTCATGGGGCGCCTGTCGGGCTTCGGCCGCGCCTCCACTATAGGGCAGGCGCGCTCGAGTCCCGAGGCGGGTTTCGAGGGGCGTTAACTTGGGGGTAGCCAGCGTCCGCCGCCGGTCCAGCCGGCGAGACTGCCCAGGCCCACGACCAACAGAGCGAGGGCCGGCAGAAACACCGCGGCGAAGGAGGCAACGAGGGCAAGGCTGGTTAGCATGCTCTCAATATGGAGAGCATCGTGCTCCGGTTCACCCTCGGAGAGGCGCGTTACGAATATTTATGCCGCGACGGGGTGTCCCTCGGCCGCTGCGGCCAGGGCTTCGGTCATGGAGCGGGCCATCTTCACGGGATTGAAGCCCCACTTGGCGTTGAGGCGCATGTGGGCGGCGGCCTCCAATGCCGTGACAAGGGCGATCTGGCCGTGACGGGCGATCAGATCGCGCACATGGCGGGTCTCGCATGCGGCAAGAAAACCGCGGAAGCGCAGCAGGACCGCGACTTTGCGCACGCGTGCGCGGGGCGAGATGCTCCAGAAGTCCTGCTCGACGCGGCGCAGATCCTCGTCCGAAAGGACGATGGACGGCAGCAGCAGGCCCCTGCCCTCCGAAAGGATCTTCAGGGCAAGCGCCAGCTCGCGGGCACCGACGCGCGGCACATCGCTCGTGTCGACGGAGGGTTCGGTGGCTTTACCGTTCTGGTTCATGAGCGATCAGCTCCGCTTAGAGGCCGGGGTCGGGTGGGCGAAGACGCTCCAGGGCGACCCATGCAACAGAATGATGTCTCTCGGACTAGCCGATTCGACGACGAAGTCCACGTCCAGACCGACCAGGCGGCCATTCGGGTTGCGGATTTCCGACCTCGCGAAGCGGTACCGGCGGCCGTCGGAGGCGCGAATGACGCCGAACCCGATGCCCTCGTGAAACTTCGTGATCTGACCCTGCATGCTACGCTCCATCTCGTCGGTCGGCGGCCGCTTCGGCGATCGCTTCGAAGACCATGACAAGACTCGGCGGAGTACGCTGTTCCAGCCGGGACAATCCCAATCTTTTCAAGCCTGTCGCACGTCTTGTTCGCAGGTGCAATAAAAATGAGGGCTGCCCTCGCGGGCAGCCCTCAGATTGTCGCAGGAGAGCAACTCGCACCCCTTATACTCAATGTTGTGTTTTCGTCTCGTCCCGTTATTCCAGTCCGGCGAGCGCGATGGGTCTGCGGCCCGAGGGCGGGCCTTGGGGCGGCCGCGCCTCAGTTACGAAAAAAGGCGTCTACCCGCATCCCGGGCTTCAACGCCCCGGACGTCCCCTGCAATTCGATGGTCACCTCCATCACCTCGACGTCCGTCGGACGCAGCGGTCCGCGCGGACCGATCTTGGCCGAGCCGAGGGTCGGGGCGATGTTCGTCACCCTGCCTTCGAACTTCTCGTCGCCGCGGCTGATGCTCTTCACGTAGGCCGTCTGGTTGACCTTGATCTTGTCCACGTCGCCCTCGTCGACCTCGGCCTTGACGCGCACGACGCTCATGTCGCCCATGACGACGAGCGGCAGATCGGGCGACGGCGAGACGACCTCGCCCGCCTTGGCGTTGACCTCGAGGATGGTGCCGGCGGACGGGGCGCGGATGCGCGTCTTATCGAGCAAAGCCTCGGCCATGCGCACGTCGGCGCGCGCGGCGCTGACGGCGGATTCGGCGCGGCTCGGAGCCGGGAGATTGGCTTTCGACTGGGCCTTGACGTAGGCGATGCGCTCGCGCTCGAGCCGCTCGTTGGCATCCTTCAAGCGGCGGCGCGCGTCGCTCACGGCCGCGTCGCTGCCGCTGCCGTTGCGCTTGGCGGAGATGGCATAGTCGAGCTCGATGCGGGCGCCGGTGACGGCACGCTCGGCGGAGTAAATGGCGTCCTCGGCCTTGCGCACATCCTCGCGGCCCGCGGCGAAGGCCTTCTCGCGATCCTCGCGCAGCGCCTCGGCCTCGGTTTCGGCGGAGGCCAGCTTGGCGCGTGCCTCGGCGTCGTCGAGGCGAAGCAGAAGCTCGCCCTCCTCGACCTTGTCATCGACGCTGACCATCACCTCCTCGACGCGGCCGAGGTAGGTCGCGCCGAGCCGGATCTCGCCCGACTTGGGCTCGACGCGGCCGGGTGCGGCGACGACGTAGTCCTTGGTCTCGAGGGAGACCTCCTCGACGGGCGCGCCCTTGTACTTGTCGTAGGCGAGGTAGCCGCCGGCACCGGCGAGCCCCAAGAGCAGAACGAGGTTGATTGGCTTCAGCATGACACGAGATCTTCCTTAAGCTGCGACGTTCTTTTTTCTCGGCGCTTCGCCGGGACCGTGACCGGGTCCCGGGCCGCCTTTGTTCGGTGCGCGATCGTCGCCGACGATGCGTCCATCCTCGATGGTGATGATGCGGTCGGCGTAGTGAAGCGTGCGGTGGTCGTGGGTGACGGCCATGACGGCACGCGTCGGATCCTTCGAGACTTCCTTCAGAAGCTCCATCACCGCCTTGCCGTTCTCGCTGTCGAGCGCGGCGGTCGGCTCGTCGGCGAGCACGACGGAGGGGCGGCCCGCGAGCGAGCGCGCAATGGCGACACGCTGCTTCTCGCCGCCCGAGAGCTTCGACGGGAAGGCATGCATGCGATGACTAAGGCCGACCGCCTTCAGCGCCTCGGCCGCGGTCTCCATCGGGTCGGGAGACAGCGCGTCGCGCACGTCGAGGGCGACCAGCACATTCTCGAGCGCGGTCAGCGTGGGGAACAGGTTGTAGCTCTGAAAGACGAAGCCGATGTGGAGTCGGCGGATCTCGGCAAGCTCCTCGGACGACAATCCGACAGCCTGGTGACCTGCGAGATGCAGCTCGCCCTTGGACGCGGTGAGGATGCAGCCGAGGATCGAAAGCAACGTCGTCTTGCCGCTGCCGGACGGGCCCATCAGCAGCGTGAGCTCGCCGGGGCGCAAGTCCATGCTGACGCCCTTCAAGATGTGCAGCTCGCCCGCGCCGGTGTCGATCGACTTCACGATGTTACGAGCCTGCAGGAGCGGCTGCGTCCCGTTCGAAGCTCTGTCAGGCTTGGCCATGAAGCGAGGTCTCCCGAATTCCCTACACAGTACTCAACTCAGCGAGCTTGCCAGCGGGAGCGCGCCGCGTCTGTTCCACCCGACACAGAAGCTCCGATCGCATCGCGACAAGACCGAAAACTCTCCTACGACGGAACGTTGCAGGGACGCTACGAAGCCGAGCCTTGGGAGGCAAGGCACTTCCACTCTCGCACCGGGTCCGGAAACCCGAACGGGGGTTCCGGACCTGTCTCTCCTGTCCGCGCGACGGTATCCCCTACCTGTTGAAGACACCCGCGGGATCGATGCGCGTCACCTTGCGGATCGCGGTGATGGCAGCGAAGACGCACATGCCGACCGTGAGTGCGAAGAGATACATGGCGATTTTTGGCGTCATGACGATGGTCAAAGTCGGCACGCGCACCGAAAGCCGGTAGATGGCCAGCATGGCGAGGAGCATGCCCGCCGCGTATCCGAGAACCGCGCTCAAGAGAGCCTGGATCAGGATGACGGCGTGGATGTAGCTCGCGGAAGCTCCGAGCGCGCGCAGGGTCGCAAACTCGTTCAGGTGGTCCTTGGTGCTGGCGTAGAGGGTCTGGGCGACGATGACGACGCCGACGATGGCGCCGAGCACCATGCCCGTGATGAGAGCGAGGCCGGCACCGGTCGAGAACATCCAGTAGTTGATGGAGCGGCGATGGAACTCGTCGTGGGTCAGCACCTCGACGCCCTGCAGGCGATCCTGCAGCGACTTGCGGACCGTTTCGACATTGGCGCCATGCTCTAGCGTGACGAGAACGTACGTCGCCTGCTCGGCGGTGGCGCCGACAAACTTGCGCGCCGTTTTGATCGGCGTGAAGATGTACGGCAGAGTTGTGAACGAGCGGATGCCCTTGGTGATCGCCTTCACCTGAACCCGCTGGTTGTTGATCTCGGCGTAATCGCCGCGACCCTCGATGCCGAGGTCCTTGAAATAGGACCGGTCAACGGCGACGGCGTTGGGAGTCTCCAGATCCTCGACCGCGCCTTCATCCAGGCTCCAAGGGCGCACGCCGCCGTTGGCCCAGTCGAGGCCCACGAGAACAAACGACTTCTTGCCGCCCTCGGGCTTGCGCCAGGACGAGAAGTTCACGATCATGTCCTCGGCCTTCTGCACGCCCGGCGTCGAAAGCGCGGCGTACTTCTCGTGACCGATCAGGAGCGAGGGATCGTCGAAGCTCTTGGTGCCGAACGGCACGATCCAGAGATCGGCCGGCGCCTTGTCGAGAACGGTCGCGATCTTGTTCTCGCTGCCCTTGTAGAGACCGACCTCAATGGCAACCAGGACCACCGAGAAGACGATGCCGACCAGCGTCACGATCAGGCTCATGCGATCGTGAAAGAGGTTCCGGTAGGCGATCTTGGGCGCCATCTTGATGACTTTGCCCTTGACGGCCGGCGCAGGCGCGGCCCCGGCGGCATTCCGCTTCATCATGTCCGACTCCAATGAGCAACGCTTCAGAGTTGTGCGCTGAACTCGATGCTGCGTCCAGCGTCCGGGCAGATCGAGCTCAGCTTTTATTCCATTGTGGCCAAGGCGTGCCGGATCGAATCACGTCCGACACGATACTGTCATACCGAGCGGCGTGCCCAGGCCCCGGCTACTGGTCGCAGGCGACCGTAACCGTGGTTCCGAGCGCCGGGATGAACTTCCTGCAGGTCTCGGTCTTGTCGGTGGAGGCCGTCACGGCCGGCTCGGTGCCGGCGGCAGGCGCCTCGGACGTCTCAGTCGACTGGGGCGGGATGTCGGACTGGATAAGGGCGGAGCTGCCGGTCGCCGGCGGCGTCTCGTCGGTGGTGGCGGCTGGCGCGGGCTCGGCCACTGCCGTCGTCGTCTTGTCGGATTTCGCAGACTCGCGGATACGAGGCTCGGGCTTGCTCGGGGCGTAGGCTTCGTGCCGGGCTGGGCTCTCGCGCCGGGCGTGTGCCTTGCGAGCGTGCGGCGTCGCCGCTGCTTCGCCGCCGCGGGCCGGCGTCGCCTTGAAGCTGCCGAGCGGAAAACCGAACGGCACGCGCACGCCGTCTCCACCGGCCTCGGCTCCAGTGGTCAGCGCCGTCGCCGCAACGAGGGCGGCGGCAAGGCCCATGACGATCTTCGTGGTCATGACATCTCTCCTGATCTCGGCTCGCGCGCGGGTGAAAACTCAACGCCGTGTCATGCGGAAAGATGCACGGGGGATGCGCGTCGCGCTGTTCCTGCAGTGACAAAGGATGCCGATTGTCGGGACGCGGGTGCGCGTGCGCGCGCGAAAAAAGAAAAGAGCCGGCTCTCGTCGAGCCGGCTCCCTTGTTCCTTCATTCTCTCTTTCGAGAGTCCTAGCAGCCGACATTCACCGTCGCGCCAAGCGCGGGAACGAACTTCTTGGTGCAGGTCGAGCTTTCCTCGGCCGTCTTCTCGGCCGTGGCGTTGTCCTCGGCAACCGGGGTCGCGTCGGCGGACGCGACCGTCGCGGTGTCGGTGGTCTCCTTGGCAGCGGCCTCATCGGAAGCAGCGGCGTTGGCCTGATCGACATCCACCTGGGTCAGAGCGGCCGTGCTCGAGGGCGCGGCGACATAGGTGCTCGGGGAGGTGTTGGTCGCCGTCTCCTCGGCGGCCTCATTCTCCGTGCCTTCGTCAGCGGCGGCGGTGGCAGCGGTCGCAGCAGCGGCCTGCTTGGCCTCTGCCTGAGCTTGTGCCTTGGCGCGAGCCTGCGCCTGTGCCTGAGCCTGGGCGCGTGCCTTAGCTTTCGCCTGGGCCTGAGCCTGTGCCTTGGCGCGGGCCTTGGCAGCGGCCGCCTGGCGGGCGCGTGCCGCCTCGGCCTTCTGGGCCTGGTGCGCCATGGCGCCAACCGCCAGAACACCGAGGCCGATGCCGAGGCCGAGGCCCTTGCTGCCGGCTTCCGCGGCGGGGGCGATCGCCATGCTGGCAGCTACCATGGCGGCGATGACGCGAATGTTGAGCTTCTTGGCCATTGTCTCTCTCCGTTGAACGAGCCACGAGCGGATGGGGCGTGGCCATCGGCGCTCTGTTGAAGCCAATACTGCCTCGGGGCCGGCGTCGGCGCTGTTCCGGCAGGAACACGATAGCGCGGCGACGGCGCGAATTGAATGGAGGCATGCGGAATTATTTTCGCACAGGTTAAGTGGCCTGCCGGCGCGGGGGGATTGTCCCACCCGCTGCCCGCCTTGGTCCCATCCGGGAATTGGCCTCGCGGCTCTAGGCGACCGCCGCCGCCACGGCGCCGGCACCGAGGGCTGCCTTGCGACCGGCCCCGAACGAGGCCGCGATCCGGGCGATGAACGACGTCGTGCGATCCAAAACGACATGGCGCTGCCGGTCGACGGTAACCATGTGAAAGCTGTCCTCCAGCACCACCAGGTCGACGGGGCCCGCCAACTCGCGTTGCAGGTAGGCGGCGTTGTCGAGGCCGGCGTAGTCGTCCTCGCGGGCATGCACGATCAGGACCGGCTGCGAGATGGCGCCGAGCTCCTTGGTCACGACCTTGGCGAGTCGCCGGCGCTCGAGAACGGCGCCGCCGGGGGTCGAGAGGCGGGAGCCGTCGTTGGCCAACGCGCCGGTGATGAAATCGCGGATGCGCTTGTCCTTGATGCCGACGTGGATCGGCACGGGCAGGCGAAACAGGTTCGCCACCCACTTGCTGTCGATCATGCGAAAAAACGGCATATACCAGGGAATCTGGCGACCGGAGAGCCAGAGCGTCGGGGAGTAGAGAGCGACTGCGTGGACCTTGTCCGGATGGCGCGCGGCGAGCATGAGGCCCAGCACGGCGCCGGTCGAAAGGCCGCCGACGATCACCGTATCGCAGGTCTCGGCCAGCTCCTCGAGACCCTTCTCGGCGCTCGCAACCCAATCGCGCCAGCTGCTCGCCATGAGATCGGCCTCGCTGCCGCCGTGACCGGCAAGCGCAGGGCAGAGGACGGTATAGCCGGCCCGCGTCAGGCCGTTGGCCACGAAACGTATCTCGCTCGGGGAGCCGCACAGGCCATGGATCAGGAGCACGCCGACGCGGCCGCTCCCGGACTTCGAACTCTTCTCACTCGACAGCATGGCAAACCCCGGTTCTGTCCCGAACTCAATTGGCGGGACGCTAAGCGAGCAAGAACCGGGCCGCTGTTCCTGCCGGCACACGGAGCGGAGGCGAAGGGGAGTTTTCGCGGAAGCGGGGGGGCCGAGCCGACATTCACCATTGACCGGGCCCGAGGGCGGGACTACAGGTTAGAACTGTTCTAATCTATATCCGGGCGGCATGCTCGGAATTGGGCGACGTCAACGAGTGGGGAAAGCCATGCAGGGTAAACGCGAAGTCATCGACATCCTGAACGAGGCGCTCAAGCTCGAGCTCGGCGCCGTCAACCAGTACTGGCTCCATTACCGGATGCTCGAGAACTGGGGCTTCACCAAGCTCGCCAAGAAGGAGCGGGCCGAGTCCATCGAGGAGATGCAGCACGCGGACAAGCTCGTCACACGCATCATCTTCCTCGAGGGCCTGCCGAACCTGCAACACGTCGCGCCGCTCATGATCGGCGAGCACGTCAAGGAAGTGCTCGAGTGCGACCTCAAGGGCGAGAAGATCGCGCACGAGACCTACACGCGCGGCCGCGACATTTGCCGCGTGGCCAAGGATTACGTGACGATGGACCTGTTCGAGGACCTGCTGAAGGACGAGGAAGGCCATATCGACTTCATCGAGACGCAACTCGACCTCATCTCCAAGATCGGCATCGAGAACTATGGGCTCCTGCAGTCCGATCCCGCGAATGAGCTCGAAGGGCACTGACCCCTCGGACCCCTCGGGGGGCGCTGCAGCTCGTCCGTCGTCCGCAAGTTGCATGAGCCGTAGCATGAAGAAAATGTTGGGATTCCAGCTGGGAACTCGTGCCACCTAACGGCGTTCGCCAATCAGGTGACATGATGACCACGACCAGCCCCAGCACGAGCCTCCCCAATCGCCCCCGAGCGACCGCCCTCGTCGTCGACGACGACCCGATTCTGCGTTGCGCGCTCTCCGCGGAGCTCAGCGAAGCGGGACTGGCCGTGCGGGAGGCGGCGAACGCGGACGAGGCGGAAACCGTGCTCGCGACCGGCGCGCCGGTGGACATCGTGGTCACGGACATCGAGATGCCGGGCGCGCACGACGGGCTGGCGCTCGCCAAATTCGTGCGCGCGTTCCATCCGCGCGTGCCGGTGATCGTCGTTTCCGGCATTCCGCCGCCCGCCAGCATCGTCGGGGTGGCGGACGCCTTCTTCGGCAAGCCCTACGACTTCGACCGCATCATCCTGCGCATTCGCTCACTCTTGGGGTCGCGCCCCAAGATGACGCGTAACTAGCTCGCGCCGAGCACGCGGCCGGCGACGGCGTCGAGCTTGCGCAAGAGGGACGCATCGCGCGCCTCGGGCGCGGTGATGATGGCGACGTCGAGGGCGCGATCCGAGCCGATCGGGCAGGCGGGATGCTGGGCCGGGAACTCGCGGGCGAGGCGGGCGACGAGGCGCTGCGCCTTCTCGGTGTTGCCCTTCATGACGGCGATGACGGAGGCGACATCGACGTCGGCGTGGTCGTCGTGCCAGCAGTCGTAGTCCGTCACCATGGCGACGGTCGCGTAGCAGATCTCCGCCTCACGGGCGAGCTTGGCCTCCGGCATGTTGGTCATGCCGATGACGTCCATGCCCCAGCTCCGATAGAGATTGCTTTCGGCCCGCGTCGAGAACTGCGGCCCCTCCATGACGATGTAAGTGCCGCCGCGCGTGTAGGCGATGCCCTCGCCCTGCGCCGCCTTCTCGACCGCGTCGACGAGGAGCGGGCTCACGGGGTCGGCGACCGAGACGTGGGCGACGAGGCCGGGTCCGAAGAAGCTCTTCTCGCGCGCGAAGGTGCGATCCACGAACTGATCGACAAGCACGAAGTGGCCGGGCGCGAGGTGCTCACGCAGCGATCCGCAGGCCGAGATCGAGACGAGATCGGTGACGCCGGAGCGTTTCAGGGCGTCGATGTTGGCGCGGAAGTTGATCGCCGACGGCGGCACCGGATGGCCACGTCCGTGGCGGGGCAGGAAGCGAATGGGAAGCCCCGCGAGCTCGGCGAAGAGGATCTCGTCCGAGGGCGCGCCCCAGGGCGTCATCACCTTCTCCCAGCGGGCATTCTCGAGGCCGGGCAGATTGTAGAAGCCGCTGCCGCCGATGATGCCGAGCACGGATTTGGTCATCTCGTTCGTTTCCCTCTTTTCGCGATGGCGCGGATCACAGCACAGCCGGCGGCAAAAAGAAAAGGCCCGCAGCGGGCCTCTTCCGTCATCAGTTCGTCATGGTCCGTTCCGGCGGCTGGTCAGTGCGGGATCTTGGACCAGAGCACGCGCTTGCCCGCGTAAAGCAGCGCGGTGGTGACCAGAAGATAGAGCATGACGAGCCAGCCGGTGCTCTTGCGGCCGTTCAGCGACGGATCGGCGGCCCAGGAGAGGAAGGCGGCGATGTCGCGCGCATTCTGCTCGAGCGAGCCGGTCTTGTCCTGGTACTTGACGAAGCTGTCGGCGGCGAGGGGCGGCGGCATGGCGATCTGATGCCCAGGGAAGGCCGCGTTGTAGTGGAGGCCCTCGGCGACTTTCATGTCGCCCGGCGCCTCACCGTAGCCGGTCAGCAGCGCGTAGAGGTAATCGGCGCCGCCCTCCTGGTAGCTGGTGGCGATGTCGCGCGCCATGGACACCGGGTGCCACCACCATGTGCCCGTGTACTCGACGTTGCGCGCCTTGGCCATGAGCGAGAGATCGGGCGGCGCGGCGCCGTACGCCGCGCGGCCCTCTTTTTCGTTCTTGAACGGACCCAGGATGGGGTCGAAGAGCTTGGGCTCGCGATCGAACATCTTGCCCTGGTCGTCAGGACCGTCGACGATCTTGTTCGCCCATCCGTGGGCGAGCGCCTTCACCGATTCCTCGGGGAACTCCGGCCCGCCGGGCTCGACGAGGTTGCGGAAGCGCACGCGCTTCAGGCTGTGACAGGTCGAGCAGTTGTCCTGATAGATCTGAAAGCCGCGCTGCAGCTGCGCCTTGTCGTACTGGCCGGTAAAGCCACCGAAGCTCCAGGTCTGGCGCTCGATGTGGACGCCGTGCCCGCCCTCCTCGGCTGCCGCTGCGGGCGCGACCGCGCCCAGCAGCAGGGCGCAGGCGGCAAGCGAAGCTTCGATCGTGGCTCGCATCATCGGTGCTCGCGTCATCTCTCTCCCCCTCGTCAGCGCGTCTCTGGAGCCGCGGCGGCGCCTTGTGGCGCCGACGCGCCGCCGGGCAAGACCGAGGCGGATATGGATTTCGGGAGCGGCTTCGGCGTCTCGATGATGCCGAGGATCGGCATGACCAGGAGGAAGTGGGCGAAGTAGTAGAAGGTGAAGATGCGCGACCAGATGACATAGGCACCCTCCGGCGGCTTGGCGCCGAGATAGCCGAGGCCGATAGAGGAAATGACCAAGAGCCAGAAGAACCACTTGTAGAGTGGGCGGTACTTCGCGGAGCGGACGCGGCTGGTGTCGAGCCAGGGCACGAAGACCAGGACGGCGATCGCCGAGAACATGGCGATGACGCCGCCGAGCTTCGAGGGAATGGCGCGGAGAATGGCGTAGAACGGAAGGAAGTACCATTCCGGCACGATGTGGGGCGGCGTCACCAGAGGGTTGGCCTCGGTGTAGTTGTCGGCGTGGCCGAGGTAGTCCGGCAGGAAGAAGACGAACCAGGCGAAGAGAATCAAGAAGGCAAAGAGGCCCACCGTGTCCTTGGCCACCGCGTAGGGGTACATCGGCACCGAGTCGGACTTGGTCTTGATGTCGAGGCCGGTCGGGTTGTTCTGCCCCGCCACGTGCAGCGCCCAGATGTGCAGAATAACGAGGCCCGCGAGCACGAACGGCAGCAGGTAGTGGAGCGCAAAGAAACGGTTCAGCGTCGTGCCGGACACCGAGTAGCCGCCCCACAGCCACTCGACGACCGCGGTGCCGACGCCGGGGATGATCTCGTTCAGGGACGAGAAGAGGTTGGTGATGACTGTCACGCCCCAAAAGCTCATCTGGCCCCAGGGAAGCGCGTAGCCCATGAAGGCGGTGGCCATCATGACGAGGAAGATCAACACGCCGACGATCCAGAGCACCTCGCGCGGGGCCTTGTAGGAGCCGTAGTAGAGGCCGCGGAAGATGTGGACGTAGACGGCGATGAAGAACATCGAGGCGCCTACGGCGTGCAGGTTGCGCAGGAGCCAGCCGTAGTTGACGTCGCGGCGGATGGCCTCCACCGAATTGAAGGCGTCGGCTCCGCTCGGCTGATAGTGCATAGCCAGCACGACGCCGGTCAGGATCTGGGCCGCGAGGCAGAAGGTCAGGATGCCGCCAAACGTCCAGAGGTAGTTCAGGTTGCGCGGCGTCGGGAAGTCGACGAACTGGCCGTGCATGAGGCGCATGATCGGCAGGCGGTCGTCCCACCATCTGGCAAACGAGGATTTCGGCTCGTAGCTCGACGAATGCTGCATGTCGTTTGCCCCCTCAGCCGATCTTGATCTTGGTGTCGGAGACGAACTCGTAGGGCGGCACCTCGAGGTTGCGCGGGGCGGGGCCCTTACGAATGCGGCCCGAGGTGTCGTAGTGCGAGCCGTGGCACGGGCAGAACCAGCCGCCGAAGTCCCCGCGCGAGTCGCCCATCGACTGGCCCTTGGGGATGCAGCCCAAGTGCGTGCAGATGCCGATCAGGATCAGCCAGTTGTCCTTGCCTTCCTTGACGCGGTTGGTATCGAGCGCGGGCGTGGTCTCGGGCAGGAGGTCGTTGCGCGCCTCGGGATCGGGAAGCTCCTTCGGATCGACGGCCTCGGCCGTCTTGATCTCGTCCGCGGTGCGGTTGCGGATGAAAATCGGCTTGCCGCGCCACATGGCGGTGATGGCCTGGCCTTCCTTGACCGGAGAGAGATCGATCTCGACCGAGGCCAAGGCCTGAGCGCCGGCGTCGGGATTCATCTGCGCCACGAACGGCCACAAGGTTGCCGCGGCGCCGACGGCGGCGAACGCGTTACCGGCTATGACAAGAAAATCCCGGCGATTGGGCTCTTCGGCTTCGCTTGCCACGTACCCCTCCAATTTCGAGGATGCTGTCTCGCGCGATGCGAGCGCTCTCAGACGACGGCAGGTCCCTCACACGCGTTCATGCCCTGGCGAGCAGCGATGCCGGGCACGAGACGGCAGGAGGGAGATGACCAAACTTAGTTTCACTCGAAGCACTAACCGAGGCTCGCCTCGTGTGCAAGGATCACTGCCCGCCCACCGACGCGCGATCGTCTCGCATTGGACTTGCCGCAGAACCGCACTTTCGCGTTTGTTTCTGGCACCGTTTGGCAACCTGCTCAAGACGACGGCCGACACGTAACGCGGGTCAAAGTGGCGCACAGGTCAGGATACGGCTTAATCGGCGGGATGCCTCATGCGGCTTGCGCTCTATCAACCGGATATTCCTCAGAACACCGGCACCATGCTGCGACTCGCGGCGTGTCTTGGCGTTGCGGTCGATCTCATCGGTCCGGCCGGCTTCGACATGAGCGACCGTTCATTCCGGAGGGCTGGACTCGACTATTTGGATCGCGTCGAGGTCGCCCGCCATGAAAGCTTCGAGCAATTTCTGGAGCGTCTCGCGGCTGCGCGACCGACGCCGCGCCTCGTGCTGCTCTCGACGCACGCCGATGCGACGCACATCGGCCATGCCTTCCGCGCCGACGACGTGCTCCTGGTCGGGCGCGAAAGCGCGGGTGTACCGGAGCATGTGCATGCGCGCGCGGACGCGAGGGTGCGCATCCCGATGCGTGAGGGCCTGCGCTCGCTCAATGTCGCGGTGGCGGCGGCGATGGTGCTCGGCGAGGCGTTGCGGCAGACAGGCGGGTTTGGCGGGTAGGCCGTCGCCTCCTCCAAACTCCTACGTGTCTGGACCCCGACCTTCGTCGGGGTGACGTGAGTTTCAGCGCACGGCCTGCACAATCTCCAACGTCATCCCGGCGCAGGCCGGGGTCGAGATAGTATGAGAGAGAGCGTCGCGTCAGCCCTTGTCGAGGAGGAGGGTGAGACCGACCAGGGTCTCGCTGAAGAACTGGATCTCCACCATCTGGCGCTTGTCCTTGACGATGATGTCCATGTTGGCGGAAAGGGCGTGCTCGCTCGCCTTGACGGAAACGCGGAAGCCGCGCGGCGTCACAGCGCCATCGAGCGTGCCGGAGATGTTGTACATCTCCTCCTTCCAGTCGCCCGAGAGCTTCCCGTCGGCGTGGCGGACCTCGCTCTTCAACTCGATCTTGCCGCCGGGCGACGCGCAGCGGATGGTCTGCTTCAGCGTGTTGCCGTCGGCTTCCACGAAGTAGGTGGCGCGGCACTTGACCTCCTCGGTCTTGCCGTCCTTGAAGCGCAGGCGGCCCATGCCGCCCCACCAGCCGTCCAGGTTTTCGAACGGTCCGACCGCCTGGGGCGCGGCGTCGACAGCCGGCACCGACGCGATGACGGCGGCCGCCATGGCAGCGGCCATAACAAGCCGCACAACGTTGCGTCCCATCGACTTCCGAAGGAGGTGCATGTGGTCCCCGCGCGCCTCTCTGCTCGAATCCCCCTGCTGCAGGGAGGCTTGCCGAGGCCGACCCCGTTGGCAACAGGCGCGTTGTCTCAAGGCGTTGATAGTGGCGGGGATGTGTCGGCCGCGCCGCAGTTATTTGCACTCTGCCCGATGCGGCACGCTCAAATGCCGAGCTTTTTCTTCAAGATTTCGTTGACGGCCGCCGGGTTGGCCTTGCCGCCCGTGGTCTTCATCACCTGCCCCACGAACCAGCCGAGCATGGTGGGCTTGGCCTTCACCTGCTCCACCTTGTCGGGGTTGGCGGCGATGATCTCGTCGATGGCCTTCTCGATGGCTCCGGTGTCGGTCACCTGCTTCATGCCACGGGCCTCGACGATCTCGGCCGGGTCGCCGCCCTCGGTCCAGAGGATTTCGAACAGGTCCTTGGCGATCTTGCCCGAGATCACGCCGGTGGCGATGAGATCGACGAGGCCGCCGAGCTGGGCCGCCGAGACAGGGCTATGCTCGACATCTTTCGCTTCCTTGTTCAGGCGGCCGAACAGCTCGTTGATGACCCAGTTGGCCGCCAGTTTTCCGTCGCGGCCCTTCGCGACGGCCTCGAAGTAGTCGGCGTTCTCGCGCTCGGCGATGAGCACGCCCGCGTCGTAGGCCGAGAGGCCGTAGTCGGCGATGAAGCGGGCGCGCTTGGCGTCTGGAAGCTCCGGCAGGTCACGTGCGAGAGCGTCCACGTAGGCCTGCTCGATCTCGAGCGGCAGGAGGTCTGGATCGGGGAAGTAGCGGTAGTCGTGCGCCTCCTCCTTCGATCGCATGGAGCGCGTCTCGCCCTTCGCGGAATCAAAGAGCCTCGTCTCCTGATCGATGGTGCCGCCGTCCTCGATGATGTCGATCTGGCGGCGCGCCTCGACCTCGATGGCCTGGCCGATGAAGCGGATGGAGTTGACGTTCTTGATCTCGCAGCGCGTGCCGAGCGGCGCGCCGGGCTTCCTCACCGAGACGTTGACGTCGGCGCGGAGGTTGCCCTTCTCCATGTCGCCGTCGGAGGTGCCGAGGTAGCGCAGGATGGTGCGCAGCTTGGTGACGTAGGCCTGCGCCTCGCGCGCCGAGCTCATGTCCGGCCTGGAGACGATCTCCATGAGGGCGACGCCCGAGCGATTGAGGTCGACGAAGGAATAGTCCGGGCTCTGGTCGTGAATCGACTTTCCGGCGTCCTGCTCGAGATGCAGCCGCTCGATGCCGACACGCTTCGTCTCTCCGTCGACCTCGATCTCGATCTCGCCCTCGCCGACGACCGGCTGCTTGTACTGGCTGATCTGGTAGCCCTGCGGAAGATCGGGATAGAAGTAGTTCTTGCGGTCGAAGACGCTCGTGAGGTTGATCTTCGCCCTGAGGCCGAGCCCGGTGCGGATGGCCTGGGCGATGCACTCCTCGTTGATGACCGGCAGCATGCCGGGCATGGCGGCATCGACCAGCGAGACGTGGCTGTTGGGCTCGCCGCCGAACGCGGTCGAGGCGCCGGAGAACAGCTTCGAGGCCGAAGCGACCTGGGCGTGCACCTCCAAGCCGATGACGATCTCCCAATCGCCGGTCGCGCCTTCAATGAGGTTCGGCTTGCCGCCGCTCTTCGATGTGTCCTGCATCTCTACGAACTCCACCGCGCTTAGCGCGCGACCAGTGTTAATCGAATCGCGATCGCGCTCTAGGCTTTCGATGCGACCGATGATTCACGCTTCGGACTGATAGGGTCCGAAGCGATCATGGTCTAGCGCGCGCGAAACCAATAGCCCAACGCGGCCCAGGCGAGGCCGAAGACGAACTGCAGCATGACGAGGGCGGCCTCGCCGCCGATGGCGTGGATGGCGAACAGGCCGACCTGGCCGCCCACCCAATAGGCGAGGAAGCCGGAAATGGAAGCGGCGAAGGCGGCAACGATGAGCTTCTGCCACTGGTCCGCGCGGCTTCCCATCACCACGCCGACCAGAATGACCGCCGGGTTCACAGCCGCGAGCAAGAGAAGCGTCAGCGGATCGAAAGAGTTGATCGCGATCATCCGCGAGGTCCGCCGCTGCCGGCTTCCTGCTGGCGGAGCTTCTCCTCCTCGTACTGCACGAACCAGCCGATCATGTTGCGCCACTGGGCGCCCACCATCTCGATCATCTCCACGGGCAGGCCACGCTGGCGCGCGCGGACTTTCACCTTGTCGATCACCTCGTTGATGCGCCAGGGGACGCTCGCCTCGGCGGGGTCCTTCTTCAACTGCCAGGCGCGCTCGACGTAACCGAAGCGCTCGGCGATGAGGTCGACGAGGGCCTCGTCGATGCGATCGATCTCGGAGCGGACCTGGCTCATGTCCGCGCACTCCCAGGGACGCTTGGGATCCATGACTCTACTTGCCTCCCGACTTTTTCTTTGCGGCGGGCTTTGTGACAGGCTCGCCGCCCTTCGCCCACCAGCGCTCGGCGATCGTGATACGGCCGGCCGCGTCCTCGATCGCCTGCGCGGCGCGGAACAGCGTCGCCTCGTCGAACGGCTTGCCGATGAGCTGCAGTCCGAGGGGCGTTGCCTCCGACGAGAGACCCGCCGGCACGGAGATGCCGGGCAAACCCGCCATGTTCACGGTGACGGTGAAGATGTCCTCGAGGTACATGGCGATGGGATCGCCGGACTTCTCGCCGAAGCCGAAGGCCGGCGAAGGCGTGGTCGGCGTCAAGACGACGTCGACCTTGCTCCAGGCCTCGTCGAAGTCGCGCTTGATCAAGGTCCTGATCTTCTGCGCCTTCAAGTAGTAGGCATCGTAATAGCCCGCCGAGAGCACATAGGTTCCGATCAGGATGCGCCGGCGCACCTCCTTGCCGAAGCCCGCCGCGCGCGTCTCCTCGTAGGTGTCGATCACATCGCGGCCGGGCACGCGCAGGCCGTAGCGGACGCCGTCGTAGCGGGCGAGGTTGGATGAGGCCTCGGCCGGGGCGACGATGTAATAGGCGGGGAGTGCATACTTGGTGTGCGGCAGACTGATCTCGTGGATAGTGGCACCGGCCGCCTTCAGCCAGTCGATGCCCCTGGTCCAGAGATCCTCGATCTCCTTCGACATGCCGTCGACGCGGTACTCCTTCGGCACGCCGATGCGCAGGCCCTTCACGCCCTTCGCGAGCGCCGCCTCGTAGTCGGGCACAGGCGCATCGACCGACGTCGTGTCCTTGGGGTCGTGACCCGCCATGGTGCCGAGCATGATAGCGGCGTCGCGCACGGTCTTGGCGATGGGGCCGGCCTGGTCGAGGGACGAGGCGAAGGCGACGATGCCCCAGCGCGAGCAGCGCCCGTAGGTCGGCTTGATGCCGACGGTGCCGGTGAGGGCTGCCGGCTGGCGGATGGAGCCGCCGGTGTCGGTCGCGGTGGCGGCAAGGCAGAGCCCCGCGGAGACGGCCGCGGACGAGCCGCCCGACGAGCCGCCGGGGACGAGCTTGTCCGCCTTCGGCGCACCGTCCTTCCCCTTGCGGCGCCAGGGCGAGACCACCGGCCCGAAGGCGCTGGTCTCGTTCGATGAGCCCATGGCGAACTCGTCGTTGTTGAGCTTGCCGAGCATGACGGCGCCGGCGGACCACAGGTTGGCGCCCACCGTCGATTCATAGGTGGGCGTGAAGTCGCCGAGGATGCGCGAGCAGGCGGTGGTGCGGATGCCCTCGGTGCAGAAGAGATCCTTGTTGCCGAGCGGCAGGCCTTCGAGCGGGCGGGCGTCTCCCTTGGCGAAGCGCGCGTCCGACGCCTTGGCCTGCGCAAGCGCGTGCTCCGGCGTCGGCAGCACGTAGGCGTTGAGCGCCGCGTTGGCCTCGCCGATGGCGGCGATGTGGGCCTCGGCGAGCTCGGTCGCCGAGAACGTCTTCTTCCTAAGCCCGTCGCGCGCTTCGGCCAGCGTCAGGCCTGTCAGGTCGCTCACTTGCCGGTTTCCTTCTTGGCATCGCAGCGCTTGTAGAGCCCTGGACCGTCCTCGTCCCTGGCGTCATGCACCTCAAAGCTATCCTCGCCCTCGAGCTTGTCGAAGACGTACGTGGTCGGCGTCATGGTCATGCCTTCGGAGCAGATGGTGAGCGCCATCCAGGTCTTGCCAGGCTCGTGCTCGAACACCTTCGTGAACTCGCAGGCGCCCTCCCAGCCCTTGAAGCCGTCGGCGTCGAGCAGCTCGGGCGCGGTGCCCGCGTTCTTCGCCCCGCCCGCCTCGACCTTGCGGAGTTTCTCGCACTGCTCGGCGGTGGCGTACTGGCCCACCAGAAATTCGGCGCGCTCCCTGGCGCCGGCCGCGAACGGCACCGCCAGGGCGCAGGCGATCAGAAGCGTGCGCATAACAATTGCAGGAGCCATGGACTTCAAACCGAGCGGGCCCTTTCCGCCTCGGCGCGTGCCTTGTTGATGTGGTAGCTGCGGCGCGAATAGAAGAGGCTCACGAGGCCGAAGACTATAGAGAGCGGCGCGTTGACCTGCTCGGCGAGATCACGCGCCCTCAAAAGATAGGCCGGGGTGTCGCTCACCGACTGCGGGGAGAGCGAGCGCGCGCCGCCAGGAATCGCCTCGTCGCGCGGCACGGCGAGTACGAGAAGGCCGGTCGCGATCAGCGCCACGGCCAGCAATGCGAATATCTTGGACATCCTCGGGCCTCCGATTTCGTTGCCACTCAGACTATTCCACGACCTTGGGAACGACAAAATAATGGTCGTCGACCACGGGTGCGTTCTTGACGATGGCGTCGGCGATCTCGCCGTCCGTCACACGGTCGGCCCGCTTCTTGAGCTCCTGGGCGACGACACGGGTCATGGGCGCGACGCCCGCGGTATCGACCTCGTCCAGCTGCTCGACCCAATTCAGGATGCCAGACAGCTCGCCCTCGAGGCTCCGGGCCTCGTCGTCGGTGATCTTGATGCGTGCCAAGCGCGCAATGCGCCGCACGGTCTTGTCGTCAACGTGCATGGGTTTTCGCTCGAAGCCCTCGGCGGCCAAACCGCCGCGTGTTCCTCATAGCGGGCTCGCCCCAGCCATGCAACTCGGGCTTGCGGCGACGCCTCCCTGCCCTTGCCGGCCGCTACTCGCGCTTGCGGATCTTGGACAGGAAGGGCCCCAGCACGTCCGAGGCATCGTCGGTCCAGGGCGAGAGGCGCGGCTTGGGGAGGTCGCGCGCGCCGGGGATGCCCCGGAACTGGTCGATCACCTCCCAGCTCTTGGCATAGACGACGACCGTCGAGCCGGTCGCGGCATAGCCGTCGTCGTGTGAGTCCTCGATGGTGATCGCGTGCAGGCCGCCGACGGCGGGGAAGGTGGCGGCGAGGACCTGCTCGAGGTCGAGATAGCGGTTCGAGATGTGCAGGAGGACGGCGCCGTCGGGCTTGATCTTCGACGCGTAGAGGCCGAGCGCCTCGGCGGTCAGCAGGTGGACGGGAATGGCGTCGGAGGAGAAGGCATCGACGATGACGAGATCGTAGCTCGCATCGGGCTCGCGGGCGAAGGTGAGACGCGCATCGCCGAGCAGGATGTGCGCTTCCGGCTGGCAGTTAGCGAGGAAGGTGAACTTCTTCGAGTTGGCGATGGCGACGACCACGGGATCGATCTCGAAAAAGCGCCACTCCTCTCCCGAGGAGGAATGACACGCGAGCGAGCCCGCGCCGAGCCCGATGACGCCGAACTTGGGCTCGAAGCGCATCTGAGCCGCGCGCATGCCCGTGACGCGCACGACGGTGGCCATGGGGCCGCGCGGGTAATAGTAGGTCGCGGGCGTCGTGCTCGCGACGAGATTTCCACGCTGGTCGCGGATGCGCTGAGCGCCATGCAGCGTGGTGCCGTGCTGGAGCACGTTGAACTGGCCGTCGGCCGACTGGGTGACCCGGTAGACGCCGAAGTAGCTGCGCTGCGCATTGCCGCGATGCACGCCGGACGGCAGCATGACAACCGCGAGATAGATGCTCATGGCGACGAACAGGAGGTGCGGCGGATGGCGCCAGACGACCAGCGCCATGACACCGAACAAGGCAGCGATGGCGGCCGTCGATCCCCAACCCCGGAAATCGAGCTGATAGGTAGAGGCGAGCGAAGGGCCCCAGTGGATGATGGCCGCGGCGGCGGCGATCATCGCCAGAAGCCCCACGAGCGCCGTGCGACTTTCGCGATTGAGCTCCAAGGCGCCGGGGCGGCAGGCGAAGCTCAGAGCCAGCAGCAGCGGGTACTCGAACACCTCCGAGAAAATCCGCGGCGCGACGAGGGCTGCGAAAATCCCGCCGAGGACGCCGCCCGCCGACATCCAGAGGTAGAACTCAGTCAAGCGGCTTGCGTCGGGGCGCTGCTGGTAGAGCGTGCGGTGGGCGACGAGGGTGACGGCGATGAACGCCGCGACGCCGAAGCCCGCCGCGTAGAACCATGTCTCCTTCTCCGTCTGCGCGAGCTGGAGCAGCGCCAGAATGACGGCGACCGCGTGCAGCGTCAGCAGCACCGGGCGCGTAATGAGGGCGCGCTCGCGGAACACGACCACGAAGCTCGCGAGATAGAGCACGAGCGGGATGACCCAGATCAGGGGCGCCGAGGCGACATCGGTCGCGACGTGGGTGGTGAAGGCTGTGAGCAGGGCCGAAGGCACGAACGCCAGCCCGACCCAAGAAAGACGGGTGCGCCATCCCGGCCCGGGCCCGCTCGGCGCTGCGGTAGCGGCGGCGGACTGCGTGCCCGCCAGGCGGCGCATGGCGAGAAAGCACGCCGCGATCGCCAGGATGAGAGCGGCGAAGCCCGCGGTCCACACCAGCGCCAGCGCCTTGAGTCCCAGGAGCGGCTCGAACACCAGCGGATAGCCCAGGAGCGCGAGCAGGCTGCCAAAGTTCGAGGCCGCATAAAGAAAATAAGGGTCCGCCGCGTCCTTGTGCCCGGTTCGCGCGAACCAAGCCTGAAGGAGCGGCGCGTTGGCCGACACGGCCACGAAGGGGAGTCCGATAGCGGATGCGAACAGCGCGAGCTGCCACAGGTAGGGATCGCGCGTCGGCGGATCGGACCAGCCTTCGGGAACGGCAATCGGAAGCGCGATGAACGCAGCGGCCGAAATGGCCAAGTGCGCATAGCCCGACGAGCGCGGCGCGACGTAGCGCGTAAGGAGATGCGCATATGTATATCCGACGAGGAGCGCGCCCTGAAAGAAGAGCAACGCAACCGCCCAAACGGACGGGCCGCCGCCGAGCAGCGGCAAGACCATCTTGGCGAACATGGGCTGGATCAAGAACAGGAGGAATGCCGACGCGAACATGGTCAACGTGAACAACCATAGGACGATCCAGGACTGACGTTCCGACAAGCTTTTGTCAGCAGCCGGAGCGCTCTCGATAGGCGTCGTCACATCTCCTCCTGGATTTTTGCTCGGTGCGCACAGCCGGCGCCTCACGCAGCGGCGGGACCATAGACGGGATTAGACGCCTTGTCGCGAAGCGAGGTCCCTCGGTGTGCGGCTAATTGATCACCGATCGCAATCGCGATAGCGCAGGATGCAGGCGGATTAGTATACTGAAGCATGTTCGATTCTGGGCTCGCCCTTGGCATGGACGACAACAGTGTGGCCCGCCCTCGCGGCGTAACGACAGGCGAGGCAGAGATTTTCGCGGGTCTCATTGCGCCGGGCCGATTGATCGGCATCGACGCCGGGACCAAGACGCTCGGCCTTGCGCTCAGCGACGTGACGCGCGCCATCGCCAGCGCGCTCGAGACCATCCGGCGCACGAAGTTCAAGGACGACGCCAAACGGCTCCTCGAGATCGTGGACGCACACGCCGTCAAAGGCTTCGTGCTGGGCTTGCCCATCTCGCTGGACGGCAGCGAGGGTCCGCGCGCGCAAGCTACACGCGCATTGGCCCGTAACCTCAACGCGCTCTCGCCTCTTCCGATTTTGCTGTGGGACGAGCGTCTCACCACGGCCGAGGCCGAGCGCATGCTGATCGCTGCCGACGCGAGCCGCAAGCGGCGCGCCGACGTCATCGACAAGCTCGCCGCCACCTTGATCCTGCAAGGCGCGCTCGATCGCATGAGGCGCTGATGCAAGCTCAGCCCTTCTCACGTTGGCCAAACTGGGGTCGCACGCGTGCCGCATTGGTTGCGCACGGTGTGGAGGCTGGTGGTGCGGGTGGTTTCGCACACCGCCTTCCGCCTGGATGGCCACCGATGCGTACGAGATCCAAGGCCCTTGAGTGCACGGATAGCGCCTTCCCCGAAGGGACCGCGCGCGACGTTGAAAAGCTGATCAGCCGCTTCGACAGCAACTACCGCACTGCCGCTCGCCGGCTCATCTTCTCCTCCCCACGTCTCGCAGATCTCGCCATCGCCTTTCCCGGTGCATTCCACGCGCTCGCCAGCCTGCACGGGCCGCCGAGGCGGCGCCAGAAGGCGCTCGAGCTCGTGCGCACGGGAGCGCCGCTCAAGGACGTCGCAAGCACCCTCGACGTGCCGCTGTGGCTTCGCCGGCTGCCACCCGAGGCCTTCTCGGGGCGGCTCGGCGGCGTGCCGAAGTCGGAAATCTTCGCAAGGCGCATTGCCAACCATTTGCCTACGTCGGGAGAGAACAGCGCGTTCTGGTTGAGTTCGGTCATCTTCGGGGCGCTCGCCTGCGACGACTATTTCGCGTTGTGGCTCGCCCAACAGCCGATCTTCATGGAGGCCGGCGATCCGGCGCGCCTGTTCGGACTGCTCGCGGCCTATGCCTGGCTATCCAACGAGGACCTCGCGCGGGCGCGCGGCTTGATCGTCGTGCCCTGGCGCCCGGAGATGGCGCTCGATACGGCCGTGTGCGCAGCCAAGAGCTGGTTCAACCGCATGCGTCTCGTCCTGCAGTTGCGCGACGGTGTCATCACCGATCCCTGGCTCGCACCCGGAGAGGCGCGCGGGTTCTCGTTCGTGCCGCTCCTCGATCACGACGCGCTTCTCGCCGAAGCGCACGCGATGCAGAACTGCGCCGATCAGTATGCCGACCGGCTGGCACGCGACAAATGTCGCCTGTTCTCCGTGCGCCGGCGCGGCTTGCGTGTGGCCACGCTGGAGATCGGACCGCATCCGAGGGAAGCCGGCGTGCTCGCCATCGCACAGCTCAAGTCGCGCCACAACCTGCCCGCGAGTGCCGAGGTCTGGCAGGGCGTACACACATGGATGGGGTCGCAGAAGGATCTCAAGCGCGCCTCGAACGGCGCACAAACGGACCGCCCTTTCGACTCTGTGGTGTGGAGCGATCTGATGGCGTCCTATCGCGCGAGAAAAGACGGGGCCGATTGGATTCCAGATCAGGCGAACAAAGACAATTTTTCTCACCTGGACGGTGGAATCGCGGAACTCGCGCGCCGGGCAGGCATTACATCGTGGCTATTCACCTAGGGGGGTTATCGAACAATCCGACAACACTCTACCGTCGTTGGGCCAGCTCGACGCTCAAGCAGCACGAGCGGTCCAACGTGGAGGACTGCCGGACAGGCACCCGTTACAGGGCACCTGGGGAAAGCACTGTACTGATCAAAGTACAGAAGGGAGGTATGCGGCCTGATCTTTCGTCCAATTCAAGGGACCTAGGCGCACGTGCATAGTTGGGTTCGATGTGCGCGCTTCGCCCCGTCAAGAATCCCGCTTCGCGGCGGGGCATGAACCATCGGGAAAACAGCAACGCGAGCAAGAGGAAACGATGACGTATGAAACATGAGACCCTAGACGACAAAATGTCGTCGGCGCTGCATCTGCTGCACAGGGCAGGACAATGTGCGGACGAGATGTTTGCCGTCAGTGTGGGCGAGGCGGGGCTTACGCCGCGTCAGTATGCGGTCATGGCCGCCATCGCCAAAAGCGAAGAGCCCAGCCAGACCACGCTCGTCGACGCGACCGGCATCGACCGTTCCACCATGGCGGATATCGTGCGGCGGCTTACGTCGCGCGGTCTCGTGCAGCGCCGCCGCACACGACGCGATGCCCGCCGCTACGCCGTGAGGCTGACGGATAAGGGCGAAAGCGCGTTGCGCACGGCTCAGCCGGCAGCCCGCTCGACGGACGAGAAAATCCTGGCGGCACTCGCCCCGACACAACGGGACGCGTTCCTGCGCTCGCTTTCGCGGATCGTGACGGCAGTAGAGCCTGAGTCGGTCGCGCGCAGCGGGCGAACCTAAACTAGACCATTCTGCTTGGGCCATGCGCACGCGATCGGGCGCTGCGCATCGCCGACGGACCGGTCTTCTACCTTCGGAGCCCTTCAGGGTAGCTCCGCGCCGTTCGGGCGCTACAATATCCCTCAACAAGCTGACCTTCGCATGCCGCCGGCGATCTCGCCGGTTGCTGGTGACACCGTCTGCGTGCTTCTTACCGGACACGGTTGCCTGCATGGCTCCGCCATGACCGGTTCCCACTTTTCCGGAAGCACTCCGGTTTATCGTGCTTCTTACCGGACACGGTTGCCTGCATGGCTCCGCCATGACCGGTTCCCACTTTTCCGGAAGCACTCCGGTTTATCGTGCTTCTTACCGGAAAACCGGTTCCCACTTTTCCGGAAGCACTCTAGCCTGTGCACGGACACACCCCGGGCCTTGGGCATTCGGTCATGATCACCTTCGCACGCATCATCCTGCGCATCGGCGTCCTCTGCATCGTCGCCGTCGCGGCGACCTCGCTCCCCGCTCTCGCCGAGGTCTCATCGGGCGATACCGCCGTATTCGTTCCGGAGCCGCTCTCGACCTTCGACGCGCTCGCCGCCCGCCTTCTGCCCGCGCTCAGCGGCTATCTCATCGGCTCGATCCCGTTCGGCCTCTTGCTCACGCGCTTCGCCGGCCTCGGTGATATCCGCAGCATCGGCTCCGGCAACATCGGCGCGACCAACGTGCTGCGCACCGGGAACAAGGGGCTGGCGGCGCTCACGCTGCTGCTCGACGCGCTGAAGGGCACGGTCGCCGTGCTCGCCGGACACGCCATCGGCGCCAAGTTCGGGCTTGCCATCGAGGCGAGCCTGCTCGCGGGGCTTGCCGCTTTCCTCGGCCACATCTTCCCGGTGTGGCTCGGCTTCAAAGGCGGCAAAGGCGTCGCGACGTACATCGGCGTCGTCGGCGGCCTCGCCTGGCAAGGCGCACTTATTTTCTGCGGCGTGTGGCTGGCGACGGCGATCGTCACGCGCTACTCGTCGGCATCGGCACTGGCGGCAAGCGTGGCGACGCCGGCGGCGCTGCTCGGGCTCGGCTACGTTCCCGAGGCGCTGCTTGCGCTCATCATGAGCGCGCTTCTCCTGTGGAAGCACGAGCCCAACATCCGGCGCCTGATCAAGGGTGAGGAGCCCAGAATCGGTGCCAAAGCCTGACGGGGCCGGTCTCTTCACGGCTGCACCACTTCCGGTCTCCGCGCTCGACGATGCGGAGCGCCTCGCGTGCCTGCGCCTCATCCGATCGGCGCACATCGGCCCGGCCACGTTCCGCGATCTCATCAACCACTACGGCGGCGCCAAGGAGGCGCTGAAGGCGGCGCCCGCCTTGGCCCGGCGCAGCGGCAGGCGCGAGATCCGCATCTGTCCCGAAGCCGACGCCGAAGCCGAGCTCGGGGCCGCGCGCAAGGCCGGGGCATCGGCGGTGTTCACGATCGAGCCCGGCTATCCGCGTCTGCTCGCGCTCACGGACGCGCCGCCTCCCCTGCTCTACGTCAAAGGCCGCAGCGCGCTGCTTTCGCAACCGTCGATCGCGATCGTCGGCTCGCGCCACGCGTCGGCGGCCGGGCTCAAGCTCGCGCGCATGTTCGCTCACGAGCTCGGTTCGGCGGGGCTCGTCGTCGTCTCGGGGCTCGCGCGCGGAGTGGACGGCGCCGCGCACGAGGCGAGCCTCGTCATGGGAACGGTCGCCGTGCTGGCGGGTGGCATCGACATCGTCTACCCGCCCGAGCATGTCGATCTGCAGGCGCGCATCGGAGAGATCGGCTGTCTCGTTTCCGAGCAGCCACCCGGCTTCGTCGCACGGGCAAAAGACTTCCCACGCCGCAACCGCCTCATCTCCGGACTGTCGCTCGGTGTCCTGGTGATCGAGGCGGCGCGCCGCTCGGGCACGCTCGTCACGGCGCGCTTCGCCGGCGAGCAGGGGCGCGAGGTGTTCGCCGTGCCCGGCCATCCGCTCGATCCACGCGCGGAAGGCACCAACCTGCTCCTCAAGGCCGGCGCCACTCTCACAACGGAGCCACAGGACGTGCTCGGCGCGCTTGCGCCTCAGCTGAAAGGCGAGGGCTTTTCCCTAGCGGAGGCTGCCGCCAGCTCCTTTGCGGCTCCCCTTCCGGCAGGCGGAAGCACGCCGAGGCCCGAACCCGGCGACCGCGAGCGCGCGCGCGTGCTGTCGCTGCTCGGCCCACATCCGATCGACATGGATGAAATCGCGCGTGCAAGCGAGCTTGACGCGCGCGCCGTGCGCATCGTGCTCATGGAGCTCGATCTTGCCGGAGAGATCGTGCGGCACGGCCAGCAGCTTGTCTCGCGGGCCGTGAAATGAGGATCAGTCGAAGTCCCGCGTGCGCAGGCGGGCATCCTTGTGGGCAACCTCCAGGATGCCTTCCAACGTAATGAGCTCGTAGCGGCGGGCCATCTCCTTCAGCTCGTGAACGAGATCGGCGATGTATTCAATCTGATCCCTGGTCACGCGATCGGAGTGTCCCGCGCGATCGGATTTCGAAGGTCCATCGTTTTTGAACACGCTGCTTTCCCCTCGCCATGCCGCGGAACGAGCTCGCGGCCGGAGCCAAGCTCCCGATCACAACGTTAACCTTCATTATTCTCAGTTGCAATTTATTCATAACACATCCTAAGATTGCATATGCGCGGTGACAGGCCGTCGGCCGGGCACGTCTCCGGCCGCCTTGACCTCGCCAGGGCGGGCACCTAGAGCCGTTCAGGCTTTGGTTGAATCGCCGAACGGCTCTAGGTTTTTATTTTGTCGTGCTTCCTGTCGGAAACCGGTTCCCACTTTTCCGGAAGCACTCTAGAAGACGCCGTGGCACTCGCCCTCGCGTAGTGCCAAGGCGGTGCGCCAGTGGCTGCGCATCCGCCCCCCTTCAGCGCATTCTCACAAGCGGAGCGATGGCTTTCATGACGTTTCGACCCCTGTACGACCGCGTCGTCATCAAGCGCGTGGACAGCGAAACGAAAACCGCTGGCGGCATCATCATCCCCGATACCGCCGCCGAGAAGCCGCAACAGGGCGAAGTGCTCGCGGTCGGATCCGGCTCGCGCGACGAGACCGGAAAGCTCGTGCCGCTCGACATCAAGCCCGGCGACAAGGTGCTGTTCGGCAAGTGGAGCGGCACGGAAGTGAAGATCGATGGCGTCGATCTCCTGATCATGAAGGAGAGCGACATCATGGGCGTCATCGAGAAATAAGCGACCTGCGAGCCGCGCCGGCGCGCCACGCCACGTCTCGATCCGTCCCTGCGACGACCCGCGGACTGCGTCCGCCGGCCCCCTCATCCCTGAACCTCACCGATCAAACCGGAGCATCTCCTGATGGCTGCCAAAGACGTTCGCTTTTCCTCCGAGGCCCGTGAAAAGATCCTGCGCGGCGTCGACATCCTCGCCAACGCCGTCAAGGTCACGCTCGGCCCCAAGGGCCGCAACGTCGTCATCGAGCGGAGCTACGGCGCCCCGCGCTCGACCAAGGACGGCGTCACCGTCGCCAAGGAGATCGAGCTCGAGGACAAGCTCGAGAACATGGGCGCGCAGATGGTGCGCGAAGCCGCGCAGAAGACCAACGATCTCGCCGGCGACGGCACGACCACGGCGTGCGTGCTGACGCAGGCCATCGTGCGCGAGGGCTTGAAGGCGGTTGCCGCCGGCATGAACCCCATGGACCTGAAGCGCGGCATCGAGCAGGCCGTCGCCGAGGTGGTCGCCGAGATCGCCAAGCGTTCCAAGAAGGTGAAGAACTCCTCGGAGATCGCGCAGGTCGGCACCATCTCCGCCAACGGCGAGCGGGCCATCGGCGAGATGATCGCGGAGGCCATGCAGAAGGTCGGCAACGAGGGCGTCATCACGGTCGAGGAGGCCAAGGGCCTCGAGACCGAGCTCGACGTCGTCGAGGGCATGCAGTTCGACCGCGGCTACCTCTCGCCCTACTTCATCACCAACGCCGACAAGATGATCGCCGAGCTCGACGAGCCCTACATTCTGATCCACGAGAAGAAGCTCTCGAGCCTGCAGCCGCTGCTGCCGGTGCTCGAGGCCGTGGTGCAGACCGGAAAGCCGCTGCTCATCATCGCCGAGGAGGTCGAGGGCGAGGCGCTGGCCACGCTGGTCGTCAACAAGCTGCGCGGCGGTTTGAAGATCGCGGCCGTCAAGGCACCGGGCTTCGGCGACCGCCGCAAGGCCATGCTCGAGGACATCGCCGTGCTGACGCGCGGCCAGACCATCAGCGAGGACCTCGGCATCAAGCTCGAGAACGTCACCCTCGACATGCTGGGCCGCGCCAAGCGCGTCACCATCAGCAAGGAAGACACGGTGATCGTCGACGGCGCCGGCAAGAAGAAGGAGATCGAGGCGCGCGTTGGCCAGATCAAGGCGCAGATCGAGGAGACGAGCTCGGACTACGACCGCGAGAAGCTGCAGGAGCGCTTGGCCAAGCTCGCCGGCGGCGTGGCCGTGATCAAGGTCGGCGGAGTCACCGAGGTCGAGGTCAAGGAGCGCAAGGATCGCGTCGACGACGCGCTCAATGCGACGCGCGCGGCGGTCGAGGAGGGCGTCGTTCCGGGCGGCGGCGTGGCGCTGCTCAAGGCGACCAACGCCATCACCGCCGAGGGCGAGAACGAGGACCAGACCGCCGGCATCGCCCTCGTCAGGCGCGCGCTGCAGGCGCCGATCCGGCAGATCGCCGAGAACGCCGGCACCGAGGGGTCCATCGTGGTCGGACGCGTGCTCGAGGCAAAGGGCGCCAACTTCGGCTACGATGCGCAGGCGGACGAGTATGGTGACCTGATCGAGAAGGGCATCATCGACCCAGCCAAGGTCGTGCGTACCGCGCTTCAGGACGCAGCCTCGATCGCCGCGCTCCTCATCACCACCGAAGCCGCCATTGCGGAAGCGCCGAAGAAAGAGGGCGGGCCTGCGCACGGTCCGGGCGGCATGGGCGGCATGGATATGTAACGGCACGGACTATCCGGCGACATCGAAACCCGCGGAGCGCGCCATCTCCGCGGGTTTTTCACGCCGACACCCATCAGAGAATCCTATCGGGGCCATCTGCCAATAAGATTGGCTCTTATCGCAATCTACCGGTAGTCATTTTGGAATGGCTCTAATTGCCAGGCAGGGCGCTTCCGGTTGGCAATGACAGGCGCCAGCCGAGCGCGCAGCCAACCCCGTTGGCACGCGCCGACCGCTCTCACCTCAACGGAAGACGGCCCGCAACACTTTACCGGACTCGATCGGAGAGAACGATGGACGCAAAGACCGATGATGCTGGCCCGGGCAAGTGCCCGTTTGCAGGCCGCGAACGCACGAACCGCGACTGGTGGCCCAGTCAGTTGCGCCTCGACGTGCTCAATCAGCACTCGGCCAAGTCCGACCCGCTGGGACAGACGTTCAGCTACCGTGAAGCATTCGAGACGCTCGACTACGAGGAGCTCAAGAACGACCTTCGCAAGCTGATGACTAGCTCGCAGGACTGGTGGCCGGCCGACTTCGGACACTACGGCCCGCAGTTCATCCGCATGTCCTGGCACGCCGCCGGCACCTACCGCCTGGCCGACGGGCGCGGCGGCGGCGGTCGCGGCCAGCAGCGCTTCGCTCCCCTCAACTCGTGGCCGGACAACGTCAACATCGACAAGTCGCGCCGTCTCCTGTGGCCGATCAAGCAGAAGTACGGGCAGAAAATCTCCTGGGCCGACCTCTTGATCCTCACCGGCAACGTGGCGCTCGAAACGATGGGATTTCGCACGTTCGGTTTCGCTGCGGGCCGCGAGGACACCTGGGAGCCGGATCTCGACGTCAACTGGGGGTCCGAGACCGCGTGGCTGACGCACCGTCCACTCGACACGTTCGATGCTCCGCTCAGCGCCACCGAGATGGGCCTCATCTATGTCAATCCGGAAGGCCCGGGCGCGAACGGCGACCCGCTCTCCGCGGCTGCGTTCATCCGTGAAACCTTCGCCCGCATGGCCATGAACGACGAAGAGACCGTGGCGCTCATCGCGGGCGGCCACACCTTCGGCAAGACGCACGGCGCGGCGCCCGAGTCGCACAAGGGGCCCGACCCGGAAGGCGCCGATCTCGAGGCACAGGGCCTCGGCTGGGCCAGCAACTATGGTACCGGGCACGGCGCCGACGCCGTCGGGAGCGGCATCGAGGTGACCTGGACGCAACTGCCGATCCAGTGGACCAATCTCTTTTTCGAGAACCTGTTCAAGTACGAATGGGTGCAGACGCGCAGCCCTGGCGGCGCGATCCAGTGGGAGGCCAAGGACGGGCCGGAGGACATTCCGCTGGCGCATGATGCGTCGAAGAAGCAGAGGCCGCGCATGCTGACGACAGACCTGTCGCTGCGCTTCGATCCCGCATACGAGAAGATCTCGCGCCGCTTCCTGCACAACCCGCAGGCCTTCGCAGAAGCCTTCGCGCGCGCCTGGTTCAAGCTCACGCACCGCGATCTCGGACCGCGCTCGCGCTATCTCGGCCCGGAAGTGCCCAAGGAGGAGCTGGTCTGGCAGGACCCGTTGCCTGACATCGACCATCCGCTGATCGACGACGCGGACGCTTCCGCGCTCAAGGCCAAGGTGCTGGCGTCAGGGCTCACCGCGTCGGAGCTGGTCGGCACCGCGTGGGCCTCGGCCTCGACCTTCCGCGGCGGCGACAAGCGCGGCGGCGCCAACGGCGCGCGCGTGCGTCTCGAGCCGCAGAAAGACTGGGAGATCAACCAGCCGCTGCAGCTCGCCAAGGTTCTCGCCGTGCTGAGCGGAATCAGGTCCGAGTTCAACAGAAGCGCGCCCGGCGACAAGAAAGTATCGCTCGCCGACCTCATCGTGCTGGCGGGCAACGCCGGCGTCGAGCTGGCGGCGAAGGAAGCCGGGCACGAGGTGACGGTGCCGTTCACGCCGGGCCGCACCGATGCGTCACAGGCGCAGACGGATATCCACGCCTTCGATGTGATGGAGCCAGCGGCGGACGGGTTCCGCAACTACCAGAAGGCGGCGCTCAGGGTGCCCGCCGAGGCCGCGCTCATAGACAAGGCACAGCTCCTGACGCTGACCGCGCCGGAGATGACCGTGCTGATCGGCGGCCTGCGCGCGATCGACATCAACGTCGACGGCTCCACGCACGGCGTGCTCACCGAGCGGCCCGGCGTGCTGACGAACGACTTCTTCGTCAACCTGCTCGACATGAGCACCGAGTGGAAGGCGGTTTCCGCGGCGAAGGACGTGTTCGAGGGGCGCGATCGCAAGACGGGCGCCGTGAAATGGACCGGCACGCGCGTCGATCTCGTGTTCGGATCGAACTCGGTGCTGCGCGCGCTGGCCGAGGTCTACGCGAGCTCGGACGCGACGGAGAAGTTCGTGCGCGATTTCGTTGCCGCCTGGGCCAAGGTGATGAACGCCGACCGGTTCGATCTGGCCGCCTGAGCTCGGGCCAACACGTCAGCGCCGCGAGATGCGATCAGCATCTCGCGGCGCCGTCACGCGGTCTCGCGATCGCTCACTCTTTTCGTTGCGATAGGCGGACACCTTGTCGATCCGCACAAAGTCGGCCGTGACGTTGAGCGACACCGCACCATTCGAAAGGCCAACCTGACGCCGGCCATCGGTCGCAGTGCCGATCACAAGCTGCGCGGTAACGTTCGCAGCCCAACCGGTGAGCTGGAGATCCCCGGTGCCGATGATCATCAGCGTCACCTGAAGCGTATTGCAGCCCTCATCCGCCCATTTGCTCGGCGGGCTCTCGGGAAAATCGGCGAGATCGAACCGGATCGTCAAACGCGGCCCATCGCGATGCAGGATGATCTCGTGCACCTCCACGGTTTCGAGCGACGGTGCCTCGTCACCAAAGAGCTTGGCGAGAAACGTCCGGTTCCCAACAAGGTCCAACCAAGACATCCGCGCTTCCTTCTACTCCGCGGCGTCCTCGGTGAGGAAGCCGCCGGACTGGCGGGCCCAGAGGCTGGCGTAGAGGCCGCCCTTGCGCAGAAGCTCGATGTGGCTTCCCTGCTCGACGATACGGCCCTGATCCATGATGATCAGCCGGTCCATGGCGGCGATGGTTGAGAGCCGGTGTGCGATGGCGATCACGGTCTTGCCGGCCATCAGCTCGGACAAGCTTTCCTGGATGGCGGCCTCGACCTCGCTGTCGAGCGCGCTCGTCGCCTCGTCGAGGACAAGAATCGGCGCATTCTTCAAGAGCACGCGCGCGATGGCGACGCGCTGGCGCTGGCCACCCGAAAGCTTGACGCCGCGCTCGCCGACGTGGGCCGCATATCCGTGGCGGCCGTTCAGGTCCTCGAGCTCCTGGATGAACCCGTGCGCGTGTGCGCGCTTGGCGGCGCCGATGGCCTCGCTCTCGCCGGCCTCGGGGCGACCGTAGAGGATGTTGTCCAGGACCGAGCGATGCAGGAGCGACGTGTCCTGCGTCACAAGGCCGATGTTCTCGCGCAGGCTTTCCTGCGTGACGCCGGCAATATCCTGTCCGTCAATCAGGACGCGGCCGCCTTCGACGTCGTAGAAGCGCAGGAGCACGTTGACGAGCGTCGACTTGCCGGCGCCGGAGCGGCCGACGATACCGACTTTCTCGCCGGGCTTGATGACCAGCGAGACCTCCTCGAGCACGCTTTTCACCTTGCCGTAGTGGAAGCTCACGCCCTCGAAACGGATCTCGCCCTTCGGCACCACGATGTCGCGCGCGCCGGGGCGGTCGACGACCTCGTAATCGCGGGCGATGGTCTGCATGCCCTCGTGGACGACGCCGATGTTCTCGAAGATGCCGGCCACCGTGAACAGGATCCAACCGGACATGGCGATGATGCGGATGGACAGCGTCATGGCGACCGTGATGGCGCCCATCGACACCGCGCCGTTGCTCCACAGCCAGAGCGCGAGGCCCGCGACCGACACCAGAAGCGCGCCGTTCAGCGCATAGAGCACGAACTCCATCAGCGTGAGGTTGCGGTTGGCGGCCTGGTGGCGCTCGAGGTGGAACTGCATGGCCTCCTTCGCGTAGGCCTCCTCGCGCTCGGCGTGGGCGAAGAGCTTGACGGTCAGGATGTTGGTGAAGCTGTCGACGACGCGGCCGGTAAGCCAGGAGCGCGCCTCGGAGGCTTCGGTCGAGAGCTTCTGGATGCGGGGCACGAAGATGCGCAGCACCACCGCATAGAGCGCGATCCAGGCCAGCAGCGGCACCACGAGGCGCGCGTCCGCCTCCCAGAAAATGAACAGCGCGCCCGCGACGTGCACCAGCATGTACCAGATGGCGTCCACGCCCTGCACGACGGAATCACGCAGCGAGGCGCCGGTCTGCATGATGCGCGTCGAGATGCGGCCGGCGAAGTCGTTCTGGAAGAAGCCCAGCGACTGGCGCAGCACATAGGTGTGCGTCTGCCAGCGGATGCGGGTCGTCACCGACGGCACGATCATCTGGTTCTTGACCAGATCGTGGACGGCCGAGATAGCGGGCCGCGCGATCATGGCCACGAAGGCCATGAACAGGAGCATGTTGGCGTTCTCGGAGAAGAACGCGCGGGGGGAGCTCGCGGCGCGCATCATGTCGACGAGGTTGCCGACGAAGGCCATCAGCATGACCTCGATCAGCGAACCGACGAAGCCGATGACGAGCAGCACCGCGAACGGGCGCCAGATGGGCTTGATGTAGTACCAGTAGAACGCGGCGACGCCGGCAGGCGGCCTGTCGCTCGGCGCCGGTGCGAAGGCGTCAATTCGGGTTTCGAACCACCGGAACATCAGTCGCTTTCTCGCATCTCAGACGTGCATCGCGAGCCCGCGACGATCGTTCGACGCAAACCCCTTCTCGTTTTGCATGGATCAGGCTATGCGCTATCCCGCCATCGTGCCCAAACGATGGCCCGAACACCCCAGATGGGCAAGGAACGAGGAAAAGACAACCATGGCCGACGCGGCGCTCGACATCGAAACCCGGAAAGGCGCGGCCGAGGCCTGGTTCCAGGAGCTGCGCGACAGCCTTTGCGCGAGCTTCGAGAAGCTCGAGGCGGATCTTCCGGCGACCGCTCCGCTCGGCGGCGACGCGCCGGGCCGCTTCGTGCAGACGTCCTGGACACGAACGGATCATACCGGCGCGCCGGGCGGGGGCGGCAAGATGAGCGTCCTCAAGGGCCGCGTGTTCGAGAAGGTCGGCGTGCACACGTCGACCGTGTTCGGCGAATTCGCGCCCGAGTTCCGCAAGCAGATTCCCGGCACGGAGGACGACCCGCGCTTCTGGGCGTCCGGCGTCTCGCTGATCGCGCATCCGCAGAACCCCAACGTGCCGGCCGTGCACATGAACACGCGCATGGTCGTGACCGGCACGTGGTGGTTCGGCGGCGGGGCGGACCTCACGCCCGTGCTCGACCGGCGGCGCAAGGAGGAGGACGCCGACAGCCTCGCCTTTCACGCGGCGATGTACGGCGCCTGCGCGGCGCACGAGGCCGTCGCCGACTATGCCAAGCTTCGCAAGTGGTGCGACGACTACTTCTACCTGCCGCACCGCAAGGAGGCGCGCGGCGTGGGCGGCATCTTCTACGACTATCTGACGCCGACCGAAGAGCAAGGCGGATGGGACGCGGCGCTCGCCTTCACGCAGGACGTGGGGCGCGCGTTCGGCCGCGTCTATCCGATGCTCGTGCGCGGCAACGCTACGATGCCGTGGACGGAGGCGGACCGCGAGGAGCAGCTCGTGCGGCGCGGGCGCTACGTCGAGTACAACCTGCTCTACGACCGCGGCACCGTGTTCGGCCTCAAGACCGGCGGCAACGTGGACAGCATCCTGTCGTCACTGCCGCCGGTGGTGAAGTGGCCGTGAGGAAGTCGCAAGTGCTGACCTGATTCAATGACCGCGATGGGCCAGCAGCGGACGTCGCGCTGTCAGTCATCGACCGCGCCGCATCGATCGCCGGCCAGGTCTGCCTATTGAGGTGTTGTGCTTATTGAGGTGTTGCGTCAGATGTCGATGCGTTGAACATCCGCAATCAACGCAAACTCATGGCAGTTTCAAAGTGCCTTTGTATCTACCGCCGGAAAGGGTGTCCGTCAGATTGTCGTAGGTATACGTCGAGCCGCCACTGGCACCTTGGTATTTTCCGGTGCCCCCGGTCACCGTCCACGTGTACTCCTTGAGATGCGAGCCCTCCTCCCAAGTTCCGGTTATGCTGCTCTTATCCTTGAAGTTCATGGTACAGCTCCCAGAGCCCTTCCAGCTTTCATCGGGCATGTACTCGTATTTTCCGACACAATCGTCTGCGGATTTCTCTGCCGCAGGATCGTCGGAGACGTGTACGCAGCGGCCGGCAAAGTCGACCAGCTTGTGCGCCTTTTTGACTTCCTTCTCGTCCCACTTGTCGTTGATGCAGACGAAGGCGCCCGCTTCTTGCTCGGTCTTGCCGGCGTTCGCGGCGCCATTTACGAACATCATCAGCGCTACGGGCATACACATAAATGCAATTCTTCCAACCTGTGACATGTCACTCCCTCGCTTCCGGGTGCCATTGAGCCGCCGCTGAACCGAACGCAGATTGCAGCGAGTCACCTCCTCGCAATTGGCGCAGGGTTGCGCACGGACCTCAAAGGTCCACGCAGGAGCTGCACCTCAAGCACGTGTTCACGATTGCTCCCAGGCGGGGCGCTAATCTAGTATCCAACGGTATCCAACCCCTGAGAGGCAGCGGCTCATTAGTGGAGTTTGCCGGTTTTGACCGCGAGCGCAGTGGTGCATGTTTGGAGCGAGGACGAGCGGCGCGCCATCCGCGAGCAGGTCGATCGCATCCTAGCGAGCGATGCATTCGCTCAGTCGCACCGGCGGCGAACGTTCTTAAGCTACATCGTGACTGAATTGCTTGCCGGTCGCGGTGAACGGCTCAAGGCCTATACGGTCGCCATCGAGGTCTTCGACCGCGACAAGTCGTTCGACTCGGCGACGAACCCGCTTGTGCGCATCGAGGCCGGTCGCCTGCGTGACAAGCTCAGTGCGTACTATGCCCGCGAGGGCGTACACGATCCCATCCGTATCGACCTTCCGAAGGGCAGCTATGCGCCGCTGATCGAGTTCCGCGAGGCGGTTCCGCTCGGAGCGCCGCCTGCGAACGATACTCTACCGGACGTCGAGGCCGACTCAGCGAGCGCGCCGTCACAATCTCCATCCATCAGCGCGCGACCTTCGATCGCTGTGCTTCCGTTCGTCAACATGAGTGCCAAGCGGGCCGACGACTATCTCAGCGACGCAATCACCGAGAACATCATCACCGCCTTGTCGCGCTTCCGCGACCTCGCCGTCGTCGCCAGCCACTCGACCTTCGCCTACAAGGGCAAACGGAGCAGCCTTCCCGAGATTGCACGCCGGCTTGGCGTCAGGTTCGTGCTCGAAGGCAGCGTGCAGAAATCCATGGAGCGTGTGACCATCACCGCGCAGCTGATAGATGGGGACACGGGAGCTCATTTCTGGGCTGAGCGCTTCGATCGATCCTACGGCGACCTGCTCGCCGTCCTCGATGAGGTCACCGAGCACATCGTCGGCCGGTTGGGCTCACCCTATTGCGGGCGCGTGAGCAAGGCATGGCGCGGGCAGGTCAACAGCGACCCTCCCACCAAGCTGCGGGCTTATGATCATTTTCTGGCTGGGCTCGATATTTTCGACGACTGGGCGCCCGGATGCATGCCCAAAGCGCGGGCGCACTTCCTCAAAGCCATCGAGCTTGATCCTGGTTACGGCAAGGCCTACGCGAAGATTGCGTTCTCGCACACCATCGACGCCTTGCTCGGATGGAGCGAGGACGCAACCCAATCACTTGCCGAGGCTGACAAATACGCCACGCTCGCGATCACCCGCGACGATGACGAAGCCTGGGGGCATTGGGCAATTGGCTACTACCGCTTGTTCGTCGGCCAGCACGATCGCGCGATCGCGGGATACCGGCGAGCGCTCCTGCTCAACCCGAACGATCCCGACATCATGAACGATTTCGGCCTGTGCCTCAGCCTCTGCGGCAGGTCCGACGATGCGGTTGCGGCCGTGCACAAGGCCATGCAGCTCAATCCTCCCTATCCCGACTGGTGGCTTGCAGCGGTGGGGCAGGTCTATTTCGATGCACGCCTCTACAAGGAAGCAATCGCCGCACTTGAACGCGCGCAGACGGCGGCCATGACCGTCAATCACCTCTATCTTGCGGCGAGCTATGCTGCCGTTGGCGACATGACACGAGCCGAGGCTTCGACAGCCAGGGCTCGCGCGCTGGACCCGAATGTCACGCTCTCCAGCATCGCGCTTGGCTTCCTCGACGTCTACAAGGAGGCTGCGGACCGCGAGCACTTGCGCACGAACCTCGTCAAGGCCGGGCTGCTGGAGTGAGGCTCAGGCTAGCTTCGGACAAGGCAACGGGGCCGCGAGCCAGGTCAAAAGCACACTACCTCCCCGCCGCCAGCTCGGCGGCGACCTCGCGGAAGACCTCGGCGAACTCGACGGCACCGGGGTTGGTGAGATTGTCGTCCATGCGCTTGTCGAGCGCCACGAGCAGCTCGGCGCTCGTCTTGTCGCGCACGATGGTGTTGCGGAAGTAGGCGTCGCGGGCGAAGAAGTTCGTGGTTGCGGCCTTTTTCGCGGCGGGCCGCATCATCTCGAGACCGGTGCCGGGGCCGGCGAGGTTCATGAGCTCGATCTCGGCGCCGGTGAGGTCGGTCATGCCGGCCTTGTCGGCCATCTCCTTCAAGCCATAGAGCTTCACGACCTGCAGCCAGGGACCGATGTCGCCGTCGACGTTGATGGCGTGGATGCCCATGGCGCGGCGCGTGCGCGCGAAGGCGACATGCTTGTCCCACTCATGCGGCACGGAGCGGGCGGCCTTGATCATGGCGGCGAGCTTCTCCGCCTTGTCCTCGAGGGCTCTGCGCCTATCCGGATCGAGGCTGCGATCGGCCGCCATGGACCGCAGGCGCGTGAGGAATCTCGGACCGTACTTCACGAGCTCGTCGGTGGTGTTGGCGACGAGGAGCTGGGCGTAGCCGATGGCGGTGGAAATCGGCGTCCCGGTCTTCTTGATCGGATGGATGCCCGAGACCATGTCGGCGGTGCCGAGGCCGCTCGTCTCGAGAGCGTAGACGCGCACGACCTGATCGCCGGAGAGGCCGAGGGCGACCGCCTCGCGGGCGTAGCGCAGCTTGAACTCGCGCTCGGGGATGCGCTCGGGCGCGAAGCCGTACTCGTCCTCGGCGTAGGCCAGGAACTCGGCGATGCCGGGCCTCGGCTTTGGAGGCTCCTTCTTCTTCTCCTCCTGGTCCTTCGCCTGGTAGGCCTCCCAGCGCTTGGCCAGCGAGGCGGCAAGCTCGGGACCCGCGTATTTCGGCGGGAAGGTCGTCACATAGTCGGCGGCGGAGACGGCTTCTCCTCGGCCGCGCTTGCCGCGCCGCAGGGCCTTCCGGTCGGCCACGTCGCGCCAGTAGGCGTCGCTCTTGAAGTCGTGGGTGGCCTTGGCCGAGAGGTAGTCCTCGAACAGCTTGCGCTCGGCGGGCGACAGGGACTTCGCGAACTTGTCGGCCCCGCGCGGCGCGGCGAGGGCGATGCCGGGCTCCGCCATCAGCCATGCGCCCGAAAGGGCCAATCCCGCCAGCGCGAGGCGCAGGGTCGTCGCGGCTGCGGTTCGGACGGCTCTCATCTCGCGTTTCCCCCGGGCTTGCGGCTCATGGCGTCTTGGTGCCAGCCGAATGGGGCGTTTCGAGGGGATTGTCCACCCCCCATGGCCATTCCAAATCCGCTGCTTCTAGCTTAGGAAACGCCATGCCGCCGACATCCCCGGTCAACCCTCACGATTTCTCGCCCGCAGGCTTTCGCGACCGCGTGGCGCGTGCGCTCTCGCGTCCGCGCGACGGGGAGGCGCAGGCGAGCGATTTCGACCTCAACCCCGAGCTTGTCGCGGACCTGCACTTCGGCGAGGCGATTGCGACCGCGCGGCCAGCGGCCGTGCTGATCCCGGCCATCGCGCGGCCGACGGTGACGCTTCTCTTCACACAACGCACCGCGCACCTCTCGGCGCACGCGGGGCAGATCGCCTTTCCAGGCGGAAAGGCCGAGCCGTTCGACGCCGACCCGCTCGCAACGGCGCTCAGGGAAGCGCGCGAGGAGATCGGGCTCGAGGCGGCACTCGCCACGCCGCTCGGCACGCTCGCCCACTACCTTACGGGTACGGGATACCACATCACGCCGGTGATCGCGCTCGTGGACCCCGCCTTCACGCCAGTGCCCGATGCCAACGAGGTTGCTGATACCTTCGAGGTTCCGCTGCCGTTTCTCATGGATGCCAGCAATTATCAGCGCCATACACGTAGCATTGGCGGCAAGGATCGCCATTTCTATGCCGTGCCTTTCGGCGAGCGCTTCATATGGGGCGCGACCGCGGGTATTCTGAGGAACATGCAGCGCAGGCTCTTCTCATCATGATCCGGACGGTTATCGAGAACATCCTCCTGTTCCTCCTGCCGATGCTCATCTATGTGGGCTGGGTGCTGTTCCAGCGCGCGCGGGCGGCGCGCTCGGCAGATGACGAGGCTGGGGCTCCAAGCCCCTTCGTAGGGGTGCTGGACGACGCGCCGCTGATGTGGCTGTTCGCGACCGGGGCGATCCTGGTGATCGTTACGCTGACCGTGTTCGGCAGCTCCTCGGGCGGCAAACCGGGCCAGCACTATGCGCCTTCGATCCTGAAAGACGGCAAAATCCAACCGAGCCATATCGAGTAGGCTGGCCATGACCAGCGACAGCGCCGATCGGCGCCTACCTTCCCTCGCCGGCGCGACCTGGCTCGCGGCAGCGGGGCCACGCGCGGTGCTCGGGGCGCTCGAGGCGGGTGGCTTCGAAGCCCGCGTCGTGGGCGGGGCCGTGCGCAATGCGCTCATGGGATACCCGGTCAAGGATGTCGATATCGCGACGACGGCGCCGCCGCAGGACGTGATCCGGCTTGCGGCCGCGGCGGGGCTCGGCGCGGTGCCGACCGGGATCGACCACGGCACGGTCACGGTGATCGCCGATCACCAGGGCATCGAGGTGACGACGCTCAGGCGCGACGTCGAGACCTTCGGCCGTCATGCGCGCGTGACGTTCACCACCGACTGGGCGGAGGACGCGGCGCGGCGCGACTTCACCCTCAATGCGCTCTATTGCGACGGCGACGGCACGGTGCGCGACCCGGTCGGGGGCTACCCCGATCTCATGGCGCGACGCGTGCGCTTCATCGGCGAGGCTGCTGACCGCATCCGCGAGGACTATCTGCGCATCCTGCGCTTCTTCCGCTTCACGGCGGCCTATGCCGACGGCCCGCCGGACGCGGACGGGCTCACCGCGTCGATCGCGCTTGCGGACGGCCTCGACCAGCTTTCGGCTGAGCGTGTGCGGGCCGAGATGTTGCGGCTCCTTTCGGCGCGGAGGGCGGTCGAGACGATCGCGGTCATGGCGCAGGCGGGCCTCATCGCGCGGGTGATCGGGGCCGACGGCGATGTCGCACTCCTGGGGCGGCTGGTCGGGATCGAGAGCGGGCTCGAGCGCGACGGCGATCCCCTGCTCAGGCTTGCGGCGCTGGCGGGCGGCAGACGGCATCTCATGTCGCTTGGCGCTCGTCTTCGGCTCTCCAACACGGAAAGCGAGCGCCTTGCGCGGCTTGCGCTGCCCGATCCGGGCTTCGATCCGGCAACGGACGAAGCCGAGGCGCGCGCCTTCCTCTACCGCTTCGGCGTCGAGGCGTTCCGGGACGGGGTGCTCTTTGCCTGGGCGTCGAGCGGCGCCGCTCCGGATGACGCGGGCTGGCGGAAGCGCTTCCTGCTGCCGCAGTGCTGGCGCGTGCCGGAGCTGCCGGTGCGCGGCGCCGATCTGCTCGATGCGGGCCTCGCCGAGGGGCCGGCGATCGGCCGGGTCGTGCGCGCCTTCGAGGACTGGTGGATCGCCGAGGATTTCCCGGACGACAAGCTGCGGCTTGCGCGCGCGCTCTCCGATCTCGTGAAGGCGAACCGGGGGTAGGACAACGGCCGTCATTCCGGCCAAGCAACAGCGAAGCTGAGCGCCGAGCCGGAACCCAGCGCGAAGCTCCTATCGCACGAGAATGACGGACCCGCTATTTCGCGCGGGGGCCCTGGAGGCGGATCATGGCGGCCTCGATGCGGCGCCAGGTTGCGGCCTGCTCGGCCGAGCCCTGCTGCTCGAAGTCGCGCGCCTTCTGCGCGGCCTGGGCGATGGCTTTGGGACCCTGAGCTTGCATCAGCTTGCGCGCGTGCTCTTCGATTTCGATGGCGAGCATGGCGTTTTCTCCTTTGCTCGTATTCGATGCCCCCGGTGAAGGATGTGGGGCCGTGGCGCGCGATGGCAAGAAGGCTCAAAAACGCGAAAAGGCCGGAGCGCGAACGCTCCGGCCTCTCCAATGTGCCGACGTTTTGGGTTGACGCGTCAGGCCGATAGGGCCTGACGCGATCGCGGCCTTGCTCGAAGGCAGCGATTCACGCGTCAGGCTAATGGGGCCTGACGCGATCGCGGCCTTAGAAGTCCATGCCGCCCATGCCGCCCATGCCGCCGCCCATCGGGGCTGCGGGCGCGTCCTTCTTCGGACGGTCGGCGATCATGGCCTCGGTGGTGATCAGGAGGCCAGCGACGGAGGCCGCATCCTGCAGCGCACAGCGCACCACCTTGGTCGGGTCGATGACGCCTTCGGCGATGAGGTCGCCGTAGACGCCGGTCTGGGCGTTGAAGCCGTAGGCGTACTTCGAATTCTCGAGGATCTTGCCGGCAACGACCGAGCCGTCCTCACCAGCGTTCTGGAAGATCTGGCGGGCCGGCGACTGCAGCGCCTTGCGCACGATCGAGACGCCGACCTTCTGGTCCTCGTTGTCGATCTTGAGGTTGTCGAGGGCCTTGATGGCGCGCAGAAGCGCCACGCCGCCGCCCGGGACAACGCCCTCCTCGACGGCCGCGCGCGTTGCGTGCAGCGCGTCGTCGACGCGATCCTTGCGCTCCTTGACCTCGACCTCGGTGGCGCCGCCGACCTTGATCACAGCCACGCCGCCGGCGAGCTTAGCAAGGCGCTCCTGCAGCTTCTCGCGGTCGTAGTCCGAGGTGGTTTCCTCGATCTGCGCCTTGATCTGCTTCACGCGGGCCTCGATGTCGCCCTTCTTGCCGGCGCCGTCGACAATGATGGTGTTCTCCTTGTCGATCGAGACGCGCTTGGCGCGGCCGAGCATGTCGAGGGTCACGGTCTCGAGCTTGATGCCGAGGTCCTCGGAGATCACCGTGCCGCCGGTCAGGATGGCGATGTCCTCGAGCATGGCCTTGCGGCGGTCGCCGAAGCCCGGAGCCTTGACGGCCGCGACCTTGAGGCCGCCGCGCAGCTTGTTGACTACCAGCGTGGCGAGTGCCTCGCCCTCGACGTCCTCAGCGATGATGAGGAGGGGCTTGCCGGTCTGAACGACAGCCTCGAGCACCGGCAGCATGGCCTGCAGGCCCGACAGCTTCTTCTCGTGGATGAGGATGTAGGGGCTTTCCAGCTCCGCGATCATCTTGTCGGCGTTGGTGATGAAGTAGGGCGAGAGGTAGCCGCGGTCGAACTGCATGCCCTCGACGACGTCGAGCTCGGTCTCGAGGCTCTTCGATTCCTCGACCGTGATGACGCCCTCGTTGCCGACCTTCTTCATGGCCTCGGCGATCTTGGCGCCGATCTCGGTGTCGCCGTTGGCGGAAATGGTGCCGACCTGGGCGATCTCGTCGTTCGAGGTGACCTTCTTCGACTTGGCCTGGAGCTCCTCGACGACGGCGGCGACGGCGAGGTCGACGCCGCGCTTGAGATCCATCGGGTTGGCGCCGGCGGCGACGGACTTGGCGCCCTCGCGGACGATGGCCTGGGCGAGCACGGTCGCGGTGGTGGTGCCGTCACCGGCGAGATCGGCGGTCTTGGACGCCACCTCGCGCAGCATCTGCGCGCCCATGTTCTCGAACTTGTCCTCGAGCTCGATCTCCTTGGCGACAGTGACGCCGTCCTTGGTGATGCGCGGGGCGCCGAAGCTCTTCTCGATGACGACGTTGCGGCCCTTGGGGCCGAGCGTGACCCTCACGGCGTTGGCGAGGATGTCGACGCCGCGCAGCATGCGCTCGCGGGCGTCCTGGGCAAACTTGACGTCTTTAGCTGCCATGTGTGGCACTCCGTTCGAATTGGTCTTGCGACAGATCTGGGGGGATTGGTTCGGGCTCGACTCAGGCGGCCTTCTTGGCCGAGGCGCTGCCTTCGAGGATGCCGAGGATGTCGCTCTCCTTCATGATCAGGAGATCCTGGCCGTCGATCTTGACCTCGGTGCCGGACCATTTTCCGAACAGGACGCGATCACCGGGCTTCACCTCAAGGGCAACGACCTTGCCCTGCTCGTCGCGTGCGCCAGGGCCGACGGCGATGACCTCACCCTGCTGCGGCTTCTCCTTGGCGGTGTCCGGAATGATGATGCCGCCAGCGGTCTTGGTGTCCTCCTCGACGCGCTTCACGACGACGCGGTCATGCAAGGGACGGAATTTCATGGGTAAACCCTCATGATATAGGTGGTTGAGATTGCAAGGGATATGAACCCAAGCGGGCGGGGGCCCGTGGCTTGGGTTGCATGCGCCAAGCGGTCTCGCAGATGGCGATCGGGCCGCGACGCAGGGCGTATATGCGGGCAACTGCTAGCACTGTCAAGGCGTGAGTGCCAGACGCGCCGGGCGCGCACGGAACAGGTACTTGATCCGCCCGAGGAAATTTAATCCGCGCCGCTATATTTCGCGGCCACTGGGACCGCGATTTCGCGCAATGCGCTCATTCCAAAAATATCAGAGGAGGGATCGCGAGAGCCGTTTCCGATCAGAGGAATACGCCAGCGGCCGTTTTTCATGCGCGAACGCTCCGCGACACGACGGACACGAACTAAAAAAGATGCGCCGCTGACGGGCAGCGGCGCATCGAAAAACGGAGTTTCCGGGCTCAGACGGCAAAATCGCCAATCTTGGCGCCCTTGCTGAGCTTCGCAACCAGCCAATTCGGCTTTCTGCCGCGGCCGGTCCAGGTCTCGGAGCGATTGTCGGGGTTCATGAACTTTACGGTCGCCGATTTTCCACGGCCACGCCCGCCGAACAGTTCGCCCACGGAAAATCCGGCATTTTCGGCAAGCGATGCGATCTTATGCTTGAGATCAGCACGCTCGCGCTCCTTCGCGGCATTCAACGCCTTCTGCGCACGAGCGATAATGTCCGTCAGCTCCTTGACCGACAACTTGTCGTAATTGATGCTTGCCATTCCCTACTCCCGGTGATGCGTCGTCGCAGCTGTTTCCGTGTTGTTCACGGGGCGCGACCTCTATAAGGCCGCGATTTCCCCATTATGAGAAAACTCTTCGGAAATGGATAAAACCCGCCAATGCCTTGTGCAAAGCCATCCGACTGCCGCGCAAATTCGTACGTAATGCCGCGAGCAGAAGGCTCAGCTACGCTCAATAGGAGGCTTTTGGGGGTTTCGTCAAGGTGGGGCGAATTATCGGGTCGGCTATTCGCTGCGCAATGCGTCAATGGGATTTAGATGCGCCGCACGCCGGGCCGGAAACAATCCGAAGCAGATTCCCGTTGCCGCCGCAGCCGCCAACGCTCCGGCGAGAACTGTCGGCGAGACGAGCACCGGCCAATTGGCGACAAAAGCAATCACGGCGGACGCCGAAACGCCGACCGCGAGCCCGATCAGCCCTCCCAATAGGCAAAGAGAAACGGCCTCGACGAGAAACTGCACCATGATGTCCCGGCGGCGCCCGCCGACCGCCATGCGGAGACCGATCTCGCGGGTCCGCTCGGTCACCGACACCAGCATGATGTTCATGATGCCGATGCCGCCGACGACAAGCGATATGACGGACGTGGCGGCGAGCAGATAGCTCAGCGTGGTCAGCACCTCGCTCCGGGCCTTCATGGTCTCGGCAAGGTTGCGCACCGAGAAACTGTCCTCGGAGCCGACGCGCGTCTTGCGCCGGCCGCGCAGGAAGCTCTCGATCTCTTCCTGTACCTCGGCCATGTCGGCGCCCTCGTCGACCTTGACGTAGATGCGGCCAACGCGGTCGTTCTGGACCTGGCTCTTGCCGGAGACGCGGAGGCGGGCGGTCGTGATCGGCATCAGGACGATGTCGTCCTGATCACGTCCCATGACCGACTGACCCTTGGGCGCCAGCACGCCCACGATCTCGAACGGCACGTTGCGGATGCGGATGGCGGCGCCAAGCGGGTTCTCATCCCCGAACAGCTCCTTGGCGACAGTCGCGCCGAGGATCGCGACCTTGGCGCCCGCGCGCACGTCCTGGGGATCGAGATCGCGGCCGTCGGATACGGGCCAGTCGCGCACGGCCGCATACTCGGCGTGAACGCCGGAGAGGCTCGAGGTCCAGTTGGTGTTGCCGCGCACGACCGGGCCCGAATCCTCGATCTGGCCCGACACGGCAACGACGCCGCTCACCTTGTCGCGGATGCCGGCCACGTCGGTCTCGCTCAGGGGAATGTCGGTTCCGGCGCCGCCGGAGCGGCCCATGACGCGCATGGAGCCCGGGAACACGACCAGCATGTTGGTGCCGAGCGCCTTGATCTGCTTGTCGACCTCGCTGGAAGCTCCGGTGCCGACGGCGACCAGGATGATGACGGACGCGACGCCGATGACGATGCCGAGCGTGGTCAGCACCGAGCGCAGGAGATTGACGCGCAACGCGCGGATGGCGATGACGATGCTGTCCCAGAGACTCATGGCGCGTCTCCCGCGGCTGCGGGGGGCGGGGCGTAGGGCGTCTGGCGAACGTCGTCGACGATGTGCCCGTCGCGGAAGGTGATGCGACGGCCGGCCCAGAGCGCCACCTCGGGCTCGTGCGTGACGACGACGACCGTGATGCCCTCGCGGTTCAAATCGGCGAAGAGCTGCATGATCTCCTCCGAGGTGTGGCTGTCGAGCGCGCCGGTCGGCTCGTCGGCGAGGAGAAGCTTCGGATTGTTGACCAGGGCACGCGCGATGGCGACACGCTGCTGCTGGCCGCCCGAAAGCTGGCGAGGCGCGTGGTGCATGCGGTTGCCGAGCCCCACCTGCTCGAGGCGACGGCGCGCGCGCTCGGTGCCATCCTCGGGCCGGGGCTGCGCGTAGAGCAGCGGCAGCATGACCTGGTTCAGGGCGCTCGTGCGCGGGAGCAGGTTGAACTGCTGGAAGACGAAGCCGATGGTGCGGTTGCGCAGGTCCGCGAGCTCGTCGGCCGACAGCGTGCCGATGTCGCGGCCGTCGAGCTGGAGCGTGCCGGAGCTCGGCACGTCGAGGGCGCCGATCAGGTTCATGACCGTCGACTTGCCGGAGCCCGACGGACCCATGATGGCGACGAAATCGCCTTCGGCGATCTCGAGCGAGACGTGATCGAGCGCCACCACCTCCTGATCGCCCATGCGGTAGACCTTGGAGAGATCGCGCGCGGTGATGAGCGGGGCGCCAAGCGCGCTCGCGACATCCCCTTGCGACGCGCGGTCGAGGGCGTTCACGGCTTCACGTCGCGGGCGCGCGTGATGACCGGCTCGCCCTCCTCGAGCTTGCCGTCGACGATCTCTGTCATCTGGTCGTCGGCGAGCCCGACGCGCACGTTGCGCCGCTCCGGCGCGCCGGTCTTGCCGAGCACCCATACCACGCCCGGACGCACGGCCTCGCGGCCCTCCTTCCAGCGGCGGAAGGCGGCGCGCTGGTCATCGGAAAGGAGCGGACCCAGCGCCTGCTCGATGCGCGACATCATCTTTTGGCGGAACTCGCCGCGATCGCGTCCGAACCCGCCGCCGACGAAGCTCGTCTGCTCGCTCGAGGCGCGCATCTCCTTGCCGAGCTCCTCCATCGCCTGGCGCACGGCCGCGACCTGCGGTTCGGAGAGCTGCATCTCCGCCTTGAGGCGCTCGACCATGCGGGCGCCGCGGTCGCCTTGCCCACCGTCCTCGCGGCGCTCGCGGGTCTCGGCGACCCCGGTCTTGGGGCGGAAACGGAGGGCGTCGTTCGGGACGCGGAGTGCGCCATCGCGCATGTCCGACACGATCATGACGTTGGCCGTCATGCCGGGGAAGAGCTTGCGGCCCTCGTTGGCGGCCTCGATGATGACGGTGTAGGTGACGACGCTGTTGAGCTCTGTGGCGGCGAGACGCACCTGGGTGACGCGCCCCTCGAACTGGCGATCCGGGTAGGCGTCGACCGCGAAGGTCGCGGCGTTGCCCTCGGCGACCGCGCCGACATCGGCCTCGTTGACCTGAGCCTCGATGCGGATGCGCGACAGGTCCTGGGCGATCTTGAACAACTCAGGCGCCTGCAGGCTCGCGGCCACGGTCTGGCCGGGATCGACCGTGCGCGAGATGACCGTGCCATTGATGGGTGACCGAATCTCGGCGCGCTCGAGGTCGACGCTCGCCTGATCGAGGGCGGCCTTGCGCTGCGCGATGGAGGCGTGGGCGCTCTGAACCTGCGCCTCGGCGACCGCAATGTCGGCCTTGGCGACGTCACGGTCGCGGATCGCGGTCTCGAAGGTCAATTGCGGGGCGAGCCGCTTCTCGGCCAGACCCTCCTGGCGCGCGACGTTGGTCTCGGCGGCCTGCAGCATGGCCACCGCCTTGAGCTTCGCCGCTTCCTGATTGGCGAGGGCTGCCTCGGCGGCCGTGAGGTCGGCCTTGGCCTGGGCGACCTTGGCGGCGAAGGTTTTGGAGTCGATGGTGGCCAGGATGTCGCCCGGCTTCACCTCGCTGTTGAAATCGACATTGACGTCATCGACCTGTCCGGAAAGCTGCGAGCCGACGCTCACGGTCACGAGGGCGCGCACCGGACCCGACGTGGAGACGATCTTGCGGATCTGGCCCTTGGAGGCGGGCGCGGTGTCGTAGACGACGCCCTTGGTCCCGCCGCTCTCCGGACCCAGCATCCAAATCGCGGCCAAGCCGGCCGCGGCGACCGGAATCGCGAGGGTAAACAGTGAACTCCAACGTCTTGCCATGTACCTGAACCGGACCCTGATCGACGCACGCGCATGTACGCCGAATAGAAGACGGAATTACAGCCATCTTCCGTCGCGCGCACGGCCCGCCTTGCATGCCACAGCGGCGGGCGGCGCAAAATAGACACAACGATGAACGGCACATGAATGCCGCATTCAGGACCCGTTCAGCGGGCCGATCCTAAGATCGCACTACCCTGAGATCCTATCTTCCCCGGCGTGATCCACGGGGGTGCATCGCTCAGGGTCGGTGCACCCCCACCCTTCTCCGCCGCGACACCTCCGGTCACCTCCCCCACAAAGCTTGAACGGAACCTCCCGAGCCGGTAGGCATTGGGGCGAAAACGCTTTCCGTCAAACCGGAGTACGCCCCCGTGACCTTCAAGCTCCCCGAACTTCCCTATGCCTACGATGCGCTGGCGCCCTACATGTCGGCCGAGACGCTGCAATTCCATCACGACAAGCACCATCAGGCCTATGTCGACAATGCCAACAAGCTGATCGTCGGCTCAGGCCTCGAGGGCAAGTCGATCGAGGAGATCTGCAAGGCGGCCTACGCCGGCAAGAACCAGCCGCTGATCAACAATGTCGGCCAGGACTACAACCACATCCACTTCTGGCAGTGGATGAAGAAGGGCGGCGGCGGCAAGAGCCTGCCGGGCTCGGTCCAGAAGCTGGTCGACGGCTACGGCGGCTTCGACAAGGTGCGCGCCGACTTCATCAACGCCGGCGTGACGCAGTTCGGCTCGGGTTGGGCCTGGCTCGCGGTGCGCGACGGACAGCTCGAGGTCACCAAGACGCCGAACGGCGAGAACCCGCTCATGCATGGCGCGCAGCCGATCCTCGGCGTCGACGTGTGGGAGCACAGCTACTACATCGACTACCGCAACGCGCGGCCGAAGTACCTCGAGGCCTGGTTCGACAACCTCGTCAACTGGGAGCATGTCGAGGAGCTGGCGGGCTAGGCCGCGGCTATTGTCCGGAGTTCGAAGCGCGGGACCTTCAAAGGCCCCGCGCTTTTTTGTTTGTCGTGCCGGACTCGACCGTGGCGTTTGTTGAAGCTTGCGTGGGTGCCGGCCTTCGCCGGCATGACGTCTTTGTTGTGGCAACCGCTCGTCTACTCTCAACGTCACCCCGGCGAAGGCCGGGGCCTACGCCAGCCGGCCGCGGGTGCGCCGGTGCTTTAGCCCCTCGGACGGGCGCCGTGCTGTCGAAACCCGGAGATCAGCCGCGGTGCCAGCCGGCGAGGGCGGGGCCGAGACCTGAGTTTTCCGGCACCTGGATGTCGACGGAGAAGCGGCGATCGGGGATCGCGACGGGAGCCGGTACGCCGCGCAGATCCCGCAGCAGCGCCGACACGCGCACCACGAGATCCTGTGCGCCCGCGGCGTGGGGCGTAACGAGCCAGACCCAGCGCCCGAACGTCGCCGGATCGCGGGCGGCAAGCGCGTGCTTGGAGCTCACGAACTGCGTGCGCTCCGACTGACGCTCGATGGCGAAGGCCTCTGGGTGGCTATAGAGGCTTACCGAAAGCGTCTCGATCGCCGGCGCGGCCGGTGGCATGCGGCCGGCATGGCCGCCTGCCTCGCCCTCGACGAGCGCGGCCAGCACGTCGCGGCCGAGCGTCAGCTCGATGGTGACGGGGGCGCCGAGCCACATGGCCGCCGGGATGTGGTGCATGAGCAGGCCGGCATCCACGGCGCGGGCGATGTCGTCGGCCGTCAAGATGCGCGCGGCAGGGCGTTGCGGTGAGGCGTTTCTCGCGGGGGGCGCAGCGGGCACGTCGCGCCGCGAAGCCGCTGCCGTATCGAGGCGACGCGCGCCCAGAGCGGCGAAGGCGGAGTCCGCGTCCACCTCCGGCAATCCGGAAAGCGGGCGGACGCTGGCGCCAGGCCTCGCGACCGGCGCGGGCTGGGCTCGTGCGCCGGCGGCGGGGGATCTCGCGGGCTGCGCGGGCGGCGGCGCCGCGCCTGGCGTGCGGCTGGTCGCGGCCGGCGGAGCCCCGGCGGCGAGGCGGGCTGCCTCGCGCTCGGCCATTTCACGCAGGGAGGCGGCAGCCGAGCTCAAGCGCGCCACGAGACGCGCGATGCCGTCGACGTCGCGCGGGGCGAGCATGTTGAGCTTGCGGTAAGCGAGCGGCAGCCTCGCCAGCTCGACGTCCTCCGAGCGGACGGGGATCAGCATGTTGAGGGGCATCATCTCGCGCGCGATCTCGGCGAGCCCGATGCTCTGGGTCGAGAACTCCGTCCACATCACGAGCACGGCCTCGAACTGGCGCAGGCGGGAGGAGCGGTCGGGACGGGATGCATCCGGCTCGCCGTCGAAAGAGACGAAGTGGCCGCGGCCCATGAGCGCCGCGCCGAGGTCGCGCGCCGCGTTGCCGTCCTTCGGAACATGACAGATCAGCAAGCGTGCCATGCCGGTCCCTCGCACCCGGGGCCCATGCCCCCCGTTTACGCCAACACAACACTACGCCTGATTGGCCGTGCCGCCCCTAGAGTCTTTGTCTTGTCGTGCTTCTTATCGGAAAACCGGTTTCCACTTTTCCGGAAGCACTCTAGCGGCTTCGGCCCGTGATCGACTTCACGATGATGTTCTTGATAGTGGTGGCAATGGTGCGCGCGATGGAGCGCTGCAGATCCTTGCCGATCATCTCGCCCATGCCCTGGCTCGGCCGGCCCTTGGGCTTCGATCCCGCAGGAGCGCTCCCACTTCCGCCGCCACCGCCACCAAAAATGATGTCGCCCCAGCCGCTGCCGGTGCCGGCCTCCTCGGCGGTCTGGTTGGCGCGCTTGGTGATGATCTCGTGCGCGCTTTCGCGATCGATGGTCTCCTCGTACTTGCCGTAGACGGGGCTGTACTCGATGACGCTCAGGCGCTCGTCCTCCGACACCGGACCGACGCGGCCCTCGGGCGGGCGGATCAGCGTGCGCTGGACCATCGACGGCTCGCCCTTGTTCTCGAGCATCGAGACGAGGGTCTCGCCGACCTTGAGCTCCATGATGACGCGCTCGGTGTCGAGGTCCGGGTTCTTGCGGAAGGTCTCGGCCGCGACCTTGACCGCCTTCTGCTCCTGGGGCGTGAAGGCGCGGAGTGCATGCTGGACGCGGTTGCCGAGCTGGGCCGAGACCGAGTTCGGCACGTCCATCGGGTTCTGCGTGATGAAATACACGCCGACGCCCTTGGAGCGGATGAGGCGCGCGATCTGCTCGATGCGCTCAAGAAGGGCCTTCGGTGCCTCGTCGAACAGGAGATGCGCCTCGTCGAAGAAGAAGACGAGCTTGGGCTTGGGAAGATCACCCGCCTCGGGCAGCGTCTGCCAGAGCTTGGTCAGCATCCAGAGCAGGAATGTGGTGTAAAGGCGCGGCTTCTCCATCAGCTTGTCGGCGGCGAGGATGCTCACCACGCCGCGGCCGTCCGGCGCGGTCCGCATGAAATCCTTGATGTCGAGCGAGGGCTCGCCGAAGAACTGGTCCGCGCCCTGCTCCTCGAGCACGAGCAGGCGGCGCTGGATGGCGCCGACGGACGTGGTGGCGACGTTGCCGTACTTCTGGATCAGCTCCTTCGAGCGCTCGGCCACGTTGGCGATGATGGCGCGCAGATCCTTCAGGTCGAGGACCGGGATCTTCTCGTCGGCGGCAACACGGAAGGCGATGTTCAAGACGCCTTCCTGCACCTCGTTGAGCTCGAGCATGCGCGAGAGCAGAAGCGGGCCCATGTCGAGCACAGTGGCCCGGATGGGATGGCCTTCCTTGCCAAAGACGTCCCAGAAGATGGTCGGGTAGGCGCGCGGCTTCCATTCGTCGCCGAGGCCGACCTCGCCAGCGCGCTTGACGATGAAGTCCTTGGGCTCGCCAACCGCGGCGATGCCCGAAAGGTCGCCCTTGATGTCGGCGGCGAAGACCGGCACGCCCGCGGCCGAGAAGCCCTCGGCCAAGACCTGGAGCGTCACCGTCTTGCCGGTGCCGGTGGCGCCCGTGATGAGTCCGTGACGGTTGGCGAAGCGCAGCTCGAGGTACTCGGGCTTCGTGCTCTTGCCGATGAAGATCTTGCCGTCCGCAAGCACCTGCTCGCTCATTCGGTTCTTTCCGTTCTCCGCAGCGACACCAGAACGCGCATTTTTCCCGGCGAGTTAGGCCGACTCGCGCGCATGGCAACCCAGGCCGTCATTGCATGGGGCCAGCGCCTTTGCAAATTCAGTTGCATCACCCTCTTCGTCAAGCTGGGGAAAGTTTACAACGGCGTCAGCAGGGCCTCGCCGCGCCGGCTTCGGAACCCTTCCGGACTGCCGCCCAACTGTCGCACGGGGCCGATTTCCGCGTGCGCGCCGGCCCTAATTTCCCTATAGAGCAAGGGTGTGGCCGAGGCTCCCTTAGGCCCTGGGTTCACACTGCAATCCACCTGTCATCCACGAGGTCCCTGGTCCCCATGACGGCCGCTGGCAGCTCGCACGGCATTCCTGCAACACCGCTTGCCTCCGATTTCGAGGCGGCGACCCGCGACCAGTGGCTGGCGCTCGTCGACAAGGCCATCAAGGGCGCCGATTTCGAGAAGAGGCTCGTCACCCGCACCGCCGACGGCATTCGCGTCGAGCCGATCTACGTACGCGCGGGCAGCGTCGCCCGGCTCCAGTCCGCCGTACCGGGGCACGCCCCGTTCACGCGCGGGGCGAGCGAGACGGTGCAGGGGCTGGGCTGGGAGATTCGCCAGCGCGTCGCGGCCGCCGATCCGGAGGCGGCCAATCGCGAAATCCTGTCGGAGCTCGAGGGCGGCGCCAACGGCATCGTGCTCGAGATCGAGGCGCCGGGGCAGACGGGCTGCCGCATCGCGAGCGCGGCCGACATGACGGCGGCGCTCTCCGGGATGCGGCTCGACCTGGCGCCGCTCGAGCTCAGGGCCGGGCTCGGCGCGGCGGATGCCGCCGCACAGATCCTCTCCGCCCTGCCGGGCCTCGGCATCCCCGCCAAGTCGGCGCAGATCTTCCTCGGCCTCGATCCGATCGGGTCGCTCGCGAGATGGGGCGCGCTGCCCTCGCCGGTGCAACAGGCGCTCGTGGAAACGATCGCGCTGGCGCGGGAGGCCCACGACGAGGCGCCATCGGTGCGCACCGTGCGGGTCGACGCGACCGTCTATCACGAGGCGGGCGCGACCGAGGCCTTCGAGATCGCGGCGCTCGGCGCAACGCTGATCGCGTACCTGCGCATGTTCGAGGCGGCCGGCATCGCACCCGCCGACGCGCTCGGCCAAATCTCGTTCTCGGTCTCCTCCGACACCGACATCTTCGCCACCGTCGCCAAGCTGCGCGCGGCGCGCCACCTCATCTGGCGCATCGCGGATGCGTCGGGTGCGGGCGATGGCGCGCACGACCTCCATCTCTCGGCGCGGGCGTCGCTGCGCGTCATGGCCAAGCGCGACCCGTGGACCAACATGCTGCGCTCGACGCTTGCGTGCGCGGGCGCGGTGCTCGGCGGCGCCAACGCGGTGACCGTGCTGCCGTTCACGGCGGCGCTCGGGGAGCCCGACGATTTCGCGCGGCGAGCGGCACGCAATATCCAGATCGTGCTGCAGGAGGAGAGCTGGCTCGGGCGCGTGCTCGATCCGATGGGCGGCTCCTGGTACATCGAGCAGCTCAGCGAGGACATGGCCAAGACGGCCTGGGGCCTGATGCAGGAGATCGAGGGCAAGAGCGGCATCCTCGCCGCGCTGGACCAGGGCTTCGTGCAGGACAGAATTGCCGCCGACGCGGCGGCGCGCGCCAAGGCCATCGCCACCGGGCGCCAGGAGCTGACCGGCGTCTCGGCGTTCCCGCTGCTCGGCGACGACGGCGTCAAGGTGAAGCCCGCCCGCAAGGCGCCGCCGGTGCGCGGCACCGAGATGGTGCGCCCGCTCGCGCCACATCGCCTCGCGGAGCCGTTCGAGGCGCTGCGCGACGCGGCGGATGCGCATGCGCAGAAAACCGGGAAAGGCCTCGAGGTGTTTCTCGCAAGCCTCGGCGCGGTGATCGAGCACACGGGGCGCTCGACCTGGGTCAAGAACTACCTCGCCGCGGGCGGCATCGCGGCGCTGACGAGCGACGGCTATGCCTCGGCGGACGAGGCGGCCAAGGCCTTCACCGCCTCGGGCGCGAGCGCTGCCTGCATCTGCTCGTCCGATGCCCTCTACGCCGAGCATGCCGAAGCGACCGCGACGGCGCTCAAGGCGGCCGGCGCCAAGCTCTTGCTCATGGCGGGCCGGCCCGGCGACAAGGAAGCCGCGCTCAAGACGGCCGGCGTCGACCAGTTCCTGTTCGCAGGCGCCGACGCGGTGGCGACGCTCAAGGGCCTTCAGGAGAAGCTTGGAATTTCGTAAGGTTTTCCGGCCGCACCCACCCGGCCCAATACGAACGGCGCAAGGCATGACCAGAATTCCGGATTTTACCACGATCAAACTCGAGGGCGCGCGCAAGGCCAACGGGCGCGCGCACGAGGCGCCCGCCGTTGCCGAGGACGGCGTGTTCACGACGCCGGAAGGCATTCCGGTGAAGCCGGTCTACACGGACGCGGACACGGCGGGGCTCGACTTCCTCGATACGTGGCCGGGCATCGCGCCCTACGTGCGCGGGCCTTATCCGACGATGTACGTCACGCAGCCGTGGACCGTGCGCCAGTACGCCGGCTTCTCGACGGCGGAAGACAGCAACGCCTTCTACCGGCGCAACATCGCGGCGGGGCAGAAGGGTCTTTCGGTGGCCTTCGACCTCGCGACGCACCGCGGCTACGACTCGGATCATCCGCGCGTGCGTGGCGACGTCGGCATGGCGGGCGTGGCGATCGATTCCATCTACGACATGCGCACGCTGTTCGACGGCATCCCGCTCGAGCAGATGACCGTCTCCATGACCATGAACGGCGCCGTGCTGCCGATCCTCGCTCTCTTCATCGTCGCGGGCGAGGAGCAGGGCGTGCCGGCCTCCAAGCTCGCGGGCACCATCCAGAACGACATCCTCAAAGAGTTCATGGTGCGCAACACGTACATCTATCCGCCCGAACCCTCGATGCGGATCGTGTCGGACATCTTCTCCTACACGTCGGCCAACATGCCGAAGTTCAACTCGATCTCGATCTCCGGCTACCACATGCAGGAGGCGGGGGCGACGGCCGACCTCGAGCTCGGCTACACGATCGCCGACGGGATCGAGTACGCGCGCGCGGGCGTGGCGGCGGGGCTCGGCATCGACGCGTTCGCGCCGCGCCTGTCGTTCTTCTGGGCGATCGGCATGAACTACTTCATGGAGATCGCCAAGATGCGGGCCGCGCGGCTCCTCTGGGCGAAGCTCATCAAGGAGGAGTTCAACCCGAAGGATCAACGCTCGCTGTCGCTCAGGACGCACTGCCAGACGTCGGGCTGGAGTCTCACGGCGCAGGACATCTTCAACAACGCGACGCGCACTTGCATCGAAGCCTTGGCGGCGACGCAGGGCCACACGCAGAGCCTACACACGAACGGCATCGACGAAGCCATCGCGCTGCCGACCGACTTCTCGGCGCGCATCGCACGCAACACGCAACTCCTGATTCAGCAGGAAAGCGGCACCTGCCGGCCGATCGATCCCTGGGGCGGGAGCCACTTCATCGAGCGGCTCACCTACGAGCTGGCGCTCAAGGCGCAGGCGCACATCGACGAGGTGGAGCGGCTCGGCGGCATGGCCAAGGCCATCGCGGCGGGCATCCCGAAAATCCGCATCGAGGAAGCGGCCGCGCGCACGCAGGCCCGCATCGACAGCGGGAAGCAGACCATCGTCGGCGTCAACAAGCTGCTGACGACCTCCGACATCGACATCAACCTCTTGAAAGTCGACAACGCGTCGGTGCGCGAGCAGCAGATCGCCAAGCTCAAGCGGCTGCGCGGCGAGCGCGACGAAGCCGCGGTGCAGGCGGCGCTGCGTGCGCTCACCGAGGGCGCGACGGGCGGGGCGAACCTGCTCGAGCTCGGCGTCGCGGCGGCGCGTCTCAAGGCGACGGTCGGCGAGATGTCGGAGGCGATGGAGCGCGTGTTCACGCGGCATCGCGCCGAGGTGCGCACCATCTCGGGCGTCTACAGATCGGAGGCTGGAGCCATGAACGACGACGTCGGCAAGGTGATCCAGATGGCGGCGGCGTTCGAGAAGATCGACGGGCGGCGGCCGCGCATCCTGATCGCCAAGATGGGCCAGGACGGGCACGACCGCGGGCAGAAGGTGATCGCGTCGGCGTTCGCAGACCTCGGCTTCGACGTCGACATCGGGCCCTTGTTCGCGACGCCCGAGGAGGCGGCGCGGCAGGCGGTCGAAAACGACGTGCATGTGATCGGCGTCTCGACCATGACGGCCGGGCATCTGACGCTGGTGCCGGACCTCAAGGCCGCTTTGGCCAAGGACGGGCGCGAGGACATCATGGTGGTGGTCGGCGGCGTGATCCCGCCTCACGACTACGAGGCTTTGTACGCAGCCGGCGCTGCCGCCATCTTCGGGCCGGGCACCAACATCCCCAAGGCCGCGGCCGACCTCATCGCCAAGCTCAACGAGAAGTACGGGTACGCGAAGGCGGCGGCGGAGTAGCGCCCGCTTCGGGCGGCGCCGCAACCCCCTGCCTCACCAACATCGCACCGGCCGGCCCTTAGGGCCGGGCCGCGCTAAAGCGCGGCGCGTGTTCGCGGCCGGGGCGATGATGGTGAGGCAGAGCGAGGGCGGTCCGGGACGTTTCCACCTTTCGTCGGCTAGCAATCGCGGCGCGGGGCGTCTAAGTCCTTCGGCACGGAACCAGCGTCTCGGGGGATCACATCCATGAAAGCCATCAAGGTTCAGCGGCCCGGCGGGCTCGACAAGCTCTCGCTCGCCGACATCGGCGATCCGGGCGCGCCGGGGCCGGGGCAGATCCGCGTGGCGCTCAAGGCCAACTCGCTCAACTATCACGACTACGCGGTCGCGGTGGGCGCCATCCCGACGTCCGAAGGGCGCATACCCCTGTCGGACGGCGCGGGCGTCGTGGACGCGGCGGGCGAAGGCGTCACGGAGTTCGCAGCCGGCGATGCCGTGGTCTCGTGTTTCTTTCCCTACTGGCAGGCGGGCGTGCCGCCGCACGGCAACTTCTCGCACGTGCCGGGCGACGGTCTCGACGGCTATGCACGCGAGGCGGTGGTGGTGCCGGCGCACTGGTTCACGCGCGCGCCCAAGGGCTGGAGCCATCTCGAAGCCGCGACCTTGCCCTGCGCGGCGCTGACCGCGTGGCGCGCGCTCGTCGTGGAGGGCGGAATCAAGGCCGGCGACATCGTGCTCATCCTCGGCACGGGGGGCGTGGCGATCTTCGCGCTGCAGCTCGCCAAGGCCATGGGTGCCGTCGCCGTCGTCACGTCGTCGTCGGACGCCAAGCTCGAGCGGGCGCGGGCCATGGGCGCGGACTTCACCGTCAACTACAAGTCCGACCCCGAGTGGGGCGGGACGGTGCGCAACTGGACGGGGAAGCGCGGCGTCGACATCGTGCTCGAGATCGGTGGGCCGGGCACGCTCGCGCAATCGATCACGGCTTCGCGCGTTGGCGCGCACATCTCGCTCATCGGCATCCTGACCGGGCTCAAGGGCGAGGTGCCGACGATGGCGCTGATGGCGAAGCAGATCACGCTCAAGGGCATCCTGGTCGGCGCCAGGGCGCATCAGGAGGACATGGTGCGCGGGCTCGAGGCGACGGGCATCCGCCCCGTGATCGACAAGACCTTCCCGCTCGCGGGGCTTGCGGACGCGTTCCGCTACGAGGCGGAGGGTGCGCATTTCGGCAAGATCTGCGTCGAGATTTGACGTTAATGGACCTCTACGGCCTGCCCCCGAACGACGCGATCGCGCTTGCATGCTTCCTCGTCTGCTGGGGCGGATACGGGGCCATGGCGCGGTGGCTCAGCCGGCGACGGCCGAGCCTCATCTCGTCGGTGAACGTGTTCCGCGGGCGATGGATGCGGCGCATCTGCCTGCGCGACTCGCATGTCGCCGACGCGGCGCTGCTCGGCAACCTGCTCCGCGGCGCGCTGTTCTTCGCCTCGACGACGCTGTTCATCCTCGGCGGCCTGATCGCGCTCCTGGGGCCGGCGATGGGAGACGTCGTGTCGCGGCTGCCCTACTCGGCCCCCGTCGCGCCGTGGGTGCTGGAGCTCAAGGCGCTCGTGCTGATCGCGGTGTTCGTCTATGCGTTCTTCAAGTTCACCTGGTCGGCGTGGCAGTACAATGTGCTGTCCATCATCGTCGGGGCATCGCCGAAGCCTGCCGACTCGGCCCCGGAGGAAATCGCGAGCTACGCCGAGAACGCGTCACGGATCGCAGAGCTGGCCGGCGAAAGCTACAACAACGGCATTCGCACCTACTATTTCGCCATCGCGCTGCTGGCGTGGTTCATCGATCCCCTGATGCTGCTCGGCGTGACGCTCATCGTGGCGATCGTGCTCTACAGGCGCGAGTTCTCCTCGCCCATGCTCGAAAGCCTGCGGCGGGCCACCGGGGGGCCCGGCTGAGCCAAGAAAAACGCCGCGAAGCGGGGCTTCGCGGCGTTCGTCGTTTGGCGAGCGGAAAGGAGGATCAGTCCTCCTTCTTGCGCGGGACGCTCGGGACGGCGCCGCCGGCCGGGCGCGAGCCCTTCTCCCTCTTTTCCTTGGGACCGGGCAGCGCCTTCCTCGGAGGCGTCGCCTCGACGAGCGCGGCCTCGGTGCCCTCGTCGTCGGAGTCATCCTCCTCCTCGTCCTTGCGCGGCTTCTTGGCGGGATCGGCCGGCATGATCTCGAAGGTGAGCTTCGAGTCCTCGCCCTTGCCCTGCACGAGCACCTTGACGGTGCCGCCGTTCTCGAGCTGGCCGAACAAGAGCTCGTCGGCGAGCGGCTTCTTGATGTGCTCCTGAATGACGCGCGCCAGGGGCCGTGCGCCGAACTTCTCGTCGTAGCCCTTCTCGGCGATCCACTTCGCGGCACCATCCGACAGCTCGATCATCACGCCACGGTCGGCGAGCTGGGCCTCGAGCTGGAAGATGAACTTCTCCACCACCTTGGCGATAACCTCGGGCGGCAGGCCGGCGAACGCGATCACGGCGTCCAGGCGGTTCCTGAACTCGGGCGTGAACATCTTGTTCACGGCCTCGGTATCCTCGCCCTCGCGCCGCTCCCGGTTGAAGCCCATCGGCGGGCGCGCCATGTCGCTCGCTCCGGCGTTGGTGGTCATGATCAGGATGACGTTGCGGAAGTCGACCGACTTGCCGTTGTGGTCGGTGAGCTTGCCGTGGTCCATCACCTGCAGGAGGATGTTGAACAGGTCGGGGTGCGCCTTCTCGATCTCGTCCAGCAGCAGCACGCAATGCGGATGCTGGTCGATGCCGTCGGTGAGCAAGCCGCCCTGGTCGAAGCCGACGTAGCCCGGAGGCGCGCCGATCAACCGCGAGACCGTGTGCTTCTCCATGTACTCGCTCATGTCGAAGCGCAGGAGCTCGACGCCCATCAGGGCCGCGAGCTGCTTTGCCACCTCCGTCTTGCCGACGCCGGTCGGGCCCGAGAAGAGGTAGGAGCCGATGGGCTTCTCCGGTTCGCGCAGCCCGGCGCGGGCGAGCTTGATGGCGGCGGTCAACGCCTCGATAGCCTTGTTCTGGCCGAACACGAGCCGCTTCAGGTCCTTCTCGAGGTTGGAGAGGACCTCCGCGTCCGACTTGGTGACGGTCTTGGGCGGGATGCGCGCCATCGTGGCGACGGTGGCCTCCACCTCGCGCACGGTGATCTTCTTCTTGCGCTTGCCCTCGGGCACCAGCATCTGCGAGGCGCCCGTCTCGTCGATGACGTCGATCGCCTTATCGGGCAGCTTGCGGTCGTGGATGTACCTGGCGCTGAGCTCGACCGCGGCCTTGATGGCCTCGGCCGTGTACTTCAGCTTGTGGAACTCCTCGAAGTAGGGCTTCAGACCCTTCAGGATGGCGATTGAATCCTCGACCGTCGGCTCCTTGACGTCGATCTTCTGGAAGCGGCGAACGAGGGCGCGATCCTTCTCGAAGTGCTGGCGGTACTCCTTGTAGGTGGTCGAGCCGATGCAGCGCACCGTGCCGGACTGCAGCGCGGGCTTGAGCAGGTTCGACGCGTCCATGGCGCCGCCGGAGGTGGCGCCGGCGCCGATCACGGTGTGGATCTCGTCGATGAAGAGGATGGCGCCGGGATAGTTCTCGATCTCCTTCATCACGGCCTTCAGGCGCTCCTCGAAGTCGCCGCGATAGCGCGTGCCGGCGAGAAGCGCGCCCATGTCGAGCGCGAAGATGGTGGCGCCCTTCAAGACCTCGGGCACCTCGCCGCGCAGGATCTTGCGCGCCAAGCCCTCGGCGATGGCGGTCTTGCCGACGCCGGGATCACCGACGAAGAGCGGGTTGTTCTTCTGGCGGCGACAGAGCACCTGGATGGTGCGCAGCACCTCGGGCTCGCGGCCGATCAAGGGATCAATGCGGCCTTCGCGCGCCTTCTTGTTGAGGTTGACGCAGTAGGTGTTGAGGGCGTCCTGGCCGGGCTTCTTCTCCTCGCCCGCCTCGTTCGCCTGCTCGTCGTCCACGCCGCGCACTCCCCTGGGCTCCGACATGCCTGCACGCTTGGCGATGCCGTGACTGATGTACTGGACCGCGTCGAAGCGGGTCATCTCCTGCTCCTGCAGGAAGAACGCCGCATGGCTCTCGCGCTCGGCGAAGATGGCAACGAGGACGTTGGCGCCCGTCACCTCCTCGCGGCCCGAGGACTGCACGTGGACGACGGCGCGATGGATGACGCGCTGGAAGCCGGTGGTGGGCTGCGCTTCCGCCGCGCCCTTGTGGACGAGATTGCCGAGCTCGGTGTCGAGGTACTCGCCGACGCGGGCGCGGAGCTGGTCCAGGTCCACGTTGCAGGCGCGCATGACGGCTGCCGCGTCGCGATCGTCGATCAGCGCCGCGAGCAGGTGCTCGAGGGTGGCGAACTCGTGGTTGCGCTCGTTTGCGAACTCGAGCGCGCGGTGCAGCGAGGATTCAAGGCTCTTCGAGAAGGATGGCACGTTCGACCTACTCTTTCTCCATGGTGCATTGTAAAGGATGGCCATGCTGCCGTGAGAAGTCCATGACCTGCGTCACCTTTGTCTCGGCGACCTCGTAGGTGAAGACGCCACAAATGCCGACGCCCTTGTGGTGCACGTGCAGCATGATGCGAGTCGCCTCGTCCCGCCCCTTGCTGAAGTACTTCTCCAGAACGAGCACGACGAACTCCATCGGCGTGTAGTCGTCGTTGAGGAGCAAAACCTTGTAGAGCGAAGGCTTCTTGGTCTTGGGGCGCGTCTTGGTGACGAGGCCCGTCTTGCCTTCCTCGCCGCCACGGTCGTTCCCTGCGCCACCGTTCTTTCCAGCCATTCTTGGTCCAGGTCTCATCTCACTCGTCGTCAGTCGTCCATCAATGCGTACGCGTGCGGGTCGCCCCTCCGGCGCAACCCAAGCCCGATCCGGCATGTTCGCGCAGGTAGCTTGCGCCAGCAATGCCCCAAGGGGCACAGAAACCGACCTTTCGGGCGAAATGAAAGTGGTGTCGCCGGCCGGATAAAAAAGGCCCGGGCGATGCGCCCGGGCCTCAACGTCTCGGTCACTTGAACCCGTGTTCCGCCGCAAGGAGGCTACCTGCCGTTCTGGAAGGCCTTCTCGACCGGCTTGTAGGCGTCCTTGGCGAGGCTGGTGTACATGCCGCCAATCTTGGTCATCTGGTGCATGTAGTCCTCGTAGGCGCGCTTGGCAAAGCTCGACTGGATCTCGAAAGCCTGCTCGATGGACTTGGCGGAGGCGAGCTTCTCGAAGGTCGAGGTGCTGTCCTCGAAGGTGCGCTTCGAGTAGTCGGTCATCTCGGCGGCAATCGCCTGCCAGCCCTTGTTCCAATCGCCAAACAACTTCAACGCGGTGTCGACGTTGGACTGGCCGAGGCTCTGGAAATCCTGAAAATTGGTGATCATGGGTATGCCTGCCTGTGCTTCGGGGTTGGGACAGTCGGCACGAAATGCCTCCCCAGAAGCTAGTCGCACTGCACCATTTGTTCAAGTGACATATTGCGTCGCAGCATCCCCGCTCTCCCGAGGCAACGGTGAGCGGGGCGTTAAGATCTTGGCAGGACGGGTCGGATAGCTTGCCACACAACGGCCGCCCGGTCGCCCTTAAGGGCGTGGTGGACGTGCCACTCCGGCCCAAAAGTGGCCGTGAAGCATAGGCATGGAGTCGGGTCTCGGGTATTGTCGACAATCCGGCGGAGGGGCAAAGCCGGATCCGAATCACCGACGAGCCGCTTGTGGAATTGCGGGGGCTTCTTGGCGAGTTCCGTCCTTCGATCGCTGATTCTCACTCTGGGTCTCGCCGTGGGCGTGCTGCTCGCGGCGCCGGTCGGCGTTGTGCAGGCGCAGCAAGCGAAGCAGGCCTCCTTCATCATCGATGCCAACACCGGCCGCGTGTTGCACGCGCAATCCGCCGACGAGCTGCGTTTCCCGGCGTCGCTTACCAAGATGATGACGCTCTACATCCTGTTCGGGGAGATCGAGCAGGGCCGCCTCGCCTACGACAGCAAGATCGTCTTCAGCGAGCGGGCCACGTCCGTCGCGCCGTCGAAGCTCGGGCTCGAGGCGGGCGAGGAGATCGAGGTCATCGACGCCATCAAGGCGCTGGTCGTCAAATCCGCCAATGACGTCGCCGTGGCCGTGGCGGAAACCATCGGCGGCACCGAAGCCCAGTTCGCACGCCTCATGACCGAGCGCGCCCGCGCGATCGGCATGGCGTCCACCACGTTCCGCAACGCGTCCGGCCTGCCGAGCCCCGCGCAGAAGACGACGGCGCGGGACATGGTGACACTGGCGCTGGCGCTGCAGGACGACTTCCCGCGGCACTATCGGCTGTTTGCGACGACCTCGTTCACCTTCCGCGGCAAGACGCACAAGACGCACAACTCGCTCATGCGCGGCTTCCCGGGCATGGATGGCGTCAAGACCGGCTATACGCGCGCCTCGGGGTTCAACCTGGTTTCGTCGGTGCAGGCCGACGGCAAGCACATCGTCGGGGCGGTGTTCGGCGGCAAGACGGCGGCGACTCGCAACGCGCTCATGCGCTCGCTGCTCTACACCGCGCTCCCCAAGGCCTCGAGCGAGAAGACGCGCTCGACCTCGCCGCAACTCATCGCCAAGGCGCGCCCGGCGACCAAGACCGCGGCCGTCGCGGACGTGGGCTGGACGCCGAAGACCAAACCCGTGCCTCCCGCAAAACCAGCCAAGGTGGCTGTGAAGCCCGCACCGAAGCCGCCGGCTCCGACGCCCGCCGAGCGGCCTCCTCAGCATGATCCGATCGGGGCCGTGCTGGCGCAGGGCGACGCGGCGGGTCCAAGCGCGAACGACAGCACCGAGACGGCCGCCGCGCCGACATCGCCGCGCCTCGACCTGCACGCATTGCGCGCCGCCATGACGGAGGAAGCCGAGCCTGCTCCAGGTGCGGTGGCCGTCGCAGCGACCGCGTCGGCGGCTCCGCCCCAGGACATTGCCGGCCTGATCCGCAATTCCATCGTCGAAGGGTCGCCCGCCGAGGCGAAGCCCGTCCCCTCGTCGCCAGCGGTCGCAGCGGCCGCCGCACCCCCCGTACGCGCGCCTTCCACGCTCGACCAGCAGGCGGCCGCGCTGACCGCGTTCTCGCCCCCGGCTCGCGCGGACGAGCCGCGCCGCACCGCGCCGCCCCCGCCCCCCTCGCATCTCAAAGGCCCGATGCCGACGCGCCAGTTCACGGCCGCTCCGGTCGGCGTCGGCTATGAGATCCAGATCGGCGCCTACGGCAGCGTCGACGAGGCGCAAAGCAAGCTCGACACCACGCGCACGCGCGCCGTCGGACTTCTCGACGGTCACGAGGGCGTGACGCTGCCCGTGCAGCGCGAGCAGCGGCAGATCTTCCGCGCCCGCTTCGTGCGCTTCGACGAGGCGGCGGCCACGAACACCTGCCTCGAGCTCAGGCGCCTTGCCATCGATTGTTTTGTGATGAAGGCGGACTAGAGCGGCGCTACACCGCGCGCTGTTGGGGGATCGATGGTTCAGAGTTGGGTTTCGGTCGCCGGCATCGCGCTCGATCTCGCGGGCTTCGTGCTCCTGCTCCGGGAATGGTGGCTGGCGTTCTTCCACGAGTCCGCTGCGCTCGATCATCAGAACCGACGCGCGCAGGAGGAGCGGTTCCGCCAATTCCAGCGCACCTCCGCCTCGGATCAGATGCGGTCCCACCTCGACACCTTCGCGCGCATGCAGGACGAGGCGACGGAGCGGAACGCCATGAACCGCCATGCCCGTACGCTCAAGGCGCGCAAGAGCGCGTTCGTGGTCGCGACCGTGCTGATCGTTGCCGGCTCGCTCCTCCAGCTGGCAGGGCAGGTGCCCGCCGAGCTCTTCGCCCTCGTCACGGGCCTTGGTTGAGGAGCACGTCCTTGGCCTCGTTGACCTGGGCCGCAAGGTAGGTCGAGCCGCCCCGGTCGGGATGCAGCTTCAGCATCAGGTCGCGATGGGCGCGGCGGATGTCCTCGTCGCTGGCGCCGGGCTGCAAACCCAGGATGTCGTAGGCTTCGTCCGGCGTCATGCGTCCGTCATGATCGCGCATCTGGCGCTCACCGCGCGAGACATCCTCCCGCCAGGTCGGGTGGATGCGGTCGAGGTAGGCTTCGAGAAGCTGGGTCGACTCGGGATCGACGAAGCGGCAGTCGTGCCAAAGCAGAGCCACCTCGGCGGGCTTCAGGGTGTCGAGGTCGCGCCCCGTGAACATGCCCTTCAAGACGCGCCCCGACATGGCGCCCGAGTCGTGATCGAGCTGCATCTCCAGATGGTCGGTGGTCACGGTCGATGTCTGGCCCGACGATTTGTGTGTCGGCCCCGACGGCGCCGTGCCGCTCCAGCCCAGCAGCCAGGCGCCGATCGCGCCGAGCAGGCTCGCCGGCCCCGCCGCTCCGCGCACGAGGAAAATCGCCGCCGCGCCCAAGGCCAGCGCGCCTCCGGCAAGCCTGATCTGGCGTGCCATGGCCGCAGGGTTGGCGCGCGTGAACCCCGATATCAGGAACAGCCCCAATACGAGCGCGGCGAGACCGAGTAGGAAAAATTGCATCAGCGCGTCAGCCTCGGCAAATGCTCATCTGGTGCGACGGATCGAGGGCCAGCCCGACCGAATCCGCCGTGCGTCGATACTCGAACTTATGGGTTAGCTGCGCATCTGTCCAAGCAGGCGGCGCGCGCCGGTGCCACCGGGTTTGGCGAGGAGCGCCTCGAGCGCCTTCTGCCCGCCCGCCGCATAGACGGCAACCGCGGTCAGGAGCTCGCGCAGCTCCGCCGCCGAGCCGGGGCCGAAGCGGCAATGGGCGCCTTTCGTCAGTCGGGCGATCTCCTTGAAGGCGCGGGATGCGTTGGCGTCGTCGCCTTCCTGGAAGAGGAACGCCGGGACGCCGAGCATCGCCAGCTCGCCCGCGCGCCCCGCGAGGTCGTCGATCGGCTCCTCGACCGCGTCGCCGACGTAGACGAGAGCTGCGATCCTGGCCTTCTCCGACTCGCGCCGCGCCTGCGCCAGCACCTTGCCGATCTGCGTGAAGCCGCCATGGCAGGCGACCTGGCGCATGAGGGCGGCCAGCGCGTCGGCGTTCGTCACCCATTTGGAGGCGCGCGCCTCACCCGCTCCGCGGAAGTACATGAGCTGGACCTCGAGCGAGCCCACCTCCTTCACGGCGCGGAACATCTCGGACTGGAGCGCGAGCGCCATGTCCCAGGTCGGCGCGCGGCTCATGGTGGCGTCCATGGCGAAGAGAAGCCGGCCGCGCCCCTGTCCCGAGGCGGGGCCGAGCGCACGCACCTTGGCGACGAAATCGGCGACCTCGGAGCTGGTGGAGGCCGGGGTGAGCTCGGGCGCGCGGCCGGGTTGCGGCGCCGCAGCCGGCGTCTGCGCCTTCTTGGTGTCCGGTGGCTTGCTCTCGCGTGCCATTCAAGCTCCACGTCGGGAAATTCCCTCCATCCTAACATGGAGAGCGCCCGGCATTGCGGCAATGCCACCCTGGCGGGAGGCGCTTCCGGAAACCGCCGACCTGGGATACATCCTCGTCCCCTAGCTCACACCCCTTGCTCACCTCTCCTGCCGGACAGCCATGCCCAAACTGCCCAAGACCTCCGAAAAACGCGTCGGCAAACCCGCCGACGGCGAGATCGAGCTCAGCGTGCGGCGCATGCACCGGCGCGACATCAACCGCGTGTGGGAGTTCCTGAAACTCGTCTTCAGAGGCGTGAACCGCGAAACGGTGGAGTTCCAGCGGCCGCGCAGCAAGAAGCGCTTCTCGGAGATCTATGAGGACGAAGGCGTCGAGCAGCTCGTGTTCGAGAAGTCGCAGGACGGGAAGCTCGCTCTCGTCGGCTACGCCGAGTACGCCTACGAAGCGGCCGGCTCCGACAGCTGGATCAATCACCGCTACTTCGAGGCGCGCGACATGCGCCCGCTATTCGTCGACGAGATCGCCGTGCATCCCGACTATCACGGGCTCGGCATCGGCTCATTCATGTTCGAGCAGGTCGAGCACGCGGCGCGGCTCAGGGGCTGCACGCACATCGTGCTCGACGTCGCGGAGAACAACGACGAGGCGCTTCGCTTCTACCGCAAACGCAATTTTCACAAGATCGACGCGGCCATATTCCTGGCGCGGAAACTCGACACGGCCGATGACCTGCTCGGACCGCGCAGGTTCAAGGTCCGCGCTAAAAAAGCAGACGAATGAGGCGCGACGGCGCCTATCCGGCGTCGCGAATGGCGCGCATCGCGGCAAGCGTCGTACGCGTTGCGTTGGCATTCGTGAAATCCGGCCACGTCGACAGCTTCACAGCGACAAAGCTCTGCTCGATGTCGATGTAGACGATCTGGCCGAACACGCCCCGGCAGATCAGGATCGGCTTTCCGGCTTCCTCGAGCCAGAACTGATTGCGATATGCCCCCTTCGGCAGCACGACGCGATAGTCGCCGCCGAAAAGGGATGGGTCCGCGCGCAGGCAATCGTCCACCCACGCCGTGGGGATGACCTGCCGGCCATCGACCTTGCCACGGCGCGCCAGCATCAGGCCGAACCGGCCGAGATCGCGGAGCGACGCGCTGAGCCCGCCGTCCGCGGACGCGTAACCGGACGGGTCGACGGTGAAGTCGGCGTCGCGCTCCGCCCCCATCGGCGACCAGACGTTGCGCGCGACCAGCTCGTAGACGGGCATGCCGGCCGCCCGCTCCATGCAATGGGCCAGCACGTCGGTTTCAATCGAGCGATAGCGAAACGCAGCGCCATGCGGGACGTCCCGCACGTCGAGCCGCTGGACGAGATCGAACACCGTGCGCGGCCAGCTCTCGTCGGCGCGGTGCTTCCATCCGGCGGCAGCATCCAGGAAGGCGCAATGCGAATCCGGCGTCGTGTAGGTCTCGTCGAAATAGGTTCCGCTGGTCATGTCGAGCACGTGACGGACGCGCGCGCCGGCATAGGCGCACGTCTCGAGCTCGGGCAAATAATCCGTCACAAGCTTGTCCGGGTCGAGCCGTCCGTCCTCGACCAGTGCCCCGGCCGCAGCCGCGGTCACCGACTTCGACACCGACTGGATCAGATGCAGCGAGGTGGGACCCATGCCGTTGAAATACGCTTCGGTGACGATCGTGCCGTCGCGGATCACCAGGAAGCCGTCGGTGTAGCTTTCTTCCAACCACCGGCGGACGGACAGGGTCTCTTCATCCAAGCCGAAGGTCAGGTCGCCGAAATCCGTCGGGGCCTCGTCCAGCGCCGACGCAGCTCCCTCACCGCGTGACACCAGCGCGGTTGGAACGATCTCGCGCACGTGCTGGAAGGACCAGCGGTTCCACGGCCCGCGATCCCATTCAGAAAACGGCATCTCCTTCGGCCGACCCGAAAACGCAGCAGACAAGCGTGCCCCCCTTCAATCGCGCGCAAACGGCGCAGCGGCGCCAACCGAGCCTTGAAATCGCCGGCGGACTGTGGCGAATGTCGTCCTCGGCTTCGCCCGGGAACTTCTATGGTGGCCTGGCAATCGATCGGCAAGGGCTTGATTGCCCTCTTCTATGCAGCCCCGTGGGTGTGGCTCTCTTGCTTTGGAGCATTCACGGCTGCCGCAACATACGCAGCGGGCCACTTTCCGACCTACGGAAACCCCGACCCGAAGCGCGTTGACGATTTCTGGATCCTCTACATGCTGGTCGTGATGTGGCTCGGCATCGCGCTCCTGTCACCCTTCGTCGTGGCAGGGCATACGCTGGCACGCGTCATGACCAACCCGGCCTTGCCCTTCGAGGGCGTGCGCCTCTCGGTCTATGCGATTGGAGCGGCGGTTACTGCCTACGTTGTCTTGGGCGATCCGGCCGGGCTCCGGACCTGGCTGTGCGATTGATCGTGGTTCGGCCTTTGGCCGACAATGCCCGCTTCAAGGCACAGCGCGGAAATCGCCTTAGTCGTCCGAAGCGCCGTCCGTGAGGAGGGCGATGTTGCCGCCCGTCGACGTGATGTCGGTGGTGCGGACGCGCTCAGTGGCGAAGCGCACGAGGTAGTTGGGGCCGCCCGCCTTGGGGCCGGTGCCCGACAGGCCCTCGCCGCCGAAGGGCTGCACGCCCGGCACGGCGCCGATCTGGTTGCGATTGATGTAGAGATTGCCGACGCGGGCATGCTCGGCCACGTAGTCGGCGACGGTGCCGATGCGGCTGTGCACGCCGAGCGTCAGGCCGTAGCCGGCCGCATTGATGGAGTCGACCACCTTGGGCAGGTGCCCGCCTGCGAAGCGCACGACGTGCAGGATGGGCCCGAACACCTCGCGCTCGAGCAGGCCCATGCTATCGATCTCGTAGCAGGCGGGGGTGACGTAGGTGCCGGCGCGGCAATCGTTGGGGAGCCGCATGTCGATCAGCTCGCGGCCCTCGCGCTGCATGCGGACCTTGTGGGCTTCCAGCGCATCCTGTGCCTGCTCGTCGATGACCGGGCCGACGTCGGTCGCGTAGTCGAAAGGGTCGCCGATGTCGAGCGCCTCGATGGCGCCGGTCAACATGCGGATCGTACGCGTCGCGATCTCCTCCTGGACGAAGAGCACGCGCAACGCCGAGCAGCGCTGGCCGGCACTGTCGAAGGCGGAGCGGACGGCGTCGCGCACCACCTGCTCGGGCAGCGCGCTGCTGTCGGCGATCATGGCGTTCAAGCCGCCGGTCTCGGCGATGAGCGGCACCATGTCGGCCTTGCGCTCGGCGAGCGCCTTCTGGATGGCCCAGGCCGCCTCGTTGCCGCCGGTGAAGGCCACGCCCTTCACCTTGGGCGACTTCACGAGCGCGGCGCCGACCGCGCCGGAGCCGGTCAGGAGATGCAGCACGTCGAGCGGAACACCGGCCTCGTGCAGAAGGCGCACGGCCAGCATGGCGGTGACGGGCGTCTGCTCGGCGGGCTTGGCGAGCACGGTGTTGCCGGCTGCGAGGGCGGCAGCGATCTGGCCCGTGAAGATGGCGAGCGGGAAGTTCCAGGGCGCGATGCAGGCGAACGGCCCGCGCCCGCGCAGATCGAGCGTGTTGGTTTCGCCCGTGGGGCCCTTCAAGGTGACCGGCGCACTCATGAGGCGGCGCGCCTCGACCGCGTAGTAGCGGAGGAGATCGGCCGTCTCGCGCACCTCGGCCATGGCGGCGGGCAGCGTCTTGCCGGCCTCGCGCACGAGCACCGCCATCAGGCGCGCGCGATCGCGCTCGACCATGTCGGCGGCGAGATCGAGGATGCGCGCGCGGCCGGGGCCACCGCGCTTGTCCCAGGCGTGCCCTGCCCGCTCGGCGCTGGCGATGGCGGCCTCGACATCGCGCGGGGTCGAGATGCGCACAGTGCCGAGGCGCTCGTGCCGGTCGTGCGGACAGGTGAGAAGGGTTGCCTGCGGCCCGCCCGTGGTCTCCGCACCATCGACGATGGGGCCGGCGTCGAACTGGTTCTCAAGCGCGATCTCCATGTCGCCGATCAGCGTCTGGCGAGCCGTGCGGTCGGTCAAAGCGACGCCGTGGGAGTTCTTGCGCTCGGGCCAGAAGATGTCGCGCGGGCGCGGCAGCGGCTTGGCGCCGCTTGGTGCGCTGCGCTCGCGCTCGGCCTCCTCGACCGGATCGCGGACAATCTGGGCGACCGGCGCCTCGCCGTCGGCCATGCGGTTGACGAACGAGGTGTTGGCCCCGTTCTCGAGCAGGCGTCGCACGAGATAGGAGAGGAGATCCTCGTGCTCGCCGACGGGGGCATAGATGCGGCACGGGTGGCGCATCTTGCCGGGCGCAGAGACCTCCTCGTAGAGCGCTTCCCCCATGCCGTGCAGGCGCTGGAACTCGAACGCGGTCTGGCCGGCGGCGACCATGGCGGCCGCCACGGTGTGCGCGTTGTGGGTCGCGAACTGCGGGTAGAACGCGCGCGTGTCGGAGAGCAGCAGGCGCATGCAGGAGAGATAGGAGACGTCGGTGTGCAGCTTGCGCGTGAGCACCGGATAGTCGGCGAGGCCGCGCTCCTGCGCCCACTTGATCTCGCTGTCCCAATAGGCGCCCTTGACCAGGCGCACGGGGATGCGCTTGCCGCCGTGCTCGGCGAGGCGGCGCAGCCAGCGGATGGTCGGGATGGCGCGCTTGCCGTAGGCCTGCACGGCGAGTCCGAGCCCGGTCCAGCGCTCCAGCACGGGATCGGTGTAGGCGCGGCCGAAGAGATCGAGCATCAGCTCGTGGCGATCCTGCTCCTCGGCGTCGATGGTGACGGCGATGCCGCGCGCCTCGGCGGCGCACAGAAGCGACAAGAGGCGCGGGTAGAGCTCGTCGGAGAGGCGCGCCTCCTTGCCGGGCTCGTAGCGCGCGTGCAGTGCCGAGAGCTTGACCGAAAGGCTCGGGCGAGCGAGGAGCGAGTCGGGATGCGATAGGGGATTGGGACCGGCCGCCTCGCCGACGGCCTCGATGGCCGCCATGTAGCGGTCGAAGTAGCGCTCGGCGTCGCGGGCGGTCTTCGCCGCCTCGCCCAGCATGTCATAGGAGAAGCGGAAGCCGCGCGCCTCGTAGGGGGCGGAGCGCTGGATCGCCTCGCGGATGGTGCGGCCGAGCACGAACTGGTCGCCGAGCAGGCGCACCGCCTGGCGCACGGCCTGGCGGATGAACGGCTCGCCCGAGCGCGCGGCAAGGCGCTTCAGGGCCTCCCACGGGTTGGCGCCGCGACCCTCCCGCAGCTTGACGATGCGGCCCGTCAGCATGAGCGCCCATGTGGACGCGTTGACCAGCGTCGAGTCGGAATGGCCGCGGTGGCGCTCCCACTGGCCGCCGGCGATCTTCTCGGCGATGAAGCGGTCGGCCGTCTCGGCGTCAGGGATGCGCAGAAGCGCCTCGGCGAGGCACATCAGGATGACGCCCTCTTCGCTCGAGAGGCCATACTCGCGCATGAAGGCATCGACGCCGCCGTGCTTGGCGGCGTCCGCGCGCATGGCCTCGACCAAGCGGCGGGCTAGCTCGGCCGTGCGGCGGCGCTCGTCCCCGGTGAAGACGGCGCGCTCGATCAGGCCGCCGACAAGGCGCGTCTCGTCGGAGAGGAAATGGGCGGCGATCTCGTCGCGCGGCGGCAGCTCGTCTGCGCCGGCGCTCGGACCAGCGAGATCGGATTTTCTCAGCGCTACCATCTAGTGTACCTAATCCCCTCTTCTCGACGGGAGCACACCTGATTCTTCCGGCGTTTGCACTTTACCAGATGGCGCCTGCCTGTGGGTTGTGCAACGGACGCTCGCAAGGGTTGCGGTGCGGCCGCACGTTTCCTTGACGGCGGGGCGCGCGCGGCCTCACTTCGCGCTCAATCGGCCCGCTCAATCTGGGCGGGTGCGAATCGAGAGGCCGGCGCGTGGAGACTGTCCGAACAATCAGAGACTTGCGTCGTGAGATCGTGCAATGGCGCGCGGCCGGGCAATCGATCGCGCTGGTGCCGACCATGGGTGCGCTGCACTCAGGGCACATCGCGCTCGTCGGCGCGGCGCTGGCGGCAGCGGACAAGGTCGTAGTGTCGATCTTCGTCAACCCTGCGCAGTTCGGTCCCAACGAGGATCTCGCCCGCTACCCGCGCGACGAGGCGGGTGACCTCGCCAAGCTCGCGGGGGCGGGGGCGCACCTCGTCTGGGCACCGCCCGTCTCCGAGATGTATCCGGACGGCTTTGCGACGCACATCGTCGTCGAGGGGGCCGCGCTCCCGCTCGAAGGCGCCTTCCGGCCCCATCACTTCGGCGGCGTGGCGACGGTCGTGTGCAAGCTCATCTCGGCGGTGACGCCCAACGTGGCGCTGTTCGGCGAGAAGGACTTCCAGCAGCTCGCTGTCATCCGGCAAGTGGTGCGCGATCTCGCGCTGCCGGTCATCATCCAGGGCATTCCGACGGTGCGCGAGGCGGACGGACTCGCGCTTTCGTCACGCAATCAATACCTCAATGCCGACCAGCGCTTCGTCGCGCCGATGCTGTTCAAGGCGATCCTAGAGGTGGCGCGCGGGCGCGACCCGAGGGAGGCGGCGGATGCCCTGATCGCCGCCGGCTTCACGCGCGTCGACTACATCGAGGCGCGAGACGCGGAGACGTTCGCGCCGTATGTGCCGGGCGCGGGGCGTCCGGGCCGCGTGCTCGCCGCCGCCTGGCTCGGCGCGACACGGCTGATCGACAACGTGGCGATTTGAGCCTAACGCCCAAATCCAGAACACCTTCCGGAAACCCTGCGTCTCCCATTGCGGAGGAAGCGATGCGCCATCTCGATGCGTGGGTGGGGTGCCCGCCTTCGCGGGCATGACGGTGAGGGGAGGCCATCGTTGCGACGAGCTTGTTAGGTCGCGGGCCTGCGGGTCGCGAGCCAGAGGCCAAAGGCGATGAGCGCGATGCCGACGAGATTGTAGGCGTGCAGCTCCTCACCGAGCAGGAGCACGGCCAGGATGGTGCCGAACACCGGCACGAGGTGCACGATGAGCCCGGCCGTGTTGGCGCCCAGGAGTTCCACGGTGCGGTTGAACGCGAGGTAGGCCAGGATCGACGCGAACACCGCGACATAGCCGACGGCGGCAAAGGTCTGGGCCGACAGCGGCATGGGGCCGACCCATACGGTTTCGGCGATGTAGAACGGCACAAGCAGCGCCGCTCCGAGCGCGAACGTCGCGAAGGCGAAGCTCAGTCCATGCACAGGCGGGCGCAGGCGCAGGATCGCCGTGTAGACCGCATAGCTCACCACGGCGGCCAGCATCCACAAGTCGCCGCGCTTGAAGTCGAGGTGCAGAAGCACGGCCGGGTCGCCGTGCGATATCAGCGTCAGGGTGCCGGCCAGCGACGCGGCGATGCCTGCCGCCTGACGGCCAGTCAGCGTCTCGCGAAAAATCAAGAAAGTGGCGATGACGACGACGATCGGCATCGCCGTCTGCAACATGACGATGTTGATGGCGGTCGTCGTGTGCGCGGCAATGTAGAGGAACGTGTTGAAGACGCTGATGCCGAGCGCCGTCAGCAGCAGCATGATCGGCCAGTTGCGCATCATCAGAGGCACGTCGCGGCGGAGATGCGGCCAGGCGATCGGCGCGATCAGGAGCGCGGCCACCGTCCAGCGCCAGAAAGCGAGGCCGATGGGCGGCACCTCGCTGGCAATGCCGCGCGCGACGATGGCGTTGCCGGCCCAGAAGAGGCCAGGCAGGAGCATGAGGACGCGCGGCTCGTTGGCCAGGGCGGCAAGCCATCCCGCGCGCTTTGGTGCGGCGTCTTGTTGTTTTTGCATCGGGCCAGCCCCTGGCGCGGTCCGCTGTGGCGCGCGCCACCGCCAATACCAGAGCAAGGCCGCATCGGATCACAAATAGCTGCCGCGGCGGCGTTTGGGCGCACTCAGTGCGTCTCAAAAAAGACGATGGCCGGATCGTGACCCGGCCATTGCCAATCCAGGGACCGCGAGGGTGCTACTTCTTCAGGACGTTCAAGTGCAGGAGCTTGCCGTCCTTCAGCCGCGAGGCAAAAGATTCGGCCTGCTTGCCCTCGGAAATCTCGAGATTCAGCGCCTCGCTCAGCGGCTGGTCCGTGTGCACGCCGCCCCTCGCGTCGGCAAGGAACGCCTCGACGTCGGCCTTGGCCGGCTCGGGCGTGATGGCCGACGTGTCGTCGCGCCGGGCGATGGCCTCGGTGGCCGCCGCGTTCAAGTGTTTGGCCCAGAACTTCAAAAAGAGTGCGTTCGACGGATAGACGTCCGCGCTCTTCAAGGCGCCGTTGACGGCAATGACGAGGCCGACGATCTCGCCATCCTTCTCGCCCTGGGGCTGCAATGAGCCGACGTACTCGGCTTGCGCCTTGGCGAGCTTCTCGTTTTCGAGGGCGAGTTGCAGGCTCGACGGCGAGGCCTCGGCGGCGACGTTGGCGCTGAGGCTCATGCCGAGCGCGCTCTGCATGGCGTCGACGTTGCGCCAGACCTCGCTTTGCGCATCGGGCGCGGCGGGGCTCGCAATCTCGCCACGGCCATTGAGGGTCATCGTCTGCACGTTGCGCGGCTCACCCTCCGGCATCGGCAGCGATTCCGCCGTCTGGGCAGGCTCGCCGGCGGCGACGCCGGCCGAAGTCGAGGCGGTTGTCGTAGGGCCAGCCGCAAGGGCAGCCAGCGCCTCGGCCTTCTGTGCCGTGCGCATGGCGCGCTTACCCTCCAGAGAGGGCATGAAGGCCTTCGAACTGGCGAAGGTGGCTACCTCCTCGTTGCCGCGCGCGGTCCAGCGTCCGCGCTCGACGCAATAGGAGGCGATCGGCACGCGGCCCGACTTCGGCGGCACCAGGATGGTGACCGTCAGCACGCGATCCTGCTGGCCGCCCTTCACGATATCGCCGGCGTGCACGAAAACGGCGCTCTCGCCGGTGTTCTCGATCTCGAGCTCGCTCACCTGCTGCGTCTCGTGCACCCTGACGCTGCCCTTTTCGAGCGCCTCGTCGAGGGTCAGCGGCACGGGGCCAGCATCGGACGGCCCCTTGACGAAGTAGATGGACAGGTTGGCGTGGGTGATGGGATCGGAAACCTTGGGGGCCTCTGTGGCCGGGTCGGCGCCGAACACGGGCAGCGCGGAGACGACGGCGAGCAAGGGGGACGCAGCAAGCGCCTTCAGAGATCGATCAGTCATGGGTCAAATCTCCTGGTCAAAAATGCTTTGAAACGACGACCCCTGATAGTCCCTGGGTGCGGCGGCGCTGCGGGCGAGCGGTGACGGAACTCCGGCATTGTGATGTCGGGAACAGTTTGAAATCGTGGCGAGAAAGGAGATACGCGCTCGCGCGGGTGGTGGGCGCGATGCGTCACGACCAGGGCGCCCGTGATTTCCGCCGAGGTGTGGCGGCGCGACACGCCTCACTTGCCAATCCACAGCGCGCCGTGCCACCTCTCAATGAACATGACAACCTGAAGATTCGGGCCCTTCGCTCGCGTCTGTGTTGCGTCGCGCCGCCGGGCCACGCCTCCCCAGGCACGAGGCGACGACGCACGAGGTGACGACGCATGGCCCACTCGATCCGCGACCTCTTCTCGAGCCTGACACAAAGCATGACCGACAAGACCAACCGGGCCCGCAAGCCCAACGACGCGTCCGAAGCCTATACCGCCGCGGATATCGAGGTGCTGGAGGGGCTCGAGCCCGTGCGGCGCCGCCCCGGCATGTACATCGGCGGCACGGACGAGAAGGCGCTGCATCACCTCTTCGCCGAGGTGATCGACAACTCCATGGACGAGGCCGTCGCCGGGCATGCGACCTGGATCGACGTCAGGCTCGACGGCGACGGGTTCCTCTCGGTGACGGACAACGGGCGGGGCATGCCGGTCGATCCGCACCCCAAGTTCAAGAACAAGAGCGCGCTCGAAGTCATCATGTGCATGCTGCACGCGGGCGGAAAGTTCGACGGAAAGGCCTACAACACCTCAGGCGGCCTGCACGGCGTCGGCGTCTCGGTGGTGAACGCGCTGTCCGACCTTTGCGAGGTCGAGGTGGCGCGCGGCCAACAGCTCTACCGCATGGTATTCTCGCGGGGCGTGCCGAAGGGCAAGCTCGAAGCGCTCGGCCCGGTCATGAACCGGCGCGGCACGAAAGTGCGCTTCCATCCGGACGAGGCGATCTTCGGCAAGGGCGCGCACTTCAAACCGGCGCGGCTGATGAAGATGGCGCGCTCGAAGGCGTACCTGTTCGGCGGCGTCGAGATCCGCTGGAGCTGCGACGCCGCGCTCATCAGCGACGACACGCCGGCCGAGGCCGTGTTCCATTTCCCGGGCGGGCTCAAGGATTATCTCGCGTCCGAGATCGAGGGGCAGACGCGCGTCACCAAGGATCTCTTCGCGGGCAATGTCGAGCGCGAGGGGAAACACGGATCCGTCGAATGGGCCGTGGCGTGGATCAGTGACGAGGACGGCTTCTGCCGCTCCTACTGCAACACGATCCCCACGGCCGAGGGCGGCACGCACGAGAACGGATTCCGCTCGGCGCTGTCGAAGTCGTTGCGCGAGTTCGGCGAGCGCGTCGGCAACCGCAAGGCGGCGCAGATCACGTCCGAGGACGTGATGGGGACGGCGGCGGCCATGCTGTCCGTGTTCATTCGCGAGCCGGAGTTCCAGGGCCAGACCAAAGACAAGCTCGCCACGCAAGAGGCTGCCCGCATCGTCGAGTCGGCGGTCAAGGACGCCTTCGACCACTGGCTGACCGACAGTCCGCTGCAGGCGACGCGACTCCTCGAATGGTCGATCGACCAGGCGGAAGATCGGCTGAAGCGGCGGCGCGAGAAGGAGATCGGCCGCCAGTCGGCGACACGCAAGCTGCGCCTCCCGGGCAAGCTCGCGGACTGCTCGATCCAGCAGGCCGGGGGAACCGAGATCTTCATCGTCGAAGGTGACTCGGCCGGCGGCTCGGCCAAGAGCGCACGCGACCGCGAGACCCAGGCTATCCTTCCCTTGCGCGGCAAGATCCTCAACGTCGCCAACGCGTCGTCAGCGAAGCTTTCGCAGAACCAGCTCCTCGCAGACCTCATCCTGGCGCTCGGCGTGGGCACGGGCACCAAGTACCGCGACGACGATCTGCGCTACGAGCGCGTGATCATCATGACGGACGCCGACGTGGACGGCGACCACATCGCCTCGCTCCTCATCACGTTCTTCTATCAGGAGATGCCCGAACTGATCGAGAACGGCCACCTGTTCCTGGCGGTGCCGCCCCTGTACAAGCTCACGCACGGAGCGAAGTCGGTTTACGCGAGCGACGACAAGCACAGGGACCAGCTTCTCAAGAGCGAGTTCGCGGCCAACGCCAAGGTCGAGATCAACCGCTTCAAGGGCCTCGGCGAGATGAACGCGTCGCAGCTCAAAGAGACGACGATGGACCCCAAGCGGCGCACGCTGCTCAGGGTCGACATCGGCGACGGCGACAAGAGCGCCATCGCGGAGGCCGTCAACGCGCTCATGGGCTCGAAGCCCGAGGCCCGCTTCCGCTTCATCCAGGAGCGCGCCGCGTTCGCGACGGATCTCGACATCTGAGACCGCGTGGCGCCCACTGAACGGGCATCAACGAATTTTGGGCAGCTCCGGCGGGTCAGCCGTGAAGCAGGGCGTCCACGACCTGCACGGACGTCACCTCCGTGTTGTTCGCGTCGATGACGCGCACGTACCAGCCAAGCCACTGATCATCCGCAGCAAGGTCGCGCGCCATGACGGCGGCGTGCCGCGTCGCGCTGTCCTGGGCAGCGAACTCCGTGCCCAGGTGATCAAGAAAGACCGTGGTATCGCTTTCCAAATGAAAAAAATAGCGCATGACCGCTCGATGTCGTCCGATGTTCAGTTCCATTTGCTGGTTCCCCGAGGGCGCGGAGGGATCGTCTCCACGCGGTGCGCCATACTTGGCTTGGGGAGGGTGCGGGCGGCCGCAATCGCAGCGGTTCCGCTCGAAGCACTCGTCAGTTCACTTAATATAGGCGACGGGCGCGCGCAGGGTTAGTATGACACCGTTATTTACCGTTACATCGCGGGGCACGACGCACGAACAACGCTTTCGGCCAAGGGCTTCGATGGGGCATGCCGGGACAATCGATCGGAGCGAAGGGTATGGCGCCCGAGCGTGCCGCCATCGACCGGCAACTCGACGCGATCTTCGCGTCGGAGGCGTTTTCCTCGGCGCCCAAAATGCGCGCGCTGTTGCGCTACCTCGTGGATGCGACGCTGGCGGGTGACGAGGAGCGACTCAAGGGCTACGCGATCGGCGTCGACGTGTTCGAGCGCGGCGCGGGCTTCGACCCGGGCTCGGACCCGATCGTGCGCGTTCAGGCAGGGCGGCTGCGCAAGCTCCTCGAGGCGTATTACACCACGACAGGGCGCGACGACGCCGTCCGTATCGACATCCCCAAGGGCGCCTATGCCGTGACGGTCACGTCCGGCTCCGGCGACGTTGAGCCGGACGCAGAGCGCGCCTCCGGACCCGTGCATTTGGTGCGCAGGCAGCTCGACGGCTGGCGCGGGCTCGCTCGCCGCCCAGCCTTGCTCGCGACCGCGGGCACCGCCCTCGCGGTTCTCGGGCTCGTCGCCGCGCTCTCGCTCGGCGGCGGCGAGGACGCGCGGTCGCCCGCGCCGGAGATCGCAAAGGATGCCATCACGCTCGCCATCCTGCCCTTCGCGGACATGTCGCAGGACGGCGCGAACGGGCCCTTCGCCGATGGGCTCACGGATGCGCTCACGACGGCGCTAGCCCGCGTGAAGACACTCGCCGTCGCCTCGCGGACGTCGGCTTTCCAGTACCGGGACCCCGCAGACCTGCGGGACGTCGGCGGCAAGCTCGGCGTGCGCTACCTCGTCGAAGGCGGGCTGCAACGCGACAGGGAGCGGATGCGGGTCAACGTACAGCTCATCGATGCGCTCTCCGGCGCCCACATCTGGGCGCAGCACTACGATCGCGCCGAAGGAGACAGCCTTGACGTGCAGAGCGAGCTCGTCATGACGCTCGCGGCCGAGATCCGCCCTCAGCTCCTCAACGCCGCCAAGCGGGCCATGGAAGCGCGTCCCGCCCAGCCGGCGACCGCGTGGCAGCTCTACATCCAGTCGACCTGGACCCCGGGGGAGGCTGCGCGCAACAGCCTGGCGTGGGAGAAGGAGCGCGTCGCGCTCGCGACGCGGGCGCTCGATCTCGATCCGGACCTCGGTCAGGCGCACTCCGTGCTCTCCGACAAGCTCGCCTACCTCGCCAACGTCGACCCGCCTTCGGACACGGAGGACGCGCGCGCAAAGGCAGCGGAGCATGCGCGCCGGGCGCTCGACCTCGCGCCGGGGGACGCAGACGCCGTGTTCAACGTCTCAATCCATCACTGGCACGCGGGCCGCATCCAAGAGGCCGAGGAGCTGACACGCAGAACGCTCGAGCTCGACCCCAATCACGTGCTGGCGCGGTTTCTCGTCAAGTCGGTGCCGTATACCTGCGCCGCCGCGCCCCAAGACGTGATCGACGAGCTGACAGCGTTCGACGGCCATATCTCCGCCGACAACCCGGTCCGCTGGGTGACGCTGACCTGGATCAGCCTGCTCTACCTCAACGGCGAAGATCTCGCGCGCGCCGTCGACTTCGCCCGGCGGGCGGATCAGATCTTCCGCACGCCCGATACCGTCTACCGCCTAGCCGCCATTCTGGTGGGGCTCGGAGAAGCCGAGGAGGCCGTGGCGCTGGTCGCGGAGCTGCGCAGCACATGGCCCAATCTCGACCCGCGCCACTACGCCGAGGTCGCCATCCCTCGACGCTGCGGAAGCGCCCCCAAGTCGGCCTATCTTCGCGGCATCTACGGGGCGCTCGCGGAAGCCGTGGAGGCGCGCCACGGCGGCTAGGTCGTGTCCGCTTATCACTCGCCGCGGCGCTGCTTTCTTGCCCAATAGATGGCGAAGACGGCGATCCAGAAGAGAAGCGCGGCGACGTCGAGCAGCGTCGAGAGCTCGCGCAGGCTCCGGGTCCAGGGCTGGTCCGGCGGGCCGACGAGCGCAAGCACGCTCACGACAAGGCCCACGGCGAGACAGAGGCCAACTCCGATCCAGGCAATCCTGATGGCGCGTCGCGTCATGGTCCGGCGAGCCTTCTTCCTTGCGGAACCACTCTAGCACGGCAGACCAGCCGGCGGTATCGGTGCGTAGGCGTCGGAAGGTTCCGCTAAGTTGCGGAAGCGGGCCGCAAGCCGGCGCCCGCGCGCCAGCATTGCGCCTCAAATTCGCCGGGTCCGATTTCGAGACACGAGGCACCCTCAGCTTTTTGAGAGCATAGCGGTGACCATGTCAGAGCTTGGACGATCGGCAGGGCGGGTGGCGCGAAGCCCCGGCTTCAAATTCTTCCTCATCGCGTTCCTCATTCTGCTGCTGGCGATCCCGCTCCTCATCGTCGCCGCGCTCGTCTCGGAGCGCGAGGGCCGGTCGCGTGAGGTCGAGAGCGAGGTGGCGCGCACCTGGGGCGGCGCGCAGACGCTTTCCGGGCCGTTTCTGATCGTGCCCTACATGGTGCGCGTCGAAAGCAAGGAAGGGGACAAGCTGATCGAGCAGATGCAGGAGCGGCGCGCGGTCTTCCTGCCGGAATCGCTTTCTGTCACCGGCAGCAGCGCCTCGAACGTGCTCCGGCGCTCGATCTTCGACATCAACGTCTATACGGCGACGCTCGCCCTCTCCGGCCGCTTTGCCGCGCCCGACATCCGCGACGTCGACCCCAACGCCACGGCCGTGCGCTGGCAAGACGCGACCTTCGTGCTGGCGCTGGCCGACGTCTCGGGCCTCAAGGAGGCGGCGACGCTCAGCGTCAACGGGCGCGACACGCTCGCCTTCGCGCCGAGCGTCGGGCAGGCCGGCATCTATACCAACGGCATTCACGCCAAGCTCGCGGGCTCATCGGCCGCGAGCAGCGGAGAGACACCCACGGCCTTCGACTTCCACGCCGACCTGGTGTTCACCGGCTCGGGCGCGCTCAGCTTCACGCCCGCGGCGCGGGAGACGAAGGTGGACCTCGCCTCGGATTGGCCGCATCCGAGCTTCACGGGATCGTTCCTGCCCGTCGAGCGGGAGATCGGTGACGCGGGCTTTTCTGCCAAGTGGCGCGTGCCGCACCTGGCGCGCAGCGTGCCCAACACGTGGAACCTCACCGATGGCGGGCTCGACCGCTTTTCCCCCTATCAGTTCGGAGTGACGTTCTACCAGCCGCTCGACTTTTACGACTTCATCATGCGGGCGGTGAAGTACGGCATCCTGTTCCTGTCGGTGGGCTTCATGGGCGTGTTCGTGCTCGAGCTCACGTCGGCCACGCGCGTGCATGCGGTGCAGTACCTGTTCGTCGGCATCGCCATGGTGTTCTTCTATGTGCTGCTGCTTTCGCTCGCCGAGCACATCGGCTTCACGAAGGCCTATCTGGTCGCCGCGCTGGCGACGGGCGGCATGCTCTCCACCTACGTCGCCAAGGCGCTCGAGAGCACGCGCCGCGGCCTCATCATGGCAGGGCTGTTCGCCGTGCTCTACGGGCTCCTCTACCTCATCCTGCGACTCGAGGACTACGCACTGCTCGCAGGCGCGGTGCTCGGCTTCGCGGCGCTGACCGCGGTCATGTTCGCGACGCTGCGCGTCGACTGGTCCGGCCTCGGCGGCGGGGCCGACGGGCGGGGCGCGCCTTCCGGCGGCGAGCCGGTGAACGTGGTATAAGGGATCGCTGGCAAAACGCGATTCGCGATCCTCGGGGCCGATCGCATCACCTGCCGTCCAAGAGCGGAGCATCGGCGTGCTGCCAGCTTGGGGAAGACGCAGGGAGACAACGATATGAATATCAAGGCACTGGGAGCCGAGTTCATCGGCACCTTCATGCTCACCTCCGCCGTTCTCGGAGCGGCCTTCTACTCGTTCGGAGCACCGGCCGGCGCGGCCGGCATTGTCGGCGTGGCGTTGTCGATCGGCATTACGGTCATGGTGATGGCCCGCTCCATCGGCCATGTCTCGGGCGGCCACTATAACCCGGCGGTGACGCTCGGACTGGTCGCGGGCGGACGCTTCTCGGTCGGCGACGCGATCCCCTACATCGTGGCGCAATGTCTTGGCGCCATCGCCGCGACGGCCGTATTCGCCGCCATCGGCCACGCGCCTGCCAGCTACGCCGCCAACGGCTACGGCAACCTGTCGATGCTGAACGCGAGCCTCGGAAGCGTCTTCCTCATCGAGACTTTGCTCACCGCGTTCTTTCTGATCGTCATCATGGGTGTGACGCGGCCCAACGCGCCGGCGGGCTTTGCGCCGCTGGCCATCGGGCTCACGCTGACGGCGATCCACCTGATGTCGATTCCGATCTCGAACACGTCCGTCAACCCGGCGCGCAGTCTCGGGCCGGCCCTGTTCGCTGGCGGGGAGGCGATCGGACAGCTCTGGGTGTTCTGGGTCGCGCCTATCCTCGGCGGCGTGATCGGCGCCAGGATTTACCGCTGGCTCGACGAATAGGCCGCACACACACAGTTTGCTTGCGGTCGAACGCGTTGAAATCGTGCCGAATTCGGTGGCAGCTGCATCGGCGGCTGTCACCGTTTGTCAGTTTTGTGGCGGAAGCGCCGCGGTCTGCGACTTTTAAGCCGTAGAAAGTGCCTGTTTTATCTTGATTTTCACGGGGTCCTATGCGATTTGGGCTTCGGCTCGGGCGCAGGGGCTACGATCTCAGCGACTTCATTTGTCCCTTTTCGAGCCCCGAATTCTGTATTTGCCCGCTTGCGGCATCTGCCATCCCCCTGCGCTCTCGTCGTCTCGACGCTGCCCCCCGAAGGCCATCCGTGCGCCTTCGGATCCCAACGCGTGCGCGCGAGACCCTGAGATCGCTGAATGGAGACTTGGATTTTTGGAAACGAAGACGTTCGCTGAGCTTGGCCTCAGCCAGAAGGTGCAGGCTGCCATCACCGCGGCCGGCTACACGATCCCCACGCCAATTCAGGCCGCTGCCATCCCCGTGGCCGTTACGGGTCGCGACGTACTCGGCATCGCGCAAACCGGCACCGGCAAGACCGCCTCGTTCGTGCTGCCGATGATCACGCGGCTCGAAACGGGGCGCGCGCGGGCCCGCATGCCGCGATCGCTCATCCTCGCGCCGACGCGCGAGCTTGCCGCGCAATGCGCGCAGAGCTTCGAGAAGTACGGCATCAATCACAAGCTCGACGTGGCGCTGCTCATCGGCGGCGTTTCGATGGACGAACAAGTGAAGAAGCTCGACCGCGGCGTCGACGTGCTGATCGCCACGCCGGGCCGGCTGCTCGACCACTTCCAGCGCGGCCGCATCATGCTGATGGGCGTCGAAATCCTCGTCATCGACGAGGCGGACCGCATGCTCGACATGGGCTTCATCCCCGACATCGAGAAGATCTGCAGCCTGCTGCCGCCACGGCGCCAGACGCTGTTCTTCTCGGCCACCATGCCGCCCGAGATCACGCGGCTCGTGAACCAGTTCCTGCGCGACCCGGAGCGCATCGAGGTGGCGAAGCCGGCGACGACCGCCAAGACCATCACGCAGAGCTTCCGCTTCTGTCCGGACGGCGAGGATTGGGTCAAGCGCGAGGTGCTGCGCGACATGATCCGCGGCGCGGATGTCAGGAACGGCATCATCTTCTGCAACCGCAAGCGCGATGTGGCGATCCTCCTGAAGTCGCTCCTGAAGCACGGCTTCAATGCCGGTGCATTGCACGGCGACATGGACCAGAAGAGCCGCATGGAGACGCTCGACAAGTTCCGCTCGGGCGAGATCACGTTCCTGGCGGCGAGCGACGTGGCGGCGCGCGGCCTCGACATTCCGGACGTTTCCCACGTGTTCAACTTCGATCTGCCCTGGCAGTCGGACGATTACGTGCACCGCATCGGCCGCACGGGCCGCGCCGGGCGCGAGGGCACGGCGCAGTCGATCGTCACGCCCGAGGAGCTGAAATCGCTCAAGGACATCGAGAAGATGCTCGGCGAGCCGGTGGCGTGGATCGGGGAAGCTCCGACGGAGCAGGACTTCGCGGACTCCGGCAAGCGCCGGCGTGGGCGCGGACGGGGCGCTCGGCCCGGCGCATCGCGCGAGAGCGGGCGCGGAGAGCGTGGACACGGCGAGCGTGGTCACAGTGAGCGGGGAAGAGGCGAGCGCCGGGGCGGCGATCGCGCCCCCGCGCGCGACGCGAACGCCGAGGCGCCACGCGGCGAGGGTCGCAGGTCCTCGGGCGGGAATCGCGAGGAGCGGCGCCCCAGCCGCAATGGAGACTCGCGCGAGGGCGAGCGCGGCGAGCGGCAGGTGCGGGAAGCCTCACGCGGACAGCGCCGGCCGGAGGGACGCCGCGAAGGCGCCCCGCCGCAGCCGCATGCCAACGGATCGAGCGCGGATGCGTCACCGCCACGGCCCGAAAGCCGTAACGAGCGGCCTCAGGCTGATCGACCTCAGGCTGATCGACCTCAGGCTCAGGCCCAACCGCAGGCGACGCGCAGCAGACCGCCGCGGAGCGCGGAGACCGAGTCGTCCAAGGCCGGCGCGGTCGGCGCATTCGCGGGCAATGTGCCTGCTTTCCTCAGGCGGACGTCGCGACCGGTGAAAGCCGCCAACGAATAACCGCTTCCTGTTGCGCACAGAGCTGTTGCGCTGCGACCGGCTCGCGGCGTTCGCGACGCCGCGAGCATTTCCTCGTGGCGCACCTTCCACTTGCCGCAGCACAGCAGCGTCGATTTCGCATGTGCCCGCCTTTCTGCGCCGTGCGTGGTGTCAAGTGAATCTCGCAGCGCAACATCAGGAAGGTGTGGATAGTTGAAGCCGGTGCCCAATTTTCGGGCGGATGCGACGCTATGGTCAAAACTCATCGGAGGGCACCTCATGCGTCATCAACGGCTCGCTCCATCCCGCAACCCCAGCACCGAGGCTTCTCGGCCGGCCCCATCAGGCTACGTTCCCTCATCCGAGCTCATCGAGGCCGCTCAGCTTCGTCGCCTCGCCAGCACCGTGCTGTGCAAATCTCCCGACGATCTCGCCGCGCTCGCGGAAACGAACCCGATGCTGGTCTGGGAATGGCTCGATGCGTTCCGCAAGGAAAGGCTCGCCGCCGAGGCCGAGGCGCGCTATTGGTCGGCGGCCGTCGCGGCACTCGCGACCGCCACACCGGAAGCGGTTCGCGTAGCCGCGGAATAGCCGTCGCGCCGTCGTGGGGCGACGCTCCAGACGACGACGCCTTCCATGCCGGACGCCGAGATCTTGCGCTTCGAACAGCTCGCGTCCGGGCCGGAGCGTGATCGTTATCTCAGCGAGATCGACAGCGTTTTCTTCGATTCGAGCACCAAGCAGTCGTTCGCGAGCGAAGCCGAGCGGGCCCTCTTCCGCGAGCGCTGGCTCGGACGCTATCTCACGCATTTTCCCCGCTTTGGCTTCGTGGCCCGCGCACCGGCGGGGCAAATCGTCGGCTATGTCGTCGGCAGCCTCGGCGACCCCGCACGCGAACCGCTCTTCGCGGATCTGCCGTTCCTGCAGGACTTCGGTGCGCTTACGGCGCGCTATCCCGCGCAACTGCACGTCAACCTCGACGCGAGTTGGCGCGGGCGGGGGCTCGGCGCGCGGCTCATCGAGTCCTTCGCGGACGCGGTGCGCGCGGAGGGAGCGCCGGGCGTGCACGTGGTGACGGGACGCGGCATGCGCAACGTCGGCTTTTACGTGCGGAACGGATTCGCCGAGCGCGGCGCCGTCGACGTGGACGGGCGCACGCTCGTGTTTCTCGGCCGCGATCTCTGATTGCATCCCGGGGTAGGCGGCGCGGCGATCGGAGCGACCAGGGTCCGAATCGATCATAGTCCTTTCTGGGATCTACGATGCGACCTGCCGAGGATCGATGACCGACGCCACCTCGCCGCCGCCCGCCGGGCCGAACGGCGCCCGCGCAAGCGGGTCTCGCGCGGTGGTGCTCGACGGCGTCGAGAAGTGGTTCGGCAGCTTCCACGTTCTGCGCGGCATCTCGCTCGAGGTGGCGGAAGGCGAGAAGATCGTCGTGTGCGGCCCCTCCGGATCGGGCAAGTCGACCCTCATCCGCTGCATCAACGGGCTCGAGACGCACGACAAGGGGCGCATCGTCGTCGACGGCACGGAGCTTACGCGCGATCTCAGGACGCTCGAGACCGTGCGCTCCGAGGTCGGCATGGTATTTCAGAGCTTCAATCTCTTCCCGCACCTTTCCGTGCTCGACAACCTGACGCTCGCGCCGCAATGGGTGCGGGGCGTGGCAAAAGCCGAGGCCGAGCGGGCGGGGCTCGCGCTCCTCGAGCGGGTGCGCATCGCCGATCAGGCGCATAAGTACCCGGGACAGCTTTCGGGCGGGCAGCAGCAGCGCGTCGCCATCGCGCGCGCGCTCGCCATGAAGCCGCGCATCATGCTGTTCGACGAGCCGACGAGTGCGCTCGATCCGGAGATGGTGAAGGAGGTGCTCGACGTGATGATCGCGCTCGCCAAGCAGGGCATGACCATGCTGGTCGTCACGCACGAGATGGGCTTTGCGCGCGCGGTCGCCGATCGCGTGGTGTTCATGGACCAGGGCGAGATCGTCGAGGCTGGCCCGCCGGAGACGCTTTTCACGAAACCCCGCCAAGAGCGCACGCGGGCGTTCCTGTCGCAGATCCTGGAGCGCTGAGATGGGCGGCGCGATGGGGATCGTCGACATCGATATCTTCCCTCCCCCTTGTGGGGAGGGGTTAGGGGTGGGGGGAAGCCCGACGACTGCCGTACTGGATTCCCCTCCTCCCAGACTCCCCCACAAGGGGGGAGGAGTTTCCGTCGCACGCGCGGCTCTCTTGCTCGTTCTATTTCTTGCGGCGGTTGTTTTCGGCACGGAGGCGGCTCTCGCGCAGTCGCCGACGCTGGATGTGGTGAAGAAGCGGGGCGAGCTCGTGTGCGGGGTCAACACGGGGCTCGCCGGTTTCAGCGCACCGGACGATCGCGGCAACTGGATCGGCATCGATGTCGATTTCTGCCGCGCGGTCGCGGCCGCCATCTTCCGCGACGGGAGCCGCGTGCGCTTCGTGCCGCTCAACGCCAAGGAGCGATTCACGGCGCTGCAATCGCGCGAGGTCGACATCCTGTCGCGCAACACGACGTGGACCATGAGCCGCGACACGTCGCTCGGGCTCAACTTCACGGGCATTCTCTACTTCGACGGGCAGGCGTTCCTCACGCGCCGTTCGCTCGGACTCAAGTCGGCCGAGGAGCTTCGCGGGGCGAGCATCTGCGTGCAGAGCGGCACCACGAACGAGCTGAACCTCGCCGACTTCTTCGGCACGCGCCGGCTCTATTACCGGCCGGTGGTGTACGAGCGCCTCGTCGAGGTGATCGGCGCCTATTCGAGCGGCCGATGCGATGCGTTCACCACCGACAGCTCGCAGCTCATCGCGGAGCGCACGCGTCTCGCGGACCCCGACCAGCACGTGATGCTGCCGGACCTCATCTCGAAAGAGCCGCTTGGGCCCGCCGTGCGGCAGGGCGACGCCGGTTGGTCCAACATCGTGCGCTGGTGCCTTTTCGCACTCATCAACGCGGAAGAGCTCGGCGTGACGCAGGCCAACGTGGAGGAGCAGCGCAACGCGGCGAACCCCGAGATCCGCCGCCTGCTCGGCACCGAGGGCGACTATGGGCGCGGCATCGGCCTCGACGACGACTGGGTGGTGTCGATCGTGCGCGCTGTCGGCAACTACGGCGAGAGCTTCGAGCGCAACCTCGGGCAGGGCTCGCCGCTCAAGATCGCGCGCGGGCGCAACGCCTTGTGGAAGGACGGCGGGCTGATGTACGCCCCGCCGGTGCGTTGAGCGCATGGAGACCGGCGATCTCAGGCGCTGGCGCGAGCGCAAGGCCTGGGTCGACGCGGCTTACGATCCGCGCGTCAGAGGGTGGGTGTTGCAGGGGCTGCTGCTCCTCGGCCTCGTGCTGCTCGCAACAGCGATCGTGCTCAACACGGCCGCCAACCTCGAGAAGCAGAACATCGCCTCTGGCTTCGACTTCCTGTCGCGCACGGCGGGCTTCGACGTCTCGCAGACGCTGGTCCCCTACTCGCGGAATAGCAGCTACGGGCAGGCGTTCCTGGTCGGGCTCGTGAACACGCTTCTGGTGGCGGCGCTCGGCATCGGGCTCGCGACGGTGCTCGGCTTCGCGATCGGCATCGCGCGCGGCTCGGGGAACCGCCTCGCCGCCGGCCTCGCGCTCGGCTACGTGGAGCTTGTCCGCAATGTGCCGCTCCTGCTGCAACTGCTCGTCTGGTACGTCGCGGTGCTGCGCGCCCTGCCGCTGCCGCAGGACGCCGCCGCGCTCCCCGGGGGCGCGCGCTTCGACACGCGCGGGCTGCATTTGCCGCGCGTCTGGATCGAGATCGGCAGCGCGTGGGTGACCGTCGCACTGCTGCTTGCAGCTCTCGCATCGGCGTGGCTCTGGTGGCGCGGACGCGAAAGGCGCCCAGCGCCGCGTGGGCAAAGCGATCCACTGCGGCTCGCGGGATCGGCCGCGATCCTCCTCCTCGTCACGCTCCTTCTCGTGATCGGAGCGGAGTTGCACATCGTTGCGCCGTCGCTCGGGCGCTTCAACTGGGAGGGCGGGCTCGACATCGAGCCCGAGTTCCTGGCGCTGCTGCTCGGGCTATCGACCTATACGGCGGCGTTCATCGCGGAGATCGTGCGCGCGGGGCTCGACGGCGTGCCGAAGGGGCAGCGGGAGGCGGCTCAGGCGCTCGGGCTCAGCCGCCGACAGGCACTGCGCTTCGTCATCCTGCCGCAGGCGCTCAGGATCATCATCCCGCCGCTCACAAACCAGTACCTGAACCTCACCAAGAACTCGTCGCTCGCGGTCGCTATCGGCTACCCGGATCTGGTTTCCGTGTTCTCGGGAACCGTGCTCAACCAGACGGGGCAGGCCGTCGAGGTGATCCTCATCACGATGCTGGTCTACCTCGCCATCAGCCTCGCGACCGCGCTCGCCATGAGCTGGTTCAACGCGCGCACGGCATGGGCGGAGCGGTGAGGCGATGAGACACCCAGTTCTCCCAGCGCATGTCGAGAGAGCGCTTACCGATCGCATTCGGGCGATGCGAGACGCGCTCTTTGCGACGCCGACCCAGTCGCTGGTCAGCGCGGCGCTGATCGTGCTCGTCGCGGCTGTCGCGTACGCGTTCCTCGACTGGGCGATTTTCACGGCCGTGTTCAGCGGCGACGACGGATCGGCGTGCCGCGTGCCTGGCGCGGGCGCGTGCTGGCCCTTCATCTCGCACAAGCTGACGCTGTTCCTCCATGGCCGCTATCCCGATGCCGAGCTGTGGCGCGTGCATCTCACTTACGGGCTTGCACTCGTGGGCCTTACGCCGCTGATGCGGTCCGGCTTTCCACAGAGGCGCATGTTCCTCGCCTATCTCCTCCTCGTGTTTCCGGTGCTGGCGTTCGTGCTGCTCAGCGGTGGCATGCTTGGCCTTCCGCTCGTCACGACGGACATGTGGGGAGGATTGCTGCTGACGCTCGTCATCGCGAGCTTCGGAATCGCGGCGTCGTTCCCGCTCGGGGTGCTGCTCGCGCTCGCGCGTCGCTCGGAGCTGCCGATCGTGCGCTGGACGGCTATTGGATACATCGAGCTGGTGCGCGGCGTGCCGCTCGTCACGGTGCTGTTCATGGCCTCCGTCATGCTGCCGCTATTTCTGCCGCCCGACGTCACCATCGACAAGCTCGTGCGGGCGCTCGTCGGCGTGGCACTGTTCTCGGCGGCCTATGTCGCGGAGGTGGTGCGAGGCGGGCTTCAGGCGATCCCGCGCGGCCAGTACGAAGCGGCCGACGCGCTCGGCCTCGGCTACTGGCGCAAGACGGGGCTCGTCATCCTGCCGCAGGCCATACGGCTGGTGATTCCCGCGCTCGTGAACTCGTTCATCTCGCTGTTCAAGGACACGAGCCTTGTACTCATCATCGGGCTTTTCGATCTTGTCGGCATCGTCGAGCAGTCGGTGCAGGCGGACGCGAAATGGGCCTCGCCGCAGACCGCCGCTACGGGTTATTTCTTTGCAGCCGCAGTGTTTTGGATATTCTGCTTTGTGATATCGCGCGCCTCCGCCTCGATCGAGGGGAAACTGCAGATTCGCTCAGGTTCATGACCGGCGCGCGACAGCGGCCATCCACAACCGGCATGACAAAACGGGGACCCTGGTATAAGCATGAGCCGCCATCCATAACAAAATCCGGTGGCGCGAACTGGGGGATTATCAGATGTTTCTACCGAGCGAATACTCTTACTTCGAGCCTGTGCTCGTCGCCGCCGGTGTGGTCTTCGTCATAGGCTTGATCGGCAATGCGCTGTCCTTCTCGAACCGCTTCGTCAACGCACTCGTTACCGCGATCGTGTTCGCGGTGGTGTTCGGCGTTCTCTATCACCTGACGCGGGCCGAAGTGCCGCCGGTTCCGGTCGAGTTCCTGCCGGCCGACTACGCCTGGCTGCAGCCGGTGCTGCTCGCCGCCGCCGTCGTGTTCGTGGTCGACCTGATCGGCAACTTCCTGTCGTTCTCGAGCCGCTTCGTCAATGCGCTGGTCACCGCGATCGTGTTCCTCGTGATCTTCGGCGGCTTGACGGAGCTCGCCAAGCAGCAGGGCCAGCCGCTCCCGACCATCGAGATCCCGGCACCGGCAACGCCGACGCCATAAGGCGACCTCGATTGATCGAACGCTTCGAGAGGGTGGCTTCGGCCACCCTCTTTTTTGTCTTACGGTGCAATCAGCGACGCGACGTGGGCGCCGATGGCGAGCGATGACGTGAGCCCGGGGCTCTCGATCCCGTAGAGCGCGACGAGGCGCGGGATGGCGTGATGGCGCTCGTCGTGGATGGCGAAGTCGGGCGCGGCCTCTCCCTCGCGATAGATTTTCGGCCGGACGCCGACATAACCGGGCGCGAGCTTGCCCTCCGGAAGCCCCTGCCAATAGCGGCGGATTTCCTGCTCGAAACGCGCGCGCCTCGCCCCACCCTCGTCGTCGAAAGCCGTGCTCGGATCGTCCCGCCATTCAAGGTCGGGCCCGAAGCGCGCGCGCCCCGCCAGATCGAGCGTCAGGTGGACGCCGAGCCAGGCGCCTTGCGGCAGCGGGTAGACGAGATGGCGGAACGGCTGGCGGCCCTCGAGCATGTAGTAGTGGCCGCGCGCCGGATAGGTGACGGGCGGCGCGTAGCCACCGCGTTGCGGCATCATGCGGCCGAGCCGCGTGGCTGCGAGGCCGGCCGCGAGGACGAGGTTGCGCGTGGTGAGCGTCGAGGCGGCGCCGGCGCTTTGCGTCGCGAGGGAGAAGGTGCCGTCCGGCTCGACGGCGATGTCCTCGACCTCGGTGTTGAGGACGACGCTTCCCGAGCCGGCGCGGACGTGCCCCTCGAGCGCGAGCATCAGGGCATGACTGTCGATGGCGCCGGTCGACGGCGACAGGAGGGCGCCGACACAGGCCAGCTCCGGCTCGAGGGCCAGCGCGTCGCCTTGCGAAAGGCGCGTGAGGTCGGACACGCCGTTAGCCCGCGCTTTCGCGGCGATGGCCTCGAGGCGCGGAAGGTCATCCTCGGCGGTGGCTACCAGGAGCTTGCCGTAGCGTGCGTGCGGCACGCCGTTCTCGCGGGCGAAATCGTAGAGCAGGCGGCGGCCCTCGACGCAGAAGCGCGCCTTGAGGCTGCCCTCGGGATAGTAGAGGCCGGCGTGGATCACCTCGCTCGAGCGGCTGCTCGTCTCCTGGCCTACGGCGCCGTGGCGCTCGAGCACCAGCATCTCGCGCCCCTCGGCGGCGAGCGCGCGGGCGATGGCCAGGCCCACGACGCCCGCGCCCACCACCACCGTCTCAACGTCCGCTGCCATCAGGTTCTTTTCCGCGGCCTTCCCGTGGACGTTCTCCTACATCCCTTTAAGGAGAACATCCTTCTATTTCAGTGTGTTGCGTTAAATGTAACACGAGTTATCCACAGGCTGGGTCAAATGGTTGTGGATGGCGAGAACAAAAATAGAACACGATCGCCGGCGAATCGTCTAGCGTGATTGCCTCGATTCTGACCGGAGACCGGACATGTCCCTGTTGCAGCCACGCGCCGTTCCCATCTTCGACCAGGCGGACGAGCCCGCCGGCCACGCGCCACACGCCGGCGGGGAGCGCTGTCCGTGGTGCGACCAGGCCATCCCGCACGAGAAGTTCCTGCATATCCGCGATCGCATCGCCGAGAAAGAGCGCGAGCAGCACGCGCTCGTGACGGCGCGGCTCAAGGAGGACTTCGCGCGCGAGAAGGCGGCGCTCGCCGCCCAGGTGCGCGATGAGGTCAAGCTCGCGGCGGAAGCCGAGATCGCGGTCCGGCTCAAGGCTGCCGAGGAGGCCCGGCTCGCGGCCGAGGCGCAGCGTCTTTCGGCCGAGACCGCCTTCAATCAGCAGCGCGAGGCGATCGAGCAGGAGAAGACGATCGCCGTGCTCGCCGAGCAAGCCAAGGCCTTCGATGAGCGCCAGAAGCTCATGGAGAAGCTCGCGCTGCTGCAGAAGCAGATCGAGAACAAGACGGCGCAGGACATCGGCGAAGGGCCGGAGGCGGACCTGTTCGAGCTCTTGCGCAGCGCCTTCGAGGGCGACCGCATCCGGCGCGTGCAAAAGGGGCTGCAGGGTGCCGACGTCATCCACGAGGTGATCCGCAACGGGCAGGTGTGCGGCAAGATTGTCTACGACTCGAAGAGCCGCAACGCCTGGAAGAACGACTTCGTCACCAAGCTGCGCGCGGACCAGCTCGCGGAACGGGCCGAGCACGCGATCCTCTCTTGCAACAAGATGCCGCAAGGCCAGCAGCAAATTCACCTGCAGGACGGCGTCATCATCGCGCATCCGCAGCGGGTGCTGGCGCTGGCCCACATCGTGCGCCGGCACGTGATCGAGACGCACGAGCTGCGCGTCGGCAACGAGAAGCGCGAAGAGAAGTCGGCGGAGCTCTACACCTTCATCACGTCGGACCGCTGCCGGCAGCTCCTGGACCAGATCGTGCTGCAAACGCAGCGCATGCTCGAGCTCGAGGTGTCCGAGGAGCGGGCGCACCGCATGACGTGGGACAAGCGCAGCAAGCTGATCCGCGCCCAGCAGAAGGCGCATTCGGACCTCTGTTTCGAGATCGAGCGGGTGATCGGCACGGGTGCCGAGGGTGTCCTCACGGACGACGAGACCGTTACGGATTAGCTTCGACCCAAGCGCGACCCGCCACAAAGCGACTTCGGCACCTCTCCTGCGGGAAAGGTGCCGAAGTCGGCTGCGTTTTTGGGTGCTCGGACGAGCGGCGGCTCAGGTGAGCGGCGGGGGCGAGCCAGGTGTCACAGGAAGAGAGTTCGCCGGCTCGGGCGTGCGCTCCGAGCGCGAGATGCCCGACAGCGGATCGTCGGTGCGGCGGGACTTGCCCTCGAAGAAAGCGCCCTGCTCGATGGCCATGGTCTGGTGGTAGACGTCGCCCTCGACGTGGGCCGAGCCCTGGAGCAGCACGCGGCGCCCGCGGACGGTGCCGAGCAGCTGGCCGCGTATGACGCACTCCTCGGCGACGACGCCGCCGGTGACGCGCGCACGCTCGCCGATGATGACGTGGGTGGCGTGGATGTCGCCCTGCACCTCGCCCTCGATCTGCACCTCACCCTTGGAGATGAGATTACCCTGAATGACGAGATCGGTGCCGATGATCGATGTCGCCTGCGGGGCGCCGGGCCGGAACGCGGCGGAGGCGGGCTTGACGCCAAGCGCCGACGATGTCGGCGGCGTGAGCGTGGGGACGGGTGTTGCGGCTGTGTTTTGCATGGGGGACTGGGACCTGATGAAGCTTTCGTTTTCCGGCTTCCGGAACTGAGGCAGCATCCGTTGAATCTCCGCGATTACGACAGACTAGCGCGAGTTTCCGATTGCTGTTCGGCTTTTTGGTGATTTCGGCGTGCCCCCAGCCGGCGTGCGCGCGGCACAACCTGCCTGGCATCCTTCCCCAACAGCTGCCGTATCACGTTTTCCACAGGGGGTCATCCCATCTTCGGCGCACGAAGTCCATGCAGGGCCGCCACGTTTCGCACAGTTTCCATGCATGACCAGCGAACGTGGGATTTCGGCCGTGTGCAGACCATCTGCCAAACCGGCATCATGCAGCCTTTACGGCCGTCAGCACCTCCTCGGCGTGACCCTTGGCCGAAACCTTGTGCCAGATCCTCAGAATCCGGCCATCGGGTGAGATCAGGAAGGTTGCGCGCTCGACGCCCATGAAGGTGCGCCCGTACATCGTCTTCTCGACCCAGACCCCGTAGGCCTCGGCCACGCTCTTGTCCTGGTCCGAGGCCAAGCGCAGATCGAGCTCGTGCTTGCCCTTGAACCTGTCGTGGCTTTTCGGGCTATCGGGGGAGACGCCGATCACGACGGCGCCGGCGCGCTCGAACGCGTTCACCTTGGCGCTGAACTCGCGCGCCTCGATGGTGCATCCTTCGGTATCGTCCTTTGGGTAGAAGTAGAGGACAACCGTGCGGCCGCGCAGGGCCTCGAGGCTGATGCGCCCTCCGCCGTCGGACGGGACTTCGAACAGGGGGGCAAAATCTCCCACTTCCAGCATGCTCCGGCGCCTTTCTTTCGTCGCTTTTGATGAGCCTCATCCAAGACTTGGTGGGGCACCTCACTTCATTCGTCAACGCGCGGCGGGCGCGGACAACCGGCTCAAGACGTGGGACGAGGCGATGTGACGATCCGGGTCGCGCACGCGTCACCGGCGAGGGGTATTGGGAGGTTCCACACCGTCACGCACCGCAACCGGCCGATCGGCCATTGAACGCGCCCCAGACTAGCGCATCACGAACCCTTTCACTCGCCGGCCGGAGACCCACGGGATGACCCACCACCGCTCCGGCACTACGCAGGGAAGGCCAGCGCCGCCGCGCGCGCAAGGCGACCTGCCGTACACGGCGCTGCGCAACCGCCCGATTCGCCAGAAGAGCGCGGCGTGGGGACGCTTCTACCGCATCGCGCACCTGCTCGCGATCGTGCTCGGGCCTGTGGTGCTGCTCTCGCTCGCCGCGGCTGGCGTCGTCTACGTGCGCCTGATCCACGGCCCGGTCTCGCTCAAGGTTTTCCGCGACAGCATCGCCCAGAGCATCAACGCGGACCTCGAGGGCTTCCAGGCGGCCATCGACGACGCCGTGATCCGACTCGCCGACGACTACACGGTCGAGTTGCGCCTCATCAACCTGCGGCTCAGCGAGCCGGACGGGGACCTGGTCGCCTCGGCGCCGGAAGCGGCGGTCGAACTCAACAAGGCCGCACTGCTCACGCTCGAGGCGCGGCCCGAGCGGGTCGATCTCATCGAGCCCAAGCTGACGATCGCCTACAGCGAGGCGCAAGGCTTCTCGCTCAGCATCGCGGAGATCCCTCCCGTCGATCCAGCCACGGGCGAGGCGCCCATCGTGCCACCGCGCCCCGTTCCCGCCACGCCGCCCGCGGCGAAGCCCGACGGAGGAAGCGCGCCTGCGTTCCATCGCATCGACGTCGCGCGCATTCTCTCCGAGGCCTCGGCGCGCGCGCGCCGGGATCGCGGCAGCACCTCGCGCATCCGCGCTTTCGGCGTGCGCAAGGCGACGGTCGCCATCGCCTACGAAGGCCACACCAGCGAGCTCAAGGTGGCCGAGGCATCGGTCGACCTCGAGCATATGAAGCGGCGCAGCGTCATCTCGGGAACGGCGACGATCGAGTCCGAGCGCGGGCCCTGGTCGCTCACGTTCCGAACCGACGAATCCCCGCGGCAGAACGAGCTCAAAGTGGTGACGACGGTGCGCGACTTCGTGCCGAGCACGCTTTCCAGGATCGCGCCGGACCTCGCCCTGCTCGCCACCCTCGACACGCCGATGACGGGCGAACTCGGACTCGATCTCTCGAGCGAAGGGGATCTCAAGTCGGCCAATCTCGCGGTCGACCTCGGGCGCGGCTTCATCAGCCTCCCCTCGCTCTCAAGCGCGCCGGTGCTGCTCGATGCCGGTCGCCTCGGCGTCGCCTACGACGCCGCGCAGCGGCGCATTGCGCTGTCGCCGATCACGCTCGATCTCGGCGGCAGCAGGATGACGCTCGACGGCGTGGTGTCGGGCGCGGCCGACCAGGGCGCGGGCGAGCCGCAGTGGAATTTCAAGGTGCAGGCGATCGAGGGCGTGCTCTCAGCCGAGGAGTTCGGCGCGCCCGCGGTGCCGATCGAAAGTCTCGAGGCGGCCGGACGCATCATTCCCGGCGAGGGCCTCGTGCAGCTTGCCCAATTCTCGCTCAAGGCGGGCGGCGGCGAGGTGACGGCGAACGGGGAGGTGATCACCGGGAGCGGTACGCCGAGCACACGCGTCGAAGCTCACCTTTCGCCGATGCCGATCACGACGCTCAAGGCGATGTGGCCGCGCGCCGCGGCGCCGGCCGCGCGCTCCTGGATCGGAACCCAGGTCGAGCGGGGCAACATCGAGTCCGCTTCGCTCAAGGTGCTGTCCGGCCAGTTTTTGCAGGGCGACGGCGCGGACGGCCAAGCCGCGCAATCGGCGCATGACCGGGTCTCGGCGAGCATCGAGGTCTCCGATCTCAGGATGCACCCCCTGCCGAAGAGCCTGCCCATGGAGGCTGCGCAGGCCACGCTGCGCCTCGAGAACAGCACGCTCGAACTTACCGTGCCGCAAGCCGCGATCATGGCCAGCGAAACGAGCCAGCTTCCACTCAAGGACGTGCGCTTCACGGTGATCGACGTCATGCAGGATGCGCCGATGGCGGAGCTGGCGATCAAGTCGCAGGCGAACCTTTCGGCGCTGATCGACACGCTGAACCACAGCCAGCTTCATCTGACCGGCGAAGGCCCGCTTCCCGTCGAAGGCGTGGAGGGGAAGGTCGACGGCGAGATCAGGATCGCAATGCCGCTGGTCGCCGGCGGAAGCGTGGTGAAGGCCGAGGGCAAAGCGCGCATCACCGAGCTCAAGGGCAAGAGCAAGTTGCACAAGCTCGACCTGCAGGGCGGCTCGGTGGACATCAGCGTGTCCGATGTCGGCGTCATCGCCAAGGGCGACATGATCCTCAACGGCGTGCCGGCCAAGCTGCAGATGCAGCGCATCCTCGATGCGCCGCCGGAGATGCAGCCGCCGATCCGCATTCTGACGACGCTCGACAATTCCGATCGCACCCAGCTCGGCCTCGACGTCAACCATCTGGTCCAGGGCAGCGTGCCGATCGAGGTGGTCGTCACGCAAAAGGCCGAAGGCCCGGCTGCGATCCATGTGCGTGCCGACCTCACCAATGCAGAGCTGCTGTTCGTCGATATCGCATGGCGAAAGTCGCCGGGACGCATCGCATCGCTCGAGTTCGACGTCGACGCCACCGACCCAACCCGGATCGGCCTCAACAATTTTCGACTGGTCGGCGACACCATCGCCATCGACGGATCGCTGACCGTCAGCGAAAAGCGCGAGGTGACCTCGTTCTCGTTCCCGAACCTCTCCCTCAACGTCGTGTCGCGCCTCAAGGTTGAAGGCACCATTGGCGACGACCGCATCTGGAAGATCAAGGCGACAGGCACGACGTTCGACGCGAAGGATCTCTTCCGCTCGCTGCTTGCGCTCGGCAACACATCCGACGCGGAGATCAAGCCGCTGCATCCGGCCAAGGGCGTCGATCTCACGGCGAACATCGACACCGTACTCGGGCACGGAGACATCTCGCTCAGAAAATACAAGGCGAAGATCTCGGAGCGCGGCGAAAAACTGGTCTCGGTCGATGCGTCGGGCACGTTCGACGGGGGGGCGCCGCTCAGCGTCGTGCTCAAGGACGACTCTCGCGTGCTTCATGCGGACTCTTCCGACGCCGGGCAGGCGTTGCGGCTGATCGGCTTCTATCCCAACATGCAGGGCGGACGGCTCCGGCTGGACGTGAACCTCGAGGCCAAGGGTGCGGCCGAGAAGAGCGGCGAGCTGTGGGTCGAGGACTTCCGGGTGCTCGGCGACCCGATTGTCTCGGAAGTCTACTCGGGGGGCGAAGCCAACCCCGAGGGAGGCAAACCGAAGAAAGTCCTGCGCGAGGTGCTGGAGTTCCAGCGCATGCGCGCGCCATTCGAGATCGGGCACGGCCAGTTCGTGCTCGACGATTCCTACCTGCGCGGCCCGCTGCTCGGCGCCTCCATCCGGGGCACGGTCGACTACAACACGCGGCGCATCGCGCTCGGCGGCACGTACGTGCCACTGCAGGGCATCAACGCGGCCATTTGCGATTTCCCTGTGCTCGGGCCGGTGGTCGCCGGCTTCGACTGCCAGGGCGTGTTCGGGATCACCTACTCGATTGAAGGCCCGATGGCGTCACCGCAGGTGTATGTCAACCCGCTGTCCATGTTCACGCCCGGCATCCTGCGCGCCATCATGGAGATGACGAACCCCAACCCGCAGGTGAAACCCGTGAATGACCGCGGCCGCCCCGCCGAGGGGTCCGCGCGCTCTTCGGGCACATCGGTCTCGGACGGGTCGGGCATCGACGGATGGTCGTCCGAGGCGACACCCGCCAGCAAGAAGCAGGGCGCGAAGAAGCCGTAGGAACGCGCCGGAGGCCGGCGCGCGCGCGTGCCGGCGATTGTCCACGTGGCGGGCTCGCTCAATCACAAAGTTTTCAATGCCGCTCGATGAGACGTGTTCCTCGCGGAACTGCGCCGCGTTGCGGCGTCCCTAGAGTCGAAGCTGCGCCTTGCTTGCCTGGATCAAGAGCATGAGGCGCAGAGGTCGTGCGCCGGCATGAGCCGGATGCCGTCGACGCGTGCGTCCCTCGCAACACGGCTCGGCTCGTCCGCGCCGCAGCACTTCGTTGAGCTTCCGCTCGCCTCGCGATCGGAGCTGACGGCGACGCTTTGCGCAACGTCTCCCAATACCGGAGAAGAGACATGATCCGTAATTCCTCCACGACAACGGTACTTGCCGCCCTCTTGATCGCGGGCCTCGCCGCCGACTCCGCCCACGCCGATGGAGCCCTCAACCGCGGCGACGCCGTCGTCACCGGATTCTCAGGCGTGAAGGTGGGCGACGTATCGGCCGACGATCCGGTGGACGGAACGTTCATCGACGTCGATGGCCCGGCGATGAAGGTTCTGCCGCTCGATGCCGGCGCTCCGCCAGCGGGGCAGCTTCTCTCCAATCCGTCGCGCCTCGACGTCACGGCGCGCGACGTGGGGCAGGTCTTCGGCATCGCGCTCGACGACGGCCTGATGCCCGATCCGATCGCCGCGCTTCCCAACATCTACCTCGGCGCGACGTCGGCCTACGGGTTGCAGATCGTCATCCCGGACGCGAACGACGGACGCCCCGAGCGCATCACGAAGGGCCATCCCAATGCCGAATGGATGACGGGGCAGTTCGGCCCCAGCGGAGGGCCGGGCAGCATCTGGAAGATCGACGGTACGTCGCGCAGCGCGTCGCTGTTCGCCACGCTTCCCGGAAACAGCGGACCCGGCATCGGCAACATCGCCTACGACCCGGCCTCGCGGCACCTGTTCGCCTCCGATCTCGATTCGGGGCTCATCCACCGCATCGACATGGCGGGCACGCTCATCGACACGTTCGACCACGGCGTCACGGGCCGCACGCAGGCTGGGCTTCCCGCTGTCGCGGACGATGGGGTGAAGGCCGACATCAAGTCAGCCAAGTTCAACAGCCTCGACGCAAAGACGTGGGGCTTCGCGCAGCCGGAGCGGCGGGTCACGGGGCTCGCCGTCGATAGCGGGCGGTTGTACTACGCCGTCGCCGGCGGGCCGGAGGTGTGGTCCGTCTCCCTCAGCCTGACGGGTGCGTTCGGCACCGATGCGCGTCGCGAATTCGACGTCTCGGGCACGCCGGGAAACAACCCGATCTCTGATATCGCCTTCGACGGCAGAGGGCTGATGTACGTCGCGCAGCGCGGCAACGCACGGGGTAGCTACGACTACAAGGCCTTCATCGACAGCAAGCCGTCGGTCGTCTTCCGCTACCGGCGCGAGATCCCGGACGATCCGGCGACGCCCGGCACGTGGGTCCCCATTCCGGATGAGGTTCCCGTCGGACTTCCTCCCGATCATCGCAACACGGCGGGCGGCATCGCGCTCGGCTATGGCACCGACGAAGAGGGGCGCATGCGCGCGGGCGCGTGCGGCGGGATGGTCTGGTCCACGGGCAGCAACCTGCGCAAGGCCGACGGCAGTGGGGCCGCGATCCACGGACTTCAGGGTTCGGACCGTACGCTCGTGCGCCCCGACAACGAGCCGCCATCGGCAGCGTACTTCGTCGATTTCGGCGGGCCGTCCGCCGGCAGCGACGACCTCGGCCATGTGGGCGATGTCGCGATCTGGCAGCCGTGCGAGAAGCTCGCCGACGCGGGCGCCGACGTCTATGCGTCGATGCCCGAGCTGCCTCCCGGCTATTACCCGCCGGGAGACATTCCGCCGGGCATGCCGCCCGTGGGCTGGCCGGCCCCGGATTTCAATCTTCGCCTGGACAAGGACGCGCTGCCGGCGGCTTGCGTTCCCGGCGGACTGGGATTCCTCTGCACCTATACCGTGCGCGTGACGAACACCGGCCCCGATCCCTACATCGGCCCGGTGACGGTCGAGGACGATTTGCCGGCGGCACCGGCCGGCGCAACGATGTCGTTCGACAACCAGCCGCCGTGGACGTGCCTGCCCTTCGGCCCGACGCACCACCACTGCACCTACGATCCGGCCGTGCTGTGGCCCGGGACCAGCATCGATCTCAAGGTCACGGTCGATACGCCCGCGCCGGCGCCTGTGTGCTCGCTCGCCAATACGGCGCGCATCACATGGCCCTGGGGCTTCGCCGACACCAATCCCGGCGACGACTTCGATCTGGCGATCGCCGGCATTCCGGCCGCGCACTGCCCGCCGGTCGCGGGCGAGCTCGCCAATCTCAAGATCCAGAAGTCCTGGTGGGGCGGCATCGAACCGGTCTGCAAGGACAAGCCCGGTCACTTCTCGTGCGAGTTCCTTGTCAGCGTCGTCAACAACGGGCCCGGGACGTACAACGGTCCGTTCGAGATCGAGGAGCAGATCCCGGTCGGCACGACGGTCGAGTCGCTGTCGCCTGGCTTTAGCTGCACGAACGGAGCGCCGGCCACCTGTACGCACGATCCGGTCGTGTTCGGCGCCAACCAGGGCACTCTGCTCGGTGTCGCGGTCAAGGTGCCGAAGGACATGGCCGACGATCTCGGCTGCAAGCTCACCAACACGGTCAAGATCGTGAAGGCACCCGGCGGATCGGATCAGAACACCGACGCGACGGACGACGACTCCCAGCACGGCGCAATCATTCCGGGCACGCTCGCGCAATGCCCGGGACTCGTGCTCAGCAACCTCAAGATCCAGACCACCGATGCCACCGGCGGCAAGTGCCCGGTCAAGGACGGCAAGTGGGAGTGCCTGTTCAAGGTCCGCGTGTGGAATTTCGGCAAGGCCTACGCCAACACGCTCGAGTTCAATGATCATGTCGGCATGCCGTTCCATGCGGGCAAGACGCTCACGATCGCGGCGCCGCCCAAGTGGCAGTGCAACGCCGTGCTGCCGCACCAGCAAATCTGCAAGAGCGACGATCCAGGCCTCGGCGCCGGCGACAGCGTCGAGTTCATGGCGACCGTCAAGGTGCCGCTGACGCCCGCCGGTCCGTGCTGGGTGAAGAACCAGGCGATCATCTGGAAGGCGCCGGGCGAGACCGCGCAGAACACCTTCGCCGGCGACGACAAGAGCACGGCGCAGGCGCAGTTCGAGCCGGTGTTTCCGCTCAACGGACAGCCCTATTGCGTCTCGCCGATGCAGGCGGGTCCGGAAGACGACCTCAAAAACCCCGAGGCCGGCGAAACCAACCTTTCGATCACCAAGACGGCGGGCGCCAGCGCGGCGACGGCAGCGGGGCAGAGCACGCCGTTCGTCATCACCGTGACCAACACGGGGCCCGGCGTCTTCAACGGGCCGATCGTGGTGCGCGAGACGCTGCCCGCCGAGCCGCAGAACGCGAGCTGGTCGGCGCCGTGGGTATGCGAGGGCCAGACGATGGCCGGACAGCCGAACGATGCGCTCTGCTCGCACCCCGTCGTCGCGCTCGAGCCCAACGAAAGCGTGACGCTCAATCTCGACGTGGAGATGCCGAACAGCTTCATCGCGCCGTCGGCTTCCAAGGTGACGTGCGGCTATACCAACAAAGTCGCGATCGAGGTTGCCGCCAGCGGAACGCCTCAGAACACGAATGCCGGGGACGACGCGGCGACAGCCGAGGTCGCGTTCGCGTCGTTCGAGAAGCACGGAGAGACGTTCTGCGGCATCGACGACGTGACGACTCCGCCGCCACCGCCTCCGCCGCCAACGTGTCCGCAGGGCTGGTCGACGACGCCGGTCGCCGGCAAGTGCTGCCCGCCGCGCTCGCGGTGGGACGGCGAGCGGTGCTCCAAGGACGAGCCCCCTCCGGCCTGCAAGCCGAAGACGTGCGACCGCGATCAAGTCTGGGATGTCGGTGTCTGCCGCTGCGTCGACCTCGGATGCCCGAACGGCACCACCGGCACGCCGCCGAACTGCAGACGCATCGTCATCGATCCGCCGAAGTGCGCCGTGAAGTCCTGCGGCCGCGATGCGACCTGGGACGGCGGGACATGCGCGTGCGTCGCCAAACGGTGCCCCGAGGGAACGACGGGCGTCTACCCCAAGTGCAAGCCGGTCTCGTGCCCGAAAGGCATGGTGGGCACGCCGCCGAACTGCCGGAATCCGCCCACCACGTGCGGTCCCGGCTTCCGCGGAACGCCACCCAACTGCACGAAGATCGTCGTCGATCCGCCGAAGTGCCCGAAGGGCTTCAGCGGGCGTCCGCCGAACTGCAAGAAGATCCCGCCGCCGGCATGTCCGAAGGGGTTCCGTGGCACGCCGCCGAACTGCAAGCGCGTGGTTGTCGATCCGCCGAAGGCATGCCCGGCCGGCATGGTCGGAAAGCCCCCCAACTGCCGCAAGCCTCCGCCGCGCGTGTGCCCGCCGGGCTTCACCGGCAAGCCGCCGAAGTGCACGCCGGTGCAGAAGCCGAAGGTCAAGCCGTTGGGCCTCAAGGCCCCGGCCGCGCCGAGCCGGGTCCGGGTGCAGTGACGATGGCACGCCTCGCGTGCGGTGATGGTGGCACGCTTCGCGTGCAGTGACGCTGGGCGTAGGGCGCGCGAGCGCCCTACGCCGGCCGCACCAACACCTTCTTGATGACGCCGTCGGGGGAGGTCCTTGCGACGCTTCCCCTCTTCCTCATACCGGCTTCAGGAGCACGTGCTTCTTCTTGCCGAGGGAGAGCTTGATGACGCCGTCGGGCGTGAGGTCCTTGTCCGACAGTTTGGCCTTCTCGTCGGTCACCACCGCGTCATTGACCCTGAGGCCACCGCCCTTGACCTGGCGGCGCGCCTCGCTGGTCGACGCCACGAGGCCCGCCTCGACGAACAGCGAAAGAAGCCCGAGCCCCGCCTCGAGGCCGGCGCCACTCACCTCCACCGTCGGCAGGCCGGCCGCGAGCCCGCCCTGCTCGAAGGTCGTGCGCGCGGTCTCGGCCGCCGCCTCAGCCTTGTCGCGGCCATGCACGAGCGCCGTCGCCTCGGTGGCGAGCACCTTCTTGGCCTCGTTGATCTCGGCGCCGCCGAGGCTCGCGAGCTTTTCGACCTCTTCGAGGGGCAGCACGGTGAAGAGCTTGAGGAAGCGGGCGACGTCCGCGTCCTCGGTGTTGCGCCAGTACTGCCAGTAGTCGTAGGCCGAGAGCTGGGCCTCGTTGAGCCAGACGGCGCCGGAGGCGGTCTTGCCCATCTTGGCGCCGGAGGCCGTCGTCAGCAGCGGGCACGTCAGCGCGTAGAGCTGATGCTCCACACCCATGCGGCGGCCGAGATCGATGCCGGTAACGATGTTGCCCCACTGGTCGGAGCCGCCCATCTGCAGGTTGCAGCCGAGCCGGCGCGCGAGCTCCACGAAGTCGTAGGCCTGCAGCAGCATGTAGTTGAACTCGATGAAGCTCAGCTCCTGCTCGCGGTCGAGGCGGAGCTTGGCCGAGTCCATGGTCAGCATGCGGTTGACGGAGAAGTGGCGGCCGACGTCGCGCAGGAATTCGATGTAGTTCAACGGCGCCAGCCACTCGGCGTTGTCGAGCATCACGGCATCCTTCGCACTCTCGCCAAAGTCGAGAAAGCGGGCGAAGACGTTTCTGATGCTCTCCTTGTTGGCCTCGATCTCGGAGACGGGGCGGAGCACGCGCGTCTCGTCCTTGCCGGAAGGATCGCCGACGCGGGTTGTACCGCCGCCCATCAGGGCGATGGGCTTGCCAGCGCCCGATTTCTGAAGCCAATGCAGCATCATGATCGAGAGCAGGTGTCCGATGTGCAGCGAGGGCGCGGTGCAGTCGTAGCCGACATACGCCACGATCCTGCCGGAAGCGGCGAGGGCGTCGGTGCCTTGCAAATCCGAGCCCTGGTGGATAAAGCCGCGCTCGGTCAGGATGTTGAGAAAATCGGATCGGAAATTCGTCATGATGGGCCGGGAGAACCTTCTCGTGGCCTCCCCACACAAGGGCGGCCGCCATTCGGGCTCGGAACATGCATGAGGAGGAGCGGGTGAGCAAGCGAGAGGGTGGCATCTGGCGCGCCTTGGGCCTCATGAGCGGCACGTCCCTCGACGGCATCGACGTGGCGGTCATCGAAACCGACGGCGAACGGGTGCTCGGCCGGGGGTTCGCGGCAACCTATCCCTACTCGGACGCATTCCGCGACAAGCTGCGCGGCGGGCTGCAAGAGGCGGCCGGGCTGGACGACCGCACGGCGCGGCCGGGTCGGCTGGCGCTGATCGAGCGCTATCTCACGGAGCTGCATGCGGAGGCGGTCGAGCACTACCTCGCCGATCACCAGATCGCGCCCGAGAGCATCGACCTCATCGGCTTTCACGGGCAGACCGTGCTGCACAGGCCGGAGGCGCGTCTTACGGTGCAACTCGGCGACGGCGCCATGCTGGCACGGCTCACGGGGCGGCCCGTGGTCTACGACCTTCGCGCGGCGGACGTGGCGGCAGGCGGACAGGGCGCGCCGCTCGCGCCGGCCTACCATCGCGCGCTCGCGGCCGATGTTTCCGCGCGGCCGCTCGCGGTGCTCAATCTCGGGGGCGTCGCTAATGTGACGTGGATAGGAGGCGACGGCGCGCTACTCGCGTTCGACACGGGGCCGGCCTCGGCGATGATCGACGACTGGTGCAAAAGAACGCTGGGCAAGCCGTTCGATGCGGATGGCGCTCTCGCGGCAACTGGAACCGTGCACGAGGACATCGTCGCCGGCTTCCTCGCGCATCCCTACTTCGCCAAGGCGCCGCCGAAGTCGCTCGACCGCAACGCGTTCGATCTCGGCGCGGTAGCCGGGCTCTCGCCGGAGGATGGAGCCGCGACGCTGACCGCCTTCTCGGCGGCGGCGGTGGCAGCAGCGCTCCCGCATCTCCCCGAGCGGCCGGCGCTCTGGATTGCCTGCGGCGGAGGCCGGCGCAACGCCACGCTGATGAGAATGACGGGAGCGCGCGTCGGCGCCCCGATCCATCCGGCCGAGGCATTCGACATCGACGGCGACAGCGTCGAAGCCGAAGCCTGGGCGTTTCTCGCCGTGCGCTCGCGGCTCGGGCTGCCGATCACGTTTCCGGGGACGACGGGTGTGGCGCGGGCGCTGACAGGCGGGGTGGCGGCGGGCGCCTGACGCGTGAAGCGACGTGGACGGAGGTTCGGCGCCGGCCGAGGCCGACGCGGTGCCGACGGCGCCGCCTTGCGCTCTATCGGGCCCGCCGCATAGAGTGGCGCGCTTCGCATTGCCGCCACCAAGGTTCGCGTTGATGGTTTGCCCCGCCTGCTCCAGCACCCAGCACGCCTTCGCGTTCGAGAAGGACGGATACACGCTCGATACCTGCGATACCTGCGCCAGCTATTTCACGAACCCGATGCCGACGGCGGCTGCGCTCGATGAATTTTACCAGAACTACTACAAGACCGGGCAGTACGCGTCGAAGCTCGAATCCAAGATCAAGCGGGCGCGCCGGCGCATCTCCCGCCTCGGCAAGGGGGCGGGCAAGAGGTTCCTCGATGTCGGCTGCAACGTCGGGTTTGCGGTCGAGGCGGCTCGGCAGCTCGGCTACGAGGCGCATGGCATCGACCTCGACGCGACCGCCATCGCGACGGCTCAGGCCAGCTTTCCCGGCTGCGGGTTCCGGTCGCTGCACGTGCAGGAGCTCGCGCAACAGGGCGCTGCTTTCGACGTGGTCTACTGCAGTGAAGTGGTCGAGCACGTCACCCATGCCGACGCGTTCGTCCGATCTCTTCGGGCGTGCCTCAAACCAGGTGGGCGCCTCTACCTCACTACGCCGGACGTCGGCCATTTCACGCTGCCGCGCGGGCGGGACAAGCTTCGCCAAATGAGCTGGTTCCGCCCGCCCGAGCATCTGATCTATTTCACGAAATCCGGTCTCAGGAGCCTGCTCGAGCAATCGGGGTTCACGACCGTCCGCATCTTGTTCAACCTGAAGCCGACGCTGAAGGCGATCGCTTCCTGACGGCCGGATCGGCGCTCGTCGCGTGCCGAACCCGTCCGCAGCCGGCGGTCTTGCGCGAGGTTCGCGGATCAGGCCAATCTCCACCCGTTCAGGACTATGGGGCGCGGGCATGGGGATCGCGATATGAGTGGCCTTCTGGCACTGTTGGACGACGTGGTGGCGTTGACCAAGGTCGCGGCGGCGACGCTCGACGATGCGGCGGCGCAGGCGGTCAAGGCGGGTGGCAAGGCGGCCGGCGTCGTCATCGACGATGCGGCCGTGACGCCGCGCTACGTGACAGGGCTCGCCGCCAAGCGCGAGCTGCCGATTGTCGGGCGCATCGCGCTCGGGTCGCTCAAGAACAAGCTGGTGTTCCTGCTTCCCGCGGCACTTCTGCTCTCGCTCTACCTTCCGCAAGCGATCACGCCGCTCCTGATGCTGGGCGGCCTCTACCTTGCCTACGAGGGTTTCGAGAAAGTGCTGCACTGGTTCTCAGGCCAGGAGCACGTTGCTCCCGCCACGGCGGCGGCCGCTGCCGTCGACGAGAAGGCGCTCGAGGACGAGAGGGTCGCGGGCGCGATCCGCACCGATTTCATCCTATCGGCCGAGATCATGGCGATCACGCTGGCCGCCATCGATACGCCCGATCTCGTCACGCGGGCCATCGTGCTGGCGGCGGCCGGTATCCTGATCACGGCGCTGGTCTACGGCGCGGTGGCTTTGATCGTCAAAGCCGACGACCTCGGTGTCGCGCTCGCGCAGCGCGGCGGGGTCATCTCGGGACCGCTCGGACGCGCGCTCGTGCGTTCGATGCCGCCGTTCCTGCAGGTCCTCAGCGTGATCGGCACGCTGGCCATGCTGTGGGTCGGCGGCGGAATCCTCGTGCACGGCGCGGCCGAGTATGGATTCGATGCGCCGGAGCATTGGATCGAGGCACTCTCGGGCGCGGCCGCCGCGGCTTTCACGTTCGCGAGCGCGGCTTTCGGCTGGCTTGCGGGCGCGCTCGGGGCGGCAATCGCGGGACTCGCGGCGGGCGCGGTGATCATGCCCGTGGTCAAGGTCGTCACGGCGCCGTTCGCCAAGGCGAAGGCGTCGTAGCTCCTAGGCCCTGGGCGTGGGCGTTGGGGGCGTCGGCGCGCCCTCGACGAAGGCGGAGAGGACGACCAGCGCAACCCACAGCACGTGACCCAGAATCTCGAGGTTCTCCTCGAAGAGATCCCGCGAGAGGCCGCCCGCCATCTCCGCGTCCCAGAGGTGGCGGTCGAATGTCTTCGAGATGAAGTAGGTCCAGAGCACGGCGGCCAGCAGCGAGGCGATGCGCGTGCTCGAGATGAAGGGCTCGAGACGCTCGCGGGCGTGCGACGCCCACCAGATCAGCGCGACGAGTGCGATGTAGAAGCCCGTGTTGGTGCCGCGGAAGTGCAACTCGCGCAGGAAGAGCGCAAGGGAAAATAGCGCGAGCCAGTCGAAGTAGGGCTCTCGGCGCCAGGCGGCGAGGCACACGGCGAGGACGAGCCCCACGGCAAGGATGATCGGCGAGACAAATTCGGCGTGGTCCTTGTCGAGATAGGGAATCGCGGCGGGGATGGCGTGAAGGAGATAGATACCGAGCGCGCCGCCGACCGGCACCAGCACCACCCAGGGCGACGTTACGCGGATGACCCGCTGGGCCGTCCCGGCGTGCCAAGCGACAGCGGTGCCGACGCGCTCAATCATCACGCACCTCCATCACCGGCGGTGTCACATTGTCATTGATCCGATGTAAATGTGCGACGGCCGTATCCGTCAAGCGACGTCGAGCGGTTTGGCGCTTACAAATGCGACAGCTCGGAAACACGCTAGCGGCGCCACCACCAGGTCATCCAGCGCATCCAGGTGGTCCAGGGCCAGAGCGCGGATCGCGTCGCGGCCTGGGTCTCCTCGACCGGGTTCGCAGGCGGCGCCAAGCGGCGCACGAGAAGCCATCCGGCGACGAAGCCGCCGATGTGCGCCCACCAGGCGATGCCGCCCGCGCCGGGCATGGCGAGCGAGCCAAGCCCCTGCATGACCTGGGTCGCGAACCAGAGGCCGGCGAACAGGAGGGCCGGCATCATGAAGAAGACGGGGAGCACGATGATCGGCTGCAGGACGTTGACCCAAGCGTAGGGGAAGCGGCGCGCGTAGGCGGCGATGACGCCGGCAATGGCGCCCGACGCGCCGAGGGCGGGGACGGCCGACGAGAAGTTGAACACGAAATGCAGCAGGCTCGCGGCGAGTCCCGAGGCGAGATACAGGAGCGCGAACCGCTCGGAGCCGAGGCGGTCTTCGAGCGCGGGACCGAATACCCAAAGCACCCACAAGTTGGACGCGATGTGCATCAGGCCACCGTGCAGGAACATGTTGGTGAAGAACGGAGCGATGTTAGCGCGGCTCGCGTTGTGGGCTGCGGCCCATGCACCATCGGTATAGCGCGCGGGAACCAGCGCGTAGGTGTTGAAGAACGCCTCGACCTCGGCCTGGGAGAGCGTGAGCTGGTAGAGGTACGTCGCCACGCAAAGGCCGATCATGGTCCAGGTGGCGCGCGGCGTCGCCGTGTAGGGGATGGTGTTGTTGGTCGGGATCACGGGCGGCCTCGCATTGTCGTACGGCTGCCGACCGATGCTAATGGCTTCCCGACTGCAGCGGAACCGCAGGGCAGAGCGATGCTTCGACGCGCCGTGCCGAAGGAAGTCCCTCACCTGCCCGCGACGCGGGCATCCTCTCCCGTCCCGGGAGAGGAAAGTGAAAGCGGCATCTGGGCGATGGTCGCGTACTTCCTTCTCCCGGAACGGGAGAAGGTGGTCCGTCGAGCCGGAGGGCTCGCCTTCGCCCTACTCGTCGTCGTCGTCGCCGACGTCGGCGACGCCGCTCTTGGCTTCCTCGCGCTCACGCTCGCGCTCGCGCTCGCGCGCGGCCTCGCGCTCCTTCTCGCGCTCCTTCTGGTTCGCCTGATCGGCGATCGCCTTGGCGAGGCGCATGTCGAGGTAGCTGCCGACGACGGACTCGAGCTCCGGCGTCTTGTCCTCGAAGAAGTGGTTGGCGCCGGGGATGATCTCGTGATCGATCTTGATGCCGCGCTGAGTCTTGAGCTTGCCCGTCAGCTCGGCCACGGAGTTCGACGGCACGACGCGATCCTTGTCGCCGTTGACCATCAGACCCGACGACGGGCACGGGGCGAGGAACGAGAAGTCATAGAGGTTCGAGGGCGGCGCGACGCAGATGAAGCCGTCGATCTCGGGGCGGCGCATCAGGAGCTGCATGGCGATCCAGGTGCCGAACGAGACGCCGGCGATCCAGCAGTACTTCGCGTCGGGCTTCACCATCTGCAGCCAGTCGAGCGCGGAGGCCGCATCCGCAAGCTCGCCGGGGCCGCCGTCCCAAAAGCCCTGCGAGCGGCCAACGCCGCGGAAGTTGAAGCGCAGCACCGAGAAGCCCCGCTGCGCGAAGGTGTAGTAGAGGCTGTAGACGACCTGATTGTTCATCGTGCCGCCGAACTGCGGGTGCGGATGCAGGATGAGCGCGATGGGGCTGTCGTTGGCGGGCTCGTGGTGGTAGCGCGCTTCAATGCGGCCGGCAGGCCCATTTATGATCAGCTCGGGCATTAGATCCTATCGGTCATGGATTGAAAGGGTTGCTCGCTCGGGGCGGGGCGGTCTCGGCGCGGAAAACGGGTCAGCTAAAAATCACGCTTTCGTGCCCAAGAGAATGCTTGATTTCCCCGCTCGGAATTTTCATATTCCGGTTGCAAGTTTAGAACGGTTCGAAAGAGCGTCGCCGAACGGCGGACGACTTTCGGAGCGGCACCCAGTGTGCGGGGCGCGTCTCTTGGTTAGCAGGCGTCTCTTAGCACACGAGGGGTGGTTGGTTGCAAGCAGTATGCGTGCGCCTTCACCGGCGGCGCGAGCTCTGGCGGGTGAGGCAGATGGAACTCAACACACGCGGCCGTTATGCGGTCATGGCCATGGCCGATCTCGCCAAGCAGGGGCAAGGCGGGCCGGTGGGCGGATCGGTGCCGCTGTCGTCGATCGCGCAGCGCCAGAACATCTCGCTCGATTATCTCGAGCAGCTCTTCCTCAAGCTCAGGCGCGCGGGCCTCGTCGAGAGCGTGCGCGGGCGGCACGGCGGCTACAAGCTCGGCCGGCCGGCCGGCGAAATCTTCGTCGCCGAGATCATGACGGCGGTCGAGGAAGGCACGCGCATGACGCGCTGCTTCGGCGAGCAGTCGGCGGGCTGCCTCGGCGAAAGCCGCTGCCTCACGCACGATTTGTGGACCGCGCTCGGCGAGCGCATCGAAAGTTTCCTCGCGAGCGTCAGCCTCAAGGACGTACTGGATGGCGTTCCGCACCGCGCGCCCGTGGGAAGCGCGAGCCCGCGCCCGCAGGCCATCACGACACTGGAGGGGCCGGCGCAGTGAAGTCTCGGCGCACATACCTCGACTACAACGCGACGGCGCCGCTCAGGCCCGAGGCGCGCGCAGCCGTGGTTGCGGCGCTCGACGTGTTCGGCAACCCGTCGTCGGTGCACGCGGAAGGCCGGCGGGCACGCGCGACCGTGGATGAAGCGCGCGCGAGCGTCGCGGCGCTCGTCAACGCCGATCCCGCCGAGGTGGTGTTCACGAGCGGGGCGACGGAAGCCAACACGTGGGCACTCTCGGCGCCGTGGCGGACGATCGCGCTCGCAGGCATCGAGCACGATTCGGTGCGGGCACCGGCGGCGCAGCTCGCATCGGAGCGCGGGGCGGTCGCGGTTGAGCTCTCGGTGTCCGAGGACGGCACCGTGGAACTTCCGCTGACCGGCGGAGGCGGCGGATTGCTGATCGCGCTGCAGATGGCGAACAACGAGACCGGCGTTCTGCAGGACGTGGCGGCGGCGGGCCTCAAGGCGCGCGAGCACGGCGCTGCGCTTCATTGCGACGCCGTGCAGGCGCCGGGGCGCGTCGCGATCGATTTCCGCACGCTCGGCGCGACGACGCTCGCCCTCTCCGCGCACAAGATCGGCGGACCCAAGGGCGTCGGCGCGCTCGTCATCTCGGGCAACACGCCGCTTGCGCCGCTGCTTGCCGGCGGCGGGCAGGAGCGGCGGCGGCGCGCCGGCACCGAGAACGTGGCCGCCATCGCGGGTTTCGGCGCGGCGGCGCGGGCGGCGCTCGAGGATCTATCCAAGGCGGGGCGGATCGCGGCGCTGCGCGACAGGCTCGAGGCCGAGGTGTGCCGCCTCACGCCCGAGGCGGTGATCGTCGGAGCAGGGACGGCGCGGCTCCCCAATACGTCGTGCCTCGCGCTTCCCGGCACATCCGCCGAGACGCTGGTGATCAAGCTAGACCTCATGGGGCTCGCAGTCAGCGCGGGCGCCGCGTGCTCATCGGGCAAGGTCGGGCGCAGCCATGTGCTCGCCGCCATGGGGCTTGCGGACGACGTGGCTTCGAGCGCCATCCGCGTGAGCCTCGGGCCCGAGACGACGGACGACGATATCGCGGCGTTCCTCGCCGCGTGGAAACAGATTTGCGGCGGCGCTTCGCTCGCCGCGTAGTTGGATCAGACGTGAGGCGGCCTCGGCGGGCCGCTCGAAAAGGATAAGAGTTCGATGGCTGCAGTTCAGGAGACGATCGATCAGGTCAAGAAGATCGATGTGGATCAGTACAAGTACGGCTTCGAGACCCTGATCGAGTCCGTCAAGGCGCCGAAGGGGCTCAGCGAGGACATCGTCCGCTTCATCTCGGAGAAGAAGGGCGAGCCCGAGTGGATGCTCGCGTGGCGGCTCGAGGCGTTCACGCGCTGGCGCAACATGACCGAGCCGACGTGGGCCAAGGTCAGCTATCCGCGCATCGACTTCGAGGACCTCTACTACTACTCGGCGCCCAAGGGCACGGAGGGACCGAAGAGCCTCGACGACGTGGACCCGGAGCTGCTCGCCACCTACGAGAAGCTCGGCATCCCGCTCAAGGAGCAGGCGGTGCTGGCGGGCGTGACGGGCGCACGCGTCGCGGTGGACGCGGTGTTCGACAGCGTGTCGGTGGTGACCACGTTCAAGGACGAGCTGGCCAAGGCGGGCGTCATCTTCTGCTCGATCTCGGAAGCCATCCGCACGCATCCGGAGCTGGTGCGGCGCTACCTCGGCTCGGTGGTGCCGCAGGGCGACAATTTCTATGCGGCGCTCAACGCGGCGGTGTTCTCGGACGGCTCGTTCGTCTACGTGCCGGAGGGCGTGCGCTGCCCGATGGAGCTCTCGACCTACTTCCGCATCAACGAGAAGAACACCGGCCAGTTCGAGCGCACGCTCATCATCGCGGAGAAGGGCGCCTACGTCTCGTACCTCGAAGGCTGCACGGCGCCGATGCGCGACGAGCACCAGCTGCATGCAGCCGTGGTCGAGCTGATCGCGCTCGAGGACGCGGAGATCAAGTACTCGACGGTGCAGAACTGGTATCCGGGCGACAAGGACGGAAAGGGCGGCATCTATAACTTCGTCACCAAGCGCGGCGACTGCCGCGGCAACCGTTCGAAGATCTCCTGGACGCAGGTGGAGACCGGCTCGGCCATCACGTGGAAGTATCCGTCGTGCATTCTGCGCGGCGACGAAAGCCGCGGTGAGTTCTACTCCATCGCCGTGTCGAATGGCCGCCAGCAGGTGGACAGCGGCACGAAGATGATCCACCTCGGGCGCAACTCGTCCTCCCGCATCATCTCGAAGGGCATCGCCGCCGGGCACTCGCAGAACACCTACCGCGGGCTCGTCTCGGCGCACCGCAAGGCCACGGGCGCACGCAACTTCACGAACTGCGACTCGCTCCTCATCGGCGACAAGTGCGGCGCGCACACAGTGCCCTACATCGAGGCCAAGACCTCGTCGGCGCATTTCGAGCACGAGGCGACGACGTCGAAGATCTCCGAGGACATGCTGTTCTACTGCATGCAGCGCGGGCTTTCGCAGGAGGAGGCGGTGGCGCTGGTCGTTAACGGGTTCGTGCGCGACGTGCTGCAGCAGCTGCCGATGGAGTTCATGGCGGAAACGCAGAAGCTGATCGGGGTGTCGTTGGAGGGGTCGGTCGGATGAGGTTTCCTTCTCCCCGTCCTTCACGGGGAAAGGGAAAGAGCTACGACCGACGGCGGGCCGAACTGAAGTTGCAAGGGTAAGAGAATGCTTGAGATCAAAGACCTGCACGTCAAGCTCGAGGATGAGGACAAGGAGATCCTCAAGGGGCTTTCGCTCACCGTGCCCAAGGGCGAGGTGCATGCCATCATGGGCCCCAACGGCTCGGGCAAGAGCACGCTCGCGCATGTCCTCGCCGGCCGCGACGGCTACGAGGTGACGAGCGGCGAAATCCTGTGGAACGGCGACAACCTCGTCGATCTCGCGCCCGACGAGCGGGCAGCGAAGGGCGTGTTCCTTGCCTTCCAGTACCCGATGGAGATCCCGGGCGTGGCGGGGCTTACGTTCCTGCGCACGGCCGCCAACGCGCTGCGCAAGAAACGCGGGCAGCCGGAGCTCTCCACGCCCGAGTTCCTGAAGCTCGCGCGCAGCAAGGCGGAAGCGCTTCACATCGACATGGAGATGCTGAAGCGGCCGGTGAACGTCGGCTTCTCGGGCGGCGAGAAGAAGCGCGCCGAGATCCTGCAGATGGCGGTTCTCGAGCCGACGCTCTGCGTGCTTGACGAGACGGACAGCGGCCTCGACATCGACGCGTTGAAGATCGTCGCCGACGGCGTCAACGCGCTGCGCGGGCCCGACCGGGCGATGCTCGTCATCACCCACTACCAGCGGCTGCTCAACTACATCGTTCCGGATCGCGTGCACGTGCTCGCGGGCGGGCGCATCCAGGCGTCGGGCGGCAAGGAGCTGGCGCTCGAGCTCGAGAAATCCGGCTACGCCGGCTACCAGGGCAAGGCGGCCTAGACATGAGCATCGCGCAGCAGATCAAACCCGAGGCCAAGGAGCGGGCGGCGCCGGTCAAGGCGCTGAAGACGAAGGCCGAGACGGCGCTCGCCGAGACCTTCGCCGCCGTCGAGCGCAGCCTCCCCGGCGGCGACTGGCTGCGCCAGCTCCGGCGCGCGGCGGCCGGCGCGTTCGCGGCCGAGGGGCTGCCGCACCGGCGAGTCGAGGAGTGGAAGTTCACGGACCTGCGCGCCTTCATGCGCGAAGCGTTCCCGCTCGCGGCTGCGGGCGGCGCCGCGCCCAAGGCCGCGGCGATTGCCGAATCGGTGCGCGACGGCTTGCCCGGCGCAGACGTGTCGAAGGCGTTTGCCGTCTTCATCGACGGCGCCGGCGTGGCCGAGAACGGTCTTTCCGCGGTTTCCGAGGCCGAACGCCCGTTCGTCGCCACTCTGGCCGATCACCCGCCGGCGTGGCTCGAGCACGAGATCAGCGAGGTGAGCCAGCACGTCGGCGAAAGCACGCTCGCGCTCAATACGGCGCTGTTCTCCGACGGCGCGGTAATCGACATCGCGGAGGGCCGCGAGATCGAGACGCCGGTCGCGCTGGTGTTCGGGGACGCGGGCGGGGACGCCAGGTCTGTGATGACGCGCAACGTCGTGCGTGTCGGCAAGGGTTCCAAGCTCACGCTGATCGAATGCCACCTCGCGCCGACCGCGCCGCGGCAGGTCAACACGCTGACGCAGATCCTGATCGGGGACGGAGCTGAGGTGGTGCACGTCAAACTCGTCGCCAGCCGCGAGGGCTCGATCCATCTCGGACGCACGGTTGCCACGCTCGGCGCCGCGGCGAGCTACCGGCCGTTCCAGCTCGTGATCGGCGACGGTCTCGTGCGCAACGATCTATCGGTGACATTCCGGGGACAGCATTCGACGTTCGACCTCGGCGGCGCGATGCTCGGCAACGGGCACGGGCACGCTGACACGACGCTCGTGGTCGATCACGCGGTGCCGCACTGCACGAGCCGCGAACTCGTCAAATCCGTGCTGACCGACCGCGCGCGGGCGGTTTTCCAGGGCAAGGTGATCGTACGGCCGGACGCGCAGAAGACCGACGGCAAGCAGATGGCGCAGGCGCTGATGCTGTCGCCGGACGCGGAGTTCGACAGCAAGCCCGAGCTCGAGATCTACGCCGACGACGTCGTCTGCGGGCACGGCTCGACGTCGGCCGAGATCGACCCCGAGCTCATCTTCTATCTGCGCTCGCGCGGCATTCCGCTGGCGCAAGCGCAGGCGATGCTGGTCGAAAGCTTCGTCGGCGAGGCGATCGACAAGGCGGAACCCGAGCCCGTGCGGGAGGCGCTGCGCACGCTCGCGAGACGCTGGCTCGAGGCCAGCGCACAGAGGTAACGACCCGCGCCGCGGGAGAAGGACCAAACGATGACGGCAGCTCGCACCAAGGCGGACTCAAAGGCGGATCGGAGCGCCACGCTCCCGACGTCTCATTTCGACGTCGAGCGCATCCGTACCGATTTCCCGATCCTCTATCGCGACGTCTACGGCAAGCCGCTGGTCTATCTCGACAACGGCGCGTCGGCGCAAAAGCCGCTGCCGGTCATCGAGGCCATGGATCACGCCTACCGCTTCGAGTACGCGAACGTGCATCGCGGACTGCACTACCTTTCCAACACGGCGACGCAGCGCTTCGAGGAGGCGCGCGAGACGGTGCGCCGCTTCCTCAACGCGGGCTCGCCGGACGAGATCATCTTCACGCGCAATGCCACCGAGGCCATCAATCTGGTCGCCTCGTCGTTCGGCGGAGCGGAGATCGGCGAGGGCGACGAGATCGTGCTCTCGATCATGGAGCACCACTCGAACATCGTACCGTGGCACTTCCTGCGCGAGCGGCGCGGCGCCGTGCTCAAGTGGGCGCCGATCTCGGACTCGGGCGAGCTTCTCCTCGACGAGTTCGAGCGCCTGCTCACGGCGCGCACCAAGATCGTCGCGCTGACGCATATGTCGAACGTGCTCGGCACGGTGGTGCCCATCAAGCAGGTGATCGAGATGGCGCATGCGCGCGGCATCCCGGTTCTGGTCGACGGCAGCCAGGCGGCGGTGCATCTTGCGGTCGACGTCAAGGATCTCGATGCGGATTTCTACGTCTTCACCGGTCACAAGACGTATGGCCCCACAGGCATCGGCGTGCTCTACGCCAAGAAGAAGCACCTCGAGGCCATGCCTCCCTACCAGGGCGGCGGCGAGATGATCGAGGTGGTGGAAGTCGACCGTATAACCTACGCAAAGCCGCCGCACCGGTTCGAAGCCGGGACGCCGGCCATCGTCCAGGCGATTGGATTGGGGGCGGCGCTTTCCTATATGATGCAGGTCGGCCGCGACCGCATCGCCCAGCATGAAGCGGAGATCGGACGGTATGCCTTCGAGCGGCTCAAGGAGGTGCCGGGGCTCACGATCTACGGCACGGCTCCGGGCAAGGGCGCGATCCACGCCTTCAACATCGAGGGCCTGCACCCGCACGACGTAGCGACGATCATCGACAGGTCGGGCATCGCCATCCGCGCCGGGCATCACTGCGCGCAGCCGCTGATGGAGCGGCTCGGAGTCACGGCGACCTGCCGGGCGTCGTTCGCGATGTACAATACGAAGGCCGAGGTCGACGCGCTGGTTGCGGCGCTGGCGCGGGCCAAGGATTTCTTTGCTTAGGAAAGAACAGGGCTTGCCATGACCGAGCTCGAAGCACAGGACGCGCAGGGTGCGCCGGCCGAGGCGACCGGAAAGCCGGACGTCGCGCCGACGGGTACCGCCGAGCCCGCCTCGGCTCTTCCTGCGGAGGAGCTGGAGCGGCTGACGAGCGACATCGTGGCGGCGCTCAAGACCGTGTACGACCCGGAGATTCCGGCCGACATCTACGAGCTGGGGCTCATCTACAAGATCGACATCAGCGACGCGCGCGAGGTCACGGTCGACATGACGCTCACGGCGCCCGGCTGCCCGGTGGCGGGCGAGATGCCGCAGTGGGTCGAGGACGCGGTCAATTCGGTTCCCGGGATCAGCGGCACCAAGGTCAACCTGACCTTCGATCCGCCCTGGGACCAGAGCCGTATGTCGGATGAGGCGCGGCTCGCGCTCAACATGTTCTGAGGTTGTTGCAGCAAGCGGCGATCTCGCAAAGGGGGGCCGGCCGCGCTATATTGATGTGTGATCCGGGCCGCCGGGTCGAACCAGGACTTGCTCGTCGATGACCGACCAGACCGCCGCAACCCCGACCCGCCGCCCCCGGCCGCAGGTGCTGACGCTGACGCCCCGCGCCGCCGAGCGCGTGCGCGCCGTCATGGCCGACAAGGGCCCCGGGATCGCCGGCCTCAAGATCGGGGTCAAGAAGGGTGGCTGCGCGGGCATGGAATACACGATGACGTGGGCCGAGAGCGTCGGGAAGTTCGACGACGTCGTCGAGCAGGATGGCGCAAGGGTGATCGTCGACCCGCAGGCCGTGCTTTACCTGCTCGGCACGGAGATGGACTACAAGACCGATAAGTTGTCGGCACAGTTCGTGTTCAACAATCCGAACCAGACCGGCGCCTGCGGCTGCGGCGAGAGCGTCAACCTCGTCCCGGCGACGACGGGGCTTGCGGAAACCGCGCACGATTAGCCGGCCGGAACCAGGGCGAGCGGCAGCGCTTCTGCTCCGTCTTTAAGGAAACTTTGTTCACATTTCTGATCTACGTTCAGAGCCCTCAATCCGGGGGCTCATTTTTCATGCGAATTCTTACTTGCGTTGCGACCGAGCACGATCTCCGTCTGCTCGTTGTCGCCGGGCTGATGTGCGCTCTCGGGGTGTGGGCGTCGGTTCCGTTGTTTCTCCGGGCGCGCAACCGTGACGGAGGGGCATTCCTGGCCTGGGCGTTCCTCGGCGCCATCGCGGCAGGCTCGAGCATCTGGTGCACCCATTTCGTCGCCATGCTGGGCTTCCGGTCGCCGGCCCCGACCGGGTACGATCCCGTGCTCACCGTACTCTCGCTCGTCATGATCATCGCTTTCTCGTTCGTCGCCTTCACCATCGGCGCGATGCGATTCCGCTATGCTACCGAAGCCGCCGGCGCCCTGTTCGGACTCGGGGTCGCCTCCATGCACTACACCGGCATGGCCGCCTACCTCCTCGATGCCGTCGTCGACTGGAACTACGCCTACGTCATCTCGTCGGTGATGCTTTCCGTCTCGCTGTCCATGATCGCTTTCGAGCGGTGCACCCTTTCCAACGCGAGTTGGCAAAAATACGGGGGCCCGGCAATTCTTGGTCTCGCCGTGCTTTCTTTGCATTTCACCGGAATGGCGGCGATGACAATCTATCCCCTGGTGCCCGGGGAAGGCTCGCTCACAGTCAACGATGCGGAGCGAATCCTCGCCTATGCCGTCACCGTCGGCACGCTGATCGTGATGGGCATCGTCGCCATCAGCAACTTCATCGATCACAGGCGGCAGGTGCAGCTCGCGGCGCGACTCCGACATCTGGTCGAAAGCTCCGTCGACGGCATGCTGGTGGAGGCTGGTGGGCGCATCGTGGAGGCAAACGCTGCCGTCGCCGCCATGATCGGAATGCGGCGCGAGGAGATACTCGACTCAACCCTCGACACCTTGGGCCTCAATGAGAGCGCGCTCCTCGATGGGACGATCTCCCGCCTGCTCCTCAAGACGAGCAGTGGCGACACCATGCCGGTCGAGGTGGTTGCGAACGGCGACGCCGACAGCACCGATCAAAAAGGCCTCAGGATCTATTCCATCCGCGATATCAGGCCGCGTCTCGAGCAGGAGCGGCGGATCGCCAACCTCGCCACATCCGACCTCCTGACCGGGCTCCCGAACCGAGTCTCTTTCCTCGACCATCTCGACCGGGCCATCACTACCCACGTGGATGGTTTCGTCGCGCTGCTCGCCATCGACCTCAACCGGTTCAAGGAGGTCAACGACGTGCATGGACATGCGGGCGGCGACCAAGTGCTGCGCGTGCTGTCGGCGCGCATGCGCCACGCCATCCGCGAGGGCGAGTTCGTTGCTCGCCTCGGCGGCGACGAGTTCGTGGTGGTGGCACAAGTTCGGGAACGGGAACAGGCGCTGCGACTCGCGCTGCGGCTCGAGGCGGTGCTCAACTCGCCGATTCCGCTCGAGGTCGTCGATGTGGCGTGCGGAGGCAGCATCGGCATCGCGCTCTATCCCTATCATGCCACGACGGCGACGGCGCTGATGAACAACGCCGACGTCGCCATGTACCGAGCCAAGAATACGGTCGACGTGAACATCTGTTTCTATGAAGAGCAGATGGACGAGGCGGTGCGCGCCCGTCGGCGGATCGCAGCGGAGCTGAGGGACGCGCTGACCACGGCAGATCATCATTTCGAGCTCCACTATCAGGTCCAGGTCACAGCCGAGACCGAGAGCGTCACCGGGTACGAGGCCCTGATCCGCTGGCGGCATCCCGAGCGCGGCCTCATCGCGCCCAACGACTTCATCCCCATCGCAGAGGAGACCGGCCTCATCGTGCCGCTGGGCGAATGGGTGCTCAGAACGGCTTGCGCCGAGGCGGCCACATGGGAACAGCCGCACAAGGTCGCGATCAACATCTCGGTGTTGCAGCTCGCACAGGGCAACCTGCCGGCTCTCGTCCACGAGGTCCTGCTCCAAACCGGGCTCAAGGCCTCGCGCCTCGAGCTCGAGACCACCGAAAGCTCGCTCATGAAGGACCCGCAGCGCTCGTTCCACATCCTGCGCCAGCTCAAGGCACTCGGGGTCTCGATTGCGATCGACGATTTCGGGACGGGATACTCGTCTCTCTCGACGCTGCGCTCATTCGGATTCGACAAGATCAAGCTCGACAAGTCGTTCATGACCGGTCTCGAGGTGGATCAGCAGGCGCGAGCAGTCATGCTTGCAGTCCTGGCGTTGGGATCGGCACTGCACATCCCGGTGCTGGCAGAGGGCGTGGAAACGATGGAGCAGCTCGAGTTCCTGCGCAGCAGGGGCTGCGACGAGGTGCAGGGCTACCTGTTCGGGCGCCCGGCACCGCTCTTCGGGCGCGCCGCGCGAACGGTCGCCTAGAGCCGAACTCTACAGATCCCCCGCTCCCCCGGATCAAGCCCGGGGTCGCGACCTCTCCCCACCGGGGAGAGGTCAAAGGGACGCTGGACGATGAGGGCTGGCTAGATCGCGACCTGGGTTCCGACCTCGACCACGCGGTCGGTTGGAATCTTGAAGTAGGTGGTGGCATCCTCGGCGGTGCGCGCGAGCCAGATGAAAAGCCGCTCCTGCCAGCGCGGCATCTCCGACTTGCTCGTCGTGCGGAGCGAGCGGCGCGAGAGGAAGAACGATGTCGCGCCGATGTCGACGTTCAAGTCCTTGCGACGGCAGCTCTCCAGGATCTTCGGGATGCTCGGCGTCTCCATGAAGCCGTAGGAGGCGACGACGCGGACGAAGGTCTCATTCGCGCGGTCGACCTCGACGCGCTCGTGCCGCGGCACGCGCGGCGTTTCCTCGGTGCGGATGGAGAGCACGATGTTGCGCTCGTGGAGCACGCGGTTGTGCTTCAGGTTGTGCATGAGCGCGGTCGGCGCGGCGTTGACGTCGGAGGAGAGGAAGACCGCGGTGCCCGGTACGCGCGCCGGGGGCTTGGCCTCGAGCTTGCGGACCAGCCAGTCGAGGTCGGCCTCGTTGTGGCGCGTGATCTTGAGCAGGATGCCGTAACCCCGCACCCAGGTGAACATGATCAGGCTCAAGGCGCCGGCGATGGCAAGCGGGAACCAGGCGCCCTCGAACAGCTTCAGGATGTTGGCTGCGAAGAACGTCTGCTCGAGGAGAAGCAGCGGAGCCAAAAGTCCGGCAACCTTCCAAAGCGGCCAGCGCCAGTACTTCCAGAACACGAAGAACGCCATCAGGCTGTCGATGACGAGCGCCGCCGTCACCGAGACGCCGTAGGCGGAGGCAAGGTGCGAGGAGCTCCTGAAGGTCACGACCGCGACCACGGTTCCGATCATCAGCAGCCAGTTGACGCGCGGCAGGTAAATCTGGCCGGCCATGGACTCGGACGTGTGCTTGATCGCGAAGCGCGGAAGGAGGCCGAGCTGGATGGCCTGGCGGGCGAGCGAGAAGGCGCCGGTGATGACGGCCTGGCTCGCGACGACGGTGGCGCAGGTGGCGAGGATCACCATCGGCATCAGCGCCCATTCCGGATAGAGGAGGTAGAATGGGTTGGCGAGCGCTTCGGCGTTCGACAGCACGAGGGCGCCTTGGCCGAGATAGTTCAGCATGAGCGCGGGGAACACGAAGCCCAGCCACGCGACCTGAATGGGCTTGCGTCCGAAATGCCCGAGATCGGTGTAAAGCGCCTCGGCGCCCGTGACGGCGAGGAACACCAGGCCGAGGACGGTGAGCGCCAGCATGCCGTGGGTGAACATGAAGCGCACGCCGTAGTAGGGATTGAGGGCCGCGATCACACCGGGATTGTCGGAGATGTGCAGCATGCCACCCGCCGCGACGGCGAGAAACCACACGACCGTCAAGGGACCGAAGAACTGGGCGACGCGCGCCGTGCCGTGGCTCTGCACGGCGAAAAGGCCGACGATGATCACGAGCGCGATCGGCACGACCCAATGCTCGAAGGCCGGCGAGACGAGCTTCAAGCCTTCGACCGCGGACAGCACGGAGATGGCCGGCGTGATGACGGCGTCACCGTAGAAGAACGAGGCGCCGGCGATGCCCAGCGCCAGGAGCAGCGGCGCGCTTCTCTTGGCCACGGACTGGCCGAGAGCCATCAGCGCGAAGGTGCCGCCCTCGCCTTTGTTGTCGGCGCGCAGGAGCACAAGCACGTACTTCACGGTGACGATGAGTATGAGGGACCAGAAGATGAGTGAGAGAACGCCGAAGACAGCGTCGGCGTTGGCCGGGCTGCCTCCCGTGGCTGCGCTTACCGCGACGCGGAAGGCGTAGAGCGGGCTCGTGCCGATGTCGCCATAGACAACGCCGACAGAGCCGACAACGAGCGTCCAGAACCGCGCATCGTGCGAAGTCTCGCCCGGCTCGCCACCGACATCGGTGGACTTGGCGCGTGCCACGATCATGCCTCTTCGATGCGCTGCCGGGGCAGCAAGTGGCGGGCTTATACGCCTGTTTTCAAGGGCCTCAAAGCAGTCAAATTCAAGGGGCGCGGCTTGGTTTCGTCTTGACAGGCGCGGCAATTCGGCCGCAGCCGCCGTTCAAGTCGCGGCCGGCCAGTTGTCGCGAATCCAGCGCGAAAGGCCATCCTCGTCGATCTCGCCCGCGGCGAGGCCCATGATGGCGACTGTCGCCTCGGCCGCATCCGGCGCAAACGCAATTCCGTTCTTTCTCAGGAACGTCATCGCCGCCAGGAAAGCGGCTCGCTTGTTGCCATCGACGAAGGGGTGGTTGCGGGCGATGCCGAACGCATAGGCGGCAGCAAGCACCGCATAGTCGGTCTCGCCGAAAGCCCATTTGTTTTGCGGCCGTCCGAGCGCGGACTCGAGCATGCCTTCGTCACGCAAGCCGGCAGGCCCGCCGAAAATGGCGAGCTGCTCGGCGTGCATGCGAATGACCTGCTCCTTGGTGAGCCACCGCGGCTCGCTCATTTGGAGAGGGCTTTGAGGGTCGCCTTGTACTCTTTCATGACCTCTCGCGCGATGCGCATCGTCTCCTCGTCATCGTCCGCGTAGGGCGAGATGGAGAGGCTGCGGTCCGGCCCCTCGGTGACGAGGACGTGGTCGCCCTGGGACAGGCCGAGGCGCGCCAAGAGCTCCTTCGGCAGGATCAGTCCCGTCGAGTTGCCGATCCTCTTGATCTCGAGCTTCATGGCAGTGGCTCCTGCTGCGTTGTACAGAGTGTATAACACAGCGCGATGGCGTTGTACAGAATGTATAACGCTTCCCCGGAAGAGCCCGCCTGCAAAAAATCGACGTGTCTGGATCCCGGCCTTCGCCGGGATGACGTTGAGTGGGTAAGCCGCAACTCTCAAACTTCGTCACCCCGACCCCGTCCTGCGCCGGGGCAGGCTGTGGTCGGGGTCCAGATACGTGCCCGCGGCGCACAGCCTTGGTCCGCAGGCCGGTCACGCCACGGCGCCGTCCATGGCCTCGAGCTCGTCGATCATGCCTTCGATGACCTTGAGGCCCTTGCCCCAGAAGGCGGGGTCGGTCGCGTCGAGGCCGAAGGGCGCCAAGAGCTCGGAGTGGTGCTTCGAGCCACCGGCTTTCAGGAGATCGAAGTACTTGCCGACGAACCCGGGATGCGCCTCCTGGTAAAGCCCGTAGAGCGAGTTCACGAGGCAATCGCCGAAGGCGTAGGCGTAGACATAGAACGGCGAATTGATGAAGTGCGGGATGTAAGTCCAGAAGACCTCGTAGCCCGGCTTCAAGTCGATGGCCGGGCCCAGGCTCTCGACCTGCACCTCGAGCCAGAAGGCGTCGAGCTGATCGCTCGTGAGCTCGCCCTGGCGACGGGCCTCGTGCACCTTGCGCTCGAAGAGATAGAAGGCGATCTGGCGCACGACCGTGTTCAGCATGTCCTCGACCTTGGCGGCGATCATGGCCTTCCTCTCGCGCGCGTTGCTGGTGCCTGAGAGGAGCGCGCGGAAGGTCAGCATCTCGCCGAAGACGGAGGCCGTCTCGGCGAGCGTCAGTGGCGTCGGCGCGAGAAGCGCGCCCTGGTCGCGCGCCAGCATCTGGTGCACGCCGTGGCCAAGCTCGTGGGCGAGCGTCATCACGTCGCGCGGCTTGCCCTGATAGTTCATGAGCACGTACGGATGGACGGAGGGCACGGTCGCGGCCGAGAAAGCGCCCTGCGCCTTGCCCTCGCGCAGCGGCGCATCGATCCAGCGCTTGTCGAAGAACTCGCGGGCGAGGCTTGCCATGTCGGGCGCGAAGGCACCGTAGGCCTCGAGGACCACGCCCTCGGCCTCCTGCCAGGTGAAGATCCGCTCCGGCTTGTCGGGCAGCGGCGCATTGCGATCCCAATGCGAAAGACGCTCCATGCCGAGCCATCTGGCCTTCATGGCGTAGTAGCGATGCGAGAGGCGCGGGTAGGCGTCGCGGACACTCGCGACCAGGGCGTCGACGACCGGCGCCTCGACGCGGTTGGACAGGTGGCGGCCGTCGGCGACGTCCTTGAAGCCGCGCCAGCGATCGGAAATCTCCTTGTCCTTGGCCAGCGTGTTGGTGATGAGCGTGAAAAGGCGAATGTTGTCCTTGAAAACCTTGGCGAGGGCGTCGGCGGCGGCATGGCGGCGGGGCTCGGCCGGGTCGGACAGCAGGTTGAGAGCCGCCTCGAGCGTCAGCTCGGAGGGTTCGCCCGCCACGTCGAAGCGCAGCGCGCTCATGGTCTCGCTGAACAGGCGGCTGAAGGCGCCGCGCCCGGTCTGGCTCTTCTCGGTAAAGAGCTGCTCGAGCTTCTCGTCGAGCTGATAGGGCTTCTCCTTGCGCAGGTCCTGGAGCCAGGGCTCATACTTGGCAAGCGCCGGGTGGGTGACCGCTCGCGCCAGCGCCTCCTCCTCGATCTGGTTGAGCTCGAGCTCGAAGAAGACGAGATCGGTCGAGATCCCGGTCAGCTTCTCCGAGATGTCGCCGTAGAACTTGGCGCGCGCGGGATCGGCCTGATTGGCGGCATACAGAAGGCCGGCATAGGAGCCGAGCTTGCCCATGAGGTCGGAGAGCGCCTCGTAGGCGGCGATGGCCGAGGCCAGCGCCTGTCCGTCGGACGCGAGCCCCGCGAGCTTGCCCTGGTAGCTCTCCTTGATGCGGCGCGCCTCGGCGGCGGCACGCCCGACATCCGCCGCCACGCTCGGGTCGTCCGTGCTCTTGTAGAGATCGGAAAGGTCCCACTCGGGGACCGGCCCGAGGTCGCGCGTCTCCGGCGTGGCGCCGCCCTGGGCGGGGGCCGCAACGGTGTGCGAGATGAAGTGTGCGCGCGAAATCGGCGTCATTCGGGGCTCCAGTGAATGGGAAAATGCTTCGTTAATCTGCGGGCTCAAGCGGTCAAGTTCAAGCGGCAAGACGGGAGAGAAGGAGCACCCGCAGATCCGCCGATCCGGCCCCGTGATCGAAAAAGGTTCAAGGTGAGCATCTTTGCAAGAGCTTGTTTACCGTTGTGGGGCAGTCTCTCACTGTCGAGTTGCCGGTCGTTCTGCGCTCTTTACGGGGCGGTTCACCAGAGGACCGGGCAAATGCTCCAGTTCGTGTTGAGTACGAGTCCCTCATGGCAAAGCGTATCCTCATCGTCGACGACGATCCGGCCCAGCGCCGCATTCTCGAAGAGACCGTCAAGCGGTTCGGTTTCGAGACCCGCTCCACAAATTCCGGCGAACAGGCGCTCGAGCTTCTCGAAGGCCCGGACCGCGGCGCAATCGCGCTCGTGCTCCTCGATCTCGTCATGCCGGGCATCGGCGGAATGGCCGTGCTCGAGCAGCTCAAGGGCAAGCCCTCGCCGCCCGTCATCGTGCTGACCGCCAACGGATCGGTCGATGCGGCGATCGGCGCCATCCGCCTCGGCGCCGTCGATTTCGTCATCAAGCCTGCCTCCCCCGAGCGGCTCGAAGTGTCCATGAAGAGCGCCATGAAGATCGAGGCGCTGTCGGAAGAGATTCTGCGGTTCAAGAAAAAGACCGAAGGCACGCTGACCTTCGACGACCTCATCATCCGCGGCGAAGGCATGCAGCGCGTGATCTCGCTCGGCAAGCGGGCGGCCGCCTCGCATATCCCGGTCCTCATCGAGGGCGAGAGCGGCGTCGGCAAGGAGCTCATCGCGCGCGCCATCCAGGGCGAGAGCGAGCGCGCCGGCCGGCCGTTCGTCACAGTCAATTGCGGCGCCATCCCCGAGAACCTGGTCGAGAGCATCCTGTTCGGCCACGAGAAGGGTGCTTTCACGGGCGCCGTCGAGCGCCGTGTCGGCAAGTTCCAGGAAGCCGACGGCGGGACGCTGTTCCTCGACGAGATCGGCGAGCTGCCGCTCGATGCGCAGGTGAAGCTCTTGCGCGCGCTGCAGGAAGGCGAGATCGATCCGGTCGGCTGCAAGAAGCCGGTCAAGGTCAACTTCCGCCTCATCTCGGCGACCAACGCCGACATGATCCAGCTCGTGAAGGAAGGCCGCTTCCGCGAGGATCTCTACTACCGTCTCAACGTGTTCCCGATCTGGGTTCCGCCCTTGCGCGAGCGCAGCGAGGACGTGCCGGAGCTGGCGCAGCACTTCCTGGCCCGCTTCGCGGCCGAGGAAGGCAAGCGGCTCACGGGATTCAGCGATGAGGCGGTGGACCTCCTGATGGCCTACGACTGGCCCGGCAACGTGCGCCAGCTCGAGAACGCGATCTTCCGCGCCGTGGTTCTGGCGGACGGCGCCGAGCTCACGGTCGCCGAGTTCCCGCAGATCGCGAGCCATGTCGAGGGCTTCGCGGCCGAGATCCCGGCGGCGCCAGCCGGGCTGCAAAAGCCCGCCGCCTACACCGGGCCGGCCCTCATCGGCGCCGAGAACACCGTTCCGCAGACCGTCGAAGTCCGCCCGTCGGGCGGCGGTTCGGCGCTCGGCATTCCGGCCGTCACGGAAAGCGGCGAAATCCGCGCGCTCGAGGAGATCGAGGCCGACATGATCCGCCTCGCGCTCGGCCGCTACCGAGGGCACATGACGGAGGTCGCCAAGCGGCTCAAGATCGGCCGCTCGACCCTTTACCGCAAGATGCAGGAATACGGGCTCGAGCCCCGGGTCAACTGAGGCAGCGGAGCGGGCAAGATCGCGTCCGCTCCGATCACAATTCCACAACACTTGACCGCCAAATTCCCTTCCCTTGGGTGCGGATACCGGTTTCCCGGCTTCTCATCGCCTTGCCGCTCGGCTAGCGTGCGCCAGGATCGTGCGGGTTTTTTGGGGGTTTAGTCATGCGTTACGCGTTCCGGATCGCAGCACCCATGAGTGCCGCCGCCCTCGCGCTGATCCTCGGTCCGGCGGCGTGCCTCGCCGATCCCACCGCCGCCACGACCGCGCAGCCGCCAGCGAGCCCCGTCACGGCCGCGCCGGCCGAGCCCACGCCTTCGGCTGCGACGGCGCCGGCAGCACCCGCCGTCCCAGCGCCGACGACCGCAACGCCCAGCGCGCCCGCTGCGGCTCCGGCTGCTCAGGAGCCTGCCACCGCTGCGCCCGTCACGCCTGCCGCAGAGCCCGCTCCTTCGGCTCCGCCGGCGGCGACGGAAGCCGCCGCGCCGCAGCCTCCCGCCAAGCCCAAGCTCGGCGCGCTCGTGCGGGCGCGCATCGATGCCGCGGCCGGCACGGGGACAGAGATCGAGCAGAAGGAGGATGCCGCTCTCAAGGCGTTCTACGAAACGCGCGCGGACGAGCCGCTGTGGATCGCCGACGGCGCGCTCAACGACCGTGCCGTGCTGGCGATGGGCGAGATCAGCAAGGCGAAGGACTGGGGGCTCGACGCGTCGGCGTTCACGCTTCCGCAAGCGGTCGCGACGCTCAGCGAGGATCAGGCCGTCGAGGCCGAGCTCATTCTCTCGCGCGCGGTTCTCCTCTACGCGCGCCATGCGAGGGGCGGTCGCATCGAGGATCCGGCGACGCAACTCTCGTCCTACCTCGACCGCAAGCCGCAGCTCATCGAGCCCAAGCTGGTGCTCGAGCAGATTGCCTCGTCCACGTCGCCCGACGCGACGCTGACCGGTTTCCATCCGAAGCACCCGCAGTTCGAGAAGCTGCGCCAGCACTACCTCGCGCTCCTCAAATCGGCGGCGGAGGCTCCCAAGATCGTCGAGATGCCGAGGGGGCCCGTGCTTTCGCCCGGCATGAAGCATGAGCAGGTGGCGCTGCTCCGCCAGCGGCTGGAGGTGCCGGTGCCGGCCGCTACTGCGGAAGCGCCCGCCGACGCGACCCTCTACGACGCGGCGCTGGTCGAGGCCGTCAAAGCGTTCCAGACCGAGAAGGGGCTGAGCCCCGACGGCCAGGTGGGCAACGGCACGCGCACGGCGCTGAACGACATCGATCGGCCCTCCCCCGAGCGCACGCTTGCCAACATGGAGATGTGGCGCTGGATTCCCGATGATCTCGGCAAGACGCACGTGTGGGTGAACCTGCCCGAGTTCACGTTCCAGTTCGTGCAGGACGGCAAGATCGTGCACGAGGAGCGGATCATCTCGGGTCTGGTCGACAAGCAGACGCCGACCTTCTCGGCCGACATGGACATGGTCACCTTCCACCCGCGCTGGAACGTGCCGGACTCGATCAAAGTCCGCGAGCTCTATCCGAGCCTCGCGCGCGGCGGCACCTACTTCGAGAAGCAGGGGCTGCGCATGAGCCGCAACGGCAAGCCGGTCGATCCCTATTACATCGACTGGAGCAGCGCGGACATCCGCCAGTTCGACGTGCAGCAGCCGCCCGGCGCTTCGAACGTGCTCGGCAAGTTCAAGTTCACGTTCCACAACAAGCATATCGTCTACATGCACGACACGCCGACGAAGAACCTCTTCGAGAGGGCGAGCCGGCCGTTCAGCCATGGCTGCATGCGCGTGCGCAATCCGGCGCGGCTCGCGGAGCTCGTGCTGGCGGCCGACAAGGGCTGGACACCCGCCCAGGTGGCCGAGATGGCCGATGGGCCGGCCGTCGAGACCCCGGTGCCGCTCGATTCGAAAATCCCGGTACACGTCGCCTACTTCACCGAGCGCATCACGGATGCCGGCGAAGTGCTCGGGTTCGACGATGTCTACGGGCACGAGGAGCGGGTGAAGCTGGCGCTTGCAGGACGCTTCGACCAGATCGCGGTGGGCACCGACCACCTGGCGCCGGTCAAGTACGAGAAGCGGGAGTACGCCGGCGGCGGGACCTCGCTCGATACCTTCTTCAACAACCTGTTCGGCGGGTTCTAAGCGTCCAGCCGGGCTCTCGCCCCTTGTTGCCGGACCGTTTAGGGTTGTGGGGGCTTCCATCGCCCTTTTTATGCCGCGAGCAGGCCCTCTAGATCGCGCATTCCAGGGTTACCAACCGTTAACGATTGGGGGGTAACGGTTAACCTTGAACGCCGCGATGGGGGAACTCTGTTGAGCGTACGGGCGGGACATGTCACCTGCCGCGTCTGGGAGCGCAGCACCATGTGCGCGGCCCTGGCTGCGCTGCTCGCGCTCGCCTCGCAGAGCGCCGCCCACGCCGGCGACGACCGCACGATCTCCTTCTATCACATCCACACGCAGGAGCGGCTCACCATCCAGTACAAGAAGGATGGCCGCTTCCTTCCCGACGCGCTCGAGAAGATCAACTGGATCATGCGCGACTGGCGGCTGAACAAGGCCATCGCCATCGATCCCAACACCATCGACATCATCTGGGAAATGCATCGCGAGCTCGGCTCGCACGAGCCGGTCAGCATCATCTGCGGCTATCGCTCGCACGGCACCAACGAGATGCTGCGCAAGACGCGCGGCGGGCAGGCGAGCCAGAGCCAGCACATCACGGGCAAGGCGGTCGACATCGCGTTCCCCGACGTCCCGGTGAAGCAGCTCCGCTACTCGGCCATGATCCGCGAGCGCGGCGGCGTCGGCTACTATCCAACCTCGGGCATCCCGTTCGTGCATGTCGACACGGCGCGGGTGCGGCACTGGCCGCGCATGGTGCGCGACGAGCTGGCGCTGCTGTTCCCATCGGGCCGCTCGAAGCACGAGCCCGCCGATGGACGCCCGATCACGCCAGCCGACGTCAAGGCCGCGCGTGGACGGCGCCAGGATCTCGCGCAAGAGGTCGCCCGCTTCTACGCACTCAGGGACACGCCGAAGGGCGACATCCAGGTGGCGGAGGCCTCACTCCCCAAGGCAGCCGACGCGTTGCCGCTGCCTCCCCGGCCAGCGCTCGCGCAGAGGCCTCTCGTGACCGACAAGCGCATGGCCGTCGGCGCACCGATGCCGGCACCTGAAAAGACCGCGCCACAGTCCATGGAAGCGCTCGTCGCGCTCACCGCCGAGCGTGAGCCCGCCGGGGCCAAGGTCGCGCTCCTCTCCGCGCCTGTCGATGTTCAGCCCAAGCTCGTCGCTGCGCCAAAGCCCGTCGACCGTCCCTCCAAATTCGTGAGCAAGCTGCCCGACAGCGAGCGCTCGCGCCTCGACATGCTGGTGAAGATGGCTTCACTCGACGCAGAGGCGACGCCCGCCGCGGCGCCCGCGCCCGCGTTGATCACCGGCTCGACCATGAAGGCCTCGATGACGCCGAATTGGCCGTTCCCCAAAGCGGCGCCCGTGACGGCGGCCGCGACGCCGCCTCCGCCAGCCGCGGCCGCGCCTCAACATCCGTTCGGCGGCGACGGCTCGAGCGACTGGCGCAGCGGCTGGACCACGGCCCCCGAATATGACGAGGACCATCCGGACGAGCTCTCCTATCGGCCGTTCGCGCTCGCGCCCTTGCTGACGGAGACCGCATCGTTCGACGATCCGGCACTCGCGACCCTCGTCCATCCCGATCCCGAGCAAGCCCTCGACATGCTCGACGACGAGGGCGCCGTGCTGCCGATGCACTTCGGCGCGGGTCAATTGCAGACGGCGATGGCCTGGGCGCAGGAGTTCAGCGGGGACGCGGTGCATCTCGAGGCGATGGCGGCGGCTCCCCAGCAAGCCGTGGAGCAGCGGCCGCAGCTCGTCTCGCGCTCGATCACGACCCTGCCGCGCTGATCTTGCGCGACTTGGCGCCGGCCCGCAGCGTCGCCAACGGCCCGTGCGACCATGCCTTCGATACCAGGCGGCCCAGCTCCTCGAAATCCTGCGTGCGCGGCGAGGTGGACCGCCATACGAGCCCGATGGTGCGGTACGGCTCCGGCTCGACGAAGCGCACCAGCATGATGTCGCGACCGCGCTCCTCGATGGTGACGGCCATCTCGGGGAGCAGCGTGATGCCGAAGCCCGCCGACACCATCTCGACGATGGTGGCAAGGCTCGAGGCGCCGAACGTGTTGACCGCGTCCACCTGCTGCAGATTGCAGTAGGTCAGCGCTTGGTCGCGCAGGCAATGCCCCTCCTCAAGGAGCAACAGGCGCTCGTGCTCGATCAGCTCCTTGGTGGCGCGCACGCGGCCCGAGAGCTTGCGCTCCTTGGGCACGGCGAGCAGGAACTTGTCCTCGAACAGCACGCGATTGGTGAGATCGGGATGCTTCAAGGGCAGCGCGAGCAGGAGCACGTCGAGCTTGCCCTCGAGCAGCTCGTCGGTCAGCACCTGGGTCTGCGTCTCGCGCACGTGCAGCTCGAGCTCGGGATAGGCCTCGCGCAGGAGCGGCAACAGTGGCGGCAAGAGATACGGCGCGACGGAGGGAATGACGCCGAGCCGCAAGGCTCCGGCGAGGATGCTGTTGGCGTGTTGAGCGTAGGCGACGAGGTCGCGCACGTCGCCCAGGATGCGCGAGGAGCGGGCGGCGATCTCGTGTCCCTTGGCGGTCAACTGCACGCCGGATTTGGTGCGCTCGACGAGGGCGAGGCCGAGGTTCTGCTCCATCTCGTGGATCTGCATGGAAAGGGCGGGCTGCGTCACCGAGCAGGAATCCGCCGCGCGCCCGAAATGCAGCTCGCGCGCGAGCGCATCGAAATAGCGAAGCTGCTTGAGGGTAACCTGGGTCATAAGGGCGCCTGATCAGGAAAGAAACAAATAACGATTAGCCCTGATCTAGGCGGCGGTCTATGGTTCACGTGTACAAACGATCGTGATCGCCGATCGTTGCGAGCGACGAAGACCAGTGACCAAATAAATTCGGATACGGCAGGTGTGGCTCCGGCCTCACCTCGTCGTTAGCGTCCCGGGCCGTGCGCCGAAGCGGTCCGGGACGTTTTCATTTCAGACGCAAGCGGACTACTCGGCCGCGATCATGCGGTCGGCGGCGGCCTCGGCATCGGCCGACATGGCGCCGTCCAGCATGCCGAGGGCATGCAGGTAGACCTCCAGGATGCTCTCCTCCTCCTGACGCTCGGTCTGGCTCTTCTTGCGCAACGCCACCACCTTGCGCAGCACCTTCACGTCGAAGCCGAGGCCCTTGGCCTCGAGGTACTTGTCGCGAATGTCGCCGGACAGCGCCTTCTTCTCCTCCTCGAGACGCTCGATGCTCTCGATCATCTGGCGGAGCTGCTTCTGCGCCGAAGCCTGAAGCGTTGTCATGTGTCTTCCCTCACCTTGTCCCGTACGCGGTGGCCCGCATGCCTCTGCGAAGCCTCTTCTGATCGCGAGGCTAGGACCCGGACGGAGCAGGGACAAGGCGAGGCGCCGTGTCATCCAGAGGGATTATTTTCTGTGGACCGGCGATCGCGTTCGCTCGCAGGGTTGCCGCACCGCCGCGCTTTTCCCTCGCGGAGCGATTCGCTCAGGTGTGCTTATGCGCTTCGCCGCCGGCGAAGGAGGCCGCGGCCTCGGGCGAGGCCTCGGTCTGGTAGCGGCGCTGCCATTCGGCGTAAGGCATGCCGTAGACGAGCTCGCGGGCCGCGTCCTTCGACAGTGCTACGCTGCGCTCGTCGGCCGCCTCCTGAACCCAGCGCGCGAGGCAATTGCGGCAGAAGCCGGCGAGATTCATGAGGTCGATGTTCTGCACGTCGGTGCGTTCGCGCAGGTGCGCGACGAGGCTGCGGTAGGCGGCGGCCTCGAGTTCCAGCGTGGTCTTGGCATCGATGTCGGCCATGGGCTTGTCCTCAATCGGTATGGGAGCCGTAGTGCTTGACGATCCTGAGATCGGGATTGTCGCTCGCGTCCGCAAGGATGCGCCGCGTCGCCTCCGCCAGACGGCTTGCCCATGCGGCCTGGCCATCCGCGGCAGCGATCAAATCCTGGCGCACCTCGACGAGCGCGTGAGCGAGGCCGCGTGACGTCCCGTGCCGCCACAGGCAATCGCCCTTCAGCATGCCAGCATAAGGCTCGTTGTCGCCGACGACCATGCCCGGCTCGGCGCGCAAGGCGGCGAGGAGAGGAGCCGTGAGGCGCGGGTCCCGGTCCCACAAGACGGCCGCATGCCAGGGGCGAGGCACGCCGCGCCAGACGGGCGTGAAGCTGTGCATCGAGAGCAGCACGGGCACCGTGCCACCGGTCAGCGCGCGGTCGATGAGCGCGGTCACGGCGGCATGGTAGGGGCGATAGAACCGCGCAAGCCTCAGGGCGCGCTCCTCGGCGGTGAGGGTGCGGTTGCCGGGGATGATGGCGCCATCCGAAAGGCGCATGATCAGCGTCGGATCGTCCTCGCCGCGATTGCAGTCGATGAGAAGTCGCGAGTAGCGGGTCATGATGGCCGGCGCGCCGAGCCTGGCCGCGATCCCCGCCGTGACCTCACGCGCGCCGATGTCGTAGGCGATATGGCGCGCGAGCTCGGCCGGCGACAGGCCAAGCGTCCCATAGCCCTCGGGAAGCGCATTGGCGGCGTGGTCGCACAGCAGGATGACGCCGGCCGCGAGCGACCCCGCCACCTGCTCGACGGCATCGTCCGCCGGCTGCCCGCCCGACCCGTGTTGGCTCGACATCGAATTCGCCATCCCGTGCCCCGCCATCCGCCCCATACCGCAAAATGCGGGTTGCGTAATGGCCTATACCGTCCTTCAATGGCGCAACCTCAAAGCTGCCGCTTTCCTTGCCAACGTTTCGCCCTCCCAGCAAGGCGCGACCGCGTCGAGACCACCGTCTCGAACAATTCCGTGAAACCATGATCTCGAAACGTGCAGCCCTGCCGGCCGCGGCAATCCTGGTCCTGATCGCGACCCCTCGCCCGGCCGCGGCCGACATCAAGTTCTGCAACACGACGCACAGCCGCGTCGGCGTGGCAATCGGCTATCAGGACGAGAACGGATGGGCGACGGAGGGCTGGTGGAACATCGCGTCGCAGGCTTGTGAAACACTCTTGAAGGGCGCCGTCCCGAGCCGGTTTATCTACGTCCACGCCGTCGACTACGACCGCGGCGGAGAGTGGGCGGGGACGAACTTCATGTGCACGGCCGACAGGTCTTTCTCAATCCGGGGGGTTCAGGATTGCCCGAAACGCGGATATAAGCGCACGGGTTTTTTTGAAGTCGACACCGGAGAGGGACAAGAGTGGACGGTCCGCCTCGCCGATCCGGGCGATAAAGGGACCAACGGACCATGAGACGCAATCGCCGGGTAAAGATCGTCGCGACGCTCGGACCCGCGTCGTCGACGCCGGAGATCATCGAGCGTCTGTTCCTCGCGGGCGCCGACGTTTTCCGCATCAACATGAGCCACTCGAGCGCGGACACGGCGCACGCGCTCGTACGCATCGTTCGCGACGTGGGGGCGAAGCACCGCTGCTCGATCGGCGTCCTGTGCGACCTGCAGGGACCGAAGTTCCGCCTCGGCGAGTTCGTCGACGGGCGAGCACTCGTCAAGGCCGGCGAGCACTTCCGCTTCGACCAGACCGGAGTGCCCGGCACCTCGCAGCGCGTCAGCCTGCCGCATCCGCCGATCTTCGAGGCAATCAAGCCCGGCCACATGCTGCTCATCGACGACGGCAAGCTGCGCATGCGCGTGACGGAGGCCGGGCCGAAGAGCATCAGCGCCGAGGTGGTGACCGGCGGCGTGATGTCGAGCCGCAAGGGCATCAGCATGCCGGACACGGTGCTGCCGGTGAGCCCGCTGACGAGCAAGGACCGGTTGGACCTCGACCTTTCGCTCAAGCTGGGGGCGGACTGGATCGCGCTGTCGTTCGTGCAGCGCGCGCAGGACATCATCGAGGCCAAGACCATCATCGACGGGCGCGCCGCCGTGCTGGCCAAGATCGAGAAGCCGTCGGCCATCGAGGACATCGACGACATCATCGCGGCGGGCGACGCGTTCATGGTGGCGCGCGGCGATCTCGGCGTCGAAATGCCGGTCGAACGCGTGCCGGGACTGCAGAAGCAGATCACGCGCAAGGCGCGCGCGGCCGGAAAGCCGATCGTGGTGGCGACGCAGATGCTGGAAAGCATGACCTCGTCGCCGATGCCGACGCGCGCCGAGGTGTCGGACGTGGCGACAGCGGTATTCGATGGCGCGGACGCGATCATGCTTTCGGGCGAATCCGCCGTCGGCCAGTTTCCGATCGAGACCATCCAGATGATGGACCGCATCGCGCACGAAGTGGAGAACGATCCGAGCTACGACGCCTTCGTGCACGCCATCGAGTTTCCGCCACTGCCGACGGGCGCCGACGCCATCGCGGCCGCGGCGCACGCCATCTCGGGCACGCTCAAGGTGGCGGCGATCCTCTGCTACACCGCGACGGGCTCGACGGCGCTCAGAGTTGCTCGCGAGCGACCCAACCTGCCGGTGATCGGGCTCACGCCGATCGCGCGCACGGCGCAACGCCTCGCGCTGGTGTGGGGCATCGAGACGGTGCTGACGAGCGATCCCGAGGACCTTGCCGACATGGTGCGCAAGGCGACGCGGATCGCCTACGAAGGCGGCTTCGTGAAACCCGGCCAGGGCGTGGTCATCACCTGCGGCGTGCCGCTCGGCTCGCCGGGCGCGACCAACATGATCCGGCTCGCTTTCGTCGACGAGCACGGCCTGCCGGACGGGCACGTTCCCGAGTATGTGCCGGTCGGCGGCAAGGTGCCGGTCGACAAGCGCCTGCCGCCGAAGAACGCTTAGGAGCGTTTTGGCCGGGTTGGACCGGCCCCAGCAGCCGGGCTTCGTCGCCAAATTTCGCGCGTGTCTGGACCCCGACCTTCGTCGGGGTGACGTTCTCATATTGGTGAACCGGTCGCCCCCTCTCTCCACCGTCATCCCGGCGTCATGGCTGAGCCATGCTTCGCATGGACGGCCGGGACCCGGATACGTCACAAGGATGAGTCAGATGCCCTGGCCCTCGACCTCGATGACGAGCTCGTCGCGGGCCTTCTTGACGTCGGGCAGATTGGGGTGGACCTTCAGCACGCTGTTGTAGGCGTCGAGCGCGGCTTTCTTCTGACCCATGTTGCGCAAGAGGTTGCCGAGGCCCTCGAGCGCCTTGTAGTGGCGCGGGTCGAGCGCGAGCACGCGGCGCAGATCGCCGAGCGCACGGTTGTAGTCTTCCTCAAGGTAGTAGAGGAAAGCGCGGCGGTTCCACGCCTCGACAAAGTCGGGCTGCAGGTCGACCGCCGCCGTCAAGAGCTGCATCGCCAGGTCGCGGTTCTGGGCGTCGATCGCGGCGCTGGCGCGCGCCACCAGGAGATCGGCGGTGGGGCTGCCGGAATGCAGCCAGAGCTGCTCCACGGCGCTCGCGATCTCGTTGGCGGTCTCGGGGTCGGGCGCGGTCGCGAGGCGCGCATAAAGCTCATCCAGGAGCTTGGCGTGCTGGCCGGGCGTGTCATCGGGCGCCTCGGTCGCGGCAGGCGGCGCCTTGTTCTCGGCGGACGGCGGCTGGTCCAGGCGCGGCGCCTTACCCGGTACCTCAGAAGCGCCGGGTGGCGCGGGCAGAGCCTGGTGCGGAAGGGCCGGGGGGGCCGGACCGCCGGGCGCCTCGAGCGTCTGAGCGACGGCGGGCGAACCCACGGCCGTCAGAGCCGCGAGCCAAAACCCCGCGTGGACGGGGGCATGTCGGATGGAGTTTGCCATGCCTCGAAGATAGGAGGCGGGGGCGGCGGCGTCAAAGGCCGCCAGCGAGCAAAAATCCGCCCGCGCACCTCGCAGTGCACGGGCGGACGACCCCCTCGCGAACGCGACGTGCGGCCGGGCTAGCCCTGGCGCGCCTTGAACTTGCGATGCGTCTTGTTGATCACATAGACGCGGCCCTTGCGCCGGACGAGGCGATTGTCGCGATGACGCGAGCGCAGGGACTTCAGCGAATTTCTTACTTTCATCGTTCTCGACCGGTTATTCAGCTAGACGGGCGGATGGTGGGCACTAGAGGGATCGAACCTCTGACCCCTACCATGTCAAGGTAGTGCTCTACCGCTGAGCTAAGTGCCCATCCGAGCCAGCAAAGTCATTGGAGCGCCCCGTATACTGGCAATGCCTCAAGGTGGCAAGCGCGTAAACCAACAATCCGCGAAGCGTCGCAGGGGGCTCGATTTTCCTGCGCCGGGCCCCGCAAAGCGGGGGCTCAGGCCTCCAGCAGGCGCTCCACCTCGCGCACCAGATCCTTAAGGTGGAAGGGCTTCGAGAGCACGCGGGCGTCCTTGGGGGCGCTCGTCTCGTTGTTCAGGATCACGGCGGCGAAGCCGGTGATGAACATGATCTTGAGCTCGGGATCGAGGGCGGCGGCGCGGCGGGCAAGCTCGATGCCGTCCATGCGCGGCATGACGATGTCGGTCAACAGCAGCGTGAACGGCTCCTGCTGCAGACGCTCGAAAGCCTCCTCGCCGTTCGGGAACGAGATCACCTCGAACCCGGCCTTGTCGAGCGCACGCTCGAGAAAGCCGCGCATGGAGTCGTCGTCCTCGGCCAGCAGAATGCGGCGGGCGGGAACTCTGGAGGGCTTGGCGGTCATCGGATTTTTTACTCGAATTGTCTACTTATCGATGATAGGCCCAGTGGGCATAGGAATCTGACGCAATTTTGGTAAAGGGACAGTGAACCTCCGTCCCCGAACCTGCATCCCACTCGACGTCTCACCAGTGATAGAGCAAGAGATGGGCCAGATTGCGCAGAGACCATTCTACGCGATTTTCCACGACGGTGGCGCGATTCTCTCCGCTGCGGCGTGGACAGCCCGGGCGGGGGTTGGCACACTCTCCGGCAGGTGATGCAAATTTGATCGCTTCATGCCGGCGATCCGTATGAGTCGAAACGCAAGAGCGTCGCGATCAGGATACGATGACCAGCGAGAAGCCGCACACGACGAGCCCCGAACTCGACCCGCCGTTCACCGTTAGCATCCCCACGGTGCAAACCGCGCCGTTCGTGCTGTGCTCGCCGCATTCGGGGCGCATCTATCCCGCGGCATTCCTGGCGCAATCGCGGCTCGACGCCAAGACGCTGCGCAAGAGCGAGGACTGCTTCGTCGACGAGCTCTATCGCGGCGCAGCCGAGCTCGGCGTGCCGCTCATCGCGGCGCGCTTCCCGCGCGCTTACCTCGACGTCAACCGCGAGCCCTACGAGCTCGATCCCGAGCTGTTCGCCGATCCGCTGCCGGATTATGCGAACAGCCAGTCGGTGCGCGTCGTCGGCGGGCTCGGAACCATCGCGCGTATTGTGGCGGACGGCGAGGAGATCTACCGGACGCGCCTCAGCGTGGACGAGGCGCTGGCCCGCATCGAGAGGCTCTATTTCCCGTTCCACGCGGCGCTCGAGGCGCTGGTCACCGAGACCAAGGCGCAGTTCGGCTACTGCATCCTGATCGACTGCCACTCGATGCCGTCGGCACAGACGGCGCAGAGCAACGGGCCGAGGCCGGATTTCGTGCTCGGCGACCGCTTCGGGGCCGCCTGCGATCCGAGGCTGACACGATTCCTCCGGGACACGCTGGCCGCGGAAGGCTACGACGTGCAGCTCAACAGGCCCTACGCGGGCGGCTACATCACCGAGCACTACGGCCGGCCGTACCGGGGCGTGCAAGCGCTGCAGATGGAGATCAATCGCGCGCTCTATCTCGACGAGGCGCGGTTCGTCGCGACTTCCGGCTTCGATCGCCTCAAGACGGATCTGACGCGCATCGCGGCGCTGCTGTTCTCCGAGGTGCCGGCGATGATCGAGCGGCGCGCCGCGGCGGAATAAATCCTTCCTCGCCGCGTTAACCGTTCCGGGATAACAGCCCCGAAAAAGAAAAGGGGCCGTCCAGATGGACGGCCCAAGTCTAGGGAGGAAACGCCCAAGGAGGGCTCGCGATCTCCGGAGAGATCACGCTCCAAACGTATGCTGCAGCGCCGCATCGCGCAAGCCCTCCCCACAACAATTGTGCTGCAATGCGCTCGACGCGCCCGGCGCGCCACAGTACCGATCGGTAGCGCCGCCGAACGGCCCTCCCCCATCTTCGATAATATCTTTTAAATTCCGCGCACTAGCGTGCCGCCGGCGCGGCGCGCAAAAAAAAGGGCCGTCCAGGTCGGACGGCCCAAGTCTAGGGAGGAAACGCCCAAGGAGGGCTGCGTCATGCCGAGCATGGCCCGGCGATGTCGCACCGCAAAATATCGAGCGGGCTTTCCCGAAAGGAAAGTGCAAAAATTGCAGAGCTGCCATTACAGGCGCGACGGGCAGACTTGTGGGGGAAAGTATCGAGGGGGTTTTCCCGAGATGACGCGGCGTTGGCGTCAAAAAGAGGCCGTTCGAACGAGCGAACGGCCCAAGTCTAGGGAGGAAACGCCCGTATTGGGCTGCGGTGGCGAAGAAGTGCATCCTCGAGACCGCAAGACTCGGTATGCGCCTGTTCGCGAGGGGCGGCAACTTAAGGCATCCCTCGTGTCATTAATTATGGTGAACATGGTGCTGCCCCGCAACACGCGGATGCGCTGCTCTCCACTACTCCCGATGTCAGCTTCGCGCTCTCCCCTTGCCGCGTCGAGAAACTTCGCTACACAGCAGATCAACTTAAGTCTCGGAATTGCATCGTGACTTCATCCTCTCGTTTTCAAGACCTGCTGGCGCTTGCGCACGAGCTCGCGGACCGCTCTGCGGACGTGATCCGGCCGCACTTCCGGCGCGCGCTGGCTGTGGACAACAAGGCGGGCGCAAACGCGTTCGATCCCGTCACCAAGGCGGACCAGGCCGCGGAGCGCGCCATCGTCAAGCTGATCCGGGCGCGAGCTCCGGAGCACGGCATCGTCGGCGAGGAGTACGGCTCCGAGCGTGCGGATGCGCCTTATCAATGGGTCATCGATCCCATCGACGGCACGCGCAGCTTCATCACCGGAACGCCCATGTGGGGCACGCTGATCGGGCTTCTCAACGCCGGCGAGCCGGTGCTCGGCGTGATGAACCAGCCCTTCACCGGCGAGCGGTTCTGGACCGGCAAGACCACCGCCCATCGCAGCGAAGCGGGCGGCAAGGCACGCCGCATGCGCACGCGGGCGTGCGCAAAGCTCTCGGATGCACTCGCCATGACGACGAGCCCCGAGTTGTTCCAGCCCGGCGTGGAGGCCGACGGCTTTCAGCGCGTGAAGCGGGACGCCCGCATGGTGCGCTACGGAGGCGACTGCTATGCCTATTGCATGCTGGCCGCGGGTTTCGTCGACCTCGTCATCGAGTCCGGCCTCAAGAGCTACGACGTGGTGGCGCTGATCCCCATCGTCGAGCGCGCCGGGGGACGCATGACGACGTGGGACGGAAGCCCCGCCACATCGGGCGGGCGCATCATCGCCTCGGGCGATCCGGCGCTGCACGACAAGGTGCTGAAGCTCCTCAACCGGTAGAGCCTCGCCGGAGACAAGTCCCTCATCCGCCCCTTCGGGGCACCTTCTCCCGTCCCGGGAGAAGGAGTCACTTTTCTTCTCCCGGGACGGGGGAGGATGCCCTTCGAGCCGGTGGCTCGCCTTCGGCGAGATGGATGAGGGACTTCGGACGGCTGGCCGTCAGGCGGCGGCTTCGTCGAGGCCCATGTAGGCATCGAAGGCGGCCCAGAAGCGGAGGCGGATGGAATCGGCCTCCTGCAAGATCTCGTGGCGCGCCGAGGGAAGCAGCACGTGCGTGCCGACCTTGAGGCCGACCGAGAAATCCTCGATGGCACGCGGCGAGACGATCTCGTCCTTGCCGGCGACGAACACCATCATGGGCACCCTGACGGACGCGGCATAGCCGTCCGAGCTGACGAGCCCCATGGAGCGGTACGCAGCGCGCAGCCAGGCGATGGTCGGCGAGCCGAGGCCGAGGGCCGGGTTGGCGTCGAGCACGGCCTTGTTTCGGTACCAGCGCTCGCGATCGGAAGTCAGAAGGTTGCCCTCGAATGGGCCTTGCTCGATGACGGCATCGGAACCACCCTTCACGTACTGGCGGCCAAACCCGAGGAGACAGCCGCCCTCGGCATAGGCACGCACGAGCGCCTCGGGATAGCCGGCGCGATCCTGGTGCACGGCGATCATGGGGGCGCACAGGATCATACGCTCGAACCACGAGCCGGGGCGGGCCGCATTGCGGAGAAGGATGTTGCCGCCCATGGAATGGGCAAGCGCCACGAACGGCGGCGGGCAATCCGGGAGCACGATCTCCTTCATGAAAAGCGTCAGGTCACGCTCATACTCGTTGAAGGAGTAGACGTGGCCTTTCTTCGGGTTGGCGAGCGGGCGCGAGGAGCCGCCCTGGCCGCGCCAGTCCATGGTGGCGACGGCATAGCCGCGGCGGCGCAGGTCCGCCACCACCTCGAAATACTTCTCGACGAACTCGCCGCGCCCGCCGAACAGGCAAACCGTGCCGCGGCGCGGCCCGCGCGTCGCCTCCCAGCGGACAAATCTCAGGCGTGCGCCGTCCGGCGTCTTGAGCTCGCCCGGAACGGCGCCGCCCGGCACCGGATTCTTGGCAAGCGCCACGAGCTTCATCGTTCGACCCCGCTTCCCCTGGTGCGCAAATCACCCGCAGCACAGGATAGCACGGGACCGCGCTCGACGGCGCGGTGACCCACTACCAGCGGCGATCCCGGCGCCAATCACGGTAAGCGAACGTTCTCCGGCGCTCAGGGCGCGCGTCCACCACCTCGCCCGAGCAGCGGTCGACGCGGAGCGCGAACGGGCGTCCCGATTCGATGCGATGGGCGCGGACGTACACGATGCCGCCGTCGCCGCCCTGGGGACGGATGCCCTCCCAGCCATCGTTGCGCAGCCGGCGGCGGATCTGCCAGCGATCGAGGCAGGCGAAGCGCTGCCCGTAGCGCTCGGGCGGGGGTGCGCGCTCGCCGTAGCGAGGTGCCGGCACGGGAACCGGATAGCCATCCTTGATCGAGCCGGGAGGTGGGTCTCCGAGAGCACGGTCGTCGTAGCGGTCCTCGCCGTAGCGGCCTTGGTCGTAGCGGTCGTCTTGGGGTGGGGCCTCGCTGTAGCGGCCGGGCGGCGCGTCGCGCTCGTCGCCGCCGTAGTCCGGCGCGCCATACCTCGAGTCGTCATCGTAGGGAGGCTCGGCGTAGCGATCGCCGTCGAGGTCGGCCGCGGACGCGGCGCGGGCAATGGCAAGGGACGAGGCGAGCGCGAGTGCAGTCGCCAGGCAAACCGTGACGATGGACGCTCTCATGTTGATCTCCAGATTGGGCGTTCCGGATCTTCAGGCGATGGGCCGAATATTGTCTGCCGCCGCACATGAACGGCAGATGAAGGGGGCGGATTTCGTGTTTCCGCCTGGGAGCTTGGCGCCGCTCTGTGGCGAATTTCGCACCCGACACGGTGCGCCCCTTGACGGCCTCCCGACGCGACCTAAATCCAGAAGCGCGCACGCCCATAGCGGGTGCGCAAACTGGAGCGCGAAAGCGCTGCAGCTTTGTCGGGATCTATGATTCACGCTTCGGACTGATAGGTCCGAAGCGATCATGGTCCTGAGAGATCCGGCCCATTCCGGGCGGATCCCGATCCGTCGCTTCATCAGGAGGACATTCGTCATGCGACATTTCGATCTGACCCCGCTCTACCGCTCGACCGTCGGCTTCGACCGCTTCGCCCAGCTGCTCGACAGCGTCACGGGCGCCGACGTGGAGGCCACCTACCCGCCCTACAACATCGAGCGTCTCGGCGAGAACGAGTACCGCATCACCATGGCGGTCGCCGGCTTCACGTCCCACGAGATCAAGGTCGACGTGAAGGAAGGCACGCTTTCGGTGCGCGGCGAGAAGAAGGCCGAGACCGCCGAGGGCGACAAGCGCTACCTGCATCGCGGCATCGCCAGCCGCAGCTTCGAGCGCCGCTTCCAGCTCGCCGACCATGTCGAGGTCAAGGGCGCGGACCTCAAGGACGGGCTCTTGAACATCGATCTCGTGCGCAACATTCCCGAGCGCATGCGGCCGCGGTCCATTCCGATCGGGACCGGCTCCGAGGCCAGGCAGATCTCCGCCGAGGTCCAAGACTGAGCCCTGCGCGCGACGAAAACCGGAGCGGCGGCAGCGATGCCGCCGCTCGATGTTTTGCGGCGTCCGCTCCCGCCCTCCGGGCCACCGCGTAGTCGGCGTGTTGGCGCTTGTGTTGCAGGACAAAATCTGCAAAATTCGGCCAAAAGGTCAGCAATCCTGTCCTTTATGAGCGTCCCTTGCCGCGCAGCGCGAGCGGCGCGCGTCGGGCGTCCATGGAGCAGCGCGGGTTGGCCTTGGCGGAGGTCGGTCGTCGTGGAAGCAAAGCTTTTTAAAGAGTTGGGAATTGGCTTGCGCACCGGTCCGGCCGCGGCGACGGAGCTCCGGGACTCGCACGAGGCCGCGGCGTGGCGGGATAGCCTCTGCAAGCGAAAGCGCGGCTCTCTCGCCTGAGGCGTGGCCACGCCGCGCCGAACAAGACCACGCAGCCGCCGTTTTGCCCTGAGCACCCGAGGATTCGTTCGATGACCCAACCGCCAACGACCGGCAGCTTCGAACTCCCGAAAAAAGAGGGGCTGTTCGATCCCGCGCTCGAGCGCGATGCCTGCGGCGTCGGCTTCATCGCCAGCCTCAAGGGCGAGAAATCGCACCGCGTAATCGAGGACGCGCTCAAAATGCTGTGCAACCTCGAGCATCGCGGCGCGGTCGGCGCCGACCCGCTGGCGGGCGACGGCGCGGGCATCATGATCCAGATCCCGCACCTCTTCCTGAAGGAGGAGTGCGCGAAGCTCGGCTTCAAGCTGCCGGACGCCCTGCAGTACGCCGTCGGCCAGCTCTTCATGCCGCAGCACGAGCGCCTCGAAGCGCATTGCCGGACGGTGTGGGCGCGCGTCGTCGCCGAGGAGGGCCTCGAGCTTCTCGGCTGGCGCGAGGTACCGGTCGACAACGCGTGCCTCTCGGACATGGTGCGGGCGACCGAGCCCTTCCACGAACAGGTGTTCATCGCGCGCCCCAAAGGCATGGACGAGGACGAGTTCGAGCGCCGGCTCTACCTCGTGCGCAAGGTGGTCTCCAACGCCGTTCACAACACCTACAAGGGCCGCGACATCGGCGCCTACACGGTGAGCCTCTCGTCGCGCACCGTGGTCTACAAGGGGATGTTCCTCTCTTACCAGGTCGGCGCCTACTACAAGGACCTCAAGGACCCGCGCGTCATCTCGGCGATGGCGCTCGTGCACCAGCGCTTCTCGACCAACACCTTCCCGTCGTGGAAGCTCGCGCATCCCTACCGCATGGTGGCGCACAACGGCGAGATCAACACGCTGCGCGGCAACGTCAATTGGATGGCGGCGCGGCAAGCTTCCGTGTCGACGCCCCTGTTCGGCGACGACATCGGGCGGCTGTGGCCGATCTCCTACGAGGGTCAGTCGGACACGGCCTGCTTCGACAACGCGCTCGAGTTTCTCGTCATGGGCGGCTACAGCCTGGCGCACGCGGCCATGATGCTGATCCCCGAGGCGTGGGCCGGCAATCCGCAGATGGATGCCAAGCGGCGCGCCTTCTACGAATACCACGCCTGCCTCATGGAGCCGTGGGACGGGCCCGCGGCCATGGCCTTCACGGACGGGCGTCAGATCGGCGCCACGCTCGACCGCAACGGCTTGCGGCCCGCGCGCTACATCGTGACCCGCGACGACATGGTGATCATGAGCTCGGAAGCGGGCGTGATCGTCGTACCCGAGGAGAACATCGTCAAGAAGTGGCGGCTACAGCCGGGCAAGATGCTGCTCATCGACCTCGATGAAGGCCGTATCATCTCGGACGAGGAGCTCAAGGCCGAAATCTCGTCGCAGAACCCCTACGAGAGCTGGGTGAAGCGCACGCAGATCCTTGTTTCCGACCTGCCGCTCGCGGCAAAGAAGCCCGAGGCGCGGCGCAGCAACGTGGCGCTGCTCGATCTTCAGCAGGCGTTCGGCTATTCGCAGGAGAGCCTCAAGATGCTCATGACGCCGATGGGCGCCAGGGGCGAGGAGGCGATCGGATCGATGGGCAACGATGCGCCGATCTCGGCGCTCTCGAACAAGCCCAAGCTGCTCCACACCTACTTCAAGCAGAACTTCGCGCAGGTGACGAACCCGCCGATCGACAGCATCCGCGAGGAGCTCGTCATGAGCCTCGTGTCGTTCATCGGGCCGCGGCCGAACCTGCTCGATCTCGAGGGCACGTCGAAGGTGAAGCGGCTCGAGGTGACGCAACCGATCCTCGCCAACGAGGACCTCGAGCGCATCCGCCAGATCGGCGAGGTCAAGGACAACCACTTCGCCTCGATCACGATCGACATCACGTACTCGGTCGACAAGGGACCCGGCGGCATGGCGCCGGCCGTGGACGTGATCTGCGCCGAGGCCGAGGAGGCCGTGCGCTCGGGCGCCTATAACATCATCATCCTGTCCGACCGCCGTACGGGACCGGACCGCATTCCGATCCCGTCGCTGCTCGCGACCAGCGCCGTGCATCACCACCTGATCCGGCAGGGCCTGCGCACGTCGGTCGGGCTCGTGGTCGAGACGGGCGAAGCGCACGAGGTGCACCAGTTCTGCACGCTCGCGGGCTACGGCGCGGAGGCGATCAATCCCTATCTCGCCTTCGACACGCTCGCCGTCATGGCGCCCGAGCTCGGCGCAGACCTGACGCCCGAGGACGTCAAGAAGAAGTACATCAAGTCCATCGGCAAGGCCCTGCAGAAGGTCATGGCCAAGATGGGCATCTCCACCTACCAGTCCTACTGCGGGGCGCAGATCTTCGACGCCGTGGGGCTGCGCACTCCGTTCGTGCGCAAGTACTTCACCGGCACGCACACGCAGATCGAAGGCGTCGGCTTGCGCGAGATCGCGCGCGAGACGTTCGACCGGCACGCGGCGGCGTTCGGCAACGCGCCCGTGCTCGCCAACGCGCTCGAGGTGGGCGGCGACTACGCCTATCGCGTGCGGGGCGAAGCGCACGTCTGGCGGCCGCAGGTGGTCGCCGACCTGCAGCACGCCGTGCGCTCGACCACGAACGAGGACGCGATGGCGGGCCGCGTCCCGCAGAAGTATCGCGACTTCGCGAAGGCCATCGACGCGCAATCGGAGCAGCTGCTCACCATCCGCGGCCTGTTCCGCATCCGCTCGGCGGAGAGCATGGGACGCAAGCCGATCCCGATCGAGGAGGTCGAGCCCGCGTCCGAGATCGTGAAGCGTTTCGCCACGGGCGCCATGAGCTTCGGCTCGATCTCGCGCGAAGCCCACACCACGCTCGCCATCGCCATGAACCGCATCGGCGGCAAGTCGAACACGGGCGAGGGCGGCGAGGAGGCGGACCGCTTCAAGCCATTGCCCAACGGCGATTCCATGCGCTCGGCGATCAAGCAGGTCGCATCGGGGCGCTTCGGCGTGACGACCGAGTATCTCGTCAACTCGGACATGATGCAGATCAAGATGGCGCAGGGCGCCAAGCCCGGCGAAGGCGGCCAGCTTCCCGGCCACAAGGTGGACGCGACCATCGCCCGGGTGCGCCACTCGACGCCGGGCGTGGGTCTCATCTCGCCGCCGCCGCATCACGACATCTACTCGATCGAGGACCTCGCGCAGCTCATCTTCGACCTCAAGAACACCAATCCCGAAGGTCTCGTGTCGGTGAAGCTGGTGTCGGAAGTCGGCGTGGGCACTGTCGCGGCCGGCGTGGCCAAGGCGCGCGCCGACCATGTGACGATCTCGGGCACCGAGGGCGGCACGGGTGCCTCCCCGCTCACCTCGCTCAAGCACGCCGGCAGCCCGTGGGAGATCGGGCTCGCGGAAACGCACCAGACGCTGGTCGCCAACCGGCTCAGGGGCCGCATCGCCGTGCAGGTGGACGGCGGCCTGCGCACGGGGCGCGACGTGATCGTCGGCGCGCTGCTCGGCGCGGACGAGTTCGGCTTCGCCACGGCGCCGCTGATCGCGGCCGGCTGCATCATGATGCGCAAGTGCCACCTCAACACCTGCCCGGTCGGCGTCGCCACGCAGGACCCCGTGCTGCGCGCGCGCTTCACCGGCCAGCCCGAGCATGTGGTCAACTACTTCTTCTTCGTCGCCGAGGAAGTGCGCGAGCTGATGGCCGCGATGGGCTATCGCAGCTTCTCCGACATGGTCGGGCAGACCGACTGGCTCAACAAGGAGCGCGCCATCGACCACTGGAAGGCGCGCGGACTCGACTTCACCAACGTGTTCCACAAGCCGCACGCGCCGCGCGGCGTCGCGATCCGCCATTCGGAGGCGCAGAACCACGGCCTCGACAAGGTGCTCGACAACGCGCTGATCGCGGCGGCGGCACCGGCGCTCGACGCTAAGAAGCCGGTCAAGGCCGAGTTCGGTATCAAGAACACCGACCGCACGGCGGGCACCATGCTCTCGGGGCGCATCGCCAAGCGCTACGGGCATGGCGGTCTGCCCGAGGACAGCATCTGGCTCACATTCAAGGGCACGGCTGGGCAGAGCTTCGGCGCCTGGGCGGCGCACGGGCTTACGCTTGACCTTGTCGGCGAGGGCAACGACTACGTCGGCAAGGGGCTTTCGGGCGGCAAGATCATCGTGCGGCCGGATCCGAAGTCGGGCATCGTGCCCGAGGAGAGCATCATCATCGGCAACACCGTGCTCTACGGCGCGATCTACGGCGAATGCTACTTCCGGGGCGTCGCGGGCGAGCGCTTCGCGGTGCGCAACTCGGGTGCCTACGCGGTGGTCGAGGGCACCGGCGACCACGGGTGCGAGTACATGACCGGCGGGTGCGTGGTCGTGCTCGGGCCGACGGGGCGCAACTTCGCGGCCGGCATGTCGGGCGGCGTCGCCTATGTCCTGGACGAAGCCGGCGATCTCGACAGCCGCCTCAACAAGGAGATGGTCGAGATCGAGCCGATGGCGCTCGACGCGGCCCTCATTGCCAAGCTCGCAAAGGGCAACGGCGAGGCGACGCGCGCGCTTGCCGAGCTCATGGCCGACATGCGCGAGCAGGACCTCGAGCGCCTGCACGCGCTGATCGTGCGGCATGCCCACTACACGAACTCGACCAAGGCGCAGGCCATCCTCGCCGACTGGGCGGGCACTGTGCCGAAGTTCAAGAAGGTCATGCCGTTCGAATACCGGCGCGCGCTGACCGAGCTCGCCAAGGCCAAGGCCGCGGCGACCGGCGAACGCGTTCAGGCATAAGACCGAAAGAAAAGAGCAAGATGGGAAAGCCGACCGGATTTCTTGAGTTCGAGCGCTCGGATCGTACCTACGAGCCGGTCGAGCAGCGCATCAAGCACTGGCACGAGTTCGTCGTGCCGCTGGCGGAGCCTGCCGTCAAAACGCAGGCCTCGCGCTGCATGGACTGCGGAATCCCCTATTGTCACAACGGCTGCCCGGTCAACAACCAGATCCCGGACTGGAACGACCTCGTCTATCGCGGCGACTGGCAGACGGCGGCGCTCAACCTGCACTCGACCAACAACTTTCCCGAGGTGACGGGCCGCATCTGCCCGGCTCCGTGCGAGGCTTCCTGCACGCTCAACATCGACGACGTGCCGGTGACGATCAAGTCCATCGAGTGCTCGATCGCCGACAGAGCCATCGAGAACGGCTGGATCACGCCGCAGCCGCCCGAGACCAAGACGGGCTACAAGGTCGCCATCGTGGGCTCGGGCCCGGCGGGGTTAGCCGCCGCGCAACAGCTCGCGCGCGCCGGTCACGACGTGCATGTGTACGAGAAGAGCGCGCGGCCCGGCGGGCTCCTCGTCTACGGCATTCCCGACTTCAAGATGGAGAAGGGCGTCATCGCGCGCCGGCGTGCGCAGATGGAGGCCGAGGGCGTGACGTTCCATTGCAACGTGCACGTCGGTAAGGACATCCAGGCGCGCGACCTGGAAATCGAGTATGACGCCGTGCTGCTGGCGATGGGCTCGGAGACGCCGTTCGACTTCTTCGCCAAGTCGCCGGGACGCGATCTCGACGGCATCCACTACGCCATGGAGTTTCTTGCGCAGCAGAACCGGCGCGTCGCGGGCGAGCCGCAGCTCAAGGGCACGAAGGAGATCTCGGCCAAGGGACGCCACGTCGTCGTCATCGGCGGCGGCGACACGGGCTCCGACTGCATCGGCACGTCGTTCCGGCAGGGCGCGACGTCGGTGACGCAGCTCGAGATCATGCCGAAGCCGCCGGTCAAGGAGAACAAGGCGCTCTCCTGGCCCAACTGGCCGCTCAAGCTCCGCATCTCGTCGTCGCAGGCCGAGGGCGCGCAAGTCGAGTACTCGGTGTCGACGACCGGCTTTTCCGGAGATGGCGGGCGCGTCAAGACGCTCCACTACGTGCACCTCGATGCCAAGATGCAGCCGATCCCGGGCTCGGATGCGACGCTCGACGCGGAACTCGTGCTGTTCGCGATGGGCTTCTCGGGTCCGACGGACGGCGGCGTGCTGTCGGGCCTCGGGCTCGAGCCGGTGGCGCGCGGGCGCTTCAAGGGCCTCGACGCCGACGAGCGCGACTACAAGCTGCCGGGCGATAGCAACCTCTTCGCGGCGGGCGACGTCAGGCGCGGGCAATCGCTCGTCGTATGGGCGATCCGCGAGGGCCGGCAAGCGGCCGCCGCGATCGACAAGTTCCTGATGGGGAAGACGACGCTGCCGCGTTAGGCCGGATGGACAAATCCGACCGGCAAGCGCACTCTTCTGCCGTCGCTAATCGCGGGAGCGTCCGCATGAACAAGGCTCTTGAGCAAGCTCTGGGAAAAGTCCTGCGGCTTTCCGAAGCCGAGCAGGATGTTGCAGCCGAGTTGCTCGAGCAGCTCGCTGTTGGCTCATCCGGTCCGTATGAACTCACCGACAGCGAGCGGTCGATTGTCGATGCTGCACTTCAACGCGCGCGCAGTGGAGCGTTCGCCTCCGACGCTGAGGTCGAGGCTGCGCTTCGGCGGCCATGGCGCGGCTGAGGCTCGATCCCCGCGCGGTCGAAGACCTTACCCATATTCGGCGCTACCTGATCGAGCGCAGCACTGCAGGCGCCGATCGTGTTCGCGCCCATATTGCAGCGACACTCGACTATCTCGTTCGCTTCCCGCGTCTAGGCCGATCGACAGATCAGCCGGGGGTGCGCGTCCTTCCTCTTAGAAGGTATCCGTATCTGGTATTTTATACCCTGATCGATGACGATGTCGTCGTGCTGCACATCCGGCACGCGTCCCGCCGGCCGATCGATCCCGACGAACTTTAGCAGGCGATCTGCAGGGTGCGCGATGGGCTGTCCACCAAGATTTCACAGTAAGCCAATCTTCGTGCATGCTAGGCTTGGCTCCCCCTGAATGGGCGAAGGGCTTGGCCTTGATCAAGCCCGGCGCCGTTCCCAGGTGCTGAAGTGGGGGCGCACGACGACACCAACCACGCGAGGATTCTCCATGAACACGCCGCTCGAAATCTCCTTCAAGGGACTCGAAAAAAGCCGCGCCATCGAGGCGAAGATCGCGGAGAAGGCGGCCAAGCTCGAGAAGCATTTCGACCGGATGACGCACTGCCGCGTCGTGGTGTCGGCTCCGAACAAGCATCCCCACAAAGGCAAGACGTACGAGGTCAAGATCGACATCGGCATTCCGGGCTCGGCGCCGCTGATCGTCACGCACGAATCCCCCGTGGGCCAAGCGCAGGAGGATCTCAGAATTGCGCTACGCGACGCCTTCGAGTCCGCGGGGCGGCATCTCGACGATCTCGTCGACAAGATGAAGGGCACCGCGCGTGCCGAGCGCGGGCGGCGGCGTCCGAGCAAGCCGGCCGAAGAGGAATAGAGGTTAGCGCGGCGGTTACTCGCGCTGCTTGCGGCGTTTGTCGGGCTTCTGCTCGCTGTCGGCCGGATCGGCGTCGGCGGTCGCGCCGGTCTCGAGGGGGCTCGCCTCGGGCAGATAGGCCGCCTCCGGCGGAGGCGCCGGGCGGGGCCACGACACGTCATCGGCGCGGCCCGGCTTCGGCGGCAGGCGCTCGCCCTTGAACAGCACGCGGAAGTAAGCCGATTGCGAGGGGGACAGGCGGCGGCGTCCGCCGGCCTGGCCGATCCCCGTCGCCAGGGCCACGGTGCTCATGACGGTGAGGCCGCCCGGTATCTGGTCGATGACCTGCTCGCCAAGCTGCGAGGGTCGGTCGGGGCTCTCGCGGCGCGTGACGAGCGCGATGACGGAAGCCGGAATGGCGGGGCGCACGATGTCGAGCGCGACGACCTCCTCGCGGCCGCCCTCGCTGACGATGCGCAGGTTGATCTTGCCGTTGTCGGCCTTCTGATCGCCGGGGCCGCTCGCCTCGGCCTCCTTGATGCGGGCGGCGCTCGCATCGGGCCCGCGCGCGGTCTCGTTGTTGGAAGGCGCCTTGGGGTCGGTGAGGTTCACCGCGCCGGGGTTGATCTTGACCTGCTCCTCCTCGTCGCCATCGAGGGGGATGGCGCGATCGGCCTTGGCCTGCGTGATGTCACGCTTCAGCTCGCGGTCGACGAAGTAGGCGAGCTTCTTGTTGCCTTCCCATGTGAAGTAGACGCCGTCGCCCGCACGCAAGAGGCGGATCTTGCCCGTCACGTCGGGGCCGTACTGGCTGTAGCCGCCGTTCTCGTCGGCGAAGGCAGCGTAGGTGTCGATGTACTTGGCGCCGTTGAGGTAGACACGCTCGCGCAGGATGTTGTTCATCGCCTGCACGTCCTCATTGGCGTCGTAGCGGCGCACGTTGGGGAGGCCGAGCCAGTAGACGGCGATGTTGCGCCGGCGCAGCATCTTCAGCATGCGGTCGCTGCGCGCCGCGTACTCCTTGCGCCAGCCGTCGGTGCCCACCATCAGGCGCTTGCCGGTCGCGGGGTCGCGCACCGAGACGCGGTCCCATGCGCCCATCATCAGCACGGCGATCTGGGGCGAGGCCGTCTTCAGGTTTTCCTCGAGCTCGACCAGCTTCTCGTCGAAGTCGCGCCGCATGAGGCCGCCGATGGTGAGCGGCGTCGCGGAAACGACGAGGCGAGGGTCTTTCTGGAAAATCTCCTGGGTGCCGGCCAACAGGCCCTCGGCGAGGTCGTCGCCGACCATCACCAGGTTGTAGGTGTCGTTCGGCGGAAAGGGGTTGATGAAGCTCGTACCGGACGGATCCTCCTGGGCCGCAACAGGAGCCGCCGCGGCAAAGAGGGCCGCGACAAGGGCGAGGATCGGAAGCGTGCGGCGCGCGAGCATGCCTTCCCGGCTGTTATGCGATTTCACTGCGCTCGTCCCGCGGCAGGGCGGCGGGATTTTCGATTCACGCGGCAGACGATAGGCGCTGCCGGGGCGTTGGTCTAGGGCGGCGGCGCGGCACGTTCGGCGGTTTTGCGCACATGCGCAAGCACCGTGTCGGACGGCCAGCAATCGACCTTGAGATTGTTGGCGCGCTCGTATTGCCCGATCACCTTGCGCGTGTTGGAGCCGACCTTACCGTCGATCTTCTCGACGTCGTAGCCGGCCGCTTGAAGCCGCTCCTGGATCTCCACGATGCTGCGCGTCTTCTGGGGTCCCGTGCCGCCCCAGGCGGTGACGAAGTCACCTCCGCCGGCGATGCGGTCAGCGAGATTGCCGACGAACACGGCGTAGAGATCGGACATGTTGTAGCGGCGGATCACCTTGTAGTTCTCGAGCACGAGGAACGATGGGCCGTAGCCGCCGGCCGGGCTCATCAAATAAGCGCTGAGGGCCAGCTGCGCCTCAGTCCACGGGCGACCACCGGCGCGCTGCAAGCCCATCCTGGCCCACTCGGCGATGGGACGCTCCTGCGTGGGGCCCTCGAAACCGCAATCGGCCTCGCGCGTGAGGCGCACCTCGTAACCCCAGGTCTGGCCCGCGACCCAGCCCTTGCCCTTGAGCTGGCTCGCGGCGGAGGCGAGCGCATCCGGCACCGAGGTCCAGATGTCGGTCGTGCCGTCGCCATCGAGATCGTGGGCGTGCTTGAAGTATTCGCTCGGCATGAACTGGGTGAGCCCCATGGCGCCGGCCCAGGACGAGCGCATCCTGGAGCGGGGCACGCCCGACTCGAGCATCTTCAGGGCGGCGATCAGCTCGAGTCGGAACAACTCCTTGCGCCGGCCGAGGTAGGCCAGCGTGGCGCAGACATTGATGGCGTCGTGGGGCAGCTTGTGGGCGCCGAAGGCGGTCTCGCGTCCCCATATGGCAAGCACGGAGTAGCGATCGACGCCGAGGTCGCGCTCGATCTTCTCGAGCGTCGCCTTGTGCTTGACGGCAAGATCGCGGCCGGTCGCGGCAAGGCGCACGAGATAGGCGCGGTCAAGGTACTCTGCCGGAGCGCGCGTGAACTCGGCCTGACCGCTGGCGTCGTTCGCGGGGCGGCCGGGGATGTCGAGGTCGGGCAGCTTCATGTCCGGCTTGAAGCCGGCGAGCGCCTTGTCGAAGGTCGCGCGCGAGACGCCGGCGGCCTCGGCCTCGGGCCAGAGCCCCTCGATCCAGGCGTCGAGCTTGGCGTCGGCAGCCGCGGGCGGAGCCGCCAGGGCCGCGAAGCCGAGCATGGCGATGGCGATGGCGAGCCAGAGAACGCTTTTCAGCCCGGCTCGCCGCTCGCGCGTTTCAGACCGATGGCTCATGCTCTCAATTTCTTCTCTCTTGTCTCTTGGTGTCCCGTACGCGCACACGAAGTTTCATCCCGTGTCTGCGATTGTGGGCTTTTTTACGGCCCGGCGACACGGGTTGGAACCCCTTTCGGGTGCCCGACATTGTGGGCCCTGCATCTCTTTGGGCTTTCGCGCCGAGGGGCTTGTTCGCACGCGGCTAACAGGGGATATAGTCGCCGTCCTCGTCGCGCCGCTGGCGCCTCCCCTCGATGCTCCCCAACGCCGGACCACGCATGACCAAGATCAAACGCATCCGCAAGGCCGTGTTTCCCGTGGCGGGCCTCGGCACCCGTTTCCTGCCCGCGACCAAGGCCGTGCCCAAGGAGATGCTGACGGTGGTGGACAAGCCCGTCATCCAGCACGTCGTCAACGAGGCGCGCGCGGCGGGCATCGAGCATTTCATTTTCGTGACGGGACGCGGCAAGGCGGTGATCGAGGATCACTTCGACCATCAGTTCGAGCTCGAGGCGACGCTCGCGGGCAAGAAAAAGACACGCGAGCTCGAGGAGCTTCTGGCGGAGCTGCCCGAAGCCGGGTGCGCGAGCTTTACGCGCCAGCAGGCGCCGCGTGGGCTCGGGCACGCCGTGTGGTGCGCGCGCGACATCGTGGGCGACGAGCCGTTCGCGCTGCTGCTGCCGGACATGCTGCATCACGGGGCCAAGCCCTGCCTCGCGGAGATGATTGAGGCCTACGAGATGACGGGTGGCAACGTGATCTCGGTCTCGCCGGTGCCTGACGATCAGACGCACCAGTACGGTATCGCGGGGGTCGAGGACGCCACGGCCAAGGTGAGCCGCATCACGTCGATGGTCGAGAAGCCGCCCAAGGGCACGGCGCCCTCCAACCTGCACATCACGGGACGCTACGTGCTCGAGCCCGAGATCTTCCCGCTGCTCGGGCGGCACGAGGCGGGCGCGGGCGGCGAGATTCAGCTCACGGACGCCATGATCGCGCTCAGCAGCGAGCCCGGGCACGCCTTCCATGCCGTGCGCTTCGACGGCGACATCTACGATTGCGGATCGAAGATCGGCTTTTTGCTCGCCAACGTCGCCTACGGTCTCGAGCGGGACGATCTCGGCCCGCAGCTCAGGGCGGCGCTCCGCGACATGCTCTGAGGGCCGCGGGCCGTTAACCCAGCTCACTCCGTCCGCACGCGGAGGTGCCGGAAAACTGCCTTAATGCGCTTCGCCCGGCACGATGTTGCCCGTTTCAGGTGTCATGGGGTTCGGCTATGTTCGGGCACAACTCCCAGCCCCGTCATCCTCCCCGCTCCCCTCGTGCATGGCCGGAGACCTCTGAATGGCACGCAAGCGACCCGATGTGACCTCCGCCTCGGCGCACAAGGCCCTGACGCCGCCCGGTGTTTTCCTGGTCCGCATGCTGGTGTTCCTGACGCTCGTGGCCTTCCTGACGGCCATTCTCCACGACCAGCTCACGGTCGCGCTGATGACCAATCCGGGCCTCAACGGGCTCATCATCGGCGTGCTCTTCATCGGCATCATCTACTCCTTCCGGCAGGTGATCCGGCTCTACCCCGAGATCCGCTTCGTCAACGCATTCCGGATCTCCGACCCGGGACTGGCGAGCGGGCACCAACCTGTTTTGCTCGCGCCGATGGCGACCATGCTGCGCGACCGCACGGGCACGCTCTCGCTCTCGACGGTGTCGATGCGCACCATCATGGACAGCATCGGCTCGCGGCTCGACGAAGCGCGCGACACGGGCCGCTACATGGTGGGCCTGCTGGTGTTCCTCGGCCTGCTCGGGACCTTCTGGGGCCTGCTCGAGACCATCCAGTCGGTCGGCGGCGCCATCGGCGCGCTCGATTCCTCCGGCAACGGCACGGTGGCGGTATTCGACGAGCTCAAGGCCGGCCTCGCGCGTCCCCTGAAGGGCATGGGCACGGCGTTCTCGTCCTCGCTGCTCGGCCTTTCGGGCTCGCTCATCATCGGCTTCCTCGAGCTGCAGGCGAGCCACGCGCACAACCGGTTCTACAACGAGCTCGAGGAATGGCTGTCGGGCATCACCGAACTTACGCCCGGCTCGTCGAGCGCCACCGAGCAGGCGAGCCGCCAGCTTCTCTCGGCCGTGTTCGAGATGCAGCGCGCGGTGGAAGACCTCTCGGCGCAGATGAAGGGCGGCGGGGCGACGTTCGGGGGTGGAGCCTCATCGGATGAGCCGGTGCGCGACCTCGCGCGCGGCGTCAACCAGCTCGTGACGCAGATGCGGGCCGAGCAGAAGGTCGTGCGCGAGTGGGTCGACGAGCAAGCGACCCAGCAAACGGAGGTGACGAGCGTGCTGCGCGACCTCGCCAAAAGCATGATCAAGAGGTAGGCGATGGCGCGCGGTCGATCGCGGCGCGGCGGCGAGTACGCGGAGTTCTGGCCGGCCTACGTGGACGTGCTCAGCACGCTCCTGCTCGTCGTCACGTTCCTGATGTCGATCTTCATGATCTCGCAGTACTTCGCCACGGAGGAGGCCGCCGGCAAGGACACGGCGCTCTCGCGCCTCAACCGGCAGATCGCGGAGCTGACGAGCCTGCTTTCGCTCGAAAAGGGCAAGTCGCGTACAGCCGAGGACGAGCTTTCCTCGCTGCAGGCGACGCTCTCCGATCTCAAGGCGGAAAAAGACAAGCTCTCGGGTTTCGCGCTCTCCGGCGACGAGAAGGCGAAGACGGCGGAGGGGCGCATCCAGTCGCTCCAGGCCGATCTCGACGCGCAGAAGAACATCTCCAACGAGGCCCTGGCCAAGGTCGACCTGCTCAATCAGCAGATGCTGGCGCTCAGGCGGCAGCTTGCGGCGCTCAACGAGGCGCTCGAAGCGTCGGAGAAGAAGGACCAGGACAGCCAGGACCGCATCAAGGATCTCGGCGCGCGCCTCAACGCGGCGCTGGCGCGGCAGGTGCAGGAGCTGCAGCGCTACCGGTCGGACTTCTTCGGGCGGCTGCGCGAGCTTCTCAAGGACCGCAAGGACATCCGGGTCGTCGGCGATCGCTTCGTGTTCGAGTCCGAGGTGCTGTTCCCGTCGGGGTCAGCGTCGCTCACGCCAGAGGGATTGGCGGCCATGGACCAGCTCGCGGTGGCCGTTGCCGATCTCGCCAGATCGATCCCGCCCGAGATCAACTGGGCGCTGCAGGTCGACGGCCATACCGACATCCGGCCGATCGCGAGCGCGACGTTCCCCTCGAACTGGGAGCTTTCGACGGCGCGCGCCGTCTCGGTCGTGAAGTATCTCGCGACGCGCGGCGTGCCGGCCGAGCATCTCGTGGCAGCGGGCTACGGTGAGTTCCAGCCCCTCGAAACGGGTGTCGACGAGGGCAGCCTGCGCAAGAACCGGCGTATCGAGCTCAAGCTGACGAACCGGTAGCTCTGCAGCGGGCAGCGTTAGAGCGGGCGCGGTCGGTTTCATCTTTACGTCATGGCCGCCCTTGAGGCGGCCATCCAGGGGGCGCTCATGGGACGTTTGGGCGAACTAGCCCTGGATGGCCGGGGCAAGCCCGGCCATGACGTGAAAATAGCGAGTTGATTTTCGTTCTAGTTGCCGGACTGGGGGCGTGGGGTGGCGACGGGCGGGAAATCCGCGGACGAGGCGCCGAACAGCTCGGCCGGGAGCCCGCGCTGCTGGCGCCACCAGTCCCAGGCGACATCCGTCGGACCGATGGCGTACTCGACGAGAGTCCAGCCGCCGCTGCTTTGCTGCAGCAAAAATAGATTATGGCCGGTCTCCAACATGCCCTGGGCGAAATCCTCGGCGAACTTGGTGCGGCTCCAATCGATGGGCGTGCCGCCCGGGCGCTGCAGCTTGACGTCGCCGTAGGCCCACCCATCCGTGACGTTCAGCGTGTTGATCACGAACTCGACCGGCGCGCCGACCTCCTGCTCGAAGGTTTGGCGCGCGGTATCGAGAATGCTTGCGCGCAGCGGCGAGCCCCGCGCGGGCTCGTAGATATCGCCGGCCGAGACGGGGATCGCCCACGCGGCCATAAGCGCGAACCAGGACAGCGAGACGGACAGGCGCATGGGGAGCTCCGCTCGAGCGCGATCGCGCTCGAATCTTCGATGAGACCGATGGTTCACGCTTCGGACTGATAGGGTCCGAAGCGATCATGGTCTGATAACGAACGTCCCCACATATGCGCCAGTTCGACATCACGGTCGACGGGGCCGGTGGACTTGTTTTCGAGGAAGGTGAAGGCGGGCCGAGGGCGCCGGCGCCCATTTGGCTTTCCGCGGAGGGATCGTGTCGGGCCCACTGTCGAGTTGCGCCTCGACCGGCCAAGTTCCGGGGCCATCCCCGGTTCGTCAGCTCGATGATTGAGCCGGCAGACATAGCGCCCGCCAAATTCGAACGCCTGCCCAGGTTAAAATCCGCCGAGACACTTCAGCTCAATTTGCCCGCATTCGCGAAAGTCGAGCGCCGGGGAGAAGGTCGGGCCCGCTTTCGCTCAGCGCGCATGCCGTCAAATCTTGGCCATCAGATCTTGGCGTAGCGGCCGGCCGGGCGGCAGCTCCACTTCTTGGCAAACCACTTCGGATGACCCTCGGCCCACTTGGCGATTTCCGCCGGGCTCATCATCATGCACTGCATCGGCGTCGTGCTCTCGCTCATATAGGTGAGCGAGACCTCTTTGCAGCGCGAATGGTCTTCAAGGAGGCAGACGGAGACGACAAGCTCAAGCATTTGCATAACCCCAAGTCTCGAGTTGTCCGCTTTCGCGGTCCTAAACCCTGGGGGCGAGTCGTCCCTTTTTTCTTTTCTTGTTAAGGACAAGGTTGGTTGCGAATCGCGCGCTGCACAAGAAGGTTTCTTGTGCAATGCTATGCTAAGAATATGGGCTGAGGCGTTTCAGCATCATTCTTTCCAGTTTGCCGCGGCTTCGGAATAGGCCGCAAAATAGTGATTTTTAGCCGGAAGAACGCTGCATTATTGCATTTTCCGTCAGCTCATTTTTTGAGCATGGGGCGAGTTGTCCCATCCAAGGTGTGGCTTTCCTGCCCGCTGGATATGGTCTGCAGAAATGCGATCAGGGCCGCTTTTTCCGCGGGCGTCAGAGCGAGATCCTTAACAAGGGTCGGCGCCAGCGACGGACGCACGACGAGACCACCGGCGTAGTGATCAATGACGGCGGCGAGGGTCGCGAGGGAGCCGTCGTGCATATAGGGCGCGGTGCGGGAAACCTCACGCAGCGACGGCGTCTTGAACTCCGGCAAGCCCGTCCCGCCGTTGGCCAAGGCGCCGCGACCGAGATCGCTGCCGGGCATTCCCACATCGTGAAAGGCATCGTCGGTGAAGCGCCATCCGCCATGGCAGGAGACGCAACCGCCCTTGCCGACAAAGATGTCGAAGCCGTGCTGCTCCTCTTCCGAAAGCGCCGCGTCGTCGCCTTCAACCCAGCGGTCGAAGCGAGTCCCGGGAGAAACGAGAGACCGCTCGTAGGCGGCGAGCGCGTCGAGGACCTGCGCCTCCGTCAGGCCGTTCGCGTCTGGAAACGCGGCGGTGAAACGCGCACGCATTCCTGCATCCTTTGAAAGACTCCCGGTGATCGTGGCGAAATCGCCGGCAAGCTCGTCACGCGCAAGGATCGGCACCTTCGCCTGCTCGGTGAGGCTCGCGGCGCGTCCGTCCCAGAAGAACGCCGGCGCCCATGCGAGATTGTAGAGCGCGGGCGCATTGCGCGGCAGGACGGCGCCCCGGGGACCAACGGCCGTCTCGCGCCCGTCCGTGAAAGCGCGTCGCGGATCGTGACAACTCGCGCAGGAAGCCCGGCCGTCGCCCGAGAGCCTGGAATCGGAGAAAAGATCGCGGCCGAGCGCGATCCTCGCCGCCTCGGCGGGCGGCGGCGGCGCAGATGGCGGGCGGGCAAAAATCGCGCGCCAGACCGCGGCCCTGGCGGGCGCCCCCGCCGGCTCGCCGGCAGGCGGGGTGTGGGCTGCCTCAGAACGCGCGGGCGCCGCCGCGACCCAGATTTGGCCGCCAAGCGCCAGGGCGGCGAGCGCGAGGCCGATCGGAGCGGAGAGAAAAAGCTTCATGGAGAGGAGTATAGCGCCTTCGTCGCGCTCGTTGGCCGGCTCCGCGACGAGAGGCCGTCTTGCGGCGGATCATATCCGGCAAGCGTTGCCGCCGCGGCACGCCGGCAGGTCTGAAACCGTCTGCCTTGGAAACGCCGCTTGACCCCGATCCCAACCTCTTTCATCGATTAACCTATCAATCTTAACACGCGCCACCCAGGTGGCTCGCGTCGTGGGACGAGCCGGCTCCGGAAGAGACGTCGGGCCGCTTCGGTGGGGGAAGTTTATGGCAGTTGGAGCAGAGAGCGCACCGTCGGTGCAGGGTGTGCTCGCGCGGCCCGTGACCGTCGGCTGGTTTCTCAAGAGGTCGCTGCTGGCGGTGGTCATCCTGATCGTCGCCATGGGGGGACTTGCCTGGCTCACGTATGCCTCGATCGATCCCACGACAGACGGCGACGCGCCGCCAACGGCCACACAGGCCTCCCCGGATTCCGCCCCGCGCTTAACGCCGGTCGAGCTTTAGCGGACTGCCCCAAGTTTCCGCGATCCATTCGTACTCCGCGCCTTGCGCGCGCGGTTGCATTCCGAGGGCGTCCTGCGATAGTCCCGCTGATTAGGTGCGAGGATCGCTCACCATGATCTCCAACGATCTCCTGCTTCTCATTCTCGTGGCGGCCGGGGCCTTCTACGCGGGCTATCAGGTCGGGCGCTTCAAGGCGCTGGCCGAACTCGGCGGCCGCACGCGCGCGCCCCAGGAGGACGACGCCCAGCCGCTGCCAGGCCCGCGTTTCGACGACCCGCCCGCGCGCCAGCGCGGCGCCGCGCCGCCTGCCTCCGCCGGCAATGACGGCGGAGGATGGACGGAAGCGGGTGCCGGTGGCGGCGGACGAACGCCGCCACGCCGCTCGACCAAGCCGCCCCCTGCGGCGGCTGGCCTCATGGGCACCGGGGCGGCGGAAAACTCCGACAAGAGACAAAAATAACCCCAAATTGCGGGGCCAGCCTGCCCGAACGTCGACCCCTTTGCCGACGCACATCGTTGCCAACGCGCTTTGCCAACACACATTCTTGCCAACACGGGCAATCTTCCATGCGCCTCGCCATGCTGGCTCGTAATGCGGGCCTCTACTCGCATCAGCGCCTTGTCGAGGCGGCTGAAGCGCGTGGGCACACGCTCGACATCATCAATACGCTGCAAGTGCACATGAACATCACGTCGAACAAGCCGGTGCTGCGCTATGGCGGCAAGACGCTGCCACTCTACGATGCGGTGATCCCGCGCATTGGCGCGTCCGTCACGCACTACGGCCTCGCCGTGCTCAGGCAATTCGAGATGCAGGGCGTATTCCCGCTCAACGAAAGCGTCGCCATCGGGCGCTCGCGCGACAAGCTGCGCGCGCTACAGCTTCTGGCGCGGGCCGGGATCGGGCTTCCCGTCACGGCGTTCGCGCACGGGCCGCGCAAGGCGGAGGACGTCATCCGCGAGGTCGGAGGCGCGCCGGTCGTGATCAAGCTCGTCGAAGGCACGCAGGGCATGGGCGTGGTGCTGGCCGAGACGGATGCCTCCGCCAAGTCCATCATCGAGGCGTTCAGCGCCGCCAACATCAACATCCTGGTGCAGGAGTACGTCGCGGAGGCCGAGGGCAGCGACGTGCGGGCGCTGGTGGTCGACGGCCGGGTGGTGGCCGCCATGCGGCGTGCGAGCAAGACGGGCGAGTTCCGCTCCAACCTGCACCGCGGCGGCATCGCCGAGGAGACACCCGTCAGCGAGGAGGAGCGCGACACGGCCGTACGCGCCGCGGCCGTGCTCGGGCTCAACGTGGCCGGCGTCGACATGCTGCGCTCGAACCGCGGTCCGATGGTGATCGAGGTCAACTCGTCGCCGGGCCTCAAGGGCATCGAACAGACGACAAACACCGATGTCGCCGGCGAGATCATCGCCTTCATCGAGGCCGCCGCCTCCCACGGGGAGACGGCAACCAAAGGTGCAAAAGGGTAAACGTCCGACGCGAGAAGGCCCAAAAATCGGCGGAGTGTTGCACCGCGTACTCGCGTGCGCCGCTTGATCGGCTGCGCATTGGTCGCTTATCCTCGTGAGCGAGCAGGGGGTTAGCTTTTGCACTTCGAGACCCTGCCCGTCCCGCGTCGCGGGACGCCAAGCGCCGCGACGTCCGGCGGCCGCGATGCCGATGGTGGCATGCGCGTCCGGCGTCGAGGATGAGCACCGGATGACGGAACAGCAGAAGCACTTTCCCGAGTTCTACGTCACCACGCCGCAGCCGTGCCCTTATCTGCCGGGCAAGCTCGAGCGCAAGCTGTTCACGCACCTCACGCACGACAAGCCCCTGGCGCTGATCGACAACCTTCTGAAGGGCGGCTTCCGGCGCAGCCAGAACATCGCCTACATGCCCTACTGCGAGGGCTGCCATGCATGCGTCTCGGTGCGCATCCTGGTCGACGAGTTCGAGCCCGGCCGCACCATGCGCCGCACGCTCGAGCGCAACCGCGACATCACCGCGCGGCGCGTCTCCGCGATCCCGACCTCGGAACAGTACGGCCTGTTTCGCAACTACATCGATGCGCGCCACTCGGACGGCGGCATGGCCGACATGAGCGTGCTCGACTACGCCATGATGGTGGAGGACAGCGTGGTGAGGACGTTCCTCACCGAATACCGGGCGCGGCCCGAGCGTCCGCTGGAAGAGCACATGGACACCTGGCCGCTCACGGGGGTGGCGCTCTGCGACCGGCTCTCGGACGGCATCTCGATGGTGTACAGCTTCTACGAGCCGCTCGAGGAGGAACGCAGCCTCGGCACCTACATGATCCTCGAGCACATCGAGTACGCGCGCCGGCTCGGCTTGCCGTACCTCTATCTCGGGTACTGGATCGAGGGCTCGCGCAAGATGAGCTACAAGACGCGCTATCAGCCGCAGGAGCACCTCGGTCCCGACGGCTGGGCGCGCGTGGACAAGCGGTAGGCCTACTTCGCGATCTCGTCGTCGAGCTTCTTGAACATGTAGGTCCACTTCGAGGTCTGGGTGTCGACCAGGACCTGCATCAGGCCGCGCAGCTCGGTCAGCACGGAACAGTTGGGCTGAGCGGCGTTGGCACCCTCCTGCCCCATGGCCGAGATCGACGCCAAGAGCTCGCTCGTCTTACTGTCGAAGATCGAGATCTCCTCGTCCTTCACGAAAGGCGCGGCTTCTTTCATGAACTGGTCGTCGGTCCAGGCGCGCTTCTCCTTGAGCTTGCGCAGCCTGCTCTGGAACTCGGGACGGTTCTTGTTGTTGAGCTCGCGCAAAGCCTCGGCCGCGTTATCGACGGCGCTCTCGAACTCGGTCTTGGTACAGGTGGCGGGCGCCGCCTCGGGCACGGGAGCGGCCTCCGGTGCGGCGGGGTCCTGCGCATAGGCGCACGGCGCAGCACCAGCCGCCGCGCCCAGCACGGCAGCAGCCAAAACGAGGCCCCCAAGCCTTGCCCCCGCCCTCGCCAATCGTCCCTCCTCCGCCGTCAGCCGCGGCCAGCCCTCAGAGTGTCCTAGCGGGGTGCAAGAGGCGGCGCAAGGCACGGCCACCGCGCATGCGGCCGGCGGTCAAATTTTTGGCAGACCCCGTGTCTTTCAGCGGAAGGGCGGCCCGAACTTGTTCGAGCGCGGAAAGCCCTTGGGCGCGACCCGCCCGGCCTGCGCGCGGCTCCCCACCCACTCGCGCAGCTCGCTCCATTCGAGCGTAAAACTGCGTCCCGCGGCGTCGAGCCAGGTGAGCCCGTTCTTCTTGTAGAAGACGCAGGCGTCAGCCAGCGCGCCATCCTTCATGCGTTGCAGGATGGTGCCCTTGCCGCGGGTCATCTCGTTGACCTCGTCGAGCTTGAACACCAGCATCTTGCGGTTCTCGCCGATGGTGGCGACGTGGTCGCCGTCCACGGGAATGCAGACGCGGGCCTCCTCGTCGGCGGCGACGTTCAGGACCTGCTTGCCCTTGCGGGTGGAGGCGATCACCTCGTCCTCGGACACGACGAAGCCGTAGCCGCCGGTCGAGGCGACGAGCAGCTTGCGGCCCGGCTCGTAGACGAAGAGCTCGGCGAAGTCCTGGTTCTCCTCGAGGTCGACGATGAGCCGCACCGGCTCGCCGTGGCCGCGCCCGCCCGGAAGCTGGCTCGCCTCGAGGGTGAAGAACTTGCCGTTGGTGGCGAGCAGCACGAGCTTGTCGGTGGTCTGCGCCTTGACCGCGCGCTTCAGGCTGTCGCCCTGCTTGAAGTCGAGCTTCGACAGGTCGTCCTGGTGGCCCCGGAGCGCGCGGATCCAGCCCTTGTCGGAGAGGATGACCGTGATCGGCTCCTTCTCGACGAGCGCGGCCTCGATATCGACGTCGATCTCGGGGGCGTCGGCGAACGAGGTGCGGCGGCGACCGAGCTCGGTCTTCTTGGAATAGCGCTCGCGGGTGGCGCGGACCTCGTCCGAGATGCGCTCCCACTGCAGGTCGTCAGACTTCAGGAGCTGCTTCAGCTCGCGCCTTTCCTTGGAGAGCTTGTCGTGTTCGGCCTTGATCTCGACCTCTTCGAGCTTCGACAGGCTCCTCAAGCGCAGGTTCAGGATGGCGTCGGCCTGAACCTCGGTGAGCTTGAAGCGGGCGATCAGCCTGGCCTTGGGGTCGTCCTCGAAGCGGACGATGCGGATCACCTCGTCGATGTTGAGGTAGGCGATCAGGTAGCCGTCGAGCACCTCCAAGCGGTGCTCGATCTTCTTCAGGCGATACTCGGAGCGGCGCACGAGCACGTCCAAGCGATGCTCGAGCCATTGCTTGAGCACGTCGCGCAGCGAGAGCACGTTCGGGATCTGGCCGGCCGAGAGCACGTTCATGTTGAGGCCGAAGCGGATCTCGAGCTCGGTCAGGCGGAACAGGCTCTCCATCAGCAGGACGGGATCGATCGCACGGCTCTTGGGCTCGAGGATGAGGCGAACCTCCTCGGCGGACTCGTCGCGCACGTCGCCGAGCAGCGGCAGCTTCTTCTCGGTCAGCAGCTCGGCGATCTTCTCGACGAGCTTCGCCTTCTGCACCTGGTAGGGGATCTCGGTGATGACGATCTGATAGCCGCCGCGGCCGGTCTCCTCCTTCTCCCACTTGGCGCGCAGGCGGAAGCCGCCGCGGCCGGTCTTGTAGGCTTCGAGGATGCTCTCGCGCGGCTCGACGAGCACGCCGCCGGTCGGGAAGTCGGGACCGGGGATCATCTCGACCAGCTTGTCGATGGTGGCGTTCGGATGCTTGATCAGATGCAGGAGCGCTGCGCACAGCTCGTCGGCATTGTGCGGGGGAATGTTGGTCGCCATGCCGACGGCGATGCCCGCCGATCCGTTGGCGAGCAGGTTCGGGAACGCGGCCGGGAGGACGACCGGCTCCTGCTCGCGCCCGTCGTAGTTGGGGCGGAAGGCGACGGTGTCCTCGTCGATGCCGTCGAGCAGGTCGGCGGCGACGGGTGTGAGGCGGGCCTCCGTGTAGCGGTCGGCGGCGGGGTTGTCGCCGTCGATGTTGCCGAAGTTGCCCTGGCCGTCGACCAGCGGATAGCGCACGGCGAAGTCCTGCGCGAGGCGGGCGAGCGCGTCGTAGATGGCCTGGTTGCCGTGCGGATGATAGTTGCCCATCGTCTCGCCGACGATCTTGGCGCACTTGCGGTAGCCCTTGTCGGGATCGAGGCCCAGCTCGCGCATGGCGTAGAGGATGCGCCGGTGCACGGGCTTCAGGCCGTCGCGCACGTCCGGCAGCGCGCGGTGCATGATGGTGGACAGCGCGTAGGCCAGGTAGCGCTCCTCGAGCGCGTCCTTGAGCATGACCGGCTCGATGGGTCCGGGTCCCGGCAGAATCGGTTTGTCTGTCATGGGGTCTCGATACTTCCCTGGGGGGCGCCCCTCAAGTGCTGGAGCGCCACAGGTTGCAGCATCCACAATTGCGTCGTTTTTTACGCGCGATCAACCGCCAGCGCCTCGCGATATCGCCTTGCGATCGCCGTGGTCGCTGACGATCCTCGCGCCAGCGCAACATTTCCGGGCCCTCATGCCAGCCGTTCTTCCCGATATCCCGACCGTCGAAGCGCAGATCATCGAGCTGACAAACGTGTACCGCGGGCGCCAGAGCCTCGGGGCGGTGACGGCCAACTCCAGCCTCACCAAGGCGGCGCGGGCGTATGCAAAGTATCTCGCCGACACGGGCACCTTCTCGCACACGGCGGACGGGCGCGAAGCCGGCGACCGCATCACGTCGGCCGGCTACCAATGGTGCCTCAACAGCGAGAACCTCGCCCTGCATCTCGACAGCCGCGGCTTCGAGGCTCATGCACTCGCGGAGAAGTCGGTCGAGGGCTGGATCAACTCGCCGCCGCACCGGGCGAACCTGGTCGCGCCGGAGGTGACGGAGATCGGCGTCGGCGTGGCGCGGGCGCCGGACAAGGACCCGAAGTACATCTCGGTGCAGCTCTTCGCGCGTCCGCAGTCCCTGAAGGTCAAGTTCCAGATTTCGAACACGACGCGCGAACCCGTCGCGTATTCCTTCGGCGGCGAGAGGCACGAGATCGAGCCGCGCTATTCGGTGACACATTCGGCGTGCAGCGCGGGCGTGATCAGCTTCGACAGCTTCGGCGGCGGGCTGTGGCCGAAGGCGCTCGCGATGCGCTACGAGGCGCGCGACGGGCTCGTCTACACGCTCGAGCCGGATGCGGGGGGCGGCGTCCGCGTCGCCGTCACGCCGATGGAGCGGGTGCGATAGGTGCTCCGGCTGAGACGTGTCTGGACCCCGGCCTCCGCCGGGGTGACGTTGGAATTGAGGCAACAGGCCAGCACTTCTCCGTCACCCCGGCGGGCCGGGGTCCCGATACAGCGCATGTCGATATCGACCTTGAGGACCGTCAAAGCAGGTGGCCGATCTCGGCGAGGCGGCGAAGTTGCGACAGGAGGCGCGCGCGGGCGTCGGGCATGGCTTCGTCGCGCGGGCGGAAGACGCGGTGATCGAGGAAGTGGCCCGTCAACGCGAACGCGCGCTCGAGATCGCCCGGGGCGAGCGGCGCCTTGCGTCCCGGCAGCAGGAAAGGCGGCAACGCGAGGAGCCGGTCGCGATAGGGCTCGCCGGCGGAGGCTGACACGGCGCGCCCCGTGTTCGGCGAGACGTAGATCAAGTCGTCGTTGACGCCGGTCGCCGCGCATTGCGACAGGTCGAGGCCGAAGCCCAGCTCGTCGAGTAGCGCCAGCTCCCAGCGCGCGAGCAGCACCGGCCAGACGCTCGCGTCGTCGAGGTAGGCGAGCACGAAGAGCGTCACCTCGTACAGGTTCGGATGCGGGTCACGCTCGGGCAGCAGGCGTGCGAGCGCCGCAAGCGACGTGAGGCCGTTCAGCGCCGCGGCGTCGTCCATGGCGGCGGCCGCGTAACCGCGGATCAGCTCCACGCTCATGTGGCCGAGATGATCGGCAAGGCGCGCCTTCCAAGTGACGTCGACGTGGTTGCCGATCTGCAGCACGGGTCGCGCCTTGCGCGAGCGCCCGCCGTGCACGAGGCCCAGATGGCGGCCGTGCGAGCGGGTCAGGATCTCGACCACCGCCGCCGTCTCGCCGTGGGGGCGGACGGAAAGAATGACGCCTTCATCGTGCCAGTTCATGGGGGAAGCTTAGCAGAATACGTAGGGGCTGCTTCACCCCTGCAAATCGCCGCTCGGCGTGCTTCATTTTTCAAGCATCGTCCCCACCTACGATGATGAAGAAACCGACGCCGCATCGGTCCACGGACGACGACGACGCAGGGAGAAATCGCATGAAACTCGGCGCATTTAGGCTCCTTTTCCTCGCCGGCCTCTTCGCCGTCGGCGCGGGGCTCGCCGTCGTACCCGCCGGCGCGCATCACGGCTGGGAGTGGGCGGTCGACGAGCAGACCGAGCTCGAGGGGACCATCCAGGAGATCTCGATGGCGCCACCCCACCCGACGCTGCGGGTTTCCGATTCCCAAGGGCAGGTCTGGCAGGTCGATCTCGGCAATCCGCGCAATACGGCCGCCTCGGGGTTTACGGCGGAGACGGCCAAGGCGGGCGACGCGGTGCTCGTGCTCGGCAACCGGCACAAGGACGAAAGCAAGAAACACATGAAGGCGGTGCGCATCACGATCGGCGGCACCAAGTACGACATGTATCCCGAGCGCATCCGCGCCAAGTAGGCGCGCCGCCCGCTCATGCAGCTTCTGGATCTCATTGCAGCGTGGCCCGGCGCGAATTGGCTTCGGCACTCCGGGACGGCCTATCTCCTCGTCAACGCCGCGCATATTCTCGGCGTGGGGTTGCTCGTCGGCGCGATCCTGCCCTTGGACTTGCGCATGATCGGTTTTCTCCGCTCGCATCCGATCGAGGCCGTGGCGCCGTTGCTGCTCAGCGTCGCATCGGCGGGACTGGCGCTGGCGCTCGTGACCGGGCTTTGGCTGTTTACGGTCCAACCCAAGCTCTATGCCGCCAATCCGGCATTCCTCATGAAGGTCGCGCTGATCGTCGTGGCGCTGGCTAACATCTCGGTTCAGCATCGGAGCGCGCCGTTCCAGGCAGCGCTGCGCGGTGAGAGGCCATCCGACGCGGTCCGCGTCCTTGCGGGTCTCTCGGCGCTGCTATGGCTCTCGGCGCTCGTGGCCGGACGCTGGATCGGCTTCGTCTGAAAGTGCCACGGCCTCCCGGGGTAGCTCTGGCGTGGCGGAGCGGGCGGTCAGGGCCAAGAGCGCCATGAATAGCAACGCGATGCCGGCCGACACCGCCATGAGCGCGTGCGGCCCCCAGGCGTCCATCGCCGCACCGATCACCGGGGGACCGGCGATGTTCGAGATCGTGTAGACGACGACCAAGGCGCCGCTTGCTGCCGCGAGCTGGGTGCCGCGGCAGTGGTGACCGATGTCGGTCATGGCCAGCGAATAGAGCGAGAAGGCCGCTCCTCCCCAGATGAAGAGCACGACGCCGAGCAGCACCGGCCAGGGCATGGCATAGACGACCGCCATCGGCCCAACGATGGAGATCGCCCCGCAGAGCGCCATCACGGGGCGCGTGCCGAACCGGTCGGCCAGCCACCCCGCAGGCAGCGGGAGCACGACATTGCCGGCGATGAACACGGTGAGGAGCAGCAGCGCGAAGCCATGATCGAGGCCGACGCGCAGACCCCAGATCGGAAGGAAGGCAAGAAAGCCCGTGTCGACCATGCCGGCAACGTAAGCCGCGCCGAAAACGGCCGGCATCGCCCAAACTGCGCTCAAGACCGGCAAGCGCGCCTCGACCTCGAGGCGCGGTGCATAGGAGCGGATGGCGAAGGTCGGGACAATGGCCAGGAGCTCGAGCGCGACAAAGAGAAGGACCGGGCGCCAGCCCTCGACGCCGACCAACGACAGCACGAGCGGTCCGCCCGAATACCCCAGCGACAGGAACGCGACGTAGACGGCGACCACGCGCCCGCGCGAGCGCGAGCTTGCAACGGTGTTGATCCACGTCTCGGTCGCGACCCACGGCAGGGCGGATGCGAGACCGCCGATGAAGCGGAGCACGATCCATTGCACCGTGCCGTCGAATACGGGCAGCAGGAGAATGGTGAGGGCGGCCAAGCCGGCACCGAGCATGATGGAGTTCGCGGTGCCGAGGATCTGCATCGCCCTTCCGACGAAGGGCGCCATGATCATGATGCCGATCGGGCTCGCGGCGGCGACGATGCCGATGGTCGTCGGATCGACGCCGCGCCGCTCGAGCGCGAGCGACATCCACGGCACGATGCCGGCGAAGGCGACGCCCACCACGAGCACGCTCGAAAACAGAGCGAACAAGACGAAAGCGCTGTTGTCACCCGGCGCGGTTTTTTCCGCATCCCCGCTCATGACGACCGTCCGCGCGCGCTTGCGAGGGGCACTCGCATGGGACGTGGGCAGACGGGTCGGAGGATCGTTTGGCGGGATCGGCTCATGGGCGAGGTTAGGACCACGCCGGTCCCTCACCTGTCAAATGCCGAGCCGCTTCTGGCGCAGCTCGCGCCGATCCGGTGCCTGGTCCAGGGTGCACGGCCTGGCACGCGCCAGACATTGAAAGCCGTCACCTTTGGGAAGGCATTTCAATAGTTTGTCGGCGGCGATGCGCCAGCCTGCATAGCGCTCCCCGTGGGCGAGGTCGACCTTGGCTTTCCATTGCGCCAGCGCGGCGGCGCGGGCGATCCTCTCGCTGGCGCCGTCGACAAGGCCGCTCGATACGGAGTCCTCGCAAACGCGGACGGCGGACATCGCGGCATCGGCCGAGAGCGCGAGCATGGCGACGGCCGCTGCCGCATTCCTCCATCGCCCGTGACTTGCGTCCACCTTCAGTCCTCCGTCGGGAACTCGAGGCCCATCTCGCGGTAGCGCTCGGGGTCGCGATCCCAGCCCTCGCGCACCTTGACGAACAGGAACAGGTGCACGGGGACTCCGACGATCCCCGTCAGCTCGGCACGCGAGGCCTGCGAGATTCGCTTAATGGTCTGGCCGCCCTTGCCGAGCACGATGCTCTTCTGGCTGTCGCGCTCGACATAAATCACCTGGTCGATGCGCACCGACTTGTCGCGCAAGGTCTTCCAGCTCTCGGTCTCGACCGTGATCTGATAGGGAAGCTCGTCGTGCAGGTTGTCGTAGATCTTCTCGCGCGTCACCTCGGCCGCGAGCTGGCGCACGGGGATGTCGGAGAGCTCGTCCTCGGGATAAAGCCACGGGCCTTCCGGTGCGTTGGCCGCGAGGTGACGCTTCAGCCCGGCGACGCCGTCTCCGGTCAGGGCGGCGATCATGAACACGTCGCCGAAGGCGAGCCGGGACGAGAGCTCCTGCACGAGCGCGAGCAGGCGGCCCTTGTCCTCCACGCGATCGACCTTGTTGAGGACGAGGATGGGCTTTTGCGCCGGCCCCTCGGCAAGCTTGGCGAGCAGTTGCTCCACGTCCTCGTCGAGGCCCTTGGCAGCGTCGACGAGCACGAGCACCTGATCGGCGTCGGCGGCGCCCGCCCAGGCGCTCGCGACCATCGCCTTGTCGAGGCGGCGCTTGGGGGCGAAGATGCCCGGCGTGTCGACGAGCACGAGCTGGCTCGCCCCTTCCATGGCGATGCCTCGGATCTGTATGCGCGTGGTCTGCACCTTGCGCGAGATGATCGTCACCTTGGCGCCGACCAACGCGTTGACGAGCGTCGACTTGCCGGCATTCGGCGCGCCGATGATGGCGATCACGCCGCAGCGGTGCGCTGCGCCCGAGGCGCCTGCCGTCCCGCCTTTCGCATCCTCGTCAGCCAATCTCGCGCTTCTCCGTCACGCCTTCCCGATCGAGCATCGCGGACGCCGCCGCCTGCTCGGCCGCGCGCTTCGATGCGCCTTCGCCGCGCGCCGGGTGCTTGCCGCGAATGCGCACCTCGGAGGTGAAGCGCGGCGCATGGTCCGGCCCGGTGCGCTCGACCTCGACATAGTTCGGCAGCGCGAGCCCCTGGCCCTGCGCCCATTCCTGGAGCGCGGACTTGGGATCGGCCGTGGCGTGGCCGAACGAGACCTCCTCGTTCTCCCACAGGCGGCGCACGACGTCGCGGGCCTTCTCGTATCCGGCCTCGACGAAGATGGCGCCGAGCACCGCCTCGACGGCGTCGGCAAGAATGGTCATCTTCAAGCGTCCGCCGCTGCCCGCCTCGCTCTCGGATAGCATGAGGTACTCGCCGATGTTGAGGGCGCGACCGACCTTGGCGCAGGTCTCTCCCTTGACCAGCCGGTTCAGGTGGCGGGCAAGGTCGCCCTCGCTGGCGGCGGGGTAGGTCTCGGCGAGCAGCTCGACGATGGCGAGGCCGAGCACGCGGTCGCCCACGAACTCAAGGCGCTCGTTGTCCTCGCGTACCTTCTTGGTTCCCTTGAGGCTCGAGTGGGTGAGCGCGCGCGTCAGCATCGCTTCCTTCTTGAAGCGATACCCAAGCTTCTTCTCGAGGTCTTTGTACTTGCGAGACCTAAACATAAGGCATCTTCGAGCTGGCTCCGCTCAGAGCGGGCTTCAGCGAACGAGATTGAAGAAGCGGCTCCAGCGAATATCGAAGGGCCACGTCCAGGGCGAGTACCAGCGCATACCGTCGGGCTCGTCGATGGCGGCCGAGAAGAAAATGATCTCGGCGCGCCCGATCAGGTTCTCGAAGGGCACGTAGCCCACGGTCGCGCGGCTGTCGGAGGAGTTGTCGCGGTTGTCGCCCATCATGAAATAGTGGCCGGGCGGAACCTCATAGACGTCCGTGTTGTCGAACTCGCCGTCGGGCTCGAGATCGAGCACGGTGTAGGTCGGGCCGCCGTCAGGGAGCGTCTCCTCGAAGCGCTTGTAGTTCACCCGGCGGCAATGGCGGTAATAGGGGTCGCACTCGATGTTCGAGAACTCGTCCTTGTACACCTTCGGCACGGGCTGGCCGTTGATGTGGAGCACGCCGTGCTTCATCTGGATCTTTTCGCCAGGGAGGCCGACGACGCGCTTGATGTAGTCGAGCGACTGATCCTGCGGCAGGCGGAACACGACGACGTCGCCGCGCTTCGGCTCGGCGGCGAAGATGCGGCCGGAGAAGACGTTGGGGCTGAAGGGGAACGAGAAACGGCTGTAGCCGTAGGACAGCTTCGAGACGAACAGATAGTCGCCGATGAGGAGGGTGGACTTCATCGAGCCGGACGGAATGTTGAAGGGCTGATAGAAGAACACGCGCACGACCATCGCGATGGCGAGCGCCTGCACGATGATCTTGGCGGTCTCCGTCCAGCCCGATCCCGCGCTCGCCTTGGTCTCCGTTTCCAGGCTCATCTCCTGCTCCTTGGCCCGCCGGAGGACCGGCTGGGTGTCTCAAGACCCGCGTGCTATACCGGCTTAGGGCCCAACGTGCAAACCGGGGGTAATACGCAACCCTAAGAGCCTCGCCCGACAGCGGAAATAATGACGACCGCCTCGGCGAGCGGGAAATCGTCGGTCAACGCCAAGTCTATGCGGGCCGTGCATCCCTGCGGGGTCAGGCGTGCAAGTTGCAGCGCCGCTCCCCCTGTGAGGACGAGCGTCGGACGTCCAGACGGCAGATTGATGACGCCCATGTCGCGCCAAAAGACCCCCGCGCGCAGGCCGGTGCCCAAAGCTTTGGCACAAGCCTCCTTGGCGGCGAAGCGCTTGGCGTAGGAGGCGGCGCGCTCGGCGCGGCCGTCCGACTTGCGACGTTCGGTGTCCGTGAAAACGCGGGCGACGAAGCGCTCGCCGAAGCGCTCGAGCGTGGCGTCGATGCGCCGGATATCGACGATGTCGTTGCCGATGCCGAGGATCACGCGCTGACCCGGCCGGACGCCTTGAGGCGCGCCTCGTCCATCAGGGCCCGCATGCGGCGCACGGCGGCGTGCAAACCGCCGAAGATCGCCTCCCCGATCAGGAAGTGGCCGATGTTGAGCTCGACGACCTCGGGCATGCGCGCGAGCGCCGCGACGGTGTTGAAGGTGAGGCCGTGACCGGCATGCACCTCGAGGCCGAGGGCCGCGGCCTGGCGCGCCGCCTTCTCGAGCCGCTCCACCTCTGCCGCCGTGCCGCGCGCGTCATCCTCGGCGGCGCGCTCGCAGTAGGCGCCCGTGTGCAGCTCGACGATGTCGGCGGCAAGGGCGGCGGCGGCCTCGATAGCACGCGGATCGGGCTCGATGAAGAGCGAGACGCGAATGCCGGCCGACTTGAGGTCGGCGACAACCGGGGTGAGCGTGGTGCGCTGGCCGACAACGTCGAGGCCGCCCTCCGTGGTGCGCTCCTCGCGCCGCTCGGGCACGAGGCAGCAGGCATTCGGCACGTGGCGGAGCGCAATGGCGACCATCTCCGGCGTCGCCGCCATCTCGAGGTTCAAGGGGCGCGTCAGCTCGGATTTCAAGCGCGCGATGTCGGAATCGGAGATGTGGCGACGGTCCTCGCGCAGGTGGGCGGTGATGCCGTCGGCCCCGGCTTCGACGGCGAGATGCGCGGCGCGCAAGGGGTCGGGGTGGCGCCCGCCACGCGCGTTGCGGATGGTGGCGACGTGGTCGATGTTCACGCCGAGGCGGAGTTGGTGGGAGCCTTTGGTCATCGTCCTTTTGATCCACTCTTCGCGTGGTCCCTTCGCTGCAGGCGAGGGGAGATGGCGGTGTCAGCCGCCGAGGCTGCGGACAACATCGCGCTTATTCAAACACACGATCGACCTTGGTGACCACGGCCTTTGCCTTGAGGCCGTTAATGATCTGGTTCAGGTGCGCCAGATCCCAGACCTCGAGGCCGATGCGCAACTCGGTGAAATCGGAGGCGCGGCGCAGCATCTTGAGGTTATCGATATTGCCGCCGGCCTGACCGATGACATTGGCGATCTCGGCCAGCGTGCCGGGCCGGTTCGGTGCCGTGACGCTGATCAGTGCGGGAAAGCGCTCGGGGCGCTCGGGGTCGACGTCCCAAGCGACGTCGATCCAGCGCTCGTGCTCGAACTCCTGCAGGCGCGGCGAATGAATCTGGAAGATGCGGATGCCTTCACCCGGCGCCAGCACGCCGACGATGCGGTCGCCCGGCACGGCGCCGCCGGCCTCGAACAGCACCGGCATGTCGTTCTTGACACCGCGGATCGGGATGCCGCGCACACGGCCGGTGGTTTCGGTCTCGGGCGAGGAGGAGCCGAGGCGAAGCTTGCTCGTCGCGGCGCGGGTGAGCCGCAGCCAGCCCTTGGCCTTGCTGCCCTGCGCCTCCTCGGCGCGCTGCGTGCGCGCGGCGGCGGCCAGCTCGGGGGCGACGGCGCGGAGCACGTCCTCCGTCTTGACCTCGTTCCTGGCCACGGCGGACAGCAGGTCGTCGAGGCTCTTGTGCGCGAGGCGCGGCAGCACACGCTTGACGCGCTCGTCGGAATAGCTCTCGCCGACGCGCTCGAAGGCCGACATGAGAAGGCGGCGGCCGAGCTCGGCATACTGGCGGCGGATGGCATCGCGCGCCGCGCGGCGGATCGCCGAACGGGCGCGGCCGGTGACGACGAGGCTCTCCCAGGCGGCCGGCGGCGTGTGGGTCTTCGACGTCTTGATCTCGACCTCGTCGCCGTTCCTCAAGCGCGTATCGATCGGCACATGGCGGCCGTTGACGTAGGCGGAGACGGCCGCGTTGCCGACATCGGTGTGGACGGCGTAGGCGAAATCGAGGGGCGTCGCGCCGCGTGGCAGCGCGATGAGGCGGCCTTTGGGCGTGAAGCAGAACACCTGGTCCTGGAACAGCTCGAGCTTGGTGTGCTCGAGAAATTCCTCGGGGTTCGAGCCCTCGAGCAGCGTCTCGACAAGGCGGCGCAGCCACTGGTAGGGCCCGCTCTCCTTGTCGCTGAAGACGAGACTTTTCGAGAGCTCGCCGTGGCCGTTGCCGCCGCCGTTGACCTTCTGCGCATCCTTGTAGAGCGCGTGGGCTGCGACGCCGTACTCGGCGACGCTGTGCATGTCGCGGGTGCGAATCTGCAGCTCGACGCGCTGGTGGCGCGGGCCGACGACGGTGGTGTGGATCGACTGATAGTTGTTCTGCTTCGGTGTCGAGATGTAGTCCTTGAAACGGCCGGGGACCGTGCGCCATGTCTGGTGCGCGACGCCGAGCACGCGATAGCAGTCGTCGATGGTGTCGACGGTGACGCGGAAGGCATAGATGTCCGACAGCTGCTCCATGCTGATCTGCTTGTTGGCCATCTTGCTCCAGACCGAGTAGGTCTTCTTCTCGCGGCCGGAGACCTCCGCCTTCATGCCGACGTCCTCCAGCATCTTGTGGAGCGCGGCCTCGATCTCCTCGACGAGACCCTCGTTGCGCTGGCGCAGCTCGCCAAGCTTCTCGGTGACGGTGGCGTAAGCGTCGGGGTTCAGCCAGCGGAACGCGTGCTCCTCGAGCTCGTCGCGCAGCGCCTGCATTCCCATGCGGCCGGCGAGCGGCGCATAGATCTCGAGCGTCTCCTCGGAGGCGCGCTTGCGGCTCTCGGGCTTCATGTGCTCGAGGGTGCGCATGTTGTGCAGGCGGTCGGCGAGCTTGACGAGAAGCACGCGGATGTCGCTCGAGATGGCGATCAGGAGCTTGCGGAAGTTCTCCGCCTGCTCGGCCTTCTTCGACACGAGGTCGAGCTTCTTGATCTTGGTGAGACCGTCGACGAGGGCACCGATCTCGGGGCCGAAGAGCTGGTCGATCTCGGCGCGCGTGGTGTCGGTGTCCTCGATGACGTCGTGCAGAAGCGCGGTGACGATGGTGGCATCGTCGAGCTTCAGGTCGGTCAGGATCGCCGCGACTTCGAGGGGGTGCGAGAAGTAGGGCGCGCCGGATGCGCGCTTCTGCGAGCCGTGCGCGCGCATCGCATAGACATAAGCGCGGTTGAGCAGCGCCTCATCTGCCGTCGGATCGTACTTTTGTACTCGCTCCACGAGCTCGTACTGACGCATCATGGCCCGCACACACTCCCGGCGCCGCCCAGCACCGCAAATCCGGCACCGCGCGCAACGCCGCGCGGAGGATCTCTCAGAGGAGAGCGCCGCTCAATAGCCAGCCAACGGCTTGCCAGCGGGCGGCGTCCGTGGTCAGCGGCCGCGCTCGCGCGGGCCGCCGCTGCCGCCGTTGGACGACGGCTCCGACGGCGTCATGCTCTCGAGGCCGCGCAGAAGCTGCTCCTCGGTCAATACGTCGACCTGGGTATCCGAGGACTGATCGTCGCGACCCAGAATCGGCCCGCGGCGATCCTGCGCGAGCACCGGCGCGGCGACCGCCTCCGGCTCGTCGACCTCGACGTTCTTCTGAATCGAATGGATCAGGCTTTCGCGCATGTCCTCCGGCGGAATGGTGCGCTCGGCGATCTCGCGCAGCGCGACCACGGGATTCTTGTCATTGTCGGGGTCGATGGTGATTGCGCTGCCGTTGGCGATCGAACGCGCCCGGTGTGCTGCCAGAAGCACAAGCTCGAAGCGGTTCGGAACCTTGTCGACGCAATCCTCGACTGTGACGCGTGCCATTCGCTAGCACCCCTCTCTCATCTCGCGGAAAATGCGGAATAAAATCCATGGCCGCGGCCCACGGTCGGACCCGGCATGTTTCCTGGGGGCATAAGTGGCACGAAAATCGGCTTTCAGCAAGGTCACGCCCTGCACACGGCCGAGCCTCGTTCAATTGCTACGATCACGCATTAATTACCTGGGTTTTCGTAAGGATATCAACTCTGATTTCAGTGGGACCGGCTGCGTACCTGTGTCACAATGGCCGGGACAAAGGGATGAAGCTATTTCATCCGCCGTGGATTCCCTTCCCGCAGGATTTCGCTTAAGTCTTGTCCGGAAGCGTGTTGCTCAGATCGTGACTGGCCGTCAAGCGGCCCTCTCGGTGCCAGGTCCCCGGCCTTTCGGTGGCAGCACCGCTCCACTCAAGGAATTATAAAATGCACTTCTATCAAGGCGAGCGCATCGCGCTATTCATCGACGGCGCGAACTTGTACGCCACTTCCAAGGCCTTGGGATTCGACGTCGACTACAAGCGTCTACTGGCGCTGTTTCGCCAAAAGGCGCAGCTCGTGCGCGCGCTCTATTACACCGCGCTCTCCGAGGACCAGGAATACTCGTCGATCCGCCCTCTCATCGACTGGCTCGACTACAACGGATTCACGATGGTGACGAAACCCACCAAGGAATTCACTGACGCCTCGGGCCGGCGCAAGGTGAAGGGCAACATGGACATCGAGCTCGCCGTCGACGCCATGCGTCTTGCGGACACGCTCGATCACATCGTGCTGTTCTCGGGTGACGGCGACTTCCGCGGCCTCGTCGCGGCGCTGCAGCAGAAGGGCCGGCGCGTCAGCGTCGTGTCCACGCTGCAGACCCAGCCGGCGATGGTGGCGGACGAACTCCGCCGGCAAGCGGATCAGTTCATCGATCTCGCCGACCTCGAGCAGATCATTGGGCGCGATGCCTCGGCCCGCAACACGCGCGGGGGGCGGCGGCCGCCGCCCGGTCCCGATACCTATCAGGACGACGACGTTTCCCAGGACGCCTAGCGCCGCGCCTCACAGGCGGCGCGACGATCGGAGCGGCCAGGGTCATCCGCGCTGATTGTCGCTTGCCTCGTTTCGCGCAGCGGGCTTCTCTCTGCCGCTCGATCCCTTTTTCGCGGCACACCCTTCGCGGCCCCCATGGCGAACCCGTCCTCCACTTCCCTCTCCTCATTTGCGCCCGAAGCGCCGCGCGACTGCCCGCTCTGTCCACGGCTGGTCGCCTTTCGCCGTGCGGCGGCAGAGGCCGAGCCGCACTGGTTCAACGGCGCGGTGCCGTCATTCGGCACGAGCAAGGCGCGGGTTCTGGTCGTGGGTCTGGCGCCAGGCCTCAAGGGCGCCAACCGCACCGGCCGCCCGTTCACGGGTGACCACGCGGGGGAGCTGCTCTACTCGACACTGATCACGTTCGGCTTCGCGCGCGGCACCTACCGCGCCGATCCGGGCGACGGGCTCACGCTCACCGACTGCATGATCACCAACGCGGTGCGCTGCGTGCCGCCCGCCAACAAGCCCACCCCCGAGGAGATCACGACCTGCCGCGGCTTCTTTTCGGCGCGGCTCGCCGCGCTGCCGAAGCTCAAGGCGCTCGTCATGCTGGGGCGCGTCGCGCACGAGCAGACGCTCTCGGCGCTGGCACTCAAGCGGTCGCAGTTCCCGTTCGCGCACGGCGCGCGCCATGAGGCCGGTCGCCTCGTGCTGTTCGACAGCCTGCATTGCTCGCGCCTCAACACGAACACGGGGCGGCTGACGACGGACATGTTCCACGCCGTATTCCGCGACGTGCGCGCGTATCTCGACAGCCTTCGGGATTTCTAGAGCGCGATCGGTTTTGGTCGAATCGTGATCGCGCTCCAGGTCTTTGATGAGACCGATGATCCACGCTTCGGACTGATAGGGTCCGAAGCGATCATGGTCTGAACGCACACCAGAGACGATTTGGCGCGCTTCGGCCCTTCAAGGCAGCCGGCTGCCCGCCTATCATCGGCCCCGCAGCGGATGGCGCGCGCAGATCGCGTCATGGTCGAGGAGGTTACGGATGGCCGCCAAGGTCGAGCTCGAAATCGCGCCCGAGAAGGTCGCGCACGTCATCATCAAGGCGCGCGAGTTCGACGCCAAGGTCGGCGCGTGGGATGCCTCGCCCGAGGATGGGGACGCGGACGAGGATCCGAGCGCGATCCTGGAGGATCTGTCCAACGATCCCACGGCGGCCGAAATCGCGGGCTTCATCGACGCTCTCAACGACGACGAGCAGGTGCACCTCGTGGCGCTGGCCTGGGTCGGTCGCGGCACGTTCGAGGCCGAGGAGCTCGGCGAGGCGGTCGAGACGGCGCGCAACGAGCAGACGGGCTCCACGGCGGCCTACCTTCTAGGCTTGCCGCTGCTCGCGGACTACCTCGAGGAAGGGCTCGAGAAGCTCGGCTACTCGGCGAACGACGTCGAGAGCGATGTGCTTTAAGCGTGCAGTGCCCCCTCACCCGGACGCGATTTTCAATCGCGTCCGACCTCTCCCCACAGGGGAGAGGTAAGGGACGTGTACCCTGACCTCACCTCTCCCCACAAGGGAGAGACAATGGACTTCACCTCTCCCCGGTGGGGAGAGGTCGGCGCGTAGCGCCGGGTGAGGGGGCGAGCGCAGCGAGAAGAACGGCTGCGTGGGTGTGCGGGGGGTGGACGGGGTAGAGGGCGCGCTCGATGCGACCGTCGCGGAGGATCAGCGTCAGGCGCTTCAAATACGTCACGCCGCCGGTCTCGAATGTCGGTAGCGCGAGGGCATCGCGCAGCGCCCCCTCGGCGTCGGAGAGCAACGGGAAGGGCAGACGCGCGCGGCCGGCGAGCTCCTGCTGGTGCGCGGTGTCCTGGCCGCTCACGCCGAGCACGTCGAAGCCAATCTCGCGGACCGCCGCGTAGAGGTCGCGAAAGCCCTCCGCCTCGGGAGTCGAGCCGTGGGCGCCCGGAATGTCGTCCCAATGCGGGGGATTTGGCAGCCCCGGCCGGCCCGTCCATGGATAGAGGAAGACGATCCATTGCCCGGCGAGACGCGCCAGCGAAATCGCCGGCCCGTCGGTTGAGGGCAGCGTGACGTCGGGGATGGCGAGCCCGGCGACGAGGTGAGCCGCGGCGCCGTCATCCTCCGGCGCCAGCCAGGGCCAGGCGGCGGCGCTCATCGCGGGTTCGCTTTCAGCCAGGCGAGCACATCGCCCGCGTTCCGGTCGGGTGGAAAGACGGGGTAGACCACGTGCGCGATCACGCCGTCGTCGATGATAAGGGCGAGGCGCCTGAGCATCGTCTTTGCATCGACCTGCATGGTCGGGAGCGCGAGGGCGTTCGCCAACGCGAGCCCGGCATCCGACAGCAGCGGGAACGGCAGGTGCAGCCGCTCGACCGTCGCCCGCTGCTCCGCGAGCGTCTGTGTCGAGACACCGAACACGTGGGCGGCACCCGCGGCCTTGAGCTCGGCATGGAGATCGCGGAACGCGCAGGCGTGAGGCGTGCAGCCGCGAGCCCCCGGAATGGCGTCCCAACCGTCCGGCAGGGCAACGCCGGGCGTGCCGGTCACGGGCGTGCCGGTCATCGGATAGGCGAAGAGCACCGTGCGACCGGCGAGCTTCGCAAGCGACACGTCGCCACCGGCGCTTCGCGGCAGCGAAACGTCCGGCACGCGCGCGCCGGACAGATGACGCGCGGCGCCGTCATCCTCCGGCACAGGGAGCTTGGACCAATCGACCTCGGTCAAGGTCCGATCCGCCATCAGCCCTTCTCGCGCATGATGCGCGCCCTCTGCCGGTCCCAGTCGCGCTTGGCCTCGGTCTCGCGCTTGTCGTGCAGCTTCTTGCCCTCGGCGAGCGCGAGCTTCAACTTGGCGCGGCCCTTGGCGTTGAAATAGAGCTCGAGCGGCACGATGGTCATGCCCTTGCGCACGACGGCCTGGAACAGCTTGGCAAGCTCGCTCTTGTGCAGGAGCAGGCGGCGCTTGCGGCGCGGCTCGTGCTGGAAGAAGCGGCCGGCTTGCTGATACTCGGGGATGTAGGCGTTGATCAGGCAGAAGCTGCCGTCGTCCTCGAAGGAGGCGTAGCTCTCGGCGATGTTGGCCTGGCCCAGGCGCAGGGCCTTGACCTCGGTGCCCTTGAGCTCGATGCCGGCCTCGTAATCATCGGTGATGAAATACTCGTGGCGCGCCTTCCGGTTCTCGGAAACGATCCGGCGGCCGTCGTCCTTCTTGGCCGACATGGCGTTTGTGCTTTCTGTTCCGCGCTATTCCGCGGCCGCGGCCTTGATGAGCCCGACCTTGGCGAGCGCGGCGTCCACGACCTTCCTGCCCGCGTCGGTGACCGGCACCATGGGCAGGCGCATCTCGGCCGAGCAGATGCCGAGCCGCGAGGCCGCATACTTCACCGGTCCAGGATTGGTCTCGACGAAGAGGGCATCGAACAGCGGCATCAGCCGGTCCTGAAGCGCGAGGGCGGCGGGGAAATCACCCTTCATCAGCGCGTTCTCGAAATCGGCGCAGAGGCGCGGCGCGACGTTGGAGGCAACCGAGATGCAGCCGTGCCCGCCGTGGGCCATGAAGCCCAGCGCGGTCGCGTCCTCGCCGGAGAGCTGGATGAACTCCGGCCCCATGGCGGCGCGCTGCTGGGTGACGCGCGCGATATTCGCGGTCGCGTCCTTGACGCCGACCACGTTCTTCAGCTCGAAGATGCGCGTCATGGTGGCGACCGACATGTCGACGTTGGTGCGGCCCGGAATGTTGTAGATGACGATGGGGATGCCGACCTTGTCGTTGATGGCCTTGAAGTGCTGGTAGAGCCCGTCCTGGGTCGGCTTGTTGTAGTAGGGGTTCACGATCAGGATGCCGTCGGCGCCCACCTTCTCGGCGTAGACGGACAGCTCTATGGCCTCGTCGGTCGAGTTGGAGCCGGTGCCGGCGATGACGGGGACGCGCCCGCGCGCGGTCTCGACGGCGATCTCGATGACTCGCTTATGCTCGTCGAAGTTCAAAGTCGGGCTTTCGCCGGTCGTGCCGGTCGGGACCAAGCCGTGCGTCCCTTCCGCGATCTGCCAATCGACCAGACGGCGCAGCGCCTCCTCGTCGAGGAGGCCGTTCTTGAACGGCGTCACAAGCGCCGTGATGGAGCCTTTGAACATTCGCTCTCTCGATGTCCAGTGTTGCCGAAGGCCCGGGTACGGGCCTCCCCCTAAAGCCGCGCCGCTCCGCCAAGTTCGCGGGACGGGCGCACCTTGAACGCGCGCACGCGAGTTTGTACCCTCGCCCTCGTCGCTCGTCTCGGCCAACGCCTCAAATGCGGCTGGGAGGGTGGACATTATGCGCTCGGGCGGCAGCCCGCAAGGCGGCGTCGCGTAAGTGTCGCGTACCCCCTGCTCATGGCCATCAACGCGCCGGGGCGGGGTCGAGACTGCCTATTCCAATGGATCGAACGGGCGTCCTCCGGGGCGGCGCGGCGAGGATGAGCGTGAAGGACCAAACCTCGAAGTCATGGACCGAACGCGCACGGGCCGGCGGGATCGGACGCAGGGTGCGCGCCTTTTCGCTCGGGCTTCTTCTCGCGGCTCTGGCCGGCGCGGCGCAGGGCCGCGCGGAAATGGTGCCCAAGCCGGCCAATCCCTCCGAGGCCGAGCGCACCTACACGGCCAAACTCGACAAGGCGCTAGAACCGCTCACCTCGCAGGCGCTCAGCGCGAGCGACGCGCAAAAGCTCAAGGACGCCATCAAGGCGCTTTCGGGCGCCAAGGTGGATGTCGCGGCGGCGGACGCGCTCAAAGGTGAGATCGGGGACGCCACCGCCAAGAAGCTCGTCGATTGGTATCGGCTGCGCAAAGGATTCGGCGAGGCCAGCGAGTACCGCGCCTTCCTGGACGCGAACCCGACCTGGGGCGACCGGACGACGCTCACGCAGAAGCTCGAGGAGGCGCTTTTCACGCAAGGCGGAAGCTCGGGCGAGATCAAAAGCTATTTCGCGAGCCGCGAGCCGCAGACCGGCGCCGGCTATGCGGCGCTCGCCTCCGCGTATCTCGCCGAGGGCAACGAGGACGAAGCACGCCGCGTCGCGGTCAAGGCGTGGCGCGATACGATCCTGCCCGCGGGGCTCGAGCCGGGGTTTCTCGCGCGCTTCGGCAAGCTGCTCTCGCCGGTCGACCACAAATGGCGGCTCGACCGGCTCCTGATCGACGACATCCGCTGGGACGGCGACAAGTCGCAGCGCGCCTCCGTGGTGCGCCGGGTGATCCCGCTCCTGCCCGAGGGCGAGCAGAAGAAGGCGCGCGCGCGGCTCGGCGTCTTCCTCGGCACCAAGTCCGCGCGCAAGGAGATCGAGGCGCTCCCCGCCGAGCGCGTGCCCGACTGGGGTCTCGTCTATCATCGCGTGCAGGCGCTCAGGCGCGCCGGCAAGACGCAGGAGGCGGCCAAGCTCCTGCTCAGTGCACCGACCGAGGAGGCGCTCGTCGTCGCGCCTGACGAATGGTGGGTCGAGCGGCGGGCCAACGCCTACGAGGCCTTGAACGACGGCAGCGCGAAGCTCGCCTACGCGCTGGTGCGCGACGCGGGACCGCTCAGCGCCAATCCGCTCAAGGACCAGTCGTTCATGGCGGGCTGGCTGGCGCTACGCTATCTCAAGGATGCGAAGGCGGCGGAACAGCACTTCCTGGTCATGAGCAAGGCGGCCGACGGCCCCTTGAGCCGCGCCAAGGCTCGCTACTGGCTCGGGCGCACGGCGGAGGCCAACGGCGACAAGGCCGCCGCCCAGGAATACTACCGGCAGGCACTCGCGGACCCGGACGCGTTCCACGCGCTGCTCGCGCGCCAGAAGCTCGAGCCGGGGCGCCTCGCGATCACGACCTCGCCGCCCGCCGCGCCGACGGACGAACAGGTGCAGCGCTTCGTCCGCCTCGACTCGGCGAAAGCGGTCGTGATCGCCAAGAAAGCGGGGCTCGACACCGGAATCATGCGCGGCTTCCTCGTGCAGTTGCGCCTCGCCCATCTCAAGAGCGAGGCCGAGAGCGCGCTCGTCGCGCACCTCGCGGAAGCGGTCGGAGACACGCAATCGGCCGTGCGCACGGCGAAAGCCGCTATCGCGCGGGGCCACAATCTCTACACCTACGGCTACCCGGTGCATCCGTTCCCGGCCTACAAGCCGCTCAGGAAGCCGCCCGAGGCCGCGCTCCTTCTGGGGCTCGCCCGGCAGGAGACCGAGTTCAACACGCTCATCGTCTCAGGGGCCGGAGCCAAGGGGCTGCTGCAGGTCATGACCGTGACCGCGAAGCACGTGTGCCGGGACTACAAGATCAAATGCGACATCGGGAAACTGACCACCGATCCCTCTTATAATGCGATGCTGTCGTCGGCCTACGTGGGCGATCGCATGGAGGAATTCGCGGGGTCCTACGTGCTGACGCTCGCCGGCTACAACGCGGGGCCGGGGCGCGCCAGGCAGTGGATCCGCGAGTTCGGCGATCCGCGCGATCCCAAGGTCGATCCCATCGACTGGATCGAGCGCATTCCGATCCAGGAGACACGTGAGTACGTGGCGAAGGTGCTCGCCAACATCCAGATCTACCGCGCGCGGCTCGGGGAGGAGCAGGCGGCGCTGAGGCTCGAGGAGGACCTGAACCGCGCGCGCGTGGCGGCGCGCCAGCCGGGAGAGAAATCGGACGGCTAGAATCTTTTCCGTTTTGGTGGAATCGCGGAAAGACTCTAGCCTTTGTCCGGATCAAGTCCGAGGACATGCTTTCCAGAAGCACTCTGGCCGCGTGCGAGTTTCAGTGCCTTGCGGGATTGGGCGATCCCGCAAGGCACCAACAGTGGGGCAGGGCATGACGCGCATGTATCAGGCGTTTCGCGAGATCAACTTCACGAGCCGGGACGGGCTTCGGCTGTACGGTCGGCATTATCCGGCCGCCTTCTGGGACGGCACGGCGCGCCGTCCCGTGCTGTGCCTCCCCGGCCTCACGCGGAACGGGCGCGATTTCAACGTCATCGCCGAGGCGCTCTCGCAGCACACGGAGGCGCCGCGCGACGTCTATACGATCGACTATCGCGGGCGCGGGGCCTCGGAGCACGACCCCGACTGGCGCAACTACGCGGTGCCGATCGAGATGGCGGATGTGCTCGACTTCATGACCGTCACCGGCATCCAGGGCGCGGCGATCATCGGCACGTCGCGCGGGGGGCTCATCGCGATGGTGATGGCGGCCGTGCAGCCGCGCGCCGTGGGTCCGGTGGTGCTGAACGACATCGGCCCGGTCATCGATCAGAAAGGGCTCGCGCGCATCTCGGCCTACGTCGGGCGCATCCCGCTGCCGGGCTCGTGGAAGGAAGCGGGCGCGCTGGTGCACGACATGGGCAAGCGCGCCTTCCCGCGCGTCGGCGCGGAGGAATGGGAAGACGTCGCCCGGCAGTGGTTCAACGAGCACAAGGGGCGGCCGGCGCCGGGCTACGATGAGGCGCTTTCCAACGCGCTCTCGGTGCTCGACGGGCCGATCCCGCAACTGTGGCCGCAATTCGAGGCCTTGAAGCGCGTGCCGGTGATGGTGATCCGCGGCGAGAAATCGGACATCCTCTCGGAAGCGACGGTGGAGGAGATGCAAAGGCGGCATCACGCGCTCACGTCCTGCGTCGTGCCGGCCCAGGGGCATGCGCCACTGTTGCGCGATACGGAGACGATCGACGCCGTCGCCCAGTTCCTGGCGGCGACGGAGGCGAGCGAGTTGCAGCCGCGCTTGGCCTACGGGTGAGGTTGCGGAGGTGTTGCCGACGCCAGTGCTCTAGAGCGCGATCGCTTTTGATTGAATCATGATCGCGCTCCAGGTCTTTGATGAGACCGATGATTCACGCTTCGAACTGATAGGGTCCGAAGCGATCATGGTCTATTTCCAACTCGGGTAGATCCCCGCCTTCGCGGGGATGACGTTGAGTTGGGGCGGGCCGGCGCCATTAATTCCTCCGTCATCCCCGCCTTGGGCGGGGATCCATCCAAGCCAAAGGGTGCGCGGGTGTCAGGTGCGGCTGCGCTGTCCTGTCAGGAGGCTCACGAGGACGAGGGCGAGGAGGCCGAGCGGGACACCGAAGATGGCGCCGGAGGCGCTGTCGATGCCGGCCCAGTTGGCGAGGCCCGGCCGTCCGGGCGTGCCGCGCGCGAGCGTCTCGAGCGCCGTGAGCGCGTTTGCGCGCGCCGACGCGTCCTCGGCCTGCTCGGCATCCATCTGCAGGGCGCGAAAATTCTCGATGGCGAAATCGCCCGCGTTCGAGAGCGGCGCCCATGTCTCGTAGAAGGAGACGGGAAACGCCTGGATGCCGGCATCGTAGTAGAGCGCGAGCGCGGCGCCGATGACGATGGCGGCCGTGACACCGGCCGACGTGGCACGCTTCCAGGCGAGTCCGAGCGCCAGCGCGGGGAAAAGTCCCGCGGCGGCCAGCGAGACGGATGCCACCACCATGCCGTAGAGATCGCCCGGCCGGAGCAACGCCGCGCCGGCTGCGAGCGCGGCCGAAAGCAGCCCCACCGCCAAGGCAGGCCACGGCCAGCGCGCCGTATCGCCACTCTGGACGAACGCGCCGGACAGCAGGCCGCGGATGACCGCCGTCGCCATGATGAGAGTGGTGGCGATCACGGCGGCGGCGAGCACGACCACCAGGGATGCGGGCGCTCCCGCGATGACCGGAAGCGCGAGCAAGAGGCCCAAGGGCTCCATGACGAGCGCGGCCTGGCTCAGCACGGCAGCCCCGTTACCGGCCGCGGCGGCGGCTGCCGGCAGCACCGTGCTGACAAAGGCCTGCTTCAGGGCATCGGGCGATGCGGCCGCGCCAAGGGTCTGAGCCGTCTCGATCATCACACGCTGCACCTCTGCATCGAGCGCGAGCCAGCGGGTCTCCAAAGGCATCGCGCTCAATGCAAGCGCATCGGCGATGGCGGCCGGGTCGGTGCCCGAGGCCTGCACGGCGTGCGCGACCTCGCCGAGCAACGCGATCGAGGTGCCGTGAATGTGCGCATAGCCGGCCGCGAGCGGCGCGTCGAGCCACGCCGGCAGATCGGCGAGACGGGTGTCCGCGGCGATGGCGCCATAGATCTCGAGCTTGGCGTAGGCCGCGACCGCGGGGACCGCGAGAAGCACGAGCATCACGAACAGCGCCGCCCAGGCGCCGGTGCTGCGTGTCATGCCGGGCGTCCGTCCGTCGGCCAGTGCTGTCACGAGCGGCACGAAGACCGCCGTGCCAAGAGCGATCGACATGACCAGCGCAATGAGATCAAGCCCGGACAGGCGAAGGAACGGCGTGAGGTGCAGGCTGAAGGTGTCGAAGTCGACGAGACCGTTCTCGAGCAGCTTGTCCTCGAGGGTGCCGATGGTGGCGAGCACGCTCGCGCTAATCGCGTGCGCGGCGAGGAGGGCGAGGAGGGCTGCAAGGCTTGCGGCGAGCAACGCGTAGGCTGCCGTGCCGAGCGCGGACATCCCGCGATCACCGACCAACACGGCGGCGACCGCCGTCACAACGAGAGCCGCCGCAATGGCTACGGCATACGGAACGCCGAGCGCCGCTTGCGCGAGGAGCGCCGCGAACGCGTACTCGGCCGCCAGAACGGGAATCAGCGCGAGCACGAGGACAACGGCCGCAGCGATCGCCGGACCGCGCCCGAAGCGGCGATCGAGGGCTGAGGCTATGCTCGCGCGGCCATCGCCTGCCAGGCGCGGGGCGACGAGCGCGCCGGCCAGCACAACGCCCGCCAGGATGCCGAGGCCATAGGCGAGATGATCGAAGCCGGCGAAATAGACGAGGCCCGGAAGCGCGGCGAGCAGGGACACCGGAACGGCCAGACCGGCGGCGGCGAGGCCGCCCCGCACATGCGCGGACATCCGATCACCCGGCGTCGCGGCGGAAGCGGCGCGCTCAGTCATGCGTGTGCTCCTCGGCGTCGATGCGGTTCTGGCGCGCGGCCCAGAGGAACGCCAGGGCCACGAGGCCCAGGAACGCGCCCGGCGCGGTGAGGTAGTAGCCGAGCGACACGCCATCCAGACGAACGAGATGCAGCGGCTCGGCGGTGAAGGGCAACCCGATGGCGAGGGCGGCGGTGGCGACGAGCCCCGCGCCCGTCATGCGCGCCGTGCGCAGGGCGTGGCGGCGCCCGGGTGCGGCGGCGATCGCGCGGCGCGCAAATCCAGCGGCCACCAACAGCGCGCCGAGCGCGAGCACGATGACGGTGATGGGGGTGCCGATGATCGGCAGGAGCCCGAGGGACAGGACGGCGAGCATGCCGGCGATGACAACGAGACCAACGGCAATTTCGATCATTGCTTGCCCTCACGCATCGGCTGCGCCTAACCCCGTATCAGCAGACTCACGGCGATCACCACCGCCACGACGACGACGAGCGGCCGGATCAGCGGCGCCCCACGCGTCATGGCGGCCTCGGCGCCGGCCCGCGATCCCACGATCTGGCCGCAGGCCATGGCCAATCCCACTCCATAGTCGACATGGCCCGAGGCCGCAAAGATGGCGAGGGCGACCGCATTCGAGGTCAAGTTGAGAAGCTTGGTGGCGGCCACGCCCTTGACAAGGTCGGCGCCAGCGAGGGCCACGAACCCCATCAGATACATGGACCCGGCGCCGGGACCGAGAAATCCATCGTAGGCGCCGATTGGAAACGCGACGGCAAGTGCGAACGGCAGCGGGGCAAGCCTCAATCGGTGAGCCGTTTGAGGGATGTACGGCGCCGCCGCGAAGTAGGCGGCGATGGCGATGAGCACGGCCGGAATCGCGTAACGCAGCCAGGCGGGATCGAGGCCCTTCACGGCGAGGCTGCCGAGCGCGGCGCCCAGCGCGGTAGCGGCGACGGCGCCCTTCAGTTCCGCAACGTCGATCAGCCCCGCGCGCCAGAACGCGAAGCTCGACGCGGCGACGCCGAACGTGCCCTGCAGCTTGTTGGTGGCGATGGCGGCGACGGGCGGCATGCCGGCCATCAAGAGCGCCGGGAGAGTGAGGAGGCCACCGCCGCCGGCTATGGCGTCGACGAAACCCGCGCAGGCAGCCACGGCGACCAGAAGCGCAACGACCTCGAGTTCCACTAGAGCGCGATCGCTTTTAATTGAATCATGATCGCTCTCTAGGTCTTTGATGAGACCGATGATTCACGCTTCGGACTGATAGGGTCTGAAGCGATCATGGTCTCGTGTCCCGATTCCGAAGTTCGCCTGCGACCGCGGCTAGGTTCCGGAGCGAATTTCTCGATCATCACACCAGCCTCCCTCTCTCGACTCGAGCCGACCGACACGCGCCGCCGGAAACGAAATTCGGGGTGGCGCCGTGCGGCTCCACCCCGAAGACTGTCTCCCTAGACTTGGGCCTGAATTGTTTGGCGCCGTGCTGATCTGGCCCCCTCGCCCGGCTGCGTCGGACAATGAGTGCGCCGCCCCCCCGTGTCAAGAAGCTGCGGTCAGGCCACGGGTTTTTCTGCCTGCGTGATCCGTTCGATAAGGCTCGCCCGGCGCTTGGGCTGAGCTTCGCCATTGGCCGCGGCCGGGGACTCGGGGCTCGCGCCCCCGTTGGGCTCGGCGCCTCCCGGCTCGCGCGGGTCCTGGGCCTTGGCGGCCGCGCCGTCGAGCGCGCGCAGGAAGCCGCTGACACGCGCCGAATCGCTCGCCTCGCGGCGGGCGCCCGAGGCGGCAGGCGCCGGCTGCGACGCGGGCGCCGGACGCGGGGCCTTGATGCGCTCGACGAGAGGCTGCTGGGGCCGGCCGGCCGCTTCGCGACGCGCGCCCGCGGTCGGCACGGTGCCGGCGCCCAAGCGGCGCATCTCGTCCATGAAGTGCGCCGCCTGGCGGGCGAGCTTCTCGTTGGCGGCGGCGATCTCGGCGCGCAGGCGCTGGATGGTCGCGGTCTGCTCCTCGGACTGGGCCTGGAGCGCGCTCATACGGGCGCGCATGGCGACCTTGCTGTCCTTCAAAGTGCGCTCGTCCGCGTCCTCTGCCTCGTAGGTTGCGAGCGCGGCCTTCAGCTTGGCGATCTCGGCGGAGCGATCCTCGGCGGCCGAGCGCAGCGCCCGGATCTCGGATTCGAGCGCGGCCTGGCCGGCGTGGCCGGCCTCCGCCATGCCGCGCGCCGAGCGAAGGGCCCCCTCGGCGTCGGAGAGGTCCTTGCGCAGGCGATTGATCTCGGAGGCGAGGTCCAAATCGGCCGGCGCGGCGGCTGACGGCGTGGATGCGGCCTCGGCACGGGCCTTGGCGGCGACGCCATCGAGGGCGGCGTCGGCGCGCGCGCCGGCATCCGACAGGGCGCCCTGCAGCTTGGTGATGACCGCCTGCTGGTCGCGTGTCTTGGAGCGCAACGCCTCGATCTCGGAGCGGAGCGCCACCTCGCCGTCGAAACGGGGATCGGCCATGGTCTCGCGGTTGCGGGCGGCGCGGGCGGCCAGCGTGGCGTTGAGGCGGTGGATCTCGTCGCGCTGCTGCGCGTTGATCTGCGTCGCCTCCTCGAGGGCGTGTATCTGGCGCTGCGAGCTCTGCGTCAGGTTGCCGATCTCGCGATCGCGATGCTGCAGCATGGTCTTGGTCTCGTTGAGACGGAACTCGACCTTGGGCAGGCGCTCGGAAATGGTCTGCTCGAGCACGCGGCGGGCATTCTCGTGCTCCTCGAGCTGGGCCGTGAGCCGCTCGACCTCGCCTTCCAGCTCGCTGATGCCGGCATCGCGACGGTTGAGCTCGACGCGCTGGCGCGCGGCGGCATAGGCGGCCCTCTCGACCTTCTGCTCGAGCTTGTGGATGGTGAGCGCATAGGCGGCGCGGAGGCGATCCTTGTCGGCGGCGATCTCCATCGACGACAACGGCATGGTGGCGCGCAGCTCGTCGGTTGCGATGCGCGCGGAGCGGCGGCCGTAGAACGGCGCCAGCAGGAAGCCGATGAGGCCCGCCGTGAAAAATCCGAGCGCGACCAGCATCGCCGACTGGATGGTGATCACCGGCGCATCCCCCGGGACACTCCTTCTTCTCTATGCAGCCCTATGCAGCTCTCTTCCGCTGCAGCGCCTTGTCAGCCGCAGCGGCTTGGCCGCGATCGCGTCCTCAAGCGACGCCAGAGCACGACTAAAACGCTCCCCGCGGCACGGCGCAAGAGCACCGGAGCGGGGTTCGTCTCGCCGGCATCCTTATAAAGGATTCCAGGTCGGTGCGCGGGTATACTTCAAGTATCCGACGTTCGCACCAAGGCGCAGGCCCACGCCCGAGCGTATAATCCCGAGGGTCACATGGCCGTAGGTCTGAAACTGCACGCTGAGCCCGCCCACGAGGTAGGCAGCGCCCTGCACACCACCGAATCTATTATAGATTTCCGAGGGGTCGTGCAGGTTGTACACAAGCACCATGGCTTTCGAGCCTTCGCCGCCGAAATCATAGCCGAGCGAGGGGCCCTGCCAGAAGACCTTATGGTCGCCGGCATCCTTCGTGTAGAGCATGCCTTCGCCGTAGCGCAGACCGACCATGAACGCGCCGCCCGCGTCCTCGCCCAGAATGTAGCCGTTGGGGCGTCCCTGGCTCTTGAACGCGTATTCCACCGCCTCGCCGAGGCCCTGGCTGATGGCGCCGAAGAAGCCGTGGCCGGCGGCTACGATCTCGTTCTGCTCGTAGTGCTGGCGCGGAGGCGGAGGACCGCCATCGCGATACGCCCCCTCACCCGGCGGCGGTGCGTACGGCGCTCCGTACCCGTCCGGCCCACCGTTACCGGCCGGCTGACCCGGATCGCTGTAGCTGTCGGAGCGGCCGTAGCGCGACGAGGGCGAATAGGACTCGCCGCCTCCGGAATAGGCGTCCCGCGAGGGGCTGTAGGCGTCGCCGCCATAGCCTCCTCCGTTGCCGCTCGGCGAATAGGCATCGTTGGCCCGGTAGGAGTCGCCTGAGCCGTAGCCGCGACTGGGCGCGTAGGCATCGTTGCCGCCGCCGGCTGCGTATCCATTGCTCGAGCCGCCATCCCCGCCGTAACCGTAGCCGCGGTTGGCGGAGCCGTAGGATTCGTTCGCGGAGTATGTTTCGCCACGCGGGGTGGAGCTCGACGCGCCGCCGCTGCGATAGCCGTCCGGGCTCCACGGAGCGTCCTCGGCGATAACGGGTGAAGCAAGCAGCAGCGCCACTCCGGCGATGAGAGGCAGGAGGCGCGGGCGAGATGGCATTGTCATGGGATGCGAAGTCCTCGGGAGCTCAAAATCCTTGCTTCCGCTACCCGTGCGGCAGGCGCGCTGAACGCGCGGAAGCGTGCCGAACCCCGAATGATCCTTGCTTCAAAGTGTTACCAAAGTGTGGCTACGACGCGGCGCACTTCGCACGGAACTGCGCAATGATCGGGGCAAGACTCCGACACGACTCAGCTTTTTCAGATCACGACTTTTGCGCGCCGGAAGCATGAGATTCCTGCCTTAGCGCCGCTCGGCACCGTCCCGACGGTGGCGATGCGTGGCCGCCGAGACTCATTCGCCCGTCAAAAGGCCGAGTTTCACCCGCGCCGGCGCGGGCAGCCTTTGCAGTTCCCGGGGCGGCGTGTATCAGGGATCACTTTTGCTTTGTGACGAGCGAGCGACAGGAGCCCGCTCGCGCGGTCTATGGCGAATCAAGGTCGCGTTTGTAGACTTCGGCGAGACCAGTGATTCAGGCGGGATCCGAGAGGGCAATTCCATGACTGAGGCGACGGCGCGCGTTCATCCCACGGATCTCGAGCTCGCGGCCTTGATCTCGAGCAAGATCTGCCACGACGTGATCGGCCCCGTCGGCGCCATCTACAACGGCCTCGAAATCCTGAACGAGGACGACGACGCGGAAGCCCAGACCTACGCGCTCTCGGTGATCCGCAACGTGACCGAGCAGGCTTCCGCCAGACTCCAGTTCGCGCGCTTCGCCTTCGGGGCGGCCGGAAGCGCGGGCTCGCTCATCGACCTCGGCACCGCCGAGCAGATCTCGCGGGGCTTCGTCGGACAGGGCAAGCACAAGCTTGTCTGGAGCGGTCTCAGCGGGTTCATGCCCAAGGACAAGGTCAAGCTGCTCCTCAACCTCGTGGCGATGGCCATCACGGCGCTGCCGCGCGGCGGCGACATCGAGGTCGTCATGCAGGGCACGACGGAGGCGCCGAGCTTCGTCATCACATGCCGGGGCACCGGCGCACGCGCCCCGCAGCACCTCGGCGAGTTCATCTCCGGCGAAGGCGTCCCGCCGCTCGACGCCATGACCATCCAGGCCTACTACACGTGGCGGCTCGCCCAGTCCGCCGGGCTCAAGCTCGCGATCGTCAAGGACGGGGCGGACGTGCTGCTCTCGGCGCTCGGTTAACTTTTTCCGGCGGTTCCGCGTTGCTCCGCCGGCGGCGGATTTCCCGAATGTTTTCGAGATTTTCATCCGTGCCGGTCTTGCCGGCCGGTCTCAACCGGACGTTAACTCCTTTACATCACAAATCAGTTGCAGGTTGGTGCTCAGGCTTACCTGCAGAGGCACCCGGGCGCCGCTCGCCACGGCACATTCCGACTCGAGACCGCATGAAGCGCTGCCTCATAGCCGATCCGTCCGAGATCATTCGCAAGATCGCTCGGCACTATCTCGAGCAGCTCTCGTTCGAGGTGCACGAGGCGAGCTCGGCCGGCGAAGCCATAGACGCGTGCCGCGCGCTTGCCTTCAACGCGCTGCTGCTCGACTGGCGGCTGCCGGGGATGACGACGGTGGAGTTCCTTACCGCCTTGCGCTTCAGCGACGTGAAGCACAGGCCGCTCGTCATCTACACGACGCTCGAGAACGATCCGGCGTCGATCTCAAGGGCCTTCGCGGGTGGGGCCGATTCCTATCTCCTGAAGCCGTTCGATCACGCCTCCTTCAGCCAGATTCTCGCCAACGCCGGCCTCGCCGCCGCCTGAGCGGACTCAGCTACGAACAATTCTCGGCGCGCCGAGACTGGTCTCCATCCCCCGCAGTTGCTAAGCGTCGCTGTCATCCATGTGACGATAGAGACCGTCGTGCTGCGCGTGGAACACCTCAGGATCGGGCTGCTGCCGCCCTTGTCTTTCGCCGTCGCGAACGGGGAATGCCTCGCCGTCGAGGGTCCATCCGGCTCCGGCAAGACGCGAATCCTGCGCGCTATCGCCGATCTCGATCCGGTCGACGGGCAGATATTCCTCGACGGCGCGGAGCGGGGCGAGACGCCGGCGCAAAGCTGGCGGCGCGCCGTGCGCTATGTGGCGGCGGAGCCTGGATGGTGGGCGGACACGCCGAGGGCGACACTCGCCGATCCTGCCGAGTCCGGAGCGCGCGTCGCACGCCTCCTTTCGGCGGTCGGGCTCAGCGAGGAAACCCTCGACCGGCCGGTCAGCCAACTCTCGACGGGCGAGCGCCTGAGGCTCGCACTCGTGCGCGCGCTCGCGGACGAGCCTAGCGTGATTCTGCTCGACGAGCCGACCGGCGCGCTCGACGTCGGGGCGACGGCGCTCATCGCCGAGCTGATCCGATTCCAGCTCCTGGCAGGGCGCTGCGTGCTGCTTGCGAGCCACGACCGCGCGCTCGTCGCCCGCCTCGCGCACGCGCGCCTCCAGCTCGGGCCGCCCCAAGCATCGCCGGTCAACGGACGGACACTGCCGCCATGAGCTACATCCCGCTCCAGCTTCCCGATCTCGCGCTGGCGGCGCTGCTACTCATCGCCAACGGCGTGGTGTCGATCTGGTTCAGGCTCGGCCTCGAGCGGTCGCTGGCCATCGCGGCTCTCCGCATGATGCTGCAGCTCAGCGTGGTGGCGCTGGCGCTGCGCACCATCTTCGCCCTCAACTCGCCGCTGTGGACGGTGGCGCTCGCGCTGGTCATGACGGCGGCGGCGGCGTTCGAGATCGTCTCGCGGCAGGAGCGGCGCATCCAAGGACCCGTGGCGTTCGCACTCGGGGCCGGAGCGCCGTTCTTCGCCGGCCTGGTTGCGACGCTGTTCGCGACCGCGATCGTGATCGGGCCCGACCCGTGGTATGCACCGCGCTACGTGCTGCCACTGTTCGGCATGATGCTCGGCAACGCGCTTTCGGGGACGAGCCTCGTGCTCGACAGCGTCACCTCGGGGGCGGTGCGCGACCGGGTGGCGATCGAGGCCCGCATCGCGCTTGGCGCGAGCCGCTTCGAGGCACTCGATGCCATTCTCAGGCGTGCGCTGACGACCGGGCTCATGCCCATTGTGACGGCGATGGCGACGACGGGCATCGTGGCGCTTCCCGGCATGATGACGGGGCAGATCCTGGCCGGAATCGACCCGGTCTCGGCAGCCAAGTATCAGGTGATGATCATGTTCCTGATCGCGGGATCGACCGGCATGGCTGTCGTCGCGGCGGGGATCGGCGCGGTGCTGCTCATCACCGACGAGCGCCACCGGCTGCGCCTCGACCGGCTGTCACGGAGCTAGATGGCGTTCACCTCAGATTGAATCGAGTCGCGTTTTCTCACCCCGTGACCGGGATTGACCCGGCCATGGAGTGAAAAAGAGACGTAGCGCTTCGAGCAATCGTGAACAGCTCGCCTTCAGGGCGTCGGGGTCACCGGTGCGACCGGAACCGAGGCGGAGGCCTCGGGCGAGGTCGTTGTCGCAGGGGATGTCGACGCCGAAGCATCGGCGGCCGCGGGCGTGGAGACCGGCGGCTGGGACGCCTGCTGCTGGGCGACGGCGGCGGCCGCGCGCTCGGCGGCGTCGGCCGCGCGCTCGGCTGCCGCGGCGGCGCGCTCGGCGGCCGCAGCAGCGGCTTCCGCGGCAGCGGCGGTGGCCTTGCTCGCCTCGTGGTTCGCCGTATCAGCGGGGGTGAGGGTCGCGGGTGAAACCGCGGCGGCAGCGGCGGCGGCCGTGGTCGGCACCGGAATGGCCCCGGTCTCGACAGTGGCTTCCGGCGCGCTCGACGGCGTCTCGGACTTCGCCGCGGCGGCTTTGCTCACGTCCGCGGCGGGCGTTTCTGACGCCGTGGCGGCGGCAGGCGTGCTCGGCTCGGCCGGCTTCTCGGCAGCCTTCTCCTCGGCCTTCTTTTCCACGGTCTTGGCGGAGGTCTCCTCGCCAGTCGCCGGGGCGGCGGCGGTGTCGGTCTTTTTCTTCTTCTCGGTGTCCTTGGTCTTGGCGACCTCCTGCTTGACCTTATTCAGGTCAGGCCCCCAGCACACGTTCGCCGAGGCGGTGCAGGTGTGCTCGTCGACCACGATGAGATTGAGAAAGAGCTCGCAGTTCACGTCCTTCTTGCCGACGGAATACTTTTCGATGCCCTGCTCCGCCGCCCAGGTGGCGACGTGCTTGTCGAGGAGGTCCTTGGCGTCGCGCGTCGGGCCTTCCTTGCCGTAATCGTTGACGGTGAAGCCCATGCGCTTGCAGCCGGCAGCGGCCGGGTGGGCCAGCGCGAGCGCTCCGATCACGAAGGGGGCGAGGGCAAACCTGGACAAGAAACGCATCAAGTTTCTCCGTAACGGTCGAATATCGCTTGGTTCTTGTGCTGCTATAGCCGTGTCGCGCGAACGTGCCTAGAGCGATTGGCCACATTATGCGCAGGTTTACTAACGGCGTAGATTTCGCGCCCCTCGGCGCTGTCTCCCAGGGCCTCCCCAAATGGCCCGCTCAATGAGCGACGCCGCACCCTCCGGGAGGGCGCGGCGTCGAATCCCCCTCTTGAAGCGAGAGAGTGATCAGAGCTTGCAAATCGTGGCAGAACCGCGGCAGGTCCAACCCCAAGAGCCGCCCTGCTTGCAGCTATAGGTGCGCGCCCCATACGTGTAGCCGGGCAGATTAGCCGCAGCGCCGACTTTGTTGCTGGAGCCCATCCATGCGGCCCAGGCACCCCAGTCGACAGCCTGGAGAAGCGCCTCGTCCACCTGCAGCTTCGCGTCGTCCTGGCTTCCCGCCTCGCCGATCGCACCCTTCTTCACGCAGGACTTGGCCTCGGCCGCGCCGGCCGACATCAAGCCCGCAAGGCCCGCGACGGCCACCAACGCCGTCATGGTACGCAGAGCTTTGTGCATGGATTGTCTCCCTGGATATCTGAATGCGGTAGTTCGTGCGCCGGGCAGAACCGAGGGAACTCTGCCCCTTTTGGCGCACGCTGCCCATCCATCATGCACAGGAAAGCGGTCGCGGGGCGAGATTTCCGCACCCCGTTGCCGCCCGACAACTCACTTCAATTGCTCTGCTGCAAGTTTACGGCCTTGGGGCCTTTTCCGCGCTTGTCGGGCTCCGTATCGAAGGAGAGGCGCGTCCCCTCCGCGAGCTGCGCCAGTCCCGAGCGCTCGATCGCCGTCACATGGACGAAGACGTCCTTGCCGCCGTCATCCGGCGTGATGAAGCCGTAGCCCTTCTGATCGTTGTAGAACTTGACCGTTCCAATCTGACGCATCTGACACTCCAATGCCCGCACTGCTCGGGGGGAGACCGGGCGGAGAGCGGGCGATGCTCCGACCGGAGGCCGTCATCACCTTGGTTACGGGAAGGGCATCATCATCTTCGACAACATCAAACACAGGATGCTCGTTCCATCGAAGCTCGGCCAGTCCGCTCGGTTGGCCACGACGGCTGCTCACCCGCGTGCGTCCTCTGACACGCGAGTTGTCCTCGTGCGTTTCATGCACGCGCGAGGCGCGCGAAGTATTCCGAAAAGTGATGAGACGCGCAACCCTCCGTAGACCCCGAGGGTGCCGACTTCGCGAGGTCTCACGAGGATGTTATGCGCTCGCCGGTGAGCCATGAGAGACGGCTCCCGGCGCCCGCATCGCGCGCAAGCACGGCCGACAGGTAGGGAAGCAGGCGCGCGAGCTTCTCTTCGAGCGTGAAGGGCGGGTTCACGATGACGAGGCCGGAGCCCGCGAGCTCGCCGTCCTTGTGAATTTCGCGGACGAGAAGTTCAACGGAGAGCAACTTCGGAATCGCGAGCGCCGTCAGTTTGCGCTCGAACGCGCGCACGGCGCGCGCGTCCTTTATCGGATACCAGAGGATCACGGTGCCGGTCGCGAAGCGGCGATGCGCGGCGGCGAGCCCTTCCGCCATGCGCGTAAATTCGCCCGGCTCCTCGAACGGCGGATCGACGAGCACCACGCCGCGCCGCTCCTTGGGCGGAAGCAGCGACCGCAGAGCGGTCCAGCCGTCGATGTCCATCGTCTTCACCTGGCGGTCGCGCGCGAACAGACGCGCCAGGCGCTCGGCGTCCTCGGGGTGGGCCTCGTTGACGACGAGGCGGTCCTCTCGGCGCAGGAGGCGGCGCGCGATCAGCGGGCTTCCGGGATAGCTCTGGAGCGTACCGGCGCCGGCCGCATTCTCCGCGCGGACGAGATCCAGATATGGTGCCAGGAGGGCGGCAATGTCGGAGGGAGGCTCCGCGGCGAGGAGGCGCCCAATGCCGTGCCGCCACTCACCGGTTTTTTGCGCCTCGTCGCTCGCGAGGTCGTAGAGCCCGGTTCCGGCATGGGTGTCGATGACGCGGAACGGCGCGTCCTTACCCTTCATGTGCTCGATGACGAGCGTCAGCGCGGCGTGCTTCAGCACGTCCGCAAAGTTACCGGCGTGATAGATGTGGCGATAGTTCATGGCGTGGCGGGTGCCGATCCCATGCAACGAAGCGAAGGGTGGGCCAGCACGACGGCCGCCCTCTCCCCATGCCTGTTAGCACACCCGCGCGCGCCGGTGTCGAGCCCGGATCAGCTGCTTGACGTCGGGAAGGTGTAGTTCGGGACAGCGGGCGGACCGCCGAAGCTCGAGCCACCCGGCTTCTCGAGTTGCGGGGCGATCTCCGAGGGGTCGCGCACGCGACGCGAGCGGCCGTCGAAGGCCGCGCCCTGCTCAATCGAAAGCAGATGGCTGTGGATGTCGCCCTGTACCTCGGCTCCCGAATGGAGCACGACATGCGTGCCGGAGATGGCGCCGTTGACGCGGCCGAAGACGTCGACCGTGTCGGCGGCGATGGCGCCCTCGATAACCGCCTCCTTGCCGACCTCGATCTGGCGGCTGTGCAGGTCCGCCTGGATGTTGCCCAGCACCTTGAGCGAGCCCTTGCAGCGGATGGTGATCGCGTCGCCTTCGATCGAGAGGTCGTTGCCGATCACCGACTGCGTGGCGGAGCCGGCGGACTGGACCGCATGCAGATGCTGCGCGTCGACGCCCGGACCGCGGCGGAACTGAGGCACCGGCGGCGGCTCGGTCGGAACCGGCTCGGGCTTGCGACTGAAAACCATGCTTACTCTCCCTGACGCTACTCGTGGTCCGCACACGCCACGTTTGGGGCGCGAGTTGGTCGAATTGATGTCATCCTCTTCTCATCAACTCGAGGCGAAAAGGTGCGTGCCGCAAACGACCGGCGTGGAATAAAACGGTGGGACCGGATGCGTGGCCCCCGGAGTCGCCATGAGCGCCATCGACGAGGAAGAGCAGCGGCTGCGCGAGGCGATGGTGGGCGAGGTCGAGCGTATGGCCGCCGACCTTTCGCCGGGCACGGCACGGAGTGCGTTCTCCCTTCGCGTGCTGGCCGCGCTACGCACGGTGCCGCGGCACCTGTTCGTCGCGCCGGAGCAGCGGGCGGACGCCTACCTCAATCGCCCGCTTCCGATCGGCCACGGGCAGACCATCTCGCAACCCTTCATCGTCGCGCTCATGACCGACCTCCTCGATATCGAACCCGGCGACCGCGTGCTCGAGATCGGGACCGGTTGCGGGTATCAGACGGCTATCCTCGCGCGGCTCGCCGCCCGCGTATTCACGGTCGAGCTCTCCGAGCCGCTCGCGCTCGGCGCCCGCGACACGCTCGGCCGGCTCGGAGTCGCCAACGTCCAGTCCAGGATCGGCGACGGCAACCTCGGGTGGTCCGACGAAGCGCCCTTCGATGCCATCCTGGTGGCGGCCGCCGCGCCCGAGGTTCCCGATACCCTGGTCGCCCAGCTCGCGCCGGGGGCGCGGCTCGTGCTTCCGGTCGGCGGCCGCGAGCAGCAACTCATTGTCGTCGAAAAGCGGAGCGATCAATCGACGGTCTTGAGGGAGATCATTCCAGTGTGCTTTGTTCCACTGGCACGGAAGGAACCCACTCCGGACTAGGCGATGCTGGATGTTCGCGAGGCGCACCGGTCCTCGCACGGGGTGGATGAGGGAGGCGACGGAATGGACGATCTCGACCGGTTCGAGCCTGGGCTACAAACGTACAGCGGCATCGTGCGCGTCTGGGCCGCGAACACGGCCGAGGTGATCACCGACAGCGGCATCGTGCTGTTTCTCGACACGCGCGGCCAGCCGCCGATGCCGGTCGGCACGCGCGTCAACATCGAAGCGCGCAAATACCGCCCCTGCCATTTCGTGACGCGGGTGACGATGCGGTGAGGTTTGCCCTCTCGCCGTAGGAATGGGTAGAGGGATTCAGATGCGGGCGACGAAGCTGTCGACGACGCGCTTGCGGCCGGCGTGGTCGAACTCGATCATGAGCTTGTTGCCGTCAACGTCGATCACCGTGCCGGGGCCGAACTTCTGATGGCGCACGCGAACGCCGACGCTATATCCCCCACCTTTCGCCGACGAGGAGGCGATGAGCTCGCCTTCGATGGTAACCGGCGGCTTCATGGGCTTCATGCCCTGCTGGCGGCGCTGGTCCGCCTCGCGTGACCAGTTGGCCTGGGCGCGCTGCCAGCCCGGTGTCTCGTAGGTCGACGAGAACGGCGGAGACGCCTCGTCGAAGCGGCTCTTGCCGTAGGGATTGCGGCCGGAGCCGCCTCCCTCGAACGGATTGCCGAAATTCTGGTAGGCACCGCCGAACGGACTCTTGGTCTCGATCACCTCGACGTCGCCCTCGGGCAGATCGTCGACGAAGCGCGAGGGGATCGCCGACTGGTAGAGCCCGCGCGTGCGCCGGTTCTGCGCGAAGCTCACCTTGGCGCGGCGGCGCGCGCGCGTGAGGCCGACGTAGGCCAGGCGGCGCTCCTCCTCGAGGCCCGCCTCCCCGCTCTCGTCGAGCGCGCGCTGGTGCGGAAACAGCCCCTCCTCCCAGCCCGGCAAAAAGACCGTGTCGAACTCGAGGCCTTTCGCGGCGTGCAGCGTCATCAGGCTCAAGCGGTCGCCGTCGTCGCCCTGCTCGGCGTCCATGACGAGGGAGACGTGCTCGAGGAAGCTCTCGAGGCTCTCGAACTCGTGCATGAAGCGCACAAGCTCCTTCAGGTTCTCGAGCCGCGACTGGGCCTGCGGGCTCTTGTCCGCCTGCCAGTGCGCCGTGTAACCGCTTTCGTCCAGGATCAGCTCGGCGAGATCGGTGTGCTTCATCGAGTCGATCATGCCACGCCAGCGCTCGAAGGCGTTGACGAGATCGGCGAGCGACTTTCTCGCCTTGCCGCCCAGCTCCTCTGTCTCGACGATCTCGCGCGCGGCACGGTAGAGCGGCACGCCGCGGGCACGGGCGAGCGCGTGGATGCGCTCGACGCTGGTGTCGCCGAGGCCGCGCTTCGGCACGTTGACGATGCGCTCGAATTTCAAGTCGTTGGCCGGATTGTGCGTCACCTCGAGATAGGCGAGCGCGTCCTTGACCTCGGCGCGCTCGTAGAAGCGCGGGCCGCCGATGACGCGATAGGGGATGCCGGTGGTAACGAAGCGATCCTCGAAGGCGCGCATCTGGAAGGAGGCGCGGACGAGGATGGCGATCTGGTTCAGGCGGTGGCCGTCCTTCCTGAACTCCTCGACGTCGCGCGTGATGGAGCGCGCCTCCTCCTCGTCGTCCCAGACGCCCATGACGGTGACGCGCTCGCCGCGCTCGCCGTCGGTGAAGAGGGTCTTGCCGAGGCGGCCCTTGTTCCGGGCGATGAGGCCGGAGGCGGCGGAGAGGATGTGCCCCGTCGAGCGGTAGTTGCGCTCGAGGCGGACGATGCGGGCGCCCGGAAAGTCGATCTCGAAGCGCAGGATGTTGTCCACCTCGGCGCCGCGCCAGCCGTAGATGGACTGGTCGTCGTCGCCGACGCAGCAGACGTTGGGCGAGCCCTGAGCCAAGAGCCGCAGCCAGAGATACTGGACGATGTTGGTGTCCTGGTACTCGTCGACCAGGATGTAGCGGAAACGGCGGTGATAGTCGGCGAGAACGTCCGGGTTCTCCATGAAGAGGCGCAGCGTCTCGAGCAGGAGATCGCCGAAGTCGGCGGCGTTCAGCTCCTTCAAGCGCTTCTGGTAGGCCTCGTAGAGCTTGGCGCCCTTGCCGTTGGCGAAGGCAAAGGCCTCGCCGGACGGCACCTTGGCGGGCGTCAGGCCGCGGTTCTTCCAGCTGTCGATCAGGCCGGCGAGCTGGCGGGCGGGCCAGCGGTCCTTGTCGAGCCCCTCGGCCTCGATAACCTGCTTCATGAGGCGGAGCTGGTCGTCGGGATCGAGGATCGTGAAGCCGGACTTGAGATCGACCAGCTCGGCGTGGCGGCGCAGAATCTTCACGCCGATGGAGTGGAAGGTGCCGAGCCAGGGCATGGCTTCGACCGCGCCGCCGACGAGCACGCCGATGCGCTCCTTCATCTCGCGGGCGGCCTTGTTGGTGAAGGTGACGGCGAGGATCTGGCTGCCATAGGCGCGGCCGGTGGCCAGGATGTGGGCGATGCGCGTCGTCAGGACGCGCGTCTTGCCGGTGCCGGCGCCGGCGAGAACCAGCACAGGGCCGTCCAAGGCCTCGACGGCCTGGCGCTGCTCGGGATTGAGGCCCGCGAGATAGGGCGGCATCGCGCTCGCCCTGGCCCGCTCCGAGATGGACCTCTGCTCCGCGCGCGCCGGCTCAGCCGTCTCCGCCGCACGCTCCGCCGTCGGCGCCAACGGAAGATCGAACGGCGGAAGATCGTCGTCCCCGTCGGCTGGCGGATGGCCCGCGCCCGCTCCAGCGTGCGTCGCGCGCCGGGCGGCGTCCTTTTCGTCGTGCGGCATGTCGTGGCTCTATAGCACGGGTGAGGTGCCCACAATCGGGCGCGCAAATCACTCCGCTCGGCAAAAATATAGGGTGCGTCTCGAGTTCCGCGAGCGGGACACACGATCCTCCCCAGGAAAATGCCCCAATTGGGGGTCACACTTCGGACGCGTGTTGAGCTATGGTGGCCGCCGCGTCGGCTGCCGCGTTTCCTGGCAGCCCGGCACCAAGACTCGGCGCGCCCCGGCTTCGGCCCGCGAGGTGGCGTCCAAAGAGGCGGGACGAGCCCGCCCGGACCCATGACGTTCCCCTTGGGACCCGATCGATTGTTGAGCAGATAAGACGCGGATGAACAACGCCCTCCTCTATCTCGGCGGCATTCTGATCACGGCTCTGGCGGTCCTGTTCGCGGTCCCGCGCTTCGTCGACTGGAACAGCTATCGCGGCGTCTTCGAGGAAGAAGCCTCGCGGATCCTCGGACGCGAGGTGCGCGTCGGCGGGGCCGTCAACGTGCGCCTGCTGCCGTCACCGTTCGTCTCGTTCGAGAAGCTCAGGATCGCGGATGTCGGCGACGACGCCGGCAACTCGATCATCCGTGTCGAGAGCTTCACGATGTGGCTTTCGGTGCCGCCGCTGCTCCGGGGCGTGCTCGAAGCGCATCGTGTGGAGCTGCGCCGGCCGATCCTGAACCTCGCCGCCAACGCAGAGGGCAGCGGCAACTGGCGGTCTCTCGCCATCAGCCCGGGCAGCCTTTCGTTCGCGCCGAAAGAGGTGGCGCTGCAGTCGGTCGACATCCAGGACGGCGCGGTCATCGTCAGCGGTCCGGCGCGCGGGGAGCTGGCTCGTTTCGACGGTATCGACGGCGAGCTCACGGCCGAGGCGATCGAGGGGCCCTACAAGTTCAAAGGCGAGGTCAAGTGGGACGGCGCGCCGCGCCAACTCCGCTTCGGCACGGCCCGGATGGACGACAACGGCGAGTTGCGATTCAAGGCCGCGGTCGATGTCGCGGGGAGCGCGAACTCCTATCTGCTCGACGCCAAGCTGTCCGACCTCAAGGGCGTGCCGACGCTCGAAGGCGATCTTACGGCGAAGCTCAACCTCGCGCCGGGAACACAGCCCCCCCCTCGCGAGGTGGACATCACGGTGCAGCCGTCGCCGCCGCCGACCCCGTCCGGCGGCGACACGATGCTGCCGGCAAGTGGTGCTTCCGCGCCGCCCGCGCCCGCTCCGGCTGAACCTGCGGACGCCGGCAAGAGCCTCGAGCTCAAATCGAAGGTGAAGGGGACGGCACTGGGTGTCGCGCTCAACGACCTTTCCATCGCGCTCGAGGCGGGTGCCACGCCGCAGATCATCACGGGCGAAGCGAAGATCGGCTGGGCCGACGCGATGCGGCTCGACGTGAGCCTCGCCTCGCGCTGGCTCGATCTCGACCGGATCGCCCAGGCCTCGGACACGGAGAAAAAGGCGCCGTTCGAGGCGGCACGCGGCTATTTCGAGGTGCTGGCGGCCGCACTCCCCACCGAGGCCGACACCAATGCGCTGCTCGAGTTCGATCAGCTCACGCTCGGGGGCGAAGCCATCAGCAACGTGCGCCTCGCGGCCTCGCGCACGGGCGGGCCGCTCGAACTCAAGGGCGTGCGGGCGGATCTGCCGGGCGGCGTTCGGCTCGATCTCGACGGCGTGCTGACGCCCGCGGCAAAAGTCCCGCACCTCGACGGCACCTTGTTCATTACAGGCAAGAGCCTGATGCGCTTTCTGGCCTGGGGTCTCGGCGATACCGAGGTCGGACGCGATCGCAGCGACGGACCGTTCTCGCTCGACGGCCACTTCGCGCTCGGCGACGGGACGCTGGCGCTCACGGACGCCACGGTGGACGTCTCGGGCACCCCGCTCGAGGGCGCGCTCAAGCTCGAGGCCGGAGAGCGCAGGAAACTCACGGTCGCCATCGAGGGGCCCCGCATCGACGTCGCGCAATTCGGCTCGGGGCTCGTCGATCTCGGCAAGCTGCGCCAGCTCCTGTTCGGCATGGATGCGGCGGCCCCAGCGGAGACGTCAGCGCCATCCGGCGCCGCGTTCGATCCGGCGGCGGGCGACCTCACCCTCGACCTCAAGCTCGCCGAGCTGATCGATGGCGAGCGGCGGCTCACCGACGTCGATGCCGACATTCGCATCGAGCGCGGGCGGCTCTCGATTCCACGGCTCAAGTTCTCGACCCCGGAGGGCCTCTACGTCGAGGCCGAGGGCGAGGCGACGGACGTGCCGCAGCATCCCACGGGGAGCGTCAGCGGACTGGTGTCGGCACCCAACGCCGAGGCGGCCCGCGCGCTGGCCTCGCTCCTCGACACGGACGGGGGAAGCCTCGACGGGCTCGAGCGGATCCAGCGCCTCGCGCCGTTCCGGCTGGCGGGAACACTCGGCCTCAAAGGCGGGGCGAGCAACGCGAGCACGCTCACGATCGACGGCACGCTCGGCGGCGGGCGCATCACGGCGTCGCTCGCTCTCGCCGGCGGGCGGGAGAAGTGGCGGACATCGCCGCTCGACCTGCACGCGACCTTCTCCAATCCGGACGTGGCGGCGCTGGTGTCGGCGCTGTTCGACACCAAGCTCGCGACGCGGGCGGGGGAGGCTCCGAAGAGCGGGCGCCTCGTCATCAAGGCCGCTGGCGTGCCTGCCGACGGCCTGGTCTCGCTCGCGGATGCGACGGCGGAGGGTCTTGCGCTCGCCTACCGCGGGCAAGTGCGTCTCGCCAAGCCCGGCGAAACGGGTCTCGACGGGGAGCTCAAGATCGCGGCCACGGACGCGCGCGTGCCGCTCGCGCTCACCGGATTCGAAATCGCAGAGGGCGGCGCCGGGGTCGCTCTCGGCGGCACCGTCACCGTCAACCGCGAGGGCAATGTCCTCAAGCTCGCGGCCGACGCCATGGCGCTCGGCACCAGCACGCTCTCCGGCCAGGTCGCCGTGACCGCCCTTGACGGGGGAAAAAGCACCATCGATGCCCGCCTCGCCTCGAACAAGGCCTCCTTCGCAACGCTGCTCGCGCCGCTGCTCGGCACGAGCACCGCGGAAGGCGCGCTCGAAGCCGCGGCGTCGGGGACCGCGCCACAAGCGAAACGTCCTCCGGCAGAGACGGGCGAGGCCACGGCCGCTCCCGAGGTCATCTGGCCCGATCAGTCGTTCGATCTTTCACTTCTCGGGCAGGTCGACGGCAAGCTCGCGCTAACACTCGGCTCGCTCGAGCTCGAACCCGGGCTGGCGATGGGCAACGTGCGGCTCGCGGCGGAGCTATCGCCGACCGGGATCAAAGTCACGAGCCTCGAGGGCGACATGCTCGGCGGACGGCTCACGTCGGACTTCGACATGGCGAAGGCGCCCGCCGGTATCGACCTCTCGGGCAAAATTGCTATCGACATCTACGGCACGACCCCTCCTCAAAACGCGGCGCGCCAACCGGGCGATGCGGTCGCGTTCGAGGCGAGCTACGCGGGGCGGGCACTGAGCCCGGCGTCGGTCATGGCAGCGCTCGACGGCAAGGGCACGGTGACGGTGGGCGATGCGACACTCAACGGCAACTCGCCCTCCGCCGTCGCAGGCGTGGTGCGCGCCGCGCTCACGGGGCAGGGTCCGAGCGGCGGCGGGCAGCTCACCGAGGCCATGAAGGGGGCTCTCAAGCAGGGCGAGATCAAGCTCGGCAAGATCACGATCCCGGTCACGATCAGCGACGGCGCGCTCAAGCTCGACAAAGTGCAAATCGACATGCCGGACGGGCGCTCCACGTTCGCGACCGCCGTCGAGCTTGCCACCATGAAGATCGACAGCGAGTGGCAGATCGAGCCGAAACTCGACGCGGGGCTCGCCGCGCAGCCGGCGCGCGCCGCGCTGCCGCCGGTGACCGTGGTCTACACGGGCAAGCTCAACCAGTACGCCACGCTGGAGCCGCAGGTTTCGACCGAGGCGCTCGAGCGCGAGCTCGTGGTGCGCAAGCTGGAGCTCGACGTCGGCAAGCTCGAGCAGTTGCGCAAGGAGGACGAGGAACGGGTGCGCAAAGAGGACGAGCGGCGCAAGGCCGACGAGGAGCAGGCGCGCATCGAGGCGGAACGGCGCAAGGCGCTCGAGGAGGACCAGACGCTCCCGGTGCCGCCGCCGGTGCCCGCCGGACCCGACGCGGTCGAGCGCGAGGATCTCGTGGCGCCGCCAACAGCCGATGCCCCTGGCCTCGCGGGCGGCGTGCCGATCGAATCCGATATCGAGGCCTCGGCGCCGCCCGTGGTTGCGCCCTCGCCGACCTCGCAGCGCCCGGCGAAGCGCAAGAAGCCCGCCAATGACTCGTGGCGGCCGTTCGAGGGACAGCCCTACTGAGCGGCGCTGTCGACTAGTCGCGGTTGCCACCGTCGTAGCTGGTGACGGTGCCCACGGAGCGCACGTAGTCGAGAATCCAGACCCGCACCGCGCTGGACAGACCGGCCTTGCCGCGTCCTTCGTCGATGCGCGCGACGAGGGCGGCGAGCGACACGTTCTCGCGACTCGCGGCCTGCCTCAACGCCTCCCAGAACGCGTGCTCGAGCGAGATCGACGTGCGGTGGCCGCGGATCGAGAACGAGCGCTTGACCGGGCGCACCGCGGCCTCAGTCATGACGCGGGCCCGCTTTCGTCGTCGTCGTTTGCATCGCGCTCATGCGCCGCGAGGCGGCGAAGCTCGATCTCGCGCGCGGCTTCGGCCACGGCACGCTCGGCCTTGGTGCGCCCGAATTTGACGCGGTTCTCGTCGGCTCGCTTCGCCTTGGCGCGGCGATCGCGCACCTTGCGGGCCTTGCGCAGGTTGACGATCTCGGCGGTCATGGGTTCACAACCCTCAGAATCGAGGCAGCCACGAAGCTTCTTACGTCAACGCTGGAATGGGGTCAAAAGCGGTACGCGGCCTCACTCCGGGCCGATCATTTTCTCGGGGCGCACGATCTCGTCGAACTCGGCATCCGTCACGTAGCCGCCGCCGACGGCCTCGTCGCGAAGTGTCGTGCCCTTCTTGTGCGCGGTCTTGGCGATCTTGGCGGCGCTGTCATAGCCAATCTTGGGAGCAAGCGCGGTGACGAGCATCAGCGAGCGATCGAGACCGGCCTTGATGTTGTCCTCGCGCGGCACGATGCCGATCACGCAGTTGTCGGTGAAGGACATGGCCGCATCCGCCATCAGACGCACCGACTGCAGGAAGTTGTAGGCCATCACGGGGTTGTAGACGTTGAGCTCGAAGTGGCCCTGACTGCCCGCGAACGTCAGCGTGGCGTTGTTGCCGAAGATCTGCACGCAGACCTGGGTCATGGCCTCGCACTGGGTGGGATTCACCTTGCCCGGCATGATGGACGAGCCGGGCTCGTTCTCGGGCAGCGCAAGCTCGCCGAGGCCGGAGCGCGGGCCCGAGCCCAAGAGGCGGATGTCGTTGGCGATCTTGAACAGCGAAGCCGCGACCGTGTTGATGGCCCCGTGCGAGAACACCATGGCGTCATGGGCGGCCAGTGCCTCGAACTTGTTCGGCGCGGAGGTGAAGGGCAGCCGCGTGATGGCGGCGATGCGCTCGGCGACCATCTCGGCAAAACCCTTCGGCGCGTTGAGGCCGGTGCCGACGGCGGTGCCGCCCTGTGCAAGCTGCATCAGCGCGGGCAGCGTCTGCTCGATGCGGTGGATGCCGTTCTCGACCTGCTGCGTGTAGCCGGAGAACTCCTGGCCGAGCGTCAGCGGCGTCGCATCCTGGGTGTGCGTGCGGCCGATCTTGATGATTTTCGCCCAGGCCCTCGCCTTGTCGTTCAGCGCGTTCCTCAGGTATTGCAGAGCCGGCAGCAGGCGGTGATGGATCTCCTCGGCGCAGGCGATGTGCATGGCCGTCGGGTAGGTGTCGTTCGACGATTGCGCCATGTTGACGTGATCGTTCGGATGCACGGGCTTCTTGGAGCCCATGACGCCGCCCAGCATCTCGATGGCGCGGTTCGAGATCACCTCGTTGGCGTTCATGTTCGATTGCGTGCCGGAGCCGGTCTGCCAGACGACGAGCGGGAAGTGCGCGTCGAGCTTGCCCTCGATCACCTCCTGAGCGGCCTTGACGACGGCCTCGCCGACGGTCCCGTCGAGCTTGCCGAGCGCCATGTTGGTCTCGGCGGCGGCGCGCTTCACGATGCCGAGCGCGCGGATCACCGGGGCGGGTTGCTTCTCCCAGCCGATCTTGAAGTTGCCGAGGCTTCTCTGTGCCTGGGCTCCCCAGTACACGCTGGAGGGAACCTCGATCTCGCCGAAGGTGTCGGTCTCGATGCGGACGGCGGGTTTGTCTGCGGTCATGAACGGATTTCCCGGGACTCTGGCGACTTCGATCTGGATCGTCGCCATAGCACGGGAGCGAACCCGCCACCAAGATGCGAGGCCCGCGGCTTTGCCGTCTCCGTCAAACGTCAAGGGCCGCCCAGAGGGCGGCCCTTTCCATCGACTTGCGATCAATCGCTTACGTGCGGTAGGCGCGGGCGACGAGCGCGGCGTGACGGCGCTCTGCAGCGTTGAGCTGGATGCGCTCGGCGAAGGACACCCTGCCGTCGCGCCAGACGCGGCGCTTCAGAGAGGCGAGGTTGGCCGAGCTGCGGGCGATCTGCGCACGCTCGAAGGCGTTGATGCCCTTGTGCTTCACGACCTTGCCGTAACCGGGCTTGCCGTAGTTGTTGTGATACTTCGCGGGCGCGGCAACGGACACGCCTGCGGTCATCACAAGGGCAGCGGCCGTCAGAAGGGCGGTTTTGATCTTGGTGTTCACGGTTGTCTCCAACTCTGTTTCGGGCCCGGCGCTGCGATGGCAGCGTCTCTCTCGGGCTTACACAGAGAAGAACGGCGGGCGGGATCACTTCCGTTGCTAAAAACGTAAAATTTTTCAGTCAGTTATGGTTCATGTAGCTGAACGTCTGTTCATCGGCCAGAGCCGACCCGGATGCCGCACCTGGAACCCTTCATGTCCACTCACCATTTATTGGTGTGAGGCGGATGCGCAAAAAATCATCCGCGAAGGAGACGATCATGAGACCATCAAAGGTATTGATCCCCGCGTTCGCGGCGGCTGCGATGCTGGCGGGTGCAGCAGCGCTCGGCAGCGGTGCATCGGCGGCCCCGATCGCTTCAGCCACAGCGGCGGACGCGGCGACCAAGGCGCCTTCGGGCGTTCAGCCGGTCAGGCATCGCCGATTCGGCGGCGTCGGCATCTATGTCGGTCCGGGCTACGGCTATTATCCGAGCTACGGCTACTATGACGACTACGGCTACTACCCGCGCTACCGCTATCGCCGCAGCTACTATGATGACGACGGCTACCGGTACTCGCGGCGCCACGGCCACCGCTGGGTGAAGGAGCGGTTCGAGCACCCGCTCGGACGCGATTAGAGCGAAATCGATCCACGCTCTAGGTTTTGATGCCGGGAGCGACTAGGGCGCTCCCGGCCGCAACACGACCTTGCCGTCCGCGCTGACGGCGACCGTGAAGGTGTCGCCTTCCGACAGCTCCAGCCTCGTACCGTTGACGATGACGGCTCCGTCGGCGTTCTCGGCCGAGAAATTCACCGTGCCTTCGCCGGTGCGCATGATGTGCACCGTCTTGCCGCCGAACGACATGGTTTGCAGCACCTCGTCGCCCGGGGGCGGGGGAAAGATCGTGAGCAGGATGGAGCCCACGATGAGGACGGCGACGAGCCCGCCCAGCACATAGCCGATGACTTTCAGGATTTGCATGCGCCCTCCGCGTCCCGCGCTCTCGCGTGAGCATCTTCGGGCACAATCGGCATGCTGACAATGGGGACGCGGAAGGCGCGGTTAAGCGCTACTTCTTGCGGAACTGATCGAGGCTCACGATCTCGGCGCTGGTGCGCGCGGGCGTCTCGCCGTCGCCGTCACTCGGCTCCTCCGCCGAGGCGGAGCGCTTGCCGGCGCCATTGGCGGCGACCGGCGGCGGCGCCTCGCCTTCCTCGGTCGCGGCCGCTTGCTCGGGGGGGGCGCCGTTGGGCAGAGCCTTCCCGGCCTGCCCGTCGGCGGCGGGTGCCTTGCGGGGGCGGGGCGCCTTCCTGGTCTGAGTGGCGCGGGACGCGCCGCGCGAGGACAGCCCATCGAAGGATGCGCCCGCCTGCTGCGTGCGGGCCTCGGGCCCGGCGTTGGGATCCTCGAACTGAAGCCCAAAGCGGACGGACGGGTCGAAAAAGACCTTGATGGCCGCGAACGGCACGACGAGCCGCTCCGGGATGCCGTCGAACGTCAGCTTCACCTCGAAACGGTCCTCGCTGACGGCGAGGTCCCAGAAGCGATGCTGGAGGACGATGGTCATCTCCTTGGGGTACTTCTCCTTCAAGCGTCGCGAGAGCGACGCGCCCGGAGCCTCTGTATCGAAGGAGATATAGAAATGATGGTCGCCGGGAAGACCGGACTTCGCGGCGCTGACGAGAACCTTGCGGACGACGCTTCGCATCGCATCCTGCGCAAGTCCCTCATAGTCGATCGTCGACTCAACCGTCATACCGTGCCGCTTCGCCCCGATCGCGCCTCATTCCCGCCTGCGACGCAGATGAGTGGGAGGCTTCTGTTGCCCGGTGCCTCCCCAACCGCGCCAAGCTCGGCTAGGAGCTAGGACTTTAGTCTTCAGGCATTTCGCGCTGCATTACGCAGCGAGAGCAGCCTCAGCATAGTTGTCATTGGCAACTATTCTGAATGACCCGATGACGGCGGTATCATGCCGGGCAAAAGCTAAACCCTTTACACCCTCGTCGATCCTAGTTCGCCCCCATCAGCAAACCACCTATCGGCAAGCGATGGTCTGGTGGTGGAGGCGCCGGGTACTGCCCCCGGGTCCGAACGGCTTATTACGGTCGCGTTTATCGCCATAGCCGGACGAATCCGGCCCGCCAAATATAGGCCGGGCAGCCAAGAAATAAAAGTGCCTGGGCTCGGGCCCGAGGCCAGGGCAAAGTGGCCGGCCGCCGGGCCCCCGAACGGCATTCGCCCTTCTCGTGGAGGACTTTGCGTTAATGACCGATGCCGCCCACCGCCCGCCTTACGCCGCCTACGTGCCGGAGACGCCATGGGGCGTCGCCTCGGCGGTCGCCGTCACGCTGGCGGCGGCGGTCGCGCCGATGCTGCTCTCACTCGCCGCGCTCTACGTGTCCGACGCACAGCTCGTCGTCGAGGGGGACGGTCCGCCGAGGGGCCTCATGCCTTCGCTTTCCTCGCCCTTCATCCTCGGGCAAATGATCGCTGGGCAGCTGCTCTCGCTCGGCATCATCTGGCTCGCGGCGGGCCGGCGCGGGCAGCGAGCGGCGACGCTCAGGCTCGAGCCCCCGCAGACGGGCTGGCTCACCGCCATCGGCTATGGCGCGCTCCTCATCGTGCTCATCGGGCCGATCGAGCTCCTGCTCTACCATCTGGCGGGCATCGACCTCTTCACCGACGGAAAGTGGCTGCTCGAAGGGCTCAAGTCCCCCACGTGGTGGGCGGTGATCCTGGCCGCCGTCGTGCTGGCGCCGCTGTGGGAGGAGGTCACCTTCCGCGGCTTCCTGCTCTCGGCGCTGGCCAAGTCCCGCATGGGCTTCTGGCCGGCGGCGCTCATTTCGGGCGTGCTGTGGACGGTGCTTCACCTCGGCTACTCGTGGCCGGGGCTGGTCAGCGTGTTCCTGGCCGGCATCGGCATGAGCTGGATCATGCTGCGCACGGGGTCGATGCGCGCCGTGGTGGTGGCGCACGCGGTCGTCAACGCCTTCTCGCTGATCGTTATTTCGCTGTTTGCGAAGTAAACAACAGGCGCTCACCCGCAAAAAAAGAACATCTGCGACAGAACTCCGTGCTGGGTTCCGGCTCGGCGCGTCGCTCTGCTCCGCCTGGCGGGAATGCCATGGTATTGGCGGAACGACGGGGTGAAGTTCGATCGGAATCGGCTTACATCAATTCCATGCAGGAATATTTCGACCTTCTCAGCCGGGTACGCAATGCGGGGGTTCACAAGAGCGACCGGACAGGCACCGGCACGCTCTCGGTGTTCGGCCACCAGATGCGCTTCGACCTCGCGGACGGCTTTCCCCTGCTCACGACCAAGAAGCTGCACGTCAAATCGATCATTCACGAACTCATCTGGTTCCTCGCGGGCGACACCAACATCGGCTACCTCCGCGCCAACGGGGTGCGCATCTGGGACGAGTGGGCGCGGCCGGACGGCAGCCTCGGGCCGGTCTACGGCAAGCAGTGGCGGAGCTGGGCGGCGCCGGACGGGCGCGTGATCGACCAGATCAGCGAGGCCGTGCAAACGCTCAAGACCAACCCCGACAGCCGGCGCATCATCGTCTCGGCCTGGAACCCGGCGGATATCCCCGACATGGCACTGGCGCCCTGCCACTGCCTGTTCCAGTTCTATGTCGCGGAGGGGCGGCTCTCGTGCCAGCTCTACCAGCGCTCGGCGGACGTGTTCCTCGGCGTGCCGTTCAACATCGCGAGCTATGCGCTGCTGACGATGATGATGGCGCAGGTCACGGAGCTCGAGCCCGGCGAGTTCGTGCATACCTTCGGCGACGCGCACCTCTACGTGAACCATCTCGAGCAGGCGGACCTGCAGCTCCGGCGCACGCCGCGGCCGCTGCCGCGCATGAGCATCAATCCCGACGTGCGCTCGATCTTCGCTTTCCGCTACGAGGATTTCCAACTGCACGGCTACGATCCACACCCGCACATCGCGGCGCCAGTGGCGGTGTGACGGGGCCGGCCGTGCATCGGCCGTGTCACTCCCATCTTGCGTATCTGGATCCCGGCCTGCGCCGGGATGACGGTTGAGGGCTGGCCGGGGCAGGCTGTGTCCGGGCCCAGACACGTTTCGGATCGCCTGCGGACGTCACCTCCGCACAACGCCGGTGGCGGCGTGACCTTCGGACAAGGCCAGGGCCCGCCAATCGCGCGACCTAGACAAACCCCCTTTTGAACTTTACGCGTATTTTTGGGTGCTGTTCACGATGTACAGTGTCTGGGGGGATTAATGCGTTTTTTATCGATAGCCGCCGTCTGTTCGGCGGCAATTGGGCTTGCGGCTTGCGCGACGCTCACAAAGGGGACAACGCAGCAGGTCGTGATCAACACGCCGGGGGCTCCGGGCGCCGAGTGTACTCTCACATCCGGAGCAATCGGGACGAAAATCGTGACGACGCCAGCCGCCATCGTCCTCGACAAAAGTCAGGACGCGATTTCGGTCACGTGCCGAAAACAATGCTTTCAGGACGGCGTTGGGATCATCGCTTCGAACACCGAGACAATGTCGGCGGGAAACATCGTCTTTGGCGGCGTTGTCGGACTAGGAGTGGATGCGGTGAGCGGCGCCATGAACAAGTACAACGCGGACAACCAGATCGCCATGGTTCCGATCCCAGGATGCAGGGTTTAACGCTTGCGGATTTCCCTCATCGTGGCGGTGGCCGAGAACGGGGTCATCGGTGCCAACGGCCGGTTGCCGTGGAGGCTCTCGGCCGACCTCAAGACGTTCCGCCGCCTCACCATGGGCAAGCCCCTCATCATGGGGCGCAAGACGTTCCAGTCGCTGAAGAAGCCTCTCGACGGTCGCGACAACATCGTGCTCACGACCGACCCCTTCTTCGAGGCGGACGGCATCAGCGTGGTCAACACGTTCGCCGACGCGATGACGCTCGCGCGCACGCTCGCCCTCACGGGCGGCGTGGACGAGGTCATGGTCATCGGCGGGGCGGACGTGTTCCGGGCGGCGCTGCCGCACGCGGAGCGCATCTACTGGACCGCCGTCCACGCCAAACCCGACGGGGACGTCCACTTCCCCGACATCGACCCCGACGCCTGGACCGAGGTGGAGCGGCACGAGCTGCCCGCCAGCGAAAAGGATGACGTAACGGCCACCTTAAGGGTGCTGGAACGTAAATAATCCCGGCGCCACGGCGATTTGGCGCCCCTTCGCCTTGACTCACACCGCCCGCCAACCAATCTCCATGCCGCGGTTTGCGTCGCCCGGGGTCCTCCCCTATAAGCAAAGCGCAATTGCCATCCGGGACTTACGCGACCCAGGGCTTTCGCCTCGATCTCATCCCTCCGCGGTCCCGACATCAGCCACAACCAAAGGGCCTACGACATATGCCTTGGAGCAATCAAAGCGGCGGAAACGGCGGCGGTTGGAAGGGCGGCGGAGGCGGCGGCCCGTGGGGACAGGGACCCAGCAACCAGCCCCCCGATCTCGAGGAAATGCTGAAGCGCAGCCAGGATCGCATGAAGCAGGTCATGCACGGCGGCGGCGTCCCCGGCCCGCTCGCGTTCCTGGCGGCGGTTGTCGCGGCGGCGGTGGTGGCCTGGTACGCCTTCTTCTTCCGCGTCGACCCGGACGAGCTCGGCGTCGTGATGCGGTTCGGCGAGTTCGTGCGCCAGGAACCCCCCGGCCTGCACTTCCGCCTGCCCTACCCGATCGAGGAGGTCGTGAAGCCCAAAGTCACGCGCCAGAACATCATCGAGGTCGGCATGCGGAGCGCGTCCTTCGATCGCGGCTTCTCCGGCGCGGGCGTGCAGGACGTCAAGGAAGAGAGCCTGATGCTGACCGGCGACGAGAACATCGTCGACATCGACTTCGTGGTCTATTGGCGCATCAAGGATGCCGCCCAGTATCTCTTCAACATCCAGAACCCGGACAATACCGTGAAGGAAGTCGCCGAGAGCGCCATGCGCGAGGTGGTCGGGCAGTCGAACATCCAGCCGATCCTCACGGAAGCCCGGCAGAAGACGGAAGCCGCCGTGCAGGCTCTCATCCAGCATACGCTCGACACCTACCAGGCGGGCATTCAGATCGATCAGGTGACGCTGCAGAAGGTCGACCCGCCGGGCGATGTCATCGACGCGTTCCGCGACGTGCAGGCGGCGCGCGCCGACAAGGAGCGGCTGCAGAACGAAGCCTTCGCCTACGCCAACAAGGTGGTGCCGGAGGCGCGCGGCGAAGCGGAGCGCATCCTGCAGGCCGCCGAAGGTTTCAAGCAGGGAACGGTCGCGGAGGCGCAGGGCCAGACGGCGCGCTTCCTGCAGGTCTACGAGGAATACAAGAAGGCGCCCGAGGTGACGCGCAAGCGCATCTTCCTCGAGACCATGGAACGCGTGCTCGGCGACACCGACAAGGTGATCATCGACGGCAAGAGCGGCCAGGGCGTCGTGCCTTATCTGCCGCTCGACCAGCTCCAGCGGCGTCCGCAGTCCACCGAGGGAGGCAACTGACATGCGCGCATTTCTCGCTTTCCTCGTCATTGTTCTCGCCGGCGCAGGCGCCGCCGTCTACGCGTCGGCGTTCATCGTGCACCAGAACGAGCAGGCGCTCGTGCTCGAGTTCGGCAAGCCGAAGCGCGTCGTCGCGGTGCCGGGTCTCAACTGGAAGCTTCCCCTGGTTGAGACGGTCGACATCTTCGACAAGCGCATCCTGGACCTCGACACGCAGGCACAGGAGGTCACAGCTTCGGATCAGAAGCGCCTCATCGTGGACGCCTTCGCGCGCTTCAAGATCATCGATCCGCTCAAGTTCTACCAGACGCTGCGCTTCGAAGGCGCGGTGCGGTCGCGGCTCGGGCCGATCGTTGAATCGGCGCTCCGGCGCGCGCTCGGCGCGGCAACGTTCCAGGACGTCGTCAAGGACAAGCGCGAGGAGCTGATGAAGCGCATCGCCGCCAACGTCAACGAGGAAGGGCGCGACTTCGGCCTCGAGGTCGTCGACGTGCGCATCAAGCGCGCCGACCTGCCCGAGCAGAACCAGAAGAGCGTGTTCGACCGCATGCGCGCGGAACGCCAGCGCGAGGCCTCCGAGTTCCGTGCCCAGGGCACCGGCGAGGCCAACCGCATCAAGGCGACCGCCGACCGAGAGGTGACGATCATCAAGGCCGAGGCGACGCGCAAGGGCGAGGAAATGCGCGGCGCGGGCGAGGCCGAGCGCAACCGGATCTTCGCCGAAGCCTTCGGACGCGATCCCGACTTCTTCGCCTTCTATCGCTCGATGCAGGCTTACGAGCAGGGTCTGAAGCCGGGCGACACGCGCCTCGTCATCTCGCCCGACAGCGACTTCTTCCGCTACTTCTCGAACCCGCATGGCGCAGGTGCCACGCCGTCCAACCCGCAATGAGCGATCTCGCCGTCGCATTCGGCCTCGTGCTCGTCATCGAGGGCCTGCTTTGGGCCCTCTCTCCGGATCTAGGCCGCCACCTTCTGGCCGCGGCCGCTCAGACACCCGAGGAAAGCTTGCGCAAGGCAGGATGGACGGCGGTCGCGGTGGGCGCCCTGGTCGTTTGGCTGGTGCGCGGCTAGTCCGCTGGCCCGCGCGCGGCCATGCTCCCCGGCGTGCGGCCGCAACCCCGCGTTGACAGCCCATGATCGATCTCACACTTTGGTAAGATGCTGGGGTCGTGGCCCGACCGCCGGATCGGCGGGATCGCAAGCGCCAAGCCCATGGAAGGAGATGCAATGAGCACGATCCCCGGACGCCGCGCGCCAAACCGTCCCGGCCGACCATTCGCCCTGGCCCTGGTGGCGCTCGCGGGCGCCGGGCTCGTGGTCCCGGGGCCGGCCTTCGCCCAGTACAGCGGGCCGCAGTCGGTGGCGCCGGTCGCCGAGAAGCTGATCGACGCCGTGGTCAACATCTCGACCAGCCAAATCGCCAGGGGGCCCGAGGGCGTGCCGCTGCCGCAGGTGCCAAAGGGCTCGCCCTTCGAGGACTTCTTCGAGGACTTCTTCAACAAGAAGGGCGGGGGCAACCGCGTTCCACCCTCGGAACGGAAAGTCTCCTCGCTCGGCTCGGGCTTCGTCATCGATGGCGCCGAGGGGCTCGTGGTCACCAACAACCACGTCATCGAGGGCGCCGACGAGATCATCGTCAACTTCCACGACGGCTCGAAGCTCAAGGTCGACAAGGTGCTCGGGCGCGACACCAAGACGGATCTGGCGCTGCTGAAGGTGACGCCGAAGAAGCCGCTGACGTCGGTCGGCTTCGGATCGTCCGCCGATCTGCGCGTCGGCGACTGGGTGATGGCGATCGGCAACCCGTTCGGCCTTGGCGGCTCGGTTACGGTCGGCATCATCTCGGCCAAGCAGCGCGACATCAACGCGGGGCCCTACGACGACTTCCTGCAGACGGACGCGGCCATCAACAAGGGCAACTCGGGCGGCCCGCTCTTCAACATGGAGGGCAAGGTGGTGGGCGTGAACACCGCCATCATCTCGCCCTCGGGCGGCTCGATCGGCATCGGCTTCGCGGTGCCGGCCGACACCGTGACCGCGGTGGTCTCGCAGCTCAAGGAGTTCGGCCAGGTCAAGCGCGGCTGGCTCGGCGTCAAGATCCAGTCGATCAGCGAGGACATCGGGGAAAGCCTCGGCGTTCCCGAGAACACCGGCGCGCTGGTGGCCGGCGTGACCCCGGATTCACCTGCCGCGAAGGCGGGCATCGAGGCCGGCGACGTCATCCTCAAGTTCGACGGCAAGGACGTGACGACCATGCGCGGGCTGCCGAAGCTCGTCGCGCAGGCGCAGATCGGCAAGACCGTCGAGGTCGAGGTGCTGCGGCAGGGCCAGAAGAAGACCCTTTCCGCCGCGGTCGGCATGCTGGAGGACGAGGAGGAGCAGCCGACGCCCGCTTCCGACAAGGACAAGGAGCAGACGCCTCCCGCGTCGTCGTCGGTGCTCGGACTCACGCTGGTACCTCTCACCGAGGATTTGCGGAGCAGGTTCGGGTTCGACGCGAAGATCAACGGCGTCATCGTCTCCGACATCGACCCCGCGAGCCAGGCCGCGAGCAAGAACATTCGCCCCGGCGACGTCATCACCGAAGCCCAGCAGGAGGCGGTCAAGGAGATCAAGGATATCGAGGCGGCCGTCGAGAAGGTGAAGAAGGCCGGCGGAAAGAGCGTGCTGCTGCTGGTCGAGGATGCCAAGGGCGACACGCGCTTCGTTGCCATACCGTTCTAGTCGCCGGCAACAGCGGCACGTGCATCAGTTCATGACCTGAGCGGTCGCGCCGCCGGGACCAAGGAGGACGGGCTTGTCCGATCGTCATTCCCTGCTCGACACCATAGCCGACAGCCTCGCACCCGTGCATCGCGACGGGCACAAGTTCATCGCCATCGGGCTCGGCGTGACGCTGGTCCTGTTTTTCATCTGGCCGGCGCTCGGATGGATCGGGGCGCTGATCACCGCCTGGATCATCTACTTCTTCCGCGATCCGGACCGCGTCACGCCGCTGCGCGACGGGCTCATCATCGCGCCCGGCGACGGCCGCATCTCGCTCATCGAGAAGGTCCGCCCGCCGTCGGAGCTCGGGCTCGGCGACGAGGAGCGGATCAGGATCTCCATCTTCCTGTCGGTGTTCGACGTGCACATACAGCGCGCGCCGCTGGCCGGGCGTATCATCCGCTCGCTCTACATCCCCGGAGCATTCCTGAATGCCGCCCTCGACAAGGCTTCCGAGGACAACGAGCGGCGCACCATTGTCATCGAAACGCCGGGAGGTGTTAAGGTGGCCGTGGTGCAGATCGCGGGCCTCGTGGCGCGGCGGATCGTGACGTTCGCGGCCGAAGGCGACAGCGTCGGGGTGGGCGAGCGGTTCGGCCTCATCCGCTTCGGGTCTCGCGTCGACACCTATCTGCCGGCCGGCGCTTTCCCCCTGGTGGCCGTCGGACAGCGCGCGATCGGCGGCGAGACGGTGCTCGCGGACCTGCGCTCGACGGAAGTGGAGCGCGAGGCGCGCCGGCACTAGAGTCGGCCTGGAACAGAGGCGCTTCAGCCTTTAGCGGAGGTCTACCATGGACCCCATCATACCGCAGCTCGAGAAGGACACGCGGCGCAGGCGCAAGCGGCGCATGTTCAGCCATGCCCGCATCCCCGTGCGCATGATGGTGCCGAACTTCTTCACGCTGTTCGGTCTCTGCGCAGGGCTCACCTCGATCCGCATGTCGATCGACGGCCGCTACGACTTCGCGCTCCTCGCCATCGTCGTCGCCGCGCTGCTCGACGGCATCGATGGACGCATCGCGCGCCTCCTCAGGGCCTCCTCGCGGTTCGGCGCCGAGCTCGACAGCCTTGCCGACTTCGTCAATTTCGGCGTCGCACCAGCGATCCTGATCTTCACGTGGGGGCTCGGCGACCACAAGAGCCTCGGCTGGATCGCGGTGATGCTGTTCGCGCTGGCGTCCGCGCTCCGGCTCGCGCGTTTCAACACGCTCATCGACGACGAGCGGCCAAAGTGGCAGTCCGATTTCTTCATGGGCGTGCCCACACCCGCCGCGGCCATCGTGGTGCTGCTGCCGGTCTACGTGCAGCATCTCGGTCTCGACGTCAGGGGCTCGCCGGTGCTGCTCAACCTCGTACTCGCCTACGTGATGCTGATCGGGCTCATGATGGTGTCGATCGTTCCCACGTACTCGGGCAAGCTGCTCGGAGAGCGGATCGGGCGCGAGTGGGTGTTGCCGCTGTTCGTGGTTTCCATGCTGGCGGTGGCGTGCCTGCTCACCTACCCCTACGCGACGCTGGCGATCGTCTCCATCGCCTATCTCGCCGCCCTGCCCTTGACCTGGCACCGCTTCCGCAGGCTCGAGCAGCTCAACGCCGGCGCGGCATCGAACGCATCGCCCGCGGCCGATGCGCCGCATCCGGAGCCGAGCCCCGGCACCGGATCGCCGCGCCTCGTCGAAATCCGACCCGGCGAGCAGAAGCGCTAACGCGCTTCCCGCCGATCGAGGCGCCCGGAAGCGCACTGCGCCGCTTCAGGAAAAGCCGGAAAGACGGCGGGCGCCGCGAGGCCAGGAGAACGCCCGATCGTCGCACCACGGATCGGCAGGCCGATGCGCCTTCCGTTGCCTCCGTGCACCGGCCATTCGCCCGCGCACGCGCGGCGGGCGGGATCGTTGGGACAGGCTCGGCGTTTTCTCCTACATTTCCGCCCGTTCAGAGCACAGGCAAGGGTATTGCGTCATGGCCGAAGCCGCATCAACGCCCGTCAGGACCCGTCGCAAGACACTCGACTACATCCTCGGCCGGAACATGATGATCGGCGTCGCGTCGCTGATGCTCCTGTTCCTGTCCGGCTATGCCACCTGGCACGGCATGCGCGACTTCATCATCGGCGTCTCCGACACGCCGACCGATGCCGGGTCGATGTCCATTCCCAACGACGTGCTCGTGATCGGCGTGGTGGTGGCGCTCACCTTCCTCATGTGGCTGGCGCTGCGCGAGACCTTCGGCGCGGGGCGCGACTTCAGCGACCGCATCATCATGTTCGTGCTCTACGTGTTCCTCGCCATCTGGTCGATCGGCTTCGGCTACGGCTTCTGGTGGAGCCTCATCTCCGGATCGGAGGCGACGCGCACCGGGCTCTCGGGATTGCAGGAGGACGCGCGCGACGCTTCCGCAGTGGTGGCTGCCCGGCTCGACGCCGTGCGCTCGCAGCTCGACAATGTCGTCTCCTGGTCGGAAAGCCAGATGACCCGCGAGGAGACGAGCGGGGGAAGCTGCGGCACGGCCTCCGGCGCGGGGCGGGGACCGCTCTACAACGCGCGGCGCGGCGTGCGCGACTCGGTCGCGACGCTGCGTGACGGCATGGTGCGCAGCTGGCTCGAGCCTGTGCAGGCGGAGGTCGAGCAGCTACGCCAGAGCGCCCAATCGATCGCGGGAGCGAGCCTCGAGGAGCGGCAGCGCAACTTCGAGACCATGGCCTCACAAATCCGCGGCTCGGCACGCAACATCGCCGCGCGGTCGAACGAGCTCGGCAAGTCGACGGCGGCGGAGATGCGGGCGCTGGCCGAGACCGTCTCCGTGGCGCCGGGGCAGCCCGGCTTCTCCTGCTACGACCCGACGCTCGGGCAGCGGCTCGTGCAAGCCGCCGATCAGGCCGACCAGCCGGCGGAAGTGAAACTGCGCGACGCGGAGTTCAGCGAAGGCCCGGCGGGCGTCGCCAACGCGGTCAAGAACCTTTGGAAGAACCTCGGCGCCTACGGCTACAGCCTCGGGCATTTCATCGTCACGCTCGGGTCCGATCCGGCAACGACCACGGACGCCGGCGATCCCATCACAGGGCGAGACCTCATCGCGCTCCTGGCCTCGATCGGCATCGACTTCGGTCTGCTGGTGCTCGCCATCCTCAACCCGCCGGCGCGGCGGCCGGAGATGGCCGGCGACAAGCGGCGCGCGATCCAGGCCGCCATCGCGACCGCCATCGCGCGCGCGCCCGAGAAAGACATCGAATGGGTGCGACAGCACTTCATCTATCACAAGACGCATTCGTATCTCGTGATCCCCAACCTCTACAGCAGCGACACCGAGACGGAAGGCAAGATGGCGCTCGCCATGAACCAGCTCGCGGGCGTTCTCGACGATCTCGATCTCGTCGAATGGCCGAAGAAGGGCTTTCTCAAGCTCACCAAGAGCGAGTTGCAGAAGCTCAAGGATGAGGAAGCGTTGGCCAGCGATACGGACCTAACGGCCATCAAGAAGGCGTGGCTGGAGAAAGTAGGCAAGACCAGCGGGCCCGATTCAGAAGAACGCGACCAGAAAGTGCGTGATGCGTCTCCGCTCCGCAATCACGGGCTGTTCTCGAAGGCCGAGAAGGCGCTGACCATCGCCGGCTGGAGCGAGCACGCGCGCCGCGATATCGAGGTTTACCGACTGGTCGACGTCGAGGGCCTGACGCCGATCCTCGATGTCCTCAACGACGAGAGCTGGGGTGCTGGCGGCAAGCCGGCGCCGGCCAAGGAGACGGCTTAGCTCCAACTGCGCCGTCGTAACCCCTTACCCGCCGCTCTGGGCAATGCCCTTCGCGTCGACCTCTCCCCAAGGGGAGAGGTGAAGGAGGTTCAGCGCTGCGGGCGCAGGAGGCGTTCGCGAAGCGCGAGGCGCGCGTTGCCGGACGTATCCGCGGGCGGGGGATCGGGCTGGCGCGCAGGCGGCGGTACCGCCTGGTGTGGCGGGTAGGCCGGGGCGGCGCTAGGGGCCGCGGGCGCCGCGCGCGGAATCTCGGGCAATAGCTGCCGGCGCAGGATCGATTCACGTTGCGGGGCGGGGAAGGGCTGCTCGCCGCGCGGCGGCTCGCTGCGCGCCACCGGCTCGGCCGGCACCTGCGGGTCGCGCGCGTGGCGGCTCACGAACTCGCTCACCTCGCGCTCGATCTCGTCCTGATCGAGGGGCTGCCTTTCGGCGACCGCCGGCTCGGACGGGGCGCGACGCGGATCAAACGGGTCGGAAACCGTGGCTGCGTGGACGGCGGCGGCCTGCGCGGCCACACGCTCCGGATCCTGGCGATCCGTGGAGCGGCGCAGCAGCGGGGCTGTCGCGGGGATGCTCACGGCATCGGAGAAGAGCTGGGCCTGCGTCGCGGCGTCGAGCTGACCGCACACACCGGCCGCGCGCCAACGCTCTACCACGGCGTCGAGATAACCCTCGTCGCCGAGCGAATCCTGCCACTTCTCCGAGAAGCGCGCCGTGGTGGAGCGCGGCAGTGCATCGGACGGAAGCTCGTCGAAGCGGATGCGTACCGGGATCGCCACGCCGTCGCCGAAGGCGATTGCCTCGCGGGCGCCGAGCGCAGGCAGGAACTCGATCAGGCCCGTGCCGGTGTCGGAGACGGCGGAGGCGACGATGGCCTGGTCGCGGTCGTTCGACATGCGAAGCGCGAACACGGTGTTGCACTGGGACAGAATGGTCGGATCGATCTCCGCCGGACGCTGCGTGACGATGCAGAGGGAGGCGCCGTACTTGCGGCCCTCCTTTGCGATCTTGGCGATGGCCCGCTTGCAGGGCTCGAAGCCCATCTGCGGGTTCAAGGGCACGTAGCGGTGTGCCTCCTCGCAGACGACGGTGACGGGGACCTTGCCCTCTCCCCAGAGCGCGAAGTCAAAGGCCATGCGGCAGAGCACGGACACGACCACGTTGACCACCTCGGGCGGCAGGCCGGTCAGCTCGAGGATGGTGATGGGCTTGCCGTTCACCGGTACGCGGAACACGCGCGACAGCACCTGCGCCATGCCGTCGTAGACGGTGACAGACCCGAACATGAAGGCGTATCGGCCGTCCTGGACGAAGGTCTCGATGCGGGTCTTGAGCTGGCGATAGGGGGCGAGATCCTTGCGGTTCTCGAGCTTGCCCATGCGCTCGTCGATGAGATTGACGAGGTCGGAGATGCGGTAGGGCACCGGCGTGTCGACGGTGAACTTCGAGCCGTCGAGGCCGGTCTTGCGCAGCTTCGGATCGGCGTTGCGCCCCATGCTGTAGCGGGACTTGGCGAGCGGGATGAGGTCCTGGAGGATCTCGATCTCGCCCTTGCGCTCATTGTCCCCGACGAGAACCTCGGCCGCCTCCTCGAAGTTTAGGAGCCACAGCGGAAGCTGGAGCGTGCGCGGCGAGATCACCTCGGCGCGCTCACCGAAGGCGGTCGCGTACTCGTTGTGCGGGTCGAGGAGCAGGATGTGAGCGTTCGGATTGCGCTCCAGAATGGCGCGGAAGATAAGGGCGGTCGTGCAGGACTTGCCGGTGCCTGTCGTGCCGAGAATGGCGAAGTGCTTGCCGAGCAGCTCGTCGACGCGGATCATGGCCGGGATCGTCGGGTCCTGGCGGATGGACCCGATGCGCACGGCGTCGCGATCGTTGCCGGTGTAGGTGAGCTGAAGCTCGTACTGCGTGGCGAAGCGCACGCGATCGCCGAGCGTCGGATAGGTCGTCGTGCCACGCTGGAACTGGACCGGCTTTCCATCCGAGGTCTTGGTGAGCTCGCCGACGAGGCCGAGTTCGGCGATGCGAATCTCGTGCTCGCTGCCGTGCGCGGGCAGCGGAACGCTCAAGGCGGAGACGGTGGCGAGAATGGTCGAGCTGCCGGCGTCGATCGCGAGCAGCGTGCCCATCTCGGGCCGGTCCGCCTTGCCGCGCGGATCGTTCTCGTGCGCGGCATCGAGCAACAGAATAGCCTTCGAGCCGGTTACGGACGCAATACGCCCGATCGACCGCGGCAATACGTGGTACTGAGGCTCTTTAGAGGTTGCGCCCTGCATCTTTCGCTCGTTCCGACCTGGGTTTCGCCCCGTGGCCGTACATCGTGTCGCGCGCCTCGATGGGCGAGACCTGATGCTCCGGCGGCAACGTGACGGTGACGTCCGTGCCCTTGTCCTTGACGCTGGTGATCATCAACTCACCCCCGTGCAGCTCGACCAGCGACTTGGCGATGGTGAGGCCGAGGCCCGTGCCTTCGCGCCAGCGCGTGCGGGCGCCATCCACCTTGCCGAAAGGCTCGAGGGCGATGCGAACCTGCTCCGGCGTCATGCCGATGCCCGTGTCGCGCACCGTGACCGTCACGCCTCCGCGGCCCCGTTCGTGGGCCTCGACGACGACGCTTCCGCCCTTGGACGTGAACTTGAGGGCGTTCGACACGAGGTTGTTGAAAATCTGGGCGAGCTTGGTGTCGTCGCCGCGCACGCCCGGCAGCGAGTAGGCTAAGCGCAGCGACAGCTCGATGCCGGCATCAGCCGCCGCCCGGCGGTTGGTGGCGACGCAGTCCTTGAGCACGGCGGCCAGGTCGACCTCGAACGCGTCGAGGGCATAGGTGCCGCTCTGCAACTTCGAGATGTCGAGAATGTCGTTGATGACCGCGAGCAGATGGTCGGCGGCGGCATTGATGAGGCCCGCATACTGCACGATGTCGGCGTCCGTCAGGCGGTGATCGCCGTGCTCCTTCAGGAGCTTCGAGAAGCCAAGTACGGTGTTGAGCGGCGTGCGGAGCTCATGGCTCATGTTGGCGATGAACTCGGACTTGACGCGGTGGGCGAGCTCGGCCTCGACGCGCGCCTTGCGTTCGGCCACGCGGGTGCGATGACGCAAAACCGCGTCTCCCACCAACGCCGAGTATTCCTGCAGCAAAGTGTTTGACTTGCTGTTGCCGAAACCGGACTTGTGCATTGCCAAGGCGTCGCCAGAACTCTCAGATCCTAGGCAACGCTAGTCGCCAATGGATAAGACGTGGTTAATCTGCATCTATTGCCCATCAGAGGACCAATGTGTCGCTCTCGGGCGGCCGGAAGCCGTTGTTTTCGGCCCCAGGTTGGGCTTTGATGCGCCCTCTGTTAAGGCGTGAGGGGGTGGACGATGGATCGGCGCGAGTTCCTGGTCACGAGTGGCGGCGCCGCGGTTGCAGCCACATCCGGCACAGCCTGCGCTCAGGCCGAGCCGCACATCCAAAGCACAGCCAGCACCGTGCTCAGGCTCTCGATGTCCTGGGCGGATACCCCGCAAGGCCCAGCCGATTCCGTGCGCCGCCTGGCGCGCCGCTTCGAGACCATGACGGGCGGGCGCACCCGCATCGAAGTCGCCGCTTCGGGAAGCGGTCCCGATAGCGACGCCGACCTGGTGCACGGCTCGGCGCACGACTTCGCAGCGCGCCATCCCGCCTTCTGCTATTTCGCGGGTCTGCCTGGGTCGGCAGGGCTCGCGCCGCACGACCTCGCGCACTGGATCACGATCGGCGGCGGGCAGATGCTTTGGGACGAGCTGGCGGGAGACGCCGGCTGGAAGCCGTTCCTCGCCGGTCACATGGGGGATGCTCCTCCGCTCTGGTCACGCGAGCCGGTGCGCGATCTCGGCGACCTCGCCGGGCGGCGCATCGCAGCGCCCGGGCTTGGCGCCGATGTCGCCCGCGCGCTCGGAGCTGAAGCTACCGCTGCGGCCGAGCCACGCGTCGCCGCCCTGCTCGCGGAGGGGACGCTCGACGCCGCCGAGGCCGGAGACCTCGCGACGAGCCTCGCGACCGGCGTGGCGCGGGCGGCGCGGCATGCGACCGGCACCGGCCTCAACGGCCACGGCACCGCGCTGGCGCTCAGCGTCAAGCTCGCGGTCTGGGAGCGGATGTCCGACGCGGACAAGGCCGCGCTGGCGGCGGCTACCGCCGAAGAATACCAGCTCGCGCTCGGCGAGGGGCGGGCCCACGCCGCCGTCGCACGGCGTGTGCTCGAGGGGTCGCTCGGCATCACCTTCGCGCCCTGGCCGGCCGACGCGGCGGAGGCGCTCGAGCGGGTTGCCGAGGCCACCGTCGCCCACGTGGCGGGGCGGGATGCGACGGCGGCGCGCATCGACCAAAGCTACATGGCGTTCCGCAACATGCTTTCCGGAACGCCCGCACCGAGCCGCCCGCAGGCGGTGGCGTAAGCCACCGGCTCGCCTACTTCTTGACGAGCGCGTCGCGGATTTCGCGCAGGTAGACCTCCGACGGGCTCGGAGGAGGCGGAGCCTCGACCGCGGCCGGTTTCTTCATCGTGTTGAGGGCGCGAATCAAGAGGAAGATCGCGGCCGCCGTGATGAGAAACTTCAGAACCGCGTTGAGGAAGAGGCCGTACTTGATGAGCACACCGTCGCCGGCTGGCGTCGGCAGCGTGATGGCGAGCGCGCTGAAGTCGATGCCAGCCAGGATGTAGCCGATCGGCGGCATGACGATGTTCTCGACCAGCGTCGAGACGATCGGCGCGAAGGCGGCGCCGATGATCACGCCCACGGCGAGGTCAATGACGTTGCCTCGCATTGCAAAATCCTTGAAATCGGACAGTATCGACATGTTGCGTGTTCCCTTCGGCCAACCTCAAACTGCGACTCTTATCGAGTCCGAGGTGCGATGCTAAGGGGCCGCGGGCGGGGTGCAAAGGGGCCAGTGCGCCGCGCATCTGGAAAAGCCCCTGCCATTCGCCTCAAAGCAACCACAACTCCCGCGCACGTCAGTGCGGGCCAACGCACAAACCGGGGAACATCATGATCGAGCGGCGGGAGCGGAAACCATACTGGCGCCACACCAAGTGGCAGATGCTGGCGAGCCTGCTGCCTTTCCTCACGCTCATTCTCGTGCTGCCGCTCTATGCGGACCGGCTGAACTCCAGCAAGTTCATGGGCTTTCCCCTGGGCTATTTCCTCTGCCTGCATGGGCTCGTGCTGATCGCCGTGATCACGGTCGCGAGCTTCGTCAACCGGCAAGACGCCATCGACCACTGGCATGGGGCGCACGAGGATGCTTGAGGGGCAAGGTTGGGCGGACCGTCCTCGCCGCACGGAGCCATAGCCCATGCCCTTCTCGCACAAGACGGGCTACGTCAATCCGCGCCTCGGCACCTACTTCGGCATCTTCATGAGCGCGTTCGTCGCGCTCACGCTGATGACGCTCATCCTCGGCGAGCTCGGTGTCAGCGACGACGCCTTGCGGCTCACCATGCTCGTGGGACCGATCGGGCTCTATGCCATCATTGGGGTGGCGGCCTACACCGCCGAGCCCATCGACTATTTCGCCGCGGGCCGGCGTGTCCCCGCCTTCTACACGGGGCTCGTGCTGGCGCAGACCGCGCTCGGCGCGACGGGGCTCGTCGCGTTGACCGGCGTGTTCTTCCTGGTCGGATTCGACGCGCTCTGCATCGTGATCGGCGGGCTCGCGGGCTTTGTCGTGATGGCGGTGCTGCTCGCCCCCTTCTTCCGCAAGTTCGGCGCCTTTACTGTCGCGAGCTATCTCGGCAAGCGCTTCGACAGTCGCGCGCTGCGACTGATCGCGGGGTTCATCCTGGCCGTGCCAATGCTGCTCGTCATGGCCGCCGAGCTTCGCATCGGCGCGCACGCCGTGTCGTGGTTCTATCCGATGCCGCAGTCAGCCGCCGTCCTGATCCTGGCCGCGGTGGTGGTGCTCACGCTGGCGGCCGGTGGGATGCGCTCGCTCGCCTGGTCGTCGGCGGCACAAAGCCTCGCGGCCCTGATCGCGCTCCTCGTGCCGATCGCCATCGTGGCGCTCGTCGTCACCAACCTGCCGCTGCCGCAGCTCTCGGCGGGACCGGTGCTGCGCGTGGTGGGGAGGGCGGAAGCGGCGCAGGGGCTCCCCATCATCCTGCCGCCGGCGCTCGCCTTCGATATTCCGGGCGACGGGCTCGCGCCGCTCGCCAAACGCTACTCCGACGCCTTCGGCAGCGTGGGGCCGCTAGCGTTCGTCATCGTCACGCTTTCGCTGCTCGCAGGCTTCGCGAGCGCGCCGTGGCTCCTGCCGCGCGTCGCCGGCACGCCCGGCGTCTATGAGGCGCGCAAATCGCTCGGCTGGGCGACGCTGCTGTTCGGCATCTCGATGCTGACCATCGCCTCGATCGCCATCTTCATGCGCGACTATCTCACCGACGTCGTGACGGCGGCGGGCTCCATCCGCTTTCCCGCATGGCTCGACACGCTGCGCGAGCGCGGCCTCATCACCGTGGCGAGCGAGGGTCGCCCCACGCTGTCGAGCTTCAATGTCAGCCGGGACGACGTTCTTTTGAGCCTGCCGATCGCCGCCGAGATGCCGCCCGCTCTCATCTATCTCGCGGTGGGAGGCGTTGTGGCGGCGGCGCTCGCCACGGCGGGCGCCGTGGCGCTGGCGCTCGGCAACATCCTGACCGAGGACGTCGCCTTCGGACTGACCTCGACGCCGCCCAAGCCAGGACCGCGTCTCCTGGTCTCGCGCGTCGCGCTCGGCATAGCGGCGGCGCTCGGCGCGCTGATCGCGATCGCGGCGCCGGCCGACCCGCTCGGTCTCGTGCTGTGGGCCTTGGCGCTGACCGGCGCCTCGGCCTTCCCGGTGCTCGTGCTCTCGATCTGGTGGAAACGGCTCAACGCCTTCGGGGCCGCGGCGGGTCTTGTCACGGGGTTCGGCGTGACGGTGCTCGCGATCATCGCCGGGGAGTCGGGCCTGACAGGCGTCGACGGGGCGCTGGCGGCGGCCATCGGTCTGCCGGCCGGCGCCGTCGCCACGATCGCCGTCGCGCTGGCGACGCCCGTCCCGGCGCGCAATCTGCTCGAGTTGGTGCGCGACATCCGCGTTCCCGGTGGCGAGATCCTCTATGACCGGGAAATGCGCTACCAGCGGCGAAAGAAGGTCTGATGTCAAACCGCGACGGGCTGGCGCCCTATCCGGCGCGCGAGCTCTTCAACGAGTCCTTCCTGGATACCGGCGACGGGCACGCGCTCTACTACGGAGAGTGCGGGAACCCGGACGGAGCGCCAGTGCTCGTCGTGCACGGGGGGCCGGGTGGCGGGTGCAATCCCACCATGCGCCGTTTTCACGATCCGAGGCACTATCGCATCATCCTGCTCGACCAGCGCGGCTGCGGGCGTTCGACGCCGAACGCGTCGATCGAGAACAACACGACCTGGCATCTCGTCGCCGACATGGAGCGGCTGAGACACCACCTCGGCATCGCCCGCTGGCAGCTTTTCGGCGGATCGTGGGGATCGACGCTGGCGCTCGCCTATGCCGAGACGCATCCCGAACGCGTGAGCGCGCTCGTGCTGCGCGGCATCTTCCTGCTGAGGCGCAGCGAGCTGGCCTGGTTCTACCAGGACGGGGCGAGCGCGCTTTTCCCGGAGGCGTGGGAAGCGTTCGAGCGCGTCATCCCGCCCGAGGAGCGGGGCGACATGATCGGCGCCTACTATACGCGGCTGGTCGACCCCAACCCAAGTGTGCATATGCCGGCGGCTGAAGCCTGGAGCGTGTGGGAGGGGACGACGCTGTCGCTGATCGAGGATCCGGCGCGCGTGCGCTCGTTCGCCAATCCGGCCTATGCGCTCGCCTTCGCGCGCATCGAATGCCACTACTTCGTCAATGCCGGCTTCTTTGCCGAGGACGGTGCGCTGCTCAAGAATGCCTACCGGCTGGGCGACATCCCGGGCGTGATCGTGCACGGGCGCTACGACGTCGTGACGCCGGTGCGCAACGCCTGGGACCTCAAAACGGCGTGGCCATCCGCCGAGTTGCGTATCGTCCCCGACGCGGGGCATGCCATGACGGAGCCGGGCATCATCCACGAGCTCGTGCGGGCAACATCGCATTTCCGCGACCGCGGCTAAGCTGCCCACCCCGCCGTTCGCCATGCGCGGCGATGGCGCTGGCCTGACCGCGGTCCAACCGGATAGAGTGAACGCCGACCAGTGATCGCGGCGCGACGACGCCGAGACACGCAGCACCGCCCAGCCCATGCCGAAAAGTACCCGTCGCAAAATCGCCATCGCCGACAAAAATCCCGTGGTGCGCACCGGTCTCGTCGGTATCATTTCGCGGGATGGGCGCTTCGCGGTCACGGCTGCCGTGTCGACGGGGACGGCGCTCCTGGAACTCGCCGCCGCGCAACAGATCGAGATCGCCGTCATCGGCTGGGCGCTTCCCGACATGACGGGCGGCGACGTGCTCGCCGAGCTCAAAAGACGTAACTCCGACGTCCGGACCATCGTCTACACCGGCGAGCCCGGCATCGACGTCCTGAGGCGCACCATCAAGGCCGGTGCGTGGGGCTTCATGTCCAAGAGCGACGAGCCGGAGGTTCTGCTCGAGACGATCTCATCAGTGTCGCACGGCCGTGTCTCATTTCCGTACGTCGACATGGAGGCGGCATCCAAAGATCCGCTCGACGTGTTGACCGTGCGCGAGCGCGAGCTGCTCGCGGCGCTCGCAGACGGGTGGTCGAACCTGCAAATCGCGGCCCGCATCGGCATCTCGCGCAACACGGTGAAGTATCACCTCAAGAACCTCTACGATAAGCTCAACGTCAACAACCGGGCCATGGCGGTGGCGCTGTTCATGGCGCGGCAGGCGCAGCGCGACCTGCGCTAGGTTTTGTCCGGCGCGACGTGAATCGCCGGCGCGGGAAAAGTCCGAAGCGATCTGTCGCGGGGTGGGTAGGCAGAAACTACCCAACCGGGGAATTCCCTCGGCCAGCGATACAGCCCATAAGCCTACCCAAGAGATTTCTCGCCTCGCCCTTTCGGGTGTTGCAGGTGTTCTCCGACGTGCCTACAAACTTCACCGAAAGGCGTTCAATTCGAGAGCGCCGACCGAAACCGGGGAACAGTAAGCTCGGCAGAAACCTCCAGCTCGCGGCCGCTTTTCGCCAAGAGTCGCAGCAGTTTCGGCTGACGCTGGGCAGTCGAACCGCTAAGGTTGGGGCAAGAAACTCGAAGCAAATACCGTGAGGAGACGCACATGACCAATATGGTGACGCCGCACCTGTTCATCCCTGGCCCGACCAATATCCCCGAGGCCGTCCGCATGGCCATGAACCTCCCGATGGAGGACATGCGCAGCCCGGAATTCCCCAAGTTCACGCTCCCCATCTTCGAGGACATCAAGAAGGTCTTCAAGATGAAGGACGGCCGCGTCTTCATCTTCCCCTCGTCCGGCACCGGCGCCTGGGAATCGGCGATCACCAACACGCTCGCCGTGGGCGACAAGGTTCTGATGAGCCGCTTCGGCCAGTTCTCGCTGCTGTGGGTCGACATGGCCGAGCGCCTCGGCCTCAAGGTCGAGCTTTGTGACGAGGAGTGGGGCACGGGCGTGCCGGTGGAGAAGTACGCGGACATCCTGGCCAAGGACAAAGGCCACGAGATCAAAGCCGTGTTCGCCACGCACAACGAGACGGCAACCGGCGTCAGCTCCGACATCGCGGGCGTGCGGCGCGCGCTCGACGCGGCCAAGCACCCCGCGCTCCTGTTCGTCGACGGCGTGTCGTCCGTCGGATCGCTCGACATGCGCATGGGCGAGTGGGGCGTCGACTGCTGCGTCTCGGGCTCCCAGAAGGGCTTCATGCTGCCGACGGGCCTCGGCATCCTCGCCGTCAGCCAGAAAGCGCTCGACGCCAACAAGAGCCTCAACGGGCGCATGAACCGCTGCTTCTTCTCCTGGGAAGACATGATCAAGACCAACGATCAGGGCTACTTCCCCTACACGCCGGCGACGCAGCTCATCCGCGGGCTTCGCGCCTCGCTCGACCTCATTTTCGCCGAGGGTCTCGACAACGTCATCGCACGCCACACGCGTCTCGCTCAGGGTGTGCGCGCCGCCGTCGACGCCTGGGGCCTCAAGGTTTGCGCCAAGGAGCCCAAGTGGCATTCCGACACCGTGTCGGCGATCCTCGTACCTGAGGGCATCGACAGCGCCAACGTCGTCAAGACGGCCTACTACCGCTACAACACCTCCCTCGGCGTCGGCCTCAACAAGGTCGCCGGAAAGGTGTTCCGCATCGGCCACCTCGGCGCACTCGACGAGGCGATGGTCGGCGGCGTGCTGTTCGCGGTCGAGATGGCGCTCAAGGATGTCGGCGTCCCCATCAAGCTCGGATCGGGCACGGGCGCTGCGGCCGAGCATTACAGCAAGACCGCGACCAAGCCCGCGATGGCAAAGGCCGCATAGAACCGAGGGCGGCGCGCTTTTGCGAGCCGCCCTCTTCTAATCCTACAGGTCCGACGACGGGGTCCGCGGCGCAGCCGGTCTGGGCAAGCCCGAAGTGTCTGCAAAAGCATTCAAGAGGAATCGCACCGATGAGCTTCACCCTCTACCCGACGCGCAAGCAGCGACTGCAGCGCTCGTATCTTGCCGTTCCGGGCTCGAACCCGACCATGATCGAGCGCGCACATAAGAGCGCCGCCGACTACGTGTTCCTCGACTGCGAGGATGCGGTGGCGCCGCCGGAGAAGGAGCAGGCCCGCAAGAACATCATCCAGGCGCTGAACGACCTCGACTGGAAGGGCGCGGGCAAGAGCGTATCGGTGCGCATCAACGGCCTCGACACGCACTACATGTACCGCGACGTGGTCGACATCGTGGAGCAGGCGGGCGCCAAGCTCGACACCATCCTGATCCCGAAGGTCGGCGTGCCGGCCGACGTCTACACGGTCGAGTGCATCGTCTCGCAGATCGAGGTGGCCAAGAAGCTGCCGCATCAGATCGGCAGCGAGGCGCTCATCGAGACGCCGCTCGGCATGGCCAACGTGGAGGCCATCGCGTCGGCCAACAGCCGCCTCGAGTCGATGCATTTCGGCGTCGCCGACTACTCGGCCTTCAACAAGGCGCGCACGGTCGTCATCGGCGGCCTCAACCCCGACTATCCGGGCGACCAGTGGCACTTCCCGCTGTCGCGCATGACGGTCGCCTGCCGCGCGTTCGGCCTGCGTCCGATCGACGGACCGTTCGGCGGCATCGACGATCCGGAGGGCTACAAAGCCGCCGCGCGCCGCGGCGCCGCTCTCGGCATGGAAGGCAAGTGGGCGATCCATCCTTCGCAGATCGAGCTCGCCAACGAGATCTACTCGCCGACGGCCAAGGAAGTCGAGCGCGCCGAGCGCATTCTCGTCGCCCTCAAGGAAGCGGAAGCCCAGGGCAAGGGCGCAGCCTCGCTCGACGGCAAGATGATCGACGCGGCATCGGAGAAGATGGCGAAGAACCTGCTCGCCACGGCCGCTGCCATCAAGGCCGCGGAAGCCGCACGGGCCGCATAACAAAACAAACAGCGGCAGGAAGCAGCAGTTCCCCCAAGGAGATTCACATGGACATTCACGAGTACCAGGCAAAGGAGCTTCTCGCGAAGTTCGGCGTGCCCGTCCCGCGCGGCGGGCTCGCCTACAGCCCCGAGCAAGCAGTCTATCGCGCCCATGAGATCGGCGGCGCGAAGTGGGTGGTCAAGGCGCAGATCCATTCGGGTGCGCGCGGCAAGGCCGGCGGCATCAAGGTCTGCAGCAAGGAGAACGAGGTCGAATCGGCCGCCGAGGGGCTCCTCGGCAAAAAGCTGGTCACCATCCAGACCGGCCCCGCAGGCAAGCTCGTCTCGCGCCTCTACATCGAGGAAGCGACGGACATCGACAGGGAGATCTACCTCTCCTTCGTCATGGACCGCGCAGCGGAGCGCATCGTCGTCGTGTCGTCGGCCGCCGGCGGCATGGATATCGAGGAGATCTCGCACAGCCAGCCGGACACGATCATCAAGGTGGCGGTCGACCCCGCGGTCGGCATGCAGGCCTTCCAGGCCCGTGAAGTCGCCTTCGGCCTTGGCGTCGACCCGGATCTCATCGGCAAGCTCGAGCGCGTGATCCTTGGCTGCTATCGCGCATTCCGCGATCTCGACGCCTCGATGCTCGAGATCAACCCGCTGGTCATCACCAAGCAGAAGACCATCGTGGCGCTCGACGCCAAGATGAGCTTCGACGAGAACGCCTTGTTCCGCCGCCCGCAGATCGCGGAGCTGCGCGACAAGAGCCAGGAGGACACGCGCGAGACCTACGCCAACGACCGCGGCCTCTCCTACGTCGGCCTCGACGGCGACATCGGCTGCATCGTGAACGGCGCCGGCCTCGCCATGGCCACGCTCGACATGATCAAGCTCGCGGGGGGAGAGCCGGCCAACTTCCTCGACATCGGCGGCGGTGCAAGCCCCGAGCGCGTGACGAAGTCGTTCAAGGCGGTGCTGCGCGACAAGAACGTGAAGGCCATCCTGGTCAACGTGTTCGCCGGCATCAACCGCTGCGACTGGGTGGCCAAGGGCGTCGTCGACGCCATCAGGGAGCTCGAGATCCAGCTGCCGATCGTCGTGCGCCTCGCCGGCACCAACGTCGAGGAAGGCCGCAAGATCATCGATCAGAGCGGACTCACCATGATCAGCGCAGAAACGCTGGCTGATGCGGCCAACAAGGCCGTCGCAGCCGCCAAAAAAGCCGCCTGAGGAGGAAACACATGGCCATCTTCATCAACGAGAATACGCCGATCCTCGTGCAAGGCTTCACCGGCCGCATCGGCACGTTCCACGCGCAAGAGATGATCGACTACGGCACCAACGTGGTCGGCGGCGTAACGCCCGGCAAGGGCGGCTCCACGCATCTCGGGCGCCCGGTGTTCAACACCATGAAGGGCGCGGTCGACGAGACCGGGGCCGAGGCATCGATCGTGTTCGTGCCGCCCCCGTTCGCGGCGGACGCGATCATGGAGGCGGCGGATGCGGGCATCAAGTACTGCGTCTGCATCACGGACGGCATCCCGACGCAGGACATGATCCGCGTCAAGCGCTACATGCGCCGCTACAAGAAAGAGAACCGCATGGTTCTCACCGGGCCCAACTGCGCCGGCACCATCTCGCCCGGCAAGGCGATGCTCGGCATCATGCCCGGCCACATCTACATGCCGGGTCGCGTCGGCATCGTGGGCCGCTCCGGTACGCTCGGCTACGAGGCTGCCTCGCAGCTCAAGTCGCTCGGCATCGGCGTGTCGACCTCGGTCGGCATCGGCGGCGATCCGATCAACGGCTCGTCGTTCAAGGATGTGCTCGAGCACTTCGCCGAGGATCCCGACACCGACGCCGTCATGTTGATCGGCGAGATCGGCGGTCCGCAGGAGGCCGAGGCCGGCATCTACGTCCGCGACCACTTCAAGAAACCTGTCGTCGCCTACATCGCGGGCCTTTCGGCTCCGAAGGGCCGGCGCATGGGCCACGCGGGCGCCATCGTCTCGGCGTTCGGCGAATCGGCTTCCGAGAAGGTCGTCATCCTCCAGGACTGCGGCGTCAGCATCGCGCCGACGCCTTCGGAAATGGGTGTGACCGTGCAGCAGGTCCTGTCAGCCCGCAAAGGCAAAGCAGCCTAGCTCTATAACGAGGTCTGGGTTGGCCCTGTTCCCGATGACAGGGACAATCTGACGACCCGGCGGTCTCAGGCGGCCGCCGGGGCCCTTTTGTTGCGCCTTGGGATCCTTGAGTGCGAGCACCCACTCGCTGTCTTGAGCCGACGTACACACACACCGCGCCCCGCACCCCCGGGTGGAACGAGGAGTAGACGATGTCGCCGAAGACTTCGCCAAGCAAGCTCGACGAGAAGGCGCTGCGCGCGGACCTCAAGGCGCTCAGGGCACAGATCCCCGATCAGCCGACGCTCAACCCGATCGTCAACGTGGCCTTCGACCTGTCGCGGCGGCTCGAGGCCGGCGAGATCAGCTTCGAGGACGTGCGGGCGCTGGCGACGCGGCTCATGGACAGCGCCTGCGCGCACCGCGCGATGCTGCTCAAGGAGCAGATCGGGCTCGAGAGCGAGCGCCAGACGCGCAAGGAGTTCGCGGAGTTCGTCGCGCGCGAGGTGGCCGGCATCGACCCCGACGACTTCGAGGCGTTCAAGGCACGCTTCGCGCGCGCCAGAAACGGCATCGTGTTTACAGCGCATCCGACGTTCGGGCTCTCGGAAGAGCTCTCCAACCGCATGGTCGAGATCGCCGTGTCGGGCTCGCCCAAGGCGCAGCCCATCGAGCTTCCGCATCGTCCCGATCCCAGCCTGACGCTCGACTACGAGCACGGGCGCGCGCAGAGCGCGATCCGGAACCTCAGGGACGCCTACGTCGACCTCACCATCGACTTCCTGGCCGCCGCTCATTCGACGTTCGGCGACCGCGTCCTCAAGGCCGACCAGCAGCTTGCAACCTTCGCCTCCTGGGTCGGCTACGACCTCGACGGGCGCACCGACATCAAGTGGACGTTCTCGTTCCTCGTGCGCCTCAAGGAGAAGATCGCGGCGCTGGCCGACATTCGCCAGCGGGTCATCGCGCTCAAGCCGGTGCTCGGCGATGGAGCCGAGATGGCCCGCCTCCTGCGGCAGCTCACCGGCAAGCTCGACCTCGGCATCGCCGCCGCCGAGGCGCAGGCCAAGGCGCTCGAGCGCGTCGGCAAGGACGGCTTCACGCTCGCGCACGCAGCCAACGCCGTCACCGAGGGCGACGGCCACAACCTCACCAGCGCCGAGCCGATCCTTTCGCTGCTCGGGCAGGTCATCGACGCCGCGCCGGACTCAAAGACGAAGATCGAGGTCGCGGCGGTCGCGGGGCTGCTCCGGGCGACCGGTCTCGGCATGAGCCACATCCATGTGCGCGTCAACGCCGTGCAGATCAACAACGCGTTCCGCGCCTTCGTGCACGAGAGCTGGACGCGCGACCTCACGGAACGGCAGGCGCTGGCGCGCATCGTCGACATGATCCATTCGGTGCGCCCCGAGACGGTGAACTTCGAGACGCTGGACCTCGAGAACGCGACGGCGATCCGCCAGTTCGCGCTCGCGGCGCAGATCGCGAAGCACATCGATAGCGAAACGCCGATCCGCTACCTGATCGCCGAGTGCGAGAGCCCGGCGACGATCCTGATCGCGGTGTATTTCGCCAAGCTGTTCGGCGTCGAGAAAATCGTCGACGTCTCGCCGCTGTTCGAGACGCCGGAAGCGCTCGAGACCGGCCCGCGCCTTGTCGAGCGGCTGCTCGCCGAGAAGGCCTATGTCGACTACGTCAAGGGGCGCGGGCGGCTTGCCGTGCAGACGGGCTACTCGGACGCCGGGCGCTTCATCGGCCAGATCGCGGCAGGGCTTGCGCATGAGAGGCTGCATCACGGCCTCGCGGAGGTGGTGCGCAAGGCCGGCGTCAAGGACGTCGAGGTGCTGGTCTTCTCGACGCACGGCGAAAGCATGGGGCGCGGCGCGCATCCGGGACCGCTGCGGCGGCGGCTGCGCTATGTGTTCCCCGGCGAATCGCGCTGGCGCTTCTTCCGTGCCGGCATTCCGGTCAAGCACGAGACGAGCTTCCAGGGCGGCGACGGCTACCTGCTGTTCGCCAACCGCGCATTCGCGCAGCGGGCGCTGGCCACGGTCATCATGAGCGGCAAGGACCCGGGAGAGGGCGAGGACCCGTTCTATACCGACACGAACCTCGCGCTCGACTTCCAGATCCGTCTGCGCGATTACCAGCAGGATCTCTTCGCGCATCCGGGCTACCGGGCGCTGCTCGGTGCGTTCGGTGCCAACCTGCTGTTCAAGACGGGCTCCCGCCCCGTGAAGCGGCAGGGCGATCATCACTCCGATCGCGGCGATCCGGCGCGCATGCGCGCCATTCCGAACAACGCCATCCTGCAGCAGATCGGCTACGTGGCAAACGTGGTGTCGGGCCTCGGCGCGGCGGTCGGCACCGAGCGCGACCGTTTCGTCGAGATGGCGAAGAAATCGTCGCGGCTCAGGCCGCTCATCGAGATGATCGCGCGCGCCAAGCAGCTCTCGAGCCTCAACGCGGTCGGCGCCAACGCCATCATCTTCGACCCGGGCTTCTGGGCGCAGCGCGCGTCCTGGGCGCGCGAGCCGCACCTCGACGGTGCGTTCAAGCTGCTGGCGGAGCGCCTCCTCGACGACGACCGGGCGGGGAAGATCGCGGGGCTCGCGCACTACCTGCGGCTCGACGCCATCGAGCTGCACGGCATCCTCGAGGAGATCGGACTCGAGGGCGGCAAGATCCCGGACGACCACCGGCTCGAGCTCGACCTGCTGCAGGCGATCCGCGCGGCGCTCATCATGCGCATCTTCATCCTGACGGCGCAGCTTCCGCGCTTCACGCCGACCAACGAGGTCACGCACGACGAAATCGTAAGGAAGGCGCTCGGCCTCGAGATTCCGGAGGTCGTGAGCGTCATGCGGCAGGCCTTCCCGCGCCGCGTCGACGATCCGCGTGATGACGGCCAGTTCGCGGAGAAGGCGACGTATCTGCCCAAGGGCATCGACGACTACGGGCGCATCGAGACGGAAATCCTGGAGCCGATGGAGCAGGCTTACGAGCTCGTGCGCGAGATCGGCACCGGCATCTCGCACCACTGGGGTGCCTTCGGTTAAACTTTTCGTGGGATCGATGATTCACGCTTCGGACTTTTTCAGCGCTGCCGTTTCACGCCGCGCCTGATAGGTGGCGCGACGATCGGGAGCGGCCAGGACGCGAAGCGATCATGGTCCAGGGTTCCTCGAGGGAGGGGCACAAAGGCGCGGTACAAGCGCCCCGCTCCTCGTCCTAACCCTCTCTCCGCAAAACGGAGAGAGGGTTTTTCATTTCACAGCATGCCGAGCCAGCGCGGCAGCCCGAGCGAGAGAGCTGGCCAGTAGGTCACGATCATCAGAAAGACCAGCATGGTGGCGAGCCACGGCAGCACGGCGCGCGACAGCGTCGTAAGGCCGAGGCGGGAGATGCCGCTCGCCACGTAAAGGTTCAGGCCCACGGGCGGCGTCAACATGCCGATCTCCATGTTGACCACCATGATGATGCCGAAGTGGACCGGATCGATGCCGAGCTTGGCGGCGACGGGGAAGAGGATCGGAGCCAGGATCAGCGTGACCGACGCGGGCTCCATGACGCACCCGGCGACGAGCAGGATGACGTTCACCACGAGCAGAAACGTGATGGGGCCGAACCCCTGGTGGATGAGCCAGTCGGCCATGGCCTGCGGGATCTGCTCGTGCGTCAGGAGGAAGGTGAACAGCACGGCGTTGGTGATGATGTAGAGCAGCATGGCGCTCATGCTGGCGGAGGCGAGCAGCACGCGCGGCACATCCGCGAGCGACAGGTCGCGGTAGATGTAGACGGCGACGATGAAGGCATAGACGGCGCTGACCGCCGCCGCCTCGGTCGGCGTGAAGACGCCGCCGTAGATGCCGCCCATGACGATGATGACGAGCGCGAGGCCCCAGAAGCAGTCGACGAGTGCGGACAGAGCCTCGCTCCAGGAGGCGGGCTCACTCCTGGGATAGCCGCGCCGCCAGGCGAGCCAGACCGTCGTCAGGCCGAGCAGGGTTGCCAGCACCAAGCCTGGGATCACGCCGGCCATGAAGAGATCGTCGACGGAGGCGGCGTGGACGCGCTCGCCCGTCGGGCCTTGGACCGTCATGCCGGCGGTGGCGACGGAATAGAGCACCATGACGATCGAGGGCGGGATCAGGATGCCGAGCACGCCACCCGAGGCCACCACGCCGGCGGCAAACGGCTTCGGATAGCCGCGCTGGACCATGGCCGGGATCATGATGGAGCCGATGGCGACCACGGTCGCGGGCGAGGAACCCGAGACGGCGGCGAAGATGGCGCAGGCAACGACGGCCGCGAGGCCGAGGCCGCCGGGCCAATGGCCTGCGAGCGCGGTCGCGAGGCGGATCATGCGGCGCGCGACGCCGCCGTGGGTCAGGAAGTTGCCGGCCAGGATGAAGAACGGCACGCACATCAATTCGAAGCTCTCGATGCCGGTGAAGAGCTTCAGCGCCACCGCGTCGAGCGGGACATCGGTCAGGACGAACAGCACGACGAGCACGGTCAGGCCGAGGGCGATCGACACCGGCATGCCGACCAGCAGAAGGGCGACCAGGACGAGGAAGATGAAGACCGCCGTCATCGTGCGCCTCCCCCGCCGATGCCTGCCTCGGGAGGCGCCTCGATGCCCTCGACCTTGCCGGGGTCGTGGTGGGGCCGTTCGCCCGTGCGCCAGAAGGTCCACGCGACCTCTAGGAAGCGGTAGCACATGAGGTAGGAGCCCAACGGCACGGCGAGATAGACGAGCCACATAGGCAGCTCGAGCACGGCCGAGGTCTGGCCTGTCGCCGAGATGTGCCAGACGAGATGCGCGCCGAGCGTGCCGATGACGGCGGTGAAAAGAGCGCCCGCGAGCAAGCCGGCGATGATGAACGCGCGTTTCCAGCGCCCTGTCAGGTTGTCGACGAGTATGTCGACGCCGACGTGGATGCCGGTGCGGACGCCGTAGGCGGCGCCGAACTTCGCCATCCACACGACCATGAAGATGCAGAGCTCCTGCGCCCAGGTGAGGCGGACGTAGGCGATGGCGAAGAAGAGGTTTTTCGCGGCCGACGCCAGCCAGGGGATGTCCTCGGCGCGAGCCCAGCGAAAGACCGATGCCGCCCCGGAGAGGCTGTAGCGTTGCGCGACCGCGACGAAGATCAGGAGCGTCGCGGCGCCGATCAGCGTCGCGATGATGATCTCCTCCAGCGAGTCGAGGATCAGCGCCGCCTTGCGCCAGCGTTCCCTCATCGCTCCTCCCCCATGCGAGAGCCTGGTCCGATTGGGACGCCCGCCTCGTGATGCGTTTCTCCGCTATCGCACGGTGTGCGCCTGCCGTCACGGACCTTGGCGAAGCCCGTCAGTATTTTCCGGAACGGTGGCGATGTCGGCTGCGACGCCCCATGTTCGTCCTCAGGGGAAACGCAAAAAAGGAGACTGACATGGCCTATGTCGACGGATTTCTGCTGGTCGTGCCTACGGGCAAGATCGAGGACTACAAGAAGATCTCCAGGAAGGCGGGAAAGATCTGGCGCGAGCACGGGGCGCTCGAGTACCGCGAATGCGTCGGCGACGATCTCGCCATGTCATTCGGGCGGCCGTTCCCGAAGCTCCTGAAGCTCAACCCGGACGAGACAGCCGTGTTCTCGTGGATCGTCTATCGCTCGCGGGCGCAACGCGACCAGGTGAACGCCAAGGTGATGGCGGACAAGCGGCTCGCGGGCGTGATGAAGCCCGACGCCATGCCGTTCGACATCAAGAAGATGTCGATGGGTGGATTCACGGTGTTGGTGGATATGTGAGGCAAGTCCCTGGTCCGGTCCTTCTCCCGTCCCGGGAGAAGGAAGAGCTTACTTTCCTCTCCCGGGACGGGAGAGGATGGCCGAAGGCCAGGTGAGGGACTTTTCGCGGAGACGGCGGACGCTGAAGCGGGGCGAAGTCCCTCATCCGCCCTTTCAGGGCACCTTCTCCTGTCCCGGGAGAAGGAAGCACGTCGCTAGGCGACTGCGTGACTGCCCCCTCACCGTCTTGGCGTCGCCTAGCTCCGCCTCTCCCCGTGATGTGGAGAGGGGTGAGTTTTACTGCGTGGGAGGCTTGTGGCCGGTGGCGGCATAGATGCGGTCGATCAGGTCGCGACCGACACGGGCCGCCATCTCGTCGTGCACAGGCAGAAGCGCGGCCATCCAGGCGGCACGCTCTGCCGGTGTCGGCTCATGGAAGGTGGTGCGGCCGCTCGCCTTCATCTCTTCGAGCGCCTGCTGGTTCTCCTCGAGCGCCAGCCGGTTGGCGACGGGCGTCGTCTCGGCGATGGCGCGCTCGAGGCTCGCGCGGATGTCGTCCGGCAGCCCCGTCCAGAATTTCTCGTTCGAGATGACGGCATAGCCCAGGTAGCCGTGATTGGTCAGCGTCGCGTGGCTCTGCACCTCGAACATTTTCTGGTTGTACATGTTGGCCGGCGTGTTCTCCGTGCCGTCGACGACGCCCGACGAAAGCGCCTGGTAGGCCTCGGAGAACGCCAGCACCTGGGGCAGGCCGCCCAACGCCCACATCTGAGCCTCGATCACCTTGGAGGCCTGGATGCGCATCTTGAGGCCCAAGACGTCGTCGGGGCCGTAGAGCGGCGCGTTGGCGGAGAGGATCTTGAAGCCGTTGTTCCAGTAGGCGAGGCCGATCAGGCCCTTTGCGCGCAGCATGGCGAGGAGGTCGCGCCCGATCTCGCCCCCCGTGACTTTCGCGAGCTCATCGTAGCCGGCGAAGATGTAGGGCAGATCGAAGACCTCGAAGGCCTTGATGCCGAGCGGCCCGAACTTGGAGACCGAGGGCGCGAGCATCTGGACGGCGCCGAGCTGCAGGGCCTCGAGCTCCTCCTTGTCCTTGTAGAGCTGCGAGTTGGGGTAGAGCTCGATTTTGACGCGGCCCCCGGTATAGCGCTCGGCGAGCGCCTTGAAGTGCTCGGTGGCGCGGCTCTTGTGGGCCTGCGGGGCGGCGACGTGGCTGAACTTGATGACGATGGGCGCCGCGGCGGTCGGCTCGGCGGCGCGCATCGGGGCGGTTGCGAGGACGCAGGCGGCGCAGGCGAGGAGGACAGCGCGTGGCCGACCGAGACTTGGATGGATCCCCGCCTTCGCGGGGATGCCGGTGCAAATGTGGCGAACGGCTCGCACCAACTTCAACGTCGTCCCCGCGAAGGCGGGGATGCATCCACCTCCCAAATGAGCAAGCGGGCCACGACGTACCTTCATCTCAGCGCCCTCCTCAGACGCGGCGCAACCGCTCCTCGTCGCGCAGGTCGTTCTCCCACGCCCGGGTCACGCGGCGGGCAATGCGGAAGACGCGGCGTGCGCGGCGGCGATCCTCGCTCGGCAGGCAGATGCAGCAACAGCATAAGCCCGGGCGGCGCGCGATCCTCAACATGAGCTCGTGATGCTTGTCGTAGTCGGCGTCGCGCTCAACGGGGGGCATGGGCCTGCTCTCAGCGTTTCGGGCCAGCTTTCACGGTGCGGAGTGCATCGGCCGAAAGCGCGAACAGCTCGCCCTGGCTTTGCTCCGTATCCAGCCAAAGAAACGGCAGACCAGGGTATTCGGTTTCAAGTGTATCCCGTCCCATGCCGACCTCGACCACCAGAATCCCCTCAGGGTCGAGGTGCGCCGACGCCTCGGCCAGGATGCGGCGTACGAGGTCCATCCCATCCGGACCGCCGAGATGGGCCAGCTCGGGCTCAGCCTTGTACTCGGGCGGAAAGGCGGCGACGGCGTGCGCGGTGACGTAGGGGGGATTCGAGATGATGAGGTCGTAAGTCCGACCGCCCAGCTCGGCGAAAAGGTCCGACCTGGCGAGCGTCACCCGATCGGCGAGGCCGTAGTCGGCGACATTGCGTGCGGCCACCCCGAGCGCCGCGGGCGATACGTCGGAGGCATCGACGGTCGCCTTGGGGAAGGCCAGCGCGGCCAGGACGGCGAGGCAGCCGGAGCCGGTGCAGAGATCGAGCACACGCTCCACGCCTTCCGGGTCGGCGACGAGGGTCGACAGTCCGTCGTCCAGGAGCTCGCCGATGTAGGAGCGGGGCACGATGACGCGCTCGTCCACATAGAACCTGTGCCCCTTGATCCAGGCCGCGTTGACCAAGTACGGCGCCGGCTTGCGGGTCTCGATGCGGGCGGCGACGAGGGCGGCAAGCGTTCCGCGCTCGGCGCGCGTCAAGCGTGCGTCGAGCCACGGCTCGAGCTGGTCGACGGGGAGGTGCAGGGCCGAAAGGATGAGAAACGCGGCCTCGTCGAGGGCCGTGTCGGTGCCATGCCCGTAGACGAGGCCGGCCGCGGAGAAGCGGCTCACCGCGTAGCGCAACCAGTCGCGGATGGTCGCGAGGTCGTCGATGTCGGTCGAGCTCGGGGGTTCAATCATCGGTCGCGGCTGTCCTGGGTTGCCCGTACGTGTCCCTAGCCGAAGGACAGGCGGCTTGCCAGCGGCCTCAGCGGTTGTGGCGGCAAGCGCGTGCCCGATTCACCACCATTCAACATTCCGCATCTGCGAAATCGTCTCGCGGCATCATGTCTATTTTTTAATGACCCGCTTGGCGATACGCACGCAAGTCGCCAATATCGCCAAAGCTCGGCCCACTCGAAAGGGCTGGACCCATAAAAACGACCATTCGGAGGGAATGCCGTGACGGTGAAGTCTGATATCGAGATCGCGCGCGAAGCGAAGATGAAGCCGATCACCGAGGTGGCGGCGCGGCTCGGCATTCCCGCCGACGCGATCATCCCTTACGGGACGACCAAGGCGAAGCTGTCGTTCGACTTCATCAATAGCCTCTCCTCGCGCCCAGACGGCAAGCTGATCCTGGTGACGGCCATCAGCCCGACCCCGGCCGGCGAGGGCAAGACCACCACCACCGTCGGCCTGACGGACGGCCTCAACCGCATCGGCAAAAAGGCCATGTGCGCGCTGCGCGAGCCGTCGCTCGGGCCCTGCTTCGGCGTCAAGGGCGGCGCAGCCGGCGGCGGGTATGCGCAGGTGGTGCCCATGGAGGACATCAACCTCCACTTCACCGGCGACTTCCACGCCATCACGAGCGCGCACAACCTGCTCTCGGCAATGATCGACAATCACATCTATTGGGGCAACGCGCTCGGCTTCGACACGCGCCGCGTCGAGTGGCGCCGCGTGCTCGACATGAACGACCGCGCGCTGCGCTCGATCGTCAACTCGCTCGGCGGCGTCTCGAACGGCTTCCCGCGCCAGGACGGCTTCGACATCACGGTGGCCTCCGAGGTGATGGCGATCCTTTGCCTGTCGAAAGACCTGCGCGACCTCGAGACGCGGCTCGGCAACATCATCGTCGGCTACACGCGCGACAAGAAGCCGATCCGCGCACGCGACGTAAAGGCGGACGGCGCCATGACGGTGCTGCTCAAAGATGCCTTGATGCCCAACATGGTGCAGACGCTGGAGAACAATCCCGTCTTCATCCACGGCGGTCCGTTCGCCAACATCGCGCACGGCTGCAACTCGGTGCTGGCCACGCAGAGCGCGCTCAAGGTTTCCGAGTTCGTCGTCACGGAGGCGGGCTTCGGCGCCGACCTCGGCGCGGAGAAGTTTTTCGACATCAAGTGCCGCAAGGCGGGCCTCTCGCCGTCGGTGACCGTCATCGTCGCCACCGTGCGCGCGCTCAAGATGCACGGGGGCGTGGCGAAGGACGATCTCAAGGCGGAGAACGTCGCCGCCGTCGCCAAGGGCTGCGAGAACCTGAAGCGTCACATCGAGAACGTGAACAAGTTCGGTGTACCGGCGGTGGTGGCGGTCAACCGCTTCATCACCGACACGGACGCGGAGATCCAGGAGGTGATGCGCGCCGCCGAGAGCATGGGCACGCGCGCTTTCATGTGCACGCACTGGGCCGACGGCGGCAAGGGCACGGAAGCGCTCGCGCACCACGTGGTCGAAGTGGCGAACTCAGGCAAGGCGGCGTTCCATCCGCTTTACCCGGACTCCATGCCGCTGCGCGACAAGGTCAAGACGATCGCAACGGAGATCTACCGCGCCGCGGACATCTCCTGCGATTCGTCGGTCGAGACGCGCTTCAAGGAGCTCGAGGCGATGGGCTTCGGCCATCTGCCGGTGTGCATGGCGAAAACGCAGTACTCGTTCTCGACGGATCCCACCAAGCGCGGCGCGCCGACGGGGCACATCGTACCGGTCCGCGAGCTGCGTCTCTCGGCGGGCGCGGAGTTCGTGGTCGTCATCACGGGCGAGATCATGACCATGCCGGGCCTGCCCAAGGTGCCGAGCGCGGATTCCATCCGCCTCAACGCGGCCGGTCAGATCGAAGGGCTGTTCTGAGGCTTCGGCCCAAGGCGGGTTAGGCAGGATCAGGCGGGCGGGGTGCTGTCGCTCGCTGCGGGCACGTCTGCGGCGGGAGCCGCGGCGGCGTTGCGCTTCTCCTCGCGCAAGCGGCGCACCTCGCGCAGCTTGTGCTCCTGCTGCGGGCGGCGCACGAAAATCAGGAAGGCGTGCAGCGCGATGCCGAGGCCCCAGCCCAGCACCACCCATTGAATCCAGAACGCATCGCCCGAGACGAGATTGACCAGCGCAAGCCCGGCGATCACCGACAGGAACACGATGAAGTGCGTGTAAAAGCCGTTGATCGCCTTGTCGCGCTCGCTCTCCATGAGGTGCTCGAAGAGGTCATCCATGGTGAAGCCTCCTTTGCTTCCTGCGGTGGCTCGTCGTGACCCGATCACGCGCCGAGCCACCCGGGCGTGCCGCATCCGCGATCCGATCGTCAGCCACCTTACACCCATTACGGGCCGCTGGCATGCCACGTGCGGAACACCTTAAATTTACGTGGCGCGCTAGAGAGCAATGTTCACGCTCGCATGTCGAGCGGCTCGGTGGCGGGCCGCAGGGCCTCGAAGCCCTGCGCCACAAGACGCCCCTCGGACGCATCAGCAACCATCACGACGCGTGTCTTCCGGTTCAGGACGGGCGGCGCTAACCAAGAAAAGTCCGGGACGAGCTCGGGCATGATGCAGTGCATCATGGCGGCGCGCTCGGCGCTCTGCTCGCCGCGGGCGCGTCCGCGCCAGCCGGGCGCCTCCCAGTGATTGGCGGCCACGTTGGGGCCGGCGTGGACCCGGGCCTCGGTCTCGGTCCGCTCGATGACGACGGTCTCGCTGGCGCCGAGGCCGGCCAACGAGAAGATGGCCGGGGTCGAGATCGGAGCCTGCGTGAGGCGAACGCGCGCCTCGGCGAAATCGCGCGCCTCCTCGAACACGGAGCGCAGGAGGTGCGCGGGCGTGGGATGCGGCATGGTCCACACGCGCCGGCGGCTCACCGCCCAGTCGAGCACGTAGAAGCCGACCGCCTTGCGCATGGGCGCCTGGTTCAGCGCGGCGCAAAAGCGCCCGGGCGCCATGCCGGTCAGCACTCCGGTGTAGCCGGGCCAGGTCAAGGTGACGAACGGACCAGCCGGCGAGGCGACGCGGGCGGCGATGACATGGCGCCCGAGGCCCGGCGTGCGCCAGTCCAGCACGCGCACGAGGCGGGCGCTCTTGCGGTCCGGCCCCGGCGCGACGCGGCAGGTGCAGGCCCACTCGTAGTTCACGGAGAGGAAGTAGGCGCCGGGCCGGGCAAGCCGGGCGGCGATGTCGTCGATCTCGCCCAAGTGGGCGTTCTCCCACTTGGCGAGCCAGCGGCGCGAGACCTTGTCGAGCTGACGCAGGGCCGCCGAGGGGATCGGAGCGGTGGCCAAATCCAAAAGCGCGTGCGCCGAGGCCTCATGGGCGACCAGCGTCTCCATGGCGAAAGACGGTCCCGTGTCGAGCACCGGGATCGGCTCGAGCCTCAGCGAACTCTCATCTGCGGAGGGCATGGACGGCGCGGCCTCACCCGCGTGGATGCATGAAGCGTGGCGCCTACAGGTAGTGCTGAATCGGGGGGCGTCAAGCCGGACGCATGCCGGGCCCGGCGCGGCCGTCGTGTTGCCGGTCTCGGCGGGCGGCTTCGCGAAGGCAAATTCCCGCGATGACAGGATCGTGGAATTGGCTAGAGTTGCCTCGTGCGGAAATTTCCGGGGACCCTCATGCGCACCGCTACCGCCAGCCTTCTCTTCCTCATCACGACGCTGATCTCAATTCCGCAAATCGCCAACGCCGGCTCGGGAGACAAGCCGCAGGCCCAGCCAGCCGATGCCGCTCCGCCGGCAACTCAGTCGTCGATCGGCTGGTTCGCTTCGATCGCACCGAACGAGGAGCTCACGGCGCCGGTGTTCTGGGCCAACACGAAGGACGAAGCCATGGCCGGCGCGCTCAGGGTCTGCCAGAAAGTTTCGCAGACGTGCAGCACGCGCCCAGCCTGGACGGACACCCAGGGCGATCTCTTTGCGATCATGTGCTGCCAAAAGCCGAAGCTCGGCTGTGCCATCGGCGTCGGGGCAAACGAAGACCTCGCGCGCCAGCACGTGCGCAACATTTTCAGCGAGGCGGGCTACTCGAAATGCAAGCCGGCCAAGTTCATATCGGCCAGAACGGGCGAAGAGGCGGAGAGCAATTGAGCGTCTCCCGCGAGAGGCACCCCCCATGCGCCGCATGAGCCGCGCTTTGTCCCAGTGGCTGGCGTGCGCGCTTCTTCTCGCCGTGCCGGCGCGGGCCGGCGAGCAGGAAGCGCTCATCACGAAGGAACTCAAGCGCTGCATCGCCGCCAGCTCGGTCAGCAAGGTCACGCTGCTCGACACCGAGGGCAAGTCGCCCGAAGAAAAGAGCATGATCATGTGCGAGGGCGGCAGCGACAGCGCCGCGGGCGCGTTGTCGACGGCGCTTCTGGGGCTCACCAAGCAGGCGACCGAGCTCGACGACCAGGGCAAGGAGCGCGTGATCCAGTATTTCGGGCATCCGCAGGGTTTCGAGGCCCAGTGCGTGCGCTATCCGGATACCTTCTCGTGCTATTTCGCCGTCAACGTGAAGAGCAGCATGCCGGCCGAGGGATACCTCGCCGCGCTGAGGAGCGGGACCCTGCCGCTTGGCGCCCTTCCCCTCAGCGTGCGCGTCAAGAGCCTGCTCGAGGAGTAGAGCACCGCTGCGCTCGTTTCGCGCACGCGCGCAATGGACGCGTCGCTCCGCCTCGCCTCGAGCGCGCGATTCCTGTCCCGCTCGTCGTGCAATGGACACGTTTTGCTGACATAGTGCTCCTCAGCCGCGGGCTGTCGCCCCCTGATGATGTGCGCCGAGAATTTCGCCGCACGCGACCCGCCGCCCAAACCCGAGCCCAGAGGAGTCCCCGCCGGAATGCGGAGCCTTGCCACGCCTACAATCGTCTTCGACCTCGACGGCACGCTCGTCGACACGGTGCCCGACATCGCGGCCGCGCTCGACCACGCGCTCGCGCCCTACCGGTGCTCCGCAACTTCGCCAGCCGAGGCGGCGACGCTGATGGGTGACGGGCTCAACGAGGTGTTCTGGCGTGCGCTGGTCACCAAGCGGCTCGATCTTCCGGCGCAAGAGGCGGACACGGCACGCCGCCGCTTCGTCGCCGCTTACCGGATGGAACCCGCGCGGCACTCGACCGTCTATCCCGGCATCTCTGCGCTGCTCGCCGAGCTGCGCGGCCAGGGTGCACTGACGGCCGTCTGCACGAACAAGATCGAGGCGATTGCGCTCGACATCCTCGACGCGCTCGACCTCACCGCGCTGTTCGATGCCGTGGTCGGCTCGCACCCGGACAGGCCGATGAAGCCTCATCCGCGTCCGCTGGAGGACGTGGTGGGGCGGGCCGGCGGATCGATCGCCCGCACGCTCCTGGTCGGCGACACGGGCGCCGACAACGGCGCGGCGGTGGCGGCCGGCATCCCCGTCATCCTGCTCACGCACGGCTATAGCCATGTGCCGATCCGCTCTTACGCCTACGGCACGATCGTCGAGGACATGGAGGGGCTGCGCGAGAAGGCCCTGACGTTCCTCAAGGGCGAGCCCATCGCCCCCATCGAGGCGCCGCCGCGGAACGTGCTGTGCCAGCCGGGCGCGACCGAGATCAGCAAGGACTCGGATCTTCCGTTCACAACACGGGAATTCGTGCGCCTCGGGCTGGCGGCCTAGAGGCTTTCCGCTTTGGAAAAGCGAAAAGCCTCTAGGTCTTTGTCTTGTCGTGCTTCTTATCGGAAACCGGTTCCCACTTTTCCGGAAGCACTCTAGTCCCTCAGCACCGAGCGGATCTGGTCCTCGAACTGCTTCAGCGCATCGAGCGCGCGCGCCTTCATGATGGGATCGCGCTCTCCGGTGGTTTCCGGCGTGAACGCGTCGATGGCGCCGCGCGCGTTGGTCATGATCTGGGTCGCCGCCGCCTGCGGGTTGAGCTGCGTCTTCAGGATGGACTGCAGCAGCTGCGTGAGAAGGACTCCGGTTGCGAGCGCGAGTCCCGAAAGCTGCGCGTTCTCGCGCATCAGAAGCTGGATCGCCTCGTCCGTGTTCTTATTGTCCGCCATGTCGTGAAGCTCCCTTCTCGTCGTCTCGGCCAAGCATACTAGGTGTTCGCAGGTGCCGGTACGACAGCCTCGCAGCGAAGGCACGGGAATTTCACAGGACATCGCAAACGTGCGACGATCTTTCCACGTCACCGCGCTGACCGGCCGGATCGTCGTAGCGTCGCGCGCGCGACGGGCATCGGCTCGGGTGCTTCGCTCCGCGTAACGGAGTTCGCGTTGAGCGGCGCTCGAGGTCATGCATCCTGCGGCCTGGCGGTCTCCGTGCTGCGCCATACGGCGCGGCGGCGCACGGCCCAGCCAACAGATTGACTTCGAACGGGATTTCGATCATAAGGGCGCCAGCGCGGCTGGCCTCGAGCCTGATCGCGCAAAGAGCGCTGCCCGAGGCTCCGGTTGCCGATACGAGCAACCCCTTGAAAGTCCGCGAGTAATTTCGCGGCGCCGCAGGGCGCGGACGAGACCCAGAGCGCGAAACGCGCGGAAAGAGGCAAGCCATGTACGCTGTCATCAAGACAGGCGGCAAGCAGTATCGCGTCGCCAAGGACGACGTCCTTACCGTCGAGAAGCTCGACGGCGAGGCCGGAGCAAAAATCGAATTCACAGAGGTGCTGCTGGTCGGCAGCGGCGAGGACGTCAAGGCCGGCAAGGCGCTGCCGTCCGGCGCCAAGGTTACGGCCGAGCTTGTCGAGCAGACACGCGGGCCGAAGCTCATCGCCTTCAAGAAGCGCCGGCGCAAGAATTCGCGGCGCAAGCGCGGCCACCGTCAGGATCTCTCGACGATCCGCATCACCGGCATCAGCGCCTAACGGAGACGTGTCTGGACCCCGGCCTGCGCCGGGGTGACGGAGAAGGAGGCGTACGGCGCTCCACAAGCGTCATCCCGACGAAGGTCGGGATCCAGACAGACCCAAGGCTCAAATGGGACATTCGCCTCCTTGCGAGGCAAGCGAACACCAAAGGACCAGCGTCATGGCACAAAAGAAAGCGGGCGGCTCGACCAAGAACGGCCGCGATTCACATTCGAAGCGCCTCGGCATCAAGCGCTACGGCGGCGAGCACGTCATTCCCGGCAACATCCTCTGCCGCCAGCGCGGCACGCAGTGGCATCCCGGTACGGGCGTCGGCATCGGCACCGATCACACCATCTTCGCCACTCTCGAGGGCACGGTGGCGTTCCAGACCAGGCGCAACGGACGGGTCTACATCTCCGTGGTGCCTGAGAAGGTCACTGCGGCGGAGTAAGGTTTCCGGCGCTCAATCGTTTCGCAAAGGGGGGATGGGTGCCATCCCCCCTTTTCTTTCATAGCTCCCTGCGCTTCACCTATGCTGACGGCACAAGATCCCAGGATGCCCATGTCGAAGCCGATCAAGACCAGACGGCTCGTTCTGCGCCCGCTCGAGGAGAGCGACGTGCCGGCGATCGCGCTGCTCGCCGGCGACTGGGACGTGGCGTGCATGACGGCTCGCATCCCCTATCCCTACTCGGAAGACGATGCCCGCGCCTGGATGGGGACACTTGCCGAGGGTGAGTTCGTGCGCGCGGTGACACTCGACGGCAGCCTCATCGGCGCCGTCGGCTATGTGCCCAACGAGGACCGCTCGGCCGAGATCGGATACTGGATCGGCAAGCCCTGGTGGGGTCGCGGGTTCGCGAGCGAGGCGGCGCGCGCGCTCGTTCGCTACTGCTTCACGACGGCGGGCTTCCAGCGCCTCACCTGCTGCCATTTCGACGACAACGCCGCCTCCGCGCGGGTGATCCACAAGCTCGGCTTCAAGTCGAGCGGCACGTCGACCGCCTGGTGCGACGCGCGCAAGGCCGAGTTTCCGGCGCAGAACTATGTGCTCGAGCGGCCCATGACCGCCATGCTGTGGAGGCTCACGGCATGAAGTTCCTCGACCTCGCCAAGATCTACATCAAGGCCGGTGACGGAGGCGACGGATGCATCGGCTTCCGGCGCGAGAAGTTCATCGAGTTCGGCGGGCCGGACGGCGGCGACGGCGGGAACGGCGGCGACGTGGTGATCGTCTGCGTCGACAACCTCAACACGCTCATCGACTACCGCTATCAGCAGCATTTCAAGGCGGAACGCGGCGTCAACGGCATGGGGCGCAACCGCGCGGGCGCCAACGGAAACGACTGCATCGTCAAGGTGCCGCCGGGCACGGTGGTGCTGGCGGAGGACCAGGAGACGGTGCTTGCCGAGCTTACGGACGTGGGGCAGCGGTTCGTGATCGCGCACGGGGGCAACGGCGGATTTGGAAACGCGCACTTCAAGAGCGCGACCAACCAGGCGCCGCGCCACGCCAACCCCGGCCTCATCGGCGAGGAGCTTACGATCTGGCTCAGACTCAAGCTCATCGCCGACGCGGGGCTCGTGGGACTGCCGAACGCCGGAAAGTCGACGTTCCTCGCCGCGGTCTCGGCGGCGAAGCCGAAGATCGCCGACTATCCCTTCACGACGCTGCATCCCAACCTCGGCGTGGTGCGCGCGGGCGAGCGCGACTTCGTGCTGGCCGATATTCCGGGGCTGATCGAGGGCGCGCACGAGGGCGCGGGGCTCGGCACGCGGTTCCTCGGGCATGTCGAGCGCACGGAAGTGCTCTTACACCTCGTCGACGCGACGCAGGAGGACGTGGCGGGCGCCTATCGCACGGTGCGGCGGGAACTCAAGGCCTACGGCGGCGAGCTTGCCAAGAAGAAGGAGATCGTGGCGCTGTCGAAGATCGATGCGCTCGACGCCGAGACGCTTGCCACGCGCCTTGCCGAGTTGCAGAAGGCCGCGCGCAAGAAGCCGCTCATGCTCTCGGCCGTGTCAGGTGCCGGCGTGAAGGACGCGCTCTATGCGCTCACGCGCGAGATCGGACGCGCGCATGCCGCCACGGCGGCCGAAGTGGCGGAGCACAAGCCCTGGCGCCCGTGAGAGCCCGTCCTTCGGCGGCGCTCGGCGTCTAAAAGCGTCTTGGCCCGTCCCTAAGGAATCGTGCGCAGGGCAGCGGCCCAAGGCCGGTCACACTTCCTCGCCAGAACTCAAAGCAGGGCCGGCCGGTCCTCACCGCGCGACGCTCGGTCGCGCTCGGCAACGGCATGTTGCCGATGCGAGCCGAGCCCATCCGCAAAAATCGGAACAAGTGGAGAGAATTCGATAACTCATGCGGGGTAACCTATTGAAGTCTCACTCGTCATGTTCCAAACATTAACCGTTGCAGAGGGCACCCAGAGTGACCCCAGAGACGGTTTCCCACAACGCTTCAGGGGGTACTACGGTGCTTAAAGGTTCGTCCCATGGCGCCCGGGCGAAGGACATGGTGCTACGTCTCGGCACCGCCTCGCTGGCGCTCGCTCTCTTCACCCAATTCGCAGCGCCCGCCGCCGCCGAGGATGAGCGCAAAACTCGTCCGCAGAAGGCACGCGCCGTCGAGCAGGCCAAGCCCGTCGAAACCGAGGGCCCGCTGCTCATGCTGGTGTCGCTCAACCAGCAGCGCATCTTCGTCTACGACGCCAACGGGTTCGTCGTGCAGTCCCGCGTCTCGACCGGCACGACCGGCTTCGAGACCCCCAAGGGAATCTACAGCATCCTCGAGAAGAACGTCGACCACAGCTCGAACATCTATCTCGACGCCAAGATGCCTCACATGCAGCGGCTCTTGATGACGGGCATCGCCATGCACGGCGGCGTGGTGCCCAACTATCCCGCGTCGCACGGATGCGTGCGCCTGCCGTTCGATTTCGCGCGCCGCTTGTTCGGCATGACCGCCATCAACCAGCGCGTCGTCATTGCGCCGGACGTCAACGCGCCGATCAGCTTCGATCATCCGCTGCTCTTCTCCGGCCTCCCTTCCACGGCCGACGCGGGCATTCGCGACCACGCCGACAACACCAGCGCCCAGGCGATCAAGGTCGGCGTCGACGTCGCGGAGACGATCCTCGGCGTCGGCACCGCGCACGCGTCGACCGGTCCCGAGGGACGCACGCTCGAATCGGTCGCCGAGGCGCGGCGCGGCGAGCGTGACAGTCTCGTCGAAGCCATCGCCCAGGCGGGCGAGCGTCGCACGGCCGCTGCCGCTGGCGAGAAGTCCGCCGGCCGTGCCGTCGGCGATGCCAAGGCCGCCGCCAAGGCCGCCCGCAGCGCCGCCAATGCCGCCGACCGCGCAGCCGACAAAGCCAAGTCGGCACTTCAGTCGCAACAGCGCACGCTCACGAAGATCGCGGCCCGCCTCGAAAAGAGCGGCGCCAAGATGCGCGCCGACGCGCTCGAGGAGTTGCGCGCCGCCGAAGCTCAGGAGCGCGAGCGCCTTCAGCCTTTGACCGACGAGGTGCAGCGCACCGCAGACGCGTCCAAGGACGCCGAGGCGAAGGCCGATGCCGCAGAGCGGGCGATCGCCGACGCCGTCGAGGCCTACAAGGCCGCCAAGGTCGAGATCAAGGACGCCGCAACAGCGGAAGCCGCCGCGAAGAAGGACGTCGCCTCGTTCGACCGCCAGGAGCAGAACCGCGGATTTCCTGTGTCCGTGTTCGTGAGCTCGCAGACGGGTCTCGTGCAGGTGCGCCAGGGCTTCCAGCCGGTGCTCGAGGCGCAGGCCACGATCGAGAACCCCGAGGTGCCGCTCGACACGTTCATTTTCCAGGCCGTCGGCTGGAAGGACGACAGCAAGACCGATCTCAGGTGGCAGGCCACGGAGGTCAACGAGCACTCGGCCAGCGTGCCCAGCTACGGGGACGACGACACGGACTCCAAGAAGTCCAAGAAGAAGGCGCCTGTCGAGGTCAAGCAGCCGACGGAGACCGATGCCGCCAAGGCCTCGCGCACTCTCGATCGCATCAAGCTGCCGGAGAACGTATCGCTGCGCATCGCCGAGGTCATGAAGCCCGGCTCCACGCTCATCGTCTCGAGCTATGACATGGCGCGCAGCGAGACCAAGTATGCCGGCACGGACTTCATCGTGCAGATGCCGGAGGTGGTCGCCAAGATCACGAAGCCGACACCGCGGCCGAAGCCCATCGAGGTCGCCGATGACGACGATGGCGGTTGTTTCTTCTTCTGCCCTTCGTATGGGAAGGAAAAGCAGAAGGACAAGGAAAAGTACAAGAACAAGGACCGCAAGCGCCAGCGCGCGAGCGGCAACAAGCAGACGGTCTGGTAGTCAGGGCGCCCACGGCGCCACGACAAGACGAAACCCCGGAGGCTCGGCCGAGCCTCCGGGGTTTCATTTTTTCGCCCTGCTAGGCGACTCGATCCGGAGGTCGGCGCAGGCCGCCGAGCAGAACGCCCAGCACGAGGCCGGCCGCGAAGCCGCCGACATGGGCCATGTAGGCGACGCCGCCCTGTTCGGTTTGAGCGGTATCGGCGATGGAGCCGACCCCGCTCACGAGCTGCAGCGCGACCCAGAGCCCGAGCACGATGAAGGCCGGCATGGCGACGACCTGGCGTCCGAGCAGGACATCGACGCGCGCCTTGGGGAACATCAGGAGATAGGCGCCGAGCACGCCGGCGATGGCGCCCGAGGCGCCGACGTTCGGGATCGCGGAACCCGTATTGACGGCATACTGGGCGAATGTCGCGGCAAGGCCCGCTGCCAGGTAGAACAGCAGAAAACGGACGTGGCCGAAGCGGTCCTCGACGTTGTCGCCGAAGATCCAAAGGTAGAGCATGTTGCCGCCGAGGTGCATCCAGCCGCCGTGCATGAACATGGCGGAGAACAGCGTGACCCAATCCGTTGCCGTGTTTTCCGTGAAACGCGCGGGGATGAACGCCCATTCGGTAATGAAGCCATCGCCGCGCTGCAGCTCGAGCAGGAAGACCGCGATATTGATGGCGATCAGCACATAAGTGACGACGGGTGTCAGGCGCCGCTGGGTGTTGTCGTCGCCGATCGGGAACATCGGTCGCCCCCCTGCTCTTCTGCTTGAGGGGTGAGTGCATCACGATTCAAGGCGCGCTTTAAGGGGCACGCGCCAATTTTGCTGCCGATCTGAGGCGAAATGGGCACAATCGGCGCCTTAGATCTGGCGGGCGTGTCAGGTCTGGCAGACGCGGAGCAAGCGTGAGGGGGACAGGTATGTTTCCGGCTCGCCAAACCCGTGCCGCAGCGCCTCGCTCATGGTGCCGAAGTGGCTTTTCTCGAGGTAGACCACCTCGGCGTCGTGGCGGTGGCGATGCACCGCCGCGACCAAGCCGTTGCGGCGCGCCTCGGGAATGAGCTCGTCCCTGGTGCCGATCACGAACCGGCTTCCGGCAGCGAGACGGTCCAGGTTCTCGACGGTGTGAAGGCCGGCGAGCGCGCTCGTGAAATCGGCGAGGCGATAGCCCTTCGCCTCGGCTAGCCCCTTGATCGCGGCCGACGCCGGGCTCTCCCACAACGTCAGATCGCCGCGATCGGCGGAGGCAATGGAGCAGAGGCGCGCGCCGATGCGGTTGGCAAAGCGCGTCGCGACCGCATTGCCGATGCTCAGGCCGACGACCAGAAGATCGGCCGGCGCGAGGCGCCTCAGCTCGAACACACGCATGGCGTCGTCGACCACGATCTCAACGGCGCGCACACAAAGCTCGGGCTCGGAGCTGACGATGGCCCGCGGCATCTCATAGCAGGCGAGGAAGCTCGGCGGGACGAAGCGCGAAGCAAGGGCCAGCTTGTAGGGCATGCGCCACGGCAGGAAGCACATGGTGGTTGCACGCGGATCGCCCGCGACACGCTGAAAAACCATGCTCGTATCGTCGTCTATGGAGAATGGACGCACGCGACTTTGCCCCGAACTCAAGATTGAGCGAGAATCCCGGAAACAACGCCGTGCCGAGGCGTTGGTTCCTCTCGCGGAGCAGCTCGGTTACGTCAGATTTCGATCACTTCGATGACCGCGGGCAGCGTTGTGATGCGACCTATCGTCTTGGCCGAGAGGTCATATCTCCCCTTCGGAGAAATCGGTACGGGCCGCTCGTAATCGGCGAGACGCAGCTCGATCGTCGCCTCGCCCTTGCCGGGGCGCAGCAGCGACTTCAACTGCTCGAGCCCGGCCGGATTGCGGTGCAATGCCTCGCCGTCGACGAGAATGCGCACCGCGCGCGGCAAATCCCCGACGACCTCATCAAGCGACCTCAAGCTCTGCACGCGCAGTTTCAGCGCGTCGCCGTCGCGCTCGCCCTCGACATCGAGCAGCACGGCGGTGCCCGGATCGAGGTGCTTCCTTCCCTCGGCGAGGGTGTCGGAGAAAATCACGGCCTCGAACTGGCCGCTGGTGTCGGAGAAGAGCGCAAAGGCGAACTTGTTTCCCTTCTGCGAGCGGCGCTCGCGGGCGGCGATGACGATGCCGGCGAGACGGCCCGCGGCCGCGCCGCGCGCGCCCTCGGCCTCGAAGTCGACGTAGCGGCGCACGTTGAGCTTGGCGAGCGCGCGCTCGTATTGATCGAGGGGATGGCCGGAGAGGAAGAAGCCGACGGCCTCGAACTCCTTCTGCAGCTTCTCCATGGGAGTCCAGGCTTCGGCCGGCTTGAGCTTCAGGACGACGGGCGCCGCATTGGTCTCCATGCCGCCGAGCAGGCTCCCCTGGCCCGTCTGCTCGTCGTCGGCCTTCTTGCCGGCCTCGGTCATCATCTGCTCGACGTTGGCATGAACGAGCGCACGGCTGGGCTCGAGCATATCGAACGCGCCGGATGCCGCGAGCGTTTCGAGCGCGCGCTTGTTGACGGCCTTGGTATCGAGGCGGCCCGCGAAATCGGCGAGCGAGCGATAAGGGCCATGGCTCGCGCGCTGCGCGACGATGGTCTCGACGGCGCCGGCGCCGATGTTCTTCAAGGCGGCGAGTGCATAGCGGATGGCACCGCGCGGCTCTTGCTCCATTTTTCCTCCCCCCTTGTGGGGGAGGGCCGGGGTAGGGGGAAGCCCGACATCGGCCCTCCCCGCGTCGAGTCGGAGACTCGCCTTCGGCGAGATGGGGAGGGAGAAGTGAGAGGGCGGAACCGCCAGGAACTCGACGGCGGATTCATTGACGCACGGCGGCAGAACGCAGATGCCGCTCTTCTTCGCCTCGGCGGCGAACATCGCGAGCTTGTCGGTGTTGCCGGCGTCAAGCGTCATCGAGGCGGCGAGGAACTCCTCGCGGAAGTTCGCCTTCATGTAGGCGGTGTGGTAGCTCACGAGCGCGTAGGCGGCGGCGTGAGACTTGTTGAAGCCGTAGCCTGCGAACTTGTCGACCAGCTCGAAGATGTTGACGGCGTCCTTCCTGCTCACGCCGTTGGCCGTTGCGCCCTCGACGAAGCGCGCCTGCTGGGCCGCCATCTCGGCCTTGTCCTTCTTGCCCATGGCGCGGCGCAGAAGATCGGCGTCACCGAGAGAGTAGCCGGCCATCACCTGGGCGATCTGCATCACCTGCTCCTGGTAGATGATGACGCCGTAGGTCTCCTTGAGGATGCCTTCGAGCAAGGGATGCAGGCAATCGACTGGCTCCTCGCCGTGCTTGCGGTTGATGTAGGTCGGGATGTTGTCCATGGGGCCGGGGCGGTAGAGCGCCACCATGGCGATGATATCCTCGAAGCGGTCGGGCTTCAGGCGCTTCAAGCTTTCGCGCATGCCCGTGCTTTCGAGCTGGAACACGCCCGCCGTATCGGCCTTGGCGAGCAGGTCGTAGGACGGCTTGTCGTCGAGCGGCAGCGCGAGGAGGTCGATCTCGGTGCCGCGTCCACGGCGCACGAGCTCGACCGCCTTGGTGAGCACGGTCAGCGTCTTGAGACCCAGGAAGTCGAACTTCACGAGGCCGGCCTGCTCGACCATCTTCCAGTTGAACTGGGTGACGGGCATGCTCGACTTCGGGTCGCGGTAGAGCGGCACCAGCTCGTCGAGCGGGCGGTCGCCGATCACCATGCCGGCGGCGTGCGTCGAGGCATGGCGATAGAGGCCCTCGAGCTTCTCGGCGATCTCCAGCAGGCGGGCGACGAGCGGATCGGAGTCGCGTGCCTCCTCGAGCTTGGGCTCGCCGTCGATGGCCTCGCGCAGCGTGACGGGATTGGCCGGGTTGTTGGGGATCAGCTTGCAGAGGCCGTCGACCTGCGAGTAGGGCATCTGCAGTACGCGTCCGACGTCGCGCAGCACGGCGCGCGCCTGCAGCTTGCCGTGAGTGATGATCTGCGCGACGCGGTCGCGGCCATATTTGCCCTGGACGTAGCGGATCACCTCGTCGCGCCGGTCCTGGCAGAAGTCGATGTCGAAGTCCGGCATCGACACGCGCTCCGGATTGAGGAAGCGCTCGAAGAGCAGGCCGAAGCGGAGCGGATCGAGGTCGGTGATGGTGAGTGCCCAGGCGACGACCGAGCCCGCGCCCGATCCGCGCCCCGGGCCGACGGGAATGGCGTGCGCCTTGGCCCATTTGATGAAGTCGGCGACGATCAGGAAGTAGCCCGGGAACTTCATGCGGGCGATGATGTCGAGCTCGTAGGCGAGGCGCTTGTCGTAGTCCTCGCGCGTGAAGCCTTCCGCAAGCGGGGTTACGGCAAGGCGCGCGCGGAGCCCGTCCTCGGCCTGGCGCTTGAGCTCGGCCTCCTCGGCCGCGGATTGATCCCCGTCCGGTGCATCCTTGGCGGCAACGAAGCGCGGCAGGATGGGCTTTCGCGGCAGCGGGCGGTAGGCCGTGCGCTGCGCGATCTCGATGGTGCTTTGGAGGGCTTCCGGCAGGTCGGCAAAGAGCGCCGCCATGTCGTCGGCGCTCTTGAAGTGGTGCTCGCGCGTGACGCGGCGACGGTTGTCCTCCGTCACCATGCGGCCCTCGGCGATGCAGAGGAGCGCGTCGTGGGCCTCGTAATCGTCGGGGCTCGCGAAGTAGACCTCGTTGGTGGCGACGAGAGGGAGGCCGAGGTCGTAGGCGAACGCGATCAGCTCGCGCTCGATCTCCTGCTCGGATTTGAGCCCGTGCCGCTGCAGCTCGACGTAGAGGTTGCCGTTGAAGACGCGGTGCAGGCGCTCGAGCCGCTCGCGGGCGAGGCCCGTTTGTCCTTCGGCGAGGGCGCGGCCGATGGGGCCATCGGGCCCGCCGGTCATGACGATCAAGCCGTCGCGGTGCGCTTCCAGAGCCTCGAGCTTGATGTGCGTCGGCTCGGTGGGATCGGGCAGCAGGAAGGCCTGGCTGCCGAGCTTGATGAGGTTGGCGTAACCCTCGGCGCTGGCGGCGAGCAGCGCCAGCGGACCGGCGGGTCGGACGGGCGGCGCGTTCTGGCCGAGGCGCTGCGGGGTGCTCGAGTCGGACCCGGCGCCGTCGCCGAAATCGATGTCGTAGGTCGCGCCGACGATGGGCTGGATGCCGGCCGAGGCGAGCTTCTCGGAGAACTCGAGCGCGCCGAAGAGATTGTTGGTGTCGGTAAGGCCGATGGCCGGCATGCCCGCCTTCTCGGCGAGCTTGGCGATCTTGCCGATCGGCAGAGCGCCTTCGAGCAGCGAATAGGCCGAGTGCACCTTGAGGTGGACGTAGGGGGGGAGTGTCGGCTGCGCTGTCATCCGTGTCCTTACTTGCGTCATAGCCCCTCACCCGGATGCCATCTGCCGATGGCTTCCGACCTCTCCCTATGGGAGAGGTGAGAAGGGCGCGCCCACTTCGCCTCTCCCCACTGGGGAGAGGCCGGCGCGTAGCGCCGGGTGAGGGGGCAGCATGGGTGTGCAAAGTACGCGAGTCGGACGCGATCGAAGCCGAATATAGGTTGTAGTGCCCGCTATTCACACCGCCCGTGAACCTCCGTCAACGACGTGCCGATTGACGACTTGCGTGGGGGCGCGGGGCCAAGTACCGCTCATCCGGCATGGCGAACGCAATCAGCAATCTCTGGCGGCTCGCGCGGGCGGGCGTCGTGCTCGCCCAGCACGGGGTCCGTTTCGTGCCGAAGGGCCAGCCCATCCCGCTGGCGCTGAGGCTTGCGCGCCTCGCGACGCTGCCAATCGCCCTCCTCGCGGCGCCCTTCAACATGGGCAAGCCCAAGGAGCGGCGAATCTCGTCGGCGCTGGCCGCGCTCGGACCGTCGTACATCAAGCTCGGGCAGTTCCTGGCGACGCGCCAGGACGTGATCGGGGCGGAGCTCGCCGGCGACCTCAGCCACCTGCAGGACCGCCTGCCGCCGTTCTCGATGGCGGAAGCGCGCCGCGCGGTGGAAGACGCGCTCGGCGGCAAGCTCGAGGATCATTTCGTGGCGTTCGGCCCGCCGGTGGCGGCGGCCTCGATCGCGCAGGTGCACAGGGCCGTCACGCTCGACAAGGACGGCACGCGCCGCGATGTCGCCGTGAAGATCCTGCGCCCGAGCGTCGAAAAGCGTTTCAAGCGCGACCTCGACAGCTACTTTTTCGCCGCGCGCCTGATCGAGCGCGTGCATGTGCCCTCGCGGCGCCTGAAGCCGGTGGCGGTGGTCGAAAACCTCGCGCGCACCACCGAGCTCGAGATGGATCTCCGCCTCGAGGGGGCGGCGATCTCGGAGATGGCGGAGAATATCAGCGCTGACGAAAAGTTTCGCGTGCCGACCGTGGACTGGAAACGCACGGCAAAGCGCGTGCTGACCACGGACTGGATCGAGGGCACGCCGGTCTCCGACCACGCAAAGCTCCGCGCGGACGGGCACGACCTCAAGGCGCTCGGGCTCGTCGTGCTCAGGAGCTTCCTCACGCATGCCATGCGCGACGGCTTCTTCCACGCCGACATGCATCAGGGCAATCTGTTCGTCGACAAGGCGGGCAACGTGGTCGCGGTCGATTTCGGCATCATGGGACGGCTCGGCCACAAGGAGCGCCGCTTCCTGGCCGAGATCCTGCACGGGCTCATCACGCGCGACTACCGGCGCGCGGCGGAGGTGCATTTCTGGGCCGGCTACGTGCCTCCGCATCATCCGGTCGAGGTGTTCGCGCAGGCGCTGCGCGCCATCGGCGAGCCGATCCACGGACGCACGGCGGACGAGATCTCGATGGCAGACCTCCTGGGCCAGCTCTTCGCCTACACCGAAGTGTTCGACATGCAGACGCGGCCGGAGCTGATCCTGCTGCAGAAGAGCATGGTGATCGTCGAGGGCGTGGCGCGCGGGCTCGATCACTCGCTCAACATGTGGGTGGCGGCGGAGCCGGTTGCGAAGGAATGGGTGGATGCCAACTACGGCGCGCGCGGGGCCGTGCGCAAGGCGGGCGAAGGCGCGACGACGCTCGCGCGCGTGCTGGCCGAGGTGCCGGCGATGCTGGCGGAAGCCGAGCGCGCCTCGGTCGGGGTGGCGGAGATGGCGCGCAGCGGGCTCAAGCTCAATGCGGGAACGATCGAGAGTATCGGAGACGCTTCGCGGCGCAGCGACCGCTGGACGCGAGTCGCGACATGGATCGGCGCGGCGAGCCTCGCGGTGCTGGCCGCGAAGTATGTCGGGTGGCTGTAAGGGACCGGCCGACCACGCCTCCGTTTGCGCGGATGCAAGTCCCTCACCTTGACCACCTCGCGCAGACGAGCCTTCGCTCGACGGCCCTCCTCTCCCGTCCCGGGAGAGGAAAGTGAAACGGCGTCACGGCGGTGGCACACTTCCTTCTCCCGGGGTGGCGACGGGTTGTGCGGAAGCCGATTGTCAACGTCATCCCGGCGAAGGCCGGGACCCACGCAAGTCTCGGCAATCGCTACAATCGAAGTTGATGGCGGCCTCAAAGACTCAACCGGCTCGCTTGCGGAAGGTGGCGTGGGTCCCGGCCTTCGCCCGGATGGCGGAGCTGTGCGGCCAACGTTCTGCGCGTAGACACGAAAAAAGCGGCGGGCCGATGGGGCCGCCGCCTTTTCGAATTCCGGATGTGAGCTGAGCCTCAGTTCTTCTGGCCCGGCTCCTCTTCCTTGTCCTTGCACTCGAAGTCGAGCTTCACCCAGGGCGTGTCGACCTTGCAGTTGCCGTCCTTCTTGGTGAAGACGTCGCTGAATTCGCCGGCGATGCCATCGAGGTCGACGCCCTTCTTCTCGCCGTTCTCGGCGACGCTCTTATCTTCGCTGGGAGGAGCCGCGGCGGCGGGGGCCTCTGCCTTAGGCGTCGTGGCGGACGGTGCCGGCTGAGGCTCGGCCTCGGACTTCGGCACGGCGGGGGCCGCGGCCTCCTGCGTGCTGTTGCAGCGGACGAGATCGTCCGGGGCCTTGGTCCAGATCATCGTCTTCGACAGGAAGCTGATGCCGGCATAGCCCTTGACCTTGAGCGTGCCGTCGGAGAGCGGCGTGATCTCGACGTTGTAGTTCTTCTTCTTCTCGGGGCTATAGATCCAGGCGTCATCGCCGCCCCAGGTGCCGCCTGTCTTGACCACGTCGCCGAGGATCTGGCGGCCGCAGCCCTTGGCGTCGGAGGTCGGGTCCTTGACCCACACCACGTGACCGCAGATCTTGCCGCCACAGTCCTTGATCTCGATGGCGCCGCGGCCGGTGTCGTTCATCCACACGCCGAGCACATCGTCCGCGGCGAGGGCGGGCGCGGAAACGGCAAGCGCGGACGCGAGCGCGGCGGCGCGAAGGGCGTGTCTCTCGTACGGCATAGCTGCCTCCTCATGTTGTCTCGGCTTGAACGGCCGCGTGCAGAGATGCGTTCCCTCACGTTCAGGATACGCCCGCGGCGAGCCCGACAATCCGGACCTCAATCACCTTGCTTCACGCGCCGCGCGTGCGCTGTTCCCCGAGAAACATCATTGCACGGAGAACGAGGGAGGGGAAATCGCGATTGTCAAATCTGGTTAGGCGAAATTTCGACCAGAAGCCCTCCGTCCAGGATGACGACGCGGTCCATTCGTCGCGCCAAGTCCAGGTTGTGGGTCGCAATCAGGGCGGCGACGCCCTCGCTGCGGAAGAGACCGATCAGCTCCTGAAACACGAGCTCGGAGGTGTGTGGATCAAGGTTACCAGTCGGCTCGTCGGCCAGGATCAAGCGCGGCCGGTTGGCGAGCGCGCGACAGATGGCGGTGCGCTGCTGCTCACCGCCCGAGAGTTGCGCGGGGCGATGGTCGAGGCGGTCGGCGAGGCCGAGCACCGAAAGAAGCTTTCGCGCGCGCTCCTCGCCCTCGCGGCGAGACCGGCCGAGGATCATCTGCGGGATGGCGACGTTCTCCATCGCGGAGAACTCAGGCAGGAGCTGATGGAACTGGTAAATGAAGCCCATGTCGGTACGCCGGATCAGGGTCCGCTCATGATCGTCGAGGGCACCGCAGTCGCGGCCAGCGATGACGACATGGCCGGAGTCGGGCGTTTCGAGCAGTCCCGCGATGTGCAGCAGCGTCGACTTACCGGAACCCGAGGGACCGACGAGAGCCACGCACTGTCCGGCCCAGACGTCGATCGAGGCACCGGCGAGAACGCGAATCTCGCGCGTGCCCTGGTGAAACGCGCGCTCGAGCCCGGCGAGGCGCAGAACCGGGATGTGCTGTGCGGTCATCTCGTGCACGGGCGCATCCTTTCGTCCGCACACAGCGCCCCCGCAACCTCTTCCCGATGGGGAGAGGTCGCGGCCCGGCGATGAGCCGGGGCGCGGGTCAGGGGGTCGGGCGATGCTTCCATCATTCCCATCACTCGTACCTCAGCGCTTCCACCGGATCGAGGCGCGAGGCGCGCCAGGACGGATAGAGCGTGGCCAGCACCGAGAGCACCAAGGCCATGACGACGATGGACCCGGTCTCGACCGGGTTCACGTCGGCGGGAAGGCGCGTCAGGTAATAGACGTTGGGATCGAACACCTTGGTGCCCGCCATCCAGGCCACGAACTGGCGTATCTCCTCGATATAAGCGCAGAAGACGACGCCGATGACGAGACCGGCCAGCGTGCCGACGATGCCGATCGAGGCGCCGGTGATCAGGAAGATGCGCATCACGGCTCCCTTGCTCGCGCCCATGGTGCGCAGGATGGCGATGTCGCGTCCCTTGTCCTTCACCAGCATCATGAGGCCGGAGATGATATTGAGCGCGGCGACGAGCACGATCAGCGACAGGATGATGAACATCACGTTGCGCTCGACCTCGAGCACGGTGAAGAAGGTCTCGTTGCGTTGTCGCCAGTCCGTCACATTGACGGTGGGGCCGCCCTCGCCGCGAATGCGCGCGGCTGCCCGATCCACGTCCTCAGGGTCCTTGATGACGACCTCGAGGATGTCCACCTCGCCGTTCTTCGAGAAGTAGCGCTGTGCCTCCGAAAGCGGCATGAAGATCATCGTCTTGTCGTACTCGGACATGCCGAGCTCGAAGATCGCCGTCACGGGGTAGGTCTTCGATCGCGGGGCGGTGCCGAACGGCGTCGCGGCGCCGCGCGGAGAGATGATGGTCAGGGGATCGCCGATATTGATGCGAAGCTGATTGGCGAGGCGGACGCCGATGGCGAGGCCGCCCGCCTGGTCGAAGCCATCGAGCGTGCCGAAGCGGATGTTGTCGGCGACGAGAGGCAGCGCCTTCAGATCGTCCTCCCCGATGCCGCGCACGGCGGCGCCGAGCGCCTGCACGGCGGAGGTGACCATGGCCTGACCCTCAATCAGGGGGATGGCGCGAACGACGCCTTCGGCACGCGACACGGCCTTGGTGATGTCGACGTAGTCGGTGAACGGCTCGCCGATCTTGTAGACGACCACATGGCCGTTCAGTCCCAGGATCTTGGAGAACAGGTCCTTGCGAAAGCCGTTCATCACCGCCATGACGATGATCAGCGTGGCGACGCCGAGCATGATGCCGAGGAACGACACGGCGGCGATGACGGAGACGAACCCCTCCTTGCGTCGGGCACGCAAGTAGCGCGTGGCGAGCATCCACTCGAAGGGCGCGAAGGGCTTGGTGTCAGTCGTCGCGGCCATCGGCGCAAGCCTCGCTCGTTGTTTCGTCGTGTCAGGCCAGAACGCGCTGGTCGATGACGCTTTGAATGGTTCGCTCGAGCCCCGCCTCCAAGGGCAGCGTCTCGCGCGCGCCCGTCTTGCGGTCCTTGACCTCGATCTCGCCCGCCTTGACGCCCTTGGGGCCGACGATGACCTGATAGGGGATGCCGATCAGGTCCATGGTCGCGAACTTGGCGCCGGCGCGATCGTCGGTGTCGTCGTAGAGCACCTCTAGGCCCGCGCCCTCGAGGCGGGCCACGATATCGAGCGCGGCCTTGTCGGTTGCGGCGTCGCCTGCCTTCAGGTTGATGACGGCGACCTCGAACGGGGCGACCGGCACCGGCCATATGATGCCGGCCTCGTCATGGCTCGCCTCGATGATGGCGGCGGTCAGGCGCGATACGCCGATGCCGTACGAGCCCATCTCGAGCGTGACCTGCTGTCCGTCCGGACCTTGAACGCGGCATCCCATGGGCTCGGAATATTTCGTGCCGAAGTGGAAAATGTGGCCGACCTCGATGCCGCGCGCGGACACGCGCTTGTCCTCGGGCACCTCTGTCTCGAAGCGAGCAACGTCGTGCTTCTCGTCGGTCGCGGCGTAGCGACTTGTCCACTCGTTGAAGATCGGCGTGAGGTCGCCCCAGAAATCAGTCTGCGGACCCGGTATCTCGGCCTCGATCAGGTCCTTGTGGCAGAACACCTGGCTCTCGCCCGTCTCGGCCAGGATGATGAACTCGTGCGAGAGATCGCCGCCGATGGGACCGGTGTCGGCCTGCATGGGCACCGCGCGCAGTCCCATGCGCGCAAAGGTGCGGATGTAGGACACGAACACGCGCCGATACGTGGCCCGGCTCTCCTCCTTGGTCAGGTCAAAGGAGTAGCCGTCCTTCATCAGGAACTCGCGACCGCGCATGACACCGAAGCGGGGGCGGATCTCGTCGCGGAACTTCCATTGGATGTTGTAGAGGTTCTTCGGCAGATCCTTGTAGCTCCGCAGCGCGTCGCGAATGATGATGGTGACCACCTCCTCGGCGGTGGGGCCATAGAGCACGTCGCGATCGTGGCGGTCCTTGATGCGCAGCATCTCCTTGCCGTAGTCGTCGTAGCGGCCGCTTTCGCGCCAGATGTCCGCCGACTGGATGGTCGGCATCAGGATTTCGACGGCGCCGGCGCGGTTCTGCTCCTCGCGCACGATATCGGCGATCTTGTCCATCACCCTGAGGCCGAGGGGTAGCCAGGAATAGATACCGGCAGCAGACTGACGGATCATGCCCGCACGCAGCATGAGCTGGTGGGAGATGATCTCGGCCTCCTTAGGGGTCTCGCGCAGCACCGGCAGGAAGTAGCGGGAAAGATGCATCAGGCTCTTTCTTATCGGACTTTGCCGGATGCGCTTGCGCGGGTTTATTGTTGCGGCGCAAACCCCGGCACGGATGGTCGCGGAGGCGGAAAGGCTCGTGAAATCCCCGCAGGGGTCAATAGCCAGGATTGCGGGCCAGGGCAATCGAGCATCGCTCGCGGCCCACCGGGGCGTTCGCCCGACGTCAAATCGTCATGGATCCGAGTGCGCGAGCCCGGCACTGCATGAGACTTAGGCAATTGCGTTTTTTTCCACCTGGACCCGTGACATAGCGCCGCCGTTCGCGTATGGTGCCTTCGTTCACGTGACAGGGGCGTAGCCAATGAGATCCAGTTGGATGGGGGCCCAGGTCTAGGGAGAGAATGGCGCTAAGATCCGGAGCGCAATCTCCGGGCTTCTAGCCGAAGAGAGACGGTGCACAAAGCACCGCCGACACGAGCCAAGAGTTGGCAAGAGCAAGGCGTCCGCCTTGCTCTTTGCATTTGGAAGAGCAAGGCATCCGCCTTGCTCTTTGCATTTGGGGCGGCCGTATCTCTCGTTGATTTGACGCGAACGCACTTTGCAAATTCTGCGAATTGCAACAGTTCTGCAAAACTATGGCGTGACGCCCGCCGGCAGGTTCGGCTCGTCGGGGATGTAGAGCCCCAGCCAGTCATTGTCGAGCGCCGCCCAGACAAACGCGAAAGCAAGGGTCGCGACCAGCGTGTTGATGATGATCACGCGCAAGAGGCGCGGGGCCACGGGCGCGCTCTCGGGCGTGCCTGCCACCACCTCGCCGGCCTCGCCCTGCGTCTTGACGCCGAAGGGCAGCACGGCGAACAGCGTCATCCACCAGATCATCAGGTAAAGCGCGATGCCGAGCGACAGCGTCATCCTTGCCTCCCTGGTTCGCTCACCGAGCTAGACTTGCTCCAGCTCGGTCAGGGTACCGCAAAAATCCTTGGGGTGCAGGAAAAGAACGGGCTTGCCGTGGGCGCCGATCTTCGGGTTGCCGTCGCCCAGCACGCGGGCGCCCTGCTCCTTCAGCCGGTCGCGGGCGGCGAGGATGTCGTCTACCTCGTAGCAGACGTGATGAATGCCGCCGTCCGGGTTCTTCTCCAGGAACCTGGCGATGGGTGAATTTTCGCCGAGCGGCTCCAGGAACTCGATCTTGGTGTTGGGCAGCGTGACGAACACCACCGTCACGCCGTGCTCCGGCTGAGCCAGGGGCTCCGTGACGACGGCCCCAAGGGCGTTCTCGTAGACAGCGGTCGCGGCGGCAAGGTTCTTTACCGCGATGGCGACATGGTTCAGGCGTCCAATCATGTGCGTCCTCGGCCTCGATCGGTCCGTTCGCCGATCAACCCTTCCCTTCGATCACGCTGACCAGCACCTTGACAATGGGCTTCTTGCCCCAGGCTGAGGCGATGGCGCCGCGGACACCCCGGCGGACGGCCTCCGTCACCATCTCGATGTCGCGGCGGCGGTCCTTGGGGATGCTGCGCAGCGTGCCGTCGACGGCGCCCAGCACGATCTCGTCCATGGGTTCGCCGTCGGCATCCTCGGTCGGGATTCCGTCGAGGATGACGGCGGGGTCGGCGGAAAGCTCGCCGCGACGCGTGAGCACGAGCGCGACGACGACGATGCCCACCATGGCGAGCTTGCGCCGCTCGCGCACCGGGCCTTCGCCCGACGGCACGATGAGCTTGCCGTCACGAAAGAGCCGACCCACGGGCGCATCGTCGACGATGCGGACCGGGCCCGGAGCAAGACGCACCATCTCGCCATTGTAGGCGATCTGCACCTCGGCCACGCCGCTCGCGCGGGCAAGATCGGCATGCGCCTTCAAGTGGCGTGCCTCGCCGTGCATGGGAATGGCGATGCGTGGGCGGGTCCAGGCGTAGAGCTGGCGCAGCTCGTCGCGGCGCGGGTGGCCGGTCACGTGGACGAGACCCTCGCTGTCGGTGATCACCTCGACCCCCATGCGCACGAGGCTGTTCTGTATCCAGCCGACGGCCTTCTCGTTGCCCGGGATGGTGCGCGAGGAAAAGATGGCGATGTCGCCCTTGTCGAGCGAGATGTCGGGATGCTCGTTGTCGGCGACACGGGCCATGGCGGCGCGCGGCTCGCCCTGGCTACCGGTGCAGATGCAGACCACCTTGGAGCGCTTCAGCTCGCCGAACTGCTGCTGATCGGCATAGCGGAAGCCTTGCGGCAAGTAGCCGGTTTCGATGGCGACATCGATCACGCGATGCAGCGCGCGGCCGGCAACCACAAGCTCGCGGCCGGCGGCACGGGTGGCGTCGGCCACGGCCTTGATGCGCGAAACGTTGGAGGCGAAGGTCGTGACCGCCACGCGATGCGGCGCGTTGCGGATCAGCTCCGCGAGCGTGCCGGCGACGTCGCGCTCGGACGGGGAGCGTCCCTCGCGCATGGCGTTGGTCGAGTCGCCGACAAGCGCGAGGACGCCTTCGTCGCCCAGGGCCGCGAGACGCGTCGCATCGGGCGTGCCGCCGATGATCGGCGTGGGGTCGATCTTCCAGTCGCCGGTATGCAGAACGAGGCCCCGGGGCGTACGGATCGCGAGCGCGCTGCTCTCAGGGATTGAGTGCGCCATCTCGATGAACTCGACGTCGAAGGGACCGACCTTGACGCGGCCATTGAGAGGAACCTCGCGGATCGGGATGGCAAGCCGCCCGCCGTACTCGGCCAGCTTCGCCTTCAACATCCCGGCCGTGAACGGCGTCGCGTAAACCGGTACCCCGAGGCGGGACCAGAGATCGATGACGGCGCCGATGTGATCCTCGTGGGCGTGCGTTATGACGAGCCCTGCGAGCGCGCTCTTCTCCTCCTCGATGAAGCGCAGGTCGGGGAAAATGACATCGACGCCCGGATCGTCCTCGCCCTCGGGAAAGGTGATGCCGAGGTCGACCATCAGCCATTTGCGGGCGTCCGGCGGGCCGATGCCATAGAGGTAGGCATTCATGCCAATCTCACCCAGACCGCCGAGGGCCAGAAAGACCAGCTCGTCCTCGTCGCGGGGCTTGGCCGGTTGCGTCGTCCGCTTGTCAGGCATGCGCCGAATTGCACCTTATCTTTTTTTGTCCGCCTCGAGAGTGGGGCCTCAGCGGCCCAGCGAGACGTCGCCGAACGTGAACCGGCGCACACCGGCCTCATTGTCGAGGATCAACGCGCCGTCGGGATCGAGCCCCAGGAAAGCGCCCGAGACGCGCTCGGCGCCCGTGTTGATGCTCATGCGCTCCCCTATAGGATGGGCGCGCCTTAGCCAAGCCTCCCTCACCGCGGCAAAGCCTCGCCCTTCGTCCCATAGGGCGAGCCAAACCGTCATGCTGGCGGCGATCCGCTCCAAGAGGAGGTGGGGCTCGGGCGCCGGCCCGTGGGCGGCGAGACAGGTTGCAGCCCGATCCGGCAGGGGCGGAGCGGTTGCGACGTTGACGCCGATGCCGATCACCGCGGTGAGGCCCGCGGCGCCGGTGCTGCTCTCGATCAGAATCCCGCCGGCCTTCTCGTCCGCGATCAGGATGTCGTTCGGCCACTTGAGGCTGAGACCGGCGGGCGCGGCGCCGGCCTCGATAGCGTCGAACACCGCGACGCCTGCAATCAGGGCGAGCTGGTAGGCGTGAGGTACCGGCGCCGGCATGGTGATGAGCAGGCTCGCGTGAAGATTGCCCGCTTCGGAGCTCCACGAGCGGCCGGCGCGGCCGCGTCCCGCCACCTGCGTGTCGGCCATGATCCAGAGCGGACCGCGCTCGCCCCGCACCGCCCGGCGCATGGCCTCGGCGTTGGTGGAGTCGAGGGCCGAATGGCGCTCGATTGGGGTGACGGTCATGGCCCGCGACAAAAGGGTGGATGGCATTTGGACGGTTGTTAATCTGACATTAATAGACCTGGGTCATCAATTGTACGTCGTCTAGTTTTTTAACATCGAGCAATTGCAGCTTTTTTCCCGTTTCGAAGGTGCGTTCATGCTGAAACAAGGTCGTGCATCCCGCCGTCCGACCAACAGAGCCGGAACCGTGATCATCGACGGCAAGGAGCATACGGTGCTGCTGCGCGACCTTTCCGAGACCGGCGCACGCTTGCGCCTAGCGGGGTCCGGAACGTTGCCGGACCGGTTCAAACTGGTCGCACCGCTCGAGAAGGTCAATGCAGAATGCGTCGTCGTGTGGCGGCGCGGAGTCGACTGCGGTGTCAGGTTCGAATAGGACCGTGCGCCGAGCCGCTCAGAGCGCGAGGGACTTCGCCGCCGCCGCCGCCGCGTCGACGAGCGGCGCCGGATAGACCGCGTAGAGCACCACGAACAGGCCGGCCAGGATCATCACGAAGCGGACGTAGGGCGCGGCCGGCACGAAGCCCGGCTTGGCCTCGTCGAAGAACATCACCTTGACGATGCGCAGGTAATAGTAGGCGCCGACCACGCTCGACAGCACACCGATGATGGCGAGACCGTAGAGCTCCGCCTTCACGGCCGCAGCAAAGACGTAGAACTTGGCGAAGAAGCCGGCCAGCGGAGGAACGCCCGCCAGCGAGAAGAACAGCATGGCGAGAATGAAGGCCATCGGCAGGTTGGTCTCGGCCAGACCCGCAAGCTCATAGATATCCTCGACCGGGCCTTCCTCGCGGCGCATGGCGAGGATGCAGGCGAACGAGCCCAGCGTCATGACAAGGTAGATGGCGAGGTAGACGAGCAGGGCCTGGATCCCATCCTCGCTGCCGGCGGCGAGACCCACGAGCGCGAAGCCGACGTGGCCGATCGAGGAGTAGGCCATCAGGCGCTTGATGTTGGTCTGCCCGATTGCGGCGAAGGCGCCGAGCAGCATGGAGGCAATGGCGAGGAAAATGACGATCTTCTGCCACTGGATCGTGAGCCCGCCGAAGCCGTCGAAAAGCACGCGCGCAAGCAGCGCCAGTGCAGCGAGCTTCGGCGCGGCGGCGAAGAAGGCGGTGATGGGCGTCGGCGCACCCTCGTAGACGTCGGGCGTCCACATGTGGAAGGGCACGGCGGATATCTTGAAGGCGAGACCGACGAGCAGGAACACCAGCCCGGCGATGAGGCCGAGGTTGGTGGCGGCGCCCGGGGCGGCCGCAGCCGAGGCAAGACCGGCGAACGAGATCGTGCCGGCGAAGCCATAGAGCAGCGAGACGCCATAGAGCAGCATGCCCGAGGACAGCGCGCCGAGCACGAAGTACTTCATGCCCGCCTCGCTCGAACGCACGTCGTCGCGGCGCACCGCGGCCAGCACATAGAGCGCGAGGCTCTGCAGCTCGAGGCCGACGTAGAGGGCCAGGAGGTCGCCGGCGGAGACCATCATCATCATGCCGACGGTGGCGAGGAGGATGAGAACCGGGACCTCGTAGCGGTCGACCCTGGCGCGCTTGAGGTCGTCGAACGAGAGCAGGATGGCGGCGGCGGAGCCGGCCAGCACCAGGAGCTTCACGAAGCGGGCGAAGGCATCGCTGATGAAGGCGCCATCGAAGGCGCTGACGGTCACCGTCTGCTGGGAGACGATCGCCGCGCCGGCGGCGACGAGAAAGAGGATGGCGAGCCAGCCTTCGCGCTCCATGCGCTGCTCGGCCGTGCTCGAGCTGAACGCGCCGATCATGAGCAGCAGCATGGCGCCGACGGCGAGGCCGATCTCGGGTAGGGCTGCGGCGTAGCTCGCGAAGTCCGGCATGGCGAGACGTTCCTTATGGTGCGGGCGCGACGGCGGCGGCCGGGCTCGCCGCCTCAAGAGCGGCGACGAGCGCCTTCACGGAGACGGCGGTCACGTCGAGGATGGGGGCCGGGTAGAACCCGAACAGCAGGGTGAGCAGCACGAGCGGCGCCAGGATCGCGATCTCGCGCGGCGAGACGTCGCTGAGTGCCTTCAACGCCGGCTTCTCCAGCACGCCGAAGACGACGCGCCGATAGAGATAGAGCGCGTAGGCGGCGGACAGGATGACGCCGGTGGTGGCGAAGAAGGCGACGTAGGTGTTGACCTTGAAGGCGGAGAGCAGCGTCAGGAACTCGCCGATGAAGCCCGACGTGCCGGGAAGCCCGACGTTGGCCATGGTGAAGACCATGAAGATCGCCGCGTAGATGGGCATGCGCTCGACGATGCCGCCGTAAGCCGCGATCTCGCGCGTGTGGAGGCGGTCGTAGACGACGCCGACGCAGAGGAAGAGCGCGGACGATATAAGCCCGTGCGAGAGCATCTGGAAGATGGCACCGTCGATGCCCTGCTGGGTGAAGGTGAAGATGCCCATGGTCACGAAGCCCATGTGGGCGACGGACGAGTAGGCAATGAGCTTCTTCATGTCCTCCTGGACGAGTGCGATCAGCGAGGTGGCGACAATGGCGATGACCGAGAGCACGAACACGAACGGGGCGAGGTCGGCGCTGGCATCGGGGAACATGGGCAGCGAGAAACGCAGGAAGCCGTAGCCGCCCATCTTCAGGAGGACGCCGGCCAGGATGACGGAGCCCGCGGTCGGCGCCTCGACGTGCGCGTCCGGCAGCCAGGTGTGCACCGGCCACATGGGCATCTTGACCGCGAACGAGGCGAAGAAGGCGAGCCACAGCCAGAACTGCAGATCCGGCGAGAACTTCGCCTGCATCAGGGTCGGAATGTCGGTGGTGCCCGCATGCCAGTACATGGCCATCATGGCGAGCAGCATCAGGACCGAGCCCAGGAACGTATAGAGGAAGAACTTGAAGCTCGCGTAGACGCGCCGCTTGCCGCCCCAGATGCCGATGATGAGGAACATCGGGATCAGGCCGCCCTCGAAGAACAGATAGAAGAGGACGAGGTCGAGCGCGCAGAAGACGCCGATCATCAGCGCCTCGAGCACGAGGAAGGCGATCATGTACTCCTTGACGCGGTCTTCGATCGACTCCCACGAGGCGAGAATGCAGAGCGGCATGAGGAACGTGGTCAGGATGACGAACAGCATGGAAATGCCGTCGACGCCCATCTTGTACTTGATGGGGCCGAGCCACTCGCGCTCCTCCACGAACTGGAAGCCCGCCGTGGCGGGGTCGAACTCGAGCCAGATCAGGAGCGAGACGGCGAACGTGGCGAGCGTCGTCCAGAGTGCCGTATAGCGGATGTTGCCCAGCGCCTCGCGCGGCAGGAAGGCGATGAACACCGCGCCCGCTATGGGGAGCAGCGTCACGAGCGAAAGAATGGGGACGCCCGAGAGATTCATGGGGCCACCCCGCCGTCGGCCAGAATGAAGTAGGTCAGGATCGCGGCGACGCCGATGAGCATGGCGAAGGCGTAGTGGTAGACATAGCCCGTCTGCAGCTTGACGATGCGGCCGGTCCCCCACAGCACGCTCTTGGCCGTGCCGTCGATGGCACCGTCGATGATGGCACCGTCGACGCCCTTCCAGAGCAGGCGGCCGATGGCGAAGGCCGGGCGCACGAAGATCCAGTCATAGAGCTCGTCGAAGTACCACTTGTTGAGAAGGAACAGGTAGAGCGGCTTGAAGAGGCGCGCGGTGAGCGCCGGCAGGCTCGGCACCAGCACATAATAGAGAACGGCGAGGGCGAGACCGGCCAGCATGGCGACCGTCGGCGCGAGCGGCACCCACTCGGGCAGCTCGTGCATGTGGTGGCGGATGTCCTTGCCCGACGCCTCGAACAGCGCGCCGCGCCAGAAGCTGTCGTAGCCGTCGCCCAGGAAGTAGGTCTGGAAGACGATGCCGGCGAGCACGGCGCCGGTCGCCAGCACGAGGAGCGGCACCAGCATCACCCATGGGCTTTCGTGGGCGTGGTCGTAGGTGTGGTGGTCGGCGCGCGTCTTGCCGTGGAAGGTGAGGAACATCAGCCGCCAGGAGTAGAACGAGGTCATGAAGGCGGCGATGACGAGCGCCCAGAAGGCGTAGTCGTTCGGCGTGTGGGCGGCGTAGGCGGCTTCCACGATGGCGTCCTTCGAATGGAAGCCGGCGAAGCCGCCGAGGTGCGGGATGCCGACGCCGGTCAAGGCCAGCGTGCCGATCAGCATCATGAGCCAGGTGATGGGCAGCTTCTTCGCCAGGCCGCCCATTTTGCGCATGTCCTGCTCGTGGTGCATGCCGTGGATGACCGAGCCCGCGCCGAGGAACAGCAGCGCCTTGAAGGCCGCGTGCGTGAAGAGATGGAAGATGCCGGCCGCGTAGGCGCCGACGCCGCAGGCGACGAACATGTAACCGAGCTGCGAGCAGGTCGAATAGGCGATGACGCGCTTGATATCGTTCTGGACGAGGCCGACGGTCGCCGCGAAGAACGCGGTAATGGCGCCAATCAGGGTCACGACCTCGAGGGCGTAAGGCGCCAGCTCGAAGATGGGAGACAGGCGCGCGACCATGAACACGCCGGCGGTCACCATGGTCGCGGCATGGATCAGGGCGGAGACCGGCGTCGGACCTTCCATGGCATCGGGCAGCCAAGTGTGGAGCAGGAACTGCGCCGACTTGCCCATGGCGCCCATGAAGAGCAAGAGCGCGATCGTGGTCAGGATGTCGACCTCGTAGCCGAGGAACGAGAACGTCTTGCCGACCTGATCGGGCGCGGCCGCGAACACCGCATCGAGGTTGATGGAATCCATCACCGCAAAGAGGCCGAAGATGCCGAGCGCGAAGCCGAAGTCGCCGACGCGGTTGACGACGAAGGCCTTGATGGCCGCCGCATTGGCCTCGGGCTTCTTATACCAGAAGCCGATCAGGAGATAGGAGGCGAGGCCGACGCCCTCCCAGCCGAAGAACATCTGGAGCAGGTTGTCGCTCGTGACCAGCGCCAGCATGGCGAAGGTGAAGAGCGACAGGTAGGCGAAGAAGCGCGGCCGGCTGTCGTCCTCGTGCATGTAGCCGATGGAGTAGAGGTGCACGAGGGCCGAGACCGTGTTGACGACGACCAGCATGACGGCGGTCAACGTGTCGATGCGGAGCGCCCAGGCGGTGTCGAGCTCGCCCGATGTGACCCAGCGCAAGAGCGGCACGCGCGCCGTCTCGCCGTCGAAGCCGACGCGGACGAAGACGATCCAGGACAGCACCGCCGAGATCATCAGCAGCGCTGTGGTGACGATCTCCGAGGGGCGCGGCCCGATCAGGCGGCCGAACAGGCCGGCGATCAGCGCGCCGGCAAGCGGCAGGAGGACAATGAGGGCGTAGATCATATGCTCAGCCCTTCATCATGTTGATGTCCTCAACCGCGATGGAGCCGCGGTTGCGGAAGTAGACGACGATGATGGCGAGGCCGATGGCCGCCTCGGCGGCGGCGACCGTCATCACGAACAGCGCGAACACCTGGCCGACGAGATCGGCGTGGAAATGCGAGAAGGCGACGAAGTTGATGTTGACGGCCAAGAGCATCAGCTCGACCGACATCAGGATGATGATGACGTTCTTGCGGTTCAGGAAGATGCCGGACATGCCGAGCGTGAACAGGCACGCGGCGACGGTCAGGTAATGTCCAAGCCCGATTTCCATGGTCTGCGCCTACCGCTTCGCCGCTTCGGGGATCTTGGAGCCGCCGGGGGCGACCTTGACCATGGACACCGCCGTCGCCGGCCCGCGCGCCACCTGTGCGGCGATGGACTGGCGCTTGACGCCCTCCTTGTGACGCAGCGTCAGCACGATGGCTCCGACCATGGCAACGAGCAGAACGAGCCCCGCGCCCTGAAAGATGTAGACGTACTTCGTGTAGAGGATTTGCCCGAGCGCCTCGGTGTTGGTCAGCCCCATCGGGATGGGCGACGCCGCGAGACCAAGCGTGACGGGTGCCGCCCCGCGCGCCAGGACGAGGAGCACCAGCTCGGCGAGCACCACGCCGCCGACCAGGAGCCCCACGGGCGCGTTCTTGATGAAGCCCGCGCGCAACTCCGCGAAGTCCACGTCCAGCATCATGACGACGAACAGGAACAGAACCGCCACCGCGCCGACGTAGACGATGACGAGCAGCATGGCGAGGAACTCGGCGCCGAGCAGGATGAAGAGGCCCGCGGCATTGAAGAAGGTGAGGATCAGGAACAGCACGGCGTGCACCGGGTTCTTGGCGACGATCACCATCGCCCCGGAGGCCAGCGCCAGGGTCGCGAAGAGATAGAAGAAGATCGCCGTCAGTGCCATTTCCCCTCCGTCGTCCCCTCTCCCCATTCTTCATGGGGAGAGGGCTAGGGTGAGGGGCAGCCGCTTGTGCTGCGGCCAGAACCTGCCCCTCACCCCAACCCTCTCCCCATCGCAAGTGCATTGCGATCGAGAGAGGGAGTCATCTTCACCGGTACGGCGCGTCGAGCGCGAGGTTCTTCGCGATCTCGCGCTCCCACCGGTCCCCGTTCGCGAGCAGGCGCTCCTTCGAATAGTAGAGCTCCTCGCGCGTCTCGGTCGCAAACTCGAAATTCGGTCCCTCGACGATGGCGTCGACCGGGCAGGCCTCCTGACAGAGGCCGCAGTAGATGCATTTCACCATGTCGATGTCGTAACGCGTCGTGCGGCGCGTGCCGTCGTTGCGGCGCGGGCCGGCCTCGATGGTGATGGCCTGGGCCGGGCAGATCGCCTCGCAGAGCTTGCAGGCGATGCAGCGCTCCTCGCCGTTCGGGTAGCGGCGCAAGGCGTGCTCGCCGCGGAAGCGGGGCGAGAGGGGGCCCTTCTCGAAGGGATAGTTCAAGGTCTTCTTCGGGGCGAAGAAATAGCGCATGGCGAGGAAGAACGCCGAGACGAACTCGGCGAGGAACAGCGATTTCAATCCTTGAGCCGCCCGCATCAGCTCTCTCCTATGCCGCTCTCAGATACTGCAGAACGCCCGCCACGACGACCACCATGAGGAGCGACAGCGGCAGGAACACCTTCCAGCCGAGGCGCATCAACTGATCGTAGCGATAGCGCGGCACCATGGCCTTGGCCATGGCGAACATGAAGAACATGAAAACCACCTTGGCCGCGAACCAGAGGATGCCGGGCACGGCGTTGAGCGGCCAGACATCCACGGGCGGCAGCCAGCCGCCGAGGAACAGGATGGTCGCCAGCGCGCACATGGTGGTGATGGCCACGTACTCGCCGAGCATGAACAGAAGGTAGGGTGTCGACGAATACTCGACCATGAAGCCGGCGACGAGCTCGCTCTCGGCCTCGACGAGGTCGAACGGCGGGCGGTTGGTCTCGGCCAGCGACGAGATGAAGAACATGACGAACATCGGCAGCAGCGGCAGCCAGTTCCAGTCGAGGGCGGAGGCGACCGGCACGCCGAGCCAGGTGCCGACGCCCGAGGCCTGCGCCGTGACCACGGTCGCAAGATTGAGCGAACCCACGAGCAGGAGCACCGTGATGACGACGAACCCGAGCGAGACCTCGTAGGAGATCATCTGGGCGGCGGAGCGCAGGCTGCCCATGAACGGGTATTTCGAGTTCGAGGCCCAGCCACCCATGATGACGCCGTAGACGCCGAGAGAGGAAATGGCGAGCAGGTAGAGCACGCCGACGTTCAAATCGGAGATGACCCAGGTGCCCCAGCCGTCCTTGCTCATGGGGATCACGGCCCAGGCGGCGAGGGCGCAGGTGGCGGTGGCGAGCGGCGCCAGGAGAAACACGCCCTTGTCGGCGCCGGCGGGAATAAGCGGCTCCTTGAGGACGAACTTCAGAAGGTCGGCGAAGGACTGGAACAGTCCGAAGGGGCCTACGACGTTCGGGCCGCGACGCATCTGCACGGCGGCCCACACCTTGCGGTCCATGAGCAGCAGAAAGGCCACGCATAGCAGGAGGCCGACCAGCACGAGCAGCGACAGGCCGACGGCGATCGCGAGCCAGAGGCCGTAGTCCCAGAGCATGGTGATGGTCTCGCTCGACATGCGGCTCCCTTGCTCCCTATTCGGCCGCGGCCAGACCGGGCTCTTTGCCGGCGGCCTTCTTCAAAGCGCTCATCTCGGCCATGACGGCGGAGGCGCGCGCGATGGCGTTCGTCAGATAGAAGTCGCGCACGGCGACGCCGAACGGCGCGTCGCTCACGGTTCCCTTGCCGCTTGCCAGAACGGAGAGGATGTCGGCCGGCGCGGGCGTCACACGGTCGAGGGCAGCGAGCTGGGGCGCTTCCTTGTACATGGCGGCGCGCAGCACGCTGACCTGGTCGTAGGGCAGCGTGTGTCCCACGAGCGGCGAGAGGGCACGGATAATGGTCCAGTCCTCGCGCGCCTCGCCCGGCGGGAAGGCGGCGCGCTCGGTCATCTGCGCACGGCCCTCCGTGTTGACATAGGTGGCGCTCTTCTCGGCGTAGGCGGCCGCGGGCAGGATCACGTCGGCGCGATGCGCGCCGGCATCGCCGTGGGTGCCCTGATAGACGACGAAGGTCTTGCCGAGGCGGGACATATCGATGTCGTCGGCGCCGAGCAGGAAGAGGACGTCGAGATCGCCCTTGCCCGCGGCCGAGACGAAACTCTCGACGTTGGTCGCGGCGGGCTTCTCCGGCACGAAGCCGAGGTCGAGGCCGGCGACGCGCGACGCGGCGGCATGGAGAACATTGAAGCCGTTCCAGCCCTCCTTGCCGGCCATGGCGGCGACGGCAATGCGGGCTGCGGCAGCAAGCACGGCGCGGCCATCGGGACGGGCGACGGCGGCCGCGCCGACGACGATCATGGGGGCCTTGGCTTCAGCGAGCTTGGCGGCAAACGGGTGGCTGCCGTCGGCGATCTCGCGCAACGTCTGTCCGCCCGCGCCGAGATAGCCGTAGTGGTAGGTGAGATCGACCCGCTCGCCAACGAGGGCCACCGTCACCCCGCCCTGGCGCCAGCGCTTCCTGATGCGGGCATTCAGCACCGCCGCCTCGAGGCGCGGATTGGTGCCGACGAGGAGGATGACGTCGGCCTTCTCGATACCCTGGATCGTCGTGTTGAAGATGTAGCTCGCGCGCCCGAGCGCCGGATCGAGTGCAGCGCCGTCCTCGCGGCAGTCGATGTTGGCCGAGCCCAGGCGCCGGAAGAGGTCCTTCAGCGCGAACATCTCCTCGGCGCCAGCGAGCGTGCCGGCAATAGCGGCGATGCGGTCGGGGCTCGCGGCCTTGAGCCTGGCGGCGACGGCTGACAGCGCCTCGTCCCAGGTGGCGGGCACGAGGCGTCCGTCGCGGCGCACGTAGGGCTGGTCGAGGCGCTGCGTGCGGAGCCCGTCGGCGACGTGGCGCGTCTTGTCGGAGATCCACTCCTCGTTCACGGCGTCGTTGTTGCGCGGCAGGATGCGCATCACCTCGCGGCCGCGGGCGTCGATGCGGATAGCGGAGCCGACCGCATCCATGACGTCGATGCTCTCGGTCTTGCGCAGCTCCCAGGGCCGCGCGTTGTGGGCCCAGGGGCGATGGGTCAGCGCGCCGACGGGGCAGATGTCGTTCACGTTGGCCGAGAGCTCGGACAGGATGCCGTGCTCGAGGTAGGTGGTGATCTCCATGTCCTCGCCGCGGCCGATGGCGCCAAGCTCCTCGACGCCCGCCACCTCGGCCATGAAGCGCACGCAGCGGGTGCACTGGATGCAGCGATTCATGGAGGTCTTGATCATGGGCCCGAGGTACTTGTCCTCGACGGCGCGCTTGTTCTCGGCGTAGCGCGAGCCGCCCGAGCCGTAGCCCATGGCCTGGTCCTGCAGGTCGCACTCGCCGCCCTGATCGCAGATGGGGCAGTCGAGCGGATGATTGATGAGCAGGAACTCCATCACGCCCTCGCGCGCCTTCCTGACGATGGCGCTCTGGGTCGAGATCTGCTTCGGCGAGTTGTCCTTGTTGGGCGGCAGGTCGTTGACGCCCATGGCGCAGGAGGCGATGGGCTTGGGGCTGCCCTGAACCTCGACCAGACACATGCGGCAGTTGCCGGCGATCGACAGGCGCTCGTGGTAGCAGAAGCGCGGGATCTCGGCGCCTGCAAGCTCGCACGCCTGCAGGACCGTGATGCCGTCCTCGACCGTGATCGGCTTGCCGTCGATGATGAGGTCTTTCGGCATATCGCTCGTCTACTCCGCCGCTTGCCTGTGGGCTGCCTGGTAGGCGTCGATGCGGGCCTCGATCTCGGGGCGGAAGTGACGGATCAGGCCCTGCACGGGCCAGGCCGCCGCGTCGCCCAGCGCGCAAATCGTGTGGCCCTCGATCTGCTTCGAGACATCGAACAGCTTGTCGATCTCGCTCTTCTCGGCCTCGCCGCGCGCCATGCGCTCCAGGACGCGCCACATCCAGCCCGTGCCCTCGCGGCAGGGCGTGCACTGGCCGCAGCTCTCGTGCTTGTAGAAGTAGGCGATGCGGGCGATGGCCTTGACGACGTCAGTCGATTTGTCGAGCACGATGACGGCCGCCGTGCCGAGGCCGGACTTCAGCTTCGACAGGCTGTCGAAGTCCATGGTCAGATCCTGGCAGAGGGATGCCGGGATGAGCGGCATCGAGGAACCGCCCGGGATGATCGCGAGCAGGTTGTCCCAGCCGCCGCGCACGCCGCCGCAGTGCTCGTCGATGAGCTGGCGGACGGGAATGCCCATCTCCTCCTCGACCACGCACGGGCGGTTCACGTGGCCCGAGATCTGGAACAGCTTGGTGCCGGTGTTGTTCGGCAAGCCCAGGGTGGAGAACCAGGCACCGCCGCGGCGCAGGATGTCGGGCACGACGGCGATGCTCTCGACATTGTTGATGGTGGTCGGCGCCCCATAGAGGCCGACGTTGGCCGGGAACGGCGGCTTCAGGCGCGGCTGGCCCTTCTTGCCCTCGAGGCTCTCGAGCAGCGCCGTCTCCTCGCCGCAGATGTAGGCGCCGGCGCCATGGGAGATGTAGAGGTCGAAGTCCCATCCGTTGATGTTGTTCTTGCCGATGAGCTTGGCCTCGTAGGCCTCGTCGATGGCCCGCTGCAGGCGCTCGCGCTCGCGGATGAACTCGCCGCGGATATAGATGTAGCTCGTGTGCGCGCGCATGGCGAAACCGGCGAGCAGCGCACCTTCGATCAGGAGGTGGGGATCATGGCGCATGATCTCCCGGTCCTTGCAGGAGCCGGGCTCGCTCTCGTCCGCGTTGATGACGAGGTAGGACGGCCGAGCGTCGGCCTTGGGCATGAAGCTCCACTTGAGGCCCGTCGGGAATCCCGCGCCGCCGCGGCCGCGCAGGCCCGAGGTTTTCATCTCGGAGATGATCCAATCGTGCCCCTTGTCGATCAGGAACCTGGTGCCATCCCAGGAGCCGCGCATCCGCGCACCCTTGAGGCTCCAGTCATGGAGCCCGTAGATGTTGCGGAAGATGCGGTCTTTGTCCTCGAGCAACATGCGGGCTCACTCTTTCGGTTTCTCGACGGGGCGAGCGGGAGCAGTGTCTCCCTCCTGGAGCTCGGGGAAGCGGGCGCGCCACGCGCCCGCCTTGGAGCCGTCGTAGAGCGCCGGATCGAGAAGCGCCGACTGCGCGCCTTCGGGCAATGACGACTTGCGCCCGATCTGGGAGCCGGACTTCGGCGTCGCGCCGCGCGCGAATGCGGCGATGATCTTGTCGAGCGACTCGGGCGTCAGGTCCTCGTAGGTGTCCTTCCAGATCTGCACGACCGGCGCGTTGGCGCAGCAGCCGAGGCACTCCACCTCCTCCCACGAGAAGTCTCCGTCCTCGGAGCGCTCATGGGGATGCTCGGCGATGCGGCGCTTGCAGACCTCGATCAGGGCCTCCGATCCGCGCAGCATGCACGACGTCGTGCCGCACACCTGGAGGTGGGCCTTGGTGCCGACCGGCGCAAGCTGGAACATGGTGTAGAACGTCGCCACCTCATAGGCGCGTATGTAGGCGACGTTGAGCATGTCCGCCACGTGGCGCAGCGCGGGCTCGGGCAACCATCCGCCGGACTGCTCCTGAGCGCGCCAGAGAAGCGCGATGATGGCCGAGGCCTGCTTGCCTTCAGGAAACTTGGCGATGGTCTCTTTTGCCCAGGCGTGGTTCTCCGGCGTGAACGCGAACTCGCGCGGCTGGTCGGGATTGAGACGGCGGACAGACATGCTGGTTCCCCAGAACGGATCACCCGCGGGGCCGGAAGGTCTGGCGGCAACGAGCGGGGCGCCTCACGCCTCGATCGTCCGCGACCTCCCCACGCAACGCCCCCGCTCAAGAGTCTTGTCGATCCACTACGTCTATTGCAGCGCGAAAGCAAGTATGGTCAACGCCACGATACGCTTGCCAAAAAGGACACTGCGGGCCTCGGCGAAAAGCCGATTCCAGTCGTCAGGGAATGTGCGAGGGCTCAGCAGCGGGCGGACGGGTCACTCACGCGAGCGGCTCCGCGAGCCAGCCAGCCACCAGCAGGACCGTGGCGACGGGCGCGAGAAAGAGCGAGATCTGCGAGCCCACGCGCAAAAATCCGGTCCAGAAGATGGCAAGCAGTACGCCGAACAACACGATCACCCAGCCGCCAGCGTCGACAACGCGCGTCGAAGCGAAGAACACCGCGATGACGATGCAGACGGCGCCGATCAGGACCGGCACGGCCGGGAAGTCGAGATGAAGCGCACCCATCGGCCATTGCTGACGCATGGCGACCAGACGATAGGTCAAGAGCGACAGGCCCCAGCCGAGGGCGGCGACGGCCAACAGAAAGAGATTGTCGATCATTTCCGGTGCTCCCGATCCCCTTGTGCGCCGCCTGATTGTGCCATTATTTCCAAGCCTTCGCCAGCATCAGTTGATACGGGTCGCGAGCCCATCCGCCGCCATCGGCGGAGGCTCGGAGGTGACCTGCTTGCCTCACCTTCGCCGAGACGCCATATTCGCCCCGGAGGCTGGCGGCGGACGAGACCATCGCCAACCGGGTCAGGTCCGGAAGGAAGCAGCCCTAACGACAGGTGCACGGGTCGTTCGTCAGCCTCTTTATTTCGCTCACGCCCGCAATGCGGGCTCCGCGGGGGCGGCGCACTGGCGCCGGGTCGCGTCCAAGCGAAGCTTGGCTCCGCCAAGGTGCTCCCCGGCCCTTCGGGCCGGCGTGAATTCAGGGGGAAGCTTGACAGGTCTCGCTCGGCATCTCGTGGCGCTCTTCCTGGCTGCTCCACTGGCGTTCGGCCTCGTCGCGAGCGCGTTCGCTGCTCCTTGTGCGCATGCCAACATGGAGCGTCCCGGACAATCGGATTGCCCGTGTTGCGAGCGGATGGCACTCGCCGGCGCCGTGAGCTGCGGCCTCGCCTGCCACGCCGGGATCGAAGCCGACGCCAAAGCATCTCGTCCTTGCGTGGATGCACGGCTTATTGCATTCGCGTACGTGAACCAGCGCGCCGATGGCCTGGCCATCGAGCCGCCGCTGCCCCCTCCGCGTTGACAGGTCGATCATTTCTCAAGATCAACCCATCAACATTGGAGAACTCACGATGGCAAAAGTCATTGCCACGGCGGTCGTTGCCTTGCTGGCACTCACCGTTGCAGCCGAGGCGGCGCAGGTTTGCTGCGACCTTCTCGTTTGCTGCGACGGCGGGCCTTGCTGCGACTAGGCCAGACTGAGGCGCTCGCCCCAAATGGGGCGAGCGCTTTTCAAGCGCATTGCCGCCTCCGCTCTATCGCTTCTAAGATGCCCGGATGGCCAAGAAGAAATCGGACAGTATCGAAAAGGGCGGCGGCGCGGAGGGTGCGCCGGCGAAGCCGTATGTCGTGCTGGCACGGAAGTACCGGCCGCAGACGTTCGACGACCTGATCGGCCAGGAGACCATGGTGCGGACGCTCTCCAACGCGTTCGCCTCGGGGCGCATCGCGCACGGCTTCATGCTGACCGGCGTGCGCGGCATCGGCAAGACCACGACCGCACGCATCCTCGCCCGCGCGCTCAACTACGAGACCGACACGGTCCATCAGCCGACCATCGACATGCCGGAGCTCGGCGTGCATTGCCAGGCGATCATGGAGAGCCGGCATCTCGACGTGATCGAGATGGATGCCGCCTCGTCGACGGGCGTTGATAACATCCGCGATGTGATCAGCAATGCGCAACTGCGACCCTCGATTGCGCGCTTCAAGGTGTTCATCATCGACGAGGTGCACATGCTGTCGAAGGGGGCGTTCAACGCGCTCCTGAAGACGCTCGAGGAGCCGCCCGGCTTCACCAAGTTCATCTTCGCCACCACGGAAGTGCGCAAGGTGCCGGTGACGGTGCTGTCGCGCTGCCAGCGCTTCGACTTGAGGCGCGTCGACGCCCCGCGCCTCGCCCAGCACTTGCGGATGATCGCCTCCAACGAGGGCGCCGCGGCCGATGACGATGCGCTGATGCTCATCGCGCGGGCGGCCGAGGGCTCGGTGCGCGATGCGCTATCGATCCTCGACCAGGCGATCTCGACCTCGCTCGGCGGGGGCGGCACGGTGACGGCAGCGTCGGTGCGCGCCATGCTCGGGCTCGCGGACCGCGGGCGAATCTTCGACCTTCTCGATCTCCTCGTCGCAGGCGAGATCGCGCCGGCCCTCGCCGCGTCGGACGCGCTCCACCACGACGGCGCGGACGCCAACGAAATTTTGGCCGACCTCGCGGAGGCCGTACACACCACGGCGCGCATCAAGGCGGTCGGGGCGGACGCCGCCGGCGAAGGGCTCGCGGTCGAGGAGAAGCGGCGGGCGGCCGCGCTCGGCGAGAAACTATCGATGGCGCTGCTCGCGCGGCTCTGGCAGATGCTGCTCAAGGGCATCGAGGAAGCCGGCAAGGCATCGAACGCGCTCGCGGCGGCGGAGATGGTGCTGATCCGCATCGCCTACACGGCAGACCTGCCGCCGCCTGACGAGGTCATCCGCATGCTCGGCGGAGTGCCGGAGACGCGCCGGGAGCGCGAGGCGCCCAAGGCACTGGCGCGCGCCGGCTCCGACGCGACGGCATCGGCTCAGCTCGGCGCCTCGGAACCGCCGGCGGAGGGCATGGCGAGCTTCGAGTCCGAGGATCCCAGCGCCTTCGATTTCAGATCCGATGACGACGCGTCCCTCGACGACGACGCCCATGCACCCGGTTCGGGGCAGGCCGCCGCGGGGCAGGCCGTCTCGCAGCGCGCGCTCGTAACGTTCGACGACGTGGTGGCGCTTGCTGGCGAAAGGCGCGACGCCAAGCTCAAGATCGCGCTCGAGGACCAGGTGAGCCTCGTGCGCTTCGACGGGGCGGCCGGCGCCATCGACATTTTCCTCATGCCGGGGGCTCACGGTGATCTCGGCAACGAGCTGCGCGAGAAGCTCAACAAATGGACCGGCCGGCGCTGGATCGTGGCGCTGTCGAAGACTCCCGGCGAACGGCCGATCGGGGAGGCGCGCCGTGAGCGCGAAGCGCAGGAGATTGCCGCGCTGAAGCGCCATCCCGCCGTGGCGGCGGTGCTGGCCGTGTTTCCGGATGCCGAGGTGTCGCCGGTGCCTCGGGCGAAGCGCACGCGCGACGACGACAGCAAGGCGGGGTGAAAGCGGTAGCCGCAGGTCAGCAAGTCGCAGCACCACCTTGCTCCATGGCCGGGCTTGACTCGGCGATGGAGCAAGTGGGCGTGGAGCCGACCCTTGACTCCCCATCGCGGAGCGCTGCGGCGATGATGCGCTGCGGGTCGCGCCAAAATGCATTACGTTCAACGAAAATCCCAGCGCCGAAAGGGAGATGCGATGAAAGACCTGATGGGTATGATGAAGCAGGTCAAGGACATGCAGGAGCGCATGCAGCGCCTGCAGGAGGAGCTCGGCGCGATCGAGGTGACCGGCGCCGCGGGCGGCGGCCTCGTCTCCGTGACGCTCACCGGAAAAGGCGACATGAAAAGCGTCAGAATCGATCCTTCGCTCTTGAAGCCAGAGGAGGCGGAGATCGTCGAGGATCTCATCGTGGCCGCGACGGGCGATGCCAAGGCCAAGGTCGAGGCGCGTCTGCAGGAGAAGATGGCCGAGGTCACGGGCAGCCTGCCGCTGCCGCCCGGCATGAAGCTGTTCTAGGCAATTTTGACTGGCGCCCTGTCGTCTCGCAGGACGCCCCCTTGCCCCTCACCAGCGCGTGTTGATCGCGGCGGCGAAAATGACGGTGTGGGCCTCGATGTCGCCCTGGACGCGGACATCGTTGGCGGACGTGCGGTCGAACTCGGAGTCCTCGAGGTAGATGTAGGTGGCGCCGAGGTCGATCGTGGTCGAGGCGCTGTAGTCGTAGGTGAGGCCGGCCGACAGCCAGACGCGGTCGGAATCCGGAATCGAGATGAGCCGTTTGGTCGGATCGTCGATGGGCGAGATCTCGTAGGCGACGCCGGTGCGCAGCGTCAGGTCGGGCGACCAGTCGTACTCCAAGAGCCCCCCGAGAAGAACCAGCCATCGCTCCAATTGGCCTCGATGAGGGAGATGGGGTTGCCCGAGGCGATGACCTCGAGCTTCTGGAATCGGCTCCAGTTGGTCCACTCGACCGTTCCGAGCAGGCGCGTTTGCGGCGAGAGGTTCTGGCGGAAGCTCAGGGTGACGATGTCGGGAAGCTCGACGTCGACCTCCGAGCGGATGGAGTTGGCGGGGATGGGAAGCGGGACGACGGCACCGTTCGCCAGCACGATCGGCACAGTCGTCGCCTGGGTGCCGAACGTGCCTTCAAGCGTGTGCGTGAGCTGTGAGCGCCAGCCAAGCCCGATGCTCGTCTCCGGCGTCTGCCAGAGGATGCCGGCCGTGGCGCCGAACGCCCAGTCGTCGCCCTGGAAGCCCGTCGTGCCGGCGGCGGGGGAGAGGGTCGCAACCTTGAACGTGCCTTCCGCCCATTCGATCTGGGCACCGACGCCAACCGAAAGGGCGGGTGTCAGCTTGTAGGCGATGGTCGGATTGGCGTTGGCGGTGAAAAGCTTGGCCGTGCGTGCGATCACCGAGCCCTGGTAGTGCGAGTCCTCCGGCTTTGTCACGAGGCCGAACGGCCCGCTGATAGCCATGCCGATGAAGAGCTTGTCGGAGATCTGATAGGCCCCGTAGCTCGCCCCCGAGAGCGCCGGAGGAGCGATGTCGCCGCTGCTGGCGCCCGCCGTATCGAATCCGCCGATGCTGGCCCCGGGGGGAAGGGGGATGCCAGGATTGGGGCCCACGTCCACGTCATCCACGTGGACTTTGCCGTACCGCAGGATGAGCGTCGCCGTCGAGCTCGTGTTGATGCCTTCGAGGCTCGCCGTCGCGACCGAATTCCAGAACATCGATGAGAGATGATCGCCGGCGGCAGCGCCCGCAAACGACATGCCCTGATAGAAAGCGGATTGCTCGCGCAGCGCGAACCCGCCCGCAAGCGTCGGCGAGGCGCCCGCAAGCCCCATCGGGCTCACGCCCATAAGTAACGGAAGATGATTGGAATTCTGCGGTCGACCTACGGGCTCCTCCTCGCGCTTTCTCAGCGCGCGCCCGTTGGCTTTTGTTGGCGAGGCCAAAGCCCCGCTATTTATTGTGCGATCCCCGCCCCCGGGGTTTCGCCTACACCACGAACGCTACTACGATCGCGACATTGCGCCGCATAAACGACCTTCGCCAACTCAAATTCAGAACGATGATCGCTTGGAGCAACTTTTGGCGTCGGCCCTGTGACGAAACTGCTACGAACTTCTGTTAGGTGGCTTTGGCAGCCGCGCATCCCGCCGCCCGCGCGTTGCACCGGTGTGAAATCTCCAAATCCTGCGGATGTCAGCCGATTTTTCCGTTCCGGACGGTGCAGCGCTGTTGAAATCCAGGGGCTTGTGCCCTAATTGCGCACGCTTGCTCAAAGTGCTGCGCACCCGAGCTGACCTTTCGACCGTGATCGCGTCCGGTCCAACCCATCGACGCGCCCATCATCGCTAAGGGAGTTTCGCCTTGGACAGCGTTCTCATCATCGGGGCCGGTGCGGCCGGTTCGGTCACCGCGCAGAAGTGCGCCAAGAACCGCGACGTCTTCAAGACCATCCATCTCGCCTCGCGGCGCCTCGAAAGCTGCCAGAACGTCGCCGCCCGCTGCGTGAGCCCGATCGACATCTCGCAGGTCGATGCCGACAAGGTCGACGAGGTGGTGGCGCTGATCGAGCGCGTGAAGCCCGACCTCGTGATCAACATGGCGCTCCCCTACCAGGACCTGCCGATCATGGACGCCTGCCTCAAGACGGGCGTGCACTACCTCGACACGGCCAACTACGAGCCGCGCGACGTGGCGAAGTTCGAGTACTCGTGGCAGTGGGCCTACCAGGATCGCTACAAGGACAAGGGCATCCTGGCCGTGCTCGGCTGCGGGTTCGACCCGGGCGTGTCCAACATCTTCTGCGCGTACGCACAGGAGCACCTGTTCGACACCATCGACACCATCGACATCATCGATTGCAACGACGGCAGCCACGGCAAGAGCTTCGCCACCAACTTCAATCCGGAGATCAACCTCCGCGAGGTGACGCAGCGCGGCAAGTACTGGAAGGACGGGGCGTGGATCGACATCGATCCGCTGACCATCTCCTGCATGATCGACTATCCGGAGGTCGGCCCGCGCAAGAGCTACCTCATCTACCACGAGGAGGAGGAAAGCCTCGTCGAGAACATCCGCGGCCTGAAGCAGATCCGCTTCTGGATGACGTTCTCCGACAACTACATCAAGCACCTCGACGTGCTGCAGAGCGTCGGCATGACGCGCATCGACCCCGTCATGTACAAGGGCCATCCCGTCATTCCGATGGAGTTCCTGAAGGAGCTCCTGCCGCCGCCGTCGTCGCTCGGCGAGGGCTACACGGGGCGCACGTCGATCGGCTGCATCATCGACGGCACGAAGGACGGGAAGCGCAAGACGGTGCTCATCTATAACGTCTGCGACCATGCCCAGTGCTTCAAGGAGACCGGCGCGCAGGCCGTGTCCTACACCACGGGTGTGCCACCGGTGGTGGGCGGCATGATGCTGTTCCGCGGCCACTGGGGCGGCACGGGCGTGCTCAACGTCGAGCAGCTTCCCTCGAAGCCGTTCCTGGACGAGCTCGGCAAGCAGGGCCTGCCCTGGCACGTGAAGGACATCACGCACGCCGACCAGGCCGAGCTGTTCGCCGTCAAGACCTGATCTCATCCGCCAACGTGACAACGATCAGCCCGGAGCGCTCAACCGCTCCGGGCTCATGTTTTTCGAGAACGCATTCTCTCCGAGATCGTAACTCTGGCCTTAACCCGCCGCCCATTTTTCTGTTCACATTCCGGCCCAATCCCGCTCAGATGCCGACGCCATCGAGGGGGAGCGGACGTGCAGCAGACGACAGAGGGACAGGATAGCGGCGCGCCGCCGGCGCCGGTCATCGTCACCGTGCACGGAACGAACGACGCCGATCCCGCCGACGAGGGCAGCCGCTGGTGGCAGCGCGGCTCCAGCTTCACGCAGCATCTGATCTATCGCCTGTGGGAGCGCGGCATCTCCAATGTCGAAATCCTGCCGCTGCACTGGTCGGGCCAGAACTCCGACTTCGACCGCCTTCAGGGATCAAAGCGGCTCGCGCACCTGCTCCACGAGCTCCACCGCGCGGGGCGGCCACATGCCGTCATCGCCCACAGCCATGGCGGCAACGTCACCGTCGAAGGGCTCGCCATGGCCGAGGGATCGGGGCTGCGCGGCGGCATCGTGAGCTTGGGCACGCCGTTCTTCGCGCGGCGACTCAAGACCGTGCCGATGCTGATCGCGCTGTTCCAGACCGTGCTCGGGGTGGTCATCGCGCCGATCATGGTCTGGTACCTGGTCGAGGTCCTGGCCTCGGACAGCAACAAGAAAATCGAGGCCGTGGTCTTCTTCGGCCTGCTGCTCGGGCTCTCGCTGTGGAGCCTCTTCAAAGGCGCGCAAAAGCTCGCGCGGCGGACCCTTGCGACGCGTCTTTTCTCGAAGTCGCTCGCGCCCTGGCAGTGGCTCGTCATTCACAGCCCGCGCGACGAGGCGATGCAGCTTCTCGAGACGGCGGCGCAAATCTCGCCGCAGTACGTCACGACGGGCGCGGCGCTGCGCGCGCTGACCGCGTTCGCGTCGCTCGCGGGCGTCGTCATCACGACCGGGCTCTTCCTCTGGTTCGGCGGCTACTTTCTCGGACCCATCATCGAGAAGGTGTCAGCCGGGCAGTTCGGCCTCGGCACGGCGGCCGATCTCACCTTCCTGCTCCTGTTTCCGATCGTCTACGGCGCGGTGTTCTTCGTCATCTGGGCGCTGGCGCGCGCGGGCGGCGCGTGGCTCTACGCCCGCGTGCTGACGGGGGCCATCCACGGCGGCGTGCTCGGCGCCGCATTCGGGGGCGACGGTCCCTTCAAGCTCACCGGGGTGACACGGCTGCCGCCCTACCTCATCCAAGCGCGGGAAGCCCGCATCGAGGCGCTCGACCTTGGCGGCATCGACGATGCCTCGCTCTTCGCCGCGGCTCAGAGCCTCTACAACAGCGTGGTCGCGAACGAAGGCCCGGACGGCGGAATCGCCCACCCCGAGCTCATGTGGAAGCGGCTGTCCGACGCGCTCTATCACAACGCCTACATGCGGGACGACGAAGTCGTGACGGGCGTTGCCGATCACCTCGCCGCGCATTGGACGCGCGCTTCCTGACACTCCAATTCTGCTCAGTGTGAGCTCAAAAATTTTCGCCGCGGCGGGAATAAAAATGCTCGTCCAAAAGTCCGTCCGCCGGCAAATGCAGCGTTGCGCCATCTCAATTGAATCACAAACTTAACGAAACTTAACGATGTGATTCGAATCGCGATGGGGGATAGAGATGGCTCAACTTTCTCAGAAACTTGCCGAGATGCATCGGCGGCTGGCGGAGAACACGCAGGAGGAGCAGGCGCTCATCCGCGCGCTCGACGCGGCGCTCAACCACGTGGACGAGAAGCTCCTGGCGGAGATCCGCGGGATCACGGCGCATCACGAGCAACGCCGCGCCATGATCATGGGCGAGTTGCAGCAGCTCGCGACCAGGCTTTGCGCGCTGCCGGCGCCGGCGGCCGAGCCGCTCCCCGCCATCGAGAGCCCGCCGCGGCCCATCTCCTACAATGGGCATTCGAACGGCTCCACGCACGCTCCCGGCAACTGGCGCATCGCGGCGCAGAACATCCAGGATGACCTCGACTTCTTCACCGACCCGGTGACGGCGAGCCACTGACGACAAGGCTCGCCCGTGCAATGGGCCTGCGCCTCGCGTACCATGGCCGCATCGTGGGGCCATGGATCGGGGGCGGACAATGTCGGAAGGGGAGATTCTTGCCATCCATTACGAGCTGACCGGGCTCATCATATCCATCGTCTCGGTCAGCTTCGGAATGATCTCAGCCTACATCGTCGGTCTCTGGCTGTTTCTCAAGCAAGCACCCTTCCCGCTTCGCCTGCTGGCGTTCCTGCTGCTCTCGTGCGCGCTCGCCTTCATGGGCGTGCTGACGGGCGGACTCAATGTGCACCTGCTCGGCACGGCCCAGGCCTGGAGCAAGCTCGGCGCGACCAGCACCGGTATTTCGAGCCTGGGCAGCGAGCGGCCGGAGATCCTCCAGGGCCTGTCGATCTACGAGGCGGCGGCGGGGCTCGGTTTCTTGTCGTTCGTCGCCCTCTACGTCGCGCTCTTCTACTTCACCTTCTTCTACCGCTGGCCGGACAATACCGGCGTGCCGTAAGCCTGCGCCCGAAGCACTGGAAGTCGTCATCCACGGATGCCATATAGCGCGCTCGGCCCGCTGCCTTGCGCGAGAGTTGAATGACCCCACGCCTCCCCGACGACATCAAGACACCGGCCTACGTGCTCGACGCGGCGGCGCTGAAGCGCAACCTCGCGACCGCGGCGCGCGTCAAGCGCGAGGGCGGCGTCAAGATCCTGCTCGCCACCAAGGCGTGGGCGATGCCGGCCGCGTTCCCGCTCCTGCGGGACACGCTCGACGGCACGACCGCGTCAGGCGAGTACGAGGCCCGCATGGGCCGAGAGGAGTTCGGCAAGGAAGTGCACGTCTACGCGCCGGCCTATGGACCGGGCGAGGTCGAGCGCCTCACCGCCATCGCCGACCACATCTACTTCAACTCGCCGGAGCAGGTGGCGCGCGGGCTCAAGCTCGCGAAGGCCGCGGGTCGCGCGGTCGGCGTCCGCATCAACCCCGGCTATTCGAATGCGACGGTCGGCGGCGCGCTCTACGATCCGTGCGCGCCCAACTCACGCTTTGGCACCACGGCGGCCGAGATCGACCAGCTGCCGTGGGACGAGATCGACATCTTCCATGCGCATGCGCTGTGTGAATCGCTCGCCGACGGCTCGGTGGGGCTGATCGAGCATGTGGCCAGCACCTTCGCGCCGTACCTCCGCCGCGTGAAGGCGGTCAACTTCGGCGGCGGGCATTTCATGAACAAGCCCGGCTACGATATCGACAAGCTCATCGCGGGGCTCAAGGCATTCAAGAGCGAATTCGACCTCGAGGTCTACCTCGAGCCGGGCGCGGGCCTCGTCGTCGACACGGGCTATCTGGTCGCGACCGTGATCGGCATGCACAAGAACGAGGGCGAGATCGCCATCCTCGACGCGTCGGCCTCGACACACATGCCGGACGTGCTGGAGGTGCCTTACACGCCGCCGGTGCTCGGCGCCGAGGCGCCCGGCGTGCTGCCCCACACCTACATCCTGGGCGGTAAGACCTGCATGACCGGCGACGTGATCGGCGAATACTCGTTCGCGGCGCCGCTCGCCGCCGGCTCGCGCGTCGTGTTCGGCGACATGATGCAGTACTCGTTCGTGAAGAACACGACCTTCAACGGCACGCCGCTGCCCGACCTCGCCATCCTGCACGAGGACGGCCGCTACGAGGTGGTGCGGAGCTTCGGCTACGACGAGTTCCGCCGCAGGCTGGGCTGACGTCTGCAACGCGCACGCACGCCTAGGATGCGGCGAAGGGGCGCCGCAACGCCTTGATAGAAAGACTTAATCCGTGTGCCCCTCTTTTGTTTCCATACCGCAACAGTAAATGAAATTTCGCGCTGCGAATTTCATGTGTTCGATTGATAAGCCCACTGACCCATGCCCTAAATGTGGGCAACCTGTGGCAATGTTGTGGACGTTTTGTGTCAGCTCCGGTCGGCAGAAGGGATACACCAGCCCGCCGAGTTCGTTCCGGAGGAGAAAAAAACACAGGCCGTGTAGGGGTTTGTGGAGTTGCGTATCATGATGCGTATTGGGGGCATGTCCCGGCGTCCTTGCCCCGGTTTCGCAGCAGACCTTTTTACGGCGCTCAGCGCCGTCGCCCTCGGGGCGATGCTCACCACCGCCACAGGCGGGCGGGCTTGGGCGCAGGCTGTCTCTGTTGGTCCGGCTTCTTCGGACACCCCATTCGCCGGCATCTGGAATTGGCCGACCGATAGTTCGCTCGGCGGAAGCGTCGACTACGACGATATCGCGGATGCCATCGCGGAAGTCACCGACGACGACACCCTGTCGGACGAAGTACGGCAAGCAAAAATCGAGGAAATCATCGAGGACGCGAACGGGGACGGCTTGGCGGGTTGCTCCGAGCAGCTCGACGATTTGGCCCTGGGGTTGGATTCGGCTGGCCTTGCGACGGATATTGCCGGATTGATCGTCGAGGCCGGCGGCTCAGGTATCGGCATTTTCGGCACGGAGGCTCCCGGTATCATCACCCAGGGCGTCGGCGCCGGCCTCAGTATCGGCGGCCTGGTGGTCCAAGGCTTCCAGAACGCCTTGCCGAACTGCAACGCCACGTTCACGGGCACGGTGACGAGCTACGCCAATATCCGGGCGGGCCAAGGCATCTCCGCGTTCCAGGGCGCCATCTCGATCGGCAACCCGTTCGGTGACAGCTATGAGGAGGGCATCAACCTCGGCGGCGGCGCGCTGGCCGGCGCGGGCACCGGCGGAGCCCAAGCGAAGACTGGCGACCAAGACGCGATTGCGGTCGGCAATGGCGCAGAGGCCTGGAATGCCGGAGACACGGCGCTCGGCACCGGCGCAATCGCGGGCATTCAGGGCTCTGTCGTCGTAGCCAACACCACGGCCATCGGTGCAGGCGCGAGGGCGATTGGCAACGGCGCGACGGCGCTTGGCGCTGGCGCGAACGCGGAAGGCGACCACTCGGTGGCCGTCGGCAACGCCGATGCCATCGGCGACAACTCCGTCGCCATCGGCGAGGGCGCCTATGCGGGCGGCGACGACGACACCGTCATCGGCACCAGAAACATAACCAGCGCCGCGGGCGGCAATACCGCCGTCGGCCACGACAACGACCTGGGGAGCGCCGGCGCGGGCAATACGGTCGTCGGCCACGACAACAACCTCAAGTTCGCCGGTGCGGACAATAGCGTGCTCGGCAATGGCATTACAATCCTCAACGGCGGCGAGAAGAACACCGTGCTCGGCACCGGCCACGCGGTCGACGGCAACAACAATTTCGTCGGGGGCGATCCGAACGAGGCCGTCGGGAACGACAACGAGGTGATCGGCAACAACAACTACACCAACGGCAACAACAACCAGGTCTTCGGCAATGGCAACGGAGACCTCGGGAATACCGCAGGAACCATCGAGGGCGACGAGACGGACGGCGTCCAGGGCCACAACAACTCTGTCCTGGGCAACGGGAATACCGTCTCCGGCAATGACAACAAGGTGATCGGCAACAACACCACGGTCACCGGCTCGCGCAACGTCACGGCCGGCGAGGGCGCCTCGTCGACAAGCGACGACACCGTCGCCATCGGCACGAACGCCGAGGCGAGCGGAAGCCTAGCCGTCAGCATCGGCACCAACGCCACAGCGTCGCAGAAGGGAAGCGTTGCCATCGGCGGCGATGACGATGTCGATTTCGATGGCTTCGGCGCCCAGGCGACCGGCATCTTCGCAACGGCCATCGGCGCCGACACCCAGGCAAGCGCATTCGGAGCGACGGCCCTGGGCTACAGCGCTGGAGCACTCGCGGAGAATTCCACGGCCGTCGGCATGAACAGCTTCGCGAACGCCACCGGCGGCGTCGCGATGGGCTACGACGCGCTTGTGCTATCCGGCGCGGTGGGCGGCATCGCCATCGGCAGCGATACCGATGGCTCCACCGCCGGCGCCGTCGCCGCATCGGGACTGTCGGTCGCCATCGGCGCGGACTCGACCGCGGGCACGGTCGGCGGCAACGTCGGCACGGCGGTCGGCGCGAACGCGACCGCGACCGGCGCCAACTCCACGGCAAACGGCCAGGACGCACAGGCTCTCGGCACCGACTCGACCGCCGTCGGCCAGGGCGCTACTGCGGCCGGCACCAACACGACGGCGCTTGGCCAGGATGCGGCGGCGGATGGCGTCTTCTCGACAGCGACCGGCGCCAACGCTTCGTCCGTCGACTCGTTCTTCTCGACCTCCACCGGCGCGTTCTCCAATACGGACGACAGCGCGGGATCGACGGCGACCGGCGCCGGGGCCCTGGCGTTCGGCTCCATCGGCTCCACGGCAACGGGCGCGGGCTCGTTGGCCTTCAACTCCGTCAATTCGACGGCAACGGGCGTCGGGTCCAGCGTCTTCGGGACGGTGTTCGGCACCGCCAACGGCGCTTTCGCGTTCGTGACTCCGGGCACGTTCGGCGGGACCGCCAGCGGCGCTTTGTCGGTCGCCTCGAACAACGCTGCGTCCGCCTACGGCATCGGCGCCGAGGCATCCGGCGTGGCCTCGACGGCGGTCGGTGCGGGATCGAGCGCGTCGGGCGTGGACGCCACGGCGCTCGGCTCCAGCTCCAACGCCGAAGGTGACGGATCGATCGCGATCGGCGACGCCGACGCGGAGGCCGACGACTCGATCGCCATCGGCACCGGCGCGGGCGCGACCGCGGCCAGCGCCATCGCCATGGGCACCGGCGCCCAGGCGACCGGCCTCGGCGCGATTGCCATCGGCGAGGGTGCGATCGCGGAAGGGTCCGTCGCGATGGGCGCCCAGGCTCACGCCAGCAACGGCGGCGCGGCCTACGGCGACCGCAGCACGGCAACCGGAACCAACTCAACGGCGGTCGGTCCCGACGCAGAGGCGACGTTCGCAGAGTCCGCCGCGTTCGGCAGCGGCGCCGTGGCCACCTTGGCGAGAGAGCAGGTATTCGGAACCGACACCAACACCTACACAACGCCCGGCATCGTCTCCGACGAGAGCGTGAACCGCCAGACGGCGGGGCGGCTCGAACTCGTGACGACCGATCAGGCGGGCCACCTCGCCGCGGACGGCGGCGACGTGTTCCGCTCCATCGCCAAGCTGCAGGCGGGCGTGGCCATCGCTCTCGCGGCCGAGGCGCCGTCACTCACCACCGCCGAGAGCTTCGGCATCCGCATGGGCTGGGGCAACTTCGAAGGCGATGCCAACGCGGCGGCCATCAGCGCCATCGGCGTCATCTGCCGGAGCTGCTTCTCGACGGGCGACCGCATCGCCATCGACGGCTCGGTCGGCGCCGGCTGGTCGGACTACAAGCAGTACAGCGCCGGCAGCACGATCGGCGGACGCGCCGGCGTGCAATGGACGTGGTGACCTGGCTAGAGCACTTTGATTGAAGCTTGATCGCGCTCTGGGCTTTGATGAGACCGATGAGTCACGCTTCGGGCTGATCGGGCCCGAAGCGATCATGGTCTAGGCGGCTGCCGGTACCAAGCGGCCGTTCCCAGAACGGCTATTTCTTCTGGTCCTCGGCCGCGTTCTTCGCATCCGCGGCCGGCGGCGCGACATCCAGCGCGACGCCGAACAGGCGCCAGTCGCCCCGCACCTTCTCGAACAGGAGATCGAAGATAACGCGCTCGGGCCGCGAGTCGAAGAAGCCCGTCAGCCTGAGCCGGCCGTCCGGCCCGATGGCGGGCGGCGCTACCAGCTTTGGCGTGAAAACCAGGATGGGCGAAAGGTCGAGCTTGCGCGCGCGCAGGGCGGCGAAGATCTCGGCAAGGCGGACCTGATCGTTGGCGGACTGGAAGCTGGGGGAGGAGAGGTCGCGCAGGACGGAATAGTTGCCCGTGGCGTTGGCCTGGTTGATGGCGATGATGGTGGTGCGGATGAGGAGCTCGAGCTTGTAGTTGTTGGGAACCGCCGTGGCGTCCGCTGCCTTCTGCTCTCCGGCGGGCGGCGCCGCCTTCTGCTCCGTGGCGGGCGTTCCGGCGACACCGGGAGCCGACGTCATCAACAAGACGGTAACGAGCGCAGCGCCGCGTTTCAGCATAGGACCCGATGACCGATGGGGCGGGCGGCTTTTCGCCCGCCGTTGCTGCAGCCAACCTTGCCTAGCATGGCGCGCGCAGTGCAACAACGCGCGCGACTTTCCGGAGATCAGCGCTTGCGGCAGGACTGCAGGCAGCTCGTGAGCGCCGCGCCGCAGCTCGGGCTGTCCTTGGTGGCGCGGCGGCACGAGTTCTCCTGCGCGTAGCAGCGCTGCGCGCAGTCATTGGCGACCACGGGCGAGGAAACGCCGGCCGCAGAGGCCGCAAGGCACAGGGCGGCGACCAAAATGCGAAGTCTTGTCGTCATCGGCGCCCTCCTTTCCGTCACTCTCTCGACCCTGTCATTCCGCCAGCATTGGCGCCAGCTCGGGCCCAGTCCACGATCGCGCCCTTGTGGTCGCGGTCGCGAGCCGTGCGTGGGAACATGGTTTACGCGCGCGCCGATGAACGCTACCTGAACCTGCGGCCAGCGACACAACGCACGGAAACGCGTCGGGTTGCCGTGCCATCTTTGCACAATCGGCCCGCGCCGCCGTTCAGAAGGCGAACTCCTCGAAAATGTGGTCGATGCGATTCTGCCAACGCCCCTCGAAGCGCTCGATCAGCTCGTCGGCCACGGTGCGGCCCGATCCGACAAGGTACTCAAGCGGCGCGAGATAGATCGCCTCGTCCTGACTCTTGTGGTTGATCGCGCGACGGTTCCTCAGGCCCAGCCGCGAGATGCGGAGCGCGGCCAGCGCGAGCTCCTGCACGGAGGTATCGCGAAAGCGGGCGTCGAGCGCCTGGCGCGGCACGATGGCGCGCAACTCGTGGCGCTCCTCCGCGCTCCAGCTCTTGACGAGATCCCAGGCCGCATCGAGCGCGACATCGTCGTAGAGGAGCCCGACCCAGAACGCCGAGAGCGCGCAGATGCGCGGCCAGCGGCCGCCGTCGGCGCCGCGCATCTCCAGAAAGCGCTTCAAGCGCACCTCGGGAAAGAGCGTCGTCAGGTGGTCGGACCAATCGTCGATGGTGGGGTGCTCGCCGGGAAGGGCCGCAAGCTTGCCGGCCATGAAGTCGCGGAACGAGGCGCCGGCAACATCGATGTACTTGCCGTGGCGGTAGACGAAGTACATGGGGACGCCGAGCGCGTAGTCGACATAGCGCTCGTAGCCCATGCCGTCCTCGAACACGAAGGGCAGCATGCCGGTGCGGCGCGGGTCGGTTTCGCGCCAGACCTCGCTCCTCAGGGACTTGAAGCCGTTGATGCGCCCTTCCGTGAACGGCGAGGAGGCGAAGATGGCGGTGGCGATCGGCTGCAGCGCGAGGCTTACGCGCAGCTTCCGCACCATGTCGGCCTCGCTCGCGAAGTCGAGGTTCACCTGGATGGTTGCCGTGCGGTACATCATGTCGAGGCCGCGCTTGCCGACCGTCGGCATGTAGCGCGTCATGACCTCGTAACGCTGCTTCGGCATATGCGGTGTCTCGGCGAGAGTCCATTTCGGCGAGAAGCCGACACCGAGAAAACCGATGCCGAGATCCTCGCCGACATCGAGCACCTGGTTCAGGTGCTCCTGAGTCTCGTCGGCCGTCTCGTGAAGCGTCTCGAGTGGGGCGCCCGAGAGCTCGAACTGTCCGCCGGGCTCGAGGCTGATGGTGCCGCCGGGCTGCCCGTCCGGACGCTTCAGCGCGATGATGTGCGAGCCCTCCCAGATCGGCTCCCAGTCGTAGCGGGCCATCAGGTGCTCCATGAGCGACCGGATTCCGCGCGGGCCGTCGTAGGGAACGGGGGTCAGTGTTTCGGTGTAGAAGACGAACTTCTCGTGCTCGGTGCCGATGCGCCAAGCGTCCTTCGGCTTCTCGCCGGCGGCGATCCAGGCGACGAGATCGTCGCGGGAGCACACGAACGGGCTCTCTGCCCCATCCTGGCGGGTCGACATTCGTGTGGGGCCCCTGGCGGCGAGCGATTGGGGGGAGTTATGGCGGCAGGCGTAGGGCGTTACAAGGGGTTCACTTAGGGGTCGCCGGGCCGGCCGATCCGGCACAGGGCTCAGGGCGTGGGCGCCAGGGGGATGCAGAGCGCCACGCGCTGCCGGTCGTCCGGAATGGTTTCCGAACGGACGCAAGCCTCCAAGCGGCGGATCATGATCGCGCCGTGGTTCGGCCGCAGGCAGTCCACGAAGAGGCGAATTCCCGCCGCGTGGCAGCGCCCGATCTCGGCCATGATGAAGTCCGGATTGTCGGTTTGGGGCCGGGACCGGCGCGAGAGGTCGATCTCGGGCTCGATGATGATGTTCGGGCCGCCGTGCCGGCGGCCGTCGCCCCGCCTATCCTCCTCCCGATCCGACGCGGCAAGGGGAGCGGCCGCGAGGGCCGCGAGGAGGACCGAAAGTACCAGGGGCTTGGCTTGCATCGCCATCCATCAAGGTTCACGCCAGCCCCCGATGATAGGCAGGGCTCGTAAACAAACGCTTCCCGCGCGGGCGGCCGGGAAGACCTGGAGGGCAGGATGAAGTACGAAGCGCTGCTCGCTGGCGGCATCATCGTCGCCGCAATCGTGGTGGCAGCTTTCACGCTCGACGGCGAAACCGTGCCGAACCGCAAGATGGCCGGCGGCTCCGAAGCGTGCACCTACCATGCGGGGCCCATGGACGCGGAGCTCATCGACCAGGGCGGGGACGCGGGCCAGCGCATCCTGCGGGCCATCCTGGCCCTCGACAAGAAGTGCGAATACGTGACGCTCGGCTTGCCCGACGGCACGCGCACGATCATGAAGCTCGGCAAGGAAGGCCGGAAGCCCGGCGAGCCGGGGCCTCCCAGCATCACGATTTTCTAGCTCAGCGGCGCGACCCTCAGAAGATCGCGGGCCTTGGCGCAGTCGCGCTGCATCTGCTCGACCAGCTCCTCGGCGCTCGCGAACTTGCGGTCGTCGCGCACCTTGTCGATGAAGCTCACCTCGATCTCGCGGCCGTAGATGTCCTCGTCGAAATCGAACAGGAACACCTCGAGCACGGGCCTGCCGTCGTCGAAGGTGGGGCGGGTGCCAAGGTAGGCGGCGCCTTCCAGCGATCGGCCGTCGAGGTGCACGCGCACGGCAAAGATGCCGTGACCGAGGGCCGTTCCCTTCGGCAGCGCAAGGTTGGCGGTCGGAAAGCCGAGCCCGGTGCCGCGCCTTGCGCCTCCGACGACTGGGCCCCTCACACGCCACGGCCGGCCCAGCATGGCCGCGGCTTCCCGCACCTCGCCTTCGGCAAGTGCCAAGCGAATTGCCGTCGACGAGAACGGCTCGCCGCGGTCGGCCACCGGCTCGACCACCGTGACGCCGATGCCCAGCGCCTCTCCCGCCTGGCGCAGAGTCGCGGCCGATCCGCCGCGATTGCGCCCGAAAAAAAAGTGATAGCCGACGACAACATGGGCGACGTCGAGCGCGCCGATCAGGATGTCCCGGATGAAGGCCTCCGCATCGCGCGCGGCGAGCCTGGCATCGAACGGCAGCACGATGGCGGCGTCGAGGCCCATTTTCTCGAACAGAGCGAGCTTTTCGGCGAGCGGCGTCAGGTGGAAGTGCGGCGCCTCGGGGTTGAAATACTCGCGCGGGTGCGGCTCGAACAGGAGGGCGCCGGCCGGACGGCCCGAGCGGCGCGCCTCGGCAAGCGCGACCGCGATCAGGGCCTGATGGCCGCGGTGGACGCCATCGAAGTTACCGAGCGCGAGCACGGCGCGCCTGGCCTCGCTCGGTATGCGTTCGGTGCCGTGAACGACCAGCATGGGCGCTCCTTGCCGCCAAGCGCCCGTCAGCTTGCCGGACGGGCGGGCACCATGAGCTGCGCCTCGCCGGTCAGCACCGGCTTGCCGTTCACCGTGCACGTGGTCTCGAAGCGCGCGCGCTTCTTCTCGGGGACGAGCTCGACCACCTTCACGGTGGTGACGACCGTGTCGCCGATCTTGACTGGCGCCTTGAAGGCCAGCGTCTGCGAGATGTAGATCGACCCCGGGCCGGGCAGCTTCATGCCGAACACGGCCGAGATGTAGGCCGCGGACAGCATGCCATGCGCGATGCGCTCCTTGAACATGGTGCCGGCGGCATAGGCCGCATCGAGGTGGACCGGGTTGCGGTCGCCCGAGACTTCGGCGAAGGACTTGATGTCAGCTTCGCTCACCGTGTTGGAGACGGATGCCTCCTGGCCGACCGCGAGATCCTCGAAATACGTGACGCTGCCTGTCATCGATCTGTTCTTCCTGCCCTTGAGGCTACACTTCGTGGCCCTGGTCTAACGGTCCCCCGTGTGCGGCGCAACCTCGCGCAAGGAGGTCCGGAGGCGGCATTTACCTCGTCACGGAAGTGTTGCAGGCGGGCGCGGGATCGCGTTATAAGGCGCAATCCCAAAATTCACACTTATCAATGGCTTTCGCGACTGACCCCGCGGGAGCCCGGAGAAGAGCCGCTATGAGCGACCGCAAACCGTTGATGCCGAAGGCCACCGCCGTGTGGCTCGTGGAAAACACCTCGCTCTCGTTCGAGCAGATCGCCGAGTTCTGCGGGCTGCATGTGCTCGAGGTGAAGGGCATCGCCGACGGGGACGTGGCGCAGGGCATCAAGGGCATGGATCCCGTGACCTCGAACCAGCTCACACGCGAGGAAATCGAGGCCGCCGAGAAAGACTCGAGCCACACGCTCAGGATCGCCGAGCCCAAGGTGCAGATGCCCGAGGCCGCCACGAAGCGGGGTCCGCGCTATACGCCGGTGTCGCGCCGCCACGACCGGCCGAATGCAGTGCTCTGGCTCTTGCGCAACCATCCCGAGCTCAAGACGAGCCAGCTCATGCGCCTCGTCGGCACGACCAAGCCGACCATCGCGCAGATCAAGGACCGCACGCACTGGAACTCGCCGAACCTCGTGCCGCAGGACCCGGTGACGCTAGGGCTCTGCTCGCAAACCGATCTCGACAACGAGGTGAAGAAAGCCGCGCGGCGCATCGAGCGCGAGCGGCGCGAGGCGCAGCGCGAGGCCATCAAGGCCGGCACGCTGCTCCCGACCGAGGAGACGACGGCGCCGGCTCCCGCCCTTGCCGAGGAAGGCTTCCGCCCCACGGCCGAGATCGTGCAGCCCAGGGAGGCGCCGGAATCGCGCGAGGAAACTCCCGCCGAAGAAGAGGCGCGTGTGTTCGCCAAGCTCAAGGAGCTCAAGAGCGAGCCCGAGGAAGCGGCCGAAGAGGACGTCGAAGAAGCCAAGGGCGAGTGAGGCGAAGTCCCTCATCCGGTCCTTCGGACCACCTTCTCCCGTCCCGGGAGAAGGAAGTCATGGGCGCGAATGTCGGCGGCGCGCGGGCTCCGACGCGTCAGCTCAAGCCCGCCCACCACGAGAGCAGCGTGTCGGTGACGAGGGCGAGGAAGATCGCGAGGCCGACGTCGCGGTTGGCACGGAAGCGGCGCAGGCAGTTCTTCGGGTCCTTGGTGTCGAGGGTCGATACCTGCCACGCCATCTGCAGGCCGACCAGGGCCATGCCAAAGAAGAAGACGAGATGCGTGCCGGCAAGGAAGCCGGCCGCAATCCAGAGCAACAGCGCGCCGACGTAAAAACTGCCGACCCAGAACGGCGTATCCTCGCCGAAGCTCAACGCCGTGGACTTCAGGCCCAGCATCAGATCGTCCTCGGTATCCTGATGGGCGTAGATGGTGTCGTAGCCGATGGTCCAGAGCACCGAGCCGGCATAGAGAAGGAGCGGCGGCAGCGCGAGCGAGCCCTTGACCGCCGCCCATCCCATCAAGGCGCCCCAATTGAAGGCGAGGCCCAGCACCGCCTGCGGCCAATAGGTGAGCCGCTTCATGAAGGGGTAGACCGCGACCAGCACCAGGGACGCGACGCCGAGCAGAATGGTGAAGAGGTTGAACCAGATGAGCACGAGGAAGCCCATCGCCAGCAGCGCGACGATGAAAACCAGCGCCGCCTCGGGCGTGACCTGGCCCGAGGGGATGGGCCGGCTCGCGGTGCGCGCCACGCGGGCGTCGTAGTCGCGGTCGACATAGTCGTTGTAAGCGCAGCCGGCCCCGCGCATGACGACGGCGCCGACCGCGAACAGCGCAAGCAGGCCGATGTCGGGATACGGGTGGCCGTAGGACACCTCGGCCAGCGTCAGCGACCACCAGCACGGAAAGAGCAGGAGCCAGGTGCCGATCGGCCGATCGAAGCGGGCGAGCCTGAGGTAAGGCCGCCAGGCGCGCGGCGCGAAGCGGTCCACCCAGTTGCCGGCCGGCGCATCGGACACGGAGCCGCTCTTGCCGCTGATCGCGGGGTCCTGCTCGGGATTGGCCGCGCGCGCTGCCATGGTTGGTTCGGTCCTCCTTGCTTGGTGCGGGCGAACCTAGCCGCCATGGCCCCGCTGGGCAACTCGGGCACCCGCTTCCCCTAGGGATGAAGGCGTGTCTCCGTTGTGGACGGGGCGAGAAGGACGTCGGTCACGTCGTCGGAAAAGCGACGGCGTACGCCTTCGACAACAACGCCGCTCCCGCCTTTTGGGTCCGGACGCGCAGGCGGAAGGCCGTGCGCGAGCAAGGCTTCGGCGCACGCGGGCCAATCTCCGCCGTCGACGGGCTCGTTCAGCGAGGCCCAGGACAACGTGCCGACGACATTGTCGCCGAAGCCATGTGGCTCGGTCCGGCTCGCGCCGTGCTCGAGGAGGACGCGCGCAAGCGCGGCGTCGCCGCGGAACACCGCGTGATTGAGCGCGGAGGCGTCCCAATCTCCACCGCGCACGGTGATGGGCCAGCCCAACTCGACCATGAGGTGCACGGCATCGCCGCAGCCCTCGGCCGCAAGCTCCGGCAAAGTGCGAAGCTGGGATTGTGACAGCGCGGCAATGACGTGGCGATGCTTGGAGAGGATAGATCGCGCCCGCGCCTCATCCGCGCTCGCGCACGCCGCCACGAACTCCTCCTCGATCGAAAGGAGTGTGCCGGTGCCGCCGCCGGCTTTCCGCAACAGCTCCGCGATTTCGGGCAGTCCAACTTGCAGGGCCAGCGCGTCGGCGCTCATACCTGCCGGTGTCCGCGCCGAGGGATCGGCGCCGGCGGCGAGGAGCGCTGCAACGTGAGCCGGGGAGCGGCGGCGACGGATCGCCCACAAGAGCGGTGTGCCCCAATCGGAGGTCAGCGCGCTGGTTGCCGGCTCATTCGCATCTCCGCCATGGGCGAGAAGCAGTCGCAGGGGCTCGACGTCGGCGAGATCGAGGGCGCGATAGAGCGCGTTGCTGCCGGTGACGCGTGCGCCGGCTTCAAGCAAGAGGCGCGTGCAGGCGGGGCTTTCAAGCGCGTGATAGAGGGATTCCCCGTCGTTCGGGTTCGCGCCGCGATCCAACAAGAGCTTCGTCAGCGCGGGATCGTGGTTCTGGCCGGCGGCTCCGTAGAGCGCCGACAAGGGGGTGCGCGCGTCGGGTGCGTCGGGCGAGGCCATCCAGCGGCTCGGGACGCTCTGGTCCGGATCGGCGCCGGCATCGAGGAGGAGCATCGCGGACGCGTGCAGGCGATCGCGATAGGCCGGCAGGTGGAGCAGGCTCGACTGCGTCACGGCGACGAGCGGCGGCAGTGCGAGCGGTCCGCCGGGGCGGTTCACCCATGACGGATCGCGCTGCGTCTGGCGGCGGATTGCGGTGTGACCGCCGACGGCGCACGCAAAATAGGGATCGCTGTCCGGCAGGTCCGGGCGCTCCTCGAGGAGACGCGCGGCGACCTGCGGCTTCGCGCGGCCGTTCCCGCCCGTGATGTCGCCGGCGTAGATCAGACGCAGGAGGTCGAGCGTCGCGGCGGCGGGATCGGCCGCTTCCCTATTGCGCGCGGCGACATAGGCCGCAAGCTCGGGCCACGAGGCGAAGCCGTGCTCGCGCGCGACGCACGACTGGGCATCGTGCAGGCGCAGGGCAAGGGCGGCGATGGCCTGTTCATCCTTGCCGGCAGCGGCGGGCAGAGCGTTGCGGAAACGGCCGATGGCCTCGGGCTCACCTTTGCGATAGAGCGCGAGAAGCTCCTTGGCCTGCTTCTTCAATTGGCCGAGATCGGGCCGGGCGGGGAGTCGCTTCATCAAAACCTCCGTGCATGAAGCGCCGACGACCCGCAATTCCGGCTGCACAAAGGTTCAAGCGTCACATGTGTATCATGCAAGTGGGCTCTGCCCTTTCCGCGGGTCCGGACGCGGCTTGCACCGCGAGGCGATGGTAGGCGGACCATCGCGGGCGGTCAACGCGCTCGCCTCCGGGGCGAGGGAATGGAGTTTTATCGGGCCGCGCCATCGGCTAAGGAGAGCCCATGGCAGTCCATGATTTCACCTCGCAGCGGCTGTTCGTCGATGCCCCTCTCGCGGCGGGGACGACGGTCACCTGCACGCCCGAGCAGGCGAGCTATCTGCGCGGCGTGCTGCGTCTCGGCGAGGGTGACGAGATCCTGATCTTCAACGGGCGCGACGGCGAATGGCGCGCACGTCTTTCGGAAGCGGGAAAGCGCGGCGCCGTGCTCGAGGCCGTGAGCCTCGTGCGGGAGCAGGCGGGCGGGCCGGACATCCACTATCTCTTCGCGCCCTTGAAGCGCGCGCGGCTCGACTACATGGTGCAGAAGGCGACGGAGATGGGCGTCGCGCGTCTCGTGCCGGCGCTGACGCAGCACACGGTCGCCGAGCGCGTCAACCTCGACCGCTTGCGCGCCAACGTGATCGAGGCGGCGGAGCAGTGCGGCATCCTGCGCGTGCCGGAGATCGCCGAGCCGGTGAAGCTCGCGCACCTCATCAAGGACTGGGATGCGGCGCGCACGCTCATCTACTGCGACGAGAGAGCGGCGCAGGCGAGTCCGCTTGCCGCGCTCAAGGCGCTTGCTCCAGGGCCGCTGGCGGTGCTCGTGGGGCCGGAAGGCGGATTCTCGGCGGGCGAGCGCGACATGATCCGCGCGCTGCCGCAAACGTGTGTGATCTCTCTCGGGCCGCGCATCTTGCGCGCCGACACGGCGGCGGTGGCGGCGCTAGCGCTGGTCAATGCCGTGCTCGGGGATTGGCGGTAGGTATTCGAGCTCGCCAATTTACACCAGGGCCGCCTTCATTACGAAGCGATGCTTCGCATCGACAGGCGGCCATCCAGGGCCGCATGTTCAACGGTTGAATGCTTGGCCCTGGATGGCCGGGTCAAGCCCGGCCATGGAGTAAAGTAGGGAAACGAAACGCGCGGAGGAATGAACGTGCTCAAGCTCTATCATAACCCGCAGTCCCGCTCGACGGTCGTGCACTATATGCTGCACGAGCTCGGCGTGCCGTTCGAGATCGTGCCGATCGACCTCAAGGGCGGCGAACACAAGAAGCCGGAGTTTCTCAAGATCAACCCGATGGGGAAGATCCCGGTGCTCGCGGACGGCGACACCATCATCACCGAGAACCCGGCGATCCTCGTCTACCTCGCCGATAAGTATCCCAAGGCAGGGCTCGCGCCGGGCATCGACGAAGCGGATCGCGGGGCCTACCTGCGCTGGATGTTCTTCTACGGAAGCTGCTTCGAGCCGGCGTGCGCGGACATGTTCATGAAGCGGGAGTCGCCGGCTTCGACGGTCGGCTGGGGCAAGCCCGCCGATGTTCTCGACACCGTTTCGGGCGCGCTGAAGCCGGGGCCGTGGCTGCTCGGCGAACGCTTCTCCGCAGCCGACGTGATGTGGGGATCGGGGCTCGGCTACATGCTGGGCTTCAAGGTCATCCCGGAGCGGCCCGAATTCGTCGCCTATGTCGAGCGTGTGCAGGCGCGGCCCGCGCACAAGGCCGCTAAAGCGGCGGACGCGGCTCGTATTTCCGGCTGATCCCCGTCCCGGCGGACATCTTGCGGCCTTTGCGTCCCGGCGCTCGGGTTGCTAGAACGCCAGCAAATCAACCGAAAGACGGCAAGATGGCGAAGGGCAAGGGCGTGGCGGACGCGAGCGCGGCGGAGGGGGGCGAGCAAAAGCCCCGCGACTGGAGCGACACGCTCAACCTGCCGCAGACGGATTTTCCGATGCGCGCGGGGCTGCCCGAGCTCGAGCCGAAGCTCTTGAAGCGCTGGCAGGAGCGCGGGCTCTACCGCGAGCTGCGCGCGGCGTCCAAAGGGCGGCCGAAGTTCGTGCTGCACGACGGGCCGCCCTACGCCAACGGGCACATCCACATCGGGCACGCGCTGAACAAGATCCTGAAGGATCTGGTGGTGAAGAGCCAGCAGATGCTCGGCTTCGATTCCAACTACGTGCCGGGCTGGGACTGCCACGGGCTGCCGATCGAGTGGAAGATCGAGGAGCAGTACCGCGCCAAGGGACAGGAGAAGCCCAACTTCTCCGATCCGGTGGCCATCAACGCGTTCCGCGACGAGTGCCGCGCATTCGCCGAGCAGTGGGTGGCGGTGCAGAGGAGTGAGTTCGAGCGTCTCGGCGTGATCGGCGACTGGGACCATCCGTATCTCACCATGAGCTTTGCGGCGGAGGCGACGATCGCGCGCGAGCTGATGCGCTTTGCGGCGAACGGTTTGCTCTATCGCGGGTCGAAGCCCGTCATGTGGAGCGTGGTCGAGAAGACGGCGCTGGCTGAGGCGGAGGTCGAGTATCAGGACTATCAGAGCGATCAGGTGTGGGTGAAGTTTCCGATCCTGGGCGAAACGGCTGACCGGTTTCTGCCGCCCGAGACGGTCGCCAAGATGAGCGGCGAGGAGAAAGCCGCCTACGAGGCAGAGCGCAAGCGCCGCTACGGAGGAAAGGCGTTCCTCAGCGACGTCAACGCCAGCGTCGTGATCTGGACCACCACGCCCTGGACGATCCCCGGCAACCGGGCCATCAGCTTCTCGTCGAAGATCGACTACGCCGCCTATGAGGTCGTGGCCGCGCCCGATGGGAACTGGGCGAAGATCGGAGACGTCTACGTTTTGGCCAAGCGATTGGCCGACGATGTGTTCAAGGCCGCGAAGGTTACGGAGTACAAGCTTCTGTTCGATGTCGACGTTGAGGACATCGCGACCTGCACTCACCCGCTGCGGGGTCTTGCCGGCGGCTACGAGTTTCAGGTGCCGCTGCTCGACGGCGATCATGTCACCGACGACACCGGCACCGGCTTCGTGCACACGGCACCGGGGCACGGCGCGGACGACTACAACATCTGGATCGCGAACCAGAAGGCGCTACGTGATCGCGGCATCGACACGACGATCCCGTTCACGGTGGATGCCGACGGCGTGCTGACCAAGGAAGCGCCGGGCTTCACGGGCAAGCGCGTGCTCAAAGAGAACGGCGACAAGGGCGACGCCAACGACGCGGTGATCAAGGCGCTCAGCGAGGCCGGCAACATCATCGCGCGCGGTCGCCTGAAGCACCAGTATCCGCACTCGTGGCGCTCGAAGAAGCCGGTGATCTTCCGCAACACGCCGCAGTGGTTCATTGCGATGGATCGATCCTTTTCCCCTCCCCCTGGTGGGGAGGGGGCAGGGGTGGGGGGAGCCCCAACGGCAAATGTTCTGGAATCCCCCCCTCCTAGCCTCCCCCACAAGGGGGGAGGAACGACGCTGCGGGATGTGGCGCTGGCGGAAATCGGCGCGACCGAGTGGGTGCCGGAGGCGGGCGAGAACCGCATCACGGGCATGATCGCCAATCGGCCGGACTGGGTCGTGTCGCGGCAACGCGCCTGGGGCGTGCCGATCACGGTGTTCGTCGCCAAGCGCGACCATGGCACTTTCAAAGAGGGCGACATCCTGCGGGACGAGGCCGTCAACGCGGCCATCGTCGCGGCCTTCGAGGCGGAGGGCGCGGACGCATGGTTCGCGGCGGGGGCGGCCGAGCGCTTCCTCAAGCCTGCCGGCTACGATGCGGCGGACTTCGAGCAGGTGCGCGACGTGCTCGACGTGTGGTTCGATTCCGGATCGACGCACGCGTTCGTGCTCGACGACCCGAAGCAGTTCCCCGGCCTCGCCGGCATCCACCGCGTGCGCGAGGGTGGGCAGGATCGCGTCATGTACCTCGAGGGCTCGGACCAGCATCGCGGCTGGTTCCACTCCTCGTTGCTCGAATCCTGCGGCACGCGCGGGCAAGCGCCCTACGACGTGGTGCTGACGCACGGCTTCATCCTCGACGAGAAGGGCGAGGACAAGATGTCGAAGTCGAAGGGCAACGTGCTCTCGCCGGAGGACGTGATGAAAACGTCCGGCGCCGACATCCTGCGCCTGTGGGTCGCGTCCGCCGACACGACGAACGACATCCGCTTCGGGCCGGCGATCGTGCAATCGGCGGCGGAGGCCTACCGCAAACTCCGCAACACGCTGCGCTGGATGCTCGGCGCTCTGCATTATCATTCGCCCGCGCTCGTGGTGCCGCGCGCAGAGCTGCCCGAGCTCGAGCGGCTGATGCTTCACCGGCTCGCCGAGCTCGACGCCGAGGTGCGCGCGGCCTATGCGGCCTACGACTATCGCGGCGTGGTGGCGGCGCTGTCGCCATTCATGAACACGGACCTCTCCGCCTTCTATTTCGACATCCGCAAGGACGCGCTCTACTGCGATGCGGACTCGAGCGTGCGGCGGCGGGCGGCGCTCACCGTCATCGACCAGATCTTCGGCTGCGTCACCTCGTGGCTGGCGCCGATCCTGTCGTTCACGGCGGAGGAAGCTTGGATCTACCGTTACGGCGCGGACAAGAGCGTTCACCTCGCGACCTTCCCGGTGCCGCCCGAAAGCTGGCGAGACGACGCACTCGCCGAGAAGTGGGCGCGGGTGCGCGACGTGCGGCGCGTGGTGACGGGCGCGCTCGAGGTGGAGAGGGCGGCCAAGCGCATCGGCTCGAGCCTCGAGGCGGCGCCCGAGATCTTCGTCACCGACGCGGCGACACTGGAAGCGATCGGGGACGTCGACCTCGCCGAGGTCGCCATCACGAGCGCGGTGACGCTCGAGCGCAAGCTCGCTCCGCAGGGCGCCTTCACACTCGCCGACGTACCGGGAGTCGGCGTGGTCGTGCATCGGGCCGAGGGCCGCAAGTGCGCCCGCTCCTGGCGCATCACGAGCGACGTCGGCTCGGACCCGGACTATCCGGACCTTTCGGCGCGCGACGCGGCGGCGGTGCGCGAGCGCGACGCCAGGGCCGGCGCATGAGCGGAGAGGCAAGCTCGATCGCCCGCTGGCTGTGGGGGCCCTGCTCCCGGCTCGGGTTGACCGTCGCCGCGTCCACGTTCGTCGTCGACCAGGCGCACAAGTGGTGGATGCTGCTCGTCTACCGGATCGCGGAGAAGGGCCGGGTGAGCGTGACCCCGTTCCTCGACCTGGTGTTCGTCAAGAACACCGGGATCAGCTACTCGCTGCTCGACCAGTCCGGCATGGCGTGGCAACTTGTTCTTGCTTTGTTTTCAGTGATCGTGTCGCTGGCGCTGTGGGCCTGGCTCGCCGTCGCGAGCACCGGGCGGCTGATGGCGTGGGCGCTCGGCCTCATCATCGGTGGCGCGCTCGGAAATGGGCTCGACCGGGTGCTGATCGGGGGGGTGGCGGACTTCTTCTCGCTGCACGCCTTCGGCTTTTACTGGTACGTGTTCAACATCGCCGACGTGGCCATAGTTGCCGGGGTTGCCCTGCTCTTGTATGACTCGTTCAAAGGGAGTCGCAATGACGCCGCAAACCCGATGTAGGCCTCGCCTATAAGGCTCTACGCTGCATCGGAAAAACCAAGGGGCGGGCGATTTTGACGGCAGAGGCAAACTCGATGGGTTGCCGGCGCGGCACGAGCGTGATGCGCTCCGCGGTGCTCGCGTGCGCGCTGGCCTTCGGCGGTTGCGCGGCTGACGAAATCGAGCTCAACGGCAAGATTTTCGACGCCATCGGACTCAATCAAAAGACCAGCCGGGCCGATCCGAAGATGGTCGCCCGCACGCCGCTTGTGATGCCTCCCGATCCACGGCGGGTTCCCGAGCCGGGCGCGCCCGCCGAGCAGACCGCCGCCAACACCGATGTCGCGGCTCTGCAGGACCCCGACAAGGTGGCGAAGACCTCGCGCGCCGAGCTCGAGCGCCAGCAGGCCGAGTACTGCAAGGTCAACTACGAGATGCCGAAAGCGTATGGCGACGACAGCGCCGATTCCGCGACCGGTCCGCTCGGGCCTTGCAAGGCGTCCATCTTCACCGCGATCAAGAACTGGACCGGCGGGGACGAGGGGAAGGGCGCCGAGGGGCAGGTCGAAGGCGACGAGGACTCGCAGTAGGCGTCGCGGTCTGCCGGTTCCAATTTTCCCGTGTTTACAATATACTAATGCCGCCGACTTGACGGCCGCTCACCGACACATGAACGCGATGTCATTTGACATCAGACCCCCGAATGCCGAGACCTCGGAGTGCTAATCCTGCCCTTCCGGTCGGCGCCGGTCGGCCAGCGGAAGTTCCGCGATCTCTCGCCGCCGAGGATCACATGACGCAGTCACCGGGCGCCCTCAGCCTTCTCACCTGGACCCTCTCGATCATGCTCGCCATTCTCCCCTCGCAGCTTCACGCCCAGCCGCGCACCAGCGAATTCACGCTCGCCAACGGGCTGCAAGTGGTCGTCATCCCCGATCACCGCGCGCCGGTCGTGACGCACATGGTCTGGTACAAGGTGGGCGCGGCGGACGAGCCCAAGGGCGTGTCCGGCATCGCCCACTTCCTCGAGCACCTGATGTTCAAGTCGACGGACAAGATCCCGCCCGGCGAGTTCTCGAAGATCGTGGCGCGCCTCGGCGGCCAGGACAACGCCTTCACCGGCCACGACGTCACGAGCTACTTCCAGCGCATCGCCAAGGAGCGCCTCGGCACCGTCATGGAGATGGAGGCCGACCGCATGGTCAATCTGCGCCTCACCGAGAAGGAGGTCACGACCGAGCGGGACGTGATCCTCGAGGAGCGCCGCAGCCGCATCGAGAATAACCCGGCCGCGGTCATGGACGAGCAGATGAACGCGACGCTCTACTACTCGCATCCCTACGGCATCCCCGTGATCGGCTGGGAGCACGAGATGGCGAAGCTCTCGCGCGAGGACGCGCTGACCTTCTACAAGCACTATTACGCGCCGAACAACGCGGTGCTGGTCGTCGCCGGCGACGTGACCACCGACGAGGTTCGTGCGCTCGCCGAGAAGACCTACGGCCTTATCCCCGCCAACCCCGCCGTCGACAAGGCGCGCAACCGTCCGTCGGACCCGCCGCAGCGCGCGGCGCGACGCGTCGAGTATTCAGATCCCCGCGCCGGCAACGCCTCCTTCCATCGCGACTACGTCGTGCCGAGCTACCTGACGGCGAAGCCGGGCGAGGCCGAAGCGCTCGACCTCATGATGAAGATCGTCGGCGACGGCGCGACTAGCCGCATCTACAAGCGCATCGTCGTCGACCAGAAGCTCGCTTCGTCCGCGGGCGGCGTCTACTCCGGGTCCGGGCTCGACTACGGCACGATCAGCCTCTACGCCGTGTCGGCGGACGGCGCGGACCTCCTGCCCAAGATCGAGGCCGAGATCGACAAGGTGCTGGAAGAGGTGCGCGACGGTGGCGTGACCGACGCCGAGCTCAAGCGCGCGCGCTCGAGCTACATCGCCGACTACATCTACGAGAACGACGACCAGGCCTCGCTGGCGCGCCGCTACGGCTGGGGCCTTGCCCTCGGGCGGACAGTGGCGCAGATCGAGGGCTGGCCCGAGGCGCTCGGCAAGGTGACGGCCGACGACATCAAGCGCGTCGCGGGCACGTACCTCGAGCTGCGCCGCTCGGTGACGGGCTACCTCACCCCATCCGACGGCGATGCGCACGCCGAGCAGCCGGCGCCCAAGAACCGCACATAACCAGACGCCGGTGCCTATCAGTCATCGCTAGGATTGCTCAATGGACCTCCTCCGTCGCTCGATCCATCGCGTTCTCCGCTTCGACATGACGATGTCGCTCGCGGTGCTGACGCTCGCCCTTTGTCTCACCCTCTCCAGGTCGGCTCACGCCATGCAAATCCAGGACGTCACCAGCCCAGGCGGCATCAAAGCGTGGCTCGTCGAGGCGCACGAGAACCCGCTGCTCGCGCTCAAGTTCTCCTTCGAGGGCGGCAACTCGCAGGACCCGGAAGGCAAGGAGGGTGTTTCCAACTTCCTCTCGGCGATGCTGGACGAGGGCGCGGGCGACATCACGTCGAGCGATTTCCAGGAGCAGATGGAATCGCTGGCGATGCGCATGCGCTACGAGGACAGCCGTGACGCCTTCTACGGCAACTTCGAGACGCTGACGGAAAACCGCGACGAGTCGGTGAAGCTCCTGAAGCTCGCGCTCACCAAGCCGCGCTTCGACCAGGATGCCGTCGAGCGCATCCGGGGGCAGCTCCTGGCAAACCTCGTCTATTCGGACCGCGACCCGGAGAAGGTGGCGGCCAAGGAATGGTTCTCGGTGGCCTTCGCAGGGCATTCCTATGGGCGGCCCTCTCAGGGCACGGCGGCGACCGTCAAGGCCGTCACGCGCGACGACCTCGAGGCCTACCGCAAGCGCAACTTCGCGCGCGACACGCTGAAGGTCGTGGCGGTCGGCGACATCACGCCGGAGCAGCTCGGCAAGCTCCTCGACGAGGTGTTCGGCGAGCTTCCCGAGAAGAGCGATCTTTCGCCAGTCGCGCAGACGACACCGGTCAAGGGCTCGCAGGAGAAGTGGATCACGATGGACGTGCCGCAGTCCGTGGCCGTGTTCGGTCTGCCGGCGATGGCGCGCAAGGACCCGGATTTCATGGCGGCGTTCGTGCTGAACCAGCTCGTCGGCGGCGGCGGCTTCGCCTCGCGGCTCATGGACGAGGTGCGCGAGAAGCGCGGCCTCGCCTACTCGGTGTACAGCTATCTGCAGCCCTTCAAGCACACGTCGATCTTCTCTGGCGGCGTCGCGACACGCGCGGACGCCATCACGCAGTCGCTCGACCTGATCCGCAAGGAGCTGCAGCAGGTCGCCGACCAGGGGCCGACCCCCGAGGAGTGGGAGAACGCGAAGAAGTACCTGATCGGCTCCTATGCGCTGCGCTTCGACACCAATGCCAAGATCGCGAGCCAGCTGCTCGGCCTCATGGAGGACGACTTCGGCCCCGATTACATCGACAAGCGCAACAGCATGATCGAGGCGCTGACCCTCGACGACGCCAAGCGTGTCGCCAAGCGCCTGCTCGCGACCGACAACCTCATCGTGACCATCGTCGGCCAGCCGGCCACGGCGACCGCCGACAAGAAGGGGTAAGCGGCGCCATCGGAGATGGCTTGGCGGGAGCTTCGAAACGGGCTACGCCGTCGCGGAACCCAATCTGCGGCCTGCCGGTTGTGCAGGCGCCTTTCCGCCGGACCCTCATGACCTCAGCCATGCCTCCCGCCGCCTATCGCCAATCGATCGCCGGATGCCTTACGGGCGCCATCGGCGAGCACGGTCTCAGCGAAGCCGAACTCGGGCGCTGGCTCGGAAAGCTCGCGCCGGCGCTGCACGACCTCAAGGCCGACCACGCAAGCGGCCGCCTGCCGCTGCTCAGAATTCCGGAAGAGACCGCCGACGTCGACGAAGCCGAAGCGGCCTTCGACAAGCTCGCCCAAGGGGCAAGCTCCGTCGTGTTCTACGGCACGGGAGGATCGGGGCTCGGCGGGCAAACGTTGGCGCAGCTCGGCGGATGGAACCTTCCCGGCGTTTCCTGCTGCTCGGAGGGGCGCAAGAACCGCCCGCGGCCGCGCACGCGCTTCTACGACAATCTGGATCCGCTGACGCTCGCGGCGGGCCTCGCCCGCCTCGACCTCGCCCAGACGCGGTTCATCGTGACGTCGAAGTCGGGCGGCACGACCGAGACGCTGACCCAGTTGCTCGTCACGCTCGCCGCGCTGAAGGATGCCGGGCTCGAAGCGCGCATCCCGGAGCTCATGCTCGGCATCACCGAGCCGGACAAGCCGGGCAAGACGAACGGCCTGCGCGCCCTGCTCGGAAGCCTCGGCGTGCCGATGATCGAGCATCACACGGGGATCGGGGGGCGCTTCTCCTGCCTCACCAACGTCGGGCTGTTGCCGGCGCTGGCGCGTGGGCTCGACATCCGGAAAATTCGCGCGGGCGCGCGTGAGGTGGTGGACGGCCTGGTGTCGGCCTCGTTCCCCGCCGCGTTCGCGCCGGCCATCGGCGCGGCTTGCGCCATCGGGCTCGCCAAGGAGCGCGGCATCCGCACGCTCGTCATGATGCCCTACAACGACCGGCTCGGCCGCTTCGCCGACTGGTACGTGCAGCTCTGGGCGGAAAGCCTCGGCAAGGGCGGCGAGGGTACGACGCCCGTTCCGGCGCTCGGACCCGTGGACCAGCATAGCCAGCTTCAGCTTTTCATGGACGGGCCGCGGGAGATCGCGGTCACGCTCGTGCGTGTAGCGAGCCGTGGGCTGGGGCCCGCGCTCGACGCCGGGATGGCCACGCTCGGCGGGCAGGCGTTCCTCGGCGGCAAGACCATCGGCGACGTGGTGGACGCGCAGGCGCACGCCGTCTCCGACGCGTTGATGCAGGCGGGGCGGCCCGTTCGCACGTTCGACCTCGACGTGCTCGACGAGCGCACGATGGGGGCGCTGCTCATGCATTTCATGATCGAGACCATTCTCGCCGGACGCCTGCTCGGGCTCGATCCGTTCGACCAGCCCGCCGTGGAGCTCGCCAAGACGCTGACCCGCGAGCGGCTCGCGGGATGACGACCAGGGGCACCCTCAGTTGAGGCTGAGGCCTTGCCTTGTCTCTATCAATCCGTTGCACTTGCTGAAACTGGCGTGGGTCCCGACCTACGTCGGGATGACGTCGAATGAAAGCTGACGGCGCGTCGCAAAAACCAACGTCATGCCGGCGAAGGCCGGCACCCACGCCAGTCTCTGCGAGCGAGTGGATAGCGGAGCGCTTCGGCGATTCAGGAGCCCGTGGCCATTCACAGATCCGTGCGAGACATCGGTCTGCGGTGAAGCTGCCCTAGACCGCGCGGCGCTCGACGGAGAGGCGGATGAGGTCGGCCGTGCGCGCGACGCCGAGCTTCTCCTTGAGGCGGCTCGCGGCGTTGGCGACCGTCTTGTAGGCGATGCCGAAGGTCGCGGCGATCTCCGAGAAGCTTCGCCCCTCTCCCAGCAGACGCAGGATATCCACCTCGCGGTTCGTCAGCTTGTGCAGAGGGTCGCGACCCTCGGCCGTAGAGAACACGAGATCGCTCGCGATCGTGCTGTCGAGATAGCGATCACCCGAGACGATGCTCCGCACGGCCGTCACCAGTTCCTCGGCTCCCGCGCTCTTGCTCACATAGCCAGACGCGCCCGCCACGAGGGCGCGCATGGCGTAGCTCGGCTCCGAATGCATGGTGAACATCACGATGCGGGACGCGGTGTTTTCCGCCTTGAGGCTGCGCAAGACCTCGAGGCCGCTCGTGCCGCCGAGATTGATGTCGAGCACCACCACGTCGGGATCGAGAGAGCGCGCGAGCGCCATGGCGTCCTGGCCGGTGGCAGCCTCGTGCACCTCGGCGCCGTCGATCGTAGCGAGCAACCGGCGGACTCCCTCGCGCACCACGGCGTGATCGTCGACGACCAGAATTTTCATGGGTAAACTCCGCACAGGTCAGGAAATTTTAGCATCGCTGGCCCGGCCCGACAGGGGAAAAGTTCCCGTTTTCGGAGCTCAGTTGCGCCGGTTCTCGATGGAGAAGCGGATCAGATCGGAGGTGCGCGGCAGGTCGAGCTTCTCCTTGATGCGCCCGCACGAGTTGGCGACCGTCTTGTAGGCGATGCCGATGGCGTCGGCTATTCCCTGCAGGCTCTTGCCTTCACCCAGCATACGCAAGATCTCGATTTCGCGGTTGGTCAGTTTGCGCATGGGGTCCTCCGAGCGCACCGTGCTCATGACCAGCTCGCCCGCCATCGTGCTGTCGAGATAGCGCTCGCCGGCGGCGACGCGCAGCACGGCGGTCGTCAGCTCCTCGGCGCCCGCGCTTTTGCACACATAGCCGAAGGCGCCGGCCTTCAGGGCACGGTTGGCGTAGATGGGCTCGGCATGCATGGAAAACATCAGGACGCGCGCCGAAGGGCTCTCGATGCGGATGCGCCGCAAAAGCTCGAGGCCGCTCGCGCCCTCGAGATTGATGTCCAAGACGATGACGTCGGGTGCCTCCCTGCGGGCGAGCATCAGGGCCTCGTGCGCGGTTGCGGCCTCGAGAACGGCCGTATCGGGCTGGGCCGACAGGAGGCGGTGCACCCCCTGGCGGACGACGGCATGATCGTCGACGACAAGAACCTTCATGTGATCCCCCCGGCCTCGGCGGAAACGTCGAACGCCGCATAACTCTCGCGTACCGGCAAGCGGACGTCCACCGTCACGCCCGGCCGGTCCTCTCTGTTCTGGACAGCCACGGAACCGCCCAACGCGGCGACGCGCTCGCGCATGGCGATGAGGCCGAATCCGCTCGAGGCGATCGCGGGCTTCAAGCCACCACCGTCGTCGCGCACCACGACGTGGACGTCGTCTTCGGCGTCGCGCGTCACGCCGACATCGATCACGGTCGGAGCGCCATGCTTGAAGGCGTTGCTCAAGCTCTCCCTGACGATGCCATGGATGACAGCGTCGAGCTTCTGGCCGCAGCTCCTGTCCGTCACGTCGACGTTGAACGTCACGTCGGGGTTGCGGAGCTGCCAGGACGCGACAAGCGTCTCGATGGCGTTGGCGAGACCAAGCTCGAGGTGGACCGCGGGGCGCAGCCGGCCGAGGATCGATTTCACGTGCTTCTTCATGTGGGCGACGGCATCGCGGATGGCGTCGGCGCGGCTGGCGATAGCGGGCTGCTCCGGCGCCTCGACCATCTGGCGGATCGAGGAGGCATCGACATCGACGGCGAAAAGGAACGGGCTCACCTCGTCGTGGAGATCGCGGGCGAGGTCCGCCCGCTCCTCCTCCTGGACGGTGGCGAGCTGCTCGTTGAGCTGCTGGTTGCGCTCTTCCATCTGCCCCAAGCGGCCCGCCATCTCGTTGAAGCCGGAGCATAGCTTGGCCAGCTCCGTCGGACCGCTCTCGGTGACGCGGGCGGCATAGTCGCCGCTTCCCAACCGCTCGAAGGCTGCGGAAAGCACGGGCAGCGGCTCGAGCGCGCGGGCGACGGTGACGTAGATCAGAATCGAGACGACGGCGCAGAAGCCGAACAGAATGGCGAGCTTCAGAATGAAGTCGTCCCACACCTCGCCCACCTCGCCGCGCTGCTCGGCCTGGAGCTCGATCGTGCCGAAGGACGAGAGCTCGGCCGGCAGCGGGATGCGGACAACCTCGGGAGGGCGCGCGATCAGATTATAGAACCACTCGGGAAGCTCCTCGGCGGGGGCGACGAAGCTCGAGATGCGCGTGCCGATCGGCTCGGGCTCGATGAATGTCGCCTTGACGTGACGGTTTCCGTCGAAGACCCGCACGAGGCGCACGAGCTGCAAGCGCGGATCCTCGTCGTGGGCGATCTCCTGCACCACCTTGCGCACGGTCTTCTCGGCGATGGAGAGCGCGGCCCCGATCTCGGTCTCGACTTTCGTGGCGGCCTGCCAATAGGTGAGCATGCCGCTCAGAACGAGGCTCAGGACGAGCACGACCGAGATGTTGCGCATGATCGTGGCGCTCAACGTCTCGGACTTTTTCGGGCCGAACGCCTCGAGCCGGGACATCAGCTCACGAAGCGGCATGACGCGGGTCCGCTTGGTGCGTCAGAGGCTGGGTAGGCGACGCGGGATGCATTGGCACTTTCGATGTAACAAGGTTACACTTCCTATGTTACAAAATGTGGCAACGCGCAAGGCCTGGCGGCGCTATCGCGCCTTTCGCCAAGCGATCCGCCATCCGAAACCTTAAACTGGCCGCACTGCAGCAGAAAGCCCCGGCCCTCGCATCTCACCACAACTCGGCACGAAGACACGAAGTGCGCGGGACGTAGGTTAAGGCGTGCCTGCGCCGGGCCGCGCACAAACAAAACGCCCCCGACGCACGGGCCGGAGGCTTCTCCTCTTTCACAGGTGCCGCGCTGGTTCATCCGGCGACCGTATCGGCGCGCTATGACGTCCCGCCGATGGGCAGAAAGTAGCTGAAGAACGCGCCGTTGCGGGGCTTGTCACCCGCAGGCGAGCCTTGCGCCGGCGCAGGTTGCACTCCGGGCGGCGGCTCCCCCTCACCTTCCCGCAAGCGATCGAGGGCTCGCACCACCGGGTCGGGCAGACTTGCGTCCGCCTCGAAGGTCATCCTCAGCCGCGCACCGAACGCGTTCACCAGCTCATTTCCCAACTCTCGTGTCATTTCTTGTCTCCTGGCGACGGCCACTCCTTCAAAGCACGGCGCCCGCTATCCTATTCAATCTCTTCTTCACCTCACCCGCGGTTCCTCGTGAAACACGGCGGCTCTCGAATCTTGCTGGCGGACCACACGCCTCGCCTCAGGCTGGCCGGAGATCTCGCGCTCGTCGTGATCCCTGTCTCCAGTCAAAAGCGCAAGACTTCCCGGAAGTTCCATTGCCCCTTCCTGCGACGGAATGCGCGCGAGCCGGCGACGGGAGGAACCCTGCGTGTTTGGGCCGCGTTGCGGGGCCATGAACGAAAAATCAGACCCCCGTAAGCCGCGCAAACGCGTGCTGCCGGATGACCCCGAAGAGCGGCGCCCCAACAAACCGGTCGAGCCAGGCGGAGGCCGGGCCCATCCGCAGGAAACGCCACCCGAAGAGACGGAACGCGACCCTGATCCGCGCTCCCGGGATTCCCTTTGAGCAAGCGCCAGAAAACCAACGGCCGGGAAGGCGAACCCTCCCGGCCTACACCACCAGTCCCGCGGTGCAACTGGTACGCTACTGATCTTGTGGATGGTCTTGTGGACTACTCGGTGGGCTTTTTGGCAGCGGGGCCGCTCTTGTTGCCCGGCTGACCTTCCACACCACTCGAATCCTGGCTCGGCTGCGTGGTCGCGCTGCCGCCGGTGCCCGCCGAGCCGTCGCCGGCCCCCGTCGAGGCGCCATCATCCGGGGCGCGGGTCGAAGGACCCGTGCGTGTATCGGCCGGGCCCTGTACGCCAGGGCCGGAATTCGGCTTGGCGGGGTCCGCCACGGAATTCTGGTTGTCGACCGGCTTGTCGGCGGACTTGTCGGCGGACTGGGCCATCACCCCGGCCGAGCCCAACGTCATTGCGCCAGCGAGCGCAAACGCCATCCAATGCTTTGTCATTGTTTTCCTTGCTCCGATGAGACGTTTCCGCGTTCCCCGGCCGGATAACCCGGCGCGCCGCCGAACGGTTCCGCGGAGGCTCCCGGGTTCCGCCCAACTGTCGCAGCCCAAGTTGGGGACATCGTTGTTGCGGACATGAGGCGCATACCCTAGCTCAAGCCTCAAATTGCGTGCCCAGCCGCGATGCCCGTGCCCGAACCCATGACCGACGGTCGACCAGTGGTTAAACCGGACGCCAGCCCCGAGCCCTCCCCCGACCGCATCTGGTTCGCGAGCGCGTTGGAACGGCTCATCGAGCCTCGTCTGCTCGGACCGCTCATCGGCGCGGCGATGGCGGCGCTGGCCATCTTCGTGATTCACGAGATCAGCGGGCAGCTGCATCTCGACGACATCACGGCGGCGGTGACCGCGACTGCGCCGAGCGCCATCGGCTGGGCGCTGCTCTTCACCGCGGTGAGCTTCGCGGCGATGGCGCTTTACGACGTGATCGCCGTGCGCGGCGTGGCAGGGGAGCGGGTCTCGCCGGCGCTCGCCGCGTTCGCGGGGCTGGTCGGCTACGGCATCTCGAATGCCATCGGCTTCCATGTGCTGGTCGGCGGCACGGTGCGCTACCGCATCTATCAGGTGGCGGGACTCGACGCCGCCGATATCGGGCGCATCGTCGGCATGACGGCGCTCACGTTCGCGGCGGGGCTGGCGACCATCATCAGCGTCGGCGTGCTCGCCGACCCCAATGGCCTGCCGTTCCTGAGACTGCTCTCGCCGGCCGACGACCGCATCCTCGCGGCTGCGGTCCTCGTCGCCCTCGCGGCGGCGATTGCATGGCTCGCGGGCGGCAAGCGCGAGCTCAACGTGCTGACGTGGCGCTTCCCGCTGCCGAGCGCGGGGAGCGCGCAGGCGCAGATCGCCGTGGGGGCGATCGACGTCGGTGCGGCCGCGGCTGCGCTTTACGTGCTGCTGCCAGCCGACGTCGCGCCCGGCTTCGCCGTGTTTCTCGTGCTGTTCGTCGCCGCCATCTCAGCCGGCATCGTGAGCCACGCGCCCGGCGGGCTCGGCGTCGTCGAGGCGACGATGCTGATCGGCCTCAACGCCGGAACGCGACCCGACGTGCTTGCGGCGCTCGTCGTGTTCCGCCTCGTCTACTATGTGCTGCCGCTCGCGCTGGCGTGCACGGCGCTGCTCCTTTTCGAGATCAACCGCGTGCAGGCCCGCGCCCGCGTAACGGGGCGCGCCTACGCCGTGACACGGCGCGTCGTGCCGCCGATCGCGGCGACGCTCGTGTTCCTCGGCGGCGTCGTGCTGCTTCTCTCGGGAAATACACCGGCGATGGGGGACCGCACGGGGTTTCTCTCCGACATCCTGCCGCTGCCGTTCGCGGAGGCCTCGCATCTGCTGGCGAGCCTCGTTGGGCTTCTGCTGATCATCCTCGCGCGCGGGCTCAACCGCAGGATCGCGTTCGCGCGCGTGGCGGCCATCGCGCTGCTCATGGCAGGCGCCGCGTTCTCGCTGCTCAAGGGACTCGATTGGGAAGAGGCACTGACGCTGCTCATCATCGCGGGTGTCCTTTATTTCAACCGCCATGCCTTCTACCGCAAGGGCGACTGGCGCGCGTTCCGCCCGAACCGGACGTGGCTGGCGCTGATGGGCGTGGTGCTCGCCGCCCTGACGCTGGTCGGCTTCCTCGCCTTCCGGCACGTGGACTACCAGTCCGACCTGTGGTGGCAGTTCGCCTGGGACGGGGACGCGCCGCGATTCCTGCGCGCGACGCTGGCGCTCACGATCCTGGCAGCCGCCATCGCCATCGACGCGCTGATCCATCGCCCGCAAAAGCCCGCCACCGGACGCGGCGCCATTCCGCCTGCCGTGCGGCAGATCCTGGCGACAATCTCCACGACGACACCCAACGTGGCGTTGCTCGGCGACAAGTCGTTCCTGGTCTCGGACGATGGGACGGCGTTCGTGATGTTTGGCGTCTCGGGGAGAAGCTGGATCGCGCTCGGCGAGCCGGTCGGCGAGCCCAAAGCCGCGCGCCAGCTCGTGTGGCAGTTCGCCGAAGCCGCGGATCGGGCGGGCGCGCGCGCCGTGTTCTACTCGATCACGCCGGACAGCCTTTCGCTCTACCTCGACCTCGGGCTGGCTATTCTCAAAACCGGCGAGGTGGCACGCGTCGATCTCTCGACCTTCTCGCTCGAAGGGCCGGCGCGGCACGATTTCCGCTATGCGGAGAAGCGCGCCAAGCGGGAAGGGCTCGAATTCTCGGTGATTCCGAAGGCGGACGTGCCGGCGGCGCTCGCCGAGCTCGGCTCCGTTTCGGACGCGTGGCTCGAAACGAAGCACGGCCACGAGAAGGGGTTCTCGCTCGGCCGCTTCGAGGAGGCCTACATTTCCGAGTTCGATTGCGCGGTGCTGCGGAAAGACGGCGCCATCGTCGCGTTCGCGAACCTGTGGCGCAGCGGCGACAAGAACGAGATCTCGATCGATCTCATGCGCTACCGGCCCGGTGTTTCCAAGATCATCATGGACGCGCTGTTCGCGCACCTCCTGCTCTACGGCAAGGAGCAGGGCTACCGCTGGTTCCACCTCGGCGCGGCTCCGCTCGCGGGCCTTGCCGATCATCCGCTGGCCTCGACGTGGAACCGCGTCGGCACCTTCATCTACCGGCGCGGCGACGAGTTCTACAATTTCGACGGCCTCCGGGCCTTCAAGCAGAAATTCGGCCCGGTGTGGACGCCCCAGTACATCGCCTGCCCCGGCGGGCTCGCCATGCCGAACGTGCTCATGGACATCGCCACCCTGATCTCGGGTAGCCCGATAGGAATTCTCAAACGATGATGCGCGTTTCGATCGCGGTCGCTCTTTTTCTTGGCCTCGTCGCATCGCCGGCCGGCGCGGGCGCGCCGACACCGGCAGACGGCGGCGCGGCGCCGGTAGTGACTACCGGGCTCCTCGAGGCCCTTCCGATCACGACGCCGGCCGCGACGCCACCCAAGGCCATGGTGGTCTATCTCTCGGACCGGGCGGGATGGCGGGCTTCGGACGATGCGAACGTGGCGGCGCTCAAGGCGGCGGGCGACGTGGTGCTGAGCGTCGACTTCGGGCGCTACGCCGCCAAGCTCGACAAGGTCGACAATCCCTGCGTGGACGGGGTCGGCGACTTCGTCGACGCGGCGCAGATGGCGCAGCGGCAGCTCGGCATCCAGACCTATCTGCCGCCGATCGTGGTGGGCTCCGGGGAGGCCGCGACATTCGCCTATGCCGCGCTCTCGGCGGCTCCGGTCAACACGCTGGGCGGGGCGGTCGGCGTGGGCTTCACCAACCGGCTCGGGCTCAAGCTCCCGGTCTGCGTGGCGGCCAAGCCCACCAAGGCGGCCAACGGGGCGTGGCAGTACGGATTCGACAAGCCGCTTCCCGGCAACGTGTCGCTTCTGGTGGCGCCGGAGTCCGAGGCGGCGTTCGAGGCACTTGCCAAGCCGCGCGGCGACAGTGTCGACGTCGATGCGATGGAAGCCGACCTTCCCGCGCAGATCGCGGGAGCAGTCGACGATCTCGCGAGCGTGGTGCGGCCGTTCGGCGACCTCCCGGCTGTCGACCTTCCCGCGCACGCGGCGCCACGCGCGCTCACCATCCTCGTCTCCGGCGACGGCGGCTGGCGCGATCTCGACAAGACCATGGGCGAATGGCTCGCCACGCAAAGCGTGCATGTGGTCGGTCTCGATGCGCTGCACTATTTCTGGTCGAAGCGCACTCCGGAAGATCTCGCCCGCGATATCGCCTTCCTCGTGGACGCCGCCGACACCGATGACAAGCTGCCCATCATGCTGATCGGCTATTCGTTCGGGGCCGACACCATTCCGTTCGCCTACCCGCTGCTTCCCAAGGCGGTTCAGGATCGCGTGCGCGTCATCGGCCTCCTTGCGCCGGGGCGCACGACCTCGTTCCAGGTCACCATCAGCGGCTGGCTCGGCATCGGCGACACGGGCTATGCGATCGATCCGGCCGTCGCCGCGCTGCCGGCGGATCGCGTCATCTGCGTGTTCGGCCAAGAGGATAAAGACAGCGCGTGCGCGGACAAATCGGTGCGCGCGGCAACGATCGTCAAGACCAAGGGCGGCCATCACTTCGACGGCAACTATACGGCGCTCGCGCAGCGCTTTCTCGACCGCCTGGGCGGCAGGTAAGGTTAGAGGCGGGATTCGTTGAGGTAGCGCTCGGCGGCGGCCGCGTCCTCCCAGCCGACGATGCGGGCGTCCTTGCCGGTGAACAGGGTGGCGTTCAGGAAGAACGTCTCGAGCTCCGAACGCACGCGTCCGGACAGCGCCGTTGCAGTCTCCAGCACGTCACCGCCGTCCCAGGCGGGCGCGAGGATGAGGCGCGGATTGCCGACGCGACCTTTCGAGCTCATCTGGTCGACTTTGACGAGTGCGAGGCAGCGGCAGGGCAGCACCGCGCCGGGAAAGCTTGCCAGGCTGTGCAGGCAGAGCGCGTCGACCGGGTCGCCATCCTCGCTCCGCGTGCCGGGCACGAAGCCCCAGTCAAAGGGATAAGCGATACCCGCCGCGAGGCTGCGGGAGACGGTGAAGATCCCCGTCTCCTCCTCGAACTTGAACTTGATCGCGGACCCGCGCGGGGTCTCGACCACCATCTGCACGCGGCCCTTCCTGTCGAACGGCTCGAGCCTGGAAAAGGCCGACATGCATCCGCTCCCCTCAGCACTGATCGATCCCGCGCCGGAGCGCCTTCAGGACCGCGCGTTCCTCTTTTGAGCAATAGGCGTGACCAGCCGATGACACTGTATACGCGCGTGCAGGAAGGGAGACATCAAGGCTGCGCCCAAGCCGGCGACCGGCATCGGGCCCGGAGGGGTGAAACGTGCGTCGAATCTTGATGGAGCGGGCGACGAGAATCGAACTCGCGACATTCAGCTTGGGAAGCTGACGTTCTACCTCTGAACTACACCCGCATACGCAAGCCCTTTCAGCAGATCGACTTTCCGCTGGTCGGCCGGCGCCGCGCATGAACGCCTGCCGATGACGGGCGCGCGCAGTCCTCTCGAATACCCGGTCGCGCTGCCCCTGCAAAGCGGAAAAAGCTCGGCGCCGGGGCCGACGCCCGGACGCGCTCGGCCCCGCCCACGCGACCCGCATCCATCGCAACCCGCCGCGCCTCGCAGTTGGCGCGACGATGATAGTCTAGGTCGGCTCCGTGGACATCGGCCCGGCAACTGGTTGCGTGCCGCCGCTGTCCAGCTCGGCGCGCATGCGTGCCACGTCGAGCGCCCCTTCGCTCTTGGCGATGACCACCGTCGCGACGCCATTGCCGATCAGGTTGGTCAGGGCGCGCGCTTCCGACATGAAGCGGTCAATGCCCAGGATGAGAGCCATCGCGTGCACGTCGATCACCCCGGTCGACGCCAAGGTGGCGGCCAGCACGATGAAGCCTGACCCCGTGACGCCCGCGGCGCCCTTCGACGTCAACAGGAGAACGCCGAGGATGCCGAGCTGCTGAGCAAGCGAGAGATCGACGTTGGTTGCCTGGGCGAGAAACATCGCCGCCATCGTCAGGTAGATGCAGGTGCCATCCAGATTGAACGAGTAGCCGGTCGGGATGACGAGGCCGACCACGGACTCGTCGCATCCAAGCTTCTTCATGCGCGTGATCATGCGCGGCAGCACGGCTTCGGACGACGACGTGCCGAGGACGATCAGCAGCTCCTCCTTGATGTAACGGATGAACTTGAAGATGCTGAAGCCGGACAACCAGGCGATCGCGCCGAGGACGAAGACGATGAACAGGATGCAGGTCAGATAGAAGGCAAACATCAAGGACGCCAACGAGCCGAGAGTTTCCAGTCCGTACTTGCCGATGGTGTAGGCCATGGCGCCGAAGGCGCCGATGGGCGCGGCTTTCATGATGATGCCGACGATACCGAAGAAGACGTGGGATATCTGATCCACGACATCGAGCACGAGCTTCCCGCGCTGACCCATCGCCTGAAGCGCGAAGGCGAACAGGATGGCGAAAAGCAGCACCTGCAGGATGTTGCCGCTGACGAAGGCGCCGACGACCGTATTCGGGATGATGTCCATCACAAACTGGAGCGTGGTCTGGTGCTCGGCCTTGGTGACGTAGTCGCCCACGGCGGCGCTGTCGATCTTGCTCGGATCGATGTTCATGCCGTGACCCGGGCGGAACACGTGGGACACGGTGAGGCCGATGACCAGTGCGAGCGTGGTCACGATCTCGAAGTAGATGAGCGCCTTGATGCCCACGCTTCCGACCGTCTTCAGGTTCTGCATGGACGCGATGCCGTGCACCACCGTGCAAAAGATGATGGGCGCGATGACCATCTTGATGAGCTTGATGAAGCCGTCACCCAAGGGCTTCATCTTCTCGCCGAGCTCCGGGTAGTAGTGTCCCAGCAGAATGCCGAGGGCGATTGCGGTCAGCACCTGGACATAGAGGTGGCGATAGAACGGCTGCTTCTTGGAGGGCACGTCCGGCGCATGATCGCTCGCCGCCAGCGTTGGATGCATCGTTTCACTCCCCACTTGGCTTTTTTAGGAAGTTGGTCACGTCTCTCGAACGGACGAAAGCGAAATATTGAACCGTTCATGTTTTTGCGGCCGACCAATTCGCTCTGCTTCTGAGTTGTTTCGCCAGACGCAACAGTCGAGGCCGCGCACGCGTTGCTGCAACGCCGAATTTCGACGCGCCCGCAGCAGAAAACGCGGCGACTGTTTCGCTCTCGTTGAGTTTCAATGCGGCCAGCAAAACAGTCGGCAAGTTTCGTCGCTTGAAGCAAAAGCGATCCTTGACCCGACTGCTGGAACGGGTCATCGACGCCAGAGGGAAAATTCAAACGACGTGAATTTTCGACCACGCCGATCCATCCTTCAGCCTGGAGATCGACCCCGTGCAAGACAGTCTCGATGAGCGTTCCGTCGAAGCCCAGGAGTGGAAGGACGCAATCGCCTCGGTCATCGCATTCGAGGGAACGGGTGCCGCCGACGACATCCTGACCGAGGTCGTCGAGACGGCACGGCGCAACGGCGCAATGGTGCCTTTCGCGGGCAATACCGCCTACATCAATACCATACCACCCGATGCGGAACCCACGCATCCGGGCGTGCGGGCGATCGAGCATCGCATTCGCTCGGCGATCCGCTGGAACGCGCTCGCCATCGTCCTCCGCGCCAACAAGACCTCCTCCGAGCTCGGCGGGCACATCGCGAGCTTCCAATCGGCGGCGACGCTCTACGACACCGGTTTCATGCACTTCTGGCATGCGGCAAGCGATGCGCACGGCGGCGATCTCATTCTGATCCAGGGGCATTCGTCGCCGGGCATCTATGCACGCGCCTTCGTCGAAGGACGCCTCTCCGAAGAGCAGCTCCTCAAGTTTCGACAGGAAGTCGGAGGCGGCGGCCTTTCCTCATACCCTCATCCCTGGCTGATGCCGGATTTCTGGCAGTTCCCGACGGTGTCGATGGGGCTCGGGCCGTTGATGGCCATCTACCAGGCGCGTTTCCTCAAGTACCTGCATGCGCGCGGCCTCGCCGATACGGAAAAGCGCAAGGTCTGGGTGTTCTGCGGCGACGGAGAGATGGACGAGCCGGAGAGCCTCGGCGCTATTTCCCTCGCCGGCCGCGAGAAACTCGACAACCTGATCTTCGTCATCAATTGCAACCTGCAGCGCCTCGACGGACCCGTCAGAGGCAACGGCAAGATCATGCAGGAGCTCGAACGCGGCTTCCGCGGCGTCGGCTGGAACGTCATCAAGGTCGTGTGGGGCTCGGCGTGGGACGAGCTCCTCGCGCGCGACACCTCGGGCCGGCTGCGCCAGCTCATGGAGGAGTGCGTCGACGGCGAGTACCAGGACTTCAAGTCGAAGGACGGAGCCTACATCCGCGAGCACTTTTTCGGCCGCTACCCGGAGACGGCGGCGCTCATCGCCGGCTGGCCGGACGACAAGATCTGGAAGCTGACGCGCGGCGGGCACGATCCGCAGAAGGTCTATGCGGCCTACAAAGCGGCGAGCGAGCACAAGGACGAGCCGACACTGATCCTCGCCAAGACGGTCAAGGGCTACGGCATGGGCGCGGCCGGCGAGGGCCAGATGATCAGCCACCAGGCCAAGAAGATGGGGCTCGAGTCGCTCAAAGGGTTCCGCGACAGATTCCAGGTATCGCTTTCGGACAAGGAGCTCGAGGAGCTGCCGTTCATCCGCTTCGAGGACGGGAGCCCGGAGCACACCTACCTGCACGAGCGGCGGCGCGCACTCGGGGGCTACCTGCCGGAGCGGCGCAGGACATCCGAACCGCTCAAGGTGCCGGCGCTCTCCGCTTTCGAAGCGCAGCTCAAATCCACCGACGATCGCGAAATCTCGACGACGATGGCGTTCGTGCGCCTGCTCAACACGCTGATGCGCGACAAGGACATCGGCAAGCGCGTGGTGCCGATCGTGCCGGACGAGAGCCGTACCTTCGGCATGGAGGGGATGTTCCGGCAGTTCGGCATCTTCAGCCAGGTGGGACAGCTCTATCGGCCGCAGGATGCCGATCAGCTGATGTTCTACAAGGAGGACGCGAGCGGGCAGATCCTGCAGGAAGGCATCAACGAGCCCGGCGCGATGGCGTCGTGGATCGCCGCGGCGACGAGCTACTCGACCTCGAACTGCCCGATGATCCCCTTCTACATCTACTATTCGATGTTCGGCTTCCAGCGGGTCGGCGATCTGGCATGGGCCGCCGGGGATTTGCGCGCGCGCGGATTCCTGCTGGGCGGAACGTCGGGGCGCACCACGCTCAACGGCGAGGGCCTGCAGCACGAGGACGGCCACAGCCACATCATCTCGGCGACCATTCCGAACTGCGTCAGCTACGACCCGACCTACAGCTACGAGCTGGCCGTGCTCATCCAGAACGGCTTGACGCGCATGCTCAGCGACCAGGAGGACGTGTTCTACTACCTGACGCTGCTCAACGAGAACTACCCGCACCCCGCCATGCCGGCAGGCGCCGAGGACGGCATCATCAAAGGCATGCATCGCATCCGCTCGGCCGACGCGAAAGGCACGCTGCGTGTCCAGTTGCTCGGATGCGGGTCCATCCTGCGCGAGGTGATCGCGGGCGCCGACCTCCTGGAGCGGGACTTCGGCGTCAGCGCCGACATCTGGAGCGTCACGAGCTTCACGGAGCTTCGCCGCGAGGCCCTCGATTGCGAGCGCTGGAACATGCTGCATCCGGAAGAGCCGCCGCATGTGCCCTACGTCACGCAGCGGCTCGCGGAACGCGGCGACGATCCGGTGATCGCCTCCACGGACTACATGAAGCTCTTCGCGGACCAGATCCGCCCGTTCGTGCCGCAGCGGTACCGCGTGCTTGGCACTGACGGCTTCGGCCGCTCCGATTATCGGCGCCAGCTGCGCTCCTTCTTCGAAGTCGACCGGCATTTCGTGGCGGTGGCCGCGCTCAAGGCTCTCGCGGACGAGAACAAGATCGCCTCGTCCAAGGTGGGCCAAGCCATCACGGCCTACGGTCTCGATCCCGAGAAAAGAAATCCAGCGCGGAGCTGAACCGCGCCACCTGTCGGAGGAAATGCATGTCGCTTATCGACGTGAAGGTGCCGGACATCGGCGACTTCAAGGACATCCCGATCATCGAGATCGCGGTCAAAGCCGGGGACGAGGTCAAGGCCGACGATCCGCTGGTGACGCTCGAAAGCGACAAGGCGACGATGGAGGTGCCTGCCCCGCGCGCAGGCCGCATCGCCGAGGTGCTGGTCAAGATCGGCGACAAGGTGAGCGAGGGCTCGGCGATCGTGAAGCTCGAGGACGCCGGTGGAGCGGGCGCGAGCAAGAGCAGCGGTGCAAACGGGGCCTCCGCCGCCTCGCCTGCCAAGCCGCAGCAACCTGCCGCAGCTCCCGAGCCGACCGCCGCGAAGCCACCCTCCGGCGCGGCATCGTCGCCTCCGGTCTCGCGCGGCGGTCTGCCTTCGCCGGTCGACTTCGGCGACGCTCACGCGAGCCCGTCGGTGCGCCGAATCGCGCGGGAGCTCGGCATCGATCTTTCCAAGATCTCCGGCACGGGCGACAAGGGACGCATCACCAAGGAGGACGTCAAGCGGGCGTTGGGGGCGACAGGCGCGGGCCCGGGCGCGACCGCCGGCAGCGGCATCCCGGAGATCCCGGCCCAGGACTTTTCCAAGTTCGGGCCGATCGAGGAGAAGAAGCTCTCCCGATTGCAAAAGCTCTCCGGACCGCACCTCCTGCGCGCCTGGCTCAACGTCCCGCACGTCACGCATACGGACGAGGCGGACATCACGGAGCTCGAGGACTACCGCCGCCAGCTCGACGCCACGGGAAAGGACAAAGGATACCGCGTCACGCTGCTCGCGTTCCTGCTCAAGGCCGTGGTGGCGGCCCTCAAGGAGGAACCGGAGTTCAATGCCTCGCTTTCGCCCGGCAAGGACAGCCTGATCATCAAGAAATACTACAATATCGGCGTCGCCGTGGACACGCCGGACGGGCTTGTCGTTCCCGTCATCAAGGATGTAGATCGCAAGGGCATCATCGAGCTCAGCCAGGAGCTCGGCGTGGTTTCCCAGCGTATGCGCGAGGGCAAGATTCAACCCAGCGACATCAGCGGCGGAACCTTCTCGATCTCCAGCCTGGGCGGCATCGGCGGCACCAACTTCACGCCGATCGTCAATGCCCCTGAGGTGGCGATCCTCGGCGTCGTGCGCTCGACCATGAAACCGGTGTGGGATGGGAAGGCATTCCAGCCGCGACTCGTGCTCCCCTTGTGCCTGTCCTACGATCATCGCGTGATCGACGGCGCGTCGGCGGCGCGCTTCGCCAAGCGGCTCACCAGAACTCTCTCGGACGTACGCGAGCTCGTACTCTAAAGACGCCGGCAAGGACCCCTCATGAGCAACGAAATTCGCGTTCCGGACATCGGCGACTTCAAGGACATTCCGGTCATCGAGGTGCATATCCAGCCCGGATCGACGGTCAAAGCCGAAGACCCGCTGATCACGCTCGAAAGCGACAAGGCGACGATGGAAGTGCCGGCGCCGCAGGCCGGCACCATCGGCGAGGTGAAGGTCAAGGTCGGCGACAAGGTCAGCCAGGGCTCCGTCATCGCCACCATCGCGGCGAGTGGGGCGGCGGCGCAAGCGGCTCCATCCGCACAATCGGCCTCATCCCCTCCGTCACCTGCCTCGCAGCCCGCAACGCCCGCTCCCGCTGCGGCGAAGCACGCGGGCGGCGCGGATATCTCCTGCCAGGTGGTGGTGCTCGGCGCCGGACCCGGCGGCTACTCGGCCGCCTTCCGCGCCGCCGACCTCGGCATGGCGACGGTGCTCATCGAGCGCTGGCCGGTGCTCGGCGGCGTGTGCCTCAATGTCGGGTGCATTCCGTCAAAGGCGCTCCTGCATACGGCGGCCGTGATCGACGAGGCGGCGACACTAGGCGGGCACGGCATCACCTTCGGAGCGCCAGCAATCGACCTCGACAAGCTCAGGGCGCACAAGGACAAGGTCGTCGGCAAGCTGACGACCGGGCTCGCCGGCATGGCGAAGGCGCGCAAGGTGACCGTGGTGCAAGGCACGGGCCGCTTTCTCGACCCCAACCATATCGAGGTCGAGGGCAGCGGCGGCCGTCAGGTTGTGCGCTTCGATCAGGCCATCATCGCGGCGGGCTCGGAGGCCGTGCGGCTTCCTTTCATTCCCGACGATCCGCGGATCGTCGATTCCACCGGCGCGCTCGAGCTGAGGCAGATCCCGAAAAAAATGCTCGTGATCGGCGGCGGCATCATCGGTCTCGAAATGGCGACGGTGTACTCGACGCTCGGGACACGCCTCGAGGTGGTTGAAATGCTGGACGGGCTGATGCCCGGTGCGGATCGCGACCTAGTGAAAATCTGGGAGAAGAAGAACGCGCCGCGCTTCGACGCCATCATGCTCAAGACCAGGACGGTTGGCGTGGACGCGAAGGCAGACGGCATCTACGTTCGCTTCGAGGGCGAGCAGGCGCCCAAGGACGCGCAGCGCTATGACATGGTTCTGGTGGCGGTCGGGCGCTCGCCCAACGGAAAGGCGATTGGCGCCGAGACGGCCGGCGTCGCGGTGAGCGAACGCGGCTTCATCGCGGCCGATAGGCAAATGCGGACCAACGTTCCGCACATCTTCGCCATCGGCGATATCGTCGGGCAGCCGATGCTCGCACACAAGGCCGTGCACGAAGGGCATGTCGCCGCCGAGAACGCGGCCGGCAGGTCCTCCTATTTCGATGCGCGCCAGATTCCGTCGGTCGCGTACACGGACCCCGAGATCGCGTGGGCGGGCGTGACGGAAGATCAGGCCAAGGCGCAGGATATCGCCTACGGCAAGGGCCTGTTCCCGTGGGCCGCGTCCGGCCGCGCCATCGCCAACGGCCGCGACGAGGGGTTCACCAAGCTGCTGTTCGACGCCGAGACGCATCGCGTGATCGGCGGCGGCATCGTCGGCACGCACGCGGGCGACCTCATCGGAGAGATCTGCCTCGCCGTCGAGATGGGCGCGGACGCCGTCGACGTCGGCAAGACCATTCATCCGCATCCCACGCTTTCGGAATCCGTCGGAATGGCCGCCGAGGTGTTCGAGGGCGTGTGCACCGACCTGCCGCCTCAGAGAAAGAAGTAATAAAACCCGCGCGCACGCCACGCGCGCGGGAAGCAACAGCCTTCGGGGGACGAGATGGATGAAAAGCTGCGCGAGGCCGCGCTCGACTACCACCGTTACCCGAAGCCGGGCAAAATATCCGTCTCCAGCACCAAGCCGCTGACCAACCAGCTCGACCTGTCACTTGCCTACTCGCCGGGCGTCGCCTTTGCCTGCCTCGCCATCGCGGACGATCCCCGGGAGGCCGCGCAGCTCACGTCGCGCTCGAACCTCGTCGCCGTGGTGACGAACGGAACGGCGGTGCTCGGCCTCGGCAACATCGGGCCGCTCGCCAGCAAGCCGGTCATGGAAGGCAAGGGCGGGCTGTTCAAGAAGTTCGCCGGGATCGACGTGTTCGACATCGAGATCGCCGAGAACGACACCGACCGCCTGGTCGACATCATCGCGTCGCTCGAGCCGACCTTCGGCGGCATCAACCTCGAGGACATCAAGGCGCCCGAGTGCTTCATCGTCGAGCAGAAGCTGCGCGAGCGCATGAACATCCCGGTGTTCCACGACGACCAGCACGGCACGGCGATCATCGTCGCGGCGGCGATCCTCAACGCGCTGAAGCTCGTAGGAAAGAGGCTCGACGAGGCGCGCCTTGCCGCCTCCGGCGCGGGTGCGGCTGCACTCGCCTGCCTCAATCTGCTCGTCAGCCTCGGACTGAGGCGCGAGAACGTGACGATCTCGGACATCAAGGGCGTCGTCTACAAGGGCCGCACGGAGCTCATGGACGACTACAAGGCGCAATTCGCCCAGGACACACCCCACCGAACGCTGGCCGATACGCTGGCGGGCGCCGACATCTTCCTCGGGTTGTCGGCGGGCGGCGTGCTCAAGCCCGAGATGCTGGCGGCCATGGCGCCCAACCCGATCGTGATGGCGCTCGCCAATCCCGAGCCCGAAATCCGCCCGGAGCTGGCCAAGACGGCGCGCCCCGACGCGTTGATCTGCACCGGCCGCTCCGACTATCCCAACCAGGTCAACAACGTCCTCTGCTTCCCCTTCATCTTCCGCGGGGCGCTCGACGTCGGCGCGAGCCGCATCACGGAGGAGATGAAGATCGCGGCAGTGCGCGCCATCGCCGATCTTGCGCAGGCGGAAACGTCCGACGTGGTGGCCAACGCCTACGGCGCCGAGCAGCAGAGCTTCGGCCCCGAGTACCTCATTCCCAAACCCTTCGATCCGCGCCTCATGGAGCGCGTCGCCCCGGCCGTCGCGGCCGCAGCCATGGCGTCGGGCGTCGCCACGCTTCCGATCGCGGACCTCAAGGTCTACCGCGAGACCGTGGCGCGCAACGTGTATCACTCCGGTCCCAGCATGAAGCCGGTGCTCGACGCGGCGAAGAAGCTGAAGAAGCGCGTCATCTTCGCGGAGGGCGAGGACGAGCGGGCGCTCAGGGCCGCGCAGATCATCGTCGACGAGCAACTTGCCTTTCCGGTGCTGGTCGGACGCGATCACGTCATCAAGTACCGCATCCAAAGCCTGGGGCTGAGGCTGCAGCCCGGCTCGGACTTCGAGATCCTGCGCGGCGCCTCGGATCATCAGCGGCAAGACATCGAGCACGAATACTACGAGCTGACGAAACGCCAAGGCGTCACCGTAGCCGTGGCTCGCGAGGAAATGCGGAGCCGGCAGACGCTGATCGCGGCCATGTACGTGCGGCGCGGTTACGCCGACGCCATGCTGTGCGGGCTCAGGGGAACGTTCGAGGAGCATCTCCGGTACATCCGCCAGGCCATCGGCATGCGCGAGGGCGTGCACACGCTGGCCGCCTTGAACATGCTGATGCTCGCCGACCGGCAGATCTTCATCTGCGATACCTATGTCAACCGGTATCCCACGGTCGAACAGATCGTCGAGATGACGCTGCTCGCCGCCGTGGAGGTTCGCCGCTTCGGGCTGGTGCCTTCGGTGGCCTTGCTCTCGCACTCGAGCTTCGGCAGCTCGGACGCGCCGGAGGCGGAGCGCATGCGGGAGGCGGCCGCGATTCTCGCGGAGAAGCACCCCGAGCTTGCCGTCGAAGGCGAGATGCAGGGCGATGCCGCCGTTGCGCTCGCCACTCAACAGCAGATCTTCCCGGCGACGCGCCTCACGCAAGACGCCAACCTGCTCATCATGCCGAGCGTCGACGCGGCGAACATCGCCTACACTCTCCTCAAGATGATCGCGAGCAAGGGCGCGACCGTGGGGCCCATGCTGCTCGGCTCGGCGCATCCGGTGCAGATCCTCGAGCCGACCGCCACCGTGCGCCGCATCGTTAACATGACCGCGCTCGCGGCGGTCGAAGCCGCGATGAAGAGTTAACTGATGCAGCTCCGATTGCGAGGCGCTATGTCTCCACGGCGAACTGGGACGAGGCGTTCGAAATGAATCTGAAGGCACTTCGGGCGTTCCGGCTGATCGTCGAGCGTGGCTCGCTGTCGGTTGCATCGAGCGTGCTCGGTCTCAGCCAGCCTGCCACCAGCCGGCTCGTTGCAATGCTCGAAGACGAGCTAAGCCTCAAGCTGTTCGATCGCTCGGGACGCACACTGCGCGTCAGCGACAGCGGGGCGGCGTTCTACGCGGGCACGAAGCACATTCTCGCGGGGCTCGACGAGATCCCGCAGATCGCCAAGGACATCCAAACCGGAGAAAAGCAGTTCAAGCTGCTTACGACGCACCGCATCGCGCAGGGTCTCGTATCGCCGACGCTGGCACGCCTGCGCAAAGACCGCCCCAAGCTGCGCTTCTCGGTGGACGTGCTGTCGCGTTTCGAGCTGGACAACCTCATCGGCATGCGGCGGTTCGATCTCGCCGTCGCGTCGCTTCCGGTCACGCATGGCCTGATCGAGATCGAGAACCATCCGATGTTTCGCGTGCGGCTCGAGGCCGTCCTGCCGCGCTCGCATCGGCTCGCGGCGCAGAAGACCGTCACCGCCGCGGACCTCTCGGGCGAGGACCTCATCGGCTTGTGGCCGGATCAGCTCTGGCGCCAGCAGCTCAACGATTTCCTGCGCGCCGGAGGCGAGACGGGCCGCTATGTCGTGGAAACGCGCTCGTCGCTGATGGCGTGGCAGATGGCGGCCGACGGGGTCGGCATTGCCGTTTTCGACCGCCTATGCGCGCGCGGCTTCGACCTCGGCAATATCGTTTTCAGGCCGCTCGAGCCGGCGAGATGGATCTCTTTCGGCTACATTCACCATCGCGGACGCACGCTCTCCCGCAGTGCAACCGAATTTCTCGAGTACCTGCGCACGAGCATTTCCGACTTCCGGAGCCTCAATAGCGAAAACGCGGCCTCCGTCGAATTTCTCAGCGATGACGCCGTAACCGTCGACGTCTGAATGTTCTTCCACAGACGATCGGGGCGCTTTGCGGAGATGTGGCGCATGTGTGTCACATGCCGAGCATTATCGCACGCAAAGCGAATGGCGCGCGATCTGGTCATATCACTGAAACGTTTTCATATTCTTGGCTAACGTCGCGATTCGCTGATGATTCCATTCAATATTTCGAATGCCGCATTTCGGCTGCCGATGTCACAGTTCGTTTAAGCGGACGACCAACGTCAGCAGTGAGAAGTTTTCGATTTTGGGTGGAAGAAGCGTATGCCAAAGGGTGTGCATTCCGAAAGGCGGAGCTTTGCCTCGGCCTACAGGTGGCCTTTTTGTTCCTCGACGCCTTTTCGTTCCTCAGCGACCGTGCGAGCGTGGCTGCTCGCGGCGCTTCTTGCAGCGTTCTCGGCAGGAACGGCGCTGGCCGATGACGGCGATGACAGCGGCGCGCTTTCCGGCGGGGATGTCGCAGCGGACGACGGACTGGAATCCGAAGACGGGATCACTTCGTCGACGCCGGAGCGCGCCAACCTGACCGTCGAAGGTCTCGCGCTCACGCAGGAAGATCTCAAATCCGTCCCCTTCACAAAGGCCGGGGCCAACCCGCCGACGCCCTTCGTGCCGTTCACCTCCGATGAGCTCGAGGGCAACGAATGGGGCGGCGGCGTGCGGGGCACGCTCACGGGCACGATCCTCGGCCAGGACGTCCAGCTCTCGGCGTTCTACCTGCAGCCGATCAGCCTCGAGCAAAGCAAGTTCGATCTCGGAGAAGGTGCCCATCCGGCGAACACCGACGCGATCTATTACGACCCGGCGCAGAACTCCACCAACGCCGAGAACATCTTCGGCATGGTCGTCCATCATGAGACGAAGCTCCTGGGTGGGGAAGCGAACATCGTCCGTCCGTTCTCCATCCCCGGTCTCCTCATCGGCGCGCGCGCCATCTACTTCGGCGAGCAGCTCGGCGTCACGACGATCGAGCAATCGGTCGGCGTACCGGGCGGCACCGACACCACGCCGGATCGCGACCAGGTCGGCGTGCGGGTGGACAACAAGCTGTTCGGCATCCAGGCCGGACTCTCCGGGATGTTCGACGTGACCGACACCCTGCGTGTCGGCGGCGACATCAAGGGCGGCCTGTTCTACAACCACGCCACGCGCCGGCGCACCTATCAGCAGAAGCAGACGCCGGACGAGCTCAACTTCAAGAGTGACGACAGCGATGACGTCCTCGCGCATGGTGTCGAGATCAATCCGCGCATCGAATTCCAGCTCGCGGATGGTGTCTGGCTGACGGCGGCGGGAACGTTCCTCTATCTCAACAACGTCAGCGAATCGCTGCCCCATCTCGCTCGCGTCACCGATCCCACGGATGTCGGCCCGCGCGCCGATGGCGACACCTACTTCTACGGCGGCTCGCTCGGGCTCACGATGGAGCTCGACGGCGCTTCGAAGACCGGCGAGTCGATCCTGCCGATCGCGCCGGATAGTCCCGATGCTACCCGAACCGAGGTCGAGGAGCGACTCGCCGCCATCGAGGCGATGGAGGTGCGCAGGGGGAACAGCGCTCTCTCCCTCAGTGTCTCCGGCTCGGTTAATCGCTTCCTGCTCGCCTGGGATGACGGCGACAGGAACGACGTCTACATCGCCGACAACACCTCATCCCGCTCCAGGATCGAGTTCCAAGGCGCGGCGAAGATCACGCGAGGCTTGAGCGCCGGCTACCGTCTCGCCATCGGCATCGACGACACCGCCTCCGTCGACCTCGACCAGAAGCGGTCCTACAGCGACGGACACCTCGATATCCGGCACTCGGCCTGGTGGCTGCGCCACAATAAGGCGGGAACCGTAACGCTCGGCTACACGTCTCCAGCCACGGACGACATCATTCTCAAGGATGTCGGTGGCATCATGCCGGGCGCCGCCAACATTTCGACCATGACCGGCAGCTTCATCATGCGTCATGCCGACGAATACGAGCAGGACGACAACGCACCGACGGCCGCGAACAACCCATTGATCGAACGCACGACGCTCAGCGATTTCGCGGCCGGAGCTTCCGTCGATACGCTGCGCCGCAACGTCATTCGCTACGACGCGCCGCGCATGACGGGACTTCTCGGCAGCGTCGACATCGCCACGGCGTGGGGCGAGGATGATTTCTGGGACGTCGCCGCGGAGCACCGGCTCGACTTCAACAACTGGAAATTCCGCTTCGGCGCCGGATATCTCAACGACAAGGATGCGGGCGGGCGGCTGCTCGCCAACGGCGCTCCCGCGCGGCGCGACCGCAGCGAATACAAGGGCTCCGCCAGCCTGCTGCACGTCCCGACCGGCCTGTTCGGCACCGTCGCCTACGTGCATCGCGTATTCAACGGCCTCGATACCTCCGACCAGGCGGTGTTCGGCGAGAACACCACCGGTCTCGTCACGCCTCCCGGAACCAACCGCCCGCCGACCGACTACCTCTTCACCGCATTCGGTGTCCGCAAGCGCTTCTCGTGGATCGGCGACACGACCGTCTACGGCGAATTCGCTCGCGTCGACGACGCCATCACCGGGCTGCGCGAGGGGGGTCTCGACGACGGGACGAACAGCGAGGTCACGGATAGCCGCATGGAGATGATCGGCGCCGCGATCAGCCAGAACATCGATGCGGCGTCCATGGACGTCTACATGGGCTTCCGTCACTTCACCTTCGACGTCGAGGGCGCCCGCGTGGTGCAGGGAAACGTGTTCCCCAACATGCCGGAGACTCTCACCGATATTTCGGTCGCCTACACGGGCGCGCGCATCAAGTTCTGATCAGAGGCTCTTCGGCGCCGGCCGATGCCATCCTGGAGTGTTCGACTATGGTAGGTGTATCGAGATTGTTGGCGGCGGGAGCGCTGATCGGCGGGCTGCTCCTCATGTCGACGCCGGCCTCGTCCTTCGAGCGCCACAGCGAGGCCGACCCCGACACGATCCCGGTCGGCGCGGGCGAGTTCGAGGTCGAGAACGTGCCGCGCGGTCCCGTCACCGTGTATACGTACCGGCCCGCGGCGGCGACGAGCAACAGCCCGATCTGGGTCGTCATGCACGGCACGCGGCGGCAAGAGTATCGCCACCTCTCCTTCGACTACTACGACACGTGGCGCCCGCTCGCCGAGCGCTACGGCGCCATCCTTCTCGTGCCGGAGTTCACCTCGGAAAAGTGGCCGGGCGCTTGGCGCTATAACCAGGGCAACGTGCTCAGCCAGAAGAACTACGCGCCGAAGCCCTGGCGACAGACGGCGTTCTTCGTCGTCGAGGAAGCGTTTCGCATTGCCGCCGCCAAGCTCGGCAGCTCGCAGCGGAAGTTCTCGATCTTCGGACACGGCGCAGGATCGCAATTCGTGCAGCGCTACGTGCTGCATTCGGGCTGCCGCATGATCCATCGCGCGGTTTCGGCCAATCCGGGCTGGTACATGCTCCCGGATCACGAATACCGGTACCCCTACGGATTGCGGGACGCCTCGGTCTCCGAAAGCAAAGTGCGCGGCGCGTTCGCCTGCAACTACACGCTGCTCCTCGGCACCGCCGACATCAACTTCGGCGGCTTGCGCGACGAGCCGGAGGTGGCAGCGCAGGGCAAGACACGCTTCGACCGCGGACACTACTTTTTCGACCGGTCACGCGCCGTCGCCGCCCGAATGGGGGCGCCCTTCGCCTGGAACGTAATCGAGGTGCGCGGCGTGGGTCACGATTCCGAGCGCATGTCGCCGCCGGCGGCGGCCGTTCTCGCCGGCCAGCACGGCTCTTGACGGAGGCTTCGCCGTGACACCCGCCCAGGTGATCCGCTTCGCCCTCCTCGTGCTCGCCGCAGCCTTCAGCGCTCACCCCGTCACGGCGGAGGAGGCGCTGGCCAGGCTGCAGCAGAGCGCGACCATCGCCGACATCTTCGAAGCCGACCACACCAACCAGTTCGTGATCGACATCGAGGCGGCGCTGGCCCGCGCCCAGGCGGCGCACGGCGTCATTCCTCAATCCGCGGCCGATGAGATCACCCACAAGGCCGACATCCAGTTCGCGCCGACGGATGCCGTCAAGGCGGAGCGCAAGGTCGTGCAGCATCGCATGGTGGCGCTGCTCAACGTGTGGCGACGCTCGCTCGGTGAAGCTGGCGAGTTCCTGCACTACGGCGCCACCACCGTCGACATCTACGACACGGTGCTCACGCTGCAGCTCAGGCGCTCGACGGTGCTGGTCATCGGCCACATGCGCGACCTCGAGAGCATCATGATCAAGCTCGCGGACACGCACCGCGACGCGGTCATGGCCGGACGCACGCTCGGGCAGCACGCGATGCCGATCACATTCGGCAAGAAGGTCGCGACCTGGATCGGCGAGAACCGGCGCAACATCGAACGGCTGAAGGCGGTGCTGGCTGAGCTCGATCACTCGGCGATCCTGAAGGGCGCGGTCGGGACCTATGCCGGGCTCGGCGAACGCGCCATCGAAGTCGAGCGGACATTCGCCAAGGAGCTTGGGCTCAAGGAGCCCTATCCCGACGACTGGCACGGATCGCGCGACGTCTACGCCGCCTACGCACAGGCGCTGGCGCTGATCAGCCGCTCGTACGGTCGCATTGGGCAAGAGCTGTTCCTCCTGCAGATGACCGACCTCGGGGAAACCAACGAGCCGCGCGACGAGGCGTCCGTCAGCAGCAGCTCGATGGCGCAGAAGGTCAATCCCAGCAAATCGGAAGCGCTCATCCAGGGAGGACGCACCATCCCGCGCCTCGCTGAAGTGGTGCTCGACGACGTGGTGAACTTCTTCGAGCGCGACAACACCTCGGGACCCAACATGACGCTCGAGGAAATCTCGATCAAGTCCGAGCAGAACCTCAAGGTCGCGAAAGAGCTGCTGGGGAGCATCGAGGTCAATCGCGATGCCATGCGGCGCAACATCGACCGGTCCAAGGGTTTCATCCTCGCGCAGCGGACCGTGTTCGCGCTCTCCGACAAGCTCGGCAAAGAAACCGCCGAGGAGAAGGTTCGCGCCGTGATTCACAAGGCGCTGGAGGACGGATCCGACTTCCGCACCGCGCTCGTCGCGGATCCGGAGATTTCCGGGATCCTGAAGCCGTCGGACCTCGACACGCTGCTCCAGCCCGAGGGTTACACCGGGCTCGCCAATGAAGAAATTAATGCCGTCATCGCGCATGCCAGGAGGCTGCGCGACGCGGATCCAGTCGAGTAGGGAGACACATCATGTTGCGTACAGTAAAGGCTGCCGGTCTGTTCATGGTCACGGGCGCATTTTTCGCGGTCGGTGGCGGACAAGGTTTCGCTCAGCAGGTGAATGGCGGCACCGGTTGCGGAACGGGAGCTGGAACTTGCAACATCACGGACGGGTCGGTGGTCAATGCCGACATCGCCAATGCGACGATCACCGGTGCCAAGCTGGTCGGCGGAACCATCACCAGCCGTGAGATCGGAACCGGAGCGGTGCGCTCGGACGAGATCGAGGACGCGTCGGTGACCGGCGCCGATCTGGTCGGCGGCACGATCACCAGTCGCGAGATCGGAACCGGAGCGGTGCGCTCGGACGAGATCGAGGACGGCTCGATCCAGAACGACGACATCGCCGATGCGACGATCACCGGCGCCAAGCTGGTCGGCGGAACCATCACCAGCCGCGAGATCGGAACCGGAGCGGTGCGCTCGGACGAGATCGAGGACGGCTCGATCCGGAACGACGACGTCGCCAACGCGACGATCACCGGCGCCAAGCTCGTCGGCGGCACCGTCACCAGCCGCGAGATCGGGACCGGTGCGGTGCGCTCGGACGAGATCGAGGACGAGTCCATTACATCGAACGATCTCGCCGCGGGTTCCGTCGGCACGTCCGAATTGCAGGATATGTCCGTGACCTACGACAAGTTCGCGCCGGATGTTCAAAACCGCTTTGCCAGCATCGGCACCCGCCTCGGGGAGCTCGGCCAGCGCGTCGACGAGGCGTTCGAAGGGACGGCGATCGCGCTCTCGATTGCAAACCCCGACCTCGTCGCCGATGAATCCTTCGGGCTCACGGTCAACTACGGAAATTTCGAAGGCTCGAGTGCGATCGGGTTTGCGGCGCAGGGCGTGGTTTCGCGCGATCTTCTCGGACCCGGCGCGGGACGGCTTGCGATCACAGGCGGTGTCGGGTTCGGGACGCAGCACAATATGGTCGGCGGCCGGACGGGCCTCCAGTTCTCGTGGTGAGGCGCGTTCCTTCGCGGCGCGTCCCGTCACAAGGGTGGCACGTCATCGCAGCGCCGCTGGTGGTTGGCGCGCGGGCAGGTTTCCTGAGCCGGGCGGCGATCAAACCTGCGTGAGCCGATTGTGTGCCTTGCCGGCCGGAACAACCGTCTGTCCCCGTCGATTGGTCCGCTACAGCCGTCCCTCGAGGCGGCGCCAACGACAAGGAGGACACCCATGTCCGTTTCGAAACAGCTTCTCATCGGCGGCATCGCAGCCGCGGTGCTGGCCGGGCCGGCCTTCGCCGAGGATCGCTCCACGGCGAAGCAGAAGGAGCAATACCTCTATCAGCAGGAGCAGGACGGCGGCCTCGGCGATCAGGGTGCCATCGGCGCCACGAAGCCGAACTCCGGCCCGGGCGTGCAGGGTGCGCCCGACACGCGCACAGGTCCCGCGACGCATGCGCCCGCCGGCGGCTCGGCCATGGGTCCTGCGCAGGATGACAACGCCGCTGCCGGCGCCTCGTCAGGTGAGGCCGGTGCGGGCAACGGCGGCTCGCTGAAGAACGAAACGCAGCCGAGCCAGGATTCGAGCGGTGTGCAGGGATTCCCCGATACGCGCACGGGTCCGGCCACCAAGAGCCCCGATGACGGCTCCAACACAGGCGAGAGCCCGCAACCTTAACGCACCAGCTCCACGCGACTGACTTGGGCGCCGATACCCCTTCGGCGCCCATTTTTTTGACGCGATGCATCCACCGTTGCGGTACTCCCGTATTGCATTGCTTCGAGCAACGGGGCATTCACCCCTGCGAACGCGCAACAGGACGAGAGCCCCATGATCGAGACGTCGACCATCGTGCCGGCCGAATGGGCGGACCAGAGCGCCATCTGGACCGCGTGGCCGGCGGCGGCTTCGGAGTGGAACGGCGACCTCGCGAGCCCGCGCCGCGACATCGCTGCGCTGATCACGGTGCTGAGCGAAGCCGGCAACAGCGTGAAGCTCCTCGTCGACGGCGACGAGGCGGCGCAGTCGGCGCAGGGCGCGGTCGGGTCGAACGCAGAACTGGTCTCCGCCAAGTACGGGGACATCTGGCTGCGTGACACGGGACCGATCTTCGCGTTCGACGGCGAACGCCGCGTCGCGCTGCGCTTCAAGACCAACAGCTGGGGCGGCAAGTTCGAGCTTCCGGACGATTCGACGGTCGGCGACCGCGTGGCGGAGCTCGCGGGCAGCGATATTCGCCGCTTCGACTTCGTGCTCGAGGGCGGGGCGGTGGACCATGACGGCTGCGGCACCATCCTCGCGACCAAGCAGACGCTGCTCAATCCCAACCGGAACGGATGGACGCAGGCCCAGGCGGAGGCGGCGCTCGCCGACGCATTCGGCACGCGCAAGGTGATCTGGGTCGACGAGGGCCTGATCGGCGATCATACGGACGGGCACATCGACAACATCGCCCGCTTCGTCGCGCCGGGCCGCGTCGTCTGCCAAGCGCCGGCGGGGGCCGACGATCCGAACGCGGCGATCCTCGACGCCATCGCCCGGACACTCGAAGCGGCGACGGACGCGGCGGGGCGCACGCTCGAGGTGGTGCGCATCCCGGGAGTCGGGCGCTACAGGAACGTGCTCGGCGAGTCGTCGCCGGCCTCGCACATGAATTTCACGATCGCGAATGGCGTAGTGGTGGTGCCCGTGTACGGGACGCCGACGCAGGACTCGGCGATCGCGGCGCTCAGCGAAGTGTTTCCCGGCCGCCGCGTGGTCGGCGTCCCGTCGCAGGGCGTGCTCGGATGCGGAGAGAGCGGCGGCGGCTCGTTCCATTGCATCACCCAGCAGGAACCGCGGGAACCGCAGAAAGCGGCGGCATGAAAGGGCGAAAGATGAAGGCGCGCAGCATCACCGTCGCCGCGATCCAGACGGCGTACGGGCCGGACATGGACGACAACATCGACAAGACCGAGGGGCTCGTGCGCGAGGCCGCCGAGCGCGGCGCGGAGGTCGTTCTGCCGTCCGAATTGTTCCAGGGCATCTACTTCTGCACGCGGCAGGACCCGAAGTGGTTCGAGATGGCCTATCCCGCGGGCGAGCATCCGTGCGTCAAGAAACTGGCGAAGCTGGCGCGCAAGCTCGAGATCGTGATCCCCATCTCGTTCTTCGAGAAGGACGGGCCGCGGTACTACAACAGCGTGGCGATCGCGGACGCCGATGGCGAAATCCTCGGCGTCTACCGCAAGAGCCACATTCCGGACGGGCCGGGGTACCAGGAGAAATACTATTTCCGGCCGGGCGACACGGGCTTCAAGACCTGGAAGACGAAGCGCGGGCACATCGGCGTCGGCATCTGCTGGGACCAGTGGTACCCCGAGACCGCGCGGGCTATGGCGCTCGCGGGCGCGGAGGTGCTGTTCTATCCGACGGCGATCGGCTCGGAGCCTTACGATTCAAGCCTCGACACGCATCTCATGTGGCAGCGGGCGATGCAGGGACATGCGGTGTCGAACGCAATCCCGATCGTGGCGGCGAACCGCATCGGCATCGAGGACAACGAGGGCGTGAAGCAGGCGTTCTACGGCCACTCGTTCATCGCCGATCATCGTGGCGAGCTGGTCGAGAGCTTCGAGCGCGCCGACGAGGGCGTGCTGCTGCACACCTTCGATCTCACCCTGATCGAGACCTATCGGGCGGAGTGGGGCTTCTTCCGCGACCGGCGTACCGATCTCTACGCGAAGAGCATCATCTGAAGCGTGCGAGCGCGAATTGCCCATGACGCGCCCGACGTGAGTGGGGGTCGTTGGCGCGGCGATACGATGTGTCTTGTTTGTCGTCGAACGAGCTGGCTGAAGGCCTCACAACCAGCTCGCCCTCCTTATAACTGCATTCCCTCCCATCATCCCTGCGCAGGGGACGACGGCAACCACGGCTTGCTACGCGTTACTCGGCAGGTGGCGGAGCCGCCGCCGGCTCGACGGCGCCGTTGACGGCGGCGATCGCCTCGGGTGCGACCTCGATCTCCGTTTCGGTTTCCGCGACTTCGGCTGCGACCTCTACGGGTGCTTCGCCGGCAGCTTCGGCAGCGGGCTCAGCCGCGGCCTCTTCGGTGACAGCTTCGTCGCTCGCCTCGACAGCGGCGGGCGCTTCCTCGACTGACGCTTCGGCGGCTTCGCCTGACGCGGCCTCAGCGGGAGCGTCGGCAGAGGCGTCCGCCTCCGACGTGGCCTCGGCCGCGGTCTCCGCAGCGGGGGCCTCCTCGGAGGCTTCCGGAGCCGCCTCGACGGCGGCAGCGGGTGCTTCCGCTCCTTCGCTTGCCTCGGCTGGCTCCGCCGCTGCCTCTGTCACCACCTCCGCTTCGGATTCCGCCTCGAGGGCGGGCGATTCTACACCAGGTTCCGGCGCGAGAACCGGCTCCGCGAGCGCGGTGCCGCAATCGGCAACGGCATCGAGGGGCTGCTCCAACTCGGCCTTCACGGCGGCCGGGGCCGGCGTGAAGGGGGGACCTTCGAGGTACTCCTTCATTTCTCTTGCGAGCGGCATGATCGAGTCGGCCTTGCAGCCGAGCTCCATCGCCATCCGCAAGCAGGCAAATCTCTGCTCTTGGAGGTTCATGAGAACTCCATTTTTTGGGGTTTGCGATGTCAGTGGCGTTGCTTGGTGCGATGCAAACAACGCCACCATCATACTGCTTCGTTTATCTTGAGGCTACATCCGATAGACTACTTAACATCAATATTTCCAAGTATTTTCATTGAACTAGCGCACATCGCAATTCGAATGCGTTCAATTCCGCTTAGCTCACAATGCTCATGCGTTTTCGCAGGTTCGAACACCTTTTCGCCGCCTTTGGGCATGGCGCGGGCCGGTGGAGCTTTCCGTATGCGAACCGCGTCGTAACCCCTCCAATGGGTATCTCGCCTCGCGCACCCGGCCCATGCTAGGGAAGCGCCTCGCCCAATCCTGCCGGTCGCCCCGGCCTCAGACGCGCCGTCCGAAGCTCCACCGATGTCCCGCTCCGCCGCAACCGCCGAAGCCAACCTCGCCCGTCCCGAATGGACGCGGGCGCGCCGCATCGTGGTCAAGATCGGCTCGGCGCTGCTCGCGGAGCGCGAAACCGGCGCGCTCAAGCGGGACTGGCTCGCCTCGCTGGTCGAGGATGTCGCCCATCTGGTGCGGGATGGCCGCGAGGTGGTGCTGGTGTCGTCCGGCTCCATCGCGCTCGGGCGGCACAAGCTCGGGCTTCCCAAGGGGACGCTCGAGCTCGAGCAGTCGCAGGCCGCCGCGGCGGTCGGGCAGATCAGCCTCGCCCACGCCTACCAGGAGCTTGCCGCCAAGTCGGGCCTCACGGTGGCGCAAATCCTGCTCACGCTGGGCGACACCGAGCAGCGGCAGCGCTACCTCAACGCGCGCCATACCATCGAGACGCTGCTCGAGCTCAAGGCGATCCCGGTCGTCAACGAGAACGACACGGTTGCCACTGCCGAAATCAAGTACGGCGACAACGACCGGCTCTCGGCGCGAGTCGCGGGCATGGTGTCGGCCGACTGCCTGGTGCTGCTGTCGGACGTGGACGGGCTCTACACCGCGCCGCCCGCCGAGGACGCGAACGCGCGCCACATCCCGCTCGTGACCGAGATCTCGGACGAGATCGAGGCCATGGCGGGGGATGCCGGCACCGAGCTTTCCAAGGGCGGCATGAAGACGAAGATCGAAGCCGGGCGCATCGCGACGGCTGCCGGCACGCACATGGTGATCACGACGGGCAAGGTGCTGCATCCGCTGCGCGCCATCTCGGAAGGATCGAAAGTGACCTGGTTCCTCGCCAAGCAGGACCCGGTGACAGCCAAGAAGCGCTGGATCTCGGGGCAGCTCGAGCCGCGCGGCACGGTCTATGTGGACGCCGGTGCGGAGAAGGCGCTCGCCGCGGGGAAGAGCCTCCTGGTCGCCGGCGTGAAGCGGGTCGACGGCGCCTTCGAGCGCGGCGACTCGGTGGTCATCCGCAGCCTCGAAGGCCGCGAGCTCGGGCGGGGGCTTTCGGGGTATGCGCGGGCCGACGCGGAGCGCATCCTGGGGCACAAGTCCTCCGAGATCGCCGATATCCTGGGGTTCGAGGGCGGCCCGGAGCTGATCCACCGCAACGACATGGCGCTCACCCGCAAATAGCGGGCGGAGCGGCTGCAAAAGGCCTAAGTAGTCCAATCGCAGGGCTTCCCACGTATCGGCTCCGAGACGGGCGTGACGAGATCGAGATGCAGAAGGCGAGAGACAGCGGCGAGACAACGGCGACCCTGATGCGCGGCATCGGCGCCAAGGCGCGCGAGGCCGCGCGCGTGCTCGCGCTTGCGCCACGGGCTCAGAAAGACCGCGCGCTCACGGCGGCCGCCGAGGCCATCCGACGCGACAGCGCAACGATCCTCGCCGCCAACGAAAAAGACGTGGCTGCCACCCGCGCGGCCGGGCGACCGGAGTCGTTCATCGACCGGCTGGTGCTCAACGAGACGCGCGTCGGGGCCATCGCGCAGGGGCTCGAGGAGGTCGCGGCGCTCGCCGATCCCGTCGGCAGCGTGCTCGCCGACTGGACGCGGCCGAACGGGCTCAACATCCGGCGCGTGCGCGTGCCGATCGGCGTTATCGGCATCATCTACGAAAGCCGCCCGAACGTGACGGCGGACGCGGGCGCGCTCGCGCTCAAGTCCGGCAACGCCGCGATCCTGCGCGGCGGCTCGGACAGCCATCACTCGAGCCTCGCCATCCATGCCTGCCTCGTGGAGGGGCTCGCGGCGGCGGGGCTGCCGGCCGCTGCGATCCAATATGTCGAGACGACGGACCGCGACGCGGTCGGGCACATGCTGGCCGGCCTCGACGGGGCGATCGATGTCATCGTGCCGCGCGGGGGCAAGGGCCTCGTCGCCCGTGTGCAGGACGAGGCGCGGGTGCCGGTGTTCGCGCATCTCGAGGGCATCTGCCACACGTACGTGGACGCCAAGGCCGATCTCGACATGGCCGTGACCGTGGTCGTCAACGCCAAGATGCGCCGCACGGGCGTGTGTGGGGCGACGGAGTGCCTGCTGGTCGACAAGGCTGCGCCGGCCAACTTCCTGCCCACACTCGTCAAGGCGCTGATCGAAGCAGGCGCCGAGGTGCGCGGCGACGGGCCGGCGGTGGCGGCCGACGCGCGCGTCAAGGCCGCATCGCCCGAGGACTACGGACACGAGTTCCTGGACGCGATCATCGCCGTCAAAACGGTGGATGGCGTGGGCGAGGCGATCGCGCATATCGCGCGTCACGGCTCGCAGCATACCGACGCGATCATCACGGCGGACGCGGCAACCGCGCAGCGGTTCCTCGACGAGGTGGACAGCGCCATCGTGCTATGGAACGCCTCGACGCAGTTCGCGGACGGCGGCGAGTTCGGCTTCGGCGCGGAGATCGGAATCGCAACAGGCAAACTGCACGCGCGCGGCCCCGTCGGCGTCGAGCAGCTCACGAGCTTCAAGTACGTGGTTCGCGGGAGCGGGCAGATCCGGCCGGTGTAAGGCCGCGACCGCGAGACTTCTGCCGCCTTACGGAAGGCGGGTGCAGTATGAGAGCGTTTCCGCCACACGACGAAGCTGCTTCCCGTCTCCGACGTGAACAACGAGTTCCACGCCGCGACGATGAGCGAGCGCACGTCCATAGGCTTCCGCCAACGCGCGCCTTTTGAAGTTGCCAAGCGAGCGGCCCGCCTCCTCGGCGTCCTTGACCACCCATCCGGCGCCGCCCTGGCGCATGACGTGGACGTCTTCGTTCAAGGGCTCTCTCCGCTCGTGGAGCTGGCGCGCTTCAACGGATATCTATTGCTCGCGTAGAGGTTTTTGATCGCCACGCCATCGAACCGTTCTTCATCCACCTCTAGAATGGCACCGGATAGCAAGAGCGGATCAAGGTCCTCAATCGCGAAGCGAATAGCGTCCGCCGCAGTGTCGAAGCGCTTGTAGCCGACTGATCCTCTCCCCATTCCCCTGCCTTTCGCGGGGAACAGCTCGGCAGGCACCATGTAGTCGAATGAGGTCATGTGCTCCTGCTACGAACGTGTCAGTTCGCTTTCCTTGGCTACGCGCGCGAAAATTCCTCCGCGGCCTTGATGTGGGACTTCCACTCGCCATCCTCGAGCGGCAGGGGCCTCGATCGCGTCATCGCGACATCGAGCAGCCGCAGCGCTTGAGGGCTGAAACCAACAGGTTTTGTGGGGAATGGCACGGCGTTGCTCCTGTTGCTTGGCGGGAGCACACGCATCTCTCAGTCACCGCGGCCAAGTCACGATCGGTGATGAAACCAATATGGGGCGGTCAGCCATGAATGTCCACCCGCATTGGCCGCTCACAAAAGCAGCGATATTCAGAGAAACTGTCGATCCTTCAGTACAAGTTGACCTGAATGGTCGCAGCAGCACGACGCTGCTCGGAACCCGGCGCGATCGTGCTGGGTCGAGCAGCGCACGAGCTTCAAGCACATGGCAAGCGGGGGCGAGCCGATGCGGCCGGGGTGAAACGTGCCTGTCTCACGGTGACTCGCGCTTGCCTTTGTAGCGGCCGCCGCTCAGGGTGTCGGTCACGCTCTCGTAGGTGTACGTGCCGCCGCCGGTCGTGCCTTCGTATTTGCCCGTTCCTCCTTTGATTTTGTAGACGTACTCCTTGAGGTGCGAGCCCTCCTCCAGCGTCTCGTATCGCTTGTCGCCGCCCTTGAACGTGCCGGTGCAGTCGACCGTGCCCTTCCAGCTTCCGTCGGGCTTGTACTCGTAGGCTCCGGTGCAGCCGGCCGCGTAGGTGGGCGTGGCGGCGGCGTCGTCGGGCACGACGACGCAGCGGCTCGCATAGTCGACCAGCTTGCGACCCTTCTCCGGCTCGGTCTCTTTCCATTTGTCCGTCATGCATGCAAAGGCGCCGACCTCGTCGACCGCCTGGCCCGCGACTGCGGCCCCGCCGCCGAGAATGAGAAACGCTACCGGCAGCGCGAAATTCCCTTTCGTAGGCATGGGCTTTCTCCTCTCGTCGTCACGACCATTCTGCGGCCAAGATGACAGGGCGAGCGGGTTCGGTGTAGGCTGTTACCGTTACAGGGGAGTTCGACCGGAGGCGGCGCACGCATGTGCCGCGAAACGGAGTAGGGACGTGACAGTCTCTGCGCAGGATCGCTGGAGCCGATCCGAACAGGCCGCCATACGCGGGCAACTGGACCGCATCCTCGCGAGCGGCGCTTTCGTGCGATCGCTGCGCCGGCAGGCGTTCCTCCGATACATCATCGAGGAAACGTTGGCCGGTCGCGGCCAGAGGCTCAAGGCCTATACGATTGGCGTGGAAGTCTTCGGACGTCCGCACACTTTCGACGCCGGCGTCGATCCCATCGTGCGTATCGAGGCGGGCCGCATTCGCGAAAGACTTCGCGACTACTATCGCAGCGAAGGGCAGCACGATTTTATTTACGTCCAGCTTCCGAAGGGCACCTATACGCCGCGAATTGACTTTCGCGACCCTCAGAGCGTGGTGCGCACGCTGCGCCATAAGCTCGCGCCGTCAGACAGCGCTCGGATTCGCCAACAGGGCACGCGAAACTGCGATGCGCACGATGAACTGCTTCAGGGATTGGCGCAGTTCTGGCGCTATACACGCGACTCTTGTGCGGAAGCCCAGCACCATTTCTCGCAAGCGGTGGCGTACGATTGGGACTACGCGGCTGCGCATGCGTGGCTCGCGCGCGCGTTTGCCTTCCAATTCTACATGAACTGGGCACCATGCTCAAAATCGGCGCTTGAGCTGGCGCTTGACCACGCCCGGCGGGCCGTCGAGATCGACGGTCAGTCGGCGTTCGCACATGCCATGCTGGCATTGTCTCTCACCCACCTCAAGGACGGCAAGAACGCGCTCGCGGAAGGCCAGCGCTCATGTGGGCTCGATCCGAGCTCCGCCGACGCGAAACTGTTCCTGGCGTTCACGCTCGCGGCAGCGGGCCGGGGTGAGGAAGCCTTGCGGAACACGGAAACGGCCATGCTCCTGCAGCCGTATCCGTCCAGCCTCTTCTTCGAAGTGCTGGGTGTGTGCCATTTCTCGCTCGGAGACTACAGCCGTGCCCTCACCGCGTTTTCGCGAGGGATCGCGATCAGCCCGACCTTCATTCCATGCCACTATCAGTCGGCCGTCACGCTCGCCGTGCGCGGGGACATCGAGGCGGCGCGGTCGGCGGCGTCAATCGTAAAGGCTGACGGGGCGGGCGTCCCGCTCGACTACTTTATCGATCCCCGGTTGCAGGACATCTGGATGCGCGGCAGAGAGGTCGCGGGGCTCGACGACGGTGTTTGATCTCCGTAACGGGAGCCTCGCCACGCTCTATCTATCCGGCGAGACGGGAAACAGTGCTCTCAAACGGGGATCGCGAAGCCACAACCCGCCCCACATGAAGAGCCCGAGATAGACGCTGAACAGCACGTGGCTGAAAAGCGGGTTGCCGGCGCGGATCTGCGTGGCCATGGCGCCCCCGAGCAGGCCCATCATCAGGACCGCGCCCAACACGCTCGTGCGAGGGATCAGGTAGAGAACGAGGCAGGCAAGCTCGATCAGGCCGATCATGAAGGCGTAGCCCGGCGGCCAGCCCAGCGCGGCCATCGTCTCCTCGGCTATGGGCATATGGAGCAGCTTGGGCGTGATCGAGGCTCCCAGCATGAAGAGCGCGAAAAGGCCGGTCAATGCGCGGCCGGTCCAAAGCATTGCGGGCGTGGTCATTGTGTTCTCCCTGAGCGAAGCTTGATCGCCTCCGCCCCGAGGACGAAGCAGATCACGCCGATCCGACATCCTCCACCGTATTGGGGCGAACCGACCGCGGCGCGCAGGCGAGCCTCGGCTACGCCACGTCGAGGACAACGAACCCTGCGTTCGGGCTGAGCACGCTGTCGAGCGTCTTCTCGAGCAGGTCGAGCTTGAACGGCTTCACCAGATAGCCCGAGGCGCCCGCCGCTCGCGCGGCCAGGATGTTCTCGCGCTTGGCCTCGGCCGTGACCAGGACGAAGGGTGTCGCCTGCGTCTCTGGGCGGGCGCGCAGCGTCTTCAGCAGGTCGAAGCCGCTCATGCCGTCCATGTTCCAGTCGGAGAGGATCAGGTCGTAGCGCTTTTTGGCGATCCTCTCGAGGGCCTCGAGGCCGTTGGCCGCCTCATCGAGGTGCACAAAGCCGAGCTGGACCAGGAGACGGCGCAGGATCTTCAGCATCACCTGCCGGTCCTCGACGATCAGCACCTCGAGATCTTCGCGTCTGTCCATGCTCGTCAGCCCCCGCGCGGCTCGCAGCCCTAACGACCGCATTTTTGTGAACCATTCATTGCCGACAGCCCTTACAAAATCGTATGCAGGCCGGCTCCCGCTTGCGTTGCATGGCCATGGCGCCGCGCCGCCGCGGGCAAAAATGCGCGTACGGAGTGCGGGATCGTGACGAGAGGTGCGAGGTGATGCGAGGGCGCGACAGCGTGGCGGGGGCTCCTCCTCCGGCGGCGGCGGCCGGCGACGCGGGCGGGCGCGCGGGGCGCATTCGCCGTCTCCTGCGCTATACCGGGGTCAACCTCGTGAGCCTCGCCATCGACTACGCGGTGTTCCTCTCGCTTACGCATGCCTTCTCGATCCCGGTGATCGCCAGTACGATCGGCTATGCCGTGGCCTTCGCGGTCAACTACAAGCTGTCGCGCCGATTCGTGTTCGGGACGGAGGGGGCGCACAAGGGCGAGAAGCGCCTTTTCGCCGAGTTCATGGCCAGCGGCGTGCTCGGAATCGTGCTTACGGCCGCCGTGACGGGAGCCGGGGTTTACCTTCTCGACCTCTCGCCCGCTATCGCAAAGACCGCCGCCGTGCTCATCTCGTTCGTCACGCTTTATGTCGTGCGCAGCCGCCTCGTGTTCACGCCCATCGCGTAGAGCGTATCCCCTCCCCTCAAACCACCTGCCCATGACCGTTCGCCTCCTCGCAAAAAGCTTCGGATCGCTCGCCGTTCGGCCTCCCTTGGCCGCGCCGGGGCAGCGCATCGGGCTGCTCGGAGGCTCCTTCAACCCGCCGCACCGGGCCCACGTCGCCATCTCGGAGACGGTGATGAAGCGGCTCGGGCTGGACGAGGTGTGGTGGATCGTGACGCCCGGCAATCCGCTCAAGAGCCACGACGGGCTTCCGCCCCTGGCCGATCGCATGGCGGCGTGCCGGCGCATCGCGGCGAACCCCAGAATAAAGGTCACCGGTTTCGAAGCGGGCCTCGCCAGCTCGGCCACGTTCGTGACGCTCGCCTTCCTCAAGCACCGGTATCCCGACGTGGACTTCGTCTGGATCATGGGCGGGGACAATCTCGCAGGCTTCCACCGCTGGGCGGAGTGGCGGCGGATCGCTTCCCTCATGCCGTTCGTGGTGGCCGACCGCCCACTGTGGCGGCACAGGGCGCTCACGGCGCCGGCGGCGCGCGCGCTCGCCCGATTTCGGCTGCCCGATTCCGACGCCAGGCGGCTTGTTGGCGCAACTCCGCCGGCGTGGAGCTATCTCACCATCCGCCTGTGGGCCGAGTCGTCGACGGAAATCCGTGCCCGGAGCAAGGGTCGGTCGCCCAACACGCCGTAACTCCACAGCAATTCGTCGATCTTGGACCTCGGGTCAGGCGGGGTGCGACAATCCGTGCTTGCCCCTATTGCTGCCATCCTCCGTGGTCGCTATCTTTCCCCTGTCTTGGCGCAATGATGCGCTCTGGCGATGGACCTTCGGCCGGCGTGCGGGTGGCCGAGCGTATTCTCCGGTCCATCTGGAGCCGAGTGGGCAATGAAAGACATGGCCTTGTCGGTACCGGAACGGAAAGGATATTTCCCAGAAGATGCGAACCGCCATTGAGGGCGCCCGCAAGGGTGTGCCTCCCGCCGAGATCGTGCGCGAGCACGCAGGCTCGGAGCCGCTTCTCAAGGATATCGTGCATTGGCTCGATGAGGCCAAGGCCGAGCAGATCGTCACCATCGATCTCAAAGGGAAGTCGTCGATCGGCGACTTCATGGTCATCGCCACGGGACGCTCCGACCGCCATGTCGGTGCCGTCGCCGAGCAGCTTCGCAAGCATCTCAAGGACCAGGGCGCGACGAACGTCCGAGTCGAGGGTCTCGAGACCTGCGACTGGGTGCTGATCGATGCCGGCGACATTCTCGTGCACGTGTTCCGTGGCGAGGTTCGGGATTTCTACAATCTCGAGAAGATGTGGTCGGCCTCGCGGCCGGGCGAGCAGACGTCGCACTAAGGCGACCGTCTTTGTTTTCAAGGCGTTCATCAACGCCAGTCGTGACGGCGCAGGGTGTCGCGCGTCGTCACGGGAAGTGGGCGCTCCGCAATGCGTCTTTCCATCGTTGCCGTCGGACGCCTCAAAGACGGCCCCGAGCGCGCCCTCTACGACAAATACGCCAAGCGTATCGACGACGCGGGCCGCGCGGTTGCGCTCGGGCCGTTGAGCCTGACCGAGATCGCCGAAGGAAAGCAGGCGGGCGCCGCTCAGCGGCGCACGGACGAGGCGGCGCGCCTTGCCGCTTCCTCGGATGGCGCGGACTTCGTCATTCTGCTCGACGAAGCCGGAAGGACCCTCGGCAGCGAAGCCTTCGCCAAGCTTCTTTCGCAGCGGCGCGACGAGGGCCGGCGCGCAACGGCCTTTCTCATCGGCGGGCCGGACGGACACGGAGAAGCCGCCCGCCGCAAGGCGGGGCTGGTGCTCTCGCTCGGTCCCATGACGCTGCCGCACGGACTGGCCCGTATCGTGCTCGCCGAGCAGCTCTACCGTGCAGCGACGATCCTCTCCGGCCACCCTTATCACCGGGCCTAGGGTCACCGGGCCTAGGGCACGCTCGGTCCCAATAAAATCGCCCGCTCTGTCAAATTGCTGATCCACGTTCCGTCTAGGCTGCCGCCGGCTTCGGTCTGCCCAGGCCGGACAGGGACAATTTCGCAACCGGTGCGTGGCTCCGCTCATGCACGCTGGACCGTCAGCTGGCGAGATCGTATCAATTTGGGCGTGTGACCGGGGAGGATCGGAATGGCGGCTCAGGACGTTGCGATGCCTGCGGCGGGGCCGGCCGCAGCCCGTCCGTCAGACCCCAGCATTCTCGCCATGCCGACCACTGACATCGTGGCGCCGGACGGAACGCGCCCGCGCGAGCGGTTCATACCGGTCACGACCTACGCGCTCATCGACCGGCTGACGGCGCCGCAGACTTGGCCGCGCGGGCAGGCGCGCGCCGCGCGGCGCTTTTTCCGCTACCTCGAGTACTGGCGGCGGCAGCAGCACAGCGTCGGGCTCGCCAACCTGCTGCAGGCCTACGAAGGGTTCAGTCCGGACAGCGACCTCCTGATCACGCGCACTTTCACGCCGGACGAGCGTGCGACGCTGCAGAAGCGCGTCGTGAGCGAGATCGAGAGCATTCTCACGCAGGCGAACTACGTGCGCATCGACCCCACCGACGTCGCGATGATCCTGACCAAAGACTCGCACTACGGCCTTGACCTGCAGGTCGACTTCACGGCCTTCGAGGAGGTGCTGATCTACTACCGGGGCGCCACGAACCGTCGCGACGAGCGGCGGCGCTGGCAGAAGTTCATGCGCAGGGAAGAGTTCGACGTGCCGATCTTCCAGCGCCTGTTCCTCCTCTTCAAGCTCAAGCCCTTCGAGACGCGGGTGCTCGAGGTGATGAAGGAGCAGCGCGTATCGCGGCGCGAGGCGGAGAGGATCGTGCGCAACATGCGCGCCATGATCCCAACGGGCGTCAACGACAGCAATATCTATCTCAAGCTGTTCAAGAACATCCCGCGCAGCGACGTGGAGATGGTGTTTCCGAACACGCGCGTGAAGTTCCGCCTGCTCGACAAGCTCAGGCTGTGGGTCACGGGCAGCGCCGGTCTCGGCATGGGCGCCTTCGGGGCCGCCGGCAAGATCGCGTTCGCGGCCACCAACCCAATCGCAGCCGCGGGCGCCGCGGTCGGGCTCGGCGGCATCGCCTTCCGCCAGGCTGTCAACTTCCTCAATCAGCGGCAGCGCTACATGGTGGTGATGGCGCAGAACCTCTACTTCCACTCCATGGCCGACAACCGCGGCGTCCTGATCAAGCTCGCCGACCGCGCCGCAGAGGAGGACGTCAAGGAGGAGATGCTGCTCTACAGCGTGCTCGCCAAGGAGCAGGCGAAGCGGGCAGACCTCCCAGCGATCGACGCCGCCATCGAACAGTACCTCAAGGCGAGCTTCGGCATCACGGTCGATTTCGACCTCGAGGACGCTCTCGGCCGACTGGTCGCCGACGGCCTCGTGATCGAGGAGGCGGACGGCACCCTCAAGACGCTCGGCCCCGAGCCGGCCGCGGCGCATCTCGATGCGCAGTGGGACGTGTTCCTCGACAATCTGCCCGACCCGGCAGGCGACGAAGGCACCGAGGTCGATCATACCGTGGAGCCCGAAGCGGTGCCGGCCGAAGCGACCGCCACCGAAGAGCAGGACACTCCCGTGATCGAGACGGGCCAGCCGCAACAGGCCTGACGCGCCACCCTCACCTAAGCTAATAAGGTGGCCGTGGCGGGTTCCGGCGCCGCCCCTTTCCTTATCCTATGGACCGCATGACACCTCACAAGCTGATCGCCGATGTTTCGTCCCGTGGACGCGCCATGCAGATCGCAGGCGCGCTGCAAGACCTCGTCGAGCCGCCGCCGGATGCCCTCACCGTGTTCGAGGACAAGGGAAGCGGCGCGGGCGAGCCGCTGTGGCGGATCGAAGCCTATTTCACGGACGCGCGCGCGCCCCAAGATCTCGAGAGCGAGCTCGCGTCGCTGCTCGAGGAGCCCGCTCCGCCATTCCGCTCCGCCGACATCCCGGATCTCAACTGGGTCGCGCTTTCGCAGGCCGCCCTGCCGCCGGTGCGCGCGTCGCGCTTCGCCGTGCACGGCAGTCACGACAAGGGGCGCGTGCCGCAGGGACCGAACGCCATCCTGATCGAAGCCGGGGAAGCCTTCGGCACGGCGCACCACGCGACGACCTACGGCTGCCTGGTGGCGCTCGGCCGGCTCGCGGCTCGCCACCAGTTCCGGCGCATCCTGGATCTTGGCTGCGGCTCGGGCATCCTCGCCATCGCGGCGGCGCGCTGCTGGCGACGCGCCGCGATCCACGGCATCGACATCGACGCGCAGTCGGTCGAGGTCGCGCGCGAGAACGCGGCCGTGAACGGCGTCGGCGCGCGCATCGGCTTCCGCCATGGACCGGGGCTCGATGACCCCGCGATACAGAGAGCGGGACCGTTCGACCTCGTGCTCGCCAACATCCTGGCCGAGCCGCTGATCGAGATGGCGCCGGACATCCGCCGCGCGACGGCGCGCGGAGGCAGCGTCGTTCTCTCCGGCCTGCTCACGCGCGAAGCGCCCCGCGTGCTCGCCGCCTATGGCGCGCAAGGTTTCGTGCTTCGCGCGCACGAGCGCCATGACGGCTGGTCTGCCCTCACGCTCGTCAAGCGCGACTAAGCGGGGATTTCTCGATGTTCCAGACATTCGCCGCACCGTCCGACGCCGCCGCCGTTCCCGAGCGCATGAAGCGACTCAGGGCGCGGCTTGCCGACGAGGGGCTTGCCGCGTTGATCCTGCCGCGCGGCGACGAGCACCAGAGCGAGTACGTGGCGCCGTGCTCCGAGCGGCTGCGCTGGCTCACGGGGTTCACCGGAAGCGCGGGGCGCGTCGCCGTCACGCGGCGACATGCTGCCCTCTTTGTCGACGGCCGCTACACCGTGCAGGCGCGCGCCGAGTGCGGGGGCGGGCTGTTCGAATTTCCGGGCATCAGCGGACAGCACCTCGCGACCTGGCTCAAGGACAAGCTCAAAAACGGCGACGTGATCGGCTTCGATCCCTGGCTGCACACGGTCTCGGAAATCGAGAGGCTCAGCGCGACGCTGAAGCTCGCGGGCCTCGTGCTCAAACCCGTGCGGCGCAATCCGATCGACGTGCTCTGGGGCAAGGAGCGCCCGGCGGCGCCCGATGGCGCGATCGTGCCGCATCCGCTCAAGTACTCCGGGCGATCGGCGGAGGCCAAGATCGCCGCCGTGCAGAAGGTGCTGAAGGATGCCGGGCAGGATGCCGTCGTGTTGACGACGGCCGATTCCATCTGCTGGCTTCTCAATATCCGCGGGCGGGACGTCGCGCATAATCCGGTCGTGCTTTGCTTCGCGGTCGTGCCGGCGACCGGAAAGCCGGAACTCTTCGTCGCAGCTCAGAGGCTCAGCCGCGAGGCCCACGCCCAGCTCGACGGGGTGGTGAAGGTCTCGCCGCCCGGCGCCTTCAAGGAGCGCATCCAGGCCTTGCACAAGGCCAAGCGGCGGGTGCGCCTCGATTTCGATTGGGCCGCGTGGTGGCTCTCACGCGCGCTCGGAAAGAGCGCAGTGCGCGGCGGCGACCCGTGCGTGCCTCTCAAGGCGCTCAAGAACGCAACCGAGATCAAGGGCGCCCGCATCGCTCACGTGCGGGACGGCGCGGCGGTGGTGCGCTTTCTCGCCTGGCTCGACCGGACAATCGCGGCCGGCGAGACCATCGACGAGATCGCGGCCGTGCGGGCGCTCGAGGAGCAGCGGGCCGGCAGCCAGGCTCTCAAGGAAATCTCGTTCGACACCATCTCGGGGAGCGGCCCGAACGGCGCCATCGTGCACTATCGCGTGACGGAGGCGACCAACCGCGCGCTCAAGCCCGGCGAGCTGTTCCTGCTCGATTCCGGCGCGCAGTATCTCGAGGGCACGACCGACATCACGCGGACGGTGGCGGTCGGCGCGCCAACGGCCGAGATGCGGGAGCGCTTCACGCTGGTGCTCAAGGGTCATATCGCGATTGCCACGGCGCGTTTTCCGAAAGGCACGCGCGGCATCGACCTCGATCCTTTCGCGCGGCGCGCGTTGTGGATGCACGGCCTCGACTACGACCACGGCACGGGACACGGCGTCGGCAGCTATCTTTCGGTGCACGAGGGGCCGCAATCCATCTCACGCGGCGGCATGGCCGTGCTCGAGCCGGCGATGATCGTCTCCAACGAGCCCGGCTACTACAAGGAGGGGCACTACGGCATCCGCATCGAGAACCTGGTGCTGATCACGGAAGCCGAGCGCGCGGACGGCGGCGACAAGGACACGATGGGCTTCGAGACGCTGACCCTGGTGCCGATCGACCGCCGCCTCATCGCCAAGGAGATGCTCACGCCGGACGAAGTGCGCTGGATCGACGGCTATCACGCGACGGTCGCGGCGATGATCGGCCCCGAGGTCGACGCGCCGACGCAGCGCTGGCTCGAAGCCGCGACGAAGCCGCTTTAGCCCGACTGTTCTGCGTCGTTTGGACCTCGCGATTGTTGCGGCGATGCCGCTGGTATCGTTTTTTCCATTTTTCTCAACGTGTCCCATCGATTTTCTATTATTCTCTATGAACTGATTGATTCGGGGATGTGCCGCGGCCCAGCGTTGCATCGCCTCTTTTCATGAGCCTGCCCGACCGCGCGCTTTGCGTTCGGTTTCCGTGTGTGCGCCGCGACGCGTTTGCGCGAGCGCACGGGTGCAGATCGGGCGCGAACCGACACTTGGAGCGTTTCATGACCGCGAGCAGCCTTCTGCCCGCTCCAAACCTCATGCCCTTGATGCGCTACCGCGACCTCGCGGAGGCGATGGGCTGGCTCGAGCAGGCTTTCGCCTTCGAGAAGCAGATCGCCGTCTCGGACGCCGAGGGCGACGTCATCTACGGGCAGATGCTCTACCGGGGCGGGCTCATCATGCTCGGGGCGGTGCGCGACACCGAGCTCGACAAGCTCATGCGCCAGCCGGACGAGGTGGGCGGCGTCGAGACGCAGAGCTGCTACGTCGTCGTCGACGACGCAGATGCCCACTACGCGCGCGTGCAGGAGGCGGGCGCCGAGATCGTGCTCGAGCTCAAGAGCGACGGGCTCGGCCGGCGCGGCTATTCCTGCCGAGACCCCGAAGGCCACATCTGGAACTTCGGCACCTACAATCCCGGCAGGGGCCTCACCGTGACGGTCGCCCAGCCGGAAGCGGAAATGCCCGCGCCCATCCCGCCCGCGCCGCGGCGCACGAGCCCGCGCCTTCTCATGTGCCTTGCCGTGCTGCTCGCCGCGCTCGGCGGCACCTGCTGGTTGTATGGGGATGCAATGCGCGACGATATTCTGACGCGCGTCGCCAACGCCGCTGAGCATCATTCGGCCCAGAAGGCAGAGCGCGCGTACGCAGAGCTGGTCAAGGTTCGCGCCGAGAAGCGGTCGTCGGATGAGCGCGCGGAGACGGCCACGCGCGAGCTCGACGCCGAGCGGGCGCGCCATCGCGTGCTCGAGTCCGGCTCGGGCGGCATGACGGAGAAGCTGGCGCAGGAGCAGCGCGATCGGCAGGCTGCGGAAGCGGCCCTCGCCACGCTGCGCGAGGAGCTCGTGCGCAAGCAGGCCGCTCTCGACGCCGCCATCGAAGCCAAGCGCGTGAGCGACGAGAAGCTTGCCGTCAAATCGGCGGCCTCAGAGGCGGCATCGGTTCCCGACACAAAGAACGCCCGCCAGCTCCCGGCGGCAACCGAAGCCGGCACCAGCAAGATCGAGACATCGGCGACGGCCACGGCCGCCGAGGAGCAAGGATCGCGGGAGCTCGCGGCCGCGGCCGGCGGCAACACCGAGGCGGCGGATACGGACGGCGATCGGCGGACGCTCTCGGGGACGGGAAAGAGCGTGCGCAAGAACAAAGGCACCGCCGTGAAGGCCTGGGAGCGCAAGTATCCAAACTATGTCTTGGATATGCGCCACAGCTGGCCGTACAATTCCTGGTCTGAATAGTCTTTTATTTTCACGGTTCTAGCTATCGCGCGGCCGAGATGTGCCGCGCGAGGGACGGCGTGTTCCCGGCGGAACAGCGCGCCCTCGCATTCCCGGGCAAATTGCACAAGGATCGGTTGCAGCGGCCTCAAGGTTCGGCGGCGGTAACCACGCTTATTTGTCCGTATACGGGCGGACGACGGTCTTGCTAAAGTCAAAAGGATAGAAAGGGGCGCGTCATGTCTTGGAAGGGTTCTCTGCTGGTGCTCGGTCTTCTCGCGGCATCAAGCCTGCCGGCGGGCATCGCCTCTGCCGCATCGCTTGGCAGCGTCGGAAGTGCCACGGCCGCCACCGAGCGGATCGCACAGCCGGTTGCCGACAGCGCCGATGCGAAAAAGGCCGCCGCGCTCAAGAAAAGGCAGCAGCAGGCCGCGCTCAAGAAGAAGAAGCAGCAGGAGGCCGCCGCCAAGGCCGCCGCCAAGAAGGCCGAGGAAAAGAAAGAGTGGTACGAGGATGACCGCGATCGCGGCCTCGATGTCGCGGAGAAGTACGCGCCGGACGAGATCAAGCGCGTGCGCAAGAACAATTATCTCGCCAAGGGCGATACGGTCAGCACCGGCAATGGCAAGAAGGGCTGGCAGCAGTACATGGACAAGTACTACAAGCGCTGACGATCTCTCTCGGGACAGCGTTTGAGCGGAGGGGCCCCCAAGGCTCCTCCGCATTAGTTTGTGGGGTGCTCGAGCTATGCTCCAACATGACGATCACTCCGACCCCGGCCTTCGCCGGTCTCCCCATGGGAGAGGTAAAGTGTGCCGCCGATTTGGGGTGTCAGCCGTTGATCAGGGCCAGCCACTCGTCCTCGGAGAGCACCTTGACGCCGAGCTTCTCCGCGTTGGTCAGCTTCGATCCGGCATCGGCGCCGGCGATCAGGTAGTCCGTCTTGGCTGAGACCGAACCCGCGACCTTGGCGCCCGCGCGTTCGGCCTGGGCCTTGGCTTCGCTGCGGCCCACCCGCTCGAGCTTGCCGGTGAAGACCACGGTCTTGCCGGCGACGGGCGAGGAGACGGCGACCGGGCGCTCGTAAGGCGTGACCGTGACATGGGCGAGAAGATCGCCCAGCGCCTCGACGTTGTGCGGCTCGGAGAAGAAGTCGACCAGGGCGTCGACAACCGTCTCGCCGATGCCCTCGATGTCGTCGATGTCCTTGTAAGCCTCGCTCTCCTTGCCGCCTTCGACCGCCGCCTCGACCGCCCCGCGCAAGGCGTCGATGGTGCGGAAGGCCTTGGCGAGGTCCTTGGCGGTGGTCTCGCCGACATGGCGGATGCCGAGCGCGAAAACGAAGCGCTCAAGGCCGATGGCGCGGCGCGCGTCGATGGCGCGGAACAGGTTCTCGACCGACTTCCTGCCGAAGCCCTTGCGCTTGGCGAGCGGCGCGGCGCTCACCTTGTCGCGCGCCTCGAGGGTGAAGATGTCGGCCGGGCGGCGGATCAAGCCCTCCTCGAAGAAGGCCTCGATCTTCTCCTCGCCGAGGCCTTCGATGTCGAAGGCGAGGCGCGAGACGAAGTGCTTCAGGCGCTCCTTGGCCTGGGCGGCGCAGATCAGGCCGCCGGTGCAGCGGCGGACGACTCCGCCGGCTTCAGGATCGCTGTCGGCCTCGCGCACGGCGTGACTGCCGCAGACGGGGCAGACTTTCGGAAACGCGAACGGCTTGGCGCCCTTCTGCCGCTTCTCGACGATGACGCGCACGATCTGCGGAATGACGTCGCCCGCGCGCTGCACGACGACGGTGTCGCCGATGCGGATGTCCTTCCTGGCGATCTCGTCCTCGTTGTGGAGCGTCGCGTTCGTGACGACGACGCCGCCGACCGTCACGGGCTCGAGCCTTGCCACGGGTGTCAGCGACCCGGTGCGGCCGACCTGGATCTCGATGTCGCGCAGCACCGTCGTCGCCTGCTCGGCGGGAAACTTGTGGGCGATCGCCCAGCGCGGCGAGCGCGAGACGAAGCCGAGGCGGGCCTGCAGATCGAGGCGGTTCACCTTGTAGACGACGCCGTCGATGTCATAGCCAAGCGCGGCGCGGCGCTCGCCGATCTCGCGGTAGAAGGCGAGCATTTCCTCCGCGCCATCGCAGAGACGCATCAGCGGATTGACGGGCAGGCCCCACTTGGCGAACGCCTCGACCATGCCTTGTTGCGTCCCGGCCGGCATGTCCGACATCTCGCCCCAGGCGTAGGCGAAGAAGCGCAGCGGGCGCGCGGCGGTGATGGCCGAGTCGAGCTGACGCAGCGAGCCCGCCGCGGCGTTGCGCGGGTTGGCGAAGACCTTGCCGCCCGTCCTCGCCTGGCTCGCGTTCAAGGCGGCGAACTCGGCGTGGCTCATGTAGATCTCGCCACGCACCTCGGCGACGGCGGGGATCCTGCCACCCTTGAGCCTGTCCGGGATCTCGCGGATCGTGCGTACGTTGGCGGTGACGTTCTCGCCCTCCGCTCCGTCGCCGCGGGTCGCGGCCTCGACGAGCAGGCCCTTCTCGTAGCGGATCGAGATGGAGAGGCCGTCGATCTTGGGCTCGGCGGTGAAGGCCGCCGCGTCATCGGGTTTCAGCGACAGGAAACGGCGCACGCGCGCCTCGAAGTCGGCGACCTCCTCGTCGTCGAAGGCGTTGCCGAGAGAGAGCATGGGCACGCGGTGGCGCACCTTGGCGAATGTCTCGGACGGCGCGGCGCCGACTTTCAGCGACGGGCTGTCGGCGCGCACGAGATCGGGGAAGCGCGCCTCGATGGCCTCGTTGCGCCGGCGCAGCGCATCGTAGTCGGCGTCGGAGATTTCCGGTGCATCGGAGCGATAGTAGAGCGCGTCGTGGCGCGCGATCTCCGCTGCGAGCCGCTCGAGCTCGGCCGCGGCCTTGTCCGCACTGAGATCGTCGACGGAGGGGAGTGAACGCTTCTTTCTGGCCATGCGGCTTCTTAGCCGAAAACCTGATTCAGCGCACCCTTGAGCACGGCTCCGCCACGGCCGGCTCATCGGTCATTTGCTTCGAGCGGTCCCAAGCATCGCATCGCGATGAGGGCGGTCATGACGGAAAAAGGGAGGATCGCGTCCCGCGCCGGATGGGTCGCGCCTAGCCCGGGCCGCCGAGCGAGAACTTGGGCACCGACTTCCAGGCTTTGCTGATCCAGGAGTCGCCGTTGTACTCCGGCGAGAGGCCGTCGCTCTTCAGGAGCGCGTATGCGTCCTTGTACCACTTCGACTGCGGGAAGTTGTGGCCGAGCACGGCGACCGCCGTCTGCGCCTCGTTGGTCACGCCGAGCGCCATGTAGGATTCGGTGAGGCGCATCAGGGCCTCCTCGACGTGGGCCGTGGTCTGGTAGTCGGAGACGACGACCTTGAAGCGGTTGATGGCCGCGACGAAGTTCTTCTGCTTCATGTAGTAGCGGCCAACCTCCATCTCGGAGGAGGCGAGCGTGTCCTCGCAGATGCGGATGCGGTTGTCGGCGTCCTGAGCGTAGCTGCTGTCAGGGTAGCGCGACTTCAGGATCTTGAGCTGCTCGAGCGCCTTGCGCGTCGCGCCCTGATCGCGATCGGAGGTGCTCATCTCGTCGAAATAGGACGACGCGATGATGTGGTGGGCGAGCGGCGCGTCCTTGGTGCCGGGATGCATGACGGTGTAGCGCTCGGCGGACGCGATGGCCTCAGGCGTCTTGCCGGCCTTGTAGTAGGCATAGGCCGCGAGCACGATGGAACGGCGCGCCTCCGCCGAATAGGGATGCGAGCGATCGAGGTCCTCGAACTTGCGCGCCGCAGCCTCGAAATTGCCCTTGTTCATGAGCTTGTCGGCGTCGGCGTACATCTTCTCGGGCGGGTCGGTGTTGAGGATGCTCGTGGCATCCGACGACGAGGCGCAGCCGGCAAGCGCCAGCATGGCGCCGCCCATGGCACACCAAAGCAAGCCCGCGGCCCAGTTTGGCGTCTTCAGCCTCAAATGCCGTACTCCCAGCCCGTCCGATTTCGCTTGCTGATTAGCACACTTCCGCGCGGGCCTGAAGCCAGCCCGCACGCCCCCACTGTGCATTCCTCAAAGGTAGGACGACAATGTGGTTGATGTGAGGCCCGGCGCCGCGCCGTGGCGTGCGCGCATTGTCCGAAGCGACTTCATTAACAAGCGCTTGGCGGCTCCGGCTGCGCTGGCGACGACAGCCCTCACGCACGCAAAAGGCGCGCCCGACGCGCGCGCCTTAGATGATCGCAACAAAAGGCTTACTCGGCAGCGGCCACGGCGTGCGGGCGGTCGAAAGCGACGGCGATGCGCGGCTCGCGGACGCGCGGAGCCTGCACGATGGACCAGGCCGTGCTGTCCTCGAGCAGCTTGCGCAGGACGAGCGAGTTCAGGCGGTGGCCGCCCTTGACCGAGCGGTAGGCGCCGAGCAGCGGGTGGCCGGAGAGGCTGAGGTCGCCAACGGCATCGAGCATCTTGTGGCGGACGAACTCGAGCGGGTCGCGGAGACCCTCGCGGTTCATGACGCGGTCATCGCCGATGGCGACGGTGTTGGTGAGATTGGCGCCGAGGGCCAGACCCGCCTTCCAGAGGCGTTCCACGTCGCTCATGAAGCCGAAGGTGCGAGCGTTGGAAAGCTCGTTGCGGAACACGCCCGGGCTCATCTCGAAGGCCAGGCGCTGCTGGCCGATGATGGGCGAGGGGAAATCGATCTCGACGTCGAGATGGAAGCCAGCATGGGGGGAAAGCTCGCCCCAGCATTCGCCTTCCTCGACACGGACCGTCTTCAGAACCTTGAGGTAGCGGCGCGGAGCAGCCAGCTCGCGGATGCCGACGCGGTCGATGGCCTCGACGAACGGCGCGGCGCTGCCGTCCATGATCGGCACTTCCTTGCTGTCGATCTCGACGAGGCAGTTGTCGATCTGGAGGCCGCGGAGGGCAGCGAGGAGGTGCTCGACGGTGGAGACCGTGGTGCCGGCTTCGTCACCGATGACCGTGCAGAGCGTGAGATTCTTGACGTTGCAAACCTTGGCGGGGATTTCGGCGGCGACGCGGCCGCGCTTCATAACAGCGAAACGGAGCCCAGTGTCGGCCGCCGCTGGATGGAGGCTGACCGAAACTGGTGCTCCGCTGTGCACCCCCGTGCCGTGAACCCGGATTCCCTGAGCAAGCGTCGTCTGTCGCGCGCCAATGAATCGATTCGACATTCTGGGCCGTCCCTCGATGCCTTCCCTCGGCTCCGCCCCCACGGACGGTCTGCCACCCCCGGCCGATGCTCGCCTGCCGCCTGCCCTTCCCCGTTTTTCCTGCGCGGCTTACGCTTAATGGTAAGATCTCAGCGGCAGGTGGGCGGTGCGGTTGTCGTGCGAACCGGTCGTATTAAGAAACGATAGTCTCCGTCCCGCTGTGGGACAAATCACGCTTTTTTACCGTGTGTTACGGTCCGGCCGCAGCTCGCGGAGCGGCCTTTTCCGGGGCATGATCTAGCGCCGTTTTCCTTGAAAAAACACCGGTATATCAGCGTCTTGCGCACCTTGCGTGTGCGGATGAACGGCATGCGCATCATGGCGTTCCGCCTCGTATTCGGCACGCGCATGGTCCTGCTCGCGGACGTAGGCGTCTCGCGAATCGTGCTGGCGTGTATCCGAATCACCCCCGGCGCGTACCCGGCCCGCAAGGCGCTCGAAAAGCCCCAAGCGCCGGCGCGGCTCTGGATGGTGGACTGGAGGATATCCGCCGCCGTGCTGGGGCACTCCCGCGTAGGGTGCGTCGGGGGCGCGATAGCCGTTGCCCGGCGGAGTCTCGCCAGCCTCGGGCGCGCGGCGCGCGCCCTGGCGGCGCACCTCGTACGGCGCCTGCGGGGCGAACGCGCCCTGGTCATAGGGCGGCGCATAGCCCTGCGGGAGCGGCGGCGGCGTGGCTCCCTGAAACTGAGGCGGGCCTTCCTCGATCATGACGTCGCCCGGCCCGCGCCATGGCTCGCCGCCACGGCCACGCCCCGCGCCCTGTGAGGGGACTTGGGGAGGGGCGGCTCTCGGCAGAGGCGGCGGCGAAGCGCCGGGCGGGGTGTGCTGCAGGGCCTCGGTCAATCGCTGCTGGAGGTCGTGAGCCCCCATGGGCGGCTGCTCGGGAATGAAGCCCGCCGCCCGGGTCACGCGATCACGTTGCGGCGCGGGAGGAGGAGGCTCGCCACGACCCGCGGTGGAGCGCATGCCGCGCACCCAGTCCTCGGCGGGAGCAGGCGGGGGCCGCTCGGCCTCGCCGGCGCGGCTCATGCCCGAGGCGACGATGGAGACGCGAATGCGCGGGCCGAGGTCGGGGTCGTAGGTAGCGCCAACGATGATGTTGGCCTCGGGATCGACCTCCATGCGCACGCGGCTCGCGGCCTCGTCGACCTCGTACAGCGTGAGGTCGGGGCCGCCTGTGATGGAGAGCAGGAGGCCCTTGGCGCCGCGCAGCGACACGTCGTCGAGCAGCGGGTTGGAGATCGCCTCCTCGGCGGCGACGGTGGCACGGCGCTCGCCGGTTGCCTCGCCGGTTCCCATCATGGCGGTGCCCATGCCGCTCATGACGGTGCGGACGTCGGCGAAATCGAGATTGATCAAGCCTTCCTTGAGGATCAGGTCGACGATGCAGGCGACGCCCGAGTAGAGCACCTGATCGGCCATGACGAAGGCCTCGGAGAAGGTGGTCTTCTCGCTCGCGATGCGGAACAGGTTCTGGTTGGGGATGACGATCAGCGTATCGACGTAGTTGCGCAACTCCGCGACGCCGACCTCGGCGATGCGCATGCGCCGCGCGCCCTCGAACAGGAAGGGCTTGGTCACGACGCCGACGGTCAGGATGCCGAGCTCACGGGCGACGCGCGCGATGACGGAGGCGGCGCCAGTGCCCGTGCCGCCGCCCATGCCGGCGGCGATGAACACCATGTGCGAGCCGCGCACGTGCTCGCGGATATCCTCGATGGCCTCCTCGGCGGCCGCCTCGCCGATCTCCGGCCGCGATCCCGCGCCGAGGCCTTCGGTCAATTCCGCGCCGAGCTGAATGCGATGGTCGGTGGCCGCTGCGGTGAGCGCCTGAGCGTCGGTGTTGGCGACGATGAAATCCACGCCGGTCAAGCCGGTGGCGATCATATTATTGACGGCATTGCAGCCGGCGCCGCCGACGCCGATCACCGTCAGCTTCGGCTTAAAGTCCCCACCGCCCACCCGCAAGACCGCCATGCTCCCTTGCCCCCGTTCACGCGAGGCCGGAACTTCCGGCCGGACTTCAAAACCCTTCCCGCAACCACGTGCCGACGCGCGTCAGGTAGCTTCCCCGGCCGGCGTCGCGGCTGCGATGCATGCGCCGACTGGCCCCTCCTTGCGCTTTCGCAACGAGCAGCCCGACGGCGGTCGAAAACGCGGAACTCGACAGTGCAGGCGGCAGACCCTCGATCGCCTGCGGCCCGGCAACACGCACCGGGCGGCCCAACTCGGCGGCGAAGAACTCCGCCAAGCCGGTCAACTGGCTCACGCCGCCGGTCAGCACCACGCTGCGGCCGGCATAAGCCGTCATCTCGCACTCCTCCAAGCGCTGCCGAATATGATGGCCGATGGCCGTCACACGGGGTCGGATGACCTCGGCAAGCTCGGCTTTCGTCATCTGATCCACGATGCCTTCGTCATCCGCTGAGGGGTACGAAAAGACATCGTGCTCATCCGACGGAGCACTGACCACTGTGCCATAAAGCGCTTTGATTCGCTCGGCTTCCACAAGGGGCGTATGCAACGCGCGGGCGATATCGAAGGTGATCTGCGCCCCGCCCATGGGGGCGGAGCTCGCGTAGAGGAAGCGGTCGTCGGTGAACATGGCGATGCCGGTGGTGCCGGCGCCGATATCGACCACCGTGACGCCAAGGCGGCGCTCGTCCTCGCTCGCGACCGCAAGTCCGCTCGCAAGCGGGGCGGGGATGTGGCTCGCGATGTCGAGATAGCAGCGTCCGACGACCATCAGCAGGTTGCGGAGCGGCGCCTCGTCGGCGGTGACGGCGTGCAGGTCGAGCGCGAGTTCGCGGGCGGCCATGCCGCGCGGATCGCGGGAGCCGGCCATGCCGTCGAGGCGCATCGCCACCTCGTTCAGGTGCACCAGCGCGCGGCCCGGCTGGCGCCCGACGTAGGCCTCGCCGGCCGAGAGCACGCGATCGATGTCGGCTTCCGTCACGAGGCCGCCCGCGATGTCGGCGCGGGCACTGAAGTTCAAGGATTTCAAGCGTCCACAGGCGACCGAAACGTGGACGCCGTCGAGCTCGACGCCGGCCTGACGCTCGGCTTGCGCGATGGCGTCGCGGGCCGCCTGCTCGGCGCGGTCGAGGTCGATCACCACGCCGCCCTTCATTCCCTCGGCGCGCTGATGGCCGACGCCGAGCACGCGCGGGCCGGCGGGGTCCATCGCGGCGATGATGCAGGCGACCTTGCTGGTGCCGATGTCGAGCACGCCGGTCACGTGCCTGGCTGAGCCTCCCCGCCGCTGTCCGTTCTCGCGCGCCATGGCTCCCCTTCCCTCACGAGCCGGGGTTTGGCGATGCGGCGGCCGATGCGGCGGCTTCGGCATCGGGCCGGACAGCGACGCGGCCGGGGCCGCGGAAATCGAGGGTGGTGCGCCCTTCGGCCACGAGCTTCGCGAGGCTCGAGTCGCGCGACAGCCCTTCGAGCGCGCCGACCTCGTTGTCGGCCGGCAGCTCGAGCGTGGTGCCGTTGTCGAGCTTCAGGCGCCAGCGGCGCTCCGACACGCGCTCGGCCCTGGCGAGGCGGCTCGCCACCTCCGGGTAGCGCGCGACCGTTTCCAGCAGCGAAGCCGCCTCGGTTGCAGCGCCCTCTCCGGCGAACTGCGGCAGCTCGGGGAGCGTTTCGCCGCTGACCGCGGCCAGCACGCGACCGGTCTTGTCGATCAGATAAAGGCGATCGGCGCGCGACCACAGCGCGTAGGGCCGGCGCTCGGTGACGCGGATCTCGAGGCGGCCCGGATAGACGCGTGTCAGCTCAGCGGTGTCGATCCAGGGCAGGCGCTCGATGCGGCTCTTCACGGCGGCGGTATCGAGCGAGCCGAAGAAGCGCACGTTGCCGAGGTCGAGCGCATCGAAGATATCGCCGTCGTAGCTGAAGCGGTGGCCGGTGAGGGCAACCTGATCGATGCCGAAGCCGGCGACGCGCGCCATATGCTCCATATCGGGTGTGTAGCCGGCGCGACGGGCTGTTTCCTCGATGGCGCCAAGTGCGAGGCCAAGGGCGAGTGCGCCGAGCAACAGGTGAGTGCGCTTGAGCCGCTTGAAGCGATTCCCAGCGTGCGGCGGGTTGCAGGGCGTCTCGGGACCGGCGCCTCGCGCCTCCCCTCGTACCGCCCGTCCCTCGCCTACCTCGAACAACTCGCGTCCTCGACGATCCATCGCGCAAGCTGGCCGAACGACCAGCCCGCATAAGCCGCCAGTTCCGGGACCAGCGAGGTCCCGGTCATGCCCGGCTGCGTGTTCACCTCAAGGCAGATCAGCTCGCCCGTGCCGCCTGGCGTATCGTCGAAGCGGAAGTCCGCGCGCGACACGCCGCGGCAGCCGAGCGAGGCATGAGCCGCCAGCGTGTATTTCCGGATCAACTGGTAAACATCAGGTAAAATATCGGCCGGAAGCTCGTGGCGGGAACCGCCGAGGGCGTATTTGGCCTCGTAGTCGTAGAAGGCGAGGCCTTTCTCGGGGACGATCTCGATGACCTCGGTCGCGAAGTCGCCGATGACGGCGCAGGTGAGCTCCCGGCCCGGGATGAAGCGCTCGACCATGACGATCTGATCCACGGGGCCGCCGTCGCGGATGAGCTTGGCCCAGTCGTTCATGCCTTCGCGCACGATGAGGACGCCGACGCTCGAGCCTTCGTCGACGGGCTTCACGACATAGGGCGGCGGCAGGGCATGGGTGGCGGCGGCATCCTCGCGCGTCACGAGCCTCGCCTCGGCGACCGGTACGCCGGCCGGTTTCATGATGTCCTTGGCCTTCTCCTTGTGCATGGCCAGGGCGGAGGCGAGCACGCCGGAATGCGTGTAGGGAATCGCCATCGTCTCGAGGATGCCCTGGATCAGGCCGTCCTCGCCGAAGCGGCCGTGGAGGGCATTGAAGCAGACGTCCGGCTTGATCTCGGCGAGGCGCGCGGCGATGTCGCGGCCGACGTCGACGCGGGTGATGGAATAGCCTTCCTCATCGAGCGCGTCGGCAACGGCGGTGCCGGACCTCAGGCTGATCTCGCGCTCGGCCGAGAGCCCGCCCATCAGCACGGCGACATGATTGAACGTGCGAGGGGGTAACGCCGGAAGCTTGTCGGTCATGAGCCTACGGTCTCCGACAGGGGCGTTGCGACCGACATCAAATCCTCCGGAACCGTCTTACCCCTTACTCCATGGCCGGGCTTGCACCGGCCATCCAGCCGCAAAGGGCACATTGGGTGGAGCAAGCAGCCCTTGGATGGCCGCCTTACTGGCGGCCATGGAGAAACGTAAAAGGATGGGCCGCCAGAACTGCACTCGCGCCTCGCCGTCATAGCTTCGCCGTCTCCGCCAACGCTTCGCCCACACGCCGGCCCGACACGGGGAGACCGAGGCGGATGATCTCCCATTCGAGCGTCACGCCAGCCGCGGCCTTGACACGCGCGCGCACCGTCTCGCCGAGGCGCTCGATGTCCTCGCCCGTGGCGCCGCGATCGTTGATGAGAAAATTGCAGTGCTTCTCGGAGACCTGCGCGCCGCCGACGCGGAAGCCTCGGCAGCCGGCCTCGTCGATGAGCTTCCAGGCGCTCGATCCCGGCGGGTTCTTGAACGTCGAGCCGCCGGTGCGCTCCTTGATGGGCTGATGCTGCTCGCGGTACTCGGCGACGGCGTCCATCTCACGCAGGATGTCGTCCGGAGCGCCGGGCCTGCCCTGGTAAAGGGCTTCGGTGAAGATCCAATCCTGCGGCACGCCGCTGTGGCGATAGGTGAAACCCATATCGGCCAGCGTGAGCACATGAATGTTGCCCTCGGGATCGACGGCGCGGGCCTCGATGAGCGCGTCCTTGGTCTCGCTGCCGTGGGCGCCGGCGTTCATGCGCAATGCGCCGCCGATGGAGCCCGGGATGCCGCGGTAGAATGCGAGGCCGGCGATGCCCGCCTCCGCCGCAGCGCGCGCCACCTTGACGTCGGGCAACGCGGCACCGACGCGAATGCGATGACCGGGCTCGACGCCGACGCCGGTGAAGCCGCGTCCGAGGCGGATGACGACACCGGGCACGCCGCCGTCACGCACGAGCAGATTCGAGCCGAGGCCGATGACAAAGGCCGGGAGCTCCTTCGGCTTGCGTTTGAGGAAATAGGCGAGGTCGGCCTCGTCTGCGGGCGTGAACAGGATCTGCGCCGGGCCGCCGGCGCGAAACCAAGTGATATCGGCGAGCGCGACGTTGGCCGCGACGCGCCCGCGCAGCCCGGGCATGCGCCCGGCGATCTCGGCCGTGAGGTCGGGGAAGGTCATGCTTTCCCCTCCCCCTTGTAGGGAGGGGTCAGGGGTGGGGGGAATCCCAACAACGGCCGTTCTGCAATCCCCCCCTCCCGGCCTCCCCCACAAGGGGGGAGGAGAAGCGTGCTCGTTGCAAAAATCACAGCGCGCTTCCGGCGCGGCGGGGCTCGGAGGCGGCGAGCCACTCGGGCAGCGCGTGCGCCCATTCGGTCGAATTGCCAGCGCCGAGCACGATGACCATGTCGCCCGGGCGCGTCTGGCCCTGGACGACGCCGACCAGCTCCCGCGGATCGTCGATGGTGACAACGGCCGCGTGCCCCGTGGCGCGAATGGCGTCCGCCAACGACTTGGGATGTATGCCTTCGATCGGCGCCTCGCCGGCGCTGTAGAGCGGCGCGACGACGACGCTGTCGGCCGCGGCGAAGCAGGCCGCGAACTCCTCGAAGAGATCACGCACCCGCGTGAAGCGGTGCGGTTCGACGACGGCAACGACGTTGCCCTTTGCGCCGGCACGCGCGGCCGTGAGGACGGCCGCGATCTCCGCCGGGTGATGTCCATAGTCGTCGAAGATCTGCACACCGTTCCAGGTGCCGGTGAGCTGGAAGCGGCGCTTCACGCCGGAGAACGCCGCAAGGCCGGCGCGGATGGTCTCGTCGGGAATTCCCGCCTCGGCGGCGACGGCGATGGCCGCGAGCGCATTCAGCGCATTGTGCTCGCCCGGCATCGGCACCGTCCAGCCACGGATCGCGCGCGCGCCGCCCTTCACGCGGGCGCCGAGGTCAGCATCGATGACGGTCGCGTGGCCTTCGGCGCGGACGGAACGCAGCACGAGATCGGCCTCCTCGCGCGTGCCGTAGGTGAGAACCGGGCGCCCGTCGCGGCGAAGCTCAAGGCGCTCCACCATCTCGCGGGCGACGGGATGATCGATGCAGGTGACGGCGAGGCCAAAGAAGGGAATGTTGCGGAAGAAGGCCTCGTATTCGCGATGCATGGCCTCGACCGAGCCGAAGTAGTCGAGATGCTCGGGATCGATGTTGGTCACGACACCGATCTCGGTCGGCAGGCGCGTGAACGTGCCGTCGCTCTCGTCGGCCTCGACGATCATCCAGCGACCCTGACCGAGGCGCGCGTTCGAGCCCCAGGCGTTGATGATGCCGCCGGTGATGACGGTCGGATCGAGCTTGGCGTTCTCGAAGATGGTGCTGATGAGCGAGGTGGTGGTGGTCTTGCCGTGAGTCCCCGTTACCGACACCGTCGCATAGAGGCGCATCAGCTCGGCCAGCATCTCGGCGCGGCGGATGATCGGCAGGCCCTTGGCGCGGGCGGCTCCGAGCTCGGGGTTGGTCGCCTTGACCGCCGTCGAGATGACGACCTGCCCCGCTCCCTCGAGGTTCGCCGCGTCGTGGCCGACGAACACGCGGATGCCCTTGGCGCGCAGGCGGCGCACGTTGGCGCTTTCCTTCTGGTCGCTGCCCTGGACCTGATAGCCTTTGGCGAGAAGGATCTCGGCGATGGCGCTCATGCCAATGCCGCCAATGCCGATGATGTGGAAGGGCCCGATATCACGGGGCATCTGCATGCGTGTGCGTCCTATCCCTGCCGAGCGGTTTTTCTTCTGGCCCGCTCGAACTTACGTCCCCCCGGCGCCGATCGTCTTTGTGACGTATCGTCAGCCTCGGCGCAGCGCTCCCCTCATGCACGGCGCGCGCCGATCACCTCCTCCACGAGATCGGCCAGCAAGCCTACGGCGCCGGCCTGTCCCTGGGCTTTCGCACTTTGGGCGGCGCGGGCCAGGACTTGCGGCTCTCCGAACAGCCCACCGAGCTCCGTCGCCAGCCGGAGCGGCGTCAGATCCTTCTGCTCGATACACCAACTGCCCCCCGATTCGGCAAGGCTCACCGCGTTTTCGAGCTGATCACTGTCGAGAGAATGCGGCAAAGGTACGAGGATCGACGGGCGGCCGATGACGGCGAGCTCGGCCACGGAAGAGGCGCCGGCGCGGGCGATGACGAGGTGGCTCGCCGCGATGATCTCAGGCAATGCCTTGAAAAACGGTGCGATCTCGGCGTCGATCCCCGCCGCCGCAACGGCGGCCGTGACCTCGCCTACATCCTCGGCGCGGGCCTGCTGGACCAGCTTCAGACGCTGGCGCAGGGCGGCCGGAAGGGTTGCGAGCGCCGGCGGCACCGCCTCCGAAAAAAAGCGCGCACCCTGACTGCCGCCGAACACCAGGAGGCGCAGCGGTCCGCCGGGCTCGACGGGCGCATACGGACTTTTCGCCGCCTCGATGACGGCATCGCGCACGGGATTGCCGGTGAAGCGGGCCTTGGCGGCGAGGGGGCCGTCGAGCTTCTTGGTCTTGCGGAACGAGGTGGCGATGGCGGCCGCGTGGCGGGCGAGCGCCTTGTTGGCGCGGCCGAGGACCGCGTTCTGCTCGTGGATGATGGCGGGGACGCCCAGCATGCGCGCGGCGACCAGCGGCGGGATGGTCGGATAGCCGCCGAAGCCGACGACGGCGGCGGGCCGCAGCGTGCGCAGGAGATTGCGCGCGCGGCGCACGCCGCGCAGCAGCGTGAAGCCGGCGCGGCCGAGCGCGATCGGGTTCTTCTTGCTGCCGGGCGTCGCGGAGGGGAGCTGGTAGACGGAGCGCGAGGGAAATCCGGTGCCGTAGCGATCGCCGCGCATATCGGTCACGAGATCGATGGGGTAGCCGCGACGCCCCAACTCCTCGGCCAGCGCAAAGGCCGGAAACAAATGGCCGCCGGTCCCGCCGGCGGCGAGCAGGATCGAAGGGGGCTCACGCGTCACGTTCGGCTCTCGCTGGCGGCGGGGCTACGGGTGTCGAGGCTCGGAAGGCTCGGCATCAATGGGGGCTTTTTGAGGCGATCCGCGTCCGGACGATGGCGGGTCAGCGCGAGCAGCATGCCGAGCGTCAGCGAGATCGCCAGCATGGACGAGCCGCCGGCCGAAAGGAAGGGCAGCGTCATGCCCTTGGCCGGGAGAAGCCCGGTGTTGACGCCCATGTTGATCAGGGCCTGGAAGCCGAACATCAGCGCCAGTCCGACGATGCCGAGGCGCGTTGCGGCGTCGGGCTCGCTCTCGGCATGGCGGAGCGCGCGCAGCACGACGAAGGCGAAGAGCGCGACCAGGGCGAGGCAGGCGACCGCGCCGTACTCCTCGGCGACGACGGCGAAAATGTAGTCGGTGTGCGCGTCGGGGAGCGATGTCTTGATGGTTCCCTCGGCGGGGCCGCGGCCGAGAAAGCCACCCTCGACGAAGGACTGGATCGCGCGCCCGCCCTGGGAGAAATCGCTCGCCGACTGGCGCTCGAAGAAGCGGTCGAAGCGGAGGGCGACGTGCGGAAAATAGAGATAGGCGCCATAGAGACCGACGGCGCCCAGGGCGGAGGCGATGGCTGCGCCCCTCAAGGCGATGCCGGACACGAACAGCATCGCGATCCAGACCAGCGTGACGAGCATGGTCTGGCCGATGTCCGGCTGCACGACGAGAAGCGCGGCGAAGACCGCGAAGAGCAGCATCGCTAGCGGCAGCGCCGGCATGTCCGGCCGACGGCGCGCCTCGGCCAGAAGCCAGGCGGAGACGACGACGAAGGCGGGCTTGGCGAACTCCGAGGGCTGGATCGAGTGGCCTTCGATCGAGAGCCAGCGGCGGGCGCCGTTGATCTCCTCGCCGAGGAGATAGACTGCGACGAGCCCGACGAGGGCTCCGGCGAGAACAAGAAGCGACAGGCGCCGGACGGCCGGCGGCTCGAGGAGCGAGACCGCCAGCATGATCAGAACGCCGGCGCCCGAGAAGACGACATGGCGCTCGACGAAGTAATAGGCATCGAAGCCCTTCTTCAGCGCCACGGCCGGGCTCGCGGCGATGGAGAGCACGAGCCCCACCGCGACCACGATGAGGATGGCGGAGAGCAGCACGTGATCGACGGTGAACCACCATTCGGAGAGGCGGCTGCGGTCGGCGCGCGAGAACTTCATTTGCCACCTCCCTCGGCAGCGAGAGCGGCGACGAGCGTCTTGAAGGCGTCGCCCCTGACCTCGAAATTCCTGAACTGATCGAAGGAGGCGCAGGCCGGAGACAGCAGCACGGTTCTATTCGCGCCCTTCGCGGCGACCGCATCGGCAGCGGCGCGGCGGACGGCAACGTCGAGCGTTCCGCAGCGCTCGAAGGGAACGGCATCGCCAAGTGTGACCGCGAACTCCTCCGTCGCTTCGCCGATCAGGTACGCCTTGGCGATGCGCGGGAAGTAGGGCGTAAGCGTCGTGATGCCGCCGGCCTTCGGCTTGCCGCCGAGGATCCAGTAGATGCCGCCAGGGAACGAGGCGAGCGCCTTCTCGGTGCTGTCGGCGTTGGTGGCCTTGCTGTCGTTGATGAACTCGATGGCGCCGAGCCGGCGCACGACCTCGAGCCGGTGCTGCAGCCCGGGGAACGTGTGGAGCGCGGCGGCGAGGCCGACGCGATGGCTGTCGCCACCCGGGAGCGCCGTGACGGCGGCGACGGCGGCGGCGGCGTTCTGCCAGTTGTGGCGGCCGCGCAGAGTCGCGATGCCGTCGAGGGAGAGCGGGGGCCCGTGCTCATGTCCGTGCGCGCGCTCATGCAGCGTGCCGTCGAGCGAATAGATGCCGTCGGCGACCGGCTGCCGCACGGAGATGCGGCGCACCGCGGGCCGGCCGACGCGCTGCGCGAGGTCCTCGGCGATGGCCGCGGAGGCCTCGTCGTCGATGCCGATCACGGCCGTGCCCTCGGCCTTGTCGACGAGGCGGCGCTTCACGGCGGCATAGTGCTCGACCGTGCCGTGGCGGTCGATGTGGTCGGGCGTGATGTTGAGGAGCACGGCCACTGTCGGCGCCGCGCCCGGCGCGAGATCGATCTGGAAGCTCGACAGCTCGAGCACGTGGACGCGGTTCCCGTCGGGTGACTCGAGCGTGAGGACGGCGCGGCCGATGTTGCCGCCCATCTGCACGTCCGCGCCGAGCTCGGCGAGGATGTGGGCGATCAACGCGGTGGTGGTCGACTTGCCGTTGGTGCCGGTGATGGCGATCACGGGGGCGCCCGGGCATGACGCCTCGCGCTCGCGAAAGAAGAGCTCGATGTCGCCGATCACCTCGACGCCGGCCGCGTTGGCCTTGTCGACGGTCCAGTGCGGCTCGGGGTGCGTCAGCGGCACCCCGGGTGCGAGCACGAGGGCGGCGAAGTCCGACCAGTCGGCCGCGGCGAGATCGACCAGCGTCGCGCCGGCCTCTGCGGCCGCCTTGCGCCCCGCCTCACTGTCGTCCCAGGCGGCAACGTCGGCGCCGCCCGCCTCGAGCGCGCGCACGGTGGCGAGGCCCGAGGCCCCCAGCCCGAAGACGGCGACCCGCCGATCCTTGAAGGTCGTCACGCGAATCATGGGGCTAGGCTAAGGCTTTTCGATTGTCAGTTGAATCGTGCAGTGCCCCCTCAGCCGGAAGCGATTTGTAATCGCTTCCGACCTCTCCCCACAGGGGAGAGGTGAAGGAGTCCCTGCCCTTACCTCTCCCCGCTGGGGAGAGGTCGCGAGCGAAAGCGAGCCGGTGAGGGGGCACTGCACTTCGTTTCGCGGTCGATCACCGCAGCTTGAGGGTGGCGAGGCCGATCAGGGCCAGGATGACGGAGATGATCCAGAAGCGGACCACGACCGTGCTCTCTTTCCAGCCCTTCTGCTCATAGTGATGGTGCAGCGGGGCCATTCGAAAGACACGCTTGCCGGTGAGCTTGAACGACGTCACCTGGATGATGACGGAGAGCGTTTCCAGCACGAAAAGTCCGCCGACGATGGCGAGCACGACCTCGTGCTTCGTCGCGACCGCGATGGCGCCGAGTGCGCCACCCAGCGCCAGTGATCCGGTGTCGCCCATGAAGATCATGGCGGGCGGCGCGTTGAACCAGAGGAAGCCCAAGCCGGCGCCGATCAGGGCGCCGCAGATGACCGCCAGCTCGCCGGTGCCTGCGACGTGGTGGATCTGCAGGTAGCCCGCGAACCGGTAGTTGCCGATCAGATACGCGATGAGCCCGAACGTGGCGGCAGCGATCATGACCGGCACGATGGCGAGGCCATCGAGGCCGTCGGTGAGGTTCACCGCGTTGCCGGCGCCGACGATGACCAGCATGCCGACGACGATGAACATGGCGCCGAAATCGACCAGCGCCGTCTTGAAGAACGGCAGGGCGAGCTTGCCCGAGAGATCGGGCACGGAGAGTTGCATGATGACGTAGACGGCGATGGCCGCCACGAGCATCTCGAGGCCGAGACGCGCCCAGCCGCCGAAGCCGCTCGTCTGCTGCTTCGTCACCTTGAGATAGTCGTCGTAGAAGCCGATGCCGCCGTAGGCGAGCGTGACCAGCAGCACCACCCAGACGTACATGTTGGCGAGATCGGACCAGAGCAGCGTCGCGACCGTGACGCTGGCCAGGATCATGAGCCCGCCCATGGTCGGCGTGCCCTTCTTCGAGAAATGCGACTGGGGCCCGTCGGCGCGGATCGGCTGGCCCTTGCCCTGCTTCAAGCGCAGGAGATCGATGATGCCGGGGCCGAACAGAAGCACGAACAGGAGCGCGGTGAAGATGGCGCCGCCGGTGCGAAAGGTGATGTAGCGGAAGACGTTCAGGATGCCGATCTGATCGCTGAAGGCCACGAGCTCGTACAGCATGTCTTCCCTCCCCCTTCGGGGTCCCTCGTCTACACCACGGCGCCAAGCTTCCGGCGCAGAGCCTCGGCGAGCAGTCCCATCCGGCTGCCGTTCGAGCCCTTGATCATCACCACATCCCCTGGCGCGACGACGGCCAGAAGCCGCTCGACGAGCTCTCCCGACGACGGCGCCCAGGCCCCCTGCCTGGCCGGCGCCAGAGCCGAGAAGAGATGCCCCATGTCGGGTCCACAGGCAAAGACCAAATCCGTGCCCGCACCGTCAACTGCTTCCTTGAGGCCGACGTGCAGGGCCACTTCCTCCGGGCCGAGCTCCAGCATGTCGCCGAGCACGGCGATGCGGCGCGGGTAGTCGCTGCGGGGGACGGTAGCAAGTACGGAGAAGGCCGCGCGCATGGAGGCGGGATTGGCGTTGTAGCTCTCGTCGATGAGCAGCAGCTTGCCCCCGTCGATGGACAGAACCGTGCGCGTGCCGCGACCGGGCGGTGGCGGCAGGCTGGCGAGCACCTCCAGGGCCTCGCCGGGGTCGGCGCCCGCGGCCGCGACGGCGGCGGCCACGGCGAGGGCGTTGCGCGCGATATGGATGCCGGGCACCGCGACGCGGAAATGGATGTTTCGGCCGGCGAGGCTCAACTCGATGACGGTGCCTTCAGACGACAGCTCGAGCACCTTGGGCCGCACGTCGGCGCGCGCGTCCTGACCGAAGGAGACGACATGTGCGCCCGCCGCCTCGGCAAGGCGGCGCAGCAGCTCGAAGTGCGTGTTGTCGCGATTGAGGATCGCACTGCCGCCCGGCTCAAGCCCGGCGAAGATCTCCGCCTTCGCCTCGGCGATCGCCTCGACGCTCGGAAACTGCGCGAGATGCACAGGCTCAACGGTGGTGATGATGGCGATGTGGGGACGCACGAGCTTCGCGAGCGGCGTGATCTCGCCGGGATGGTTCATTCCGATCTCGAACACGCCGTAACGTGTCGCGGCCGGCATGCGGGCGAGCGTCAACGGCACGCCCCAGTGGTTGTTGAAGGACTTGTCGGCGCCGTGGGTGGCGCCGACGGCAGCGAAGGCGGCGCGCAGCATGTCCTTGGTGCCGGTCTTGCCGGCGCTTCCCGTGACGGCGACGACACGCGCATCCGGCGCGAGGCGCGCACGGGTGGCGCGGCCGATGGATTCGAGCGCGGCCAACGTGTCGGCGACGCGGATCAAGGGGCCGTCACCGGCTTGGGCTTCGTAGGCGAGCGAGACGAGCGCGGCCGCGGCTCCGGCCTTGAACGCGTCGCCGACGAATGCGTGTCCGTCGCGCTGGTCCTTCAAGGCCACGAACGCTTCGCCCGCACGCAGTGTACGCGTATCGATGGAGAAGCCCGTGACGGGCGCGCCCGTGGCCCGCTCAGCGTTGCCGCCGGCCGCGCGAACCAGCTCTTCAAAAGTCCACAGGGGGGCGTCCGACATCGATCGCGTATGCGCGCCTCAGCGAGACGCCCTCTTCTTATTTATGCTCAGGGGGTTAGCAAGGCTTGGCGCAGACAGTCGTGATCCGAGAATGGCAACACCCTCTGGCCTATGATCTGGCCGGTTTCGTGGCCTTTGCCGGCGACGAGGACGACGTCGCCCGGCTGCATCATCGCCACCGCGGCGCGGATCGCCTCGGCCCGGTCGCCGATCTCGGTGGCGCCCGGCGCGGCGGCCAGTATCTCGGCGCGGATTGAGGCCGGGTCCTCGGTGCGCGGATTGTCGTCGGTGACGATGGTGACGTCGGCGCGCTGGACGGAGATGGCGCCCATGATCGGGCGCTTGCCGCGATCGCGGTCGCCGCCGCAGCCGAATACCGAGATCAGGCGGCCGGTGGCGAACGGGCGTACGCCGTCGAGCGCGGCCTCGAGCGCCTCGGGCTTGTGGGCGTAGTCGACGACGGCGAGCGCGGCGTTCCTCTCGCCGACGATCTCGAGGCGGCCCTTCACGCCCTGCAGTCGTGCAAGCGCCGGGATGACGACGGCGGGGTCCTCGCCGACCGCGAGCGCGAGACCGATGGCGACGAGCGCGTTGGCGGTCTGGTAGGTGCCGATGAGCGGCAGGCGGACATCGTAGGTGCGGTTTGCGTGCGCGATGGCGAGGCGCTGCGCGAAGCCGTCGCGATCGAGCCTGGCGAGGCGCACCGTCTCGCCCTTCGCGCCGACGCTGATGACCGGCAGGCCGCGCCTCCGAGCCACCGCGACGACATCCCCCGCGCGCGGCCCATCGACATTGACGACGGCCGGCGCGCCATCAGGCAGGAGCTCCTCGAAGAGGCGCAGCTTGGCGGCGAAATAGGCTTCGGTCGTCGGGTGGTAGTCGAGGTGGTCGCGGCCGAGGTTGGTGAAGGCTGCGGCCTTGATACGGACGCCGTCGAGCCGGAACTGATCGAGGCCGTGCGAGGAGGCCTCGAAGGCGAGGTGCGTGATGCCTTCGTCGGCGAGCGCGGCCAGCGTCTCGTGCAGCGTCACGGGATCGGGCGTGGTCAGCGAGCCGTACACGGCGCCCTCGGGTTTCACGACGCCGATGGTGCCGAGGGAGGCGGCGCGATGGCCGGCCGCGGCGAAAAGCTGGCGGGTGAACTCGGCGACCGAGGTCTTGCCGCTCGTCCCCGTAACGGAGACGGCCGTCTCGGGCTGGGCGGCAAAGAAGCGGGCGGCGACGAGGGCGAGCGCGCGGCGCGGCTCATGCGCGCGGAGCACGGGCACGGCGAGATCGCCGGGCACGGACGCGCCTTCACCTGCGAGCACGGCAGCCGCGCCCTTGGTGACGGCGTCGGCGATGAACTTGGCGCCGTCCGCCTTTGTGCCGGCGAGCGCCACGAAGAGCGCGCCCGGCACGGCCTGGCGGCTGTCGGCGGTGACACGGGTGATGTCGATGTCTCCCGCGCCGGGCGGAAGGGCGATCGCGATGTCGGCTGTCAGCGAGGAAAGGCGCATGCTGCCCGGTCGAGGTGCGAAATTTTCGTCATTCCGGCCAAGCGACGGCGAAAGCCGAGCGTAGAGCCGGAACCCAGCGTAAGACACCTACCGCAAAAGACTTCTTTGCGTCTTCGACGACTCTTCCGCTGGGTTCCGGGTCTCGCTCCCCGGCTCAAAGCCGGGGTCGCTTCGCCCGGAATGACGGAATCCGGTCAATGGTCTAGGCGGCAGCAGGAGCCACGTCAAACGCGGCGGAGGTGATTGTCGAATTCCGCACCGGCAAATTGCAGTTGCCGTGCCGCGCCGCTGTCGCTCTCCAGGCGCACGATGCCTTTGCCGGTGCTCATGGCGAACGCGCCGGCGGCGCTCGCGGGCGTGATGCCGGAGCTGTCCTTGATGGCGACCTCGTGCACGATGCGGCCTGTTTCGGCGTCCGCATAGACCACGCGGCCGGCGAGCGGAGCGGACGCGGCGATGAGCCGGCCGTCGCCGCTCACGGCCACGGCGCCGATGTAGCCCTTGAGCGCGAGGCCAAGCGGGGCGGAGGCCTCGATCAGGCTGAGCTGCTTGTCGCGACCGACACGGCCGATGAGGCCGGGCGTGTCCTCGAGCGCGCCCTGCCACTGGCTGCCGAACCAGACGTCGCCGGCGGGTGTCTCGACGAGGTGGCGCACGGAGAGGAGGTTGATCGCCGAAGGGACCGCCTGCAGAGCGATGAGTGCGCCCGTCGTCACATCGACGAAGGCGACGTTGGGCGCCATGTCGGCGACGCCGATGCTCTCGCGGCCGGTCGACGGGTCGTTGCCGAAGCCGCCGTTGGCGATGGCGAGCGTGCGCCCATCCGACATGACGATCGCCTCGTGGGGGCCGACACCAAAGGACGGGAACTCGCCGACGCGGCTCCATGCGCCCGTGGCGTCGTAGATGCCGATCACGCCTTCGCCGGTCTCCACGTCGTGCTCTGTCGCATAGACGAGGCGCCCGTCGTTCGAGAAGACGCCGTGGCCGTAGAAGTGGCGATCGGCGGGAGGCGTAAAGACTTGCGGCTCGCGCGCGCCCTCGATGTCGAAGGCGAGCGCGAAAAAGCCCGGGCGTCGGGCGAAGATCACGGCGCGGCGCGAGGCGTGGTGGACCGCGATGTCGTGTCCGCGCGCGGACATCGGAATCCGGCGCAGGATGCGGCCGTCCTCGGCGACGACGAGCACGGCGTAGCTGCCGTCTCTCAGCCGCGCGCCCGAGGCGTAGAGGGCCGAGGCGGCCGAGGCCTCGCCCAAATTCTCCGCGGCCGCGAAGGCGGGGCGGGCGGCGCCGAGCGTCACCAGGCTTCCGATCAGGAACTGGCGCCGGTCAATCGCCATCGAGCTCGTTCAACCCCATGTCGATGTCGGCATTGAGCGCCAGCTCCTTGACGATGATCTGGCGGATGCCCGAGAGGTCGAAGCGCATCTTGCGCAAGGCGTGCAGATGCGCCTCCGAGCCGCGCTCGTTGGCGCGCAGGCCGTCGAGGCGGTCCACATCGGCGAGCAGGCTGTTCCACGACGTCGGCAGGAAGCTCGTCATCCACGGCTTGTCGGCAGGCACATAGGCGGCGAGACCAAGAGAGTCGAACAGATCCCGCAAGGCCGTGAGCGACGACTTGAGATAGGCGCCCGTCAGACCCGCGCCCTCGAAGGCAAGGCGCACGCGGCGCGGCGGATCCGCCGTCACGGCGGTGAGCTCGGGCACAATGAAGCGGTCGCGACAAAGCTCGAGCCCCATGGTCACCGCCTTCATGACCTCGCGCACGGTCTCGGACGCATCCTTGTAGAGCGGGTTGTCGGAGCCCGGCGTCAGCATCTTCAGGCGGTAGCCGTCGGGAGCGGTCCATCCGGCGACGACCTCTCCGGCGATGGTCTTGAGGTTGGCGGCGATGGCCGCGGCGAGACCGCAGCGGTAGGCTGAGGCTTCGTCCGTGCCGGCGCCGAGCGGGGCGGCCTTCGCGTCGTAGAGCAGGATCTCGAGCGCCGTTAGCCCCTGGATGGCGACGCTCTGGCCGGCAAGCGCCCCCGGTTGCAGGAGCTCGGGCTTCCTGGCCGCGAGGACGCTCGCCATCTGGCGGAACGCGATGCCGCGCGGGTCGGGCCAGAAGAAGATGCGCTCGAGGCGATGCTCGCGCGCGACGGGCCCGAAGCGGATGAAGTCGAGCCCGCCCCACGCTCTCACCGTATCGGCAAAGGCTAGCTGCGCCTTCTGGCGCGAGGCTTCGCTGCCCGCCTGCTTGCAGACGCCCTCGACGGCGGTCGCGAGCGCGGCCGTGCGGTCCGAGAACGTCTCGAGGCGCGGCACGATGAACGTGTCGATGGTGTCCGCCACCATCGTGGCGTGCGTCTTGCGGATGGGCAGGGCCCCGGCGGCGCCGGCGGCGAGCGTGGTGGCGACCAGCCCCAGGACCGTGGCCAGGAGCGAGGTTGAGAGCCGGTCGATAATCACGGGGGACTCCTCGGGGACGCGCCTGCCCCGATGTTTAGGCCGCGCGAGCGGTCGGCGGAAGTGGCCGCCTCACGCCTCGGTCGTTTCCTCGAGCTTGGTGTTTGTCGTGACCGAGGCGCGGCGCTGCTGCTGCATGCGCGCCAGACGCTCGCGGGTCGAGAAGCTGCGATAGGGGCAGACGAGGCCGCGACGCTCGAGATCCTCGAGCTTGGCATAGATCACGTCGACCGCCAGCGGCGCGCAGCCACAGCACTGCATGCGCTTCTGCATGTAGCGGTACACGACGCCCGGCGTCGGGATCGGGGCTTCCGGCTCATTCAGGATATCGAGAAGTGCGAGCTCGATGTCGAAGTCGGAGACTTGCTGGCAGGAACAGACGATCATGAGTTTCTCTTTACCTGCCTCACTGTCTCATGGCGGCGTCTTGGGACGCCGCCGCGTAGGCCGCCGCGTTGACGATCAGGCCAGGCGAGAGCACCTGGTCGAGGCCGCGCATGGTGACGGCGAAGCTCTCTGCGTGATGCACGACCTCGTCGATGAGCGAGCTTTCTATCAAGGCGAAGGCGCAGGCGCGCATGGCCGGGCAGGTATTGTGCTGGCAGGCGGCGATCATGGACAGCGCTAGGCTCTCGTCGCGACAGAAGCCGTCGCAATCGCCGGCGCAGACCTCGATCTCGCGGCGAGCGGCGGCGCTGACCGCGCGCACCCAGGCGGAGAGCTCGGACACGGCGGTGCGAGCCGCGTTCGGTCCCAGCGCCTGCGCGTAGATGCGCCAGGCATCCTCCCAGCGATCGATGTCGCCGGACTTGTAGCCCGAGACCCAGTAGCGGAATCCGAGGCCGATCAGACGCTCCGCTCCGCGCGCGCCAGGCAAGGCGCGGTCGACAGCGGGCGGCGCGACCGGGCGCAGCGCGGTGACGTTAGATCTGCGCATGGGAAGCCCTCCGCTGAGAGGCGTCGAATGCGAAATGTGTTGAAAGGCCAGCAGGCGCACGACCGGCGTGCGACACCCTTTGCGGGCGCAATGCGAGCAACATCGACAGGAGCCTTCCTATTGTCGGGGTTCAAGGCCCCGAAAAGGACTTTGCTGCCACCTGAGATAGGCAGCCGCCGGCTCGTAAGCAACCTCTTTGGCCGCTCGAAGTCAAGGGGAGCGAGGGCACATTAGTGCGCTGGAATCGTTCAAAAGTTTGTTTTGAAGAATTCCAAAGTCGAGAAGCGCCAACGAAGTCCGCGATCAGCCGTGGCCGGCCTGCTGGCGGCGCGAGGTGCCACCCGACACGGCCAAGGTCTTGGTGCGGCGCTGCACTTTCGACTTGGCGCGGGACGAATCCTTGCGCTGGACCTTGATCATCTGCTCCAGCGTGTGCTCGTCCAGGACGCTGATGAAGGCGCCGAGCGCATCGTCGAAGAGCTGATCGAGTGCGGCAAGCTGTCCCTGGGTCCGCGAGCGATCGGTTTCGTCGTGCTCGATCTCGAGGCTCAGGATCTCCATGGCGCGCACCACGTCGCCGATGCGGATTTCGGCCGCGGGCTTTGCAAGGCGCACACCACCGTGCCGCCCGCGCACCGCGCGGATGAAGCCCGCGCGCGACAGGAGATGCACGATCTTGAAGGTGTTCTGCAGCGTGATCTCACGGCGTTCCGAGATCTCCGCCACCTTGACCAGGTTGGGGTCCGCCATTGCGCAGTCGAGCAGAATGCGAATGGCGTAGTTCGTGGTTTTGCTTAAGCGCATGATCGTCCAGCTTCCTCATCCGCCCGATCGACCCCGGTACACTGGGCGGTGGCGTGTTGATCCTGTACCCTAGCTCACCCTAGACCTATTCCAAACTGTAGCCCACATCAATTGACCGTCTGACGATCATCACTTTGCCGGCCTCGGGGCATATCCCCCCGTCCGGGCACCTTACCGTGCACGGCCAATCGTTAAGCATTGTTGACGTACTGCGTCAATAAGCCTAGACGCTTCGGCGCCGGCTGGAAACCGAGGAGACGTGTCTTGTCAAAGGCCTATCGTGGGCGCCGCTGGTCCGTGGCGATCGCAGGAGCGGCGCTTTTGAGCGTATTTGGGGCGGGAGCAGTCCGGGCAGAGACGCCCGCCGTCAAGGACGTGCTCACGACCTATTCCGACATGGCGGAGGCCGGCTACGGAGACAGCCTGGCCGCCGCCCGGGCGCTGCGGGCCGCCATCGACACCCTGGTCAAGACCCCGAATGCCGATACGCTCGCGGCGGCGCGGCAGGCGTGGCTCGCGGCTCGCACTCCCTACATGCAGACGGAGGCGTTCCGGTTCGGCAATCCGGTCGTCGATCAATGGGAAGGACGCGTAAACTCCTGGCCGCTCGACGAGGGCCTGATCGACTATGTCGCCGAGGCGTACGGCAGCGACAATCCCGAGAACGAGTATTACGCGGCCAACGTCATCGCCAACCCGATGCTGAAGATCGCCGGCCAGACGGTCGACGCATCGAAGATCACCGAGCAGCTCATCCGCGACACGCTGCAGGAGGCGGGCGGGGTCGAGGCCAACGTTGCCTCGGGCTATCACGCCATCGAGTTCCTGCTCTGGGGCCAGGACCTCAACGGTACCGAGGCCGGCGCCGGAGACCGGCCGGCCACCGACTACGACGTCAACGCCTGCTCGCACGGCAACTGCGACCGGCGCATTGCTTACCTCACGGCCGTCACCGACCTGCTGGTGGAAGACCTCGACTGGATGACAAAGCAGTGGGGCGCAAAAGGCGAGGCGCGCGGCTTCATCATGCAGGATGAAACGGCGGGGCTGACCGCGATCTTCACCGGCCTCGGCAGCCTCTCCTACGGCGAGCTCGCGGGCGAGCGCATGAAGCTCGGCCTCATGATCCACGATCCCGAGGAGGAGCACGACTGCTTCTCCGACAACACGCACAACTCGCACTACGGCGACGCGCTCGGCATCCGCAACGTTTATCTCGGTAGCTACACGCGCACGGACGGCAGCGCGGTGTCCGGACCGAGCGTGTCCGATCTCGTCAAGGCGAAGTCACCGGAGACGGACGAGCGCGTGCGGGCGGCGCTGGATCTCACCATGAGCAAGATGACCGCACTCGTGACGCGGGCCAACACGGTCGAGCACTACGATCAGATGATCGGACTCGGCAACGCGGAGGGCAACGCCGTCGTGCAGGCGGCCATCGATGCGCTCATCGCGCAGGCCAAGGAGATCGAGCGCGCCATCGCGGTCATGAACCTCAAGGGCATCAAATTCGAGGGCTCGGACAGCCTCGATGCGCCGGGCAAGGTCGAGGGCGGACAGTAGGCACGCTCCGCCCCGGCCGGCGGGCCGGCACAAGAGCTATCCCCGGCGTCCGGCTTGAAGTCGGTCGCACGGCGTGCTGACTGATGTGGGGCCCTTCCGGCTTTGGTGGAATCGCGGAAAGGTTCTGGCCCTTTGTTTTGTCGTGAAAAACCGGTTCCCACTTTTCCGGAAGCGCTCCATCCGAAGCAAGAGCCAGCCCATGGTTCCACCACGCAGGTACCCATTCTGGACGGTCGCGTTCGCCGCGTGCGTGCCGCTCACGGCCGGGGCCGTGTCGCTGGTCGCGGTGCCCGCGCGCGACGTTGGGGCAGGCCTCGAGGCCGGGGAGGAAATGCCGGGCGGCTCGGCGACCTCACGCGAGAGCGTCACCAATCGCGACGCCTTCTCCAACTTCTCGCATGGCATCGGCTTCGAGGGCGAGGCGCGCTTCAAAGTCGGCAACGCGATCTTCCGCAAGCTATGGGTGGCGGCCCCCTCGTCCACGCAAGCCTCCGACGGCCTCGGGCCGCTCTACAATGCGCGCGGATGCCAGAATTGCCACCTGAAGGACGGCCGCGGGCGCCCGCCGCTCGCCAACTGGCCGGACGAGATCGCGGTCTCCATGTTCCTCAGGCTCTCCATTCCGCCGGAGACCGACGAGCAGAGGCGTCTGCTCGCCGAGAGGCGCGTCAACAGCATCCCCGATCCCACCTACGGCGATCAGCTGCAGAATATCGCCATCCAGGGCCTCGACGGCGAAGGGCAGATGCAGATCGCGTACGCGGACGTGCCGGTGACACTCGCCGGCGGCGATGCCGTGACGCTGCGCAAGCCCACCTATTCGATCGCCGACCTCAAGTACGGTCCGCTGCATCCCAAGGTGATGCTGTCGCCGCGCATTGCCCCGCAGATGATCGGGCTCGGGCTCGTCGAGGCGATTCCCGAGGCGGACATCCGCGCCAACGCGGACCCGGACGACGCCGACAAGAACGGCATCTCGGGGCGGGCCAACGAGGTGTGGTCGCCTTCCCTCAAGAAGGTGATGCTCGGCCGCTTCGGATGGAAAGCCGGCGAGCCGACCATTCTCGATCAGGCCTCGACCGCCGCCGCCGGCGACATCGGGCTCTCAAACCCCATCGTGGCGAAACCGTCGGGCGACTGCACGGCGGCACAGACCGCGTGCCTTGCCGCCCCGAACGGCAATCCGAGCGGCGGGGACGGCTTCGAGCTTCCCAAGGAGCTGCTCGATCTCGTGGTGTTCTACTCCGAGAACCTTGCCGTGCCCGCGAGGCGGGACGCGGGCAGCGCGACGGTACTCGCCGGCAAGGCGCTCTTCCACAAGACGGGGTGTGCCCAGTGCCACACGCCGTCCTTCACCACGGGCGAGGTCGAGGGCCAGCCGCAGCTCAGCAAGCAGCTCATCTGGCCCTACAGCGATTTTCTTCTGCACGACATGGGCGAGGGTCTCGCGGACGGACGCCCGGAGGGAGCCGCGGACGGGCGCGAGTGGCGGACGGCGCCGCTGTGGGGTGTCGGACTGACGCAGATCGTGAGCAACCACAGTTTCCTCCTGCACGACGGGCGGGCGCGGGGCGTAGAGGAAGCCATCCTCTGGCACGGCGGCGAGGCACAAGCAGCGCGCGATGCCTATGCGGCGCTCAGCAAGGAGGAGCGCGCCAAGCTGCTTGCGTTCGTCAATTCGCTTTGAAGACGGCACGAGCGCATGCTCGAGCAGTTCTCCGCATTCGCGGCCATGACCGTGTTCAGAACTGCTTCCAGCCGTAGAGCCAGTCGTAACGGCGCATGAAGCGCTCGCCCGGCAGGCGCGACATCGCGAGGTTGCGGGCCGCGGCCACGGGGCCACTGAGGTGAAAGATGAGGCCATTCATCCGCGATGCCTTCGCCACGCGGCGCACACGTTCGACGCGCGCTTTGGCGTAGGACTGCAAGGCGCGCTCGGGATGGCCTGGGTCGGCGGCCAACGCGTCGGCGGCGACGACGGCGTCCTCCAAGGCCAGCACGCCGCCTTGCGCGAGAAAAGGGAGAACGGGGTGGGCCGCGTCGCCGAGCAGCGCAACGCGGCCTCGGGCCAAGGCAGGCGCGCGAGACAGTTTCATCAGCGACCATCGGCGCCAATCGTCCGGCCGCGCGAGCAAATCGGAGAGGAGCGGAGCGAAGGCCGCCGCGCGACCCGACACCCATGCCGGGTCGCACGAGGTGCTCCAATCGACGCTCACCTGAGGATCGGCAAAGATGGCGACCAGAGCCACCGCGTGCCCCGAGCAGACGGGATAGTGCACCACATGCACGTCGCGGCCGAGCCAGAGATGAACCTCGGTGCGGTGCAGCGCTTCCGGCACATCCTCGATGGGCAGCACGGTGCGCACGGCGCATTGGCCTGTGTAAGCCGGCGCCGCGCCGGCGAAGGCGCGGGTGCGCAGCCCCGACCACGCGCCGTCGGCCGCGATCAGCGCGTCGCCCCGGGCGACATCGCCGCCCTGCGAGATGGCGGTGACGGTGTCGGCGTCGTCGTGCGCCTCCGCCACGTCGAAGCCCATGCGAAGTTGGACCAGGGGCTCGCGCTCGACCGCAGACAGGAGCGCGTTGTGCAGGTCGCGACGGTGAGCGACCCAGTAGGGCGCGCCATGGCGCTCGGCGATCCAGCGACCGAGCGGAAAACTCGCGAGCGCGCGCCCGCTCGCCGCTTCCAGAATGCGCACGGCGTCCGGCGCCGTGACGCGGGCGCGCAGGAACGGCGTGGCGCCGAGCTCATCCAGAATGCGCGTGCCGTTGGGGCCGATCTGGATGCCGGCTCCGTCCTCGCCGAAGAGCAGGCGGCGCTCGAGCACGGCGGAGGCGATGCCGCGCCGGGCGAGCGCCAGGGCCGCGGCCAAGCCGCCGATGCCGCCGCCCGCGATCAGGATCTTGCTCAGGGAGGTGTGGGTGGCAGGCGGCATCTTATTCGAGTTCGGTGTTCCGCCCGCGATCGTCAGGCCGCCTCGGCCGCCACATTGACGAGGCAATCGCGCGGATCGCTTTCCGTCTCGTCGAGGCGCGGGTCGTGCACAAAAAGTGTCGAGCAGTAGGGGCAGAGGATCTGACTGTCGGCGCCCATATCGAGATACACGTGCGGGTGATCGAAGGGCGGCCGTGCACCCATGCACTGCAGCTCCTTGACGCCGACGAAGATCTTCTCGGCCCCGACATCGTTGGCGAAATGAGGCGTCTCGCTCTTGGCCATGGTCCCTATCATCCCCCGGCGGCAAATGCTCCGCGCCAACATAGCCCTCAAGCGTGCGAAATGGTAGGGCGGCCATCGTCATGGCGCGGGGACGCAATGACGCGTCGCGGGGCCGCTCATGCCGTTGCGGAAGCTCGGGTTTCTTGCCAGCTTGGGCGGACTGCCCAGCTTTATGGATCACGCCTCATGTACCCACGCCCGCCGATGACGACCTTCTCCTCGGACGGGGTGCGTCTTAGCTATTTCGACCTCGGGGCGGAGCGGGCGGGCGCCGAACCGGTGCTGCTCATTCACGGGTTCGCCTCGAACGCGATGGTCAACTGGGTCGATACGGGATGGGTGGCGGACCTCACGGCAGCTGGCTTCCGCGTCATCGCCTTCGACAACCGTGGCCACGGCCAGAGCGAGAAGCTCTATGAGCTCGACGACTACGGCGCACCGCTGATGGCCGAGGACGCGCGCCGCCTCCTCGACCACCTCGCCATCCCCCGCGCTCACGTGATGGGCTACTCCATGGGCGCGCGCATCGCGGCTTTCCTGGCGCTCGCTCACCCGGCGCGCGTGCAAAGCCTCGTGTTCGGCGGGCTCGGCATCAACATGGTCCGGGGCATGGCCGGCACCGGGCCGATCGCGCACGCGCTCGAAGCGCCGAGCGTGGACGACGTCAAGAATCAGGCGGCGCGCACGTTTCGCGCGTTCGCCGAGCAGACGAAGAGCGACCTCAGGGCGCTCGCCGCCTGCATCCGTTCGGCGCGCGCGCCCATCACGGCGGAGGCGGTGGGGCGGCTCGCGCCTCCGGTGCTGGTGGCGGTCGGCGAGCATGACGTGGTCGGGGGGCCGGCCGCGGACCTTGCCGCGCTCATTCCCGGCGCGGAGGCGCTCCTGATCCCGGGCCGCGAGCACATGAAGGCGGTCGGCGACCGCACGTACAAGGCCGCTGTCCTCGCCTTCCTCGCGCGCCATCGGCTCTGATGGGGCTCAGAGAAAAGGAAGGCCCCGGCGAAACAGCCGTTGCTCGTCGAGGGAACATCGTGGGGGATGCCGAGCGAGCAAACACTGTCTACGGGCCGGGGCCTCGACGCACGAAAGAAGGTTCGACGCCGTACGCATACAGTGTCCGATCGGTACGCCTGACCATCCACTGAGAGGGAGGGATGTCTGTTCCGGCGCACGCAGCGTCTCACACTACGGACGTGATGGATTGTAGCAGACACTCGAATTATGGAACGTGGATTCTCCCCAGCACTATTTCTTCTCTGTGGATAATGCTCAGACCGGGCATGCCGGAAATCCGCCGCGGCCCAGCCCAACCGCCGCCGCAGGGTCGGCCGCAAAGCGCCCGAAAAAGCTGAGATAGGACACGTCGGGAGGATGGGACATTTACGCTTCGTTAGCCCTAACGAGCCTACTGTCCCGGTGTCATGCGTATCAGTCGCGTTCTCGTGCTGCCGGTCCTCATGCCGGCCCTCATCTCAGGATGCAGCTCGGGCCCGAATTTCGTGGCCAAGGTCGAGCCTTGGCGCGCGGGCGAAGAGAACGCGTGCATCGCCTCGGGCGTTCTTGCCCACACCACCTTCATTGCCAGCAGGTCCGCCCTCGGTGGTCCCAGCGTGTGCGGGACGGAGCGCCCGTACGAGCTCTCCGCCGTCAACGACGGGCGGGTGCGCCTGAAGCCCACGGCCATGCTGCGCTGCCCGATGATCCCGCAGGTCGAGCGGTGGGTGCGGGAGACGGTGGCGCCGGCGGCGGTCTACTACTTCGGCAGCGAGGTGGTCGAGCTGTCGATCGCCGGCTCCTACTCGTGCCGCCCGATGAACCACGTGTCGGGCGCAAAGCTCTCCGAGCACGGCTACGCCAACGCGCTCGACGTCTCGGGCTTCACGCTCGCCGACGGGCGCAAGATCTCGGTCAAGCGCGGCTGGAACGGCGACGATGCGGAACAGGCGTATCTCCGCACCGTGCATCGCGGCGCCTGCAAGCAGTTCATGACCGTGCTCGGCCCCGATCACGACCGGGCGCACAACGACCACTTCCACGTGGACCTCGCGCGCCACGGCGGAGACGGGCTCAAGCGCATCTGCAAGTAAGCAGTGCCGTGCTCCCTCACCGCGCCGCTGACGCGGCGCGACCTCTCCATGTCATGACGCTTGCCGCGTGTGGCCCTGAATGGCCGGGTCAAGTCCGGCCATGGCGTGAAAAACGCGATGCCATTTCCGTCCGAACGATAAAGCTCTAGGTGCTCTTGCGGTTGGCGGGACCGCCGGCGGTTTCCGGGCCCTCGTAGGTGCAGCGCGCCGGCGCCCGCACCTTCCAGGAAAGGCCGGTCGGGGCGTAGTCGATCTCGACCATGGCATCGAGCGACTTCTCCACCATGGCGACCATGATGGTGTAGCCGAAGCCGCGCCGCTCCGGCGGCTTGACCACCGGACCGTCCTGCTCGACCCAGTCCAGCAAGAACTCGCGCCCCTCGCCCGAGCCCTGGAGGCGCCACGAGACGCGCACCTTGCCGTTCTCGTCGGCGAGGGCGCCGTATTTGCTGGCGTTGGTCGCGAGCTCGTGCAGCGCCATGCCGATGGCTTGCGCGGCCGGCGGCTGCAAGCGGACCGGCGGGCCCGAGATGTCGATGCGGGTGCCGATCAGCTCACGGAAAAGCGCGAGCTGCGAGCGCACGAGGTCGGACACGCGCACGCCTTGCCAGTTGCTCTCGATCAGGAGGTCCTGGCTCGCGGCGAGGCCGACAATGCGGTTGGAGAACTGGCGGACGAACTGCTTCGGGTCGTCGGAGGGCATCTGGCGGGCGATGGCCTGCACGACCGCCAGCATGTTCTTCGAGCGGTGGTTGACCTCGCGCATCAAGAGGAGAATCTGCTGCTCCGCCTGCTCGCGCAGCTTGGCGGCCTCGACGAGCGCGGAGCCGATGGCATTGGCCTCGGCGACGACGGTGGGCGTGAACTCCACCGCGCGGCCGGCGCCGAGCGCCTTGGCGGCGTCCTTCGCCAGATCGAGGGGCCGCGTGATCACGCGCGCGACGCCGACAGCGCCCGCGATGCCGACGCAGGTGAAGGCGGCGACGATGAGAACATAGTTGAGGAGCGCCTGGCGCGCCGCACTGTCGATGCTCTCGGCCGGCACGGATACGTAGACGTTCCAATCGGCCATGCGCGAGATCGCCACGCCCCACTTCACGGCGCGCCCCTCGAGGTCCGTGCCCTCGGGCGATTGATCGTCGCCGCCGATGCGGGCCGCGCCGGAGAACGGCTTACCGACGAAGTCGTCCTGCTTGATCGAGCGCGCAATGATGACGCCCTTGCGGTCGGTGATGGTGGCGCGCCAGGTGTCCGGGACCTTCTGGCGGTCGAGCAGATCCTTCATCAGGTTCGGCTCGAGCGACAGCGAGAGCACGTAGAGGATCTTTTTGGCGCGCATGACGGGAACGCTCACGGCCATCACGGGCCGCTTGGCGACGTCGCCGATCACGACGTCGGACACGAAGGGCTTCTTATCGGCGATGACCTGGCCGTCGAAGCCGACGCTCTTGGGCAGGGCGGTGCCGTAGGGCACGCGCGTATTCAGGAGCTGCTGGCCGCTGCGGTCGCGCAGGAAGGCGAACAGTCCGCGCGAGCTCAGCGCAGCGGCCGCCTGTCGGTAGACGGTGGCAAAATCATCCTCGGCGAGGGCCGGCGTAGTGGCCAGCGATTCCAGGATCACGATGTAGCTGTTCAGCGTCTGGTCGAGGTCGCCGGCGATGCGCTCGGCGGAGCTCCTCGCCTCGCCGAAAAGGCGGGAGCGCTCGGAGCCCGTCAGGCGGGCTGCCTCCATGCCGAGGAGCGCCAAAAGCGGCACGGCCAGCGCGATGATCGAGAGAGCGAGCAGAAAGGAAACGGGCCACGGCGGGCGAAGTGAGAAAGTGGGTTTCATTCCGTGCGGGCCATCCAGGCGGCGGCGTCGATGCGATCTGCCTCACCAGCCGGCGGATTGCCGGCGGGTTGCATGCGCCGACCAAGCACCGCGGCGGGCCGCCCTCCGTGACGACCCGCTTCAGGGCAGGACGGTATCACTAATCCATCCTGGCTCGCGCGTCGACCTTACTCGGCCGGCATCTCGATGCCGGCACGGACGACCGGCTCCGTGAGCTTGGATGAGCAATACTCAATGAAACGAAACGCGTAGCCCCGGAGATAGGTTCCGCGGCGCACGGCGATACGGGAGAAGTTCGCCTCGAACAAGTGGCCGGCTTCGATGAGGCGGAGCTGCGGGTCGCGCGCGGCATCGAAGGCCCGCGAGGCGACGATGCCGATGCCGAGCCCCAGCTCGACGTAGGCCTTGATGACGTCGGCATCGAGCGCCGAGAGCACGATGTCGGGGGCGATGCCGGCCTGATTGAAGGCCTTGTCGATCTTGGACCGGCCGGTGAAGCCCTCGCTGTAGGTGATGAGCGGCCACTCGCCCAGGGCCTCCAGGGTCACCTTGGCGTCGCTGTCGAGGGCATGACCGACAGGAACGACGATGCCGTGGTGCCAGGAATAGTAGGGGAAAGCCGCCAGCTCGGGTGCGTCCTGCAGCGCCTCGCTGGCGATGCCGATATCCGCCTGACCGGTTCTCAGCATGGAGACGATCTCGCCGGGGCTCGCCTCGTGCAGCACGAGGTTAACCTTGGGGAACTGGCGCTTGAACTCCGTGACCACGGGAGGCAGCGCATAGCGCGCCTGCGTGTGCGTGGTGGCGACGACGAGCTGCCCACGGTCTTTCATGGAGAACTGCTCGCCGAGCTTCTTGATGTTCTGCGTATCGAGCAGGATGCGCTCGACGATGCCGATCAGCTCCTGGCCGGGCTCCGTGAGCCCGAGAAGGCGTTTGCCGCGCCGCACGAAGAGCTCGACGCCGAGCTCGTCCTCGAGGTCCTTGATGTGCTTCGACACGCCGGACTGCGACGTGTGGAGCGCACCCGCGACCTCGGTCAGGTTAAAATTGCGCCTCACCGTCTCGCGGACGATGCGTAGCTGCTGGAAATTCATCGGACGTACTCACGAGTGCGAGGCCGGTATGCTCGATCGCAGAAGCTCGACGATTACGACAGGCGAACGGCGTAACGGAACCTACAAAGGGGGCGGGTGACGAACAAGGCGCCCGAGACCGATCGCGGGCAATACTGTGGAGAGAGCGTCAACAGCAGGGCGCCCCGGAGGCGCTTTCGCATCTCCGAGGCCGATCGAGCCTGCCGCCGTGGTTGCCTTTCGCCACGCCCTACTTGTCCCCGAACAGGCTCAAGCGCCGGCTTTTCAAGCGTACACGCTCGCCGGTCGCAAGGCCGAGAGCGGCGAGCTCCGCCGGAGTCACTTCGACCTCGAAGTATTCCTTGTTGCCCTCGCGTGCGTCGCCGTTGGCGACGAGCTCGACTCGCGTGGTGGCGCCGGCGTTGAGGATGCGGTTGACCTTGGCCTCGACCCCCTCGCGCCCCTCGCGCACGATCTCGGTATCGTGGGGTCTGGCGTAGGCGACGACGGCGCTGCCCTCGCTGAGGTCGCTGCGGCCGTGCGGAAGCAGGTCATTGCCGACACGCACGAAGTTGCCTTCGACGCGGCCGCGAAACTGGTTCACCGTGCCGATGAAGCCGTAGGCGAACGAGGTCGCCGGCTCGTTGTAGATCTCGCGCGGCGAGCCGATCTGCTCGATGCGGCCCTTGTTCATGAGCACGACGCGGTCGGCGACCTCGAGCGCCTCCTCCTGGTCGTGCGTGACGAAGACCGAGGAAATGTGCAGCTCGTCGTGCAGACGGCGCAGCCAGCGACGCAGCTCCTTCCTGACCTTGGCGTCGAGGGCGCCGAACGGCTCGTCGAGCAGCAGCACCTGCGGCTCGACGGCGAGTGCGCGGGCAAGCGCGATGCGCTGGCGCTGGCCGCCGGAGAGCTGGGAGGGGAAACGGTCGGACAGCCAATCGAGCTGCACGAGCTCGAGAAGGCGATGCACCCGCGCGCGAATCTCCTTTTCCGGCGGGCGACTGGAACGCGGCTTCACGCGCAGGCCGAAGGCGACGTTCTCGAACACGGTCATGTGGCGGAACAGCGCGTAGTGCTGGAACACGAAGCCGACATGGCGCTCGCGGACGTTCTTGTCGGAGGCGTCCTCACCGGCGATGATGACCGAGCCCTGGTCCGAAGACTCGAGGCCGGCGATGATGCGCAGAAGCGTCGTCTTCCCGCATCCCGAAGGGCCGAGCAGAGCGATCAGCTCGCCGCGCGGAAGGTCCAGGCTGATGTCGTCGAGCGCCTTGAAGGCGCCGAACGATTTGGAAATACCCCTGACCTCGATGCTCATGACGACGTCTCCACGGAATTTGACAAGCCCGCTCGCCATTCAATGTAGGTCTTGATGGCGAGGGTGACGAGTGCCAGCAACGCCAGCAAGGAGGCGACGGCGAACGCGGCCGCGAACTGGTACTCGTTGTAAAGGATTTCCACGTGCAGCGGCATGGTGTTGGTCTCGCCGCGGATGTGGCCGGAGACGACCGACACGGCACCGAACTCGCCCATGGCGCGCGCGTTGCAAAGGATGACTCCGTAGAGCAGCGCCCATTTGATGTTGGGGATGGTCACGCGCCAGAAGGTCTGCCAGCCCGAGGCGCCAAGGGTGACGGCGGCCTCCTCCTCGTCCTTGCCCTGGGCCTGCATGAGCGGAATGAGCTCGCGCGCGACGAAGGGGAAGGTCACGAAGACGGTCGCCAGCACGATGCCCGGCACGGCAAAAATAACGCGGATGTCGTGTTCCGACAGCCAGGGGCCGATCCAACCCTGCGCGCCGAAGATCAGCACGTAGATGAGGCCAGCGACGACGGGGGAGACCGAGAACGGCAAGTCGATGAAGGTGATCAGCAGGTGCTTGCCCGGGAAATCGAACTTGGCGATGGCCCAGGCGGCGGAGACGCCGAACACCAGATTGAGGGGCACCGAGATGGCGGCGGCGATCAGGGTCAGCTTGATAGCGCTCAACGCGTCCGGCTCGACGAGCGCGGCGAAGTACGTCTCCCATCCCTTGCGGAAGGCCTCCACGAACACGGCGACCAGCGGCAAAAGCAGGAACAGCGCGAAGTAGGTCAGGCCGATGGACAACACCGCAATCTTGACCCAGCGACGGTCGCGGGTCGCGACGTTGCTCTCGAAGCGAGTCGCCGACCCGGAGTTCGGCGCGAACGTGGTGGCGGCCCCGGCCATCAGACTTCCCTCCCTGAGCGGCGCGACGTCCAGGCCTGAAGACCGTTGATGATGAGCAGCAAAATGAAGGAGAACACGAGCATCACGGAGGCGACGGCGGTCGCGCCCTCGTAGTCGTACTGCTCGAGCTTGGTGATGATCATGAGCGGCGTGATCTCGGATACCATCGGGATGTTGCCGGCGATGAAGATCACCGATCCGTATTCCCCGACAGCGCGGGCGAAGGCGAGCGCAAAGCCGGTGAGGAGCGCGGGCAGAAGGGACGGAAACACCACGCGGCGGAAGGTCTGGAGCCGGGTCGCGCCGAGGCTCGCCGCCGCCTCCTCGAACTCGGCGTCGAGATCCTCGAGAATCGGCTGCACGGTGCGGACGATGAAGGGCAAGCCGATGAACACGAGCGCGACGAGAATGCCGAGCGGCGTGAAGGCAACCTGGATCCCGAACGGCTCGAGGTACTGGCCGACCCAGCCGTTCTTGGCATAGAGGGCGGTCAGCGAGATTCCGGCCACGGCGGTCGGCAGCGCAAAGGGCAGATCGATCAGGGCGTCGACCAGCTTCTTGCCCGGAAAGGTATAGCGCACGAGCCCCCATGCGAGGAGCAAGCCGAACACCACGTTGATCGCGGCGGCGAGCAGGGACGCGCCGAAGCTGAGCTTATAGGAGGCGACGACGCGCGGGCTCATGGCCGCGTTGAGGAAATGCTCCCAGCCCATGCCGGCGGTCTTGATGAAGACCGCGGAAAGCGGAATGAGGACGATCAGGGACAAATAGGCAAGGGTGAACCCGAGCGACAGCCCGAAGCCCGGCAGAACCCTGCGTGCGCGTGCGTAAGCCATGGACGTAGTGTTCCGCTCAATGTGCGATGGTCAGGGCCACGATCACAGAGACAGAACACAGCAGCGCCATCCAGGAGATGAGCTTGTGCAAGTAAATCTGTTTCGACGACACGGCACGCCCCCTGAATTCGATGCGCTAACGTAAAGTTGGGTCTTTAGAAGCAGAACGAAGAAGAACTTCGATCCTTATTCGAATTTCTGGATTGGAGGTTGCAGCTCAGGGCAGCGGCGCGGTGACCACGAGATACGCCACTGTCCTGGTTTCCAACGTGTTCTCAATCACATAGTGGGCAGACGCCTCGAACGTGACGGCGTCGCCCTGGAGCAGCGTCACGGGCGGGTCGCGTCCCACGGCGACCTTGAGCCGACCCTCTGCGACAACGAGGTTGCAGCGGGTGCCGAGGTCCGCGGCCGGGAACTCCTCGCGATGTCCGGGGGCGAAGGCGAGCTCGAAGAACCCTGCTCCGCGGGCGCGATTGGCCGGCGACAGGCTGCGGCTCGAGTAACGGCCGCCGCTGGCCACGAGCACGCTCGCGCGGTCGCGCGTGAGAACGACGAGGCTCGGCTCGTGCTCCGTGGCAACGAGGGTCGCTACCGGCACGCCGAGCGCGTCGGCGACCCGCCACAGCAGGCTCACCGTGGGCACACTCTTGGCTGTCTCGATCTGCCCCAGCATGGCCCGGCTGACGCCTGAAAGCTCGGCCAGGCGCTCGAGGGAGAGGCCCTGTGCCTTGCGCAGTCGGCGCAGGTTCGAGCCGACGATGACCGGCACGTCGCGCACGGTCGCGTCCGAGACGGCGCCTGCGCCATCACCCGTGTCGTCGGGTTCTGCTTTGGACATGGATATGGAAATCGGAATTGCTGCAATGGTTTTCATGCCGACCAATGTAGCGGCATGGCCTTTGCGCACGAACGAAGAAGAAATGATGTACTTATGAAGCCCCGCGCATTGCCCCGCACAGCGACGCGGCCGGCGGCAAGCGCGAGAACTAAAAAAGGGCCGCCCCGAGGGCGGCCCTTCTCGTTGCCTCGCTTGGGAGAAGCCGAGGGTCAGAACTTGATGACGCCGCCGCCGAAGACGAGGTCGAGGTCCTCGAGCGGCACACCGATGGGCGCGCCCGTGGCTACGCCGCCCACCGGGAGGGTGGTGTTGGCAACGGTGATGTCGGCTTCCACGTGACGATACGACAGATAGAGCGTCAGAGCCGCCGCATCGATGCCCTGAGCGACGCCGAAGCCGTAGGATTGGAGGCCGGTCGACAGCACGGCGGCGGGGTTGGCCGTTCCAGCAAAGGCGGCATCGAGCGTGCGCGTGTTGGAACCACCTTCGTAGTCGTAGTACTCGCCGTAGACGGTCGTCTTGCCGAGTGAGATCCACTTCTTCTCGATACCGGCCTGGAGAGCCCAGAACGTCTGCTCATCGTCCGGGGTAACGGCACCGGAGTACAGCGCCGTGTCGGCGATCAGATCGTCCTTCTTGATGCCGGCGGCAAAGTTCACGAACAGACCGGTGGCCTCGTGGACGACGCTCGCCGAACCGCCGAACTGATTGCAGTCCGAGGTGTCGTTCGCGATCGCGGCGCACGCGGTCTGCGTCTGGGCCGTACCCGTGTCGATCTGGCCGTAGCCGATGCCGGCCGCGACTTTCAGGCCAGCGAACTCGCCCTTGTAGCGGAGCGCGACATCCCAATAGTCATCCTGGGCCCAGGTTGCGGAGGCGATGAAGCCCGCGAACTCCGGCGTCTGATACGTGACACCGCTGAAGCGCCGCTCGCCCTCGCCCGGCTGGTCGCCGTGCACGCCGATGAGGCGACGGTACTGATAGGCCGTGCTGATGTCTCCGTTGGTTCTGCGCAGGCTCAGACCGAGACCGGTGTCCTCGACGTCCGAGTACTTCGAGAAATCGGCGGTCTGGGTCTGGTTGATCTCGGTGATCTGATCGGTGGCGGTCGCCCCGAGGCCTACGGTCACGCGGCCGAGCTTCTTGTTGTCGATGTACCAATGCGCGTCGCGCAGATCGAACCCAACGTCGGCCGGGTTGTCGTTGCCGAGCGGATTCTCCTGGGTGAAGCGCTTCGAGTTGGCGGTGCGGATGCCGATCTCGAGGCGATAGCCCGCAGACCAGTCTCCCTCGATCTTGGCCTTGCCGCGGAAGCCGATGCGCGTGCGCGAATTGTCGTTGGTCACCGCGTACGTGTTGTCTTCAAACCCGTCATCCCAGTACAGGAGGCCCTGATTGACCTGGCTGTAAATCTCGAGCGACACCTTGCGGTTGCCTTTGCGGGCCGTGGTCGCCTCGAGCTCGGCGATGCGCTCCTCGAGATCGGCGCAGCAGTTGCCGCCAAGGTCGGCCGCGACCGCCGGCACAGCTGCGATAGAGACCAGCAACCCGGCTGCAACAGCAACCAGATGCCCCCCATGTCTCTTGACACCCCCATCCATCTACTCTCTCCGCTATGTTAGACGTTGATCTGCTATAACATATTGATATTTAATCTATTTTCTCGATTCCTTGCGATTTGCACAAGTTCGTAATGCTGTCATACTCCCGATTCCCCCTTTCTGTTGCCTAGGCGCCACGTCGACTGACGACAAAGCCACTCACGTCGTCCGCGATGGTGGTCTCAGAGCCGGGTGAGCGGCTCCGATGGGTGCGCACGGGACGCTCGCGCCACTTGGCGAAAGCGGCGGCAGCCTGCGGTGTGACGAGTCTCAAACCGACGTCCGGAACCGGATCGGGACCGCCGGCACCTCGCCTGCCGGTCCAAACCTCGCGGTCCTCGAGTTGGCGCAGCAGCGAAATCCCGAACGGCCATGGGCCGAAGCCGGACTCGGCGTTGATGTGTCCGGCCGGGCCGAGATCGACGAAGTCGGCTCCCCAGCGCAGCGCCAGCGCGAGCGCCTTGTCGATGGACAGCCAAGGATCGTTGGCCGACGCGACGAGGGTCGCGGGAAAGCCGAGCGGGCCTTCCGGCAAGGAGCCGGCGACACCGAATTTGTCGGGATCGGCGGGGGCGACGAGCAGGACGCCTTTCACCCGCTCTCGGTAATCCTCGGCCGCCTGCACGGCAGCGAGAGCGCCGAAGCTGTGCGCGGCGATGAGAACCGGTCCCGTGCGCCGCGCGATCTCGCGACGGATGCGGCTCGACCATTCGGGAAGGTTGGCGCGCTTCCAATCCGACTGGATGACGCGGACGGCTTCGGGAAGCTCCGTCTCGATCCAGCTCTGCCAGTGGGCCGAGCCGCTCGAGTTCAATCCGGGCACAATGAGAGTCGTGGTGGTCATCGTTACGATCCTTCGAAGCAAGGAGGAGGAAGGGGCGGTGGAGCTCGGCCAGAACGCGAGCTTCAACAGCGGCCCGATGTCGGCTTCGAGGACGTCGTCCCGGCACGCCGCGGGCGAGGCGCCGCGCGGGTCGCGATGGCCATCGACCAGGCCACGGCCGACGCGGCGATCGTCACGCTCGTCAGCACTATGGTGGCGGTCAAGATCATGATGGGCTTCTGAGACTTGGGTTCGGTGCGGGTTTCAAATGGCGGGTCGCCGCCCGCGTCCCCAGGAGAAAGGACGAAGGCGGCGATGCGCGTGCGGCGTCAGCTCTTCGAGTCGTAGATCTGATCGAAGACGCCGCCGTCCTTGAAGTGGACCTCGGTGGCCTTCGCCCAGCCGCCGAACACATCGTCGATGGTGAACAGCTTCACAGCCGAGAACTGCGCCTTGTACTTCTCGGCCGCGGCTGCGTCGCGCGGGCGATAGTAGTGCTTGCCGGCGATGTCCTGACCCTCGGGCGTGTAGAGGTACTTGAGATAAGCCTCGGCGACTTTGCGCGTGCCGTGCTTGTCGACGACCTTGTCGACGACGGCGACGGACGGCTCGGCGAGGATCGACACCGTCGGCGTCACGATCTCGAACTTGTCGGGGCCGAGCTCCTTGGTGGCGAGGTACGCCTCGTTCTCCCAGGAGATGAGCACGTCGCCGATGCCGCGCTCCGTGAACGTGGTGAGCGAGCCACGTGCGCCAGAGTCGAGCACCTTGGTGTTCTTGTAGATCCGCGTGACGAGATCCTTCGCCTTGTCTTCGCTGCCGCCGTCCTGCGCCAGTGCGTAACCCCAGGCCGCGAGGTAGTTCCAGCGTGCGCCGCCCGAAGTCTTCGGGTTCGGCGTCACGACCTCGACGCCTTCCTTTGCGAGATCAGCCCAGTCCTTGATGTCCTTGGGGTTGCCCTTGCGGACGAGGAAGACGATGGTCGAGGTGTAAGGAGCCGAGTTGTCGGACAGGCGCTTCTGCCAGTCGGCCGGGATGAGGTCGCTCTTCTTGGCGAGCTGGTCGACGTCGCCGGCGAGCGCGAGGGTGACAACGTCGGCCTCGAGGCCATCGATCACCGCGCGGGCCTGCTTGCCCGAGCCGCCGTGCGACTGCTTGATGGTGACGTCCTCGCCGGTCTCGGCCTTCCAATGCTTGGCGAAGGCGGCATTGAACTCCTGATAGAGCTCGCGCGTCGGGTCGTAGGAAACATTCAAAAGCTCAACGGCATAGGCCGCCGCAGAAAGGCCAGCGATGCTGACCGAAACGCCGAGCGCAAGGGCGGCGCGGCGGGTGAAACGGGCAATAGACATGGTTCGTGTTCCTCTTTGGTAGGCTTAACTGAGCCGGCACCGTATGCGGGCGCCTCCACGCCACGAACCAAGAAGAATTGCTGAGCTTATGAACCGCTCTGCCGACGATATTGGCGGTTCGAATCGCGCATTCCGCCGGGCGTGAGGAAATTATTGCTGCGGGCGCGGCGCTCGCCACGAAGCGGTTGCGCGAGATCGCGACGGTAGAGAAACCGCCTTCGTTCAGGGCTCCGGACGTCGCCAGCTATGCGGCTTCGATGCAATGCTTCGCACATCTTGTTGTTTGACCCCCCAAGCGGATCGGGGCTCACATGCGGTTGCGTGCCTCTCATGCACGCCGCGGTGATTTCGAGGTTCACTTGCGCCGCGTCATCAAACGCTAAGGAGCTCCCAATGACGTTCAGCGATCCAGTTCCCAACAGCCCTCATTGCGCGCGGCCTGTGTCCTGCTGCTCGCAGCGGTGTTGTTGATCGCACACGCGGCCCACTGCCGCCCAAGCCAATCGAAACCCCGACTTCCAATCGCGAGTTTGAACCCGCCTCCGCGCGGGAAAGGACACTCTTCATGTCAGACGCCTACATCATCGAGGTCGCCGACGAGACCGCCGGCATCGTGGTCCGCCAGGACAGCGAGAAGAGCTACCGGTTTCACGCTTCGCTGCCGCGCTATTTTCCGCTCGACGGCAAGCTGTTCCAGGCTCCGCGCGATGCAGAGCGCGCCGCGCTCGCCCAATTCGGCCAGAGGCCGAAGCAGAAAGTGAGGGCGGCATAACCGGCGCCGTCCTCAACCCTCTCCCTGGACCACGGTAGTCACCGACCGCGGTTCTCCTCGGCCGGCTCGCGCAACGCGAGCCGGCCATTTTTCCAGAACCAATATTTCGAAGCCAACTCTCCGGAAGGATCCAACTCATGACGACGTTCCGCAGTTTCATGCTCGGACTCGGACTTGCCATCGCCGGCGCGGTCGGCGCGCAGGCGGCCGAGACCACGCTCCTCAACGCGTCCTACGACGTCTCGCGCGAGCTCTACAAAGAGGTCAACCCGGCCTTCTCCGCGCACTGGAAGGCGACGAAGGGGGCTGATGTCTCCGTCAACCAGTCGCACGGCGGCTCGACCAAGCAGGCGAAGTCGGTGGCGGAGGGCCTCGAGGCCGATGTCGTCACGCTCAATCAGGCGACCGATCTCGATTTCCTGGCGAGCAAGGACGTGGTCGCCAAGGACTGGAAGCAGCAGTTCCCGCACGAAGCGGCGCCCTACACCACCACGACGATCTTCATCGTGCGCAAGGGCAACCCCAAGGGTATCAAGGACTGGGACGATCTCGTGAAGGCCGGCACGTCGGTCGTCATTCCGAATCCGAAGACCTCCGGCAACGGGCGCTATACCTACCTCGCGGCCTGGGGCTACGCGCTCGGGGCAGACAAGAACGAGGACAAGGCGAAGGAATTCGTCACCAAGCTGTTCGCCAACGTGCCGGTGTTCGACGGCGGCGGGCGCGGCGCGACGACGACGTTCACGCAGCGTGACGTGGGCGACGTCCTGGTGACGTTCGAAAACGAGGTCGGCCTGCTCAAGACGGAATTCGGCGACAAGTTCGACGTCGTCTATCCGTCGCTCAGCGTCGAGGCCGCGCCGCCCGTCGCCATCGTCCAGGGCGTGGTCGCCAAGCGCGGCACGGCCGAACTCGCCAAGGGCTATCTCGACTTCCTGTATTCGACGGAAGGACAAAAGATCATCGCCAAGCACGGGTTCCGCCCGCGCGAAGCGACGGTGCTCGCCGAGGCGAAGCTTCCCGACGTCAAGACCTTCAAGGTGGAGGACGTGCTCGGAAGCTGGGCCGACGCGCAGAAGAAGCATTTCGCCGACGGCGGGGTCTACGACCAGATCACGACGGTGACCAAGAGCAACTAGCGCGCAACTCTGGGGGAGCGACGCGCGCCCGGCCCTGTCTCCCGCAGGGCCGGGCTTTTCATTGCCGGGAATTTGCTCAGCACTTCTTCTTGGTTCGCCGCGCGTGAGGCCATTTCTAACATCGTGGCCGTTCAATCCTACATTTCATCCGAGGGGCCTGCCCGTGACTGTCAACATCGATCGCGTCGTTGTCGCGTTGCGGAGCGCGCGCGGCCTCTTACCGCGCACCGTCGACAAGTCGGGCCGAGTTCTGCCGCTGCCTTCGCCGCGCGCGATCTCGGAGGCCGTGTCCGATCTCACCTCGGCATTGTTCCCGCGCCGCTTCGGCGGGGCACGCGCGAGCACCAACGAAGCGCTCGATTATTTCGTTGGGCACACGCTTGGCAGGGCGCTCGATCAACTGCAGGCGCAGATCGTGCGCGAGCTCGCGTTCACGGCCTCGCTCTCGTCGGAAGGCCTCGTCGATGCCGAGCAAGCCGCACAGGCCATCATCCAGGAGTTCGCGGATGGTCTTCCGGGCATTCTCGAGATTCTCTACAGCGACGTGCGCGCGGCCTACGACGGCGATCCCTCGGCAAAGAGCCAAGACGAGGTCCTGCTCAGTTTCCCCGGCGTGCGCGCCACCATTCATCACAGGCTCGCGCACGCGCTTTACAGGCTCGATCTGCCCATCATCGCGCGCATCGTCGCCGAGCACTCGCATTCGCTGACCGGCATCGACATCCATCCTGGCGCGGAGATCGGCGCCAGCTTCTTCATCGATCACGGCACGGGCGTCGTGATCGGCGAGACGGCCGTCATCGGCGAGCGTGTGCGCGTTTATCAGGCGGTGACGCTCGGCGCGAAGCGGTTCTCGGTCGACGAGAGCGGCGCGCTCGTCAAAGGCCAGCCGCGCCATCCGATCGTGGAGGACGACGTCGTCATCTACGCGGGCGCGACCATTCTCGGGCGCGTCACCATCGGGCGGGGATCGGTCATCGGCGGCAACGTCTGGCTCACGCGCAGCGTGGCCGCCGGAAGCAACATCGTGCAGGCGCAGGCGCGCAGCGATGTCTTCGATAGCGGCTCAGGAATATGATTCTCCTATTGACTTGCTATGCGCAATTAGAGATGCGGTAACTGCCGACTTTGAGGCATAACATTCTCCAATATAACGGATTATGAGGGTATCATGGCAGACGAGGACCAAACGTCGTTGGGCGACATCGCAGCCAGGCAATTAGCCAATGCGACCAAGACCGTACCGCAGATGCAGAGCATCAGCCCGCGGTGGCTCGTGCATTTCCTGTCGTGGGTTCCGGTCGAAGCCGGCATCTACCGCGTCAACCGCGTCAAGGACGAGAGCAGCGTCGAAGTCGACTGCTCGCTGCGTGACGAACGCATCCTGCCCCAGACCTATGTCGACTACGTCGAGAACCCGCGCGAGTATCTGCTGTCCGCGGTCAACACCGTGCTCGACATCCACACGCGCGTCTCCGACCTCTACTCGGTGCCGCACAACCAGATCAAAGAGCAGCTCCGCCTCACGATCGAGATCGTGAAGGAGCGCCAGGAGAGCGAGCTCCTCAACAACAAGGAGTACGGCCTCATCGCCAACGCCGCCTCCTCGCAGAAGATCAAGACGCGCAGCGGCGCGCCGACGCCCGACGACCTCGACGAGCTGATCGCGCGCGTGTGGAAGGAGCCGGCGTTCTTCCTCGCGCATCCGCAGGCGATCGCCGCCTTCGGCCGCGAGTGCACCCGTCGCGGCGTGCCGCCGCCGACCGTCACGCTGTTCGGCAGCCCGTTCCTCACCTGGCGCGGCATCCCGCTCATTCCCTCGGACAAGCTCGAGGTGAAGAGCGGCAAGACCAACATCCTCCTCATCCGCACCGGCGAATCCAAGCAGGGCGTGGTCGGTCTCTACCAGCCGGGGCTGCCCGGCGAGCAGAGCAAGGGCCTCTCGGTGCGCTTCATGGGGATCAACCACAAGGCAATCGCTTCTTACCTCGTTTCGCTCTACTGCTCGCTTGCAGTTCTGACGGACGACGCGCTCGGCGTTCTCGAGGGCGTCGAGGTGGGCAAGTACCATGAGTACAAGTGAGATCCCGAACCCGGGCGCGGACCCAACGCGCCTCAACCCGGCGCTCGGCGGTATCGGGCTCAGTCCGCAAGGGGTGAGCCCGGGTTACGGCCTGCCGGATGACGCCGCGCTGACGCGGCTTGCCAACGAGATCTACAGCACGCCGCCCGGTTCTCCGGCGGGCGTGCTGCCGGTGGTGCCGGCTGCGGCGCCGCCGCGCGGACTCGCGCTCGACCTCCCGGGCGCGGACCCTACGCGGATCACGCCGTCGCTCGGTGGGGCCGGACTAAGTCCGCAGGGCGTGGTTCCGGGATACGGCGTGCCGGACGAGGCGTCACTCGCGCGCCTTGTGCAGTCCGCCGTCTCGGGCGTGCCCGGTGCATCTGCCGGTATCCTGCCGGGTGCGCCGAGCGTTCCCGTCGTCGCGCCGCCGCAGGTGCTGGTGCCGGACGTGCCGCTCACGACCCCACCGTCGCAGGGCACCACGGGGCTCTCGGGCATACCGCTTCCCTATGAGGCGGAGCTGCGTGCGCTCCTCGGCTCGCCGGCGCCTGCCTCCGAGCCCGAGCACAAGATGGAGCTCGTCCCCGACGTCGCGCTCAACGGCACGCCGCCGTCGGCGGGAACGGTCGCCTCTCCGGCGTCCGATCCGCAGCCGGTTCCGCTTCCCTACGATGCGGAGCTCAAGGCTCTGCTCGGCACCGTGGGCGGCGAGACGCGCTTCGCCGATCCGACGCAAAGCGCCGGTTCGTCGCTCTACTTCCTGCGCGACATCGGGGGCGGCGCTCCATCCAACCCCGGCGGAGCGGGCGGTATCGGCGTTCCGGGCGCATCGGGGCCCGGAATCCATTCGGGGTTTGCCTCGGCGCATCCGCCGTTCGACGTGAATGCGATCCGCCGCGACTTCCCGATCCTCTCCGAGCACGTCAACGGGCGACCGCTGGTGTGGCTCGACAACGCCGCCACCACGCAGAAGCCGAGGGCGGTCATCGATCGCCTGGCGCACTTCTACGAGCACGAGAACTCGAATATCCACCGTGCGGCGCACGAGCTTGCCGCACGCTCGACGGATGCCTACGAGGGCGCGCGCCAGAAGGTGGCCCGCTTCCTCAACGCGGGCTCGGCCGAGGAGATCGTGTTCACGCGCGGGGCGACGGAGGCCATCAACCTCGTCGCGGCGACGTTCGGGGCGAAGCACATCGGCGCGGGCGACGAGATCGTCATCACGCATCTCGAGCATCACGCCAACATCGTGCCGTGGCAGCAGCTGGCGTTCGCCAAGGGCGCGAAGCTGCGCGTCGCTCCGGTCGATGACCGCGGCCTGGTGCTGCTCGAGGAGTACGGCAAGCTCCTCAACGGGCGCACCAAGCTGGTCGCGTTCACGCAGGTCGCCAACGCGATCGGCACCGTCACCCCGGCCAAAGAAATGGTCGAGATGGCGAAGCGGGTCGGGGCGACCGTGCTGGTCGACGGGGCGCAATCGGTCTCGCACATGAAGGTCGACGTGCAGGCGCTCGGCGCGGACTTCTTCGTGCTCTCGGGGCACAAGCTGTTCGCTCCGACCGGGATCGGCGTGCTGTGGGGGCGGAAGGAGCTGCTCGACAGCCTGCCGCCCTACCAGACCGGCGGCAACATGATCCAGGACGTGACGTTCGAGCGAAGCGTGTTCCACGCCGCGCCGCAGCGTTTCGAAGCCGGGACGGGCAACATCGCGGATGCGGTGGGGCTCGGCGCAGCGATCGACTACGTGGAGCGGATCGGGCTCGAGAACATCTCGCGCTACGAGCACGGGCTGATCGCCTATGCGACGCAGAAGCTGCTCGACGTGCCGGGGCTCACCATCATCGGCACGGCGCCGGAGAAGGCGGGCGTCATCTCGCTCGTGCTCAAGGGCGTGCCGAGCGAGGAGGTCGGATCGCGGCTCAACCAGTACGGCATTGCCGTACGGTCGGGGCACCACTGCGCGCAGCCGATCCTGCGCCGCTTCGGGCACGAGGCGACGGTGCGGCCGTCATTCGCGTTCTACAACACCTGCGGGGAGATCGATCTCCTGGTCTCGGCGCTGCGCGACATCCAGCGCGACGCCGGGCAGTCGTATCTCTGACGGCACACGCCGAAGACGACATGCCGCGGCGGCTTCACGGATGTGGGGCCGCCGTTTCCTTTTGCTCAAGATCGCCGCGTCGACTTGGTGCGTCGCGCTGGCGCAGAGCGGCGAGTGTGCGTTCGGCTCCCTCGATCTCCGCAGCCGCGATGCCGAAGAACGCATTGCTGAGGCGCCGCCTGCGCTCAACCTCACCGGAGCGGAGGGCCAGCAGATCCGTCTCCTCGTCGATTTCGGCGTAGGAGCTCGAGCGTCCCACAATCTCGAACCCGCACATCGCCCGATAGAACCGCGACACCCGCGGATGCACCGCAATCAGCACGATGTCGGCGCGCTCCGCCGTCGACACAATGAGGCCGGCGCGCACGAGCGAGGCATAGAGCGTCGTCCTGAAAGATCGGTTCGCAAGGGACGGCTCTACCGCCATGCGCGAAAATTCCACCATCGTGAGGCGTCCGTCCGGATCGAGGCCGGCGACCTCGCCGGGAAACTCGGCTTGGCACGGCATGCTTTCGCGCGGGCACTCTTTGCCGCCGAACGCCAGTCGCAAAGAGCCGACACATTCTTCGTCATGGAATGCGCCGATCGCGTAGGTCGACGATAGATGATCGTAACGATCCACGAACTCCTGCTTGGCGTTCTCTGCGATATACCCCCCGTCGCGAAACGCTCTGTATCGCAAGCGATTGATTTCGGACTGATCGGACTGTGCCGCGTAGATGCGGAACGAAATGGGAAAATTCTTCGCCGCGTCGCCACCGTTGGAATCGAGAACCAGCGGGGGCTGGAAAAGCATCTCTGTCGTCACGAACTCAATCCTCGCCCTGAAGGCGCCCACCCGCGCTCGATGGCTTCCAACGCGCGGCGCGCGTGCCCGTTCCGCACCAAGCGAGATGCGGCTCAGGAATTGGCGCGCTTCAGCCGCATCGGGTCAAGGTTAATCGCGACGCGCCGACACGAGGGGCACCCCGGTCGAACCCCGGGGTAACGCTCTCTCAGTCGTTGGCGCGCATTTGCGTTCGTTCCACACTGGAAATACGTCAAACGTCACGTCGAGGCACTGACTCGCATCCATGCCGGAGGCGACGTAGTCTCAGACATTTCGCCGATCAGGGAGCTGCCTGTGACAACACCGTCTTCCGCATCCGTGACCCGCTATGTCCTCTATTTTCTTGGCCTTTCGTTCTTGCTCGGAGCGGTGATCGCCGTATTCGAGGAATTTTCCGGCATTTCACTCGGCTCGGGCGCCAGCATAGGAATCAGCATCGGCTCAGCGCTTTTTGCGGGTCATTATTTTGTAAAGGATCGCGGCCGTTTGCCCACCACCTCGGAACAGCACCGGCTGGCGGCCTATTCTCTCCTGTCGTCCATCGTCTTGGGGGGCGCCATCATCGCCGCTTCGGTTTGGGCGCAGTCCGGACAGGCGGGATTTCGGGAGCTATGGGACCGCGGGCTCGAGCAGTTGGGCGTCATTGCCATTGTCACGGTTGTAGCGTTGCTCCTCTACTATCTGGTCCTCTGGTGGAGCTACGGCGGGCTTCTGCGCAAAACCGCGGGGAAGCACTTGGCTTCTTGAGGAGGTCAAGCTTCGTGCGCGGCGGTTTCGACGTCAGGCGCCGCAGGCCTTGCGCCCGGTGCTGATGCCAGCTCCAAGAGCACGTCGGCATGGCAGGGCTCGCCGGGCTTGCACCAGCAGGCGAGATTCTTGCCGCGGAGCTCGTGCAGGCGCTCGCGGACGAGCGCCATGCCCTTGAGCGACGTCCTCAGCCAGTGCGCATAGGCTTCTACCGCCCAGGCCTTGCCCAAGTATCGCTGATGGTCGAAGGGAAACGGATTGCCCCACTTCGAGCCGCGCCCGACGTAGACCGAGCCCGGCGGCAGGCGCCAGCCCTTTGCTGCCTTGCGCTCGATGCGTCGCGGCTTCGTCACCGCTCCCTCCGCCGCTCTTCAAGTCGAGGAAGGCTACGGGAGTTCACGCTCCGGAAAAAGGCGGTTCAGGACACGCATCGACAGTCATCTTTTGAGGAGCGCACCGGTTTTAAGGAACGCACTGGCGGCGATGGCCGCGACCATGGCGGCGGCAAAGGCGATCGTGCCGGGCGCGGCAAGCGGTAGCGAGACCAGCGCCGGGCCGGGGCAGAAACCGACAAGTCCCCAGCCGACACCAAAAACCGCCGATCCGACGATCAGCGAGCGATCGAGGGGAGCGTCCGCCGGCGGAACATGGAAGGCCGCGTCGGCGAGCGGTGCACTCCGCCGCCGGACCAGCCAGAAGCCCGGAGCTGCGACGCCGATGGCGCCGCCCATGACGAAAGCGAGGCTCGGATCCCACGCTCCGGCGAGGTCGAGAAAATTCTGCACCTTGGCCGGATCGGCCATGCCGGAAAGGATCAGGCCCACGCCGAAGATCAGGCCCGACGCGAGTGCGCCGATCACGCCCATGGCCATCCTCCAAAAACGTGACGCACGAGATAGACCGTCGCCACGGCCGTCGCCATGAAGATCGCCGTGGCTGCGATCGAGCGGCGCGAGAGACGAGCGAGCCCGCACACGCCGTGGCCGCTCGTGCAGCCGCGCGCGGCGAACACGCCCGCGCCAACGAGAAGGCCGGCGACGACAGCGAGGCTCACGCTTTGGGTAACGGTCTGGTGGACCGCGTCACCGGTCGCCGCGGTCCATGCGAACGGCGCGGCGAACAATCCTGCGATGAACGCGGCGGCCTCGCGCGGGGCGCTCGTGCCATAAGGCGGAAAGAGACGGCGCACGATGCCGCTGATACCGGCGATACGGCCGGTCACGAGCAGGAGCAGCACGGCGGATGCGCCGATGAGCGCGCCGCCCGCGAGCGACGTCCAGGGCGTGAAGTCGGTTGGGGTCATAGATGGGCCTCGATCGCGTGTGCGGCCCGGCCTACTTCAACGGCTCCGGGTCGCCGCCGAACTTGTACTTCACGCCGAACGTGGCTTCAAACTGATACATGCTGATCTCGATGGTGTGGGCCGGGTTGCCGAAGCCCGGAAGCTCGGCGCCGCTGACGGAGCCTTCCGGAGCATAGAGGCCAGCAACCTCCACCGACCAGGCCCTGTCGAGCTGATACTCGAAGCCCGCGGTGATGTGGTGCTGGACGACGGCGGGTGCGAGGATGTTGAACTGCACATCGCGCGAGGAGATGGGATTGGTGGCGTAGGCGTAGCCCGCGCGCAGCGTCAGCTCCGGGGATTTGCGCCATTCGACGCCGAGCTTCACGACATCGACATCATCCCAACCGAAGCCGGGACCGTTGTCGGCGCCGAGCGGATTGCGGAGCAGGATATTCGTCGACGGGTTGGCGATGGAGGCGACCTGCCCGAACCAGATGTGGCGGTAGTCGGCGAGCAGCGTGATATTGGGAGTCACGTCGATGGCGATGCCGGCCTGGATGCTCGCCGGGATGTCGAAGTCGCCCTGCTCGGCGAAAAGGCCGCGGTACTTGTCGAACTCCTGCGACCAGATCGGCGTGTTGCCGGCCACGCCGAGGCGCACGCTCGGCGCCACGGCCCACTCCACGCCGCCGCGCACGCCGAAGCCCCAGGCGACCTCGTGCCCGTTGTTGGTCACGAAGTTCGGATCGCTCGACGCCGGAATGAAGGCATTGAGACCTTTGAGCTTGATCTGCTGGCGAGCCAGGATCGGCGCAACACCGATCGAGACGCCGGGCGCAATCGTCTTGGCGATCGCAACCGAGAGCAGCGCCTGCTGCAGGTCCACGCCGAGGCTCCCGAAGCCGAAGATCGAGCCGGGATAGTCGGTGTTCATGCCGCCGCTGCCGTAGACCGAGACGCCGATCACGTCCGCGAACGGGTTGGGCGCAAGCCGATAGCTCGCCGCCAGATTGGGAATGGCGAACCAGTTGCTGTCGCTCTCGATGGTGCCGGTTGGCGTGAAACCGGGGGCGCCGCCGCCTTCGAACTCGCGACGCGGGCTGAAGGCGGAGACGGCCGCAGTCACCTCATTGCCGGAATGAACGAGGCCCGCTGGGTTGAGGGAGATTGCAGTCGCGTCGCGACTATCGGCGGCGCCGGCTCCGCCGAGCGCCTTGTGGCGCGCGCCATAGCCGTGCTGGAAATAGCCTTCGGTCGCCTCCGCCGTCACGGGAAGCGCCACGACGATGGCAGCCGCGACTGCGCGCATCGCGCGCGACGATTTGGAACTCATGATCCACCCCCTGCGAAACCCCTTCGAGGGTGAAACGCTACGGGTGTATCCAAGCGCGGCGAACGAAGAAGAACTGCAGAGCTATTTCACACGCGCGTCTCGTAAAGCAGACGCGCATCCGGCATGTTGCAGATGCCGGATGCGCGAGTGGTTCCGCATCGCGTCAGGGCGCGTACGCGCTCACGGCGTCGGGAAAAGGTCGCTCGTGAAGTAGCGCTCGGCGGACGAGGGCGCGAACGTCAGGACCGTCTTGCCGGCGAACTCGGGGCGACGCGCGACCTCGAGCGCGGCCGCGATGTTGGCGCCGGTCGAGATGCCGCCCGGGATGCCCTCGAGCTTGGCGATGCGCCGCGAGGTCTCGAAGGCCTTGTCGTTCGAGACGGTGATCACCTCGTCGATGAGCTTGGTGTCGAGCACGCCCGGCACGAAGCCCGCGCCGATGCCCTGGATCTTGTGCGGTCCTTTTTGCCCGCCGGACAGAACCGGGCTCGCGTCCGGCTCGACGGCGATGATGCGTAGGCCTGGGATGCGGGGCTTCAGCACGCGGCCGACACCGGTGATCGTGCCGCCCGTGCCGACGCCGGCGACGATGGCGTCGACCTTGCCGCCGGTGTCCTTCCAGATCTCCTCGGCGGTCGTGCGCTCGTGGACCAAGGGGTTCGCGGGATTGTCGAACTGCGCCGGGATGACGGCGTTGGGCAGCTCCTCGGCCAGCTCCTTGGCGCGGGCGATGGCGGCGCCCATGCCGCCCGCGGCGGGGGTGAGCACCAGCTTGGCGCCGAGGTGGGCGAGAATCTTGCGCCGCTCGACGGACATCGACTCCGGCATGACGAGAATGAGCTCGTAGCCGCGCGCGGCAGCGACAAAGGCGAGCGCGATGCCGGTGTTGCCGGAGGTCGGCTCGATCAGCACGGACTTGCCGGGCTCGATCTTGCCCTGCGCCTCGAGGCTGTCGATGAGCGAGACGCCGATGCGGTCCTTGACCGAGGACAGCGGGTTGAAGAATTCGAGCTTCAAGAGGATGCGGGCCTCAATGCCCTCCTCGGCCTGCAGCCGGTTCAAAGCGACCACCGGCGTGTGGCCGATGGTCTCCGTGATGTCGGAATAGACGCGGCCGCGGCCCCAGGAGGTGGTGGCGGCAAGCGTCTTGATGTCCAGAACTTCGTTCATGGCGCGATCTCTCCGGTGCTCGTCGGGTGTTTGCGCGAAACCTACGCCCGGGCGAGATGGCGCCTAACGAAGAAAAAGCGAAATGCTTATGCGGCGCCGGGGCATAGGGCGACCTCGCCGCTGCCATCCAGCGCATCGCGGGCGGCGCCCACTCAAATGATCGGCGGGGTGCAGGCGCAGGCGACGACGGCAACCGTCTTGCCGGCATTGCGCAAACGATAGGGCACGCGCCCGAAGAGCTGGTAGCCGCCGCCCGCCCCGATGCGCCGGACCTCGCCCGCCGCCTCGACCTCGATCGTGCCCTTGATCACGACCGCCGCCGTCTCGCCGTCGTAGACGATCGGATCGTCGCCGGTGCCGGCGCCGGGTTCATAACGCTCGATGAAGAGTTGCAGGGCCTTGTCGCGCCGCTCGCTGCCGAGCACGCGGAGATCGGCTGCGCCGCGCGAGACCACAGCGAGATCCTTCGCGTCATAGAACAGCGCGTTTTTCTGCGAGACGGGGATGGCGAAGAAATCGGCGATGGTAATTGGGATCGCGGAGAGGATGCGATGCAGGGACGCGAGCGAGGGCGCGTGCGCTTCCTGCTCTATGAGAGAGATGGTGGCGTTGGTGACGCCGGCAAGCTTGGCGAGCTGGCGCTGCGACAGCCCCGCCGTCTCGCGCACGGACCTCAGCCGCGCACCGACCGCGAGATCGCTCGCCTCGGCGCGCGCCCTGGCCTTCGCCTTGCCCCGGCGCGCCTCAAGAATTCCCACGTCCTCTTTCCGCTGCACGAAGTCCTCACCGTTGGCGCTTGATGTTCCCGGCGCATCTTAGCGATCGGCCATCGCGCATGCACCGCGACGCCGTGGACCAGCGCCGCCCTCAAGATGGGGATGCCACTCCGCGAAAGCCACTTGTGCGTCAAAGTTTTTGTGACATAGTATTCAAAAAAAATAAACACAGGCGCCCACGGCGCGTGGTGCCGCGGTCCGCCTTCGCATGCGAAACGGAGGCGCATCACTCATGGCGGCACTTGACGATTTCTCACGGCTTTCGGGCAAGGTCTACGTCGGCGGCGCGTTCGTCGAGAGCAAGGCGAGCGCGTTGCTCGACGTCATCGATCCGGCAACGGAAGAGCTGGTCGGCCGCATTCCCGATTGCACCGATGCCGAGGTGGATGCCGCCATCGATCTGGCCATCGAGGCAGGGCGCGCCTGGAACGCGATGGATTCGCGCTCGCGCGCCGTCATGCTGCACGACATCGCGGCCCTGCTCCGCCAGGACAAGCGGCCCTACGCCGAATGCCTGACGCGCGAGGAGGGCAAGCCCTACAAGGAATCCGTCGACGAGGTGTCGTGGTGCGCCACCGCCATCGACTATTACGCCGAGATCGCGCGTCACGAGACGGGCCGCCTCGCCGGGCCAACGGTGCCGGGCCAGTTCCATTTCGCGGTCAAGGAGCCGCTCGGCACGGTCGTCATCGTGCTGCCGTTCAACTATCCGCTCGTGCTGCTCTGCTGGGAGGCGGCGGCGGCGCTTGCTGCCGGCAACGCGGTGATCATCAAACCGCACGAGCAGACGAGCCTGACGACGCTCAAGTTCATCGAGGTGTTCGCCTCGCTGCCCAAGGGGCTGGTGCAGGTGGTGACGGGCGGGGCGCGCGTCGGACAGCGCCTCGTCGGCAGCCCGAAGACGCACGGCGTCGCCTACACGGGCTCGGTGCCGGTCGGGCAGGCCGTCGCCCGCACCTGCGCCGAGAGCTTCAAGCCGTGCCTCATCGAGGCCTCGGGCAACGATCCCTTCCTCGTCATGCCGTCGGCGCCGCTCGACATGGCCGTGCGCGGCGCGGCGTTCGCGGCCTACCTCAACTGCGGACAGGTGTGCACCTCGGCCGAGCGCTTCTACGTGCACGAGAAGATCTACGACGATTTCGTCGACGGGCTCGTCGCCGAGGCGAAGAAACTGCGTATCGGCAACGGCCTCGATGCCGTCGACATGGGCCCGCTCGCCACCAGCCGCCAGCGCGACCATTTCGAGCGCATGATGGCGCGTGCGCGACAGCAAGGCGCCACGTTCGCGACCGGCGGCGGCCGGCCGGCGGGGTACAACCGCGGCTGGTTCGTCGAGCCGACGGTGCTCACCGGCGTGACGCCGGACATGGATATCGTCAACGAGGAACCGTTCGGGCCGGTGGCGCCGATCGTGAAGGTGAAGAGCTTCGACGAGGCCATCGCGCTCGCGAACCGCTCGCGCTTCGGCCTCGGCGCCAATCTCTACACCCTGGACATGGACGAGGCCTTCCGCGCGGTGCGCGATGTCCAGAGCGGCATCCTCTGGATCAACGCGCCTCTGCTCGACAACGACGCGCTTCCCTTCGGCGGGCGCAAGCTTTCGGGCACCGGCCGTCAGCTCGGCCCGGAGGGACTGGCGCAGTTCCAGAACACCAAGTTCGTGATGATCGATCCCAAGGCGTCGAACCAGGATTTCTGGTGGTTCCCGTATGCCGACGCCGAGAACTTCAAGCCGGCTTCGTGAAGCCGATTTCACAGGGGAGGACGAAACAATGGCCGACGGATTTCAACCTGAGCTCGAGCGGCGCATTGCCGAACTCGAGATCGAGAGCAACCAGGGAAGCGGCTTCACCACCGTCGACTGGATGTGGCTGCTCCTGCTCGGCGTCATCGGCCCGGCGGCGCTTCTCGTGTGGGGGTGGGTGACATGAGCGACAACACATCGGGCATCGAACAATCCGGCTGGCCGCTGACGGCCAAGGACCGCCACTGGACCCAGCTCCAGCTTTTCGTCGTGCTCCTCGTCGCCGCGGCGGCAACGTGGTGCTACATCATCGGCGAGTATGTCGGGTACTACCTGAACCTGAAGATGGGCTTCGCGGCGCTCACCGCGGGCTCCATGATCGGCATGTTCCTGGTCACGCTCGCCGTCGTGCCGACGGCGACGCGCTACGGCATCGACTCGATCGCCTCCGCCAAGCCGCTGTTCGGCAACCGAGGCTGGCTTCTCACCGTATTCCTGCAGTACGTCTCGATCATCGGCTGGAACTCGTTGCTCCTGATCTTCTTCGGCAAGTCCGTCGCCCAGCTTCTGACGACTCTCGGAGTCGCGGACGAAGCGAGCGCCGCAATCATCGTGCGCGCCGTGTCGGCGCTCGCGTGCCTGTTCGTGTTCTTCGTGCTCATGAGGGGCGCGACGGGCCTCGAGCGGGTGTCGTTGGTGCTGTTCTTCTTCATCGTCGGCATCGGCTTGTGGATGACGTGGATGCTGCTCACCAACCAATCGGACGCGATCGCCGCCGCCAAGCCGGCGTATGCGTCGGGCAACCTGCAGTGGGACTATGTGACCGGGCTCGAGATCGGCATCGTGTCACTGCTCAGCTGGTGGCCCTACATCGGCGCGATGGTGCGCGAGGCGCCGGATGCGCACACGGCGACGCTGCCGTCGATGCTCGGCATGGGCCTGCCGGTGCCGATCCTGTCGCTCGTGGGCCTTGCCGCCATCCTGGCGCTGCAGGTCTCCGATCCCTCGGCCTGGCTGATCCAGCTCGGCGGCACGACCTACGGGGTGATCGCGCTCATGTTCGTCATCGCGGCGAACCTGGGCACGGCGCTGGCCGGCGTCTACGCGACGGGTGTCGGTCTCCGGCAGGTGCCGGCTTTCCAATCGCTGTCGTGGAGCGCGCTGCTGCTCATGGCTCTGATCCCGGTTGCGGCCGTCAGCATCGTGGTGCCCGATCTCTTCTTCACGAACTTCGGCACCTTCCTGGCGTTCATCGGCGTGTTTTTCGCCCCGCTGGTCGGCATCCAGATCGTCGACTTCTTCCTGCTCAGGGGGCAGCGGATCAACATCCGCGGCATCTACCAGTCGGGACCGGGAACGCCCTACCAGTATTGGGGCGGCTTCAACCCGGCGGCGATCCTCGGCATGGCGGCGGGATTCTGCACGTACCTCTACCTGCTCAATCCCGTCACCTACGCCTCGCGGTCGCCCTACGAGTACCTGACCGCCTCGCTACCGACGGCCGCGGTGGGCGCGATCGTCTACCTCGTGGCGACATTGCTTGTCGTGAAGCCCGCAGGCAAAGGTGACTACAACGGCGGGACCGCGGGGTGAGAACGCTTCTCGTCTCGGCGCACGTTCGCCCAGACTCATTGACGATGGCAGCGGCCGAAGCCTTTGCTTCGGCCGCTGCCAGCAATGGCCATGAGATCGAATGGGCCAAGCTCGTCGAGGAGGGTTTCGATCCCGTCCTGCGCGAGGCAGACGAGCCCGACTGGACCAATTCCGACAAAGTCTATTCCGAGGCGGTCATCCGCGAGATGCGCCGCATCGAGCGCAACGAAGCCACCGTGATGGTGTTTCCGGTCTGGTGGTGGTCGATGCCGGCCATCCTCAAGGGTTGGGTCGACCGGGTCTGGAACAACGGCTGGGCCTATGGCGACCGCAGCTATCCGCACAAGCGCGTGTGGATGATCGCCATCGGGGGCAGCACCGACGCGGCCTACCACAAACGGGGCTACGACAGCGCCATGCGGGTCCAGCTCGACACCGGTGTCCTCGACTATTGCCGGATCCCGGAGCGGAGGCTCGATATCCTCTACGGATCGATCGAGGGCGAGCCGTACCCGCAGCAGATCATTCAGGACGCTCGCGCGCTCGGCGCTACGTTCTGAGGGGCACTGGCCTCCCGGCGGCCGGCGGCGGCGCTCCGCGCGTCAACACTTGATGCGGAGCGATTTCGGATCGAGCCACGGCCCGAGCTGCGCCCGCGCCGGATAGCGTCGCCATGCGACCTCCACCTCGAGCGGCTCGGCGGCGAGCCATGCGTCGGTGACGGTATCCTCGGTCTCGGCCTCGACGTAGCCCATGCCGAGCGATGCGCCCACGACGTGGCCATAACCGCCGGAGGTTATGGAGCCGACGATGCGGTCACCGCGCCAGATCGGCTCGTTGTGATAGAGCATCGGCGGATTGTCACCCTCGAGCCGCACCTGCACCAGCCGGCGGCGCATGGGGCCTCTCTCGCGCTGCTTCAGAAGCGCGTCGCGGCCGAGGAAGCCGCCGGGCTTGTCCCATGCCACTGCAAAGCCGAGCCCCGCCTCGAGCGGCGTGTCGTCCATGCCGATGTCGTGGCCCCAATGGCGGTAGCCCTTCTCCATGCGCAGCGAGTTCAGTGCGAAGAAGCCCGCGGGCTTGAGGTCAACGTCGCGTCCGGCCTCAACGATCACGTCATAGACGTGCTGGGAGAACTCCGCGGGCATCATCAGCTCCCAGCCGAGCTCGCCGACGTAGGTGACGCGACTCGCGCGCACTTTGGCATAGCCGAGCTCGATCTCGCGGCTCCAACCGAACGGGAACGCGTCATTCGAGAGATCGCCGCTCGAAACTTTCTGCAGCAGCTCTCGCGCGCGCGGCCCCATGATGGCGAGCGTCGGATGGCCGGAGGAGATGTCGCGCGCGAAGACATGCGCGCCCTCGGGGATGTGCCGCCTGAGCCAGGCAAGGTCGCGCACCTGCGAGGTGGAGATGGTAACGATGACGAAGGCGGTCTCGGACAACCGCGTCACCGTCACATCGGCCTCGATGCCGCCCTTGTCGTTGAGCCACTGCGTGTAGACGATGCGTCCCACAGGCACGTCGATGTCGCCCGCGCAAATCCTGTTGAGCACGGCCACGGCGTCGCGGCCGTCGACGGCGATCTTCACGAAGCAACTGAAATCGAACAGCGACACCGCCTCGCGCGTGTGCAGGCTCTCGGCTGCCGCGACGGCAAACCAGTTCTGCCGCCCGTAGGAATATTCAATCTCGGGCTTCATGCCGGGGGGCGCGAAAAAGCCCGGCCGCTCGTAGCCGGCAGCCTCCGTCATCACGGCGCCTTGTGCCAGCAGGCGGTCGTGGAACGGGCTCCGCCTCACGCCGCGCGCGGTCTCGAACTGGCGGTAGGGCCAATGCATGTCGAAGAGGAGCCCGAGCGTCTCGACCGTGCGGTCGTGGAGATACTTGCGGTTAGACTGGAAGGGAAGCATGCGCCGCACGTCGACGTCGGTCAGCTCGATCGGCGGGCGTCCGTCACGGATCCATTGCGACAGCGCCTTGCCGACGCCGCCCGAGGACAGGATGCCGACCGAGTTGAAGCCGCACGCGCAATAGAGGTTCTCGACCTCCGGCGTCTCGCCGAGGAGATAGCGATCATCGGGCGTGAAGCTCTCGGGTCCGCAGAAGAAAAGCTGGACGCCGGTTGTCGACAGGAGCGGCACACGCCGCATCGCCATCTCGAGGATGGGCTCGAAGTGATCGAAGTCCTCGGGCAGCCTGTCGAACGAGAAGTCCTCGGGAATCCCGTCGTGTCCCCACGGCTTGGCCACCTTCTCGAAGCAGCCGAGAAGCAGCTTTCCGGCATCCTCCTTGTAGTAGGCCTGCTCGTCGGTGACGAACAGCACCGGAAGGTCGCGCGGCAAATCCGGGATCGGCTCGGTCACGATGTAGAAGTGCTCAGCCGCGTGCAGGGGCAAGGAGACGCCGGAGAGCGCCGCGAGATCGCGCGACCACATGCCACCGGTGACGACGACCTTATTCGCGCGGATCTCCCCTTCGGCCGTCAGAGCGCCCACGGCGCGCCCGTCTTCGACGAGGACTTTCTCGACGCGCAGATTTTCGAGGATCGTCACGCCCATCGCGCGCGCACCCTTGGCCATCGCCATGGTGACGTCGATCGGATTGACCTGTCCGTCCTTGGGCAGGAACAGGCCGCCAACAACGCCGTCGACGTTCAGGGGCTGCCAGCGCTCCTTGATTTCCTCGGGACCCAAAACCTCGACGGGCAGGCCGAAGTTGCGGCCCATGGAGGCGCCGCGCTTCAGCTCCTCGAAGCGACCCTCGTGCGTGGCGACGCGCAGCGCGCCGCGCTGGCTGAAACCCGTCGCCTGACCTGTCTCCGCCTCGAGGTTTTGGAACAGCTCGCCGGTGTATTTCGCGAGCTCGGTCATGTTGCGCGTGGCGCGGAGCTGCGTGACGAGGCCTGCCGCGTGCCAGGTGGTGCCGCAGGTGAGCTGCTTCCTCTCGCACAGGATCACGTCGGTGATGCCGAGCTTCGCCAGGTGATAGGCAACGGAGACGCCGGCTATGCCTCCGCCCACGATCAGAATTTCGCACTGGTTGCGGAACGGCGTTGACACAGTGCGTCTCCCCGAAGACTCTATTTATATATGTCGAGGAGCATTCATTGCTCGAGTGAATTTTTCAATCTCAACATTCACTTTTTTTATTTTGCCGCGGTGCGGCTCAGGTAGGAAACCATGTCACCAGAGAGAGAGCGCGCGAAGCGACCGGAAGAGCTGCAAGACTCAGCCGGCAGAGCCGCTCGTCGCGTCGGGCTCGAAATCCGCCAGCTGCGCAAGGCCAAATCCATGACGATCGCCGAGCTGTCCATCGCGACCGGTCTGTCGGCGGGCTATCTTAGCCAGATCGAGCGCGGCATCTCGAGCCCGTCGGTGAAGGCGTTGCACACCCTCAGCCGAGCGCTCGGCGTGACCGTGAGCTTTTTCTTCTCGCCGGAGACCGACGACGGCCGCACGCTGCGCGACTTCGTCGTCAGGGCCGGCCAACGGCGCACGCTGACATTCGAGAACGACATTCGCGACGAGCTCCTGTCCCCGAACCTCGGGCGCAAGCTCGAGCTCTTGAGGAGCGTGTTCCCGCCCGGCACGTCCAGCGGAGCCGAGCCCTATGTGCACCGCGGGGAGGAGGCGGGCTTCGTCGTCTCGGGGGAGCTTTACCTTTGGATCGGCGACGAGGAGGTCCTGCTCAAGGAAGGCGACAGTTTCGCCTTCTCGAGCGACCTGCCCCACCGGTATGCAAATCCAGGCACCATCGAGACGGTCGTTATCTGGGCCATCACGCCGCCGAGCTATTGAGATCTCAATTTTTTATTGGTGCGGACGGAGGGAGTCGAACCCTCACGGCGTTGCCGCCTCAGGATTTTAAGTCCTGTGTGTCTACCAGTTCCACCACGTCCGCTGATCCGCTCCGCGCGTCCCGTCTCGGCAGCGCGTCTTTATGCGCCGAGCCGACCGGGGGCTTCAAGGCCGGCGCGCTTCATCCCGCCATCAGACACGCGCCGCGCCGCCAGGTAACGGCTCCGGACGCGCTGCCTCGTGACTGATCGCGGCGCGCAACAGGATGTAGAGCGTGAGGCCGTTCAGCATGTGCCATACGAAATGGCTGCCGCGCAGATGGCCGCCGAGGCTGGTCAGCTCGCAAATCTCGATATCGATGCTGCGGAAGGTCATCGAGACGAGGAACACGGCTGCGGCGAGGGCTATCGACTTGCCGGCCGGGTAGCGCGCGACGACGATCGACGAGCCGACGAGGGCGAGGAAGGCCGGGAGGTAGCCGACGGTGCCGTTCAGGCAGCGGGCGCCGGTGCGCGAGGTGACCGGAAGCAGGGCACCATAGTCGCACTGGATGGTGCCCGCGTACCTGATCGTGGCGTAGAAGGCGACGAGCGCGACTGCGACATAGATCCAGCTGAGGCCGAGGATGCGCCGGATCAGGAACGCAAAGTAGGCCAGCATGAAAATCGCGATCGGTATCTGGTCGGCGAGCGACGCCCAGCGGGTGGCGAAGGTGTGGAAGAGGAAGCTACCTGCCCCGATCAAGCAGGTGAGCGCGATCAGCAGGGCCGGCGCGAGCGTGCGGCGTTCCGGTGAGACCGCGAGGTAGTCGCGGGTGGCGACCAGGGCCGCGATGAGGAAAGCGGCGTTCGACAGCGCGTTCAAAGGCTCGGCCCAGAACGAGGGGTCCTGGCCGCGCTCGCAGTAGAGGTAGATTTTCTCGCCAAGATTCATGTGGCGGCGTCACCCTCTCGGCAGGGGTCAATCCGTGTCAGTTCTCGGCGCGCTTCTCGGGCTTTGGCTGCTCCGTGCCGCCCTGAGCCGCTTTTTCCATGAGCCCGCGCAACTCGGCCGGGTCGTCGAGATCGATGGTGTGGGGGTACTCTGGATCCTTGCCGCGCAAGGCCTCGATCACGTCTCCCTCGGGGCTGTAGAAGATCGTGCGCGGAACATAGGTGCCATCGGGCGAAAAGGCCCCGTTCGCGCCCGGGTCACTGTCGACATCGACCAGGATCATGACCAGGTCTTTCGAAGCGGCCACGACGCCGGGGTCTTTCCACACCTCGCGATAGCGCTTGCAGGAGGTGCACCAGGAGGCGTGGAAAAGCATGACCACGGTCTTGCCGGTCTGGCTCGCCTCGCGGATGCCGGGGCCGACCTCACGCCAGGCGATCTCGGCGCCGTTCCAGAGCTCGGCCATGCCAGGCTCGCGAGACGAGGCGGGCGGCAGCCCCATGAGACCCAAGATGAGAAGGGCTGGCGCCAATACGGCTGCGGCATTTCGGATACGAGAACACATCGGCTTCAGCATCTCGGTCGGGCTCCTCCTCGGAACCACGTCTTTTCCCGCTTCCGGCCCGCCAGCGCAAGCACCGCCACAGGTCCAGGGACCGGTTTTCGGCTTGGCCGGGATGACAGGTTTGGCGAACAGGCGACGCGACGGTCGCGTCATCTAACCTTTGGTTTCCAACATTTAACCATCGGATGTCGCGAGTTTGTTAACGCACTGGAACCTAGCATCGCCCTCGTATTGCGTCGGTCGGGGTTCTTTTCCCTCATGAGTATTTCACGCCTCTTCGCGCTCTCGGACCCCACTTTCGCAGGTGGCGCAGAGCGCTCGAGCCGGCCGCTTCGCATGCTGGCCGTGGCCAGCGTGCTGACCGTCGTCGCGGCGGCGCTGCTGGTGCTGGGGGGCGTGTGGTGGTCGGCGAAACGCGCCGACCAGGCCGCCAAGGACCGACTCTATCAAACGGTGTCCTACGCGGTCGCCAAGACCGCCCGCCAGATTCCCTACGATCAGGAAAGCGTCGCCTACTGGGACGACGCGGTCGTCAACACGCGCAACGCCTTCAACGAGGCGTGGGCGGACGAGAACCTCGGCGTATGGATGTTCGACTATTTCAAGCACGACCGAACCAACGTCCTCGATACGAACAACCGCATCGTCTACGCGATGGCCGACGGCAAGAAGACGAGCGTCGGCGACACGATCCCGAACGAGGCCATCACGGCGCTGGCAAAACGGCTCCGGTCCGACATCACGGCGGGTGCGCTCGACACGTATGAGGCCGGCAAGTCGCGCATCCCGCGGGCCGTGGACGTCGGCCTCGTCGAAGGACGCCCCGCGGTGGTCAGCGTCATGTCGCTCGTGCCCCACACCGCCGCCGTGAAGCAGGCCCGCGGTAGCGAGTTCCTGATCGCCAGTGTGCGCTTTCTCGACCAGAGCTTCATCACCGACCTCGCCGAAGGCTATCAGCTCGAGGGCGTGCGCTTCACGCGCGCGCGCGACGTCGCCAAGACGGAGCAATCCTACCCGCTCACGACGGCGGCCGGGGCGACGCTCGGCAGACTGGTGTGGGCTCCCAAGCTCCCCGGCACGACGATCCTCTCGGAGGTGCTGCCCGTGCTCGCCGGCGGCCTGTTCGGTGTCGCCGCAGCCATGCTTTTCCTCATTCGTGGTCTCCGCCGCACCTACAGCGATCTCGTGTCGAGCGAGGCGCAGGCCAAGCATCTGGCATTCCACGATACGCTCACGGGCCTGCCCAACCGGGGCTTCTTCAAGGACCGGCTCGAGGATGCGCTCGGCGAGGTGCGGGCCGGACGCGGGCAACTTGCGCTCATCTTCCTTGATCTCGACCGGTTCAAACAGGTCAACGACACCCTCGGCCATGCGGCGGGCGATGCGCTGATCCGCAAGGTCGCCGGACTGCTGCGCTCCACGATAGGCCCCGACGACACGCTCGCCCGCATGGGCGGCGACGAGTTCGCGATCCTCATCCGCGACATCAAGGGCCGGTTCGAGATCGAGGCGCTCTGCCACCGCATCGTGGGGCTGCTCGCGCGCCCCATGGACGTGCTCGACAGCCAGGCGTCGGTGGGAGTCAGCATCGGCGTCTCGGTGGCGCCGGCCGACGGCGTCGACCGCAGCGAGCTTTTCCGCAAGGCGGACATCGCGCTCTATCAGGCCAAGCGCACCGGCGGGCAGGGCTTCGAGTTCTTCGACGAGTCGATGAACCAGTCCGTGCAGCAGCGGCGCGACCTCGAGATCGAGCTCAAGCGCGCGCTGGTGTCGGGCGACGAGTTCGAGGTGGTGTATCAGCCCGTCTACGGCGCGGAACGGCGCGAGCTTGCCGGCGTCGAAGCGCTGTTGCGCTGGAACCATCCGCGATTGGGTTCCGTCTCGCCGTTCACGTTCATCGCGCTCGCCGAGGACTGCGGGCTCATCGATCAGCTCGGCGAGCTCGTCCTCGGCAATGCCTGCCGCGTCGCGCGGGGCTGGAACCTGGATACGGTCGCGGTCAACATTTCACCGCTCCAGCTCAGGCGCAGCGACTTCGCGGTGCGGACGCTCGACCTCCTTTCCGAGGCCGGCATGGACCCGCAGCGCCTCGAGATCGAGATCACCGAGACCTCGCTGATCGGTGCCTCGGAAATCTCCGCGCGCAACCTCAAGGTCTTGAGGGACGCGGGTGTCAAAGTGGCGCTCGACGACTTCGGAACCGGCTACTCCTCGCTCAGCTACCTGATGCGGCTCGAGGTCGACAAGATCAAGATCGACCGCTCCTTCGTGCGCCACGTCGGAGAATCGGCGCGATCGAAGTCGATCGTGCAGGCCATGGTGACGATGGCGCACGCTGTCGGCGTGACGGTGACGGCGGAAGGCGTGGAAACGCGCGAGCAGCAGGACTTCCTCGTCGATATCGGCTGCAACTACCTGCAGGGATACCTGCTCTCGGCGCCACTTTCGGCGCTGAGGATGGTCGAGCTCATCGCGAACAAGGACAGCAAGTCCGGCGACTCCTCGATCGCCGCCGCGTAGCGAGTGTGCTCACGGCATCACTCGCTCGGGCAGTCGACGGCAATCGTGGTCTGGGCGGACGGAATGAACTTGCGGCAGTCGGAAGCGTGCTTCTTGGGCTTCGCGGGCTCCTCCGATGGCGCCTCGGCGACCTCGGCGGATTGCGGGGCGGGCGGATCCTCGTGGGTCAGGGCCGAAAGGCGCGTGCGGGCCTTTGCCTGCGCCGCGCGCGCGTCGAGCGATTTCGCCGTGAAGCCGATCGCGCGCCGATAGCTCGCCTCGGCCGCTTTCGGATCACCGCGCCTCTCATGAATCTCGCCCCGCAACGCATGCGCGGCGGCGTGCTTGTCCTTCAACGAGATCGCCTTGTCCGCGTCGGTGGCGGCTGCGTCGAGCGAATCCTCGCGGAAGGAAATCAACGCGCGTGCGTAGTAGCCGCCGGCCTCGTTCGGCTCGGCGACGATGGCCTTGTCGGCTTCGGACCGCGCGGGTCCCTGCTCGCCGAGATCAGATAGGACGAGCGCGCGCATGACGGTCACCTTCCCATCACCCGGATCGAGGCTCGCGGCGCGCTGCAGCTCCGAGAAGGCTTGATCGGGCTCGCCGCGCTCACGGAAGAGACGCGCACGGTTCAGATGAGCCTCCGCGACCTCGCCCTTCTTCTCGAGATAGATGTCGAGATCGGCAAGCGACTTCTCGCGCTCACCGCGCTCGTGCTGCGCGACGGCGCGGCTGTAGTAGGTGTCGGCATAGCCGGGGTTGTAGGAGATCGACTTGTCGAAATCGGCAAGCGCCTTGTCGTAGGCGCCGGCGTTGTAGTGCGACCAGCCGCGATTGTAATGGCCGATGTAGCGCTGCTCGTTCGGAAGGCGTCCGCTGTTCATCACGCGCGTGCAGGCGTCCGCGCTCGTCTTCTTGTCGGAGGCCGTGCAGTCGGCAAGGTCCTGGGTCATGCCGGCGAAGCCCGGCGTTGCGTGGAGGCCGAGGCACAGGCTCAGCCAGGCACTTACGATCCAAATGCGTGTGACGTGCTGCATGGCGCCGCCCCCGTTTCACGTTGCAATCAACGCGAGGATGGAGGCCTTTCGGGAGCGTCGTCAGTTCCGTTCGAAACATCGTCGACGCGCCGCCGCGCTCAGCGGACGGGATCGGCGCTAGAACCGGTAGCCGTAGCGCACGCCGATGCGGTCGAGCCCCTCGTTCGGATCGGCGATGTTGGCGTTCGACATGTGCTCGAAGTAGGCCGACAGGCTGTTGTGCGCGTCGAGCCGGTAGCCGATCTCTACGGGGATGTGAAACAGGACCCGCGAGCCAAGCGCCTTCTCGTCCGGATTCTTGAGCTCGAGCTGTCCATCGTGGACGGTCGCGCCAAGTCCAAGGCCGAAGAAGATCCCGGAAGGCGTTTCGTATTGCCAGCGTGCGTCGAGATAGGCGTTCGAGGTGGCGCCGTCCGTGCTGATCGAAGCGCCAACGGCTGGATGGATCGAACCGCCAAGGAATGCGATCGACGGAGACAGTAGCGCCTCGACATTTATGGCGATGGAGTCCGGCTCGGCGCGAAAGCCGCTCCAGAGATCGGGCACATCGTGATCGAGAACGCCGAGTTTCAGCTCCTCGACCAGCCCGCCGGCCACGGAGGGAGCCTCCGGAGCGCAGAGCGCAATGGAAACGACCAGCGCAATCAACCAGATCCGGTGCATTCCCGCACGTCCCCCGCCTTGTAGTACCTCCGTATATATACCAGAGTTGACCGACGTTCGGATTGGGGGGCGGACGAATTTAAAGCACCGTGATCTTCCTGCTTCAGCCCCACTTGCGGCAGCCGGCGTTGCAACGGTTTTGCGCCCGGGCCGGCGCTTCCTACATGCCCCCTCGACTCTCGTGGCCACCCCCCGACGCCGTCTCGCGGACCCGGGCGCGAATTTTTTCCGCGCGGTGCTTGACGAAGCGCTCGGGCCGGCACACCTATGTCAATGTGATAAACATTTACATGAGGATCACGCGCATGCACGACATGGTTCTGAAGCTCGATGAGTTGGGCCGGCCGGCATGGCTCGGCCTCATGGTCATCAGCTTCATTCTCTTCTGGCCGCTGGGGCTGGCAGTCCTGGCCTTTTTACTCTGGAGTGGACGCATGGGACGAGGATGGGGTTGCAGCATGGGTGATCGCGCGCGCTGGCAGCAGCGGTTCGCCGACAGATGGGAGCGGCACGGACACGGTCACGGGCGCGGCGCATGGCGCGGAGGGTTTGCTTCTTCCGGGAACCGCGCTTTCGACGAGTACCGCGAGGACATGCTGAGCCGACTCGAGGATGAGCAGCGCGAGTTCCAGGCGTACCTCGAGCGTCTTCGCCTCGCCAAGGACCGCTCCGAGTTCGACCAGTTCATGGCCGAGCGCAAGAACCGCCCGGCCGGAGAGCAACCTCAAGCCAACCCGGACACGAGCGGCAGCGTGCCTCCGTCTCCCGCGCCGCAGTCCTGAGCGGGGCGACATCGCCCGGACACATCACCAAACGGGCCGGCTCGCGAGAGCCGGCCCGTCGCGTTTGCCGCAACGCACTTAACGCTTTTCTCATGGAGGGTGCTCCATAAGTTACGGTGATGGCCGGAATTCCTGCCAGTACGGAGATCGTTCGATGCGTGCGCGTGGCGGGGCCGCTGCCTGCATCCTTGCCTCTGCGGCAATACTCGCTCCAACCATAGCCGCGGCCCAAGGCGCGCCGGCGGCGTTGCTGCTCGACCCGGATGTCATTCTCTGGATCGCCGGCTTCGTGTCGCTCGGGCTCGTCGCGTTCGAGGCCGGGCTGGTGATGCGCACGTCGCTGGCCGCGCGCGGCGCGGCTTTTTCTCCCGCGATGGGCAGCTTGCGCGACCACGCTTCGCACGCGGTGCGGCCTCAGCGTATCGACAGCGATCACGTGCACGAGGCCGATACCCCGCACGAGCCCCATGGCGCGCCGATCGCGCCTCACCTGCGGGATGTGGTCGAAGTGACGGGTCTCCTGGCGCGGGTGGCAAGACGCAACTCGCGCGCGCGACTCTCACTGCCGGCGGAACCGCAAAAGCTCTACAGTTTCGCCAGCGACGCCGCGCTCGAGCGCGCGCTCGAGATCCTCATCGACAACGCGCTCACGAACGGGCAGCGCGCTGCGATCTCCTGCGATCACGGCACCTCTCACCTCACCGTTCATGTCGACGACGACGGGCCGGGCGTGCCGCGCTCGGCGCGGTCCCACATCTTTAACTGGCACTTCTACATGTCGACGCCGGCATCGCAGCAGATCGGCTGCGGGGTCGAGCTCGTCATCGCGCAGCAGATCGTGCGCGCGCATGGCGGCAGCCTCGCCGTCTCCGCCTCGCCCCTCGGCGGAGCACGCTTCACGATGCGGCTTCTCCTCATCGGTCCGCACAAGCTGGAGCTCGTCGGCGGCTCCTAGAGCGCGATCAGTTTTGATTGAATCGCGATCGCGCCCTAGGCTTTTGATGAGACCGATGATTCACGCTTCGGACTGATAGGGTCCGAAGCGATCATGGTCTTTTCTTGAGACCGATGATTCACGCTTCGGACTGATAGGGTCCGAAGCGATCATGGTCTTGGCCCGCTTGTCAGCGGTAGGCCTTGTCGAGGTTCAGCGCCTGGTCGAGACCCTTGACGGTCTCGAGCCCCTTGACGCCGGCGAGGTTGGCGCTGTCGAAATCTGCGCCGGTCACGTCGGCGCCCGTCAGATCGGCGCCGGAGAAGTCCACCTTCGACACGTCGGCCTCGACCAGCTTTGCGTCGGTGAGGTCTGCGCCGACGAGGCTCGAGAAGGTGAGCACGCTGCGTGTCAGGTTGGCGCGGCGCAGGCTCGCGCCTGAGAAGTTGCAGGACTTGAGCACGTTCTTGGCAAGCGTCACCAGCGTGCCTTGCCCCGGGCGCGCTTCGAGCGGGCTGAAGTCGGCGTCGGTCAGGTCCGCGCCGCGAAAGTCGGCCCCGGACAGGTCGGCCTGTACACGAATGCGCGTAAGATTGGCACCGGCGAAGCGGGGCGCATCGCCGAGGCTGTTCTGCATGTCCGAATAGACCGTGGGGCGGAAAATGGTGGTGCCGCGGAGATCGGCTCCCGAGAGGTCGGCGCGGATCAGCACCGCGCGGTCGAGGCGCGCGTGCGAGATGTCGGCTCCCTTGAGGTCGGAGCCCGTCAAGTCGACGCCATAGAGGTCCGTGCGGGAGAGCCTCGCCTGCTTGAAGTCGAGGCCCGAGAGATCGAGGTAGGTGAGGTCGCGGCCGGCGTAATCCAGGCGCTGGCCGGGCTTGGCTTCGAAAAGCTGCCGGGTGATCTCGCGCACGGTGTAGTCGGCCTCGGGCGAGACGTTTTCGGTTGCCTCGCCGGCACGCGCGGGCATAGCGGCGCCGAGCACGATCGCGAAAGCGAGCGCGCGCCCCCATACCCTGGGCAAAGGAATAGCCGCCATGATCCTTCTCTCATGCCCCGCGGCCCGCCAGCCACGGTTGCATCACCCTAGATGATTCCCATCCGGAGGGCAGAGTTCAAGTGCCACGTGAGGCAAGTGCTGGAGTCGCTGCGGTTTTTGCCGCGGCTCAGGCCTCGTTGCCGGGCTCCTCGAGGGCGAGGGCCGCCACCTTCGCCTTGGCATCGCGCAAGGCCGTGGAGAGCACGGCGAGATCACGCCCGAGGCGGCGTGCGGCCTCGGGATCGGGGATTCCGGCGATCAGCGCGCCGATGCGGCGATGGCTAGTCTCGAGGGTGCGGATGAGGTTGTTGAGGGTCGGGATCATTCGCTGCGTCAAGTCCTGGCCCGCATCCACGGCGGGCAAGCGAGCAACGTTCGCGTCGACCGGCGAGGCCGGGGCGCACCGTGGACGAAGCTCGACGATCTTGCTCATGCCTCGGACTGGCCTCAGGGGCGCCATTGCGCAGCGCTGCCAGTCTAACGCCGCAGGCGGAGATTTATTCGACGCGACCTCCGAGCTTGCTAAACAAAGTGCTGACGCGGCCATCCGAATTCCTGATCACGCCTTTCCGACCCCGCCGCCGGTCGGGGTTTGGATCAGGATGGCATCGCCCGGGGCAAGCGTCGTCGCGGCGGAGCCGGCGAGCTCCTCGACGGTGCCGTCGCGGCGGATCACGGCGTTGCGTCCGGCTTCTCCCGGCGCGCCACCCGCGAGCCCGAAGGGGCGCGCCTTGCGATAGCCAGAGAGGATCGCGCAGCGCATCGCGTCGAGAAAGCGGATGACGCGCAGCGTGCCGTCGCCGCTGGTCCACTTGCCCTTGCCGCCCGAGCCGCGGCGGATGGCGAAGCGCTCCAAGAGCACGGGAAAGCGGCTTTCCAGGATTTCGGGATCGGTGAGGCGCGTGTTGGTCATGTGGACGTGGACGGCCGCCGCGCCGTCGAAGCCCATGCCATCCGCCGCGAAGCCGGCCGGCGCGCCCGAGCAGATGGTCTCGTAGTACTGCACACGCTCATTGCCGAACGTGAGGTTGTTCATGGTGCCCTGCGCGGAGCCCAACGCGTCGAGGGCCGCGAACAGCGCATTGGTGATCACCTGACTCGTCTCGACATTGCCGGCGGCGACGGCGGCCGGATATACCGGCTTCAGCATGGAACCTTCGGGTACGACGATCTCGATGGGACGAAGGCAGCCGGCGTTGAGCGGCACGGCTGCATCGAGCAACACGCGCAAAACGTAGAGCACGGCGGCGCGCGCGACCGGCTCGGGCGCATTGACGTTGGTCGGCTGCAGGAGGGAGGTGCCGGCGAAGTCCACGGTGGCCGAGCGACGCGCGCGGTCGATCGCGACCGCGACCTCGATGGCCCATCCGTCGTCGGTCTCGGCGCGGAAGTGGCCGTCGTGGAGACGACCGATGAGGCTGCGCACGGCTTCCTCCGCGTAGGCCTCGACATGCGCCATGTAGCGGGCCACGACATCGGCGCCGAACTCGGACGTGAGGCGTACCAGCTCGGCGGCGCCGCGTGCGTTGGCCGCGACCTGGGCTTTCAAATCGGCGATGTTCTGCGCCGGGTTGCGGGCCGGATAGCGGGCGCCGGTGAGCAGCGCCAGCGTCTCGTCCTCGAGAAAGCGGCCGTCGCGCACCAGCGGCACGCAGTCGATGTAGACGCCCTCCTCCTCGATGGTCGTCGCATCCGGGCTCATGGAGCCCGGCGCCGTGCCGCCGATGTCGGCGTGATGACCACGGCTCGCCACGTAGAACGCAGGCGCGGCGCCGCCATCGAGAAACACCGGCGTGACGACGGTGATATCCGGCAGGTGCGTGCCACCGGCGTAGGGGGCGTTCAGCATGTCGGTGTCGCCCCGGCGCATGGCTCCGCCGCGCCGCTCGATCACGGTCTCGACCGCCGCCTCCATGCTGCCGAGATGTACCGGAACGTGGGGCGCGTTGGCGACGAGCCGGCCCTCGGCGTCGAACACGGCACAGGAGAAATCGAGCCGCTCCTTGATGTTGACCGATTGCGCGGTGGCGCGCAGGGCCTCGCCCATCTCCTCGGCGATTCCCATGAAGCGGTTGGCGAACACCTCGAGCAGCACGGGGTCGGCGGCGGCTTGCGCGTGCTCCGTTGCGGAGGATCGGCGGAGCGTTGCTTCGACGCGCGTCAGGACGAGGTCGCGCGCGGGCGTCATGGCGCACGACCAGCCGGGCTCGACGATCACGGTCTGGTTGGTTTCGAGCACGATGGCGGGACCGGCGACGACCTGCCCGCCGGCGAGTGCATCGCGCTGCCAGACGCCGGCGTCGTGCCATGTGCCGCCAGAATAGAAGCGCGCGCGCGAGATTGGGTGCGCGGGGGATTGGCTGCCGGCGCCTTGGGGTACAGCCCGTGTGTCGCGGGCCGAGTCCGCCTCCACCTCGACGAGGGCGATGACGACGCGCTTTTCCGGCGATGTGAAGCCGAAGCGCTGCGCATGGGCGCGCTCGAAGGCGTGGCGCAGGGCTTTGGGTGCTTCCTCGAGACGTGTCTGGATCCCGGCCTTCGCCGGGATGACGGCCGCGGGGGAGTCAGCGGTCGCTCCCAATTCAACGTCACCCCGACGGAGGTCGGGGTCCAGATACGCGCCAGATTTCCGCGACGTGTCGGGAGACGGGGCGATTTCCCAATGCACTGGAAGCGCGACGTCGGTCTGCTCGTAGCGGAGGTGCAGGCGTGCCGTCGTGTGGATTTCCTCGGCTGTGGCGCCCTGATCGGCGAGCTCTGCGGCGGCTTCGCGCGCGAGGGTGTCGAACAGCGTCCCGGCGGCGGCGAGGCCAAACGCATCGAGCGGCATCTCGAGCGAGCGCTCGCGGCTCGCGCGCACCGACGAGAGGCCGATGCCGTAGGCCGAGAGCAGACCCGACAGCGGGTGGATCAGGATCTCGCGCATGCCGAGCGTCTCGGCCATCAGGCAAGCGTGCTGGCCGGCCGCCGAGCCGAAAGCATTCAGCACGTAGCCGGACACATCGTAGCCGCGCGCGACGGAGATTTTCTTCACTGCCTGCGCCATGTTCTCGACCGCGATACGGACGGCGCCGTCGGCCATGTCCTCGGCGCTGCGGTCGCCGCCGATGCTGCGCGCAAGCTCGGTGAAGGCCGCGCGCGGCGCGTCGGCATCGATGGGCTCGTTGCCGGCGCGACCGAACACGCGCGGCATGAAAGACGGATCGAGCTTGCCCAGCACCACGTTGGCGTCGGTCACGGTGAGCGGGCCGCCTCGGCGGTAGCACATGGGTCCCGGATCGGCGCCGGCGCTGGCGGGGCCGACCTCGAGGCGGGCGCCGTCGAAGGCGAGGATCGAGCCGCCGCCGGCCGCGACGGTGTGGATGCGCAGCATCGGCACGCAGAGGCGCACGCCCGCGACGTCTGTCTCGAAGGCGCGCTCGTAGTCGCCGGCGAAGTGCGAGACGTCGGTCGACGTGCCGCCCATATCGAAGCCGATGACGCGCGTGAAGCCCGCGCGGCGCGCCGTCTCGACCATGCCGACGACGCCGCCCGCCGGGCCGGAGAGGATCGCGTCGCGGCCGCGAAAGTGCGCGCGCGTCCTCAAGCCGCCGGAGGAGGCCATGAACATGAGGCGCGCTTCGAGGTCACCTGCGAAGGCCTCGGCGACCGTGCTCGTGTAGCGCGACAGCACCGGCGACAGGTAGGCGTCCGCGACCGTGGTGTCGCCGCGCGGCACGATCTTGATCAGGGGCGCCACCTCGTGGCTGACCGAGACCTGGGAGAAGCCCGCCTCGCGGGCGAGTGCGGCGGCCATGCGCTCATGCTCCGGGAAGGCGAAGGCGTGCATGAAGACGATGGCGACGCTCGTGAAGCCGTCGCGCCGGGCCAGCGCCAAGTCGCGGACGAGGCTTTCAGCATCGAGCGGCTTTTCGACCGTGCCGTCGGCGCGCATCCGCTCGTCGGCGCCAATGACCCGCGCATAGAGCCTATCGGGCTTGACGACGCGGCGAGCGAAGATGTCCGGTCGGGCCTGGGTTCCGATCTCGAGCTGGTCCTCGAGGCCGGCGGTGATGACGAGCACGGTCGGCTCGCCCTTGCGCTCGAGGAGCGCATTGGTGGCGACGGTGGTCCCGATCCTGACCGAGGCGATCAGGTGCTCGGGGATCGGCGCCTCGGGCGCGAGGCCGAGGCAGCGGCGGATGCCGGCCAGCGCGGCGTCGGCGTAGAGGCCCGGCGCCACGGAGAGGAGCTTCAAGGCCTGGAGACGGCCCTGCGGCGACAGGGCGACGACGTCGGTGAACGTACCACCGCGATCGACCCAGAACTGCCAGCCGCTCAGCTGCTCGCTCATCTTTCGTCTCGCGCTCCTATTGTCCGCTGGCTATCGACGGGCGGGGCATGCGTCAATTGCGGATCATGAAATTTAGTCCATGTGCTTCATCGGAACGCCGGAAGCAGGTATGGGTTTTCCATGCCCCTCGATTGCATCCATAGCTTCATCGAGCCCGGCCCGGACAAGAGCTGGCGGGCGCGGCTCGCCGATTTCGTCGCGCGCCGGTGGCCGGCGCTCGGCGACCTGATCCGGCCCAAGCTCGCGCACGAGACCGCCGCGTTCTCGGCCGCCGTCGTGGCGCTCGCGGCCAAGATGGCGAAGGCGGACGGGGTCGCCGTCAGCGCCGAGTGCCAGACTTTCGAGCGCTTCTTCGAGCCGGCGCCGGACGAGGTGGCGCGCATCCGCGACCTCTATGCGCTCGCGAGCCAGGACACGGCGGGCTTCGAGCACTACGCCCAGAGCATCGCGCGCATGCTCAAGGACGAGCCGGACATCAAGGTCAACGTGCTCGAGTGCCTGCTCACGATCGCCTGCGCGGATGGCGTGCTGCATCCGGCGGAGGAAGCCTTCCTCAGGACGGTCGGCGAAGCCTTCGGCATCTCGTGCGATGAGTTCCGCCGCATCCGCGCGCCGTTCGTGCGCGACATGGAGGATCCCTACGAGGTGCTGGGCGTCGCGCCGACGGCCTCGCACCACGAGATCCGATCGCGCTATCACGAGCTCGTGCAGCGCTTCCATCCGGACCGCCTCATCGCGCGCGGCGCTCGCGCCGCCCTGGTCAAGGCGGCGACCGTGAAGCTCGCGGCCATCAACGCGGCCTACGAGGCCATCACGACCGGGCGGCGGCTCGCGGGAGAGCGCGCGTGACCCTCGATCTCATCGCGCGGCCGGACAGCACTCTGGTCGCCGACCTCCACCCCTCACCCAACATCGAGCCGCGCAAGGCGGGGGTTTCGCCCTCGATCGTGATCCTGCATTACACCGGGCTGCCGACGGTCGAGCGGGCGCTCGACGTGCTTTCGCGCCCGGATTGCAAGGTCTCGTGCCACTACGTCATCGACGAGGGCGGGCGCATCATCCAGATGGTCGCCGAGACGATGCGGGCCTGGCATGCGGGCGTCTCCTCCTGGCGCGGCGAGACGGACATCAACTCGGCCTCGATCGGCATCGAGATCCAGAACCCCGGACACATGCACGGCTACCCCGACTTTCCGCGCGTGCAGATGCAGGCCGTGGCCTCGCTCTCGCGCGACATTGTCCGCCGCCATGGGTTGAAGCCCGAGCGCATCCTCGCGCATTCGGACGTGGCGCCGGGGCGCAAGATCGACCCCGGCGAGAAGATGGATTGGGCCTGGCTGGCCGAACGCGGCGTTGGGCATTGGGTTGCACCGGCAGCCGCTGATTGCGACGATACCGGGGTGGCCCTCGACTCCACCGGCCCCCTGGTCGATCACGCGCGCGCCCTGCTCGCCGACTACGGCTACAAAATCGGCCGAGGGGGCGCCTTCGACCTCGAGATGCAGACCGTCGTGCGCGCCTTCCAGCTTCACTTCCGGCAGAGCCTGACCGACGGGCGGCTCGATCGCTCGACCCTGGACACGCTGTCGCGCCTCGTGGGCGCGGTCCGCCTCAAGGATGGCGGGATCGCGTGATTAATTCTGACAATTAAATTTGCCGCATAAACGGCTTAGACTGTGCCTCTCTCCTATAATCACAGCCGGGCATCCGTGCCGAGCCGCTTTCCGTGGCGCGGTCGCGGCAAGTTGTTGCATTGTGAGTCGAACATTGTCCAAAAATAAACTGGCGCAAAAGCCGACGAATGTAGAGTGGGGAACGCCATGAAGATCGTCATCGCTCCGGACTCCTTCAAGGAGAACCTGACCTCACTCGAGGTGGCGAGCGAGCTCGAGATCGGGCTGCGGCGGGTGTGGCCCGACGCGGAGTACGTGAAAGTCCCCATGGCGGACGGCGGCGAGGGCACGGTGCAATCGCTCGTGGACGCAACCGGCGGACGTATCGTCAAGTGCACGGTCACGGGACCGCTCGGCCAGAAGGTGCTCGCTTCCTATGGATTGCTCGGTGACGGGCGCACGGCGGTGATCGAGATGGCGGAGGCCTCGGGCCTGCCGCTCGTAGCGAAGCCCGACCGCGACCCCTTGCGCGCCACCACGTTCGGCACCGGAGAGCTGGTCACAGACGCGATCAACCGCGGTGTCGAGGAGATCATCATCGGCCTCGGCGGATCGGCCACAAACGACGGCGGCGCGGGGTTCGCGCAGGCGCTCGGCGTGCGCTTCATCGACAGGACCGGCGCGCCGATCACCGAACCGCTCGGCGGCGGCGGGCTCGAGGATGTGCAGGCCATCGATGCGCGCTGGATCAATCCGGGGCTCGCGCGCGTCAAAGTGAGCGTCGCCTGCGACGTGACCAATCCGCTGACCGGCGAGAAGGGCGCATCGCACGTCTATGGGCCGCAGAAGGGCGCGACGCCCGAGATGGTGGTAGCGCTCGACCGCAACCTCGGCCATCTCGCCGCGCTCATGAAGCGCGATCTCAATGCCGACGTCGCCGACCGGCCGGGCGCCGGCGCGGGCGGCGGCATGGGCGCGGGACTCATGGCCTTCACCAACGCGGAGCTCAAGCGCGGCGTCGAGCTCGTCGTCGCGGCGACCCGTCTCGACGACCACATGCGCGGCGCGTCGCTGGCCATCACCGGCGAAGGGCGCGTCGACTTCCAGACCGCCTTCGGCAAAACGCCCTCGGGCGTCGCAGCGTCGGCGCATCGCGCCGGCGTGCCCGTGATCGCCATCGGCGGCGGCCTCGCCGATGACGCCAACGGCGTGTTCCAGCACGGCATCGATGCCATCGAAAGCGCGACGCCGAATGCCATGCCGCTCGATGTCGCCATCAAGAAATCGCGCCAGTACCTTCAAGACGCCGGCGAGCGTGTCGCCCGCCTGCTCGTGATGGGCCAGCGCATGGCCGCGGGAGTGCCTGCCGCGGCTCCGGCCGGGTACGCCGACACCGGGGCTTACCTCAACGGCGCGGCTCCGGTGGTGCTGAAGCCCAAGAACAAGCGCAACAAGCCGGTACGGCATTTTCTGCGTGCGAAGCGCATTCAGGGGCTCACGCGCGCGGCCGTGGAGCTTGCCCGCCGCCGCCTGCGGCGCGAGCCGACGATTTAGATTCACAATTCGCGACAGAGGTCCTTGACGCAGGACGCGGGAGGCTTCTTATCTCGCCCTGTCAGCCGGCTGGACGGCCGCTGCCGTCTCGCGACGGTGGAGGAAAGTCCGGGCTCCATGGAGACAGGGTGGCGGCTAACGGCCGCCGGGGGCGACCCCAGGGAAAGTGCCACAGAGAACAGACCGCCCGCCGGGCTTCGGCCCGGTGCGGTAAGGGTGAAACGGTGCGGTAAGAGCGCACCGCGCGCCTGGTAACAGGAGCGGCACGGCAAACCCCACCCGGAGCAAGACCAAATAGGGGTGGCCGCGTGCGGGGAAACCCGGCACGAGGCGCGTCTTCACGTCCGCCACCCGGGTTGGTTGCTCGAGGCGCCCAGCAATGGGTGTCCCAGATGAATGGCCGTCCTAGACAGAACCCGGCTTACAGGCCGGCTGGCACCCTTCCTCTCCTGGCGCAAATTGCCTCATCACGTGTGAGATGCAGTGTCGCCATAGTGTTGCTGCACCTTACGATTTCTCAAATTCGCGGCCGTCCCTCAACCATCCGGGTCGGTACGCGTTAGTCCCCCGTCATTCCATCACGAGAAGGACAAGTTCCATGAAAGCGATCCTGCCTCTGGCTGCTCTCCTCATGCTCGGCGCGGCTCCTGCCTTCGCCGATCACGACAGCTTCAAGGACGGGCCGGCGCCCGAGCGTGCCGGGGCGAGCCTCTATGAGCGCATTGCCGCCCACTACGGGCCCATGGGCCGGGACGTGAAGGAAGAGTTCCGCGACGGCCCGTGCAAGATCGAACGCGAGTGGGAGACGAACGGCGACTACTACGAGCGCATCAAGTGCCGCGGCCGGCGCGATTAGAGCAGCTCGTGCACCATAAGGCGGTTCGCCGTTTGACAGGTGCTGCTTCCGGTCCTCAGATGGCTGTGCTCTTATTGGGGCGGCCTCTGAGGTACCGAGGAGCATCGTCATCATGAAACGGATCGTGGCGGGTCTCGCGTTGCTCGCGGCGTCGGCGCTGCCGGCGACGGCCGGGGGCGATTGGTACGACGACGACTATTCCTACCGTCATCACGACGCCTGGCGCGGAGACCATCGCGCGTACTACGGCGCGCCCGTGCCGGCTTACGAGGTCTATATTCCCTACGGCACCTACTTCGCCGACGAGCCCATCGAGTATGGACCGGGCTGCGAGGTCGAGCGGAAGTGGAAGCACGGGTATTACCGCGAGAAGATCGAGTGCGACGACGACGATTGATAGGTCGCGCCTCGCCGAGAACAAGTGCGCCGCTCCTCTATGAAAATGGGGCGGCGTTTTTTTTGTTCGTCATTCCGGTCTAAGCGAGCAAAGCGAGCGAGAACCGGAACCGATCGCAAGAGTCGTCGAAGACGCAAAAGTTCCGCGATAGGAGTCTCGCGCTGATTTCCAGATCTGCGCGTCGCTTCGCTCCGCTGGTCTGGAATGACGTGCGGAGGTGGGATCGCTTCGGATCAGGAGCGGGCGGCATTGTCTGTGCTGTGTGCGTTCGAGCAATCGTAGAATTCTAAAGCGGCCGGCCCTTGCCGGTGAGCAGCCACCTGGGATCGAACCAGCGGTCGGCGGGGCCGTCGTAGGGCAGCCGCGTGATGTCCCAGTGCATAATGAGGGGCGCATAGACGTCCCACACCGGCGGGCCGCCGCCGACGAACACGATCCGGTCCTGGTAATCGGCCAGCACGTCCTCGGGTTTTTCGTGCGAGCGGATGGCGCGGATGGTGCGCTCGGCGTAAGCGAACTCGGGCACCGAGGCGATGGTCTTCGGCCCCGCGATCAGCACATGGCCGCGCGTGATGTCGAAGAAGCGCTCGACGTCGGCCCTGAACTCGGGGCGCGGGTCTCCCTCCCACGGGAGCTGGCCGTGGAGGCCCAGCTGACCGCTGAGGCCTATTGCGCAAATGCAGCGTACGTCCGCCATGCCTGCTTCGCGGTGATCCGCGCCTCAACTCCTGTCTTCTCCTCCGTCGAGTTACGGGCCGTGGATGGCCGGGTCAAGCGCGGTTTGTCCCGGCCGATCAGTCGAGGAATTTGCCAAGCACCGCGAGCAGCTGTTTCGGCTGCTCGTGCTGAGGCAGATGGTGACAACCTTCGAGCACGACGAAGCGGGTGCGCGGCAGAGCGCGGGCGAGCTTCCTCCCCGAGCGCAGCGGCACAAAGGGGTCCTTGCGGCACCATGCGACGAGCACGAGCTGCTTGATCGCCTTGTAGCGCGCGACGACCGCCTTGGTGTCACGCTCGTTGACGATGGATCGGGCGGTAGCGAGAAACGTCTGCGAGGCGCGCGGATCGTAGTAGGGCGCCGCATAACCCTCGATCAGCTCCGCGCTCGGCGTCGTCCCGCCCATGGCCTCGGTCAAAAGGAAACGCGCGGTTTGCTCCGGCGGAAGGACCAAAGCCACCGTATCGGGAATGAGCGGCGCCGTGACGAGATCGAGCTCGCGCGAGGTCGCCGCCGGGAGCGCAGGCGCGGCGATGACGGCGATGCGCCGGATTCGCTTCGAGCCCTCGATGCCGTCGGCGAGGGCGGTGCGGAGCGCCACGGTGCCGCCGAAGGAATGGCCGACCAGGGTCAGGCCGCTCAGATCCTGATCGAGAATGAAGCGAGCGACGAGCGCGGCCTGGTCGTCCGCCGCGTACGCGCCGTCGTCGGGCTTGTCCGAGCGGCCGAAGCCCTTGAGGTCGAGCGCAATGACGCGGCGGCGTAGCGCGAGCGCGGGCACGATCTCGTGCCACGTGTAGAGGCTTTCGCCGAGCCCGTGCAGCAGAAGGACAGGCTCGCCGCTGCCATGCTCCTCGACATAGAGCGAGACCGGCTCCCGTCCGGGGATGGTCACCGCGATTTGCCGCCCCGTGATCTGCTGGCCGACCGGCGCCGCCGGCTGTTCGGCCGCCAGCGGCTCGGCCAGCGCCATTCCGCCGAGCGCGATCGTGGCCGCACCAATCGTGCCCAACGCGCCCAGGCGCCGCCTGCGGGCCTGCTGCGGACTGCCTCGAGGCTCCCTCACCCGCTCATCTCCAAGGCGCTCCTCGAGGCCAATCGCATGCCGTCCGGCCCAGCACAGGGCGCTGGCGTGTCCTTCTCCCGGCAACAGATAGTCGTTCGCGGTTCGTCCCGCAAAACAGCGGTTTTCGACCCTGTGGATTCCTTAACGATCCATTGACGCCCATACCGAACCATGGCATCCCATAAAGGCCCGACCGCACCGGGCAAGGGCCCGTGGTTGTGGCGCCAGCTTCGAGAGAGGGCCGAAGCCCGAGCGACGCGCCACGGCCCAGCCCCGGTCGGGCAAAAAAGCCGGTCCCGTCGGATCGCCGATCGATTTTGGAAAGTCCTTGAGAGCGTTCGAAGTCTCTGTGTCGTGCTTCTTGTCGGACTCGGTTTTTTGCATGGCTCCGCCATGACCCGGCTCCCACTTTTCGGAAGCACTGTGTTTGTGGCGTTGGGGAGCGAGGCTCGATAAGGGGATGGACCGCTTTGTCTCGACATTCACCAACAAGATCGACGCCAAAGGGCGCGTCTCGATCCCAGCCCCTTTCCGCGCCGTTCTCGAGCGCGACGGATACAGCCAGGGAAGCATCGGGGGAATCTATTGCTACCCCTCGATCGATGCTCCGGCCCTTGATGCAGGCGGCGAGAGACTTGCGAAAAAGATCGACGGGCTTCTCGCGGGCCTGCCGGACTATTCGGACGAGCGCGACGAGCTCTCTGTCGCCCTCTACGGCGACGTCCAGGTTCTCGGTATCGATGGCGACGGGCGTATCGTCCTTCCTGAAGGGCTTCGCCGCCATGCCGGTCTTCAGGATCACGTCACATTTGTCGGCCTTGGCGACAAGTTTCAAATGTGGGCTCCGGACGCTTTCGAGGAGCGGCGCGCACGCGCTCGCGAGAAGGCCCAAGAGCACAGAAAGCTTTTCGGCGCGGGGAGCGGCCACCGCGGGAGCGGTGGCGACGAGGGGGCACGGGAATGACGCCCCGGAGGACCGGCGCGGGGCCGGTCGCCCGGGACGCGCGGGCGCACATTCCCGTGCTTCTCTCGGACGTGCTGGAGCAGCTCCAGCCCAAGACCGGCGAAACCTACATTGACGGGACGTTCGGCGCGGGCGGCTATTCCCGGGCCATTCTCGAGGCGGCACCCTGCCGCGTTGTCGCCATCGAGCGCGATCCGACGGCCCTTGCCAATGGGCAAGCGCTCGTCGCCGAGTTCACCCCACGGCTCACGCTGGTGGCTGCCACGTTCAGCGATATGGAACGCGCGGCGCGCGAGGCGGACGTAGAGCAGGCGGACGGCGTCGTGCTCGACATCGGCGTCTCCTCCATGCAGCTCGACGACCCGGCGCGGGGCTTCTCGTTTCTCGGCGACGGTCCGCTCGACATGCGCATGTCGCAGGCGGGGCCTTCGGCCGCCGACGTCGTCAATACGGCCGACGAAGAGGATCTCGCCGACATCCTCTATGAATTCGGCGAGGAGCGCCGCTCACGCGCCATCGCGCGGACGATCGTCAAGGCACGCGCGGATGCTCCGATCATGACGACGAAAGCGCTCGCGGCCATCGTCGAGCGGGTGCTCGGGCGGGCGCGCGGCGACGACAAGCACCCCGCGACACGCACGTTCCAGGCGCTGCGCATCCACGTCAACGACGAACTCGGAGAACTCACACGCGGGCTCGCGGCTGCCGAGCGCCTGCTCAAGCCGGGCGGGCGGCTCCTGGTCGTCACCTTCCATTCGCTCGAGGACCGCATCGTCAAGCGTTTCCTTCAGGAGAGGAGCGGAAAAGTCGCCGGTGGTTCGCGCTACCTGCCCGAGGCGGCAGCGGCTCCGTCACCGCCAAGTTTCCGAATTGTTAACGCTCGCGGCTTTACACCTAACGAAAAGGAAACGGACGAGAACCCGAGGGCGCGCTCGGCGCGGCTTCGCGTCGGTATCCGGACGGATGCTCCTGCGTGGCACGGCGATTAACCGGCACGCCCGCGGCATTCCGGCTTGGTTTGCGTTGGATCGAGGTTTCTTCCATGCACCCGCTCACGGTATCGGCCGCGTTTCTGGCCATCTCAAGCGCCTTCCTCCTCTACGGGCTCAGCTATCACACGCGCCAGCTCGAGGCGCGGGTGTCCTCTCAGGAGCTGCTCGCGGAACGGACACGCTCCGACATCGCGGTGCTCAAGGCCGAGCGGGCGCATCTCGCGCGGCCAAGCCGCATCGAGCCCTTTGCGCGGGCACAGGGGCTGGTCCCGCTCGGCGACCAGCAGATCGCGGAGTAGACTTTTGATGAGACCGATGATTCACGCTTCGGAACTTTCCAGCGCTGCCGATTCACGTCGCGCCGGATAGTCGGCGCGACGATCGGTGCGGCCAGGGTCCGAAGCGATCATGGTCTGGGCGCCGGGCGGGCGGCGAGGCGAGGCAAGCAGGTGGTTGCTCGGGAGGGGGCGACAATGGGCGGCGCTACGATGCGCGGACGACCCAGGGGGCACGGAGCCGGCATCAGGACCCGGCTCGTGATGCTCGGCGTTACCGCGCTGTTCGCCACCGTGGCCGGCAAGCTCGCGTATCTCGCCGGCAGCCGCGGGCCGGAGATCGTGGCCTCGCTCACCGAGCCGATCGTGCGCACCTACGTGCGCCCCGACATCCTCGATCGCGGCGGGCGGCTCATCGCGACCGACATCGAGATGCCGTCGCTCTACGCCGATCCCTCGCTCGTGCAGAGCATCGACGAGGTCGCCGAGCGTCTCGGCGGCGTGCTTCCCGACCTCGACCAGGGCGAGTTGCGCCGCCAGCTCTCCGACCGCGACCGGCGCTTCATCTGGCTGCGGCGAGGCCTTCCGCCCCGGCTCGCGCAGCGCATCCACGACCTCGGCCTGCCCGGCCTCGCGTTCCGCACGGAGCTCAGGCGTGCCTACCCGCTCGAGCGGCTCGCGGGCCACGTGATCGGGTCGGTCAACTTCGACAACAAGGGCACGAGCGGCATCGAGCGCACCATCGACGACGCGGGTGGCGCCGAGCCGACGCTCGGAGCCCCCGCGAGCGCCGGCTTGCCGGTCAGGCTTTCGATCGACCTCGGCGTGCAGCACGCGCTCGAGGACGAGCTCGGAGCGGCGATGACGCGCTACGAGGCGCCGGGCGCAGCAGGCCTCGTGATGGACGTGCGCACGGGCGAAATGCTCGCCTCGGTATCGCTGCCGGGCGTCGATCCCGCGCGCGTCTCCGAGGTGTTCGACCAGGCCCGCCTCGACAAGATCCAAGGCGGCACCTACGAGCTCGGCTCGGTGTTCAAGATTTTCACCGTCGCCATGGCGCTCGACGCCGGCAAGGCCAAGCTCGACACCTTGCTCGACGTGACGAAGCCGCTCACCGCCGCGCAGTTCACGATCCGCGACATGCATCCGGCGGGACGGCCTCTCACTGTGTCGGAAGTGTTCATCCACTCCTCGAACGTGGGCGCGGGATTGCTGGCGCTCGCCGAGGGCGCCGAGGGGCAGAAAGCGTTCCTCGACAAGCTCGGGCTCACGGGCGAGATGCGGACCGAAGCGGGGCCGGTCGCCCGTCCCAAGCTCCCTGCACAGCTCGGGCGCGCCGAGCAGATCACGATTTCCTATGGACACGGGATCGCCGTGTCTCCGCTGCAGTTCGCGGCGGCGACAGCGGCCATCATCAACGGCGGGACCACGGTGACGCCGACCTACTTCGCGAGCCGCGCGGCCGCGCCGCACGCCGGCGCGCGGGTGCTCAGCGAGGAAACGAGCCGCAGCCTCTGCGTCCTCCTCCGGCGCAACGTCGCCGAGCGGGCCGGGACGGGACAGCGCGCGGACGTTCCCGGATACCGGGTCGGCGGCAAGACGGGCACGGCCGAGATGCCGGGGCGCGGCGGCTATCGCGAGAAATCGGTGGTGGCGTCGTTCCTGGCCGCGTTCCCGATGGACGAGCCCAAGTACCTCGTCATGATCATGATCTTCGAGCCGAACGGTACGGACGCCGCGGCGGGCGAGGTGGTGGCGGGACGCAACGCAGCCCCAACTGCGGGCCAGGTGATCCGCCGCATCGCGCCGATCCTCGGCGTGAAGCCGGTCGCCGACGTCGCCACCCTGCCCGAGTAGAACGTTCCGTCTTCAGATGAAACGCCTACGTCCGGGCTCGATCCGGCGTTGGCTTAACCCAATCCCAACTCCTCCACCCAATAGTCGGATACGAGCACAATTCCGTGCCGCGCTCGCGAGTTGAAGAAGCCACTCCGGTTACGGTCCCGATCATGGACGACATCGAAATCGCATCCGGCGCCGACGCCATCGCGGCGTTGCGGCCGCTTTGGAACGACGTGGCGCTCAACGCACACGGGGCCGGGGCCCTCGGGCGGTTCGAACTCGTGGCGGCGGCGGCGCGCCTCGCGGAACGGCGCGGGGACGAGCCATTCGTCGCGATCATCCGCGACAAGGGCCGTCCCGTGACGCTGCTCGCGCTGCGCCGAGAGCGGCACTTCGGCGCGCGCGTGGCGGTGCCGATCGCCTATCCGCTCGCGCAATATACCGATGTAATCGGGCGGGCCCTTACCCCGCACGCTCTCGACCGCCTCTGCGCGCGGCTTCAGCGCAAAGGGACGGACGTCGTTCTGTTCCGCCGCGTGCGCGAGGACGGCGGCCTCCACGGCGCGCTCTCGCAGCGTGCCCGCTCGCAGCGCGCCCACGACACGGCTTGCTACATCGATCTCGCAAGCTTCGGGACCTTCGCCGCCTACGAGGCCTCCTTCTCGGCGCGCACACGGCGCAACCGCCGCCAGCGCCAACAGCGCCTCGCGGCTCATGCCGGCCCGCTCGAGTTCGAGATGCTGCGTGGCAACGACGCCGCGCTGGCTCTCGATGCCGCGCTGGCGTGGAAACGGAAGTGGCTTGCCGACCGCGGCGTGTCGAGCCCCGTGTTTGATCTCGGCGGATGGGAGCGTCTCCTGCGCGAGACGGTGGCCGCGAGCGGCGGCGTGGTGAGCGCACTCAGCGCCGGAGGCCGGCTGGCGGCGGTCGAGGCCGGGTTCGTCGACCAAACGACCTACATCTCCTATCTCGGCGCCTTCGATCCCGAGCTCAGCACCTTCAGCCCGGGACAGCTGCAGATGATGGGCACGATCGCCTGGTGCTTCGACCATGGCCTCGCGCGCTACGATCTTCTGGCGCCGTGCGACGACTACAAGCGGCACTGGGCGCGCAACAAGACCGGCGTGACCGTCGACGACTATGCGCTCGCGCTCACCCACGTGGGCCGCGGCATCGCGGAGGTGCGGCGGCATGTGCGGCCGCTGGCGCGCGACTTCTACCTCAGATTATCGCCCGAGATGCGGGTGGCCGGCGGGCGCTATGGCGTTCCCGCAGCGGCGGTGGCGGCCGCAGCGGCCGCCGCAAGCGTCGTCATCGCCGTCATCGAATAGCTCGACGGGCTTTCTTGGGACCGATGATTCACACTTCGGACTTGCTCCGCGCTGCCGATTCACGCCGCGCCTGGTCGGCGGCGCGGCGATCGGAGCGACGAGGGTCCGAAGCGATCATGGTCCTGATGCAATTCCGGCGAGCCGGAGGCGGGCGGGCGCACCATCGGCGGCACAGCGCCGCCGATGGCTTTACCCCGCTTTGCGCATCGGCATCTATCGGGCGACGCCCAAGCGCTCACGGCCGTCGCTGCGCGTTGTCGAAGGGGTCGCAAACGCGCATCCGGACCTACTGGCGCTTGCCCGTTCTGGCAATGCGCCCGATAAAGGCCGTGTTCGACCTCTATGCACTCGACCGCTGGGCATCAACGTCTAAGGGGGTCTAATCCAGATGTCTGACCGGCGCGAGGAGTGGCGGCGTTTCGTGCACCGCTATCGGATGCGGCACGGCCTCAGCCAGTGCGGCCTCGCCGACCTCATGGGCGTGGCACAGCGCACGATCTCACGCTGGGAGCGCGGCGAGGACATGCCGAGCGTGGCACAGCAGAAGCGGCTCCGCGATCTCGGATGGGATCCCGCAAGCTCGCTCTTTCGCGGCATCGCGTCATCCATTGCTCCTTGCCCGGCGCCCCGCGCTCTCACCCGCACGTCCTCGCTCAGACTGCAGGCGCTTTCCGGCCCCGCGCTCGCCAAGCGGCCGTCCATGGCTAACTGGATCGACCGTGACCTGGCACCCATCGCGTGCGGGGTGCTCGCCGAAATCCTCGAAGATCAGCTGCTGCAGCGGGCGATCGTGGCCGGCGAGATCCAGAGCCTCGTCACGACGACGCGCAGCGTTCTCGCGAGCGAGGAGCACGAGCGGATCGGGGTCTACCGCACGACCATCACCTACTTCTTCCACGAGGGCGTGCTCTACAACGACGCCATCGGCGTGCCGGCTCCGGACGATGCGGAGCTCGGCTATTGGGTGGTGCCCATGGATGGCGCCTTCACGAGCTGACACGGTAGGCCCGCGCAAGCGCGTCTATGCCCGGCTGGCGAGCGCGTCGCGGCCGAGGGCTGCGAGCGCGGTCTTGACGATGTCGGGGGCGGCGAGGCCCGCGCGCTCGTACATCCTGGCCGGGGCGTCGTGGTCGATGAACACGTCCGGGAGTACCATGGTGCGCACCTTGAGGCCGCGGTCGAGCAGACCCGCCTCGGCGAGATACTGCAGGACGTGGCTCGAGAACCCACCGACGGCACCTTCCTCGATGGTGACGAGCACCTCGTGCTCCTTGGCGAGGCGAGCGACAAGATCGCGGTCCAGCGGCTTCATGAAACGCGCATCGGCGACAGTGGCCGAGAGCCCCATGCTGGCGAGCTGGTCGGCGGCCTTCAGCGCCTCGCCGAGGCGCGCGCCGAGCGACAGGATGGCGACGGCCGTGCCCTCGCGCAGCACGCGGCCCTTGCCGATCTCGAGGGCCACGCCTTCGGCAGGGCGCTCGACGCCGCTGCCTTCGCCGCGCGGATAGCGGAACGCCGAGGGGCGATCATCGATCGCGGCGGCGGTCGCGACCATGTGCACGAGCTCGGCCTCGTCGGCGGCGGCCATGATGACGAAGTCCGGCAGGCAGCCGAGATAGGCGAGATCGAACGAGCCGGCGTGAGTCGGTCCGTCGGCGCCGATGAGGCCGGCGCGATCGATGGCGAAACGCACCGGCAGCTTCTGGATGGCGACGTCGTGGACGACCTGATCGTAGGCGCGCTGCAGGAACGTGGAGTAGAGCGCACAGAAGGGCTTCAGCCCCTCGGAGGCGAGGCCGGCCGCGAAGGTGACGGCGTGCTGCTCGGCGATGCCGACGTCGAAGGTGCGCTCGGGGAACTCCTTGGCGAAGAGGTCGAGCCCGGTGCCGTCAGGCATGGCGGCGGTGATGGCGACGATGCGCTTGTCCTTACGCGCTTCCGCAATGAGGCTGTCGGCGAAGACGCGCGTGAAGGTCGGCGCGTTCTGTTTCGGCTTCACCTGGGCGCCGGTCACAACATTGAACTTGGCGACGCCGTGATACTTGTCGTCGGATTCCTCGGCGGGTGCGTAGCCCTTGCCCTTCTTGGTGATGACGTGCAGCAGGATCGGGCCCTGCTTGGTGTCGCGCACGTTCTTCAAGACCGGAAGAAGCTGGTCGAGATCATGCCCGTCGAGGGGCCCCACGTAGTAGAAGCCCAGCTCCTCGAACCACATGCCGCCCTGCCAGAGGTGGCGCGTGTATTCCTCCATGCGGGCGGCGCGGCGTTCCCAGCTCTTGGGCAGGCGCTTGGCGAGCTGCTTGGCGAAGTCGCGGAGCTGCAGGTAGGTACCGCTCGAGGTGACGCGGGCGAGATAGGACGAGAAGGCGCCGGTCGGCGGCGCGATCGACATGTCGTTGTCGTTCAGGATGACGATCAGGCGCTCGTCGCGGGCGCCGGCATTGTTGATCGCCTCGTAGGCCATGCCGGCGCTCATGGCGCCGTCGCCGATGACGGCGATGACGTTGTTCGCCTCGCCCTTCAACTCGCGCGCGACGGCCATGCCGAGGCCGGCCGAGATGGAGGTCGACGAGTGAGCGGCGCCGAAGGGGTCGTACTCGCTCTCGGCGCGCTTCGTGAAGCCCGACAAGCCGCCACCCTGGCGCAGCGTGCGGATGCGGTCGCGGCGGCCGGTCAGGATCTTGTGCGGGTAGGACTGGTGGCCGACGTCCCAGATCAAGCGATCGCGCGGCGTGTCGAACACCCAGTGCAGGGCCACCGTCAGCTCGACCACGCCGAGGCCGGCGCCCAGGTGGCCGCCGGTCACGGAGACGGCGTCGATGGTCTCGGCGCGCAGCTCGTCCGCGATCTGACGCAGCTCCGACTCGTCGTGCTTGCGCAGATCCTCGGGCGTCTTGATGGTGTCGAGGAGCGGGGTCTTGCTCACGGCTCGGTGCTATCCTTGGGTGCTCGGAGCCCGGGTGGAGGCCCACGTCACCGGCACCTTAGCGCCGAACCTGCGGCGGATGAAGGGCCGAGGCCGGGCATTCGTCCCGGTGAGGATGCGGCAGAAGGTGCCGGGTCGCGTGCCGGCGACGAGCGATGTGCAAATAGCCGCTCCTCACCCCACCTTCTCCCCTTCCCCGTTCTTACGGGAAGGGGCGGGTTTTGAATCGGCTGTGGAAGGAAGGTCAGCGCTGAACGGGTCGACGCGCTATTCCGGATCGAGGGGCTCGGTGCCGCGGGGGACGCCGTCGGTGCCGACGGTCAGCTTCTCGACGCGCGCCTCTGCCTGCTTCAGGAGCCGGTCGCAGTGCTCGCGCAGCGCTTCGCCGCGCTCGTAGATGGTGATGCTCTCCTCGAGCTCGACGTCGCCGCGCTCGAGCCGGCTAACGATGGTCTCGAGCTCCTTCAGCGCCTTCTCGAAGGACAGCTCTTTGATGTCGGCGTGGTTCTTGCTCAACGGCTTGCTCATCCGTTCCCGGCCTCTTGATTCTCTTTCCGTGACTCTAGAGCGGGAGGCCTGACCGCGCATCTAATGTTTCGTCGCGTCCGATCAAGGTCTTAGCTGCCGAGATCCATGAGGGTCGCAACATGGACGGCGACGGACTTGGCGAGCGCCTCCAAGTCGTAGCCGCCTTCGAGCAGGGACACGATGCGGCCCTTGGCGTGCGTCTCGGCCGCTTTGCCGAGTGCCTCCGTAGCCCAGATGTAGTCGGCCTCGACGAGACGCAGTCCGCCCAGCGGATCGCGCTTGTGGGCATCGAAGCCGGCGGAGATGACGATCAGGTCGGGGCTGAAGTTGTGCAGCGGGCCCAGGATGCGCGACGTGAACGCGTCGCGGAAGGTTTCGCCCGCGTCGCCCTCGCGCAGCGGCGCGTTCCAGATGTTGCCGACGCCGGTCTCGGACAGGTCGCCGGTGCCGGGAAAGAGCGGCATCTGGTGCGTCGAGCCGTAGAAGAGGTCCTTGTCGGACCAGAAGATGTCCTGCGTGCCGTTGCCGTGGTGGACATCGAAATCGACGACGGCGATGCGCTCGGCGCCGTGGCGGGCGCGGGCATGATGGGCGGCGATGGCGGCGTTCGAGAACAGGCAGAAGCCCATGGCGCGGTCGGTCTCGGCATGGTGGCCGGGCGGGCGCACTTGGCAGAAGGCGTTGGCGGCGCGACCCGCCATGACCTCGTCGACCGCATCGAGCCCGGCGCCGACCGCGCGCATGGCCGCCTCGTAGGTCCGCGGCGACATGACCGTATCGCCGTCGATGTGGAGACTCGCCTCGCGCTTCTTTGTCACCTCCGCCGCGCCCTTGATGGCGTCGAGATGCGAAGCCGGGTGCACGCGCAGGATCGCCTCCTCGCCGTCGAGGCGGATCGGGGCGTCGACGCGCACGAGCTTGTTGTAGGCCTCGTGCGCCAGCACCTTGTCGATGGCGCGCATGCGGTCGGCCCGCTCCGGATGGCCGTAGCCGGTGTCATGAGCGACGAAGGCGGGATGAGTGATGAGAAGTGTCGCCATACCGTACTAAGCCTCGGGCGTTTCCTGAGTTTCTTGCTTCAGGGCATGATAGCCAAGCGGCGCGGGCTGACCAGCACATTGACGGCGGTCAATGTTGCCGCGCGAACGGTGCTCCCCCTCAAGGGGGGAGGGCGTCGCCGTCAGGCACGGCGGGGGGAGAGGCGGGCACGCAACCACGACAGGGCCCGGAAGGGCATGGTCACGATGTTCCAAAGCTGCAGGATGCCCAGCCAAGCGAGGGCCGGGATTCCGGCGATCGGCAGGAACACGACGAGGTAGGCCAGGGCGCGGGCCACGCGCGCGGAGACATAACCGAGGAGTCCCCCGTACTCGCGCCGCTCCTCTGGCGGCCAGATGCGGTGCCACCAACGGGAGGACACCTGCCAGGCGATCAGCCCGGCGACGAGCGAGCCCAGATAGGCGAACTGCAGCGTCGAGGGGATGCCCGGCACAATGCGCTGATCGCGCTCACGCTCGCCCGCCTCGTCGCGGGCGTAGATTTCGGCGGACTTGACCACCATGTGGCCGGTCACGTCGCCGAGCCAGTCGTTCCAGTTGACCCACCCTCCGAGAACGTCGGTGATGGGCGAGGAGCCGGCCGGTGACGGCACGGCGGAGAAG